>Ga0207700_10000002_pt1 | contig 775978 bp, 808 predicted proteins | sample LARL82metaG_FD_184348 | JGI IMG/M metagenome (GOLD analysis project Ga0207700, IMG submission 184348) | Corn, switchgrass and miscanthus rhizosphere microbial communities from Kellogg Biological Station, Michigan, USA - LAR L8-2 metaG... | ecosystem: Host-associated > Plants > Roots >...
GCCTGGTCCGGGACGGCCACGTCCAAGTCGCGCCCAGACTCCGTGCCTCGCTTCCCGTCGCTCCCCGACGAGCGGTTCATGGCCTACCAGGCAATCGTGAACGGCGCCCGCGGGCTCGTGTTCTTCGGCGGCCACCTCACGCAGATCACGCGGCCGCGCGATGCGAAGGCCGGCTGGAACTGGACGTTCTGGAACCTCGTGCTCAAGCCGCTCCTCCTCGAGCTCACCTCGACCGCGGTGGGGCCGGCGCTCGTCGCTCCGAACGCGGGCGTGACGGTCACTGCGAGCGCCGGTGACATCGAGCTCGTCGCCCGCCGGAGCGCGCAGTTCCTCTACGTCATCGCGGTGCGGCGCGGCGGCGCCACGACCCGCGTGACGTTCTCCGGCTTGCCGGCGACGATCGCCGAGGGCCAGGTGCTCTTCGAGTACACGCAGGACCCGCTTCCCCCGCCGATCGGCGCCGGGCAGCAGGTCTTCCGGACGGTCGGTGTCACGAACGGCGTCTTCCGCGACTGGTTCGGGCCGCACGACGTCCAGGTGTACCGCTTCGGCGTGTAGTTACCTGGCGTAGCTCCAGCGGATCCGGTTGGTGCCGTGGAGGCCGATCTCGTCGGCAAGGGCCTTCGTGACGTTGAACTCGCGGCCGGGCGCGTTCGGCCCGCGGTCGATCACCTGGGTCAGCACCTTGTGGCCGCCGTACGAGATGTAGATCCGGGCGCCACACGGAAGCACGGGGTGCGCGACGCCGAGCGTGCGCGCCTCGATGCGCTGGCCGCAGGCCGTGCGGCCACGTGCGGCGGCCGGCGAGTACGGCGCCGCGAGCGCCGGATACCAGGTGCCGACCGGCTTCGGCAACGCGTTGCGGTGGTTCCGGTCGGGCGCGGCCAGGGCAAGCGAGACGAGCGCCGCGAGGAGCGCGACCCCGGCGAGGGCGAGCGTCCGTCTCGCGGCGGCGGGGTTCACGGACGCACGGCTCCGAGCACGTCGCCGAAGGTCTCGCGCACGAGCGGGTCGAACGTCACGGGCAGCATCCCGTCCGGGTCGGCGAACTCGCGCAGGTACATCAGGAGGAAGGATCGCTCTTCGTCGCGCGCCACGTCGGCGCCTGCCGCCCCGCGCGCGACGCGGTCGAGCTCCCACAGGTTCCACTCGCGCGGCTCGGCCGGCGCCGGCGGCGCGACGACGGGCTCCTCCTCCACGGCCGGCGGGGGCGGTTCCGGCTCGGGCTCCGGATCGGGCTCGGGCTCGGGCGGAGGCAACGGCGCGACCGGCTCAGGCGGGGACATGTCCGCCGCGGCCGGTTCGGCATCTGGCACGTACCTGACACCGACGCGCCGCTCGCGCTCGCTGCGGCTCAGGAGCCACTCGGCGAGCGCGACGAAGAACCACGCTCCTGCGATCGCGGCCAGGAGGACCGGCTTCGCGACGTTCTCGTACCAGACGACCGCCGCGACGAGCGCGATGAAGGCCGCCTCGACGAGGAACCGGAGCCCGAAGACGCGCCGCAAGCCCCGCTCAGCTATCTGTCTCGGTGCCGCTCCCGTCGTCGGGCTTCGAGGCGTCCTCGTCCTCCGCGGTGGCAGGCACGTGCCTGGCACCGGCGCGGCCCGCGGGCGCGGCGGGCGCCGCGGGCTCGGCGCCCGGCGGCGGGCCGGCGACAGCGGTGGCGGCGCGCACGATCACCTCCGCGACCTCGGCCACTGCGGCCTCGCCGAGCCCGGCCGAGCCGAGGAGCTGCTCCGCGCCGTGCTGCGCGCGGGCGAGGATCGCCGAGGTCTGCGCGCGCGCCCACTCGAGCGTCGCCTCGACCTCCGCCCGCGCCGAGTTCGTCAGCTCCGTGGCCTGGTGACGCGCCTGCTCGAGGAGCCGCGTGCCCTTCGCCTCGGCCTCGCGCAACTCGGTCTTCGCCTCGGCGTTCGCCTGCGCGACGAGCTCCCGAGCCTCCTTGTTCGCCGCGCTCAGGATCTCCGTCCGCTGACGCTCGCTCTCCTGCCGGTAGCGTTGGACGTCGGCCTCGAGCGCCTGGAGGTCGCGCTGGCGGCGCCGCACCTCCTCCTCGGTCCTCCCGAGCTGCGCGGCCGAGGCGCTCTGCGCGTCGCGCTCGAGCGTGTCGGCGAACTCCGCGGCGGCACGAATCAAATGGAGCGCGTCCATGCGCACCGCGTGTCCGGTCGGGTCCACGCTCGCCGTCCGCCCCGCCGCCTGGAGCACGCGGAGCTGCGCCTGGAGCTGCGCGGTGTGCCGACGGAACACGTCGAAGGCCTCCCGCACCCGGTCACGGTCGTACCCGTCGCCCGCCGTCGGCAGATCCTCGATCCGCGGGAGCGCGGTGAGAGCCGGCTGGGGCGCCTCGGACATCGGCGCCAAGTATGAACCCCTCGTCGGCGCGCGCGCTACGGGCCTGGCGGAACGACGCGGATCCCGAGCTCGCGGAGCTGTTCCTCCTCGACCTCGGTCGGCGCGCCCGTCATCGGGTCGAGGCCGGCCTGGTTCTTCGGGAAGGCGACGGTGTCGCGCAGGTTCGCCTCGCGCGCGAGGACCATCATCATCCGGTCGATCCCGAACGCGATGCCGCCGTGCGGCGGCGCGCCCATCGCGAGCGCGTCGAGCAGGAACCCGAACTTCACGCGCTGCTCCTCCTCGGTGAGCTGGAGGACCCGGAAGACGCGCGCCTGGAGGTCGGGCTCGTGCATCCGGAACGAGCCGCCGCCGAGCTCGTTGCCGTTCCCGATCAGGTCGTACGCGTGCGCGATCGCGTGCGCGGGATCCTCGTCGAAGCGGTCCTCCCAGTCCGGCACCGGCCGCGTGAACGGGTGGTGCACGGCGCCCCAGCGGTCCTCCTCCTCGCTCCACTCGAACATCGGGAAGTCGGTGATCCAGACCCACGACCACGCCTCCTCGTCGACCAGGCCGAGCTGCTCGCCGAGCCGGAGCCGGAGCGGCCCGAGCACGCGCGAGGTCGCGGCCCACGTGTCGGCCGCGAAGAGGAGCGTCGTCCCCGGGTCGGAGCGCAGCGCCGCCAGCTCGGGCTCGGAGAGGAACTTCGCGATCGGCGAGCGCACCTCGCCGTCCTGCCCGTAGACGAGGTAGGCGAGCCCCTTCGCGCCCCAGCGACGCGCGAACTCCTCGAGGTCGGCGAGCTCGCTCCTCGACAGCTCCTGCGGCACGCGCAGGAACCGCACCGCCTCGGCGTTCGCGAACACGCCGAACTCCGAGCCGCGCGTCGCCTCGGTCGCGTCCTCGATCTCCAGGCCGAAGCGCAGGTCGGGCTTGTCGCTCCCGAAGCGCCGGTCGGCCTCGGCGAAGGTCATCCGCGGGAACGGGATCTCGAGCTCGGCGCCGATGCACTCCCGCCACACCGACTGCACCATCCGCTCCATCAGCGCGAAGATGAGCTCCTGGTCGGGGAAGGCCATCTCGACGTCGAGCTGCGTGATCTCCTGCACCCGGTCGGCGCGCAGGTCCTCGTCGCGGAAGCAGGCGGCGATCTGGTAGTAGCGCTCGAAGCCCGCGATCACGAGCAGCTGCTTCGCGATCTGCGGCGACTGCGGGAGCGCGAAGAACCGGCCCTGGTGGAGGCGGCTCGGGACGAGGAAGTCGCGCGCGCCCTCCGGGGTCGGCTTCCAGAGGAGCGGCGTCTGGACGTCGACGAAGCCGGCCTCCTCCATCACGCGCCGGATCGTCCCGATCATCTTCCCGCGCACGCGGATGTTGCGCTGCAGCTTCGGCCGGCGGAGGTCGAGCCACCGGTAGCGGAAGCGCAACGTCTCGTCCACACCCTCCTCGTCGAGCTGGAACGGGAGCGGCGTCGAGCGCGAGACGAGCTCGAGCTCCTCGACGCGCAGCTCGACCTCGCCCGTCGGCATGCGCGGGTTCACGGTCTCGGGGCTGCGGGCGACGATCTCGCCGGTCGCGCGGAGGACGAACTCGTTCCTGATCTCGTGCGCGGTTTGCGCGGCCTCCGGAGCGGTGTCGGGGTTGACGACGAGCTGGCAGACGCCGGTCTGGTCGCGCAGGTCGACGAAGACGAGCCCGCCGTGGTCGCGCCGCCGGGCCGCCCAGCCGGCGAGGGTGACGCGCCGGCCCGCGTCCTCCGCGCGCGGCTCGCCGCAGCCGAGGTCACGCCAGTGCATCGGCGACCTCTTCGTAGGCGAGCGTGCTGTCGGCCTCGCCCGCGCGCCTGACGGTGACGGTCTCCGGGCCGGCGAAGAGCCTCACCTCGGCCCCGAGGCGCTCGGCGTGCGTCGCCCGGCCCTTGGCGGAGCGGCCGGCGTAGTCGGTCTCGGCGCTGACGCCGCGCCGGCGGAGATCCGCGAGCAGGGCGAGCACGCGCGCGCGGTCGGCCTCGTCGTCGGCGTCGACGAAGACGTCGATCCGCGGCTGCGGCTCGTCGAGGTCGAGCGAGAGGAGCAGCCGCTCGACCCCGGCCCCGAACCCGATCGCGGGCGTCGGCGGCCCGCCGATCTCCTCGACGAGGTAGTCGTAGCGGCCGCCGCCGCAGATCGAGCTCTGGGCGCCGATCGCCTCGTCCACGAACTCGAACGCCGTGCGCGTGTAGTAATCGAGCCCGCGGACGAGCGTCGGGGAGAGCTCGTACCGCACGCCGTAGGCGTCGAGGTAGCGGCGGACGGCGTCGAAGTGCTCGCGGCAGGCGTCGCAGAGCGACTCGCCGATCTTCGGCGCGTCGGCAAGCGCCGCCTGCACCTGCGGGCTCTTCACGTCGAAGACGCGCAGCGGCGTCGTCGCGCGCTTCTGCCGCGCCTCGGCGTCGAGGACGTCCTCGTGCTCGTCGAGCCACTCGTTCAGGTGCTCGACGTAGGCGGGCCGGCACGCGCGGTCGCCGATCGAGTTCAGCTCGAGCCGGTAGTCCCGCGCGCCGAGACGGCGGAGGAGCTCGTCGTAGAGCTGGATGATCTCGGCGTCGAGCGCGGGGTCGTCGGAGCCGATCCCCTCGACCGAGAGCTGCCAATGCTCGCGGAAGCGGCCGCGCTGCGGGCGCCCGTAGCGGTACATCGGCGCAATCGTGAAGAGCTTCACGGGCTGCGGCTCCCGGTGCATGCCGTGCTCGATGTACGCGCGACAGATCGGCGCCGTCCCCTCCGGCCGCAGGGTGAGGCCGCGGCCGCTCCGGTCCTCGAATGAGTACATCTCCTTCTGGACGATGTCCGAGCCGGCCCCGGACGTGCGCGCGAAGAGTTCGGTGTCCTCGAAGCCGGGGGTCTGGACGCGGCGGTAGCCGTAGAGCGCGCACAGGCGCTCCATCTCCCCCGTCACCCTCTGCCACTTCGGCTGTTCGGCGGGGAGGATGTCGTGGGTTCCGCGCGGGGCCTCGATGCGGCTCACGCGCGCAGCTCCACGAGGAACGGATTGCGCGCGAGCTCGGCGCCGAGCGTCGTGGCCGGGCCGTGGCCGGGATAGACGACGGTCTCGGGCGGGAACCGGTCGACGAGCGACCGGATCGACTGGACGAGCGTGTCCCAGTCGCCGCCGAGGAGGTCGGTGCGGCCGACGCCGCCCTGGAAGAGCACGTCGCCGGCGAAGAGGCAGCCGTCGGTGTGGAAGGCGAGATGCGCGGGCGAGTGGCCCGGGACGAGGAGCGTCTCGAACTCGAGGCCCGCGACCTCGAACGTCTCGTCGCCGTCGAGGAGGACGTCGGGCTCGTACGGGCGCACGTGGACGCCGAGCGCGCCGTAGTACTCGTCCGGATTGGCCATGACCGGTGCCTCCTCGCGGGCCATGTACACAGGAGCCCCGGCTCCTTCGGCCAGGTCGGCGACCGCTCCGATGTGGTCGTAGTGGCAGTGCGTGACGAGGATCGCGGCGCAACGGGCTCCCGCGCGCGCGAGCTCGAGCCGGAGCTCTGTCGCGGCGTCGCCCGGGTCGACGACGACGGCCTCGGACGCGCGGTTGTCGGCGCGCACCACGTAGCAGTTCTCCTTCGCCGCTCCGAGGACATGACGGTCGACGACCGGGGCCATCGGCCGAGTGTAACGGCGTCCGATCGGGCGTCCCGCTAGGATCGGCCGCCGTGCGGAGGTGGAACCTGCGGGACATCGAGACGCCGGCCGGAAAGCGCTCGCCCGTCGTCCTGCATTCGAGCGAGGAGGGCCGCGCCGTCCTCGTCGCGCTCGAGCCGGGCGAGGAGCTCGGCGACCACCAGGTGAAGGAGAACGAGTTCGTCACCGTGGTCGACGGCACGGTGCGGGTCGAGGCCGGTGGCGAGTCGGTGGACGCCGGCGTCGGCGAGCTCCTCGCGTTCGAGCCCGACGAGCGGCGCGCGATCTCGTCCGCGGACGGCGCGCGCCTCCTGCTCTTCCTCGTTCCCTGGCCGGGCGAGGGGCACTACCGCGGCGAAGCCGCAGGTTCGTAGGGCCGCACGCGAGCCGCGGGTGCCGGGCCCGGACGCGCCCGCTCGGCGGCCGGCCGATAGCGGGTTTAGGCTGCGCCGTTCGAGCCGCGCCGCCTGGGCGGCGGGGCCGCGCCGGTCCGCTTCAGGTACGAGCGGTACATCAGCGAGTCCGTGAAGTAGCTGAACGGCACGAAGAGAATGAGCAGCACGGCCGCCTGGGAGATCTGCTGCTTCAGCGAGAGGCTCTTGCCGATGAGGTGAAGCACCAAGAACATGCCCGGACCGAAGAAGAGCGCACGCTTGCCGACGCGGATCCAGGAAGGCGGCTCGACGCGTCGCCCGGCCCGGGTGGTCGCGCCGGCGCGGCGGCCGGACGCCGCCTTGCCTCCGGCTCGCGTCGGGGCCTGCTGCTGCGCGACCTCGCCCTCCGGAGCGTCGACCTCGTGCCCTTCGTCGTCGACGTAGACGTACTCGTAGTCGTGCCGCCGCTCCTTCAGCCGGCGCCGGCGCTGCTTGCGAGAAGGCACGCCGTCAAGCCTAGCCCAGGGTGAGCGGCTCTCCGCCGAGGAGCACCGCCTCGACGACGTCGCCAGCGAGGTGGTAGGCGAGGTAGCGCCAGTCGGGCTCGCCGAGCAGGACGACGTCCGCGTCGTAGCCGGGCGCGAGCCGCCCCTTGCGGTCGGGGCAGCCGAGGACGTGCGCCGGATTGACGGTCAGCGCGCAGAGGATCTCCTCGAGCCCCATGCGGAGCTGGGTCGCGGCCAGCGATGCCACGAGCGGCAGGCTCTCGCAGTACGCGCTCCCGGGGTTGAAGTCGGTCGCGAGCGCGACGATCGCGCCGCGGTCGAGGAGGTCGCGGGCCCGCGGCATCGGGCGTGCGAGGAAGAGTGCGCTCGCCGGGAGCAGGACGGCCGTGACGTCGCTCCGCGCCAACGTGTCGATGCCGCCGTCTCCGGTCGCCTCCAGGTGGTCGACGGAGCGCGCGCCGAGCTCGACTGCGAGCGGGATCGCCCCTGACTCGGTGAACTGGTCACCGTGAAGCCGGAGCGCCAGGCCGGCGTCACGGCAGGCCGAGAGGTAGCGACGTGCCTGCGTCGCATCGAACGCGTTCCGCTCCAAGAAGACGTCTGCCGCGGCGGCGAGACGGGCGGCGTCCGGGAGAACCTCGGCGAGCGCGAAGTCGAGGTAGGCGTCGGCGTCGCGGAACTCCGGCGGGACCGCGTGCGCGCCGAGCCACGTCGGGACGCCGCCGGCGGCTCCGATCGCCCGCAGGGACGCGAGCTCGGTCTCCCGGTCGAGCCCGTAGCCCGATTTCGCCTCGAACGTCGTCGTTCCATGCCGCCGCATGGCGTGGCGGTGCCGGCTGACGGCCTCGACGAGCGTCGTCTCCTCTGCCGCGCGCGTCGCCTCGACGGTCGAGAGAATCCCGCCGCCCGCGGCGTGCAGCTCCTCGTACGTCGCACCACGGGCGCGAAGCGCGAACTCCTCGACGCGGTCGCCGACGAAGCAGGCGTGCGTGTGGCAGTCGACGAGCCCTGGGACGGCGCAGCGTCCCGAGCCGTCGAGCTCCTCCACGTCCCCGTCGAGCGCGCCGAGCTCTCGCATCGGGCCGACCGCGGTGATTCGCCCCGCCTCGCAGAGGACGTAGGCATCCTCGACGAGCGTCACGTCACCGGCGCGTGCACCGCGCATGGGGCCGCCTTCGGGTGCCGGCGTCACGAGCTGCGCGAGGTCGCGGACGAGAAGACGCCGCGGCGGCGCCTCAGCTCCCGTCACCCGCTGCTGGTCGCCATCGGCGGCTCGAGGCCGTGCGAGCGCGCCGCCTCGATCGCCTCGTCGTAGCCCGCGTCGAAGTGCCGGAGGACACCCGTGCCGGGGTCGGTCGTCAGCACGCGCTCCAAACGCTCGGCCATCTCGGCGGTGCCATCGGCGACCACGACCATGCCCGCGTGGATCGAGTTCCCGATCCCGACGCCGCCGCCGTGGTGGACGCTGACCCAGCTCGCGCCGGCAGCCACGTTGAGGAGGGCGTTGAGGATCGGCCAATCGGCGATCGCGTCCGAGCCGTCCTGCATGGCCTCCGTCTCGCGGTACGGAGATGCGACGGATCCGGCGTCGAGGTGGTCGCGCCCGATGACGACCGGAGCCTTGACGCGACCGGAGCGGACGAGCTCGTTGATCGCGAGTCCCGCGCGAGCACGGTCGCCGAAGCCGAGCCAGCAGATCCGAGCGGGCAGACCCTGGAAGGCGACACGTTCCGGTGCAAGCTCGAGCCAGCGCTGGAGGAGCGGGTCGTCCGGGAACAGCTCCTTGAGCGTCTGGTCGATGGCCTCGATGTCACCGGGATCGCCGGAGAGCACCGCCCAGCGGAACGGTCCGACGCCGCGGCAGAAGAGCGGACGTATATAGGCCGGGACAAAGCCCGGGTATGAGAAGGCCTCCGCTACGCCAGCTTCACGGGCCTCACCTCTGAGGTTGTTGCCATAGTCGAAAACGTAGCTGCCCGAGCGGACGAACTCCAGCAGTCCTTGCACATGTGTTGCGATCGAGGCATGGGCTTGGCGCAGGTACTCGTCCGGATCGGACGAGCGGAGCCCAGCAGCGTCCTCCACGGACAAGCCGACCGGGACGTAGCCGTTCAGCGGATCGTGGGCGGCGGTCTGGTCGGTGACGAGGTCGAAGTGCTCGCCACGCCGGGCGAGCTCGGGCACGACCTCCGCCGCGTTTCCGAGCAAGCCGACCGAGAGGGCGCGCCCCGAATCCGCCGCCGCCCGCACACGCCGCAGCGCGTCCTCGAGCGAATCGGCGGCCTCGTCGAGGTAGCGCGTGCGCAGCCGACGCTCGATTCGCGACGGATCGACCTCGACGCACAGCACCACGGCCCCAGCCATCGTCCCCGCGAGCGGCTGCGCACCCCCCATGCCTCCCAAGCCCGCCGTCAAGATCGTCCGCCCGGCGAGGTCGGGCGAGCCGAAGTGGCGCGCACCTGCCGCCGCGAAGGTCTGATACGTGCCCTGGAGGATCCCCTGTGTGCCGATGTAGATCCAACTTCCGGCCGTCATCTGACCGAACATCGTCAGACCCTCGGCCTCGAGCCGCCGGAACTCGTCCCACGTCGCCCAGCGGGGCACGAGGAGCGAGTTCGCGATCAAGACCCGCGGCGCGCCTCGGTGCGTCCGGAAGACGCCGACGGGCTTGCCGCTCTGGACGAGAAGCGTCTCGTCCTCGCCGAGCTCCAACAGCGCGCGCACGATCGCGCGCAAGGCGTCGTGACTTCGTGCCGCCTTGCCGGAACCGCCGTAGACGACGAGCTCCTCGGGACGCTCCGCGACCTCCGGGTCGAGGTTGTTGAGAAGCATCCGAAGCGGCGCTTCGGTCGACCAAGAGCGGGCATTCAACTCTGTGCCGCGCGGCGCACGAATGCGTGACAAATCGCCGCAGAGCGACTCCACCAGCGCCTCCCGCGTGCCCGTCGCGGTCATGTCCGCCGCCGCTCATCGTCGCGGGACCGCTCACGCCAGCGCCTCCAACTCCACGCCGTCGCGGCGAGGAAGACGAACGCGCCGATCACGATCGCCCGCACGATGCTTCCACCGGTGACGGCCGCGAAGACGACGATCAGAACCGCCATCGCAGCGTAGAGCACTACGCTGTCCCGGTACGGGCGGCGGGGAAGCGAGCCCGGCGGCTCCCAACGCACGATCTTCCTCATGCGAGCTTCCCGACCTCGCCCTCGACAGCCGTCCCGAGCGACCCGTCGCGAATCGCCGCCGCAACGGCCTCGATGTCGTCGGCCAGCGGGCGATCGTCGCGCACCCTGGGCGAGAGCGAGCGGACGAAGGCCCGCGCGGCGGCCGTGCCGGGGCCCGGCGCGAGTGGGGCAAGAAGCTCGACGGCCTGCGCCCCCGCGAGAAGCTCGATCGCGAGCGCCCGCTCGGCGTTCGCGAGCACCTGCCAGGCCTGGAGACCCGCCGCGTTTCCCATCGAGACGTGATCCTCCTGGCCGGCGCTCGTGGGGATGGAGTCGACGCTCGCGGGATGGCAGAGCACCTTGTTCTCGCTGACGAGCGACGCCGCGACGTACTGCGGGATCATGAAGCCGGAGTTGAGGCCGCCGTCCGACGCGAGGAAGGCCGGCAGGCCGTTCGAGAGCGACGGGTTGACGAGCCGCTCGATGCGCCGCTCGGCGATGTTCGCGAGCTCGGCGGCCGCGATCGCCAGTGCATCGAGCGCGAAGGCGAGCGGCTGGCCGTGGAAGTTCCCGTTCGAGACGACCATGTCCTCTTCGACGAAGACGAGCGGGTTATCCGTCGCGGCGTTGAGCTCGACGGCCACGGTGTCCTCGACGTACGCGAGTAAGTCGCGCGCGGCGCCGTGCACCTGCGGCGCGCAGCGGAGCGAGTAGGCGTCCTGCACCTTGTCGCACCAGCGGTGGCCCTCCATGATCGCCGAGCCCTCCACGAGGCGCAGGACGTTGGCAGCTGCGTCACGCTGGCCCGGGAGCGGACGAAGTCGGTGCACTTCCGGCACGAACGCGGCACGAGATCCCTGCAACGCTTCGAGTGTCAGCGCGCAGGCGACGTCGGCGGCGGACGCGAGTCGGCGCGCGCGCACGAGGCCCAACGCACCGAAGGAGGCCATGAACTGTGTCCCATTTACGAGCGAGAGACCCTCCTTCGCCGCGAGCGACAGCGGCTCGAGACCGACGACGGCGAGCGCGTCGGCGCCGGGCAGCCACTCTCCGTTCACGCGCGCGCGTCCTTCCCCGACGAGCGGCAGGGCGAGATGCGCGAGCGGGGCGAGATCGCCGCTCGCCCCGACCGAGCCGCGGCTCGGCACGTAGGGGAGCACGCCCGCCGCCAGGCAGTCGAGCAGCAGCTCGACGACCCCCGCGCGCGCGCCCGAGTAGCCCTTCGCGAGCGTGTTCGCCCGCAGAAGCATCGCTGCCCGCACGATCTCGTCCGGGTATGGCTCGCCGACGCCGCAGGCATGGCTACGGAGCAACCGCAGCTGGAGCTCGCCCGCCAGCTCGGGTGGGATCGAGCGCGAGACGAAGCGGCCGAAGCCGGTGTTCACGCCGTAGACGTGGTGGGTCTCGCCCGCGCTTCGCTCGACGACCGCTCGGGCGGCGCGCATCCGCTCGCGCGCCTCGTCGGTGAGCTCGGCGGTCGCGCCCTCGTGAGCGACGGCCCAGACGTCCTCGAGACGAAGGTCGTCCCCGGTCAGGCGGATCGCCGTCGCCTGGGCCACGCCGCGAGTCTAGCTCCGGCCTTCCGGCGGTTTATCGCTCGAGGAGCCGCAGCTCGACCACGCGGGAGGCGTCGAAGCCGTCGATCCGGAGGATCGCGCCCGCGGCCGCGACGGCTGCTGCGGCGGGCATCAGGCCGACGAGCTCCGACCCCGCCACCTCCGCGCCGCGTGACTCGGCCTCCGCGGCGACGCGCGCGACGATCTCGTGCAGCGCCGCGGCCTCGTAGTCCTCGACGTTCATGCTCACCTGGACGATCCCGGCGCGCGGCAGCTCGAGCCCGAGCGCGCGCACACCCGGGTAGCCGCCGCCTCGCTCGCGCACGAGCGCCGCGATCTCGCGTGCGACTCCGAGCGACGCGCCGCGAAGGTTGACGTTGAACGCGACGAGCGGCCGCCGCGCGCCGACGATCGCCCCGCCCGCGTTCGGATGGAGCCGGCTCGGGCCGTAGTCAGGCGCGAGCTCACCGGCGTCGATCCGGCGCTGGAGCTCCTCGGGCCCGCCGCGGCGGAAGAACGCAGGCCCGCGACCCGCTGCCGACTCGCCGTACAGGAAGACCGGAAGGGCGAGCTCGGCGGCGATCCGCCCGGCGACCGCCTGCGCGCAGCGGCGCGCCAGCTCCATCTGCGCGGGCCGCAGCGGCACGATCGGTACGACGTCGGCGGCGCCGATGCGCGGGTGCGCACCCTCGTGGCGGCGGAGATCGATGCGCTCGATCGCACACGCCACGCCGGCGAGGAGCGCGTCGCCGAGCGCCTCATCCGAGCCGACGAGCGTGAAGACCGACCGGTTGTGGTCGGCATCTGCATGGGCGTCGAGCACTTCGGCGTGCGCGGCGAGGGCGGCCTCGATGGCCGCGATCGTGCCGCGATCCCGTCCCTCCGAGAAGTTCGGAACGGACTCGAGCGGCAGCTCCACGGCCCGTACTCTAGGAGTGATTTGCCGAACCTCGGGCGCATCGACCGGTCGTTTCAGACGGATGAGCAGGCGGGGCCTGCACGCCCTGACAGCGGCACCGTAAGCGGTGCCTCGGTGTTCCGGCTGTGAAGACCTACTACGACCGTCGCGCGGCCGAGTACGACGACTGGTGGTTCGGGACAGGCCTCCATGCCGAGCGCCACAGGCCCGGGTGGGACGAGGAGGTCGAGGCACTCGTAAGCGCTCTCGCTGCGCTTCCTGCGGCGCGCACCCTCGACGTCGCCTGCGGAACCGGATTCCTGACGCAGCACCTGCCCGGAGAGGTCGTCGGCCTCGACCAGAGCGAGTCGATGCTCGAGATCGCACAGGCTCGGGTACCCGACGCCTCGTTCGTCCGCGGGGACGGCATCGAGCTGCCGTTTCCGGACATGTCCTTCCAGCGCATGTTCACCGGCCACTTCTACGGCCACCTCGAGGAGGTCGACCGGCGGCGGTTCCTCGCGCAGGCGCGCCGCGTAGCTGGGGAACTCGTGGTCGTCGACTCGGCGAAGCGCCCAGAGCACGGGCGGGTCGAGGTGCAGGAGCGCGTGCTCAAGGACGGCTCGCGCTGGGAGGTCTACAAGCGCTACTTCACCGCCGACGGGCTGGCGCGGGAGCTCGGCGGCGGGCGCGTCGTCCACGCGGGCCGGTGGTTCGTCGCCGTGCGCGCGTGACGCGTCGGCGCTCCTCGTACCGGTCGCTGCGCTCGCTGCAACGCGACGTGCGTGTCTGCCGGGCGTGCGTCGAGGCGGGGTTCCCGCTCGAGTCGCTGCCGGTCGTCCATGGCCAGGACGGACAGCGTGCGTACATGCTCGGCCAGGCGCCAGGCTGGGTGGAGGGCGAGGAGCGGCGGCCGTGGCGCGGGCGCGCGGGCCGCACGCTGCGGCAGTGGCTGGACATGGACGAGGACGAGTTCTACGACGCGTTTTACTGCGCCTCGGTCACGCGCTGCTATCCCGGACGCTCACCGGGCGGCCGAGGCGACCGGACGCCGACGCCGCGCGAGCAGGAGCTGTGCGCCTTCTGGCGCGAGTGGGAGCTGCGGCTCCTCCAGCCCGGGCTGATCGTGACCGTCGGTGGGATCGCGGCGCGACGTCTGCTCGGCCTGGCGCGGCTCGGGGAGTGCGTCGGCCGCCGCTTCACCTACGGCGAGGCCGTGGCGATCCCGCTCCCCCATCCCTCCGGCGCGAGCGGATGGCTCAACGACCCGGCGAACCGGATGCTCGTCGCGGAGGCGACGGCGCTCGTTCGCGGGGAGCTCGACCGGGTGGGAAGCATGGCGCGGCCACGTCCGTGATTCAGCGCAGAACCGGCACAGACACGTCGGCCGCGCGCCGCTAGCCTGACATGCAGGGGGTCTCGGACCCCTTGGGGAGGTTTGGGGGGCCGCGCGTACGATCCGCGCGTGCGCGGCTCGCGGGCGGCGAGTCGCGCGAGACGCGCAACTACACTCGACGGCGGGGAACCTCGTGACGGAAACGCCTGCGTATCGACACACCTTCGCGCGCCTGCTCGGCTTCCTGCGCCCGTACAAGGTGTCGCTCGTCGTCTCGATCGTGCTCGCAGTCGGATCGCAGGGCGCGCAGATCGCACTCATCTGGGTCACGAAGCACATCATCGACAGCGCTCTTCGCCCGCACGACGCGCACAAGCTCCGGCTCTTCGTCGCGGCAATCGTCACGCTCGGCCTGACACGCGCCCTGCTGATGGCGGCGCGGCGGCTGATCTCCGGCCGCCAGGCGCTCGCGGTCGAGATGGACATGCGCCAGGGGCTCTACGCGCATCTCGTGCGCCTGTCGTTCGGCTTCTACGACCGTCACCAGACCGGTCAGCTGATGTCGCGCGCGACGGTCGACCTCCAGGGCGTCCGCTTCTTTCTCGGCTACGGCCTCATCTTCTTCTTCCAGAACGTCCTCACCGTCGCCTCGGTGACCGTCGTCCTGCTCGTCTTCAAGTGGCAGCTCGCGCTGATTGCGCTCGCGATCACACCCGTGCTCGTCGTCCTCGCGTACCGGTACAGCCACGTCGCGCACCCGACCCTGCGCGAGGTGCAACAAAAGCTTGCCGACGTGTCCACCGTGGCCGAGGAGAACATCGTCGGCGTCCACGTCGTCAAGGCGTTTGCGCAAGAGCCACAGGAAGAAGCGAAGTTCCGCGCCCGGTCGGAGGCGGTCTTCCAGGAGACGCTGCGGGCGAATCGGCAGCGCGCGCTCTTCGTACCGCTGATCTCGTGGGTGCCGCTCGTCGCGCAGGCGGCAGTGCTGCTCGTCGGCGCGCGCATGGTCGCGCGCGGGAGCCTCTCCGTCGGCGGGTTCGTGGCCTTCAACCTCTATCTCGGGATGCTGGTCACGCCGCTGCGCTCGCTCGGCATGTGGATTGGCCAGGCCCAGCGGGCGACCGCCTCCGGCGAGCGGATCTTCCAGATCATGGACGAGCCAGAGGAGATCGCCGACGCACCCGACGCGCGCCCGCTTCCGGCAGGCGGCGGCCATGTCCGGTTCGAAGACGTCTCGTTCGAGTACCTCCTCGGCAGACCCGTCCTCGAGCACGTCGACCTCGACGTCGCGCCCGGGAGCACGATTGCGCTCATCGGCCACACCGGGTCGGGCAAGACGACGCTGACGTCACTCGTACCGCGCTTCTATGACGTCACGTCGGGCCGCGTGACCATTGACGGCATCGACGTCCGCGACATCGAGCTCGCCTCGCTCCGGAGCGCGATCGGCGTCATCTCACAAGATCCGTTCCTCTTCTCGGCGACGGTACGGGAGAACATCGCCTTCGGCGTCGGCGACCTCGACGACGAGGAGCTCGCGCGTATCGCCCGCCTCGCGCAGGCGCACGAGTTCGTGGAGCGTCTGCCCCAGGGCTACGACACGGTGATCGGCGAGCGCGGGATCACGCTCTCCGGCGGCCAGCGCCAGCGGCTGTCGATCGCGCGCGCGCTCGCGGTCGACCCGCGGATCCTCATCCTGGACGACGCCACTGCGTCGGTCGACGCGACGACCGAGGCGCGAATCCGGCTCGGCCTGCGCGAGGCGATGCGCGGGCGGACGACGCTGATCATCGCCCACCGGCTCTCGACGATTGCGCTCGCGGACGAGATCGTCGTCCTCGACGAGGGGCGAATCGTCGCGCGCGGGACGCACGAGGAGCTCCTCGAGACGAGCGCCGTCTACCGCGACATCTACGATCACGGCCTGCTCGAGCGGCGGTTCGCAGATGCCGTCGAGGCGCGGGCTGCCGTGGAGGAAGTCGCCTGATGCGGCGTTTTGGCACGGAATTGACGCAGACGCGTGCGCTCGTCGGTGGTAGCGTCGGAGCCGAGGGCGGTGGGCGACTCCCCACCCTTATGGGTGGGGGATCACGCGCGCGTGACCCAGAAAGAACCGCGCCGTGAGGGTCTGGCAGCCCGGGAGCCACCTGACGCAGCAGCGGGGCGCCGAAGTCGACGACTGGTCGTGGGCCCGCACACGCCGCAGGCTGCTCACCCTCGCACGCCTCACCCGCCCCTACAAAGCTCGCACGGCACTCTCGGCCGTCTCCCTCCTCGCGGCGACGGCCACCGCGCTCGCGCCGCCGTTCCTCTCCAAGTACGCGGTCGACGACGGGATTCGGCGCCACGACCTGGCCCGGCTCTGGTGGATCGTCGGCGCGTTCCTCGCCGCCGGGCTCCTGAACTGGGGCATGAGCTACGTCCAGACCTACCTGACCGGCTGGGTCGGTGAGCGCATCCTCGCCGACCTCCGCATCGGCCTCTTCCGCCACCTGCAACGCCTCTCGCTCGGCTTCTATGAGCGCAACCGCGCGGGCGTGATCATCAGCCGCCTGACGAACGACGTCGAGGCGATCGACCAGCTCGTCACCGACGGCGTGACGAGCCTCGTCCAGAACACGCTCATGCTGGTCGGGACGGCGATCCTCCTCTTCGTCCTCGACTGGCGCCTCGCGCTCGCCACGCTCTCCGTCATCCCGCTCATGAGCGTCGCGACCGTGATCTTCCGCAAGCGCTCCTCCCGCGCCTACCGCGCCGTCCGCGAACGTCTCGGGCTCCTGACGGCCACGCTCGCCGAGGACATCGCCGGGATGCGCGTCGTCCAGGCCTTCACCCGCGAGCGCAAGAACCTCCGCAACTTCGAGCAAGTCGCCGACCGCTACCGCGAGTCGAACCAGCAGACCGTCGTCCTGAACGGGATCTACTTCCCCTTCGTCGACCTGCTCTCGTCGATCGCGCTCGCCGTCGTGCTCGGCTACGGCGGCCACCTCTACTTCGGCGGCCAGGTCACGATCGGCACGCTCTTCGCCTTCATGCTCTACGTCCAGAACTTCTTCGACCCCGTACAGCAGCTGTCACAGCTCTACAACACGTTCCTCTCGGCCACGGCAGCGCTGGACAAGATCATGGACGTCATCGACGAGGAGCCGACCATCGTCGACAAGCCGGACGCGAAATCGCTCCCCGTCACCCAAGGACATGTCCAGTTCGACCACGTCCGCTTCGGCTACGGCGAAGGCCCGGAGGTCCTGCACGGGCTCGACCTCGACGTCCCGAGCGGGACGACCGTCGCGCTCGTCGGCCACACCGGCGCCGGCAAGTCGACGATCGCGAAGCTTCTCGCCCGCTTCTACGACCCGCGCGAGGGCCGGATCACGATCGACGACATCGACCTCCGCGACGTGACCCAGGCCTCGCTCCGCCGCCAGCTCGGGATCGTCCCGCAGGAGGGGTTCCTCTTCGCCGGCACGGTGCACGACAACATCGCCTTCGGCCGGCCCGACGCGAGCCGTGACGACGTCGTCACGGCTGCCGAGGCGGTCGGCGCGCACGAGTTCATCACCCGGCTCGAGGACGAGTACGAGACGGAGCTCCAGGAGCGCGGCACACGCCTCTCGCTCGGCCAGCGCCAGCTCGTCGCCCTCGCGCGCGCGCTCCTCGCCGACCCGCGCATCCTCATCCTCGACGAGGCGACCTCGTCCGTCGACATCGGCACCGAGCGGAAGATCGAGCGCGCCCTCCGCCTGCTCCTCGCCGGGCGGACGGCGTTCATCATCGCGCACCGGCTCTCGACGATCCGGAACGCCGACCTGATCGTCGTGCTCGAGCACGGCCGCATCGTCGAGCAGGGCACGCACGCGGAGCTGCTCGCGCGCGGCGGCCTGTACACGTCGCTCTACGGCGACTGGGCGGAGGACGCGGCCTGAGTTAGGCTCCCGTCCGTGCCCACACGGTGGATCGCGCTCCTTGCGGCCGGCGCGACCGCTTCCCTCGCGGCGTCGACCGTCGCCGCGGCCCGTCCGGGATCGACGGCTACTTACGCGATCTCGCTGACCGGCTCGCAGCGGAGCGTCGTCACGAGAGGCGGGACGACGACCGACGCCTCCGGCTGCGTGATCCGGCACGCCGACCGCGACGTCCAGACGATCACGTTCGCGAGCAGCCGGCGGGCGCGCATGGCGCTCGGCCCCAAAGGGCCTCCGCCGCTGCGCTTCGACCTCTCCGCCCGCGTGACGGGCTCGTCGCACCGCGAGTCCGCCTCCGACTGCACGGCGCCGAAGACGAGCGACCGCTCCTGCGGACCGGCGCGCCTGCGCGCCGGCCTCACCGCCCGGCCGCGGCCGCACCTCGACGTCCAGCTCGTCGGCGGCTTCGTGCGCGCCCGCGACCGCACGCGCTGCGCGACCACCCTCGGCGCGCCCGACACCTTCCTCCAGCCGAGCGACACCCGCCTCCGGCGCTCCCCCGCCAACGCCGGCCGCGTCTTCCTGCACGGCCACCTCATCCTGCGGACGACCGAGGGCCCGAGAACCAAGCTCACCGTCGTCGACTGGAGGTTGACGCTCACCCGGGTCTAGAGTGGCGGCGTGGCCCTAGACCCGGAGACCGAAGAGCGAATCGAGCAGCCCGTCTCGGCCGAGGCCGAGCGCGAGACACGGCTCACCCCCGCGCAGGCCGTCGCGCAGATGCGCATCAACGTGCCGGTGCGCGGCAACCGCAAGCTGCGCACGGTGGTCGAGCGCGCGAACGCCGACCTCCAGCTCAAGGGCTGGTGGCACGCGTCGAACGTGAACGCGGTCGCGCGCATGGAGATCAACGACCACTCGTGGGTGCACGTCCAGATCGTCGCCAACATCGCGCTCAAGCTCCTGCGGCAGCTCTTCAAGCACGGCGTCGAGCCGTCGCTCGTCCGCGACTACGGGCTCGAGCGTGACGACGCCGAGATCGTCGTCCTGCTCGGCGCGCTCCTGCACTGCATCGGCATGTCAATCCACCGGGACGGCCACGAGGACTTCAGCCTCTTCCTCGCCGAGCCGAAGATCCGCGAACTCCTCGCCGGCGTCTACGACGAGCCCGACCTGACCGTGATCGTCTCCGAGGTGCTGCACGAGATCACGAGCCACCGCGACTACGGCCGGCCGCTGACCCTCGAGGCCGGGATCATCCGCGTCGCCGACGCGCTCGACATGGCCAAGGGGCGCTCCCGAATCCCGTTCGAGCGCGGCCGCGTCTCGATCCACTCGCTCTCGGCGGCCGCGATCGACGACGTGGTGATCAAGGACGGCGAGGAGCGACCGATCCTGATCGAGATCCTCATGAACAACTCCTCCGGCATCTACCAGGTCGACGGCCTGCTGAAGGCGAAGCTGCGTGGCTCCGGCCTGGAGCCCTACGTCGAGGTGATGGCCCACATCGACACCGAGGCGGAGAAGCGCCTCGTGCCCGTCTACCGGCTCGAAAACCTGGGCTAGACTGGCCGGGCGCACGACCCGTTGCGGGGTCGTCTAACGGTAGGACGCCTGACTCTGGATCAGGTAGTCTAGGTTCGAATCCTAGCCCCGCAGCCTCGAAAGAAAGCCCCGCTCAGGCGGGGTTTCTGCTTGCAGGGGCTAAGCCATATCTGCGAGCCGCGTCGAATGCATGAGTTCAAGATGAGCTACAGCCGCGCGAGTAGACCCTCCCTAGCTGGAGCAACTAGCTAGGTGGCAACCTTGTTATTCGCCAAGGCGCTGCGAGGCACCTTGCCGAGCGCCTCGCTGATCCAGTCGAGCTGATTGTCTGATAGGCCAGCGGTCGGCCAGAAGCCGGTGTCCCGGGGCTCAGAGACCAACGCGCTCTTGTCTTGCGTCTGCTCCCGGAAGATTCGCGTTAGCTCTTCGGCGCTGAGCTTCCGTCGCGCGCCGTTCGTGTGCTTTGCTTCGGCGCCGTTCGAATCAGCGTCTCCGTGAGTTCGGGCTGCTTCGTTGATCGTGGGCTCGTTGGGCATGGGCATCCTAAAAGAAGGCTAGCGCGCCGGCCTGGGCGCTCCGGCCACGCTCATGTATCAGTCATCACGATGATGCCATCGGAGTGTAAGGAGAAACAGCCCACGCGTCAACTAAAATAGGTTTTCATATCCGGTTCTTCGCGGATGCGCGACAAGAACCGTCGGCTCTTGATCCAGAGCCGGAGGAAGAGATCGACAAAGACGACTGCCGAAATGAGCATCAAAGAGAGCCAGTATGGGTGATCAATGTGTGGCCGAGCGGGGAAACCGGCGCCAGTGGCCTTGAACAACGCCAGGGCGGTGCTGAAGACGGCGATCAGGCCGCAAAGGAGAAGGCCGAACATGGTCGCGAGGGAAGTCGAGCGCACGCGGTCGCCGGTGATTTGCACGCCTACCCACCCGACGACAAGGCCTGGCGCCGCGAGAAGCAGCGCGGGGAGGTCAGCGGTCAGATTGTCGGTTTCGTGACCGAAGTAGCGATTGTGATGCCATCCTATCACCCAAATCAAGACCGTTTCGGCGAGCGCAATGACTGTTACATTCCCGAGCATGCCTGGCGGCTTTTCGCGACAGTCTAGTTCCACAGATAGTTCAGACCGTTCCCGCTTCTGCTCTCGGCCGACTTCACGAATATATACATGGGCATAATCACATCCCTGCAGGCCATTCGCCGAGTAGTTGACGATGTTACCGACAGCCTCCGGTACATCCTCCTCGCTCACAGAGTGGACACCACATTCGTGAACATACTGGTCCGGGGGAGCCGTGAATTCCAGGTGGTAGCTCTGCGCCCATCGATGATCTCGGAGTACGAATTGATGCTCGTGCGGCCTCAAACCCAGGTGGTACCGCGTTCGATCGCGGAGTCCGAAGCCCCGTCGGCTTAGTCGATAAGGCTCCGTATAAGAGCACTCAAGCACGACCCGATTGCCCGGCCTCCCCTCATGCGGAACGAAGATGATGTATGCCTCGCGGATCGCCTTGCACAAATCGCGATACCGTTCTTTCCACTCTTTCCATGCTTCGTTTTTCTCTGCGGATTCCTGCCAACTGCTCGGAACCTTCATCTCGTCGATCCACTCCAGTCCTTCTTCGGGTGGAGGAGTAGCTGTGCCGGTGGCCTCAGCAGTCACGAAGTGCGCCTGATGAACGAGTTCAGCTATCGCCTTAGCTGCCTCATCGCTTAACACGGTCGTTTCGGTGAGCCCCAAAGCGTTCACTTTGAGCAGGGACTCGATGAGGCCGTAGTACTCGTTTATGTTGAGCGTGCTGATCCGCTGTCCGTCTTCAGTTCTGACCTCAAGATTATCGACGAGTACCCCGCGCCTGACGCGCAGCAACGGTAGTAGGAAAGTACGTTCTTCATCCCGAAACGACAAACGCGTCAGGAGCGAGTCGATCCCACTCTCGGTTCGAGAGGCAATTCGAGCCAAGCGCGAATCTTCGGTCGGTGCGGCGAGTTTCGATCCTCGGTCAGTCTTGCCGGGCAGAGTGAACTCCCGTGTCAACTGCCGACGGAACACACCATCCCCTACAGCCACCCTCTCGACTGCTCTTGTCGAGTAACGACTCGGATCGATGACAAGGAACACAAGTGAGCGCAAGTCGTAGTGCTCCGGTGGGTCCAGCGGCGCCACCCATGGTTCCGGGGGGACTTTCGTGTCATCCTTTCGAGCGGCAAAAAGCTCATAGCACCAGCAAAGGCGCAGCCATAGGCGCCCACTATGCCAGTACCACCATAGAAGTAGAGCTACGAAGGCTCCTCCCGCACCGCTCATAAATAGCCATCGGTCTCTGAGAAGCCATCCGTGATGCGGGCCGACGGCGTCGGTACCGATGATGCGAGCCACTGCGAACGCTGCGACGACCGCGCCGGACCACGCGACGAAGAGAAGGAGGTACTCCCAAAAGGACCGCCAGTACTTCGAGCGCACGACTCTGCGAAGTCGACCTGGTCCCGACTTGCTCGCCCCTACTCCGTTTAACACAGGTCAATCGAAACGGTTTGTTCGGCCGCCGTCAAGTCACGTGTTTCACTCATTTGCTGATGGCGAGCGTGCAGCTGTCCGTGTTGCACGCACGTCCGCGCAGCCGATCATGCCTTAGTAGCCTCGTCTGAAAAGGCCTCTCATAGGTCCTTCCGTTCGCCGGAGGTCGAGTGGCTCAAGCGCGCTCGAGGACGAGCCTCGCCAGCTCCTCGCCCAGGGCCGACGCCAGCTGGATGCCGTTTCCGCCGAGGCCGGCGAGGACGAAGAAGCCTCCGACCTCGGTCGCGGCCACGATCGGCTCGCCGTCCGCGGCGATCGGGTACAGGCCGGCCCAGCCACCGCGCAGGCGGAGCGACGCGCCCCGGACGAGGCGCTTCGAAACGAGCTCGGCGATGCGCGCCTCGAAGGCCGGATCGAGCGCCTCGGCGAAGTCGTCCGGGTCGGCCGGCTGCTCCGCGGTCGTCTCGGAGTGCAGCCCAGCCAGGATGCGCCGCTCTCCCTCCCCGCGCAGATAGAGCACCTCGCCGCCGCCGAGCTCCTCGGCGACGATCGGGAGCGTCGTTCGCTCGGCCTCGAGGACCGCGACCTGCCGGCGGTAGCCGTCGACGGGGACCTCGACGCCGGCGAGCGCGCCGATCTGTCGCGCCCACGCGCCGGCGGCGTTCACCACGGCGCCGCAGGACAGGCCGCCCTCGCGCGTCGTGACGCCTGCGATGCGGCCGGACGCGATCGTGATCCCGACGACCTCTGCGCCCTGCCGGACCTCGACGTCCCGGGCGAGGGCGGAGCAGAGCAGCGGCCCGTCGGTGTGGCCGTCGCCCTCGCACCACAGCGCTGGCGCGCCCGTGCGGAGCTCGGGCACGACGGCGCCCACCTCGTCCGCCGAGAGCACCGCGCCGTCGGGTGCGCCGAGCTCGCGGCGCAGCACCAGCGCCGCCTCGAGCGCCGCCCGGTCGGGGCCGAGCAGGAGCTTGCCGCAGCGGACGAAGGGCACTCCTCGTTCGGACGCCAGCTCCTCGACGATCCGGCGCGAGCGGAGCGTCGCCTCCACCCGCCGGCGCTCGCGGTACGCGGTCTCGACGAAGCCAGTCGAGCGAGACGAGGAGCCGGCGGCGAGCGACGAGCGCTCGAGTACGAGCACACCGCCCACCCCGAGCCGGCGCAGGTGGTAGGCACAGCTCGTGCCGGCGACTCCGCCGCCGATCACGACGACGTCGTAGCCGCTCACTTCCGCGTCGCCCGCGCGGCTAGCTCGTCGGCGACGCCGTCCACCTCCTCCGGGCCGACGCGCTCGAGCCGCAGCCCGAGCAGCTGCTCGGTCGCGGCTGCGGCCTCGCCGGTGAAGACGATCGTTCCGTCGGGCTCGATGCGCTCGAGGCCGTCGAACGCGGCGGCGCGCTCGTTGAGCGCGATCGCCTCCTCCCTGCTCAGATCGGCGGGGAGGTCGAGCTCGACGCCGCGGCGAGAGAGAAGGACGGGGTAGCCGCCGGGCAGCCCGTTGGGGGCAGGCGCGTGCGTCGCGGTCGGCTCGTCGGCCAGGAGCGCGCGAACCGCGTGGGCGGTGGCGGCCGCGGAGAGCTCGTGCGTGTCTCGGCCTTGCGGGAGCGGCCACGGCGCGCGGAAGAGCCGCCGCACGTCCTCGTCCGGAAGGCGCTCGCCACGAACGAGCACCTCGGCCGCCCACGGCGGCTCGTCACCCGCCGCCCCGCCGAAGGCGACGCGTTGCGCAGCGTGGTGCATGACGAGCCGAACTCGTACCTCGTCGCGAGCGGCTCCGGCGAGCACCGCCAGCTTGGGCGCCGTCTCGGCGACGTTGCCGGCGCCGAGCTCGGGTGCCAGGCCGAGCGGCGCGAGCGCAGGCCCGACCCCGTCCGGGTAGGGCAGGCAGACGACCCGCGCGGCGATGCCGGCCTCAAGCCGCGCCTCCATCAGCTTCCGGACGAGGACGAGCTGGAGCGGCAGCCAGACGCCGAACGGCAGCTCACCCACGCGCTCGTCGGCGAACGGCCGCCACCACGTGTGGCGAGAGGCCGCAGTGACGACCACCTCGGGGTCGAGCCGGCGCAGCAGCGCCGCGCTCGCGGCGACGTCCTCCAGGTCGAGCGGATCGAACGCGACGTGCCGCGGCCCGCCCGCAAGCGAGGCGACGAGCGCGGTCTGACCTGCCCGCGCCCGCCCGCGCGCCTCGTCGCGGCCCGCGCCGACGAGGCGCTCGATCTCCGGCAGCCGCGCGAGGGCGTCGAAGACGCGCGTGCCGAGGTCGCCGAGGCCGATCACGAGCACCGTCGCGCCCACGGCGTCTCCTTATCATGCTCGCGTGTCCGACGCGGTCGCCGCCGCCCGCCGCACGGCCCGCTCCGCCGAGCTCTACGAGCGCGCGCTCGAGGTGCTCGTCGACGGCGTCGCCTCGCCGTCGCGCGGCACCGTCAACTACCGCCCCTACCCCCTCTTCATGGCCCGCGGCGAGGGCGGCGAGCTCGTGGACGTGGACGGCAACCGCTACGTCGACCTGATGCTCGCGTACGGTGCGCTCCCCCACGGACATGCCCATCCGCGCCTCGTCAGCGCGGCCCAGGAGGCCGTCGAGCGCAGCGCGCTCCTCGCCACCGCGACGGAGATCGAGATCGAGGTCGCCGAGCGGCTCATCGGGATGATCCCAGGGGCGGAGCGGATCCGGTTCGCGAACACGGGCACCGAGGCCTGCATGGCCGCGCTCCGGCTCGTGCGCGGGCACACCGGGCGGCCGAAGGTGCTCAAGTTCGAGGGGCACTACCACGGCTGGTCGGACGGCCTTTCGCTCGGCTCCAACCCGGGCGCGCTCGACCGGCTCGACACGCTCGGCGTCCCCGCGGCCGCGGTCGACGACCTCGTCCTCTGCCCCTGGAACGACCTCGAGGCCGCGGCGGCCGCGCTCGACGCGCACCGCGGCCAGGTCGCCGCGATCGTGACCGAGCCGGTGATGGCGAACATGGGCGTGATCCCGCCCCGGCCCGGCTACCTGGAGGGCCTGCGCTCACTCGCCGACGAGCACGGTGCCTTGCTCTGGCTCGACGAGACCGTCACGGGGTTCCGGCTCGCGCCCGGCGGCGCGCAGGAGCGCCTCGGCGTCCGCGCCGACCTCGTCACCTTCGGGAAGGCCCTTGGCGCCGGCTTCCCCGTCGCCGCGCTCGCCGGCCGGGCCGAGGTGCTCGACGCCCTCGCCGGCGGCGGCATCCTCCACTACGGCACCCAGAACGCGAACCCGGCCGTGCTCGCGGTCGTCCGCGAGTCGCTCGAGATGCTCGACCATGCCGCCTTCGCCCGCCTCGACGCGCTCGCCGACCGGCTCGTCGCCGGCCTGCGGGAAGCGATCGCGGAGACGCAGACCCCCGCGCTCGTGCAGCACGTCGGCCCGATGCTCCAGCTCTTCTTCCTACGCCCCGGCCACGAGGACACCGCGGCCGTCCACGACCCGCGCGACTTCGAGCGCGCCGTGGATCCCGACCGCTTCAGGACGTTCGCGCACGACCTCTTCGCCCGCGGCGTCTACCTCTCGCCCGCCGCCGCGCTCCACTCAGTCCTCGCGACCGCCCACACCGAGGCGCAGATCGACCACGTCGTCGAGGCGGCGCGCGACGTGCTCGCGGCTTGACCTACGATCGAGCGCGACGCCGGTTGAAAGGAGGGGCTGTGCTCGAAGGACGGGTCGGCGGAGCGGGTCGCGCGTCGCAAGAGCAGGAGCGGGAGGAGGTGCCGTTCCGGGTCGTCCGCGCGGACGGCACGGCGGTCGAGCTGGCGTACTCGTCGCCGCGCGCGGCCGAGGAGCACGACGAGCTGGCGGTGCTGGAGACGCTGCCGTGGTTCGAGCCGGGCAAGCCGCTCCGGAACTGGATGCTGCACGAGACGGACTTCTACGACGAGGTGGAGCAGATCTGGGGCCGACGCTTCGGCGCCGAGGGGATCGGGACGCTGCGCGAGGTGCTCGTCTCACGCCCGACCGAGAACGAGACCCGGCCCGAGTACGCGCAGGAGTGGCAGTACTACTACTCCTCCGCGGCCGGGATCGCCGATCTCGGGAAGCTCCGGTACCAGTACGACCGGTACTACGACCTGCTGAGCGAGCACGGCGTCCGCGTCAACTACATCGAGCCGCCGGTGCCCGCGATCGGCGCTTACGGCTACCTCAAGAACCTCGTCACCCTCGCCGGCGGCGGCCTCGTCGCGAGGGGCGGCGCGATCGTCCATCGAATGGGCCTCGGCTCCTGGCAGCGTGGCCGCGAGGTGATCTGGTCGAAGGTGCTGACGGCGCTCCAGGTTCCGACTACCTGACGATCCACGGCCGCGGGATCGGCGAGCCGGGCGCCGGCCGCTGGCTCGACGCGAGCACCTTCGTCTTCAACGAGTCGGTGGTCGCCAACGAAGAGGGTCTCCGCCAGATCCGCTTCGTGCTCGAGAACCTCGGGATCGAGCTGATCGTCGCGCACAGCCCGGGCTGGGTCGACTCGATCGGGAACGGCAACATCGGCACGTCCCACATGGACATGGTCATGCTGGCCGTCGACGAGCGGAAGGTGCTGCTCGCACCGCACCTGGTGAACTACGGCTTCGTGCGCGAGCTGAAGCGCCGCGAGGTCGAGATCATCGAGGTGCCGCTCGAGGAGTACTGGGATCTCGCGATCAACGGCGTCACGCTCGCGCCGGGCAAGGTGCTGCTGAACGAGGGCTCCCCGAGCGTCGTTCGCGCGCTCGACCGGGCCGGCGTCGAGGTGATCCAGGTCGACTTCTCGGAGAGCCACAAGTTCGCCATCGCCGGCCTGCACTGCGCAACGCTCGAGCTGGTGCGCGACCAGCCACGGTAGGCCCTATCCGCCCTTGCCGACCTTGATGATCGGGCAGTTGAGCCTGATCGAGGTCGCGCGCTCGCTCAGTCCCCCTTTCTTCTCGAGCTGGTCGACTTGCGTGTCGCTCTTGATCAGGACGGGAGTCGCGCTCGCCTTCCAGGTCAGGATCGTCTCCTTCCAGATCGGCGAGTAGCTCGGCTCGCCGGGCTCGGAGCCGAAGACGGCCAGCTGCCCTGCTGCGGCCTTCCCCTGGACGAGGTAGATCTCGGGCGCCGTCTTCAGCGGCACCGACTTGAGGACCGGTGCGTAGTTGACGTGCATCATCTTCGCCTCGGCCCTGTCCGAGACGTCGGTGTTCACGTAGGTGTCCTTGTGACCGTCGTAGTAGCCGTGGAACGCCGGTCGCTTGATCGTCGTCGCCGGTCCCATGCGCGGGCCGCCGCTCGTAAGCGAGGCGTAGGCGCCCGCCGTGGCAGTGAGAGCCGCGAGCGCCAATAAGCACGCCGGCCAGAATTTGCGCTGCATCGCTCGCCTCCGTGATCGGATTACGGCAGGCGATACGGGCGCCGGCGTGCTCCGGTTTCAGGCAGGTGCGTTCTCAGGCGCCCTTCGCGTAGCCCTGGAGACCGCCGAAGTCGAGGAGCACGCAGCGCTCGCCCTCGACCCAGGCGTCGTGGCCGGGCGGCATGTGGAACGCGTCGCCGGGGCCGACGTGCAGCTCGCTCCCGTCGTCCATCCGGACCGTCATCGCGCCCTCGAGGACGTAGCCGATGTGCTCGACCTGGCAGCTGTCCGTGCCGGAGAGCGGCTTCACGTGCTCCGACCAGCGCCAGCCGGGCTCGAAGGTCCCGCGGCCGATCTTGTGGCCGTTCAGGTCGACGAGCTCGACCTGCCCCTTACCGCCCTCGAACCGACGGACCTCGTCCGGCGACTCGAACCCCTTGCCCTTTATCTCGGCCATGCCCTCTCCTTCCGAGTCGGATTGCCTGCGCTCCGGCGCGGACTCTCTCACGGCCACCGGGTGCGCGTCAGCCGGTACCGATAGATCGCCCGCAGCGGGGGAGCAAGAGACACGGCTGGCGCGCGTCTTCACCGGTAGGGCGCCGAGTTCGCGGGCGGCGCATTCGGCGCCCCTAAACCCTGGTGTGCGACCCGCGCAGATGGGTACCCCATGCCCATGGTGCAACTCCAGGAGAAGGCGAAGGACATCGTCCACTCGGTGGAGCATCCGGTCGAGGCTGCGAAGGCGCTCGAGCGCGAGGCGGAGCTGGGCAAGAGCGCCAGGACGCCGCTGATCGCGCTCACCGGCGTCACGCTGCTCGTCTTCGTGCTGCTCGCGATCATGCTCGCCGTCACGATGACGCTCTACTTCGTGTACGGCGGGCACTGACGCTTCCGCCAAACCGGGGCCGAGCGGCGTCCGTAGTACCCCGCGAGGGGGTGGTCGAATGACCACGATGCACGAACAACACCCGCGCAGGACGGGCATCCTCCGTCCGCGGTGGATCATCCTCGCCGTCCTGCTAATCGCGATCGTCGTCGCGATCGTCCTAATCCTCACCTACACCGGCGGCGGCTCCGGCGGTGGCGGCGGTGGCGGGTACTAGGAGCTAACGACCAAGCCGCGCGAGCTCCCGCTCGCGCGGCTCTCTCACGGCTACCCGCCGGCGCGCACGGCGAGGTGGTACGCGAGGCGCACGTTCGTCAGCCGCGTCGCCGTGTCCACGACCGTGCCCGAGCCGGTGAGCGTGCCGCGCGCATGCCGGTAGCGGCCGGTGCCGCCGACGATCGTCCCCGTCGTCGTCTGCCGCGCGTGGCGGCCGTCGCTCCGGAACCGCTGCGTGATCCGCACCCGCGCGCGGATCGTCCCGGCACGGAGCGTGAACGTCATCGTGCCGCGACTCTGCATGGTGACGTTCGGCGCCGGGAAGCCGTCGATCCGCGTCAGGCAGACCCGCTGCCGGCCGCCCTCGACGACGCGGGCCGAGATCACGAGCTGGCACCGCGCGGTCGCCGTGCGCGCCGGCGAGCCGGTGACGTGCAGCGTCAGGGCGAGCAGCAGCGCGAGCAAACTCAGAGCGGCGAGGCGAGCCGCGCCGCGACCGTCTCGAGCATCTGGATCGCGACCTTCGGCTCGTCGGTGAGGATCTTGCGGAAGTCGCCGCGCGCGATCGCGAGGCAGCGCACCGGCGTGCGCGCCCGCACGCGGGCGGTTCGCTGCGCGTCCGCCGTCAGGAGCGCGAGCTCCCCGACGATCTCGCCGGAGCCGAGCTCGCGGGAGCGCTTCCCGCGGGTCGAGGCGGCGACGGTGCCCTCCAGCACGACGAACATCCCGGAGCCCTTCGCGCGCGGCTCGATCAGCACCTGACCCGGCCGGAGCTCGACGTCCTTCGCGATCCGCGCGATCCGCTCGAGCGACCGGCGGGAGAGGCCGGCGAAGACCGGCACGCGGGCGAGCGCGTCCGTCCGCTCCTTCAGCGTCATCCGGCTCATCCTACGGATGCTGCCCGAGGATCCGGGCGAGCACCGCGGAGTAGTCGCGGTCGCCGAGGCCGGCTTCCTCCGCGTCGGCGAGCCAGGCGCGCGCCGCCTCCGTGAGACGGAGGTCGACGCCGGCCTCCCGCGCCGCCGCGACCACGAGCTCCGCGTCCTTCCGCGCCAGGTAGAGCGCGAAGCGCGGCGAGTACTCGCCAGACTCGATCGACTCCCGCCGCCGCTCCGCCTGCGCCGCGAGCGGCGTGGCCGCCAGCACCTCGAACGCCTGCTCCCGCGGCAGGCCGAGGCCCTCCGCGAGCGCGAGCGCCTCGCCGAGGACGCCGATCGTCCCGACGAGCGTCGTGTTGGCGACGAGCTTCGCCGCCGCGCCGGAGCCGAGCGGGCCGACGTGGAGCGGCGAGCCGAGCACGGAGAGGAGCGGCGTCCACCGCGCCACGAGCTCCGGCGGCCCGCCGACGAAGACCTTCAGCGTCCCCTCCTCCGCCTCGGAGCGGCTGCCGAGGACCGGCGCGTCGAGCAAGCCAGCCTGCTCCCCGAGCACCGAGCCGAGCCGGCGCACCGCGTCGGGCCCGACGGTCGACATCTCGATCACGGTCGCGCCCTCCCCCACGCCGGCTGCGACGCCGTCCTCGCCCTCGGTGACGTCCCGCAGCGCGGCCGGGTCGGCCACCATCGTCAGGACGACCTCGGCGCGCGCGGCAGCCTCGGCAGGCGTCGCCGCGGCGACCGCGCCCGCCTCGACGAGCGGCTGCGCCTTCTCGGCCGTCCGGTTCCACGCGACGAGGTCGTGCCCGGCCTCGAGGAGGCGGCGCGCGATGCGGCTTCCCATCGCGCCGAGCCCTACGACGGCGACGACGCTCACGCGCCCTAGGCTACTGCGCCGTGCTTCGCGGACCCTTCGCCCACCGGGACTTCCGGCTGCTCTTCCTCGGCCGGACGACGTCAATCGTCGGGAACGCGTTCGCGAACGTCGCGCTCGCGTTCGCCGTCCTCGACCTGACCGGCTCGAAGGCGGACCTCGGCTACGTGCTCGCGGCCCGCTCGCTGCCGCAGGTCGTGTTCCTGCTCGCCGGCGGCGTCTGGGCGGATCGGCTGCCGCGACACCTCGTGATGGTCGTCTCGAACGTCGCGAGCGGTCTCAGCCAGGCGGCCGTCGCGACGCTTCTCCTCTCGGGGCACGCCCGCGTGTGGCACCTCGGCGTCCTCGCCGCCCTGAACGGCGCGAGCTCCGCGTTCTTCTTCCCGGCCTCGACCGGGATCGTCCCCCAGACGGTGCCGCGGCCGCTGCTCCAGAGCGCGAACGCGGCGCTCCGCCTCGGCCTCACCAGCGGCTTCATCAGCGGCGCCGCGCTCGGCGGCGTGGTCGTCGGCGTCACGAGCCCCGGAGTCGGCATCGCCTGCGACGCAGCGAGCTTCTTCGTCGCCGCGCTCTTCATCGGGGCCATGTCGATACCAGCCACGCTGCGGATGGAGGGCTCGAGCTTCGTCGCCGAGCTCGTCGAGGGATGGCGCGAGTTCAGCTCGCGCCCGTGGCTCTGGGCGATCGTCGCGCAGTTCGGGTTCGTGAACGCTGCCGAGCAGGGCTGCGAGGCGGTGCTCGGGCCCGCGATCGCGAAGACGCATCTCCACGGCGCGACCGGCTGGGGCGTGATCCTGACGGCCCAGTCCGTCGGCCTCGTCGCCGGAGGGCTGATCATGCTGCGGCTCCGGCCGACCCGGATGCTTCTCGCCGCGACGCTCGCGTTCCTGCTCACCGTCCCGTTCCTGCTCGCTCTCTCGGTGCCGGTCGCCTACGCCGGCGTCGTCGCCGCGGCGGCGCTCGCGGGCATCGGCATCGAGTCCTTCCAGGTGCTCTGGGACACGACGCTCCAGCAGGAGATCGCGCAGGAGAAGCTCTCACGCGTGTCGTCCTACGACGCGCTCGGCTCGTTCGTCCTGGTCCCGCTCGGGCTCGCGGTCGCCGGACCGGTGGCGCAGGCCGTGGGAACGCGGGAGACGATCCTCGGCGCAGCCGCGCTCAGCCTCGGCGCGACGCTCGCCGTCCTCCTGTCGCGCGACGTGCGCACGATCCGGCGGCGCGACGCCGTCAGCTCGGCAGCGGAGGTGTCCAGCGAAGCGTCTCGATGAGCCGCCGCACACCGTGCTCGTCGCACCGTTGGATCGCGATCCGGCGACCCTCGTAGCGGCCGCGGATCGTCGCCGAGTACGCGGAGCCGCGCGAGAGCAAGGCCGGTGCCGCGGATGCTGAGGCGTTCTCCGCTGTTGCTCGGCGGTGATTCGTCGTCAACGCCTGGTCGTATCGCGTTGGTCGCCACCGTTGTCCCGGTTGCTCTTGAAGAGCGGCGAGGATCGTGCCATGGTGCCGGGCGATGAGGGGGGTCGTCTCTGCGGTTCTCGCCGCCGCGCTCGTGCTCGCGGCCGGCGCCGCGTCGGGCCGCGCCGCAAACCCGGGGCCGAACGTCACGCTGTCCGTCTCGGGCGCTTCGGGCACGGTCTCGCTCGGGCACTACGTCGCGTACACGGCGACCGTCTCGAACGGCGACACGAACAACGTCACGCACCTGACGCTGACGGCGCCGGCGGCGGGCTCCACCTCGCCGTTCCCGCTCACCTACGTCTCCGCCTCGCCGAGCGCAGGCACCTGCTCGGCGCCACCCGGGCTCCCGCTCACGTGCTCGCTCGGGTCGCTCCCGAGCGGCGCGACCGACACCGTCACGTTCGTCTTCCGCGCGCCGGCCGGGTTGCCGGCGAGCGGAGCAGGCGTCTCCTTCGCCGCGCAGGTCGCCTTCGACGAAGGCCTGAACGACCAGAACTCCTCGCACGGCGACACGAAGCTCGCCTCGGCCGCGACGACGCTCTCCGCCGTCGGCGACGACTTCGTCACCGGCTTCGTCCCGTTCGACCTCGGCGACGACCTCGCGACCGCCGGCGACCTGAGCGGCCCCTCGAACGGGAACCCGCAGAAGACCGACCTCGCCGTGTCGGCGCTCGCGGCCGCCTCGCTCGGCGCAACCGGCGTCGTCCAGGAGGTCTCGCACCCGTCGACGGACACCACCTCCGATTGCCAGGCGGGCTTCTCGTGCTTCGGGCAGACATCGTTCGTGACGCTCCCGGGCGTCTTCTCGCCGCCGCTCACGCTGACCTTCCGCTTCGACGCCTCCGAGCTCCCGCCGGGCATGACGCAGAAGAAGCTGCGCATGTTCCACAACGGGACGCTCGTCCCGCTCTGCACCACCCCCGGCGTCCTCTCGCCCGGCCCGACGTGCCAGTCCTCGACGGCGAGCTTCGGCGACAAGGACCTCGGCGCGACGCTCCTCTCGAGCACGAACGGCAGCTACCGGCCTTAGTGCACTAGCGCGCGCGGCACGACGGAGCTCCCTTTGAGCTCGTAGAGCGCGGCCGCCTCGGCGAGCGCCCGCTCGGCCCCCTCGTCGTCGCCCGTCGCGGCGAGCGTCTCTCCGAGGTCGACGAGTGCGTCCGCCTGCCAGACGATCGCGTCGGTCGAGCGCAGGATCTCGACCGCCTCGCGCGCGAGCGCTACCGCGTGCTCCGCGCCGTCCGGCCGGCGGGCGAGCACCTTCCCGCGCACCGAGCGCCAGAGCGCCTGCGACTGCGCGTCGTCCTCGGCGGCGACCGAGGCGGTGATCATGCACGTCTCGTTCGCCTCGTCGTACCGCCCCTGGGCACACAGCACCTGCGCGAGCAAGCCGGCGATTGTCGAGAGCAGGTACTTCTCCCCCATCCGGTCGAGCGCGTCGTAGTCGCGCCGGAGCTCGCGCTCGGCAGCGGCGGGGTCGCCGGCGAGGAGCTCGACGGCGTGCGAGTCGAGCGAGAGCGACGCGGCGAGGACGTTCGAGCCGAGGTCCTCGAGCACGGCGCGGGCGCGGCGGTAGGCGTCGCGGGCGCGCTCGAAGTCGCCGGCGAGCGCGTGCAGGCGCGCGAGCGAGCCGAGCACGAGCCCCTCCGCGCGCCGGTCGCCGCGGGCCTCCTCGAGCACGCGCTCGCACTCGGCGAGCGCGGCCGGGACCCGCGTCGGCCCGTAGACCCTGCTCATCGCCAGGGCGGCCGCGCTCCGGAGCTCCTGCCGCCGGTCGCCGGCCCGGCGCGCGTGCTCCATCGCCTGCCGCCCCGCCTTCGCCTCCTCCTCGAAGCGGCACGCGCGGCCGTGCACCGAGGCGAGCAGGCGCCACGCCTTCGCGAGCGCGCGGTCGTCGCCGGCCGCCTCGAAGATCGGGATCGCCCGCGCCGTCTCGCGCTCCACCTCCTCCGCCCAGCTCTCCGGGTCGGCGCCGAAGAAGCGGACGAGCAGGAGTGAGAGCCGCGCCTCGGCCGCGAGTCGCTCGTCGCCCGCCGCCTCGGCGTCCCGGAGCACCTCCTCCGCGCGGGCGAAGTCGCCCGTGTCGACGAGCGCCTCGCCGAGATCCGGGAGCAGCGCGACGCGCGCCGGGTCGTCCGGCTCCAGCAGCGCCGCCGCCCGCTCCAGCAGGCTCGCCGCCGCGCTCATGTCGCCGCGGCCGAACGCGCGCCGCCCAGCCGAGGCGAGCCGCTCCGCGGCGCGGCGGCCGAGCTCCCGGCCGTGGTCGTCGAGCGGCCCGAGCTCGCTCAGGTACCGGTGCGCCTGCTCCAGGTGGTAGCCGAGGATCTCCTCGAACTCGGCCGCGCGGTCGCGGTCGCGGTTGACGCGGTCGGCCCACGCGACGAAGCGCTCGTGGAGCTGCGCCCGCGTCCGCTTGAGCAGGCCCTGGTACGCGGCGTCGCGGATGAGGATGTGGTTGAAGCGGTAGCTCAAGTGCTCCTCGGCGTGCGGCCGGACGAGCTGCTTGCGCGTCAGCGTGTCGAGGTGGCCGTCGAGACCGGCGCGAACGCCGTCGGGCGCGAGCTCGGCCACGGCGTCCTTCGCGAACACGAGCCCGACGACCGACGCAGGCTCGACGACCGCGCGGCCCTCCGGGTCCAAGTGGTCGAGGCGCGCGGCGAGGAGAGCGTGGATCGTCGGCGGCACGTCGAGCTCGGAGAGGTCGCGCGTCGCGCGCCACGAGCCGTTCTCGCGCGCGAGGTAGCCGCCGTCGACGAGCATCGCGAGCAGCTGCTCGGCGAAGAGCGGGTTGCCCTCCGAGGCCGCGACGATCCGCGCGCGCGCCTCCGGCGCGACCTCCACCGACCCGAGCAGGTGCTCGACCACGCGCTCGGTCTCCGCCGGCGAGAGCGGCTCGAGCCGGAGCCGCCGCGCGCGCGGGCCGTCCGCCCAGCCCTCGCGGCTCTCGACGACGTCCGGCCGCGACGGGCAGACGAGCAGCACGGGCGCCTCGTGGATCGAGTCGGTCAGGTGCTCGACGAGGTCGAGGAAGGTCGGCTCCGCCCAGTGGACGTCATCGAAGACGACGACGAGCGGCCGTTCGCGCGCGAGCGCGCACACGAGCTTGCGCGCGCCCCAGAAGAGTTCCTCGACCGGGAACTGCGCGTCGGAGAGGCCGACGGCGGCGGAGACGCGCTCGACCACAGCGTCGTCCGGGACGAGTCGTGCCAGCTTGGCACGCGCGGTCTCGGGATGATCGCCCTCCTCGATCCCAGCCGCATCGCGCACGAGCTCGACGAGCGGCCAGAACGTGATCCCCTTCCCGTAGGGCAGGCAGCGGCCGCGGCCGACCCGGGCCTCGCCGCCGAGCGAGCTCGTGAACGCCTCGACGAGGCGCGACTTGCCGACGCCCGCGTCGGCGAGCGGGCTCACGAGCCGGCACTCGCCGGTCGCGGCCGCTTCGTCGAAGGCCGCTCGCAGCGCCGCGAGCTCGGCCTCGCGGCCGACGAGCGGCGAGTCGGCCCGCCGCTGGTACCCCTCCCCCGCGCCGACCGAGACGAGCCGGAAGGCCGGCACGCGCTCGCTCTTGCCCTTGAGCTCGAGCGGCTCGACCGCCTCGACCTCGACCGCGTCGCGCACGAGCCGGTACGTGAGCTCGCCGAGCAGCACCTCCATCGCGGGCGCCGCCTGCTCGAGCCGCGCCGCGACGTTCACCGCGTCGCCGACGACGAGCCGCTGCCCCGCCGACGGGTCGCCCGCGACGACCTCGCCGGTGTTCACGCCGGTGCGGTTCGCGAGGCGGACGCCGAAGCGGCGCTCCAGCTCGTCGTTCAGCGCCTCGAGCGCTCGCTTCATGCCGTAGGCCGCGCGCACCGCGCGGAGCGCGTCGTCCTCGTGCAGCCGCGGGAGCCCGAAGACGGCCATCACGGCGTCGCCGATGTACTTCTCGACGCGGCCGCCGTGATCCTCGAGGACGCGGCGCATCTCGGCGAAATAGCGGTTCATGACCTCTCGGAGCGACTCCGAGTCGAGCGCCTCGCCCATGGTCGTCGAGCCCTTGAGGTCGGAGAAGACGATCGTGACCGTCTTGCGCACCTCCTGCGACGGCGCGACGGGAGCGAGCGGAGTGCCGCAGAACCCGCACAGACGGAACTTGGCCGGGTTCTCCTCGCCGCACGAGGGACACGTCACCATAGGACGAGTCTACGCGGATTTGCGGGGGTTTCTTAGTGAGTCGAGCGCCCGAGGTGGCGATACGTCGACCAGCTCCAGCGCGTAGTCGCAAGCAGCTCTAGGCGTTGTGGAAGCGACACAGGTCGGCGGCTCACGTCTCCTGCAACGGACGGCGAGCCCGAACCGATACGGCTACTCAGCCGGCCGGAAGGCGAGCAGCTCCGGTCCGTGCTCGCGGAGCCAGTCGCGCTGCTCGAGCCAGCCTGGACGATGTCGCTCGACGAGCGCCCAGAAGCGGCGCGAGTGGTTCGGCACACGCAAGTGGCAGAGCTCGTGCACGACGACGTAGTCGAGCACCTCGAACGGCGCGAGCACGAGCCGCCAGTTGAACGAGAGCGTGCCGCGCGCGGAGCACGAGCCCCACAGCGTCCGCTGGCCGCCGATCCGGATCCGCGCGTACTCGACGCCCAGGCGCTCCGCCTCCTCCTCGGCGAGCGCCGAGACGAGCTCGCGGGCGGCGAGGCGCGCCTCCGACTCGCTCACCGCGCGCCGCTCGAGGCCGATGCGCGGCACCTGCGCCCGCCGCTGCGCCTCGAGCCACGGCCGCTTCTCCTCCAGCACACGCTCGACCTCGGCGCCGCTCATCCAGCGTGGCACCGTCAGCCGCGCCGGCTCGCCCCACGGCACCTCGAGCCGCCAGCGCCGCGCGCGCGGCGAGCGCCGCACCTCGACCTCGATGCCCGGCTTATGCTGAGGAACGGCCATGCGCCGGATCGTCCCCGCCTTTGCGAGCCTCGCCGCGCTCTGCGCCGTCACGGGAGCGATTTTCGCGCTCCGGCCGGTCGCCCCCGTCGTCAGCCTCGGCGTGCTCTACCTGCTCGCCGTGCTGCCGGTCGCGATCTTCTGGGGCCATCGCTACGCGCTGCCGGTCGCCGTCGCGAGCATGCTCGCGTTCAACTTCTTCTTCCTCGCGCCGGTGCACACGCTCCGGCTGCGCGACTCGGAGAACTGGGTCGCGCTCGCCGTCTACCTGACGACCGCCGTCGTCGTGAGCGAGCTCGCCGCGCGCGGCCGGCGGCGCGCCGACGACGCCGAGCAGCGGCGGCGGGAGGCGGCCTTCGCGGCCGAGGTGTCGGCAGCGCTCCTCGAGGCGACGCCGGTGCAGAGCCGGCTCACGGAGATCGGCGGCCGCGTCGCCGAGGTGCTGGGCGCCCGCACGGCGCGGATCGAGCTCGACTCGGTGCGCCGGCCCGATCCCGGCGAGACGGCGCACCCGCTCGAGGCCGGCAGCCGCCGCGTCGGCACCGTCTTCCTCGACGCGTCCACGCAGCTCGACCCGGCCGTCCTCGAGCGCGTGCTCGGCTCGCTCGCCGCGCTCCTCGCCTACGCGGCCGACCGCGAGCGGCTCGGGCGCAAGGCCGTCGAGGCCGAGGCGCTGCGCCGGAGCGACGCCGTTAAGACGACGATCCTGCGCACGCTGAGCCACGATCTGCGTTCACCCCTAACCGCGATCCGCGCCGCGGCCGAGCTCCTCCACGGCGGCGAGGTCTCTCCGGCGGAGCGCGCGGAGCTCGTCGCCACGGTGCGCGCCGAGGCCGAGCGCTTGAGCCGGCTCGTCGCGAACGTGCTCGACCTCTCGCGCCTCGAGGCGCGCGCCGCCGACCCGCGGCCCGAGCTCTGGACCGCCGACGGTCTCGTCACGCGCGCGCTCGAGGCGCTCGGCCCGGCCGGCGAGCGGGTCGACGTCGAGCTGCCGGCCGACTCGCCGCCCGTCTCCGTGGACGCGGCGCAGATCGAGCGCGCGCTCGTGAACCTGCTCGAGAACGCGCTCAAGTTCTCGCCGGAGGCCGATCGCGTGCGCGTCGAGGTGGAGGCATCGGAGGGCGAGGTCGTCCTCCGCGTCCGCGACCGCGGCCCCGGGATCTCGCCGCGGCTCGTCGACCGGATCTTCGACGCCTTCGAGCGCGGCAGCCCGACCGGCGACGGGACCGGCCTCGGGCTCGCGATCGCGCGCGGCTTCGTGCAGGCGAACGGCGGCCGCCTCTGGGTCGAGTCGGAGCCCGGCGAGGGCGCGTCGTTCGCGATCGCGCTCCCGGTCGCCAAGGGCGCGACGGTGAGCGTCAGGTGAGAGCGCTGCTAGGCGTCGTCAGAGGACTGCCACGGGTCCGGGGTCTCCCCGGCCGCCGGTGGAGCCATACGCGCGGATCGCCCGACCAGAGGAGACGAGCCGCCGGCATCCTTGTACAGCGCGCGCTGGATCTGGTACTCGCGGTTCCGCTCGCGCCAGCAACGGAACGCCCCGACAAGCCGTCTCACCACGACCGAAGCGTAGCGGCGTGACAGGCCTTCGGGTCCTCGTCGTCGACGACGAGCCGCAGATCCTGCGCGCCCTCCAGCTCAAGCTGCGCGGGGCCGGCTACGTCGTCGACACCGCAGCCACCGCGGCCGACGCGCTCGCCGCCGCGGCCGCCCGGCCCCCGGACGCCGTCATCCTCGACCTCCTGCTCCCCGACGGCCGCGGCACCGACGTCGCCGCCGAGCTTCGCGGCTGGACGAGCGCGCCGATCCTCGTCCTCTCGGCAGTCGGCGAGGAGGCGGAGAAGGTAGCGGCGCTCGACGCCGGCGCCGACGACTACGTCACGAAGCCGTTCGGCGTCGACGAGCTGCTCGCCCGGCTCCGGGCGGCGCTGCGGCGCACGACGCCGTCGGGCGAGCCGGTCATCACCGTCGGCCGGCTCACGCTCGACCTCGAGAAGCATCAGCTGACCGTCGACGGGAACCCCACGGCGTTGACGCCCAACGAGTACGACCTGCTCCGCCTGTTCATGCGCAACGAGGGCAAGCTGCTCACGCACCCGGCGATCCTGCGCGAGGTCTGGGGCCCGGCCTACGGCGAGGAGTCGAACTACCTCCACGTCTACGTGTCGCACCTGCGCCGGAAGATCGAGCCCGACCCGGCGCGGCCGCGCTACCTGCTCACCGAGCCGGGGGTGGGCTACCGCCTGGTCGATCCTTCGACGCGATGAGCGCGACCCGGCACGGCGCCTTCCGCAGCACGTCGCGGATCGTGCCTCGGAGGCGTCGCCCGCCGCACGTGCCGCCGACGACGAGGAGCTCCGCGCCCGTCCGCCGTGCCTGCTCGACGATCGCCTCCGCAGCGTCGCGCGCGTGCACGACGCACGGGGAGACGTCGACGCCGTAGGCCTCCGCGATCGCCTGCGCCCGCGCGAGCACGGCGCGTGCGTCCTCGTCCTCCTCGTCCATGTGCGCGTCGAGCGGGAGCGTCGGCGGTACCTCGACGACGGTCGTGACCGTGATCGAGCCGTGCCGCTCCGCCGCGAGCCGGCACGCGACGTCGACGGCCTCGGCCGAGGCGTCGTCGTCGACGACCGGGACGAGGATGCGGCGGTAGCCGGCGGCGACGCGCGGCCGCCGCGGGATGGGCGAAGCACGAACTGCCATACCGCCACGGTAGGCCCGGTTCGCATAAGGCCGGCTTAGGGGTTCGCGCCCGCGCCTTAAAAAGGTCTCAAGATTGCAGGGGAGCGATCCGCGCCTGAGTAGCTTGGATCCCAAGATGGCAGTCGCGAGCAAGCGGGCGGAGCGCTTCGACGTGAAGCGCGTCCTCGTCGGTCGCCCGCGGGCGACCGGCGAGATGGACGAGACGCTCCTCTCGAAGAAGCTCGCCCTGCCCGTCTTCGCCTCCGACCCGCTCTCGTCGGTCGCGTACGCGACGGAGTCCGGCCTCGTCGTCCTCGTCGCCGCCTCCGTGGCCGCGGCGCACTTCATCCTCCCGATCTCGGTCGCGATCGGCGTCTTGCTCGCGATCGTCGTCCTCTCCTACCGCCAGACCGTCCAGGCCTACCAGACGAGCGGCGGCGCGTACGTCGTCGCGAAGGAGAACCTCGGCACGCTGCCGAGCCTGGTCGGCGCGGCGGCGCTCCTCGTCGACTACGTCCTCACCGTCGCGGTCTCGGTGGCGGCCGGCGTGCTGGCGCTCACCTCCGTCGCTCCGAGCCTGGAGCCGCACAAGGTCGCGCTCTCGCTCGCCGCCGTCGTCCTCCTGACGCTCGTGAACCTGCGCGGCGTCCGCGAGTCCGGGATCGCCTTCGCCCTCCCCACGTACTCGTTCGTCGCGGTCATGTACGTCATGGTCGTCGTGGGGATCGGGAAGTGCGCCGCCGGCTCGTGCCCGCAGGCCTCGGTGCCGCACCCGATCGTGACCGGGGCCGGCGCGATCGGTGCCTTCGTCCTCGTCCGCGCCTTCGCCTCCGGGGCCGTCGCGCTCACGGGCGTCGAGGCGATCTCGAACGGCGTCAGCGCCTTCAAGCCGCCGAAGGGGCGCAACGCCGCCGGGACGCTCGGCGCCCTCGGGCTGATCGCGATCTCGCTCTTCCTCGGCGTCTCCTACCTCGCCGTGCACATGCACGCGCGGCCGAGCCAGACCGTCTCGCTGATCTCGGAGATCGCGCGCGCCACCTTCCCGGCCGGGTCGGGGACGTCGTTCCTCTACTACGCCGTGCAGGCGCTGACGTTCGCGATCCTGATCCTCGCCGCGAACACGTCCTACCAGGGCTTCCCGCGCCTCGCCGCCGTGCTCGCGCAGGATCGGTTCTTCCCGCGCCAGTTCGTGAACCTCGGCGACCGGCTCGTCTACTCGAACGGCGTCGTCGTCCTCGCGGGCCTCGCGTCGCTCCTAATCTGGGTCTTCCACGCGAACGTCATCTCGCTGATCCACCTGTACGTGGTCGGCGTCTTCACCGCGTTCACGCTCTCCCAGGCCGGAATGGTCCGCTACTGGCGGCGCCGAAAAGAGCCGGGCTGGCAGCGGCGGGTGGCGGTCAACGGCGTCGGAGCGGCGACGACGGGACTCGTCACGCTGCTCGTCATCCAGGCGAAGTTCCTCGCCGGCGCGTGGATGGTGACCGTGGCCGTCCCGGCCCTGATCGGCCTCTTCTTCCTCGTCAACCGCCACTACCGCAAGGTCGGCCGCCGGCTGCGCGCCGGGGTCGCCGCGGTTGCCGCCGCCCCGTCGGCGACGAATCAGGTCGTCCTCTACGTCGAGGCCGCGGACGCCGCGCTCCGCGAGGCGCTCTGGTACGCGCACCAGATCGCGGGCGAGGACTTCCGCGCGATCCACGTGCCCGGCCACGGCTCCGATCCCGGGATCCGCCCGCGCTTCCGCGAGCTCACCGGGCAGCGCCACGACCTCGAGATCGTCGAGGCGGAGGACAGCCGCGTCGACGCCGTCATCGACTACCTGTGGGCGCTGCCGCGCGGCGAGTCGACCTTCGTGACGACGATCGTCCCGGAGCAGTTCAAGCGCCCCTCGCTCGCCGCCGCGCTCGCCCGCCGCACGGAGTTCCAGCTGAAGCTGCGGCTGCTGACGGAGCCCGGCGTCGTCATGACCGACATCCCCGTCCTCGGACGGCGGATGAAGGAGTGGAAGGCGCCCAAGCGCGCGGTCTGCCGCATCCTCGTCTCGGGCGCTCACGCAGCGACCATGCGCGCGGTCAACTACGCGGGCACGCTCGGCCTCGAGGACAGCCGCGCCGTCTTCTTCGCCTTCGACGCGGATGAGGTCGCGCGCGTCGAAGGAGACTGGAACGAGCGCCGCATGCAGGTGCCGCTCGAGATCGAGGAGGCGCCCTTCCGCGACCTCGGCGACCCGCTCCTGCGCTACCTGCGCCGCATCACCGCCGATCCGGACGCCGTCGCGGTCGTGCTCATGCCGGAGCTCGTCTTCAACGGCACGGCGCGGCTGCTCCACAACCAGCGCGCGCTCTACGTCAAGCGCCTGCTCCTCTTCGAGCCGCGCGTGATCCTCGCGAGCGTGCCCTACCGGATGGACTGAGGAGTTACGCTGCTGGGGTGCAGCCTCGGGTGAAGCCGCGGCTCCGCGGCCTCTCGCACGAGGTCGCGTTCTATCTGGCGCTTCCGCTCGGCGTAGCGCTCGTGCTCGAACCGGACACGAGCCGCGGTCGCGCAGCCGCGATCGTCTTCGCCTCCAGCGTTGCGGCGATGTTCGGCGCCAGCGGCCTCTACCACCGCGTCAACTGGTCGGACGCGCGCCGGCTCTGGCTTCGGCGGCTCGACCACGCCGGCATCTACGCCCTGATCGCCGGCACGTACACGCCGTTCGGGCTGCTCGTGCTGCGCGGCAACTGGCGCGTCGTCGTGCTAGCGATCGTCTGGAGCGGCGCCGCCGCGGCGATCGTGCTCAAGTTCGCCTGGGTCGCCGCGCCGAAGTGGCTTTCCGCAGTCACGGGGATCGCGCTCGGCTGGGTCGGCGTGGTCGTGTTCCCCCAGCTCCTGAGCCGGGTCGGCATCGCGGGCTCGATGCTCGTGCTCGCGGGCGGCCTGGGCTACACGGCGGGAGCGGTCGTCTACGCGGTTCGGCGCCCCGATCCGGTTCCGGCCGTCTTCGGCTACCACGAGCTCTTCCACGCCTTCGTGATCGTCGCCGTCGGCTTGCAGTACGCGGCGGTTGCGTTCTTCGTGCTGCCGACTCACTAGCGCCACGCCTACGCGGGCGCGCTCTGAGCCACTGCCCGTCGCGCGACACCGCCTCGACGCGACGACGGCGCCTTCTCGGCATAGAGGCGTTCGTCGGCGAGTCGCTGGGCGTCGGCCAGCGCGAGTCCGGCGGCGGCCGTTGCGGCTCCAAGCGCAGCCGAGAGCGGGAATCCGTCGAGCGACGGAGCCGAGGCGAACGCGTCTCGCAGCCGCGTCACGGCCTCTTCGCAGCGGGCCTCGTCGGCGCCTCCGAGGAGGATCGCGATCTCGTCGCCGCCCACCCGCGCGACGAGATCCTGCTCCCGGACGGCGTTTCGAGCCAGTGCCGCCACGCGTCGCAGCACCTCGTCGCCGAACTCGTGGCCACGGGTGTCGTTCGCGAGCTTCAAGCAGTCGACGTCGAGGACGACGACGGAGGTCGGCGTCGCCGCAGCGTGCGCGCCGGCGATCGCCTCTTCCCAGGCGAGGCGATTGGCGAGCCCCGTCAGGGCGTCGCGCCGAGCCTCCAGGTAGGCGCCGTCGTAGGCGTGCTGGAACGCCTGAGCGCGCTCGATGCGGCTTCGGCGCTCATGCGCGAGCAGCGCCAGCAGGCCCGCCGGCGCCAGCGCGAGGAGGAACGCGTACCGCATCGTCTCGCTCTCGCGGGCCGCGAGGAAGCCGACCGGAGCCAGGAGCACGTCGACCGTGTACACCCAGCCGAAGAACGGCAGCAGCTTCCGAGGCGAGTGGCCGAACGCGAGCCACTCGCGCCCGGCCGAGCTCGCGAAGTCGAGCGCGAACTGGGCGGCGAGCGCGCCGAGGTAGAGCGGCCACTGGCTCCAGCGGGAGGCCGGGGTCGCAAACAGCGAGAGCAGCAGGGCGGGGCCGACGGCATGCCAGCAGCTGCCGAGCAGAACGGCGAGCCGCTCGAGATGACGGCGCCCCCGCGCGTGGTCGACGACGCCGGCGAGCACGTAGCCGGCGGCGACGCAGATCGGGACCACCGGCGCGGGCAAGAGCAGCAGCATCGGGACGAGGACGAGCTGGGTCGGCACGACCGAGCCGGTGCCGATCTCGAACTCGATCCGCGAGACGAGCGCGAGCGCGAGCACGAGCAGCACCGCGCTTGCCGGCCGGAAGGGCGCCTCCCACCGCAGGAAGGCCGCCATTGAGCTCGCCGCCAGCAGGAAGCCGCCGCCGAGGACGAGCGACACCCATCGCTCACGGCCGCCGAGTCCGGTTCGCGCCCGCTGCCGCGCCTCCGCGAGGAGCGACTCGTCCGCCCGCTCCGGAACGCCGGGCCGGCTAATCGCCCTTGAACGGGTCGACGTAGACGTCATCGATCCTCCAGCCGCTCCTGCTCCCCAGCGGCGCGAAGCGGAAGGCCACGCTCGTGGTTCCGTCCGTGACGAGCGGAGGCGCGCCGAGGAGGTTCGCGAGGACGGGAATCGGCAGCGTGGGCTGCCACGTCGAGCCCGCCGCGAGCAGCGCGAGGGTGAGGGCGCGCGGCTGCCCGAGCACGTCCGTGTAGAGCACCTCGACCTTCAGCGTCGAGAGCAGGGAGCCCGAGTTCCGGACGAAGAGCCGCAGGTCCGGCGACGTCGCGTCGACGCACATGCTGCTCGTCGTCGCCGCCGACCCCGAGGGAAGCGACAGCGAGCTCGTGTCGCCCGCGTCACCGACGTAGAAGCTCTCGTTCCCGGCCGCCACGGCTGCGCCGCCGTCGAGGCTCCATCCGTCGGACCCCGACTCGAGCCCGCCGTTCGGGGCGAGCTCGTAGCTCGCGAAGTCGAGCCACGGCGCGAACGGCTGCTCGTACGCAGACGCCGCGCAGGTCCCGAGGACACCCTCCCCGGCTGCGCCCGCGGGCGCAGGCAGCGCGATCGCCAGCGCTGCGACGACGACCAGCCAGACGCCGACGATCCCTCTCGACAGCATTGCCTCTCCTTCCGCAGTGAGCCGCAGTCCGCAGTACGGGACTCAGCGTGGTCGGAGGCGATGCCGAATGACATCCCCCTTCCGCGTATTTCTAGCTTCGCTGCACCATCCGGAACTGGTTCCCGGACGGGTCGCGGAGGCCGGCGTCGACCCCGTACGGCTGCTCGGTCGGCTCCTGCGTGAACTCGACGCCTCGCTTCTTGAGCTCCTCGTAGGTGCCGCGGCAGTCGTCGGTGGTGAAGAAGAGGCCGCCCGAGGCGCCCTTCGCGAGGAGCGCATGGATCTGCTCGCGCGTCTCCTCCTCGAACACCGGCGGGCCGGGGACGGCCATGAGCGTGATCGCCACGTCCTCCTGTCCCGGCACGCCGACGCTGAGCCAGCGGAAGTTGCCGAGCTCCGGCACGGTGACGTCCTCGCGAAGCTCGAGGCCGAGCTTCTCGGTGTAGTAGGCGAGCGCCTCGTCCTGGTCGTGGACTCAGACCTGCACGTTTGCGAGCTGCTTCAGCATCGTCGTCCTCTCGTCGTGGAACGGTCGGCGGCGACGTTAGCCGGACGGCGTGCGGCTGTCTTCTCCAAACGTGCTGGACTGCGGGCGCGCGTATGCCTGGAGCACGCAGGTCGGGATGCTCACGCGGGTGGCCGCCGGCGGGTGCGCGGCTCGGTAGGCCGTCGGCGAGAGCCCGAACGCCCGCCCGAAGCTCGTCGTGAACGAGCCGACGCTGCGGAGGCCGACGGCGAGGCAGATGTCGGCGGCCGTCCGGTCGGTGTGCCGCAGGAGCGCCGCCGCGCGCTCGAGGCGGCGGGTCAGCAGGTACCTGTGCGGCGGCTCGCCGAAGGCGCGGCGGAACTCGCGGCTGAAGTGTGCTGGCGAGAGGTGCGCCGCGCGGGCGAGCGCGCGCACGTCGAGCGGCTCGCGGTAGCGCGCGTCGGCGAGATCCTTCGCGCGCAGAAGGTGGCGCGCGGGATGAACCGGCCTCACCGCGCCTCCTGGACGCAGAAGCCGTTCCCCTCCGGGTCGGCCATCACGACCAGGTCGTGCGTGAACGGGCCGATCGTCTCCTGCTTGCGCTCCTTCACCCACCCGCCGAGAGCCTCGAAGCGCGCCACCGCCGCCTCGACGTCCTCGACCGCGACGTCGAGATGGATCGGGATCGACGTCGTCGGCGTCTTCTCCTTCTTGATGAAGAAGAGGCGCGGGCCGCGGCCGGTCGGGTCGACGCACGCTGCGCGCGAGCTCATGTCGACGCCGGCTGCGCGCAACTGTTGCAGCACCTCCTCGGAGAGCGCCTGCACCTCGTAGTCGAGGACCGCGGCCCAGAATCCGGCGAGCCGGCCGGGGTCGGCGCACGCGAACGTGACGTTGGCGATCCGGCCCATCGACCGCTAGGAGCCCTTCCAGCTCTCGAACGCCAGGCGCAGCCGCTCCTCGAGCTCCGCAGGGATGTCCTCTTCGCGCAGCCGTCCGGTCGTCTCGATGGTGCGCCGCATCTGCTCGAGGTACGCGTCGCAGCCGTCGCAGCCGGCGAGGTGCTGCTCCAGGAGGCGCCGCTTGCGGGCGGGCAGGGCGCCCTCGAGGTAGTCGGTGACCATCTCGACGACCTCGATGCACGCTAGTTGTCGCCGGAAAATCCTCATCCCAGGTAGTCCTCGAGCGCCTGCCGGACCTTCGCCCTCGCCCGGTGCAACAGGACCCTCTGATTGGTCTCGGAGATGCCGAGGACGTTACGGGTCTCCTCGGCGCCGAAGCCCTCCACGTCGCGCATCGTGATCACGAGCGCCTGGCTCGGCGGCAGCGCGGCGATCGCGCGCTCGACCACGTCGAGCGTCTCGCGCCCGAGCAGCCGCTCCTCGGGGCCGAAGCTGCGCGGTGGCGAGGCCCACTGGCCGTCCTGCGCGAACCGGTCCGGGTCGACCGCCTGGTCGTCGCCGGAGCCGAGCGCGGAGAACGGGACCGACCGGCCTTCGCGCTGCCCGCGCGTCTTCGCGATGTTCGTCAGGATGCGGAAGATCCACGTCTTCAGGCTGGAGCGACCCTCGAAGCGGCCGATCCCGTTGAGCACTCCGATCCACGTGTCTTGCACGACCTCCTCGGCCGCCGCCCGGCTGCCCACGTACAGCTGCGCGACCCGCAGCATCGCCGGGCTGTACTCCCTGACCAGGCGCTCGAATGTCGCCTCGTCGCCGGCGCGTAGGGCCTCCACCGGCTCCACGGGAAGACCGTAACCGCTCGATGGGAGAAGCGGAGCGGAAGCGGCGGGCGGCGCTCGAGGCGGTCGGGCCGTTCGCAACGAACGATCCCGCGGATGTGCGGTGGCTTCTGTGCGGCCGCGGACGGCCGGTCTCGGCGGGCGCCTCGCCGTACACCGTGGTCGTGGACGACGAGCGGGCGCAGGTGCTCTACCAGGACATCGAGGCATCGCGCGTCTCCGCCGAGGAGCGATGGGAGGAGCTCGGCTACGAGCCCGTTCCGTACCCGTGGTTCGAGGCGCCTCCGGTCGCCTCGACGCAGCCCGATCTCTCGGCGCTCCGCCGGTCGCTCGGACCGGAGGAGCTCGACCGGTACCGCGTGGCCGCGTCCGCTGGAGCCGAGGCCTTTGTGGAGGCGCTGGACGCGCTGCGCCCGGAGCTCTGGGAGCTCACCGCCGCCGGGGAGCTCGCGGGGGCGCTCGTCGCACGAGGGTTCACGACGCCGGTCGTGCTCGTGGGCGGGGAGCGGCGCGCGCGGGTCCACCGCCATCCGCTGCCGACGCGCGAGCCGCTCGGTCGATTCGCGCTCCTGGCCGTGACCGCGGAGCGCGAGGGCCTCTACGTCTCGCTGACGCGCGTCGTGTCGTTCGGCGCGCCGCCGCCGGAGCTCGAGCGGGTTGTGCGGGCTGCGGCCGAGGTGGACGCGGCCGTGCTGGCCGCGTCCCGGCCGGGCGCGACGCTCGGCGAGCTCTTGGACGTGCTCGCGCGCGCGTACGAGGAGCAGGGCTTCCCGGAGGAGTGGCGGCGCCACCACCAGGGCGGGCTGACCGGCTATCGCGGGCGCGAGGTCTTCGCCGTTCCCGGCGATGCGACGCGCCTTCCCGACGCGTGCGCCGTGGCGTGGAACCCGTCGGTGACGGGCGGCGGCAAGTCGGAGGACACGGCGCTCGTCACCTCCGCCGGCGTCGAGGTCGTCACGCGCACGCCCGACCTGCCGGAGCTCGAGACCGCCGCCGCCCTGCGGCGCCCGGCGATCGTCGAGCTCTAGTCCCGAAGGAGCAGGACGCGGGCCGGCGCGCCCTCGGCGCCCTCGAGCTTCAGCGGCGCGCAGACCAGGCGGTACTCGCCGGGCTCGACCTCGCGCAGATCGAGGCCCTCGACCGCGATCACGCCCGCGCCGAGCAGGATCCGATGCGCCTCCTCGTCGCCGATCGACAGATAGTCGATGCCGACGAGCCGCACGCCGGCCGCGACGAGCGCCCGCGCCGCCTCGCCGTCGAGCTCGGCGAAGTTCTCCGTGAACTCGTCGCGCTCCCACAGGCGGCCGTTCTGCGTCTTGAAGAGCACCCGCTCGGCGCCACGCGGCACCGCCGCCGCGTCGAGGCCGTCGACGACGACACATGGGCCCACGAGCACGTCGAGCGGCAGCGTCTCGACGGCGGCCCCGTCTGCCAAGAAGTGGAGCGGCGCGTCGACGTGCGTGCCGCTGTGGACGCCGAGGTCGAGCCGGCTCAGGTTGAAGCCGTCGCCGTCTTCGATCGAGCTGACCCGCTCGAGCCGCACCTCCGGGTCGCCGGGATAGACGATCATCCCGGGGCGAACCGGCACGCTCACGTCGACGATCCGCACGGACACATCCAACCAGGAGGCCGCATGACCCGCGAGCGCTACGACCTGATCGTGATCGGCGCCGGCTCGGCGGCGCGAGACGGGGCCCGCAAGGCGCACAGCGAGCACGGCGCACGCGTCGCGCTCGTCGAGCACAGGCGCTGGGGCGGCAGCTGCCCGAACGTCGCGTGCACGCCGACGAAGGCGTACCTCGTCGCCGCGGAGCTCGCGTACCAGATCAACACGCTCGCGCCCAAGATCGGCATCGAGACCGGCCCCGCAAGCGCCGACCTCGCCCGCGTCAAGGCGCGCAAGGACTCGCTCCTGACGCCGCAGGAGCAGTGGGTCGAGCGCCTCCGTGGAGCGGGCTTCGACACCTACGAGGAGACGGCGAGCTTCGTCGACCCGCACACGATCCGAGCCGGGGACGCCGAGCTGACCGCCGACCGGATCCTGATCGCGACCGGGTCCCGAACGGCCGTGCCGCCGATCGACGGCATCGAGGACGTCGACTGGCTCGACCACGTCAGCGCGCTCGAGCTCACCGAGCTGCCGCGGTCATTGCTCGTCGTCGGCGCGGGCGCGGTCGGGCTCGAGTTCGGCCAGGCCTTCGCGCGCTTCGGCAGCGAGGTCACGATCGTCGACGCGCTCGGCCAGGTCGCGCCGCGCTCGGACACCCAGGCCGCGTCAGAGCTCCAGGCCGCGCTCGAGGCCGAGGGGATCCCGATCCTGCTCGAGAGCTTCGTCAAGAGCGTCGCGCAGGAGGACGACGGCTTGCGCATCTCGATCGCGGTCGGCATGGGCGGCGAGCTGCGCGAGGTTCGCGCGGAGCGGATCCTGCTCGCCTCCGGCCGCGTCCCGAACGTCGAGGAGCTGAACCTCGACGCGGCGGGCGTGCACGCCGAGCGCCTCGGCATCCCCGTGGACGAGCGCATGCGGACGAACGTGCCCGGGATCTGGGCGGCGGGCGACGTGAACGCCGTCGCGCAGTTCACGCCGGTGGCGCAGTACCAGGCGCGCGTGGCCGTCGGCGACATGTTCGGCGTGGACGGGGCCCGCGCCGACTACTCGGTCCTCCCCACCGCGATCTTCACCGACCCCGAGCTCGCGGGCGTCGGGCTGACCGAGTCCGAGGCCGAGGAGCAGGGCCACATGGTGGGCACCGTCACCCACCCGCTGCGGTCGCTGCGCCGCGCCTCGTACCTCGACGCACGGCACGGCCTGTTCAAGCTCGTCTACGACACGAAGACGCGGCGTGTGCTCGGCCTGCACGTCGTGGCCCCGGGCGCGAGCGACGTCGTCCAGGGCTTCTCCATCGGCCTGCGCTTCGGCATGACCATCGAGGACCTGGCCGCCGCACACCACGTCTTCCCGACGATCGGCGAGGGAGTGAAGGCGGCCGCCGAGCAGGCGCGGGCGACGGTCAGCGCCTAAGCGGCGAGCCGGAGCTGCATCCCCGGCGCGATCCCGAGCCGGGCGGCCTCCCCCGCCGCGAGCTCGAGCGTGACCTTCGCCCCCCGAGCCCCAGCGGTTCGCCAAGGCCGAACCTTGGGCCGGACGGCAACCACCGAGAGCTCCCGGTCGAGGAAGACGACGTCGATCGGAAAGCGCATGAAGAGCGTGTGCACCGACCCGCAGGGCTTCAGAAGGAGCCCCTCCCCCTCGACGAGGCTGTCGCGGCCGAGCAGTCCGCGCATGCGAGACCAAGGCCGATCAGCCAGCCAACAGCGCTCCAGGAGCACCCCACCGTCCCCGTTCACAAGCCGCTCAGCCCGCACGATCGAAGGCATTCGCGAAGCAGCCGAAGATTCCCTCTCCAGGGCGCAGGACGATCCGCCGCCGAAGGCGGGCTTTGCCCGCCGAGAGGCTCACAACCAAAGAGCCGCCCGAAGCTCGAAAGCCTCGGGCGGCTCCTGAACCGAAAGCCCCACGCCACTGCCCTGAAGGAGGGGCTCGTGGGGGAACCAGGGGTTCCCCCACGCCTTAGTAGCCGATGTGGATGTGGTCGTAGTGGTTGGCGAGCGCGAACGAGGGCCCGCCGAGGCCGAGCAGCGAGATGACCTGCTTCGGCTGGAGCTCCGACGGCAGGAGCAGGATCGCCCGAACCGCGCGCTCCGTGATCCCGCCCGGCTGCTGGTGGCCGAAGATCGAGATCCCGCCGAGGTCGGCGACGTCCACCGCGCGGCCGTAGATGTGCGCCGAGATGACGCCCGGCCGTGCGTACAGCCGATGCCCGCTGATCAGGCACGAGACGGTGACCTGGCCGTACGTGTCGGCGAGGTACTCGAGCAGGACGACGACGCGGACGTCGACGCGGCCGGAGACGAGATCCTGCCGTCCACCGGGGTAGATCGTCACGCGACCGTCGTGGAGCACCTTGTTCACGAGGTCGTCCTTGTGGGCGACGAGCCCGTCGACGAGCCCGCCCATGCCGACCGCGCGGTCGTAGTGCATGAGCGCGACAGCCTGGTCGGCGACCGACGTGCGGCCGGTGACGGCGAGGGCAGCATCCCAGTCGCCGCGAGCCTTGACCGCGGCGAGCGCCTGGGCCGTCTGCCGGAGCTCGGCCCGGTTCGCCGGGACGGCGCCGATCCGGCCCTGCGCCCGGAGGACGCCGAGGACGAGCGCCCAGCTCACGTGGTTCGCGTGCGAGATCGACCGGAGCCGGTGCGCGAAGCGGAAGGTGAGGCGCCGCGAGGGCGGGGTCGGGTCGGGCAGGGTGCGGTTGAGCCAGATGACCGGCGCCGCGCCCGGGGTCTCCTTCGCCTCCTGGACGGCGGTCGCGGGCCGTGCGTGACGGTGGGCCGCTGGCTTCGTCGCGCGCGGGACGTTGAGCACGTACGGCGACTTCGCGCGCGTGCGCTTCGCGGCCGGGCGCGGCTTCGACGCGCGCTGCGGCACCGGGGTCACCGGCGAGGGCGTCGCGGCGGGCGCGTCGCCGGCCGACCCGCCGCCGAGCGACGAGTCGGAAGCGGCCGGAGCCGGCTGCTCGGCCGGCTGAGCCGAGGAGCCGTGACCGGTCGCCGGTGCGTCGTCATCGGCTGCGGGCGCGCTCGGCGCAGCGTCGGTCGACGTCTCGTCGGTCGACGTCTCGGGCGCCGGCGCAGGCGCAGGGGCCGCGACGGTGTCGGTCGTAACGGGTGCCGCACTCGCGTCGGGTGCCGGCTCGGACGTCGCGGTCGTGTCGGTCGTGGACGTGTCGAGCAGGCTCGCGACCTCGTTGCCGGCGCCCGCGGTGAAGGCCGCCCCGGCGAAGAAGATCACCGTCAGGGCCAAGCCGACGGCGAGGCGCCGCGGGGTCGAGAGGCGCCGCCGCGCGAGCGCGACGCGCGTCTCCGCGGTCGAGTCGTGGACCTCGTGTTGTCGCCGCTTCGGGGCGTCGAGCTCGGGCTCGATGACCGCCCTGCGCTCCCGGTGGAGCGCCGCGGCGGCGAAGCCCGCGAGCGAGAGGACGAGCAGACGGACGAAGAACCGCCCGGTGCGATGCGCTTTGCGTTCCATGATGGCCTGGCTCCGATTTCTTTTGGTCAGGCGCCAAGGCAGTGCTCGGCGCGGCGGGGGGACGGGGGCATCCGCGAGCCGCACGACGGACTTCCCGTCCTATCGGGGCGCACGCTCGGAGCCGCCTCCCTCGAACGAGGGGAAGCGCGGGGCCAATCACCAAGGTGAGGGATGTGCCGGCGTCGGCCGCGAATCCGATGAACGGCGCACATCGAGCGTTAGGCGGCGCGGCCACGTCGAGCAACGACTCAGGACCTCACACGACACCTGACCAGGCGTGGACCACAGAGCAGCCCTCGATTCGAATCTCGAAGAGCTTGTAGTGCGCCGGTCGGCGCGCGCGAGAGCAAGGAAGGGAGGTGACAAATTCCATGACGTTTTCCGAGTGGTTTGAGCTTCTCCGGACGCATTGGCGCAAGGAGGAGGGTCAGACGATGGCGGAGTACGGTGTCGTCCTCGCCGTGATCACGATCGGCGCGGTCGCCGTCTTCACCGCTCTCTCGGGTGGCATCAGCGGTGCCATCAACCGAGTCATCGGCTTCCTTCCCAAGTAGGACCGAAACCACGTTCCCCCGACCGACCAAAGGAGGTGCAGGCACGTGCTGACGCTGGACGAGTGGCTGATCCGTATGCGCGCAAGCTGCAAACGCGAGGAAGGTCAGACCATGGCCGAGTACGGCGTCGTCCTGGCCGTGATCACGGCGGCGTCGGTGTCGATCTTCACCACGTTCTCCGGTGCAGTCGAGGGAACGATCAACCGGGTGATCGGACTTCTCCCGGGCTAAGGAACGGCACTTGGAGCGGGTCCCGTGGCCGCCCCGCGGGACCTGCTTGCCGGACAAACACAGACGGAAACGAGGAGCGCAAAGCCGATGAAGCGGTTGCACGACGAGCGAGGACAGACGATGGTCGAGTTCGCCATCGTCTTGCCGGTTCTGTGCCTGCTGCTCTTCGGCGCGATCCAGTTCGGAATCCTCTTCAACAACTACGTGACGCTGACCGACGCGGTACGCGCCGGCGCGCGCAAGGCGGCGGTGAGCCGGCAGATCACGGGGACGACCCCGCAGCAGGCCTGCATCGACCAGATCAAGTCCTCTGCAAGCGACCTCGACACGTCGAAGCTCACCGCGGACTGCCAGTCCGACTGGCAGCCGACCTCGACCGTGACCGTCACGGCGACCTACCCGTACTCGATCAGCCTGCTGGGGATCGTGGTCGCGTCCGGGAACCTCAAGAGCACGACCCAGGAGCGAGTGGAATGAACGTCAAGCGAGATCAGCGCGGCCAAGCATTCGTCGTCACGGTCCTCATGATCACGAGCCTGCTGGGGCTCACTGCCCTGGTCCTCGACGTCGGGTCGTGGTTCAGGGCGCACCGTCAGCTGCAGGCGACCGCGGACGCCGCGGCGCTCGCGGGCGCGCAGGCCCTTCCCGACGACCCCGGCAACGCGAGCTCGCTCGCGAACGACTACGCGGCCAAGAACACGTCCGGTCTCCAGGGCGTGACGGTCAACCTGTCGCAGACCTACGTCTCGAACGACACGATCCGGGTCCACGTCGCGAAGCCGGCCGAGGGCTTCTTCAGCAAGATCTTCGGCATCAACTCCGTGAACGAGGGCGCCTCGGCGACCGCGCGGACGGCGGGGATGAAGTCGGCGCTCTACGTCGCGCCGATCGTCGTGAACAAGGACCATCCGATGCTGACCGGCTGCGGCGGTCCGTGCTTCGGGTCGAACTATCAGACGACGATCCCGGTCAGCCAGACCGGCGCGCCGGGCGCGTTCGGGCTCGTGAACCTCGACCCGAGCTCGAACGGAACCTCGGGCGCCTCGACGCTCGCGGGCTGGATCCAGCACGGCTTCGACAAGTACCTCGACATCGGCAGCTACGCGTCGGATCCGGGCGTGAAGTTCAACTCGAACGGGATCCAGGACGCGATGACGTCCCGGATCGGCACGGAGATGCTCTTCCCGGTCTACGACACGGTGAGCGGAAACGGCTCCAACGCGCAGTACCACATCATCGGCTGGGTGGGCTTCTTCGTCACGGGGGTGGACAAGAACGGAAACAACGGCGACGTCAGCGGCTACTTCACGCGAGTGATCTGGACCGGAATCCAGGCCTCAAGTGCAGGCGGTGGCGGGCCGAACTTGGGAGCACGGGCCGTTCAGCTCGTCGACTAATCCTCACAAGGAGACACACACGCCGCCATGACCTACCGGGTACGGAATATCGTCATCGCCGTCGTGCTGGCCGCGTTCGCGGCCCTCATGACGAGCTACTACGTGACGAACTACAAGCGTCACGTGCAGCAGGGGGAAGACCACGTGCAGGTGTACGTCGCCTCCCAGGATATTCCGGCCGGAACGGCGGGCGCGGACGCGATGCACATGCTGAAGCACAAGACCGTCACGAAGGCCGGCGTCGCGCCGGGCGCGATCTCGAAGCCGAACGAGATCAAGTCGAAGATCGCCTCGCAGCGCATCTATGCCGGTGAGCAGGTGACGGTGAACCGCTTCGCGAGCGTCTCGCAGAGCGGCATCCAGGGCAGCCTGAAGGGCACGCTCCGCGCGTACGAGATCGCGGGCACCGCGAACCAGGTCCTGGCCGGGATCCTGAAGACCGGCGACCACGTCGACGTCGTCGGGAACTTCCACTACAAGTTCGCGAGCGACTCCTCGTCGAACAACGTCACGTACGCCGCGACGAAGATCGTCCTGCGGAACATCAAGGTGCTGCGCGCCCCGGGCGCGCCCGGCAGCGCGAGCAAGCTCGGCGGCAGCTTCGACACGAAGTACCAGCTCGTCCTCGCCGTCACCGACAACCAGTCGCAGAAGCTCCTCTTCGCGACGCACAACTCGGACGAGGCGCAGTCGGGCGGCGAGCCGGGCTGGTGGCTCGAGCTCCGGCCGAACCTGAACCCGTCCGACAGCCCCGGCTCGATCGAGACGCTGACCACGATGCTCCGCGACGGGCTCAGCCCGCGCCAGGCACGGCTCCTCTTCGGATCCCTTGGAGGCTCGTAATGACTGACTCACAGAACGGCGCCCGCGAGCCGGTCCGGGTCTACTTCACCGGGGCCTGCGAAGGGCTGGACAAGCTCCGCGAAGCACTCTCGAACCATCCCGAGCTCGAGGTCGTCGGCGCGAGCGAGCAGGTGAGCCAGGCGTCGTCCGTCCTCGCGGGCGGGCACCTCGGCTGCGTCTTGCACGCGACGAACTCGCCCTCGCTGCCGGCGGCCGAGCTCGCGGCGATCCGCGAGCAGACGGCGGTGCCGGTGATCGTCCTCGCCTCCGGCGCACCCTCGACGCTGCTCGAGGAGGCGCTCGAGGCCGACGTCTCCGACGTCCTGCTGCTCCCGCAGCTGACCGACAACGTCGTCTTCGCGATCCGCAAGGCGAGCCACGCGGGCCGCAAGCTCGCGGCGCAGGGCGGCCACGGGCGGCACGGCAAGATCGTCACCGTCTTCGCGCCGAAGGGCGGGACGGGCAAGACGTCGATCGCCACGAACCTCGCCGCCTCGCTCGCGAAGCACTCGGGCAAGCGGACGCTCCTGCTCGACCTCGACCTCCAGTTCGGGGACGCGGCGATCATGCTCGGCCTCGAGCCGGAGAAGACGATCTACGACCTCGTCGTCGCCCCGGGCGAGCTCGACTCCGAGAAGCTCGCCGGCTACATCACCCGCCACCCGTGCGGGCTCGAGATCCTCCCGGCGCCGCTGCGCCCGGAGGACGCGGAGCTCGTCACCGAGGCGAAGCTCGGCCGGCTGCTCGAGGTCGCGCGCGACTCGTACGACGTCATCGTCGTCGACACGTCGCCCTTCTTCCACGGGCCGATGCTGGCGACGCTCGACCGCACGGACGAGCTGCTCATGCTGTGCGGCCTCGACGTCCCGACGCTGAAGAACGTCCGGCTGAGCCTCCAGACCCTCGACCTGCTCTCGTTCCCGACCGCGCGGATCCGGTTCGTCCTGAACCGCGCGAACTCGAAGGTCGGGATGTCGAAGAAGGAGGTCGAAGGCGCCCTCGACATGAAGGTCGCCTTCGAGATCCCGTCCGACCGGGCCGTCCCCGTCTCCGTCAACCGCGGCAACCCGGCGGTGCTCGGCGACGCGGGCTCGGAGTTCTCGGGCGCGATCAAGCGCCTCGCGCACGGCATCGTCACACCCACCCCGAACGCGGCGAGGAAGGCGAAGAAGGGCCTCTTCTCCCTGGCCAAGGCGTAGCCATGGGCCTTCACGATCGCCTCAAGGTCCAGCAGGAGGGCAACGGCGTCGCGGTCGTTCCCGGCGACGCCCTCGGGCGGCCCGCGCCGCTCGAGGACGCGCAGGAGCGGAACGTCGACCCCTACGCCGAGCTCAAGACCCGGATCCACCACGCCTGCATCGCGAAACTCGGGCCGGAGCTCTTCAAGCGGGAGACGACCGAGGACCTCTCCGAGCGCGTCCTACGCACGGTCACCGAGCAGCTTGCGCTCGACCGCACGCCCCTCACCCGCGAGGAGCGGCGGCAGGTCACGCGCGAGATCACGGACGACATCCTCGGCTACGGGCCGCTCGAGCCGCTCCTCCGCGACGACTCGGTGACCGAGGTCATGGTGAACGACTTCGACATGGTCTTCATCGAGCGGGCGGGCAAGATCGAGCGCACCCCGGTCACGTTCGTCGACAACGCGCACCTGCTGCGGATCATCGACAAGATCGTCTCGCAGGTCGGGCGCCGCGTCGACGAGGCCTCGCCGATGGTGGACGCGCGCCTCCCCGACGGGAGCCGCGTGAACGCGATCATCCCGCCGCTCTCGCTCAAGGGCCCGACGCTGACGATCCGGAAGTTCTCGCGCGACCCGTACACGATGGACGACCTGATCGCGTTCGGCTCCATCAGCCCGAAGGCGGCGCAGTTCCTGGCCGCGTGCGTCAAGGGGAAGCTCAACGTCCTCATCTCGGGCGGAACCGGCACCGGCAAGACGACGACGCTGAACGCGACGTCCGCCTTCATTCCCGGCGACGAGCGCATCGTCACGATCGAGGACGCGGCCGAGCTCCAGCTCCAGCAGGAGCACGTGATCACGCTCGAGTCGCGCCCGCCGAACATCGAGGGCCAGGGCGAGATCCGCATCCGCGAGCTCGTCCGCAACGCCCTGCGCATGCGCCCCGACCGGATCATCGTCGGCGAGGTCCGCGGCCCGGAGACCCTGGACATGCTCCAGGCGATGAACACGGGCCACGAGGGCTCGCTGACGACGATCCACGCGAACTCCCCGCGCGACGCCCTGTCGCGCCTCGAGACGCTCGTCATGACGGCCGGCGTCGAGCTGCCGCACCGGGCGATCCGCGAGCAGATCGCGAGCGCCTTCGACCTGCTCGTGCAGATCTCCCGCCTCGTCGACGGCTCCCGCCGCCTCACCCACATCACCGAGGTGCTGCGGATGGAGTCGGACGTCATCACGCTCCAGGACATCTTCGTGGCGAAGCCGCCCGACGAGGAGACCTCGTCGCTCGCCCGGTCCTCGCGCCTGCTCGCGCCGCTCGCGTGCACCGGTCTGAAGCCGCACTTCCTCGAGAAGATGTCGGCGAACGGCGTCACGCTTCCGCCGGCGTTCTTCGAGCAGGACGACGGCGGGCTCCGGCCGGCGTTCGCTGCGGCGAGCTACGGCGGCTTCAAGTGATCCGTCGGACCGCTCTCGTCGCAGCGGCGCTCCTCGCCGTGGCCGCTCCGGCCGCGGCGGCCTCGAACGTCCACGTCAAGGGCGTCGACACGAGCGACTACCCGACGGTGCACGTCTCCGTCGTCACCGCCGGCTCGCTCTCGCAGGCGCCCCGCGTGAGCGAGGACGGCACCCCGGTCACGGGGCTCCAGGCCGAGAACCTCGGCCGCGAGAAAAGCGTCGTCCTCGCCGTCGACACGTCACGGTCGATGAAGGGCAAGCCGCTCACCGACGCGGCTCGTGCGGCCCGAGGGTTCGTGGCCGCGAAGCCGGCCGCCGACCGGATCGCGATCCTCGGCTTCGGGCACAAGCCGGTGCTCCTGACGACCTTCTCCTCCTCGACGATCGACGCGGCACAGGCGCTGCGGCAGATCTCGGTCGACTCCCGCTCCGGCACGGCGCTCTACGACGCGATGGTGCTCGCGGCCCAGTCGCTCCAGGCGGAGCAGAACCTCGGCCGCGTCGTGATCCTCCTGACGGACGGCCGCGACGTCTCCAGCGAGGCGACCCTCGCCCAGGCGATCAAGGAGGCGCACGCGGACGGCGTCGCCGTCTACCCGATCGGCATCGTCGGCAAGGGCTTCGACCCGGGGCCGCTCCAGAGGCTGGCCCGCGCGACGGGCGGCTCGTACTACGCGGCCGCCTCGACCGGCGTCCTGACCTCGATCTACTCCTCGATCGCGGCCGAGCTCAGCCGCACGTGGCGGCTCTCGTACGAGACGACCGCCCGCCCGGGCGACGACGTGAAGCTCCGCGTCACCGTGCCCGGCCTCGGCAGCGCGGCCGCGAGCTTCAAGATGAAGGGCTCGAGCTCCGGCGTCGGCAAGCCGTCGGGCCTCCTCCCCACCACCGCGTACACGAGCCCGCTCGGCACGCTCGTCCTGACGCTCGGCGTCGGCTTCCTGCTCTTCCTCGCGGCCGGGCTCGCGCTCGCCTCGCACAAGGGCGCATGGGTCCGCAACCGGATCTCCGCGCACGCCCCCGACCCGAAGCGCGAGGCGGCCAAGCGCGCGGCGGCGCAGGGCGAGCGCTTCTCCATGCTCTCGTCGCTCTTCAGCGCCACCGAGGAGGCGTTCGGCCACCTGCGTCACTGGCACGCGGTCCAGCGTCTGCTCGAGCGCGCCGACCTGCCGCTCCGCACGGTCGAGTTCCTCTACATCACGATGGGCTCGAGCTTGGTCGTCGGCCTCTTCGCCGCCGTGGCGGGGACGAAGACGATCCTCATCCTCTTCGCGCTCGTCTTCGGAGCCACGCTGCCGTTCGGCTTCCTCTGGTTCAAGGCGGGCCGGCGCCTCCGGCAAATCGAGGACTCGCTGCCCGACCTGCTGCTCACCGTCGCCGCGTCGCTCAAGGCGGGGCACAGCTTCCGGCAGGGCATCCAGAACGTCGTCGAGGAGGGCCAGGGCCCCGCGGCGAAGGAGTTCAAGCGCGTGCTCACCGAGACGCGCCTCGGCCGCCCGATGGACGAGGCGCTCGACGAGATGGCCGACCGCGTCGGCTCGAAGAACCTCGAGTTCGTCATCACCGCCGTGACCATCCAGCGCCAGGTCGGCGGCAGCCTCGCGGGCCTCTTCGACATGGTCGCCGAGGCCGTCCGCAACCGGCAGCAGTTCACGCGCAAGATCAAGTCGCTGACCGCCATGGGCCGCATGTCGGCCTACGTCCTCTGCGGCCTGCCGTTCTTCATGGCGGGGATGCTGACCCTCATCAACCCGAACTACATGGGCCCGCTCTACCACTCCTCGGCGGGCCACAAGCTGATCATGCTCGCCCTCGTGATGATGCTGATCGGCTCGCTCCTGCTCAAGAAGATCGTCTCCTTCAAGGGGTAGCCGGATGCTTCTCTTCCTCGGATTCGCACTGCTCGCCGGCGCCGCCTTCTTCGTCGCCGAGTACGCCACGTTCTCGGCGCGCCAGCGCGCCGACTCGCTCCAGCGCGCGGCAACCTACGGCCGCTTCCGCCGCGTCGCGGTCGTCCAGCGGCCGCAGTTCAAGGAGCGCGTCCTCAACCCGACGGCGGAGTCGCTCGCCGGCTTCGTCCTCAAGCTGAACCCGAAGACGACCGTCGAATCCGTCCGCGCGAAGCTGCTCGCGGCGGGAATGACCGAGCGCGTCTCGGTGAACGCCTTCCTCGCCGCCAAGGGCGCGCTCGCGATCGGCGGGCTCGTCTTCGGCGCGCTGATCGGCTTGCCCTCCGGCGCGATGATGGGCCTCCTGCTCACCGTGGGCGGCGCGTTCGTCGGCTTCGTCCTGCCCGACTTCGTCCTCTCGGCGAAGGCGCGCGCGCGGCGGGAGGCCGTCCGCGCGCAGCTTCCCGACGCGCTCGACCTGCTCGCCGTCAGCGTCGAGGCCGGCCTCGGCTTCGACGGCGCGATCTCGAAGCTCGCCGAGCACATGGACGGCCCGCTCACCGAGGAGTTCAACCTCGCGCTCGGCGAGATGCGGATCGGCGAGGGCCGCCAGGAGGCGCTGAAGAAGATGGCCGAGCGGGTCGACACGCCCGAGATCACGAGCTTCACGCGCGCGATCATCCAGGCCGACCAGCTCGGGATCTCGCTCGGGCGGATCCTCCGCGTCCAGGCGGCGGACACGCGCCTGAAGCGTCAGGCCGCGGCCGAGGAGAAGGCGATGAAGGCGCCGATCAAGATGCTCTTCCCGCTCGTCCTCTTCATCTTCCCGGCGATGTTCATCGTCATCCTCGGGCCGGCTCTGCTCAACCTCAAGGGCCTGTTCATCTAAGGCGCCGGCTCGTCGGCGCCGACCATCAGGACGCGCGGGCTTTGCCCGCGCGTCCGTCTGCAATGACCGGTCGAGACGGCCGATCTTGCGCGACAACCTCCAGGTCGGCAGGCAGACTGGGCGGCGCCTCGTGCGCCGCTTGGTTCTCCTACTGCCGCTTTGCCTCTGCGCGTTCTCGAACGGGCACGCCGGCGCGGTCACATGTGGCGACCACTCGGTCCCGGGGTCGAGTCGGCCGGGGCCGCGCCTCCAGCGGATCGTCGTGATCGTGATGGAGAACAAGGGCTGCACCGACGTGATCGGCTCGCGCGACGCGCCGTACCTCGACGGCCTGGCGCGGCGCGCGGCCTTCGCGGCGCGCTCGTTCGCGCTCACGACCCCCTCGCTGCCGAACTACCTCGGGCTGACCGGCGGCTCCACGTTCGGGATCACGAGCAACTGCACGAGCTGCTCCGTCCGCGCGACGAACCTCGTCGACCAGCTCGAGCGCGCCCGGGTCTCGTGGAAGGCGTACATGGAGGACATGCCGGCGCCGTGCTACGGCGGCGCCTTCGCCGGGCTCTACGCGAAGAAGCACGACCCGTTCATGTACTACGCCGACGTCGCGTCGAGCCGGAGCCGGTGCCGGCGCGTCGTGCCGTTCACGCAGCTCCGCGCCGACCTCGCACGACAGGCGCTGCCGCGCTTCGTCTGGATCACGCCGAATCTGTGCCACGACATGCACAGCTGCCCCGTCTCGGACGGTGACCGTTTCCTCGCGGGGCTCGTGCCGCAGCTCCAGCGCGCGGTCGGCCAGCGCGGCGTGATCGTCGTCACCTGGGACGAGGGCAGCGGATCCGGACGCCAGATCCCGACCATCGTCACCGGCTCGGCGGCGCGCGCGGGCGTCCGCTCGTCGGTCGCGTACGACCACTACTCGCTCCTGCGCACGATCGAGGACGCCTTCGGGCTCCCCCACCTGCGCGGCGCCGCCTGTCCCTGCACCCGACCGCTCACCGCGCTCCTGCGCTGATGGAGCTCCGCGTCCTCCAGCCGGTCGAACGGCGGCGACGCAGGCGGCGCTGGCCGCGCGTCGTGCTCGTGGCCGCGGTCCTCGCGGCCGGCGCGGCCGTCGGCTTCTGGCGCCTGCACGGGCACGGCGCCTCCCCTGCGCCGGCTGCCGCCCGCGCGCCCTCGCGGAAGCCGGGCGGCCGCGGGCCGGTTCCCGTCCGCGCGCCGGTGCGGCCGCTCCGGCTCCTGTCGGGCTCGCCAGCGCTCGAGAGCCACCGCTTCGTCCCGGCCCTCGGTGCGCGCTCGGCGATCCTCGTCGACGCATCGAACGGCCGCGTCCTGTGGGCGCTCCGCGCGCACCGCCGGCGGCCGATCGCCTCGACGACGAAGATCATGACCGGCCTCCTCGCCCTGAGGCACCTGCCGCTGCACGGCCTCGTGACCGTCGACCCGGCCGCGACGCGGGTGCCGCTCGTGAAGGAGGGCCTGCGGCCGCGCGAGCGGGTGCGCACCTGGAAGCTCCTCTACAGCCTCCTCCTCTACTCGGGGAACGACGACGCGAGCGCGCTCGCGATCGCCGCGGGCGGGAGCCGGCGCGGGTTCCTGCGGATGATGAACGCGGAGGCGCAGCGGCTCGGCCTTCGCGACACGCACTACAACTCCCCGAGCGGCGCGCTCGACGAGCGGAACTTCTCGACCGCCTGGGATCTCGCCGCCCTCGCGCGCTACGCGATGCGCGACGCGCGGTTCCGCCGGATCGTCCACACGCGGATCAAGCGGGTCAGCTGGAGCGCGCCCACCTTCGAGAAGGAGTACGTGAACAACAACCTCCTCCTCGGGAAGTACCCCGGCGCGAACGGCGTGAAGACCGGCTGGACGACGAAGGCGGGTCACTGCCTCGTCGCCTCGGCGAAGCGGGGCCACCTGGAGCTGATCGCGGTCGTGCTGCGGAGCGGCGACACGTACGGCGACGCGCGCCGCCTGCTGAACCTGGGCTTCGGCGAGCTCGGCGCCGGCTAGGCGTGCAACGATCGTGCCGACGCTCGACGCGTCGCGCCAGATGTCTCCGCAGGCCGTGTCCGAGCGGGCCGATGCTCTAAGCTCGCCCCGACGATGACGGTCATCCGAGGGGTCGTGCTCGTCGCTTGCGCTCTGGCGCTGTGCGCATGCGGCTCGTCCGGACACAAGGCGGCCAGCGTGGTCGCCCGTAAAGCCGAGACGGGCAAGCATGCCTCGGTCACGGCTTCCTACAAGTTCTCCGCCCTCAAGGACCTGTCCGTGCACGTCGAGGCCACGCCGGCGCAGCGGGTCAAGGGCGGCTGGGTCGTCTCGTGCGGCGAGGGGCTCTACGTGATGACGCGCGACTCGGCGGACTTCGCAGGCCGCACGCCGCTCGACGTTCCTGTTCGCGGCAACTACACGCCGCAAACGCAGCTGACGTGCGAGTTCGTGGCTGCCGTGACCCTCGCCCGCTCCGGCCACCTGAAGGTCGAGCTCCATGGGCGCCACTCCTTCTAGGAGGGCTCGAAGATGACCGTCGTTCGTGCGGCCGCGCTCGGCGCCTGCGTCCTGGCGCTCTGCGCGTGCGACTCGGGCGCCGGCCGAAAGGGCCCGACGAAGGTCGTCGCTCGCGGCTCCGCGACGGGCAAGCACGTCTCGGCGACGGCCTCCTACGACTTCACCGTCCTCAGCGACCTCTCCATCCACGTCGAAGCCGTCCCGGCCCAGCGGGTCACGGGCGGCTGGGTAGTCTCGTGCACAGGGCCGTACTCGACCCGCGACTCCGCGGACTTCGCGGGCCGCACCCCGCTCGACGTCCCGGTGACCGTCACGTCCTCGCAGAGAGTGCTGACGTGCGAGTTCATAGCCACCGCGACCCTCCCTCGCTCGGGGCGCATACGAGTCTTGCTGCGCGGGCGCGCGTCGTCCTAGGCGATCCGGACGCGCGGGTCGAGCCACGCGTAGAGGACGTCGACGACGAACGTGACGAAGATCGTGAAGGCCGCGACGACGAAGAAGATCGCGGCGATCAGCGGCAGGTCGTACGTGCCGGTGACGGGGTCTGCGATGCCCGCCCGCAGCAGCGTCCCCACCCCGGCGATGCTGTAGATCGCCTCGATGTAGATCACCGCCATCAGCGCGCCGCCGAGGTCGAGACCGACCATCGTCACGAGCGGCATCAGCGCAGGCCGGAGCACGTGTGAGCGAAGCAGGCGGAGCTCCGAGACGCCACGCCCGCGCGCGGCCACGACGTACTGCGCGTCGAGCGTCTCGAGCAGCCGGGCCCGGATCATCCGCGTGTACAGCGGGAGGAAGAAGAGCGCGAACGTCAGCCACGGAAGGACGAGGTGCTGGGCCCAGACGAGCGGCCCGCCGCACTGCGGCACGAAAGCCTGCGGCGGCATGCCCGGCGGCGGAACCTGCGGCCCCACCGGCAGGAAATGGCAGTAGCTGCCGAAGGGCAGGACGTGGAGGTATCCCGCGAAGAAGTTCGTCAGCCCGACTCCGAGCAGGAGCGGATGCAAGGCGATCCCGAAGATCGCGAAGAAGAGGATCGCGCGATCGACGACGGTCTGCGCGTGTAGCGCCGACAGCGCCGCGAACGGGATCGCGAGCAGGAGCAAGACGACGACCCCGCCGAGGAGGATCGAGATCGTCTCCGGGAGCGCGGCGCGCAGCGACTGGTCGATCGAGCCGCCCGTCCACGAGCGGCCGAAACTCCCGTGCCGGACGACCCCCCAGATGAACTTCGCGTACTGGACGGGAACGGGACGGTCGGTCCCGAGCTGGTGCTCGGCGGCCCGGATCTGCGCGTCGGTCGTCGTCGTGCCGGGCCCGCAGGGGACGATGATGCAGGCCGGCGTGAACGGGATGAGCCGGAAGACGGCGAACGTCATGAGCGTCACCGCGAACAACATGACGAGCCCCGACAGCAGGCGCCTCACGATGTACGGCCACATCAGACGCGTCCCCGCGGGTCGAGCGCGTTCCGCACCGCCTCGCCGAGGAGGCTGGCCGAGAACACGATCGTCAGGATCCCGATAGTCGGAAAGAGCGTCGCCCAGGCGACGTTGCGGAGCGCCGGCGCTCCCGCCTCCGGATGCGGAGCGCCGAGGAAAAGCAGCGTTCCGTAGTGCTGCGCGATGAGGTTCCCCCAGGTCGCGTCGGGCAGCTGGACGCCGAGGTTCAGGTACGACAGCCCCGCCTCGAGGAACATCGTCCCGGCGACCATGAGCGTGCCGTAGACGATCACCGACTCGAACACGTGCGGCAGCAGGTGCTTGCGGATGATCCGGAAGTCGCTCGCGCCGACCATCCGCGCCGCCTCGACGAACTCGCTCCTGCGCAGCGTGAGCACCTGCGCGCGCACGACGCGGGCCGGATAGAACCAGGAGAAGAGCCCGATCACGACGATCAGGGAGATCACGCCGGGCACGACGTGGCCGCCGAGCGTGATCCGCTGGAGCCGGTCGCTGAGCGTGAAGCCGATCGCGATCACGAAGATCAGGATCGGGAAGCCCATGACGAACTCCGTCACGCGGGTGAAGCCGGCGTCGATCCAGCCGCCGTAGTAGCCGGCGACGAGCCCGAGAATCACGCCGATCAGGATCGCGAGGACGGCTGCGCCGAACGCGATCTCGAGCGACGTGCGGCCTCCGGCGAGCACCCGCAGGAAGAGGTCGTGGCCGACCTGGTCGCTCGCCCCGAGGATGAACAGCGTGCGCGGGGTGTGCGGCGTCACCGTCACGACGCCGTGCGTGTTCGGCACGTGCGACCAGGCGGGCGCCTCGTTCAGGTTCACGTCGACCGCCATCGGAAAGATGTCGTTCGGCCCGTGGCCGAGGAAGTGCTCGGCGATCGGCTCGCCGGCGAAGCAGGCGAGGAAGACGAGGACGAGCGCGACCAGGCTGCCGAGCGCCATCCGGTCGCGCTTCAGCCGGCGCCACACGAGCTCCCACGAGCCGTGCGCGCTAGGCGGCCGCAGGTCCGCAGTGGTGTCCATCGAACGTACTGCGTCCTACCACCGGAGGCTCCCGGCGGCAAGGGTCTCTACCGGGTTGGTGGGAGGGCTAGCGGAACGAGATCCGGTTGAGCGGCCAGTACGTGAGCAGCACCGGCCCGATCAGGTTCTTGCGCGGGACAGGCCCCCACGCGCGGGAGTCGCACGAGGCGGCACGGTTGTCGCCCATCACGAAGTAGTCGTCGGGCGGCACGCGCGGCCACGTCTTCGTCATTGAGTCGCGCCGCTGCTGGTCGACGTACGGCTCCTTCAGCAGCTTGCCGTCGATGTAGACCTCGCCCGTACGCTCGGAGACGACCTCCCCCGGGAGCCCGACGATCCGTTTCACGTACGTCCCGCCCTCGGTGCACTGCTGGGCGGCCGCCGCCGGTGCGTTGAAGACGACGATGTCGCCGCGGTGGGGGTCGCGGAAGCGGTAGGCGAGCCGGTTCGCGATCACGCGGTCGGAGAAGGTCGCGTCGCAGCCCGCCGCAGGCTTCGCGCAGCGGAGCGTCGGCTCCATCGAGGCCGACGGGATCCGGTACGGGTTCGCAACCTCGACCTTGATCGTCAAGACGACGGCGACCGCGACGCCGATCGTGACGAGCCAGTCGACGGCGATGCGGACCGGCCGCGGCATGCGCTGCGTCAGGCGGTACAACGGAGCTCGCATTCGACTGAGAGTAGCGCGAGCGCGGACCACGTCCGCGGCCCTGACAGCGACCGGGCACGCGGCCGACGGTACCGCCGGATCGGCTTAGCTTCCGACCGGGAGCTGCGCCGCGGAGCCGTTCCCGTTGCCGTCCATCTGCGCCTGGAGCTGGCCGACGTACGCGGCGAGGTCCCTCTCCTTCTTGCCCAGCCGCTTCTCGAGGTCGGCGACCTTCTTCTCGCGCAGCTCGAGCTTGTCCTCGCGGATCTGGAGATCAGCCTCGGTCCGGGCCTCACGGGACTCGACCTCGGCCTCGCGCTCGTCGATCTCCCGCAGCCGCGAGTGGATCGACTCCTCGGCCTGGACGAGGCGCTTCTCCCTGCGCTCCATCCGCTTGCGGTCGGACGCGGCATTCGCGTCGACGTTGCCGAGCGCCGCCTCGCGGTCCGCGAGCTCCTGCTCCCGCGCATCCAGGGCCGCTGCGCGCTGCTCGAGGTCGTGCCCGAGCTCGGCCGCCGCACCCGCGCGCTTCAACGCCGCCTCGCGCCGGTTGAGCTCGGCCTCGCGGGCGGCGAGCGCGGCGTCGCGCTCGGCCAGCTCGGCGGCGAGCCCGGCGTCGGCCGGCTTGCCCTTCGGGGCCTGCCGCTCGCGCTCGGCGAGCTCCTGCTCCCGCAGCGCGAGCGCAGCCTCGCGCTCGTCGAGCTCGGCCACCCGCTGGAGCGCGGCCTTCGTCCGCTCGTCCTGCCCGGCGGCGAGCTCCTTGCGCAGCCGGTCGGACGTGGCGGCGATCTCCTGCTCCTTCGCGTCGAGCTGCCGCTGCCGCTCGGCGAGCTCCTGGTCGCGGCCGGCGAGCTTCGCATGGCGCGCGCGGAGCTCCTGCTCCCGGTCGGAGAGCCCCTGGTCGCGGTCGTCGAGCGCAGTCGCGCGCGCGACGGCGGCCTCGGCCGCCTCGCCCTGGCCCGCAACCTCGGCCCGGAGCCGCTCGCCCTCGGTGCGGAGCTCCTCGGCCTTCGCCTCCAGCTCGCGCTCCCGCTCGACGAGCGCGGCCTCGCGCGCCTCGACCTCTGCCCGCTGCGCCGCATGCTCCTGCGCCGCGGAGGCGTGCTGCGCGAGCTGGGTCTCGAGCTCCTTCGCCCGCGCCTCGACGTCGCGCTCGCGCTCCTCGAGGAGCTCGCCGCGCGTGTCGACGGCGGCCCGCGTCTTCGTGAGCTCGCGCTCGCTCTGCGCGACCGTCTTCTCGCGGTCGCGAAGCTCCTTCTCCCGGCCCTTCAGGGTCTCCTCGCGCGCGGCCAGCGTCCGGTCGCGGGCCTCGGCCCGCGCCCCCGCCTCGCGCGTCTTGCTCTCGAGCGCCGCCTCGGCACGCTCGACCTTCTTGTCCCGCGCCGCGATCGCGCTCTCCTGCTTCGCGAGGTCTTCGCGCGTCCGTGCGCGCTGCTCGTCGGCCGAGGTCAGCTCGCGGAGCTTCGCCTGGACGTGCTGCTCGCGCGCGGCCGCCTGCGCCTGGAGCGCGGCGAGCTCGTTGTTCTCCTCCTCGAGCCGCCGCCGCTCGAGCTCGAGCGCCTCCACCTGCTCGGCGACGTGGCGCTCGCGCTCCTCGAGCGCGACCTCGAAGGCGCTCAGCCGGCCGGCCCGCTCGTCGATCTCGGCCTGGCGCGCCGCGAGGTCATGCTGCGGGTGGAGGTCGCGCTCGTGCGCTGCGACCTGCTCGCTGAGCGCGCCGCGAAGCTGCTCCTCGCGCGCGAGCGACGCGGCCAGCTCGTCACGGAGCGCGTCGAGGTCGGCGTCGGAGATGTCGATAGCCGGAGCCGCGGGGACGCTGCCGGAGACGTCCGGATTGACGGCCTTCAAGCCGCCCTTGCCGGCCGCCGTCTCCCGACGACGCTCCAGCTGGGCGCGCAGACCTGTACCGAAGCCCTTCTCGGTCTCGGCTGCGACGTCCTTTGGTGCGATTTCCGGCATGCGGCGCGGCTCCCGACACGGGCATCGGCATCCCTGAAATGGGGGCGCATCCCTCGACTGGGGCGAGGGCTCAGTCCAGTACGAAACCGACGGTCACGGAGGTCACGCGGCCGCGTGTGATGCGGAAGTCCGTGACGCGCTTCCCGGGCAGGAACCGCCCGACGAAGCAGTGCCGGAAGCCGGACTCGGTGCGGCAGCGAACACCGGCCACCTTCGCCCGGACCTGCCCTTCCGTCGAGCCGACGCCGACGCCCGCGGCCGTGCGCTCCGTCGTGCGCGTCGTGAGGATCGCGGTCACGGTGCGGTTCCCCTGGAAGGTGACGCGGAGGCCGCGGTAGCGATAGACGGTGAAGGAGCCGAACTCGTTCCGGCCGTGGACGGCCGCGCGCGGAGCGCCGAGCACCGCGCGCACCTGCGCCCTCGTCATCGCGAGGCGGACGCCGGCGATTCCCCGCTGCGGGACGAGCGCGGCCGAGGCGGCAGCCGCGCCGGCGAGAAGGATGACGAGCGCCGTCGCGACCTTCACCGGTCGCGACTTCGCCGCTCCTCGACGGATTCCCCCTCCTGCGGCGCGCCGGCCGGGCCGCTCATCACGGTCCCGTCCTGCTCGACGACCTCGCGCGGGTCGGCGGTGCGGTACTCCTCGTCCTGGAGCCCTCCACGCGGGTCGCCCTCGCGCTCGAGCGCGCCGGGATCGCCCTGCTGCTTGGCCGCGCGGGCCTCCTCCTTCTTGCGTCGCCAGCGTCCGAACACGGGGCGATCGTTCCCCGACGCGGCTACACTGAACCTTCGCCGCGGCGCATTCGTCTAGTGGCCTAGGACACCGCCCTCTCACGGCGGCGGCACGGGTTCGAATCCCGTATGCGCCTCTTGCATCGAGTACTTCAGGCGTCGGCCGCGGCGCCGCGGTCGTAGACGACGAAGCGCCCGTCGCGATAGAGCGAGCGGACGCCACGGCGCCTGTCGTACGACTTTACGAGGTCGGGCTGGAGCTTCGGGTCGAGCACGATCACGCGGTAGCCGTCGCTCAGGCGCTGCCAGTCGCCGACCTGCCAGAAATAGTCGAAGACCCGCTTTGCCTGCTCAGTCTCGAGCAGCTCCCAGCGGCCGTCGAAGGCGACCCGGCCACGCAGGTCGGGGATCTCGTAGAGGAGCCAGTCGCCGTAGCGGTTCGCGGCGAGCACGCGGGCGCTCGGATCCTCGCTCGTCACCTGCCGTACGGCGGCGGCGGCCTCCGGAGGCCACTGTCGCGTCAGCTTCGAGGTCGGCGTGAGGGCGACCGCCACCACCGCGCCGAAGGCGCCGACGGCCATGACGAGGGCGGGCACGGCGTGTAGGCGATTCGGCGTCCGCGCCGCCACGCCCCGCGTCGCCTCGCGGAGCGGCGGCAAGAGCATCACGCAGGTGTAGGCGAACCAGGCGATGGAGCGGACGGCGAGCATCGCGCCGGCGAGCGTCAGGACGAGGGCCGCCAGCTCGAACCGCGTCAGGTCGCGCGGCCGCTTGACGACGAGCGCGACCCCGGCGCAGGCGAGCAGGAAGAGCAGGATCCCGTGCCGGCCGGTGAACGTCGGCGACATCCACTCCGTCACCGTCTGCCGGAGCACCGGGTTCGCGATCGTCGACTTGTAGTAGCCGAGAGTGCCGAGCCCGTACGGGGTGGCGACGAGGCAGAGCCACGGCGCGACAAGGAGCGCGGCGCCTCGCGGCCAGGGCCGTCGGGCGGCGAGCTCGCACGCGCCGAGGAGCGCGACGAGCGCCGCGCCCACGACGACGGCGCCGTGCAGGTTCGCCCACAGGACGAGGAGCGGGAACGCGAGGTAGACGCGGCGCGACGGCTTTCTGCTCTCGCGCACGAGGAGCGCGAAGAGGACGACGAACAAGAGCTGTGAGAAGAGCTGCGCGCGCAGGAACGAGGTCAGCGGCAGGGCAGCGAGCGCCAGGAACGGCACGATGCTGATCGGCGAGGCCCCGCGCTTGCGCGCGACGCGAACGGCGAGCACGAGCGGTGCCACGAGGAGCGCGATCGTCACGAGCAGGTCGAGGCGGATCCCGCCGAGGCGGGTCAGGTTCCAGAAGAAGACCTGCGCCAGCCACTGCTGGTCGACCCACGGCTGCCCGTGCGTGATCACGGTGAGGTCGTCCGTCCGCGGAATCCCGTGCGCGTGGATCTCGCGGCCGCCGAGCAGCGTGAGCCAGCTGTCGGCCTCGAGCCAGTACGGAGCGGCGAACGCCCAAAAGGCGGTCAAAGCTCCGCAGACGACGACGAGGAGCCCCTCGCGCTCGAAGAAACCTCGCAGCGCGAAGGCCCGGCTCGTCGGAGCGGCAACGCCGAACGACTCCATGCGGGCTACCTCGGCACCCTCGGGTAGCGGCTTGAATCTCGCCGGCCCCTGCACCCACTTTCGGGCTGGCCCGGCTGGCCGAACGGATAGACACCACGCCGCCCGGCGATCCTAGGCTCCTGTCGTGAGCTCGGTCCGGCGTTCGCGGATGCTCGCCGCCTGCTCGGCGCTCGCCGTCGGCGGCCTCCTCGTCGGCTCGCCCGGCGCAGGAGCGCGAGGCGATGCGAAGCCGGTCGGAACGATCGTCTTCAGCGCAGGCGAGGATCTCTTCACCGTCCACGCCGACGGCTCGCACTATCGACAGCTGACGGACGGCCCGACCTCGGAGGAGAGTCCTTCATGGGCCCCCGACGGGCGCTGGTTCGTCTACGTCAGGGTCAAGGGCAACGGGGCGCTCTACAGGATGAAAGCCGCCGGAGGAAAGCCGCGATTCCTGTACAGGAACCCGAGCTCGGACGACGAGGGCATCATCACCCTCCTGGCCCCGAGCTGGTCTCCGGACGGACGGCGGATCGCGTTCAGCTCGACACGCTCCGGCGAGACCTGGACGGTCTGGACGTACAGCCTGGACGGACGCCTGGTTCAGGTCACGAGGACGTTCAGCGTCCACCCCAGCTGGTCTCCGAATGGGCGGAGGATCGCGTACGGCGGTCTCGACGGCGTCTCGATCGTCGGCCTCGACGGCAGCGGGAAACGGGACGTCCCGAACACCTCCGGCGCCGACGGGTGGCCGGCCTGGTCCCCCGACGGCAAGTGGATCGCGGTGCGAACGCTCAACGCCGATTGGAGGACGCACGAGGCCGATTCGCTCGACATCGTGAACCCGGCGGGCACGGTTCGAAGACGGTTGTTCACCGGCAACGGTGCGCTCTTCCCGGAGAGCTGGTCGCCCACGAGCGACGCGGTCCTCGTGCTCAGAGCCATCGGCACGCCGCCCAACACGCGCACGCAGCTCTTCATCGTCCCACTCGCCGGCGGCCGGCCGCGGCCTGTCGACGGGACGAACGGCGCCGGCGGCGGCGCCTCCTGGCACCGCTAAGGTCTCCGCCTCCCATGCGGGGCACGATCCTCATCACCGGCGGGGCCGGCTTCATCGGCTCGCACCTTGCCGACGAGCTCCTCGCGCACGGCTACCGCGTCCGCGTGCTCGACGACCTCACACCCCAGGTGCACGACTCCGGCGAGCGGCCCGACTACCTCAGCCCGGAGGTCGAGCTCGTCACCGGCGACGTCCGCGATCCCGATGCAGTCGCCCGGGCGGTCGAGGGCGCGGACGCGGTCGTGCACCTCGCCGCCCGCGTCGGCGTGGGCCAGAGCATGTACGAGCTCGCCGAGTACACGGCCGTGAACTCGCTCGGCACGGCGGTGCTTCTCGAGGCGCTCCTGCGCCGGCCGGTCGAGCGGCTGCTCCTCGCGTCCAGCATGAGCGTCTACGGCGAGGGGCTCTACCGGGCCGCCGACGGCAGCCTCGTCGACGGCGTGGAGCGGCCGCGCGAGCAGCTCGAGCGCGGCGAATGGGAGCTCTCCGGCCTCGAGCCCGTGCCGACCCCGGAGACGAAGCAGCCCGCGCTCGCCTCGGCGTATGCGGTCACGAAGTTCGGCCAGGAGCGGCTCTGCCTCATGTTCGGAGCGGCATACGGGATCCCGACGACGGCGCTCCGGCTCTTCAACACGTACGGGCCCCGGCAAGCCCTGTCGAACCCGTACACGGGCGTGCTCGCGATCTTCGCGTCGCGCCTCCTGAACGGCCGGCCGCCGCTCGTCTTCGAGGACGGCCGCCAGCGGCGCGACTTCGTCTCGGTCTTCGACGTCGCGCGCGCCTTCCGGCTCGCGCTCGAGTCCGACCGGAGCGCCGGGGAGATGCTGAACGTCGGGAGCGGCGAGAGCGTGACCGTGCTCGAGATCGCCGAGCGGCTCGCGCGAATCCTCGACGTCGACATCGCACCGCAAGCACTCGGCCGCTGGCGCGCCGGCGACATCCGCCACTGCTTCGCCGACATCACACGCGCGCGCGAGCTGCTCGGCTACGAGCCGCAGGTCGACCTAGAGACGGGTATGCGCAAGCTCGCGGAATGGCTCGAGGGCCAAGTCGCCGTCGACCGCGTCAACGCCGCAGCGGAAGAGCTCAGGTCCCGGGGCCTCCTCTAGTCAGGCCTGCGTGGCCGGACCGTGACGGTTTCGGCCCTCGTGGCTCGCGATGGGCGTGACGCCGTCTCCACCACTCCAGAATGCGCTTCCTTCGGATCCACAGGACACCGCCCAGGGCACCGAGTGCCCAGTCGGTCCACCCGGTGACCTTCCTTAGGGCGACGCCGAGACCCCACGCGACGAAGCGGTTTCGCCCGAATGCGTTTCTCGTCTCGACCCGGACGGCGCTGACAGGCGAATCGTCCTCGCTCTCGAGCCCGACCGTCACGAGCTCCCGATTCTCCAACGTGTTTTCCGTCTTCGTTGTCGAAGGGAAAGTCCTGCGCACCATCCGACCCGGGGTATCGAGCGCAACGCTGGAGTTCCCTCCCGCGACCAAGAGGACCCCGCGGATCGGAATCTGGGTACGGAGATGGATCCGAACCGTCTTCATGACACGCCACCATGGCGCGAGCTTGGTCTTCTGCAGCTCGACCCGGTGGATGTAGCGCAAGCTGCTCCCGACCTGCTGCTCGGCCCAACCATGCCGAGCCATGTACCGCGTCATCAGGTCGACCCCTCGGACGTGCCCAACCGGGTCGCGCTTTACGATTGCCGCCGCGGCTTCTCGAACCTCTGTCGAATCGAGATCGATCTGGTCGCGTACGGCCCAGGTATCGTTCGCCGACCGGAACGTCGCGTGCCCGACGTAGGCCATCGGCACCTCAAGAACGAACGACGGCGGGATCGCCGGCACGGGCGGACGTGCACCACCGCCTCGTAGCGCGACAAAGGGGACGACGATCGCTACGACCACGAGGGCGAGCGCGACCCCGCCTCCCGCAAGCGCCGCTTGGGGTGACAGCCGCAGCTGTGAGACCGCGACCAGCAGAAGCGTGCTCACACTCGCCGTTCGTCTGAGAGCGGCGACAACACCAACGATCCAGCTGATTGCCATGCCCGCGGCGATTCCAAGGAGCAGGTAGAGCCCAAGCTTCGGGCTCAGGTACGAAAGCGCGGCGGCCGTTAGGAGAAGACAGGCGACGAGCGCAAGCCGGCGGACGACCTTCGACATGACTAGCAGCCGTGATTGTCCGCCTCGAGGCCCGAGCGGTCAACACGCCGTCAGCGCAGCTCGACGACGCGGCGCACGACCCCCGCGCGCTGGTGCCGCGCCTCGATGCCGAGCTCCGAGCCGACCGCCGCCTCCACGACCCACTCGAGCTTCACGCGGTCGGAGGTCGACTCGTCGTTCCCCCACCAGAGCGGGCTCCGCTTCTCGACGCGGCCGGTCAGCTGGCCCGCCTCCGTCCGCTGCTCGCCGCTCACCAGCCGCCCTCCTTCCGGAAGCGTCAGCTCGACCTCCAGCGGCCGCACCGCCTTCCGCTCGACCGCCTTCTGCGTCACGTTCGTCGGCAGCCAGCCGGAGTTCAGCAGCACGAGCCGGACGAGCCACGCGCCCTCCCCCACCTGCTCAACCTCGAGCGTGTGCACCTCGAGGAGCGGCGAGACGAGCGCGTGGAAGAGCGCCCACTCCGCGTGCGGCGCGACCTCCTCCTCGAGCAGGTCGAACGGCACGTTCGCCCAGAAGTTCATGAGGTCCCAGCCGCCGAGCTCGACCGGGCCCAGCTGCGGGTGCTCGAACGGGCGCCAATCGACGCAGGCACGGCCCGGCCAGCGCTCCTCGAACCAGCGCAGGATCGCGAGCTCGTCCTCGACGGAGTGCTCGCGCAGCCACTCGATGAAGTGGTAGCCGGAGAGGCCGGCCTGGCGCTGCGGGCTCCAGAACTCCGTCGTCCAGGCGTAGATCCCGAGGTGGTCGTAGACCCAGTCGTCGGCGCCGCCCTTGATCGTCTGCTTCGGGTCGTACTTGAAGTCGTGGAAGATCGAGACGGCGGGATAGCCGGTGAGACGGGTCGCCTCCTCGCCGATGAGCTTGAACGCGCGCAGGTCGCCGGTCGGGAAGTGGTCGTCGTCGTGGCCGGAGTACGGCCGCAGGTGGACGCCGCTGAAGGTGTGGTAGGCGATGTAGCCCGTGATGTTCGGCCGGTCGACGATCGCCTGGACGAGCGCGCGCACCTCGGGCTCGGAGGTCGGGTACGGGCCCGCGCCCTGCTGCTCCACCTCGGGGCCCCACTCGGCCGGGAAGTTCCGGTTCAGGTCGAGGCCCTCGAGCGGCGGCGGCGTCTTGAACGTGTAGCCGTCGTAGTTGCGGATCGTCCCTTCGGGGAGGAGCCGGTAGAACTGCCCTTCCGTCTCGAGCGGGCCGCGCGCGACGAGCAGACGCGGATCCTCGCCGGCGGCACGCCATGCGCCGTTCGGGTCGGGAACGCGCATGTAGAGGATGCGGCCGTCGCCGTCGACGTCCTCCTCGTGCAGGCCGTCCTGCGGATCGGCAAGGGGCCAGGGCCGCACGCTCGAGCGCAGGAAGCGCGGCCGCTCCGCGAGCGCGACCTCGCTCCCGTCCGGGTTCAGGCGTGGGATGACGTAGAAGGCGCGCGTGTCGAGGGCGCGGGTGACCTTGGGGTCGCTGCCGTGCCCGGTGAGGAGGCGGTGGATCAGGTGGAGCGCGGCCGTGCAGCCGGTGACCTCGATCGCGTGGATGTTCGCCTCGACGAGGAAGCCCGGCTTCTCGGCCGCGGGGCCGGTGTCGAGGTTCGTGACCGTCGCCAGCCAGATCTCGCGGCCCTCGTAGGAGCGGCCGAGGCTCTCGAGCTCGAGCAGGCGCGGCGCCTCGGCCGCCCACGCCTGGAGCAGCTCGGTCAGCGCCGCGTAGGAGTACCAGCGGTCGTACCGGACTGGCTGCAAGCTCAGACTGCGTTCAGCTCGTGGACGAGCGGCTCGGTGTCGAGAGGCGCGTAGCCGAGGCGACCGGCGACCTCCTCGCTGGACGGCTTCGTCCCTTCGAAGAAGAGGCCGCGCAGGAGCTCGCCCGTCTCCGGGCTCCGCCACCAGTCCTCGCCGATCTCGCGCACGAGGTGCGAGCGGAGCTGCGTGGAGCGGATCCAGGCGCGCAGGTAGTCGGCCGAGTAGAAGCCCGCGTCCATGTCGGCGAGGAACCCGTCGGCGCGGTAGCGCATCCCGGTTGCGGCGCTCAGGCGCTCGGCATAGCCGCCGGGGGTGCCGCCGTCCTCGGCGAACCGCGACCAGAAGCCGAGCTCGAAGCGGAGCTTCGCGACGTAGCGGTGGTAGAGGAGGGCCTCGAGGAAGACCGTCGCCTCCGCGTTCTCCGCCGCCTGCTCGTCGGAGAGGCCGAAGTACTCGGCGTGCCAGGCCGGCTCGCGCGTGATCGCCTCGAGGATGTACGAGTAGATCTCCGTCAGCGCGTGGTCGCGTGCGAGGCGGCGGAAGGTGTACTCGAGCGCCGGGTTGCAGCCCGCGTAGTGGAGCGCGTGCCCGGCCTCGTGGAGGAACGCCTGGTAGTCGTGCAGACCGCCCTGGGCGCGCGTGATCAGGTGCACGACCTGGGGCGGGTCGGAGGCGATCACGCAGGCGCGCGGCGACTTCTGCGGCCGGTCGTCGAGGTCGAGCCGGATGTTCGGGTCGTCGGCCATCCGGAAGCCGAGCCGCTCCAGCGTGTCGAGGCAGATCTCGACGGAGCGATCCTTCGTGTAGGTCGAGTCGAGCGGCGTCAGGCGGCGCAGGAACGAGCTGTGGTGCGAGGTCGGGTGCTCGACGCGCTCGGGCCCGAGCAGCCGGTCGAACCACCGCTCGCGAAGCGCGGCGTAGCTCGCCTGGGTCTGCTCGGCGGCGCCGACGAGGGCCGCTTCGAGCTCGCGGAGGGAGATCTGCTTCTCCTCCTCGCTCCGCGCGACGGGGTCGGGCTCGCCGGAGAGCTCCGCTTCGAGCTCCTCGGCCGCGCGCAGGAGCTCGAGCCGCGCGTCGTTGAAGGCCGCGGACGCGTCGGCGTGCACTTCGCCGAGCTCGTCGCGGTCGGCGTAGCCGGTGAGGATCGCCAGGCGCGCCTGCGCCGAGCGGAGCGGCAGCTCCTCGCCGCGGAAGGTGACGCGCGCGGCGAGGATCGCGTTCTCGAGCGCGTCGTCGCGCTCCGCGAGCTCGGCGACGAGAAGCCCGGCCTCGCACGCCTTGCGGAGCCGGTAGAGCCGCTCGCGCTCGTCGCCCTCCGCGTCCTCCTCGGCCGAGCGAAGCGCGTCGAGCTGCCCGCGGCTGAAGAGGTCGGCGTAGCGCGCGACGATCGCCGCCTGCTCCGAGATCTCCTTCTCGCCCACGCGTACCGCGCGGCCCTCCTCCGAGCGCTCGAAGAGGTAGCGCTGGAGCTGGGACTCGTACTCGGTCGGGCTGCGGACGGCGGTCGCGCTCATTTGACTTCGGGAACTTATACGAATCTATACCCGCGTACCAAGCACGAGCCGACCGACCGTCCGGACGAGGTAGTCCGGGACGAACGGCTTCGGGATGACGGCGTCTGCGCCGGCGCCCGTCACGACGTCCGCCTCGGACGAGCCGGAGAAAAGCGCGATCCCGCACGCGGGGCGGCCGGAGCGGATCTCGTGGAGAAGCTCGCGGCCGTCCTCCCGCCCGACGTGCACGTCGAGCAAGACGGCGTGGACGTCCTCGTCGCGCAGGTGGCGCCGGGCCTCGGCGAGCGTCGCGGCCTCGAGCACACGGTAGCCCTCGAGCTCGAGGTTCACCTTGCACAGAAGCCGGATCGAAGGCTCGTCGTCGACGACGAGTACGGAGTGGCCGCCCCCCATCGGGTTGCCAGTCTAGCCTCGATTGTCGCGAACATCCGGAGACGCCTTCCACGTATGATCGGCGCCAGTGAGGCAAGACGTCCGGACCGACGCCCGCGAGCGGTACGCGACGAAGATCGCCGGTCTCTGGCGCGGGCTCTCCGAGGCGCTCGACCGGCTCGAGCGGCTCGCCGCGGACCCGGCCGAGCGGCTCTCCGACCCGGACGAGCTCGACACGCTGCCGCGGCTCCAGTACACGCTCCACGCCGCGAGCGAGATCGTCGCCGGCATCGCGCCGCCGGCCGACGCGGAGGCGACGCACGCCGAGCTCGCAGCCGCGCTCGCGGGCGCGCGCGACGCCACCTCCGAGGTGGCCGAGGCCGTCGAGCACGGCGGCGTCGAGGCGGCGGAGCCGCTCGTGTGGGAGTGGCGCGGCGCGCTCTTCCGTGTCCGGCTCGCCCGGCTTCGCCTCGTCCCGGCGCCCGAGGCGCCGGCCCCTCCGCCGGCGGAAGCCGAGCGGATCGCCACCCGGGCGATCGCGGCGACCCTCCTCGGCGCGATCGTCGTCGCGCTCGGAGCGCTGCTCGGCGAATGGCCGCTCGCGGCCGGCGGGCTGACGATCGTCGCCTGCGCATTGCTTCGCCGCTGGGCGTAACCTGCGCCTCTCGGCAGCCGTTCACTACTTGAAAGTGAGAAACGGCGAGGGCGCATTCCTGGGCCTCACGTGGGCCTCTCGGGGCAAAGACCTGCCGCGGCCGACTATGCGGTTCCGCAGGCGGGCCTGGCTCGAGTTTCAGCGCGCCCTCGACCCGCTCGCGCCGCCGAAGCGGTTCAGGATCCGGCCGCGCTGAGTCGCTCGAGGACGCGCTCGCGGCCGAGCAGCTCGATGCTCTCGAAGAGCCCCGGCGAGACCTTCGAGCCCGTCACGGCGATGCGGATCGGCTGGAACGCCTTCCGCGGCGAGAGGTCGAGCTCCTCCGCGAGCCCGCGCAGCTCCTGCTCGATCTGCTCGGCCCCGAACGGCTCCACCTCGCGCAGCCGCTCGGCCGCCGCAAGCAGGATCGGCCGGCTGCCGTCGAGGAGCGCCGGGTCCGGCTGCACGTCCTCGAAGAGGAAGCGCGCGAAGTCCGGGAACTCGCCGAGCCGCTTGATCTTCTCCTGTACGAGCGGCGCCGCGCGGCGCACGAGCTCCTCGTCCCAGTCGTAGCCCTCGTCGCGCAGGTAGCGGACGAGCGTCTCCGCGAACTCCTGCGGCGCGAGCGCACGGAGGTAGACGCCGTTCATCCAGTCGAGCTTCTGGTAGTCGAGCGTCGCCGGGCTCGGCTGGACGCGCTCGAGCGAGAAGCGCTCGATCAGCTCGCCGCGGCTCATGATCGTCGTGCGGTCGTCGTAGCTCCAGCCGAGGAGCGCGAGGAAGTTGACGAGCGTGTCGGGAAGGTAGCCGGCGTGCCGGAACTCGTCGAGCGACGTCGCGCCGTGGCGCTTCGAGAGCTTCTTGCCGTCGGCGCCGTTGATGTTCGGCACGTGCGCGTACGCCGGCAGCTCGGCGCCGAGCGCCCGCAGGACGTGGATCTGCTTCGGCGTGTTCGAGATGTGGTCTTGCGCGCGGATGACGTGCGTGATCCCGTCCAGCCAGTCCTCGACCGGCGAGGCGAAGTTGTAGGTCGGGCGGCCGTCGGAGCGGAGGATGACGAGGTCCTCGATCGTCCGGTTCTCGACCTCGATCCGGCCGAGGACGAGGTCGTCCCAGGCGGTCGTGCCCTCCTCGGGCATGCGGAAGCGGATCGCACCCTCGTCCTCGTAGGCCGCGCCTTCGCCGACGAGCCGTCGCGCCTCGGCCTGGCAGCGCTCGAGCCGGTCGAGCTGGAAGGTGACCGGCCCGTCCCACTCGATCCCGAGCCAGCGCAGCGAGTCCTGGATCTGCTGCACCGCCTCGGCGACCTCGCGGCTCGTGTCGGTGTTCTCGATCCGGAGCAGGCACTCGCCGCCGTGGCGGCGCGCGAAGAGCCAGTTGAAGAGGAAGGTGCGCACGCCGCCGATGTGCAGGAACCCGGTCGGGCTCGGCGCCATGCGCACGCGGACGCTCACCGGGGCGAGGTTAGCCTTCTTCCGTGCTCTTCGGCGCGCACGTCTCCTCTTCGGGCGGCATCCACACCGCGATCGACCGGGCGGAGGGATTCGGCTGCGATGCCGTCCAGGTCTTCACGCAAAGCCCCCGCGCCTGGCGGCCGACGAACCACTCACCGGAGAGCTTCGAGCGCTTCAAGGAGCGCCGCGCCGAGACCGGGATCGGCGCCGTCGTCTGCCATGCGCTCTATCTCATCAACCTCGCGAGCCCGGACAATGAGCTGTATCGAAAGTCGGTCGATTCGCTCCGGAACACGATCGAGGTCGCCTGCGGGATCGAGGCCGACGCAGTCGTCTACCACATCGGCTCGCATCTCGGCGCGGGGTTCGCCACAGGGATCAAGCGGGTCTGCAAGGCGATGCGGGAGCTGCTCGAGCTCTGCGACGACCGGGTCTGGCTCCTGATGGAGAACTCGGCCGGAGCGGGCGCGACGATCGGGCGCTCGCTCGACGAGCTCGCGACGCTCTTCGACCGCCTCGACGCGCACCCGCGGCTCGGCCTCTGCCTCGACTCGTGCCACCTCTTCGTGTCCGGCGTGGACGTGTCCAAGCCGGACGAGCTGGACCGGCTCGTCGACGAGGTCGACGCGCGGGTGGGGCTCGACCGGCTTCGCGTCCTCCACGTGAACGACTCGGCGGCGCCGCTCGGCTCGAACCGCGACCGGCACGCGAACATCGGCGAGGGCCTGATCGGCGAGGAGCTCGGCGTCTTCCTCGCGCACCCGCGGCTCCAGGGCCTGCCCGCGCTCCTCGAGGTGCCCGGCCGGGACGGCCATGGCCCGGATGCCGACGAGGTGCGGAAGCTGAAAGAGCTGCACGCCCGCTGGGCGTGAGGTACCGGTGGACGATCCTCGGCGCGGGCGTCGTCGCGCAGGCGAGCTTCTCCGCGCTTCTGATCGGCCTCGCGTCGATCGCGCCCGCGATCCAGCACCGCTACGACCTGAGCCTCGCGCAGGTCGGCGTCGTCCTCGCCGCAGTGAACATCGGCACCGTCGTCACGCTGTTCCCGTGGGGGCTCCTCGCCGACCGGATCGGCGAGCGGAAGACGATCGGCGTCGGCCTCACCGGCTGCGGGACGGCGGTCGCCGGCGCGGCGTTCGCCGGGAGCTTTGGCGCGCTGATCGCGTTCCTCGCGCTCGGGGGCGCGCTCGGCGGCTGCGTCCAGTCGGCGAGCGGCCGCGCCGTGATGAGCTGGTTCGCACCCGCCGAGCGCGGCCTCGCGCTCGGGATCCGGCAGACGGCGGTGCCGCTCGGCGGCGCCATCGCAGCCGTCCTCCTCCCCGCGCTCGCCGCCGGGCCGGGCCTGCGCTCCGCGTTCATCGCGCTCGCGATCGGCTCGGGGCTCGGCGCCGCCGTCGGGCTCGCGCTGCTCCGCGACGCGCCGGCGGGCGAGCTCGAAGCGGAGCTCGTCCGGCCGCTCCGCGACCGCCGCCTCTGGCTCCTCTGCGGCGGGAGCACGCTCTACCTCGCGGGCCAGTTCGCCATCCTCGGCTTCGTCGTCCTCTTCCTGCACGAGCACCGCGGCTTCTCGAACCGCGCCGCCGCCGGCGTCCTGGCGGCGGTTCAGGTGCTCGGCGGCGTGGCCCGCATCGTCGCCGGCCGCTGGTCGGATCGCCTCCGGAAGCGGATCGTCCCGCTGCTCTGGATCGGCGTGTCGCTCGCGGCGGCGCTCGTGCTCTCCTCGGCGCTCGTCGACGCGAGCCTCTGGCTCCTCGTCCCGTCGCTCCTTGTCGCCGGGACGTTCGGCCTGTCCTGGAACGGCCTGTCCTACACGGCCGCCGCGGAACGAGCCGGCGCCGCGCGGAGCGGCGCCGCGATCGGCATCCAGCAGACAACGCTCGCGATGGGGAGCATCGTCTTCCCGATCGCCTTCGCCGCGGTGGTGGACGCCGCATCCTGGCGGCTCGGGTACCTCCTCGTCGCCCTCTGCCCGCTCGCCGGGTTCGTCGCGTTGCGCCCGCTCGCGGAACGCTCCTAAGACGGATATGGTCGGCGCGACGATGCCGGACTCCGAGATCTACGTGTGGGCGACGGACGGCTTCGACAGGTTCACGACCATCTGGCAGTTCGAGGACTTCTGGACGAGGGCGAACACGTTCGAGGCGTGTCTCCGCTTCGTCAAGGCCGCGCAGGCGAAGTGGCCGGCAGACCCGGAGGTCGAGGCGATGGAGACCTTCCTGCGGCAGGAGATGATCCCTGCGAACCAGACCTACTTCACCTTCTACCTCTCGCAGGCGATGTGGGCCGACGACTACGGCTGGTGCGGGATCGCGTCGCTCACCGCGCGCGACTACCTCCTGAGCGTGGGCGATGCTCCCGGTGCGGCCGCCTACCTCGCCATCGCCCAGCTTTGCTGGACGAAGATGTTCACGTCGGGCTACGACCAGTCGGATGGCGCTCAGCCGGGTCCCCACGGCTGCGGAAACGGGAACGGCACCGATCCGGGCACGAAGAACACCGTCACCAACGCGAACCTCTTCGTCCTCTCCCTCCGTCTCTACGAGATCCTCGGAGCGACCGCCTACCTCCAGATGAGCTACCAGCAGTACCTGTGGTTCAGTAGCTGGTTCGAGTCCCAGTACGGGTACCTGCGAACAGTCGGCGCTGGCTCCGGGCTCGTCCAGGAGCGGCCGATCGCCGAGCCGGACTACGAGCAGAAGGACCGCCCGACGTGGGAGCCCGGCTGGGTGTGGACGGGCGACCAGGGGCTGGTCCTCGGAGCGCTCGCGGGCATCCTGCAGATCACGGACGCCCTGAAGGCGGTCGACCCGGGCTTCGATCCCAACCAGGTCAGGGCATGGATCGCCACGATCGTGACCGGGACCAGGTCGCTGCTCTTCGACGTCTCCGACAACGTCCTGCGCGAGCCGCCTTTCAACTCCGCGTTCGGCGACGACCCGAAGGACTACGTCTGCGGCAGGGGCGTCCTGCTCCGCTACCTCTCGGAGATTGCCGTCCAGCCGTACCTCGGAGATCAGTTCTCGACCGGGATCGCAGCCACCGCCGAAGCCGTCTGGAACGGCCGCGACACGACCACCGACCAGTTCGGCGCGGACTGGAATCCGGCGAACGACTCCGCCTTCAACCAGCAGTTCGCCAAGGCTTGGGGCGACGGCGACACCTGGGTTAGCTGGCCGTACGGGACGAACGAGGATGCCCCGGTGAACGGGATCCTCCAGGCCGCCGGGCTCGACGTGCTCGGAGCCGCGATTCCGATCAGCGGCTAGCCCGAGATCGTCGCGAACACGCGGAAGGTGGGCTCGCCGAGCGGCAGCTCCGAGAACTCCGGGTTCACGCAGCCGAGCTCGTCGGTCCGGCTCTCGTAGCAGCTCTCCACCTCGACCGAGCACATCGGCAGCGGCTTGCGCACCGCCTTCACGGCGCCGAACCCGCCCTTGCCGAGCTCGGCGGCGCGCAGGAGGTCGAGGTCGATCTCGACGCCGTACACCTTCTGCATGCAGCCGACGAAGGTGTGGCCGTGGTCCTCGTAGGCGTAGAGGAACGGGCAGCCGCGCTCGACGCACGCCGCCGGGTAGACGACCTTGTCGCAATGGACGTCGCACCGGCGGCACTCGAGCTCGTCCTGGGGCCGGAGCGGAAGCTCCGTGACGAGCTCGGCGGGCCGCGGTTCCATGTGGGAATTGTGAGCACCGCCGCCGGGCCCCGCAAGACTTGACAGGCCGGGCCCGGTGGGGTAGGGCGCCTAGCGCTTCGGCTCGACGAGCGTCACGAGCCGGTCGGCCTGCAACCGCCGGTAGACGCTCGTCCGTCCCGACGGCCAGGCGATCCGGAGCGTGAACGTCCGCGCCGTCCCGAGCCCGAAGTGGACGACCTCGTCGCGACCGGAGCTGACGCTCGTCGAGCCGCACAGCACCTCGCGCACGAGCGAGCCGCCGCGCACCGTCACGGTCAGCCGCGCGCCGCAGCCGTCGCGGTTCGAGACCGTCCCGACGGTCTTCACCTCGAGCCAGTGGTTATGCCCGCGCGGCGTGACGTTCCGGTACAGGTGCGACTGCCCGTCCTGGTTCGAGACGAAGACGTCGAGGCGACCGTCGCGGTCGTAGTCGCCGACGGCGATGCCGCGGGTCGTGCCCGGGTCGTCGGCGCGGCTCGGAGAGCTCAGGTCGAGGAAGCCGCCGTGCCGGTCGTTCACGAAGACCTCGTTCCGCAGCACGTAGGGATGCTCGCCCGGGATCCAGCTGAGCGCCCAGAGGTAGCCCGCGCCGACGTAGAGGTCCTCCCACCCGTCGAGGTTGAGGTCGGCGAACTCGAGGCCCCAGGTGAAGCCGTGCTCGCCCGCCTGCTGGTAGGTGCGCGCCACCCTGGCCGGCTTCGCCATGTCGGTGAAGGTGCCGTCGCCGCGGTTCCGGAGCAGCACGTTCGAGTAGCTGTTCGAGAGCGCGAGGTCGAGCCGGCCGTCGCGGTCGTAGTCGCCGACCGCGATGCCCATAGTGTTCATCCTGCGCCCGCTTCCGGAGGCGGCGGACACGTCCGTGAACCCCTTGCCGTGGTCGTTTCGCCACAGATGGTTCCGGTCGGGCTGCTGGCCGAAGAAGTCGTTCGCGAGGTAGAGGTCGTCCCAGCCGTCGCCGTTGTAGTCGAACCACGCGGCGTCGAAGCCTGCGCCCATGGTGGCGTTCGGGCCGAGGAGGGACGTGACCTCCGTGAAATGACCGTTCCCGTCGTTGTGGTAGAGCCGGTCGGGCTCGTAGGTGAGCGGACGGCTCGGCGGATCGAGGCAGTGCGCGTAGTCGGTGACGTAGAGGTCGAGGCGGCCGTCGTGGTCGTAGTCGCCCCACGACGCGCTCATCGAGTCGTAGGCGTCCGCGACCCCGGCCCGGGCGGTCACGTCGGTGAAGTGCCCGTGGTCGTTCCGGAAGAGCCGGTCGGAGCCGCCGTTCGCGACGAAGAGGTCGGGGTCACCGTCGTTGTCGTAGTCGGCGAACGAGACGCCGATCGCGGTCTCGCCGCCGTTGTCGAGGCCGCGCGCGGCCGCCTCGTCGCGGAACCTGCCGCCGCCGAGGTTGACGTAGAGCTGGAGCGGCCGCTCGAGGCGCGTGACGACGAGATCCGGCCGGCCGTCGCCGTTCACGTCGCCCCACGCCGCGCCGCTCGACCAGTCACCGCAGACGCCGAGGCTCGTCGTCGTCCTGATCCCGCTCGCGGCGGTCACATCCCGGAAGACGGCCGGCTGGACGAGCGGGCGCGTCACATCGTAGGCGAGCGGCGGGCCCACCTGCGCGCCGCCGACCGAGGCGACGACGCGGTACCGGCCGCGACCCCGAAAGTACTCCGAGCCGACGACCGAGCCGGTGAGCACGTGCGCGCCCGCGGCGACCTCCTGCCGGTCGAAGGCGACGGCCGTCCCCACCGGCGGGACGAGCGAGAACGTGAGCGCCGCGCTCGCCGTGCTCGAGACCGTCGCCTTGAACGCGAACGGCGAACCCTGCGGGGCCGACGCGGAGGCGACAGGAGCAAGCGACCCCGTGACCTCCGTCCGAGCCGGCGTCCCCGACGTTCCGAGAAACGCGACCGTCGCGGCTGTCACCACGTGCGCGAGCACTACGGGCCGAAGTCTCCCTCAGCGACCGGCCGATAGGCTAGGCGCCCCGTGGGGCGCAAGCTTCTCTGGGCGTCGCTCGTCCTTGCGCCCGTCACGTTCGCCGCCGACCTCTTGCACGCGGGGCACGTCGCGCTCTTCGTGCTTGCGGCGGTCGCGCTCATCCCGCTGGCCTGGCTGATCGGCGAGGCCACCGAGCATGCGGCCGGGCACACCGGGCCGGGGGTCGGCGGCTTCCTGAACGCGAGCTTCGGCAACGCGCCGGAGCTGATAATCGCGCTCTTCGCCGTCTCCGACGGCCTCCCGAACGTCGTCCGCGGCTCGCTCGCCGGCAGCGTCGTCTCCAACCTCTTGCTCGTCCTCGGGATCACCATGCTGCTCGGGCCCGACCACGCGAGACTCGAGCGGAATTCACTTCTCGCGCAGGTGGGGCTCGTCCTCGCCGCCGTGCTCGTGTTCCTCGTCCCCGCCGTCCCGGGCTTCCACGGCAATCCGGAGCGCCACTCGCTCGCCGTCGCAGGGATCCCCGTCGCGGTCGTCCTGCTCGCCCTCTACCTCGGCGTGACCTACGCGAACCTTCGCCGCAGCCGGCGCCGCCATGCCGAGTCGGGCGAGGTCGCGACCGGCTGGTCGCTCCCACGCTCGCTCGTCGCGCTCGGGCTCGCGACCGCCGCGACCGCCGTGATCAGCGAGATCCTCGTCCACTCCCTCGACGCGTTCGCCAAGTCGGCCGGCCTGTCGGAGTTCTTCGTCTCCGCCGTGATCGTCGCGATCGTCGGCAACGCGGCCGAGCACGGCGGCGCAGTCGTGATCGCCCGGCACGGGAACGTCGAGCTCGCGAGCGAGATCGCGATCTCCTCGAGCGCGCAGGTGGCGCTGCTCGTCACGCCGGTGGTCGCGCTCCTCTCGTTCGCGGTCACGCCGGCCCTCCCGCTCACCTTCCGCCCGGTCGAGCTCGGCGCGATGGGCCTCGCCGCGGTCGCGGTCGCGGTCGGAGTCGCGGGCGGCCGCTCGCGCCGCCGCGAGGGCGCCCTCCTAGTGGCGCTCTACGTCGCGGCCGCGGTCGCGTTCGGCGTCGCCGGAGACCGTTAAAGGGCGGTTAAATCCGCATCCTTGGCGCGACGCGGTTTTGGCCGCGCGGGCGAGGGCCTCCGCGGAGCCCGGCGCGCCACGGTTCCCCAGTGCCTGGTCACCCTTTGTGGCGACGCGCGCGAGCGGACGATTGCCGATCTCGAACACGCGCGGATCAGATCCGATCTTGAACCCCCTCAACGCTCAGCCAACGCCGCCCGCCGGCGGCCCTCCGACCACGACGGTGCCGCTCGTCGACCCCGTTCGCGAGCTCCGCGGCTACCCCCTGGGCACCATCCTCCTCCGCCTCGGCTTCGTCGCGGAGGGGCCGATCAACGAGGCACTTGTGCAGGCCGAGCGCGCACGGAAGCCGCTCGGACGGTTCTTGGTCGAGCGGGGCGCGCTGGAGGAGGGGCAGCTCGCACGCGCCCTCGCGAGCCAGAAGGGCCTTCCGTTCGTCGAGCTCGAGGAAGTAACACCCGACCGGCGCGTGCCCGAGCTGCTCTCCGCGCACACCGCGAACCTGCTCGGCGCGCTTCCGCTCGGCTACGCGGGCGAGGTTCCGATCGTGGCGGTCGCGGACGCGACGAGCTTCGAGACGATCGAGCAGGTCCGCACGACGTTGGGCGGCGACGTCGTCATCGCCGCAGCGTGTCCGCTCCGGCTCAGGGAAGCGATCCGCACCGCGTACCGGCCCGTAGAGGCGCCTGCACCCGCACCGCCCGAGGCTCAGGTCGCCCCGATTGCGCCGGCCGCGGCTCCGCCCCCCGTCCAGCCTGTGCCTCCGGCTCCCGTCCAGGCCGCGCCGCCTCCGCCCCCGCCCGCCGCGCCGGAGCCGGAGCCGCAGCCGATCGGCACGGTCTGCGTCGTCGCAGTGACCGTGGCGGGGCGGATCGAGCTCGCGCGCTGCGCCACGTACGCCGACGCGCAAGCGCGTTCGCAGGAGCTCGCGCGCGACCTCGCGAGCGGCGGCTGGATCTCCTGCGGCGACCGACTGGTGCGAGCCGACGCGGTCGCGGCGATCGAGCTCGTCGCCGGCTCCGGCGGAACGCCGGATGAGGAGGCCCGCCCTTCGTTCGGCGCTTCGTCGGGCGTGTCGTGACGCCGGGAGCGCCGAACCCGTTAAAGGGCGGTTAACCGCACTACCCACGGGCGGCGTGTTCGGCAGACTGCGGCCATGGCTCAGACAGCGACCGAAACCCAGCCCGCCCCGGCGGCGACCGACGGCGCGGTCGTCGCGGCCACCGACCTCACCCGCCGCTACGGCCAGGGCGACACCGCCGTCGACGCGCTCCGCGGCGTCTCCCTCCAGGTGCGCCGTGGCGAGCTCGCGGCCGTCATGGGGCCCTCCGGCTCCGGCAAGTCGACGCTCATGCACATCCTCGCCGGCCTCGACCGCGCCACCTCCGGCGAGGTCTACATCGACGGCACTGCCGTCGGCCGCCTGAATGACACCGACCTGACGCGGCTCCGGCGCAAGCACATCGGCTTCGTCTTCCAGTTCTTCAACCTGCTCCCGATGCTGACCGCGGAGGAGAACATCACGCTGCCGCTCTCGATCGCGGGCCGCAAGCCGGACAAGCAGTGGCTCGAGGCGCTGATCGACAAGGTCGGCCTCGCCGACCGGCGCACGCACCGCCCCGCCGAGCTCTCCGGCGGCCAGCAGCAGCGTGTCGCGATCGCGCGCGCGCTCGTCTCGCAGCCGACGGTCGTCTTCGCCGACGAGCCGACGGGCAACCTCGACTCGGCGACGAGCGAGGAGATCCTCCGCCTGATGCGCGACTCGGTCGACACCTACGGCCAGACGACGGTGATGGTCACGCACGACCCGCGCGCGGCGGCGATCGCCGACCGGATCCTCTTCCTCGCCGACGGCCTCATCGTCCGCGAGCTCCCCCGGTCGGACCCGGCCGACGTGCTGACGGTGATGAACGAGCTCAACGCCCGGTGATCCAGGTCGCCCTCCGGGGTCTCGCGGGGCGGAAGCTCCGCTCGGCGCTCACCGCGCTCGCGATCGTGCTCGGCGTGGCGATGATCAGCGGCACCTTCATCCTCACCGACACGATCAACAAGGGCTTCACGACCATCTTCACGGAGTCCTACAAGAACACGAGCGCCGTCATCACCGCGCACTCGACGATCTCGAGCTCGAACTCCGGCGCGGCGCTCACCGGCGGCTTCCCGGCCTCCGTCCTCGACAAGGTGCAGCGGCTTCCGGACGTGGCCGACGCGGCCGGGTCGATCACGGACACGGCGAAGCTCGTCCGCCGCAACGGCTCCACCTTCTCGACCCACGGCGCGCCCGCGATCGCGGTCAGCTACCAGCCGCACGAGGAGCGCTTCAACCCGCTCGTCCTCGTCTCGGGCAGCTTCCCGACCACCTCGAGCGAGGTCGCGATCGACAAGGCCGCCGCGGACAAGGACAACTTCAAGCCGGGCGACACGATCCGCGTCATCGCGCGCGGCCCGGAGAAGATCTTCACGATCTCGGGGATCGTGAAGTTCGGCACGGTGTCGTCGATCGGCGCCGCCACGATCGCCGTCTTCGACCTCCAGACGGCGCAGCAGCTCTTCAACAAGGTCGGCAAGTTCGACGTCGTCCGCGTGGCCGGGAAGGGGAGCGTCTCCGAGGCGAAGCTCGCTTCTGAGATCCGCCCGCTGCTCCCGCCGACCGCGCAGGTGCGGACGGCCGAGGCGCAGGTGAAGCAGGAGACAAAGGACGTCGGCTTCGTCGGGATCATCCAGAAGATCCTGCTCGGCTTCGGCGGCGTCGCCCTCTTCGTCGGCGCGTTCGTCATCTTCAACACGATCTCGATCACCGTCGCGCAGCGGATGCGCGAGCTCGCGACGCTGCGGACGATCGGCGCGTCACGCCGCCAGGTGATGCTCTCCGTGCTCGGCGAGGCGCTGATCGTCGGCGCGCTCGCGGCGGCGACCGGCCTCTTCCTCGGCTTCGGACTCGCCGTCGGGCTCGACAAGCTCATGTCCTCGATCGGGATCGACCTGCCGAAGAGCGCGACCGTCTTCGCGACGCGCACAGTCGTCGTGAGCCTGATCGTCGGCATCGTGATCACGCTCCTCTCCGCGCTCCGGCCGGCGCTGCGGGCGACGCGCGTGCCGCCGATCGCGGCCATCCGTGAGGGCGTCGACCTGCCGCCGGGCCGGCTCGCCTTCCTCGGGCCACCGCTCAAGGCAATCGTCGCCGCAGCTGGGATCGCGCTCCTCCTGTACGGCTTCTTCGTGCACGGCATCTCCGTCACGCAGCGGCTCGTCGCCATGGGCGCGGGCGCGCTCCTCCTCTTCGTCGGCGTCGCGCTGATCTCGGCGTGGCTCGTGCCGCCGCTCGCCAGGGTGCTCGGCTGGCCGGCGACGAAGATCGGCGGGAGCGCGGGCAACCTCGCGCGCGCGAACTCGATCCGCAACCCGGGCCGCACCGCCTCCACCGCGGCCGCGCTGATGATCGGGATCGCGCTCGTCACCGCGGTCGCCGCGCTCGCCTCCGGGATCCGGAACACGGTCCACGACACCCTCCGGAGCACCTTCGTCGCCGACTACGCGGTCACCTCGCCCGACGGCTTCACGCCGTTCGCGCCCGCCTCGGAGAAGGCGCTCGCGCGCGTGCCGGGCGTGCTCGCCGTGTCGGGCGAGCGGGTCGGCGACGGCGAGGCGTTCGGCAAGACCGTGCAGGTGAGCGGAGTGAACGGCGACGTCGCGAAGGTGATCCACATGGATTGGGCGCAGGGCTCCGACGCGACGCCGGCGCAGCTCGGCACGAACGGCGCGATCCTCGAGAAGACCTACGCGAAGAACCGGGACGTCTCGATCGGCGACCCCTTCACGCTCCAGACCCCGGCCGGGACGAAGCTCTACCTCTTGCTGAAGGGAACCTACGTCGCGCCGAAGGGCCCGCCCGCGTTCGGGAGCGTGATCATCCCGCAGCGCACCTTCGACCGCGTGTATCCGCAGCCGACCAACCTCTTCGAGTTCGTGAACATGCGCGGCGGGGCGAACGACGCGAACACGAAGAGGCTGAAGGCCGCGCTCGCCGACTTCCCGGACGTGAAGCTCCAGACGGAGAGCCAGTTCCGGACGAACCAGGCGAAGTTCATCAACCAGCTCCTCGCGCTTCTGTACGTGCTGCTCGCGCTCTCGGTGATCATCTCGCTCTTCGGGATCGTGAACACGCTCGTCCTGACCGTGTTCGAGCGGACGCGCGAGCTCGGGATGCTGCGCGCCGTCGGCATGACGCGGCGGCAGGTGCGGCGCATGATCAGGCACGAGAGCGTGATCACGGCGTTGATCGGCGCCGCGCTCGGGATCGGCCTCGGCTTCTTCATCGCCTTCCTCGTCACGCAGGCGCTGAAGAAGGACGGGATCGGCTTCGCCGTGCCGACGGTCTCGGTCGTCGTCTTCGTGATCGCCGCGATCGTCGCCGGCCTGCTCGCGGCGATCCTGCCCGCGCGGCGCGCGGCGCGGCTGAACGTCCTCGAGGCGCTCCAGTACGAGTAGCGTTCGAGCGGTGCGCGGAGGCCCGCTCGACCTCACCCGGCTCGCGGTCGAGGCCGCCTTTCTCCTGCTCGTCGCCACCGGCGCGGGCTACGCCGGGCTCGGCGCGGAGTGGATCGCGCTCGCCGTCGCGGGCGCGTGGGTCGTGGTCGCGCTCGTCGAGTGGGAGCTCCATCGCCGCCGCCCCGTGCGCCCTCCGGCACCGCCCTGGCGCTAGCTGCTTGACTTCTGGCCTTTAATCGGCCCACAATCGTCGGGCAACTGCGACAGAGAGGAGGTCGACGTGGCGACCGAGACGACGGTGGAGCCGACGACCGGCGCGGGCGAGGGCGAGACCCTGTCCTTCCTGGGCCTGACGAACATCGCGGTGCGGCTGGTGCAGGACGAGTACCCGGACGCAAAGCTCCTCGAGGGCGACGGCATCCCGCCGGGGGGCCCGACGACGAACCCGAAGGACGTGACGAGCTGGCGCTTCGTCTTCCGTACGGCGAGCGGCGGGACGGCCTTCATCTACACCACCGTCTGGGGCGAGTTCACTCCGGTCGAGTACGTCCCGAAGCCCTGGGTCGGCGACATCGTGATCCCCTGGCCGATCAAGATGGACATCGTCGAGGCGGACAAGCTGCTGAAGGGGCACGGCTATACGTCCCCGTACAGGGCCGTCACCCTCCAGTGGCCGCTCGCGCCCGGCAACGAGCAGCCGTTCTACATCTTCGGCTTCGGGCCCTTCAGCTTCGTCTTCGTCGGCATCTACGACGGGAGCGTCACGCCGCACAACGTCACCAACTCGGAGACCTAAGGCACACCGAACGGACGCGGGTCGCGCGTACACGCGTACGTGGCCCAGTAGAGCTTTACCGGCTCCCCGCCGTCGTCGCGGACGATCTCGAGCCACTCGCCGCGCTCGCGGCCGGAGACGGTGCGGAAGCGGTCGCCCTCGACCCGCTCGAAGACGGCCGGCCGGCGCCACTCCGGAGCGCCCGCCAGGCGGGCCTCGAGACGCCCGTCGCGCCACGAGAGGACGAACTCGTTCCCCTCCGTCCACCAGCGCCCGAGCGCGGCGGCCAAATCCGGTGGAGCGGGCTCCGCCGGTCGCCATGGCTCGACCTCCCCCTCGGCGTCGAGCACCGCGCCGGCCACCTCCGCCGCAAGGGAGATCGGATCGAACCCCGCGGTCGTGTTCGCGAGCACGACCGCGCCGACGCCGCTCTCCTGCTCGACGAGCACCGTCGAGACCGCCCCCATCGCGCCGCCGTCGTGCCCGACGAAGACACGGTCGCCGAAGCGGTAGAGGACGAGTCCGAGCCCCCACCCACGAGACCAGCGCTGCGTCTCGGCCATCACGCGAAGCCGACGCATCTCGGCGAGCGTCTCCGGCGCGAGCACCTCCGGATCGGGCTCGTGCAGGAACGCGCCCCAGCGGGCGAGGTCGCCGGTCGTGCTCCACAGGCCACCGGCAGCCGCCGTCCCGCCTTTGTCCGTGTCCGGCGGCTCGTCGAAGACCGAATCCGCGAACGGGTGCGTGAGGTAGCCGCGCGCGGCGGGCTCGGCCGGGTCCCACGTCGTCGCCTCCAGCTCGAGCGGGCCCAGGATCCGCTCGTCGAGGTAGCGCTCGATCGGCGTCGCCGCAAGGCGCGCGACGACCTCGCCGAGGAGCACGAAGCCGAGGTTCGAGTAGTGCCATTCCCCGCCGCCCTCGAGCACGAGCTCGACCTCGCCGAGCGAGCCCACGACCTGCTCCAGGCTCGGAAACTCGAGCGTCTCCCAGCCGCTCTTCGGAACCTCGCGCTGGATGCCCGAAGAGTGCGAGAGCAACGTGGCGATCGTCGGCCCCGCCGGCGCCTCGGGAAGGTGCCGCTGCACCGGGTCGTCGAGCGCGAGCGATCCCGCGTCGCGGAGCCGCAGCACCGCCACTGCGACGAACGACTTGGTGATCGAGGCGATCGGGTAGCGCGTCTCCGGCGTCGCCTCCCGCCGCGTCGCGACGTCCGCCCAGCCGACCGCGCCGCTCCACAGAAGCTCGCGCCCGCGGAAGACGGCGGCGCTGACGCTCGGCGCCCGCTGCTTCGCCTGCGCGCGGCGCAGGATCCCGTCGAGATCAGGCTCGGGCAAGAACTCCGAGCGCGCGCGGGATCGCCTCGCCTGCCTCGTCGACGTCGGTGTCGGACACGTCGAGGTGGGTCACGGCGCGGACGACCGTCGGGTGCACCGTCGTCGAGAGCAGGATGCCGGCGTCGTCGCGCAGCCGGTCGAGCGCCTCGTTCCGCAGGATCCCGAGCGGGCCGACGTCGAGCTGGACGAAGTTCGTCTCCACCTGCTCGAGTTCGACCGGCAAGCCAGCAGCGGCCAGCGCCTCGGCGAGGCGGCGCGCGCGGGCGTGATCCTCGGCGAGCCGCTCGACGTGATGGTCGAGCGCGTAGACGCCGGCCGCGGCGACGATGCCCGCCTGCCGCATCGCGCCGCCGAAGAGGTGCTTGCCGCGCCGCGCCTTCAGCATCAGCTCCTCCGGCCCCGCGAGGAGCGCGCCGAGCGGGCAGCCAAGCCCTTTCGAGAGGCAGAGCGTGACCGTGTCGAACCGGCGGCCGATCTCGGCGGCCGGGATGCCGCTCGCGACGGCGGCGTTCATCAACCGCGCACCGTCCAGGTGGATGCGCATGTCGAGCTCGCGGCACGTCGCCGCCATCGCCTCGATCTCCTCGAGCGGCCAGATCCGGCCGCCGGAGCTGTTGTGCGTGTCCTCCACGACGACGAGCCGCGTCGGCGAGACGTGCATGCTCGTCCGGTCGCGGTAGGCGGCGCGCACCTGCTCGGGGGCGAACCGGCCGGCGACGCCGCGCAGGCCGCGCGTGACGAGGCCCGAGTGCACCGCCGGGCCGCCGAGCTCCGAGAGGAGGACGTGTGAGTTCTCCTCGGCGAGGAGCTCGTCGCCGGGCTCGGCGAGGATTCGGAGCGCGATCTGGTTCGCCATCGTCGCGGTCGGCAGGTAGACGGCGGCCTCCTGGCCGAGCAGCTCCGCACCGCGGCGCTCGAGCTCGTTGACGGTCGGGTCCTCGCGCTTCTGCTCGTCGCCGACGACGGCGTTCGCGATCGCCTCGCGCATGGCCTGCGTCGGCCGAGTCGCGGTGTCGGAACGGAGATCGATCATCGGCTACCGGAGCCGTACGGTACCGGTGACCGCCGCGGACGCTTGGCCGAAAGGGCAGCGTCCGGATGACTCATGGGCTATTGACCTGCGTAAGGCAAACGTGGTACACGTGGGACGCCGTCAACCTAAGGAGGGGCCGATGAAGGTCGCCCAGACGCCTCGCAAGAGGCGGTTTTTGCTTGCGCTCGGACTCGCGGCCGCCGCAGCGCTCACGCTCTCGCTCGTCGCTTCGGCGAACGTGGCGGTCACGATCATCATGACCGACCCGTTCACGAACTCGACGAGCCAGCACGCCACGAAGGTCGAGCCGGACACGTACTCGTTCGGCAGCACGATCGTCGCCACAGCCCAGGAGGGACGCTTCACCGACGGTGGGTCGTCCGACATCGGGGTCGCGGTCTCGACGAACAACGGATCGACGTGGACCCAACACGAGCTGCCGGGGACCACGGTCTATTCGACCCCGGCGGGCCCGTATGCGCGTATCAGTGACCCGTCGGTCGCGTACGACGCGAAGGACAACGTCTGGATGGTCTCGGGGCTGGCACTCAGTGCAAGCCTGAACGGCGCCGCCGTCACCCTGAACCGCTCATTGGACGGAGGCGCGACGTGGCAGAACGCGACCAACATCGCGGTCGCCTCGGCCGGTCAGAACTTCGACAAGAACTGGACCGCGTGCGACAACACGCCCACGAGCCCGTTCTACGGCCGCTGCTACACGGAGTGGGACGACAACGGCCACGGGAACCTGCTGAAGATCGCCTACTCGAGCAACGCCGGCGTCTCGTGGACGCTGAGCAACACGCCGCGCGCCGGCGTGATCGGCGGCCAGCCGCTGACGCTTCCGAACGGGAACGTGGTCGTCCCGCTCGACAGCGCGAACGAGGCGCAGCTCGGCTACACCATCTCGACGAACGGCGGCGTGAAGTTCGGCAACGCGTTCGTGATCACGAACATCACGGCGGCCAACGATCCGGGGAACATCCGGAGTGGCCCGCTGCCGTCGGCGGAGATCTCGGGCGACGGGAAGATCTTCGTCGTCTGGGAGGACTGCCGCTTCCGGCCCGGGTGCACGACGAACGACCTCGTGTACACGACCTCGACGAACGGCTCGACCTGGACCGCCGTCGCGCGGATCCCGGCCGATCCCGGCGGGGTGAGCGGGACGCAAGACACGTTCATCCCGGGCGTGGCAGTCGACCGCACGACGTCGGGATCGTCGATCAAGGTCGGCGTCGGGTACTACTACTACCCGAACGTCAACTGCACCGAGGCGACCTGCCAGCTCGACGTCGGCTACATCTCGTCGTCGAACGGCGGCTCGACCTGGACCGCGCAGACGCAGCTCCGGGGGCCGATGACGATCGACTGGCTCCCGAACACGACGCAGGGCCGGATGGTCGGCGACTACATGTCGACGTCGTTCGACGCCAACCACCTGGCGCATCCGGTCTTCGCGGAGGCGTACGCCCCGCCGACCGGTGACTGCGTCACCTCGACGCCGAACTGCAACGAGCCGATCGAGACTCCGACGACCGGACTCGCCGCAGCTGCCGGCGCCAACGTCGCGAACGACCCGGTCGTCTTCACCGCGAAGACGAACCGGGGTAATGCGGCGTTCCACACCAGCCGCTAGGAAGTCCTTTCGGAACGGACAGCGAGAGGCCGGCGCAAGCCGGCCTCTCGCGTTTGGAGGAAGAACATGACGCCCAGAAGACCCACCCTCACCCTTGCTCTTGCGGCCATGGCCGTTCTCGTCGCGTCGGCGGTCGCCGGCGCGAACGGGGGCGGGAATCCGATCCTCGTCGACCCCTTCGGCCCCAGCTGCCCCGCTCAGCACAAGACGGTGGTCGAGCCGGACACCTACTCGGCCGGCTCCACGATCGTGGCCGCCGCCCAGACGGGCCGCTTCTTCGACGGCGGCGCGTGCGACAACGGCTTCGCGACCTCAACGACGAACGGCGCGTCGTGGACGAGCGGCGTCCTGCCCGGGATCACCATCTACACACCCACGCCGGGGCCGTACGCCCGCGCCAGCGACCCGGCGGTCGCGTACGACGCGAAGCACAACGTCTGGCTCATCTCGTCGCTCGCGCTCGACGCGAACGTGAACGGCGCCGCCGTACTCGCGAGCCGCTCTACGACCGGCGGCGTCAGCTGGACCAACCCGGTGACGATCGCCACGGCCGCAAACGGCCAGAACTTCGACAAGCCTTGGATCGTCTGCGACGACACGGCGACGAGCCCCTTCTACGGCTCGTGCTACGCGCAGTGGGACGACTTCGGCCACGGAAACCAGCTGAAGATCGCCTATTCGCGTGACGGCGGTGTGGTCTGGACGCTCGCGAGTACGCCGAACATCGGCGTGATCGGCGGCCAGCCGCTCGTCCAGCCGAGCGGGAAGATCATCATCCCCATCGACAACGCGAGTGAGACGGTGCTCGGCGCGCTCGTCTCGACGAACGGCGGCGCGGGCTGGACCTTCGTGACGATCACGTCGATCACGGCGAAGGTCGACCCGGGCGGGATCCGCAGCGGGCCCTTGCCGTCGGCGGAGATCGACGGCGCGGGCAAGGTCTTCGTCACGTGGGAGGACTGCCGCTTCCGGAGCGGGTGCTCGACGAACGACCTCGTCTACGTGACCTCGACGAACGGCACCTCGTGGTCGCCCGTACAGCGCATCCCGGCCGACCCCGGCGGGGTGAACGGGACTCAAGACACCTTCGTCCCGGGGATCGGGGTCGACAAGGCGACCAAGGGATCGACCGCGCACGTCTCGGTGACGTACTACTACTTCCCGAATGTGAACTGCACGGAGGCGACCTGCCAGCTCTTCGCCGGCTCGATCTCTTCCTCGAACGGCGGCTCGAGCTGGAGCCCGCAAGTCACGCTGCGGGGGCCGATGCTGGTCGACTGGTTCCCGAACACGACACAGGGCCGGATGTTCGGCGACTACATCTCGACCTCGTTCGCCGGTAACGGGACGTCGCATGGCGCCGTCATCGGTGCGAACGCACCGACGTCGTCGGGATTCGACGTCGCCCTCTACGACCCGCCGGTCAGGTTTAGGTGACATTCGTGCGTCTTGTCACAGGAGCCGCGATGGAATAGACACCGCGGATCCAGCCAAAGGAGGAGCTATGCACGGCAGGCGAGCCGCCCTCGCGCTCGGGTTGGCCGCGACTGCCGCACTCGTCGTGAGTCTCACGGCGAGCGCGACGATCCCGGTTCTCCGGATCGCGACCGACCCGTTCACCAACTCGACGAGCCAGCACAAGACGGTCGTCGAGCCGGACTCGTTCTTCTTCGGCTCGACCGGGGTCGTCGCGGCCCAGGCGGGACGCTTCACCGACGGAGGAGCCTCCGGCATCGTCTTCGCGCGGTCGATCGACAACGGCGCCTCGTACACGAGCGGGACGCTCCCCGGCATCACCGTCTTCCAGGGCGGGACGTTCGCGCGGGTGACCGACCCGTCGGTCGCTCACGACCGGAGCCACGGCGTCTGGATGGTCTCGACGATCGGGCTCGACTCGAGCGTCAGAGGCACGGCCGTGCTCGTGAGCCGCTCGACGAACGGCGGCGCCACGTGGGGGAACCCGGTGACGGTTCGCGCCGCGGCGGCGAACGAGGACTTCGACAAGAACTGGACCGCCTGCGACAACACCACGACGAGCCCGTTCTTCGGCAGGTGCTACACGGTCTGGGACGACTTCGCCAACGGCAACCGCCTGAGGATCGCCTTCTCGACCGACGGCGGCCTGAACTGGACGCTCTCGTCGACGCCGAACACCGGCGTGATCGGCGGCCAGCCCGTCGTGGAGCCGAACGGGAACGTGGTCGTCCCGCTCGACAATGCCACCGAGACCTCGCTCGGGTTCACGACCTCGACGAACGGCGGCGTCAGCTTCGGCCAGGTGTTCACGATCACGTCGATCACCGCGAAGGTCGACCCGGGCGGGATCCGCAGCGGCCCGCTGCCCTCGGCCGAGATCGCCGGCGACGGGAGGATCTTCGTCGTCTGGGAGGACTGTCGCTTCCGGACGAACTGCTCGACGAACGACCTCGTCTTCGCGAGCTCGCCGACCGGCGCGCTCTGGGGCCCCGTCACGCGGATTCCGATCGACCCGACGACGAGCGTGGCCGACCACTTCATCCCCGGGGTCGGCGTCGACCGGAACACCTCGGGCTCGACGACGAAGGTCGCGGTGACGTTCTACTTCTACCCGGACGTCAACTGCACCTTCTCGACCTGCCAGCTGCATGTCGGGTTCATCTCGTCGTCGGATGCAGGGGCGACATGGGGGCCGCTCGTCGACGTCTCCGGGCCGATGGCCCTCGCGTCGCTGCCGAACACGACGCAAGGCCGGATGGTCGGCGACTACATCTCCACGTCGTTCAACGGGAGCTCGCAGGCGCGCGGCTACTTCGTCGTCGCCAACCCGCCCACCTCAGGTGGGAGCGACTGCCAGACCGCGACCCCGAACTGCGACGTCTCGCTGAACACGTTCGTGACGGGGCGGTCGGCGGCCGCAGCGACGACGGCAGTCGCGAACGACCCGGTGCTCGTCACGACGAAGCCGCGCCCGGGCCACTCGGCCTTCAGCCACCGGCACTAGACAGGCGCGCGGGAGGCCGGCTCGCCGGCCTCCCGCTACCCTCGCGGGATGGCGAGCCACGATCCGTACGTCCTCCCCGACGGCCTGCCCGTCCCGGAGGACGACGGCGCGGCCGACCACCTTCCAGGACTCGCGCTCCCGTCGCTGACGCTCCCGTCGTCCGCGGGGCCGGTGAGCCTCGCCGAGCTTGCGCGCGAGCGGCTCGTCCTCTACGTCTATCCGCGCACCGGCAAGCCCGGGCAACCGCTGCTCCCGGGCTGGGACGACATCCCCGGCGCGCGCGGGTGCACGCCGCAGTCGTGCGCGTTCCGCGACCACGCGGCCGAGCTCGCGGCCTTCGGCGCGCGCGTCGCGGGCCTGAGCGCCCAGACCCTCGCCGACCAGATCGAGTTCGCGGAGCGGAACCGGATGCCGTTCCCCGTCGTCTCCGACGAGCGACTGGAGCTCGCCCGCGCGCTCGGCCTGCCGACCTTCGAGGTCGAAGGGCTGACGCTCTACAGGCGGCTCGCGCTCGTCGCCGAGGGCAGCCGGATCGTGAAGGTCTTCTACCCCGTCTTCCCGCCCGACCGGAACGCGGAGGAGGTGCTCGCGTGGATGTCGTCGCGCTAGAGGCGGCACTCGCGGAGCGCGGCGAGCCGCGCTTCCGGGCGCGGCAGGTGTGGGATTGGACGGTGCGCGGCGTGGCCGACTACGACGAGATGACGAACGTGCCGGCGCGGGTGCGGCGCGCGCTTGCCGACGAGGTGCCGTTCTCGACGCTCGAGGTCGTCCACGAGGCCTCCTCGCGTGACGGCACCGTGAAGACGCTCTTCCGGACGCACGACGGCCACCCGGTCGAAGCGGTGTTGATGCGCTACCGCGACGGGCGCCGGTCGATCTGCCTCTCCTCGCAGTCCGGCTGCCCGCTCACGTGCGAGTTCTGCGCCACCGGGCAGATGCGCTTCCGCCGCAACCTGACCGCCTCGGAGATCCTCGACCAGGCGCTCCACTTCCGTCGCCTCGAGGACGTGAACCACGCCGTCTTCATGGGCATGGGCGAGCCGATGCTGAACCTCGACGAGGTGCTCGCGGCCGCGCGGCGGCTGCCCGACCTCGGGATCACGCACCGCCGGACGACGATCTCGACCGTCGGCTGGCTGCCGGGGCTCCGCCGATTCGTGGACGAGGTGGCCGAGCCGGTGCGGCTCGCGCTCTCGCTGCACGCGCCGAACGACGAGCTGCGGAGCGAGCTGATGCCGGTGAACGAGCGCTTCCCGCTCGCCGAGCTCGTCCACCAGTGCACGAAGTACTTCGCTCTGCGCCGCCGCAAGGTCTTTGTCGAGTACGTGCTGCTCGCGGGCGTGAACGACCGCTACGAGCAGGCACAGGAGCTGGCGCGGCTGCTGAACCCGCGCTTCTTCAAGGTGAACCTGATCCCGTACAACCCGACGGGACGGTTCGAGGGCTCGTCGCGGAAGGCGATCGCGGCATTCCGGCGCGCGCTCGAGGAGCGCGGCCTGCGCGCGACCGTGCGCCTGACCCGCGGCCGCGACATCGAGGCCGCCTGCGGGCAGCTCGCGGCCGCGCGCGCGTGACGCTCTTCGCCTTCTACGGCACGTTCACGAGCTCGCAGCCCGGCCACGGCAACCTCGCCGGCGCACGCTTCCTCGAGCGAGCGCGGACGGCGCCTCGCTACCGCCTCTGCTTCGTCGACGGGCTCTGGCCGGCCCTCGTGCCGACCGAGGGCGGAGCCGCGATCGAGTGCGAGCTCTACGAGTGCCCGGAGGAGCTGCTGGAGCGGCTCGCGCGCGTCGAGCCGCCGGGCTGGAACCGCGGCCCGCTCGAGCTCGAGGACGGTCGCGTGGTGGAGGCGTTCGTCGGCGACGCGGCGCTCGTCGCGCGCGGCGTCGACGTCTCCGGGCACGGCTCTTGGGCCGCGTTCGTCAGCTCGGAAGCGCGTCCGCGAGCTCGCGGACCGACGCCTCGGTGATCGGCGAAGCGACGAGGATCACCTCGTCGGCGCCACCCTCCGCGAGCGTCTGCAGCGCGGCGCCGAGCTCCTCGAGCGGCACCGCCGGCGCGTCGGGGTTCGGCTGGCGCTCCTGCGACGAAGGATCGACCGCCACCAGCAGGCATGCGCTGCGCTCGACCTCGCGCGGGTCGCGGCCGACCAGCTCCGCCGCCGCGTCGGTGCCCGCGTTCAGCTCGGCGAAGCGCGTCGGGTCGTTCCCGAACTCGTCCCACCACGTGTTCCACGCGTCGACGTGCGGGAGCGCGATCGAGAGCATCCGCGGCCGGTTCGCGCCGATCATCAGCGGGATCCGGCGCGCGGGCGGCGGGAGCAGCACCGCGTCCTCGACGGTGGAGAACCGCCCCGAGAACGTCACGCGCTCACCGGCGAGGAGCCGCCGGACGATCTCGAACGCCTCCTCGAAGCGCGAGACGTGGTGGTCGAACGGAATGCCGAACGCGCGGAACTCGGCCTCGTTCCAGCCGGCGCCGATCCCGAGGACGAGCCGGCCGCCGCTCACCTCGTCCACCGAGGCCGCCATACGCGCGAGGATCCCGGGCGGGTGGAAGGCGGTACAGGCGACGAGCGGCCCGAGCCGCACCTGCTCCGTCGCCGCCGCGAGCGCGGCGAGCTGCGTCCAGACGTCCCACGGCCCGCGCTCGGGGCGGCCGTCGCCGCGGTAGAGCAGGTGGTCGCCGAGCCAGATCGAGTCGAAGCCGCCCTCCTCGGCCGCGCGCGCGATCGCCACGACCTCCGGCCAACGGACCTCGCGCTCCACCTCCGGGAGCTGGATCCCGACCCGCACTACGCCCGCGGCAGCGCGTCCATCCGCCGGATCCACGCCTCGAGCCGCGGATACCCGCCGTCGAGACGCAGGTGGTCGACGAGGATGCGGTGGAACGGCTCGTCGTCGGCTGGATCCAAGATCAGCCCGTACTTCAGGAAGGGGAACGCGACGAGGTCGGCCACCGTCAGGCCGTCGCCGAAGAGGTAGTCGCGCCCGTCGAGGAGCGCCTCGAAGACGTCGCGGGAGCCGCGAAGCTCGCGGGACAGCTCCTCGTCGGGGCCGCCGGCCTCGAGCGCGTTCGGCGCGACCTTCCACACACGGTTGAACCAGTCGACGAAACCTCCACCTCCGCGCGACGCGCCGGGTCGAGCGGGTACAGCCGCGGCTCCGGCTGCCGCTCCTCGAGGTGCCGGAGGATCGCCGGCGAGTCCGAGACGACGAACCCGTCGTCCACGAGCACCGGCACGAGATCCTGCCCGCTGACGGCGCGGACGGGCCCGCGGTCGCGCGGGTCGACGTCGATCCACTCGACCGCGAGCCCCTTGTATGCGAGCGCCAGGGCGACGCGCTCCACGTTCGTCGAGAACGGGATCCGGTAGACCCGCAGGGTCAACTGGCGCGGACGGTCTCCCGCAGCTCGACGGTGCAGCTCGAGCGGCCGCGCTTCTCGAGGTACTGCTGGTGGTAGTCCTCGGCGGGCCAGAACGTCTGCGCGGGCTCGACCACGGTCACGATCGGGCGCCGGTGTCGCGCCTGCTCGCGCTCTTTGCTCGCCTCGGCTACCGCCCGCTGCTCCTCGTCGTGGACGAAGACGACCGAGCGGTACTGGTCGCCGACGTCCCAGCCCTGGCGGTTGAGCTGCGTCGGGTCGTGCTTGTGCCAGAAGACGTCGAGGAGCTCGTCGTACGAGATCCGCTCCGGGTCGTACGTGACCTCGACCACCTCGGCATGGCCCGTCGTATGCGAGCACACGTCCTCGTAGGTCGGCCGCTCGAGCATTCCACCCTCGTAGCCGACCTCCGTCTTCGTCACGCCGTCGAGCTGCCGGAACGCGGCCTCCACGCCCCAGAAGCAGCCCGCGCCGAACGTCGCCTTCCGCTCCATCACTCCTCCTCCAGCTCGAGCGCTGCCGAGTTGATGCAGTAGCGCAGCCCGGTCGGGTGCGGCCCGTCCGGGAAGACATGTCCGAGATGGCCCTCGCACGAGGCGCAGAGCACCTCGGTGCGGCGCATGAAGAAGCTCTTGTCCTCCTCGGTTGCGATCGCGTCCTCGCTCGCCGGCGCGTAGAAGGCCGGCCAGCCGCAGCCGGAGTCGTACTTCGCGTCCGAGCGGAAGAGCTCGGCGCCGCAGCCCGCGCAGCGGTAGACGCCCGGCTCGAACTCGTGGTCGTACTCGCCGCTGAACGGCCGCTCGGTTCCTTTCTCCCGGAGGACGTGGAACTGCTCCGGCGTCAGGTCGCGCCGCCACTCCGCCTCCGTCTTGCTCACCTTTGCAGGCACTTGCGTCCTTTCTTTTGATTCCTCGGTTCAGTCTCGCAAAAGGCCTGTTCGTTACGGCGGCGCGGCACGGTCGCGGCGGCGCGCGCGCCGTCGCTCAGGCGCCTTTCTGGGCCTCGAGCTGCCGCGGCTCGGCGTCGACCGGCTCGGCGCTCCAATCGGGATGGTCCTCGAAGCGGTACCGGACGACCGCCCGCTTCGCTGCCTTCACCTCGTCGAGCCTTCCTACGGGGCGGTGGTGCGGTGCGTGGCGCAGGAGCTCCGGCTCCTCCTCGGCCTCGCGCGCGATCGCGAGCATCGCGTCGCAGAAGGCGTCGAGCGTCTCCTTCGTCTCCGTCTCCGTCGGCTCGACCATCAGCGCCTCGGGCACGATCAGGGGGAAGTAGACCGTCGGCGGATGGAAGCCGTAGTCCATGAGCCGCTTCGCGACATCGAGCGCGGTGATCCCGTGCGCGCGCTTCAGGTTGCGTGCGGAGATGACGAACTCGTGCATGCACAGACGGTCGAACGGAAGCTCGTAGGCGTCCTTCACGCGCGCGAGGACGTAGTTCGCGTTCAGCACGGCGACCTCGGACATCTCCTTCAGGGCCGGGCCGTAGGCGCGGATGAACGCGTACGAGCGCACGAACACGCCGAAGGGGCCGGTGAAGGCGCGGACCTTCCCGATCGACTTCGGCCGGTCGTAGTCGAGGCGGAACCTCACGTTCTCGCCGTCGCCTTCGCGTGTGACCGCCGGGACGGGCAGGAACGGCTCGAGCGTCTTCCGGACTGCGATCGGCCCGCCGCCGGGCCCGCCGCCGCCGTGCGGCTGCGAGAACGTCTTGTGCAGGTTGATGTGCACGATGTCGAAGCCCATATCGCCCGGCCGCGAGATGCCGCAGACGGCGTTGAGATTCGCGCCGTCGTAGTACATGAGCGCGCCCGCGCGGTGGAAGATGCGCTGGATCTCGTCGATCGACTCGTCGAAGAGGCCGAGCGTCGAGGGGTTCGTCAGCATCAGGCCGGCGGTGCGCTCGCCGACCTTGCCGCGGAGGTCGTCCAGGTCGATGTTCCCGCGCTTGTCGGTGCGGACGTCGACCAGCTTGTAACCGGCCATCGCGACGCTGGCGGGGTTGGTGCCGTGCGCGCTGTCGGGGACGACGATCTCGTCGCGCTCGGCCTCGCCGCGGTCCGCGAAATAGGCACGCATCAGCATCAGTCCCGTCACTTCTCCCTGCGACCCCGCCGCCGGCTGGAGCGACACTGCGTCGAGACCCGTCACCTCGGCGAGGATCTCCTGGAGCCGCCACTCGAGCTCGAGCGCCCCCTGTGCGCCGTCCTCGTCCTGGAGCGGATGGAGGTCGCGGAAGCCGGGGAGCGCGACGACGCGCTCGTTCACCCGCGGGTTGTGCTTCATCGTGCACGACCCGAGCGGATAGAAGCCGGTGTCGATCCCGAAGGTACGGGTCGAGAGCTCCGTGAAGTGACGGAGGACCTCGGGCTCGGCGAGCTCTGGCAGTCGCGGCGGATGCTCCCGGCGCAGGTCCGCGGGCAGGTCGCCGGGCGGCAGGTCGTAGCGCGGCAGCGTCGAGGCCCGCCGCCCGCTGCGGCTCTTCTCGAAGATCAGCTCCATCGACGCGCCTCGGGTACGCGGGGCACGTGCGGCACCTGGGGCTCGTAGGTCACGCGGCCACCTCGCTCAGCACGTCGACGAGCCGGTCGACCTCCGCCGGTGACCGTCTCTCCGTGACGCAGACGAGCAACGTGTCGTCGAACCCCTCGTAGTCCCGGCCGAGCGCGTAGCCGGGATGGACACCTTTCCGGCGCGCTTCCGTGACGACTTCGGCTCCCGGCCGTCCGACGCGCACGGCAAACTCTTTGAATGTTGTCTGATCGGGGAACGCGAACTCGAGCCCCGCGCTCTGGAGCCGCTCCTTCGCGTAGCGTCCGAGCGCGAGGCAGGTCTCCCCCAGCTCGCGAAGTCCCTCCGGCCCGAGCCACGAGAGGTGCACCAACCCGGCGAGCGCCAGCAGGGTCTGGTTGGTGGTGATGTTCGACGTCGCCTTCTCGCGCCGGATGTGCTGCTCGCGCGTCTGGAGGGTGAGGACATAGCCGCGCTTGCCCGCGGCGTCTATCGTCTCGCCGACGATCCGGCCCGGCATCCGGCGGATGTACTCGGAGCGGGCGGCGAGGAAGCCGTAGTGCGGGCCGCCGTACGACTGGTAGTTGCCTGCACCCTGGCCCTCGCCGATCGCGAGTGCGCACCCGTAGGCTCCCGGCGCCTCAAGCACGCCGAGTGACACCGGATCGACGTGCGCCACGGCCAGCGCCTCCGCCTCGCTCGCCGCCGCAGCGAGGTCCGGCGCCGGCTCCAGGCAGCCGAAGAAGTTGGGCTGCTGGAAGATGGCGCACGCCGCGTCCCGGCACGCCTCGCGGAACTCGTCCGGGTCCGTCACGCCGGAGCGGTGGGGCACCTCGACCACCTCGAGAGCGAACCCAGGCGCGTAGGTCTTCACGACCTGCCGCACCTGCGGGTTCAGCGCCTCGGCGAGGACGACCTTCGACCGGCCCGTCACGTGCTTGGCCAAGAAGCACGCGTCGGCGGCGACAGTCGTGCCGTCGTACCCGGAGGCGTTCGAGACGTCCATGCCGGTGAGCTCGCAGATCGCCGTCTGGTACTCGAAGATCGCCTGGAGCACGCCCTGGCTCATCTCGGGCTGGTACGGCGTGTAGGCGGTGAGGAGCTCGCCGCGCGAGAGGATCGCGTCGACCACGGCGGGGACGTAGTGGTCGTAGATCCCTCCGCCGAGGAACGAGAGCTCGGCTCCCGTGTGTGCGTTCCGAGCGGCCAGCGCTTCGAGGTGAGCGACGAGCTCGGGCTCGGAGAGCGCCGGCTCGAGATCCAGCTCGCGGTCGAACCGCACGGCGGGCGGGATCTGCTCGAAGAGGTCGTCGATCGACGAGACGCCGATCGTGCCGAGCATCTCCTTGCAGTCGGCCTCGGTGAGCGAGAGGAAGCGCGTCACTGCTCGGCGAGGACCTGCTTGTAGGCCTCCGCGTCGAGCAGGGAGTCGACCTCGCCGGGCTCCGAGAGTCGGATCCGGACGAGCCATCCCTCGCCGTACGGGTCCCCGTTCACGATCTCGGGCTCGTCGACGACCTTGCGGTTGACCTCGACGACCTCGCCCGAAAGCGGCGCGATCACCTCGGAGACGGCCTTGACCGACTCGACCTCGCCGTAGGAGGAGTCCTTCGTCACCTCCGAGCCCTCCTGCGGCGGCTCGAAATGGACGAGCTCCCCGAGCGCATCCTGGGCGAACCAGGTGATGCCGAGCGTGGCCTCGTCGCCGTCGACGCGCGCCCAGTCGTGCTCCTGGTGGTACTTGAGGTCCTCGGGGTAGGTCTCGGCTGCGGCCACGCGTGCCTCCTAGTCGTCGCGCTTGTAGATCGGCTTCTTCACGACCCGCGCCTTGCGGGAGCGGCCACGGACGTCGATCGTCAGCTCACTGTCCGGAGCGGCTCCGGACGCCTCGACGTAGCCCATGCCGATCCCGACGTCGAGCATCGGCGAGAGCGACCCGGAGGTGACCTCGCCGCCCTCGGCGATCGCCATGCCGGCCCGCGGGATCGCCTTGTCGACCATGACGAACGCGGCGAGCCGCCGGCTCGGCCCGGCCTCCTTGATCCGCCGGAGCTCCTCGACGCCGGTGAATTGCTTGTCGAGTGCGCAGACCCACCCGAGGCCGGCCGAGATCGCGTCGGTCTCGGGCGTGATGTCGTTGCCGTGGAGCGGATAGCAGACCTCGAGGCGGAGGGTGTCGCGGGCGCCGAGCCCGCACGGCCTTGCTCCTCGCTCGAGCACGGCGTCCCAGAGCCGCACGGCGTCGTCGGCCTCCACGAGGAGCTCGACGCCCCGCTCGCCGGTGTAGCCGGTGCGGTTGACCATGCACTCGACGCCCCCGAGCTCGCCCTCCGCGAACGTGAACGGCTTCGCGTCGGGAAGGCCCAGCCGCTCGATAGACCGCGGCCCCTGGACGGCGAGCAGCGCGTACTCGCCGGACACGTCGCGGACGTCCGAGCCCCGCAGCTCCCGCTCCTTCAGCCACTCGTAGTCCGCGCGCGCGTTCGCGGCGTTCACGATCAGCAGGAAGTGATACGGGTCGAGCTTGTAGACGATCAGGTCGTCGACGATGCCGCCGCGCTCGTTCGTGAGCAGCGTGTACTGGGCCTCGCCGACGTCGACCCGGTCGAGATCGTTGGAGAGGAGGCCCTGGAGCAGCTCCGCCGCGCGCGGGCCCTCGACCTCGAGCTCGCCCATATGGGACACGTCGAAGACGCCGCAGTCCGTGCGGACTGCGCGGTGCTCGGCGATCACGCCCTCGTACTGCACCGGCATCTCCCAACCGGCGAAGGGCACGAGGCGCGCGCCGAGCTCGACGTGGCGGCCGTGCAGAGGCGTGCGCTCCAGGGTCTGCATTCGCCGGGATGCTACTCGTCGGTCTCCGAAACGGCGCCGCTCCGGCGTTTGGGCCGGAGCGGCTGACCGGGTCATCAGGCGGGCCGGCTCGGAGAGCCAACCCTGAGGGCACGGCGAGGCTCTTGACGAGACCGAGGCCGAAGAAACATCGCGCTCCGAACGAGCAGCCCGGCCCGTCCCCGCGTCGGCTCGACCGGGGCGCCCCGCGCGCTAGTTGTCGCGCAGGAAGGACGGCACCTCGAGAACCTCTTCCGAGACCTCGAAGCGCTCACCCGCCGCGACCCGCTCGGCCGGCTCCTCCACGGGCACGCCGGAGTCCCTTCGACGCCGCCGGCGCTGAGCGCCGAAGCCCGTCGCGATGACCGTCACACGCACCTCGTCCTTGAGGCTCTCGTCGATGACCGCGCCGAAGATGACGTTCGCGTTCTGGTCGGCGGCGCCGGTGACGACCTCGGCGGCCTCGTTCACCTCGAAGAGGCCGATGTCCGTCGGGCCGGTGATGTTCAGCAGGATGCCGGTGGCGCCCTCGATCGACGCCTCGAGGAGCGGCGACGACACGGCCGTCCGAGCCGCCTCGGCTGCGCGGCTCTCGCCGGAGGCGACGCCGATGCCCATCAGCGCCGACCCCGCGTCGCGCATGATCGTCCGCACGTCGGCGAAGTCGAGGTTCACGAGCCCCGGCACGGTGATGAGGTCGGTGATGCCCTGCACGCCTTGGCGGAGGATGTCGTCGGCGATCCGGAAGGCGTCCACGATCGACGTCTTCTTCTCGACCACCTGGAGGAGCCGATCGTTCTCGATCACGATCAGCGTGTCGACGCGGTCGCGGAGGCTGTCGATGCCGCGCTCGGCCTGCTCTGCGCGGCGGCGTCCTTCGAACGCGAACGGCCGGGTCACGACACCGACGGTGAGCGTGTCGAGCTCACGGGCGAGCTCGGCGAGGATCGGCGCGCCGCCGGTCCCCGTCCCCCCGCCCTCACCGGCGGTGATGAAGACCATGTCCGCGCCCTTGAGGGCTTCCTTCAGCTCGTCGCGGCTCTCCTGCGCGGCTGCCTGGCCGACAGCCGGGTCAGCGCCGGCGCCGAGTCCCCTCGTGACCTTCGAGCCGATGTGGATCTTGACGTCGGCGTCGCACATGAGCAGCGCCTGGGCGTCGGTGTTCACCGCGATGAACTCGACCCCCGAGAGGCCCGCGTCGACCATCCGGTTCACGGCGTTCGTGCCGCCGCCGCCGATCCCGACGACCTTGATGACTGCGAGGTAGTTGCCCGTTTGATCTCTCACTCTCGACCTGCCTCAGCGTAAACCTTTGGTGGAGCGTCCGACACGTCGGATGCCAGAGCGACCCTGAGGGTACGCCCGATCGTCGGCTCTGTCAACGGAAACTCGACGCACAACTCTCTACCTCAACCTGCGGGTTGAGCGTTGGCCGTGCCCGCGACCGGTCGGGCGGGAAGGCTCATGTCGAGGTATGCGGCCCCGCGGACGAGCGGCAGGATCCGTGCGGCGACGGCGAGCTTCAAGGCCAGATCGTGCTCGTCGCCGAGGCGGAGCTCGAGGCCGGAGCGGAGCGAGAAGACAAGTCGACCGCCGGTCGCGGAGACGTCGCGGACGCGCCCACGGAACCCGACGCGCCGGGCGATCGCGAGCGCCGCCGCGGCCTCCCCGCCCTCGTCGGACGCGACGGTGGCGCCGACCTGCACGTCCGCGCTACGCGGCAGCCAGATCCGCGGCAGGGTCTTGTCGGTCCCGCGGGGGAGCGCGCGCAGCACCCGCCCGCGCGCGGAGACGAGCCAGGCGGCGGCGCCCTGGCGGATGACGGCGACCGGCCGCTCCGGCACGACGACGACGCGCAGCGTGTTCGGGAACGCGCGGTCGTACGTCGCGCTCTGCACGTCGGGTACCGCCGCGAGCCGGTCCTCGACGTCCGAGCCGTGCAGGGCAAGCAGGCTCTTCCCCTCGAGCGGCCGGAGCGCCGCGCGGACGTGTGCCGCCGCCGCCCCGCGGACGCCGCTGATCTCGATCGAGCGGACGGCGAAGACCGGCGTCTCGCGCGCGACGAGATAGAGGACGCCCACCGCGCCGAGCGCGGCGCCCACGACGATGAGCGCGCGGCGGGTCGGGACGAGCGCCGCCAACCGCGCGAGGTCAGGCGCGCCCAGCCGCCGACGCTGCGGGAACGGGACGACCGCCACCCCGCCCACTTCGCCGCACCGTGGCGTGCTCCTACAACGCCGGCAGTGCGAGATCGCCGAGGAACTCGACCTCGTGCCGGAGCTCGACGCCGAACTGCTCCAGCGCGCGCCGACGGGCCTCCTGGATCAAGGCCAGCGCGTCGTCCGAGCGCGCGCCGCCCGCGTTCTCGATGAAGTTCGCGTGCCGCGGCGAGATCTGCGCGCCGCCGATCCGGTGGCCCTTCAGGCCGCAGGTCTCGAGCATGCGGCCTGCCGAGAGCTCGTGGTCGGGATTCTTGAAAACGCTTCCGAAGGTGCGCTTGTTCGTCGGCTGCGCGGCCTTCCGCTGCGCCTGCATGTCCGCGATCGTCGACTTGATCTCGTCGGCCGGCCGCGGCGCGAGCCGGAGCTCCGCGCGCGCGACGACCTGCCCGTGCCGGAGCTCGGAGTGCCGGTAGCGGAGCCCGAGCTCCTCGGGCGTCCGCCAGGCGGCGCCGTCCGCGTCCACGACGAGCGCGCGGACGAGGATCTGCGCGAAGTCGCCGCCGTAGGCGCCCGCGTTCATCCAGACGCCGCCGCCGACCGTGCCCGGGATCGCGCAGGCGAACTCGAACCCGCCGAGTCCCGCGGCGCGCGCGCGGTGCAGGCAGACGGCGTTCGCGGCACCGCCGCCGGCCACGAGCAGGTCGCCGTCGACCTCGGCGCTCGCGAGCTCGCCCGCGAGCCGAAGCACGAGTGCCTCGACGCCGGCGTCGGCGACGAGGAGGTTCGAGCCGAGCCCGATCGTCGCGACCGCGAGCCCTTGCTCGCGCGCCCAGGCGACCGCGTTGTGCAGCTCGTCGAGCGACTCCGGCCGGGCGAAGGCACGCGCCGGCCCGCCGGCGCCGAGCGTCGTGAAGCGCGCGAGCGGAACGTTCTCCTCGATCCTCACCGCAGCGCCTCGAGCACGAGCGGCACCGCGCGGTCGACGTCGCCGGCGCCGACGACGAGGACGAGGTCGCCCGGATCCGCCCAGCCGGCGACGATGCGCGCGCCGTCGGCGATCTCCGGCGCCCAGCCGACGGGCATCCCCGGGCGCGCCTCCGCGGCCCCGTCGACCACCGCCTTTCCGGACAGGGCCGGCGGCACCTCCTCGCGAGCCGCGTAGATCTCGGTCACGCACGCGGAGTCGGCCTCGGCGAGCGCTGCGCCGAGCTCATGCGCGAGGTGGCGCGTCCGCGACGGCAGGTGCGGCTGGAAGAGGACGTGGACGCGCTCGCCGCGCTCGCGAGCGGCGGCGATCGTCGCCGCGAGCTCGGTCGGATGGTGCGCGTAGTCGTCGTAGACCGCCACGCCGCGCACCTCGCCGGCGAGCTGGAACCGCCGCGCGGCGCCGCGAAACTCGCCGATCGCACGCGCCGCCGCCTCCCGCTCCTCGCCCGCGAGCTCGAGCGCCGCGAGCGCCGCCGCGCCGTTCCGGCGGTTGTGCTCGCCCGGCAGGTGCGGGAGCGCGTCGGGCGCGAGCGGCTCGAGCTCCCAGCCGCGCACGGGATGCGGCACGTCGGCGAGCCAGCGCGCGAAGAGCTCGGCGAGGTCGGCCTCGGAGGCGAACGTGACGTGGTGGTCGAGCTCGACGTTCGTGACGACGCCGATCTCGGGGCGCAGAAGCTCGATCGTCCGGTCGGACTCGTCGCCCTCGACGACGAGCCAGCCCTCGCCGGTGCCCGCATTGCCGCCGAGCTGCGGCACCTCGGCGCCGATCAGGAACGCGGGGTCGCGGCCGAGCTCCAGCAGCGCGAAGGCGATCAGCGCAGCCGTCGTCGACTTGCCGTGCGTGCCGCCGACGACGACCGAGCGGCGGAGCGAGACGAGCTCGGCGAGGAACTCGGCGCGGCTGCGGCCGGCAACGGTTGGGTAGGCGCTCGAGACCACGACCTCCCACCCGTCGCGCAACTCGGGCTCGGTGGACACCACGACCTCGATCCCGGCGGCGCGCACCGGCGCGAGGTACGGCGTCTCGCTCCGGTCCCACCCACCGACCTCCGCCCCCCACGCGCGCGCGAGGACCCCGTACGCCGAGAGGCCGGCGCCGCCGATTCCCACCAGCCAGATGCGCCTACCGGCGAGCGGCTGCAAGCTCGATCAGCTCCTCGGCGATCCGCTCGGCGGCGTCCGGTCGCGCAGCGGCGAGCATGGCCGCGCGCATCTCCTCGAGCCGCTCCGGGTCGGCGAGCAGCTCCCGGGCGAGGGACGCCGCCTCGGACGGATCCCGGACGGCCACGGCCCCTCCGGCCCTGACGAAGTGCTGGGCGTTCAACCACTGGTGGTCACCGGTGGCGTGGGGGTAGGGGGCGAGGACGGCGGGGACGCCCACAGCGGCCAGCTCCCAAACGGTCCCGCCCGCACGGGAGAGCGCGAGATCCACAGCGGACAGGGCCGCACCGAACTCGTCCGTCGAGGAAAGGAGGACGTAGTCGGGGCGAGAGACGCGCGCCCGCAGCGCCTCGACGTCCCGCTCGCCCGCCAGGTGCAGCACCGCCGGTCCCTCGAGGCCGAAGGCCGCAACCGCGGCTTCGTTCAGCGCGTGCGCCCCGGCAAGCGCGCCGAAGACGCCAAGCACCGGCCCGTCCCGGGGAAGTCCGAACCCGGCGCGCGCCTCCATCCGGGGCACCGGCCGCGACCGTGCCGGGATCGGCCGACCGACGACGCGGTACTTCGGGCCACGTCTCACGGGGATGTCGTAGGCGAGGAAGACGCGCCCCGCGAACGGCGCCGCGAGCCGGTTCGCGAGCCCGAGCCGCGCGTCGGCCTCGGTCAGCGCGGCGGGAACGCGCTGCGTCCGTGCCGCGAGCACCATCGGCCCGGCGACGAACCCGCCGGCCCCGAGGACGACGTCCGGCCGCCGCGCGCGCAGAATCCGCACGCACTCGACCGGTGCCGCGCCTGCGCGCGCGAGCGCCCGGAGCAGCGCGGGGCTCAGCCGTCGCGGCAGGCCGGAGATGGCGAAGGTGTCGAGCTCGTAGCCCGCCTCAGGAACGAGCCGCGCCTCGACGCGTTCGGGCGACCCGGCGAACGTCACGCTCGCGCCGCGGGCCTGGAGCTCCTCCGCCACGGCGAGCGCCGGCAGGACGTGTCCGGCCGTCCCGCCGGCCGCGATCAGGCACCGCAGCTCTCCTCGCTCCCGCATGGCCACCGGCGATGTTAAGGAGGACGCCCACCGACGCGAGCTGGACGACGAGGCTCGAGCCGCCGTAGGAGACGAACGGCAGCGGGATTCCGGTCAGCGGCGCGAGCCCCAAGACGGCGGCGAGGTTGATCACCGCTTGGCCGCACACGAGCGCGACGATCCCCGACGCGAGGCGCTTGCCGAAGGGGTCGCGGGTGACGAGTGCGATCCGCAAGCCGGCGTAGGCGAAGAGCGCGTACCCGAGGATGAGCGCCGCCGTCCCGATCAGCCCGAGCTCCTCACCGATGACCGCGAAGATCATGTCCGTATGGGCCTCGGGGAGATAGTTCACCTTCTGAATCCCCTGGCCGAGGCCGTCGCCGAAGAGTCCACCGGAGCCGAGTCCGATCAGGGCCTGGACGGTCTGGAAACCCGCGCCCTGCGCGTCGTGCCACGGATGGAGGAAGCTGAAGACGCGCGCGCGGCGGTACGGCTCGAGCCAGATCGCGGCGAGCCCGAGCGTGCAGGCGAGCCCTGCGCCAGCGCCGAGGATCCGCGGCGGCGTGCCCGCGACGAGCAGGACGGCGGTGAGCATCACGACGATCGCGATCGCGGTACCGAGGTCGGGCTCGAGCAGGATCAGGCCGCAGAAGAGTCCGGTGAGCAGGCCGATCGGGCGCAGGAGCTCGCGCAGCGTCTGCGGCGCGCGGCGGCGCGCGAGGTACGCGGCCGCCCAGACGGCGAGCGCGAGCTTTGCGAGCTCAGAGGGCTGGAACGCGGCCGGGCCGAGCGAAAGCCACCGGCGCGCGCCGTTCACACGCGTCCCGGCGACGAGCACGAGCGCACAGAGGGCGAGGCTCGAGAGGACGAGTCCCGGCGCGACCGCCTTCAGCCTCCGATAGTCGAAGCGCGACGCGCCTATCAACAAGGCCACGCCTAGAAAGGCGTAGACCGCCTGGCGCTTCAGGTACGAGCTCGGGTCGGCGCCGCCGAGCGCGGCCGCGGCGGACGTGGCGCTGTAGACCATGACCAGCCCGAACGCGGTCAGCCCGAGGGTGACCAGCACCAGCAGGCGCGACTCCAGCTCCCCTTTCCGCATTCAGGACAGGTTCTGCACGAGGCGGCAGAACTCCTCGCCCCGCCGCTCGAAGTTCTCGAACTGGTCGTAGCTCGCGCAGGCCGGTGAGAGGAGCACGACCTCTCCGGCCTCGGCCGCCGCGGACGCGTCTCGAACGGCCGTGGCCAGGTCGCCGCTCCGCTCGTACGGAACGCGCGCCGCGTCGAGGGCATGCGCGAGCTCGTCGGCGGCCTCGCCGATCAGGTACGCGCGGCGGACGCGCGGCCCGAGCTCGCGGGCGAACGGACCGAAGTCCTCGCCCTTCAGCGAGCCGCCGAGGATGAGCCGGAGCGGAGCGTCGTACGCGGCGACGCCGCGGCGGGCTGCGGCCGTGTTCGTCGCCTTCGAGTCGTTGACGTAGCGGACGCCGCGCAGCTCGCGGACGAGCTCGAGCCGGTGCGCGACGCCGGGGAAGGTGCGGAGGGCCTCGGCGATTGCGTCGTCGGGCACGCCCGCCGCGTGCGCGGCGGCCGTCGCGGCGGCGGCGTTCTCGCGGTTGTGCGCGCCGGGGATGCGTGGCTCGGCGGGGAGCGGGTCGTCGGCGGCGAACTCGCGGCCGGGAAGCCCGAGGCCGCGCGGGACGATCGCCACGTCGGCGCGCTCGAAGATGCGGAGCTTCGCGTCGCGATAGGCCTCGAAGGTGCCGTGCCGGTCGAGGTGGTCGGGCTCCAGGTTCAGGAGCACGGCGACGCGGCAGCGGAGCTCGTGGACGTCCTCGAGCTGGAAGGACGAGAGCTCGCAGACGATCCAGTCGGCGGGGCGCGCGGCGGTGAGCGGCGAGCCCACGTTCCCGGCGACGACGACGTCGCGCCCGGCGGCGTGGAAGATCGCGCCGAGGAGCTCGGACGTGGTCGTCTTGCCGTTCGTGCCCGTGACGCCCAGGATCCGCGCGCGGCCGAGGAGTCGGTAGCCTAGCTCGACCTCGCTCCAGACGGGGATCCTGCGGCGGCGCGCGTCCACGATGAGCGGGTTCTCGCCCGGGACGCCTGGGCTCTTGACGAGGAGGCCAACGTCCTCGAGGAGCCCGAGGTCGTTGTCGTTCCCGAGCTTCCGGTCGGCGCGGACGACCTCGACGCCCCGCTCCTCCAGCGCCGCAGCGGCGGCCGTGCCTGAGCGCGCCAGCCCGAGCACGAGCACCCGCTCGGGAATCGCCGCCTGCTCGGACCTCGTCACGTGGCAGGCGCCGCCGCCCAGGACGCGGGGCCTTTGTCTCGGGCTCGGCGCGCGAGCGCCGGGGCGGTCCCATCCCTAACCCCCACCCACCCACGGGGGTTGTGCACGGTAGCGGGCGTGCCCACCGCCCCGTGCGCCGATTTTGCGCCGGTTGCTCCCCGCGTCCGTGTCCCTCCGAGCCGCGTCAGATCCGGAAGTAGTAGCGGTAGTACAGCGCGAACGCCGTCGCGCACAGGATCCCGGTCAGGATCCAGAAGCGCACCATGATCTTCGTCTCCGACCACGCCTTCATCTCGAAATGGTGGTGGATCGGCGTCATCAGGAAGACGCGGCGGCCGAGGTACTTGAACGTGAAGACCTGGATCATCACGGAAAGCGCCTCGATGACGAAGATCCCACCGATCAACAGGAGCAGGAACTCCGTCTTCGTCATGATCGCGAAGCCGGCCAGCGCGCCGCCAATCGCCATCGCGCCCGTGTCGCCCATGAAGACCTCGGCTGGAAAGGCGTTGTACCAGAGGAACCCGACTGCGCCGCCCACAAGGGCCGCGCCCAGAATGGCCAGGTCCAGCTTCGTGTCCACGCGGTGACCGGGCGGGCCCGAGCGGATGTACTTGATCACGTTCATGGCCGTAAACGTGAAGAGCGCGATGATCCCCGTCCCCGCGGCAAGCCCGTCGAGGCCGTCGGTCAGGTTCACGCCGTTCGCCGCACCGGCGATCACGAAGAACAGAAACACGTACCACGCCCACGAGAGCTGCACCTTCCAGCCGACGACCGGGATCAGCACCCAGGTCGGCAGGTCCTGGTGCCGCGCGGCGAACCCGACGCCGACCGTGATCAACGCGAGCAGGATCAGCTTCCAGCGCGCGTTCAGCCCGAGCGAGCGCTTGTGCGTCAGCTTGATGAAGTCGTCGAGGAACCCGATCGCGCCGCACGCGAGCGTCACGAAGAGCACCGTCAGCGCCGGCACCTTGTACTTGCTCACGGCGAGGAAGGCGATCGTCGCCGTCACGAGCATGAGCAACCCGCCGATGGTCGGCGTCCCCTGCTTCTCGACGTGCCGCTCCGGCCCCTCCTCTCGGATGTGCTGACCGAACTCGTTCCGCCGCAGAAACTCGATGAACTTCGGGCCGACGATGATCGAGATGACCATCGAGACGATGGCCGCAATGAGGACGCGGGTCAGGCCGTGACCCCCGCCAGCATGTCCACGACCACCTCGAGACCCATCGCGCGCGAGGCCTTGACGAGCACGCAGTCGCCGGGCGCGACCACCTCGCCCACCGCCGCCAGCCCCTCCTCGAGGCTCGGCGTCCAGCGCACCGTCGCCACGCCCTGCGCGCCATCGAGGTAGCCGCGCGCGAGCGGCCCGATCGCGACGAGGACGTCGACGCCGAGCTCCGCCGCGGCCGCGCCGACCTCGCGGTGGTAGCTAGGCCCGGCCGGGCCTAGCTCGGCCATGTCCCCGAGGATCGCCACGCGCCGGCGGCCCTCCGCCCGGTCGGCGAGCAGCTGGAGCGCGGCGCGCATCGAGACCGGGTTCGCGTTGTAGCAGTCGTTGACGAGCAGGCCGCCGCCCGGAAGCGGGAGCTCCTCGCCGCGCCAGCGCGAGAACTCGACGTCGAGGCGCGCGGGCCGCGGCAGGCCGAGCGCGTCGAGCACGGCGAGCGCGACCGCTGCGTTCGCCGCTTGGTGGCGCGCGGTGAAGCCGAAGCTCACGCCGCCGAGGAACGTCCGGCCGTCTTCGACCACGACTTCGGGAACCCCGACCCGCACGACCCGAATGTCGTCGCGCTCTACGGGAAAGTCCTCCGGCACGACGGCGGTCCCGCCCGGCGGGAGCGCCTCCAGGAGCTCCGCCTTCGCCCGCCGCACGCCTTCGACGTCGCCGACGAGCTCCAGATGGACAGGTCCGATGTTGGTGATCGCGCCGATCTCGGGCCGGGCGCTCGCGCACAGCTCGGCGATCTGGCCGAAGCCGCGCATGGCGAGCTCGAGGATGCAAACCTCGGTGTCCGGCTCGAGGCGACAGAGCGTGAGCGGCACCCCGAGCTCGTTGTTGAAGCTCGCCTCGGCGGCGACGACACGCGCGTTCAGGCGGCAGAGCGCGGCCAGGATGTCCTTCGTCCCGGTCTTCCCCATCGAGCCGGTGATGCCGACGATGCGTGCGCTGCTCCTGTCCCGCACAGCCGCGCCGAGAGCGGCCATGGCCGCGAACGCGTCGTCCGGAACGAGCGTGGCCGCGGCGCCTCGCGCGCGCGCGTCCTGCAGGAACTCGACCCCGCGGCCGACCGCGACGAAGAGGTCACCCGGCTCCACGAGCCGCGAGTCGATCTTCACGCCGGTGATCTCCTCGGCGCGAGGCGCGGTCTCGAGCCGCCCGGGCGGCAGGTCGGCGAGCGCGAGCGGGATCACGCCGCCGCCTGGATCCGCCGCAGCGCCTCGCGCGCGACGTCGCGGTCGTCGAACGGGAGCTTGCGGCCCGCGACCTCTTGCGCCGGCTCGGCGCCGCGGCCCGCGACGAGGACGACGTCGCCCTCCCGCGCCGCCTCGATCGCCCGCGCGATCGCCGCGCGCCGGTCCGGCTCGACCTCGAGCCCGGACGCCCCGCGCAGCACCTCGTCGATGATCACGAGCGGATCCTCGCTGCGGGGGTTGTCCGTCGTGAGGATCGGGACGTCCGCGAGCTCAGCCGCGATCCGACCCATGAGCGGCCGCTTCTCGCGGTCGCGGTCGCCGCCGCAGCCGAAGACGCACAGGACGCGGCCGGCTGCCAGCTCGCGCGTCGCGCGAAGAGCGTTCTCGAGCGAGTCGGGGGTGTGCGAGTAGTCGACGATCACCTCGAACGGCTGACCCTCGTCGACCGACTCGAAGCGGCCGGGCACGCCGCGCACCGCCTCGAGGCCGCGCGCTGCGGCCTCGTCGTCGATCCCGAGCAGCCGAGCCGCGGCGAGCGCGCCGAGCGCGTTCGAGACGTTGAAGCGGCCGCGCAGCTTGAGGTCGATGCCCTGGAGCGCGTCGGGCCGGAGCTCGGCGTCGGCGGCGTCGAGCGCGAAGGTGAGCGCGTCCGGCCGCTCGGCCGCGAGCTTCCGTCCCCACGGATCATCGACGTTGATCGCGGCGGGCGGCGGGTCGTCGCCGACGAAGAGCCGCCGCTTCGCGTCGAAGTAGCGCTCCATCGTGCCGTGGAAGTCGAGGTGGTCGGGCGTCAGGTTCGTGAAGACGAGCGCGGCGAAGCGGACGCCGTCGAGCCGGTGGAGCTCGGATGCGTGCGACGACGCTTCCATGGCGCAGCTCCGGTCGCCGGCGTCGAGCATCTCGCGGAAGGTGCGCTGGAGGTCGATCGCCTCCGGGGTGGTGCGAACGACCGGGCGCCGCTCGCCGGCGAGACGCGCCTCGATCGTGCCGAGCAGGCCCGGGCGGCGGCCGGCGGCGGCGAGGATCGCGTAGACGAGGTGCGCGGTCGTCGTCTTGCCGTTCGTGCCGGTGACGCCGACGACGTCGAGCTCGTGCGTCGGGTGGCCGAAGAAGACGTCGGCCGCGACGGCCATGGCCGCGCGGCTGTCGTCGACGACGATCTGTGGGACGTCGGTCGGCGCGACCGGCCGCTCGACGACGAGCGCAGCCGCTCCCGCCTCGACGGCCTGGGAAGCGAGCTCATGCCCGTCGACGTTCGCGCCGCGGACACAGAAGAAGAGCGCTCCGGGCGAGATCGCGCGCGTGTCGTAGGCCAGATCCGTCACGTCGAGAGGAGCGCGACCGACGACGTCCCGCGGCGCGAGCGCTGCCATGACGCGCTCGAGGTCCATCGCCGCGCGAGTCTACCCTGGCCGTCGGCCTTTCGGCCATCACGAAAGCCCTGTCCCCAGCGGCCACGACCGGGGTCAGACCCCACACCTGCATCCGGACATGTCTCGGGAGCCGCCCAAACGGTCAGTGCCCGGCGGGACGTGTCGTCTGCGGCGCGTCGGGCGGGACCTCGAGGTACTGGAGGTCGAAGCTCGCGATCTGCTGGAACGCCGGCGCGGCGATCGAGCCGCCCCAGATCGCCGTCTTCGGCTCGTCCACCATGACGAGCACGACGAGGCGTGGACGCGACGCGGGGACGAAGCCGACGAACGACGCGACGTAGCGGTTCGAGTAGCCGCCGTGCCCGTCGGGCTTCTGCGCCGTCCCGGTCTTGCCGGCGACGCGGTAGCCGGAAATCGCGGCCATGGTGCCCGTTCCGCTCGTCACCACGCCGCGCAGCATCGTCGAGAGCTGCGCGGCGATCGCCCGTGAGACGACCCGCCGCCGATCCGGCCGACCGCCCGCGACGAGGTGCGGCCGCACCCAGACGCCGCCGTTCGCGATCGCCGCGTACGCCGCGGCCATCTGGATCGGCGTGACCGCGATGCCCTGGCCGATCGGGACGTTCCCGATCGTCGACCCCGACCAGTACGAGGGCAGGATCCCCGCGCTCTCGCCCGGAAAGTCGACCCCCGTCGGCTTGCCGAAGCCGAAGCGCGCGATCCAGCGCAGGAGCCTGTCCTTGCGGAGCATCAAAGCGAGCGTGATCGCGCCGACGTTCGACGAGCGCGAGAGGATCTGCGCGACGCTCATCTGCTCCGTCCCGCGCTGCTCGGCGTCGTGGATGACCCGGTCGGCGACGTGGATCGAGTACGGAAGCGTGAAGGTCGTCGACGGATGGACGATCCCCTCCGACAAGGCGCCCGCCACGGTCACGAGCTTGAAGGTCGAGCCCGGCTCGTACGTGTCCACGACGGCCCGGTTCGCCTCGAGCCCCACGGGGACACCCGCAAAGCGGTTCGCGTCGTAGCCCGGCTCGACGGCCATGGCGAGGATCGCGCCCGTGTGCGGGTCGAGGACGATCGCGGTCGCCGCCTTCGCGCCCGACTGGGCGAGTGTCTGCCGGAGCACCTGCTCCGCGTTCGCCTGGATCGTGTGGTCGAGCGTGAGCCGCGTCGCACGGCCCTCGCGCGGCGCGACCTCCTTGACGACGTCGATCGGGCGCCCGACCGGGTCCTTCACGATCGTCTCGCTTCCCGCCTTGCCGGTCAGAGTGCGGTCGAGCTGGAGCTCCATCCCCGCGAGCCCGCGGTTGTCGACGCCGGCGAAGCCGAGCACCTGCGCGGCGAGCCGGCCCTGCGGGTACGTGCGCCGCTCCTCGGGATAGAAGCCGAGGCCCGGCACGCCCTTCTTCTCGAGCGCCGCCGCGGCGACCGGGTCGGCCTTCCGCTGCACGTAGACGAAGCCGAGACGCTTGTCGGCGAGGCGCGGCTCGAGCGTCGCCGGGTCGATGCCAAGCGTACGGCCGGCCGCGAGCGCGGCAGTGTGCGGGTCGACGATCTGCTTCGGGTCGGCGTAGACCGTCGTCGCCTGCTCGCCGATCGCGAGCGGCGAGCCGAGCCGGTCGTAGATCGTCCCGCGGCTCGCCGGGAGCGCCACGGTCTCGCGGTGCTGCGAGCTCGCGAGCCGCGACAGGGCCGACGCGCGCACGCCCTGGATCCAGACGGCGCGGAGGAAGACGGCGCCGAAGGCGAGCGCGAGCGCGGCGAGGAGGAGCCTGATCCTGCGGTTGACGAGGGCGCCGCGCCTCACCGGCCCGTCCGGCCGAGCTCGACGTAGGTCGTCCCCGTGGCGGGGATGAAGCCGCGGGCGCGGGCGAGGGACTGGATCCGCGCGGACGCGGCGGCAGTCGAGACCTCCGCCTGGAGGAGCTGGTTCTCGGCGCGGAGGTTCGCGCGGTCACGGCCGGCGCGATCGAGCTGGACGTTGAGCCGCAGCACGACGACGTTCAGCGCGACGACGCCCGTGAGCAGGACGGCGCTGACGACGATCCAGGCCAGGCCGCCGGCCATGCGCCGGCGCGGCGACGCGCGCCGCCCGCGGGAGGGCGGGCGCGCGGGGCGCGGCGGCGGCTTCGCCGGGGCCTCGAGCGACCTTGCGAGGTCGAGCGACGCCACTCAGTCGACCTTCTTCGCCGTCCGGAGCCGGGCCGACGAGGCGCGCGGGTTCGCGGCCAGCTCGGCCGGGGTCGGGCGGATCGCCTTCCGGTGGAGCGCCCGCAGGCGCGGCTCGTGGCCGCACACGCAGATCGGGAAGTCGGGCGGGCAGACGCAGCCACGCTCCTCGCGGCGCAGGAACCGCTTCACGAGCCGGTCCTCGAGCGAGTGGAAGCTGATGACGGCGAGCCGGCCGCCAGGCCGGAGGAGCTCGAGCGCGGACGGCAACGCCCGCTCGAGCGCGCCGAGCTCGTCGTTCACCGCAATGCGGAGCGCCTGGAAGACCCGCTTCGCCGGGTGCCCGTCGCCGAAGCGCGCCGGGGCCGGGATCGCCGCGCGGACGGCGTCGACGAGCTCGCCCGTCCGCTCGATCGGCGCCTTCCGGCGGCGGCGCCCGAGCTCGCGTGCGATCTGCCGCGCGTACCGCTCCTCGCCGTAGCGGCGAAAGATCGACTGGAGCTCGCGCTCGCTCGCCTCGTTCACGAGCTCGCGCGCGGAGAGCTCGCCAGACGGATCCATCCGCATGTCGAGCGGTGCGTCGACGGCGTACGAGAAGCCGCGCTCCGGTCGGTCGAGCTGCATGCTCGAGACGCCGAGGTCGAGCAGGATCGCGTCGGCGCCGAACCCGTTCCCCGCCAGCTGCTCGAGGACGATCGAGAAGTCGCCGCGAAGCAGTCGGGCCGGGACACCGGCTCGGCGCCGGAACCGTTCGAAGTAGGGTTGCACGCTCGGGTCGCGGTCGATGGCGACGAAGCGGCCCTCACCGTGCAGGTCGGCGGCGAGGAGCGCCGCGTGGCCGCCGGCGCCGAAGGTGGCGTCGACGACCGTCTCCCCCGGCTGCACCGCGAGCAGGCGCCGCACCTCGTCGGCGAGAACCGGGACGTGATCAGTCGCGTTTGGCTGCAAGGCGTTCGGCAACATGCTCCGCACTCCCTTCCACTTCCCGCAGGTGCTCGCGCCAGGCGGCGCGGTTCCAGATCTCCAGGTGGTCGTAGACGCCGGCGACGACGACCTCGCGCTCAAGCCCGGCGGCTGTTGCGAGCCCGGCCGGAATCGGCACCCGCCCCTGCTTGTCCGGCTCGGCGGCCGCCGCCGACGCGAAGAAGTACCGCTGCATCAGCCGGCCCTCGCGGCTGAGCGGATCGAGCGTGGAGAGCCGTGTCTCGACGAGCCGGTCCCAGTCGGAGCGGGTGTACGCGTACAGGCATCCGTCCATGCCCCTCGTGAGCACGATCCCTGCCGCGAAGGACTCTCGGAACTTGGCCGGAAGGGTGAGGCGGCTCTTGTCATCGATCGTGTGCTCGTACTCGCCGAGGAGCATCCGGCTGTCCTTTAGCTCACCACTTCGTTCCACTTTAAACCACATCGTCCCACAGCGCAACCCATTTGCCACCCGAAAGGGTGCTTTCTTGCCGAGGATCGGCCGCTTCGGCCGCGTTCCTACGCCAGGGTCAGCTGGCCGGCGTACGCGCCGCGGCCTGTCAGCACGGCAGCTCCGCAGCGGGCGGCGAGCTCGACCGCCTCTTCGGGTGAGGAGCCGTCGGCGAGGCCGAACGTGAGGCCGGCGGCGAAGCAGTCGCCACAGCCGTATGCGTCCTCGACCGGTCCGGGCAGCGCCGCCGCGAGGTACGGGCCGCCGGGATTCATCCACCCGCCGAGCGCGCCCGCGGTCGTGACGACGAGCCTCGGCCGCGGGTCCAGGTCGCCGGGCCCGTAGCGCTCGCCGGGGTCCTCCCCGCTCCCGACGAGGGCGTCGAGCTCGACCGCGCCCTCCCGGAGCGTCTCGATCTCGCGCGCGGTGGCGACGAGGAGCGGCGCGCGGCGGGCGGCGTGGAGCGCGGCGTCGTCGCCGCTCACGAAGTACGCCGCGTCGGCCCGCGCGAGCTCCTCCCACGGCAACCGTCCGTCGCGGCCGGACGGGCGGAGCTTGTCGCCGAGCACGGTGATCGTCCGCTCGCCGTTCGCGTCGACGAAGGTGAGGGCGCGCCGCTGCGGCTCCGGCGTGACCACGGCCCGAACGGACACGCCCTGCTCGGTCAGCTGCGCGCGGCTCCGGCGGCCGAGCTCGTCGTTGCCGAAGGCGGTGAAGAGCGTCGTCTCGACGCCGAGCCGGGCGAGCTGCACCGCCGCGACGGCGCCGCCGCCGGCGGCCTCCTCCCACGTTTCCGTCACGTGGACGATCTCGCCCGCCTGCGGCACGTGCTCGACGCGCGCGAACTCGACCCACTCGACGTGGCCGACGACGACGATCCTCACCGGCGGAGTCTCACATTCCGGCGTCCGCCGGCGTTTCACCGCCATGATGGACGCCGTGACCGTTCCGCCCTTCGAACGCTTCTACGAGGCCTGGAGCGGCGAGATCCTCGCCTTCCTACGCCGCCGGCTCGGCCAGGCCGACGCCGAGGATGCGTTCCAGGAGACGTTCCTGCGCGCGCTGCGCGGCTACGACCGCCTCGAGCACGGGCGCGAGCTGCGCGCGTGGGCGTACACGATCGCGGCGCGCGTCGCGGTGGACGTCCACCGGCGGAGGCGGCCCGAGGCCGAGGCCGTCGAGGGCGCAGCCGACGACAGCCGGCCCGCCTACGCCGAGATCGAGCACCTCGCCGACGGGCTGCCGCCGACCGAGCGCGCCGCGGTCGTCCTCCGCTACGGCTACGACCTGAGCTACGACGACATCGGCGCTGCGCTCGGCTCGAACGCCGACGCCGCGCGGCAGGCCACCTCCTCCGGAATCCGCCGCCTGCGCAGAAAGGAGCTCCAGTGACCACCGTCCCCACCGACCTCGACCGGCGCTTCCGCGCCGCCGCCGCCGCGTCGGGCCTCCTCGACGTGGCGTACGACCTCTTCGACTCACCGTTCGGCACGCTGCTCCTCGCCGCCTCGCCGCGCGGTCTGTGCCGGATCTCCTACGACCCCGAGCCCGAGCAGGAGACGGAGGTGCTCGCGAAGCGCTTCGGCGCCCGCGTCCTCCGGGCGCCCGCGCCGCTCGCTGACCCGCGGCGCCAGCTCGACGAGTACTTCGAGGGCCGCCGGCACGCGTTCGACCTCGAGCTCGACCTGGCCGGCATGGCCGGGTTCCCGCGCCGTGTGCTCGAGGAGCTCGCGCTCGTGCCCTACGGCGAGGTGACGACGTACGGGCGGCTCGCCGCCCGGGCCGAGCGGCCGCGCGCCGCCCGCGCCGTCGGGACGGTGATGAACCGAAACCCGCTCCCGATCGTCCTGCCCTGCCACCGCGTCGTCGGCTCGACCGGCAAGCTCGTCGGCTACGGCGGCGGGCTCGACCGCAAGGAGCGGCTGCTCCGACTCGAGGGGGCTCTGCTCTAGGCGGTCTCGGCTCGGTCGTGTCGACCGGTCAACGGACGGACGTGCGGGAAGCCCGCACGTCCGTCACGTCATGAGGGGGCACCGCAAGCGGTGCCTTATGCCGCGACCACTCGTTCGACGCCGTCGAGGAGGAGCCAGTTGGCGCGCAGCGCGTCCTCCGCGACTTCGGCGAGTCGCGCCGTGTCGGCGGGCGCTGCGTCGGCGAGGGCCCGGCGGGCCGCGTGGGCGTGCTCCTTGTCGCGCTCGGCGTGGAGCGCGAAGTACTCCGTGCCGTCGGTGTCAGGGCGGAAGCCGTAGTGGTCGACGAGGCCGCGGAGCTTCGTCTCCGAAATCGCTGGCTGCGACGACTCGACGGCGTAGAGGACGGCGAGCGCCTCCAGGCGGTCGCGGCGCGACCACGCGCGCGCGCACGCAGCGGTCTCGGTCGCCGGGTCGCGGTCGAGCGGCGCGTCGAGGGCGGCGGCGAACGCATCCCAGAGCGCAATGTGCTCCGCCTCCTCGCGCGCGTGCTCGGCATCGCCGGCTGCCGAGGCCGTCTCGGCGAGCGCGACCACGGCGTGCCGGTACTCGCCCGCGTAGAAGCCGAGCTCGTCCCGGGTCAGCTCGCCCCGCTCCCAGCGTGTGTAGAACGGGTGCCGGAGGACGTTCCAGCGCTCCCGGGCCTCGTCGATGCGCTCGCAGAGGTCCATCTTGCTCCTTCCGATCGCCTGCGACCCCGCCGCCCGATCCTACGCGACGCGGTCGCCGGAGCAGGACTCGCTAGCGCGAGACGTGGCGAACCTCTGCGATCTCCGGGCTCTTCGGGGCGAGCGCGGCCGCGCGCGCGAGCGCCTGCTGCCGCGCCGTGCCCTTGCTCGCCTTGGCCAGGTCGAGCCAGAGGGTCCAGCTGGCGTGGTCTTTGGCGATCGCCGTGCGGAAGCTCTGCTGCGCCGCGCCGCGGTCGCCGCGTGCGAGCTGCACCTCGCCGAGGAGCTCCCACGGCTGGTACGACCAGGGGTTCCACGCCTTCGCGCGCCGCGCCTGCGCGGCCGCGCGGGCGGCGTCGCCGCGGTCGGCGGCGCGGGTCGCGCTCGCGATCGCCGAGTTCCCGACCTGGAGGACGAAGGCGAAGGCGACGAGCGGAACGACGAGCGCGAGCGCCGCGGCGCGCAGGGGCACCGTCACCCTCGGCGCCGCCGTGCGTCGCTCCGGGCGGGCCGCGACGGCGAGCGCGCCGCCGCAGAGAAGCGCGGTGAGCGTCAGGCCGCTCATCTGCCAGTCCCAGTCGATGGCGGCGTGCAGGCAGAAGGCGACGTACGCACCCGCTACCGCTCCGACGAGCGGACGGCGGCGCAGACGAACGGCCGCGACGAGCGGCGCTCCGAGCGCGACGCAGAGGAGCAGCAAGCCGACCGGCCCGAGCTCGGCGAGGACCTCGAGGTAGAGGTTGTGGGCGTTGCGGGCGAAGAACGCGTTCGGCCGGTCACGGATCCAGTAGCGCTCGTAGCTGCCCGCCCCTCCCCCGAGCGCCGGGTTCTCGGTGAACTCGCGCCAGGCCACGCGCCAGTAGTCGGCCCGCCCGCTTCCGGACAGGTTGACGAGCCGGCTGTTCAGGTCCTGGCCGGTCGGCCGCTCGGGCGAGACGAACGCGTCGTAGGCATTGCCGACGAGCTTCGTCGGCCCGCCCGCCCGGGCGGTCGCGAGGCCGCCGCCGACTCCGGCGAATACGACGAGCAGAGTGGCCGCCGCGAGACCCACGCGCCGGTCCAGCGCGACGCGGCGCGCGACCCCGTGCAGGGCGAGCGAGACGGCGGTTTGGACGAGCGCGAGCGCGACGAGCGCGACCGCGACGCGATGGCCGTCACGAGCGGCCGCGGCGAGCGTCGCGCCTTGCCGCGTCAGGGCATGCGACCGTGACGCCAGCAGGATCCCGACCGCAGGAGCTAGGGCAAGCGCCAGCACGACCACCCCGACGCGCAGGCGCTCCGGGTCGAGCGCGAGCACGACCACCGCAGCGGCGGCCAGCGCGAGCCAGGCGCCCCGACTAAACGTCAGGTAGAGCGTGCACGCGAGCGGCACGAGCGCGGCCGCCGACGCGGCGCGCAGCGCGGCCGTACGGCCGTGCGCGGCGAACCCGATCGCAAGCAGCACGCCCATGGCCACGAACACGCCGAGTGCGTTCCAGTAGCCGAACGGCGCCGCGAGCTGGTACCCGATCGACGGCGGGTACGCGACGAGCTGGCCCGGGAAGAGCCGCGTCGCGAGCGGGTACATCGCCACGCTGTAGATCGCTGCGAGCAGGGCCCCCGCGACCCACGGGAACGACCGTCGCGAGGCGACGCAGAAGAGCGCGGCGACCGCTGCGACGTAGACGAGGCTCCGCTCGGTCTCGAGGACGGGCTGCGCCGAGCTCACCGACCACAGCGTCGAGAGAGCGACCCATCCGGCGAAGGCGACGAGGCCACCGAGCATCGTCCACTCGAGCGGGCCGAGCGCCAGGCTCGTGCGAACGACGACCGCCGTCCCGACGACCAGCAGCAACGCGATCGCGCTCCAGCCCCACTGCGTCGGGAAGTAACCGCCGTTCGCCGCCGAGGCGAGCGTTGGCGCGACGAACGCGAGCGCGGCCGGAACACCGACGCCGAGCGCCGGGAGGAGCGCCGCCGAGTCCGGCAGGAGCGGCCGAGCGCCGTCGATCGGATCGGAGCGAGACACGCCTGGACTGACCGTAGCTGGCTGAGCCGTGTATGTCAGTCTTCGAGCAGCCTGTAGCCCACCCCCCACACGTTGACGACGAACGGCCCCCCGCCGCCGCGGGCGAGCTTGCGGCGCAGACGGGACGCGTGCGAGTCCAGCGTCCGCGTCTTCCCGATCGAGCGGAAGCCCCAGACGTCGCGCAGCAGCTCCTCCTTGGTGAAGACGCGCCTCGGTTCCGAGGCGAGCTTGAGCAGCAGCTCGTACTCCTTCGCCGGCAGGTCGATTCGCTTGCCGCCGACTGCGACGCGGCGTGTCGGCCGGTCGATCTCGAGCGAGCCGACGTGCACGAGATCCGGGATGACCGGCGCGGTTCGCCGCAGCACCGCGCGGATCCGAGCGAGCAGCTCGTCGTACAAGAACGGCCGGCTGAGGAAATCGTCGGCGCCGCGCTCGAGCGCCCGCGCGCGGTCGACCGCATCGGCCTCCGGAGCGCCGATGACGATGAGCGGCACCTCGCTCGACCACGAGCGGCACTCGTCGAGCGCCGCGGTGTCGCCGAGGAGGACGAGATCCGGCCGCGCCCGCTCCGCCAGCTCGAGCGCCTCGACGCACTCCGCGGCGCCGAGCACGTCGAAGCCGTCGTCGGCGAGATGGCGCTCGAGGAAACCCCGCGTCGCGGGCTCCGGCTCGGCGACGATGACCGCATTCGCCATACGCGCGACGCTACCGGCGCCCCTCTGGCACAGCTAGATGTCCATTGGAGCGAGTCTGCGACGAACCGCGAACAACTTCCGCGTCCCTACCGACCGCGGCCGGCCGGGCCAGGCCCGAGGCCGCCGCGAGCGGAGCCGAGAGCCTTTAGAGCCGCCCCGAGCGGAGGACGCCCCACAGGAGCCATCCCCCGAGCAGCCCTGACAGCGCGAACCCGAGCACCGAGATGAGGTTGACGCCGAGGAGCTGCGGCCCGCCCTTCGCGAAGATCCCGATCAGGCTCGACCCGATCAGCCCGCCCGCGACGATCATCGCCACCACCAGGCGGTTGAAGACCACGTCGATCTTGGCCATGAACTCGTCGAGCCCTTTGTGGACGAAGCCGACCTCGATCTGGCCGTCGCGGATCTCCTCGAGGAAGTCGTGCACCTGGTACGGCGTCTCCACGAGGATCTCGGCGAGGCGCACCGACTCCTTCCGCGCCCGTCGCGCCATGCGCCCCGGCGAGAGCCGCTCCGTCATCAGCCGCCGCGCGTACGGCCGCGCGACCTCGAAGACGTTGAAGTCCGGGTAGAGCTCGATCCCCACAGAGCCCAGGGTGGCGATGGCCTTGTCCAAAAGCACGAACCGCGTCGGCAGTCGCAAGTTGAGCGAGTAGATGAGCTGGAAGGCCTCGCGGATCACCTGGAGCGGGTCGATCTCGGCGAGGCTCGCGCCGTAGTAGCGGTAGTAGAGCTCGCGCAGCTCGACGAGGAACTGCTCCTCGCGCTCCTTCGGATAGCGGACGCCGAGGTCGGCGAGCCGGCGCGGCAGCGCGTCGACGTTCTCGTTGGCCGCGTCGATGAAGAGCCGCGTCAGCTTCGTCATGTCCTCGTCGGTGAGCTTCCCGGCGAGGCCGAAGTCGACGAGGCCGATGTGGTCGGGCCGCTCGAGGAGGAGGATGTTCGCCGGGTGTGGGTCGCCGTGGAAGAACCCGTGCCGGAAGATCATCGTCATCCACGCCTCGGTCATCCGGTAGGCGAGCTCGCGCCGATCCTCGACCGGGACAACCTGTGGATCGACGTCCGCGACCTGCGTGCCGTCGAGGAACTCGAGCGTCAACACGCGTGCGCGCGTGTAGCTCCAGTACACGCGCGGGATGCTGACGTGCGGGTGCCCGGCGAAGTGGCGGCGGAAGGTCTCGGCGTTCCGGCCTTCGAGCCGGTAGTCGAGCTCCTGACGGATCGAGCGCGCGAACTCGTCCACGAGCGCGCGGGCGTCGATGAAGTCGAACGCTCGGACGCGCTCCTTCGCGATCCGTGCGGCCTGATAGAGCAGGGCGAGGTCGGCCTCGATCTGGCGCGGCGCGCCCGGCCGCTGCACCTTGACGGCGACGCGGCGGCCGTTCGGGAGCGTCGCGCAGTGAACTTGGCCGATCGAGGCGGCGGCGAGCGGCGTCGGGTCGAACTCGACGAAGAGCCGCTCGAGCGAGAGGCCGAGATCGGCCTCGATCACCTGCTGGGCCTGCTCGAACGGGAACGGGCGCACGTCGTCCTGGAGCGCGCGGAGCTCGGTGATGATGTCCGGCGGGAGCACGTCCGGCCGCATCGAGAGGAGCTGTCCGAACTTCACGAACGTCGGCCCGAGCTCGTCGAGCGCCTCGCGGAGGGCGCGGCCACGCGAGCTCGGCTGCCCGTCGAGCGGCGCGGCGCGCTCGCGCCACGGGAGGATGTCCGTCAGCCGGTGGCGCTCGAACATGTAGCCGAAGCCATGCCGGACGAGCACCTGCGCGATCTCCGAGAGCCGGCCGAGGTTCCGCGTCGCCGGGCGGGCCATGCCGGTCAGTATGACGAGGGCCGCTCGAGACCTAGACGATCAATGCGGCGGCCGCGGCACCGCTTGCGGTGCCGCTGTCAGGACGCGCAGGTCTCCTGCGCGTCCGTCTGAACCGACCGGTCGACCCGCCGGCACGAGGTCAATGCGGCGGTCTGACGGCCGTCGTGGCGTCGGCCCCTTCGAGAAGCCGGAGGCGGTGCTCGAGCTGGGCGACGCGCAGCTCGAGCTCCTCGTACTCCTCGCGGAGGACGAGGCCGAGCTGGCGGAGGGCGCCGTGGAGTCCCGCGCCGGTCCGCTCGCCCACCCGCACTGCGTCGCCGCGCCAGCGTGAGGCGAGGTCGCGCACGAACGCTCGAGCCTCGTCGCGGCGCATCCCGCCGCGCTCGGCGAGCTCGTCGGCGAGCGCGTCCGCTTTCTCGGCGGTCAGCGAGACCGCGCCGACCGCTGCGAGGCCGAGCTGCTCGAGCGAGTCGAGGAACCCGTCCGAGCTCTTGTCAGCGTGCTCGTCCATGAGGCCGCGTCCGCCGGCGCTGGCGCCGCCGCTCGCGCCGCGCGTCGCGCGTCGCCGCCGCGGGCGCGCCTGTCGGCTCGGTGGGAATCAGCTCCGGCCCCGGCGCGGGCTCTGCGGCCGCCGCGGCCTCGGCCTCCTCGAGCACGGCCTCCGCGCGGCCGTCGCCGAACGCAGGCTCGACGTCCTTGCGGTGCGCGTACTCCGGCTCCCGCTCCTTCCAGATCGTGAGCAGCGGAGCCGCGATGAAGATCGACGAGTAGGCGCCCGAGAGGATGCCGACGAGAAGCGCGAAGGCGAAGTCCTTCAGCGTCGCGCCGCCGAAGAAGAGCAGCGATCCGACCGGGAGCAGCGTGATGAAGGTCGTCGCCAGCGAGCGGCGGATCGTCTCCCAGAGCGACGTGTTCGCGATCGTCGCGAACGAGTGCCGCCGCATGATCCCGATGTTCTCGCGGATGCGGTCGAAGATGATGATCGTGTCGTAGATCGAGTAGCCGAGGACGGTCAGCACCGCCGCGACCGTCGACGTCGACACCTCCCGGCCGGTCAGCGAGTAGACCCCGACGCAGACGATGACGTCGTGGACCATGGCGAGGATCACCGGGATCGCGAACTTCAGGTCGAACCGGACCGCGATGTAGAGGACGACGAGGAAGAGCGAGAAGATGATCGCGATGACCGCGCTGCGGGCGATCTGGCGGCCGAAGCTCGCGGAGACGTTCTTCACCCCCGGAGCGAAGGCGCCCACCTTGTCCTGGAGCCCGTTCATCAGCTTCGCCTGCTGGGCGCTCGAGAGCGAGCGCATCCGGATCTGGAAGCCCTTGTAGCTCTCCGTGCCGAACCGCTTCCCCGTCCCCTGGACGATCGACCCGGCCTCGCCGATGTCGGCCACCTGGGTGCGAACGTCTCCGATCGGCTGCGCCTGGTGCGTCTTGAACGAGACCTGCGTGCCGCCCTTGAAGTCGATCCCGAGGTTGAGCCCGCGAGTGCCGAGCGACACGGCGCCGACGACGACGATGATCCCGGAGATCGCGAACCAGAGGAAGCGGCGGCGCATGAAGTCGATCTGGAGCCACCTCGCCGACTGCTGGCCGTGCGCGCCCATGAAGCTCGGGTTGTCGAACCAGCGGAAGCCGGCGAGCAGACCGAGCATCGCGCGCGTGGCCGCGACGGCGGTGATCAGCGAGATCACCGTCCCGATCAGCAGCATCAGCGCGAAGCCCTTCACGCCCGCGCTCGCGACGGCGAAGAGGACGAGCGCCGTGATCGCCGTGACGACGTTCGCGTCGAGGATGGTGTGGAAGCCCTTCGCGTAGCCGGCGCTCACGGCCGCGCGCACGGACTTCCCGGCGCGCACCTCTTCCTTGATGCGTTCGAAGACGACCACGTTCGCGTCGGCCGCGACTCCGATCGTGAGGATGAGGCCCGCGAAGCCCGGCAGCGTCAGCGTGACGCCGAAGATCAGGATCGCCGCGTAGAGGAAGGCGGCGTAGATCGCGAGGCCGATGACGGCGACGAGGCCGAGGAAGCGGTAGAGCAGGAGCAGGAAGAGCGCGACGATCAGCAGGCCGAAGAGCGCGGCGCGCTTCGCCTGGTTCAGCGAGTCCTTGCCGAGCGTCGCCGAGACGTCGGTCCGCTCGGCGATGTGGAAGCTCACCGGCAGGGCGCCGGTCTGGAGGACGAGCGCGAGGTCCTTCGCCTCCTTCGCGCTCGCGAGGCCGGTGATGCGCGCGTTGCCGCCGCTGATCCCGCCCGCGAGCGACGAGTCGTTGGGGTCGATCTGCGGGAAGGACTTGATCTCGCGGTCGAGGACGATCGCGAAGTGCTGCGGGGTGCCGTTCTGCTTGCCACGGGCCCACTCCGCCTCGGTGACCTGCTGGAAGACCTTCCCGCCGTGGCTCGTGAAGTGCATCAGCACCTCCGGGAGGCCGCTGTCGGGATCGACGTCGGCGCGCGTCCCCGAGAGGTGCAGATCCTTCCCGGTCAGCTGCGGGATGCCTGCCTTCTCGTCGTGCTTGAACAGGTACCACCACGTCGTGGCCGGCGAGACGTTCCCCGGGCAGACGGCGGCTCCGGGACCGCACGAGAGGACGACCGTGTTGTTCGGGACCGCGAAGAGCTTGAAGCTCTTCGGGACCTTCTTCAGGCGCTTGACCTTCGGGAGCCCGAGGAGGGACGCCTTCGTCGGCCTGGGCCCGGCGAAGAGCTTCTTCTTCGCGTCGAAGAGGTACCAGGCGTCCGGCTGCTTCTTCGCGAGCGACTGGACGCCGGCGAGCAGCCCGTAGAGGGTCTGGGTCGGCCGCACCTGACCGTTCGCGCTGGCGGACGGCCCGGTCACCGACGTCTCGAGGTCGTAGAGCTCGAGCTGCGCCGTCTTGCCGATGATGTTGATCGCGTCCTGGACGTTGTGGACGCCGGCGAGCTCGACGACGATCTCGTTCGACCCCTGCTTCGTGACGAGCGGCTCGTTGACGCCGAGCTTGTCGATCCGGTTCCGGATCACGGTGACGGAGCGGTCGAGGGCGCCCGCCGGGAGCTTCGTCGTCCCACGCGGAGGCTCCGCGCGCAGCACCACCTCGAGACCACCCTGGAGGTCGAGGCCGAGAGTCACCTTCTTGTGCGCGGGCGAGCCCGGGACCGCGAGCAGGGCCGCCCCGGCGAGGGCGACGAGGATCAGTCCGACGAGGATGAGGTGCGACCGGCGCTCTGCCACGTGTAGGCCCGAAGGTTAGCGGGGTGTTTCTTCCGCAGCCGCCTCAGGCTCGGCCTCGTGCACCTCTCCGGCCTCGAGCTCTCCCTCGTCGTCCTCCTCGGGCCCGACGACGCCGGCCACCGCGCGCCGCGCGATGCGCACGCTCGTGCCGGGTGCGATCTCGACGAGGAGCTCGTCGTCGGCGACGCTCTTGACGTGGCCGAAGAGGCCGCCGGCGGTGACGATCTCGTCGCCCACCTCGATGCTCTGGATCAGCGCGCTTTGCTCGGCCTGGCGGCGCCGCTGCGGGCGGACCATGAGCAGCCAGAAGAGGGCGAAGAGGACGACGACGATGATGAGAGCGGGCACTACCGCAACGGTATCGCGAGTCGGGCCAGCGCCTCCGCTTTGAACGACGCGAACGCGCCGCGCTCGATCGCCTCCCGCGCGCCCGCCGTGAGGTCGAGGAGGAAGCGGAGGTTGTGCAGGCTGAGCAGGCGCAGGCCGAGGAGCTCCTGCTGGTTCACGAGGTGGCGGAGGTACGCGCGGCTGAAGCGGGCGCACGCCGGGCAGGGGCAGCCCTCGTCGAGCGGCCGCGCGTCGCGGGCGAAGCGCGCGTTGCGGAGGTTCAGCCGCCCCTCCCAGGTGAGGGCGCTGCCGGTGCGGGCGGTGCGCGTCGGCAGGACGCAGTCGAACATGTCGATCCCGCGCTCGATCACCTCGAGCACGCCCTCCGGGTCGCCGATCCCCATGAAGTAGCGCGGCAGGCCGGCCGGGAGGAGCGGCGCCGCCCAGGCCGTCGTGTCGAGCATCTCGTCGCGGTCCTCCCCCACGCTGAGCCCGCCGAGCGCGTAGCCGTCGAGGTCGAGCGCGACGACCTCCTCGATCGAGCGCTTGCGGAGCTCCGGGTCGGCGCCGCCCTGCGCGATCCCGAACAAGAGCTGCCCCGGGGCCCGCGGCGCCTCGCGCTGGCGCGCGGCCCAGAGGCTCGTCCGCCGCACCGCCTCGGCGAGCTCCGCGCGCGGCACGCCGGCCGGCGGGCAGATGTCGAGGCACATCGCCACGTCGGAGCCGAGCCGCGCCTGGATCGCCGCGACGAGCTCGGCCGTGAACCGCGCCGGCGATCCGTCGTAGACCGACCGGAAGGTGACGCCGTCGTCGTCGACGGCGAGGATCGTGTCGCGGAGCGAGAAGACCTGGAAGCCGCCCGAATCGGTGAGGATCGGCCCGTCCCAGCCGCTGAAGCGGTGCAGGCCGCCGAGCTCGCCGATGAGCTCGTCGCCCGGCCGGAAGTGCAGGTGGTAGGTGTTCCCGAGCAGGATCGTCGTCCCGAGCTCGCGCAGCTCGCGTGGGTCGAGCGCCTTCACCGTCCCCTTCGTCCCGACGGGCATGAACGCCGGCGTCGGCACCTCGCCGTGCCCGGTCTGGAGGACGCCGGCGCGCGCGGCGCCGTCGGTCGCGGTGACCTGGAAGCTCACAGGAGGAGCATCGCGTCGCCGAAGGAGTAGAAGCGGTAGCGCTCGGCGATCGCGAGCCGGTAGAGCTCGAGCGTCTTCTCGATCCCCGCGAACGCCATGACGAGCGCGAGGAGCGTCGAGCGTGGAAGGTGGAAGTTCGTCAGCAACGAGCCGACGCAGCGGAACTCGAAGCCGGGCGTCACGAAGAGGTCGGTGCGCCCTGCGAGCGGCGCGCCTCGGGCGATGGTCTCGAGGACGCGCACCGTCGTCGTCCCGACGGCGACGAGCCGGCGCGCCTCGCAGATGCGCTGCCACGCGAAGGGCGAGACCGAGTAGCGCTCGCCGTGCAGCACGTGGTCGTTGAGGTCGTCGACGGCGAGCGGCCGGAAGGTGTCGAGCCCGACGTGGAGGGTGACGCGCTCGACGTCGAGCCGGTCGAGGAGCTCCGGCGTGAAATGGAGCCCGGCCGTCGGCGCGGCCGCCGAGCCGCTCTCGCGCGCGTACACGGTCTGGTAGCGCTCCGGGTCGGCGAGCGGCTCCGTGATGTAGGGCGGCAGCGGCGCCTCGCCGGCCGGCTCGCCGTGCAGGCGGAGGCGCCACCGGCCCTCGCCGAGGTGCTCGAGGAGCTCGACCTCGCCGTAGCGCCGGCCCGGTCGCAGCCGCCGCGTCGGCCGCGCGAGCCCCTCCCACTCGTCCCCGCTGCGGCGCTCCACCAGCAGCACTTCGCCGCGCGGCTGCTCGAGCCGGATCCGCGCCGGCACCACACGCGTGTCGTTCACGACGACGAGCGCGTCGCCGACCTCCTCCGGAAGCTCGCCGAAGGTGCGGTGGCGGACGGCCCCGGACGAACGGTCGTAGACGAGCAGACGGGACGCGTCGCGCCGCTCGGTCGGGCGCTGCGCGATCAGCTCCGGCGGCAGGTCGTAGTCGAGCGCGGACGACTTCATCCGACTCCAAAGCTACCCTGGCACCGCATGGACGAAGGCGCGATCGAGCGGGCACGAAGGCGGCTCGCGCGCGTCGCTGAAGGGCGTACCGACCCGGCCGCGGTCGAGGCCGCGCTGGAGCGGGCGCGGGCAGGGATCGAGGCACTCGCCGAGACGACGGCGAAGCTCGAGGCCACGCTTCCTGAGCGCGTCGACGAGGCCGTCCAGCAGGGCCTCCGCGAGCAGGTGCTCCCGGTCGGCCGGCACCTCGCCGAGGTGCGCGGCCTGATGGCGCAGGCGATCCGGCGGCTGGAGCGGCTCGAGGGCGACCTCCTCGCCGAGCGGCACGGCCGGATCGACGACCTCGCGCTGCTCGTCGACCTGATCGGCTCCGGCTGGCGCGGGGTCGACGACCGCCTAAGCCGGATCGAGAAGAGCCTCGAAGCTGGTAGCGGCGCGACCGTCTACCGCATGGAAGAGCGCCGCGGCGGCTCGGCCGACACCGGCTGAGCCCTAGCTAGGCTCGTCGGCGGGCAGCACGAGCTCGAACCGGCTGCCTTTGCCGACCTCGCTGACAAGCTCGAGCCGGCCGCCGAGCGCCTCAGCGAGCTCGCGCGCGATCGCGAGCCCGAGGCCCGTGCCGCCTCCGCCGCCGCGCGACCAGAAGGCGCGGAAGATCCGCTCCCGGTCCTGCGGGGCGATTCCCGGTCCTGTGTCGTCGACGGCGACGGCGACGTGGCCGTTCGCCGAATCCAATGCGAGCTCGATGCGGCCGCCGTCCGGAGTCCAGCGGAAGGCGTTCGAGAGCAGGTTCGTGATGATCTGGAGCACCCGGTCGCCGTCGGTGACGATCACGGGCCTGGCCGCCACCTCCTGCCGGTAGTCGATCCCGCGCCGCCGCGCCTCCTCGCCGAACGCGTTGTAGGCTCGGTCGAGGACGCGCTCCATGTCCACCTCCTCGCGGGTGAGCGCGAAGCGGTGCGCGTCGAGCTTCGCGAGGTCGAGGACGTCGCCGACGAGCCGCTCGAGGCGCGTCGTCTCGGCGGCGATCACGTCGAGCGAGGCGGGCTCGTCGCGCACGAGCCCCTCGCGCAGGGCCTCGACGTGGCCGCGGATCGCCGTGAGCGGGGTGCGCAGCTCGTGCGAGACGGACATGAGGAAGTTCCGTTCGCGCTCCTCCGCCTCGGCGAGGCGCGAGGTCATCTCGCCGAGCCGGTCGGCCAGGTGTCCGATCTCGCCGCCGCCCGGCACGCGCGGGACGTCGACGTCGCGCCGGCCTTCGGCGATGTCGTCCGCGAGCCGCGAGAGCCGCCGCACCGGCCGCGTGATCCGGCTCGTCAGGTAGACGGCGAAGAGCCCCGCGACGAGCAGGCCGCCGAGGAGCGCGAGCCCGAGCCGGCCGACGAGCGGGATCACCCGCGTCCCGAGCTGGTTCTTCGGCCGCGCCGCGACGATCGCGCCGAAGAAGTTGTCGTTTCCGAGGAAGAGCGGCTTCGCAACCGCGATGTAGCGGCGGTGCTGGTGCGGCGGGACGAACTCGAACGTCACCGTCTTGCCCTTGCGCATCTGGTCGATCGGAACCGTGCGCCGCGAAAGTCGCTCGAACCTCGGCGCCTTCTTCGGGAAGAGCGCGACGCCCGGGTAGGCGGGGACGAAGTAGAGGTGGTCGCCGGAGGCGCGTGCGAGCTGCTTTCCCGGCAGCGGCACGTTCGAGCGAGCGGTCCAATACGCGTAGAGCTCCGTGAGCCCGGTCGCCTCGCGGGTCAGCTCCGCGCGCGCGCGGGAGAGCGTGTAGCTGTCGAGCAGGCGGAACGCGAGCGCCGCCGCGACGAGCCCCGAGAGGACGATGCTGGCGAGGAAGAAGGCCGGGAGCCGGAAGCGCAGCGAGCGCAGCACGGGCCGCTACTCCTGGGAGCCGTCCCTCGCCGGCGAGACCTTGTAGCCGACCCCCCAGACGGTCACGATCGGCGACGCCTCGCCCAGCTTCCGGCGCAGCTGGCGGACGTGGACGTCGACGGTGCGCGTGTCGCCCGCGAAGGTGTAGCCCCACACCCGCTCGAGGAGCTGGTCGCGCGTCAGCACGAGGCCGCGGTGGTCGAGGAGCTCCCAGAGCAGGTCGAACTCCTTCGGCGCGAGCTGGATCTCCTCCTCCCCGACGCGTACCTCGCGCCGGCCGGCGTCGACGTGCAGGTCGCCGTGCCGGATCTGCGCGCTCTCGCGGGCCTCGCGCACCGGCGTGGCGCGGCGGAGGATCGACTTCACGCGCGCGACGAGCTCGCGCGGGTTGAACGGCTTCGTCAGGTAGTCGTCGGCGCCGACCTCGAGCCCGATGATCTTGTCGACGTCCTCGTCCCGCGCGGTGAGCATGAGGATCGGCACGTCCGAGCGCGTCCGGATCCGGCGGCAGACCTCGATCCCGTCGATGTCGGGGAGCATCAGGTCGAGCACGATGAGGCCCGGTTGCTCGGCCGCGAGCTGCGCGAGCGCCTCGGAGCCCGTCGCCGCCGTGCGCACCGCGTAGCCGGCGTTCTTCAGGTAGAGCGAGACGAAGGACGCAATCGAGGCTTCGTCCTCGACCACCAGGACGTTCTGAGCGGCCGCCGCCATCGCCTCAGGATGCCAGGCTGACCGGCTCCTAAGAAGTCGAGGTGAGCGTGAAGACCTCGCGGTCGACAGGCAGGAGCCGGCGCGGCGCGCCGTTCACCGAGAAGGTTCCGGTGTTCGAGTCGTAGGCCTGGATCCGGACCCAGCCCTTGGCGACGACGCCGAGGTCGACGCCGTATCCCGAGACCTTGATCTTGAAGAAGCCCCCGACGATGCGGAAGCGCACGTCGCTCCCCGAGTAGAGGTCGTGCGTGTCGCTCACGTCCTTGTGGGTCTCCGCGCCGTCCACGACCGGGGGCGCGCCGTCGTCGGGCGACGGGTCGACGATCGAGACCTTGCACCTGTCGCAGGCGCCGATGATCGTTCCTCGCGCCACGACGAAGATGACGCCGTCGGCGTTCCTCGCCGAGAGAGTCCCGTCGTCGGCGCCCGTCGAGGCGGCCCATGCGACCGCCGGGAGGCCGAGCAGCGAGGACGCGAAGAGGGCGAGGAGGATCCTCATACCGACTCGCAGTATCCGACCGGTCGTTGTGCGTGCCTTGAACGGAACGTAAGGAAAGGGTAAACGGCGCGAGCGCGACCGGGAAGGTCAGCTTCTCCGCCCGAAGAGCTGCGCCCGGCCGCCCCCGCGCGCGGTCGGGTCGGGCCGCCGGTTCTCGGGCACCTTGATCGCCGAACGGCCGCCCTCGTGCGCGAGCGGCTCGTCGTCGAAGCGCGGGATGACGTGCAAGTGCGCGTGCCCGACGTCGGGTGAGCAGTTCCAGAGGAGCATGTACCCGTCCGGCGCGAGCCGCTCGTCCCACGCGGTCTTGGCCGCGAGGAGGAGCTCGTGGGTCGCCGCCCACTCCTCGGCCGTGAAGTCGAAGGGCGAGGCGCGATGGGCGCGCGGGACGATCACGCCGCACCCGGGCATCACGTCGGGTGGGTCGCGGGGATCGCGCGTGGACGCGTAGACGCAGAAGTCGTTCTCGACGTAGACCTCGGCGGCGCGGAAGCCGTCGCGGTCGCAGAACACGCACGCGTCCTGCGCGGGCACGGCTCTGATCCTAGAGTCCTCGCGCATGAGCGAGCTGCACGAGTTCGGGGCCGTCGTCCTCGTCGTCGCGCTCGGGTTCTTCGGCGCGCTCGGGACGTACAAGCTGACGGAGCGCTTCCCCGTCCCGGCGCCCGCGCTCTTCCTGATCGTCGCGGCGGTCGCCTCGGACCTCTTCCCCGGCCTCGAGACGGTGATCTCGATCCAGAACGTCGAGCGGATCGGGGTCGTCGCGCTGATCGTGATCCTCTTCGACGGCGGCATGCAGGTCGGCTGGCGGCGCTTCCGCAGCGCGGCGTTCCCGATCACGTCGCTCGGCGTCGCGGGCACGTTCGCGACCGCGGCGGTGATGGCCGTCTTCGCCCACTGGATCTTCGGCTTCGACTGGACGATCTCGGGCGTCCTCGGCGCCGCGCTCGCCCCCACCGACCCGGCGGTCATGTTCTCCGTGCTCGGCAACCGCGAGATCGGCGGCCGCACCGGGACGATCCTCGAGGGCGAGTCGGGCGCGAACGACCCGGTCGGGATTGCGCTGATGATCGGGATGCTCGCCTACGCGACGAGCGCGCACGGCTCGCCGTGGACGGTCGTCCGCGAGTTCGCGCTCGAGATGTCGATCGGGCTCGCCGTCGGCGTCGCCGGCGCCTGGGTCCTCCTGCGGCTGATGCGGAACGTGTCGCTGCCGAACGAGGGCCTCTACCCGCTCCGGACGCTCGCCGCCGCAGGCGCCGTCTACGGCGCGGCGGCCGTCGCGCACGGCTCGGGCTTCCTGGCCGTGTTCGTGACGGGCCTGCTCGTCGGGGACGCGCGCGCGCCGTACAAGGCGGAGATCGAGCGCTTCCACACCTCGCTCGCGAGCATCGCGGAGATCGTCGTCTTCACCGCGCTCGGCCTCACCGTCCACCTGACCGGCCTCGGTGACGTCTGGGGCGACGCCCTGCTGCTCGCCGTCCTGCTCGTGTTCGTCGCCCGCCCGGTCGTGGCGCTGACGCTGCTCCTGCCTGCCAAGCTGCGAGCGGCCGAGCGGCTCTTCGTCGCCTGGGGCGGCCTGAAGGGGGCGGTGCCGATCCTCCTGGCGGCGCTTGCGTTCATCGCGTCGGTGCGGGACTCGGGCCAGATCTACGGCATCGTCTTCGTCGTCGTCGCGTTCTCGGTCGTCGTGCAGGGGACGACGATCCCGTTCGCCGCCACGCGGCTCGGCATCCCGATGCGCCGCGTGCAGCCGGAGCCGTGGGACCTGTCGATACGTCTCCGGCGTGAGCCGCAGGGCGTGCAGCGCTACGTCGTCGCGAGTGGCTCGCGCGCGGCCGGCGAGGCGATCCGCGACCTCCCGCTCGGCGACCACACGTGGGTGACCCTCGTCGTGCGCGACGACAAGCCGCAGCAAGCGCGCGGCTCGCACGTCTTCGCGCCCGGCGACGAGGTGGTCGTGCTCTCCGACGACGCCGACGCAGCGGCGCTGCACCGGCTCTTCGAGGCTCAGTCGTAGCTGTAGAAGCCCCGCCCGGTCTTCCGCCCGAGCAGCCCGGCCTGCGCCATGCGGACGAGCCGCGGCGGCGGCGCCATCCTCGGCTCGCGGAGCGCCGCGTAGAGCGCCTCGGACGCGTGCACGTGGATGTCGATCCCGACGAGGTCGACGAGCTCGCACGGGCCCATCGGCCAGCCGGCGCCGTGCTTCATCCCCTTGTCGAGGTCCTCGGGCGTGACGCGCGCCTCGTCGAGCACGCGCAGGCAGTCGTTGAGCAGCGGGATGAGGACGCGGTTGACGACGAAGCCCGGCGTGTCGTGGCAGCGGATCGGCGTCTTGCCGACGCGCTCGGCGAAGGCGTACGCGGCCTCGAAGACGTCGTCCGCGGTCAGCTCGGTGCGGACGATCTCGACGAGCGCCATCAGCGGCGCCGGGTTGAAGAAGTGCATCCCGACGACGCGCTCCGGCCGCTCCGTCGCGGCCGCGATCTCGGTCACGGAGAGCGCCGAGGTGTTGGTGGCGAGGATCGCTTCGGCGGCGACGAGGCGGTCGAGTTCGGCGAAGAGCTCCCGCTTCACGTCGAGGTCCTCGAAGGCGGCCTCGACGACGAGATCGCAGTCGGCGAGGTCGGCGAGGTCGGTGGTGAGGTGGAGGCGGGCGATTGCGGCGTCGCGCTCGGCCTGCTCCATGCGCCCCTTCTCGACGGCGCGGGTCAGGAAGTGACCGATCCGGGCGGCCGCCCGCTCGCCGAGCTCAGCGCTCACCTCGCGGCCGACGACCTCGACGCCGCCCTGGATCCCGACCTGCGCGATCCCGGCGCCCATCGTCCCGAGCCCGACGACGCCGACCTTGCGGATCTCACGCGCCACGGGCCGATCCTTCCACAAGCGCGCGCGCCGACTCGAACTGCTCCTCGCTCAGGCGGATGTACGAGTGGCGCCAGAGGCTCTGCGGGAAGACACCCGCGGCCTCGACCGGCGGCGCGTCGTTCAGATCGCGGACGACGGCGAGCGGCTGGATCTCGAACCGCCACGGCCAGCGCTCGCGCGCCGGGTCGCGCTCGGGATCGCCGACGACCTCGACGACGCCGTAGAGCACCTGCCAGACCGCCGCGTAGAGGATCGCGAGGTCGCCGCGCTGCACGGCCGGCCGCCGCGACGAGCCGTGCCTGGAGATCGTCGCCGGGTCGATCCGCGCGTCGAGCGGCCGGTCGCCGCGGCCGCGCACGAGCAGCCAGCGCGTCACGCCGGCTTCCGCGCGAGCACCCACATGAAGCTCACGACACCGTGGCCGGGCTCCTCGAATGGCGCGACGCGCGCCTCCTCCAGCACGAAGCCCGCGGACTCGACTGCGCGCCGGTTCCACTCCTCGTCGTAGGAGGCGAAGAACATCGGCGCGCCCAGCCAGTCGGGCTCCACCTCGTCGTCGGTGTTCGCGGTCCCGAACGTGGCGAGGAGCCAACCGCCTGGCGCGAGCCACTCGAAGATCCGCTCCAGCAGCGGTCGCTGTTTCGCGCGCGGGACGTGGCCCAGCATGAAGAGCGACACGACCGCGTCGAAGCTCTCCGGCTCGAAGTCGACCTCCGCCGCGTCCGCCCGCACGAACCGCGCTTTCGGGACGAGCCGCCGCGCGCGCTCGAGCTGCCGCTCCGAGATGTCGACGCCGACGAGGTCGTGACGCGCCGCGAGCGTGCGCGTCGCCGGCCCGCCGCCGCCGCAGCCGAGGTCGAGGACCCGCGAACGCTCCGGCAGCCTCTGCTCCAGCTTCTCGACCCACCGCATCGCCGGCGACTCGAACGACGCTGCCCACTCCGCATAGCGCTCGGCGATCGTGTCGTAACCGCGCCTGACGAGCTCCTCGGGCTCGGTCAAACGGTCTCGATCACCGCCGCGATCGCCTGCCCGAAGCCGATGCACATCGACGCGACCCCGTAGCGCGCGCGGCGCCGCTCGAGCTCGTTCACGAGCGTCGCCGTCATCCGTGCCCCGGTCGCGCCGAGCGGGTGCCCGAGCGAGATCCCGCCGCCGTTCGGGTTCACGTCCTCCATCCGCTCCTCGAGCCCGGCGTCGCGCACGAACTGGAGCACGACCGACGCGAACGCCTCGTTCACCTCGACGACGCCGACGTCGTCCCAGCCGAGACCGGCGCGGGCGAGCGCCTTCGCGCACGCCTCCGGGTTGCCGTGCAGCATCCGGTGCGGGTCGACGCCCACCAGGCCGAAGGAGACGAACCGCGCCCGCGGCTCGAGGCCCAGCCGCTCGACCGCGCGCTCGCTCGCGACGAGCAGGGCGGCCGCGCCGTCGCAGATCTGGCTCGAGTTGCCGGCCGTGACCTTGCCGTCCTCGCGGAACGCGGGGCGGAGAGCGGCCAGGGCCTCGAGCGACGTGTCCGCGCGCGGCGTCTCGTCCGCGTCGACGAGCACGCCGACGTGCGGGTTCGAGACCTCCACCGGCACGATCTCGTTCGAGAATCGGCCCTCCTCGCGCGCCGCGACCGCGCGCCGGTGCGACTCCAGCGAGTAGGCGTCGAGCTCCTCGCGCGAGAGCCCCCACTCGTCGGCGATCACCTCGGCCGAGATGCCCTGCGGGACGATCTCGAAGCGCTCGAGCAGCCGATCGGAGAGGTCGCCTCCGCTCGAGCCCATCGGCACCCGCGACATCGACTCGACGCCGGACGAGACGACGAGGTCGAAGTGCCCCGCCTGGATCGCCGCAGCAGCGTTCATGTTCCCCTGCATCGACGAGCCGCACTGGCGGTCGATCGTCGACCCGCAGACCGATTCGGGCCACCCGGCGACGAGCGGCGCCATGCGGCCGATGTTCCAGCCCTGCTCGCCGACCTGGCTGACGCAGCCCATCTGCACGTCCTCGACCTCCGCCGGATCGAGGCCGACACGCTCGACGAGCCCGTTCAGCACCTGCGCGGCGAGCTCGTCCGCGCGGAGCGACGCGAGCACGCCGTTCCGCCGGCCGATCGGCGAGCGGACGGCGTCGACGACGAAGGCGTCCACGGGGCCAGTGTAGGTACGCTGACTGCCTCGACAACGCAGGCAGGCGAGGAGGTTTGCCCGATGCGCAAGCTGCTCTTCCTCGTCCTCACCGCCGCCGCGACCGCGGCGCTGCTCACGGCGACGGGATCCGCGATGACGGCTGGAGTTCGGATCTCGACGCGGAAGCTGCCCAAGCTGGGCACCGTGCTTGTGAACAGCAAGGGCCGGACGCTCTACATGTTCGTCCGCGACAAGCACAAGAAGGTCACCTGCGTCGGCTCGTGCGCGGCCGCGTGGCCGCCCGTCAAGCTGCCGAAGGGCGCGAAGGCGGTCGCCGCCGGCAAGGCCAAGGCGGCGCTCCTCGGAAGCGACCGCGATCCGGCCGGCGGCCGCGTCGTGACCTACAACAAGTGGCCGCTCTACACGTACGTCGGCGACACGGCCCCGGGCCAGGCCAGAGGCCAGGCGCTCAACCTGAACGGCGGCCTCTGGTACGTCCTCAGCCCCTCCGGAAAGGTGATCCGCACGAAGTAGCCGAGCGTCGCAGACGCCGACCGCGGCCCTGCCTCGGCCGAAGGCGTGGACGCCGCGTTGACCTCCGCTGCTTCGGGTTGCACTTCGCGGTTCCAGGCGACCGCGCGAGCCTTGCCTTTCATCTGACAGCCTGGTAACGTCGGCGTCGGCTTTGCGTTCCGGTATCTCCCCGGGCTCCTGACTTCGGGTGCTTATGCCGCAGAAGTTGAGCTCCGGAGGAAAAGCTTTTCGTATTGAGCAGTGCGCGTGTCTCGCGCCGAGGGCGCGCGCACCTACGCGTCTCTGGACGGTATTGGTCTATGCGGCTCAAAGGTATGACAGTTGAAGGAAGACGAGAAAGGCGCCGCATCCGCTCTCGTCTCTTTGTGCTCTCCCGGACAGAAAGGATAGGCACATGTCGGCCACATTAGACTGGAGCTGGGTGTTCGTGATGGACCCGACCCTGTACAGCCAGCTCAAAAACTACATCTTCTCCAACATCCTTCCAACGACTATTTATAACGTACAGTGCAACGGAAATATGGATCACTCAATTGATGTTCAACTATACCCAGTCCAAGGTGGTCGTTGAAACGGCAGAAGTTGATGCATTGACACTAACGTCACCTATCCAGGGATCAATCACTTACAGCAGCGGCACTCAGGAATCGTTCAAGGGGACCGTTACGCTCACTGTTTTCCTCGATAACCTCTTCATCGCTCCTTGCCCTTCAACCGTGACGTTCGCCGACGCGGACGCGGCGACTTGGACGAACTGCTTGAACCTCGCTCCAGGTGTCTTCTCCGCTCCAACCGTGGCTCTGACCCAGGGCTCCAGCACAGCACAGAGCACGCTGACGAGCTGTTTTCAAGCCCAGCTCAATGCGTATGTCGCGAGTTCTCCAAATGACTTGGGCACCCAGACGTCGCCAAACCTGCCGCAGTACTTCGCACCGACTTATCAAAAGCTCATCACGCTCACCAGCGATCCGACTGACATTCGTGTTTTGCTGCTCGTGATGGTCAACAACGACCCGCCCCCTACCGGCGACCAGCACAGCGCATTCGAGTCTTCGCAATTGCTCGAGATCCCCGAGGGCTCGGATTCGGTGATCGCGTTCGACGATTACACGTTGTACGAGTACGTCGCCTCGCAGATGGAGGCCAGTCCGAACGGCAGTGTCTTCACGAGCATCAACGTAACGCAAGACCCAGCGGTGCTTACCGCCAAGTTCGACCAGGGTAACTACTCAGGAACTCTTCAGTCGCAGATTGCCGACGACGAGATTCAGGCGTCTATCGATTTAAGCAATACAAATAATGCTTCGTTCGACTACGCGATGACCGTCACGCTGATCAATAACTCCGACGGCACGCAATCTATTGAGATCAAGAACGACCTGACGAAGAGTAGCGTGACGGTCAATATGGACAATCCGGTCGTCATTTCGATCATGGCCGCCCTTGCAACGCTGGCGGTTCTTTCTCCCCTAGGCGGTATAATTCTCCTGACGATCGTTAACGTCATTGAGTATTACATCGTAGCGGCATTCCTTAAGGCTGCAGGGAAGCTTGAATTCGATACAACGAAGCAACTAGGAGGAAATGCCGAGTTCCAAGCCATCACATTGAACGGTGGAGTCGTTCTCGATGCGACCTTCCCGCGATTGCCCACCGGCACCCTCAAGAGTGCGGCGCAGGTCGTCCACGCTCCACTGCCCCAGCCCGACAACTTGAACGAGGGAATCCATTACCTTCTCAGGGGCGTCCGGTCGCTGCACGACAGCCTGAGCCGGGATACGTAGACGTCAGGCGCGGCAACCGAGGTCGCGCGGGGCCGTCTCGTGTGCGAGCCAGATCCGCCGTGGCTCCAAGATGAGGATCGCACCGCCGGCGGCGTCGAAGTCTTCCCACCGGTAGGCGACGTCGCCGGCGACGACCACGAGCCCGTCTTCGGTGTCGACGAGCACCGACTGGTGTCCCGGCGTGTGCCCGGGCGTCGGCAGCACGCGCACGCCGGGCGCGATCTCGGCCTCGCCGTCGAGCTCGACGTAGCGGGCGCCCTCGAACTCGACCCACTCCGGAATCGTGTAGTCGGGCTCGCGCGCCGCCTCCCGCTCGATCCGCTGGACGTAGATCGGCAGCCCGGCGAAGAGCCGGTTCCCGCCGCAGTGGTCGAAGTGCAGGTGCGTGTTCACGACGACGGCCACGTCGCGCGGGATCCGCTCCGGGTAGATCGTCGGGTGCCACTCCGCGTCGAGCTCGGGCGTCGAGTCGATCATCCCCGTGTCGACCAGGACGCGGCCGTCCGGGTGCTCGATCACGTGCAGGTGCCCCGGCCACGGCTCGCCTTCCACCAACACGTCCGCGACGTGGATCGGCCGCACGTCAGCGAGCCGCATAGAGCCTCCACGTGCCGGGCACGCCCTTGAGCTCGTGCTCGCCGCGCTCCTCGAAGGCGATCCCGGAGCCGGCGACGAGATCGCGCACCGTGCTCGAGACGAGCACCTCGCCCGGCCCGGCGAGCGCCGCGACCCGCGCGCCGGTGTGGACGGCGATGCCGCGCACCTTGCCGTTCGCGAGCTCGCACTCGCCGGTGTGGAGCCCGGCGCGCAGCTCGAGCCCGAGGCGCCGCACGCCGTCACGGATCGCGCAGGCGGCGCGGATCGCCCGCGCCGGCCCGTCGAAGGCGGCGAGGAAGCCGTCGCCGGCGGTGTCGATCTCCCGTCCGCCGTAGCGCACGAGCTCGCCGCGCACGGCAGCCTCGTGCGCCTCGAGCAGCTCGCGCCAGCGGCGATCGCCGAGCTCGGCGGCCCGCTCCGTCGAACCGACGATGTCGGTGAAGAGGACGGTCGCGAGGACGCGGTCGGGCTCGCGCACCGGCCGCGTGCCGGTCAGGAACTCCTCCACCTCGTCGAGCAACCGATCCTGGTCGCCCGCCCACGGCAGGTGGTCCTCGCCGGGCAGCTCGAGGAAGCGTGCGCCGGGGATCTGCGCGGCGATCCAACGCCCTTCCTCGACGTTCGCGTCGCGGTCGTCGGTGTGGTGGATGACGAGCGTCGGGACAGCGATCGTCGGAAGAACGGCGCGGGTGTCGATCTGCGTGTTCATCCGCAAGAGCGCGGCGGCAGCTCCGGGGCTCGCGCTTCGCCGGGCGTAGGCGGCGAAGCGCTCCAAGAAGGCACGGTCGTGCGCCCTGCTCGGCGCGAGGTTGACGAGCGGATCCGGCGTCCCCCACTCGCGCTCGATCGCCTCGATCTCACGCTCGCGCTCCTCCGGCTTCGGCGCCCACGGATATTCGGGGCTCCAGACACGGGTCGCGAACATGCCGGTGGTGACGAGCGCGCGCGTCCGCTCCGGATAGGTCGCCGCGTAGAGGACGGCGAGGTTGCCGCCCTCGGAGTGGCTCAGGAGCGCCGCCTGCTCGGAGCCGGCGGCGTCGAGGACGGCGCGCAGATCGTCCATCCGCTCCTCGAGCGTCGGTAGCCGGTCGACCGGCACGCGGTCGGAGAGGCCGGTGCCGCGCTTGTCGAAGAGGATCAGGCGCGAGAACGACGCCAGCCGCCCGAGGAACCGCGCGAGCAGCGGCTCATCCCACATCGCCTCGACGTTGGAGACGAACCCGGGGATGTGCAGCAGGTCGAACGGCCCGTCGCCGACGACCTGGTACGCGACGTGCAGGTCGCCGCTGCGCGCGTACCGCGTCTCAGGCATCGACGGCAAAGAGCCTCCACTCGCCCGGCACGCCCCTCAGCTCGTGCGCGCCGCGATCCTCGAACTCGAGGCCCGAGCCGGCGACGAGGTCCTTGACGGTGCTCGAGACGAGCACCTCGCCGGCCGACGCCTGGCCGGCAACGCGCGCGCCGATGTGCACCGCGATCCCGCGCAGCTTCCCGCCGTCGAGCTCGCACTCGCCGGTGTGCACGCCCGCGCGGACGGCTAGGCCGAGGTCGCCGAGCGCCCGCCGGATCGCGTGCGCGCAGGCGATCGCACGTGCCGGGCCGTCGAAGCTCGCGAAGACGCCGTCGCCCGCGGTGTCGATCTCCCGGCCTCGGAACCTGCCGATCTCCGACCGGACGGCGGCGTGGTGGCGCGCGATCAGCTCGCGCCACGCGCGGTCGCCGAGCTGCGCCGCGCGCTCGGTCGAGCCGACGATGTCGGTGAAGAGCACCGTCGTGAGGATCCGCTCCGGCTCCGCGAGCCCGCCGACGCCGGTCACGAACCGCTCCGTCTCGCGGATCGTCTGCTCGTGGACGTCGTCGTCGATCCACGTGAACATGCCGACGAAGCCGCCGAGCTCGCGAACCTCCGCGCCGGCGATCCGCTCCGCCACGTGCGTGGACTGGTCGCGTTCGCTCCGCTTGCAGAGGACGAGCGTCGGCACGCGGACCGCCGGGAGGACGTCGGTCACGTCGGCGTCCATCATCGTCCGGAAGAACGAGAGCGCAGCGCCAGGGCTCAGGCTCCGGCGCATGTGCTCGACGTACCAGTCCGTGAACTCCTCGTCGCCGGCCATCGTGGGCACCCACTCCCGGAGCAGCGCTTCGAAGTAGTCGCGGCGCCCCCAGCCCGCACGCACCTCGGCGAGGCGGTGGCGCCATTCCTTCTCCGTCGGCGACCACGGGTAGTCGGGCGTCGCCGTGCCGCGCACCGACGGCTCGAGCAGCACGAGGCCGGTCGTCCGCTCCGGGTAGGTCGCAGCGAAGAGGATCGCGCTGCGCGTGCCTTCGTGGCCGCTCCAGAGGAAGGCGCGCTCCGAGCCGGCCGCGTCCATGACGGCGCGGATGTCGTCCATCCGCGTCTCGAGCGTCGGCACCTCGCGCACCCGGTCGGAGAGGCCGGTGCCGCGCTTGTCGAACGTCAGGAGCCGGGAGAAGCGCGCGAGGTCGGCGAAGTGCCTGGCGAGGAGCGGCTGGTCCCAGCTCGAGAGGAGGTCGCCGGACATGCCGCGGGCGTAGACGATGTCGATCGGCCCCTCGCCGAGGACCTGGTAGGCGATCGCGACGTCGCCGCTTCGCGCGTAGTGGACGTCGGGCCGCTTCACGCCTCAAGTGTCCCACTAGACTCACGGCGTGGCGACTGTGGCGACCGAGCGCAAGGTCTTCGTGGGCGGCGAGTGGGTCGAGACCGGCGAGGAGATCGAGGTGCGCTCGCCCTACTCCGGGGAGGTCGTCGGACGCGTGGCGAAGGCGGGCGCCGCCGAGACGAAGCGCGCCGTCGACGCCGCCGAGCGCGCGATGGCCGAGCCGCTCCCGGCGCACAAGCGGGCGGAGATCCTCGTCCGCGTCGCCGGCTACCTCGGTCGCCGGCACGACGAGGTCGCGCGCACGATCTCCGACGAGGCCGGCAAGCCGATGAAGGCGGCGCGCGTCGAGGCGGCCCGGGCGATGTCGACGTACACGATGGCCGCCGTCGAGGCGCGGAAGCTCGCGGGCGAGGTGGTTCCAATGGACGCCTCGCAGGCCGGCGAGGGCAAGCTCGCCTTCACGCTGCGCCTGCCGATCGGCGTCGTCGGCGCGATCTCGCCCTTCAACTTCCCGCTGAACCTCGTCGCGCACAAGCTCGCGCCCGCGCTCGCCGCCGGCTGCGCCGTCGTGCTCAAGCCCGCCTCGCAGACGCCGCTCTCCGCGCTCCTGCTGGCGGAGCTCGAGGAGGAGGCGGGCCTGCCGCCGGGCTGGCTCAGCGTCGTCGTCGGGCCTTCGTCCGAGATCGGCGACGTCCTCGTCGAGGACGAGCGCGTCCGGGCGCTCACCTTCACGGGCTCGGGCCAGGTCGGGTGGGCGCTGCGGGAGCGCGCGCCGCGCAAGCGTGTGAACCTCGAGCTCGGGAACGCGACGCCGGTCGTCGTCGCCGCCGACGCCGACCTCGACGAGGCGGCGACGAAGCTCGCCGCGAACGCGTTCTCCTTCGCGGGCCAGAGCTGCATCTCGGTGCAGCGGATCTACGTCGAGCGCGCGGCCTACGACGGCTTCCTCGAGCGCTACCTGCCGAAGGTGGAGGCACTCAAGGTCGGCGACCCGGCCGACGAGGAGACCGACGTCGGGCCGGTGATCGACGAGGACGCGCGCGAGCGGATCCTCGACTGGATCGAGGAGGCGCGCTCGGCCGGCGCGCGGATCTTGAGCGGCGGCGACCTCGACGGCGACCTGATCCGCCCGACCGTGATCGCCGACGCGGCACCCGACCTGAAGGTCTCCTGCGAGGAGGTCTTCGGGCCCGTGTGCACGGTGAACGCGGTCGACTCGCTCGACGAGGCCGTCGAGCTCGCGAACAGCACGCCGTACGGGCTCCAGGCGGGAGTGTTCGCGCACGGGCTGCGTGAGGCGCTCGATCTGGCCCGGCGGCTCGAGTTCGGCGGCGTCACGATCAACGAGGCGCCGACCTTCCGCGCCGACCAGATGCCCTACGGCGGCGTGAAGGGCTCCGGCAACACCCGCGAGGGCCCGGCCTACGCGGTGCGCGAGCTGACCGAAGAGCGGCTCGTCGTCGTCGATCTCTAGTTTCGCCCCCGCCGGCGCGGGAACGCCGGCCCCATGATCGGAGTCGCGCTCGCAGCGATCGTCGTCGGGATCATCATGACGTTCTTCCTGCCGTGGGTCGGGATCCCCATCGGCGTGGCGGGGCTTCTCCTCCTGATCGCCTTCCTCGCCGGCTGGGGCCGACGCGCGACCCAGAGCCAGCCTTAGATCCGGGTCGTTACACTCGCCGCCCTGATGGCGCGCATGCCGTTCCTGTCCCGGCGCCGTGAGGAGCCAGCGGAGCCGCTAGCGGCCGAGGCCGCTCCCGCGCCGCACCGCCGGCCGCTGCCGTCGGCGTCGCGTCTGCGCCGCGAGCGCCGCACGCTTCTCCGGGTGCGCGAGGAGCGGATCCGCGACCTCGGCGGACTCGTCCTGGAGATGCACCGGCGCCAGGGCTTCCGCCAGGACCTCGTCGACGAGCAGTGCGCGGAGCTCGTCTCGCTCGAGGACCGGCTGCACGAGCTGGACTCGCTGCTCGCGGTCGCCGTCAACGCGCGACGCGCGGCGCCCTCGGCGCGGTGCGAGTGCGGCGCGCCGATCCTCTGGGGCTCGCACTTCTGCGCCAACTGCGGCCGGTCGCACGGCGATCGCCCCGTCGTCGCGTGCGCGAGCTGCGGCGCCGCGATCCCGGCCGAGGCGAAGTTCTGCGCGTCCTGCGGCAACCCGGTCGCGACCGCGGAGTCGTAGGTGGCGGCGCCCGAGCCGCCAGGCGAGTGCCCCCGCTGCGGCACGCCGTACGCCCCGCGCCAGGAGTACTGCCTCGAGTGCGGTCTGCGCCTGCCGGTGACGGGCGGCGTCGTCGGGACGCTCGCGACCGCGTGGCGGCGGCACTTGCCCTACTACCCCGGCGACTGGATCTGGCCCGTTCTCGTCGCGCTCGTGATCGCCGTCGTCGCGGCCGTCGTCGCGATCGTGGCGACGCGCGACTCCGGCGGCGGCAAGACGATCGTCGCGACGACGACGCAGGGGCCTGTGGGCTCGACCGTGACGACCGTCGGGCCGACCGGCCCGACCACGGCCCCCGGCACGACGACCGTGCCGAGCTCCCCGCCGCCCCCGCCGCCGCCTCCTCCGCCGCCGAACCAGCTCGTCTCCTGGCCGAGCGGCACGACCGGCTTCACGGTCGTCCTGAACTCGATCCCGACCTCGACCGGCCGCGCACAGGCCGTCCGGCTCGCGAAGGCGGCGCTCCACTCCGGGCTCACGAACGTCGGCGTGCTCGACTCGTCGCGGTACTCGAGCCTGCACCCTGGCTACTACGTCGTCTTCAGCGGGATCTTCAAGTCGCAGGCCGGGGCGCAGGGCACGCTCTCGAACGCGCAGTCGAGCGGCTACCCGAGCGCCTACGCGCGGCCGATCACGCCCTGAGCCGCCGATGTGTAGCCCGCGCGCCCGGCGGGCATGCCGTTCTGAGGCGTCTCTTCGGGTTCTCTGCCGAGGCAACTCGGCCGGGGACTTTGTAACAGAGGCGCCAGACGGTTAGACTCAGCCCGCGAGCGGGCCTCCGAAGGGAGCTTAACCCGGTGCTAACAAAGCTTTGCGGGGATTTAATAGGGGGACGAAGATACTAGAGATGGACGAGCGAACACTGCACCTAGAGGGCTGTATGTATCAATACTCGCGGGCCATCTACCGCTCAATTAAGGATCTCATCGACCCGTACGTCGACCACGAGACCCAGCTCGAGTATCGCCGCGCAGTGCTCACGGCATGCGAGCAGACGATGGATCGGCTGGCCAAGGATCCGCTCTACTTCGCGAACCCGGCCCGCGCCCTCTTTCAGGATATCCGCCGCTACTTCCCGATCACTTACCAGGCCCAGGTGGCGTGGGCCGTGAACGAAGGCGTGGCCGCCGCGGCCGCCTTCATCCAGGAGCAGATCGAGGCCGGCGCGCTCGATGGCGGCGTCGCCCGGTGCCGCGCGACGACGCGCAAGGGGAAGCCGTGCCAGCGCACGCCGCTCCCCGAGCGCGACTACTGCCCGTCGCACCAGCACCTCGAGCGCAGCAAAGTGGCCGCGTAAGACACAGATTTTCCACAGGCTCGGCGAGGTACTTTCCACAGGGTCGGCGAGGTAGGCTCGCGGAGCCGCATGTCGCACGACACCGACAAGCTCATCCGCCAGCTCTCGCTCGTCGCGTTCCTGATGGCGGAGCGCCGGCCGCTCACGGCTCGGGACGTCCAGCAGCACGTCGAGGGCTACTCCGAGATGTCCGACGAGGCGTTCGCCCGCCGCTACTACTCCGATCGGGCCGAGCTGCACGCGCTCGGCGTCCCGCTCCAGTCGCAGCGCGACGAGTTCACGGGCGAGGAGCTCTATACGCTCCGCTCCGAGCAGTACTTTCTGCCCCCGCTCGAGCTCTCCGACGACGAGCTCGCGACGCTCCAGACCTACCTCTACGCACTCGAGGGCCGCTTCGCCTACGCCGAGCCGCTCCGCCTCGCGCTCCAGAACCTCGCCCTCGGCCGCACGGGCTTCCCCGAGGCGCCGACGCAGACCGCGGTCCGCGTCGACCGGCTCGACCCCGACTACTCGCCCGAGCTCCAGGCCCGGCTCTCGAAGCTCGAGGTGGCGATCTCGAAACAAAGGACGGTCAAGTTCCAGTACACGACGATGTCGGCCGCGCGCGAGCGCGAGCGCACGCTGAACCCATACGCGCTCTTCAACGACCGCGGCGCCTGGTACGTCGTCGGCCGCGACCTCGACCGCGACGCCGAGCGCACCTTCCGCGTCTCGCGGATCCGGGGCGACATCACCTTCGCCACGCGGCGCGAGCGCGACTTCCGCGTGCCAGCCGACTTCGAGATCGCCGGCTACCTCGGCCGGCCGCCGTGGCAGATCGGCGAGCCCGAGGGCGAGGCGCGCATCGAGGTCGGCCCCGACACGGCCTGGTGGGTCGAGCGTGTCTACGGGAGCCGCGGCCGCTTCGAGGACGGCGTCTTCGTCACCGAGTACTCGAGCATCCCGCTCCTCGCCACGTGGGTGCTGCGGCAGGAGGGACGCGCCGTGCCGCTCGAGCCGGAGGAGCTCCGCCGCGAGGTGGCCGAAGCGCTCGAGCGCGTGCTCGAGGCGCACGAGGGCGAGCCGCCGCCCGTAGCTCCCGCCGCGAAGCAGAAGGACGGCGACGAGCCGCCCGCGCGGCCGGCGGGACCCGTTGCGCCGGAGCGCTTCGCCGTCCTCCAGGCGCTCCTCGCCTACCTCCTCGCGGCCTGCGGGGAGGAGCGTGAGGCCGAGATCCCCGCGCACGAGCTGATCGAGCGGCTGCACATCCCTGCGGAGGAGCTCGAGGAGCACCTCTCGCTGCTCAACCTCGTGAACTTCGGCGGCGGCTGCTACACGGTCTACGCGGAGCTCCGCGGCGAGGTCGTGCACGTCGACAAGGAGCTCTACGGCGAGACCTTCCGCGCCTCGCCGCGCCTGACCCCGCTCGAGGCGCGCGCGATCCGCCTCGCGCTCGACTTCGTCGGGCCCGGGATCGCCGCCGAGGCGCACAGCGCCGTCGCGAGCGTGCGGCGCAAGCTCGAGGAGACGTTCGGCCAGTTCGAGCTGCCGCAGACGCCCGAGCGGGAGGTCGAGACCGAGGAGGAGCGGCTGATCGCGACCTTCACGGACGCGATCCACGAGCACCGCCTCGTCGAGGTCGAGTACCAGAAGGAGGGCGAGCAGACGTGGTCGAAGCGGCTCGTCGAGCCGTACTACCTCGAGCGCCAGCTTCCGCACTGGTACGTCCACACGTGGGACCGCACGAGCGACGGCGAGCGGACGTTCCGCCTCGATCGGATGCGGAACGCGCAGCTGCGCGCGGACGGGTTCGAGCCGCGCCCGGGCTTCGAGCCGCACGAGTTCTCGCACGCGCGCCTCGTCCGGATCCTGTACTCGCCGGAGGTCGCACGCTGGGAGGAGGAGAAAGGCGCGCAGCGCCGCCGCGGGGGCTCCGCCGTCGCCGAGCTCCGCGTCGGGAGCGTCGACTGGCTCGTCGGCGAGATCCTCGCCTACCGCGGCGAGGCGGTCGTGCTCGAGCCCGCGGACGTGCGGGCGGCGGTCGCGGCACGGGCGCGTGAGCTGGCGCGGACGGCTACGAAAGCGGTAGCAAGAGCGTGAACGTCGCTCCCTGACGGGGGATCGAGCGGACGTCGAGCGAGCCGCCGTGCGCCTCGGCGATCGAGCGCGCGATGAAGAGCCCGAGGCCGGTGCCGGGCTTGGCCTTTCCGGCCACGCCTGCGCGGCCGAACTTCTCGAAGATGAGCTTCTGCTGCTCGCGCGGGATCCCGGGGCCGTGGTCGCTGACCGCGACGACGACGGCACCGTCCTCGGCCGCAGCGGAGACCTCGACCTCGCCGCCCGCGCTCGAGTACTTCACGGCGTTGTCGATCAGGTTCGACAGCACCTGGCGGAGGCGCTCGCGGTCGCCGCGGACGGACGGGAGCGGCCGGCGCACGTCCGCACGCACCAGGACGTCGTCCTGCCCGAGCGTCGCGGTCGCGACCGATTCCTCCACGAGGCGCACGAGGTCGACGTCGCTGAACGTGTAGCTGAAGGTCCCCGCCTCGATCCGCGACGTGTCGAGGACGTCCGCGATGAGCGCCGCGAGGCGGCTCGTCTCGCTGCCGATCAGCTCGAGGAACGACTGCCGGTGCTCGGGCGTGAGCTCGCGCCAGCGCTCCTGCAGCGTCCGCGCAGCGCCGACCACGGCGGCCATCGGCGAGCGGAGCTCGTGCGAGACGAGCGAGACGAAGTCGGCGCGGAGCGCGGAGAGGCGGCGCAGCTCCTCCACCGTCGTGCGCTCCGCCTCGTAGGCGCGGATGTTCTGGACGGCCGTCGCCACGAGCCGGCCGAGAAGCGATGAGAGCTCGACCTCGTCCGGGCTGAACGCGTCCACCTCGAAGCGCTGGATCGAGAGCATCCCGATCGGCTTCGCGCCGAGGAGGAGCGGCGCGGCGAGGCGGCTGTGCAGGCCGAGCTCGAGCAAGGCCTCCTCTTCCGGGTAGCCGGGGTCGCGCATGTCGCGGCGGACGACCGTGCGGCCGGCCATGGTCTCCTCGAGCACCGAGCCGCGGACGCCGCGCACCATGCCGGGCGGGAAGACGGTCTCGGCGCCCACGCCGGCGGTCGCCATCACCTCCGCGTGGTCGTTCTCGACGAGGACGATCGTCGTCCGGTCGAACGGCACGAGCCCGCGGAGCTCGCGGATGAAGGCCCCGAAGGCCTGCTCCAGCTCGAGCGACGAGCCGAGCGCGCGGGCGCAGCGGTTCGCGGCCTCGAGCAGGTCGACGCGCCGGCCGAGCTCGTCGCGCAGCCGCTCGGCCTCGGCCGCCCGTGAGCCGGCGAGCGCAGCCTCGCGGTCGAGCCGCTCGACGAGGCGGCCCATGACCGTCCCGGTGAGCAGCAGAATGCCGGCGGGGAAGGTGACGCGGTCGGAGCGGAAACCCGGCGGGCCGAACTTGTGCGCGCGCCACCACTCGGCGAAGACGAAGAAGGGAATAAGCAGGAGCGGGAGGCCGAGGCCCCCGGCGAGGCCGTAGCGGAGGCTCGCCTCCGCGATGACGACGATGAGCGCCCAGCGCGTCGGGCTCCCGTACTCGTACGAGTAGACGACGGCGTAGGCGCACACGATCAGGGTGTCGAAGAGGAGCGCGGCCGCCGAGAGGAGCGGCGCGAGCTCCGGGTCGGCCCGCCGCGCGAGGAGGAAGAGCGCGATGCTGCCTGCGGCGAAGAGCCCGGTGGTCGCCCAGGCGGCCGACTCGTAGCCCGGCGGATAGCCGTAGCTGAAGAGGCCGACCTCGAAGGCGGCGAAGACGAGGCCGGCCAGGCGGACCCAGGCGACCCAGCGCTCCACGTCGACGAGACGTGCGAGCTCGATCCGGTCAGGCCTCAAGCCGCTCCTCCAGCCGGCGAAGCGCCCACGAGGCGTGCTCGCGCAGGAGCTCGTCGTCGCTCTCCGCGTAGGCGGCCAGCGTCTCGCGGTGCTCGGGGCCGCCCGAGTTCCCGAGCGCGACGAGCGCGTTTCGGCGCAGGTAGCGCGGGTCGTTCCGCGGGACGTACAGGCGGTCGTAGCGCCGCCGCAGCTCCTCGCCGTCCGCCTCGAGCCACTCGAGGAGCGACACGGTCGGCTCGGCCCCGGCCGGAAGCGGCTCGTCCGCCCGCCGCCGCTCGATGCCTCGGTTCCACGGACAGACGTCCTGGCAGATGTCGCAGCCGTAGACCTGGTCGGCGAGCGGCTCGCGGTACTCCTCCGGGATCGACTCCGGCGACTGCGTCCAGTACGAGAGACACCTCGTCGCGTCGAGCGTGCCCGGCTCGTCGAGCGCGTCCGTCGGGCACGCCTCGATGCAGAGGGTGCAGGAGCCGCAGTCGGCGTGGAGCGGCGGCGTGGGCTCGATCTCGACGTCGGTGACGAGCGTGCCGAGGACGACCCACGAGCCGTGGCGGCGCGTGATCAGGAGCGTGTTCTTGCCGTAGAAGCCGACCCCGGCGCGCGCCGCGGCCTCGCGGTCGACGTGCTGGTTCGCGTCGACGAGGACGCGGTAGCCGCCGCCGAGCCGCCGGCCGAGCGCGTCGAGCCGCTCGCGGAGCACCGCGTAGGCATCCGTCCACGTGTAGCGGGGGAGCCGCCCCTGGCCTGGCTCGGGGTTGGGCTCCGGCGCGTAGTAGCAGAGCGCCGCCGAGATCACGGTGCGCGCCCCGGGCAGGAGCGCCTCCGGGTGGCACGAGACCTCCGGCCGCGCCATCGTGAACTTCATGTCCGCAAAGAGGCCGCGCGCGCGGCGCTCGCGGATGTGCCGCTCGGTCTCCTCGTACGGCCCGGCGGGCGCGGCCCCGACGGCGTCGAGGCCGAGCTCCGCCGCCAGCCGCTCGAGCTCACGGGCCGTCATGGAAGGATTCTGCCCGTGAAGGCGGTGCGCATCCACGAGGACGGCGGGCCGGAGGTCCTGCGGTACGAGGACGCGCCAGATCCGGAGGCCGGGCCGGGCGAGGTGTTGATCCGCCTGCGGGCGGCGTCGCTCAACCACCTCGACGTCTGGGTCCGCAAGGGTCTACCGTCGGTGCCGAAGCCGCGGATCCTCGGGGCCGACGGGGCCGGGATCGTCGAGGCGGTCGGGGAGGGCGTCGACGGGTTCGGGGTCGGCGACCGCGTCGTCATCAACCCCGGGCTCGAGCACGAGGGCCGGATCAGCGTCGTCGGCGAGCACTTCGACGGGACGCACGCGGAGCTGATCGCGCTGCCAGCCTCCGCCGTGTACGCGCTGCCGGACGGGCTCGGCTTCGAGGAGGCGGCGGCGTTTCCGCTCGTCTTCGAGACCGCATATCGCATGCTCGCGACGAAGGCGCGGCTCGAGGCCGGCGAGTGGGTGCTCATCTGGGGCATCGGCGCCGGCGTCGCGACGGCGGCGCTCGCGATCGCGAAGGCGCTCGGCGGCCGCGTGATCGTGACGTCGCGGAGCGAGGCGAAGCTCGCGCGCGCGTTGGAGCTGGGCGCGGACGAGGCCGTGCCAACCGCTGAGGCCGCGGCGAGCGTGAAGGAGATCACCGAAGGGCACGGCGTGGACGTCGTCGTCGAGCACGTCGGCGAGGCGACCTGGGCGACCTCGCTCCAGGTGGCGGCGCAGAGCGGCCGGGTCGTCGTGTGCGGCGCGACGAGCGGCCCGAACCCGCCGGCGGCGCTGCACCGGATCTGGTGGAAGCAGCTGACCGTCTACGGGTCGACGATGGGGATGAAGGCGGATTTCGAGGGCGCCTACGAGCTGGTGCGAAGCGGCCGTGCCCGGCCGGTCGTCGACGAGGTCTTCCCGCTGGCGGAGGCGCGCGCCGCGCACGAGCGGATGGAGGCCGGCGAGCAGCTCGGCAAGATCGTCCTCCGCATCCCGGAGTAGCCCCCGCCTCTCTTTTCTGGTTGACGCGTCTTTTGGGGGCCCCGAAGCCCCCGCCTACGGCTCGACGGTAGCGGGTTTCGCGTCACCCGTGGGTGACGGCGGTGCGCCGAGAGCGTCACGACGTGTGCCGATTTGCGCGCGGCCGCCGCGGCAGGCGGCCCGCGGCTTAGCCGAAGCCGAGGATGAACTTCGCGTCGTCCGACATCTTGTCGGGCGTCCAGGGCGGATCCCACGTGAGCTCCACGTCCACGTCCTCCACCCCGGGGAGCTCGCGGGTGACGCGGTTGATGTCCTCCTGGATCAGCGGCCCCACCGGGCAGCCCATCGACGTGAGGCTGTGCGTCACCTTGACCCGCGGGCCCACGACCTCCACGTCGTAGAGGAGCCCCAGGTCGACGATGTCCATCCCGAGCTCGGGATCCTCGACCTGGCGCAGGGCCTCGATGACCTCGTCCCGCGTGGGCACGAAGCCAGTGTAGTTCCTACGCCCCCGCCTGGAGGTAAGCGCAGGGCCGCGGATCGCGGGCGTACGGCGAGCGGCCGAGCTTCGTGACGACGAAGCGCGCTTCGTCCAGCTCGACCTCGTCGCCCTCGACCGGCGCGGCGCCGTCACGCTCCAGGACCTCGTAGCGGGCGCCGGTTTGGACGAAGAGAAGGTGCTGGGTCGCCTGCGGCGCCTGCGCAGCCGACGCCGCTTCGACGGCCTGCTCCAGCTCGCGGGCCCGCAGCTCGTGCCGCTCCGAGGCCGCCTCGGCCGCCTCGGCGCGCCGCGTGGCTTTGTCTCGGGCCTGGACCAGCTCCTGAACTCGCCGAGCCTGCTCGCGCAGCGCCGCCTCCGACGCTTCGGCTTGCTCACGCGCCTCGGTGACGCGCCGTTCGAGCTCGACGATGCGACGCTCGTACTTCGTCGACGCGGCATCCCACTCCCGCTGAAGCTCTTCCAGCCGGCCCGCCTGTGCCGCCGACCGCTGCTCCAGCTCCGCGTACGCCTGCGTGGCCACCTCCGCCTCGCGCGCCGACACCTCGGCCATCTCCGCGCGTTCCCGCGCCTCCGAGACCTGCCGCGTTAGCTCCTCCGCCCGCCGCTCGTGCCCCGCGACGGCCTGCTCCGCCTCGGCTGCACGCGCCGCCGCGGCATCCCGCTCCAGCCCAAGCTTCTCGAGCCGGCCCGCCTGTGCCGCCGACCACTGCTCCAACTCCGCGTACGCCTGAGTGGCCACCTCCGCCTCGCGCGCCGACACCTCCGCCGCCTCCGCGCGTTTCCGCGTTTCAGTGACCTGCCGCGTGAGCTCCTCCGCCCGCTGCTCATGCCCCGCGACGGCCTGCTCCGCCTCGGCCGCGCGCTCCGCCGCGGCATCACGCTCCCGCTGAAGCTCCTCGAGCCGGCCCGCCTGGGCCGTCGACCGCTGCTCCAGCTCCGCGTACGCCTGCGTGGCCGCCTCTGCCTCGCGCGCCGCGGCCATCGCCTCCTCCGCGCGCTTGCGCGCCTCCGCCACTTCCTGGCCGAGCTCCTCCGCCCGCCGTTCGTGCTTCGTAACCGCCTGTGCATGCTCGGCCCGAGCTTCGTCGCGATCGCGCTCGAGCTGCTCGAGCCGCTCGGCCAGCTCCTCCTTCGCCGCCTCGGCCTCGGCAAGATCGCGACGAGCCGCGTCGCGCTCGCACTCGACGATCTGAAGGCGCTCTTCGGTCGGCGCGAGCTCCCCGACCCGCTCGGTGACCTCGTGGCGCGCCGCGTCGCGATCGCGCTCGACCTCCTCCAGCTGCTGCTCGAGCGCGGATTGGCTCGCAGTCGCCGCGTCCAGAGCTGTCCGCGCCTGCGCCAGCTCGACCTCGAGCCGGCCCGCCTTGGCGGCGGCCTCGTCGGCGCGGCGCGCCTCCTGCTCCGCGGTGGACTCGGCGGCCGAGACCCGCTTTCGCACCTCCGACCGTTTCTCCTCGAGGTCCTTCGCCCGCTCGCCGAGCGCCTGCAGCTCCTTCTGGGCCCTCGCTGCGCGACCCCGCTCCGCTTCGGCGCGGGCGACGAGCGTCTTCTGCTCGCGCTCCAGCTCCCGGGCACGCTCCTCGGCCGCCGCCACGCGTCCGGACTCGTCGGATCGCTTCCGCGCGAGCTCCTCGGCGCGCCGCTCGTGCTCGGCGGCAGCCTCGCGGGCGGCGAGGACGGCCTTCCGCTGCTCCTCGACCGTGCGGGCGAGCTCCTTCGCCCGCCGTTCGTGCTCCCGCGCCGCCTCCTGCGCCGCCTCGACGCCCGCCTGCTGGCGGCGCTCGAGGTCGGAAAGCCTCGCCTGGAGCTGCCGAGCCGTTTGCTCGGCGCTCTCCCGCCCCTCCTTGTCGGCCTGGCGCGCCTGCTCGAGCTCGGCCACGGCGAGCTCGCGCTCCTGCATCGCCGACTCGGCCTGCGCAAGGCGCGTGCGCCGCTGCTCGAGCTCCTCTGTCCTTCGAGCCACCTCGGCTGCCGCGGCCTCTGCTCCTTCGACTGCAAGGGCCGCCTCGTTCTGCGCCTCCGCCAGCGCCTGCTCCAGCTTGGCGGCGGTCGTCTGCGCAGCCTCGAGGGAGCGGCGAGTGGCGTCCCGCTCAGCCGTGATCTGCTCGAGCCGGCGCGCCCGCTCCTCGGCCTCGCGCCGGGCGGCGGCAAGTGACCGCTCGAGCTCGGCAGCGGGCTCCGCTTCGAGCTCCGCGATGCGGGCCTCGGCGGCGGCGAGCCGAGCCCAGTGCTCCTCGAGCTGCGGCTCGAGTTGAGCGAGCGGGATGTCGCCGGAGAGATGTTCGACGCCCCCGTTGCCGTTCGCCTCCGACTCCGGTTCCGAATCGGCGGAAGGCGACCCGGCAGCGTCGGTCGGAGCCATCGTCGGCCGGCGCGTCGTATGGCGCCGCTCGATCTCCGCCCGGAGACCGGTGCCGAAGCCCTCCTCGGTCTTCAGCTCGATCCCGTACTGCTCGGCCAGCGCATCCGTCAGCGCAGGCCCCGAGACATGGCCGCGCTCGACCAGGATCTGACCGAGCCGCTTCCCGGTCGTCTGGTGCGCCGCCAGGGCCTCCTCGAGCTCCTCGGCCGTCAGCAGGCCCTTCTCCACGAGGAGTGCCCCAAGCGGGCGCCACGTGACGCGCGCCGCAGTCACAGATGCGATTTCGGCTCGACGGCTGCCGGGCTTGAGCCCATGTTCGCTCTCCTAGAGCCCGTTCGTATACCGACAGCGTCGGCTGTCAGCGCAGGAGCGCCGCGACCGCCGGGCGAGCTCGGAGAAGTTCGCCGAAGCACTCGTCGACCAGCCCGTCGAACCGGGATGGAAGCGTGCCGTCGATCTCTGCCTCGTTCCGCAGGTAGAAGAGCGTGTAGCGCCACTCGTCCGCGCGGTCGGGGAAGTCCTCTGCGTGCTCCTCGACGAGCCGGGTGAGGGTGTCGAGGCTCCATCCGGACCCAGCCGGCGGCTCCGGGCGCTCGGGCCGGGACGGCACGCGAGGCTCTGTGCGCTCCACGGCTTCAGGGAGGACATACTCGCGCTCCTCGAGCGCCTTTCGGCGTTGCTCGAGATCGGCCGCAGCGGTCAGGACGGCACGCTGGCGACCCGCGAGCCTTTGCTCGTGCTCGGCGAGCTCGCGCTCACGATCCACGAGCTCTGCGGCTCGCGTCTCGAGCGCGAGCTTCTCGGCGCTGCCGTCCTCGGTCGGGGGCTCGAGCTCACGCGATAGACGGGCCTCGTCTCGCTCGGTGCCGACCTCCTGCAGCCGGCGCACCAGATCCTCCGTCTCGCGCCGCGCCGCGGCGAGCGCCAACTCGAGCTCGGCGATCCGCGACTCACGGGCGGCGAGATCGGTCTCGGCGGCCACGAGCCGCGCCCACTGTTCCTCGAGCTGCGGCTCGAGCTCGGCAAGGGGCACGTCGCCGGGAACGTGCTCGACGACGTGCTCGACGTCGCCGTTCCCGTTGCCGCCGTTCGTCTCGATCAGAGCCGGAGTCTCGTGCGGCGCGTCGGCAACGGCCTCCTCGGCCGCGGCCGGCGGGCGGCGCGTCGAGTGCCTGCGCTCGATCTCGGCGCGGAGGCCGGTACCGAATCCCTCCTCGGTCGTCAGCTCGATGCCGTACTGCTCGGCGAGCGCGTTCGTGAGCGCCGGCCCGGAGACGTGGCCGCGCTCGACCAGGATCTGACCGAGCCGCTTGCCCGTCGTCTGCTGCGCCGCCAGCGCATCCTCGAGCTCCTCGGCGGTGAGCAGTCCTTTCTCGACGAGGAGCGCGCCCAGCGGGCGCCAGGTGACGTGGGCCGCAGTCACAGACCCTCTTTTCGGCTCGGCGGCCGCTCGGCTTGAGCCTTATCAGACGCCGGGCAGGCGAACCTCTTCGCGCCGCTCCCGCGCGAAGAAGTGGATCCCGTCCACGAAGCGCACCCAGTTGCAGCGCGTGCACATGACGAGCGAGCGCGTGCGGGCGCTGTCGGCGAGGAACTGCACGCCGCGCAGGAGGTCGCCGTTCGAGACCCCCGTCGCGGCGACGATCGTCTCGCCTGGCGCGAGGTCGTCGAGCGTGAAGACGCGGTTCACGTCCTCGATGCCTTGGGCGCGGGCGCGCTCGATCTCCGTCCGCGTCGTCGGCCAAAGCTGCGCCTGGAGCTCGCCGCCCAGGCAGCGGAGGGCGGCGGCGGAGATGACGGCCTGGCGCGTGCCGCCGATGCCGATCGAGAGGTGGTCGTTCGTGCCGCGGATCGCGGCCGAGATCGACGCCGTGACGTCGCCGTCCTGGATCAGCTTGATGCGCGCGCCGGCCGCGCGGATGTCCTCGATCAGGTCGTGGTGGCGCGGCCGGTCGAGGACGATCGTCGTGATGTCGTTCGTGCGCCGGCCGAACGCGTCGGCGATCGCGCGGATGTTGTCGCCGACCGGCCGCAGGAGGTCGATGCGGCCGCGCGCAACCGGGCCGACGGCCATGCGCCGCATGTACATCTGCGGCAGCGTCGTCAGGGACTCCGGCTCGCCGACGGCGATCATCGACATCGCGCCGTTGCCGCCGCGCGCCACGACGCCGCGCCCCTCGAGCGGATGGACGGCGAGGTCGAAGGCGTCGCCGCCGCGACCGAGCTCCTGGTCGATCGGGAGCTGCTCCGTGTCGTTCGCGCCGATGACGACGCGGCCGCGGATCGGCATGTCGTCGAGCGCGTTGCGCATCGCAGCCACGGCCTCGCCCTCGGCGGAAGCCTCGTCGCCGCTTCCGAGCCAGCGGGCCGCGGCAAGGGCGGCGCTCTCGGTCACGCGCGCGTAGCTCTCGCAAAGGCAGGGCTGCCGGCGGCCGGTCTCGCCCTCCGCGCGCTCGTCGACGCTCCGCGTCACCTCCACGGACTCCATTGTCCTAGAAGATCCCCTGGACCGGCCAATAGCAACCTGCGGCAACGAGCGCGGCGGCCGGGAGCGTGAGCACCCACGCGGTGACGATGTTCCCGGCGACGCCCCACCGCACCGCCGAGAGCCGCTTCGTCGCGCCTGCGCCCATCACCGCGCCGGAGACGACGTGCGTCGTCGAGAGCGGGTAGCCGTAGTGCGTCGCCAGGTAGATCGTCGCGCCGGCCGACGCCTGCGCGGCGAAACCGCTCTCGGGCTCCATCTGGAACACGCGCTGCCCAAGCGTGCGGATGATCCTCCAGCCGCCCGCATACGTCCCGAGCCCGATCGCGAGGCCGGCGGCGACCTTCACCCAGGTCGGGATGCTCAGGCTCGCCACGTCGCCGTGCCGGTGCAGGACGAGCGCGAGCGCGATCACGCCCATCGTCTTCTGCGCGTCGTTCGCGCCGTGCGTGAACGCGACCCACGTCCCGGTGCCGAGCTGCCCGAGGCGAAAGCTGCGGCTCGCGACGCCGGGGCTCAGCCAGACGAAGGCCCAGTAGATGAGGAGCAGGAGCAGGAACGCTGCGCCGAACGCGATCGCGGGCGCAGCGAGCGCGGGGATGACGACCTTGTGCGCGATCCCGTGCCAGAGCACGCCCTTCGAGCCCGACTGGACGAGCGCCGCGCCCACAAGGCCGCCGATCAGCGCGTGCGACGAGCTCGACGGGAGTCCGAACCACCACGTGAGCAGGTTCCATGCGATCGCGCCGGCGAGCGCGGCGATGAGCGTCTGCTGCGTCGCGAGGTTCGCGTCGATGAGCCCCTTGGCGACGTTCTTCGCCACCGCGGTCGTGACGAAGGCGCCCGCGAGGTTGGCCACGGACGCGATGAGCACGGCCACCCGAGGCGTGACCGCGCGCGTCCCCACCGAGGTGGCGATCGCGTTCGCCGTGTCGTGGAAGCCGTTCGTGAAGTCGAAGCCGAGCGCGACGACGATGACGACGACCAGTAAGACGTCGTTCAACGGCTCAGCGGTTCTTGACCACGATCGCCTCGAGTACGTCCGCCGCGTTCTCGCACGCGTCGACCGCCTCCTCGAGCGCCTCGTGGATGTCCTTCCAGCGGATGATCGCGATCGCGTCGTCGGAGGTGCGGAAGAGCTCGGACACCGCCTCGCGGTTCAGCCGGTCGCCCTCGTCCTCGAGCTCGCGGAGCTCCATCAGCTGCCGGCTCGAGTCCTTGAAGCCTTCGAGGCGCGCGACCGCCTCCTGCAGCTTGGACGCGGCCCGAAGGATCACGTCCCCTTGCGCCTTCGCCGCCGGCCGGATCTCCCGGACGCCGTAGCCGACGATGTTCCCCGCCGCCTCGTCCACGTGGTCGCAGATGTCGTCGAGCGCCGTGGCCAATCGGTACATGTCGTCGCGGTCGAACGGCGTCACGAAGGTGCGGTTCAAGAGGTTCACGACCTCGTGCGTGAGCCGGTCGCCCTCGTGCTCGAGATCCTTGATGTTCCGGATCCGCTCCTGCGAGCCGTTCGGCGCCTGGGCGAGGAGGTCGACGAGAGCGCGGGAGATCGCGACCGCGTTCGCCGACGCCTCGTTGAAGAGGTGGAAGAACTCCTTGCGCTGGGGAACGAGCGTGATCCGCGCCATCGCCGTCCGGCGTCTTCTAACAGGTTTGCTCGGTTCGGCCGTCCGAGGCTGGTGCTACCTTGGGTTCGGAAGCCGATGGAAAGCCCAGTTTTCCAGGCGTTCTGTGGTGCAGGCGAGCCTGCCTTCGCGAACCGCGCCGAGCTCGAGTGCGCGAAGGTCCTCGACTACTACGGCATCCCCTGGGAGTACGAGCCGCGGACGTTCGTGCTCGAGGAGGACGAGGACGGGCGCGTCGTCGAGGCGTTCACGCCCGACTTCTACCTGCCCGAGCAGGACCTGTACCTCGAGATCACGATGATGAAGCAGTCGCTCGTGACTCGGAAGAACCGCAAGCTGCGGAAGTTCCGGGAGCGGTATCCGGAGACCCGGATCAAGCTCTTCTACAAGCGCGACGTCGAGCGACTGGCCGAGCGATACCACCTCCGGCTCGCCTCCTGACCGCCCCCGACTCCCCGGTGGGAGAGGTCTATCTCACCGCGGAGGACATCGCCGCGCGCGTGCGCGAGCTCGGCGCGGAGATCGCCGCCGACTATGCCGGCCGCGAGCCGCTCCTCGTCGCGGCGCTCAAGGCGAGCCTCTTCTTCGTGACGGATCTGTCGCGCGCGATCTCCATCCTCCACCACCTCGACTTCATCGAGCTCCAGGGCTACGACGGGGCGGCGACGGGCGGTCACACCGAGATCCGGCTCCTGAAGGACCTCGACGCGGTCGTGACCGATCGGGACGTGATCGTCGTGGAGGACGTCGTCGACACCGGGCTCACGCTCCACTACCTCTGCCGCACCCTGCGCCTGCGCTCGCCGCGCTCGCTCGCGGTCGCGACGCTTCTCGACCGGCCGTACCGCCGCCTCGTCGACGAGCTGCCGGTCCGCTACGTCGGCTTCACGGTGCCGGACGAGCTCTTCGTCGGCTATGGCTTCGACCTCGACGAGCGCTACCGCAACCTGCCCGACCTGCACGTGTTGCGGACGCGCTAAGCGAGCCGCTCCCTCAGCCGCGGCCGCGGCTGACGGCAAACGCGACGATGACCACCGCCACGACGGGCAGGAGCCAGACGAAGGCAAGCCTCGCGAGCGAGTGGACGAATCGGCGCCTCACGCGAGGCGCAGTCAGTGTGTGCCGCAGTTCCACCTCTCCCCCTTCCTCAGAGAGGGTTCGGAGTATCCCAGGATCGCTCGCGATTTTCTAGGTCTACGCTCGCGCTTTTCCAGATTTAGGCTAGGCTAACTTTTGATGCTCGCCGCGCACGCAGACGGCGTCGCCGGTGCCGCTGCACGCGGCCGCGGCGTCCTGCGCGGGCAGCAACAAGGGCGCCTTCGGCTCTGGCCCTTCCTCGGCCCCGCGTTCATCGCCTGCGTCGCCTACATCGACCCGGGTAACTTCGCGACCAACGTCGCCGGCGGGTCGAAGTTCGGCTACACGCTGCTCTGGGTGATCGTCGCATCGAACCTGATGGCGATGCTGATCCAGACCCTCTCCGCGAAGCTCGGGATCGCGACGGGGCAGAACCTCCCCGAGGTCTGCCGCGAGCGCTTCTCGCGCCGGACGGCGATCGGGCTCTGGCTCCAGGCCGAGGTGATCGCGATGGCGACCGACCTGGCCGAGTTCCTCGGCGCCGCCCTCGGCTTCCACCTCCTGCTCGGGATCGGCCTCTTCCCGGCCGCGCTCGTCACCGGCGCGACCGCCTTCGCGATCCTCGGGCTCCAGCGCTTCGGCTTCCGGCCCTTCGAGGCGACGATCGCCGCCATCGTCGCCTTCATCGGCGTCTGCTACCTCGGCGAGCTCTTCAAGGCGAAGCCGCCGATCGGGACCGTCGCGCACCACGCGGTCGTACCGCAGTTCGCCGGGGGCGATTCGGTCCTGCTCGCGGTCGGGATCCTCGGCGCGACGGTCATGCCGCACGTGATCTACCTCCATTCCGCGCTCCTCCAGAACCGGATCCGGCCGGAGACCGACGAGCAGGCGCGGACGCTCATGCGCTTCACGCGCATCGACGTCGTCCTAGCCATGACCATCGCGGGCCTGATCAACATGGCCATGCTGGTGATGGCCGCGAGCGTCTTCTTCAAGAGCGGTCTCATCCACGTCGAGTCGCTCGAGACGGCGCACAAGACGCTCCAGCCGATCCTCGGCGGCGGCGCGAGCACGCTCTTCGCGCTCGCGCTGCTCGCGTCCGGCCTGTCGAGCTCGACCGTCGGCACCCTATCGGGCCAGATCGTCATGCAGGGCTTCATCCGCCGACAGATCCCAGTGGTCGTGCGGCGGCTCGTCACGATGGTGCCCGCGCTCGTCGTCGTCGGGATCGGCGTCGACCCGTCGCGGACGCTCGTGATCAGCCAGGTCGTGCTCTCGTTCGGGATCCCGTTCGCGCTCATCCCGCTCGTCCTCTTCACGAGCCGGCGCGACGTGATGGGCGTGCTCGTGAACCACCGGGCGACGACCGTCGCTGCCGCCGTCGTCGCGACGCTCATCTCGGCGCTGAACGTCTTCCTCCTGATCCAGACGTTCTCCGGCCTCTAGGGCCGTACCCGAACGGCGATCGATACGTTTATGTGTTGTAATGAAGAAGTAAAGTCGTCTCCCGACGACGCCGGCCGTCTCCCCCGGGGCGGCCGGTTGTTTTCCTAGAGGTAGCCGAGCGGGTCGACCGGCGCACCGTTGACGCGCACCTCGAAGTGGAGGTGCGGGCCGAAGCAGTGCCCCGTGCAGCCGACGTAGCCGATCACCTGACCCTGCGCGACGGTCGCTCCGTTGCCGACCGCGAGCGCCGACTGGTGCCCGTACGCCGTCGCGAGGCCGTGGCCGTGGTCGATCACGATCAGGTTCCCGTACCCGGACATCCAGCCCGCGTAGATGACCGTCCCGGCCGCGGCGGCGTGGATCGGCGTGCCGTAGGGGACGCCGATGTCGATCCCCTCGTGCATGCGTCCCCAGCGCATCCCGAACGGGCTCGTGATCGGCCCCTGCACCGGCCAGATGAGCCCGCTCGCCGAGACGCCGCTGCCGGTCGAGTAGCCGCCGGCGGAGCTGCGCGCCTGCGCCGCCTGGATCCGGGCGGTGAGCTGCGCGCTGACCTGCGCGAGGGCGTCGGCCTCGTTCAGGAACTCCCGCTCGCTCGCCTTGACCGATGAGAGGCTCTGCCGCTCCTCCGTCCGCGTCGAGACGAGTGCCAAGCGGCTCGCCAGGAGGCGGTCGTGGACGGCGCGCTGCTCGCTCGTCCGCACCGCGATCGTGTGCGTCTCGGCCGCTACGCCGGCGCGGGTCTGGTGCGTGCGGGCACGCGCCGCGGCCATGGCCGTCTTGGCGGACGCGACCTCGTCTGCGAGCTGGTGGTCCTGCGAGCCGATCTTGTTCAGGTAGTCGAGCTGGTCGATGAGATCGGACAGGCTCGTGGTGGCCAGGAGGACGGCGACCGTGTCGGGGTTGTCAGACTCGTAGATGGCGACGAGGCGCAGGTCGAGCCGGCGCTCCGCCTCGCGGTACTGCGCGCGGAGGAAGACGAGGCGGCGGCTCTCGAGCCGGTAGAGCGCCGTCAGCCGGTCGAGCTTCTGCCGGTGGAGCGCGAGGTCGCGCTCGAGTGCGCTGAGTCGGTCGGTCGCGCTCGCCACCTGGCCCTCGAGCGTGCGGATCTGGCCATTCAGCGTCGAGATCTTCGAGGTCAGCACGCCCTCCTGGGCCCGCGCGCCCGCGATCCGGTCGTGGAGCGCCTGGATCCGGTCCTCGACTGCCTGCTTGCGCTGGTACACGTCGTCCCCCGCGGCCGGGGCGGTGAGGACGAGCGGGAGGAGGAGTAGGCCGAGAGCGAGCCGTCGGGCCATAGGCGAAGGTTCGTCAAGCGGCCGGACGACCCTGCCGCGCCGGCAAATCTACGCGATATTGCAGGAAATTTCTAGTTCCGAGGTCCGGGCTCGGGGACGAGCGGCGGCGCCGGCGGGGTGATCTCGTCCGGCGGATAGGGCTCAGGTACCGGTTCCGGGGTGATGGGCTCAGGTGACGGCGAAGGCGGCGGCTGCGGTTCCTGCGGCTCGGGGATCTCGGGCTCGAGGGCACGCAGCGTCTGGGCCGCGCGGACGCGCAGCGGTCCGACGAGCCGGCGGTAGTCGTCGTCGGAGACCTTGCCGGTGCGGTGGTCGAACTCGAGCTCCTTGAGCGCCGCGAGCGCGCGATCCCGCTCCTCGGCGAGCTCGAGCGTCCGCCGCTCCAGCTCGTCCTGCCGCTCGAAGCGATCGGCCGCCGGAGAGGGGTCGCGGAGGAACGGGAGCGCAGCGAGCACGACCGCCGCAGCAGCCACGATGGCCGCGATCGCGAGCGCTGCAGTCACACCCGGACGAGCGCGCCCTCGGCGCGGTACCGGGCCGCGAGTCGGCGCTCCTCGCGCGCGTCGGGCCAGAGCGTGATCAGCGAGCCGAGGACGAAGACCGCGCCGGCGAGCCAGATCAGGTTCACGAGCGGCTTCACGAGCACCTTGAAGTAGACGCCGCCGCCCTTCGCGTCGATCTGGTCGGCGATCACGTACACGTCCTCGAGGGTCAGGAAGCTGTGCCGGATAGCGACCTCGTTCGAGCTCGAGCGCTCCGCCGGGTAGTAGTTCTTGCCGGGCGCGATCGAGCCGAGCGAGCGGCCGCCGCGGGAGAGGAGCAGGTGCGTGCGCAGCTCGCGCGCGTTCGAGCTCTGGCCCTCGGTCGTGCCCTGGAACGCGAGCGTGTAGCCGGCGACCTCCATCGACTGGCCGGGCCGGAGGTGCCGCTCGCGGACGGTCTGGTACGCGCTCGAGCCCGCCACGCCGATCGCGAGCAGGACGACGGCGGCGTGGACGACGTACCCGCCGTAGCGGCGCCGGTTCCGCGCGACGAGCGAGCCGAAGGCGGCCGGCCACGAGCCGCCGGCGAGGCTGCGCCGCGCCCGCGTGCCGCGCGCGAACTCGAGCGCGATCGAGGCGAGGACGAAGACGGAGAACGAGTACGCGATCAGCCCGGGCCGCGAGGAGCCGGCGCCGAGCGCGATCAGCGCGATCCCGGTCGCGACGGCGAGGAGTGCCGGTCCCAGGAAGGCGTTCCCAAGCGCGCGCAGCGAGGCGCGCCGCCAGGCGACGAGCGGCCCGATCCCCATCAGCAGGAGGAGCGGCAGCCCGAAGATGCGGAGGAAGAAGTCGTAGTACGGGCGCGCAATCGTCACGGTCTGGCCGCGAACGGCCTCGGAGAGGAGCGGGAACGCGACGCCCCAGAGGATCGTCAGGCAGAGCGCGACGAGCAGCAGGTTGTTGTAGAGGAAGGTCGCCTCGCGCGAGACGAGCGATTCGAGCCGCGTCCGCGCGCGCAGCATCGGCAGCCGCGCGAAGACGAGCGCGAGCGAGCCCGCCGTGACGGCGCAGATGAAGCCGAGAAGCCACGGCCCGACCTTCCCCTGCGCGAACGAGTGGATCGAGTTGATGACGCCCGAGCGGGTGAGGAAGTCGCCGAAGATCGCGAGGCAGAACGCGAGGACGACGAGCAGCATGTTCCAGACCTTCAGCATCCCGCGCTTCTCCTGGATCATCACCGAGTGCAGGAACGCCGTCGCCGCGAGCCACGGCATGAGCGCGGCGTTCTCGACCGGATCCCACGCGTAGTAGCCGCCCCACCCCACCTCGACGTAGGCCCAGTGCGCGCCGAGGAGCTGGCCGACGCCGAGGAACGTCCAGGCGACGAGCGTCCAGCGGCGCGTGACGACGATCCACATCTCGTCGCCGCGGCGCGCGAGCAGCGTCGCCATCGCGAACGCGAACGGGATCGCCAGCCCGACGTAGCCGAGGTAGAGCATCGGCGGGTGGATCAGCATGTACGGGTTCTGGAGGCTCGGCGTCAGGCCGAGGCCGTCCGGCGGCGCGGTCTGCGTGTGGAACGGGCTCGCGATCGCGACGACGAGGAAGGCAAAGAAGGCACCGATCGTCCCCAGAATCGGCACGACCCAGGCGAGGAGGTCCTGCCCCGCGCGCCGCGCCGCGAGCACGGCGATCGACGAGTAGCCGGTGAGGACGAGGAGCCAGAAGAGGAGCGAGCCCTCCTGACCGCCCCAGAGCGCCGAGATCCGGTAGCGCGCCGGGAGCTCCGAACTCGTGTGCTCGGCGACGTACGCGAATGTGAAGTCGTGGCGGAGGAGCGCCGCGACGAGGACGGCGACCGCGACCGCCGTCGCGCCGAAGCCGGCAAGGAGCGCGTTGCGGGCGGAGAGCGCGAGGCGGCGTCTGCGGCGCGCGGCCGCGTAGCCGCCGGCGAGCGCGGCGTAGGTCAGGCAGCCGAAGGCAACGAGGAGCGCGGCGCGGCCTAGAGGCGCCATTGGCTCAGCTCTTGGCGGTGTACTTGGAGGGGCACTTCGTCACGAGCGTGCCGGGCACGGCGACGAAGGCCCCGCGACTGACGCGACCGTCGACGACGATGTCGCGGCCGGTGCGGAAGAGGTCGGGCACAGAGCCGTGGTAGACGACGCGGGTGCTGGTGGTTCCGTTGACGTCGCGGACCCGGAAGCGCATGCCGGCCGCGCTGTGAGATTGGCCGCTGACCGGGCCGACCACTTTGCCGACAAGCGACACGCGCCCGGTGTGTCCGGCAAGCTGGCTCGGCCTCAGCGACGGCGTGCCGCCGCCGGCGAGCGCGGTATAGACGAGGAAGATCGCCAGGACCCCCGCGACCGAGAGTGCGATGACGAGCCGCGCCGGGCTCCGTTTCCCGCCCACGCGGCGATTTTAGCCCGCCTAGGCTTCGCGGGAGGGCGCTTCTCGACGGTCCGGGATGCGGTACCCGTGATCGTGGCAGAGCGATCCGGGCGCGTCCTCGGTGAGCGCGTCGCAGTAGCCCTTGCCGTAGGCCGCCCGCATGAAGGCCGCGACGACGTCGATGTTCCAGTCGGTGATCTCGCCAGCCTCGCGCCAGAGATCCGAGAGCCGGAGGTCGATGTCGAGCTCAAGTAGGTCGATCCGCGAGGGCCGCTTCGCCATTGGAGGCAGGGTAGGAACCGCGTCGGACGGAGCCTTCCCGGAACACATCAATTGACTTGGGTTCATACGAACGTAGGCTTACGTTGTGCTGTCATCCAACACAATCAACGTCGCGAGCTTTATCGCTTCCGTTGCTTCGCTAGTCCTGGCCGTAACGGCGGTGTGGCTCTCGTTCCGATTTTTCACTCTTTCCTCTCAATCCTCAAACGCGATCCAGCGAGCGGCATCCGAGATTGAGTCCGGTGTTAATCGGCTTGAAGCGCTCTTCGAGAAGATGTACAGCGACACCTTTGGAATCGTGCGAGACACGTATGCGGACATACGCAAGCACGCCTGGCCTAGCGAACCCGAGGCTGCTGGCCCGGCCGCTATAGAGGAACGCGCCGAGGAGAAGGTCGCCGAACTGCGGCAGGAAACGACCCAACAGATCTCGAGGCTCATGAATGAGATAGGTAGCAAGGACGAGCAGATCGCTGCTCTACAGGCGCTCGTTCAGACCGCCATAGACCAATCGCGCTCAGCGGAGGTAGAAGCTCGTGAAGAGACGCTCAGAGAGGCTGTTCTACGAGCGCTGGAGAGCGGGCCGATGGCTGCTGAGAGGCTTGTGTCTCGCCTCGAGCAAAGGGGTTTTGACTTCTACAAGGCAATCCAGGAGCTGCAGGACATGGCCCAGGAGGGACTTGTGACGTGGCCGCGCTATAAGAAGGAAGGTCGGACTTCTCTGGGTCCCGACGACCGTGTAACGCTGACCGAACAGGGCAGCGCGTCGGTAGGTGCCTTGGGCTCGTAAAGCTCGTAGTGAGTTAAGACACGCGGCGAGGGGCTTCCGTTAGCGTGCACCGTATGGGCGAGCTGAAGTTCGGGCCCGCGCGGGTGCCCTCGCAGGAGAGCCCGGAGGCGGCGGTCGAGATCCTCCTCGAGCGCGGCTACACCGCCTGCGAGATCGACTTCGAAGGCCGCTTTTGGATGGACTACGACTTCGCGACGCGGCTCGGGGGGCTCGCGCGCGAGCACGACATCGCGCTCTCCGTCCACGCGCCGATCGCCGGCTTCATGGGACACGCCGAGCGCGGCAAGAAGCTCAACATGGCGGTCGGGATGCTCGACCACTCGGCCGGGATCGCGAAGGCGGCCGGCGCGGAGCTCGTCGTCTTCCACCCCGGCTTCCTGCTCGGCCGCACGCGCGAGGAGGCGCTCGACTCCGTCTGCGAGCAGCTCGGCGAGCTGCGCGCGCGCCTGGAGAAGAAGGACCGCGCCGTGCCGTTCGGCGTCGAGGTGATGGGCCGCGTCCGCGAACTCGGAACCGCCGACGACGTCGTCGAGATCTCGCGCCGCTGCGGCTGGGTCCGCCCCGTCCTCGACTTCGCGCATATGCATGCGACCTCGGACGGCGCGTTCACGAGCGTGGAGCCGTTCCTCGAGACGCTCGAGGCCGCCGACGACGCGCTTCCGCCCGGCGCGCCCTTCCACATCCACTTCTCCGACATCGCGTACGCGAACCGGAACGAGACGAAGCACCTCCCCTACGGCGAGGGCACGCTGCGCGCCGAGCCGCTCGGGGAGGCGCTGACCCACTTCGAGCGCCCGGCGACGGTGATCACCGAGTCGCCGGACGAGGCGTCACATCAAGCGATTCGAGCGGCTCTCTTCGCCATCGTCGGCGAGAGCTCGGCCCACCGGGCCTCGTAGGGCGCGGCTTCCTCTTCGCGGCCGCGCTCCTTCAGGAACTGCGTGAACGTCCACAGCGGCTCGATCGCGAACAGCTTGAACGACGCTGCCGCGTCCACCGCCTGGCGCATCAGCTGCTCCGCCTCCTCGTCCCGGCCTTGCGCCGCGCGGACGACGCCGAGGGCCATCGTCGTCGTGATCAGCGACGTCGCGTCCTCCGGGCCGACGGTCTCGAGCGCGCTCAGCGCCAGCCGCTCCGCCTCCTCGACCCGGCCCGTGCGGACGAGGAGCTGGGCCAGGCGACGCTCGACCTCGCAGAGGAACGCGCGGTCGCCCATCGGGCGGAGGATCCGCATCGCCTCGCGGTACAGCCGCTCGGCGGTCATGTCGTCGCCGCGCCGCTCGGCCACGCGCGCCAGCATCATCCGCGCATGGGCGGCCTGCTGGGCGACACCCAGCTCGTCGAAGAGACGCCGTGATTCCGAGTACGACCCCTCGGCTTCCTCGACCTCCTCGCGCAGGAGGTGCAGCGACCCGTCCGTGGAGAGCGCCGCGGCCCGCGCGCGGATGCTTCCGCTCTCCTCGGAGAGCGCGAGCGCGCGCCGGACGAGGTCCTCGGCGCGGTCGAGCTCGAGCCGCGACAGATAGGCCATGGCGAGCCCCTGCGCCGCGAGCGTCTCGAGATCCTTCCGGCCGGCGACGGTCGCGACGACGAGCGCCTGCTCCATGTAGCGGAGGTCCTCCTCGGACTCGCCGAGCCAGCCGGACACGTGCGCCCGCGTCACGAGCGCTTCGAACTGCGCGAGCGCGTGATCCGAGTCGGCGAGCTTCTCGAGCGCCTCGTCGGCGAGCTCGCGGGCGCGGATCGCATCGGCGCTCTGGTTCAGCGCCACCTCGGCAAGCGCCGTGAGCGCGCGGCCATGGAGCTGTCGGTCGTGCGCCTCGGCGGCACCCGCACGCACGTCCTCCATCTCGACCGCGACGGCCGGGTAGTCCGCGAGGCGCCACGCCGCGCGCGCCGCGAAGTACCTCCGCTCCAGCGTCGGCGCGAGCTCGACCGCCTGGAGGAGGACGCGCCGCGCCGTCTGGAAGCTCTCGCGCGAGAGCGCGCGCCGACCGGCGGCCTCTAGCGCCTCGGCGGCGTCCTGCGCCAGCTCCGGCGGCACCGAGCCGTCGAGCTCGAGGTGGATCGAGCACGCCTGCTCCAAGTGGTAGGCGCGGATCTCGAGCAGCTCCTCCCCGGCCCGGTCGGCGAGCCAGTGCGCGAACGCCTCGTGCAGCTCCGCGCGCGCCGACTTCGCGAGCGTCGAGTAGGCGACCTCGCGGATCAGCACGTGCTTGAACCGGAACGCGCGCTCACCGGAGATCGTCGAGCGCGGCTCCTCGAGCACGAACTCGCGGAAGAGCAGCTCGTCGAGGAGCCGGTCGAGGCCCTCGAGCTCCGGCGCAAGGCGCTCGACCGCGCTCGGCCAGAAGATCCGGCCCATCACCGACGCGCGCTGGAGGAGCGTCTTCTGTGGCGGCTCGAGCCGGTCGATGCGCGCGGCGATGAGCGCCTGGAGCGTGTCCGGGATCAGGCCCGCCGGCCGCCCGTCCTCCTCGACCAGCATCCGGATCGTCTCCTCGACGAAGAGCGGGTTCCCCTCGGCCTTCTCGAGCACGAGCTCGCGGACGTCGTCGGGGAGGTGGTGCGCGGAGAGGAGCTCGTCGGCGAGCTGCTCGCTCTCGGCCGGCGGCAGCGCCTCGAGCTCGATAGCGGTCGCGCGCAGCCGACCGCCGCCCCAGTCGGGCCGCACGTCGAGGAGCTCCGGGCGGGCGAGGCAGATCAGGAGGAGCGGCGCGTCGCGCACCCAGGCGGCGAGGTGCTCGACGAGCTCGAGCAGCGGCTCTTCCGCCCAATGGATGTCCTCGAAGACGAGGACGAGCGGCTGCACCTCGGCGAGGCTCTGCGCCCAGGCGCGCGCGGCCCAGGCGAGCTCCTCGCGGCTGCGCTCGCCCTCGACCGCGGCGAGGATCCCGGAGGCGAGCCCGAGCAGATCGGCGACGGCCTCGACCTCGCAGGTCGCGCGCAGCTTCTCGAGCGCCTCCTCGGTCTCGTCGTCGTCGTCGATCCCGGCCGCGGACTTGACCATCTCGGCGAGCGGCCAGTACGTGATCCCCTCGCCGTAGGGCAGGCAGCGGCCGGCGAGCACGGTCGTGCCCTCGAGCGTCGAGGTGAACTCGCGCGCGAGCCGGCTCTTGCCGACGCCGGGGTCGCCGTAGATCGTGAACAGGTGCGCGCGCCGGTCGCGGATGCTGCGCGAGTAGGTGTTCTCGAGCAGGTCGAGCTCGGCGTCGCGGCCGACGAGCGGCGCCTGCAGCTGCGGGCGCGGGGCGCCGTCGGTCGCGCACACCACCCGCCACGCCCAGAGCGGCGTGTCGCGCCCCTTCAGCTCGAGCGGCCCGACGTCCTCGGTGACGATCCGGCCGATCGTGAGCCGGTAGGCGCCGGGGCCGACGAGGATCTGGCCGGGCTTCGCCATCTGCTGGAGCCGTGCGGCAATGTTCACCGCCTCGCCCGTTGCGAAGGTCGAGTCGGAGTCGTCGGCGACGACCTCGCCCGCCTCGACGCCGATCCGCGCCTCGACGCCGAGCTCGTCGATCGACTCCTGGATCGCGAGCGCAGCGCGGACGGCCCGCTCCGCGTCGTCCTCGTGCGCGCGCGGGATGCCGAAGGCGGCCATGACGGCGTCACCGGCGAACTTCTCGACAGTGCCGCCGTGGCTCTCGATGCAGCGCGCGACCTGCTGGAAGAAGCGCGTCACCCGCCGCCGCACGATCTCGGGGTCGCTTCCGGCGACGAGCCGTGTCGACTCGACGAGATCCGCGAACAGGACGGTGGCGAGCTTGCGCTCCATCCCTGAATTCTATGGAGAGGGAGGGGGCCGCACCGCGCGGCGCGGCCCCCTCCGAGACTCGGTTAGAAGCCCGCGCCGAAGGTCGAGCGCGGAACTGTGCCGAGCACCTGCTGCTGGTAGTAGACGGGCCCGCCGCCGTCAGCGGTCACGCCCGCCCCCGGGTAGTGCGTCGAGACCGCGAGCGTGTAGATGTTCCCGCTCGAGATCGCGAGCCCGAAGTAGTCGCCGATGAAGCCGCGGCCGGTCGGGCACGGATCGTTGTGGCCGGCGCACGGGTACTGCGAGATCCCGTCCACCTTCTGCGCCGGCTGGTCCGGATCCCAGCTGAACTGCGACACCCGGACGTTGCCGCCGACCGGCACCGCACCGGCCGCCGTGCCGCTGTCCTTGTAGGGCTGGAGCGACACGTCGATGCACGTGTTCGCCGCGCCGACGTGCGCCGGGATGATCGATGCATCCGACGGGCACGCCTCGCGCCGGTCGTAGAACGCGACCGCGACCGCGCCGCCCGGGCCAGCGGCGACCGACGGCTGGAACTGATCGGTGGTCGGGTTGCCGTCGTCGTTCACGAGCGACGGCGTCGACCACGTGAGGCCGCCGTCCGTCGACTGCGTGAAGTAGACGTCGGAGTGGTTCGCCACCGGATCCCAGTTCTCGTACGTCAGGTACACATGCCCCGGGTACGTCGGGCTGGCGGCGAAGTTCTCGATGATCCCGTCACGGAAGTTCGTCGGCGGGAAGTAGCCGAGCGGATTCTCGATCGGGGTCGCCGCGAGGACGAACGGCCCCCAGGTACGACCGTCGTCGACCGACTTCGTGACGTAGACGTGGCCGACCCGGTTCTTGTTCGTCGTGTCGAACCCGCTGACGAAGGCGACGTAGACCGTGCCGTCCGAGCCGATCGAGGGATAGACGTAGGTGTTCGCAGGCGACGTCGCGGAAGGCGACGTCAGCTGGACGGCCTTCGAGAACGTCTGACCACGGTCGCGCGAGACGGCGACCATGATCTTGCTCCCGCCGGACGCGCCGTTGAACGTCGTCCACATCGCGTAGACGTGGTCCTGGTTCACGTTCCCGAAGATGTGGTTGACGGCGATCCACTGCTTGTCCTCGACGTGGCCGAAGGCGAGGCTCGTCTGGTTGTTCGTCGAGTCGAGCGCCTTACCGCCGTTGCCCTTCACCCAGTGGGCGCCCATGTCGTCCGAGTACGAGACGTCGATCTCGCCGTTCGGGTGCAGGCCGCCCCCCCAGAACGCGTTGAAGGGCAGGGTCGTCATGTACGCGCGGCCCTGGGTGTCCCAGTCGACGTTCGGGTCGGTGTTGTTCGTCCAGCTCGGCGGCATGTCCTGCGTGCCGACGGTGGTGCACTCGTAGCCCTGCACCTGGTTGTTCGCGACCGGCGAGCCGCCGAGAATCGTGTACGAGCCCAGGTGGAAGTCGTAGAACGTGCTCCACTTGCCGATGAAGAACTTCGAGTCGCCGACGATGTCCTCGGTTCCAGGCTTCACGGCGAGCCAGGACTCCGAGTGGTTCGAGTTCAGCAATTGCGGGCCGCAGGTGCCCGGAAGCGGCTTCGTCGAGCCCGGAGGAACTGGATAGCCACCACCCGCCACGGGGCTGCTGGCGACGACGTTCGTGCCGACGAGGCTCCAGGCCGCCGACGCTGATCCCGCGCTCGCGAGTACACCGAGCACCGCGAGCGCCAAGAGGACTTTCTTCACGATCTCTCCCCCTCTCCTGAGGTGCTCGGGGAAGGGTGGCACATCGGCAAACGATTTGCAGCCTCGCTTAGCATCCTCTCGTGCTCGACCCGAAGGTTTTCAAGGCCTACGACGTCCGCGGGATCTACCCCGACGAGCTCGACGAGGAGGGCGCGTACGCGATCGGGCGCGCCTACGCAGAGCAGTTCGAGCCGCGGAAGATCGCCGTCGGCTGGGACATGCGGTTGTCGTCGCCAGCGATGGCGGAGGCGGCCATGCGCGGTGCAGCCGAGGCCGGCGTGGACGTGCTCGAGCTGGGCATGGTCGGCACGGAGATGCTCTATTTCGCAGTCGGCGATCTCGGCCTCGACGGCGGGATGGAGGTCACCGCCTCGCACAACCCGAAGGAGTACACGGGCATGAAGATCGTCCGCCGCGGCGCGCTGCCGGTCGGCGGCGAGTCCGGGCTGCTCGAGATCCGCGACCGCGCTTTGGCCGGATTCGATCGGGGTCAGACACCTGGACGTGTCGAGAAGCACGACGTCTGGCCGGCCTTCGTCGAGCGCGTCCTGTCCTTCGTGGACGTGGATGCGATCCGGCCGCTCCGCGTCGTGATCGACGCGGCGAACGGGATGGCGGGCGCGATGCTCCCGCCGGTCCTCGAGCGGCTGCCGGTGGACGCGGTGCGCTGCTACTTCGAGCCCGACGGCACCTTCCCGAACCACGAGCCGAACCCGCTCCTGCCGGAGAACCGCGAGTTCATCGTCTCGAAGACGCTCGAGGAGAGCGCCGACCTCGGCGTCGCGTTCGACGGCGACGCCGACCGCTGCTTCTTCGTCGACGACACCGGCGAGTTCGTCCCCGGCGACTTCGTCACGGCGCTCCTCGCCGAGTCGATCCTCGGGAAGGAGCCGGGCGGCAAGGTGATCTACGACCTGCGGGCGAGCTGGGCGGTGCCGGAGACGGTCGAGCGCGCCGGCGGCACGCCGCTCGTGAACCGGGTCGGCCACGCGTTCATCAAGCACCGGATGCGCAAGGAGGACGCGACCTTCGCCGGCGAGGTCTCGGGCCACTACTACTTCCGCGACTTCTCGCAGGCGGACTCGGGCGTCGTCCCCTTCCTGCTCATGCTGGAGCTCGTGTCGCGGAAAGGGACGAAGCTCTCGGAGATCCTGCGCCCGTATCGCGAGCGCTACTTCATCACCGGCGAGCTGAACACGCCCGTCGCCGACGTGCCGCTCAAGCTCCAGGAGCTGAAGGAGCGCTTCGGCCCCGAGGGCGACGTGTCGCACCTGGACGGGATCTCGGTGGACGCGGCCGACTGGCACATGAACGTGCGCCCGTCGAACACGGAGCCGCTCCTGCGCCTGAACCTCGAGGCCCGCTCGCGCGAGCTGATGGAGCGCAAGCGCGACGAGGTGCTCGGCGTCATCCGGGCGTGAAGCCGCCGTTCAAGTTCTCGGCGCGGACGCGCGTCGGTTTCTCGGACACCGATGCCCAGGGGATCGTCTACTACGGCCGCTACCTGCCGTACTTCGACCTCGCGCGCGTCGAGTACCTGCGCAAGCTCGACCTGCTGCGGCCGAGCGCGCTCGAGGGGGACGAGTTCGTCATGCGCGCCTGCGGGATCGAGTACCTGGCACCCGCCATGTTCGACGACGAGATCGACGTCTACACCAGGCTCGCGCGCCTCGGCCGGACGAGCGCGACCTTCGAGTGCGCGGCCTATCGCGTTCCGGACGACCTGCTCCTGGTGACGGCGACGCAGACGCTCGTCCTCGTCGACCTCGAGGAGCGGCGAGCCGTCCCGATCCCGGACGACTACCGGGAGCGGGTCCGCGCTTTCGAGGGCGACGACCTCCAGTGACGACCGACGAGGTCGACCGGATCCTCGCCGCGGGCGGCGACGCAGACGACGTCCTCCGCGGCGTCGTCGGCGCGCTCGTCGAGAGCGGCTGCGCGTGGGCCGGGATCTCCTTCGTCGAGGGCGGCGAGCTCGTCCCCGGCCCGGCGGCGGGCGAGCCGGACGAGGCGCGGCGGGTCGCGGTGCCGGTCTCCTACCGCGGCGAGCGAGTGGGCGAGCTCGCCGCCGACGGGCCGGTCGACCGCGCCGAGCTCGAGCGCGTCGCCGGGCTCGTGGCCGAGTACGTGCTCATCGGCTGGGACACCGGCGGCGAGGCGTGGTCGCCGTGAGGAGCCGCGCCGTCACCGCAGTGCAGGCGATCCTCGTCGTGAACGCCCTTCCAGCCTTCGTGAACCTCATGTCGATCCCGGACCGGACCGAGCGTTGGTTCGTGTGGACGGTGCAGCCGGCCGCGAACGCGCGCGTGCTCGGCGTGATGTACGGCAGCGCCTGCCTGCTCGGGCTGCTCGGCTACGCGGCCCGCACGTGGCCGCGGCAGCGAGCGACCTTCGTGGTCGTGGCGCCGTTCGCCGTCGCGGCGACGATCGTGACCCTCGTGACGCTGAAGCCGTTCCGCGCCCATCCGTGGTACGAGCTCGCGTACTGGCTGCTCATGTACTCGATCCTCTTCGTCGCCGTCCCGGCGGCCTTCATGGTCGAGGAGCGTAGGCACGGCGGACGGCTGCCGGTCGAGGCGCCGTTCGGCCCAGCGGCGCGCGCAGCTGTCGGCGTACTCGGCGGGTTGCTCCTCGTCGCCGGGATCGGCCTCCTCTTCGAGCTCTCCTACGCGACGCGCCTCTGGCCGTTCGCGATCACGCCGCTCGTCGCGCGCATCCTCGGCGTCTGGTTCGGGTGCCTCGGCCTCGCGCACCTCTGGGCGGTCTGGGACGGCGACCGGCGCCGCGCCCGCGCGCTCCTGCTCTCGATGCCGCCAACGGGCGCCCTGCTCGCGCTCGTCCCGCTCCTCCATCGCGACGATCTCAGGGACGGAGCGACTGGCGCGCGCGTCGCCTATCTCCTCCTGGCCGGGGCAATGGCCGTCCTTCCCCTGGCGGCCCTGGCGCAGCCGCGGGCCCGCCCAGGTCCTCGCCGGGCGGGCGACGCGGCCGCTGCATCCCCTCCCCCCTTCTCGTTGTAGTCGGATCGGCGCGAAAAGCCATCCCTCGTCCGAGCTAACCCACCCTTTCGAGGGATGATCCCTCGATCGAGGGACATGGCTCGGAAAGCCGCTTCGGAAGCGGTGAACTCGTGATTATCGGCCTTCAGGCCGACTGTGCTTAATCCCTCGATCGAGGGACTACGCAGCGCGACTACTGGGGCGTCACGCGGTATGCGTCGAAGACCGCGTCGATATTGCGCAGCGCGTTCAGGAGCGAGCGCAGCGCGTTCACGTCGCCGACCTCGGCCGTGTACCAGTTCTTCGCCAGCTGGTCGTCGACGACGCCGCCGTAGGAGACGATGTTCGCCCCGTGCTCCGCGAAGGTGCGGGCGACGTCCTCGAGCAGGCGCGGGCGGTCCCACGAGTCGACGGCGATCTGCACCCGGAAGCTCTTCGTCGCGCCGCCGTCCCACTCGACGGGCGTGAAGCGCTCCGGGTTCTTCATCAGCGTGCGGACGTTCGGGCAGTCCTTGCGGTGGACGGTGATTCCCTTGCCGAGCGAGATGTAGCCGACGATCGTGTCGCCGGGCACGGGCGTGCAGCACTTCGCGACGCGGATGAGGACGCCGTCGGCGCCGACGACGTTGATGCCGACGCTCTCGCTGGTGACTGTGCTCCGCTCCTTCGGCGTCTTGAGCGGGACGGCCTCCTCCTGCGCCACCTGGTCGGTCTTCAGGCGCTGGAGCACCTTGTTGACGATCGAGTTCGCGGTCAGCTTCCCGGAGCCGAGCGCGAGGTAGAAGTCCTCCGCCTTCTTGAAGCCGCTCTCGCGAATCACCTGCGCGAGCACCGCCGAGCCGGCGAGCTTGCGGTAGGGGAGCTTCTGCGCCTTCAACGCGTGTTCGAGCGCCTCGCGACCCTTCTGCTCGGTCTCCTCGCGCGTCTCGCGCGAGAACCACTGGCGGATCTTGTTGCGCGCCCGGGACGACGCGGCGAGCGAGAGCCAGTCCCGCGACGGCCCGCGGCCCGACTTCGACGTGAGGATCTCGACGATGTCGCCGCTCCGGATCCGGTAGTGGAGCGGCACGATGCGGCCGTTCACCTTGGCGCCGACGGTGCGGTGGCCGACATCGGTGTGCACGGCGTAGGCGAAGTCGATCGGCGTCGCGCCGGCCGGGAGCGTCTTCACCTCGCCCTTCGGCGTGAAGACGTAGACCTCCTCGGCGAAGACGTCCATCCGGAACGTCTTCATGAACTCGCGCGGGTCGGCCTCGTCGGCCTGCGCGGTCGTGTCCATGAGCTGCTTCACCCACGCGGCCCACTCCGGGTCGCGCCGGCGGCCGCGGGGGCCCTTGTAGAGCCAGTGCGCGGCGATCCCGAGCTCGGCGATCTCGTGCATCGCGCGCGTCCGGACCTGGATCTCGAGCGGCCGTCCTTCCGGCCCGATCACCGTCGTGTGCAGTGACCGGTAGCCGTTGAACTTCGGCATCGCGATGTAGTCCTTGAACCGGCCGGGCATGGGCTTCCAGAGCGAGTGGATGAGCCCGAGCGCGCCGTAGCAGTCGCGCGTCCCCTCCTCGCCCGAGCGCTCGATCACGACGCGCATCGCGGTCAGGTCGTAGATCTCGTTGAACTCGCGGCCGCGCTTGGCCATCTTGTCGTAGATGGAGTAGAAGTGCTTCGCCCGGCCCGAGATCTCGGCCGGGATGTCGACCTTGTCGAGCTCGGCCGTGAGGACGGCGCCGGCCTCGCGCACATGCTCCTCGCGGTCGGCGCGCCGCTCGGCGACCATCGTCTTGATCTCCTCGTACTTGCGCGGGTGGAGCGTCGCGAAGGCGAGGTCCTCGAGCTCCCACTTGAGCGCGTGGATGCCGAGGCGGTGGGCGAGCGGCGCGTAGACCTCGAGTGTCTCGCGCGCCTTCTGGAGCTGCTTCTGCTTGCCGAGGTACTCGATCTGGCGCAGGTTGTGGAGCCGGTCGGCGAGCTTGATCAGGATGACCCGCTCGTCCTCGGCCATCGCAACGATCATCTTGCGGTAGTTCTCGGCCTCGGCCTGCTCGCGGCTCTGGAACTGGACGCGCGTCAGCTTCGTGACGCCGTCCACGAGCCGCGCGACCTCGTCGCCGAACTCCGAGCGCACCTCGTCGAGCTCGGTCTCGGTGTCCTCGACCACGTCGTGCAGGAGCGCGGCGGCGAGCGTCTGCTCGTCGAGGCGGAGCTGCGCGCAGATCTTCGCCACCCCCCACGGGTGGTGGATGAACGCCTCGCCGGAGCGGCGCTGCTGTCCCTCGTGCGCCTGGGCAGCGAACCGGAACGCTCGCGTGAGGAGGTCTCGGTCGACCTCCGGGTTGTACGCCGCCACCTCCTCGAGCAGCTCGTCGACGAGGTTCTGATGCGCTCCGTGAGCCTCGAGAACGGCCATGAATCAAGTGTACTCCGGGCTTTCGGGCACAAATCCTCCCCCGTTTCGTGGATCGCGGGCAGGAGGCGGCGGGTCGATACAGAACCCGTGACGACCTTGCTCCGGAATCGCCGCCAAGAGCGCAAGGCCGCGCAGCTCGCGCGGCTGCTGCTCGCTTTGGATTCGATGGCGGGTGCGGAGCGAGCCTGGCGGCCGCGGCGCGTCGTGCGGCTCTCGGTCGGCGCTAGCCGCTAGCGAAAAGCCGGCGTATCCGCCGGCCGAACCTCACCCAGAGCGGATCGGGGCGCGGGATGGCCCGGCTGCCGCTGAAAGGCTTGCTCATGTCCGGCCATCTCGGGCGCGGACGCTGCGGGTCGGACACCTCATCCTTCTTCATAGCGCTCCTCTGGTGAGAGCGGTGAGCCAGAATGCGACCTCTGCGACGAGGAACACGATAGCCAGCCGGAAGCAAGCCTCAAGGATCCGGATTTGCCTGGTGTTCGAGTCGTACATCGACTCGTACTGGAGCGCGACCTCACGAAGCGCTTCGGCTGAAGGGAACGGATCGTCCTGCAGCTCGCCTTCGACGACCTTCAAGATTTCCGCTGCACTCAGGCTGAGCCGCAGCCTGAATGGCAGGAGCATCGCCAACGTCAGCCCAGCTACGGCGATGAACGAGACAAGGGCACCGGAGGTGTACGAGAGGAAGTGCAACGGCTTGCCGCCGGGGGCCAAGGCTTGCCCGCCGAAGAGCGACGTTACGAGCGCCGTCGCCGCGAGCATCGTGCCGGCGCGCGACCGCGCTCTCGACCAGCGTCGCCTGCGCCTCGATCGCGCGGATCGAGGCCTCGTAGGCGAGCTCGTACGGCTTCTCGGAGACGGCGTGGACGCCCACGCCCTTGACTGTTACGCAGCGGCGGCCAAGGGCGGCTCCGTGAGCAGGTTTCGGAACGCTTCTGACTCTAAGAGGTGACGTTTCGGCGCGCCGTCGCCCACTCCGAGCTCCTCCAGCACGTGCACGAGCTCGGGCGGCGGCGCGCGCCACGACCGCTCGAACCGCGCCACGAGGTCGGGATACGCCTCCGGCGTCTCGAAGAGCCGCTGGACGACGAGCTTCGGCGCGACCGTGCCGTTCCAGTGGTTCTCCTCGAGCCGGAAGACGACGTCGTAGCGGCCGACGCGCCGGTAGCAGTCGAGCTGCGGCCCGAGCCGGAACGCGATCGCGCTTCCTGCGTCGTGGCCGGTCTCCTGCCGAACGCGGAAGCGCAGGTGCTTCCCCTCCCCGACCGCCGCGAGCTCGGCCAGCTCGCAGCCCGGCGCGAGCAGCGTCACCGGCGGGTTCCCGAGCCCGAACGGCGCCAGGCGGCGCAGCTCCCCGCAGACCGCGAGCGTGAGCCTCCGTCCACGCGGCACGACCGCATCCACGTGCACGACCGGCTGCAGCGCCTCCTCGGGGAGGACGGCGTCGGCGTGCGCGGCGAACGCCTCGGCGAAGGCGTCGACCCGCCCCGGCTCGATCGAGAGCCCGGCCGCCGCGCGGTGGCCGCCGAAGCGCTCGAGCTCGCCCGCGCACGCGGCCAGGCCCCCATGCAGGTCGAATGTCGAGATCGACCGCCCCGACCCCTTCCAGAGGTCGTCGGTGCCGGCGACGAGCACGACCGGGCGCTGGAATCGCTCCGCGAGTCGCGAGGCGACGATCCCGATCACGCCCTCGTGCCAGCCCTCGTCGGCGAGCACGTAGCCGCGACGCGCCCGGCGCGCCTCCGGCCACGACTCCACCTGCGCGAACGCCTCGCGCAGGATCCGCTCCTCGACCGCCTGCCGCTCGCGGTTCAGCGTCTCGAGCTCCGCGGCGAGGCGCTCCGCCCGCGCCGCGTCGTCGGTCAGCAGGAGCTCGAGCGCCGTAGCCGGATGGCCGAGCCGGCCCGCGGCGTTGATCCGCGGCGCGAGCCGGAACCCGATCGACGCCTCGTCGAGCGCGGCCGGGTCGACGCGCGCCGTCTTCATCAGCGCCCGCAGGCCGGGCTTGCGCGTGCGCGCGAGCGCCCGCAGCCCGGCGATCGCAAGCGAGCGATTCTCGCCGACGAGCGGCACGACGTCCGCCACCGTCGCGAGCGCGACGAGGTCGAGGTGACGCCGCGGCGCCTCCGACTCCGGGCCGAGCAGCGCCTGCGCGAGCTTGAAGACGACGCCGGTCCCGCACAGCTCCGGGAACGGGTAGTCCGAGGGCCGCGTGACGACGAGCGGGCAGTCCGGCAGCCGCTCCCCCGGCCGGTGGTGGTCGGTGACCACGACCTCGAGGCCGAGCTTCTTCGCCTCCGCCACCTCGTCCACGGCCGTGATCCCGCAGTCCACGCTGAGGACGAGCCCGCAGCCCTCTCCGGCGAGACGCGTCAGCGTCTCGCCGGATATTCCGTAGCCTTCGTCGAAGCGGCTCGGCAGGTGCCAGGACACCTCTGCGCCGAGCTCGCGCAGCGTCAGGACGGCGAGCGCCGTCGCGCAGATGCCGTCCGCGTCGTAGTCGCCGTGGACGCAGATCGCGCGACCGGCGGCGATCGCCCCGCGGATCGCCTCGCACGCCGCGGCCATGTCCCCGAGCGCGAATGGGTCGTGCAGCGGCTGCTCGCCGGCCAGGAAGGCCTGCGCCTGCTCGGGGTCGCCGTAGCCGCGCCGGACGAGAACGCTTGCCGTGATCTCGCTGAGACCGAGCTCCTGGGCGAGGAGGCTCGTCTCCCGGTGCGGGCACGGACGGATCGTCCACGTGCCCTCGTACACGCTGTCGACCGTACGGGGAGCGTCGGACGGAGAACGACGAGTGCGCCCGAGCTGGGCGCGTTACCTCGTCAAATCTGTGTGTCGAACTGCGCCCGAAGCGTCGCAGCCCGAGGCCGGCGCGGATAGGAGGCAGGCACCCGAATCGAGGTGCGGCGAGCCGTACTACTCGTGCGGGAGCTTCACGCCGAGCAGCGTCAGCGCGAGCCCCACCGCGACGATCGCGACCGCGGCACCGACGATCACGCGCGGGTGGCGGCTCTCCCGAAAGTGCTGGTAGCCGACCCGTCCCCACAGGACGAACAGGCCCGCCACCGCGGCGACCCCGACCACCAGCACCGGCGCCAGCAGCGCCGCCCGCTCGAACGAAAGGTCGGTGAGCCAGACGACGAGCAGGACAACCGCCCCGACGGCGAAAGACGCTCCGGCAACGCGGACGCTCACGAACGCCACCATAGCCTCCCGTTATCCTCAGAACAGGCCGATGCTCTCGGAGACCAACTACTCGTCCGGCGAGGACTACGAGATCGAGTTCCTCGGCTACCGGTTCGCCTTCAACGCCTTCGACTTCGAGCAGCGCGTCACGGCCGCGGCCGTGAAGCTTGGGCTCGTTGCGACGAATGAGCTCGACGACGACGAGACCGACGACCTCGTGGAGCTCGTCCACCGCGGACTGATCGACGAGGCGCGAAGCGGGCTCGGCCAGTACGTCGTCCGGCACTGGGAGCGCCTGTCGCTCGTCGACGGCGAGTCGCTCGTCTACTGGCTGCGCAAGCTCGTCTTCCGCGGCGCGTGGCTCGACCACCGCGTGAAGGAGGGCCTGCTCGAGGTGACCTGGGACGACGAGCACGCCGACTTCGGCTACCAGGATCCGCGCGGCGACCGGGCCCTGCTCGAGCTCGCGCCGGTTCCGTCCTGGCACGAGCTCCAGTTCCGCCGGTGATTCCGCGCTGGCTCGCGGTCGCGGTTCCGGTCTACTTCACGGCCCTGCTCGCGATCGACACGCAGGTGCGGCTGCCGGGCCAGCTCGTGCTCGGCGCTGTCACGTGGGGCGCACTCGTCGCCGTCTGCGCGCTGATCCCGATGGAGCGGCGGGCGCAGGTGCTCGTCGTCGTCGGCGCGGCGACGATCGCCGAGGTGACGGGCTCGATCCTCTGGGGCGTCTACCGCTACCGGATGCACAACCTGCCGCTCTTCGTCCCGCCGGGCCACGGGCTCGTCTACCTGAGCGGCGTCGCGCTCAGCCAGGCACTCCGGCGGCACGCGCGCACGCTCGTCGCCGCTGCTGCGGCCGGCGCGGCGCTCTGGGGGATCCTCGGCCTCACCGTCCTGCCGCGCCTCGACGTCGCAGGTGCGCTCGGCGTTCCGCTCCTCCTCCTCTTCCTGTGGCGCTCGCAGAGCCGCGCCGCCTACGCGGGGGTCTTCGTCGTCGTCGCGATCCTCGAGCTCTACGGGACGGCGATCGGCACCTGGCGCTGGACGGAGGCGCTGCCGGGCCTAGGGATCCCGGACGGCAACCCGCCGAGCGGCGCCGCGAGCGGCTACGTCTGCTTCGACGTCGCCGCGCTCCTGCTCGCGCCGCGCCTGCTCGCGCTCCGCGCCCGCCTGCCCGTGCCCGCTCCCGCACGGCCTTGACGCAGCCGCTCAACGTCTGGGACTACGAGCGCCTTGCCGAGGACCGGCTCGGGCCCGGCCCCTGGAGCTACTTCGCGGGCGGCGCGGACGACGAGCGGACGCTGCGCTGGAACCTCGAGGCGTACGGGCGCTGGCGATTGCGGCCGCGGATCCTCTGCGACGTCACCGACGTGAGCACGGAAACGACGGTGCTCGGGACGCAGGTCGCGCTGCCCGTGCTCGTCGCGCCGGTGGCCTTCCAGCGCATGGCCCATCCGGACGGCGAGGCTGCGACCGCGCGGGCCGCGGCCTCGGCGGGAACGGTCATGTGCCTCTCGACGATCGCGACCGCGAGCCCGGCCGACGTCGCCGCCGCCGCGCCGGGTGTGCCGCGCTGGTTCCAGCTCTACGTCTTCAAGGACTGGGGCCTGACGAGCGCGCTCGTCCAGCAGGCGGTCGACGAGGGCTATTCGGCGCTCGTCCTCACCGCGGACACGCCCTACCTCGGCCGGCGCGAGGGCCCGCTCCGAACGGGCTTCGCCATCCCCGACGACGTGCGCATCCCGGCCGTCGACGCCGCCCGCGGCGGCGGCCTACAGCCCTTCTCGCTCCACGAGCACTTCGACCTCTTCAGCCCGGCCGTGAGCTGGCGGGACGTCGAGCGGCTCACCGACCTCTCCGGCCTGCCGGTCGTCGTCAAGGGCGTGCTCACCGCGGAGGACGCGCGCCTCGCCTGCGAGCACGGTGCAGCGGCCGTAGCAGTGTCGAACCACGGGGGCCGGCAGCTTGACGGCGTCCCGGGAACGCTCGACGCGCTCCCCGAGGTGGTGGAGGCGGTCGAGGGTCGCGTCGAGGTCTACCTCGACGGTGGGATCCGGCGCGGGACGGACGTCGTGAAGGCGCTCGCGCTCGGCGCGCGCGCGACGCTCGCGGGCCGCGCCGTCCTCTGGGGGCTCGCGGTCGGCGGCGAGGAGGGCGCGCGGCACGTGCTCGAGCTCCTCCGCGATGAGATCCGCCTCGCCCTGTCGCTCCTCGGCTGCACGACGCCGGAAGAAATCCGGCGCGAACACGTCGCGCCTGCACCCTAAGATCCGAAGGCGAGGTGGACGAGTTCCGGCTCCTGGGGCCGCTCGAGGCCGTCGTCGACGGAACGCCGGTCCGCCTCGCGGCGGAGAAGCCGCGCGCTCTCCTCGCGCTCCTCCTCCTGAACCGAAACCGGGTCGTGCCGACGGAGCGGCTCGTCGACGAGCTCTGGGGCGAGGAGCCGCCCGCACGCGCGACGAAGGCGCTCCAGGTCTACGTCTCGCAGCTCCGGAAGGCGCTCGGGCCGGAGCGGCTCGTCACGCGCCCGCCCGGCTACGAGCTGCGGGTGTACGAGGGCGAGCTCGACGTCGCGCGCTTCGAGTCGCTCGTGGCGGCCGCACGCGAGCAGCTCTCGGCGGGGAACGCGAAAGCCGCCGTGAAGGGCCTGCGCGAGGCGCTCGAGCTCTGGCGCGGGCCGGCGCTCCGTGAGTTTCGCTCCGAGCCGTTCGCGGAGCTCGCGGCCGCGCGGCTCGAGGACCAGCGGCTCGCCGCGGTCGAAGACCGGCTCCAGGCCGAGCTCGACACCGGCGAGGCGGCGCGCGTCGTCCCGGAGCTCGAGGAGCTCGTCACGGCCGAGCCGCTCCGCGAGCGGCCGCGGGAGCTCCTGATGCTCGCGCTCTATCGCGCCGGCCGGCAGGCGGACGCGCTCGACCTCTACCGCCGCACGCGCGACCTCTTCGTGAACGAGCTCGGGATCGAGCCCGGGCCGGGACTGCGCGAGCTCGAGCAGGCGGTGCTCCGGCAGGACACGGCGCTGCGCGCGCCGCCGCGCCGCCCGCGACGACCCGCCCAGGAGCCGGGAGCCGAGCCGCCTCCGCCGCGACGCCAGTGGCCGCTCGTCGTCGCCGCCCTCGCGGCCATCCTCCTCGCCACCGGAGCCGTCGCCGGGTTCCTCCTGCGCGGCGGCGGCAACTCGGAGCAGCAGACGTTCGTCGTCAAGCTCGAGAACTTCCTCGACCAGTCGCGCACCGGTCGAGGCCAGGTGAAGCAGGCGATCAACGGCGCCCTCGGCTGCCGTGTCTCGCCGGCGGCGACGGAGACCCGACTCGACAGCGTGACGAGCAACCGGCAGAGCCTCCTCGACCAGCTCGCGGCGCTCCACGTGCCGCCCGGTCGTGAAGCGCTGCGCGCCTCCGACCTCCTCCAGAAGGCGATCGCGGCCTCGATCGCCGTCGACGGCGTCTACCGCGACTGGCTGCGCGAGCACCCGAAGTGCCCGCACGGCCCGCCGCCGCGCGCGCTGACCGCCGCCGACGCGCGCGCGACCGCGCTGAAGCGCCGGTTCCTCGCAGCGTTCAACCCGCTTGCGAAGCGGTTTGGCAAGCGCACCTGGAAGGCCGACGAGTTCTAGCCAAGCCGTCGGTTCACCTCGGCGCGGGGCATGAGGACGAGCCGCCCTCCGCCGCCAGCGGTCGCGTACGAGAGGTAGAGGCCGGTCGGCTCTAGATCGGCCCTGACCGGAGCACGGCCCGGCGCCAGCGTGAACGAGTGGCCGTCGGCGAGCCGTAGGAGGAGGATCTCGTTTCCGCGTTGCAGGACCGCGATGCCGCCGTCGGCGTCGGTGAGCTCGTCGCCGCTCGGCAGCGGCCGCCGGAGCTCCGCAGCGCCGGTTGCGATGTCGTAGACCTCGAGCTCGTCACCGCGCGTGACGACGAGCCGGTCGCCGTCGAGCCGCACGGCGCGGACCTCGCCGCGGCCGAACGGGAAGACGCGGACGACGGCTCCGTGCGCGTTGAGCACCGTCACCGCGTCGGGCTCCTGGACGGCGATCCGGTTGCCCGACACGGACGCCGCGAAGCCCGCGTGAGCACCGCGCCGGAGCGTCGTCGCACGCCCGTTCCCGATCCGCTCCAGTTCGGGCTCCTGGTAGCCGCCGTTGTAGACGAGCAGGCCGCCGTGGCCCCGGAGGTGGAAGTCGAAGAAGTCGCCCCCGCCGGCACCGCCTCCGCCGCCGGCGTCGGTCACCATCGCCGCGAGCGGCCTCGCGAGCGTCGCCGTGCTCAGCGCGACGTCGCAGGAGTTGCCGCAGCCCTCGATGTCCGCCCAGGCCGCCCGCGTCCCGGCGAGCTCGAGGTCGTAGATCGTGTACGAGACGGTGCCGAGGTTCTCGCAGGGAGCCGGCAGCCGCGCCGCGAGCCGGACGAGCTTGCGCGCAGCGGGGGCCCACACCGTGACGTGGTCGCAGTCGACGCCGGAGGCGTTCGGGACGAACGCGACACGCGGCCCGTCCGCCGAGAGCTCGCCGATCGGTGTCCGGGTGGCGACGGCCCGCGTGCCGGCGACCCGCTCCGCAGGAGGCACCGGGCGAGCTCGCGGCAGCCGCGGGGCGAGCGCCGTCCAGCCGAGCGCCGTGTTCCGGCCCGCGTTCGTCAGGCGGCGGGGGCCGCGGCCGTCCGGCCGGCCGGCCCAGATCTGGTCCGGGTCGTCGCCCTTGTGCCCGACGAGCGCGAGCTGCCGCCCGTCGGGCGACCACGCGGAGACGGCGGCCGCGAACCCGAGCCGCAGGGCTCGGCGCCCGCCCCCGGAGACGCCGACGATCGCGACGCCGTTCGCACGGCCGTAGGCGAGCGTCCTTCCGTCGGGCGACCAGGCGAAGGTCGAGGGCGCCTCGCGCGACACGCGGTGCCGGCCACTCCCGTCCGGCCGGACGACCCAGAGACCCATCTGCGCCGCCCGCTTGGTCTGGCTCACGTACGCGATGAAGCGGCCGTCCGGCGACCACCTCGGCGCGGCGAGGTCGATCCCACGCGCCACGACTCTCCTCGCCCCGCGGAGCGGCTGGACGAGCACCGAGGCCGTGTCCGTCAGGACGAGCGACTTGCCGTCCGGTGCCCAGTCCGCCTGGATGCCGTTCAGCGCGAGCCGGCGCAGCGGGCGGCGGCGGTCGGTCCGGGCGAGCCACATGCCCCGCGCGGAGAGCCGCCAGAAGACGACGAGCCGGCCGTCCGGCGAGAGCGCCGGCTGCTCGTCCGGCGTTGAGACGTAGACGCTGTTCGCCACCGCGTGGAAGCGCGAGCCGTCGGCGCGCGAGACGGCGAGCCCGAAGTCGCCGTAGTAGGCGATGGTCCGGCCGTCGCGCGACAGCGCGAGCGGCGTGTAGGGGCGGGTGAGGATCGGGCTCAACCGCGAGCCGTCCCCGCGCACGCTGTAGGCGCGCGACGTGCCGTCGCGGTCGCTCCCGAGAACGATCCAGTACTTCGGCGTCCGTCCCGCCGATGCCGTCGCTCCACCGGCCGCGAGCACGATGAGCGCCGCTGCGAGGAGGCGCCTCATCCGAGCCTCCGGAGGATCTCGGCGCGCGGGACGAAGACGACGCGGCCGCCGCCGTCGGCGGTCGCGTACGAGTAGTAGAGGCCGGGCGGCTCGAGGTCGGCGAGCGCCGGGTCGCCGCCCGGCAGTGTGAGCGAGCGGCCGTCGTCGAGGCGCAGGAGCTCCACGCCGCCGGTGCTCGTGAGCGCCGCGATGCCGCCGTCGACGTCCGCGAGCCGGTAGCCGGCAGGCATGAGCCGCGCGAGCAGGCGCGCGCCCGTCGCGACGTCGTACTCCTCGAGCACGCCGAAGCGCCAGACGACGAGCCGCCCGCCGTCGAGCCGCGCCGCGTTCACGTCATCGGGCGCGAACGGGAAGCTGCGAACGAGCCGCCCCTGGTCGTCGAGCACCGTCACCGTGCCGGGCTCGCGCAGGGCGATCAGCCCGCCGGAGACCGAGTCGGCGCAGCAGACGTGCCCTTCGCGTTCAGTCCGGAGCGCCGTGCAGGCGAGGTCGCCGCACGTCCCGCTCCCCACGCCGACACGGACGAGGCTCGCGCTGTCGCTCTCGACGAGGAGGTTGCCGTCGCCGCGCAGGTGGTAGTCCGGCACGCCGGTCGGCCAGGTGCTGTCCTCGCCCTCGCCGCCGAAGCCGAGCGAGACCGGGTGGTCGAGCGTCGGCGACTTCACGACGACGTCCGTCCGGCCGTAGTCGTACGAGGACCACGCGACGAGCGAGCCCGCGACGGCGACGTCGTACACGTGGCTGTCGCCGTAGCCGCACGGCGCGCGCAGCGTGAACCGCGTCACCGAGGCGGCGCCGGGCGCCCACACGTCCACGTGGTCGCAGTCGGTCGGCGTCACTGCCGTGATGAAGGCGACCGTCCCGCCGTCGGCGGCGAGGGACACGACCGGAGCGCGCGTCGCGACGGCAGTCGCGTCGAGAACGCGCTCCGTCGGCGGGATCGGCGTCACGGGCGGCCGGGATGGAGCGACCGACGTCCAGCCGACGAGGTCGTTCGCCCCCTCGTTCGTCAGCCGTCGGAGTCCTTTCCCGTCGCTGCCGACGGCCCAGATCTGGTCGCTCGCCTGGAGGAGCAGGAGCCGGCCGTCCGGCGACCACGTGAACCAGTCGAGGGGCGGGTCCTTGACGCTCACGCGGGCCGACTCCCGCCCGTCGAGGCCGGCGACCACGAGATCCGACCCGTTCACGTAAGCGAGCCGCGTGCCGTCGGGCGACCAGTCGTAGGCGCCGCTGTCGGTCGCGAAGTGCTGCCGCTCTCTGCCGGAGGATGGGTCGACGATCCGCAGCTCGACCGGGCCGTCATCGTCGTTATTGACGAAGGCGATCAACCGTCCGTCGGGCGACCACCCTGCATTGTCTGCGCTGCCGGCGGCGAGCCGGTGCCGCCGCTTGCCGTCAGGCCGGACGAGCCAGAGGCCGTTCTTCAGGACGGCGTCCTCGCCGTTCACATAGGCGATCCACCGCCCGTCGGGCGACCAGCTCGGCGAGTCGATCCCGGCCGCGTCGGAGTCTCCCGCCGGCCCCGAGCGCACGAGCACCCGGCGCTTGCCCCGCAGCGGCTGGAGGACGAGGCCGTAGTGCTCGTCGTTGTCGTCGAAGTCCGTCGCGAAGACGAGGGCCTTGCCGTTCGGCGCCCAGTCCGGCCCCTCGTCGTGGAGGTTCGGGGACTCGCCGATCGTCGCCAGCCGGCGCAGGCCGCGGCCGTTCGTCCCGATGACGCGGATCGCGTCGTCACTCGCGCCGGTGAAGGCGAAGAGCTTCCCATTGGGCGAGAAACCGGCCGCGTCCCCGTGGCGGGTGAGGATGCGGAGTCTGGTTCCGTCCGCCCGCGAGACGTAGATCGCCTCGTTGCCGTCCGTGTAGGCGATCGTGCGACCGTCCTGCGTCGCGCCCCACGGGTAGAGCGCGCGGCCCGGTGCAAGGAGCGGGCTCAGCAGCGACCCGTCCGGCCGCATGCCGTACGCGCGGTGCACGCCGTCGCGGTTGCTCTCAAGCAGGAGCCAGTAGTCACTCCCGACGGTCGCGCGCCCTCCAGCGGAGAGCGCGAGGCCCGCCAGCACCGCCGCTGCCAGCACGGCTCGGATCACCGCGCCGGCTCCACGTAGCAGTGGCCGCTCCAGTGCTCGAGCGACCAGGCGGCGATGAGTTCGATCGGGACGACGTTCGCGCAGATGCCGCCGTGCGTCTCGCGACGAACCTGCCAGCGGCCGTGCTGGTCGGTGCGGAAGATCGTCGGGTACGCGCCGAAGGTCGCGACGGCATAGCGCGTGCCCGAGTAGCTCCCGTAGTACGTGCGGCCCGGCATCGGCTCGCCGACCGCGGCACCGGGATGCGCGGTGAGGTACGCCTGGCGGAGCGCGGCCTTCGTACCCGGGTTCACGACGAGGTTCTCGCCCATCCAGCCGCCGCCGCAGGCGAGCACGGGGCCCGCGAGGACGCCGGTCGCGACCGCCACGGCCGCGAAGGTGCGTAGCGCTCTCACGACGTCCTCCTTCCGGGCGTGAAGGTGGCTCCGTCGGTCTTCGTCCCGCCGCCCCAGGTGATCAGCGAGCGGCCGGTCCAGACCGCGGTCGGCTGCTGGCGTCCCGCGAGCGGAGCCTGCGGAAGCGCCGACCAGCTGTTCGTGCGCGGGTCGTAGGCGAGGCCGTGCCGCGGCACCGCCGTGCCGCCCGGGCTGGTCGTCCCGCCCCAGAGAAGCAGGCGGCTGTCTGTCCATACCGCCGCCGCGCCGATCCGGCCCGAGTCCGTCGGCGGCAATCGCCGCCAGCGGTTCGTCGCCGGGTTGTACGCGAAGCCGACGCGGGCGGCCGTGCGTCCCGCGGCGCCGCCGACGACGAGGAGCTCGCGACCGTCCCAGACCACGCTCGCTCCGCCGCGAGGCGCGGGCAGCGGCGCGATCCTGCGCCATGTGTTCGTCGCCGGGTTGTAGGCGGCAGCACGGGCGAGCCGGGCCGGCCACGGCTTGCCGGTGTCGGGATTCAGGCCCGAGACGAAGAGGACGAGCTCGTGGCCGGTCCAGGCGCCGAGCGGGCCCTGGTCGCCTGCGAGCGGCGTCGGCGCGAGGGCGCGCCAGCGGTTCGTCGCCGGGTTGTAGGCGACACCGTCCGAGAAGGCGTCACCGCAGCAGCCGCCGCCCCAGCCGATCAGCTCGTGGCCGGTCCAGGCGACGATCCCGTAGCCGTCGTGGATCGAGAGGAGCGGCGAGCCGGGAAGCCGCCGCCAGCGGTTCGTGCGCGGGTTGTAGGCCAGGCGCGTGCCCTGGCCGAAGACGAGCACCTCCTTGCCGGTCCACACCGCGTCGTTGTCCATGAAGGACGGGGTCGGCCCCGGCGGGCTCAGCCGGCGCCAGGTGTTCCGCGCCGGGTCGTAGGCGGCGGCGACGTTGACCCGATTCGAGGTTGCGCCGCCTTGTCCGATTTTCGCCGCCCGTCCGAAGACGACCATCTGCCGGCCCGTCCAGACGCTCGCGACACCGCCGTTGTTGGGCGCGATGGGCGCCTTCGGCAGCAGCCGCCAGCTTCCGGCGAGGGGCCTGGACGTGGTCGCGCCCGCACTTGCGACAGCCGCGGGCGCGATCACGAGCGCTAGGATCAATGTGAGTCGTCTCATCGTGTGCTCCTTCCGGTTGCGACTGCACCGGAAGATCAGCCGGACCGGCTAACGAGCGGCTAAGCGGCGGCAAATGCCGCTAGAACAGAGACGTTTCAGCGCCGATGTGGTCGCGACCGAGGTCGGTGATCACGCGGCCGCGCGGCGTGCGCTGGATGAACCCGAGCTGGAGGAGGTACGGCTCGTAGACGTCCTCGACTGTCTCCTGCTCCTCGCCGAGAGCCACTGCGAGCGTCGAGAGCCCCACCGGCCCGCCGCCGAACTTGACCGCGATCGCCTCCAGCAGCTCGCGGTCGGCGCGCTCGAGGCCGATCGCGTCCACCTCGTGCAGCTCGAGCGCCTCGTGGGCGATCTCGAGCGTGACCGCACCCTGGTGGCGCACCTCGGCGACGTCGCGGACGCGGCGGAGGATCCGGTTCGCGACCCGAGGCGTGCCGCGCGCACGGGCCGCGATCTCGTCGGCTGCCTCGTCGGCGACCTCGACGCCGAGGATGCCCGCCGAGCGGCGCACGATCGTCGCGAGCTCGGCCACCTCGTAGTAGCCGAGCCGGAAGGTCATCCCGAAGCGGTCGCGGAGCGGCGTCGTCAAGAGCCCGGTGCGGGTCGTCGCGCCGACGAGCGTGAACGGCGGCAGGTCGAGCGTGAGCGTGCGCGCCGCCGGCCCCTGGCCGACGACGATGTCGAGCCGGAAGTCCTCGAGCGCCGGGTAGAGGATCTCCTCGACCGCGCGGTTCAGCCGGTGGATCTCGTCGACGAAGAGGACGTCGCGCGCCTCGAGCGCGGTGAGGATCGCGGCGATGTCGCCCTTCCGCTCGAGCGCCGGCCCGGCGACGGTGCGGATGCCGACGCCGAGCTCCTCGCGGACGATGAAGGCGAGGCTCGTCTTGCCGAGGCCGGGCGGGCCGACGAGCAGGACGTGGTCGAGCGCTTCGCCGCGGGCCCGCGTCGCCTCGAGCGCCACCGCGAGCTGCTCCTTGATCCGCTCCTGGCCGACGAAGTCGTCGAGCCGGCGCGGGCGGAGGCTCCGCTCGAGCTCTTCCTCGTCGGGCCGCGCAGCAGGCGCGAGGAACTGCGTCGTCATGCCGCCTGCCTCAGCGCCTGGCGGACCCGCTCCTCGGGCGGCAAATCCGGATCTGTCGTGGCGAGCGCGCGCTCGGCGTCGACGGGCGTATAGCCGAGCTCCACGAGCGCGTCGCGCGCCACGAGCTCCGGCGAGCCGAGCACCGCCGTCTCGCTCGTCGCGCCGCCGAGCTTCTCCTTCAGCTCGAGGACGACGCGCTGCGCCGTCTTCTTGCCGATGCCTGGGATCGCTTCGAAGCGCTTCGTGTCCTCGAGGAGGATCGCCTTCCGCAGGTCCGCGGGCCTCGAGCCGGAGACGATCGTGAGCGCGACCTTCGGTCCGATCCCGTTCACGGCCAGGAGGTGCACGAAGAGCTCGCGCTCGTCCGCGTCAGCGAAGCCGTACAGCTGGAGCGCGTCCTCCCGGACGGCGAGGTAGGTCGGCAGCGTCACCTCGGGCACGCCGTCGGCGCGTGCGAGCGCGCGCGGCGTCGCATGGACGAGGTAGCCGACGCCGCCCACGTCGAGGACGAGGCCCTCAGGGGTCCGCGCGACGGGCTTCCCGCGCAGGGAGGCGATCATGTCGTGAGGCTACGGGGGCCGTCGGACGGCCGGGTTAGACTCGCCTGGCAGTGCTCAAGCTCTTGGCAGTGGCGGCGGTGGTCTGCGCGTTGGTCGCGGCCGGCTGCGGCGGATCGAAGAAGAAGTCCGCCTCGCCGCAGACGACGAGCTCGACGTCGACGTCCGCGGCGACCACCACCACCACCACGACGAGCTCAGGGACGCCGACCTTCGCGACCTCGAAGAACTGCGCGCAGCTCGAGGCGCTGGGGACGAAGCTCGCCCAGGCGCTCCAGACGACGTCGGGGAGCACCGAGCAGAGGCTCACGAACGAGGTGAAGCTCTTCCACGACTATGCGAACTCGGCGCCGTCCGAGGTGCGCGGCGACTTCCAGACCCTCGCCGACGCGCTCGACACCTACGTGCACGCCTTGCTGAAGGCCGGCATCAAGCCCGGCAAGGTCCCGACGCAGGCGCAGATCGCTCAGATCCAGGCGGCGGCGCAGGCGTTCAGCACGCAGAAGCTGCGGGTCGCCGAGCAGCACCTCGCGGCGTGGGCGCAGAAGAACTGCGGCGGCGTCCCGACGACGACGGGCTAGAGCCCGCTTCCGATCTCAGGCTTCGGAGGTCGGCGTCACCGTCGGTGCCGCCGCCGGCTCCTCGGTGAGCTTCAGCCAGCCGCCCGCGGCGACGGCGATTGCGAGGACGAGCCCGATCCAGGCCGGCCAATGCCGCGCGACGTCGGCCACGAAGAACTTGATGATCGTGAGCAGCGCCACCGCGGCCGCCAGCCCGACGGAGACGAGCGCGGCCGGGACCGGCAGCTGGAGCTGCTTCGTCACCCCTGCGAGCTGAAGCCCCTCCCAGAGGAGCAACGCGATGACGAGCAGAGCCGCAAGCACGCCGATTCCGTGCCACTCGTTCTGACCGACGCTCACGAAGCCGATGGACACCTGCTGCCACTGCAGGAACGAGTCGATGAAGAGCAGGAGGCCGGCGGCCAGCAGGACCTTCGTTCCCTTGCCGAGCGCCGCAAAGTCGAGGTTCATTGCAATCTCCTTGTCGAGACGGGTCGTTGCCGTCAGACGCAACTTACTCCGGCAGAGCGGTCCGGTCTAGACGGGCGTCATCCGGCCGCCCGGAGGAGCGGCGGCGCGAGCGCGTGGCAGATCGCGACGGCGAGCGCGTCGGCGGCGTGGCTCGGCGTCGGTGGCGCGTCGAGCCCGAGGATCGCCTTCACCATCCGCTGCACCTGGTCCTTCTCCGCCCGTCCGTAGCCGCAGACCGCCTGCTTCACGCGGGCGGGCGCGTACTCGGTGCACTGGACGCCCGCCTGGGCGCACGCGACGAGCACGGCGCCGCGCGCCTGCCCGACGGAGAGCGCGATACGGGCGTCGGCGCCGACGAACGACTCCTCGAGCGCGACGGCATCCGGGGCGTGCAGGCGGACGAGCTCGCCGACGGCGTCGAAGATCGTCTTCAAACGGAGCTCCGGGCGGTCTCCGGCCGACGTTTTCCACCAGCCGTGGTCGACCGCCCTGAGGCGGCCGCCGCTTCCTTGGACGATGCCGTACCCGCATGCAGCCGTTCCCGGATCGATGCCGATGACCTTCACGGCCAAACGTTAGGCGGGCGCCCGGATGTTCCTTCGGAAGGAGGGCAATCCGGGACCACTGCGGGCGCTCGACACTGGCCTAAAGAGACGGTTTACGACGGCCGTGTCGTTGGCTACTCTGCGCCCAGACACCATGTCTAGCGCCGTCGTGAGCTTCGGCTAGGCGGCAACTCCTACGGCCACCTCGCGTGGCCGTAGTCGTTCCAGGGGGTGCCTATGTGGATTGCATATCTCGACGATGCGGGTGACGTTCAAACGGTTACGGCCGCCAATACCGCAGTGCCGCCGGTGCTCGTATTCGGCGCAGTTGCGTTGCCGGCGAAGTCGCTTGCTCAGCTGACGCGAGCCTTCCTCGACCTGAAGCGCCGCTTCTTCGGCGGCCGCATGACATCACACCACCTGCTCGATCACGTTCTCGTCGAAGTCAAAGGGGCGGAACTTCGCACCATGGCAAGAGGGAGCCACCGGCAGCGCCGCCGGGCGATCTTGTTCCTGAACCACCTCATCGGGCTCCTGGAGGCTGTCCACGCTCGGATCTTCGGCCGCGTCTGGATCAAGGAAGTTGGTGTCCCACTCGACGGACGAGCGGTGAACACCTTCTCCGTCCAGGCCATGTGCGGCACCTTTCAGCATCTCCTCGAAGAGGCCGACGACCGGGGGCTGATGATCGTCGACAGCAGCACGCCCGGCCTGAATGCGATGGTCTCGCATTCGATCTTCACCCAGCGGTTCCGCGCGGCCGGAGACGAGTATTCGCGGCTCGTCGAGATGCCTGTATTCGGACACAGCAAGAACCACGTGGGCCTGCAGATCGCGGACATCGTCTCGTCTGGACTCATCAGTCCACTTGCGAGCCGCGCCTACTGCACCTCGATACGCGGGGTGCACGTCCACCCACGGTACGAAGAGATCAAGAGTCGATACGCGCGACGCCTGCGCGCGATTCAGCACCGGTACCAGGACCAGAGCGGTACTTGGCGTGGTGGCTTCACGGTCAGTGACCCCGCCGGTGGAAGGCACGGCGGGCACCTCTTTCACACGCGCTGCGGGCACGTGTGCACGCCGTAGCGCCCCGGCGTTACGAAACCACCGCTTCCAGCACCTGCTCCGGGATGTCGAAGTTCGCGTAGACGTCCTGGACGTCGTCGTTCTCCTCCAGGGCGTCCATCAGGCGCAGGACCTTCTTCGCGGCGCTCTCGTCGGCGACCTCGATCGTCGTCTTCGGCACCATCGTCAGCTCGGCGGACTCGATCGGGATCCCGGCGGCCTCGATCGCCTCGCGCACCGTCACGAGCGCCTCCGGAGCGCTCGTCACCTGGAACGTCGAGCCGTCGCGCGCCACGTCGTCGGCGCCTCCTTCGGCCGCGGCCAGCGTGAGCTCGTCCTCGTCGGCCTTGTCCGTGTCGACGAGGATCACGCCGCGGCGCTCGAAGAGCCACGCGACCGCGCCCGAGCCGCCGAGGTTGCCGTCGTTCTTGTCGAAGGCATGGCGCACTTCCGATGCGGTTCGGTTGCGGTTGTCGGTCAGCGCCTCGACGATCAGCGCGACGCCGTTCGGCCCGTAGCCCTCGTACACGACCGTCTCGTACGCCTGCGCGTCGGCGTCCGTGCCCGCGCCGCGGGCGATCGCGCGCTCGATGTTCTCCTTCGGCATCGAATACGAGCGCGCCTTCTCGACCGCGTTCGCGAGCGCCAGGTTCGCGGCCGGGTCGGGGCCGCCCTCCCGCGCCGCGACGATGATCGCGCGCGAGAGCTTCGAGAAGAGCTTGCCGCGCTTGGCGTCCGCGGCGCCCTTCTTGTGCTTGATCGACGACCACTTGCTATGCCCCGACATGCGACTCCTCCCGCACGAGGTCGAGGAAGCGCTCGTGGACGCGCGTGTCGTCCGTCAGCTCGGGATGGAACGACGCGACGAGGAAGCGGCCCTGCCGCGCGAGCACGGGATCGCCGTCGTGGGCCGCAAGAACCTCCACGTCGGGGCCGGAGTCGACCACCCGCGGCGCCCGGATGAAGACGCCCCGCAGCGGCGCGTCCTCGCCCGCGAGCTCGAGGTCGGCCTCGAAGCTCGAGGTCTGCCGGCCGTAGGCGTTTCGCGCCACCTCGAGGTCGACGAGGTCGAGGTGGTTCCGGTCGAGCACGATCATCCCGGCGCACGTGCCGAAGACCGGCCCGGCGAAGGAGCGCAGCGCCTCGTCGAGCCCGTACAGGCGCATCAGGCGCATGAACGTCGTCGACTCGCCGCCGGGAACGACCAGGCCGTCGAGACCGTCGAGCTGCTCCGGCAGGCGCACCTCGACCGCCTCCGCGCCGAGGCGGCGCAGCATCGCGACGTGCTCGCGGAAGTTGCCCTGGAGGGCGAGGACGCCGATCTTCGGAGCGCGCTCCACGCCGCCGATTCTAGAGGCGGCACGCCGGTAGGCTCCGCGCCGTGGAGGGAGGCGCCACGACCCTCGCGGACACCCTCGCGCGGCTGACCCTCTTCGCCGACCTCGGCCGGCCAGAGCTGGAGTCGGTCGCGCACGCCTTCGAGGAGGAGGTCTTCGCCGAGGGCCAGCGGGTGCTTCGCCAGGGGCTCGAGGGCAGCGGCTTCTACCTGATCCTCGAGGGCGAGGCGCGCGTCGTCATCGACGGCGCCGAGCGAGGACGCCTCGCGCGCGGCGACTTCTTCGGCGAGATCTCGCTGCTCATCCACGAGCCCCCGACCGCCGACGTGGTCGCGACGAGCCTGCTCCGCTGCCTAGTCCTCTCCGGACCGGAGCTCGAAGGCTTCCTGCTCGACCACCCGACCGTGATGCTGCGGATGCTCCAGGCGGAGGCGATGCGGCTGCGCAGCGCTCACGTGTGGCCCGAATAGACGAGCGTCCCTTCCCTCCCGGCGAGTACGACGTCGTCGTGGTCGGCAGCGGGCCGGGCGGGCTCCAGACGGCCTACTCGCTCGCGCGCACTGGGATCGAGCGTGTCGCCGTCCTCTCGCGCGACGACGCGCCGGGCGGCATGTTCCGCCGCTTCCCGGTCTACCAGCGGCTGATCAGCTGGACGCGGCCGGAGGCGCCGTTCGCGCACGGGACGCGCGAGTACGAGTGGTACGACCACAACAGCCTCGTCGGCGAGGAGCCGGAGCACCAAGCGCTGCTGCCGAGGCTCATGGACCGGACGATGGACCTCCCGACACGCCCGGAGATGGAGTCTGCGCTCGCGGCGTTCGCGGAGCGGGGCGCGGTGCGCGTTCGCTACGGCTGCGAGTGGCAGGCGACGCGGCGCGAGGGCGAGCGGCTCGTGCTCACGACCTCCGACGGCGAGTACGGGTGCCGCGTCGCCGTCTTCGCGCTCGGCGTGACCGAGCCGTGGCGCCCGTCCATCCCCGGCCTCGAGGACGCCCCGCACTACGTCGACACGCGCTCGCCGGAACGCTACGCGGGCAGGCGCGTCCTGATCGTCGGCAAGCGAAACTCGGGCTTCGAGATCGCGCACGGGCTCCTCCCGTGGGCGCAGGAGCTCACGCTCGTCTCGCCTCGCCCGGTGGAGACGGCCGTCCTCGCGTTCTCGCCGGTTCGAGTGCGCTACCTCCAGCCGTACGAGGAGCACGCGCGCGGCGGGGCCGGCACGTTCGTCCTCGACGCCGCGCTCGAGCGGGTCGAGCGGACGAGCGGCGGCTACCGGGTGCTGGCGAACGGGACGGGCCGGCCCGGGAGGCTCGAGCTCGAGGCCGACGAGCTCGTGCTCGCGACGGGCTTCCGGACGCCGCTTCGCGACCTGCCCCGTCTCGGGGTCGCCACCGTCGACGAGGGACGGCTGCCGGCGCAGACGCCGTACTGGGAGAGCGTCTCCGCGCCGGGGATCTACTTCGCCGGCAACGCCACCCAGGGCTCACCGGGACTGCGGAAGTACGGCGCGACATCGAGCTCGAGCTCCGTGAACGGCTTTCGCTACAACGCGCGCGTCCTCGCCCGCCGGATCGCGGAGCGGCACTTCGGGATCGCGCCCGAGCGGCCGCGACTTCCGCGCGACCGGGTCGTGCCGTTCCTGCTCGCCGAGCTCGCCCGGGCACCCGAGCTCTGGATCCAGAAGGGCTATCTCGCGCGGGTCGTGACGCTGGACGGCGACGCGCGCGACGACGGCGTCCTCCCGCTCGAGGACTTCGTCGACAGCGGCGGTCCCGACGCGGTCGCGGCCGCGATCGAGCTCGACGCGCACGCGACGATCGTTCCGGTCGTGTACGTCCGCCGCGGCGGGCGGGTCGACGAGCACGTCCTGCCGCCGCACCCGCTCTACGCTTTCGCGGGCGGCGAGCACCGCCGCGAGCTCGAGGCTCGGCTCAAGCCTCTGCTCGGTTGAGATACTCCTCGCGTGGCGCGGTTCAACCTCTTCAAGGCGAAGGCGCCGAAGGACAAGACCGATCCCGACGGCTACCACACCGGCATGGCGCGCTTCGGCGACCGGATCGGCGCCAAGCTGATCGGCGGCTCGCTGTACGAGCTCCCGCCCGGCCAGAGCATCTGCCCGTACCACTTCGAGTACGGCGACGAGGAATGGCTGATCGTCCTCCAGGGCCGGCCGACGCTCCGCCGCCCGCGCAGCACGCAGAAGCTCTCACCGGGCGACGTCGTCTGCTTCCCGCCCGGCCCCGACGGCGCGCACAAGCTCACGAACCGGACGGAGGAGACCATTCGCGTCCTGATGGTCTCGACGAAGAACGACCCGGCGATCTCCGTCTATCCGGACAGCGACAAGGTCGGCGTCTGGCCCGGCGGCGGCGCGGAGGACTTCATGTTCCACCGGCGCGACGGCAACGTCGAGTACTACGAAGGCGAGACCTAAGACCGGCGTGCGGCCGGTCGGGGTTTGGCTCGTTGTCGCGGCCGTCGAGCTCGCGATTCTGCTCGTGATCCCGGCGCCGGCGAACCCGGACAAGCCCGGCCGCGCGGGCGGCATCCGCACCGCCGCAGCGCAGCTCCGCGGGGACGGGCCGCCGGTCGACCTCGTCCAGGACTACGTCGGCGCGCGCGACGTCGCGCACGGCCGCGAGGCCTACCCCGTCCTCACGCACGCGTACGCGCGCGTCGGCCTGACGTGGCCGGCGGGGCACCGCTCGACGCATCCGCCGACGGCGTTTCTGCTCGTCCTGCCCGTGGCATGGCTGTCCTGGAAGGCGGCGGCGAGCGCCTGGATGGTGCTGATGCTCGCCGCGCTCGCGGCCTCGTATTGGGCGCTCGGCGCCCCGCCCGCGCTGGCGGCCGCGCTCGCGCCGCTGACCGTCCTCTGGCCGCCCGGCGGCTGGTCGATGGGCCAGCTCACGCCGCTCTGGCTACTCGGCCTCGCGCTCGCGTGGCGGCTGCGCGACCGTCCGGCGCCCGCCGGGGCGGCGATCGCGCTCGCCTCGCTGACGAAGCTCCTGCCCGCGCTCTCGCTCCTGCCCTTCCTGCTCCTGCGGCGCTTCGCCGTGCTACGCGGCTTCGCCCTCGTCTGGGCCGGTGCCCTTGCCCTGCTGCTCGTGCTCGACGCGGGGGCGATCGGGCGCTACTGGACGATCACCCGGACCGCCTCCCGCGACCAGGCGGCGCGGCACGAGAACGCCGCCCTGCTCTGGGCCGCCGACCACAACTACGGCGCGGCCGGCGTCGCGGTCGCGGCGGTGCTCGTGGGCGCGGTCGTCGTGCATGCGCTCCGCCGCGTCCGGCAGACCGGCCGGATCGACCGGCTGTCGTGGGACGGCGTCGGCTGGGCGAGCGTCGCGCTGCTCCCGATCGCGTGGATCTACTCGCTCCTGCCGCTCCTCCCGGCACTCGCGCGGCTCGTGCGCCGCGGCGGGCTGCTCGCGGCGGCCGCCGCGATCGTGACCTTCGTGATCCCGTTCCTCGTCGACCCGTTCGGCCTGCCGGGCGCGATCCGGCTCGCGATCGGGACGGCGGCGCTCGGCCTCGGGCTCGTCGTCGCCCGCGCCACGCCCGCGTGAGGGTCTCGTTCCTGATCGCGGCGCACAACGAGGTGGCGACGATCCGCGAAGTCCTCGACCGGATCCGCGCGCTCGAGATCGACGCGCAGATCGTCGCCGTCGACGACGGCTCGACCGACGGCACCGCGGAGGCGATCGAGAGCTGGCGCGACGAGCACGGCGACGTCGTGCTCCTCCGACAGCCGCACCGCGGCAAGGGCGCCGCGATCCGGCACGCCATCGCACACGCCGACGGCGAGATCGCCGTGATCCAGGACGCCGACATGGAGTACGACCCGGCCGACGTCCCCGCGCTCGTCGAGCCGATCGAGCGCGGCGCCGCGGACGTCGTCTTCGGCTCGCGGCTCCTCGGAGGCCGGCCCCAGCGCGCGTACCTCTTCTGGCACCTGGTCGGGAACCGCGTGCTCTCGCTCCTCACGAACCTGCTCTACAACACGACCATCACGGACATGGAGACGGGGTACAAGGCGTTCCGGATCGACGTCCTCCGCTCGCTCCGGCTCACGCAGGACGACTTCGCGATCGAGCCCGAGCTCACCGGCGAGGTCTGCCGCCGCGGCCTGCGCATCTACCAGCTGCCGATCGCCTACTACGGCCGCACCTACGCGGAGGGCAAGAAGATCACCTGGCGCGACGGCGTCAAGGCCGTGCTCGTCCTCGTGCAGGTGCGGCTTCGGCACTAGCGAGCCAGTCGGCCAGCGGCCCTTCCGCCACCTCCGCGAAGCGCGGCTCGAGCTCCGCCCCTGCGGCGATGAGCAGCTCTGCGATGCGGACGAAGTCGCGCCCCGGCGCGCGCCACGAGCCCGAGTCGAGCACCGCCCAAGCGAGCGGCGTCTCCCACTCGGCGCCCGAAGGCGCGACCGGGTCGGCATCGAGCTCGAGCAGCCGCTCGACGAGCGCGGCGTCGCCGACCCACGCGGCGTGGTGGAGCAGCGTTCCGGACGGGCTGCCGCCGACGACGCCGGTGAACTGCGGCCCGAGCAGCTCGACGACGAGCTCGAGCCGGCCCTTCTGGAGCGCCGCGAGGATCAGCACCTCCTGCTGGTCGGGGTCGAGCTCGGCGGGGAGCGGCGTTGCCGGCCGCTCCCCGCCGACCACCGCCGCGACCGCGAGGTCGTCCTCGTCGACCTCGGTCGAGGCGCCGAGCTCGCGCAGCGTCCCGAGCAGGTCGTCGCGTCCGCGCAGGAACGCCTGCTGGTACGGGGTGCGCAGGCGGACGTTGCCGCGCCACGTCTCGCCTCCGGGCCGGTCGAGGTCGGCGCCGTGCTCGGCGAGCAGGCGGATGAACTCCGGCCCGCGACCGCGGCGGACGGCGTGCGCGACGTGCGCGTGCTCGTTCGGGTCCGCGCCCGCCTCGAGCAGCAGCCGGACGTGCTCGTAGCGCTCGTCGTCGAGCGCGTGCGCGAGCGCGTTCGTGCCGTTCGGCCGCGCGCCGTGCTCGAGCAGGATCCGCACGACGTCGGGGCTCGGCGCCTCGGTCGCGTGGTAGAGCGCGTCGCCGAACCACGGCTCGCCGTTCGGGTCGGCGCCGGCCTCGAGGAGCGCACGGGTCATCTCGGCGTCGTGGCGGACGCCGGCCGCGCCGTAGAGCGCCGACATCGGGCCGAACTCGTTCGGGTAGTACGCGTTCGGGTCGGCGCCGCGCGCGAGCAGGTCGCGGACGACCGGGAGCGTGTCGAAGCACGAGTGGCAGGCGTAGTGGAGCGGCGACCAGCCGCGCGGGCCGCCCGGCTCGTTCGGGTCGCCATCCCAGCCGCGGCCAAGGACGAGCGCCGCCCAACGGTCGTCCTCGATCTCCGGCCGAGCCGCGAGCAGCCGCTCGGCGCGCTCACGCCGGCCGCTCGTCGCCGCGACGACGAACGTGGCGGCCCCGGCTTCGAGGGCGTGCACCAGCTCGGGCCAGCTGCGGAAGCCGTGCTCCCGCGCCAGCGCGAGCTGCGCGCTCGCGAGCTTCGGCGGCAGGTTTCCCAGCCGAGTCAGAGCTTCCTCGTCGCCGGCGCGTGCCGCACGGACGAGCTCCTTCGCCTGCTTGCGGAGCTGCTCCAGGTTCACGGCGACCTCCTCCCGTCAGGCCCGTGTCCGCGGTCGGGCGGGAAGAAGATCGGGGTCGTGCCGGAACTGCCTTCGGAGGTGGGCTCAGCCCTTCCCGCGGACCGGATGCGCCCGCGCGCGCCCCACGATCCTACGCGAGCCGGTGCTCGGTCGCCCAGCGCGTCAGCTCGTGGCGGGTCGACAGCTGGAGCTTTCGGAGCACGTTCGAGACGTGGCTCTCGACCGTCTTCACCGAGAGGCTGAGCCGGCCGGCGATCTCCTTGTAGAGGTAGCCGCGCGCGATCAGCTGGAGCACCTCGCGCTCGCGCGGCGTGAGCTCGTCCAGCTCTGCGTCGCCTCCGACCCGCTCGCCCGAGCGGAAGGCGTCGAGGACGAAGCCGGCGAGGCGCGGCGAGAAGACGGCGTCGCCCTCCGCGACCCGCTCGATCGCGGCCGCGAGCTCGTCGCCCGAGATCGTCTTCGTGACGTAGCCGCGCGCGCCGGCGCGGATGACGCCGATCACGTCCTCGGCCGCGTCCGAGACGGAGAGCGCGAGGAAGCGGACTCCCGGGCGAGCCGGCGCGACCGCGTTGATGATCGCGTCGCCGCTGCCGTCGGGGAGGTGGACGTCGAGCAGCACGACGTCGGGATCGAGCTCCTTGATCAGCGGCACCGCCTCCTCGACGCTGCCGGCCTCGCCGACCACGTCGACGGCGTCGCCGAGCTCCGCGCGGACGCCCGACCGGAAGAGGTGGTGGTCGTCGACGAGGACGACGCGGCGCGTCACGGTGCGCTCCGCGGGACGGAGAGCTCGACCTCGGTGCCCCCGCCCGGCGTGCTCGTCACGGTCGCCTCGCCGCCGGCGCGCTCCATCCGGCGGACGATCGACTCGGCGATCCCGCGCCGTTCAGCGGGAACGGCGTCGGGGTCGAAGCCGGCGCCCCGGTCGCGGACGAAGACAGCCACGCGCTCCTCGGTCGCCTCGGCGTAGACGTCGATCTCGGCCGCCCCGGAGTGCTTGGCGGCGTTCGTCATCGCCTCCCGCGCAGCGAGCACGAGGGCGCGCACGGGCTCGTCGGCGGCCGCGTCGCCTGCGCTCGCGAGCTCGACACGGACGCCGTGCAGCTCCTCCACGTCGGCCGCGGCGCCGGCGAGGAGCGTCGCGAGCGACTCCTCGGCGAGGTCGCGGTCGCCGTAGAGCCAGCTTCGGAGCTCACGCTCCTGGCGGCGCGCGTAGGCCGCGGTCTTGCGCGGGTCGTCCGCATGCAGCTGGATCAGGGCGAGCGTCTGGAGCACCGAGTCGTGGACCCGCGCGGCGAGGTCGGCGCGCTCCTCGGTCCGGATCCGGGCCGTGCGCTCGACGTCGCGGTCCTGCGCGAGCCGCCAGAGCCACGGGCCGCCGACGAGGAGGAGCGAGCCCGCGATCGCGCCGGGCGTCAGGGCCGCCGCGTGCACGCCGCCCCGCGAGAGCACGAGGATCGCTCCGGCGGCGGCGAACGCCGTGCCGAGGATCGAGCCGGTCGCGTCGTGGGCGCGGAACCCGCCACCCCGCCAGACGAGGACGAGTCCGCCGACGACGAGGGCGATTCCGAGCACGACACGGTCGGAGAAGCCGAGCGAGCGGAGGACGAGCGAGACGGCGACGACGCCGAGGGCGCCGACGACCCATGGGCTCCGTCGCACGTCGTACGCCCAGAGCGCCAGGTAGAGGAGGATCCCGGCGCCGCCCGCCAACGCGAGGAGGGCGAAGATCAGCCGGACGAGCGTCGGGTCGACGCCGAGCGTCCGGGCGATCCCGGCGCAGACGCCCGCGAGGACGCCCGCGTCGGGATCACGCCGGAAGCGCGACAGCGGCATCGCGGCTCATCGTACGGCGCGCTCGACCGTGACCTGGCCGAGCCCGGCCCGCACGTGGAGGACGAGGACGCGGTGACCGGCTGCCCCGACCTTCAGGTCGGCGTTGCGGCCGTCCGCATGCCGCTCGAAGACGTCCACGGCGCCGATCTGCGCGTCGCCCTTCACGCGCACCGCCGCGTCCGCGGGAACCAGGACGTCGAGGTCGCCGATCCCGACCCGCGCGTCGATGTCCGTCTCGCCGCGCGGGAGCTGCACCCCCGAGAGGTCGAGCCGGAGGCGTCCGATCCCGAGCTTGTAGCTGCGGTGGACGTCCGCGGCCGCGGCCGGCACGTAGGTGCGCGTGCCGATCCCGTTCCCGACGTTCACGTGGAAGGCGCTCGCCACCGTCGCTGCCGCGGCGAGCGCGAGCACGAACACGACGACCGCCGCGATCGCGAGCCCGCGGAGCACACGGGGCCGGGCGCCGCCCGCCCGCCGCTGCGTCCAGAGGACGACGGCACCTGCGAGGAGGACGAGGACCCAGGCCGCGTCGCCGCGCGGCCAGAGCGTCGCCCGCGAGAGGAGGACCGCGACCGCGACGGCGACGAGGCTGAGGCCGATCAGCTGCCACGGCCTCTCCCGCCGCTCGCGCAGCGCCTCGGCGGCGATCGAGTCGGCCTTCCCCTCGTCGGGGATCACGAGCGCCGCCGCGAGGTAGATGAGGATGCCGGCGCCGCCGAGCAACGTCAGCACGACGAAGCCGACCCGGAAGAACGCGGGGTTGAGCTCGAAGTAGCGCGCGAGGCCCCCGCCGACGCCCGCGAGCATCCGGTCGGAGCGGCTCCGCTCGAGCCGTTTCACCGCCGGTTGAGCTGTGGTGTTCTCGGTCATGGGGCAAGGGTCGCCGACGGCGCACCGCGACCACCATCCGGAATGACCCTGAAGCGACCCTGAGGTCGCTTACCAGCCGCGGGTCTCGAGCAGCTCTTCGGGCGCGAGGTCGGCGGCGGACAACCCGAGCATGGGCTCTCCGAGGCCGCCGGAGACGCGCGCGAGGATCTCCGCGTCGCGGAAGTGCGTCGTCGCCTCCACGATCGCCTTCGCGCGCCGGTCGGGGTCGGACGACTTGAAGATCCCCGAGCCGACGAAGACGCCGTCCGCGCCGAGCTGCATGCAGAGCGCCGCGTCGGCGGGCGTCGCGATGCCGCCGGCGGTGAACGTCACGACCGGCAGGCGGCCGTTCTCGGCCACCCAGCGCACGAGCTCGACCGGCGCCTGGAGGTTCTTGGCCTCGCTGTAGAGCTCGTCCGGGTCGAGCGCGCCGAGCCTCCGGATCCCGCCGAAGACGGCGCGCATGTGCGTGACCGCGTTGACGATGTCGCCGGTGCCGGCCTCGCCCTTCGTGCGGATCATCGCCGCGCCCTCGGCGATCCGGCGCAGCGCCTCGCCGAGGTTCGTGCACCCGCAGACGAACGGGATCGTGAACTTCCACTTGTCGATGTGGTGCGCCGTGTCGGCCGGCGTGAGCACCTCCGACTCGTCGACGTAGTCGACCTCGAGCGCCTCGAGGATCTGCGCCTCGACGAAGTGGCCGATCCGCGCCTTGGCCATGACCGGGATGGACACGGCCTCCTGGATCTCGCGGATCTTGTCCGGATCGGCCATGCGCGCGACGCCGCCCTCGCGGCGGATGTCGGCTGGCACGCGCTCGAGCGCCATGACGGCGCAGGCGCCGGCCTCCTCGGCGATGCGCGCCTGCTCGGCCGTCGTGACGTCCATGATCACGCCGCCCTTGAGCATCTCGGCCAGCCCGCTCTTGACGCGCATCGTCCCGATCTCGGCCATCGCGCCGATTCTACCCGGAGCCCGTGTCTAGCTCAGACAGCCGCGAACGGCGTCGGCATCGCCTGCGGTCGGCTCGGTGTGCCAGTACACGACCGCGTTGCCCTCGAGGTCGAGGAGCGAGTTGAGGCGGCGGCGCTCGAGCTTGTTCCCGGCCGAGCGGCGGTAGCCGGCGACGAGGATGTTCGCGTCGTCCTGTGTGTTCCCGAAGCCGATCGTGAACACCTTGCCATCGCGCTTGGAGCCGAGCGCTCCCTCCGGCGCACTGCTCGTGACGAAGTCGAGCGACGGCGAGTTGATCGCCACCTTCAAGCCGGCCTTGCGCAGGCACGCCGCGGTCGGCTTCAGGGTGTAATGGCCGGGCGTGACCGCCTTCGGCGGCCCGCATCCGGCCAGGCAGAGGACGGCGGCGAGCGCCGCGAGAAGCCGCGGGCGAAGGAGCACGACAGGCGGCGACTCTAGTCCAATAGGGTGACGGCGTGCTGCCGTGGTCGACGGAGCTCAGGGGTCGCTTCGACGAGCACGTCGTCGAGAGCGAGCTCCTGAGGGGAAACCCGCTCGGCGACCCGCACCGCCGCCCGCTGTGGGTCTACGTGCCGCCCGGCTACGACGACGACCCGGAGCGCAGCTATCCGTCCGTCTACGTCCTCCAGGGCCTCGTGGGGCAGCTCGACATGTGGCGAAATCGAACCGCGTTCCGCCGCAACTTCCCCGAGCTCGTGGACGAGCTCGGCGCTGAGTGCCTCGTCGTCTTCGTGGACGCGTGGACGTCGCTCGGCGGCAGCCAGTTCATCGACTCGCCCGGCACGGGGCGCTACGGCAGCTACCTCTGCGACGAGGTGATCGCCTTCGTCGACGAGCGCTACCGGACGCTCGCCGAGCCGGCGCACCGCGGCGTCATGGGCAAGTCGAGCGGCGGGTACGGCGCGATGGTCTCCCCCATGCTGCGGCCCGACCGCTTCGGCGCGCTCGCGACGCACGCCGGCGACGCGCTGTTCGAGGTCTGTTACCTCTCCGACTTCCGCGATGCGGCGCGAGCGCTCCGCGACCACTACGAGGGCTCCTACGAGCGCTTCTGGGCCGACTTCCGCTCGCGGCCCGCGTTCTCCCACAAGGGCGACTACCCGCTCCTGAACGCCTGGTGCATGGCCGCCTGCTACTCGACCGACGAGGACGGCACGGTGCGGCTGCCGTTCGTGCCCGAGACGGGCGAGCTCCTGCCGGAGGTCTGGGAGCGCTGGCTCGCGTGGGATCCGGTGCGGATGGCGGCACGCCACGCAGATGCGCTGCGCGGCCTGCGCGGGATCTACGTCGACGCCGGCACGCGCGACGAGGCATACCTCGACCTCGGCGCCGAGGCGTTCCGGCGCGCGCTCGCCGAGATCGGCGTCACCGACGTCGCCTTCGAGCTCTTCGACGCCGGCCACGGGGCCATCGAGTACCGCTACCCGCTCGCGCTCCGCTACCTCGCCGAGCGGCTCGCTCCCTGAGCTTCTGGCTTGCGTCTACTGCGCGCGGCGGCGGATAATCGCTGCGAGGGCATCGGCGCATAAGCCTTATTCATCAGTGGCACAGGTAGAGCAGAGCGCGAGCGACCGGGTCGCCGAGGCGCGCGGGCGGTACGTCGCGCGCGGCGTCTCGACGCCGCGGCTCGTCGTCGCCGCCGCCGAGGGCGCGCACGTCACCGATCCCGACGGCCGCACCTTCCTCGACTTCGCCGGCGGGATCGCCTGCCAGAACACGGGCCACCGCTTCGAGCCGGTCGTCACCGCGATCCACGAGCAGGCCGACCGCTACCTGCATCAGTGCTTCATGGTCGGCACGTACGAGCCGTACGTCGAGGTGTGCCGCCGGCTCGCCGAGCTCTCACCCTGCCGCGGCCCCGAGCAGAAGAGCCTGCTCCTGAACTCCGGCGCCGAGGCGATCGAGAACGCCGTCAAGATCGCGCGCGCCGCGACCGGCCGGCCCGCCGTCGTCGTCTTCGAGAACGCCTTCCACGGCCGGACGCTCCTCACCATGACGATGACGAGCAAGGTCGTCTACAAGCGCGGCTTCGGCCCGTTCGCGCCCGAGGTCTACCGCGCGCCCGCGCCCTATCCGTACCGGGGCATCGGCACCGACGATGCGATCCACGCGCTCGAGCGCCTCTTCAAGACGGAGGTCGACGCCGAGAGCGTCGCGTGCGTCGTCCTCGAGCCCGTCCAGGGCGAGGGCGGCTTCATCCCGATGCCGCCCGACTTCCCGCCCCGCCTGCGCGAGCTCTGCGACGGCCACGCGATCCTGTACGTCGACGACGAGGTGCAGAGCGGCGCGGGGCGCACCGGCCCCGTGTGGGCGATCGAGCACTACGGCACCGAGCCCGACCTCCTCGTCTCGGGGAAGTCGATCGGCGGCGGCCTGCCACTCGCCGGCGTGACCGGCCGCGCCGAGGTGATGGACGCCGTCGCGCCCGGCGGCCTCGGCGGCACCTTCGGCGGCAACCCGCTCTCCTGCGCGGCCGCGGCGGTCGTCCTCGACGCGATCGCCGAGCCCGAGTTCCGGCGGCGCTCCGACGAGCTCGGCCGGCTCCTCCGCGCCGGGCTCGAGGGCATCGCGAGCCGCGTCCCCGAGGTCGGTGAGGTCCGCGGCCTCGGGCCGATGCTCGCGCTCGAGCTGGCCGAGCAGTCGCCGACGCTGGCCGCCGCCGCCGTCGATGCCGCCTTCGAGCGCAGCCTGCTCCTCCTGTCCTGCGGCATCTACGGGAACGTCCTCCGGCTCCTGCCTCCGCTGACGATCGCGGACGAGGACGCCGAAGCCGGGCTCGCGATCCTCGAGGAGTCGCTTGTCGACGCAAGCGCGCGAACGAGCTAGCGCGCCGACCCAAGCGACCGAGGCCGCCCCAGACGTCCGCCTGATCGGCCTTCGCAAGACCTACGGCGACGTGGTCGCCGTCGACCGCGCCGACTTCGAGATCGCGCCTGGCGAGTTCTTCACCATGCTTGGGCCGTCGGGCTCGGGGAAGACGACGACGCTCCGCCTGATCGCCGGCTTCGAGCGGCCGGACGAGGGGCGCGTCGAGCTCGGCGGCGTCGACGTCACGCGGCGCCCGCCCTTCACGCGCGACGTGAACACCGTCTTCCAGGACTACGCGCTCTTCCCGCACATGACCGTCGCGGAGAACGTCGGCTACGGCCTGCGCGTTCGCCGCGTGCCGAAGCGCACTCGTCGGGAGCAGGTGGAGGAGGCCCTCCAGATGGTGCGCCTGGCCGGCTATGGCGACCGGAAGCCGGTCCAGCTCTCGGGTGGCCAGCGGCAGCGGGTCGCGCTCGCCCGCTCGATCGTCAACCGCCCGCGGGTCCTGCTCCTCGACGAGCCGCTCGGCGCGCTCGACCTGAAGCTGCGCCAGGAGATGCAGCTCTTCCTCAAGAAGCTCCAGACGGAGCTCGAGATCACCTTCCTCTACGTCACGCACGACCAGGAGGAGGCGCTGACGATGAGCGACCGGATCGCCGTCTTCAACGCCGGCCGCATCGAGCAGATCGGCACGCCTGCCGACGTGTACGAGCGGCCGGCGACCGAGTTCGTGGCCGGCTTCATCGGCGTCTCGAACGTGCTCGAGCGTGATGGGAAGAGGTTCACCGTCCGGCCGGAGAAGATCCGGATGGTCGAGGAGGGCGAGAGCGACGGCGGCGAGACGGGCCGGATCCGCGACGTCGTCTACGTCGGCATGTTCACCCGCTTCGTCGTCGAGCTCGACTCGGGGGGCGAGCTGAGCGTCGTCGAGCAGAACCTCGAGACGTCCTCGCAGGACGCGCTCGAGTCCAAGGGGAGGCGGGTGCGCCTGGAGTGGCGGCCCGAGCACACCTTCGAAATCGAACCGGGAGGCGAAGGATGAGGAGGATTCGCAGGGTGCACGTCCTCGGCGCGGCCCTCGCGGCTGCGCTGTGCGTGCCCGCGTCGGGAGTCAGCTCCGGCAGTACGAGCGGGCTTCAGACGAAGATCGGCAAGGGCGAGGGCCGGTTGAACCTGATCGAGTGGCCGGCGTACTCCGACCCGAGCTTCGCGAAGCGCTTCGAGCAGCAGAGCGGCTGCAAGATTCATCGCAAGGACGCGGGGTCGTCGAGCGAGATGGTCGCGCTCATGCACACGGGCGGCGGTGGCGGCGGCGGCCAGTACGACCTCGTCTCGGCCTCGGGCGACGCGAGCCTGCGCCTGATCGTCGGCAAGGACGTCAAGCCGGTGAACGTCGGCCTGATCCCGAGCTGGAAGCAGTTCATCCCGATCTTCAAGTCGCCGGCGCACAACACGGTGAAGGGCGTGCACTACGGCGTCTCGGTGCAGTGGGGCCCGAACACGCTCATGTACAACACGAAGAAGGTGAAGCCCGCGCCGACGGGCTGGTCCGCCCTCTACAGCAACAAGTACAAGGGCAAGATCACCGTCCCGAACAACCCGATCCAGATCGCGGACGGGGCGCTCTACCTGATGGAGACGAAGCCGTCGCTCGGGATCAAGGACCCATACGAGCTGACGCGCTCGCAGCTCGCCGCCGTCGTCTCGCTCCTGAAGAAGCAGAAGCCGCTGATCAAGAAGTACTGGAACTCGGCGACGGACGAGATCAACCTCTTCAAGGGCGGCGACGCGGTCATCGGCGCGTCGTGGCCGTACCAGACCTTGACGCTCCAGGCGGCGAAGCAGCCGATCAAGGAGCTCATCCCGCGCTACGGAGCGACGGGCTGGGCCGACACGTGGATGCTCGCGGCGAAGGCGCCGCACCCGAACTGCGCGTACATGTGGATGAAGTACGTCACGACGCCGCAGGTCGAGGCCAAGCAGGCGCTCGTCTTCGGCGAGACGCCCGTGAACCCGAAGGCGTGCCCCTACATGAACAAGATCCAGAAGGGGAGCTGCGCCAAGTACCACCTGAACCAGCCGCTCGGCTTCTACAAGAAGATCCACTTCTGGAAGACGCCGATCCCGGACTGCGGGAACGGCCAGCGCAACTGCATGGACAACAACGCCTGGCAGCGCGCCTGGACGCAGATCACGGGATAGCTGCTTGGCTGTTGACGTAGCACGGGCGGGCTCCTCGCTGCGAGGAGCCCGCCTTCGTCTCTCGGCCGTCTTCTGGCGTCGGCCGTGGACGAAGGCGGCCTCGCTCCTCGTGCCGCCGATCGGTGCGTACCTCCTCGTCTACGTGGGGGCGCTCGCGGTCCTCTTCGTGTCGGCGTTCTGGACGATCGACTCCTTCACGGGGAAGACCCAGCACGTCTGGAGCCTCGACAACTTCCGGCTGATCTTCTCAACCTCCGACCCGACCTACCTGCGCATCGCGGGCCGGACGATCGGGATCGCCGCGGCGGTGACCGCGACCGACGCGATCCTCGCCTTCCCGCTCGGCTACTTCATGGCGCGGATCGCGCGGCCGCGCACGCGGACGGCCCTCTTCGTGCTCGTCCTCCTGCCGCTCTGGTCGAGCTACCTCGTCCGCGTCTACGCCTGGCGGCTGATCCTCTCCGCCGACGGGGTCCTGAACTGGGCGCTCGGCGGGATCGGCCTCCCGCACGTCCACCTCGCCTTCACCAACTGGGCGATGTGGATCGTCTTCTCGTACGTCTGGCTGCCCTTCATGGTGCTGCCGGTGTACGCGGCGCTCGAGCGGATCCCGGACAGCTACATCGAGGCCTCCGGTGACCTCGGCGCGGGCGGCTGGCGGACGTTCCGCAGCGTCGTCCTGCCGCTCGCGCTCCCGGGCGTCGTGGCCGGCTCGATCTTCACCTTCTCGCTCACGCTCGGCGACTACGTGACGCCGCTCCTCGTCGGCGGCGCGAGCTCGAGCTTCATCGGCAACGTCGTCTACGAGATGAGCGGCACGGACGTCCCCTTCGCCGCCGCGTTCGCAATCGTCCCGGTGCTGATCATGGGCCTCTACCTAGTCGTCGCCCGCCGGCTGGGCGCCTTCGAGGCGTTCTGATGGAGACGCGCGCGACCCGCATCGGCCTCGTCGTCTGGACGTCGCTCGTCGTCCTCTTCCTCTGGCTTCCGCTCGTCCTCGTCTGCCTCTACGCCTTCAACAAGTCGAACATCCAGAGCTGGCCCTTCCCGGGCTGGACGACGCATTGGTTCTCCGAGGCCTGGCACAACTCCGACGTCCGCTCGTCCCTCTGGCTGTCGGTGAAGGTCGGCCTGGTCGCGACCGGGATCGCGCTCCTGCTCGGCTCGATGTCCGCCTTCGCGATCCACCGCTTCCGCTTCTTCGGCCGCGAGTCGGTGTCGTTCCTGCTCCTGCTCCCGCTCGCGCTGCCCGGGATCATCACAGGGATGGCCCTGAACTCGTTCTTCTCGACCAACCCCATCCACCACTTCGCGCCCTCGATCTGGACGATCGTGATCGGCCACGCGACGTTCTGCGTCGTCATCGTCTACAACAACGTGCTCGCCCGCCTGCGGCGGACGTCGACCTCGCTGATCGAGGCCTCGATGGACCTCGGCGCCGACGGCTGGCAGACCTTCCGGTTCGTCGTCTGGCCCGTTCTCTCGACGGCGCTCGTCGCCGGCGGGCTGCTCGCGTTCGCGCTCTCGTTCGACGAGATCATCGTGACGACGTTCACCGCCGGTGCGCAGACGACGCTCCCGATCTTCATCCTCGACAACCTGCGCCAGGGCCAGCAGTTCCCGATCGTGAACGTCGTCGCGTTCGCGATCATCCTGCTCACCTTCGTGCCCGTCGTGATCTCGCAGCGGCTGACGCGCGATACTGGAGTCCTGCGCCGAACCTCAGGAGGTAGCCCGTGAGCATCACCGTGTCGCACCACAAGAACTTCGTCGGCGGCGAGTGGGTCGACTCGCTCGACGGCGGGACGATGGAGGTCCTGAACCCGGCGACCGGCGAGACGATCGCGGAGGTGCCGCGGTCGACCGAGCAGGACGTCGCCCGCGCGGTCGAGGCGGCCAAGAAGGCGCTGCCCGAATGGCTCGAGACGACGCCGGCCGAGCGGCAGGAGCTGCTCCTGAAGCTCGCCGACCTGATCGACGAGAACACGGAGGAGCTCGCGAAGCTCGAGTCGACGAACGTCGGCAAGCCGCTCTCCTACGCGCGCGACGAGCTGCCGGTGTGCTCCGACAACATCCGCTACTTCGCCGGCGCGGCGCGCGTGCTCGAGGGCAAGTCTGCGGGCGAGTACATGCGCGGCTACACATCGTTCCTGCGCCGCGAGCCGATCGGCGTCGTGGCCGGGATCGCGCCCTGGAACTACCCGCTGATGATGGCGGTCTGGAAGCTCGCGCCCGCGCTCGCGGCGGGGAACGTCCAGATCCTGAAGCCCTCCGAGCAGACACCGCTCACGCTGCTCCGCTTCGCCGAGCTCGCCGCAGAGGTGCTTCCGCCGGGCGTGCTCAACGTCGTCACCGGCGACGGCGTCCCGGCCGGCGAGGCACTCGTCAAGCACCCCGACGTGCGGCTCGTCTCGCTGACGGGCGACGTCGAGACGGGCAAGATCATCGCCCGCACCGCCTCCGACTCGCTGAAGCGCGTCCACCTCGAGCTCGGCGGCAAGGCGCCCGTCGTCGTCTTCGACGACGCCGACCCCGCCGCCGTCGCCGAGGGGATCAAGATCGCCGGCTACTGGAACTCCGGGCAGGACTGCACGGCGGCCTCGCGCGTCGTCGCGGGCCCGCGCGTCTACGACAAGCTGCTCGAGGAGCTCGTGCCCGCCGTCGAGTCGCTCCACGTCGGCGATCCCGCCGAGGGCGACGAGATCGAGATGGGCCCGGTCATCTCCAAGGACCAGCAGGATCGCGTGCTCGGATTCCTCGATCGGGCCTCGGGGGCGAAGGTGCTCACCGGCGGCGGCTCGAACGGCGACCGTGGCTTCTTCGTGAAGCCGACGGTCATCACGGACGTGGGCCAGGAGGACGAGATCATCCAGCGCGAGGTCTTCGGCCCGGTGGTGACCGTGCAGCGCTTCGAGGACGACGACCAGGCGATCGCGTGGGCGAACGACGTGAAGTACGGCCTCGCCGCCTCGGTGTGGACGCGCGACGTCGGCCGCGCGCTGAACGCCGCCCGCAAGCTCCAGTTCGGGACGGTCTGGATCAACGACCACATCCCGCTGGTCTCGGAGATGCCGCATGGCGGCTTCAAGCACTCGGGCTACGGCAAGGATCTGTCGGCGTACTCCCTCGAGGACTACACGCAGATCAAGCACGTGATGGCCAAGATCGACTGAGCGCGCTCGCGTCAATCTTCGCTGCTGCCGCGCTGGCGGCGGGCTCACCCGCGCCCGCCGCCTACGCGGGTCTCGGAACCTGGATCGATGTCTACGACACGCACGCCTGGGCGGCGCCGGTCGCGACCGCCGCCGCGATCCGGGCGCGCGGCGTCCGAACGCTCTACCTCCAGACGTCGAACTCGAACCGGAGCGCCGACCTCGTCCGGCCCGCCGGGCTCGGCCGGCTCGTCGACGCTGCCCACGCGCGCGACCTGCGCGTCGTCGCGTGGTACCTCCCGACGCTCCTCCACCCGGCCCGCGACCTGCGGCGCGCGCTCGCGGCGATCCGCTTCCGCACGCAGACGGGCGGTGCCTTCGACTCGTTCGCGCTCGACATCGAGTCGAGCTCCGTCCGCTCGCCGGCGCTCCGGAACGTGCGGCTCCTCGACCTCTCGCGCCGGCTGCGCGCGGCCGTCGGCCAGTCGTACGCCCTCGGCGCGATCATCCCCTCCCCGCGCGGGATGCAGCTCCTGCCGCACTACTGGCCGGGCTTCCCGTACAGCGACCTGTACCGGATCTACGACGTCTTCCTGCCGATGGCGTACTTCAGCTACCGCGCGCACGGCACGGCGCCCGTGACGCGCTACGTGCAGCGGAGCATCGAGATCATCCGCGCCCGCACCGGCGATCCGGACGTCGCGATCCACGTGATCGGCGGCATCTCGCAGCGGACGGGCCCGGCGGAGGCCCGTGGCTTCGTGCAGGCCGTGCGCGACTGCCGGACGCTCGGCTTCAGCCTCTACGACTTCGCCGGCACGAGCCCCGTTGCGTGGCGGACGCTGACCGCCCCGGCCGCGCCGGACGACTCCGCCGCCTGCTCCTCTCCGGCATGAGGCACCTCGCGCTCGCCGTGCGCGACCAGGAGCGGTCGCAGCGCTTCTACGAGACGTACTTCGGCTTCGGCGCGAAGCCGGCACGCGAGTACGGCGACGGCGTGCTGATGCTCTACGACGCGGACGGCTTCTCGCTCGCGCTCGGCCCGACGGACGAGGAGATCCGGCTGCCGCGGTTCCTCCACTTCGGCAAGCGCCTCCGCTCGCCGGAGGACGTGCGCCGCTTCCGCGACCGCCTGGCCGGCGACGGGATCCCGATCGTCGAGGAGTGGGACGAGCCTGAGTACGTGAGCGTGAAGTGCCGCGACCCGGACGGCTACGTCGTCGAAGCGTCCTGGGAGCTGTAGCACACGAAGGGCGGCTCCGGAAGCCGCCCTTCGCGAGGGAGATGCAAGAAGCGGAATTGAACGCCCGGGGCTGCGGCACCCCCACCCGTTTACCTCCGCTCGATTGAGGTCATCGGCGGTCCTAGGCCGTTCGGCCTACCCTCAAAAGGGGGAACTTGAAAGCGATACGGCGCCTTCGCGTCGCGGATCAGTGGGCGCCCGCGGTTACCGGCCGCGCAGTGCGGCGGCCGGCGGTCACGAGCGACCCCACGCCGTAGACCGCGGCCAGGCCCACGAGTCCGTACACGATGCGGCTCGCGGCATTCGTCTCGCCGAAGTCCATGCCGCCGAAGATCCAGGCGACGAGATCGAACCTCGCCACGCCGACGAGCCCCCAGTTGAGACCGCCGACGAGCACGAGCGCCGCCGCGGCCAGATCGAGCTTCTTCACCGTCTACCTCCCGTATAGATGCTGTACAAGAACCGGGAGCGTAGCGGCGATGTCGATGTCTTGTCAAGTTATTGTCCAGATGCTGTATAGTCAGCCCGTGAGCGAAGCAGGGCATCTGCGCATCGGCGAGCTGAGCCGCCGGGCGGGCGTGAGCCCCGAGCTGCTGCGCGCGTGGGAGCGCCGGTACGGGCTGCTTCGGCCGGCGCGGTCGCCCGGCGGCCTCCGCCTCTACTCCGATGCCGATCTCGAGCGGGTTCGCGCCATGCAGCAGCACCTTGCGGCCGGCGTCGCTGCGGCGGAGGCTGCAGCTCTCGCGACGCAGACTGGCGCGTCAACGTCTGTGTCGCCCGCGCCGGCCGGGCTGCAGCGCGACCTCGACGCCGCCCTCACCGGCTTCGACGAGGCAGGGGCGCAGGCGATTCTCGACTCGCTCCTCGCCGCCACGACTCTCGACTGGGCGCTGTCCGAGATCATCGTCCCTTACCTGCACGCGCTCGGCGAGCGGTGGGCCTCTGGCGAGGTCTCGGTCGCGCAGGAGCACTTCGCTTCGAGCGTCCTGCGCGGTCGGCTGCTCGGCCTCTCGCGCGGCTGGAGCCGCGGGGTGGGCCCGCGCGTGCTGCTCGCCTGTGCGGCGGGAGAGCAGCACGACCTCGGGTTGATCGCCTTCGGCCTCGCGCTGCGCGGCCGCGGCTGGCGGATCGGCTACCTCGGAGCGGACACGCCGGTCGAGAGCGTCGGCTACGCGGCGAACGCGTACGGCGCGCGCTTCGTCGTGATCAGCGCCGTGAGCGCGGATCGGTTCCGCGCGAGCCTCGCCGAGCTCCGGGAGCTGGCGCGCGACGAGCGGCTCTGCCTCGGAGGCGCCGGCGCAGCCGAGGCAGAGCTCGACGTCGACGCGCTGCTGTTTCCCGGCGGCCCCGTGGAGGAGGCCGACCACCTGACGTCCCTCGTCGCCGCTCGCGCATGAGCTCGCCCGGGCGGACGGCGGTCGTCCTCTTCACCCGCGACCTGCGGGTGCACGACCAGCCCGCGCTCGGCGAGGCGGCTCGCACCGCGACACAGGTCGTGCCTCTCTTCGTGCTCGACCCGGCACTCGAGCGCCCGGGGAAGGCGCCGAACCGAGGCGCCTTCCTCCTCGCAGCGCTCGCCGACCTGCGCCGCTCGCTCCGCGGCCTCGGCGCCGACCTCGTGGTCCGGCGGGGCGATCCGGTCGAGCAGACGCTTCGCGTCGCGCACGCGGTCGGAGCGAGCCACCTCTTCGTCGGCTCGGACGCGAGCGCGTATGCGAAGCGCCGCGAGGAGCGGCTGGCCCGTGAGTGCCGGCGCGCACGGATCGAGCTGCGGGTCGAGAACACGACGGCGGCCGTTCCCCCCGGCGAGCTTGCACCGGCCGAGCGCGACCACTACCGCGTGTTCACGCCCTACTGGGAGCGCTGGCGCGCCGAGCCGCTCGCGACCGTCGAGCCGCCCCGGCGGCTCGCGCTTCCCGCCGGCGTCGAGCCCGGCCGCCTTCCCGGCGTAGCGGAGCCGTCACCGCGAGGCGGCGAGCGCGAAGGCCGGCGGAGACTCGACCGCTGGCTCGCGGACGGGCTGCACGAGTACGAACGCAGGCGCGTCGACCTGGCCGGAGAAGGCACGTCGCGGCTGAGCCCGTACCTGCACTTCGGCTGCCTCTCGCCGACCGAGGTCGTGACGCGAGCACGCGCGGAGGGCGCCGTCGCCGAGGCCTTCGTGCGGCAGCTCTGCTGGCGCGACTTCTACCTCCAGCTCCTCGCGGCCAACCCGCAGACGGCGCGCGAGGATCTGCACGCGCGCGACCGGCATTGGAGCGACGACGGCGACGCGCTCGAGCGCTGGCGCGCCGGACAGAACGGCCACCCGATCGTCGACGCGGCGATGCGCCAGCTCCGGCAAGAAGGCTGGCTGCACAACCGGGCACGTCTGATCGTGGCGTCGTTCCTCACGAAGACGCTCTCGATCGACTGGCGGCTCGGAGCGGCCGTGTTCTCCGACCTCCTCGTCGACGGCGACGTCGCCAACAACGTCGGCAACTGGCAGTGGGTGGCCGGCACCGGCGTCGACACGCGGCCGAACCGCGCCTTCAACCCGATCAGGCAGGCGAGGCGGTTCGACCCGGACGGCGACTACGTCCGCCGTTACGTGCCCGAGCTGGCGGAGCTCGAGGGAGCCGCCGTCCACGAGCCGTGGCGGTCGCCGCTTGCCCGCGTCGCGCCGGAGTACCCGGATCGCCTCGAGACCCGGCATGCGGCACGAGCTTGACGGCTGGCGGTCGGTGCACGGCCGGGGCGCCGACGGCTCGATCGAGTCCGACGAACGGGTGACGGCGGCCTCGCCGGTCGTCGAGCGGTCGGAGGCGGGCGCACGGCTCCTCGGCGAGCGGTACTGGCGCGAGGTGGCCTCCGCGAGCCGCGGCCTCGTGCGCGCGCGGACGACCGGCGACGGCGTCGAGCTCCGGCTCTTCGAGCGCGGCCCGTCACTGCTTCGCTTCGGCCCCGCAGAGACGACGCACGACGCCGACGACGTCCGCTGCCGGTATCCGATCCGCGGCGGGGTCCTCGCGCGGCGCCCAGGCGGCACCCTGACGCTCTCGCAGACGGGAGCCGGACGACCGGACCTCCGCGCCGCCGTCCACGGCTTCTCCCCCCGCCTCGGCTCGCGGCCCTACGACCGCATCCAGCGCCGTCTCCACGTCGCGGTGAGCCGCCGCTACTTCCGCGGCCTGATCGACGAGGCACGGCCATGAAAGCCGCGGTGCTCGGCGCAACTGGCTTCGTCGGTCGCGCGTTGGTGCCGGCGCTGGCCGAGCATGCCGACGTCGTCGCCGTCTCGCGAACCGGGACCGCACCCGAAGGAGCGCGTGTACGCGCGGTGGCGGCCGACGCGACCGACGCGGCAGCGCTGCGCCGAGCACTCGACGCCGTCGACGTCCTCTACTACCTCGTCCACTCGCTCGGCTCGGCGAACTTCAGCGAGGTGGACAAGCGCGCCGCCGAGACGGTCGCGGCAGAAGCCGAGCGTGCGGGCGTGCGCCAGGTCGTCTTCCTCGGCGGCCTGGGCGACGACCGGACCGACCTCTCACCTCACCTGCGCAGCCGGGCCGAGACGGCGGCGATCCTCTCCGGCGGCGCCGTGCCGGTCACGACGCTGCGCGCCGCCGTCGTCGTCGGTCGCGGCAGCGCCGGCTTCGACACCATCGTCGCCCTCGTCGATCGACTACCGCTGATGATCGCGCCGCGGTGGATCTCCGTCCCGACCCAGCCGATCGCGCTCGAAGACGTCGTCGGCTATCTCGCCGGCGTCGCCGGCCACCCGGACACGATCGGCGAGACGTTCGACGTCGGCGGCCCGGAGGTGCTGACCTACCGCGACATGATCGAGCGCATCGCCCATCTGCGCGGCCACCGGCGCCGTATCGTCGAGATCCCGATCCTGAGCCCGCGGCTCTCCTCGTACTGGCTCCATCTGGTCACGCCGGTGCGCGCAAGCGTCGCGCGCCCGCTCGTCGAGGGCCTCCGCAACCCGACGATCGCGCGAGACGACCGCATCCGGCACCTTCTGCCATGCACGCTCACCGGATTCGATGAAGCGGCGCGGCATGCGCTCGCCGCCCCGAACGCCTGAGCCGCCGCCGCGACCGACATGGCGGGCGCGGCTACGAGACGCGTGTCATCGCACGGAAGTCGTCATGGCTCGCCGCAGGCGAGCCGGGCTTCCGGGCGTCATGGGCCCGCCTGGACTCGAACCAGGGACCTACCGGTTATGAGCCGGCTGCTCTGACCAGCTGAGCTACGGGCCCGTGGGGCCAGCGTACTCTCCAAATCACCCGTCCGATGCTTTATCTTCCGGCCGGTCAACGGGGTCTACCACAGGAGGATTCGCAATGCGCCTTCGCGTCGCCGTCTTCGCCCTTCTCGCCTTCGCCCTCGTGCTCGTCGGCTCGAGCTCCGCAGCCGCCCGCACGAACGCACCGCGGCTCGGGCCGATCCACAAGATCTCGCACTCGACGAGCTCGAACTGGTCGGGCTACAGCGCGATCAACGGCCACTACACGACCGCCTCCGCGAACTGGAAGCAGCCGACCGCGAGCTGCACCTCGGCCACCACCTACTCGAGCTTCTGGGTCGGCCTCGACGGCGACGGGTCGAACACCGTCGAGCAGACCGGGACGAGCGCCGACTGCTCCGGCGGCACCCCGCGCTACTACGCCTGGTACGAGATGTACCCGAAGTTCCCGGTCAACCTGAGCATCGCCGTCCGCCCGGGCGACTCGATGAGCGGCTCCGTCACGACCGACGGCGGGGGCCACTTCACGCTCCACATCCACAACGGGACGACCGGTGGCGACTTCGTCACGACGCAGACGCTGAAGAAGGCGCGGCTCGCCTCGGCCGAGGCGATCGCCGAGGCGCCCTCGGGCTCGGGCGGCGTCCTGCCGCTGACGAACTTCGGCACCGTGAGCTTCAGCGCCGTCACCGTCAACGGCCAGGCGATCGGCGCCTTCAACCCGGACAAGATCGACATGGTCGGCAACGGCTTCACGAAGGCCTCGACGTCCGCGCTCACCGGAGGGAATGCTTTCTCGGTTACGTGGAAGCACTCATAGTCGTTTCGCCCCCGCGGCCGGATCGTTCAAAATGGCCGCGGACGAAAGAGACCAGGAGGTGAGCGTTCGGTGAAGGTCTTCCAGCACGAGCGGCAGCTGCGAACGTCGGGCGGTCTGACCGTCCGGGACATCACGGACGAGGTCGCCGAAGCCGTCCGCGACAGCGAGATCTCCGACGGGATCGCCTGTGTCTACTCGCCGCACACGACCTGCTGCGTGCGCGTGAACGAGTTCGAGAGCGGCTTCCTCGAGGACTTCGCCGAGATGCTCAGACGCCTCGTGCCGAGCGAGACCTACTACGCCCACGACGACTGGGACCGGCGCACCGAGAACATCTGCCCCGAGGACATGGACTTCGGCAACGGCCACGCCCATTGCATGGCCATGCTCCTCGGGACGGCGGGCGAGTCGGTCCCGGTCCGCGACGGCGAGCTCTGCCTCGGCACCTGGCAGCGCGTGCTCTTCCTCGAGCTCGACCGCGAGCGCGACCGCCGCTGGATCGTGCAGGTCGTAGGGAACTAGGCCAAAGCGGGACGCAGTTTCGCCAGAGCCGCATCCTCCTCGGCGTAGTCCGGGACGGCGACGGGCGTTCGTCGCGCCCACTCCACGGTTCGTCTCAGTCCTTCCTCGAGGCCTACGGGCGGCTCGAAGCCGAGCTCGCGGCGGATCCGCGAAGAGTCCATGACGATCTCCTGGCGCACGTCGATCCCGAGGCGCATCGCATCCGGCAGCACCTCAGACGGCACCCGCACGATCTCGCCTCGCCACCCGACCGCAGCGGCGATCGCGCGCACCCATTGCTCCTCGGTCAAGGTGGTCGCCGGCGCGACGTTGTAGACGCGGCCCGCGCTGCGCGGATCGGCGACGACGGCCGCGATCGCCGCGGCGACGTTCGCCACGTACTCGCGGCTCCAGCGCCAGGGAGCGACCCGCTCCTCGAGGAGGATCACCTCCCGGCGGTCGTCCATCCTCCGCACGTAGCCGCCCAGGCGGTTGTACGGATCCCCGGGGCCGTAGACGACCGCGAGCCGCAGGACGGTCACGGGCAGCTCGGCGGACTGGAGAGCGCGCTCGACCTCGAGGTTGTCGTAGTCGATGCCCGCGGCGAGATCGGGCGACGGTCCGGTGCGGAGCGGCGACGCTTCGGTCAGCGGGACGGGATCAGGATCGCCGGGCTCGCTGCCGAGCAATCGTGCAAAGGCGCGGTAGACGTCGCCGCTCGAGAGGACGACCGCCCGCTCGGCCACGCCGGCGAAGTGCGCCACGCCGTGGCCCGCCTTGTCGACGTACGGCACGAGGTCGACGACGACGTCCGGCGAGAACGCTCGGAGCGCGTCGAGGTGCTCGCCGAAGCGGCCGAAGTCGCCGTGGACGTGCTTCACGGTCGGCGGCAGCTCCGCCTCGGTGGCCCCGCGATGGAAGATCGCGACCCGGTGGCCTTCGGCAGCGAGCCGGCGAACCGCGAAGGGGCCGACGAACCGCGTGCCGCCGAGCACGAGCATGCGCACTGAGCTACGAGCCGCAGGCGCCGGCGTGGCTGATCGCGGGGATCGGCCTGCCGGCCTCGAGCGCCTGGAAGCACTGCTGGCAGGAGCCGACGAGCGCCGCCGCCGCGTGGTCGATGAACCGGTTCTTCGCGAGCAGGCTCACGTGCGCGCGGCCCTCGTCGGCGAGGAAGCGATCGGTAGCGTGGTTCACCGCAGGATTGCCATCGAGGGTGTTCTTCGTCGGCTTGCGGGCCGCGATCCGGATCGCGGCGACGTCAGCCCGCAGCCGCGCCAGATCGCGGGCCGCGCGCGGGTCCGTACAGCTGCGGGTGGTGGTGTGAGCAGCGCTGTGGTGGGAGTCCGAGCCGCAGGCCGCGAGGCAGAGCACGAGTCCGGCGAGGAGGATCGACGTGCGCGCCATCGTCAGCCACAGTAGCCTTCCCGAATGCTCGAGAAACTCACGGTCGACGACTTCCGCCCGCTGCAGGACGAGCGCTTCCGGGTCGCGCCGGACGGAGCGGAGGCGTTCGACGTCCAGCTGGTCGAAGTGACGGAGTTCGCCCGCGAGCCGGGTGGCCGAGCACCGTTCTCGCTCGTATTCCGGGGCGGCCCGAACCCGCCGCTCGAGCAGGGGACCTACCGGGTCGAGCACGACGGGCTCGGCGAGCTCGAGATCTTCCTCGTGCCGATCGCCGTCGACCGCTACGAAGCGATCTTCACGTAGCCGGCGGGCGCTCCAGGAACAGGTACACGCCCTTGTCCTCGGCGAGCGCGAACCCGAGCCGCTCGTAGAGCCGCAGCGCCGGGTTCATCCGCTCGACGTGGATCGTCACGTTCTTGGCACCTGCGTCGCCCTCGGCTAGGAGGTCGTCGAGGAGCCGCGTCCCGACCCCGCTGCCCCGGTGCTCGGGCAGGAGCGCGATGTCGACGATCCGGATCTCGGAGGGGCCACGGTGGACGTAGAGACGCCCCGCCGGCTCGCCGTCGACCAGGATCACGTCGAAGCTCGCCTCCGCGTAGTTCTCGTGCCACCAGGCGTCCTGGGCGTCGAACTGCTGGCGCAGGAACGCCTCCTTCTGCACGTCGTCCCACGGAACGACCGCGAGCTCCTCCGCCCGCGTGCTTGCGTACACCCGGCGGAGGAACTCTCGGTCGCCCGGCTCGACCGGGCGTAGCTCGACGGCCTTGGTCAGGGTCGCGCCGGGAAGACGCCCTGGAGCGCGATGTTGTAGTTGAGCGTCAGGTAGGGCATCAGGTTGTTGTGCGGCAGCGATCCGCCGATGAAGCTGAGCGCGGTCGGGTCGAGGAACGCCCCTTGAGTTCCGTTGGCGATGTACATCTGCGCGTTCGCCAGGTTGAGCGTGGGGTCGGGGATGCGGTGGTCGCCTTGGTCGATCGTCTGCGCCGTCATGAAGTGGTTGTGCGACGGCATCTCGCTCTGCAGCAGCGTCACGTTGTCCACGCCGCCCATCTGCCCGAGGTCGTAGAGGCTCAGGCCCGGGCCGGGCTGGGCGGCGCCGACATGGAGCGCGGCGTTGCCCTGCATGTCCGGCAAGGCGAAGGTGCTCTTGCCGTCGCCCCCGTACGTGGTGCCGAGCAGCGAGAAGAGCGCAGTGTTCTGTGAGATCGGCAGGAGCTGCCCATCGCAGAACGCCCACCCCTTCGGAGCGAAGTTGAACGGGAAGATCCGGATTTCGGCGACGAACGGGTCTGCCACTTTCGCCTCCTAGGTGGGTGAGGGGAAGATGCCGAAGAGGGAGATGATGTAGTTGATTCCGAGGTAGGGCTGCATGTTCTCGTGCGGCTGGCTGCCGCCCGCCGGCTGGATCGCCTGGGCGTTCAGCTGACCGTCCGGACTCTCTTGGAGGTACGGCTGAGGGCCCTGGCTGTTGGAGAGGATGTTTCCGCCCGGGTTCGGCTGCGTACCGGCGGTCTGGGTCGCCGTGAGCGCGTGGTTGTGCTGCGGCATCTGCTGCGTGGTCAGCGTCACCGTCTCGACGCCGCTCATCTCGCCCATGGTGTAGGTCGTTCCCGACGCGCCCGTCCCCTGGTGGATGGGCACGCGGCCACGCAGATCCGGCAGGTTGAAGGTGCTCTGGCCGTCGCCGCCGTAGGTCGTACCGATCAGCTGGAAGAGCGTCTCGTTCTCGGAGATCGGGAGCGTCGTCCCGTCGCAGAACATCCACCCGCTCGGCGGGAAGTTGCCGGCGAACATCCGAATCTCACCAACGTATGGTTGAGCCATCGAATCCTCTCTAGGTCTGGGAGGGGAAGATGCCCTGGAGTGCGATGCAGAACGACAGCACCGTGAACGGCTGCTGGTTCGTATGCGGCTGTGACCCCCCGGTGTTCGTCACCGAGTTCGCCGCGAGGGTCGTGTTCTGCGGCTTCGGCTGGTAGGTGTTGTTCGCTGCCGCGAAGAAGTTCCCAGCGGGCGTCGCGTTCGCATTGTCGTTGAAGACCTTGACCGTGTGGCTGTGCGTCGGAAGCGTCTGCATGTTGATCGTCACGCCCTCCGAGCCGCCGTTCTCGCCCAGAGTGTGACCGCTCCCTTCGTGGATCGCGACACGCCCGCGCAGGTCCGGGAGCGCGAAGTTCGTCTGACCATTGCCGCCGTACACCGTCCCAAGCAGCGAGAAGAGCGCCTGGTTCTGGTTGATCGGCAACAGCTGGCCGTTGGAGAGCGCCCAGCCTTTCGGGGCGAAGTTAAAGCTCATGATCCTGATCTCGGACAGGAAGGGTTCAGCCATCGGCATCTCCTCTCACAGGGTCTTGGTGGCGGATTGCCCGACGTGGGTCGAGCGAGTCTAGAGCGGCAACCGTCGCTGTGTCTAGACGCGGTCGGTCCAGTGCCCGAAGGTCGGCTGGCAACGACCATTTCGTTGTTGCTCTTGACGGCTACCACGGGCAAGCGCACATGACCTCCAGTGGGCCTCCGGCCCGATATTCGGGCCGGAGGCCTACCCTCACACTGCTTGTCGCGGTTCTACGGGAACGACGGAACGGCGCAGGCGTTGCCCGGGCCCGGTGTGTTGAAGAAGCCGCCGCCGCCGGCCGTCGACGACACGACGCTAACCGTCGGCGGACCGGTCGGATTCAGTCCTTGGATGTAGCTGCGCACATCGGCGCCGAGCGTGCCGCCGTCCTGGGCGCCGGTGTAGCCGGGCATCTGCACCTTCGTGTCGAAGCGCTGGCGGAAGCGGGCGTCTCCGCCGGCACCCGTGCCAGACCCGTTCAGCGTGTTGCCCTGGAACTTCAGGCACGTCGTGAAGTTCTCGCCCGAGGTCGTTCCGTTGTTCAGCTGGAACCCCTGGGCGGTGTTGGCCACCGCGAAGGTCCCAGGCTGAGCGATCGTGTTGTTCGTCACCGTCGCATTGACGGACGTCGGATTCCCGCTCGTCGCGCCGGCCTGCAGGAGGAAGCCTGCTCCGTTCGAGCCCCATTGGTACATCTGGTTGTTGTCGACGACGATCGTCAGGTCGCCGCCGCCGTTCGACTCGACGTCGAGGCCTGGGTCGTTGCCGCTCGAGCCCGAGTTGGCGACGCCCGAGGTCCCGATCGTGTTGTTCCGGAAGTAGCCGGTCGCGGTTGCGGTGCCGAGCGCGGCGTTGATGATCACGCCGCCCTGGGCCTGGACCGCGTTGGCGGAGTCGAAGTGGTTGCTGTTGATGTCGAACGTCTCCGTTCCGGTCGGAGTGACGGCGAGGTCCTGGGCAAACGGGACGATGTTCGAGTGCGTGTTGTGAATCGTGTTGCCGTGGCCGGGCTGACCGAAGACGAGATCCATCGATGCGCCGGTCTGCGCCAGAGCATCGAACGGCGTCCCCCGGGATCCCTGGAAGGTCGAATCGAGGACGGTGACGTTCGTCGTGCCCCCGTCGGCCTCGATCAGCGTTCCGCCACCGCCGTTCGTCTGATTCAGCCCGAATGTGTCGCTCTGAAGCGTTATCCGGTTGAGCGTCCCTGAAGCGTTGACGACCCGCAGGTTCGACTCGGCGCCGTTCGAGATCGTGCTGTTCGAGATCGTGGCGCTACCGGTCAGTCCGCAGAAGTGGACGGTGTCGTCGTCCTGGTTCACGTTGTCGCCGAACGTCCCGGTCATCGAGGCGTGGTCGAGCGTGAACCCGTTCACGGTGTAGCCGAGGATCCCGAAGTTCCCGAACGTGCCCGTGAAGTTCATCCACGAGAGCGACGGGGACTTCGTGCTGTTCAGGTAGACGCCGACGCCCGCGGCCGCTCCGGCCGCGCCACAGTTGTTCGTGGTGAGGTCGGCGCCCGCGATGTTGTTGATCGTGCCGCCGCTACCGGCCGAGCCTGTCCCGGTGACCGTGAGGCCGCCGCTCGCCCCGGTGGTGTTCAGCACGATGCCGTTCGAGCCGCCGTTCGCGGAGATGTGCTCGAAGGTGAGCCCGCTCGCGCCGATGTTCGTGCTCGCGACGTTCAGAGCGGTTCCGGTCGTGGTATCGATCGTGTTCACCGTGCCGGTGACGTTGACGGTGCCGCCGCCGGTCGCGCTGAAGCCCGCGCCGGAGGTCGTGTCGATGTTCAGGCCGCCTCCGCTGAACGTGATCGTCTGGCCGGAGCCGGTCGACGAGAACGCCGCCGACGCACCGGTGTTCAGCGTCTTCGTCGTGCCGCTGAAGGTCGTCGAGCCGCCGGTGTTGCCGGACATCGTGATGCCGCCGCCGGCGTCGTTGGTGTCGTTGATGTCGCCCGAGAGCGCGATCGCGCCACCGGTGCGCCCGGTGATGTCGGCCGTGCCGCCGGCACCGTTCCCGAGCGTGCCCGGGTACGTGATGTTCCCCGACCCGCCGTTGAAGTCGACGGCGTTGCCGGCCGCGCCGGAGATGCTTCCGCTCGACGCGCTGAACGGTGTAGCTCCGTTCGAGTCGAGGTTGATGCCGGCACCCGAGCTGTTCGTGGACGAGACGGCGTCGAACGAGAGGTTCGAAGCCGAGTTCGCGTTGCGGACGTCGACCGCCGGGCCGCCGGTTGCGCTGACGTTCTCGGTCGAGCCGGAGCCGACGTTGATCGTCGGGGCGCCCGAGCTGTTCACGAGGAAGCCCGTGCCACCGGTCGTGGTGATCGCGAAGTTCGTGAAGTTGAACGTGCCGGCGGCCGCACCCGTGAGGGCCACACCGCCTGCTCCACCGCTCAGGTTCACGTTCGTGACGTCGGAGCCGCCGGTGTTCGTGCCGGCGATGGCTGCGCCGGCGCTACCCGCGATGTCCACCGCCTCGACGCGGCTGCCCGAAGCAAGGGCAACCGTGCCGGAGAGCGACGGACGGTTCGCCGGAGTCCCGGTTGCGAGCGTGTCCGCGCCGACGACGAGGTTCACCGGCTCGCCGAGCAGCTTCTGGTTCGCGAGGAGCGAGAAGCCGCCGGTGAGGCCGGTCGTGGTGCCGTCGCCCTTGTAGACGTAGATGATGTCGCCGGTCGCGTTGGCGGCCGTGTCGGCCTCGCCCAGCGTGTCGAACGGATCGGTCGAGCGGCCGAGGCCGCCGGCGGTCGCGTTGTTCTTCACGTACCAGACGCGCGAGGCGACCGTGACCGTAACCGTCGAGTTGTCCGTGCCGCCGTTACCGTCGGAGACGGTGTAGTTGAACGTGTCGGTGCCGGTGAAGCCGGCCGGAGGCACGTACGAGAACGCTCCGCTCGACGAGACCGAGACGCTTCCGCCCTGAGCGCTCGTCGTGTCGGAAGCGCTGATCGACAGGGTCTGCGGCGGCTGGTCCTCGTCCGTCGCGTTCGCGAGCAGGTTGCCCGCGACGACCTTCTTCGCCGCCGACGACGGCGACGGGACGGAGCCGTACTCGAGCAGCGTGTTCCCGACCGCGCTGACCGACTCGTTGCCGTCGACCGGCGCGTCGTTCACGTCGTTGATGTTGATCGTGAACTGCTTGTCGAACGAGAGGTTCGGCGAGCCGTTGTCGGTCGTCCGGACGCAGATCGTGTACGTGTTCTTCACCTCGAAGTTGAAGCTCACGGCCGACTGCAGGCTGTTCCCGGAGATCTGGAACGAGCTGTTGTCCGGGAACGAGCCGCTGCAGCCCGAGCTCTGAAGCGTGAAGCTGTGCGTCTGGCCGGAGTCCGGATCGGTCGCGGTCAGCGAGCCGACCGCCGATCCCGACGGCTTGTTCTCGTCGATCGAGTTGTTCGAGAGCGTGATGTCGGTCGGCGCCTCGTTCACGTCGTTGATCGAGATCGTGAACTGCTTGGTGGTGAAGAGCGAGCCGCTGTCGGTCGAGCGGACGCAGACCGTGTACGAGCTCTTCGTCTCGAAGTCGAAGCTCGCCGCCGACTGGAGCTTGTCGCCGTTCACGCCGCCGATCTGGAACGAGCTGTTGTCGGGGAACGGTCCACCGCCGCAGCCCGTGTTATCGAGCGTGTAGGTGTGGGTGTCGCCGACGTCCGGATCGGTGGTCGTGAGCGTGCCGATGTCCGTCCCGGACGGCTGGTTCTCGTTGATGGAGTTGTTCGAGAGCTGGATGTCGGTCGGTGCGTCGTTGACCGCGACGACGGTGATGGCGAGGCTGTCGCTGTCGGTCTTCGCGCCGCCCGCACCGGTGTTGCCCTGGTCGTCGGTCGTGATCGAGAGCGAGTCGGGCCCGTTGTAGTTCGAAGCGGGCGTGTACGACATCCCGTCGAGCGCGGCGTTGATGTCCGAGATCGTCCCGGTGAAGACCATCGACGCGTCGTTCGTCCCGTCGCCGGTCGTAAAGCTGAGGCCGCTCGTGCCGTTGAGGCTGAGGGTCCCGTGCGAGACGCCGAGCGTCTCCTTCATCGCGCCGGAGCCCGCGTCCGGATCGGAGATCGAGATCGCGTTGGAGTTCCCGGTCGACAGCGTGAGCGTCGTGTCCTCGTTGGTCGACTGCGCAGCCGGCAGGTGGTTCACCGGCGGCTGGTTCACCGCGTTGATCGTCAGATTGACGGTCGCGACGTTGGAGTCGGCGAGGCCGTCGTTCGCCTTGTACGTGAAGCTGTCAGAGCCGGAGTAGCCGGACGTCGGCGTGTACGAGAACGAGCCGTCCGCGTTCAGCGCGAACGACGCCGCATGCGAGGGGCCGCTGTCCAGCACGGCGGTAAGCGGGTCGGAATCGGGATCCGTGTCGTTGGTGAGCACGCCCGGCGCGCTCACGGTGAGCGGCGTGTTCTCGTCGGTCGAGTACGCATCGTCCGTGGCGAGCGGCGGATGGTTCACGTGGGCGACCGTGATCGAAAGCGTGTCGCTGTCGCTCTTGGCGCCGCCCGAGCCGGTCGCGCCGTGGTCGTTGCTCGTGATCGCGAGGCTGTCCGGACCGAAGTAGCCCGACGTGGGCGTGTACGTGAGGCCGTCCAAGGCCGCGTTCGCGTTCGCGAGCGTCCCCGTCATGTCGACCGACGCGGTGCCGTTGCCCGTGACCGTGAGGCCGCTCGTCGTAGAGAGCGTCAGCGTGCCGTGCGAGACCGAGAGCTGGACCTCGAAGCCCGGATCGGAGCCCGCGTCGACGTCGGAGACCGAGAGGAGATTGCTGTTCCCGCTCGAGAGCGTGAGCGAGGAGTCCTGGTTCACCGACTGGGCCGACGGCAGGTGGTTCACCGGCGCGTCGTTCACCGCATTGATCGTGAGCGTGACCGTCGCGACGTTCGAGTCGGCGGTGCCGTCATTTGCCTTGTAGGTGAAGCTGTCGGAGCCGTTGTAGTCCGCGGCAGGCGTGTAGGAGAACGAGCCGTCGGCGTTCAGCGTGAAGCCGCTAGGCGCCGCGTGGGACGGGCCACTGACGAGGACGGCGTGGAGCGGGTCGCTGTCGATGTCGGTGTCGTTCACGAGCACGCCGGGCGCGCTGATCGTGAGCGGGGTGTCCTCGTTGGTCGAGTACGCGTCGTCGGTCGCGAGCGGCGGATGGTTCACGTGGTTGACCGTGATCGAGAGGTTGTCGCTGTCGCTCTTGGCGCCGCCCGAGCCGGTCGCGCCGTGGTCGTTGCTCGTGATCGCGAGCGTGTCGGGACCGAAGTAGCCCGCCGTCGGCGTATAGGTCAGGCCGTTCAGCGCCGCGTTGCAGTTCGCGAGCGTGCCCGTGAGGTCGACCGAGGCCGTGCCATTGCCGGTGACCGTGAGCCCGGTCGTCTGCGAGAGCGTCAGCGTTCCGTGCGAAACGGAGAGCTGGACCTCGAAGCCCGGATCGGAGCCCGCGTCGACGTCGGAGACGGAGAGCTGGTTCGAGTTCCCGCTCGAGAGGACGAGTGAGGTGTCCTGGTTCAGCGACTGGGCCGCCGGCAGGTTGTTCACCGGCGCGTCGTTCACGGCGTTGATCGTGAGGCTGACGGTGACCGTGTTCCCGGTCGTCTTACCGTCGCTGTCCTTGTACGTGAAGCTGTCGGAGCCGTTGTAGTTCGAGGCGGGCGTGTATGAGAACGAGCCGTTCGAGTTGAGGGTGAAGCCCGAGGGCGCCGCGTGCGACGGCCCGGCGACGAGGACGGCGGTGAGGGGATCACCGTCCGCGTCGGTGTCGTTCGCAAGCACTCCCGGCGCGGCCACAGTGAGGGGCGTGTCCTCGTTGGTCGAGTACGAGTCGGCAACGGCCACGGGTGGGGTGTTGTTCGGAACGACGAAGACCGGGAACTCCTTCGACGTGCACTGTGAGGGGCTGGTGACGAAGCGGAGCTGACCGTTCGAGTTCGAAGCGCAGAAGTAGACCGTGCCGCTCGCCGGCGGCAGCGTCAGCACCACTCCGGGCTTCTGGCACTGATAGGGAGGGATCTTCCGGGTTGTGCCGTCCGGGTTGACGCAGACGGTGATCGGACCAGGATGGATCGTGACCTTGTCCTCAGAGCTCTTGCACTGGTTCAGGTTGGAGACGTAGCGCATGAGCCCGTTGGACTTCAGCGCGCACGCGAACTTCATCTCGACGGGCTGCTGTGTCGCACCCGCGTCGCGTGAGACCCCGCCCGCGACGGCGACCGCCGCGAGCACCGCCGTAACCACAATCGTTCTGCTCAACCTCATGATCGCCCCTCTCCCCACGTAAGAACGGCCGGTAGCCCGGCCGCCTAGCCGCCGATGTCGTTCGTCCTCAGACCGTCAGTATTGGTGTCTTCGATCGATTTTTCAAGATGTAACGCAAGCTTTCGTCCTCGCAAACTGCGTCAAACTATGACTTCGGCATCGGCCAGCGACCAGCTGAAGCGAGTAAGCGTGCGGTCTGGAGCCAGCCCGCCGGGCCGCAGCCCGGGGCGGACGAAGAGGAGTGGAACGGTCGCCTGCTCGACCAGTACGCGCCGTGTCGAGTCGAGCCCAGCGGCCGGAAGCGAGGCGACGAGCACCGACCCTTCGGCGGCCAGGATGCCCTGCGGCCCCGGCGGCACGAGCAGCGGCTCGGCTGCGGTCCCCGCGAAGCGCTGAAGCGCGAGCGATGCACTCGCGAGCATGCGGCTCGCGTCGCGCCTGCCATCCCGCGCCTGCGCGCCGAGAAGCCGAAGCGGCAGGCCGTGCGCGCGGGCGAGCCAGGCGCCGAGCTCCAGCGCCGCCCACTCCTCCTTGCACCCGCCGAACGGCACGAGCACCGCCGCGTCCGGCCGGAACGGCAGCTCGGGGCGCGGCGCCACGGCAACGTCGCACGGCGCCTCGCTCTCGAGCGGCGAGCCGACAACGAGGAGCTCCGCCTCCTGCTCCGCCGCCAGGCGGACGAGGTCCTCCTCCGGGTCGGTCGACGTGAAGCACGCGGTCCGCGCGTCGACGCCGCGCTCGACGAGCGTCGTCCGCACCGACTCGAGCGCCGCGGTGCGCTTCCGTAGCTCGGCCGCGTCCCCGGCGAGCTCGACCAGCAGCAGCTCCCGCCCGTCGGCGCCGAGCGGCGCGAGCAGGTCGGCGAGCTCCGCGCCGACCGCGATCACGCATCCGCGCGCACGCGCGCGCGAGGCTTGCGGCTCGGCGAGCGTGGGGTCGTGGCGAAGGATCGCGCGCTCGAGGTCCTGAAGCTCGGGGCTCGGCTCGATGCCGAGCTCCTCGACGAGCAGGCTCCGACCCGCGCGGTAGGCGGCGAGCGCCTCGGCCTGCCGGCCGGAGCGATAGAGCGCGACCATGAGCTGCCGCCGGAGCTGCTCCCGCAGCGGCTCCTCCTCGACGAGCGTCTCGAGCTCGGCGACGAGCCGCTCGTGGCGGCCGAGCTCGAGCTCGGCCCCGATCCGCGCCTCGAGCGCGCCGAGCCGGAGCTCCGCGAGCCGCCGCGCCGCCGGCCGTGCGAACGGCTCGCGGCGGAACTCGGCGAGGCCCGGCCCGCGCCAGAGCGCGAGCGCCTCGGCGAGGAATTGCGCCCGGCGCACCGGGTCGCTCGTCGCGCGCGCCGCCTCGGCAAGGGTCTCGAAGCGGCCGAGGTCGTACTCGTCCCGCTCGGCCTGGAGCGAGTAGCCGGGCGGCCGCGTCTCGATCCGCTCCGCGCCGAGCGCCTTGCGCAGCTGGGACACGTACACCTGGAGCACCTTCGGCGCGCTCGGCGGCGCCGGGTCGCCCCACAGGCTCTCGACGAGCGTCTCGGCCGAGACGACGCGGCCAGCGTCGAGGAGCAGGCGCGCGAGCAGGGCGCGCGGCTTGCCCTGCGGGAGGTCGACCGGCCGGTCGTCCTCCAGCACCTCGAACGGGCCGAGGAGCCTGAAGTCCGTCATGCCGCGGGGATAATCGGAGGATGGAGAGCATCGGCCGGTACCGCCTGCGGCGGCTCCTCGGCGAGGGCGCGCTCGGGCTCGTCTACGAGGCGGTCGGCGAGGACGGCGCGGCCGTTGCGGTGAAAGTCCTGCGCCCCGAGCGCGCCGAGGACGCCGATGCCCGCGCGCGCTTCCTCCGCGAGGCGCGCCTCGCCGCGAGGATCGAGTCGCGGCACGTCGTGCCCGTCCTCGAGGTCGCCGAGTCGTACCTCGTGCTTCCCTACTACCCCCGCGGCTCGCTGGCTCGACTGCTGCGCGAGGACGGAACGGTCAGCCTCGACCGGACCGTGAGGCTTGCCGCGCAGATCGGTCGCGGCCTCGACGCTTTGCACGAGCACGGGATCCTCCACCGCGACGTCAAGCCCTCGAACGTCCTGCTCGCCGAGGACGGCACGGCCGCCCTCGCGGACTTCGGCCTCGCGCGCGCGAGTGACTCGACACGGATCACCCACGACGGCCAGCTCGTCGGCACGCCGCACTACCTCGCGCCGGAGCTGATCGAAGGTGCCGAGGCGACGCGGGCGAGCGACCTGTACGCGCTCGGCTGCCTGCTCTACGAGTGCGTCGCCGGCGAGCCGCCGTTCACCGGCGCCCGCCCGGCCGAGATCGGCTTCGCGCACCTCACGGAGCCGCCGCCCGATCCGCGGGAGCGGCGACCGGAGCTCTCGGAGGACGTCGCGCTCGCGCTCCTCGCCGCGCTCGAGAAGGACCCGCGGGCGCGGCCTACGAGTGGGACGGCGCTGGCCCGGATGCTCCACGTTGCTCGCAGCGCTTCGCCTGCTTGATCCGCCGCTTGATGAACGGCGCCTGCTCGGGCGCCTCGATCGCGAGCGCCTTCCGCAGGTACGGAAGAGCCTCGCCGCAGCGGCCGAGCTCGAGCAGCGCGTAGCCGAGGTTGAAGGTTGCGTACCCACGCGTGACGCTCCCGACCGACGCCTTCCGCGCCGCCTTGCGGGCGAAGGGCACCGCACGCGCGTACTCCCCGGCACCGATCAGGGCGAAGGCCGCGTCGTTCAGGGTCTGCCCGTCGTTCGAGCTCAGGAGCAGCTTGTCGAGGCTCGCGCGGGGCACCGCGGGGACACGAACGACCGTCGTCACAGCTGCCCGGTTGCCGGTGACCAGGCTGTGGATCCCGAGCGCCGCCGCCGCGCCGAGCGCCGCGGCGAGCACGAGCAGCGCCAGCGAGACGATGAGCCGCCCTGGGTGGACCCGGCGCTCGGCCGCCGCGGCCCGCGCCGCGGCGAGGAACTCCAGGCAGGTCGCATAGCGGTCGAGCGGCGACTTCGAGAGCGCCTTCGCGACGACCGCGTCGAGCCCGCCCGGCTGGCCGTGCAGCTTGGGCGGCGGCGCGTGCAGGTGCGCGTTCAGGACGGCGACCTCGGAGGGCCGGTGGAAGGGCGGCTCGCCGGTCAGGCACTCGTAGAGGACGCAGGCGAGCGCGTAGACGTCCGCACGCCCGTCGACGGCCCGACCCTCGATCTGCTCCGGCGCGCAGTACTCGATCGTCCCGACGAAGGTGCCGGTCCGCGTCGTCCCGTTCGAGGAGAGCTCCTTCACGACGCCGAAGTCGGAGAGGTACGCGCGGTCGCCGTCGCCGACGAGGATGTTGGCCGGCTTCACGTCGCGGTGGACGAGCCCGCGGGCGTGCGCCGCGTCGAGCGCGGAGCCGATCTGGCCGACGATGCGCAGGGCGCGGCGAAGCGGCAGCGGCCCCTCGTCGGCGAGCAGCGTCTTCAGGTCGCTCCCGTCGACGCAGGCCATCGCGATGTAGAGGAAGCCGTCCTCCTCGCCCGCGTCGAAGACGGGCAGGATGCTCGGGTGGTCGATCGAGGCGGCGAGCTGCGATTCGCGCAGGAAGCGCTCGCGGAAGCCGGCCTCCCCCAGCACGGGCGCGAGCAGCTTGAGCGCCGCAGGGCGCCCGAGCCGCACGTGCTCCGCGAGGTAGACGACACTCGTCCCGCCGCGCCCGATCGGCTCGACGATGCGGTAGCCCGCCAGCTCGCTGCCGATGCGCTTGTCGGGGCCCATCGGTACGAGTTGTAACGCTCTCACCGCTTCACCGCGAACGTCGCGTTCACGACCGCCGTCACGTCCTTCTCGCGGCTCGACGTGTCGTTGATGCCGTAGTCGCTCACGTCGGTCGAGTCGCGCGGGGTCACCTGGTAGACGCCGAGCGAGCTCGAGCGCATCGCCCCGAGCTTCCCGCCGAGGCCCTTCACGAGGATCTCCGCCCGCCGGCGCGCCTCGGCGGTCGCCGCGCCGAGGGCCTCGAGCTTGGCCTGCGTCAGCTCGGTCGAGAGGTAGGCGAGCGGCTCGGCCTCGACGTCGATGCCGCGCTCGAGCAGCGTGCCGACGCGCGGCGCGACCGCCTCGACGACGTCGATCTGCCGCGTCGAGATCTCGAGCGTCTGGCTCACGCGGTAGGTGACCTTCCGCTGCTTGTGCGGCAGCCGGACGACGATCTCCTCGCTCCGCACGACCGACGGCGTGATCGCCGCGGCCGGGATCCCGGCCTGGCGCAGGAACCGGTGCACGGCGACGGCCTCGCGACGAAGGCGGCGAGCGGCCCCCGTCGCTCTCGCCGCCTCGCCGCGAACCGTGAGCGACCACTGGACGAGATTGGCGCTGATCGGCTCCTTCGCCGACGCCGTGACGCTGATCGTGTCGTGCGTGTGCCGCGCGTCGTGGATCGCGGCCGCGGCCACGTGGGAGACGAGCACGAAGGCGACGCTGATCGACAGGAGACCCAGGAAGACCTCCGGGAGCCGAAAGCGCTGCACGCCGCGGACGATGGAGGCGGGCGGTATAGCGCCGCTTCAGCGCCGGTTCACGTCGAGCCAGTCCACGAGCTCGCGGTAGCTCACGCACCGCACCTGCGGGAGCGCGCAGGCGCGGACGACGAAGCGGGCGAGCGCGTGGTCGTACGCCCAGTGCTCCCACGTCTCGAAGTGGTTCGCGAACGCGAAAGGCGTGCGGTCGCCGCGGTAGCTCGTCTCGAAGGCGTTCCAGATGCTGCGGTACGCCTCGTCCTCGACCTGCGCCGGAGACTCGCCGACCTGGTTGGCGAAGAAGTTGTAGTCCATCGCGATCGCGTCGAAGGTGTGGCCGGCGACCGGGATCTCGGGGAGCGGGATCGACCAGATCCCCTGTTCGCGCGACGGCCAGGTGCCGAGCGGCGCCGAGCGGCTCGCGTCGTAGCGGAAGCCGTGCCGCGCGAGCACCGGGTAGAGGACGCCGAGGTCGCCCTGGAGGCACGGCGTCCGGCCGCCGACGACCTCGGCCGGGCCGAACGGCAGCGTGCGCCCGTGGAAGAGCAGATCGTCGAACTGGTCGAGCTCGCGGCTCCAGTCGGCGGCCGTCCACTCCCCCACGTTCCCCGGGTACGGCGCGCAGAAGTGGCCGTTGTAGTGCGTCCCGATCTCGTGCCCCTCGCGGTAGGCGGCCGCGATCTGCCGCAGCGTCCCCGCCGGGTCGAGCTCGCCGCCCGGGGAGCCGAAGCCGATGTCGGAGCTCCCGGCCGCATGCCGCGGCGGGTGGTAGCGCATCCGGTGCGCCCAGTCGATCAGGTAGACGCCGCTGACGAAGAAGGTGAAGTGCGCGTGCGCCTGTCTCGCCACGGAGCGCCAGTAGCCCCAGAGCCGCGCACCGCCCGAGCCGTCGAAGGAGACGACGACGAGCTGCGGCGGCCGCCCGGTCCGCTCAGGCGGGAGGAGCCGGTGCTGAGCGTCGGGCGGCCGCGACGGCGGCGTCTCCGGGAGTGCGTGCGAGGCGTGCGGCCGGAAGCCACTGAGCCCGACGACGGCGAGCCCGCACGCGGCGAGGAGGCAGAGCCGGAGACGCACGACCGCATCGTCGGCGGCGCTGCTTCAGCCTCGGTTGAGCCGCAGTAGCCCTAGGACGCGAGGCCGAACGCGAAGATCCGGGGCAGTTGCTCGAGGAGCGCGGTGTCGCCCTGAGGCGCGAGCGCCACCGGCGGCACGTCGGCCCCCGCGAGGTACGCGATCAGCGTCTCGACCTCGGTGGTCAGGACGAGGTCGGCGCCGTTCGGGGACCCGGGCACGACGACGAGCGTCCCGTGGTCGAGGCGCGCCAGCAGGGTCCCGTCGTCGAAGCGGAGCTCGATCTCCGCCACGAGGTCGGCCGCCGCCTCCGGCCGGAAGAACGCCTTCAGCGCGACGCCGAGCCACTCCGACCGCAGCGCCTGCTCGGGCTGCCTCTGTCCCATCGAGGACGCGCCCCAGCGGCCGAGCGCGAGCAGCGGCCCCTCGAGCGCGCGGCCGTAGTCGGTGAGCTCGTAGACCGCCGAGGCCGCCGGCGGAGGAAGCGTGCGGCGCGCCACCACGCCGGCCCGCTCGAGCTCCTTCAACCGCGCGGCGAGGACGTTCGTGCCGATCCCCGGCAGCCCGCGCCGGAGGTCGGTGAACCGCTTCGGCCCGAGGATCAGATCGCGTATGACGAGGAGCGCCCAGCGCTCGCCCACTAGGTCGAGTGCCCGCGCGATCCCGCAGAACTGGTCATAGGACCGACTCGTCATAGACATAACTTAGAAGCATCCGATTGCAAAAAGCAACCAAAATGTTGTAGGGTCGCCCGACTGTCGGCACACGGAGGAGAGGAGAACGATCTTGAGCACGGACGTCCAGACGAAGGTCGGAACGTTCATCTGGCACGAGAACAACTCGACCGACGCCGAGAAGGCGAAGAGCTTCTACACGGAGCTCCTCGGCTGGGAGACCGAAGCCTGGCCGGGCGAGATGCAGTACACGATCATCAAGGTCGGCGACAAGGGGCACGGCGGGATCGCGGCCGCGCAGGGCGGGGCTCCCTCGCACTGGATGGGGAACGTGTTCGTCGAGGACGTCGACGAGGTCGCGCGGCGCACCGAGGCCGCGGGCGGCAAGGTGCTCTACGGCCCCGAGGACATCCCGGAGGTCGGCCGCTTCACGCTGATCTCAGACCCGCAGGGCGCGAGCGTCTCGGCCTTCACCCCGCAGCCGCAAGGCGACGGCGGGCTCGGCGAGGGCGTCTTCGTCTGGGACGAGCTCCACACGAGCGACCCGGCCGCCGCCAAGAGCTTCTACAGCGAGGTCATCGGCTGGACGGCCCGCGACGAGGACATGGGCGGCTTCTCGTACACGATCTTCCAGAACGCGAGCGGCACCGACGTCGCCGGGTGCATGCAGCTCATGGAGGGCATGCAGGCGCCGCCGCACTGGCTCGTCTACATCGGCACGGATGACGTCGACGCGACGACGGCGCGGGCGAAGGAGCTCGGCGCGACCATCCACGTCGAGCCCGCGGACATCCCGAGCGTCGGCCGCTTCTCGGTCCTCCAGGATTCGGCCGGCGCGGTCTTCGGCCTCTTCAAGGGAATCCCGCAGTCGTAGTCCGCTTCGGATGGGGGCGCCGCTCGGCGCCCCCACTCCAATCTCAGCCCCAGCCCGCGACGACGAGCGCCGCGCCCGCGACGAGGGCGCCTCCCGCGACGTACCAGGCCAGGTCCGGGTGCTCGTGCCACGCCAGGAGGGCCGCCGACTGGGCGCGTGCGTACGACGCGCCGACCCGCGGCCGCACTCGCACCGACAGGCGGAGCCGCCGAACGAGAAAGACGAGTCCGAGGACGAAGAGGAAGGCGGCGCCTCCGAGCATCGTCGTCGAGCCGCGCGACGAGGAGCCGTCGGCCTTCGGCGTCGCCGTCGGCACCTTGACCGGATGCCGCCGCGCCCAGGCCTGGAAGCTCCGCCCGCGGGACTCCAGCCAGAGACCGAACGCGGCGCGGCTCGTGAAGGTCCGATCGCCCCACACGATCCCCTGCGGATGCATCCGCGGCGGTTTCGAGATGCCGCCGACGATGCGCACGACGCCGGCCACGATCGCAAGCGTGAGCAGAGCGGAGAGCACCAGGGCGGCCAGTAGCCTCACTGCCTTCGAGTGTGACACCCGAAAACGGGGCTGCCAAGAGCGCCGCTTGGCCGCTTCACTTCGGAAAGCTAGGATCGGGGCCTCGCCACCGAGACCTGAGGGGAGGTCCCGATGCCCGACCCGACCTTCTACCGTTCGCCCACCGCCGCGATCACCGCGCCGCCCGAGGAGCTCGCGTACATCGCGGCCTTCGACCCGGCCGGGGAGCGGCCGGACGCCATGACCGCCGTCGACTGCGATCCGGAGTCGAGCACGTACGGCGAGGTCGTCGGCTGGACCGACTTCCCATCCGCCGGCAACGAGCTGCACCACTTCGGCTGGAACGCCTGCTCGAGCGCGCTCTGCCACGAAGGCCACGGCCACAACGGACACGGCCAGCTGGAGCGCCGCTACCTGATCGTCCCGGGCCTGCGCTCCTCGCGCACCTTCGTGCTCGACACGAAGGAGGATCCGCGGAGCCCGAAGCTCGTGCGCACGATCGAGCCCGAGGAGCTCGCCGCGAAGGCCGGCTACTCCCGGCCGCACACGGTGCACTGCGGGCCCGGCGGCATCTTCATGTCGAACCTCGGCGGCGCGAACGGCGCCGACGGCCCCGGCGGCGTGGCGCTCGTCGACCACGACACCTTCGAGGTGATCGGCCCGTGGGAGAAGGAGCGCGGCGACGTGCACTTCGGCTACGACGTGTGGTGGCACCTGCGCGAGGACGTGGCGATCACCTCCGAGTGGGGCACGCCGTCGATGATCGAGGACGGCCTGAACCCGGAGGACCTGCTCGGCCGGCGCTTCGGCCACCACCTCAACTTCTGGAGCCTCTCCGAGGGCAAGCTCGTCCAGCGGATCGACCTCGGCGACGAGCACCAGATGGTGCTCGAGCTGCGGCCGGCCCACGACCCGCGCAAGTCGTGGGGCTTCGTCGGCGTCGTGATCAGCGTCGAGGATCTCTCGGCGTCGGTCTGGCTCTGGCGGCGCGAGGGCGACCAGTGGACGGCGAAGAAGGCGATCACGATCCCGGCCGAGCCCGCGGACGCATCGGAGCTCCCGCCGGCGCTCCAGCCCTTCGGCGCGGTGCCGCCGCTCGTCACCGACATCGACCTCTCGGTCGATGACCGGTGGCTCTACGTCTCGTGCTTCGGCACCGGCGAGCTGAAGCAATACGACGTCAGCGACCCCGAGAACCCGCGCGAGACGGGCTCGGTGCAGCTCGGCGGGATCGTCCGCCGCGCGCCGCACCCGGCCGCGCCCGACCTGCGCCTGCGCGGCGGCCCGCAGATGGTCGAAGTGAGCCGCGACGGCCGGCGCGTCTACGTCACGAACTCGCTCTACGCAGCGTGGGACGGGATCTTCTATCCGGAAGGCGTGGGCGCCTGGCTCGCGCGGCTCGACGCCGACCCGGACGGCGGCCTCGCGCCGGATCCGCGCTTCTTCCCGCACGACGACGACTTCCGCGGCCTGCGGGTGCACCAGGTGCGGCTCCAGGGCGGCGACGCCTCGAGCGACTCGTACTGCTTCGTGGACTGAAAGCATCGAGGCGTGGGTCGTCTCCACCTCGGCGTGATCCTGCCGAACTACGGCGACGCCCTCGAAGCGGAGCACCTGGCAGCGGCCGCGGTAGCTGCCGAGAAGGCCGGGTTCGACAGCGGCTGGGTGACCGACCACGTCCTCGTGCCGCCCGAGCACGCGGCGGTCTACGGCACGATCGCGGAGCCGCTCGTCGCGCTCGGCTTCCTCGCGGGCCGCACGCGGACGCTCGAGCTCGGCGTCTCCGCCCTCGTCGTCCCGCAGCGGAACCCGCTCGTCGCGCTGAAGCAGCTGACGACCCTCGACTTCCTCTCGGGAGGGCGCGTTCTCACTGCGGTCGCGGCAGGCTGGATGGAAGGCGAGTTCGCGACGCTCGGCGCCTCGTTCGAGGGTCGCGGTCGGCTGCTCGACGAGTGGCTCGACGCCGCCGCGGCGGCGTTCGGCCAGATGCCGGGGCTCGTGCGCTGGGAAGGGCAGCTGCTCTCGTTCGAAGGCTGGCTGGCGCCGGCTCTCCGTCGGCCGGGTGGTCCGGAGCTGTGGGTCGCCGGCGTGTCGCGCGCGACGCTGCGCCGCGCGGCGAAGACCGGCGTGTGGCACCCGGTCGCGCTCCCGGCCGACGAGCTGCGGCCAATGGCCACGGAGCTGCGCGAGCATCGACCTGACGCGCGTGTCGTCCTGCGCATCGGCGTCTCGTTCGCCGCGGAGTCTCGGCCGGGGCGGGACGAGCGAGGCCGCCACGCGCTCGCCGGCCCGCCGGAGTGGTTCGCGGAGCGCCTCGCGGAGTACGTCGACGCCGGCTGCACCGGGTTCGTCGTGAACCTCGAGCACGAGCGACCCGGCCTCGAGGAGCGGATCCACCGCTTCGCCGAGGAGGTGCACCCGCCGATGAGCGCATAGACTCGCGGCGCCCCGCATGGCGAAACGGCACCTGATCGGGTTGCTCCTGGCGACCGAGGAGGATTGGCCGGCCGCCTTCGAGGCGATCCTCGGCCGCCTCGGCCCGATCCGCTTCGGCGGCGAGACGCACGAGTTCGCAACCGAGCGCCTGCTGAACGAGCCGTTCGACCTCCGCCACCGGCCGCGGTACTCGCTCGTCATCGACCGGCTCTCGTGGTGGTACGACCTCCCGCGCGAGTGGCTGAAGAAGATCGCCCTGATGGACGAGGTCTACCTGCTGAACAACCCGTTCACGTTCCAGGCGATGGAGAAGCACGCGGCGTACTGCGCGATGATGCGGCTCGGCCTGGGCGTGCCGGAGACGTGGCTCATTCCGCACCGCCTCCCGCCCGACAACCCGCGCTACATGCCGATGGCGGAGCGCTACAACCCGACCTTCGATCTCGCGGAGATCGGCGAGCGCGTCGGCTATCCGCTCTTCATGAAGCCCTTCGACGGCGGCATGTGGGTCGGGGTGACGCGGATCACGAGCCCGAAAGAGCTCCGCTTCGCGTACGAGCACTCGGGCGAGCGGATGATGCACGTGCAGGCCTCGGTCGAGGACTTCGACGTCTTCACGCGCTCGCTCTCGATCGGCCCGCAGACGATGGTGATGCGCTTCGACCCGACGGCCGACGGCCACCACCGCTACGTGCTCGACCGCGACTTCCTGGCGCCGGAGCTCGAGCGCGAGGTGGCGGTGATCAGCCGGCTCGTGAACGCCTTCTTCCGCTGGGAGTTCAACTCGTGCGAGGTGATCGTGAAGGACGGCCGGACGTACCCGATCGACTACGCGAACGCCTCACCGGACGTCGCGCTAGTCAGCCTGCACTACTACTTCCCGTGGGCGATGGAGTCGCTGGTCGCGTGGTGCCTGTTCTGCTGCGCGACCGGCCGGCCGATGCGAATCAACCAGACGACGCGCGACTACTTCGAGATCGGCGATTCCGACCTGTCGTACGCGGAGAAGCTGGCGCGCTACGAGGAGCTCTCGGACCGGTACTTCCAGCGGGTGGAGTTCGAGGCGTTTCGCGCCGAGGCTCTACCTCACTTGCGTGAGGTTGTCGTCGAGTACGTGGGGAGCGAGGACTTCGACGAGATGGCGGTACGGACGATCCGGGAAGGCGTGCTCGAGCCGGAGAAGCACGAGGCGCTGATCGAGCGCTCGCGGGCGAACACGCGCGCGTGGTGCGAAGAAGCAGGACACCGCACTCGGACCGGCTCGTAAAACTCGGCTTGTGTCTAAGTTATCTCATCGAATCGATCTTGGAGGAACTGGTACAGCTCAGTTCCGGCCTGTCGTGCTCGAATATCCATGAGCGCGAGCAGATCAGTGTCGTCTAGAGCGATGATCAAGCCACGGTCGTCCAATGCAGTGTCACGGCAGCGCTGGATGAACAACTGCTTGTTCTCGAAGCCACGGCAGCAAAGGAATCCGAACCGTCCACGGGTGGGGCCAAAGCGACCGGCTAGCTGGTCAAGCTCGGGGTTCGCCGGATCACCGGTGTAATTCTTGCACTCGACGTAGATGAACCCAGCGGGGTGGTGCAACGCAAGCCATCCGAAGAAGCCGCCGCCCGCATTCGTGAAGACGATGTCAATCCGCTTACGGCCTTGATGGATGCCGTACTCCCGAATCGGCATGGTCAGGTTCGGAGAAAAGACCGCCTCTAAGATCTTCTCCACCGTCACGTGGTAATCATCGGCAGCATCGTTGCCGGCTGGGATAGCACCCAACTCGGCGGCAAGCGCACTGTAATCAGGTAGCGGCGAACCCGTGGCGTCGACGAGATCGATATGGTCGGGAGGGTCGTTAGGAAGTCCTTCTTTGAAAGCGCGGTACCGATCGAGTGGAACACCATCTTCCTCAAGCGTAACGCGCGTAATGTCTTCCTTTCGCTGGCCGTACTTCTCGATGAGATCCTTCTTTGCGACCTTTTTCGAGTTGTTGTACTTGATCGTTCGAACTAGTTCGGAATTCGCGCTGAGCTCACGCTCGGCAAGTACTGGAAGAATGAAACCATGGAGATACTCGTCGACGTCATATGCGATGTGACGACGAACGATCGCCTTCGGAACGAGGATGATCGGCCTGCCGCCAGCGATCGGGAGATGAGCGTAACGGCCTTCATACCAGCTGCCTGCGGCAGGATCCCAAAGTGGTCCGGACGCTACATCGTGCTCTAAAGTGATTCCGGCCTGTTCCGCAGCTGTCTGCGTGTAGTTAATTAAGGGCTCGCGAATCAGGTTCGTCGTGATGTCCGAAATGATGTCCGGGCCAATTCCTCGAACGAGCAGCACAGTGTCTTCGAGGTGCGCAAGAAGCCCGCTGCGAGTCGCTTCACTGCTCGCGAGTGCCTCATAAACGTCTTCGGAGGAGTCCGGGCCTAGCGCGCGCCCGCGCGGTCGTCCCGCCGAGAGGCCTAAACGAGTTTCATTGGGTTCGGCCAGACCGCGCAGTAGCCGCAACGCCTCGTTCCTGTCGGAGGCTGCCACGGCCGAAATCACCGATTGGAAGAAGTCTTGCACGAGAGCTACGCAATCGTGTGCCCACGGGCCGTGCACACGTCGGAGTGCGGCCGGATCAACAAACAAGGGCGTATCGCCGTCGACCGCGACATCAACGAAGTCGAGCTCCCCCTGTGTCCGTCCGAGGGAATAGCACTCTGAGACGCGCATGCTACGACGGGCTGGCAGCAGGAATTTCAACCACCACTCATATCTGAGCTGGAAGAATCAAGAATGTCAACATCTGCCTGCTGGGAGAGCAGGAGGCCGCTTGCTCGCGGGCTGCCTTGAACCTACAGGGCTGCGCCTACGGGTACGAGACCACGTCGCTCGGATTCGTGAACGCGTCGGTCGGCGCGCCGGTGTCGTTGATCACGTGGTCGATCTCGCCGTGGGCGGTGATCGAGAGCGACAGCAGGTCGTGCATCTTCACCCCCGGCGTCACGGGCACCTCGAACGCGTGCGACGCGTGGATCGTCGGGTCGACGTTGAAGAAGCAGTAGCTCCCGAGGCCCCACCCTTCGTGGGTCTTCACCGAGTCGGCGACCTTGTACGCCGCGAAGCCGAGGACGCCGTCGTGCCCCCACGCGGCCTGGTTCGGCGGGTCGTACGGCATCTCGTTCTGGAACATGATCGTCTTGCCGTTCTCGCCGTTCCAGACGACCTCGTACTTCTGGAAGTGCTCCACGAAGAGGCCGGTGGCGATCACGTAGTCGCCGTTCACGACGACGCCCGTGTCCGCAGTGTTCGACGTCCAGCCCACGCCGCTCCCGTGATCGGCGCGCCAGGCCCAGATGTCGTCGAGGATGGTGTGGTCGGCGTTCACCTCGAGCGCCGTCGCGACCTTGCCGAGGTGCGGCCCGCCCACGCGGAAGAACACGTCGCTGAGCGTCGTCGGGTCGGACGCGCTGCTTGCGAGCGGGTCGTGCTGTTCCGGTGGGTGCGCCGTCCCGACCCGGAGGAGCGCCGGTGAGCTCACCGGACCCGCGTCGAAGATGAGGCCCGAGATCTCGACGCCCTTCACGTCGGCGACCGTCATCGGCACGACGCCGTTCTCCGCCTCGAGCGTCGGCATGCCGAGCCCGAGGACGATCGTGTCGGGGCGCTTCACCTTGATCGTCTGGCCGACGTCGTAGACCCCCGGCGTGAAGATCAGGTTCTTGCCCTGCGCGAGCGCAGCGTTGATCGTCTGGACGCTGTCCGAGGGCTTCGCGATGAAGAAGTTGGAGATCGGGATCGAGTGCCCGGGGGTCGGGCCGCTCGCCCAGGTCGTGCCGGTCCCGTTCGTCTGTGCATCGGGTACGAACACGCTCCAGGCGTCGTTCGCGCCGACCGTCAGGTACGGCGCCTCGCGCGACTCCGGGTTCGTCGCCAGCGTCGTGTACGGCGGGCTCGGGAACGACTGCACCGGCGCACCGGTGACGCCCGCGAAGACCTGGTTCCAGACGCCGTTCGTCCACGAGTCGACGTCGCTGTTCCGGACGAGGAACTGCTGCTGCGACCCGTTCAGGACGACGCTGTCGCTGAACTTCGAGTCGGCCGCGAAGCCGCCGCTCGCGAACGATGGCGGCGTGCAGTAGTCCATGAACGTCGTGAAGCCGTGGACGTTCACGCGCCGGACCGGCGCCGCCTGCGACACGGCCCACATCTCGGCGGAGGTGTCGCAGTCGTGCTGGCCCGCCACGTCGATCGTCATGTTCTCGAGCGAGCGCCAGAAGTTGACGAGGGCGACGCAGTTGCCGGGCCCGAGGCACCGGTTGTGGACGTTGGCCTCGCCGTTCAGCGTCACGTCGGTCGGCGAGGCGCCGAGCCCGGCGACCTGCGTGTAGTACCCGACGCTGAAGACGAGCGGGTCGGTCGCGCCGTACGTTCCCGGCTTGAACAGGAACGCGTAGCGCCCGGTGCCGAACTCGCTGTCGACCTGCTGCGCGTAGACGGAGTCGACGACGGACTGGATCTGGGCCGTCGACATGCTCGGATCGAAGATCTTCACGTTCGGCCCGAAGTCCGGCCCGGCGGCCACGGCAGGCTGGGTCGTGACGAGCGCTCCTGCGAGGACGACGACTGCGACGAGCGTGCGGCGCGCGAGCCGGTGCGGGCCCATGCGGATCCCCCTTTTGTCGAACGGTGGGGCGATTATTGCGCTTCGACGACCATCAAGGTGGTTCGCATCCTGGTCGCCGAAGAAGAACAGGAGCGGCACGGTCCCGTCGCCGCCCATTAGCTCCGCGTCCACGTCGACTCCCTTCGCCTGGAGCTCGTCGCGGTCGGCGCGCGGTCGCTCGACTCGAGCGCGATCCCGGTCATGCGCCCCGGTTGGTAGTCGCCGCGCGGAGGAACGAGCGCGAGCACGCGCCTCCGCCCGGCGGCGCGACCCTCGACCCAGCGCTCCGTCCCCGAATGGGCACGTCCGGGTGAGCGGGAAGCCGAGCTGCGTGCTTGCTGCCGACCGGAGTTCGCACATGCTCAGTTCATTTGACAACGCCCTGTGGAAGACCTAGCCTGTCTGCGACCTGCGGCACTGATCGCCATCCTCGGCCGAAGGGAGTATTGGTGCGACGCCTCTGGTTACTGACTGCTGCTGTCGCGGCCGTCCTCGCGGTCACAACCGCGGCATCGGCCGCAGGTTCTCAGACGTACTACAACGGCTCGTTTATCAACGGGAGCTATGCGACAAGCAGCTATGACAACTCGCTCGCCTGCGGTTGGTGGTACGCCAACATCATGTACAAGCCGAGTTGGGCATGGGGAATCATCGCGATGATCGATACCGGCGGGACTTGGCGGTATTCGTACCAGCAATCCGGGAACATCGGCATCGACATACATACGCTCGGATACGCCTGGACGAAGAAACTGTTGTGCAAGAACAACATGTCCGGCTACGGGACGGTCTACAACGCGACGTGTGTCGGCTCCTACGACCTTCCGCCGGGGTACCAATGCGTCTGACAAGAAGGACATCAACCTTCGCGGTAGCCGCGATTTGTGCGCTTGCGGCGGTAGCTTTCGGGGTCGCGAAAGAACTCGACTCGTCGACGGCTGCGTCATCATCGCCCAGGGCGGCACCCGGCCGGAGTTCGTTTGCTGCAGCGAAGGCGTCCGCCTTCGGGACGCTGCCGGAGACGATGCATCTGAACGTCTCGACGGCAAGGTCGCTGGGCAGCTTCGACGTCCCTGACCTCGGAAACGTCGGCCTCTATCGAGTCCGCACGAACGACGGGAAACAGGAGTGCTTGGTAAACGTCGGCGAACCTTTCAACGCTGCGAGCTGTGTTGACGGCGCTTTGTTCAGTCGACACAAAGCATCCTTCGGGATCATCGGAGTCGGAGGAAACGAGGCTGTGCCGATTCGCGCACTAGTTGTCGGCGCTGTCGCTCCGGGCATCGCGCACGCCTATCTCGTCGCCGTGAGCGGCGTGAAGCATGAGGTCAGGATAAATGCGCAGGGAGCGTTCGTGTACGCGTCAGCCCAGCATCTGACAGCGCAGGACATGCCGAAGAGGCTCGAGCTTCGCGACAGTAACAATCGCCCGGTAGAGACGCTGGTAGCCGGCGGACGTTAGTCGGCGTCTTCTTTCGAGAGGTCGAAGCTAAGACGCTCGAGCCGGCCAAGATTTATCGCCCGCGCGTCAAACGCGAGCTTGTGGGAATACGAAGCGCCGTGAAGACGATCCTCGTCGGCTACGACGCCTCTGACGCGGCAGAGCGCGTCCTCGACCGGGCGGCCGAGCTCGCCGAGGCTCTCTCGGCGCACCTCGTCGTGGTGAGCGTGTCGACGCCGATGCTCCCTCCGGCTCCCGTCCTCGAGCCGGGCGGGCCGATGCTCGTTCCCGGCGGCACGCCGCTCACTGGGTCGCTGCCCGAAGGCGAACCCGATCCGAAGAAGCTGGCTCAGCGCCGGCTCGAGCAAGCGCGGGCGAGGCTCGCACCCCGCGGCATCGACGCCGAGTACGTCGCGGAGGTCGGCCCGCCCGCCGAGCGGCTACTCGCCGTCGCGGACGAGCGCGACGCCGAGCTGATCGTCGTCGGCAGCGGCGAGCACGGCCTTCTCGAGCGGCTGGTCACGCCGCCCGTCGAGGAAGCCGTGGCGCGGCGGGCCCGGCGGGACGTCTTGATCGTGCATTGACGCTCTGGGGTCACGCCTCAGTCCGGCTTGCGGGTTGCCGAGGCGCTGCGGTAGAGCATCGAGCGCACGATCGGCTCGGAATGCTCGTGCGCCTCGGGAGGCGACCAGGTGCACTGCGGCGCCGTGATGCTGGGTGGAGTGATCGGTTGCCGGCTCGGATCGACGAGCCCGGCCAGGGTCGGCGCCGAATCGACTCGCGGAGAAAGAGAACCGGAGAGAGCGAACTGGTCTCGGAGGGTCGCGAGGATCGAGGTGTGATCGAGGGCGGGTAACGGTGTCACCGATTCAGGTGGGAAGAGCCCTTGCTCGACGTATGGGTTGATGAAGAGCGTCGGAACGCGAACGCCGTACTGCGTGTAGTCGTAATTTCCCATCGGCGACCCGAAGGGAGATACCGCGACGGGCGGGAATACGTGGTCGAAGACGCCGCCGTGCTCGTCATAGGTGACGATCAGGAGAGTCTTCGCGAAGAGCTCCGGGTTTTGCACGAGGGCCAGGAACACGTTGGCCAGCAACTGCTCGCCGCACGAGATGCTGATCGGCACGCCGGTGGAGGACCAGGCCGAGCTGCTTCCTGGGTGATTGCTCGTGGGGGCCTCATGGCGGAAGGGATCGTAGGTATCCATCTGATAGCGCGGCTCGATGAGACTGAAGCTCGGCAACGTGTTGCCCTGTACGTCGTCGAAGAACGTCTCGAAGGGCCATACGTCGCCACCGCTCAGCACCCAGTCCCAGCGATCCCAGACGTACTTCACCAACACCGCGATCGGCCACTCGTCGTCGTGGTAGACCCTCCAGGTCTGGCCGGCCTGGTCCAGCTGCTCGAAGATGCTCGAGTAATCGAGCTGGCCGATGATCGCGGGATAGTCCGGATAATCCTCGTTGTTGAGGTAGGCCAGATCGGAGTCCGGATCGTATCCAGGTGTCCCGCAGATCGAGAAGAGACGATTCGGCCACGTTTGCACCGGCCCGGACGCGAAGTAGCGGTCACTGGCCGCGTAGGCCGTTGCAAGCCTGCACGTCACCGGGACGTTCTCGGCGACGTAGTACTGCATGATCATCTTCGGGTTCGCACCGGTCACGGTGGCGTAATCCGCGACGAAGCCCATCATCCCGCCGTAAGGGCCGTCGATCTGCGCCTGCATGTGGTCGAAGGACTCTTGCGGATCCGGATACGGAATCGTCTGTGCCGAGCTGCCGGCCGGTGCCTGCCAAGCCGGGACGTTGCTCCCCATGTACGGATTCGAGAAGCCGGCCGGCACGCCGCCACGATCGGCCGAGCCGGGGTAGAACGCGCCGAGCATGTTGTCGAACGAGCGGTTCTCGAACATGAGCAGGATGACGTGCTCGATGCCTGGGAGCGGCTCGGCCATCGCTGCCGCGAGTCTACGCCTTCGAAGTGCCGACCGCGACTTTTCGCCGCCGCGCCCGACATGGCGGGCGCGGCTCGCCAACGCTCGGGGATCCGACCGAAGTCGTCATGGCTTCGGCGCAGCCGAAGCCGGACTTCGGTCGGCGATGGAGGCGGCGGGAATCGAACCCGCGTCCGCGGACGCACCGGCTAGAGCGTCTACAAGCTTAGGCAGCCGTTTGCTTTCGCCCGCCGGCCGGTGGGCTGCCGACCTACCGACGGGCTAGCCATCCTTGGGTGTCGCGCCTCCGGCGATTGGCTCTCCTTCGGCACCGAGCCCGTTGTTGGCGCCGCTACCCGAGCCACGGGCCGAGCTCGGAGCGACGTCGTCACCTAGTTTTGGCTAGGCGGCGAGTGCGAGATCGTTCTTCGCACTTACTTGGTGTCCCGGTTGATTAACGAGGCCGACCGGGGACCTCGGCTTGCAGCTCTACCGGAGAACCGACCACGTCGAAACCAGGTCGCCCCCGTATGTCCGTCGAATTGTAGCCCCATGATCGGGAAAACGGCTCTGCTCCTCGGGGTCGCTGCGGCCGCGGGCGGCGAGCCCTCCTCGTTCGGAACCGCCCGCCTCGGCACCCTCACGGTCACGGCGAGCGTCCTCGTCTCGCCCAAGGCCGTCGACATGCGCGCCGTCTGGAACGACACGAAGGCGCCCTGCGCCGAGAGCCGGCGGCTCCGCGTACGCGTCCTCGTCGACCGCGTCGCCGCCGGCAAGACGACCCGCGTGCGGCGAGCCGGCACCTTCCGCGACGGAAACTGCGCCGAAGGCGGGCCGAACGTCGGCTTCACGCTTGGCGCCCGCGCGGCGGGCATGGCCTGCCCGGACGGCCGTTGGAAGCCCGGCCTCTACCACTTCCTCACGCGCGCGAAGGAGCCCAGGCGAGGGCTCGAGGTGTCGGCCAGCTTGGACTGGACGAATACCCGGCGCTGCTAGCGCCGGCGGTAGCGGAGATAGACGAAGCCGCTCTCGAACCGTTGCTCGTCGAGCAGCTCGAGGTCGAGCCGCACGTGATCGGGCAGCCACCCCGTGCCGCCTCCGACCACGGCCGGCGCGACGAACAGCTGATACTCGTCGACCAGGCCGGCCTCGATTGCCTGAGCCGCGAGGCCCGGGCCGCCCACGCTGAGGTCGCGCTCCGCCGTCTCCTTCAGCTGCCGGACCGCCTCGGGATCGAAGTCGCGCTCGATCCGCGTCCTCGCGCTGGACACGCTCTCCAGCGTCTTCGAGCACACGATCTTGTCGGCCGCCCGCCAGATCTCGGCGTAGTCCCGCGCAAAGGCGGGCTGGTCGGCGCCGCCTGCGGTCTCCCAGAAGCGCATCACCTCGTACATCCGGCGGCCGTAGAGATACGTGCCGACCGGCCGCTCGAGCTCGTTGACGAACCGGTGCACCTCCTCGTTCGGCGCGGCCCAGTCGAAGTTGCCGTCCTCGTCGGCCACGTAGCCGTCGAGCGACGCGAGCGTCGAGTAGATCAGCCTGGCCACGGCTAGCGGCGCGCCTTGAGCGCCCGCTCGATCTGCCGGTCGGCCTCGCGGCGGGCGATGTCGCGCCGCTTGTCGCGCGTCTCCTTGCCGCGGGCGAGCGCGAGCTCGACCTTCGCGCGCCCGTCCTTGAAGTAGAGCTTCGTCGGGATGAGCGTCAGGCCGCGCTCGCGCACCTTGCCGATCAGCGACGCGATCTCCCGGCCGTGCAGGAGGAGCTTCCGGTCGCGGTCCGGGTCGTGGTTCGCGATGTTGCCCTGGTCGTAGGTCGAGATGTGCGCGCCGACGAGCCAGACCTCGCCGTCGCGCACGTCGGCGTACGAGCGCGCGAGGTTCGCGCGACCCTCGCGGAGCGACTTCACCTCCGTCCCCTGCAGCACGAGACCCGCCTCGTAGCGGTCGAGGAGGTGGTAGTCGTGCCGCGCGCGGCGGTTCTCCGCGACGAGCTTCATGCCGGACTGCCGGGCCATCGGCTCAACGCTACTGAACGGTGGCGCGGAAGCGAGGTCGATGCTAGGAAACAGTCGTGCGCCTGGGTGTCCTCGGCATCCGCAACTTTCGGCTGCTCTTCCTGGGCCAGGTCACGTCGTCGTTCGGCGACCGGCTCGCGCCGATCGCGATCGCGTTCGCGGTGCTCGACCTGGGATCGGCGTCCGATCTCGGGTTCGTGTTCGCCGCACAGACCGCGCCGCAGCTGCTCCTCGCCGCGGTGGCGGGCGTCTGGGCCGACCGACTGCCGCGACAGCTCGTGATGGTGGGCTCGGACGTGGTGCGCTTTGCGTCGCAAAGCGCGACGGCCGCGCTGCTCCTCCTCCACCAGGCGCAGATCTGGGAGCTCGTCGTCCTCCAGGCGGTCTACGGAGCGGCGACCGCCTTCTTCAACCCGGCGCAGACAGGGCTGATTCCCGCCACGGTCGGGTCCGGCCAACTGCGCGAGGCGAACGCGCTGATGAGCTTCTCGCGCACCGCCGCCGGCGTCGCCGGGCCGGCCGTGGGTGGGACGCTGGTCGCGCTCATCAGCCCGGGCGCCGCGGTCGCAGGCGACGCCGCCACCTTCCTGCTCAGCGTCGCCTCCCTCACGCTCCTTCGCCTCGAGCGGCCGATTCGCGAGGCGACGGGCGCATCGATGCTGACGGAGATCCGCGAGGGACTGGCGGAGGTCCGGAAGCGGACGTGGATCTGGGTGCTGATCGTCTACTACGGGCTCTTCAGCATCTTCGTCTGGCCGCCGTTCTTCGTGCTCGGGCCGTCCGTCGCCAAGCACTCGCTCGGCGGAGCGGGCGCATGGGCGGCGATCCTCACCGCGAGCGCCGCAGGCTTTGCCGTCGGAAGCCTCGTCGCCGTTCGGGTCGGCGCGTCGCGCCCGCTCTTCTGGGGCGAGCTCGCCTGCGGCGTGTCGGCGCTGCCGGCGCTCTTCCTCGGTCTCAGCCTCCCCCTGGCGTTGATCGTCGTGGCGTGTTTCGCCCGCTCCATCGGGCTCGCCTGGGGAGACACGCTCTGGTACACGGCGCTGCAGGAGCACGTGCCCGAGCGCGCCCTTTCCCGTGTCAGCTCGCTCGACTGGACCGGAACGCTCGTGCTCAGCCCACTCGGCTTCGCGCTCGTCGGGCCGTTCGCCGCCCTCGTCGGCGTGCGCGCGACTCTCGTCGGCTCGGCCATCCTCACGGCGGTCGCGACCGTGGGCGTGGTGAGCGTGCCGAGCGTCCGCAACCTGCGAGCCGAGCCGCAGCCTGCGCCGGCTATCCCCGAGCCGACGACCGAACCATCAGGCTGAGCCCGGTGAAGAGCCCGACCGACGGCAGGAGCGCAAGCGGGATGGCGAGAACGGCGGGAAGCATGGCGCAAGACTAGGCCGCCACGGCAGCGCCGTCAGTGCGGCTAGCCACACCTTTTCGCGATCGGCACGTTCGTTCCTACGGGAGGCGCCAGAACTCGCCGGCCAGCCCGAGCCCGTCGAGGATCGTCTGGTTCTGCTCGCGCGTATGCGGGCGCCAGTCGGGCGCGAGGCGGTCGTGCCACCACGCGTGCGCGAGGTCCCACAGCGTCGTGACCGGGATCGTCGCACCGGGCTCGCGGCCGGCGAGCCAGCGCTCGAGGTGCTCTTCCGACCGGAAGAGGTTCATCGTGCTTCAGGTGAAGACGATGTCGTCCCACCAGTGCGCGGCAGGGACGAGGCAGTGGAAGAGGAGGGTGTCGTCGTCGGGCCGCTCGCCGCGCACCTCGACCGCGATCGGCTCGCCGCAGTCGAGGCACGCGGTCTCGACGCGGCCGTCGACGTGCAGCGCCACGCAGATCCCGAACGCGTCCCACGCGCAGTTGCCGTACCACGAGCGGCCGGCGGCCTCGACGCGGTAGGGCGTCGGGACGGCGGAGAACGGGTTGGCCATGCGGATCTGATCTGTGCCGTCCGGATCGAGTACGAGCGCGTGGGCGTCGTGGAGGCGGCGCCAGCCGGCGGCGACCGTGGCGGGTGCGAGGCCGCCCGCGTCGGCGACCTCGCCGGTGGTCGGCGCCCGCCCGAGCTCGACGAAGAGCCGGTAGGTGAGGTTGCGGAGCTCGAGGTCGCGGTCGTCCATCACGTGAGCGCGAGCGAGACCTTGCCCTCGCTGCGCCGGATCTCGTCGACCCGGACCTCGAGCGCGTCGCCGAGCCGGTAGCGGCGGCCGGAGCGCCGGCCGACGAGCGCTGTCGCGAGCTGATTCGGCTCGAAGTAGTCACCGACGAGCCGCCGCGCGGGCAGAAAGCCCTCGAAGACCTCGCCGAAGCGGACGAAGAGACCCGAGCCGATGATCCCGACGATCTCGCCCTCCCACGGCGCCTCCCACCCACGCTCGAAGAGCTCGGCCTCCAACAGCCACGCGAGGCAGAGCTCGTCCGCGAAGTACTCGGTCGCGGTCGCCTCGCGCTCGCGTGCGGAGGTGTGCTCGGCGAGCGTGCCGAGATCCTCGGGCGGCGCATCGTCGGACGCGCCGAGCTCGCGCAGGAGCGCGCGGTGGCAGACGAGGTCGGGGTAGCGGCGGATCGGCGAGGTGAAGTGGCAGTACGCCGGGCTGGCCAGCCCCGAGTGGCCGAGGTTGCGCGGGTCGTAGCGGGCCTGCTTCAGCGAGCGCAGGACGAGCGCGGGAAACGCCTCCGTCCCCCGCCTCGACCGGGAGACGTAGCCGGTGACGCTCTCGCTGATCTCCGCGGCGAGCGCGGCCGCCGCAGACGCCGAGAGTCGCTCCTCGTCGGGCGCGGGCGGCGTCGGCACCTCGAGGTCGGCGAGGCGCGCGAGGAGGAGCGCGATCGCCTGCGGGTCGGGACGCTCGTGGACGCGGAAGAGCGTCTCGCGCCGCCGGCCGGCGAGGAGGCCGGCCACCGCCTCGTTCGCGCGGATCATCAGCTCCTCGACGAGCGCATGGGCCCGCGGCTCCTCCTGCCGCCACGCGCGCTCGACGCCGCCGCGGCCGTCGAAGGCGAACTCGACCTCGGTCGACTCGATCCGCAGCGCGCCGCGCGCGAAGCGCGCCCGCCGGATCCCGGAGGTCAGCTCCTCGGCGAGCGCGAGCGCGGCCGCGACCTCGGGCTCGGCCTCACGCCGCTCGGCCTGGCCGTACGTGAGCCGCGCCCGGCTGCGGATCACCGAGCGGTAGAAGAGCGGCTCGCCGGCCGGCGGCAGCTCGACCGTGACGCACAGCCGGTCGACGCGCGGCCGCAGGCTGCACAGGTCGTCCGCGAGCTCGTGCGGCAGCATCGGCGCGACGCGGCCCGGCACGTAGACCGAGCTGGCGCGGTCGGCGGCGCCGCGGTCGAGCGGCGAGCCGGCCGGCACGAACCAGGACACGTCCGCGATGTGCACCCAGGCGCGGATGCCGTCGGCCTCCCGCCGCACCGAGATGGCGTCGTCGAAGTCCTTCGCGGTCTCGGGATCGATCGTGAAGGCGAGCTCGTCGCGCAGGTCGACACGCCCCTCGAGGCTCGGCTCCGGAGGATCGTACGGCTCGAACGGCCGCCGGAGGCCGCGCTCGACGAGCACGCCCTCGAGCGCAGCGTCGATCGACCGCGCCGGACCCAGGACGCGTTCCACCCGTGCCCGCCCGCGCCCCGGCCGAGCCACGACGAGGTCGCCGGGACGCGCGTCCCCGAGCCCCTTGCGATCGAGGACGAGCGGCACGCCCGGCTGGAAGAACGGCTCGCCGACGACGAGCTTCCCGCGCCGCGCGACCTCGACGACGATGTCGGTCGCGGGCCGGCTCAGATCCTGAGGAACCGGCGGAGCGTGATCCCCGAGCCGGCAGCGCCGAGCGCGAGGCCCATGCCGAGGAGCGCGAGCGCGTTCAGCGAGAACGGGATCGCGCTCACGTCGCTGCCCGCGTCGATGTGGCCGAGGATCGTCGGCAGCACGAGCTCCTTGCCGAGCAGGAGGAGCACGATCGCGACCAGCGAGCCGACGAGGCCCGTGATGAGCCCCTCCAGCATGAACGGGCCACGCACGAACCAGTTCGTCGCCCCGACGAGCTTCATCACCTCGATCTCGCGCCGTCTCGAGAAGATGGAGAGGCGGATCGTGTTCGCGATCAGGAGCGTCGCCGCCACGAGCAAGATCAGCACCGCGATCACGAAGACGAGCTCGATCACGTGCGCGACCTTGATGATCCGGTGCGCGGTCTTCCTGCCGTAGGACGCCTTCTCGACTCCGGCGGTGTGCGGCGGGAACTCCTTGTAGATCGCCTCCGCGTACTCGGCCTTCTTCGGCTCGACCTCCTCGGAGGCCGGAAGCGGGTTCGACGTGAGGCCGATCTTGAACAGGTCCGGGCTCCGCTGCTTCATCCGCTTGAGGGCCTCCTCGCGGGAGACGAACTTGTAGCTCTTCACGAGCGGGTTCCCGTCGAGCCTCGCCGCGACCGCATTGATCTGCGCCGCCGTCGCCTCGTGCGCACAGGTGATGTCGACGCAGAAGTAGACGTTGACGGTGACCTCCTTCTTCACGTGCTGGCTCCACGAGACGACCCAGGTGCCGAGCGCGATCAGAAGGCCGAGCAGGAACATCCCGATGAGGACGGTCATCGTCGCCGCGAGCGTCGTCGAGGCGCTCGCGCGGAGCGAGCGCAGCGCCTCGGTGACGAGCATGCGCGCCCTCATTCGGAGGCGTAGCCTCCGCGCCGCTCGTCGCGCGCGAGCCGCCCCTCCTCGAGCGCGATCACGCGCTTGCGCATCTTGTCCACCATCTCGCGGTCGTGGGTGACCATGAGGATCGTCGTCCCCGAGCGGTTGATGCGGTAGAGGAGCTGCATGATCCCGACGGAGGTGTCGGGATCGAGGTTCCCGGTCGGCTCGTCGCAGACGAGGAGCGGCGGGTGGTTGACGAATGCGCGCGCGATCGAGACGCGCTGCTGCTCGCCGCCCGAGAGCTCGTCGGGGAGCGAGTTCATGCGCGCGCCGAGCCCGACGAGGGTCAGGACCTCGGGCACCTTGCGGCGGATCGCCGTTCGACTCTCCCCCTGCACCTTGAGCGCGTAGGCGACGTTCTCGTACGCCGTGCGGTTCGGGAGCAGCTTGAAGTCCTGGAACACACAGCCGACGTTTCGGCGCAGAAGCGGCACTTTCGAGCGCTTGAGCCGCGCGAGGTCGCGCCCGCCGACGATGATCCGGCCGGCCGTCGGCTCGAGCTCCTTCAACAGGAGGCGTACCATCGTCGACTTCCCCGAGCCCGACGCGCCGACGACGAAGACGAACTCGCCCTTCTCGATCACGAAGCTCACGTCCTGGAGCGCCTTCACCCCGAGGTCGTACTCCTTCGAGACTCCCTCGAACACGATCATCGCCCCCGCGCTCGACGGCTGCGGCGGCTGCTCGCGTTCGACTGGGCGGGGGAGCGTCGGGGCTGAGGTCACGTCGTCACCGGGTTCGAGAAGGGCGGATGCGGATCCGCGCCGGCGGGGGTCGCAGAGCCCGGGAGTCTAGCCGAACGCACGGATTACACAACCTTTCCAGCAGCTTTTGCGAGCAACCACTCACGAATGAACCCGTCGAGGTCGCCGTCGAGGACGCCTTGCGCGTTGCCGACCTCGTGGTCGGTCCGGTGGTCCTTCACGAGCTGATACGGGTGCAGGACGTAGCTGCGGATGGCGTTCCCGCCGAAGCCCATGTGGACGGCACCGCGCTCCCGGGCCAGTTCGGCCTCCCGCTCCTCCTCGGCCTTCTCGGCCAGGCGCGAGCGGAGGATGCGGAGCGCGGTCTGCTTGTTCGAGGACTGCGAGCGCTCGTTCTGGACGCTGACGACGATCCCGCTCGGCAGGTGCGTGATCCGCACCGCGGAGTCGGTCTTGTTCACGTGCTGGCCGCCGGCGCCGCTCGCGCGGTAGGTGTCGATGCGGAGGTCGTTCTCGTCGATCTCAACCTCGCCGTCGTCGGAGAGGAGCGGCGCCGGGATCACCTGCGCGAACGACGTGTGGCGGCGGTGCGCCTGGTCGAACGGCGACAGGCGGACGAGCCGGTGCTTGCCGCGCTCGGCCTTCAGCACGCCGTAGGCGTTGTCGCCCTCCACGGTGAAGGTGGCGGACTTGAGGCCCGCCTCCTCGCCCGGGCTCGCCTCGAGGAGCTCCGTCTCGAAGCCGCGCCGCTCGGCCCAACGCAGGTACATGCGGAGCACCATCTCCGTGAAGTCCTGCGCGTCGGTGCCGCCCGCGTCGGCCTGGATCGTGACGACGGCGTCGCCGGAGTCGTACTCGCCGCTGAAGAGCGCGTCCTCCTGGAGCTGCTCGAGCTCGCGGTGGAGCGGCTCGATCGAGGTCTCGATCTCGGCCGCCATGTCACCGTCCATCGCGAGGAGCTCGGCCGCGTCCTCGTACTCCTGCGAGAGCCGCCGATAGCGCTCGAGCCGCCGGGAGACACGCGCATGCTCGGTCGAGATCCGCGCCGCCCGCTCCTGGTCGTCCCAGAAGCCGGGCTCCCCCATCTCTTTTTCGAGCTCTGCGAGGCGGGCCGCTAGCGCGTCCGGGTCAAAGGTAATCACGGACCCACGCGAGCTGGGCCCTGATCTCCTCGAGTTGCTGCTGGAGCGGTGCGGTCGGCTCGGTCACGGCGAGTCGATGCTACCCGCGCCCGCGGAGGCGGCGCTCGACGGCGCGTAGACGGGCGAGCGGCTGCGCGGGCTCGCGCTCCCCTCGGCCGAGCCACTCCGCGCGGGCGAAGCGGCTCGTCGCCAGCTCGTCGATCGGCGTGACGACCGGCCCGTGGACGAGCAGCCCGTCGGTGCGCTCGCGCGCGAGCTTCGGCAGGAGGTCCTCCGCGAGCCACTCGCGCCCCGGCGCGACGGCAGCCTCGGCCGTGATCCGGTAGAGCTCGTCGTCGAGCTGCTCCGTCTCCACGACCTGCGGCGTGCGGATGAAGTGCGTCGGGCCAACCGGCACGATCCTTGCGAGCCGTTCCACGAGCCGCTCGCCGGCCTCGCGGTCGCTGACGAAGAGCTCGATCTCGAGGTCACGCCGCGCACGCGGGATGAGGCGCGTCGCAAGCACCTGGTGGTTCTGGACGCGGATGATCTCGCCGTGGACGGAGCGGAGCCTGACTGAGCGGAGCGAGACCTCCTCGACCACGCCTTGCAGGCCCCACGGCTCGATCGAGATCAGGTCGCCGACCTCGAACCAGTTCTCGAAGAACATGAGGAGGCCGGCGATGATGTCCCAGAGCACGCGCTGGACCGCGAAGCCGACGACGATCGCGATGAAGGCGCCGCCCGCGATCGTGTCGGCGTGCCGCACGCCGCTCAGGACGATGATCGAGAGGACGAGCGCGAGCCCGAACGCGAGGTAGCGGACGCTCGTCCGCGTCAGCGAAGCGGCCGTCTCGCGCTGCTGGAGCCGCGCGAGCGCGTCGGCCGGCGCATCCTCGCCGTGGACGACGCGGCGGCTGACGAGCCAGGCGCCGAGGAGACCCGCGAGCCGTGAGACGACGATCGCGCAGAGGAAGAGCCCGGCGATGAGGACGAGCTCCGCGAGCGCCCGCGGCAGCGGAATCAGGTTGACGAGGTGGCGCATGCCACCGTCAACCTAGCGGCAAGGAGCTATGCGCTCGTGCGCCCCGACTCCGCCTAGAGGCGGACGCGGGACTTTCTGCGGCGCCGCTTCGGCGGCCCGCGTTTCACACCGCGAGATTTCGGAAGAGCTCCTCGACGGGCGGAGGCGGCCCGAGCAGCTCACGCTGACCGTCGACGGCCCGGATCGACTCCTCGTACACGACCCGCGCGAGTTGCTCGGACATTCGCTCAGCATGCCGAGCACGAGCAGCGGTTTAGCAGCGCGTCAAGCTTTGTTCAAGCTCCGTGACACTTCTTGAACTTCTTGCCGCTGCCGCACCAGCACGGGTCGTTGCGGCCGAGCCTCTCGTGCTCGGAGACCACTCGCTGCACGGTGAGAGGCTCCTCCCCCGCCGCGCCTGCTCCGTCGCCGTCGCCGAAGAGCTCGCCCGCGGCCGCGGCCGCCGCGCCGATCGCCTGTGCGCCCGCGACCGACTCGTGCTGGTAGTTCAGGTTGTTGCCGTTCATGGCCTGCGACTCCTGCGCGGCCTGGAGCGTCTCGGCGTCCTCGATCGTCACCTGCATGTGGAAGAGCTGGAGGACGACCTCCTCGCGGATGGCCGCGTTGAGCTCCTCGAACATGCGGTGCCCCTCGGCCGTGTACTCGACGAGCGGGTCCTTCTGGGCCATGGCCCGCAGGTGCACGCCCTCGCGCAGGTAGTCCATGTTCTCGAGGTGCTCGCGCCAGCGGGTGTCGACGACGTTCAGGATCACGAAGCGCTCGAGCTCGCGGAGAAGCTCGCCCCCGAACTCCTCCTGCTTCGCCTCGTAGCGCTCCTGCGCGTCGGTCTGGAAGTCCTCGACGAGCACCTCGCGCGTGATTCCAGTGCCGTAGTCCTCGCGCAGCTCCTCGGCCGTGATGTCGGTGCCGTACAGGTCGCCCATCGCTCGCACGACCGCGTCGAGATCCCACTCCTCCGAGTACTCCTCGGCCGTGAAGGCGTCCACAGTCCGCTCGACGACCTCGTCTATCCAGAGCTTCACCTCATCCGAGAGGTCCTGTCCCTCGAGGACGCGTCGCCGCTGCTCGTAGATGACGACGCGCTGCTTGTTCATCACGTCGTCGTACTTGAGGACGTTCTTCCGCGCGACGAAGTTCTGCTCCTCGACCTTCTTCTGCGCGTTCTCGATCTGGCGCGAGAGGATGCCGGCCTCCATCGGCTGGTCCTCCGGGACCTTGAAGCGCTCCATGACGCCGTAGATCCGGTTGCCGGCGAAGAGGCGGACGAGGTCGTCCTGGCCGGAGAGGTAGAAGCGCGACTCGCCGGGATCGCCCTGGCGGCCGGAACGGCCACGGAGCTGGTTGTCGATCCGGCGGGCCTCGTGGCGCTCGGTGCCGAGGACGTACAGGCCGCCGAGCTCGCGCACGCCCTCGCCGAGCTTGATGTCGACGCCGCGGCCCGCCATGTTCGTCGCGATCGTGACCGCGTGCTTCTCGCCGGCACCCACGATGATCTCGGCCTCGCGCGCGTGCTCCTTCGCGTTCAGGACGTTGTGCGGGATGCCCTTGCGCTTCAGGCGCTCGGAGAGGTGCTCCGAGGTCTCGACCGCGATCGTGCCGACGAGCACCGGCTGGCCCTTCTCGTGGCGCTCGACGAGGTCGCCCACGACCGCGTTCCACTTCGCGTCCTTCGTCTTGAAGATGTAGTCGTTCTCGTCCGCCCGCTGCACGGCGACGTTCGTCGGGATCTCGACCACGTCGAGGCCGTAGATCTCCACGAACTCCTTCTCCTCGGTCTTGGCCGTACCGGTCATGCCCGCGAGCTTCTCGTAGAGGCGGAAGTAGTTTTGGAGCGTGATCGTCGCGAGGGTGACGTGCTCCTCCTGGATCGGCACGCCCTCCTTGGCCTCGACCGCCTGGTGCAGGCCCTCCGACCAGCGGCGGCCCTCCATGATCCGGCCGGTGAACTCGTCGACGATCTTCACCTCGCCGTCCTGGACGACGTAGTCGACGTCGCGGTGGAAGAGCGCCTGCGCCTTCAGCGCCTGGATCAGGTGGTTGACGAGCTGGCCGTTCGTCGGGTCGTAGAGGTTCTCGATCCGGAGGGCCCGCTCGACCGCCTCGATCGCGCCGCGATGCGGTGAGACGGTCTTGTGCTTCTCGTCGAACTCGTAGTCGGCGCCGGCCTGCTCGGCCGCGTCCTTCGGGTCGCCAGGCTTCGACGCGTAGCCCTCGAGCTGCTTCACGACCCGCGCGAAGTCGTAGTAGATCTTCGCCGCCGTCTCCGGCTCGCCCGAGATGATGAGCGGCGTCCGCGCCTCGTCGATCAGGATCGAGTCGACCTCGTCCACGATCGCGAAGACGTGGCTGCGCTGGACGATGCCGTCGAGCGAGACGGCCATGTTGTCGCGCAGGTAGTCGAAGCCGAACTCGGAGTTCGTCCCGTACGTGATGTCGGCTGCGTAGGCGGCGTTGCGCGCGTCGAAGGGCATCATGTTCTCGATGTACGCGGCCCGCATGCCGAGCCGCTCGTACACCGGGCCCATCCAGCCCGCGTCGCGCTGCGCCAGGTAGTCGTTCACCGTCACGAGATGGACGCCCTGGCCGAGGAGCGCGTTCAGGTAGAGCGGCTGCGTCGCGACGAGCGTCTTGCCCTCGCCGGTCTTCATCTCGGCGATGTCGCCCTCGTGGAGGACGACGCCGCCCATCACCTGGACGTCGAAGATCCGCTGGCCGAGCGCCCGCTTGGCGGCCTCGCGCACGGCGGCGTAGGCCTCGAAGAGGAGGTCCTCGAGTGGCTCACCGTTCTCGAGCCGCTGCTTGAAGTCGGCCGTCTTGGCGGCGAGATCGGCGTCGGAGAGGCGCTCGAAGTCGGGCTCGAGGGTGGCGACGTAAGCTGCCTGCTCGGCGAGGCGCTTCAGCCTCCGGCCCTCGCCGAAGCGGAGGACCTTTTCGAACGTGCCGAGCTGCTGGGCCATCGCGTCCTAGGGTAGCCGCTACCCTCGGCCGGTGATCGGCGCCGTCCTCGCCGCGCTCGTGGCTGCGAGCACCCCCGTGCTTCCGCTCGCCGGCCCGGTGAGCGAGCTCGCGGCGGACGGCGGGCGGGTCGCGATCCTCGTGCGGACGAAGACCGGGAGTTGCGCGCGCGACCGCGTCGCCGTTTGGGCCCCGACGACGCGGAGCTTCGCGCCGATCGGCGCGAGCGCCTGCGTCGGCTCGACGTCGACCGGCGCCGGGCTCTTCTCCGTCGGGCTCGCGGGCACGCGGGTCGCCTACGTCCAGTACGCGGGCGGGAACACGCGCGAGCTCCAGCTCCGGGTCACCTCGGTGGGGAACCCGCGGCCGGCGACGGTCGCCAGCGCGTCGTTCGGCGTCGACGAGCCGCAGGGCACGTACATCGGCCGCGTCGCCGGCGACGGCTCGCTGCTCGCCTTCGACTGGTGGAGCCAGTGCGTGCCGTGCGCCGCGCCGATCGCGCCCCGGGGGTCGATCTTCCGGGTGGTGTCGAGCGGCGGCGCAGCCTGTCCCAACGCCGGGCTCGGCGCGCTGCCGCGCTGCCGGCCGGTCCTCTCGGCGGCCGGCTCGCTGCGGCTGCTCGCGGTCGGGGGCGGACTGGTGGCGATGCGCTCGGGAGACGACGTCGCGGTGCGGGCTCTCGACGGCTCGGTGCTCTACACCGGCGCGTTCGCGGGCCTCCGTGCCGCACGGATCGACGCGCGCGTCCTGCTCGTCCTGACCCGGACCGGGACGCAGAGCAGCCTCTGGACGATCGACCTCTCGTCGGGACAGCGGAGTGGACCGTGGATCCTCCCGGCGGCGAAGTCGACCGGCGACGACGTGTGCGGCGACCCGAGCGGCTGCCGCCCCGCGGCACTGCGGCTCGCGGACTACCAGGCCGGCGTGGCCGTCTACGTCGCCGGGCGCACCGTCCACCTCCTGCGGCTCGCGGACCGGCGAGACGTCGCGATCCGGGCTCCCGGCGTCGGGCCGGTGCACGCACAGCTCGAGCCGTCCGGCCTCTTCTACTCGTACAGCCCGGCCGTGAGCCCCGGCCGGGGCCGCGTGGCGTTCGTACCGTCCCCGCGACTGCCTTAGAGCGGGTCGATCCGAACCTCCCAGAGGCTGCCGTCGAGGCGCGACGCATGGACGACGTAGTCGGTCGAGCGTCGCTCCGCGAGCCGCTCGAGCTGAGGCGCGCTGCCGAAGGTCCGTGCTCCGTCGACGGTGAGGGTCCTCTCTCCCGCCCGCACGACGAGCTCGATCTCGTCCCCCGCGACATCGGGATCGAGGTCCACGACCTCGATCCTGCTCGCGGCCACGGCCCACACGTCGCCGTGACGCCGCACCCCGCGCGCGCGGTAGGGCGGTCGAAGCTGCTCCTCGATCGCATCCGCGAGCGGGCCGAGCGACTCGTCGCCGACCTCCTCGTCGACGACGAGCGAGCCGTCCGGCAGCGCGACGAAGGAGACCTCGTCGCCCTCGACTCCGGTCGCCTCGATCGTCGCCGTCGCATCCCACTCCCGGAAGCGCTGAAGTCCGGTGACGGCGGCCTGCTCGAAGGCACGCGGCACGCCGAAGCGCGGCGGCCCGGGATGCTTCGGCTCCGGCACGAGCGGCGCGGGCGGCTCGGCGGTGTCCGGCCTCTCGAGACCACCCTCCCTGAGCAGCTTCTCGTGCAGCGTCTCGCGCCTCCGCCAGAACATCAGGGCACGGGTTCGTGCGCTACGTCTGCGGCTCGATCAAGCCGTAGTCGCCGTCGCGCCGCCGGTAGACGACGTTCACCTCGCCGGTCTCGGCGTTCTCGAAGACGAAGAAGTCGTGCCCGATGAGCTCGAGCTGGAGCACGGCCTCCTCCGGGACCATCGGCTTCACGGCGAACTGCTTCGTCTTGACGATGACGGGCTCCGAGTCCTCGCCCAGAGGCGGCCCGGCGCCGAGGTTCATGCCGTTGTCGCGTCCGCCGCTGCGCCGCCGGCGCTTCTGGCGGTAGCGCTGCACCTGCCGCTCGAGCTTGTCGACGAGCTGGTCGATCGACGCCCGCATGTCCGCCGACGCCTCGCGCGCACGCAGCGTCGGCCCCTTCGTCCAGATCGTCGCCTCGGCGACGTGATTCGCCGAGATCGACGGGTTGCGCTCGACGCTGAGCTCGAGCTCGATCTGCGTGGGATCGGCCAGCTGCCGCTCGAGCTTCCGGAGCTTGTCCTCGGCGTAGCTGCGCATCGAGTCGCTGACGTCGAGGTTCTTGCCCTTCACCTGGAGTCGCATCCGCTCTCCTTCAGCCGCCGGGCTTGGTGTTTCCCCTGCGCTGAATCTAACCAATCCCCCGCCGAGCACGGCTTCCGCACGCGAAGTGTGTCGAAAGCGAGTCAATTCTCGGACGGCTCGGGCGGCACGGCGAGCGCGGACCTATCCTCGCAACGTGTCGCGAGACCGTCAGCGCGTCGTCGTCTCCTCCATCGGGACTGCGGCGTGTCTGCTCTTCGCGACCGTGGCCTCAGCGCTCGTCGGCTCCCCACGAGAGGCGCCCGCGTACGCGCTCTCCAGCAGCGTCGTCTTCTACCTCGAGCGCTTTCTGAGGTCATGGCGCAGGAAGCGGCGCGCGCGGAGCTCTTCGCCATCCTCGCCGCGTCGAGAGCGGAACGGGCGATATTGCGCGAGAAGGTGCTGGATGCACGCCGCCGTCTCCAGCGAATCGCGTACGGCAAGGAACGGGCACGACCTGCGCTAGCCCGCCCGCACCGCCCGCGCGAAGGTGACCACCTCCACGCGGCGAGCGCCGGCCTTGCGGAGAGCCGATGCGGCGGCATTTGCGGTCGCGCCGCTCGTGTAGACGTCGTCGACGACGCCGACCCTCGAGGGCGGTTTCGCCGCAGCCGCGAAGGCGCCCATAACGTTCCGGCGGCGATCCGCGAGCCCCAGGCCGCGCTGCGGCGGCGTCGAGCGGACGCGGAGGACGAGCCGCTCGACCGGGAGCTCCCAGCGGCGGCCGAGCTCGCGCGCCAGCCGTTCCGCCGGATGGTGGCCGCGCTCGAGGCTCCGGTCGCGCTCCGGAGGCACGAAGCAGAGGACGGCGACGCCCGGTCGCGGCACCGCCTCGACGACGAGCTCCGCGGCGAGCGACGCCAGCCGCCGCAGCCCGCGCTCCTTCCAGGCGGCGACGACCGGCCGGACCGCGCCGTCGTAGAGGACGGCGGCGCGCGCCGACGCGAACGCGAGCCGCCGGCCCGCGCACTCGCGGCACCGCCGCACCGGCCAGGTCGTCGGCGCGCCGCACCGCTCGCAGAGGGTCGCGCCCACGCGCGGCAGCATCGCGAGACAGCGGACGCAGAGCATCGTCCCGCCCGCGCCGCAGCCGAGGCAGCGCTGCGGGAGCAGGAGGTCGAGCACGGCACCGACGCTAGCCGGCCGCGCCACCCTCCTTCGTGCCGAGGATGCGCCGACTCTGCCACGTTCGCGCACGCTCGTCGGCCTCCCGCAGCTGCCCGCGGTCGCCGATGTCGAGCCACTCGCCGGCGACGCGGTAGCCGTACACCGGCTCGCGCGCGTGGAGCCAGGCGACGAAGCGACCGGGCTGGTCGGGCGAGCTTCCCTCCTCGAGGTAGCGCCGCACGAGCGCGACGTGGTCGCGGTGGAAGACGTACGTCGCGGTCGCAGCCAGGGTCGACGGCGGCTCCCCCGGCTTCTCGAGGAACCCGACCACCCGGTCGTCCTCCTCGAGCTCGACGATTCCGTACTTGCGCGCCAGCTCCCGGTCGCCCACGTCGTACAGCGCGACGGCGCTCGCCCGGCCCTTCGCCCGCCAGAACGCGACGAAGTCGCGCAGCGAGAAGTCGAAGAGATTGTCGCCCGCGATGACGAGCAGGTCGTCGCCGACGAGGTCGACGAAGGCGATGTCGCCGATCGCGCCCCGCCGGTCGTCCTCGCTCGTCGTCCCGTCGTCGTGGACGACGACTCCGGCCGGAGCCCAGGCACGGAACGCCGGCGCGAACTTCGCGTTCGTGACGACGTGCACCTCGTCGACGTCGTCCACCTCGCGGATCCGGTCGAGGATCCAGTCGACCATCGGCCGCCCCCCGACCTCGAGGAGCGGCTTCGGTCGATCCTTCGTGAGCGGATAAAGCCGCGTCGCGTAGCCCGCGGCCAGGATCAGCGCCCGCAGGCTAGGTCCCCTCGTCCCAGGAAGCCAGGTACTTCGCCTGCTCCTCGGTCAGCTGGTCGATCTCGACGCCGAGCGTCTCGAGCTTCAGGCGCGCGATCTCGGCGTCGATCTCCTGCGGCACCGGGTAGACCTTGCGGTCGAGCGAGCCCGCGTTCGCGACCGCCCACTCCGCCGACAGAGCCTGGTTCGCGAAGGACATGTCCATGACCTGTGCCGGATGGCCCTCCGCGGCGGAGAGGTTCACGAGCCGGCCGTCGGCGACGAGGTAGATCCGGCGGCCGTCCTCCAACCGGTACTCCTCGACGAACTCGCGCGCCTTCCGCGTCTCGGCGGCCAGCGAGCGCAGCGCCGGGATCTCGATCTCGACGTTGAAGTGCCCCGTGTTGGCCAGGATCGCGCCGTCCTTCATGCGCTCCATGTGCTCGCGCGTGATGACGGACTTGTCCCCGGTGGCCGTGCAGAAGATGTCGCCGATCTCGGCGGCCCTCTCCATCGGGAGCACCTCGTAGCCGTCCATGACCGCCTCGAGCGCACGCAGCGGATCGACTTCCGTGACGATCACGTGCGCGCCCATCCCGCGGGCCCGCAGCGCGACGCCGCGGCCGACCCAGCCGTAGCCGCCGACGACGAACTTGCGGCCGGCGAGGAGGACGTTGGTCGCGCGCACGATGCCGTCGATCGTCGACTGGCCCGTGCCGTAGCGGTTGTCGAAGAGGTGCTTTGTGTTCGCCTCGTTCACGGCGATGACCGGGAAGCCGAGCGCGCCGTCGCGCTCGAGCGCCTTCAGCCGGATCACGCCCGTCGTCGTCTCCTCGGTGCCGGCGATGATGTCGCCGAGCTGCTCGCGCCGGTGCGCATGGAGGATGCCGATCACGTCAGCGCCGTCGTCCATCGTCAGCTGCGGCTTGTGGTCGACCGCCGCCTCGATGTGCTGGTAGTACGTGTCGTTGTCCTCGCCCTTGATCGCGAAGACCGAGATGTCGTACTCGTCGACGAGCGCCGCGGCGACGTCGTCCTGCGTCGAGAGCGGGTTCGAGGCGCAGAGGACGATCTCGGCGCCGCCGGCCTTCAGCGTGCGCATGAGGTTCGCGGTCTCGGTGGTCACGTGGAGACAGGCCGAGACGCGGTAGCCGGCAAGCGGCTGCTCGCGCTCGAACCGCTCCCGGATCGCGGCCAGCACCGGCATCTGCCGGTCGGCCCACTCGATGCGGCGCACGCCCTCGGGCGCGAGCGCCGGATCCTTGACGTCGAATCGCTTCGTGGTAGCCATGGTTCCTTTCTCGTCGTGGTCAGGCGGCGAGGAGCGCCTCGTGCTTGCGCTGCTCCCATTCGAGTGCTGCGAGGTCGGTGCCGGCGAGCCAGCTCTCGACCGCGGCGCGAAGCGCCGGCTCGCGCCGGAGCCGGGCTGCGAAGGCCATATCCGAGAGCTCGAGCCCGAAACGCTGCCGCAGGTCGCGGAGCGAGCGGAGCTGGTTCAGCTCGCGAAGGCCGTAGAGCCGGTAACCGGCCGGAGAGCGCTCAGGGACGACGAGCGCCGCGGCTTCGAGATACCGCAGCATGCGTGGAGACCAGCCAGTCTGCCGCGCCGCCTGTCCCACCGTGAGCGCTTCCACGAGCGGAACCTTAGCACACGTGTGTAAAGGTTCTACGAGTCGACGCGGCCGTACCGGTCCTCGAGCCGGACGATGTCGTCGAGGTGCGGCGTCGAGACCTCGAGGATGAGCGTGTCGTCGAGCGCGGCGACGCGGTGCACCGTGCCCGGACGAATGCGGAAGGCGGCGCCCGGGCCGACGACCTCGGACGAAGGAGTCGCGTCGCCCGGGGCGCCCATCTCGAGCACGGCGCGGCCCTCGTAGACGTACCACGACTCGTCCTTCTCGTTGTGGAACTGGAGGCTGAGCGCCTGCCCCGCGCGGACGAAGAGGAGCTTGCCGACGTAGGTCTCCGACTGGGCCCACAGGAGCTCCCAGCCCCACGGCTTCTCGATCCGCTGCGGCTCGAACGCGAACGGGTCCAGGCCGGTCAGATTCGGCGACGATAGTTGCCGCTCGTCCACCGGCCGACCCTACCACCGCGCAGGTCGCTGTTCCGACGGGTCGACCGGTCGGTTCAGACGGACGCACGGGGGAAGCCCGTCCGTCCTGAAGTCGGCACCGGAAGCGGCGCCTCCGTCACACCGTGCTCGGCGCAAGCCACTGCGGATCGGCGGCGATCCGCTCCTCCGCGCGGCGCAGGTCCTTCGGCGTGTTCACGGTCAGCCAGAGGCCCTCGTGCCGGAAGGCCCGGAGGCGGCCCTCGGCGACGAGCTCCGGGAACAGCGTCGTCTCGTGGTCGCCTCGCTCCGGCAGCCGCTCGAGCGCCTCCTCGCCGAAGACGTACACGCCTGCGTTCACCCAGTACGGGACACGGCCCGCCTCGCGGAAGCCGGTGACGACATCGCCGTCGCCGAGGTCGACGAGGCCGAACGGCGACGGGGGGCGCGCGACGGTGATCGTCGCCGCTCCCCCGCCCTGCTCGTGGTGGTTGCGCAGCGCGGCGAAGTCGACGTCCAGGAGCTCGTCGCCGTTCAGCGCGAGGACCGGGCCGCTCTCGCCCCGCTCGCGCGCGGCGAAGCGGATCCCCCCGCCTCGACCCAGCCGCTCCGGCTCCTCCGCGGCGACGACCTCGGCGCCGAAGCCTTCCAGCTCCTTGACGAAGAGCTCGCCCTGGCCGGCCATGCAGCTGACGATCACGCGCTCGACCCCCGCGGCGGCGAGCCGCGCGACCTGGTAGCCGACGAGCGGCTTTCCCCCGATTGGCACGAGCGACTTGGGCCGGCCCTCCGCAGCATCGCCGAGCCGCTCTGCCTTGCCGCCGGCAAGGATGATCGCTTCCACTACGGGTGCAGCTCGGGCTCGCTCGTCTCCGGCTCGGACGTCTCCGGGAGGCCCGCGAACGGCGAGCTCGGCCGCCCGACGCCCTCGTAGGCGAAGCCGGCCGCGCGCACCGCGTCGGGATCGAGCAGGTTCCGCCCGTCGACGACGATCGGCCGGCGCATCGCGTCGCGCGTCTCCGCACTGGGAAGCTCTCGGAGCTGCGGCCATTCGGTGACGATCACGGCCGCGTCCGCGCCGGTCACGGCCTCGAGCGGCGTGTCGTAGAAGGTCACGTTCCCGACGAGCTCGCTCGGCCGAGCCACCGGATCCCATGCCTTCACCTCGGCACCCTCGGCGAGGAGCCGCGAGGCGAGCACGATCGACGGCGCCTCGCGCACGTCGTCGGTGTTCGGCTTGAACGCCAGCCCGAGCAGCGCCACCGTCATCCCGCGCAGCGAGCCGAGATGCTTCTTGAGCTTGCCGATCACCCGCCGCTTCTGGAGCTCGTTCACCTCGATGACGGCGTTCAGGAGCTGGAAGTGGTAGCCCGAGTTGGAGGCGAGCTGCTTGAGCGCAAGCGAGTCCTTCGGAAAACAGGAGCCGCCATAGCCGATGCCCGCACGCAGGAAGTGCGGCCCCAGACGGTGGTCGAGGCCGATACCCCGCGCCACCTGGACGACGTCCGCGCCGGTCGCCTCGCAGACGTTCGCGATCTCGTTGATGAAGCTGATCCGCGTCATGAGGAACGCGTTCGAGGCGAGCTTCACCATCTCGGCCGAGTTCACGTCCGCGCGCACGATCGGCGCGTCGATCCCGGCGTGCAGAGCCTCGACGCGGTCGCCGTCCGCCGCCTCGAAGGCGCCGATCACGATCCGGTCGGGGTGCAGGAAGTCCCGGACGGCGCTCCCCTCCGCCGTGAACTCGGGGTTCGCGACGTAGCCCACGTGCCCGAGACCGCGCGTGTCGAGCGTGTGTCGGATCTTCTCGCCCGTCCCGACGGGAACGGTGCTCTTCATCACGAGGAGCGGCCGCTCGACGTCGGTCACCTGCGGCAGCTCCTCGACCACCGTCCAAACGCGCGAGAGGTCGGCGTCGCCTGAGTAGGTCGGCGGCGTGTCGACGCAGACGTAGACGAGCTCGGCGCCCGCGATCGCCTCCCCCACGTCGAGCGTGAACGCGAGCCGCTCGCGGTTCCGCTCGATCAGCTCCTCGAGGCCCGGCTCGAAGATCGGGACGCGCCCCGCACGCAGCGCGTCGATCTTCTTCGGGACGACGTCGCGGATCACGACGTGGTGCCCGAGCTCGGCGAAGCACGCCCCCGTGACGAGCCCGACGTAGCCCGCGCCGAAGACCGCGATCCGGCCGCCTGCCATCTCCGCCACCTTACTTGCCGAGCGGCCTGAGACTCTTTGCAATCGCGAGCATCGTCTCGTTCGAGAGCTTGTCGAGGAGGCTGTTCACCACCCAGTAGGTGGCGCCGTGCTCGCGCAGGACGATCATGTGCAGGTTCGGCCCGGAGTAGTAGAAGGAGAACTCGCGGCCCTTGATCCGGTGCTTGAAGTTCGGCTCCTGGAGGACGGGCGCGTCGGTCCAATTCGTCTCCTCGATCCCCCAGTAGTCGCCCACGGTGTTCGTGCTGTAGATCAGGCGGACGGCCTTGTGGCCCTTCGCGATCGTGTAGGCGCGGACGGGCTCGAGCGTGGAGGGTGACGACGTCTTCTCGAGCAGGAGCGGATACTCGAGCCGGAACGGCACCTTGCGCCGGACCGAGCGCACGAGCGGGACCGACGCCCCGGGGTTGCTCACGACCGCGGGCGGCTCCTTCTTCGGCGTCTGGTCGGGCGTGCTCTGCCTGAAGGTGCCGTCGAAGCTCGCGCCGACGACGACGATCAGCATCGCGCGGAACTGGTGCGAGCGAAGCGTCGGCGGGATCTCCGCGATCACCGCGTCCGAGAAGAGCTGCGCCACGCGACGCGCCCCCGCGAGCGCGAGCTTCTTGTGCGGGTCGTAGAAGACGATCGTGTGCTTGTAGTCGTAGCGGGGCGCGTTGCGGTCCTGCGGGTCGGGCGGGACGACGACGCGGAAGTGCCGCTTCGCGAGCTCGAAGGAGGCGTTCGCCGCCGAGCCCGGTTGCCCGTTGCCGTTCAGCACGACGAGCGAGATCTTCGACGGGTTCAGCGCATGCGAGCGGAACTTCGTGCCGAGCGCCTGCGCCGTCGCCTTCCCGGCCGCCTCGACGTCGGGGTTCGAGAACTCCTGCACGGCCTGGCTGACGGCGCCGGGCGGCGCCGAGAGCTCCGCGTTGAACGGCCCGGCCGGCTGGAGGTTCTCGACCTTCGGCTGGAAGAAGTGGCCGCTTGGGAGGCCGTAGAGGAAGTACGCGTACGAGAGGATCGTCTTGCCGGAGATCTGCCGGTTCCCGGACTGCCCCACCTCGACGTTCGAGGTGATCGCGTGCACGAGCTTCGGGATCTTCGTGAGCGAGAACGAGGAGCTCACCTGCTCCTTGAACGCCTTCACGAACGCCTGCTGGCGGGCGACGCGGTAGAGGTCGGAGTCGGTGTGGCGGTAGCGGACGAAGTCGAGCGCGTCCGAGCCGTTCAGGCGCTGGTAGCCCGGCTGGAGGTTGATCGTCGCGTACGTGCTGTAGCCGGAGGTGAGGCCGGCGTTGTCGTTGAAGTAGCGGCGGTCGACGTCGATCCACACGCCGCCGAGCTTGTCGACGACCTGCTTGAAGCCGCGGAAGTTCACGGTGATCAGGTAGTTGACGGAGAGGCCGGTGAGCGCCTTGACCGTCTCGAGCGTGCCGCGCGTGCCGCAACGCTCGTATGCGGAGTTGATCCGGTCGGTCGTCACCGGCTGCCCGGGCCGGCAGTAGATCGGGACGAGCAGGTCGCGCGGGAGCGACATGAGCGAGACCGTCTTGTCGATCGGGTCGGCTCGGACGAGCATGATCGTGTCCGAGCGCGAGGGCAGGGCCGACTCCTGCCCGGCGCGGTGGTCGTAGCCGACGATGAGCGCCGTCGCGGGCTTGCCCGCCTGCGGGATGTCGAGGCCCTTCTCGGCGCGGATCACGTCCGGTGTGTGCGCCTGCACGGCCTTCACCTGCTCGTGGAAGTAGAGGTACGCGCCGCCGAGGAGCCCGGCCGCGACGACGAGCACCGCGATCACGAGCCAGAGCAGGATGCGGCCGACGAGCTGGAGACCCGTGCGGCGGCCCCGCTCGGGCTGCCGGTACAGGGTCATCGGCGTCGTCGTCGCGGGCGGCAGCACTGCGCGGCCGTTGCCGTCGACCCCGGCCCCGCGGCCGATTCCTCTCTTCAGCGTCGTCCGCATCCGAAAAAGCGAGGGCGCCTACTCGGAGGCGCCCGCCGAGCCGCGAGGATACCCGACCCCTAGGAAGTCGATGCTTCAGAAGTGGTTTCGGCGAGGAACTGCGCGACGGCGAGGAGTGACTCGCCCTCCGCGTGGACGCGACGCTGCTCGTCGGCGCCGGTTCCGCGGCGGAGCACCTCCTCGACGAGCGCGAGCTCTCGCGTGCAGCCGAGCCGGCGCGCCGCGGGCTCCGCGAGCTCGACGAGGCGCCGGAGGGCCTCTCGCGCCGGCCGCTCCTCGTCGCGCTCGAGCCAGATCAGGTCGGCGTCGAGGCCGTAGCGCGTGGCGCGCCACTTGTTCTCCGAGATGAGCGTGATCGGCTGGATCGGCAAGCTCTCCTCGCGCTCATAGCGCTCGGCGAGCGTCGCGACGAGGCTCTGGACGAGGGCGACGAGCGCGGCGACGGAGTCGATCCGCGTCTGCGCGTCGCAGATCCGCACCTCGATCGTGCCGAGCCGCGGGTGCGGGCGAAGGTCCCACCAGATGTACGTGTAGTCGGGGAAGGAGCTCGTCTTGACGCCGCGCTCGACGAGCGCCTCGAAGTCGGCGAAGGACGCGAAGGTCGGCGGGAGGCCGCTGCGCGGGAACGGCTCGAAGACCTTGATCCGCGTCGACGCGAGGCCGGTGTCGCGGCCCTGCCAGAAAGGCGAGTTCGCCGAGAGGGCGAGCAGCTCGGGCAGCCAGGTCCGGAGCGCGTTCGCGACCCAGATCGCCTCGTCGCCGGAGCGCATGCCGACGTGCACGTGGAGGCCGAAGATCAGCTCGCGCTCGGCGATCCACTGCATCTTCTCGATCAGGCCGGCGTAGCGCGGCTCCTCGGTGACGTCCTGGTGCTCGTAGCGGGAGAAGGGATGCGTGCCCGCGCTCGCGATCAGCGTGCCGCGCTCGGCGGCGGCGTCGCGGAGCCGGGCGCGAAGCTCGCGCGCCTCCTCGATCGCCTCCGGCACGTTCCGGCCGACGCTCGTCGCGACCTCGAGCACCGACTGGAGCAGCTCGGGCTTGACCCGCTCGTCGCCGGCCGCCTCGGCGACCTCGTCGAAGCGCGAGACGAGCTCGTAGCTCTCCGGCGAGAGGAGCTGGAACTCCTCCTCGACGCCGATGCTGAAGGGCGCGCTGCGCCCGAAGTTGACTTCCATGGCCCCCACGGGGGCGCGCGCCTAGTGCGAGCCGGCGTGCGCCCGGTTCAGCGCCTCCTCGGCGAGGCGGGTGCCTTCGACCATGTTCGCGAGCTTCTCGTAGGCGACGTCCCAGCTCCGCGTCCGCAGGCCGCAGTCGGGGTTCACCGAGATGCGCTCTGGGCCGAGCAGCTCCGCGGCGTAGACGACGCGGTCGCGCACGAGCTCCGCCGGCTCGACGAAGTTCGTGTGGATGTCGAGCACCCCGAGCCCGACGTTGGGCGCGTCCTCGTTGTCGGCGAAGAGGAAGAGCGCCTCGTAGCCCGGCCGGTCGGCGCCGTCGGTGCCGAGCTCGTGCGAGTCGCGGTTCGCGAACTCGAGCTGGAGCTCGAAGCAGTCGTCGAGCGAGAGCACGTGCGGGAAGAGCTTCGTGTAGTCGGAGAAGCAGATGTGCAGGCTGCGGCGCGCGGCCGGAATCCCGGCCACCGACGCGTTGAAGGCCTCGACCCCGATCGGCACCTCGTCCGGGCGCGTGGACAGCGCCGGCTCGTCGATCTGAATCCAGTCGCAGCCGGCCTCGACGACCGCGGCCGCGTTCGGACGCACCACGTGCTCGGCGACGTCGAGCAGGAACCGCCGCCGCGCGTCGGCGCGCTGCTCGGCCGTCGCGCCGAGGGCGCCGTGGCGACCGTAGTGCTCGTCGTACGACCAGTCGACGACCGTGTACGGGCCCGTGAACGGCGCCTTCAGCCGGCGGTCGGTCCGCGCGGCGAGGAAGCGGTACTCGTCCACGTCGTACGGCCCGTCGATCGACGGCTCCTCGACCACGGCCGCCTTGGAGTAGTACTTGTTGTCGAACGACCGGATCGTCCCGCGCGGCTCGAAGCCGCGCGCGTGGCGGATGACGTGGTCGTACATCTCCGTGCGCCGCTGCTCGCCGTCGTACACGACGTCGAGGCCGGCGCGCTCGAGGAGCGCGAGGCCGTACCGCGCCGACCAGTCGTCGATCAGGCGCAGGTCGTCCTTCCCGAGCTCGTCCTTGCGAAGCGTCTCGACGAGCTCCTCCGTGCCCTCGAGCCCGAGCTTCTGCGCCCAGCGCTCGGCCTCGGCGACGTCGCCTTCCTCGATCGGCCGGCCGGCGAACGCCTTCACGCGCCAGGGCGGCTTCGCGAGGCTGCCGATCTCCCGGGTCTCGAACTTCACGTCGGTCATGCTGCGGTCTCCTTCGCTCGTCGAGTCTTTGCCGCTCCGAGCCGGGCGAGCTTCTGGCGCGCGATCCGCTCGGACACGTACTGGAGGTCGCCGTTCGGGACGAGCGCGACGCGCTCCACGCCGAGCCGCTCGACGAACTCCGCGATCTCCTGGGGATCCTCGAGGGCCGAGCTGCGCGCGTCCACGACGCCGGCGAGGAGGAGCTTGTCGAGCCCCTGCGGCACGTCGGCCGCGTGCGTGGCGTAGAAGTCGACGCCGATCCCCTCGACGGACAGCTCGGCAAGCCCGTTCCGGAGCAGCTCGCCCGCGTCGCCGAAGGTGACCTGGAGCGCGAGCGGCGGCCCGCCGGCGAGCGCATCGAGCGCCTCGCGGAGCTCGGGCAGCCCGGCCGCGCCCTCGCGGGCAAGGAACGGCTCACCGAGGACGACGAGGTCGGCGTCGAGCGCGTCGAGCTGCGGCTTCAACACGGCCGTCGCGAGGACCTTCGCCCGGATCCCGGTTCCGAGGGCGAGGGCGTAGGGCGACGGAAGCGTGACGATTCGCGCCCCGGGAAGCGGCGCGACGAAGCGCTCGTCGAGCGGCTCGCGCAGGCGTGGCTCGCCCGAGATCGAGGTCGGCGCGCGGTAGAAGCTGTTCGTGTCCAGGAACCGCGTCAGCGGGCCGGGCTCGAGGCCGTCGCTTCCTTCGAGGAGCGGCCGAAAGAGGTCCTGCCAGCGCAGCATCCCGTCGGCGAGGAGATCGAGGCCCGCCTCCTGCTGGACGCGGACGAGCTCATCGAGGTCGCGCTGGACCTGCTCGTCGACCGCCTCGGCGCTCGTCCGCCCGCGGTCGAGATCACGCGTCGCCTGGACGAGGGCCTCGGAGCGGGGGTAGATCCCTGGTGCGAATGCCTGCAAACCGCCTCCTTCTCCTGCCCAAGAGTTCCGGCGGTGCGGCCCGGGCTCTTTAGGCGTTTGTTGACCCGGTCGCCAAGCTGCCTGTCAAAGCTCTCCGGGGTCCGTGCAGGCTATCAAGAGCGTCGGTTGAACCCCGAACGAGTCGACCGGTCGGTGCAGACGGACGCGCGAGCAAAGCCCGCGCGTCCTGATGGTCGGCGCCGCCAAGTCGGCGCCTTAGCCCCGGCCGGCGACGGCGAGCTGGTTCTCGGCGTGCCGGATGCGCTGCTCGAGCTGCCAGCGATCGGCGCTCGACTCGCCGCGCTCCACGCGCTCGAGCTCTGCGCGCGCCTCCTCGAGCTGCGCACGAGCCCGCGCGTCGTCGATCTCGATCGCTCGCACCGCGTCGTCGACGAGCGCGATCGCCCGGTCGAGCTCGACCTTGAAGAAGCCCGGGCCGGTCGCGTACTCGCGCACCTCCTCGCCGGTGTGGATGCGCGTCGAGCCGGCCTTCAGCGTCGCGACGAGCGGCGCGTGCCGCGCGAGGACGCCGATCTCGCCCGCCGCGCCCGGGACGACGATCATCTCCGCCTCGCCCTCGAAAGCCGGTCCCTCCGGCGTGACGAGTGAGACGTCGAACCTCCGGCGCGCCACCTAGGCCGCCTCCGCCTCCTCTTTGCCTTCCTCGGCCTCCTCCTCGTCGCGACGGCCGCCGCCGATCCCCTTCGCCTTCTCGACCGCCTGCTCGATCGTCCCGACCATGTAGAAGGCCTGCTCCGGCAGGTCGTCGTGCTTGCCGTCGAGGATCTCCGTGAAGCCCGTGATCGTGTCCTCGAGCTTCACGTACTCGCCGGGCGTGCCGGTGAACTGCTCGGCGACGAAGTTCGGTTGCGAGAGGAAGCGCTGCATCTTCCGCGCGCGGGCGACGACGAGCCGGTCCTCGTCGGAGAGCTCGTCGATCCCGAGGATGGCGATGATGTCCTGGAGGTCCTTGTAGCGCTGGAGCACCTCCTGGACGCGCGTCGCCGTCCGGTAGTGCTCGTCGGAGACGACCCCCGGCTGGAGCGCGCGCGAGAACGAGTCGAGCGGGTCCATCGCCGGGTAGATCCCCTGCTCGACGATCGCGCGCGAGAGCACGGTGGTCGAGTCGAGGTGCGCGAATGTCGCCGCCGGCGCCGGGTCGGTGAGGTCGTCGGCCGGCACGTAGATCGCCTGCACCGAGGTCACCGAGCCCTTGTTCGTCGAGGTGATCCGCTCCTGGAGCTGGCCCATCTCGGTCGCGAGCGTGGGCTGGTAGCCGACCGCGCTCGGCATGCGCCCGAGGAGCGCGGACACCTCGGAGCCCGCCTGCACGAAGCGGAAGATGTTGTCGATGAAGAGGAGTACGTCCTGGCCCTGGTCGCGGAAGTACTCCGCCATCGTCAGGCCGGAGAGGCCGACGCGCAGGCGCGCGCCAGGCGGCTCGTTCATCTGGCCGTAGACGAGCGCGACCTTGTCGATCACCTCCGACTCGGTCATCTCGAGCAGGAGGTCGTTGCCCTCGCGCGTGCGCTCGCCGACCCCGGAGAAGACCGACACGCCGCCGTGCTCGCGCGCGACGTTGTGGATCAGCTCCTGGATGAGGACGGTCTTGCCCACGCCCGCGCCGCCGAAGAGGCCGACCTTGCCGCCCTTCACGTAGGGCGCGATCAGGTCGATGACCTTGATCCCGGTCTCGAAGATCTCGACGGTCGGCTGGAGGTCCTGGAAGCTCGGCGGGTCGCGGTGGATCGGCCAGCGCTCCGCGTCGCCCGGCGCGTCCTTCTTGTCGATCGGCTCGCCGATCACGTTCCAGAGCCGCCCGAGCGTGACGTCACCGACAGGGACACTGATCGGCCCGCCGGTGTCGACGACGTCGGTGCCGCGCGCGAGGCCGTCGGTGGAGTCCATCGCGACGGCCCGGAGGCGATCGTCACCGAGGTGCTGCTGCACCTCCGCGATCAAATTGATCGCCGGGCGGCCGTCTTGCTCCGGCGACTCGATCCGGAGGGCGGTGTTGATCTCGGGGAGCTGCTCCGGGAAGACGGCGTCGATCACGACGCCCTTGATCTCGACGATCTTGCCGACGTTGCGCGCGCTTCCGTTCGACTCAGGCATGCGTCTCCTGAAGAGGGTTTCGAGGGTCAGGACGGGAAGCGCGAAGGCGCTTCACAAGCCGCGCCAGTGTATCGAAGCCCGGCGCGACGTAGCCCATGCGGGCGAGCCTGGCGTCCTCCTCGAGCGCCGCCACCCGGGCGGCGTGGTCGAGGCTTCAGCTGTAGGACGTGACGAGCGACGGAATCATCACCTCTACCGTACCCGGAGCGGCCGATTCGTTACGGCCGGCCCCAATCTTCCGCCGCGCGGCGACGTCTAAAGTGGCGAAGCGATGCAGAGGAGTACAGCCCTCGTAGCCGTCGTTCTCGCAGCCGCCGCGGCCACGGCCCTCATGCTCGCCGCACCGTCGACCGGTGGACGAGCCGCGCGCCTCACAGCCGTGCGAATCGAGTTCACCGGCAAGGGCGGCGGCCGGTACCTCGACGTCACCCGCTGGCTCCGCGACGACACGCGCGAGTGCTATGCGCGCCGGACGGCCGACGAGACGGTGTCCGTCTCGTGGAGCCTGAGCTGGCGCGCCTCGCTCGTCCCGAGCGCCTCGGGCGTCTCGATCCGAAGCCCGAGCCGGCTCACCGGAGCGATTGCCGGCAGCGTCAAAGGCAAGACGGTCAGGGACGCCTGCGACTCCGCCGACGCCGAGCTCGACCCGAGCTGGGTCGGATCCGACCGCTGCCTCGGCCCCCTGCCCGTGAAGGCGCGCGGCAGCCTTGGCGTGACCGGGCGGCACGGCCGGAAGCTCGCGTTCCGCGGCCCCGTCTTCGGCAGCGCGCCGTCGCCGTGCGAGCTCACGGTGCGAAACGACCAGCTCGCAGCCCACGTCGCGCTCTCGCCCGTCGCGCTCCGCCGGCTCGCGGCCGGCAAGACGCTCACGATTCCGGTCGGGACTGCGCACCCACGGCCGGGAGACCACTTCCTGGCCCGTCGCATGTGCTCGGCGTTCCCGCACATCTACGACGGCGTCGTCTACCTCTACGACTGCGACGACACGCTCGCGTGGAGCGGCACCGTCACGCTGAGGCCTGCCTGACGGACCGCCGGTTCCTGCTCGTCCTGATCGTGATCCTCGCCGGGTGTGGAAGCTCTTCGAGCCCGCGCGGCGAGATCGCCGCGAGCTGCAAGCGGCAACGGACGACCGTTGCGTCGCTGGGGCCGGTCGAGAACCTGCCGGACGCAAGGCGCGCCTTGCGAACGACGATCGCGCTCGAGGCCGACGCCCTCGACGACCTCCGGCCGGCCGAGAAGGCCGACGGCGTCGCGGCATTGCGCGCTCGCCTTCGGCTCGCTCTCGCGGACGCGCGTCGCTTCCAGGTGTCGATCGCGCACGTCGACCCGACGCAGTCGATGATGCCGCTCGAGGTCGGGCCCGCCGGCGCCCGGCGTGCGGTCGATCGTGCGACGCGGCTCGCCCGCGCCACCTGCCGTCTGGCTGCCTGAGCTCTACTCTAGGACCCGGTTCCGCAGTGGCGGAGCCGGTTCAGACACGTCTTGACGAGCGCCGCGAGCGTGCGTTGGTTCCAGGCGTTCACGAAGTCGGCGTGTCCGGAGTACTGGCCGCCGGACGCGAGCACGGCATTCGCGCCGCCGGTGGTCGGATAGCGGTAGACGATCGACAGTGCGGGCACGGCGACGGGATGGCCGCGGGGGCACCTACCGCCGACGGAGTACGCCATGTGGCTCTTGTGGTTCGGCGAGTCGAGGCTCTTTCCGTTCCAGCAATCCGGAAAGTTCACGCGCAGCCGAAGGCTCGAGCCGCTCGGGCACGTCGGCACGGCGCTCGAGCGCCGGACGTCGACGAGGTCACCGCAATCCCAAAAGGTGACGAGCAGGCCCTGCGGTCGCCCCGCCATGTAGTTGCCGGCGATCATCTTCAACCCCTGCGGGAAGGGACGCAACGGCTTCGAGGCCGTGCGCTGGTAGTAGATCGTCGCCTGGCTCGGCGGCACCGGAGTGCCGGCCACGTAGAGCGTCGGCATCCAGTAGGCGGCCGTGTCGCCTCGCCGCTGGCAGGTCGTGCCGGCCTTGTGCAGCGACGCGAGCGTCGAGAACGCATTGGTCGAGGTGTTGCCGACGAAGCTGTGGTCGTGCGAGACGCCCGGCTGGCCCGGGTACTTGATGGGATCGTCCGGCGCGCGATGGCTGAAGCCGCAGACGCTGATGAAGTTGACGCCGTTGAACGAGCTGCTGGCACGGCCGGCGGGCGACGACGGCGCGGCCGCTACGAGCAGCGACGGCGAGAGCGCGGCTGCGAGGATCGCGATCCGCAGCGCGCGACCCGTCAAGGGATCAGCTCTGCTGGGGGCCGTGCGGCATGTACGAGACGGCCATCGTCGGCCGGAGCACGGTCGCACGCAAGAGCTTCTGCTGGACGAGATCGCTGTTGTCCGAAGGAGAGACGTGAATCCGCGGCCCGGCGGAGAACAATGCGGACGAGGGCGTGAGCGTGCCGGCGAGTGCGAGCCCGACGACTGCGGCCCCCGCGGCGACGGCCGCCAGCCGGCGCGCCGAGAGCCCGAACCGGATGCCGCGCGGAAGCGCGAAGTCCTGCTCGGGTCGCTCGAGCGGAGCCGCTCGGATGAGTCGCGTCGTCGTGACGACCTCGGCTTGGAACTCCCGGCACTGCACGCAGCGGGCGAGATGCGACTCGAGCATCTTCTGCGCGAGCTCGGAGAGCTCGCCGTCGAGGCGAAGCGAGATCCACTCGTGGGCGCGTTCGCAGAGCACCATCTTGTGCGGTACGAACCTCATTGCTCTTGCACGAACCTCATTGCTCTTATCTGACGACTGTCGAAAACCTTAGTTAGCGCCTCGGGCGCTTTAAAACAATTGCGTTCGGCTATCGGCGATGACGCCGATCAGGATGAGCGCGAATCCGATCACGACGTAGACCGCCGACTCGTTGATCGACTCCTCGCGCTCGAGCGGTGTGGCCCAGCGCATGATCCGCGCCCCGAAGAGCGGCGTGCCGGTTCCCTTGGGTCGCACGGGCCCGCGGTTGCCGATGAAGAAGCCGGCGATGAGCATGAACGAGCCGATGAGGTAGAAGCCGACGGAGACCGCACGATCGAGCGAGCCGCCGGAGATCAGGGCGCCGACCAGGGAGAGCGCAAGGGTCACGCCGGAGATGCCGCCGAGGAGGACGACGAACCGGCGAAGGGCTGCCCGCAGCAGCGTTCGTCCTCCTTACGCAGGGCCGCTCATGGGGCGGCGGACTTCTTCTTCGGTCATGGGCCACCGCTCAAGCGGATAGTGGCACGCGGCGACGTGGCCGTCGCCGAAGGAGTAGAGCGGCGGCGTCTCGACGTCGCAATGACCTTCGCGAAACCGGGGACAGCGTGGGTGGAACCAGCAGGCGGACGGCGGATTGATCGGGCTCGGCACGTCGCCTTCGAGGACGATCCGCCTCCGCTGGCGCCCGAGCTCCGGATCCGGGACCGGCACGGCCGAGAGGAGAGCTCCCGTGTACGGGTGCTTCGGCTCGACGTAGAGGTCCTGCCGGGAGGCGATCTCCACCGCGTGGCCGAGGTACATGACCATGACGCGGTCGGAGATGTGACGAACGACGTTCAGGTCGTGGGCGATGAAGATGTACGTCAGCCCGAACGAGCTCTGGAGATCCTTCAGCAGGTTGAGGATCTGCGCCTGGACGGAAACGTCGAGCGCCGAGACGGGCTCGTCGCAGACGATCAGCTTCGGGTTCACGGCGAGCGCACGCGCGACCCCGATCCGCTGCCGCTGTCCGCCGGAGAACTCGTGCGGGAAGCGGTTGTAGTGCTCGGGGTTCAGGCCGACGACCTCGAGCAGCTCCTGGACGCGCTTCTTGATCTCCGCCTCGGTGCCCATCTTGTGCACCTCGAGCGCCTCGGCGACGATGAAGCCGACGCGCTTGCGGGGGTTCAGCGACGCGTACGGGTCCTGGAAGATCATCATCATCTCGCGCCGGTACGGGCGCATCTCGGCGCGGGACAGGCGCGTGATGTCGCGGCCGTCGAAGACGATCCGGCCGCCGGTCGGGTCGAGGAGGCGCATGATGCAGCGCGCCATCGTCGACTTGCCGCAGCCGGACTCGCCGACGACGCCGAGCGTCTCGCCCGGCCGGACCGAGAAGGTAACGCCGTCGACGGCCTTCACCGCCGCGATCTGCTTCTGGAAGATGATCCCGCGGGTGACCGGGAAGTGCTTCTTCAGGTCTTCGACGACGAGCAGCTCGTCGCCCCGCACGCCCCCGTTCGTCGCCGCCGCGACCGGCGCGGTGGCCTCGGCCATGCTCAGCTCGCCTCCGCCATCGTCCCCGCCAGCACCTTCGCGGCCTCACGGTCCTTCGTCTCGACGTCCAGATGACAGGCCTGCACGTGGTCCGGGTCGTCGCCCGCGGGCCCGAGCTCCGGCTCCACGGTCTTGCAGATGCCCATGACGTACGGGCAGCGCGGGTGGAACCGGCAGCCACGCGGCGGGTTGAGCAGAGACGGGGGCTGACCGCGGATCTGCACCAGGCGCTCGACGTCGGCGTCGAGGCGCGGCAGGGATCCGAGGAGGCCCCAGGTGTAGGGGTGGTGCGGACGCTTGAAGAGGTTGTCGACCGGCGCGTGCTCGGCGATCCTGGCCGCGTACATGACGACGACGTCGTCGGCCGCCTCGGCGATGACGCCCAGATCGTGGGTGATGAGGATGATCGCGCTCCCGAAGTCCTCTTGCAGGTCGGTCATCAGCTTGAGAATCTGCGCCTGGGTCGTCACGTCGAGCGCCGTGGTGGGCTCGTCTGCGATGAGCAGGTCGGGGTCGTTGACGAGCGCCATCGCGATCATCACGCGCTGCCGCATGCCGCCCGAGAACTGGTGCGGGTAGTCGTCGATCCGCCGCTCCGCCCGCGGGATGCCGACCGCTTTGAGGAGCTCGAGCGCCCGCAACCGCGCCTGCTTCTTCGTCACGTCGCGGTGGAGCTGGATCGCCTCGACGAGCTGCACACCGATCCGGTGCACCGGGTTCAGCGACGTCATCGGGTCCTGGAAGATCATTGCGATGTCGTTGCCGCGGATGTCGCGCAGGCGGTTCGACGGCATCGTGAGGAGGTTCTCTCCCTTGAAGATCGCCTCGCCGCTCGAGATCGTGTTCCGCTTCGAGTTCAGCCCCATGATCGTCAGGCACGTGACGCTCTTGCCCGAGCCGGACTCGCCCACGATCCCGAGCGTCTGCCCCTTCTCGACCGAGAACGTGACGCCGTCGACTGCCTTCACGACGCCGTCGTCGGTGCGGAAATGTGTCTTGAGGTCGCGGACCTCTAGGAGCGCCATCTGCCCTCGCCCCTCAGGTGAGGCGGATCCGCGGGTCGATCCAGGCGTACAGGAGGTCGACGACCAGGTTGAAGACGATGATCGCGAGCGTGGCGAACACGATCACGCCCTCGACCGTCGGGATGTCGTTGTTGAAGAGGCCGCCGACCGCCGTCTTGCCGAGCCCCGGGAGGCTGTAGACGGTCTCAGTGAAGACGGCGCCTCCGAGCGCTAGACCGATGTCCATCCCGAGCATCGTCACCACCGGGAGCATTGCGTTCCGCAGGATGTGCGAGCGGAGGACGAGCCACTCGGGAGCTCCCTTCGCGCGCGCGGTCCGCACGTAGTCCTCGTTCATCGTCTCGAGGACGTTTGCGCGAATCATCCGCACGTAGAGCGCGGCGAAGAGGATGGCGAAGGTCGCCCACGGCAGGAACATGTGGTAGGCCCACTGGACCGGTCCACCACAATCCGTCGCAGGATTGATGACGTCGCAGTAGCCGGTGATCGGGAACCAGTGCAGCCGGTAGCCGAAGACGTACGCGAAGATCAGGCCGATCCAGATCGGGTGCGCGGAGATCCCGACGAGGACGAACGTCATCGACGCTCGGTCGAGCAGCGATCTCGGTCTCAGCGCCGAAAGAATGCCGATCGGCAGCGCGAGCAGCATCCAGAAGACCGCCCCGCCGAGGACGAGAGAGGCCGTCACGGGCGCCGCGGCGCCGACGATCGAGTTGACGCTCTGCCGGTTCGCGAACGAATGGCCGAGGTTCTGGTGCAGGACGATCCGGCTGAGGAACTTCGCGTACTGGACGTAGATCGGCCGGTCGGTGCCGATGAAGTGCGCGGCGCGCTTGATGTCGGCGTCCGTGGCCGCTTTGCCTGCCACGAGCCTCGCCGGGTCGGCCGGGATGAGGAAGAAGAGGACGTAGGTGACGAGCGTCACCGCGATGAACAGCACTGCAGCCCAGATCAGCCGGCGTGCGAGATACCTGAGCACGGCCTAGACCTCGCTCCTCGAGAAGTAGTGGCCAGCCTGCACGGTGCCGGGAGACTCTACCTCAGCTGGAGTGTTCTTAATCGCCATTTCGCTCCTTATGACACGTGAGGCGCCGGCTTCCGGCCGGCGCCTCACGTTCGTTCCTACTCCGAGCTCGTCCTTCCTACTTGAGGAAGAAGGTGTCGAGGTCGGCGCTTGCGTTCGCGGGCTGGAAGAGGTAGCCACCAGTCCGCTTCGAGACGAACTCGCGCATGTTGCGGTTGTCGTACGCCGCCCACGGGGCGTAATTCTTGGTGATGTTGACGTCGAGGCTTCCGTACCGCTTGTAGCGGGCAGCGCCCGTCAGGCGGTTGGCGGCCTCGAGCTGCCGGTTCACCTTCGCCACGTTGAAGTACGCGAGGTTGTTGTTGTTGTCGGCGTGGATGTTGTTGCCGTCGAGCAGGATGTTCATGAAGTCGTACGGATCCGGGTAGTCCTGGTTCCATCCGACGAGCGCTGCGTCGAACGGCTCACCCTTCGTCCCGGCGGCGGTGTAGATCGCGAAGCCGACGAACGACTTCACGGTCACGTTGCAGCCCATCTGGCTCAGGTTGAACTTGAAGACCTGCGCCAGGTTCTGGCCCGTCGGGGACGTCGCCGTGTAGAGCGTGACGTTCTTGCACGAGCTACCCGCGAGCGACTTCGCCTTCTTGTAGTCGGCGCCCTTGAGCGGGTAGGCCTTCACGTCCTTGAACCCACCCATGCCCGGAGGCAGGATCTGGTCGGTCCGCTTGCCGGCGAACGCACCGCGGACGCGGAGCATCGCCGGGCGGTCGATTGCGAAGTTCGCAGCCTTCCGCAGCTTCGCGCTGGAGAACGTCGACCGCGACGTGTTCAGAGCGACGTAATCCGTCTCGACCAGCTGGTTGACGTGGTACTGCGCCTTGTTCACGCCGAACTGCTTGGCGAGCGCAGCATGCGCCGTCGAGGGCAGGCCGCCCATGTCGTAGTCGATCTGGTTCGACTTCACCTGGAGCAGGCTCTGATCGATGTCCGTGTTCACGGTGATGTCGAACGTGTCGATGTTGTGGGGCCGGTTGCCCTTGTAGTACTTGTTCCGCTTCAGCGTGATGTGGCGGTTCACGGTCCGGCTGGCGATGTAGTACGGGCCGGCCGACGGATACGCGTTGACGCCGTGCGGATCGACCTTCGTCTTCGTCGAGATCGCCTGGAAGAACGGCATGGCGAGCTTCGAGAGCATGCCGCCGTCAGGCTGCGTGAGATGGATGATCAGCTTGTTCCCACGGGCGACCACTCCGGAGACGTGGGCCGGATTCGCCCCGCTGTCGACGGCCTTCGTGTAGCCGACGACGTCGTCCATGAACGCCGTGGCCGGCGACTGCTGCGCCTTCGTCGCGGAACGGTCGAACGCCCACTTGAAGTTCTTCGCGGTGACGGCTGAGCCGTCCGAGAAGCGAAGGCCGCTCTTGATCGTGAAGGTGTAGGTCTTCCCGTTCTTCGCGATCACCGGGAAGCCGACGGCGGCCTCGGGCTGGAGCTTTCCACCGAGCGGCGGCCGCTTGTCGGGATAGTTCAACAGCTTGAGCGCGGTGGCGTACTCGATCTGCCACGAGATCGTGCCGTATGCCAGCGACGGATCGCTGAAGTCGACGTCCGTCTCCGACATGTTCAGCTTCATGGTGCCGCCCTTCTTGGCGACCTGGCTGCTCGACGCGTGGGCGAAGCCCGCAACGACGAGCAGAAGCGCTCCGAGCGCGGCCATGAAGACCGAAAGCCAGAGCCTTCTGTGCATGTGACTCCTTCCTTTCCGAACGAGAAAACCGGCGAAGCACCGCCGGCCGACGCATGGAATGCATCCTCAGGCGCTTAAGACGAGGCGACCGGAGCTTTTGTTAGTGCGGCGAACGCGGATCGAAAGCGTCTCCGGCGGTGCCGCCTTACGGTCGCGCGGTCTGCCGCGCGACCGTCTGAAACGACCGGTCGTTCGTCCCGCGCTCGACTAGTGGCTCGAGCGCGGATCGAAGGCGTCTCTGAGCCCGTCGCCGAGAAGGTTGAAGGCGAGGGTCGTGACGAGAATCGCAGCGCCCGGCCAGAGCATGAGCCACGGCTGGGCGAGGTAGTACTCGGTACTCGTCTCGAGCAAGTTGCCCCAGCTCGACGTCGGCTGCTGGATCCCGATTCCGAGGAACGACAGGCCGGCCTCGAGCAGGATGAACTGCGCGACGGTGATCGAGGAGAGGACGATGATCGGGGCGACGAGGTGCGGGAGCAGGTGCGAGCGGACGATCCTGAAGTCGTTCGCGCCGACCATACGCGCCGCCTCGACGAACTCCTTCTCTCGAAGCGAGAGCACCTGGGCGCGGACGATCCGCGCCGGGTAGAACCAGCCGAAGAAGCCGAGGACGAGGACGAGGGTGAGCACGCCCTTGCCCAGGAAGCCGAGCGTGATGTTGTTGAGTCGGTCGCCGACCGTGCTCGCGAGGGCGATGATGAAGAGAAGCAGCGGGAAGGCCATCACGATCTCGGTGATCCGCGAGACGATCGTGTCGATCCAGCCGCCGTGGTAGCCCGCGATCGAGCCCATGACGACCCCGATCAGCATGCTCAGGAGGGTCGCGCCGACCGCGACCTCGAGCGACACCTGCGCGCCGTACAACAGACGCAGGAACTCGTCGCGCCCGAGCGTGCCGTCGCCGCCGAGGATGAAGAAGAAGTGCTTCGCCCCCTCCGCGGTGTTGTCGGTGAAGTGGGTCCACGGGCCAACGGGAAGCGACGTCGTGAAGTTGACGCCCCCGAGCGTGATGTCGTTCGGGCTGTGGCCGAGGACCTTGGCCGCGATCGGTGCCCCGACGAACGCGGCGAGGAAGAGGAAGACGATGAACAGCCCTCCGCCGATCGCGACGTGGTCACGCCGGAAGCGGATCCACACCTGCTCCCAGTAGCCACGGGCGCGTACCGGCTCGAATTCCCCGAGCTCTGGCCCCGCCTCGACCGCTACGGCCGCTGCGAGCCCCGCTCCTGAGGAGAGGATCTCGGGGGAGTGCTGTTCGGTAGCCATACGGACGGTGCGGCAGCATGCTGCCGCATCTACTGAGACTCTAAACCACCCCTGAAGTTAGCGCCAGGCGGACGCCTTCCTCTCGGTCTCCTCTCAGGAGTGGCGAGCGATTGCCTGGACGTCGGCCGCAGCGTCCGCGCCGTTCGCGGCGCGGGCAAGGTGCCCGCGCGCCATCTCCTCGAGGTCACGGAGCGAGCCCGGAACCCTCCTGGCGAGCACGAGCCCCGTCGGATCGAGGAGGTAGGCCTGCGGCGTCGCCCGGTTGTCGAGGGCCTTCGTCGCGGCGCCGTTCGGGTCGAAGAGGACGGGAAGCGTCGGCGGATACGGCGTCTCGGGCTCGGCGTTCGTCACGACGACGAACGGCATGCCGCCGACCGAGTCACCGGCGCCGTCGAGCTGCTCGACGAGCGCGGTGCAGGCCGAGCAGTGGTTCGACAGGACGAGCAGCAGCGTCGGCTCCCTCACGAGCTCCTCGAACACGACCGCATGGCCCGCCGCGTCGGCGACCTGGAACGGGGAGATGCGCGAGTTCACGACGGCGCCGAACTCCATCGGGGCCGAGAGCCGCTGCTCCATCCCTTCGAGGACGCCGCCGAATCGGCGCACGATGCCGCTCACGACGAACGTCAGGACGAGCACGGTCAGCCACAGGACGGCGAACGCGGCGATCCACGGGGCGCTCAGGACGCGGCCTCCCGTTCCTCCGCCCTCCGCAGGAGGAACCCAAGCCGGCGCCAATCCTGCCCGAGCGACGCCGTCACGACGGCGAGGATCGCGGCGAACATGAGCGCGAGCGCCGAGGTCGTCGTCATCTTCGGGCCGGCCGCTCCCGGCAAGAGCCGGTCGAGCGCGACCGCGGTCGGCCCCGCTGCCACGACCACGCCCGCCGCTCCGGCCAGGACGAGGTTCCGTGCGACCGACCACCACGTGATCCGCCGCTCGGCGACCGGGCCGAAGCAGCCGCAGTCGATCGTCCGTCCGCGAACGAGGTTGATCGCCACCGCGCCCGAGAAGACGACGAGGAAGGCGCCGAGCAGCGCCGCGACCGGCCTGACGCCGAGGCCGAGCGCGAGCAGCGCGCCTGCCGCAATCTCGACCGGCGGCAGCAGTCTTCCGATCAGAGCGCCGGCGCGGTCCGGCACGAGCTTGTAGTTCCGCACCGCGCTCGTGAACTCCGGGCGGCGAGGAAGCTTCGCGAGCCCGGACAGCAAGAACACCACCGCGAGTCCGAATCGGAAAACGACCGCTGCGACGGTCACTGCCCCCTCCCTCGAGGCGCGTGTGACTTCGAGGCAGCGAATCTTACGACGCCAGTTGCCTCACCGCAAGCAATCGGTGCCTGAGGTGTCCCTAGGCGTTGAGCGCGTCGGCGCCGGCGACGACCTCGAGGATCTCCTGGGTGATCTCGGCCTGGCGGGCGCGGTTCATCGCGAGCGTGAGCGAGTCGATCAGCTCGCCGGCGCTCTTCGAGGCGCTTCGCATGGCCGTCATCCGCGCCCCCTGCTCCGAGGCCGAGGACTCGAGCAGCGCGCGGTAGAGCTCCGTCTCGAGGTAGACGGGCAGGAGGCGGGCCAGGATCTCCTCCGGCTCGGGCTCGTAGATGAAGTCGCCGCGGAGCGCACGCTCCTCCTGCTCCTCCTCCTCGCCGCGGCGCAGGATCTCCTCCGAGATCGGCAGGAGCTCCTGCTCGGTCACGCGCTGGACGAGCGGCGAGACGAAGCGGTTGTAGACGACGACCACGCGGTCGACCTCGCCCTCGACGTACAGCTCGGCGAGCCGGTGCGCGACCGCCTGCGCGTCGGCGTACGACGGGCGGTCGCCGAAGCCGGTCCACACGTCCTCGACCTCGTAGCGGCGGAAGCGGAGCGTCGAGGCGCCCTTGCGGCCGACGACGGCGAAGCGGACCTGCGCGCCCTCGTCGCGCAGCCGCCGCTCGATCGCGAACGCCCGCCGCAGCACCTGCGCGTTGAAGGCGCCGGCGAGGCCGCGGTCGCCGGTGACCGGAACGATCGCGGCGGTCTGCACCTCGCGGCTCTGGAGGAGCGGGAGGCCGCGCAGCGACGCGCTCGCGCGCGCCGTGCCGGCCATCAGCTCCAGCATCCGGTCGGCGTAGGGCCGCATCGCCTCGATTCGCGCCTGAGCCCGGCGCAGGCGCGCGGCCGCGACGAGCTCCATCGCCCGCGTGATCTTGCGCGTGTTCCGAATCGAGCGGACGCGCCGCTTCAGGTCTTGGAGGGTCGCCACCTAGACCAGCGACTCTTCCTTCTCGACGTTGAAGGTCTGCTTGAACTTCTTGATCTGCTCCCCGAGGCGCTGCTCGAGGTCGTCCGTGAGCTCCTTCTTCTCGCGGATGTCGCTCAGGATCGACTTCTCGGTGCGCATGAACTCCCGCAGCTCCCCCTGGAAGCGCGGCACCTGCGCGACGGGAATGTCGTCGAGGTGCCCGTTCACCGCCGCGTAGAGCGCGACCACCTGCTCCTCCATCGGCCACGGGTCGTACTGCGGCTGGTTCAGCGTCGCCACCATGCGCTCGCCGCGCGCGAGCGTGTCCTGCGTCGCCTGGTCGAGCTCGGAGCCGAACTGCGCGAACGCCTCCAGCTCGCGGTACTGCGACAGGTCGAGCCGCAACCGGCCCGCGACCTGCTTCATCGCCTTCGTCTGGGCGCTTGCGCCGACGCGCGAGACCGAGATGCCGACGTTGATCGCCGGGCGCACGCCGGAGAAGAAGAGGTCCGACTCGAGGAAGATCTGGCCGTCGGTGATCGAGATGACGTTCGTCGGGATGTAGGCCGAGATGTCGCCGGCCTGGGTCTCGATGATCGGCAGCGCCGTCAGCGAGCCGCCGCCGAGGTCGTCGGAGAGCTTGCACGCGCGCTCGAGCAGGCGCGAGTGGAGATAGAAGACGTCGCCCGGGAAGGCCTCGCGGCCGGGCGGGCGGCGCAGCAGGAGCGAGAGCTGGCGGTACGCGTCCGCGTGCTTCGACAGGTCGTCGTAGATGCAGAGCGCGTGCTTGCCGTTGAAGAGGAAGTGCTCGGCCATCGCGCACCCGGCGAAGGGCGCCATCCACTTGATCGGCGCAGCCTCGTGCGCCGGCGCGGTGACGATCGTCGTGTACTCCATCGCGCCCGCGTCCTGGAGGCGCTCGTAGACACCCGCCACCGTCGAGGCCTTCTGGCCGACGGCGACGTAGAAGCAGTGCACGTCCTCGCCGCGCTGGTTCAGGATCGTGTCGATCGCGATCGCGGTCTTGCCGGTCTGGCGGTCGCCGATGATGAGCTCGCGCTGGCCGCGGCCGACGTTCGTCATCGCGTCGATCGCCTTGATGCCGGTCTGGAGCGGCTCCTTCACCGGCTGGCGGTCGACGACGCCCGGCGCCTTGAACTCCAGCGGCCGGGTCTCGTCGGTCTCGATCGGCCCGCGGCCGTCGAGCGGATTCCCGAGCGGGTCGACGACCCGGCCGAGGAGCGCCTCGCCGACGGGCACGCTCGCGACGCGGCCCGTGCGGCGGACGGACTCGCCCTCGCGGACGTGCTCCCACTCGCCGAAGAGCGCCGCGCCGACGTCGTCCTCCTCGAGGTTGAACGCGAGCCCGACGACGCCGTGGTCGAGGTCGAGCAGCTCCCCCGCGACCGCGCTCTCGAGCCCGTACACGCGGGCGATCCCGTCGCCCACCTGGAGCACGGTCCCGACCTCCGCCAGGTCGGTCTCGACGTCGTACTGCTCGATCCGCTGACGGAGGATCGAGGTGATCTCTTCGGGCCTGAGTTTCAAATCAGCTCCTTGTGACGAGTTCGTGTCGTAGTCGTTCCAGTCTTCCGCGCACGGAGGCGTCCACCCGCAGCGTCCCCGCCTGGAGGACGAGCCCGCCGATCAGGTCCGGGTCGACGCGGCGCGTCGCCTCCACCTTGCGGCCGGACGCGCGCTCGATCTGCTCCAGGATCTCCCGCTCCTCCTCGTCGGTGAGCTCGCGCGCCGTCGTCAGCTCGACCTCGAGCCGGCGCTCCTCGGCGGCGGCGAGGCGCTCGAACTCCTTGTAGATCTCCTCGAGCTGGCCGCTTCGGCCCTTCACGGAGAGGAGCCGCAGGAAGTTGCGCAGGAGCTCGTCCGCGTCGCCGAGGACGTCGTCGAGCGCGGCCGCGCGGGCGCGCGGGTCGACCTGCGGGTTGCGCAAGAGCTCGCGCAGCTCGGGCACCTCCTCCATCGCCGCGACGAAGTCGCCGAGCTCCTCGCGCACGCGCGCGAGCCGGTCGTTGTCCTTCGCCGCGTCGAAGAGGGCGCGCGCGTAGATGCGGTGCGCGACGGCTATTTCGTGGCCTCCTCGAGCGCCGAGAAGTCGAGCTCCGAGACCGCCTCTTCGATGAGGCGCCGATCGTCCTCAGAGTCGAGCGTCTTGCGGGTCACCTTCGAGGCGGCGACGAGGGTCAGCTCCGCCACCTCGGCGCGGATCTGGCCGAGCGCGCGCTGGGTCTCCGCCTGGATCTGGCGCCGGATGTCCTCGAGGCGCCGCTGCCGCTCGGCCTCCGTCTCCTCCTTCACGCGCTCGCGCTGCGAGTCGGCGACGCGGCGCGCCTCGGCGAGGATCTGCTCGCCTTCGCTCCGCGCCTGGCTGATCAGGCTGCGGTGCTCCTCGAGCAGCTGCCGCGCCTCCTCGCGCGCCTCCTCGGCGTCCTCGAGCGAGCGGCGGATGCGCTCGCGCCGCTCGTCGATCATCTTCTGGATCGGGCCGAAGGCGTAGCGCTTCAGCACCCAGAGCGCGATCAGGAAGCAGACGATCGTCCAGATCATCAGCCCCGGGGTGACCGAGATGAGGGCGTTGGCGGCGACGACCATCAGACCAGGACGTACGCGAGGATCGAGCCGAGCAGGCCGTAGAAGACGACCGCCTCGGTGAGCGCGAAGCCGAGCCACTGGATGCCCTGGAGCTCGCCGCGGAGCTCGGGCTGGCGGGCGACCGACTGGATCATCGAGCCGAAGATGTTCCCGATGCCGACGCCGGCGCCGAGCGCGCCGAGGCCGACGCCGAGGGCAAGGCCGATCGCCTTGCCGGCCTTCGTCACGTCCCCGGAGGTGGCGGCGATGACGGTTGCGAGCATTCGGTTTCCTCCTTAGTGCTCGGGCTCGATGGCCGAGCCGATGTAGATGGCGGACAGAGCGGCGAAGATGAACGCCTGGATCGAGACGACGATCGCGACCTCGAAGAGGTAGAACGCGGTGGCGACCGGGACGACGATGACGGCCAGCACGACCGTCTGGAGGATGAACATCAGGCCGATGAAGGTGAGGATCAGGATGTGGCCCGCGAGCATGTTCGCGAAGAGCCGGACGCTGAGCGAGATCAGGCGCATGAACTGGCCGAGCACCTCGAGCGGCACGATCAGCGCGAGGAGCGGCTTCGGCGCCTCCGGGATCCAGCTCTTGAAGTAGCGGACGGGGCCGTTCCAGCGCACGCCCTCGAAGTGCGTGAAGACGAACGTGAGGAGGGCGAGCGCGAGCGTGACCGAGAGGGACGAGGTCGCTGCGTAGATCCCCCACGTCGGCACGCCGTGCCAGCGCTCGCCCGTGAGCGGCAGCGGGAGGAACCCGACCAGGTTCACGACCCAGATGAAGATCATCAGCGTGGCGACGTACGGGAACCAGCGCCCGATCGCCTTCGACGGGAGACCCTGCTCGGCGACCTGCGTCTGGGCGACCTCGTAGATCTGCTCCCCCACCGTCCCGCGGCGGGTCAGCGTCGGGCCGCGCATCAGGACGAGGCCGACGAGGATCGTCCCCACGGTACCGATCATCAGGTAGACGACCGCTTTCGTGATCGAGAGGTCGAGCGGGCCGAGGTGGATCGGGATCCACTTGTGCTGCTCGAACTCGGTCGTCGGGTCGAAGTGGCCGCGCGCGGAGGCGGGGCTCGGCAGCGCGAGCGCCGTGAGAGCCAGCGCGAGCGGGAAGAGCCGGCGCCTCACGCGGGGCTTCCGAAGTAGGCGAGGAGCGACAGGCCGAGCTCGAAGGTGTAGGCGAGCGCGTAGGTCAGTGCGGCCGCGAGGGCGAGCTTCGGGTCGGAGGCAGCGGTCGCCACGAGGACCACGAGGAGCCCGAGGGCCTTGAAGAACATGCCGAACGCCTGCACGCCTGAGCCGGCGAGATTACTCACCCGCGCCCGCATGCGCGTCAGCAGCAGCTCGACCGCGTGGACGGCCAGCCAGAGCACCGCGGCGATCGCCCAGCCCTCGACCCGCCAGCCCGCGACGAGGAAGACCGGGAGCGCGAGCGCGAGGACGAGCGCGCTTCCGAGCGCCGGCAGCGCACGGCTCGGAACAGGGCGCGGCGTCGAGAACAGCGCCGACCTCAAGAAAACGCTCCGTGGTAGCGGCGATAGACCGAGTAGATCCCGGCCGGGATGCCGACGACGGCGCCGATCAGGCATCCGATCCCGACCGAGCCGAGCGCCCACCCGACGAGCGCGCCGATCGCGACGGCCGCTGCCGTGACGCCGATTAGGATCCCGCCTGCTCCGGCGGGCTCGAACGTCTGGCGCGAGCCGGGCTCCATCCGCCGGGAGCATAGCAAGTTTGTAACAGCGGGAACCGGCTTTCTACCGGCGATTTCGCCTGACTTTGTATGCTCCTGGCGTGCACGTCGAGACCGTCGGCTCGGGGCCCCGCGTCGTCCTCGTGCACGGCAGCGTCGGCAGCGGCTGGAGCACCTGGTGGGCCCAGCGACCGCTCGCAGAGCGCTTCACGCTCGTCGTCCCCGACCGTCCGGGCACGCCGCCGAACCCGCCCGTGGAGCACGTCGACTTCGAGGAGCAGGCGCCGCTCGTCGCCGAGCTCCTGGAGGACGGCGCCCATCTCGTCGGGCACTCCTATGGGGGCGTCATCTCGCTCTACGCGGCGGCGCTCCGGCCCGACGCGGTGCGCTCGCTGACGCTGATCGAGCCGCCGGCCTTCGGCGTCGCGCTCGACCATCCCGCCGTCGCCGCGTTGGACGAAGAGCTGCGCGCGCTCTGGGCCAAGGCGGGCTCGGTCGAGCCGGCGGCCTTCCTCAGCGAGTTCTCGAGCCTGATCATCGGTCGCCGCATCCCCGCCACGACGGTGCTGCCGCCCGACGTCGAGCAGGGCGTGCGGACGCTGATGGTCGAGCGCTCCCCGTCGGAGGCCGACCCGCCGCTCGAGGAGCTCGCGCGGGCGCCGTTCCCGAAGCTCGTCGTCTCGGGCGGCCACAGCGAAGCCTTCGACGCGGTCTGCGCCGTGCTCGCCGAGCGCCTCGGCGCTGGGCACGCCGAGCTACGCGGGGCCGCGCACAACGCTCAGCAGGCGCCGGGCTTCAACGACCTGCTGGCCGCCTTTCTGAGGGGCGTATCCTCTACTCGGAGACCTTGAGACGTTTCGCACTTACCGCGCTCGGTGCGGCCGCCATGGCTCTCGTCGCCGCGCTTCCTGCGGCCGGCAAGGAAGGCGTCGAGGCGACGCTCCTCACGAGGGTCCCGCTCGACGCTCCGGCGGGGACACGGCTCGAGATCGCCTGGACGCTCGGCTATCGCGACCACGGCGGTCGGCGCCCGTTCGGGGCGAGCGGCGTCTTCGTCCGGCTCAGGAGCGCCGCCGGAGGGCCCGCGGAAACGGCGTCCACGGCCGGCACGGGGGAGTACCGAGCCGCCGTCCGGATCCCCGAGGGTGGGATCGGAGACGTCGAGATCGGCCTCCGGGGCTGGACGAACGGCCCGACCGGCACGCACGAATCGGATGAGCTGTTTCCGATCACGAACGACCCGCTGCCCGGCGCTCCGCGGTCGAACGCGGGTTGGGACAGCTGGATCGTCGTTCTCGTTGCCGCACCGCTCGGCGTGCTTGCCCTTCTCGCGATTCGTCAGCTGCGGCCGGTGAGGAAGGCGAGGTTGCGCTCCCAGCCGCTCTCGAAGCCCCAGTCGCGATAGCGCTCCGGGATCGGCGCGTCCGCGCCGTGCTCCTCCGCGGCGGCCACGACGTCGGCCAGGTACGCGCGGAGGTCGTCCAGATCGGCACGGCCGCCGACCTCGCCGTGCCCGGGGACGAGCACGTCGAAGTCGAGCTCGGCGATGCGGTCGAGGATCCCCGGCCACGCGTCCGGGTAGCCGTCGGCCATCCGCGCGTGGTTGCGGACGAGGACGAGGTCGGCGGCGAAGAGGACGCCAGCGTCGGCGAGGTGGAGGAAGGCGTCGCTCTCCGTGTGCCCGCCGCCGTAGGTCACGAGCTCGGCGCGCCCGAAGCTGCGCCGCTCGTCGAAGACCTCGTCGGGCAGGCGCAGCTCGATCTCGGCGACGGCCTCGACGAGCTCGGGCGGCGCGTCCTCCGTCGACTCGAGCTCCTGGCGCAGGCCTGCGAGCCGCTCCGCGTCGCGGGTCGCGATCAGCTCCCGCGTGGCGCGCGTCGAGACGATCGTCGCGTCCTCGAAGACCTGGTTGCCGCGGACGTGGTCGCCGTGCCAGTGGCTGTTCGCGACCCACCGCACCGGCCCGAGACCGGCGAGCTCACGCGCCGCCGCCGGCGTCCAGGAGGTGTCGAAGACGAGCAGCTCGCCGCCGAGGTCGACGACGCCAGCGTTGCCGCGCGCCAGATCGGAGGCGACGATCGCCGCCCACGCGCCGTCGGCCACCTGCTCGAGGCGGTAGTGCGTCAAGCGCTGCGCCGCTCGGCCGCCGCCCGCGCCTCTTCGCGGCGGCGAATGCGCGGGTTCGCGAGCTTCACGATCTCCAGCAGGTAGACCATGTAGACCGACGCGGCGAGCGCGGCGAGGCCGATCGCGAGCACGACGGCCGTCCGCCACAGGTGCCACGTCCCGTGCGCGTGCGGGCGGATGAAGCGCGTTGCGAGCGCGGCGGCGGCGAGCGTCGCGCACCAGACGTAGATGTAGGCGACCGCGCGGCGCTGCGAGAAGCCGATGTTCAGGAACCGGTGGTGGAGGTGCGTCCGGTCGGCGACGTACACGGGCTGCCCGGTCTTCAGCCGCTTCGCGACCACGAAGGACGTGTCGATGATCGGCACGGCCAGGACGAGGAGCGGGAAGAAGAGCGACGCGATCGCGGCCGTCTTGAGCAGGGACTGGATCGAGATCGCGGCCAGCATGAAGCCGAGCAGGAGCGCGCCCGAGTCGCCCATGAAGATCCGCGCCGGGTAGAAGTTGTGGCGCAGGAAGCCGAGCGTCGCGCCGAGCACGATCGCGGTCGCGATCGCCGCCTGCGGCTTGCCGAGCGAGAGCGCGATCAGGCTGAACGTCCCCGCCGAGATCGCGCAGACACCGGCCGCGAGCCCGTCGAGCCCGTCGAGGAAGTTGACCATGTTCATGATCGCGACGATCCAGACGACGGTGAGCGGCACGCCGACCCACTCCGGCAGCTGATGGATGCCGACGATCGGGAACGTGAAGCGGTGCACCCAGATCCCGAAGCCGGTCGGGATCGCCGCCGCGACCATCTGGCCGGCGAGCTTCTCCCACCAGCGCAGGCCGCGGAAGTCGTCGATCGCGCCGACGGTCGTCGCCACCGCGGCGCCGAGGAGGAGGCCGCGCGTCTCGCGGCCGAGATCGAGGAAGGCGAGCGCCGGGACGAAGATGCCGAGGAAGAGCGCGAGCCCGCCGAGCCGCGGCACGGCGCGGCGGTTGACGCGCCGCCCGTCCGGCTGGTCGACGACGCCGAGGAGGCGCGCCATCCCGCCGACGGCGGGGGTCAGGAGGACGACGATCGCGAGCGCGAGCGCGGCGCCGTAGAGGACCTGGAAGTTGTCCTCGAGCGTCTGCCAGACCACGGCGCGCTACTTCGTCCCGTAGAGCCGGTCGCCTGCGTCGCCGAGGCCGGGGACGATGAAGCCCCGCTCGTTCAGGCCGCGGTCGATCGCCGCGCAGACGATGTGGACGTCGGGATGGAGCGCGTGCAGGTGCTCGATCCCCTCGGGCGCAGCGACGAGGCAGACGAGCGTCACCGTCTGCGCGCCCGCCTCCTTCACGGTCGCGATGGCGGCGGCGCTCGAGTTCCCGGTCGCGAGCATCGGGTCGAGGACGATCGCGTCGCGCTGTTCGAGGTCGACGGGCAGCTTCACGTAGTACTCGACCGGCTCGAGTGTCTCCTCGTCGCGATACATGCCGATGAAGCCGACGCGCGCACTCGAGACGAGCGAGAGCACGCCGTCGAGCATCCCGACGCCGGCCCGCAGCACCGGGCAGACGGCGACCTTCTTGCCCGAGATCCGGTGCGCCTCCATGCGCTCGAGCGGCGTCTCGATCTCAACCGTCTCGGTGGGCATGTCCTTCGTGGCCTCGTACACGAGGAGCAAGGTGAGCTCGTTCGCGAGCTTGCGGAAGTGAACCGTGGGCGTGTCCTTGTCGCGCAGGTACGAGAGCTTGTGCTGGACGAGCGGGTGCTTGACCTCGGTGACGCGGCCCGTCGCGACCGGCGCGGTCATGCGAGGTACGACGTGAAGCCGCGGAAGCCCGGGTAGAGCGGGCGCCGGGCGCAGAGCGCGTCGACGCGCGGGACGAGCGACTCGAGGTCGGCGTCCGGGTCGAGCGCGTCCACGATGATCCGTCCGACCTCGCGGAAGTCGTCCTCGTCGAAGCCGCGCATCGTGCACGCCGGGCTGCCGAGCCGGAGGCCCGACGCGATCATCGGCGGCCGCTCGTCGAAGGGGATCGCGTTCCGGTTCGTCGTCACCTTGATGCTCTCGAGCCGCTCCTGCGCGTCTTTGCCCGACCACTGCGAGTCGCGCAGGTCGACGAGCAGCAGGTGCGTGTCGGTGCCGCCGGTGAGCACGTCGAGGCCGCCCTCGAGGAGCGTCTCGGCGAGCACGTCCGCGTTCGCGCGCACCTGCCGCTGGTAGTCGCGGAAGGGCTCGGTCGCAGCGATCCGGAAGCACGCCGCCTTGGCCGCGATCGTGTGCATGAGCGGCCCGCCCTGCATCCCCGGGAAGACCGCGCGATCGAGGGCCTGTGCGTGCTCCTCCTTGCAGAGGACGAAGCCGGCGCGCGGGCCGGCGAGGGTCTTGTGCGTCGTCGAGGTGACGAAGTCGGAGTGCGGCACGGGGTTCGGGTGCAGGCCCGCCGCGACGAGCCCGGCGAAGTGCGCCATGTCGGTGACGAGATACGCGCCGACCTCGTCCGCGATCTCGCGGAACCTGTCCGCCTCGACGGTGCGCGGATAGGCCGAGCCACCAGCGATGACCAGCTTCGGCCGGTGCTCCTTGGCGAGGCGGAGCACCTCGTCGTAGTCGACGACCATCGTCTCTCGATCGACGTGGTAGTGGACGACCGTGTACAGCCGCCCGGAGAAGTTCACCTTCAGCCCGTGCGTGAGGTGGCCGCCGTGGTCGAGGCTCAGGGAGAGGATCGTGTCGCCCGGCTGGAGGACGGCGGAGTAGGCGGCCATGTTCGCCTGCGCGCCCGCGTGCGGCTGCACGTTCGCGTGCTCGGCGCCGAAGAGCGACTTCGCGCGGTCGATCGCGGTCTGCTCGATCTCGTCCACGACCTCGCAGCCGCCGTAGTAGCGCTTCCGGGGCAGGCCCTCCGCGTACTTGTTCGTCGGCGTCGAGCCGACTGCCTCGAGGATCGACGGCCACGTGAAGTTCTCCGACGCGATGAGCTCGATCTGGCCCCGCTGGCGGTCGGCCTCGCGCTCGAGCAGCGCGGCGATCTCCGGGTCGACGTCGGCGAGGCCGGCGGTGCGAAGGTGGTCGATCGTTTCCTGCGCTACGGCCATGGCGCCAGCTCCTCTCAGGGGTTTCGACGGAGGATACTGCTCGGCTCGAACGGCCCGGCGCCCTCGCGGAGCACCTTCGGTTCGTCGCCGGTGAGGTCGACCACCGTGGAGGCGATCCCCGGGAGCTCGCCGCCGTCGATCTCCGCCGCGGCGGCTTCGCGCAGCTCGCGCGGGACCTCGTCGAGGCGGCGCGGGTCGGGGCCGCCGGGCAGGTTCGCGCTCGTCGCGACGACCGGGCCGGCGCGGCGGAGCACCTCGGCCGCCTCGCCGGTCAGAGCCGGCACGCGGACGCCGATCGAGTCCGGCCGGTCGCCGGTCAGCCAGGCGAAGCGCCTGGCTGGGTTCGGCACGACGAGCGTGTACGGGCCGGGCAGAAGCGCGCGCACGATCCGCTCCGGCAGCTCGGGGACCGACTCGAGGAGCGCCTCGACGTCGCCGGCGAGAAGCGCCGTCGGCTGCGCTCCCGGGCGGCCCTTCAGGCGGTAGAGCCGCTCGACCGCCTCGGCGAAGGACGCGGTCGTGCAGAGCCCGTAGACCGTGTCGGTCGGGAGGAGCACCGGCAGCCCCGCTTGGATCGCGTCGACCGCGCGCTCGATCACCGCCGCCCCTCCACGACGCGCTCCTTGCCGGTCAGATCTTGCGTGATGCAGACGTCGTCGTAGGCGAGCTCCCGGAGCTCGCGCGCGACCGCCGCCGCCTGCCGCGGCGCGACCTCGAGGACGAGGAGCTCCGTCCGCGCGGCGCGCGCCAGCTCCTGCTGGAAGCCCTCGCCTGCGAGGGCGCCGCGCGGCTCCCACTCGCGGATCTCGGGCTGGAGCGCCTCGAGCTCCTCCGGCGCCACGTACGGCGGGTTCGAGACGACGAGGTCCCAGCCCTCGGCCGCGACCTCGATGCCGCCGCGCCGCAGCTCGAGCGCGAGGCCGGTTCGCTCCGCGTTCTCGCGCGCCAGGGCCAGGGCCTCCTCGGACACGTCGATGCCGGTCACGTTTGCGTCCAGGTGCTCGTCGGCAAGCGCCAGCGCGATCGCGCCGCAGCCGACGCCGACGTCGAGGACGCGCGGCGCGCGACGGCCGGCGAGGAGCGCGAGGCAGCGCTCGACGACGGTCTCCGTCTCCGGCCGCGGGACGAGCGCGCGCCGGTCGGTCGTCAGCGTGAGCCGCCGGAAGCCCCACTCGCCGAGGACGTAGGCGAGCGGCTCGCGAGCCTCGCGCCGGACGAGGAGCGCCTCGAAGCCGGCCGGCACGGCCCCCTCCGGCGCCGCGAAGAGCTGCGTCCGCGTCACGCCGAGCGCGTGGGCCAGGAGGAGCTCGGCGTCGAGCCGCGGTGTCTCGATTCCGGCGTGCGATAGCCGCCCCTCGGCCGCCCGCAGCGCCTCGCGCACCGTCACTCGAGCGAGGCCCGCTGCTCCTCGGCGGCGAGGGCGTTGGTGAACTCGCCGAGCTGGCCCTCGAGGACGCGGTCGAGCTGGTGCACCGTCAGCTTGATCCGGTGGTCGGTGACCCGGTTCTCGGGGAAGTTGTAGGTGCGGATCTTCTCGGAGCGGTCGCCGCTTCCGATCTGCGACCGGCGGGCAGCGTCGAGCTCGGCCTGCTGGCGCTCCCGCTCGCGCTCGTACAGCCGAGCGCGCAGGACGCGGAGGGCCTTCTGGCGGTTCTGGAGCTGCGACTTCTCGTCCTGCATGGACACGACGATCCCGGTCGGGAGGTGCGTGATCCGCACCGCCGAGTCGGTCGTGTTCACGCTCTGCCCGCCGGGGCCGGTCGAGCGGTAGACGTCGATCTTCAGGTCGTTCGGGTCGAGCAGTCCCTCGAGGTCGACCTCCTCTGCTTCGGGCATGACTGCGACCGTCGCCGTCGAGGTGTGGATGCGGCCCTGCGACTCGGTCTCCGGGACGCGCTGCACACGGTGCGTCCCGCCCTCGAACTTGAACACGGAGTACGCGCCTTCGCCCTTGACCGCGAAGGTGACCTCCTTGAAGCCGGAGCCGTCGTTCGGGCTCGAGCCGAGGTCCTCGACCTTGAAGCGGCGCGCCTCCGCGTAGCGGGTCAGCATCCGGTAGAGGTCGCCCGCCCAGAGCGCGGCCTCGTCGCCGCCGACGCCCTGGCGGATCTCGACGATGACGTCCTTGCTGTCGGCCGGGTCCTTGGGCGCGAGCGCGAGCCGCAGCTCCTCCTCGAGTTCGGCGAGCCGCTGCTCGGTCTCGGGGACGAGCTCGCGGAGCTCCGGCTCGCCGCGCGCCGCCTCGAGGTCGTCGCGCGTGCTCCGCCACTCCTGGGCCAGCTTGTGCGGGCCTTCGAGCTCCTTCAGGCGCCGCCCGACCTCCGCCGCCTCGCGGTGGTCGTTGTAGACCGCGGGGTCGCTCATCCGCTCCTGCGTCTCGCGGTAGGAGCGCTCGAGGTCCGCGACGAGCTCGTCGATGCCGGCCATCCGGCTAAGGGTAGTGCCGGAGGCCGCTACTGAAGCCGCGCGTCGAGCTCGAGCTCCACGTTCCCCTTCAGCGCCGACGAGACCGGGCAGTTCTCCTTCGCGTCCTCCGCGGCCTTGCGGAAGCCGTCCTCGTCGAGGCCTGGAACCGACCCCGTCACCGTCAGAGCCGACTTCGTGATCCCGGTACCGGGGACGAAGGTCACCGTCGCCGAGGTCTCGAGCCGCTCGGGCGCGTGGCCGTCCTGCGCCAGCCCGTGCGAGAGCGCCATCGCGAAGCACGCCGCGTGCGCGGCCGCGATCAGCTCCTCCGGGCTCGTCTTGCCCTGCGCGTCCTCGGCGCGGTTCGCCCAGTCGACCTCGAGCGGGCCGAGGACGCCGCTCGTCACCGACTCGATCGTCCCCTCGCCGCTCATCAGGTCGCCGTACCAGGTCACGCTTGCCTTGCGCTCGGTTGCCATTGCTCTACGCCTCCAGTCTCGCGTCGATCGTCACCTTCGCGCCCGCCGCGATCAGGCGGGAGAACGGGCAGCCGGCGTCGGCCGCCCGGACCGCCTCCTCGAACGCCTCCTGCGCGAGGCCCGGCGCCCGGGCCCGAACCGTCAGCAGCGATTCGACGATCCGGTGTCCCTGCCCTTCGACCTCGTCCAGGACGACGTTCGCGCTGACCGCGATGCGCGCGTCCTGCTCTCGAAGCTCACCGGCGAGCGACATCGCGAAACAGCCGGCGTGCGCGGCGGCGAGGAGCTCCTCGGGGCTCGTCGTCTCGGCGCGCTGCGCCACGCGCGACGCCGCTGAGTACGGCAGCTCCGCGAACGCGCCCGACGGCGCGGTGATGAACCCCTCGCCGCGCGCGAGATTCCCCGTCCAGGTGACCTCCGCGTGCCTTTCGACGTGAGGCACTCAGGCCATCACTTCGACCCGGGCGGCCTCGGGCGCGGCGTGCCCTTCGAGCTCAAGCACGTCGCGCAGGGCGCGGATCGACACCTCGAGCTGGTCGAGCGTCGGCTCGCGCGTCGTCAGGCGCTGGAGCCAGAGCCCGGGCGCGAGGAGCGCCATCAGCACGCGGTTCCCGGTGTGCTTGCCGGCGAAGCGGATCAGCTCGTACGCGATTCCGGCGATGAGCGGCAGCAGCAGGACGCGCGTCGCGATCAGCCAGTACCAGTGCGGCCGGCCGAAGAAGGCGAAGACGAAGATCGCGATCACCATCACCCAGAGCAGGAAGGCGGTGCCGCAGCGCGGGTGGATGAGGCTGAAGCGCTGCACGCGCTCGGGCTCGAGCGGCTCGCCCGCCTCGTAGGCGTTGATCGCCTTGTGCTCGGCCGCGTGGTACTGGAAGACGCGCTTCAGGTCGGGGAGCAGCGAGATCAAGCCGAGGTAGGCGACGAAGAACGAGACGCGGATCACGCCCTCGACGATCACGAACCACCCGGCGTCGATGCCGATGAAGTCGGTGATCAGCGCCGGCGTGACCTTGAAGAGCGCGACCGCGAAGCCGATCGCGACCGCGAACGCGAAGATCAGCGCGCCGCGCGAGAGCTCGGTCGAGGGCTCCTCGTCCTCGGCCGCGTTCTCGTCCTGCGCCGCGTAGTTGGCGCTGATCGCGAGAGCGCGGAAGCCGATCGCGAGCGACTCGCCGAGCGCAACGACCCCGCGCACGATCGGGAGCCGGAGCAGCCGGTACTTGGCCATCGCGGACTCGATCGGGCGCTGCACCTGGGCGATCGCGCCGTTCGGCTTGCGGACGGCGACCGACCAGTTGGTCGCGCCCCGCATCATCACGCCCTCGAGGACGGCCTGTCCTCCGATCGGTGAGGCCATGGCGCTTACCCGCGCCGGGCGCCGCCGGCCTTCTCGAGCCGCCGCTGGAAGCGCTCGACGCGGCCGCCGGTGTCGAGGAGCTTCTGCTTGCCTGTGTAGAACGGGTGGCAGTTCGAGCAGATCTCGACGTGCAGCTCGGGCTTCGTCGATCGCGTCTGGAACGTGTTCCCGCACGAGCAGGTGACCGTCGCCAGGACGTACTCGGGATGGATGCCGGCCTTCATCGCTCGGCCAGGATAGCAACGGCGGTTTCGCCTACCACTACCGCGCAACGGGCTGGATGTCGGCGAGCCTCTGGTTGATCAGGCGAAGCGTCGGGGCATTCACGCGCTTGGAGCCCAGCTGCACCCAGATCGCGAGCCGCCGGCCGGCGCCGGTGACACCGCGCCGAGCAAACGCGTGTGAGCGCGGGACGCCCTCGAATCCCGAGGTGAAGTCTTGCCGTCTGATAGCGAGCGGGAGCCGACCGGCCCGAAACCGCGGGCCGCGGTTGGCTCGCGTCCAGTCGATCACCGTGATGAGGATGGCTCGCGGCGGCCACGAGCCGCCCGCGTTGCCGTAGTTGCTCGTCGCGGGCGGAAGCGGGAAGTTCCCGAGGTTCACGGCCGGCAGCGCGGGCTTCGCGGCGGGAACGACGCGTCCTCTCCACCCCGGTGCAACGCGGACGCTGAAGCCGCTGCCGTGGATCAGTCGCGTCGCTGCAGGCGACGCGTACGCCGCGGTGATCGCGGCGACCGCCGTGCAGCTCGAGACGACGAGGATTCGGACCGGTCCCGTAGGTCGCATACGCCGTCCGCGATCGTGCAGGTCCTCCCGGTTAGGCCGAAGCCAGGATCTCCGCGGCCGTCCCGGGGGCCACGTTCCCGCCGGAGACGACGGCGGCGACCTTCGCGCCCGGCTCGAGCTCGACCTTTCCGGCCAGGAGCGCGGCCGCGGTCGCGGCTCCGGCGACCTCGCAGGCGAGCTTCATCCGGCCGTACATGAAGCGGAAGCCCTCCTTCAGGTCGTCCTCGGTGACGAGCACGGACTCGATCCCGAGGGCGGAGCAGATCTTCACGCAGTTGCCGCCCGCGTACGGGCCGTTCAGGCCGTCGGCGATGGAGAGGGCCTCGACGGTCACCGGCTCGCCGGCCTTCAGGCTCTCGTGCAGCGCCCGCGACCGCTCGGGCTCGATCGCGACGACGCGCGCGTCGGGACGCATGCCCTTGACGGCCGTGGCGATTCCGGACACGAGCCCGCCCCCTCCGACCTGCACGAGGACGACCTCGACGTCGGGAAGGTCCTCGACGATCTCAAGCCCGACCGTCCCCTGCCCGGCCATCACGAGCGGGTCGTCGTAGGGGTGGACGAGCGTGCGGCCGGTCTCTTCGATCAGCGCGTCGAGCCGCTCGAAGGCGGTCGGGATGTCGGGCGCCTCGGTGTCGATCGTCGCGCCGTAGCCGCGCCCCGCGGCGATCTTCATCGGGCTTGCCGTCTCCCACATGACGACGAGCGCGTCGATTCCCTCGACCGCCGCCGCGTAGGCGAGCGCCTGCGCGTGGTTGCCGGCGGAGATGGAGATCACGCCGCGGCGCTTCTCCTCCTCCGAGAGTGTCGAGAGCTTGTTCAGGACTCCGCGCGGCTTGAACGAGCCGGTGCGCTGCAGCAGCTCGGCCTTGAAGGACACGTCCGCGCCCGCGCGCTCCGAAAGCGTGCGGGAGCTGAGCAGAGGCGTCCGGTGCAGCCGCCCCGCGATTCGCTCGCGCGCCGCGAGCACGTCGTCGAGCGAGACGAGCGGCGACATGGTGCGGGCGATCGTACTCTGAGAAGATCCGCGGAGTGGCGGCGTCGGACGTGCCCGCACGGGTCATCGTCGAAGACGATCTGCGGCGCTCGCGGGTCACCGTCTTCTTCCGGCTGCTCCTCTGCATCCCGCACTTCGTCTGGTTCGCGCTCTGGACGGTCGTCGCGCTGCTCGCCGGGATCGCGAACTGGGTGGCGACGCTCGCGCTAGGGCGCCCGCCGAGCGCGCTGTATCGCTTCCTGAGCGCGTACCTCCGCTACTCGACCCACCTGAACGCCTTCCTGTTCCTGGCCGCGAACCCGTTCCCCGGCTTCACAGGCCGGCCTGAGAGCTATCCGGTCGACCTGGAGATTGCCCCACTCGCCCGGCAGCACCGCCTGAAGACGCTCTTCCGGATCTTCCTGGCCCTACCCGCCTTGATCATGTCGAACGAACGAACCCCGGGGGCCAGCAGCATCCGCACCACCGTCGCGTTCCTCGGCTGGTTCGCTGCACTCGCCACAGGGCGGATGCCGCAGGGATTCCGCAACGGCGCCGCGTGGGGAATCGGCTATGGCGCACAGGTCGGCGCATACCTCTTCGTGCTCAGCGACCGCTACCCGAACAGCGATCCTCACGCGACCGGCATCCTCGGCATCCAGCCGGCGCACCCGGTGCGGTTGCGGGTCGACGACGACCTGCGCCGCTCGCGGGTCACCGTCTTCTTCCGCGTCCTCCTCTTCGTTCCCCACTACATCTGGCTCGTGCTCTGGGGAGTCGTCGTCGCCGTCACCGCCGTCCTGAACTGGTTCGCGACCCTCGCCGTCGGCCGCTCGCCCGCGGCCTTCCACCGCTTCATCTCCGCGTACCTCCGCTACGCGACGCACGCCTTCGCCTTCGTCACGCTGATCGGCAACCCGTTCCCGGGCTTCCTCGGCCGCCCCGGCTCGTACCCCATCGATCTCGAGATCGACGGGCCGGAGCGCCAGCACAGGCTGAAGACGCTGTTTCGGCTCTTCCTGGCGCTACCGGCCCTCGCGGCGAACGCGGCCCTATCGGGTGCGCTCTTCGTCGCCGCGTTCCTCGGTTGGTTCGCCGCGCTCGTGACCGGCCGGATGCCGATGGGCTTCCGCAACGTCGGCGCATGGGCTCTGCGCTACTCGGCGCAGGTGAACGCCTACGTCTATCTCCTCACCGACCGCTATCCGTACAGCGGCCCCGAGGCCGGCGAGCCTGAAGCGCCCGAGCCGGAACCGACCGAGCCGGAAGCGCCCGAGCCGCTGCCTGCGTGAGGCTCGGCCTCCGGCTCGCTCTGCTTGCGCTCGCCGCCGTTGCGTGGATCGTCGCCGCCGTCCTCCTCTGGCGGAGCAGCGTCGTCCCCGGGGGCCTCCACCTCTCCGGCCTCGATCCGCACCGCTACTTCAGCGACCGCCAGCTGGCGCGCTCCGCGAGCTTCGAGCGCTTCGAGCGCTGGGACTTCGTCCTCGCGCAGCTCACGCTCCTCGCCGTCCTCGCGGTCTACGCCCGCTTCGGCGGCCGGTTCGCGCAGGAGTCGGCGGCCGGCCGCATCGGCACCGGGATGCTGCTCGGGATGCTCGGGTTCGGGTTCGTCTGGCTCGCGCAGATCCCGTTCGGGCTCGCCGACCTGTGGTGGGAGCGCCGCCACGGCGTCTCGCGCGTCGGGTACGTCGAATGGGTCTTCAGCGACTGGAGCCAGCTCGCGGGCGAGTTCGCCTTCGTCTGCCTCGCGCTCCTGATCGTGATGGCGCTCGCCGGGAAGCTCCGCGACAGCTGGTGGCTTCCCGGCGCGGCGGCCTTCGTCGGGCTCGCCGCGCTCTTCACCTTCATCACGCCGTACCTGCTCGGGAACCTCCATCCGCTCGCACGCCCGGAGCTCGCGCGCGCCGCGCAACGGATCGCCGCGCGCGAGGGAGTGAGCGGCGTGCCGGTGCGCGTGCAGAACGTAAGCGGCGACACGAGCGCGGCGAACGCGGCGGCGATCGGCCTCGGGCCGAGCCGCCGCGTCGTCCTCTGGGACACGCTCCTCGACGGACGCTTCACCGACCGCCAGGTCCGGTTCGTCATCGCCCACGAGTACGGTCACCAGGCGCGGCGCCACCTTCAGAAGGGCATTGCCTGGTTCGCGCTCTTTGCGTTGCCGGGGACCTTCCTCATGGCCCGCTTCACCCGCCGCCGCGGCGGGATGGCCGACCCGGCGGTCGTGCCGTTCTCGCTCCTCGTCCTCGTCGTGCTCCAGCTCGTCGCGCTGCCGCTTCAGAACGTCGTCTCGCGCCGCATCGAGGCGGAGGCGGACTGGATGGGCCTGAGGACAACCCACGATCCCACCGGCGACCGCCGGCTCATGCAGAGCTTCACGCAGACGAGCCTCGCGCAGCCCGACCCGCCCGGCTGGTCCTACGTCGTCCTCGACAGCCATCCGACGATCATGCAGCGGATCGCGCTTGCAAACGCATGGGAGGCGCGGGAAAGGAAGCCTTAGGCCGGGGCTAGTACCCGCCGCCCTTGCCGCAGCCGACGAGCAGGAGGACGTCGACCGCGACGAGCATGAAGATCAAGATGTAGGTGCGGAGTCTCATGTCCACCGGTACGGCTGGCCCGCCGCTCGTGGATTCCTACGTCAGTGTGTACTCCGGCCCGGAGCCGCCCTCGGGCGGCGTGAGGCGGCCGCCCCTGGCGGAGATCGCCCCGCACTGGACGCAGTTCGACGGCGTGATCCCGACCTCGACCTCGCCGTCGCCACCGCCGAGCTCGTACACCTGCGCGGGGCACATCCGCACCCATAGCTCGCCCAGCTCGCGCGGCACGCGGCGCTGGATGCGGATGTGGTTCGGCTGGTCGTCGCGCGTCCGGTTCCCCGAGAGGTAGACCGAGGAGAGCTTGTCGAAGGTGAGCTGCCCGTCCGGGCGCGGATAGCGGCGCGCCCGGCCGCTGCGGAGGAGCTCGACCTCCGAGTCGGGCTCGGTGCGCAGGTCGGTGGGCGGGAACTTGCCGCGACTCGCGGTCATCGCGCCGGCGAGCGCGGCGCCGAGCCAGAAGCCGCGGCCGAAGGCCTGGCGCATGTTGCGGACGGCCTCGAGGTCGCGCCAGACGAAGCTCTGCCGCAGAGAGTCGTCGTAGACGGCCAGGGCTCCAGGGGTCCACGGAGTCTGACCCGGCTGGAGCGCAGCGAAGGCCGCCTCCGCCGCCAGCCGCCCGGACTCGATCGCGTAGTGGATGCCCTTGAGCGCCGGCACGTTGACGAGGCCCGCGCCGTCGCCGCAGAGCAGGAGGCCGGGCGCGTGCAGCCGGCTCGGCACCGAGAGCAGGCCGCCCTCGGGGATCGTCTTCGCGCCCCAGGCCACGCGCTCGCCGCCGTCGAGGATCCGCCGGAGCTTCGGGTGCGTCTTCAGCTCCTGGAGGAGGTCGTGCGGCGAGAGCTCGACGTCGCGGTAGTCGAGCCCGACGACCATGCCCAGCGTGATCATGTCCTCGCCCATGGGATAGATGAACGAGCCGCCGAACTCGCGGTACTTCGCGGCCGATCGGAGCGGCCAGCCCATCGTGTGGATCACGCGCCGGAGCGGCCGGGCCACGCGCCACACCTCCTTGACCCCGAGCGCCCACACCTGCGGGTTCTCGCCCTCGAGGCCGAAGTGCCGGATCGCGGCGCCGGTGAGGTGGCCCTGCGTGCCCTCGGCGAGGACGGTCACGCGCGCGACGAGGTCGGAGCCAGGCTCGAAGTTCGGCAGCTGCTCTCCGTTTCGGCCACGGCCCTTGTCGCCGGTGCGGACGCCGCGGACACGGCCGTCGGTGACGAGCAGGCGCGCGGCGGGCGTCTCCGGCAGGATCGTCGCGCCGGCCTCCTCGGCCTGCTCGCCGAGCCAGCGCCCGAGCTGCGAGAGCGAGGCGACGTAGTTGCCGTGGTTCCTCATCGTCGGCGGCGCCGGGATCCGGACCGACGAGCGCGGGCGCAGGAAGTACACGGCCTCCGACTGGACCTCCCCGAAGAGCGGCAGGTCGGCGAGCTGCATGCGGCCGCGGAAGAGCCGGCGCAGCCCGCGTGGGTTGACGACCGCGCCCGAGAGCAGGTGCGAGCCTGGAGCCTTGCCCTTCTCGAGCACGGCGACCGGCACGTCGCCGAGCCGCTCGGCCGTCTCCGGCGAGTCCGCGAGCAGCTGGCCGAGGCGGATCGCGCACGCGAGCCCGGCCGGGCCGGCGCCGACGATCAGCACGCCGACGTCGATCCGCTCGTCGTCGGGGTCGCTCGGCGCCGCGATCGCGTCGCGCGTCCCGAAGGGCGGCGGGTAGTCGGCGGGACGGGTCACGATCCGCGCCGCGCCCGGACGAGCTCGGTCAGCTTCGGGACGATCTCGTGCAGGTCGCCGACGACGCCGAGATCGGAGAACTCGAAGATGGGCGCGTTCGGGTCCTTGTTGATCGCGACGATCACGTTCGAGCTCTGCATGCCGACCTTGTGCTGGATCGCGCCCGAGATGCCGCAGGCGACGTACAGCTTCGGGGAGACGCTCCGCCCTGTCTGACCGACTTGCGCGGCGTACGGGTACCAGCCGGCGTCGACGACCGCGCGCGTCGCCGCGACCGCGCCGCCGAGCGCCTCGGCGAGCTCCTCGCAGAGCTTGAAGTTCTCTGGCCCGCCGAGGCCGCGGCCGCCGGCGACGATGATCTCGGCGTCCTCGATCGACGGGCCGCTCTGCTCCTCGTGCGCCTGCTCGAGCATCTTCGCCGCCTGCGAGAAGTCCTCGAACGAGGCGCTCACCTCCTCGACCTCCGCCTCGCCGCCGGACTCGGACGGGTCGAACGCGCCCGAGCGGAAGAGGGCGAGGCGGGGCTCGCTCTTCCAACCCACGTCTACGTAGACCGAATCTTCGAGAGCGGGCCGCTTGCCGACGAGGCGGCCGTCCTCGCTCGAGAGGTCGGTCAAGTCCCAGTTCAGGCCGGCGTCGAGCCGCGCGGCCAGGCCCGCGGCGGTGTCGGCGGCGAGCACGGAGCCCGCGAAGAGGACGGTGTCGAAGCCGCGGTCGCGGACGATCTGCGCCAGCGCGTCGACCCGCGGCTGCGGCAGCGGCGCCTCGAGCGCCGGGTCGTCGACGACGAGGACGCGCTTCGCGCCGTGCTTACCGGCCTGCGGCGCGAGCTCGGCGACCCCCGAGCCGAGGACGACGCCCGTGACCTCGTCGCCGAGCGAGGCCGCTTTCGAGAGGACGCCGAGCGAGCCCTTCTGGAGCTCGCCGTCGTGGTGCTCGAGGAAGACGAGGGTCGGCATGGTCAGATGAGCCGCTTCTCCGCGAGGAAGTCGACGATCTGCTGCGCCGCCGAGCCGTCGTCCTCGATCTTCCGCGAGTCGCCGCGCGGCGGCGGGTCGCCGAGCGCGTAGACCTCGGTCTTCGAGCCCTCCTCACCGGCGGCACCGGCTTCGACCCCGAGATCCCCGAGCGACAGCGCATCCTGCGGCTTCTTCTTGGCGCCCATGATCCCCTTGAGCGACGGGTAGCGCGGCTCGTTGATCGCATCCGAGACGGCGACGACGGCCGGGAGCGGAGCCTCGATCACGTCGTAGCCGAACTCGGTCTGGCGCTTGCCGCGGACCGAGCCGTCGGCCACGGTCAGCTCCGCGGCCTGCGAGAACATCGGCAGGCGGAGGCGGTCGGCGAGCGCGGCGCCGAGGACAGCGCCGTCGGAGTCGCTCCCCTGCTGGCCGAGCAGGACGAGGTCGGCCCCCTCGCGCTCGAGCGCCTTCGCAAGGACAGCGCTCGTCGCGACGAGGTCGGAGCCGGCGACCGCGTCGTCGCTGACGAGGACGGCCCGGTCGGCGCCCATCGCGAGCGCCTTGCGGAGCGAGTCTGTCGCCTTCTGCGGCCCCATCGAGAGGACGACGACCTCGCCCTCCCCGGAGGCGTCGCGGATCTTCAGCGCCTCCTCGACGGCGTGCGCGTCGAAGGGGTTGAGCGCGCCCTCGCCCGAACGGTCGAGCCGCTTGGTCGAAGGGTCGAGCCGGCGCGCCGCGCCCTCTGGCACCTGCTTCACGCAAACGGCGATCTTCACGGCCGGGACTCTAACGAGGGCGCACCGAGCTGCCGTGCGAGGATAGGGAGGCGATGAGGCGGCGGGCTGTCGGTCGCGATCTCGGGCTCACGCTGCGGATGCTGCTCGCGCTCGTCCTGCTCGCTGCCTTCTACGCCGGCATCGCGGCAGGCGTGCTCGCGATCTTCTGGTGGCAGCCGGGCTGGCTCGCGTACGGGCTCGTCGTCGTCGCGGTCGCCCTCTTCGCCACGCTTGCCCATCTCCACGGCTCGGAGAGCCTCGTGCTGCGGAGCGCCCGCGCGCGGGCCATCCCGGAGCACCGCCTGGAGCAGCAGCTCGAGCGCCTGGCGGAGCTGGCCGACGTGCCAGTGCCGCGGCTTGCCGTCGTCGACACGGAGACGCCGAATGCGTTCACAGTCGGGATCACACCCGGCCGGACCGTCGTCGCCGTGACGACCGGGCTGACCGACGCGCTGAACGACCACGAGCTCGAAGCCGTGCTCGCACACGAGCTGACGCACATCGCCAACCGCGACGCCTCCGTCCTGACCGTGGTCTCGTTTCCGCGCACGCTCGGCCTCACGCTGGTCACCGACGAGAGCATCGCCGGCTTCGTCTTCCTGGTCGTCTGGCCGCTCGGGCTGCCGCTGTTCGCGCTCGGCACCCTCCTCACCCTGACCGTCTCGCGCTATCGCGAATACGCGGCCGACCGCGGCGCCGCCCTGCTCACCGGCGCCCCGGAGCAGTTGATCAGCGCGCTGCGGAAGCTCTCCGACCGGCGCATCCCGACTGGCGACCTGCGTCTCCAAGGCGCCGCAGAGGCGTTCTGCATCGTCCCCGTGCGGGTACCTCGGTTCGAGCTCTTCATGGACCACCCGCCGCTCGAGAAACGGCTCGCCGCCCTCGAGGAGCTGGCGCGGTCGCTCGGCAAGCCGGCGCGTTAGCGGCCGGTGAACTGCGGGTCGCGCTTCTCGACGAACGCGGTCATGCCCTCCTTCTGATCCTCGGACGAGAAGAGCATGGCGAAGAAGGACGCCTCCTGGTTGAGGCCCGCCTCGTGTGAGCCCTGGAGCGCGAGGTTCACCGACTCTTTCGCGTGCGCGAGCGCGAGCGGGCTCTTCGACGCGAGCAGCCGCGCGGTCTCCCCCACCTTCTCCTGCAGCTCGCCGTCCTCGTAGACGGCGTTGACGAGTCCGCGGCGCTCCGCCTCCTCGGCGCCGACGAGCCGGCCGGTCAGGATCAGCTCCTTCGCGAAGCCGAGCCCGCAGACGCGCGCGAGCCGCTGCGTCCCGCCCCAGCCGGGGATGATTCCGAGGTTGATCTCCGGCTGGCCGAGCTTCGCCGAGCGGGCCGCGTAGCGCAGGTCGCACGCGAGCGCGAGCTCGCAGCCGCCGCCGAGCGCGAACCCGTTGATCGCGGCGATCGTCGGCTTCCGCATCGTCTCGAGCAGCCGCCCGCACGCGTGGCCGAGGCCGCCCCACTCCTGCGCCTCGAGCACCGAGAGGCCGCTCATGTACTTGATGTCCGCCCCCGCGACGAAGGCTCGGTCGCCCGCGCCGGTCAGCACGACGACCCGCGCCTCCGCGTCCTCCGCGAGCTCCGCGAGCCGGTCGTGTAGCGCGCCGAGCGTCTCGCGGTCGAGCGCGTTCATCGCCTCGGGCCGTTCGACGGTGAGGATCGCGACCCCGTCCTCGCGGGCGAGGCCGACGCTCAGACCGGCACCCTCGCCTTCAGGAACTCGACGATCTCGCTCGTCGGCGCGCCCGGCGTGAACACCTCGGCGACGCCTCGCTCCTTGAGCTCGCGCGCGTCGTCGGCCGGGATCGTCCCGCCGACGACGACGAGCACGTCGTCGACGTCGTTCTCGCGCAGGCCGTCGAGGATGCGCGGCACGAGCGTCATGTGCGCGCCGGAGAGGATCGAGATCCCGACCGCGTCGGCGTCCTCCTGGATCGCGGTCTCGACGATCTGCTCGGGCGTCTGGTGCAGCCCGGTGTAGATGACCTCCATCCCGGCGTCGCGGAGCGCGCGGGCGATGATCTTCGCCCCCCGGTCGTGGCCGTCCAGGCCGGGCTTCGCGATCACGACGCGGATCTTGCGCGCCATGCGCGCAGTATCCCGGTTAGCGCTGGGGCAGTGCGTTGTAGGCGCGGTCGGCGCGCACGCGACGGCGCCAGCCGCGGATGCCGAGCACGATCGGCACGGCCAGGATCAGCGCCAGGATCGCCCCGATCGGCAGGATGAGCCAGATCGCTCCGAGCCCCGGCTTCGCCTGCACGGCGGAGCTCAACGGGCCTGCGGCGGCCTTCGACGGCGCCGGGCCCTGCTGACCGGCCGGAGTCCAGTAGTCGACGAGCCAGTGCCGATGCTCGGGCGGGCCGACCCGGTGGAGCTCGGCGTTGAAGGCGAGCCCGCCCACCTTCGACGTCGACTTCGGCTCGAGGTAGACCTGGAGCCCGACCCGATCCTTGTAGGAGTAGTCGAGCCGCCACTTCACGTCCGCGAGGTCCTCGCGCCGGTAGGGAGGAACCGGGATGTTCCCCAGCCCCCACTGCGTCCGCGTGATGCCCTGGTGCAGGTGCGCGTCGCTGATGTCGTACGAGCGCTCGGTGTGGTTGCGCAGGACGGCCGTCTGCACGAACTTCGCCGCGACGACGAGCACGTCACGCGCGTCGCCCTTCGTGAGCTGGACCGACTTCGGCAGCGGCGCGACGAGCTGGACGTGCCCCTTCCTGAACGGCGACTCGTTGCTGTGCCCCGTGTTCGAGAGGAAGATCCCGAAAGCCGTCGCTACTCCGGCCACCGCGAGGACGAGGCCGGCCTTCAGAGCCCGGCGCCGCCTGCGCGGAGAAGAGAGGAAGCGCCTCACCCGCCCAAGCTTAGTTCAGGGCAAGGCCGGGATCGCACGCGGCCCTAGCTACCGGGATTCGCCGGGATCGGCGGCGGCTCGTAGGGCACCCACGAGGTGACCTTCCACTGCTTCTCGAACCGCTTCAGCCCAATGATGAACGTGTCCGACTTCCCTTTCGTCCCGGCCTTCGGCGTGATCACGACAGTGAACTCGACGTCACCCGGATAGGAGAAGTCCACCTTGAGCGGCACCTGCCCGATCGTGCCCAACCACGGGACGACCGCGATGTTGCCGCTCAACCATTGCTTGTACGTCAGCCCGGCTCTGATCTGCGGGCCGGAGAGCTTCCACGCCTCTTCGAGGTTCTTCCGCTGGACGGCGGTCAGGATGAACTGTCCGGCGACGCGCTTCGCCTCCTGCGGCACCGGGACGCTCTTCGCCGCCGGCTGCACCGTCGCCGGCTTTCCGGTCGCGACCGGGGTCGAGCTTGCCGCCGGCTTCGACGTGTGCCGGAAGTGGACGATCAGGAACGTGACGATCCCGGCCACGAGCACGAGGCCGGAGATCCACGGAGCCAGGCGCGCGAAGCGCCGGGCTGTCTTCAGACGGGCAGGGTACGTCGACACGCACCCAGAGTAGACGAGGAAATTCGCGGTCGGTTAGAAGACGGGGGTCTCGCGCCAGACGCCCCACACGTCGCGGAGAGCGTCGCACATCTCACCCATCGTGACGTACGCGCGGGAAGCTTCCAGGATGGGCGGCATCAGGTTCACGTCCTCGCGCGAGGCGGCCTCCTTGAGCGTGGCAAGCGAGGCCTCGACCGAGGCCGAGTCGCGCCGGGCCCGCAGCGCCTGCACGCGCTCGATCTGCTTCTGCTCGAGCGCCGGGTCGATGCGGAGGATCTCGAGCGGCGGCTCCTCCTCGAGCTCGTAGCGGTTCACACCCACGACGATCCGCTGCTCGGCCTCCACCTCCCCCTGGTAGCGGAATGACGCCTCGGCGATCTCGCGCTGGAAGAAGTTGTCCTTGATCGCATCGATCACGCCGCCGAGCTGCTCGATGCGAGCGAAGTAGTCGTACGCCTCGGCCTCGAGCCGGTTCGTCAGGTCCTCGAGGTACCACGAGCCGCCGAGCGGGTCGATCGTGTTCACGACGCCCGTCTCGTGGGCGATCACCTGCTGGGTGCGGAGAGCCAGGCGCACAGCGTCCTCGGTCGGCAGCGCGAGCGCCTCGTCGAAGGAGTTCGTGTGCAGCGACTGCGTCCCGCCGAGCACCGCCGCGAGCGCCTCGAGCGCCGTGCGGACGATGTTCACCTCCGGCTGCTGCGCGGTCAGCGACACCCCCGCCGTCTGCGTGTGGAAGCGCATGAGCCACGAGCGCGGGTTCTGCGCGCCGTAGCGCTCGCGCAGCTCGCGGGCCCAGATGCGGCGGGCCGCGCGGTACTTCGCGATCTCCTCGAAGAAGTCGAGGTGCGCGTTGAAGAAGAAGCTGAGGCGCGGCGCGAACTCGTCGACGTCGAGGCCGCGCTCGAGCGCCGCGTCGACGTACGCGAAGCCGTCGGCAAGCGTGAACGCGAGCTCCTGCGCCGCCGTCGAGCCGGCCTCGCGGATGTGGTAGCCGGAGATCGAGATCGGGTGCCAGCGCGGCAGCTCGTGCGCGCAGTGCTCGATCATGTCGACGACGAGCCGCATCGACGGCTCGGGCGGGAAGATCCACTCCTTCTGGGCGATGTACTCCTTGAGGATGTCCGTCTGGATCGTCCCGCGGAGCTCGGCCGGTGGGACGCCCTGCTGCTCGGCGACGCAGACGTAGAACGCGAGCAGCATCGCCGCGGGCGAGTTGATCGTCATCGAGGTCGAGACCTCACCGAGCGGGATGCCCTCGAAGAGCGTCTCCATGTCGGCGAGCGAGTCGACCGCCACGCCCTCGCGGCCCACCTCGCCGAGCGAGCGCGGGTGGTCGGAGTCGTAGCCCATCAGCGTCGGCATGTCGAAGGCCGTCGAGAGCCCCGTCTGGCCGTGCTCGAGCAGGTAGTGGAAGCGCTCGTTCGTCTCCTCGGCGCCGCCGAAGCCGGCGAACTGGCGCATCGTCCAGAGCTTGCCGCGATACATCGACGGGTAGACGCCGCGGGTGAACGGGTAGGCGCCGGGATAGCCGAGGTCGCGGTCGTAGTCGACCTCGACGGTGTCCGGCGAGTAGAGCGGCTCGTTCTCGAGCCCCGAGATCGTCGAGAAGAGCGCTTCCCGTTCCGGCGTCGTGTCGTACAGCTCGCGCCGCCACTCGGCTGCGCCGTCGAGCTTCGCGCGCGGGTCTTCTGTCGTTGCCACCAGCCGCATTGTAGGAACGCGAGCCCTAGAGAGCGGCCGTGCCACCCCATTCGTCTCGCAGCTCGACGCCCGCGACCTGCGCCATGCGGGCGACCGCGGCGATGCCGGACTCGAGCGCTCCTTCCATGAATCCGAACCAGGCCGGCGAGGTGTGCTCGCCGGCGACGAAGAGCCGGCCGTTGTGCGGAGCGACGTACGACTGCTGCGCGCCCACCACCTGCCCGGGGCCCGGACAGGAGTACCCGGTCTGGATGGTCGGCTCGGCCCTCCAGTTCATGAACGTGCCGTGGGTGGACGGGAACCCGGGGTAGAGCTCGGAGACGAGCCGGGCGAAGTAGGCGTCGGTGCCGCCGTTCGCGATTGCGCTCTCCGCCGCCTCGCCACCCGCGAACACGGTCAGGTCGAAGCCGGCCGTGTCCGCCTGGTTGTCGGTTCCTTCCCAGGTCATCCCGAGCTGGTCGAACGTGCCTGTGGGGGCGAGCAGCTCCTGGATCCAGAAGCGCGTGTCGACCGGCGCCAGGTACTTGATCGCCGGCCCGTTGTCGACGGCGGCATAGGGGAAGGCTCCCCCGTCGAGCTGGAGCGAGGGCCACATCGCAACCGAGGTGGCGACGATCACGTAGTCGAACGGGCCCGCGGTCTGGCCGTCGGCGGTGAGCATCACGCCCTCCGCCGCAGTGGTGTCGATGGCGCTGACGGTCTGGGGAACGAGCGGCAGCTCGCCGAGCAAGCCCACCGCGAGCTGCTGGTTTCCCGCCGCACAGCGGAAGACCTCGGTGTCGTCGAAGAAGTCCTCGCCGCCGCCGGCCTGGATCTGGGCGAGGTTGGCCAGCCAGCTCTGGCCGGCGATCGGAGTTGTGTTGTTGAGCTCGAAGTCCACCGCGATGAAGGCGGCGACGTCGGCGGGCGTCCCGGCCGGGATGTTCTGGGCCAGGCTCTGCGCGTCGAGAGCCGGAGCGTTCGGCGCCAGCCACGGCGCCCACGGGTCGGTGACGATCGCGGCCGCCTTGATCCAGTCGTCGTAGACCGTCTGCGCCCCGTCGTACAGCTGCGCCTGCGCCTGCTGGTCGTAGGACTGGCCGCCCAGGATCAGCGGCGACTGGAGCCATGCGCCTGCGTAGTCGTCCTCCGGGGTCACGACGCTGAGCGCGAAGCCGAGGAGATCGGCCGCCGCGATGCAGACCGGATGGTTGAGCCCGATCAGCTCCGCCCCCAGCTCGAGGATCCGCCCGGAGACCACGGTCTGCGACGACCTCACGCGCCCGCCCACCCGGCCGCTGGCCTCGTAGACCGTCACCTCGAACCCGAGCAGGTCGGCGACGAAGGCGGCCGCGCAGCCGGCGAAGCCGGCGCCGACGATCGCGACGCTTCCAGGTGCTGCCCCCGCCTGCCTCGAGGCCCGCACGACCTCGAGCGGGAGCACGCCGCGCACCCGCTCGTAGTGGTCCCCCGCTCGTCGCGCTCGCTCGGCCCCGGAGAGGCGAGAGCCGAAGCGCTGGCGCAGCGATCCGAACACCGACCGCATGACTACGAGGCCCCCGGCTTCCAGAGCGGCGCGTCGTCGCCGGCAGCGGTGCGCGCGAGGATGAACAGGAGGTCGGAGAGCCGGTTCAGGTAGACGAAGACAAGCGGGTTGACCTGGACCTCCTCCGCCGCCGCGAGCGCGTCCCGCTCGGCCCGCCGGCACACGGCGCGCGCGACGTGCAGCCGCGCCGCCAGCTCGCCGCCGCCGGGCAGGACGAAGCTCTTGAGCTCCGGCAGCTCGGCGTTGAAGCGGTCGCAGAGCGCCTCGAGCGCCTCGATCTTCCCTCCGTCCACCCGCAGCCGGCCGTCGCCGACCCCGTACGGAACCGACAAGTCCGCGCCCACGTCGAAGAGCTCGTTCTGCACCTGCGCGAGCACCTCCCGCACCTCGTCGGGCGGCTCGGCCGCCAGCGCGAGCCCGACCAGCGAGTTGAGCTCGTCGACTGCGCCGTACGCGCCGATCCGGCAGTCGAGCTTCGGCACGCGCGACCCGTCCCCGAGCGACGTCTCGCCCCGGTCGCCGCCGCGCGTGTAGATCCGCGTCAGGCGAACCGGCTCGTCGGGTGCGCGCGGGCTCACGTCAGCCCTGCGCCAGCGCGCGCCGGCTCAGGCCGAGCACGGAGCGCGCGATCACGAGCCGCTGGATCTCGCTCGTTCCCTCGTAGATCTCCGTGATCTTCGCGTCGCGGTAGTAGCGCTCCACCGGGAACTCCTTCGTGTAACCGTATCCGCCGAGGATTTGGATCGCCTCGCCGGTCTGCCGGCGCGCGGTCTCGGAGGCGAAGAGCTTCGCCTTCGCGCCCTCCTCCCCGTGCGGCCGGCCCTGCTCCCGGAGCCACGCGGCGCGGTAGACGAGCAGGCGCGCGGCGTCGATCTCGGTCGCCATGTCGGCGAGCTTCCACTGGATCGCCTGGAAGTCGGCGATCCGCTTGCCGAACTGCCGCCGCTCGAGCGCGTAGGCGCGCGCCGCGTCGTAGGCCGCCTGGGCGATCCCGAGCGCCTGCGCCGCGATCCCGATCCGCCCGCCCTCGAGCGTCGACATCGCGACCTCGAACCCTTTGCCCTCCTCGTGCAGCAGCCGGTCGCGGCCGACACGCGCGTCCTCGACGACCAGGTCGCTCGTCACCGACGAGTTGAGGCCGAGCTTCTCCTCCTCGCGCGTGATGCGAACGTGGTCGGCGTCGAGCACGAACGCGGAGACGCCCTTCGGGCCGGGAGTGTCCGCGTCGGTGCGCGCGAAGAGCAGGAACGTGCCGGCGTGCGAGCCGTTCGTGATCCACTGCTTCGAGCCGGAGATGCGCCAGCCGTCGCCGGCCTCGCGCGCGGCCGTGCGGAGCGACCCCGCGTCGGAGCCGGCCTCGGGCTCGGTGAGCGCGAACGCGCCGAGCGTCTCGCCGCGCGCGAGCGGCGGCACGAAGCGGCTCCGCTGCTCGTCGGTGCCGAAGCGGAGGATCGGCAGCGTGACCGCGCTCGTGTGCACGGCGACGGTGACGCCGACCCCCGCATCCGCCCGCGACAGCTCCTCCAGGACGAGGATGTACGAGAGGAAGTCCGCGCCCGCGCCGCCGTACTCCTCCGGGATGCAGACGCCCATCAGCCCGAGCTCGGCCAGCTCCGCGAAGAGCTCGCGCGGGAAGCGGTGCTCGCGATCCCACTCGGCCGCATGGGGCTCGATCTTCTCCTTCGCGACCTCGCGGGCGAGCGCCTGGATCTCGCGCTGGTCGTCCGACAGCCCGAAGTCCATGAGCGCGGCGAGTATAGTCGGGCTGGTCGTGCGCACCTGGCTTGCCACGGCCGTTCTCCTGGCTCTGCTGGCCGGTTGCGGCGGCGGGAAGGCCTCCCCGGAGGGCGTCGTCCGCGCGTGGAGCAAGGCGCTCAACGCGGGCGACAACCAGGGCGCCGCCGACCTCTTCGCACCGGGTGCCGAGGTCGTCCAGGGCCAGGTCATCCTGAGGCTGCGGACGCACGCCGACGCCGTCGTCTGGAACGCCGGCCTCCCCTGCTCGGGCAGGATCGTCGCGCTCTCGACGAGCGGAGCCACCGTCACCGCGACCTTCCTCCTCGGCGACCGCCCGACGAGCGCCTGCGACGGCCCTGGCCACCGCGCGACGGCCGTCTTCCGCATCCGCAGCGGCAAGATCGTGCTCTGGCACCAGGTGCCGACCGCGACGCCGCCTCCGCCGCCGGCGATCTGAGGGAGCTCCTTCCGATTTGACGCCGTCCGGCGCCTGTGCGTAATGTCCAGTCACTTTATGGGCAAAGTTGGAAGATGAGGAGTATGAATGAAAGCTATTAGCGTAATCGCGGCGGCGGGAGTGGCCGCGGGCCTCCTCCTGACGAGCGCCGGGGCCGCAACGAAGGGCGGCTCGATCTCGCTCGTCGCCTACTCGACGCCGAAGGACGCCTACGCGCAGCTCATCCCCGCCTTCCAGAAGACGAAGGCCGGCAAGGGCGTGAGCTTCACGCAGTCGTACGGCGCGTCGGGCGACCAGGCGCAGGCGGTCGTGAACGGGCTGCACGCCGACGTCGTCGCCTTCTCGCTCGAGCCCGACGTCACGACGCTCGTGAAGGCGCACCTCGTCAGCCCGAGCTGGAACAGGAACCGGTGGCACGGGATGGTCACGCGCTCGGTGGTCGTCTTCGTGCTCCGGAACGGCAACCCGAAGCACATCCGTGACTGGAGCGACCTGGTGAAGCCGGGCGTCCAGGTGGTGACGCCGAACCCGTTCACCTCGGGCGGCGCGCGCTGGAACGTCATGGCCGCCTACGGCGCGCTGCGCCGCGAGGGCAAGAGCGACAAGCAGGCGATCGCGTACCTGAACAAGCTCTTCCACCACGTCGTCTCGCAGGACAAGAGCGCGCGCGAGGCGCTCCAGACCTTCCTCTCCGGGCGCGGCGACGTGATGCTCGCCTACGAGAACGAGGCGATCCTCGCCCAGCGCAAGAACCAGCCCGTCTACTACCTGATCCCGAAGTCGACGATCCGGATCGAGAACCCGGTCGCGGTGACGACGGGCGCCTCGCCGGCGGCGCGCGCCTTCGTCGCGTTCCTGCACAGCGCCAAGGGCCAGACGATCTTCGGCCGGAACGGCTACCGGCCGGTGCTACGGAGCGTCGTGAAGAAGTTCGACTACCCGGTCAGGCCGTGGCTCTTCACGATCCAGAAGCTCGGCGGCTGGGCGAAGGTCGAGAAGCGCTTCTTCGATCCGAAGTCGGGGATCATGGCGAAGATCGAGGCGGGGCTTGGCAAGTAACGCCGCCGCCGCCGCTGTGGTCGGGTCGCCGCGGCCCCTGCGCGTCCGGGCTCCGGTCGCGCAGGGGCTCGCGACGATGTACCTCGGCTTCGTCGTCCTCCTCCCGCTCGCCGCGCTCGTGTGGCGCTCGACCCGGGCGGGCGGACACGGCTTCTGGGCTGCGGTCTCGGCGCCAGAGGCGGTCGCGGCGCTCCGGCTGACGCTCGTCGCCGCGGTCATCGTCGCGGCGATCAACGCCGTCATGGGGACGGTGCTCGCGTGGGTGCTCGTGCGCGACCGGTTCGTCGGCCAGGGGGTCGTGAACGCGCTGATCGACCTGCCGTTCGCGCTGCCGACGATCGTCGCCGGGCTCACGCTCGTCGCCTTGTACGGGCCGCGGAGCCCCGTCGGCGTCAGCGTCGCCTTCACGCGCGGCGCGGTCGTGCTCGCGCTTCTCTTCGTGACGCTTCCGTTCGTCGTCCGGACGGTGCAGCCGACGCTGCTCGAGCTCGACGTCGAGATGGAGGAGGCCGCCGCCTCGCTCGGGGCCGGTCGGCTCACCGTCTTCCGGCGCATCGTGCTGCCGAATCTCGTGCCGGCGATCCTCTCGGGCGTCGCGCTCGCCTACGCGCGCGCGATCGGCGAGTTCGGCTCGGTTGTCCTCATCACCGGGAACCTGCCCTTCAAGACCGAGGTCTCGTCGGTCTACATCTACGGCCAGATCCAGAGCGGCGCGCCCGGGACGGCGGCGGCGGTCTCGGTGCTCCTGCTCGCGATCTCGCTCGCCGTGCTGCTGCTGATCGGCGCGGTACGGCGCTGGGCCTGGAGACATGGCAGCTAGGTACGGACTCCGTGTGGTCGGGCTCGGCTACCTGGCCGTGCTGCTTGTGGCCCCGGTCGGGCTCGTCTTCTGGCGCACGTTCGAGCACGGGTTCTCGCCGGCCTGGCACGCGGTGACGACGCACGACGCGCGGCACGCCTTCTGGCTCACGATCCTGATCGCGCTGATCGCCGTGCCCGCGAACACGGTCTTCGGCGTCGCGCTTGCGCTCGCGATCGTGCGGCGTCGCTTCCCGGGCAAGGGGCTCGTGAACGCGGTCGTCGACCTGCCGCTCGCGCTCTCGCCGGTCGTCGTCGGGCTCGCGCTCCTGCTGCTCTACGGGCGGCTCGGCTGGTTCGGGCCGTTCCTCGAGCGACACGCGATCCACGTCGTCTATGCGCTGCCGAGCATGATCCTGGCGACGATCTTCGTCTCGCTGCCGTTCGTCGTCCGCGAGGTCGTGCCGGTGCTGCGCGAGATCGGCACCGAGCAGGAGCAGGCGGCCTCGACGCTCGGCGCGTCGAGCTTCCAGACGCTGGTGCGGATCACGCTGCCCGCGATTCGCTGGGCGATCGCGTACGGCGTCGTGCTGACGACCGCGCGCTGCCTGGGCGAGTTCGGCGCGGTGAGCGTCGTCTCGGGCCATCTCGTCGGCCGCACCGAGACGGCGACGCTGTACGTGCAGGACCAGTTCGAGGGCTTCGACCTGACCGGCGCATACGCCGCCTCCGTGCTCCTGGCGCTGATCGCGATCGGGACGCTCGTGGCCATGAACGCCTTTCGACCCAAGGAGGAGACGCGGTGAGCATCGTCGTGCGGGAGATCTCGAAGAGCTTCGGCGACTTCGCGGCGCTGCGGGACGTGTCTTTGGAAGTGCCGACCGGCTCGCTGACGGCGCTCCTCGGCCCGAGCGGGAGCGGCAAGTCGACGCTGCTGCGCGTCGTGGCGGGGCTCGAGCGGCCGGACGCAGGCGAGGTGCTGATCGCCGAGGAGGACGTGACCGGCGAGGCGCCGCAGCGCCGCGGCGTCGGCTTCGTCTTCCAGCACTACGCGGCCTTCAAGCACATGACCGTGTACGAGAACGTCGCCTTCGGCCTGCGGATCCGGCACCGGCCGCGGGCGGAGATCCGCGAGCGGGTCGGCGAGCTGCTGCGCCTCGTGCAGCTGGAAGGGTTCGCGTCGCGCTATCCGGCGCAGCTCTCCGGCGGCCAGCGGCAGCGGATGGGGCTGGCGCGGGCGCTGGCGGTCGATCCGAAGGTGCTGCTCTTGGACGAGCCGTTCGGAGCGCTGGACGCGCGTGTGCGGAAGGAGCTCCGCGCGTGGCTGCGACGGCTCCACGACGAGACGCGCACGACAACGGTGATCGTCACGCACGACCAGGAGGAGGCGATGGAGGTCGCCGACCGGATCGCGCTGATGAACGAGGGCTGGATCGAGCAGGTCGGGACGCCTCGCGAGCTGTACGAGCGGCCCGCGAACGAGTTCGTGATGAGCTTCGTCGGCCCCGTGAACCGCGTTGGCGACGCGTGGATCCGCCCGCACGACCTGGAGCTCTGCGCGGAGCCGAACGGGACGACGCAGGAGGCGATGGTGGAGCGGCTCGTCCACCTCGGCTTCGAGGTGCGCGTGGAGCTGGTGCGCGACGACGGCGCGCACCTATCGGCGCAGGTGACGCGCGAGGAGGCGGCGGCGCTCGAGCTCGACGTGGGCCAGATCGTCTATGTGCGCGCCGTCCGTCAGACGACGTTCACGTCGTAACGATCTTCTCTAGGTAGACGCACGAGCCGGGAGCCCCTGACCCCGCCCACCAGCCGTCAGGCTAGCGCGGTGCGCGGTACCTGTCCGCGCCGATTCTGCGCCGAAAGACGCGCGCCGCGTGAGCGCTAGTGCGGCGCCCAGGCGTCCGGGTCGCGGGCCAGCGCCTCGACGGTCGACGGCAGCTCCCCGCGCGCGAGGTCGGCGATCGTCGTCTCCTCCAGCACCGAGCGCAGGCTCGCGCGCACCGCGATCCACACCTCGCGGAGACGGCTCGCCGCCCCGCCGTACTCCACATCCTGCGGGCCTGCGCCGCGCACGTTCGCGATCGGGCCTTCCACCGCGCGGATCACGTCGGCGAGGCTGACCTCCTCGGCCGGCCGCGCCAGCCAGTAGCCGCCCTCGACGCCGCGCTGGCTCCGCACGATCCCGGCGTGCCGCAGCTCCAGAAGGATGTTCTCAAGGAACTTGAGCGGGATCTCTTGCGCCTGCGCGATCCGCTCGCCCTTCACCGGGCCGTCGCCCGCCGCCGCGAGCTCGATCGCCGCACGCAGCGCGTAGTCCGCTTTCGCCGAGACCCGCACTCGCCCATTCTCGCGGAAGCGCGTGCCTAGGCCGCGACCTCGAAGCGCCGGCAGATCTCCCGCAGCGCCGGCTCCTGCGCGTGGAACGCGTCGACCACGGCGGGGTCGAACTGGCGCCCCGACTGGGCAACGATCTCCGCGCCCGCCTCCTCCCACGAGCCGCCGCGGCGGTACGGCCGGTCGCTCGTCATCGCATCCAACGTGTCCGCGACCGCGAAGATCCGCGCCGCCAGCGGGATCTCCTCGCCGCCGAGGCCGTCCGGATAGCCCTCCCCGTCCCAGCGCTCGTGGTGCGACCGCACCACCAGCAGGCCCTGCCCCTTCAGGAACGCGACGCCGCCGAGCATCTGCTCGCCGAGGACGGTGTGCGTCTGCATCAGCCGCCGCTCGTCGGCCGTCAGCGGGCCGGGCTTCTGGAGCACGTTGTCCGGGATGCCGATCTTGCCGACGTCGTGGAGCAGGAAGCCGTATGCGGCCGACTCCTGCTCCACGAGCTCGGGCGCAATCGCAAGGCCCAGCTCGACCGCGTACTCCTGCACCCGCTGCGAGTGCGCGCGCGTGCCGGTGTCCTTCGTCTCGAGCGCGCTCGCGAGCGCGGCCACCGTCTCGCGGTAGGCCTCCTGCACGAGCAGCCGCTGCCCGCGCTCGAGGTCGAGCAGGTGCCGGAGGTCGCGCGCGTAGAGGAGCAGCTGCTCCTCGGGATCCTTGTTCTTGCCGGCCCGGAACGGGACGCCGTACAACCCGCCGGCGAGCCGCTCCACCACGGCCAAGAGCTCGAGCGGGCTGAACGGCTTGCGGACGTACGCGTCCGCTCCGGCCGCGTCCGCGGCGACGAGGCTCCCGCCGTCCGAGCCGGAGAGGAGCACGATCGGGATCCCCGCCGTCGCCGGATCGGACTTCAGCGCACGGCAGAGGTCGAGCCCGCTCTCGCCGGGCATGAGGACGTCGAGGACGATGACGTCGGGGCGGCGAGCGGCGATCCGCCGGCGCGCCTCGCGCCCGTTCTCCGCCTCCTCGACGGCGAGGTCGACCGCCTCGAACGTCGTCCGGACGAGTGCCCGAAGCGCCGCATCGTCGTCGACCAGCAAGAGCCGCAAGCGAACCCCCTTTCGCAGAGCTCGCTGCCGGTATCGGCCGGGGCCGCGCGGCCCTTTAGACCCTAGGACGAGTGGTAGTCGTAGAAGCCGCGCCCGCTCTTCCGGCCGAGCCGCCCGGCCTGCACGTACTGGCGCAGCAACGGGCACGGCGCGTACTTGTCCTGCCCCAGCCCGCGGTGCAACACCTCCATGATCGCGACGCAGGTGTCGAGGCCGATCAGGTCGGCGAGGGCGAGCGGCCCCATCGGGTGCGCGAAGCCGAGCTTCGCGATCGTGTCGATCGCCTCCGGCTCCGCGACGCCCTCCATGAGCGCGTAGGCGGCCTCGTTGATGAACGGCATGAGGATCCGGTTCGAGACGAAGCCGGGGAAGTCGCGCGCCTCGGCCGGCTCCTTGCCGAGGTCGCGGGCGAGTTCGACGACGGCGGCCGCGGTCTCGTCGGAGGTCTGGAGGCCGCGGATTACCTCCACGAGCCGCAGCACCGGCACCGGGTTGAAGAAGTGCATCCCGACGACGCGCTCCGGCCGGCCCGTCACCGCGGCGAGCGAGGTGATCGGGATCGACGACGTGTTCGAGGCGAGGATCGCCTCGGGCGGAAGAAGCTCGTCCGCGCGGCGGAAGACGTCCTCCTTCACGGCCGCGTCCTCGACGACGGCCTCGATCATCAGGTCGGCGGCGGCCAGGTCCTCGACGGGCTCGATCCGAGCGAGCACCTCGTCCGGATCGGCCCCGCCCTTCTCGGCCAGCTTCCCGAGGCTCCGCCGCATCGCCTCGAGACCGCGCTCGACCGCGCCCGGAGCGGCGTCGTGGAGAAGCACCTGCCGGCCCGAGGCGGCGACGACCTGCGCGATCCCGCCGCCCATCTGGCCGGCGCCGACGACGAGGACACGCTCCAGCTTCACGCGCGGAGGCTAACGGCGTAGGCTGCCGCGAGTCGTCGACAAGGAGGTTGAGGTGGCATACGCACGCGCGGTGACGTTCGAGGGCGTCGACCGGAACCGGATCGACCAGCTGAAGCAGCAGCTCGAGTCGGACGAGCGGCCCGAGGAGATCCCGGCAACCGAGATCATCCTGCTCTACGACGCCGACGCGGAGCGCTCGCTCGTGATCGTGTTCTTCGACACCGAGGACGACTACCGGAAGGGCGACGCCGCGCTGAGCGCCATGGACCCGGGCGAGACGCCGGGGCGGCGGACGTCGGTGACGAAGTACGAGGTCGCCGTCAGGCGGAGCGAATAGCCGCCCGCCGCGCGGGACCCGATCGCGACAGCACGAACAGGAGCAGCGCCCCGGCTCCCGCGACGCCGAGGATCCACCACGGGAACGCCGAGCCGGGGCGCGACGTCGCGGCTGAATGCGAGATCCGCCAAGTGCCCCGCGCGACGGCGAGGTACTCGCGGCCGCTCCGCCAGCGAAGGCTCAGCGTGCGGCCGCCGTCGCGCACCGACATCCGCAGCCGCCAGAGCGGGTTCTGGTTCTCGCTGCGCCAGGGGATCCCGACGCAGTGCGCGACGCCGCGGGTCGTGTCGAGCGCGTGGACGAACGGCGTGCCGCCGGGGCGCGCGTAGAGCGTGTAGACCCAGCGGCCGTCCGCGCTCGTCGCGCGCGTCACCGGCCAGCCGGCCATCACCCAGCCGCGCTGCGTGCGGTCGGCGATCCGGCCAGGCAGGAGCCGCCGGCGCGCAAGGTCGTAGGCGCGGACGACGTACCGGCTCAGGCTCGGGTTCTGGACGTGCTGGATCAGGTAGAGCCGCGAGCCGTCCGGCGAGAGCGCGTCGTAGGAGAACGAGCCCCGGAGTTGCACCCGCTGCACCGGCGCGAGGTGACGTGTCCGCAGGACCTGGAAGTCGCTTCGCGCCTGGTAGGCCGAGGCCGGCGGCCGGCTGAGGACGAGCGTCCCGCCGTCGCCGCTCAGGCCGCCGGCCGTGCCGTCGAGCGCGACTCCGGGAACGACCCACATGCCGTGCAGGCTCGTGACCCGGCGGACGTGCACGCCGGCGACCTGGATCTGCTCCACCATCGTCCGGCCCTCGGCGGACACGGCGAGGTAGCGCACCTTGCCGCCGGGAGCAGACACGCCGTCGACACCTGCCACCACCGGCGGCCCGTCGGCGAGGGCGGCGGGAGCAGCGACGAGCGCAAGGGCGAGCGGCAGCAGGCGGCGGAGCATCGGATCCTCCTCGGGTAGCTGCCGGACTTACGCGCGGCGAAGCCGGAGCGGTCCCCGCGCGGCGAGGCGCCGCCGCCCCAGGACCGCGAGCGCGGCGGCCGCGACGAGCCCGAGCGCCAAGCCGAGGATCCACCACGGGAAGCTCGACGGAGCGGCCGGCCGCGCGACGCCGGGATGCGAGATGCGCCACGACCCGACCGCGATCGAGAGGTACGGCCGGCCGCTCCGCCAGTGGATGCTCAGCGTGCGGCCCCCGTCGCGCACCGACATCCGTAGGTGCCACAGGTTGTTATCGGAGCCCTTCCACGGGATCCCGATGCAGTGCGCGACGCCCCGCACGCTGTCGAGCGCGTGCACGAACGGGTAGCCGTCGGGGTTGTCGTAGAACGTGTAGACCCAGCGGCCGTCGGCGCTCGTCGCCCTCGTCAGCGGCATGCCGTTCATCACCCAGCCCGCCTGCGACTTGTCGGCGATCCGGCCCGGGAGGAGCTGCCGGTGCGCGAGGTCGTACGCGCGAACGACGTAGTGCATGATCTGCTGCTCCGAGACGTGCTGGATCAGGTACAGCCGCGAGCCGTTTGGCGAGAGCGCGTCGAAGGAGTAGTCGCCGCGAAGCTCGATCCGCTCGCGGACGCGGAGAGTCCTCGCATCGAAGACGGCGAGCGAGCTTCGCCGCTGGAGCGGGGAATTGCTGTTGCCCGTGCGGGTGTCGGCGAGGACGAGCGTCGAGCCGTCGTTGCTGAGGCCGCCACGGGCGCCGTTGAAGGTGACAGCGGGAACGCCGAACCGGCCGTGCAGCGTCGCTGAGCGGAGGATGCTCCCGTCTCGTGCTTGGGCGACCACCACCGTCGTGGCGCCTGGGCCTCCACGCGCGACGTAGCGCACGTTCCCGCCTGCGACGCCGCTACCCCCCACGACGACCCCCGGATCAGGCCCTGCCGCGAGCGCTGCGGGAGCGGTCCCGAGGCCGACGGCGAGGACGAGGAGCAGGCGTCGCATCACCGGCTCTTACACCGGCGCCGCGCGAGGGGTTCCCTAGACCTCGATGAGGAGCGCGTCGCCCTGCCCGCCGCCGGAGCAAATGGCCGCGAGGCCGAGGCCGCCGCCGTTCCGGCGCAGCTCGTGCACCATCGTGCCGAGGATGCGCGCGCCCGACGCGCCGATCGGGTGGCCGAGCGCGACCGCGCCGCCGTTCACGTTCACCCGCTCCGGGTCGGCGTCGAGCATCTTCGTCGAGTTCAGGACGACGGACGAGAACGCCTCGTTCAGCTCAACTCGCTCGACGTCGTCGATCGTCTTGCCGGCCTTCTCGAGCGCCTTCGTCCCGGCCTTGGCCGGCGTGCGCGCGAGGTACGCGAACTCGTCGGCGACGTAGGCCTGCGAGAGGATCGTCGCGAGGATCGGCAGCCCGCGGCGGCGCGCGAGCTCCTCGCTCGCGACGACGACGCAGCCCGCGCCGTCGTTCACGCCGGGCGCGTTCCCGGCCGTCGTCGTCCCCTCCGGGTCGAAGACGGGCTTGAGCGCGGCGAGCTTCTCGAGCGAGGTGTCGCGGCGCGGCCCCTCGTCGACGGCGAAGTCGCCGACGGGGACGATCTCGTCCGCGAAGCGGCCCTCGTCGATCGCCTGCACCGCGCGCTCGTGCGAGCGGAGCGCCCAGCCGTCCTGGTCCTCGCGCGAGACGCCGAGCTCCCGGGCCACCTTCGACGCCTGCTGGACCATGTGCTGCTTGTCGAAGGTCGAGGTGAGCCCGTCGAAGACCATCGAGTCGACGAGCTCGCCGTTCCCGAGCCGGTAGCCGAAGCGCGCCTTCTTCAGCAGGTAGGGCGCGTTCGACATCGACTCCATGCCGCCGGTGACGATCAGCTCGTGGTCGCCGGCGCGGATCATCTGGTCGGCCATCTCGACCGCGCGGATCGACGACGCGCAGACCTTGTTGATCGTGTCCGCGCCGACCTCGATCGGGATCCCGGCGCCGATCGCGGCCTGGCGCGCCGGAGCCTGACCCGCGCCCGCCTGGAGCACCTGGCCCATGATCACGTACTCGACCTCGTCCGGCTCGAGGCCCGCACGCTCGAGTGCCGCGCGGATGACGATCGAGCCGAGCTCGGTGGCGGCCTTGTCGGCGAGCGAGCCGCCGAGCTTGCCGAACGGCGTGCGGACGGCAGAGACGATCACTGAGCGGGTCACAGCACGCCCAGCCTAGCCAACGGCCTATGGCACGAAAGACGTGTCAGCTCGGAGGCGTCCCGCGAACGCGACGAGCAGCCGGACCGCCGCCTCCACGTCGTCCAGCGAGACGAGCTCGTTCGGGGTGTGGAGGTAGCGGATCGGGAACGACACGAGCCCGGTCGGAACGCCCCCACGGCTGAGGTGGACCGCGTCCGCGTCGCTCGAGGTCGTCCCGGCGAAGACCTCCGTGGCGACGGCGATCCCTTCCGCTTCGGCGACCTCGAACAGGAGGTCGGAGACGCCCTGGTTCAGCGGCAGGCCGCGGCCGATCGACGGGCCCGCGCCGAGACGAAGCTCGCCGTGCACCTTCGGGTCGCCGCCGGGCACGTCGGTCGCATCCGTGACGTCGACGACGATCGCCACATCCGGCTCGAGGCCGTGGATGACCGTGCGCGCTCCCGAGTAGTCCCCGGCTTCCTCCCCCACCGAGGCGACCGCAGCCACGTCCGCGGCGACGGGCGCCTCGGCGAGGCGGCGCCCAGCCTCGAGGACGGCGTACGCGCCGAGGCGGTCGTCGAGCGCACGCGACGCGAGCCGCCCGTTCGAAAGCTCGACGGGCTCGGCCGCGACCACGGCCACGTCGCCCGGCCGCACCCGCTCCTCGGCCTCCGCACGGTTGCGCGCGCCGAGGTCCAGGTGGAGGTCGTCGTACTCGATCGCCTTCCGCGCCTCGCCGGGCTTCGGCCGCCCGACCCACTTCCTGCCGACGAGCGCAGGGACACGTCCGTCGCGGCCCAGCAACTCGACACGCTGGCCGTAGAGGACCTGGGGGTTCCAGCCGCCGAGGCCGCGGAAGAACGCGAAGCCGTCGTCGGAGACGTGCGTGACGACGAGGCCGATCTCGTCGATGTGCCCCACGAGCGCGAGCAAGGGAGCGCCGCCCGTGCCGCCGACGCGCGCGATCGACGAGCCGACCGCGTCGCTCGTGACGTCGGCGAACTCCGCCGCCGCCTCGCGCCAGACGTGCGCCGCCGCCGCTTCGCGGCCCGACGGGCCCGGTGCTGCGAGGAGGTCCTGGAGGAGGCCTGGAATCGCCACGAGGGCGAGACTCTATGCCGAGCTTCGCGAGCGGCCTACGGACGCCAGCGGGCTCATTCCTCCTTGACGGACTTCTCGACGTACGTCTGGAGGAGGTCGATCGTCTCGCGCGCCCGTTGCTGGAGCATCTTGCTGGCCTTCTCGATCCTGGCGGGGTCGCCGCCGGGCCCGGCGCCCAGCGCGTACGCCTCCCAGACGGTGATCTGCTCGAAGAAGTCCATGAAGGCGATCTCCACCTGGACGAGGTTCGAGAGCGCCGCCTGCGTCTTCTCGATCGGGCCGAGGACGAAGAACCCGACGAAGGCGACCGTTCCGAGACCGCCGAAGAAGAGGCCGTAGATCTTCTTCTCCGCGACCGCGCTGTAGACCGCCGCGGCGAGGAAGAGGCCGATCCCGAGCGCGAACAGGATCCGGTTCATCCACGTGACGGAGCGGTAGGTCTTCCGCGCGTTGTCGAGCGTGCTCTTGAAGAGGTTCAGCGTGTAGGTCTGGAGGTCCTGGGCGCGCTTGGCCTGGAACTCGGCCATCTCGCCGGCGGCAGCGAGTTGGGCCTGAGGCGGTGGCGGTGGCGCCGGCCCGGTGAGCCACGCGGCGAGCTTCGGAAGCTCCTCGGGCGGGGGGAGGCGGAAGCCCTCGGCCGTGAGCGCCTGCGCCAGGTCGCCGCCCTGCAGGACGACCTGCTGGAGCCGCGCGGCGAAGGCCGGGTCGGCGACCGCCCGGCCGATGACGGGCCAAACGTCCTGCTCGGACATGTCTCCCTCCCTGTTCCGGCAGGTCTAACGGAAGCGCCGCGTCACGGTCAAGAGCGCGCGCTCTATCCTCGGCCCTCGTGCGCCGGCTCCTGCTCCTCGTCTCCACGATCATGCTCGTGGACACGCTCTTCTACGCGGCGCTGACGCCGCTCCTGCCCCACTACGCGGACACGCTCGGGCTCTCGAAGACGGGTGCTGGGGTGCTCACGGCGGCGTTCGGCATCGGCACGCTCGTCGGGTCGATCCCGGCCGGGATGCTCGCGGCGCGGACCGGGCCGAAGCCCGTCGCGCTCGTCGGCCTCGCGCTCCTCGCCGCGACGAGCCTCGCGTTCGGGTTCGGGCACTCGATCGCGATCCTCGACGCGGCGCGCTTCTGCCAGGGCTTCGGCGGCGCGTGCACGTGGACGGGCGCGCTCGCGTGGCTCGTGTCGCGGGCGCCGCGGGAGCGGCGCGGCGAGCTGATCGGCGCCGCGGTCGGGGCGGGGATCGCCGGCGCGTTCCTCGGGCCGATCGTCGGCGGCGCGGCCGCGGCGTTCGGCACCCGGCCGGTGTTCAGCGCCGTCGCGGCCGTCGGACTCGGGATCGCCGTCGCCGCCGCCCTCGCCCCCGCGGGACGACCGGACCAGCCGCAGACGCTCGCCGCGCTCCTCCCCCACCTCCGGAACCGCCGCCTCGTCGGCGGCATGTGGCTCGTCGCGCTGCCGTCCATCCTCTTCGGCGTCGTGAGCGTCCTCGCGCCGCTGCGGCTGCACGCGCTCGGCTTCGGCGCGCTCGGGATCAGCGCCGTCTTCCTCCTCTCGGCCGGGGTCGAGTCGGTGCTGAGCCCGGTCGTCGGGCGGCTCGCCGACCGCCGCGGCTCGGCGGCGCTCGTGCGGGTTGCGGCGCTCGGCTCCGCGGCCGTGACGGTGCTCCTGCCGCTCGTGCACGAGCGCTTCGGGCTGGGCGTGGTCGTCGTCGGCGCCGGGCTCGCGTACGGCGTCTTCTGGATCCCGGCCATGACCGGCCTGATCGAGGGCACGGAGTCGCTCGGGCTCGACGCGAGCTTCGCCTTCGCGCTCATGAACCTCGCCTGGGCCGCCGGCCAGGGCGCCGGCTCGTTCGGCGGGGGCGCGCTCGGCAGCCTCGCGGGCGACCTCGCGCCCTACTGGCTCGCGGCCGGCCTTTGTGTGGTGACGCTCGCGGCCGCCGGCTTGACGCGTCCGGCCTCGCGCGCCTACCCTGAGGCGACATGATCTCTGCCCCGCGCACCTGGATCTCCACCTGGGCCTGGCGCCGCGAGCGGGGCGGATGCGTCGCCTGACCGGCCGACGACAACCCGTTCCGCTCGAGACCTTCCGCCGGAAGGTCTTTTTCGTTCCACGATGACCACCGCCATCGACACCGCCACCGACCTCCTCACGCCGCTCGGCGCGTACGTCCGACTGCGCGGGCGAGGGCGTGGCGCGTTCCTCCTGGAGTCGGTCGAGCGCGGCCGGCTCGGCCGGTTCTCGTTCGTCGGCTGCGGGTCGCGGCTCTGCTCGCTCGAGGAGGCCGAGGCGGGCGGCGCGCCGGTCGTCGGGTACCTCGGCTACGACCACGTCGGGCGGCTCGAGCCGACGGTGCCGCTCCCGGCCGACGGGCCGGCGCTACCGGAGAGCCGCTTCGTGGCCGCCGACCTGCTCCTCCGCTTCGACCACGTGCTCGGCGCGGCCGAGGTGCTGCACGGCGACGAGGCCGAGGCGGCGGACGCGCTGCTCGGGCCCGCGCCGCCGGCGTCGCACGCGGCGTCGCGTCCCGATCGGACACGTCGCTTTCCGGCACGCCCGCGCTACGAGGCCGGCGTGCGGCGGGCGAAGGAGCACATCCGCGCCGGCGACGCGTTCCAGATCGTGCTCTCGCAGCGTGCCGAACGGCGCACAGCCGCCTCCGCCCTCGACCTGTACCGCGCGCTGCGCCGCATCAACCCGTCGCCGTACCTCTTCCTGCTGGAGCTCGAAGACCTTGCGCTCGTCGGCTCCTCGCCCGAGACGCTCGTCAAGCTCGAGGGCCGCCGCGCGAGCGTCAACCCGATCGCGGGCACGACGAGCCCCGGCCCCGGCGACGCCGAGCGACTGCTGGCCTCGGAGAAGGACCGCGCCGAGCACGTCATGCTCGTCGACCTCGGCCGGAACGACCTCTCGCGCGTCTGCCTCCCTGGGACGGTTCGGGTCGAGCGCTTCCTCGAGCCGGAGCGCTTCTCGCACGTCACGCACCTGGTCTCGGAGGTTGTCGGTGAGCTGCAGGACGGCGTCACTCCGTTTGACCTGCTGCGCGCCTGCTTCCCGGCCGGCACGGTCTCGGGCGCGCCGAAGGTGCGCGCGATGCAGATCATCTCCGAGCTCGAGGGCTACCGGCGCGGGGCCTATGCCGGCGCGGTCGGGTACTCCATTCCCGGCATGGGGTTCGACACGTGCATCGCGATCCGGACGATCGTGCTTACCGACGGTGTCGCCCACCTCCAGGCGGGCGCCGGGATCGTCGCCGATTCCGACCCGACGGCCGAGCACGAGGAGTGCCTGCGCAAGCTCGCCGCGCTCGAAGCCGCGATCGATCGCGCGGAGGGAGCGGCGGCGTGATCCTGCTCGTCGACAACTACGACTCGTTCACGTACAACCTCGCGCACCTCTTCGCGGCGCTCGGCGAGGAGGTGGTCGTGCGCCGGAACGACGAACCCGATCTCGAGCAGCTCCGGCCCAACCGGCTCGTCGTCTCGCCCGGGCCGGGGCACCCGCCGCCGCGCGTCGTCGAGCTCGTCCGCCGCTCGCGCGTGCCGACGCTCGGCGTCTGCCTCGGGCACCAGGCGGTCGTCGAGGCCTTCGGCGGCGAGATCGGGCCCGCGCGGCGACTCGTGCACGGCAAGGCGAGCGCCGTCCACCACGACGGGCAGGGCCTCTTCGCCGGGCTGCCGCCGAGCTTCGAAGCCGGCCGCTACCACTCGCTCGCGGCGACGCGCGTGCCCGACGAGCTCGAGGTATGCGCGACCTGCGACGAGGGCGAGGTGATGGCCATCCGCCACCGCGAGCTGCCGATCGACGGCGTCCAGTTCCACCCCGAGTCGGTGCTCACGCCGGTCGGAGTCGAGCTGGCGCAGAATTTCCTCGGCGCCCGATGATCCAGCAGGCCCTCTCACGGCTTCTCGACGGACACGACCTCACGCGCGCGGAGGCCCGCGGCGTTATGGACGAGGTCATGGCCGGAGAGGCCACGCCCGCGCAGATCGCGGGCTTCCTCGTCGCGCTGCGCGCGAAGGGCGAGACCGCCGAGGAGATCGCCGGCTGCGCCGAGGCGATGCGCGAGCACGCGCTCGTCGTCCGGCCGGCGCGCGACGACCTCGTGGACACGGCCGGAACGGGCGGCGACGGCGCGGGCACGCTCAACATCTCGACCGCCGCTGCGCTCGTCGCCGCCGCCGCGGGCGCCGCGGTCGCGAAGCACGGGAACCGCGCCGTCTCGTCGGCCTCCGGCTCGGCGGACGTGCTCGAGGCGCTCGGCTTCGAGCTCGAGCTGTCGCCGGCGCGGATCGCGCGCTCGATCGACGAGCTCGGCTTCGGCTTCCTCTTCGCGCCGGCGCACCACCCGGCGATGAAGCACGCGGCGCCGGTGCGGCGCGAGCTCGCGACGCGGACTGTCTTCAACGTCCTCGGCCCGCTGACGAACCCGGCCGGCGCGCGGGCACAGGTGGTGGGCGTGTTCGCGCCGGAGCTCGTGCGCACGATCGCGGAGGTGCTGGCGCAGCTCGGCGCGCGGCGCGCGTTCGTCGTCCACGGCGCGCACGGGATCGACGAGCTCTCGCCGGCCGGGCCGAACCTCGTCTGCGAGGTCGTCGACGGGTCGGTGCGGGAGCGGACGATCGACCCGCGCGACCTCGGAATCGAGCGGTGCTCGCCCGACGACCTCCTCGGTGGGACTCCCGCGCGGAACGCCGAGCGGATCCGGGCCGTCTTCGCCGGCGAGGACGGCGGCGCGCGCGACGCGATCCTGCTGAACGCCGCGGGCGCGATCGCGGCGGCGGGGCGCGCGGCCGACCTCCGCGAAGGGCTCGAGGCCGCGCGCGCGGCGGTCGACTCCGGCGCCGCGGCGGAGCGGCTCGACTTGCTGGTGGCATTCTCACGCGATGCGGTTTCGGGACGCGCTCAGTAGACCGGGGCTCGGCGGGATCGCCGAGGTCAAGCGCCGCTCGCCCTCGGCGGGCGATCTGCGCCCGGACGCCGAGCCGGCGCTGCTCGCGCGCGCGTTCCAGGCGGCCGGCGCGGCGGCGTGCTCGATCCTCGTCGACGAGCGCTTCGGCGGCTCGTGGGACGACCTCCGCGCGGCGCGCGCCGCGGCATCGCTGCCGCTCCTCGCCAAGGGGTTCTTCTCGCGCGAGGAGGACCTCCGAACGGCGCGCGACGCGGGTGCCGACGCCATCCTGCTCCTCCTCCGCGACCTCGACGACGCGACGTGCCGGCGGCTGCTGGCGATCGCCGGGGAGCTCGGGCTGGACGCGCTCGTCGAGGCGCACGACGCGGCCGAGCTCGAGCGTGCCGCCGCTCTCGATGCGCCCGTCGTCGGAGTGAACGCGCGCGACCTCGCGACGTTCGAGATCGATCGGCGCGCGCAGCTCGAGCTCGTGGCACGCGCGCCGCGCGACCGGCTCGTGATCGCCGAGAGCGGCGTCCACACGCGGGCGCAGGCGGCCGCCGCCGAGCTCGCCGGCGCCGACGCGATCCTCGTCGGCTCGGCGCTCATGCGGGCCGGCGACCCGGCCGCGAAGCTGAGCGAGCTCCTCTCGCGCCCGCTCGTGAAGGTCTGCGGGCTGACGCGGCAGGAGGACGTGGACGTGGCCGTCGAGGCCGGTGCCGACCTGCTCGGGTTCATCCTCGTCGAGCGCAGCCCGCGGCGCGCGGAGGCCGTATTGGACGTGCCGGAGACGGCCCTGTCCGTGGCCGTGTTCGTCGCCGAGGCGGAGGAGACGCCGGCCGACCTCGTCCAGCTCTACCGCGACGACGGCGGCGACGTGCGCGGGCGCGAGGCCGTCCTGCTTCGGGACGGCGAGCCGGTCGCGCGCGTGCTCGACCAGCCGTGGCAGGGGCGCGACCCGTCGCATTGGGACACGGCTGCCTCGGCCGAGGGTCGGGTCATGCTCGCCGGCGGCCTCGGGCCGGAGAACGTGCGCGACGCGATCGCCGCCGTGCGCCCGTGGGCGGTCGACGCGTCGTCGTCGCTCGAGCGCGAGCCGGGCGTCAAGGATCACGAGAGGGTGCGGGCGTGGGTGGCGGCGGCGCGCTCCTGACGTACGGGCCGTACGGCGGCCGGTTCGTCCCCGAGACGCTGATCCCGGCGCTCGATGAGCTCGAGGCCGGCTGGCGCGCCGCGCGCGCGGACGAGGCGTTCGCGGCCGAGCTCGACCGGCTCGGCCGCACGTACTCGGGCCGGCCGACGCCGCTCACGAGGGCGGAGCGGTTCGCGCCCGGGAAGCGGCTCTACCTGAAGCGCGAGGACCTCCTGCATACGGGCGCGCACAAGCTGAACAACGCGCTCGGCCAGGCCGAGCTCGCACGGCGGCTCGGCAAGCGCCGCGTGGTGGCGGAGACGGGCGCGGGCCAGCACGGCGTCGCGGCCGCGACGGTCTGCGCACGGTTTGGCTTCGAGTGCGTCGTGTACATGGGCGCCGAGGACATGCGCCGCCAGCGGCCGAACGTCGAGCGGATGGGCCTGCTCGGCGCCGAGGTGCGGCCGGTCGAGTTCGGCACGCGGACGCTGAAGGAGGCGACGAGCGAGGCGATCCGAGACTGGATCGCGAACGTCGAGACGACGCACTACCTGATCGGCTCGTGCGTCGGGCCGCACCCGTATCCGGAGATCGTCCGCGAGCTCCAGGCGGTGATCGGGCGCGAGGCGCGGGAGCAGCTCGCGGCCGCCGAGGGCCGCCTGCCGGAGGTCGTCGTCGCGTGCGTCGGCGGCGGGTCGAACGCGATCGGCATGTTCGCGGGCTTCGTCGACGACGCCGATGTGCGACTGGTCGGCGTCGAGGCCGCGGGCGCCGCGTCGCTCGGAACGGGCCGCGCGGGCGTGCTCCACGGCGCGCGCTCGTCGCTCCTCGCCGACGAAGACGGCCAGGTGCTGGACGCGCACTCGATCTCGGCCGGGCTCGACTACCCGGGCGTCGGCCCCGAGCACGCGTACCTGCGCGACTCGGGGCGCGCCGAGTACGTGTCTGCGACGGACGAGGAGGCGCTGGCCGCGTTCCGCGACCTGGCCCGGACGGAGGGAATCATCCCCGCGCTCGAGCCGGCGCATGCCCTCGCGCGCGCGCGCGAGCTCGACGAGGAGCTCGTCCTCGTCTGCCTCTCGGGCCGCGGCGACAAGGACCTAGCCCAGGTCCTCGGAGGGTGAGGGGCGCTGGAAGTCCAGGAAGCTCGAGGCGTAAGCGGTCACGAGCGCGAGCGCCGTCAGCATCTCGATCATCGTCGCGGCCCGGGCGCCGCGCGAGCGAGCAAGGATCTCCCCGGGCGGCGAGACGAACGCGGTCGAGCCGGCCGTGTAGAAGAAGTCCGCGAAGCGCGGGTTCCGGTCGAGGCCGGTGAAGTAGTCCCACGCTGAGGCGCGGCGGCTGCGCGACGACATGGAAGCGCTGCACGCGCCCGGGATTCGCGCTTGAGCCGGAAACGCCTCGTGATCTACCTGATGAGCGGCCCCGAGACGCCGGAGCTCGCCGAGGCGGCGGTCGCCGGCGGCGCCGACCTCATCGAGTTCGGATTCCCCTTTTCCGATCCCCTCGCCGACGGGCCGGTCATCCGCCGCGCCGCCGAGCGCGCGCTCGCGCGCGGCATGCGCACGCGGGCCTGCCTCGAGTGCCTCGCCGCGACGCGCGAGCGCGTCCCCGACACACCGCTCGTTCCGATGACGTACTCGTCGCTCCTCGAGGCCTACGGCTGGGAGCGCTTCGCCGCCCACGCGCGCGCGGCCGGCGCGACGAGCCTCATCGTCGTCGACCTCCCGGCCGGCGAGCGCCCCGAGCTCCGCCGCGTCCAGCTCGTCGCGCCCACGTCGACCGACGCGCGGATCGCGCTCGCGGCCGCCCAGACCGACGGCTGGCTCTACCTCGTCACCGTCGCGGGCACGACCGGCGCGCGCCGCGAGCTCTCACCGGCGCTCGCCGGCCTCGTCGAGCGGACGCGCCGCGCCACGCAGCTCCCCCTCTACGCGGGCTTCGGGATCTCGACACCCGAGCATGCCCGCGCAGCGGCCGAGCTCGCGGACGGTGTCGTCGTCGGCTCGCGCGCAGTGGAAGTGGCGGAGGATGGGCCCGCGGCGCTCGGCGCCTACGTCAGCTCGCTCCGCGCAGCGCTCTAGCCGATCCGCGTGGCCGCGTAGATCGCCTCGCGGAACCGGTCGCCGAGCGGGTCGAGCGCCAGCGCGAACACCGGGATCGGCTTCCCGCGGACGTACGACGCCGCGAGGTAATCCCCGAGCATCGCCCCCAGGCCCGTGTCCGGAAGCGACGAGATGGCCATCGGCTCGGCGTTCAGGCGCCGCGGCGCCGTCCACGTGCGACCGCCGTTCCGGGACGACGCGAACACGGCGTAGACCCCATGGCATGTCTCCGAGGAGCACGACTCCGGCTGCGTGTACGCCACCACCGCGAGTCGGCCGGTCGCCCGCGGGTCGACTGCGAGCCCGGGCACGAAGACCTGCTGGTCCGACGCCGGGTCGACGAGCGGCACGCGCTCGGCCGGCGTCCATGCGAGCCCGTCGCGCGAGCGCGCGACGACCATGTCGTCGTCCGAGCAGTCCTCGCGGAAGCGGCAGTCGCCCCAGACGACGTAGATCGTGCCGCCGGCGTCGGCTGCCGCGCCGGGCAGCGTCGGAGCGCGAATCCCGCGCACGTCCTCGGCCTGCACGCGCGCCACCGTGACCGGCGCGGAGAACGTGCGCCCGCCGTCGGTCGAGCGCACGGCCTGGATCTGATTCGCCGCCGGGTCGGCGTAGTGCTCGCCGCCGGCCGCGAGCTCGTAGACGATCACGAGCGTCCCGTCCGGCTGCACCACGGGCTGCGAGCCGTTCTCGAAGCCGAGGTCGGTGCCCGGCACGCTCTCGACCGGCGCCGACCACGTCAGCCCGCCGTTCGTCGAGATCCGTGTCCGGATCGTGGACGAGCGGACGTCGAGGTACGAGAGGTAGCAGTGCCCGCGGAACGGGCTCAGCGAGCCGTTGTCGCACGTGACCCACTCCTTGTCGTCGTCCTCGGACGGGTCCGCCGCGGCCACGACCGGCGCGCTCCACGTGAGGCCGTCGCGCGAGCGGCTGACGAGCGTGCGGACGCGGATCTCCGACTCCGCCACCGTCGCGATCAGCCAGGTCCCGTGCTGCGCGTCCCAGGCGACGACGGGATCGCTCGCCGATGGCGCGTCACCCGCGGGGCTCGACACCGTCGTGAGCGACGGGAGGTAGCCGGAGCGCCAGTGCGCACCGCCGTCCTTCGAGGTCGCGAAGCCGATCCCCGAGGCGCCGCCGTCGACCATCCGGCCGGCCTGGAACGCGGTCACGATCGTCGAGCCGACGGCGAAGCTCGACGGCTCCACCTGCGTCTGGTGCTGCCCGTCCTCGTCGGTGAACGGGTCGCGTGAGAGCCGCCGCGTGACCGTCTCGCAGCTCGCGCCGACCGCGTCCTCGAGGTCGGCGACGGCGAGGTCGCGGCCCGCGCCGCAGCGCACGACGTCGCGCACGCCGTCGTAGTCGGCCGCCAGGCGGTCGTCGCCCGCGCCGCCGATCAGGACGTCGCGGCCGGGGCCGCCGTCGAGGAGGTCGGCTTCGCCGCGGCCGTCGAGGGTGTCCGCGCCGGCTCGTCCGAAGATCGCGTCCACACCCCGCGTCCCGACGAGGCGGTCGGGCCCGAGCGTGCCGCGGATCGTCGCCGCGTTCGCGGAGCCCGCGACGAGCAGGGCCGCGGCCGCGAGGAGAGCGACGCGCGGGGACACGTGACGACGGTACTCCGATTCCCGCGCGGGGTCGAGGTTTCGCCGCTGCTCAGCGGGAAGAAGCGCGGAAACGAAGGAGGACGACATGGCGAAGGACCACGGGCCGAGCGTCAAGGACGACGAGCAGTACGAGGCGCTCCGCCGCCAGGGCGAGAGCAAGGAGAAGGCGGCGCGGATCGCGAACGCCGGCAGCCGCAGCTCGACCGGCCGCAAGGGCGGCAAGGCCGGCGACTACGAGGACCGCTCCAAGGAGGACCTGATGCAGAAGGCGCGCCAGGTCGGGATCGAGGGCCGCTCGAAGATGAGCAAGCAGGAGCTCATCAGCGCGCTCCGGAACCATTGACACGCGCGAGGAGGCATCGCTTGCGATGCCGCTGTCAGGACGTACGGGCTTCGCCCGTGCGTCCGTCTGAAATGACCGGTCGAGGCCGTCGACCATGACACGTCGGCGATATGTGTACGGAGCGGCGCACGAGCAGTTCCCGCCCGACGACCTGCTGCGGCAGGCGGTCGAGGCCGAGGACGCGGGCTTCGACGGCGTGGCGTGCAGCGACCACTTCCAGCCGTGGTGGGAGCCGGGCGAGTCCGGGATGGCCTGGGTCTGGCTGGGCGCGGTCGGCCAGACGACGCGGCGCGTCTCGATCGGCACCGCCGTCACCCCGGCGCTCAGCCGCTACCACCCCGCACTCGTCGCGCAGGCCTGGGCGACGCTCGAGGTCATGTTCCCCGGCCGCACGTTCCTCGGGATCGGCTCCGGCGAGTCGCTGAACGAGAGCCCGCTCGGCCTCGACTGGCCGCCGCCGGGCGTGCAGCTCGCGGCGATGACCGAGGCGCTCGAGCTGATCCGCCGCCTCTTCGCCGGCGAGCGCGTCACCCACGACGGCCACTTCCGCACGAAGGACGCCTACCTGCACACGCGGCCGGAGCGGACGCCGCCGATCTACGTCTCCGCGTTCCACGAGGGCGCGGCCGAGGTCGCGGCTCGGCTCGGCGACGGGCTCTGGACGCTGGCCGACCCGGAGCAGGCACCGGAGCTGATCGAGACCTACCGCGCCGCGTGCGAGGACGCCGGCAAGGAGCCGGGCGAGATCGTCCTCCAGGCGCAGTTCTCGTGGGCCGAGGACGACGACGCGGCGCTCGAGGGCGCGCGGGTCTGGAAGGGCGCGCAGCCGGACGACTTCTACACCGACGACTGGCACGACCCGCGCGCGATGCAGGAGCACGCCGCGGCGACGGTCACCGACGAGGAGCTGAAGGAGGCCCTGATCGTCTCGGCCGATCCCGACGAGCACGTCGAGCGGATCAAGGAGGTCGAGCAGCTCGGCGCCACCGCCGTCGCGCTGATGAACGTCTCCGGCGCCGACCCGCACGGGGCGATCGCGACCTACCGCGACCACGTCCTCCCGCGGCTGCGCTAGAGGCCGCAACCGAAACAGCCCTCCGAGCGTTGCAGGAGAACCGATGGCAATCGCCGTTCCTCATCGCAGGATCGGACGCGTCGACACCACTCGGCGCGGCTACCTGCGGCGGGACGTCGGGCTCGTCGGGCTCCTCTTCGCCTCGCTCGGGTCGATCATCGGCTCGGGCTGGCTCTTCGGCGCGCTCTACGCGGCGCAAGTAGCCGGCCCCGCCGCGCTCGTCTCGTGGGGCCTCGGCGCGGCCTTCGTCCTGATCCTCGCGCTCGTACACGCGGAGCTCGGCGGCGCGTACCCGGTCGCGGGCGGCTCGGCGCGCTTCCCGCACTACGCCTACGGCAGCGTGATCGGCTTCGGCATCGGCTGGATCGCGTGGGTCGGCGCGGTGACGACGGCGCCGATCGAGGTCGAGGCCGCGCTCCAGTACGGCACGCACTACATCAGCTGGCTGACGAAGACCTCCGGCGGCGAGACAGTGCTGACGGCGCAGGGCTACGCGATCGCCGCCGTGCTGATGCTCGTCTTCACCGTCGTGAACATCCTCGGCGTCGCGAAGCTCGCGAAGTCGAACAACGCGATCACGGTTTGGAAGATCGCTATCCCGGCGATCGCGATCGTCGCGTTGATGATCACTGTCTTCCACGGCGCGAACTTCCACGCCGCCGGCGGCTTCAACCCCTTCGGCTGGCACGGGATCTTCTCCGCGATCTCGACCGGCGGCGTGATCTTCGCCTATCTCGGCTTCGAGCAGGCGATCCAGCTCGGCGGCGAGAGCTCGAACCCGCGGCGGAACATCCCGGTCGCCGTCATCGGCGCGATGCTGATCGGGATCGTGATGTACGTCCTGCTCCAGGTCGCGTTCATCGCCGCGCTCTCCCCCGGTGACCTCGCGCACGGCTGGGCGAAGGTAGGGACGAAGGCGCTCGTCGGGCCGTTCGCCGGCCTCGCGAGCGCGGTCGGCCTCGGCTGGCTCGCGATCCTGCTGTACGTCGACGCGGTCATCTCGCCCGGCGGCACCGGCCTGCTCTACACCGGCACGAGCTCGCGCCTGTCGTACGCGCTCGGCCGGAACGGCTACATCCCGTCGTTCTTCGCCTGGCTCTCCGACCGCGGCGTGCCGCTCTTCAGCATCGTCACGAGCTTCGTCGTCGGGATGGTCATCTTCCTCCCCTTCCCGGGTTGGCAGCAGCTCGTCGGCTTCATCACCTCGGCCACCGTGCTCGCGTACGCCCTCGCGCCGCTCGCGCTGAGCGCCCTTCGACGGCAGGATCCCGAGCGCGACCGGCCGTTCCGCCTGCCGGCCGGCGATGCCTTCGCGATCGCGGGCTTCATGGTCGCGAACCTGATCGTCTACTGGGCCGGCTGGAAGACGGACAAGCGCCTCTTCCTCGCGATCGCGATCGGCTTCGCGATCTTCGCTTTGCATCACGCGCTGGCGGACGAGGACCGCAAGCCGCGCCTCGACCTGCGCTCCGCCTCGTGGTTCCCGATCTACATCGGCGGGATGGCGATCATCTCGTGGCTCGGCCAGTTCGACGGCCGCTCGACGATCCCGTTCTGGTGGGACCTCGCGATCGTCTGCGCCTTCAGCCTCGGGATCTACCTCTTCGCGCTCGCCGTGCGTCTGAGCCCGGAGGAGTCGCAGCGCTACATCGGCGACCTCACCGAGGAGGACCGCGAGGAGGCCGAGGAGCTGCACGAGGCGGCGCCTGCCCGCTGAGCCGCGGCTCGGCCCGATAATCCCGAGGTGGACGAGCACGAGTCGCTCCGCGGCCACCTCTTGATCGCCTCGCCGGCGCTCGTCGACCCGAACTTCCGGCGCGCCGTCGTGCTCGTCACCGAGCACACCGACGAGGGCGCGATGGGGCTCGTGCTCAACCGGCCGACCGAGGCTACGGTCGTCGACGCCGTGCCGCCGCTCGAGGAGCTCGTCGAGCCGGGCGCCTGCGTGCACGTCGGCGGACCGGTGCAGCCGAGCGCAGTCGTCGTGCTGGCGGAGTTCGGCGACCCGGAGGAGTCGGCGGCACTCGTCATCGGCGACGTCGGCTTCGTCCGGGCGGACGTCGAGCCCGGCGCGCTGCCGGAGTCGACTCGCCGCGCGCGCGTGTTCGCCGGCTACGCGGGTTGGGGCGAGGGACAGCTCGAGACGGAGCTCGAGGAGGAGTCGTGGATCGTCGAGCCCGCGCTCGTCGAGGACGTCTTCGCCGAGGACGCCGAGGAGCTCTGGGGCCGCGTGCTGCGGCGCAAGGGCGGGCAGTACGCGGTCGTCGCGCTCATGCCGCCGGATCCGTCGCTGAACTGAGAGTCGACCCTCAGCGTGTCCGGGAGCTCCTCCCGCCCGGGCATGCCGTCGTAGTCTCCGGGGCCGTGGCGAGCGAGACGCCGACGGTCGTGGTGGACGCGGAGAACGTGCGCCGCTCGATCTGGCCGAACGTCTCCGGCGTGCGGCTCGTCGAGCTCGTGCGCCGGTGGGCGGAGGAGCGCGGCTACGACTACCGCGTCGTCTTCGAGGGCGAGGACGAGAGCGCCGACGACCGCATCGTCCGCGAGACGGCGGAGCTCGACCGCTACTGGCTCGTCACCTCCGACCGCGAGCTGCGGGAGCGCGCCGGCGAGCGAGCGGAGCGCGTCGTCGGCGGCGGCGCGTTCGTCCGCGAGCTGCTGGACGGCTAGTCCTTGTCGCCCGTCGAGGACTGGTGGAGCGAGGAGCCGCGCCGGCCGCCTGCTGTGTACGCGTGTGTGCTCGCGAAGCGTCGCTTCTGGCGGGACGAGCAGCGGCGGCTGATCGCGACCGAACACGACCTCGTGGTAGTGGCACCGCTCCTCGAGCTCGAGGAGGAGCTCGCCCACGGGCTCGTGCTCGTCCTCAGCCGGATTCCCGCGGCCCGCCGGAGAGCATTCGCCGACGCCTTCTACGAGGAGCGAGCTCGTAGCCGCGTCCACTCCATCGGCCGGCCAAGCCCCCTTGCGACCGCGGCGGCGGCAGCCCTGCTCGTCCTCGAGCTGGCAGGCGAGAAGCTCGACACGCCACGGATCCGCGACCTTCTCCAGGGCGCCGCCCAGGGAGACGATCTCACCCGGACGCCGCCGCCCGCGCTCGCCGAGCTCCGGAAGGCCGTGGCGCGCGTCCGCATGGACGTCGAGCTCGAAGATCCCGCGAATCCGCGCGGCGCCGCTGCTCTCGCAGTGGCCGAGGTGCTCGATCCTGCCGGCGAGGTCGTCGCCGTCCAGGAGGTCGTCGCGCGCGCCGCCTGGGCAGCCGTCGAGACCTGGCCGCCGCCGCGTGTCGTGGCCTTCATGCTCCAGCTCGACTGGATCTTCGCCGGGAACGACGAAGGCCCCGATACGGGGCCTTCTCAGTAGCGGGGGCGGGATTTGAACCCGCGACCTCCGGGTTATGAGCCCGGCGAGCTACCTGACTGCTCCACCCCGCGGCGCGGGCGGCAGTATAGCGCGGCGGTAGCATCGTCCGCGATGCTCGTCTTCGTCTGGATCGCGCTCGGGATCGGCGTTGTCGCCGCCACGGCGGGCCTCGTGGTCGCCGCCCGCGCCGGCCTCCACGCCTGGCGCACGTTCCGCAGCGCGGCGAGCGCCGCCTCGGACGCGCTCGCCGACCTGACCCAGAAGCTCGAGCGGCTCGCCGACTCGGCGCCCACGCACGGGCGCCAACTCGAGCGATCGAGCGGCCGCCTCAAGGTCTCGCTCGCGCGCTTCGCCGTCCTGCGCTCCGCGCTCGACGAGGCGACCGACGTGGTCGCGCCGCTCCGGCTCCTCTACCCGCGGAAATGACCCGGGTCGCCGCGGTCGACCTGGGGACGAACTCGACGCGTCTCCTCGTCGCCGACGTCGAGGACGGGCGGGTCGATGAGCTCGACCGCGAGACGGTCATCACTCGCCTCGGCGAGGGCGTCGACCGGCGGCGGCGCCTCCTGCCGGTACCGATCGCACGCGTCCGCAACACCCTCGTCGACTTTCGCCGCCGCGCCGAGGAGCTCGGCGCCGAGCGGACGCTCCTCGTCGCGACGAGCGCCGTCCGCGACGCCGAGAACGGCGAGGCGTTCCTCGGCGAGATCGAGTGGAGCTACGGCTTCGACACCGAGCTCCTCTCCGGCGACGAGGAGGCGGCCATGACCTTGCGAGGCGTGTCCATCGGCCGCGAGCTCGAGCCGGGGACGCTCCTCCTCGACGTCGGCGGCGGCTCGACCGAGCTCACGCTGCCCGACTTCCGCATCAGCCTCGACGTCGGCTCGGTGCGGCTGACGGAGCGCTTCCTCGCCAGCGATCCACCCACCGCCGACGAGCTCGAGGCCTGCCGCGCCGCCGTCCGCTCGGAGCTCGAGGAGCATGCGGCCGACCTCGACGTACAAGAGGCGATCGGCGTGGCCGGGACGATCACGACGATCGCGGCGCTCGAGCTCGGCGGGTACGACCGCGACCGCGTGCACGGGTACCGGATCGCGCGCGAGGGGGCCGAGCGCCAGCTCGAGCGGCTGGCGGCGCTCCCGCTCGAGGAGCGGCGCCGGCTCCCTGGCCTCGAGCCGGCCCGCGCGCCGGTAATCGTCGCGGGCGCCGCGATCGTCGTCGAGGTCCTCCGCTGCTTCGACCTCGACGAGCTCGAGGTGAGCGAGAACGACATCCTGACCGGCGCCGCGCTCGCCGCCGCCGAGCTGCCCGAGCGCGAGGAAGGCGACGCGCCGCCCGGCGCGTATACCTGCTGCTGATGAGCACGGGCGAGAAGCGAATCTTCGCGTTCGTCTGCGTCAGCGGGCTCGCCTACCTCGTCCTGACGGTGCTGAACCACTCCGTCGACGCTGTCTGGTTCGACGTCGTGCGCGGGGCAGTCGGGGGCGTCGCCTTCCTCGTGCTCGTCTGGCTCGGACTCGCGCGCGCACGACAGGAGCCGGCCTACGGCCGCTACCTCACGTATGCGAGCCTCGCCTTCATTCCCTGGTTCGCGCTGATGTTCGGGCTCGCATTCGTCGTGCCCGAGGGCTGGGTGTTCGTGTACGCCATCGGCGGCGTCGCGGTGCTCGCGCTGCTGGCGCGGCTCGCGAAGCGCCTAGCGGGACCTGGCTAGCGCCGCCCGGGTGACCCGAAGCGGCTTCATCGCGGCGGTCAGCCTTCTCAGCTCCGCCGCGATCGGAGCCGGAATCCGGTACCAGATGCCTCGTTCGAAGCGGCCGAGATCGACGCCGTAGCTGAGGAAGCGGTCAAGCCGCGCCGACGCGGCGATCCCCGTGACGTAGCCGTTCCTGAACCGCAGCTCGAAGGCAGGCGCGCCGAGCCGCGGCCGATCCGCGACGTGGGCGGCCTCCCGGTCGAAGTAGTAGAACCTGCCGAGGAGCGGCAGCACGGCGCGATTCGTGATCGCCACGCAGCGGCGCGCGTTGCACACCCGCAGGTCGCCCGGCCGGAAGTCCTTCGCGCTCGCAGCGGGGATGACGGCGAGCGCTGCCACCGCGAGCAGGGCTGCGACGATGCCTCGAACCGTCACGACCAACCTACGCGTCTAGGAGCTCTTCGGGTTCCTCCGGCGGCTCGTCCTCGGCGAGGCGGCGTCGCAGCACGGCGCGCGAGAGGACGCCGACGAGCCGGCTGTCCTCGACGACCGGCACCCGCTCGAGGTCGTGCTCCTCGAGGAAGTGGAACGCGTCGTCCACGTCCATGTCCGAGCCGATCGTGTAGTTCGGCGGCTCGACGATCTCGCCGACCGCCGTGTCGCGCGGGTCACGCCCCGCGGCGACGACCTCGCGGACGAGCGTCTTCCGTGTGACGACGCCGACGAGCGCCTCGTCCCGGCACACGAAGACCGCGCGTACCTCCGGCCGGAGCAGCAGCTCCCCCGCCTCCTGCGCAGTCGCGTCGGCGGCGAGCGTCCGCGGCTCGGGCACCATCGCCTCGCGAACCAGGGTCACGGATAGATCCCCCGCGCCTCCAGGGCGCCCGCGACCTCGCGGATCCCGGCGACGAGGGCCGCGCCCCGGAGCGTCAGCCCGTGCTCGTGCGCCAGCTCCCATACGCGATCGAAGGCGTCGCTCAGCTTCTCCGAGAGCCGAGCACGGATCTCCTCGCGCGTCCAGAACAGCCGGCCGAGGTCCTGCACCCATTCGAAATACGACACGGTCACGCCGCCGGCGTTCGTGAGCACGTCCGGGAGGACGAGCACCCCGCGGTCGGCCAGGATCGCGTCCGCCTCGACCGAGGTCGGCCCGTTCGCGCCCTCGGCGATCAGCGACGCCTCGACCCGGCCCGCGTTCTCGCCTGTGATCTGGTCCTCGCGCGCGGCGAGCACGAGCACGTCGCATGGAAGTTCTAAGAGCTCGGCGTTCGTCAGCCGCTCGGCGAGGTCCCAGCCCTCGAGCGAGCCGTGGTCGTACGCGAAGGAGCGCAGCGCCTCAATGTCGAGGCCGTCCGGATCGTAGACGCCGCCGGACACGTCCGAGACGGCCACGACCGTCGCGCCCTTCTGCGCCAGCTCGTGCGCCGCGATCCCGCCGACGTTGCCGAACCCCTGGACGACGCAGCGCTGCTCGTCGACCCGCCGCCCGAGCTTCTCGCAGGCACGCTCGACGACCATCACGACGCCGGCGCCGGTCGCCTCGGGCCGGAAGAGCGACCCGCCGAGCGCGACCGGCTTGCCGGTGACGATCTCCGGCACGGCGTAGCCCTTCTGCATCGAGTACGTGTCCATCATCCACGCCATCGTCTGCTCGTTCGTGGCCATGTCCGGAGCCGGGATGTCCTCCTGCGGGCCGATGTACGGGAGCAGCTCGGAGGTGTAGCGCCGCGTCAGCCGCTGGAGCTCCGCCGTCGAGAGCGTGCGCGGCGCGCAGCGGACGCCGCCCTTCGCGCCACCGTAGGGGAGCCGCAGGAGCGCGCACTTCCACGTCATCCACATCGCGAGCGCGGCGCACTCGCCGAGCGTCACCTCCGCGTCGTAGCGGATCCCGCCCTTCGTCGGCCCGAGGACGCTCGAGTGCTGCACGCGATAGGCGGGGAAGACGCCGAGCGTCCCGTCGTCGAGCCGGACTGGGCAGCTGACCATGAAGGCCCGCTCCGGGAAGCGCAGCCGCTGCGCCACGTCGGCCTTCACGCCGGCGCTCGGGAGCGCCTGCTCGAACTGCGCGAGCGCCGTCCGGAAGAGCGGCGTATCCCATTCGAGCGGCGCCTCGGCGGCCGGATCCTCGACCCTCGCCACGCGCCGGAGTCTAGTTCGCGCCCCCTTCGATCGATTGCTCGTGCGACATTGAGCTTTGTTCCTCCCCGTCATAGACTCGGCCCAGATTTGCCGCCGACATAAGGAGGAGCCATGGCGAACGGCCATGTCCCACTCGAGGGGAGTGAGCGTCAGCCTCTTGCCGACGCCCGCAGGATCGGCCCCGTTCCCTCCGACCAGACTGTCCGCGTCACCGTCACGGTGCGCCGCCGCCCAGGCAGCAAGCTGCCGTCATTGGACGAGCTCGCGGCGACGCCGATCGCGGAGCGCCACGTCCTGAGCCGGGCCGAGTTCGCGGAGGAGTACGGCGCCGATCCCGCCGACCTCGACAAGGTCGCGCAGTTCGCCCAGGAGCACGGGCTCGAGGTGCTCGAGAAGAGCCCGGCGAAGCGGACGGTCGTCCTCCAGGGGACGGCTCCTGCGATGAGCGAGGCCTTCAAGGTGGAGCTCGCGATGTACGCCCGCGGCGACCAGGAGTACCGAAGCCGCGAGGGGAGCATCCAGATTCCGGCCGAGCTCACCGACATCGTCGAGGCCGTCGTCGGTCTCGACACCCATCCGATCGCGCGGCCGCATCTCCGCCGAGCCGACGAGGGTGGAGGTCTCATCTCCGCGCACGCGGCGGCCGACGGCTTCTCGCCCATCGAGATCGCGGAGCTCTACGACTTCCCCGCCGACCTGGACGGCAGCGGCGAGACGATCGCGATCATCGAGCTCGGGGGAGGCTTCCGCGACGAGGATCTCGACACGTACTTCAGCGAGCACGGCGGGCGCCGGCCGACGGTGACGGCGGTCGAGATCGGAACCGCGCAGAACTCGCCGAGCACCCCGGACTCCGCCGACGGCGAGGTCATGCTCGACATCGAGGTCGCCGGCGCCGTGGCTCCGGGCGCGAACCAGCTCGTGTACTTCGCCAACAACACGACGCGCGGGTTCCTCGGCGCGATCCAGGAGGCCGTCCACGACGAGCGCAGCCCGTCCGTGATCTCGATCAGCTGGGGCGCGCCCGAGGACGCAGGGGCGTGGACGCCGACGAACCTACAAGCGTTCGACGAGACGTTCCGCGAGGCCGCCACGGTCGGTGTGACGATCTGCGTCGCGGCCGGCGACAACGGCTCCACCGACAAGATCGACGACGGCCGCCAGCACGTCGACTTCCCCGCTTCGAACCCGTTCGTGATCGCCTGCGGCGGCACGCGCCTCGAGGCATCGAACGGCACCGTCACGGAGGAGGTCGTCTGGGAGAACATCGGCGCCACCGGCGGCGGGATCAGCACCGTCTTCGCGCCGCCGCCGTCGTACCAGGACTCGGCGAGCATCGATCCGCCGGCCAACCCGGGGCAGGCTCCTGGCCGGGGCGTGCCGGACGTCGCCGGCAACGCGGCGCCCGACACCGGCTACCAGGTGCGCGTGGACGGAGAGGACACGGTGATCGGCGGGACGAGCGCCGTCGCGCCGCTCTGGGCCGGGCTCGTCGCGCGCCTGAACCAGAGCCTCCGCCCGAGCATCGACCACCCGGTCGGCTTCCTCAACGCGGCGCTGTATGCGGCGCACGACGGGTTCAGCGACATCACGCAGGGGACCAACGGGGCCTTCCGAGCGCGCGAAGGCTGGGACGCCTGCACGGGCCTGGGGCGGCCGATCGGAGCGAAGCTCCTCGAGGCTCTGGGCGGACCGGTGGCCACGACCACGCAGCAAGGAGGCGCTTCGAGCTACTCGTAGCGCCAGCGCGGTACCGATCAGGCGGCGGCGTCACGCCGGAACCACGTCTGCGTGACGTCGAAGCCCCAGTGCGCCGTGAGATCCTCCGGCGGCTGGATGTTGCTGTGGCCGTACCGCCAGACGGTCTCGCGGGCGTCGTCGTGGACGCGGTGGATCTCGACGCCGCTCACCGCGCCCGTCCGGTTCGGGTCGTGCTCGTCGAGGTAGGCGAAGGCCGCGTCGACCGCCTCCAGGTAGTCGGCGGAGACGAACCGCACTCCGAGGTCGAGCGCAGGGGTGCCCTCGAGGATCTCGTGGACCTCGTAGGCGGGCTGCCGGGCCGCACGGCGGAGATGATCAGCCATGCCTTGCATTGCCCTGTCCGCTCATGATCGGCGCGGCGCGCGGCTCCGCGCAATCACCCCTCCGAGGGGGCTTGATAGCTCTCACGCTGCTCGCATTCGCGGCGGCGTCGTGCGGATCGAGCCGGGTGCCGGGCCGCCCGGCGGCGCTCACGTACACGCGTCTCGCCGGCAATCACGGGTCCGTGTGGATCGCCGACGCGGACGGCTCGCACGCGCGCAGGGTCACCGCCGACGGCGACGACGGGCGCCTCTCGCCGGACGGCCGCCGGCTGACGTTCGAGCGCGACGGCGCGCTCTTCCTCGTCGACCTCGTGCAGCGGAGGACACGGGCGCTCGGCCGCACCTCCGGCAACGAGCGCTGGGCGCCGACGGGCGCCCGACTCGCCGTCTCCCAGCCGGACGGCTTCTTCCTGGTGGACGCGGCCTCCGGGAGACGCACGAGGCTCCTCTCTACCCGCGTCTCCACGTTCGACTTCACGCCCGACGGACGCTCGATCGTGCTCGCGCGCGGCAAGGGCGGCGAGTACCTCGACTTCCGCCGGAGCGACCTCTTCCTGCTCCGCGTGCCGAGTCACACGCTCGAGCGGCTGACGCGCGACGGGCGCAGCAGCAGCCCGATCGTGAGTCGCGCCGGGATCGCGTACGTGCGCTCGAAGGAGGCCCGCGTGGCGTTCGAGCTCTGGCTGATGCGGAGGAACGGCAGCGGGCGGCAGCTGCTCGCGCGCTGCTGCGAGACCAAGTGGTACACGACCCACGCGGGCACGATCCACGGTTTCGTGCCTGTCGCCTCGTCCACCGACGGGACGCATCTCCTCGCTTGCCAGCCCTGGGAGGGCGGGTGCTATTCGGTCGCGATCAACCTCCCGGGCGGCCGCCGGTACACCTTCCCCGAGACGACGAAGCTCGGCACGCCGAAAGAGAGCGCGGAGGCCCTCGACCTGACCCGCGACGGCCGCACCGCCCTCGTCCTCGTCAGCCCCTGGGACGACGAGCCCGGCCCGAGCCTCCTCTACTCCGTGCCCTTCGCGGGCGGCAAGCCGAGGCTCCTCGCGCGCGACGTCGTCTTCGCACGCTGGCGCAGCTAGCTGCCGTAGGCGACGCGGACGTCGCGGACGGCACCGTTCAGCACGAGCTGCACCTGGTCGCCCGGGTCGAGCGAGAACTTCGGAAAGAGCTTCGTGTAGAAGGAGCCGAGCCGGAAGTCGACCTCGCCCGTGCTCACCTTCGTCGGGACGATCCCGATGCACGAGGTGTTGTGGAGCGCCGCGAAGGCCGTGCCGGCCGACCAGCCCTTCGTCAGGTCGTTGAGGTTGAAGAGCAGGCCGTAGTCGGAGCCGTAGTCGCCGCTCTCGGCCGGACAGCCGTCGTGGCCGATCGGGCTTCCGCTCGGGCTCTTCGCCGGCAGCGGCGAGAGCCCGCGGCCGTGGACGACGATCGTCGGGTCGGCCGGCTTGCCGCGGAACTCCACGGAGCTGATCGACGGCACGAGGTGCGGGGTGATCGTCGCGCGGGCCGACGCACCGCCGAACCGCATCGCGAGGGTGACGACCGGCACGCGGCTCGGGTCTCGCGCCAGAGCGCGGCCGGCGCTCGTGAGGCGCACTCGGAGCGGCGTGGATGCGCCGGCTCGGAGCGACTGGTGGACGGAGAACACCGTCGCGGCGGCGGTGCCTTCGAGCTGCCGCGCGCCGGCCGTCGCGGTCACGTTCAGCGTCCCACCGGTCGGCGAGAAGATCTTCGGCGTCGTCGAGGACGAGAAGCCGTCCGCGAGCGACGTCCACCAGCCGGCGAGCATGTCCTTGACGGCGAGGAGGATCTGCTCCCCGACCGATCGGTTGGGCACGCCGCTCCAGATCCCGATGTCGAGCTCGCCGTCGAAGGTCGCCGTCGTGCGCGCGAGACCGAGGCCAGGCTGCAGGGTTCCGGTCCAGCGCTCCCGCCGCGGGCCGCTGCCCCACCCGGTGAAGATGCTGATGAAGTAGCGCTTGCCGGGATCGGGCGACGAGAACGTCGGCGACTCGCACACGTCGTTGAACGGATTCCCTCCCGGCCGGACGACGAGACCGAGGCCCTTCGTAATCGGAGCCGTCGCGGCGATCGACATGACCTTCCGGCTGTTTCGCACGGCGCCCATCGGCAGTGGGTAGCCGGGCCGGTAGGACATGGTCGCCGAGCAGTCCTCGTCCGCGTTGGCGGGGTTCTCGTCGTCGATGCGGCCGAGGACGTAGCCGTTGTGCGATGTGCAATGCAGCGCGGTGCCGCCGGGCGGGTCGCCCGGGTAGCGGTGCTCGCAGCTTGCATACCAGACCATCTCCTTCGAGTCGCGGTTGGCGAGCGAGAGGCCGCGCGTCGTCTGCCCGTAGAGGAGGTCGACCTGGAACGCGCTGCCCGACCACCAGTAGTCGATGTGAGTCGAGGTCCTCTGCGCGCCCGCTGTACCGGCCAACATCAGCACCACGAGCAACGCGAGAAGCGTGCGAGACACGCGCATCGCCACGGGCGACGCTATCCGCCTCGCGTGCTGCGGGTCAACCGAGAAGCGTCAGTCGTGTAGGCCCCCCCGCAGCGATGACGACGACCGAGCCAGCCACGAGCGCCGGCAAATGTGCCGGGGGCGGGAGTTGAACCCGCACGGCCCGAAGGCCACCCGATTTTAAGTCGGGCGCGTCTGACCGATTCCGCCACCCCGGCGAGCGCCGAGGATATCGGTCGCCGGGTGTCAGTCGCGACCGAAAAACTCGTTGACAGTGTTTGGCGACCGTGGCACGCTCGTCGTGTGTCGGCGGACGTCTTCATCTCGCATTCCACGAATGACGCCGGCGCCGCCCGCGAGGTCTGCGACGCCCTCGAACGGGCAGCCGTTACGTGCTGGATCGCGCCGCGCGACATCGAACCCGGTCGATCGTGGCCTGGGGCGATTGTCGAAGGGCTCGATGCAAGTCGCGTCGTCATCGTCGTCGTATCCCAAGCCTCGATCGAGTCAGACGAGGTTCTTCGTGAGGTAGAGCGGGCAGCGACGGCGCAGAAAACCCTCGTCCCACTGCGAATCGACGCCCATCCGCTGTCAGGCGGGCTCGCGTTCTTCCTGTCTTCGAGGCAGTGGTTCGACGCCGCGAGTCCTCCGGTTCAGCCGCGGCTCGACCAACTGGCGGAGGCCGTTCGCTCCATCCTCGGAAGGACTGTGGCTCCCGTGGCCGCCCCACCGCCCGACCCCGGCCCACCTGAGGTCGACATCGACGACTGGGGTCGATCAGGCCGACGCCGAAGTCGCTTCGCTCGCATATTCGACGACCGATGACGCGCGGGAATAGGAAGGAGTTGCTTCGATGGGAGAAGAAGGCGAAAGACTCGAAAGCGAGGTCGTGACCGAGGCTCCTCTCGGCGAGGAGATACCGGGATCGGGCTTCCGGCCCCCGTATGCCGGTTCAGGCTCACCGACGGACGGGGCGCGCCCGTCGGAGAGCTTGATCGCCCGGGCGAAGGCGAATGACAAAGAGGCGCTGACGACGATGTTCGCTCAGTTCCTGCCCTCGGGCGAGCAAGTCGGCGATTGCTACTACCTGGGCGTGCTCGGCTTCTGGGGAATCGGCGCGCACAGCTTCGCCGCCGTCACGGCTCGACGCGTGGCCACGCTACGCATCTCGCTGCTCGGCGGGGTCTACTACCAGGAAGGTGCGCTGGAGTACGTGAACAGCGCCGCCGTGCACCAGCCCTCGATCGTGTCGCTCTACCTCGCGTTCGCGCGGTACGCGATCCTCGCCCTCATCGTCGTCATCTGGGTCGGTGCCGCCACGGGCGCGCTCGCTGCGTTTGCACTGGCCATCGTCGCGGTGTTGTTCGTCCCGGTGTACGTCCGTTACTACTACCGCCGCCACAAAAGCGGCGTCGTGCTTTGGATCCGTGAAGGCATCTCCGTCGACGCGTTCATCGATCGCAGCCGAATGCTGCTGGCGAACCGGCTCTACAGGGAGTGCATGAACTTACGAGAGGAGCGCTTACGGGCGATGGGCAGGCCGTGAACCGGCCAGCCGACTACTGACCCGGCTGTAAGAACGACTTCGGGTAGTGCTCGGGCCCGTGGTAGCGGAGGGCATCGCGGAACTTCGTAAAGCCCTTCTGGTTGAAGTGGGTGCACTTCGAAAGGTACGTCCATGCCTCGACGGCGATCTTGTTCCCGAGCTTCGGGAACGGCGCCACGAGCAACGCGTTGTCGTCGCTCCGGTAGAAGGCGTTGATCTTGTCGACGTCGGAGCGCGGAACCTTCGAGCCGTACTGGATCACGATCCCGCCGTGCTCGAGGTTGTGGATCTGCTGAATCTGTCGCACCGGCTCCGAGTAGTCGTTCCAGATGACCCACTGGAAGTAGTGCGGCCCGCTCGTCGCCGGGAACGAGTTGTAGTGGAACTTGTAGTTCAGCGGCACGTGGTTCCGCGGCTGCGCCGGATAGTGGTTGAAGGTGCAGCCCGCCGCGAGCATCGCGCTCTTCGCCGTGGACGCGTTCGCCGCCCCGCCGCCGCGGGTGAGGGCGAGCGCCGCGACGACGATCGCGAGCGCGAGGATCCCGGAGCCGCCGAGCGCGTACAGAAGGAGGCGCTGGCGGCGAGGGTCGGAGCCGGTCGTCGACGTCGCAGTGCGCCGCTTCGGCGCCTGCACGGGTCTAGGCGGGGCCGGAGTGCGTGTCTTCTTGGCCACGAGCGGCTAGCGATGGTAGCGGTCCCGCGTCGAGGGCCGGCCGTTTCTCTGCAGCGCGCGGGTGTGGCATGGTTTGCCGGTTCAGCGCCAGCTGACGCGTGCATGAGAGGAGGACCGCATGGGATGGCTTGACAAGCTCCTCGGGCGGACGAAGAAGGCGGCAGGTGACGTCACGGGCGACTCGTCCTTGCGACACGAGGGCGAGCACCAGGAGCAGGCGGCCGTAGCCACCGACCGCGCGGAAAGCTACGAGTCCATGGCGCAGCAGGAGCGGACCGAGGCCGCGGAGCACCAGGCTCAGCAAGAAGAGCAGCACTGACTGACGGAGCCGGGGCCGGCCTTCGCGCCGGCCCCGGCTCCGTCCGAACCCCTCTCTAGCGTTTGCAGACCATGCTCCTTGCAGCGGTTCTTGTCGTGCTCGTCCTCGCGCTCGCCGCGGCCGGCGGCGTCCTCCTCATGCGCCTGCTCCGCTCGGAGCTCTCGGCGCAGCGCGCCGAGACGCGCGAGGAGCTCGCGGCGCGGAGCTCGGAGATCAGCCGCCGCCTCGAAGGCCTCGACGGGCGACTGCTCTCGACGCAGCAGAGCACAGGCCAGACCGCGACGCAGATCGTCGACAGGCTCGGCGAGCTCGGCCGCACCTCGGCGCAGATGCTCCAGCGCGCGAACGACCTCGCCCGCCTCGAGCAGGCGCTGCGGCCGCCGAAGGCCCGCGGCGGCGTCGGCGAGCTCCTGCTCGCGAACGTGCTCCGCGACAGCCTGCCGGCGGAGGCCTACGACCTCCAGCACACCTTCCGCACCGGCGAGCGCGTCGACGCGGTCGTACGTGCGGACAAGCTCGTCCCGATCGACGCGAAGTTCCCGCTCGAGAACTTCGAGCGGCTCGTGAACGCCGGCGACGACGGCGAGCGCGAGCTGCACGAGCGGGCGTTCGGCCGCGACGTGAAGGTGCACGTCGACGCGATCGCGGCGAAGTACATTCGGCCGGCCGACGGCACCTTCGACTTCGCGCTCATGTACCTCCCGTCGGAGTCGATCTACTACGAGCTCGTCTGCGGCAAGACCGGCGGCCTGTACGCCTACTCGCTCGGCAAGCGCGTCTTCCCCGTCTCGCCGAGCACGTTCCACGCGTACCTGGCGATCATCGTGCTCGGCCTGCGCGGCCTCCAGATCGAGCGGCACGCGCAGGAGGTCATGGCGTACTGCGCGCAGCTCTCGAAGGACTTCGGCCGCTTCCGTCAGGACTTCGACGTCGTCGGCAAGCACATCGGAAACGCGGCCTCGAAATACAGCGAGGCCGACCGCCGCCTCGAGCGCCTGGAGACCCGCCTCGAGCAGGCGACCGAGGCGACGGAGCTCGACGAGCCCGCGACGGCGCAGGAGCTGCCGCGCGCGCTCGACGCCGCCTAGCCGGAACGCTGACGCCGGCGTCGCACGCCGAACGCGACCCAGCCACCGACGACGACTCCAACGGTCACGAGCAGCGCCCCGGCCGGGTGGCGGCCGCCGTCCGGGTCGGTCGTCACCAGAAGCCAGAGCCCCCAGCAGACGAACAGGAGCGAGAGAACGAGGCTCAGGGCATCCGCGCCGAGGCGCAGCACGCTAGAACCGGAGCAGCGCCCCGATCCCCTCCACCGGCTCGAGGTCGTGGTGCTGCCGCACCGCCCAGGCCGAGCCGCCGTGGGTCAGAGTTCGCTGGAGCGCGAGGTCGAGCCCGTCGTCGCGGGCCTCGAACGGGGTCCCGTCGAGCGGGCATTCGCCCGGCTCGGCCGAGGCGCGCCCACACTTCGGGCACTCCCACGCCGGCCGGTGGGCGTCCTCCTGGAAGAGGAGCGTCTCGACGCGGCCGTCGGAGGCCGACTCGAGCGTCTCCCCCCACCCAGCCGCGGCGCGGCCGCCGCGGCCGGCCTCCTCGCGCCAGCGCTCGAGCTTCTGCTCCTCCCGGCGCGCGCGCGCCTCCTCGAGGACGGGCTTCACGACGGCGAGGAGCTCGGGCGGGCCCGCGTGCGCCTCGGCCTGCGTCCAGCCCACGACCGCGCTCTCGACCTCCTTCGAGAGCAGCCGCGCGAACTCGGCCCGCGTCTCCTCCGATGAGACGACGACGACGTCCGCGCCGCTCCGCCGCTGGAGCGCGTCGAGTTCCTCCGCGACACCGCGCAGGTGCTTGAAGACGAGGTTCTCGATGTGCCGCTGGTAGCGCGCCTGCGACCAGCCGCCCTGGTCGTGCCGGCCCGGCTCCTCCTCGGTGCGGTCGACGACCTCCCGGAGCCGCCCCGCGCGCAGCCGGAAGAGCTCGCCACGCTCCCGCCCGACCACCGCGACGATCGCGCCGTCGCGCCCGACGAGCGACGCGAGCGGCGCCAGGCTGAACGTCGGCCCAATGCCGACCGAGTCGCGGACCGGCTCGGGCAGCGGCAGCGTCCGCCAGACGCGGTCGAACCCGGCGCAGAAGAGCGCGAAGCCGCGCGCGCCGTCGCGGTTGAAGTCGGTGTCGAAGAAGCGGCGGATGCGCTCGAAGTCGGCCTTGAGCCCCTCGCGCTCCTCGTGCGTCAGGCGGTCGCGCTGCGCCGCGTAGCGCTTCTCTGCCGTGTCGAGGAGCGAGTTGATCTTCGTCGACATCTCCGGGGCCGTCGCCGCATAGGTCGGGTCGAGGTCGAGGAAGATGCTGATCGCGCAGCCCTTGCGGGCGCGGAAGCCGGCGAGGTCTCGAAGCTGGTCCCAGCTGACGGTTGCCGCCACGTAGCTCTCCTTTCCCGAGGCCGGGCATTCTAGGCGTGTGCGTGTCTACACCATTGGCCATGGCACGCGGCCGCTCGAGGAGCTTCTCGAATGCCTGCGCGGCGCGGGTGTCGAGACGCTCGTCGACGTCCGTCGCTTCCCCGGCTCGCGCCGGAACCCGCAGTTCGGGCAGGCGAGGCTCAGCGAGGCGCTCGAGGCCGAGGGGATCCGGTACCGCCACGCCGTCGAGCTCGGCGGGCGCCTCTCCGGCGAGCCCGGTGAGGAGCGGTTCGCCTGCATCCGCACGGCCGCGTTCCGGAGCTACGCCGCGCGGATGGGCCGGCCGGAGTGGCAGGAGGCGCTCGCGGCCGCGCTCGCCGAGCCCGCGCCGTGCTTCATGTGCGCCGAGACGCTCTGGTGGCGCTGCCACCGGAGCCTCATCGCCGAGCTCCTCGCCGCGCGCGGCCACGAGGTCGTCCACCTCGTCCGGCCGAACGAGCGGCGCCCGCACAAACCCGCCGACGACGCCGACTACCGCGACGGAAAACTGTTCCTTTGCGGGCATTTCGTGGCCTGAAGGGAAGCTTCGACCGGCCGATGTCGTTGAATACCATGTGCGCGGGCCCGCCCCGGGCCTGCATGTTTTTGGAGGAACAGTGGAAGAGAATGGTGTGCGCGAGGTGATCATCATCGGCGGAGGCCCTGCCGGCTACACCGCCGCCCTGTACGCCGCGCGCGCGAATCTGCATCCGCTCGTGATCGAGGGCTTCCAGTGGGGAGGCCAGCTGATGATCACGAGCGACGTCGAGAACTACCCCGGGTACCCAGAGGGGGTTCTCGGGCCGACGATGATGGAGGAGTTCCGGCGCCAGGCGGGCCGCTTCGGCGCCGAGTTCGTGACGGACGACGTCACGCGCGTCGACTTCTCCGAGCGGCCGCTCAAGGTCTGGGTCGGCGACGACCTCTACACCGCCGAGGCGGTCATCGTCGCCACCGGCGCGAGCGCGCGGAAGCTCGGCGTGCGCGGCGAGCGCGAGTACCAGGGCCGCGGCGTGACCTACTGCGCGGTCTGCGACGCCGCGTTCTATCCGGAGAAGGAGGTCGTCGTCGTGGGCGGCGGCGACTCGGCGATGGAGGAGGCGCTCTTCCTGACGAAGTTCGCCCGGAAGGTGACGATCGTCCACCGGCGCGACGAGTTCCGCGCCTCGCCGATCATGGTCGACCGGGCCCAGGCGAACGAGAAGATCGAATTCGTCCTGAACGCGGTCGTCGAGGACGTCGTCGGCGACGAGCGCTCGATCAACGCGCTGCGGCTGCGCTCGACCCTGGACGACTCGACGTTGGAGCTGCCGGCCGACGGGCTCTTCGTCGCGATCGGCCACGATCCGAGCACGAGCCTCTTCCTCGACCAGCTCGACCACGACGAGGCGGGCTACCTCGTCACCGAGCCGGGCTCGACGCGGACAAACGTCGAGGGCGTCTTCGCGGTCGGCGACGTCGTCGACCACACGTACCGGCAGGCGATCACCGCGGCGGGCTCCGGCTGTATGGGCGCGCTCGACGCGGAGCGTTTCCTCTCCGAGCGGCACGGCCACCCGGAGGCGGCGCTGGCCGCGCCGCGGGCGGAGGCGGCGGAGGTCTAGCCCGAGTCGCGTCGAACCTCGGCCGGGTGGCCGAGTGGATCGACCTGCTCGATCCGACGAAGGCGGAGCTCGACGCGGCGCTCCCGGTCGCGGTCCACGACCGGGCGCTTCAGCTCCTGTGCGCGCCTGCGCGCCACGACGACGAGCCCCGGCCCCGTCTCGAAGGGCACCAGGACTACGTCTTCGGCGTCATCCTCGTGCCGGTCTGCATCCGCGAGGAGGACCGGGTCTTCTACCAGGAGGTGGACGTCGTCGCGACGCGCGAGCGGCTCGTCACCGTCCGCAAGACGCCGGAGCGCGGCTTTCCCTTCGACCCGTCGGATGTGGTTGCGGTCGCGAGCACCGATCCCGCGCTCTCGACGGGCGAGATGGCGCAGCTCCTGGCCGACCTCGTCGCCGAGGACTACCTCAACCTCGTCGACGCGCTGAACGACGAGATCGACGAGCTCGAGGACGGCGTCGAGCGCTGGCCGGCCTCGCAGATCCGCGACCGGATCTCGCGTTTGCGCCACGACCTTCTGCACGTGCGGCGCACCCTCGCGCCCACGCGTGACGCGATCCGCCGCATCGTCGACCGGAGGATCGACCTGACGGACGGCCACGAGCTCTTCACCCGCGACGTCGAGATCGCCTTCGGCGACGTCTACGACAAGCTGCTGCGCGCGACGGACGGGCTCGACCTCTCCCGTGACCTGCTCGCGAGCGCACGCGACTACCACCAGGCGAAGATCGCCAACGACCAGAACGAGGTGATGAAGACGCTCACCGTCATCGCCTCGGTGCTCCTCCTCCCCACCTTCATCGTCGGCCTCTACGGCCAGAACTTCCGGCACATCCCGGAGCTCGACTGGAGCTTCGGCTACTGGTGGGCGTGGGCCTTGATCCTCGTCACGACGGCGATCCAGCTCGGGTTCTTCCGCTGGCGCGGCTGGATCGGCGGCGACCCGCTCGGGCGGCCGAAGCTGCCGCCGCTCCGCACCCTCGACCCTCGGCAGCTCCGCAGCCTCAGAGGCGTGCGGCGTCGTTAGCACAAGCTGACTCTGGACGTGTCGACTGATCGTTTCAGTCGGAGGCGCGGGCATGGCCCGCACCTCCTGAGGCGGCACCGCAAGCGGTGCCGTGGCTAGCCTGCGCCGGTGCCGTTCTTCATCTGCCCGAACTGCAAGGAGCGCTCGGTCGACCACGACCGGCTGGAGGAGCTCGACGACATCCCGGTCGCGTGCCACCACTGCGGGTTCGGCTTCCTCTTCGAGCTGATGGACGACTACTACCCGGCGCCGAACGCGGGCCTCGTCGTCTGCGACCAGGAGGGCCGGGTGCTCGCCTGCGGCCGCGGCGTCTTCGAGCTGACCGGGTACTCCGAGGGCGCGCTGCTCGGCCGCGACGTCGTCGAGGGCCTGGGGCTAAGCGGCTTCGCGCCGGAGCGGAACCCGGCGCAGCTCGCGCTCGAGTGGGGCGTGCGGCGGCTCGGCGAGCAGCTCGAGCTCAAGACCCGCGCCGGGGTCATGAAGCCGGTGAAAGGCGACTTCTTCCCCGCTTACGACTCGGACGGCGGGCTGCTCGTCGCACTCGCGCCCAGGTAGCGAGCGGGAGGTAGACGGCCACGGTGCTTCCGGCCACGGCCGCGCCGGCCGCGACGTCGGCGTAGTACGAGAGATAGAGCCCGCCGAGCGCGCATGCGACGGCGACCGCGGTCGCCGCGAGCATCATCGCCGGCACGCGGCGGGCCGCGAGCCGCGCCGTCGCGGCGGGACCGATCAGCGCGGCGAGGACGAGCAGGTTCCCGAGCCCCTGCACGCCGACCACGATCGCGCCGGCGACGAGCGCGAGCAGGCCGAGGTCGACGAGGAGCGGCCGCGCGCCCAGGCTGCGGGCGCTCCCGCGGTCGAAGCCGGTCGCGAGCAGCGGCCTGTGGAGCGCCGCGAGCGCGGCGAGGCAGACCGCGGCGAGCGCGCCCGAGGCGGCGAGGTCCCCGCGCGTCACGCCGAGGAGATCACCGAAGAGCAGGCCGTCGAGGCCCGGCGGCGAGGCCGGCGTCAGGGCGAGAAGGACACCGAGCCCGAAGAGCGTCGTGACGACGATCGCGACCGCGGCGTCGCGACCGATCCCGGGCAGGCGTGTCGTGAGCGCGACCGCGGCGGCCGCTCCGAGCACGCCGCCCGCCGCGCCGAGGAGGAGCGGCAGCCCGAGCAGTGCCGCCGCCACGAGCCCGGGGAAGAGCGCGTGCGCGAGCGACTCGGCGCTGTAGGCGAGCTCGTAGAGCACGATCCAGCAGCCGAGCACGGCGCCGACGAGGCCGACGAAGAGGAGCTCGAGCAGCGCCCGCTGCATGAACGGGTGCGACCAGGGCTCCCAGACGGCGTGCATCAGTGATGGTGCGGCGGGAGCACGGCGGCCTCCCCGGGGAGCGTGACGATCTCGCCGCCGTAGGTCGCCTCGAGCACCGGCCGGGTCAGCGTCTCCTCCGGCGGTCCGAAGGCGATCTGGCGCCGGTTCAGGCACAGGACGCGGTCGAAGCGGCGCGCCTGCTCGAGGTCGTGCGTCGCGACGAGGAGCGCGCGGCCCTCGCCCGCGAGGTCGACGAGGAGCCGCTCGAGGAGCTCGGCGCTCGTCTGGTCGACCCCCGAGAACGGCTCGTCGAGGAGCAGCACCGGCGCGTCCTGGACGAGCGCGCGGGCGACGAGCACACGCTGGCGCTGGCCGCCGGAGAGCTCGCCGAACTGCTCGCCGGCGAGGACGGTCAGGCCGACGCGGTCGAGCGCGGCGAGGGCGGCGCGGCGCTCGACGCGCCCGATCGGCCGCCACCAGGGCACGCGCGAGAGCGTCCCCATCAGCGCGACGTCGAGCGCAGAGACCGGGTAGTCGAGCCGCGAGCGCTCGGTCTGCGGGACGAAGCCGAGCCGGGGCGGCCGCCGCACGGAGCCGCGCAGCGGTCGGAGCTCGCCGAGGAGGACGCGGAAGAGCGTCGACTTGCCGCCGCCGTTCGGCCCGAGGACGCCGATCCGCTCGCCCTGCTCGGCGTCGAAGGTGACGCCGCTCAGCACCACCGGGCCGCCGTACGAGGCGGCGAGATCCTCGACGCTCAGCGGCACCGGAGCCGCCCTCCGCTCAGGCCGCGCACGATCGCGTCGGCGTTCGCCTGCTCCATCCCCAGGTACGTGGCTCCGGCGGACCCGGCCGGGCCGAGCGTGTCCCCGTAGAGCGTGTCGTGCGAGGCGGCGCCCGTCTCGCGGGCGATCGTGTCCGCGAGGCGCCGGTTGAGCGAGCTCTCCGGGAAGACGGCGCGCACGTGCTCGCGGCGGATCAGCCGGATGAGCCGGGCCGTGGCGCCGGCGGAGGGCTGCGCCTGCGTCGTCTGCGACGGGATCACGGCGCCGACGACGTCGAGCCCGTAGCGGTGCGCGAAGTAACCGAAGGCGTCGTGGTCGGTGACGAGCTTCCGCTCGCTTCGCGGCAGCCGGGAGAAGCACGCGACGAGGCGCGTGTCGAGCGTGCGCAGGCGGCGAAGATAGGCGGCGGCGCGGCGCGCGTAGGCGGCGTGGTGAGCCGGATCGACCGCCTCGAGCATGTTCCGGATCCCGGCCACCGCCTCCTCGGCGTTCCGCGGGTCGTGCCACCAGTGCGGGTCGAAGCGCGACGCGTCGGGGCCCGACGTCTCGCCGCGACGCGGGAACGGGATCTCGTTCCCGAGGACGACGACGGCGGGCTTTCCGCCCGCCTGTTCGACGACCTTCGCCATCCAGTGATCGAGCTCGTCGCCGTTCTCGAAGACGACCTTGGCGCCGGCCGTCGCCTCGACGTCCTGTGGCCGCGGCTCGTACTCGTGTGGATCGGTGTTCGGCCGGAGGATCTGGTGCACGGCGACGTCGCCGCCGCCGACGGCGCGTGTCCAATCGGCGATCTGGGTCGTCGTCGCGACGACACGGAGCCCGCTTCCGCCGGAACTTGCCTCGCAACCTGCCAGGACGAGCACGGCGAGAAGCGGCAGGCCCAGCCGTGCGAGGGCCGCCGCCGCGAAGACGCCTCCGGCCAGGACGGCGATCGCGGCACCCGGCGGCACGTTGAGCTCGACCGAGAGCCAGAGGCCGACGACGCCCTCGGCGGCCGCGAGCGCGACGCTGGCCGCCTGCCAGAGGAGCAGCCGCCGGAGCCAGAGTCGCGTCGTGGCCGCGGGGACGACGAAAAGCGCGGCGGCGAGCAGCGCGCCGACCGCGGAGAGGGCCGCGACGACGGCGAACGCGACGGCCACGAGGAGCACCGTGTCGAGGAGCGCGGCGCGGACGCCGAGGCTCCGGGCGGTCTGCCGCTCGAAGCCGGTCGCGAGCCAGCGGCGTCCGAGGATCGCGCTCAGCGAGAGCGAGAGCACGGCGGCGATCGCCGCGAGCCGGACGTCGTGCTCGCCGACGAGGAGGAGGCTCCCGAAGAGGAGCGTCTCGACGTTCGCGCCCGAGTGGAAGACGTCGCTCGCGAGGATCACGCCGAGCGCGAGCGCGCCGACGAGCGTGAGCCCGGTCAGCGCCTCGCGGTCGCTCTCGCGGCGGCCCGCGAGCCCCTCGACGCCGACGGTGTAGGCGGTCGCGGCGAGCGCGGCCCCGGCGGGCGCGGGCCAGCCGAGGCCGGCGGCGACGACGAGCCCCGGGAAGGCCGCCGTCCCGACGGCGTGGGAGAAGAAGGCGAGGCCGCGCAGGACGATCCAGGTCCCGAGAATCCCGGCCGGAATCGAGAGCAGGAGCGCCTCGACGAGCCCACGCTGGACGAAGGCGTAGTGGAATGGCTCGAACACTGAGCCGCTAGACGAGAATGATTCTCGGTCGCATCTAGCGGCTAGGATAGGTCGCGTGACCGAGACAGGTCAAACGGCGGCGGCAGAGCTCGACGAGCGCATCGCCGCGACCGGCCTGCGCGTGACGCGGCAGCGGCTGCGCGTGCTCGAGGAGCTCGCGCGCGAGCCGCACGACCTGACGGCGCAGGACCTCTTCCGCCGGCTACGCGACGACGGCGAGAAGATCGGCCTCGCGACCGTCTACCGGACGCTCGGCAGCCTCGTCGAGCACGGCGTCGTGGACACGCTCGCGCACAGCCCGGCCGAGACCTGCTACCGGCTCTGCAGCGACGCGCATCACCACCACCTCGTCTGCTCCGAGTGCCACCGCGTGGTGGAACTCGGCGAGTGCGGCATCGAGCCGTGGCTGGAGGCGGCGGCCGCGCGGGAGGACTTCATCCCGACGGCCCACCGGCTCGAGATCGTCGGCGTCTGCGCCGCGTGCCGCTCCTAGCGGCGCAACGCTAGCTCGCGCTGCACTCGTACTCCACCGAGACGGTGCACCCCAGGATCGTGACGCTCTCGGAGCCGCCCCAGCGGATCGGCGGGCGCGACTCGGCGGGCGCCACGCTTGCCCCGGCCTTGGCGGACGTGCACGAGACCGAGACGTTCGTGATCTTGCAGCTCGCCCTCGCTCCTGCCGCGGCGGCGATGGTGTCGCCCCGCGACTCGTGGGACTCGAGGACGGCGGCAATGACCTTCTTCACCAGCTCCGGGTCGCGGTCGCCCGCTTTCGTCAAGGCAGCGATGCCGTCCGCGATCTGCGCGATGGCGGCTTCACGGTGGTGGCTCATCTCACCCTCCTCTGACGACATGCGGGAACTTACTACCGCCGCACCTCCTCAGACACGGCTCGAAGGGCAGAGGTCGTTCACCACGCACTCCTCGCAGAGCGGGCGGCGCGCGTTGCAAACCCGCCGGCCGTGCCAGATCAGCAGGTGCGGGAAGCGACCCCACTCGTCGGGCGGGACGAGCTTCTGGAGGTCGCGCTCGATCTTCACCGGGTCCTCCTGCTTCGTCAGGCCGAGACGCTGCGAGAGCCGCCGCACGTGCGTGTCGACGACGACGCCCTGCGGGTTGCCGAGCTCCGCGGCGACGACGTTCGCCGTCTTCCGCGCCACGCCGGGCAGGCGCACGAGCTCCTCGATCCGCCGCGGCACCTCACCGTCGAACTCCTCGATCAGCATCCGCGCCGTCCCGCGGATCGCCTTCGCCTTCTGGCGGAAGAAGCCGGTGCGGTAGATGTCGCGCTCGAGCTCCTCGGGCGGGACGGCGAGGTAGTCCTCGGGCCGCCGGTACTTGCGGAAGAGCGCCGGCGTGACCTGGTTCACGTTCACGTCCGTCGTCTGCGCCGAGAGCATCACCGCGACGAGCAGCTCGAGCGGGCTGCCGTGCCAGAGCGCGATCTTCGCGTCCGGATGTGCGGCCGCCAGGCGCTCGATGATCGGCCGGATGCGCGCCCGCTTCGGGCCGACGCGCTTCCGCGCCTCACGCACATAGCTGCGGGCCATGCGGGGACGGTAACGCCCGCCCCCGCACGACACGCGCTTCCTACGCCAGCGGCTCGCCCGTCTCGAGGAGCGTCTTGAGACCGCTGAGCACGTACATCCAGCCGCCTGCAACGCTCTCCGCGGTCTTCGGAGCGCCTTCGAGCTGGTCGTGGGTCACCGTAAGTCGCGAGACGCCGCCTTCCTGCTGGTCGATCTCCCACGTCACCCGGCTCGTCGCTTCCTCGGCGAGCTCGGAGTCGTAGAGCGCCCGCCAGCCGTGCACCAGCCGGCGCGGAGGGTCTTCTTCGAGAATCGCTTCGTCGCCCCAGAGCTGCCCTTCCGGACCGAAGGCGCGACGTCGGCCGTTCGCGAGCTCGACCCGGGACGCGTAGAAGTACTTCTCGGTGAACTCCGGATTGGTGATCGCCTCCCAGATCTGCTCGGGCGTCGCCTTGATGAACACGCTGTAGACCTGGGTGGCGGTCGCGGTCATCGTCGTCATGCTGGTTCCTCCAGTCTCGTCTTGAGCTCGGCGAGCGCGGACGCGCGCCGTGCCGTGTACTTGTCGATCCACCGGTCGTGGATCAGGCGGATCGGAACCGGATTCAGGAAGTGGTGCTTGCTCCGGCCGACCTTCCGGGTGGTGACAAGGCGCGCGTCCTCGAGCACGCGGAGGTGCTTCATGACGCCGAAGCGGGTCATCTCCAGCTCGCTCTCGAGCTCGGTGAGCGTGCGGCCGTCACGCTCGAAGAGGCGGTCGAGGAGGAGCCGCCGCGTGGGGTCGGCCAGGGCTCGGAACACGAGGTCGTCATCGTCCGGCACCTCCGCACAATACGTGACCATTCAGTCACATGTCAAGCCAGTAGCCTGCGCGCCGTGCCGAAGCTCCACCTCATCCGCCACGGCGAGACGGAGTGGAATCGCGACGGGCGGATCCAGGGACACAGCGACCCGCCGCTCTCCGCCGCCGGCCGCGAGCAGGCGGAGGCGCTCGCCGAGCGGCTTGCCGCCGAGCCGATCGGCGAGCTCTGGTCGAGCGACCTGCGCCGCGCGCTCGAGACGGCGGAGCCACTCGCGGCCCGACTCGGGCTCGAGATCCGCGTGAGTCCCGCGCTCCGTGAGCGGAGCTTCGGCGTGAACGAGGGCCGCGTCGCCGCCGAGGTCGCAGCCGAGCTCGGCACCGTCGCGGGCACCGCGTGGCTCGGGCCCGACGACCGGCACCCGGAGGGCGAGAGCCTGCGCGAGCTCTACGAGCGGATGGCCGCGTTCCTCGACACGCTGCTCGCGGAATCGCCGGCGGACGAGATCGCGTTCGTCACCTCCGGCGGGCCGATCCGGATGGCGAGCGCCTACCTTGCGCGCGAGCCGGTCGAAGCCGTCGTCTGGGCAGCGGTCGAGAACTGCAGCGTCACAACCGTCGAGGTCTAAGCAGGCGACGCCGACGCAGGATCTCGCGTGCGGCATTGAGCCCGGGCGTTCCCATCACGCCGCCGCCGGGATGGGCGGCGGCACCGCACAGGTACAGGCCGCGGAGCGGCGTGCGGTAGCTCGCGTAGCCGGTGACGGGACGGAAGGCGAAGAGCTGGCCGGGCGTCATCGCGCCCTGGAAGATGTTTCCGCCGGTGAGGTTGAAGACGCGCTCGAGGTCGGGCGGCGCCAGGACCTGGCGGTCGAGGACGGCGTCCTTGAAGTTGGGCGCGTAGTCGTTCAGCACGTCGAAGCAGCGGTCGGCGAAGGCGTCACGTTGCTCGTCCCACGAGCCGTCGCGAAGGTCGTACGGCGCGTACTGCACGAACATCGACATCAGGTGACGGCCGGGCGGCGCGACCGTCGGGTCGACCGCCGAGGGGATGGTGCACTCCAGCACGGGCTCCGCGGAGGGGCGGCCGTACTTGGCGTCGTCGAACGCGCGCTCGATGTAGTCCTGGTCGGGACTGATGTGGATCGTGCCGCGATGCTGGGGCCCCGCCTCCGTCCCCGGAAGCGCCCGGAAGCTCGGCAGCTCGGCCAGGGCCACGTTGATCTTCACCGAGGCGCTGGCGTAGCTGATCCGCTCGACGTCCGCCACGAACGCGTCGGGCAGCGTGTCCCGCTCGAGCAGGCGCAAGAACGTCACGCGGGCGTCGGCGTTGCTGGCCACGACGGGGGCGCGATACTCCTCGCCGCTCGCGAGCGCGACGCCGACGGCTCGGCCTCGGTCGACGAGGATCCGCGCCACCTCGGCGTCGCAGCGGATGTCGACGCCGAGGTCGCGCGCGGCCGCCGCGAGTGCCTGGGTGACACCGCCCATGCCGCCGCGCACGTACCCCCACACGCCCCGCGCGCCTCCGGCCTCGCCCATGACGTGATGGAAGAGCACGTAGGCGGTTCCGGGCATCGACGGGCTCGCCGTCGCGCCGATGATCGCGTCGGTCGCGAGCGTCCCCTTCAGCTCCTCGGACTCGAACCAGCGGTCGAGGATCGGGCGTGCGGCACCGGTGAGGATCTCGACTGCCTCGCCGGCGGCGTCGCCCAGCCCCCGGAACGCGCGTCGCAACGAAAGCGCGGCCCTGAGGTCGCCGAGGCGCGGCCGGAGCAGATCCGGCGGCGTCATCGTGAGGGTGGGCTCGATCACCGCCGCCGTTCGCTCGAGCATCGCCTCGTAGTGCGGATAGCACTCGGCGTCGCGCGTGCTGAACTTGGCGATCTCCTTGCGGGTCAGCTCGGGATCTCGACCCATCAGCAACGAGCGCCCGTCGGGGAACGGCGTGAACGACGAAGGGTCGCGGGGCAGGATTTCGTAGCCGTACGAGGCGAGCTTCAGGTCGCGGACGATCTGCGTGTGGAAGAGGCTGTTGACGTAGGCGGCGGTCGAGACCTTGAAGCCGGGGAAGGTCTCCTCGGTCACGCACGCGCCGCCGACGATGTACCGCCGCTCGAGGACCAGCACGCGCAGCCCGGCACGCGCGAGGTAGCACGCGGTCACGAGCCCGTTGTGCCCGGCGCCGATCACGATGGCGTCGTACCGCGAGGAGCTCAATCGCGACCTCCGTTGGGCATGAGCAGGAGCTTGCCCGTCGTGCGGCGTGCCTCGAGATCCTCGTGCGCGCGGCGCGCCTCCTCGAGCGGGTAGCGCGCGCCGATGCGGACGTCGAGGTTCGCGTCGAACACCGCGCGCGCCCGCTCCAGGAGCTCGGCCCGCGTCGCCGTGTAGTGGTGGAGCGCCGGGCGCGTGAGAAAGAGCGAGCGGACGGCGAGGCTACCCGGCGCGAACGGCGCCGGCTGGCCGCTCGCCGCGCCGTAGAGCACCATCGTCCCGCGCGGACGCAGGGCCTCGAGCGAAGCGTCGAAGGTGGCCGCGCCGACGCCGTCGTACACGACATCGGCCTCGAGGCCGCTGGCGCGCTCGCGGAACTCGTCGTAGTCGAGGACCTCCTCGGCGCCGGCCGCGCGGGCAAGCTCCGCCTTCTCGTCGGTGGAGGTCGTCGCGAGCACCCGCCCGCCGCGCAGCCGCACGAGCTGCGTCAGGAGAAGCCCGACCCCGCCCGCGGCGGCATGCACGACGACCCGGTCGCCCTCGGCGACGGGATACGCAGCCGACGAGAGGTACTGCGCGGTGATCCCCTGGAGGAGCACGGCGGCCGCGTGCTCGTCGCTCACCCCGTCCGGAACGGGCACGGCCCTTTCCGCCGAGACGACCGCCTGCTCGGCGTAGCTCCCCGGTGCGTCGACCCACGCGACGCGCTCACCGCTATCGCGCACCGTCCCGGCGCCCTCGACGCCTGCCACGCGCGGCAGCGGACCGGCGTAGCCGGGGATCGCCCGCTCGTAGACGTCGCGGTAGTTGACGCCGATCGCGGTGACGTCGACGAGCAGCTCGCCGGGACCGGGCTCCGGCGGAGGGAGGTCCCGGAGCTCGAGCACCTCCGGCCCGCCGTGCCGCTCGATCCGGATCGCCCGCACGTCAGCCCACGGCGCTGAGCGCGCGCGGCGGCGGCGCGTTCGGAAGCCGCGGCCCGGCGCAGACGATGTCGAGCACGGGGCAGCCGGCGCACGTGAACTCGTCCGGGCTCGGCGCGAACCGGCCGGCCTGGATGGCGGCGATCGCCTCGGAGAGCTCCGCCTCGAGCGCGGGCAGCTCGTCGCCGCCGAAGGTCGTCGAGACGACCGCGTCCGGCCGCTCGAGGAAGTGGTACACGACCTCGACCTCCTCCGCTCCGACGCGGAAGCACGCGAGCGCGTAGACGAGCCGCTGGAGCCGGTAGTCGGCCTCGACGATCTCCTCGGGCGTCCCCTCGGCGAGCGAGTTCGTCTTGTAGTCGACGACGAGCGCGCGCGGACCGTCGAGATGGAGCACGTCGAGGCGCCCGTGCAGCAGGACGCCGTCGTGCTCGAACGCGAAGGCACGCTCCTTCTGCGCGTTCGGGAGCGCCGCCACGCGCCGCGCGAGCTCCGACTCGCAGTACGACGTGACGAAGGCTCGGATCAGCTCGAGCTCCTCGTCGGTGGCGCGCGGGTACCAGTCCCGCACGTCCGCGAGGTCGGGCGCGACGGGCGTCGCCAGGTCGACCGCCTCCAGCAGCCGGTGGACGGCGTCGCCGATCTCGGTCGCGAGCAGCCCGCCCTCCCCCGCTCCGCCCGCCGGCCGGCGCGCCCGCAGGCCGGCGATCCGCTCGGCATAGAAGCGGTACGAGCACCGCTCGAAGAGCGCGATCGACGTGAACGAGAGGCGCCGCATGCGGTGGAGCGGCGGCGCGGGCACCGGCTGGAGCGGCGGCAGCTCGATCCCACGCGGCGGCGGCTCGGTCGGCAGCTCGGTGAAGAGCGCGAGCTGGCCGTCTTCGTCCACGGCCACCGGCAGCGGCTCGACGGCGGGCCGGAAGCGGTCGACTCGCACGAGCAGCCGCGCCTCGCCGCGCTCGAGCTCGACCGGCTCGTCGCCCGCGCGCACGACCTCCTCCTCCGCCGCGAGCCGCTTCAGCACCCAGCCGATCGGCGTCTCGCGTTCGGCCGCACCCGCGGGATCGACCGCGCCGGAGACGATCAGGCGCTCCTTCGCCCGCGTCATGGCGACGTAGTAGAGCCGCAGCCGCTCGGCCCGCTCCTCCTCCCGCTCGGCCTCGCGCACGGCCTCGTAGTCGAAGACCGGCTTGCGGTCGCCGGTCGTCGGGTGGACGACGCGGAACCCGAAGCGTCCGTCCGGAGTCGCGAGGATCTCGTCCGCTCCGGGCGGGGCCTTCTCGCGGCCCGCGTCGGCGACGACGACGACCTTGAACTCGAGCCCTTTGGCGGCGTGGATGGTGAGCAGCCGCACCGCCTCCGCGTCCTCCTCCTCCGCGACCGCCTCGAGCTCGCGCGCCCCGAGCGCCTCCTGCTCGCGAACGAAGCGGACGAACCCTTCGACGTCGGGCCCGCGCAGCTCCTCGTACGAGCGGGCGAGCCGCATCAGCTTGCGCAGGTTGGCGTAGCGGCGCTTGCCGTCGGGCCGGGCGAGGACGGCGAGGTCGTAGTCGTGCTCGGAGACGATCTGCTCGCAGAGCCGCTCGAGCGACAGCCGCGCAGCCGCCGCCGCGAGCCGGTCGTAGCGCTGGCGGAAGGCGCGCAGGAGCCGCTCGTCGTCGGCGTCGATGTCCGGCACCGGGGCGCGCTCGATCGCGGTGTACAGGGGCCGCCGCGCGGCGTGCCGCCGCATGAGCACGAGCGCGTCGTTCGAGACGCCGACGAACGGCGAGGCGAGCACGGTCGCGAGCGCGACGTCGTCGTAGCGGTTGTGCAGCAGGCGCAGGTAGGCGAGGAGGTCGACGACCTGCTGCTGGCCGAAGTAGCCCTTGCCCGTCGCGCGGTAGGTGGGCAGGCCGGCGGCGCGGAGCTCCTCCTCGTACCACTCGGCGTCGGTGCCGGCGGCGAAGAGGAGGACGATCTCGCCGGGGGTCGCGTCGCCCGCGTCGACGAGCTCACGTACGCGGCGTGCGATGTGCCGAGCCTCCGCGCGGCGCCAGTGCTCGCCGGTGTCGCGGTAGCTCGCCCGGTCGGTGACGAGGAGCTCGACCGGGTGTGAGAAGACCGGGTCGGTGAACTCGGCTGACGCGGCGAGCGGCTGGTAGCCGTCGCCGAAGTCGGCGCCGAAGAGCTCGTTCACCGCCGCGAGCACCTCCGGCCGCGAGCGGTAGTTCCGCGTCAGCGCGAGGAGCTGCGCCGCCTGCTCGCGCCGCTCGCGGAAGACCTGGACGTCCGCGTGCCGGAACCCGTAGATGGACTGGAACTCGTCCCCCACGTAGAACACTTCCTTCGCGGCCGGGCCGCCGGCGAGGGCGTCGATCAGCTCGCACTGGAGGCGGTTCGTGTCCTGGAACTCGTCCACCATGATCAGCCGGAAGCGGAGCTGCTCGGCCTCGCGCACGGCGGCGTCGTCGCGGAGGAGGTCGCGCGCGAGGAGCTGGAGGTCCTCGAAGTCGAGCACCGACTCGCGCGTCTTCGCGGCCGCGTACTCGGCGGCGAACCGGCCGAGCAGGTCCTGGAGCAGGTCGCGGTCGCGGGCGGCGAGCTCCTCGAGCGCCGCCTGCTCGACGCGCTTTCGGGCCTCCTCGTAGGTGGCGGCCCGCTCGCCGCTCGCGCGGAACCCGCTCAGGTCGATGAGCCCTTCCGGCGCGCGGTCGAGCTCGAGCGCCTGCGCCGAGCTCTCGCGCTGGAGCTCCGTCGCAGACGCGTCGTCGGCGAGGCACCGCGCCGCCTCCTGCAGCTCGTCCAAGCGCTCCTCGAGGCTCGGCCGCTCACCCAGCTCGAGCACGAGCTCGCGTCCGGCCGAGCGGAGCGTCTCGTAGACGGCCGAGAGCATCCGCCGCAGCCCGTCCGCGCGGTAGGTCGCGAGCAGCCGCAGCCGCTCCGGGTCGCGGCCGGCGCAGAACTCCTCGAGCGCCCGCTCGAACGCCTCGCCGCGCACGACCGCGCCCTGTGCCTCGTCGAGCTCGCGGAAGCGCGGGTCGATGCCGACCGCGAACGGGTGCGCGCGCAGCAGCCGCGCGCAGAAGCCGTGGATGGTCGAGATCCACGCGCCGTCGAGCTGCCGCGCGAGGTCACGCCGGTCGCGCTTGACGAGCTCCTCGCGGATCCGCCGCCGCAGCTCGCCCGCCGCCTTGCGCGTGTACGTGATCACGAGCACCGAGTCGACGTCGATCCCGCGCTCGCACACCGCGCGGACGAAGCGCTCGACGAGGACGGAGGTCTTGCCCGTGCCCGCCCCCGCAGAGACGAAGACTTCGCCATCCGCTTCGACGGCCGCAATCTGTTCTGGATTCACGCCCGCGCCACCCGGCACATCGGCCACACGTCGCACCAGGCCGGACACTCGCCGCCCTTCGGGTCGTGGCGCACGTCGCCGGCCTGGATCCGGCGCGCGTAGGTCGCGGCCCGCCTGCGCGCGGTCTCGATCCGCGCCCAGAAGTCCTCCTCCTCGAGGTAGTCGCGCGTCGAGAAGTTGGGCACGTCCTCCTCGGCCTCCTTGCGCAGCATCCCGCGCGTGGCGCGCCGGCCGGCGAGCGCACGGTAGACGCCGCCGAGCGGCTCGATCCCGACGAGGTCGCGGAGCACGAGCATGTAGAGCGGGATCTGGAGCCGCAGCTCCGTCTCGATCGCCTGCGCCGAGTGGACGCTCTTGCCCGACTTGTAGTCCTGGACGATCCCGCGCGCGGTGAACGGCGCGACGTCGACGCGGTCGATCTTCCCGGAGAGGTAGAGGCCCGGCTCGAGCTCGAGGCCGCGCTGGAGCTCCGGCGCCGAGCGCTCGGAGCCGAACGAGACCTCGAGCTTGCTGGGGACGAGCGCGAGCTCCGAGCGCGCCTCGACGCGGACGAACTGCTCGAGGTCGCGCCAGAGCGTCTCCTCGAGCTCCGCCGTCTCGATCTCTGTCAGCTCGAGCCGCACGCCGCCGCGGAGCGCCTCGTCGAGGCAGCGGCGCAGGAAGCCGACCGCGTCCTCGACGCGCTCCGGCGGCACGCGCTCCGAGCCGAGCTCCTTCGGCAGGCCGGAGTAGAAGCGGAAGAGCGTCTGGTGCGCGACCTGGCCGCGCAGCATCGCGTCGGCCTCGGCGTCGATTGTCTTCGGGTCGACGACGCGCTCGAAGAGCCACGCGGACGAGCAGTCGGCGAAGCGCTCGAGCTCCGTCGCGCCGAAGACGGTGCGCGCCCCGAACCAGGCGCGGACGGCCGGGTTGCGGAGCGCCGTCGGCCGGTCGAAAGCGTGGCGCGCGCGGCGCAGGCGCCGGCTCCACTCGTTCGCCTCGGCGAGCGCGGCGGCCGTGTCCGGCTCCGTCACGGCCAGCTGGGCCACGGCCCGCAGCCGCTCCCGCTCGCTCGGGGCCGACTCGAGCGGCCACGTGAGCGCCGAGAGCGCGCGACGGCGCGTCCACCGCGTCACGTCGTCCGCGGGGAAGAGGGACACGACCTCGTCCCAGAACGGGCTCGGCTCGCGCGGGCTGCCCTCGTCGCTCGCCGCCTCGCGGACGAGGTAGAGCCGGTTCGTCGCCCGCGTGCACGCCGTGTAGAAGAGGTAGCGGTCGCGCGACACCTCGTCGGGCCGCTCGAGCCGCCGGCCGAGCGCGCGCCGCCGCTCGTCGTCGAGGAACGGCGAGCCGCGGCCGCGCCGCGGCAGGCTCCCCTCCTCGAGGCCGAGGACGAAGACGACGTCGAACTCGCGCGTGCGCGCGCGCATGAGGTCGAGCACGGCGACCTGGCCCGGCTCGCCCGCCGTCGCGCCGCGCACCGTCGCCCGCTCGAGCGCGCCGACAATGATCTCCGGGCCGATCTCCTCCCGGCACGCCGCGAGCTCCTCGAGCAGCCGAAGCGCGGCGTCGTAGGCGCGCAGGTCGTCGCGCGCCTGCAGCCCGACCGGCGGCGACTCGAGGCCGTACGCGTGGCGGAGCATCGTCTCGACGAGGCGGCGCGCTCCCTCGAGCGGCGACTCGGCGGCACGCAGCTCGTCCAGCACCGGCAGCGACGCGCCGCGCAGCCGCTCGGCCTCCTCCTCGACGCGCGCCGGGTTGTCGATCGCGCGGCCGCGCAGCCGTCCTTCGACGAAGTCGACCGCGGCGCGCGTCAGCCCGGAGAAGGGCGAGCGGAGGAAGGCGAACAGGTCCTTGCGCGTCCCGTCGAGCCAGACGAAGCGGAGCACGGAGAGGAGCGCGTGGCCGAAGACGGTCTGGCCCAGGCGCAGGCGGTCCTCGACGGCATACGGGACGCCGAGGGTCGAGAGCGCGGTCTCGAGCGGCGCGCGCGTCCGGTCGAGCGCCGGACAGACGACGGCGATCCGGTCGGCAGGGACGCCGCCTCGGATCAGCTCGAGGAGCTCCTCGCCGACGAGCTCGAGCACGCCGCGGACGCCGGCACCCTCGAAGAAGCGGATCGTCCCCTCGAGCTCGGGGGGCGCGGCCGCGGGCCCTTCGAAGAGCGAGCGCTCGAGGTACGCGAGCGCAGGCGCGTGCGCGCGGGGGCCGGCGGCGGGCGGCAGCTCCTCGATGCGGCCGTCGGCGAGGCGCGAGAGGTCCTCGGCCGTCCGGCGCAGCGAGGCGAAGGCGACGCGGCCGGGCTCGTACGGAAGCGAGACGGTGACCTCTGCGCGGCCGGCGAGCGCCTCGAGGAGCGTCCATTGCGCGCCCGTCAGATCCTCGAACCCGTACGCGAAGACCGGCTCGCCGTGCCACGCGTCGAAGTCGTGGCCGAGCCGCTCCGCGGCGCGGCGGCGCCGGACGTCGCGGTCCCAGAGCTCGAGCCGGTCGAGCTCGGCGCGGTACGCCGCGTAGAGCCGCGCGAGGTCGCCGCCTACGTCGTCCGGCTCGACGAGAGCCGACTCGAGCTCGCCGAGCGTGCCGAGCAGCGCGTCCGCGAAGCCGCCGAAGCGGGCCGAGCGGCCGAGCCCGTCGAGCTGTGTCGCGGAGATCACCCGCCGCACCGCGAGGAGCCGCTGCACGTCGCCCGCGACCTTGCCGGAGGCGATCCGCGCGAAGAGGTCGTCGAAGGTGCCGATGTCGCCGCCGAGGAGACCGTGGCAGCGAGCGAGCAGCTCGCGCTCGACGCGGTCGACGTCCGGCCGCCCTGGCACGATCAGGTACGGGTCGTGGTCGAGCGCGGCCACGTAGCGGTCGAGGAGCAGCTCGACCTTGCCTGCGTTCGCAGGCCCCACGAGGAGGCTCAACCCCATCGGCCTATCGTAAGACGGGGACCTGACGCCCTAGCGTCGCGAAATCGAGGAAAGAGCGTGAAAAACGAGCGAGGCGGGTTTCCCCGCCTCGCTCGTCAAGACGTCGTTTGGACAAACGTCGGCGCCTGGGTCGCTGCGGAACGACGAAGCGCCGACGAGTCGGCGCCTTAAGCCGCTACAGCCTTCGGCTTGCGACCGCGGCGGGCGACGGCGTGGCCGGGCAGCTTCCCGGCGCAGTCGTCGCAGAGGTCGGCTTGCTTCGCTCCGCGACGCGCGTCCGAATAGGTAAGACGCAACGTCGCCCCCTTGTTGTCGCCGACTTCCTTTGCGCAGCTGTCACAAACCAGCACGGTCTTTCGAGCCAATGGTTTCCTCCTTCGCGGGGCCGATTCGCTTGAGCTTAACGGAAAAGTCCCGGCGAATCACGCGGCAGCGCGGCTGCGGCGAATTTGCCATGACCTAAGGAGGCTAAGCAGGGCCCGCTCCTCGACGTCGAGCCCGATATCACGAGCGCCGACGACGCGCAAATGGCGCGGGCGGAAATCGTCGATCGTGCGGCCGTCGAGGTACTGCTCCACGACGGCCGGGCTCACGTACGAGGCGCGGGTCACGGCGGGCGTGTTTCCGAGCCGCTCGGCGACGCGGCGCATGACCCCGGCGACCGCGCGTTTCTGGCCCATGGCGGTGTCGGGAGGGTCGCCGAGCTCGGCGAATGCGATCGCCGCCTCGAGCGTGCCGCCCCACGTCCGGAAATCCTTCGCGGTGAATTCCTCGCCCATGTAGCGCTGGATGTAGTCGTTCAGCTTGCGGCTCGTGAGGTTGTAGAGCTCGCCGTCGCACTCGTAGCGGAAGAGCTGCCTGCCGCCGCGAAGCTTCAGCAGGTCCTTCACGGCGGTCGCGATCTCCGTGTCGACGAGCGCCGTCCGCACCTTGTAGCCGTGCTTCGTCTGGAAGCGAAAGGAGACCCGCTTTCCGCGCACGCTCACGTGCCGTCTCGTCAACGTCGTCACGCCGTAGGTGTTGGACTCGCGGACATAGCGCTCGGAGCCGACGCGAAACCAGGTCAGGTTGAGGAGGCGGACAGCGATGGCGGAGACGCGATCCTGGTCGAGCGGATCGAGCGTCATGTGCTCGCCCAGGGACTGCCGGAGGGCCGGCAACCGCTCCGCGAACTGGATCAGCTTGTCGTACTTCGCCCGCTCCTGCTGCGCCCGGTACTCCGGGTGGTAGAGGTACTGGCGCCGCCCCGCCTTGTCGATCCCGGTCGCCTGGAGCGGCGCGTTCGGCCGCGGCGAGATCCAGACGTCGCGCCAGGCCGGCGGGATGACGAGCGCCTCGATGCGCGCGAGCTTCGCCGGGTCGGTGATCCGGTTTCCGCGCGCGTCGTAGTAGCGAAAGCGGCCGCGCGACCCCGCCCTCCTCCACCCACCCCTCCTCGGCATGTCGATCGCTAGTGTCCGCTGCGCCGATGCCGCAAACGATCGTGGTGCTCGACGGAGACGAGACCGGGCAGGAGCTGCTCGAGGAAGCGCTGCGGATTCTCGCGCCCGACGTCACCGGCCTCCAGCTCGACTTTCCCCACTACGACCTCTCGCTCAAGCACCGGCGCGCGACGCGGAACGCCGTCGTCCACGAGGCCGCGGCGGCGATCCGCGAGGCCGGTCTCGGGCTCAAGGCGGCGACGATCACGCCGGAGGGCCGCGACGACGTCGGCTCGCCGAACCGCATCCTGCGCGAGGAGATCGGCGGCAAGGTGATCGTGCGGACCGGCCGCCGGATTCCCGGCGTCGTGCCGCTCGGCGGCGTCCATGCCCCGATCTCCATCGTGCGCATGGCCGTCGGAGACGCGTACGGCGCGAAGGAGTGGCGCGAGGGCGAGGGCGACGACGAGGTCGCCCTGCGGACGGAGCGGATCGAGCGGCGCATCTGCCACGCGGTCGCCGAGTACGCCTTCCGGCACGCCGAGCGCACCGGCGCGAAGGTCTTCGGCGGGCCGAAGTACACCGTGAGCCCGGTCTACGAGGGCATGCTCAAGGAGGAGATGGACGCGGCGGCCGAGCGCCATCCCTCGGTGCAGTACGAGCCGCAGCTGATCGACGCCACCTTCGCGCTCCTCGTCGCCTCGAGCGGCGCGCCGCTCGTCATCCCGGCGCTGAACCGCGACGGCGACATCCTCTCCGACCTCGTCCTGCCCCTGTTCGGCTCCATCGCCGGCTCCGAGTCGCTCCTCGTCGCCTTCGACGACGACTTCGTCCCGAGCGCGGTCATGGCCGAGGCGGCGCACGGCACGGCGCCCTCGCTCCAGGGGAAGAACGTCGCGAACCCGATGGCGATGATCCTCGCCGGCGCGGCTCTCCTCGCCCACGGTGACGCAGAGGCGCAGCAGGCCGGCCGCGCGATCCGCGAGTCGTGCCTCGAGGCGGTCGCGGACGGCGTCCGCACCGCCGACCTCGGCGGTCACGCCGGGACGACCGAGTTCACGGACGAGGTCATCCGGCGGGTGCGGTCGAAGCTCGAGGTCTGGGCCGCTCTCTGAGGTTGCGCGGCGCAAGGCCGCGCACCAATGTGCGTAGGTGCGACGCGCCTTCTTCGCCCTCGCGGCTCTTCTCGCCTTCCTCTACAGCGCGTTCGTCTGGCAGGTCTTCGTCGCGGCGCTGATCCTCGCCGTCGGCGTCCGGCTCGCCTACGTGCTCCTGCGCTGGCGAGTGCGGCCGCGGCTGCTCTCCGGGTGGATCTTCGTCATCGCGCTCGGGCTGCTCCTGGCGGTCGCGGCTGGAGCCCCCGGCTCGAAGGCGCGGCGCGCGAACGCGTCAGCAGTGAGCGCAGAGGCCACACCGCGGGACCGCTGCGTCGGGCGGCTCCTCGACTGGTGGGACGAGGAGGGCGTACGCCAGGGCGCGTTGGGGTGGACGAAGCCGCGGTTCCGGGTCTTCGCGGCGCGCATCTGCCGCCGTGCCGACGAGCAGCACGTCCTGAAGGGCGACGGCGAGATTGCCCCGCGCGAGCTGCGGCGACTCTGGTTTACCTCGCTATGAAGCGCGGCGCCGAAGGTCGACGTCGCCCGCGTCGTAGGCGTCCACGAACGCGCGCACGACCGCCGGCTCGAACTGCGTGCCCGAGCAGCGGTCGAGCTCCGCGAGCGCGGCGTCGACGGTGAGCGGCCGGCGGAACGGGCGGCCGAAGGTCATCGCGTCGAAGGCGTCGACGACGGCGAGCAGGCGCGCCTCGGGCGGGATCTTCCCACCGCTCCGGCCGAGCGGGTAGCCGCCGCCGTCCCAGCGTTCGTGGTGGTAGAGCGCGCAGGCGAGGGTCGCGCGGGCCGGCGCGAGCGCCTGGACGAGCCGCGCACCGGCGACCGGGTGGTAGTGGATGTGCACGAGCTCCGACTTCGTCAGCGGGCCGGGCTTGCGGAGGATCTTCGTCGGCACGGCGAGCTTGCCGACGTCGTGCAGGAGCGCGCCGATCCGCAGCCGCGTGAGCCGCGTTTCGTCCCAGCCAAGCCGCTCCCCCACGGTGCTCGCGAGCGTCGCGACGCGGAGCGAGTGCGCGCCCGAGAACGCATCGCGCGCCTGCAGGGCTTCCGCAAGGGCGAGGAACATGCGAAGCAAGGTTCAATTCGGCGCGTCGGTTCCCTCCATGCGGCGCCGCCAGAAGTGGATGCCGAGGAAGATCGCGACGGCGAGCCCGACCGCCGCCCCGCCTCCGATGAGGCCGTACTGCGAGACGAGGTCGGCCGTGGCGCGGCCGAGGTAGTACGCAACGAGCCCGACCCCGGTCGCCCACACGATCCCGCCGAGGGCGTTCCAGACGAGGAAGCGCCACCAGTGCATGTGGCTGATCCCGGCCATCCATGCGCCGGTCACGCGCAGACCGGCGACGAAGCGCGCGAAGAAGACCGCCTTGCCGCCGTGGCGGCGGAAGAAGCGCTCCGCGCGCGGCAGCACCGCCTCGAGCCGGCGGAAGCGGACGAAGAGCTTGCGCCCGTAGATCCGGCCGATCCAGTAGCCGACGTTGTCCCCGAGGATGGCGCCGAGCGCAGCGAGGCCGACCACCGTCGCGATCGAGAAGTGGCCGCGCGAGGCGAGCACGCCCGCGGCGACGAGCGCGGTCTCGCCCGGCACCCACACGCCTGCCGACTCGAGGAAGATGACCAGGAAGAGGAACGCGAGCCCGTAGTGGTCGACGACGTGCTCCACGCCGGGGCGAGTCTACGGAGGTGCGAGCTTGACCACTGGGACCGTGGCGCTCGTCTCGGTGTAGACGTCGAAGGTGCAGAGCCGTGTCCCGACCGGACGAGGCGGCGCGGCCGGGGTCGAACCGGTCCACGTACCGGAATCGGGGATCACGACGCGGCGGTAGGCCCGGTCGTTCCTGCGCAGGTCGATCGGGCTCGTCGGGGTCCCCACGACCTCGAGCCGCAGGCGGCCCGGCCGGCAGGCGTAGTCGAGCACCCGCACGTGGCCGGCAACGCGCTGGATCCACACCGCGATCCGGACCGGCGGGTCGAGGCGCCAGAGCTGGAAGCCCTCTCCCGCAGTCCCGATCACCCGCCCGCGGAACGCGACCGGATACTGTGAGACGACGTACTCGCCCTGCGCCGGCGAGCCGTCGACGAGCACGAGCCGCCCGTCCTCGAGCGGGCCGACCGAGTCCTGCGGCAGGCCGCCCGGGATTCGCGCCGTGAGCAGGTCGTAGACGTGCGTCACGCGGCGGTTCCAGAAGAAGCTCACCCACGCCGCCGGCCAGTTGGGCTCGCCGATGTAGAGGTACGAGACCGGCCCGCGCGCCCGCTCGTCGATCCAGCGGTGGTAGGGGCCGCTCGTCTGGCCGGCGAGGAAGTCGGCCTCGAAGCCGATCCGGTTCGACGCTTCGATCGAGATCGCGCCGAAGCCGGCGACGAGGGCGAGCGGCAGGAGCACGAGGAAACGGCGCGGCAGGAGCACGAACGCGAGCAGCAGGACGACGGCGACGACGATCAGCGCGACCTCGGCGTCGGCGAGCGACGAGTCCCGGCGCAGCCGGATCACGGGCAGCAGCGTGAACGAGTCGGGGAACGCTTCGGGGCGCGCGAGCTTCGAGAGCGGCAGCGCGGCGACGAGCGCGAGCACCGCGGCCGCGCTCGCTGCGGTGACGAGATGCGGTCGGGGCGCGCCGCGGGCGAGCCAAGCCGCGAAGCCGACGAAGAGGACGGGCGCGAGCGGGAGCATGTTCCGCTCCGCGAGGTAGCCCACCTGCTGCGAGGCGAAGATCCCGACCTCGAGCGGGAACCAGAGGCAGAGCGCAAGCGTCGTCGCGAGGTAGGCACGCAGGCGGACATCAGCGCGGTCGCGGACGACGAGCAGGCAGAGCACCGCGCAGATCGGGACGAAGCCCGTGAAGAACGCGAGGTCGGCGAAGTGGTAGACGACGAAGCGCGCCGCGTGGCCGATCCCGTAGTGGATCTGGCCCGCGGGCTCGTACGCGCCGAAGACGCGGCTCAGCGCGCCGCCGCTCCGCAGCCGCCACCCGGCCCACGCGGCGGCGAGGAGGACGAGCGCGCCGGCGGCCGGGGCGAGGCGGAGCATGCGGCGGGGCGCGCGTCGGTCGAGAGCGAGGTCGATCGCGGCCGCGGTGAAAAGGGCGGGCAGGAGCACGAAGGCCTGGAGGCGCGTCATCGCCGCGGCCGCGCAGGCGAGGACGAGGAGCGCCTGGCGGCGAAGCGTCGGCCGCTCGAGCGCCCCCGCGATCGCCCAGGCGGCGAGCAGGGCGACCGGGTAGAACGCGACCTCGGTCATGATCAGGCCCGAGTACGCCAGGCCCGGGATCGCGACGGTGAGGAGCGCGGCGAGGAACGCCCATCCGCGCGCGCCGAGCGAGCGCGCCCACAGGTAGGCGGGCACGGCCGCAAGGGACATGACGAGTGCTTGGATCAGCTTCAGCAGGTGGTAGCCGCGCTCGAGGTTCCCGAGACTGAGCGGCCCGCCCACGAGGGCCGGGTAGACGAGGCTGATGAACTCGGCCGGCCGGCCTAGGATCCGGAACGTCCCGTCGTGCCAGAGGCTCCGGCCGAGCTCGCCGTAGATGATCTCGTCCGGGGTGATCCACGGGCTGGGCACGAGCGTGCCGCCCCAGAAGCGAAGCAGCGTGGAGACGGTGACGAGCAGGCCGAGGAGGGCCGCAGCGCGCGTCGGGCGACGCATCGCGAGATCATGCCGAGGCGCTGCTTGCGGTGCCGACCATCAGGACGTGCCGGCTTTGCCTGCGGGTCCGCGGGAGCCGGCCGGTCGGGCCGCGAGAGCGAGTCGGTCGGCTAGAGGGCAGTCGGGCCGCGCGCCCGAATACCATTCGCCGCGATGCGGCTCGGCGTTCCGAAGGAGACGGCCCCTGGAGAGCGCCGGGTTGCGCTCGTGCCGGAGACGGTCGGAAGGCTCGCGGGCGCGGGCTTCGAGGTCGCCGTCGAGCGCGGCGCCGGCGCGGTCGCGGCCTTTCCGGACGAGGCCTTCGCGGAGGCGGGGGCGTCGCTGGTGGGGAACGCGCTCGACGCCGATGCGGTCGTGAAGGTGCAGAAGCCTTCGGCCGCGGAGGTCGAGGCGCTGCGGGACGGGTCGGTGCTGATCGCCTTCTTGCAGCCGCTGACCGATCCGGAAGGGATCGAGCGGCTCGGCGCGCGGGGCGTGGTCGCGTTCGCGATGGAGTCGATCCCGCGGATCACGCGCGCGCAGCCGATGGACGCCCTGTCCTCGCAGGCCACAGTCTCCGGGTACAAGGCCATGCTTCTTGCGGCCGAGCGGCTGCCGCGGTTCTTCCCCATGCTCATGACCGCCGCGGGCACGGTCGCTCCGGCCAAGGTGCTCGTGCTCGGCGCCGGGGTCGCTGGGCTCCAGGCGATCGCCACGGCGCGGCGGCTGGGCGCGGTCGTGACGGGCTTCGACGTGCGGGCGGCCGTGCGCGAGCAGGTGGAGAGCCTCGGCGCGACGTTCCTCGACCTCGGTGTCACGGTGGAGGAGGCGGCGGGCGGCTACGCGCGCGAGCTGTCGGAGGAGGATCGGCGCCGGCAGCAGGAGGCGCTCGAGGGGCGGATCGCGGACTTCGACGTGGTCGTTACGACCGCGCTCGTGCCCGGGCGGCCGGCGCCGCGCCTGATCCCGGCGGCGGCGGTGCGCTCGATGCGGCCCGGCTCGGTGGTCGTCGACGTGGCGGCGGAGGCGGGCGGGAACTGCGAGCTGACCTCGCCGGGCGAGATCGTGGAGCGCGAGGGCGTGACGATCGTCGGGCTGACGAACCTGCCGAGCACGATGCCGTACCACGCGAGCCAGCTCTACGCGCGGAACGTCACCGCGCTGCTCCAGCACCTCGCGCCGAGCGGCGAGCTCGAGCTCGACTGGGAGGACGAGATCACAGCCGGCGCCTGCGTCACGCGCAAGACGGAGCTGGCGGCGTGAGCGCGCATCGTTTCTGCAGCAGCGAATTCGGCGCACAATCGGCACACGGCGTGCGCGCTGCGGGCGGTATCGTCCTCGGCGAGGGAGGCGGGAAGCCTCCCCTCCCTGAAGGGTGGGGGTGCCGGCCCGGCGCGGCCACGCCCGAGGAGGCCATGGCCGGATGAGCCATTCGCTGCTGCTCGTCTTCGAGGTGACGATCCTCGTCCTCGCGATCTTCCTCGGCTTTGAGGTCATCTCCAAGGTGCCGACGCTGCTGCACACGCCGCTCATGTCGGGCACGAACGCGATCCACGGGATCGTGATCGTCGGGGCCATGCTCGTCGCAGGCATGGGCCACAAGGACACGCTCACGACCGTCGTCGGCCTCGTCGCGGTCGTCCTCGCATCCGCGAACGTCGTCGGCGGCTTCGTCGTGACCGACCGCATGCTCGAGATGTTCAAGCGGCGCGAGCCCCCACGGGAGGACGATGGGTCGCGTCGCAACTGATCTCGCCTACCTGGCGACGATCATCGCGTTCATCATCGCGCTGAAGTTCCTCTCCGATCCGGCGAAGGCTCGGCGCGGCAACTGGATCGGCGCCGCCGGGATGCTGATCGCGATCGGCGTCACCTTCGCGCAGAAGTCGATCGACAGCGTGTGGGAGATCCTCGTCGGGATGGTGGTCGGCGGCGCCTTCGGAGCCGTCGCAGCGCGCAAGGTGAAGATGACCGCGATGCCGCAGATGGTGGCGCTGTTCAACGGCGTCGGCGGCGGGGCGGCGGCCCTCGTCTCGCTCGCGGAGTTCCACAACCGCGCTCCCGACCCGGGGCGGCTGCACGGCGACATCAGCGTCTCGATCATCCTGTCGGCGCTGATCGGGAGCGTGTCGTTCGCGGGCTCGATGGTCGCCTTCGCGAAGCTCCAAGAGCTGATCCAGGGGCGGCCGATCGTCTACGCCGGCCAGCAGATCGTGAACGCGCTCCTCCTCGCGGCCGTCGCCGCCGCCGGGATCGCGATCGTGGCCGGGGCGGAGCGGCAGTGGCTGATCGCCGCGCTCATCGGCGGCTCACTCCTCTTCGGCGTGCTGTTCGTCCTGCCGATCGGCGGGGCGGACATGCCCGTCGTGATCTCGCTGCTGAACGCCTTCACCGGCCTCGCCGCAGCCGCAACCGGCTTCGAGCTCGAGAACAACGTCCTCATCGTGAGCGGGATGCTCGTCGGCGCCTCGGGCACGCTCCTCACGCTGCTGATGGGGCGCGCGATGAACCGCTCGATCGGGAACGTCCTCTTCGGCGCCTTCGGCCAGCTCGCCGTCGGCCCCGCGGCCGCAGCAGCCACGAACGGCGGCACCGTCCGCTCGGCGAGCGCCGACGACGTCGCGGTCATGCTCGCCTACGCGCACAAAGTGGTCGTCGTCCCCGGCTACGGCATGGCGGTCGCGCAGGCCCAGCACGACGTCCGCCAGCTCGCCGACCTGCTCGAGGCCCGCGGCGTCGAGGTCTCGTACGCGATCCATCCGGTCGCGGGCCGCATGCCGGGCCACATGAACGTCCTCCTCGCCGAGGCGAACGTGCCCTACCCGCAGCTGAAGGAGATGACGGACGCGAACCCGGAGTTTCCGCGCACGGACGTCGCGCTCGTCATCGGCGCGAACGACGTCGTGAACCCCGACGCGCGCTCGAACGCGGGCAGCCCCATCTACGGCATGCCGATCCTGAACGTCGACGAGTCGCAGACCGTCGTCGTGCTGAAGCGGAGCATGAACCCGGGCTTCGCTGGCATCGACAACCCGCTCTTCCTGAACCCGAAGACGGTCATGCTGTTCGGCGACGCGAAGGACTCGGTCGCGAAGCTGATCGCCGGCGTCAAGGCGCTCTAGCGTCGGCGTGGTCCCGTTCTTCCGCGCCGCCGACGTGGAGGCTGCGGTCTCGCCGGAGCGGGCCCTCGAGGCGATGCGCGACGCGTTCCTCGCCTACGCGCGCGGGGAATGGTCGATGCCGCCCAAGGTGTACGTGCCCGCGTACCCGGCCGGCGACTTCCGCGCGATGCCCGCGCTCGGCGCCGGCCACGCGCTGTTGAAGTGGGTCACGTCCTTTCCGGGCAATCCGGCGCGCGGGCTGCCGACGGTGACCGGGATCGTCGTGCTCTCGGACGCGACGGACGGGATGCCGAAGGCGCTCCTCGACGCGGCCGCGGTGACCGCGCTCCGGACCGGCGCCGCGGCGGTGCTGGCGGCCGAGACGCTCGGTCGCGCCGGCGCCTCGGGAGCCGCCGTGATCGGAGCCGGCGTCAACGGGCGTGCCGTTGCGCGGACGTTCGCGGCCATGGGGCGCGAGGTCGTGCTCTGGGACGTCGACGCCGAGCGGGCGAGCGCCGCCGCCGCCGAGATCGGCGCCGGCGTGGCCGCAAACCGGGAGGAGGCGCTTCGCTCCGACGTCGTCGCGACGGTCACGCCCGGTAAGGAGATCGTCGTAGCGGAAGGGACGCTGCGCCCGGGTCAGCACGTGAGCCTGATGGGCGCCGACGGCCCCGGCAAGGCGGAGATCGCGATCGGGGAGCTCGCCCGCGTGCACGTCTTTTGCGACGACTGGGAGCAGGCTAGTCACAACGGCGACCTTGCCCATGCCGTCGAGGCCGGTGTGATCGAGCGCGACGACGCCACCGCGCTCGGGGCCGTGCTGGCGGGAAGCGCGCCGGGCCGGCGCGACGGCGAGGACCTCACCGTCTTCGACTCGACAGGTCTCGCGATCCAAGATCTCGCGATCGCGCTCGCCGCCGTCGAGCGCGCGGGCGAGCTCGACCTGCCGCAGGTTCCGCTCTAGGCGGAGGACGCGGCAGGCGTCGCGCCGAGCAGACGCGCGGGGTCGAAGAGCTCGAGGATCGGATGCGGCCGGCCGAGGATCGCGCCGGCGACGAGCTCGCCGCACATCAGCCCGAGGACGTTGCCGTGGCCCGAGTACCCGGCGGCGACCCACGTGCCGTCGCGGCCGGGGACACGGCCGACGAGCGGCAGCATGTCCTGCGTCAGGCCGAAGATTCCCGCCCAGCGGTACTCGACCGCCGGCATCTCGCCGAGCAGCTCGACGAGGAAGGCGTCGAGCGCCTCCTGGATGACGGGCGTCGTCTCCTCGACGTCGGTGAGCTCGGACATGATCGAGGAGTCCCGGAACCCGCCCAGGACGAGCCGTCCGTCCGGCACCTGCTGCCAGTAATCGAAGCCGTTTCGCGCGTAGTGCGGATACGGGAAGAGCCGCTCCGGCAACGGCTCCGTCGCGACCACCTGGCCGCGCGTGGGCCAGATCACCTCGTCGAGCTCGGCGAGCAGGCCTCGCCCCGAGCCATCGGTGGCGATCACTACCTGCTCCGCCTCGAGCTCGGCGAGGGACTCCACTCGAGTTCGCTCGCACACCTCGACGCCCGCCCCGACCGCGCGCCTGGCGAGGTCCAAGACGAAGCGCGCCGGCTGAAGCGAGCCGCCGTGGGGATTGAAGATCCCGCCGAGGAAGGCTCGACGGAGCCCCGGCGAGAGCGCGCCTGGGTCACGCCACTCCGCGGCGAAGCCGTCCTCGCGCAACGCGGCATGCTCGAGCCGGAGCTGCTCGAGCTCCTCCTCGTCGGCGGCGAGACGCAGGCTCCCAGGACGCGTGAGCGCGTCGCGGGCGAGCCTCTCGAGGCGGTCGAGGTACTCCTCGGTCAGCCGCCAGTAGGCGCGCGCCGCGTCGCCCCCGAACGTCTCCCGCGCGACGTCGTAGCGCATCGCGCCGCCGCCGAGCGCGAAGCCGCCGTTCCGGCCGCTGGCGCCGCCCGCGATCGTGCGTCCCTCGTAGAGGCGAACGCGGAGTCCGCCCTCGGCCAGCGCGAGCGCGCACGCACAGCCGGTGACGCCGCCGCCGATCACCTCGACGTCGGGAGCCCGATCGAGCGGTCGCCGCGGGAGCGGCGCGGGCGAAGCTTCCGCCAGCCACAACGGGATCGTCTCTGACATGTCGAGGATGCTAGCCCGCCGGCCTCACCCCCCTGTACAGGCCCGCGCTCTCGGCCACGAGACCGGCGAGCTCGAGCTCGGCGAGTGCCGCCGCCACCTCGCCGGCCCCGAGCCGGGTGACCCGGCCGATCGCGTCCGCTCCGCGCGGCTCCTCCTGCACCCGCTCCAACACGGCCCGCGCGGTGGGGCCGAGCTCCGGCGCCTCGGGCTCGGCCGCTTGGAGGCCGAAGAGCTCGAGGACGTCCTCCACCCGCGTCAACGGAGTCGCCCCGAGCCGCAGGAGGCCGTTCGAGCCGGCCGCGAGCGCCGAGGTGATCTCGCCCGGCACCGCGAGCACCTCACGGCCTTCCTCGAGCGCGAAGTCAGCCGTGATGAGCGCTCCGCTTCCTTCACGCGCCTCGACGACGATCGTGACCGCGGCGAGGCCGGCGACGATCCGGTTCCGCGCCGGAAACCGCCACGGGGCGGGCGGCACGCCGGGCGCGTACTCCGAGACCACGAGGCCGCGCTGCGCGATCTCGTCGCCGAGGCGGGCGTGGGCCGCTGGATAGATGCGGTCGATACCGCACCCGAGCACGGCGACCGTCGCCCCGTCCCCGCCTGCCTCCAGCGCGCCGCGATGCGCCTCGCCGTCGACGCCTCGGGCTAGGCCGCTGACCACCACGAGCCGCGCAGGTGCGAGCTCACGACCCAGCAGTCGCGCGACCCCGGCACCGTAGGCCGAGCACGCGCGGGCGCCGACGATCGCGACGGCGGAGCGCGTGAGCAGCTCGGGGTCGCCGCCGCCGCGCAGGAAGAGGCCCGGCGGCGGGTCGTGGATCGCCCCGAGAAGCGGAGGGAACCGCGGATCCGAGCGCGCAAGGAAGCGAAGCCCTCGATCCTGCAGCCGTCGTCGGTACTCGCTCTCGTCGAAGGCCGCCGCGAAGCGAGCGAACCGGCGGCTCCGCGGTCTCGAGACGACGTGCGCGTCGGACTCGGCGGCGAACGCGGCCAGCGCGAGCTCCGTCACGAGCCGATCTCCCGCGGCGTCCGGTAGGCGAGCGCCTCGGCCACGTGCTCGACCTCGACCCGCTCGCTTCGGCCGAGCGCGGCCGCCGTCGCCGCGACCCGTGCGACGCGTGCGCGGCCACGCGCCGACAGCGGGACGCGTTCGACCGCCCGGGCCAGCAGCTCGTCGGCCGCCTCCGTCCGGGCCGGCGGCGCGTGAGCGAGCCGGTCCCGCGCAGCGAGCACGCGCGGCAGGACCTCCGCCGAGGACTCGCCGCGCTCCAACTCGAGCTCGTGCGCGCGCGGGCGAGGGACCGTGACGACGAGGTCGAAGCGGTCGACGAGCGCGCGCGAGAGCTTGTCCCGAAAGGCCGACAGCCGCTGCGGTGAGCACGAGCACTCCGCCGCCGGGTCGCCGCGACCGCCGCACGGGCACAAGTTCATCGTCGCCACGAGCTGGAATCGTGCTGGGAAGACCGCTCGACCACCCGCCCGCGCGATGCTGATCATCCCGTCCTCGAGCGGTTGCCGGAGCGCTTCGAGCGCCGGCCTCGCGAACTCCGGCATCTCGTCGAGGAGCAGGACGCCGCGGTGCGCGAGACTCGCCTCACCCGGCCGAGGGCCGGGGCCACCGCCGACGATCGCCGCAACCGAGGCGCTGTGGTGCGGCGCGCGGAACGGCGCCGTCGCGACGAGCGGCCGTCGCGGGTGTAGCAGTCCCACCACCGAGTGGATGCGCGTCACCTCGATCGCCTCGTCGGGGCGAAGCGGCGGCAGGATGCTCGGCAGCCGCCGGCCGAGCATCGTCTTCCCGGTGCCGGGCGGCCCCGCGAGCAGCAGGTTGTGACCGCCGGCCGCCGCGAGCTCGAGCGCCCGCCGGGCGCGCTCCTGACCGAGGACGTCGGCCAGATCCGGCAACGCAGGCTCGGGCGACAGGCCATTGCGGCCGTCGTACGGAGGCGGGTCGCGCTCGCCGCGGAAGTACGCGACTGCCTGCGCGAGGTGGCTCACCGGCACGACCTCGAGCGCCGCCAGCTCGGCTTCCGGCGTCGACTCGGCCGCGCACACGAGCCGCTCAAGCCCCTCCGCCCGCGCCCCCTCCGCCACCGCGAGCACGCCTCCGACCGGCCGGATCCGCCCGTCCAGCGCCAGCTCCCCGAACGCCGCGTGCTCGACCACGCGCTCGCGTGGGATCTGCCCCGATGCACCGAGGATCGCGAGCGCGATGGGCAGGTCGAACCCGGATCCGACCTTGCGGAGCTCGGCAGGCGCGAGGTTGACGGTGATCCTCCGCCGCGGCCACTCGAGCTCGGCCGAGGCGACGCCGCTCCGCACTCGCTCCTTCGCCTCCTGGCAGGCGCGGTCGGCGAGGCCGACGATGGAGAAGCTCGGGATCGCCGACTGGAGGTGCGCCTCCACCTCCACGCGGCGAGGCTCGAGCCCAATGAGGGCGTAGGTGATCGCGTGTGCCAGCACGCAAGCCACGGTACGCGGGCTCGGCGCACGTGTCTGTCACGAAAGCGTGCCGAATGTGGGACAGTCGCTCCCCCGTGGCCATGGTCGCGATCCGACATGTCGAGCCCGGCGACCACGCGCGCGTCTCGCCACAGCTCGACGAGTGGTGGGGCGGGAGGCCGATGCGCGCAATGCTCCCGCGCCTCTTCTTCGAGCACTTCCGGGACACGAGCTTCGTCGCCGAGGACGGCGGCGAGCTCGTCGGCTTCCTGTGCGGCTTCCTCTCGCAGACCCATCCCGACCAGGCGTACGTCCACTTCGTCGGCGTCCGGCCCGACCAGCGGGGCGGCGGTCTCGGGCGCGAGCTCTACGAGCGGTTCTTCGCCGCCGCACGCGCAGCCGGCCGCGACGTCGTCCACTGCGTGACCTCACCGCGGAACCAAGGGTCGATCGCTTTCCACCGCCGGCTCGGGTTCGAGATCGAGGCGGAGGTCGCGGACTACGACGGTGCCGGCGAGGCGCGCGTCCTGCTCAGGAAGGGCCTTTAGGCCTCGAAGCGCGCGACCAGGATGTCCTCGAAGAACTCGCCCGCGCGCCGACCGGTGCGACGGTTGACGTGCCGGCGCAGCCGCTCGTCGAGTCGCAGGCCGGCGCGGTCGAGGATCGCCGGGTAGAGCGCGCGCCGGTCGTTCACGACGATCACGACCGGCGCTCCCGGCCGGAGCGCCGCCCGGACGTTCCCCAGGACGCCCACGATCCCGTCGGCGTAAGCCGCGAGCGCCGCCCGGCTCGTGCCGCGCGCGGCGGCGCCGAGCTCGAGCTCGCGCCGGTCGTCGAGGCCGAGCAGCTCGTACGCGTACCGATGCTGCTCGTGGTAGTCGATGAGGCCCGGATAAGGCGGCGAGGTGACGACGCCGTCGCACGGCCCCTGCCCGCCGAGGGGGAGCGTCCGCGCGTCGCCGTGCACCATCTCCGCGGCGCGGCGGGGCGCGCGCACGCGTGCGAACGCCTTGATCCGCTCCAGCGTGTCGAGCGTGTACCTGCGCAGGAAGTGCGCCGATGTCTCCACAGGGCGGCACGTGCGCCGGTGCTTGTGGCACCAGTACGGCCCGAGCTGCGGCGCGCGCGGGAAGTCGAGGTCGAAGTGCGTCGTCCGTCGCGCCGAGCGGGCCGCGCGGGCGAGGACGACCCGGAGGACGTCGCCGTGCTCGTACTCCGGGACGAGCTCCCGGAACGCGAGCAGCTCGCGCGCCGCCTGGGGCGCGAACCATCTCTGCACGTAGCCGGCCGGCGCTTCGGCAGCCGTGTCCAGCCGGTCGAGCCGCCGCACCGCGTCGCGCAGCTCCCGCTCGAGGACGACGAGGTTGTAGCGCTCCGTCTTGACCTCGACGAGGAGCGCGTTGAACGCCGCGACGTCGACGCCGCCCGCGTCGAACCCGCTCTCGAGCGCCTGGACGAGCGCCGTCCCCGATCCCGCGAACGGGTCGAGGATCCGGCCGCCCGGCCGGAAGTACCGTGCGAGCAACGCCTCGACGAGCTGCGGGATGAACTTCCCGAGGTATGGATGGAGCCGGTGGACGTGCTTCGTCCGCTCGCGCTCGGGGAGGTCGCGCTCCGACCACGAGAGCTCGAGGTCGATGTCGCGGTAGAGCGCTTCCTGCGTCGGAGCCACGGCCCCGAGGTTCTTCTACAGCGCGCGCGCGACTCCTAGGACCGCGAGCTCGACGTGGACGAGCTCCGTCCGCACGAAGCCGGACGTCGAGGAGCTGCCGGGTCGGTCGATCGCCTCGACGATCGGCCGGCGCGCCGCCTCCCAGCGCTCCTCGTCGCCACCGAAGCCGGATTGGCGGCGCGGATCGTCGCCCGAGGTAGTGCTCCTCGTAGACCTCGACGGGATACCAGCTCAGAACGCGTTCGCCAGCCGCTCTAGGCGTCCACCCCGCTCCGCCATCACGTCGAACGAGACGTCCACGTCGTCGAGCTCCGGGTGGCGCGCCAGCCACGCCTCGGCGGCTCGGCGCAGGCGCCGCTGCTTCTCCGGGCCGACCATCTCGATCGGGTCGACGAAGGTCGCGTCCGTCTTGGCCTTGACCTCGACGAAGACGAGCTCGCGCCCCCTCCGCACGACGAGGTCGAGCTCGTAGCCCCCGGCCCAAACGTTCACGGCCAGGACCCGGTAGCCGCGCACGAGGTAATGCCGTCGCGCGCGCCGCTCGACGGCCGCGCCGGCGGCACGCGTGGAGACGGTCAAGCCACGTCCTGGTAGCACAGGGCCTGGAACGAGCGCCTGTGGATCTCCGACGGCCCACGCTCGCGGACGACCGCCGAGTGCCCCGGCGTGATGTAGCCCACGTGCGAGTGGAAGCCGTACGCGGGATAGAGCGCAGCCGCGCGGCGCATGTACCTGTCCCGGACGACCTTGGCCACGATCGAGGCGGCCGCAATCGCCGCGCTCTTCTCGTCGCCGTCCACGACCGCCTGGTGCGGCGGCGCGGTCGGGCCGAGCCGGAAGCCGTCGACGAGGCATGCCTCTGCCGGCGGCGAGAGCGCGTGCAGCATCGCCCGCAGACCCGCCAGGTTCGAGCGGTGCAGGCCGGTCGTGTCGATCTCGCGCGGCGAGATCACGCGGACGGCGATCCGCTCCGCGCACCCGACGACCGCGCGGAAGAGCTCCTCGCGCTGTGCCTCGGTGCACTGCTTCGAGTCGTTCAGGAACGCGAGCGGCCGGACGCGGTGGTCGCGCAGACAGCCGTAATCGAGGAGGACGCCGGCGACGACGAGCGGCCCCGCGAGCGGCCCTCGCCCTGCCTCATCGGCTCCTGCCACGAGCCGCGCACCGAGCTTCCGGTCGAATCGCAAGAGCTTGGGGCCGGTCCTCCGCACGCCGGCGAGAATATCGCCGCGCGCGGCCGGGTCCGTCACGCCCGTGAAAAGAAAGTGCGCCTAAGTCGTCTCGGCCGGCTCGGGCTCGCCCACCGGCTCGGGGGCGTCCTCGGGCTCGCTCGCCGCAGGCGCCTCTTCGGCCTTCGGCTTGCTCTTGGCGGCGGCTGCGGCGGCGTTCGCGGCGGCCGCGCCCGCGCCGTAGCGCTTCTCGCGCACACGCGCCTTCTTGCCGACCTTGCCGCGCAGGTAGTAGAGCTTCGCGCGGCTCACGTCGCCGATCGCGACGACCTCGATCTTGTCGATCTTCGGCGAGTGGAGCGGGAACGTCCGCTCGACGCCGACGCCGAACGACTGCTTCCGCACCGTGAACGTCTCGCGCGCGCCCGAGCCCTGTCGCTTGAGGACGATGCCCTCGAAGACCTGGATCCGGCTGCGCTGGCCCTCGATGACGCGGAAGTGCACGCGCACGGTGTCCCCCGCTTTGAACTGCGGGAGGCCGTCGCGCAGCTGGGCGCGCTCGAGTGTCTCGATGACGTCGGACATGGAGAGGTGCCCTCGCGGGCCGCGGCAATGCTAGCGCACGACGATTCGCGTGGGCGGCCCGAAGGCACCGCTTGCGGTGCCGTCATCAGGACGTGCGGGCTTCGCCCGTGCGTCCGTCTGAAATGACCGGTCGAGATCAACGGATCGAGAGTCGCGTGGGCGGCCAATACGTGGCGACGACACGCGCGATGAGGTCGCGGCGCGGAACCGGGCCGAAGAAGCGCGAGTCACATGACTGCGAGCGCGCGTCGCCGAGTAGAAAGTACGAGCTGCCCGGTACGCGCCGACGCGACCACGTCCCGCGATCGCGGAGCTTCACGTAGCGCTCCGCGAGCGGCTTGCCGTTCACGTACACGACGCCCTTTCGCTCGGCGAAGGTCTCGCCTGGAAGAACGATCACGCGCTTGACGAAGACGCCACTCGAGCCGCAGGCCGCATCGGCCCGCGGCGGTGTGTGGAAGGCGACGAGGTCGCCCCGCTTCACGTTCCTGAACGGCCAGCGAAGCCGAATCGCGAGCACCCGGTCGTCCGTCTTCCCCGAGCATCTCGGCTCCGCCGAGCAGCGAAGCGTCGGCTCCATCGCCGCCGACGGGATCCGGTACAGCTTGGCGTAGCCGACGAAGAAGACGACGAGAGCCGCGAAGACGACGACCGCGAGCGCCACGAGCGCCCGGATCATCAGTGGATCGAGATGCGGTTAGGCGGCCAGTACGTGAAGAACACTTCGCCGATCAAGAGCTTGCGCGGCACCGTCCCCCAGACGCGGGAGTCGCACGACGCCGCGCGGTTGTCGCCCATCATGAAGTAGCGGCCGGGCCGGATCTTGATCGGCCCCTTCGTGTCGTGGTCGCGGCGGTCGGCCTTGATGTACGGCTCCTTCAGCTGCTTCCCGTCGATGTAGACGAACCCGTTCTTCTCCGACCACACGTCGCCCGGGAGGCCGATGATCCGCTTCACGAAGACGCCTCCCTCCCCGCAGCGCTGCTTGGCCTCCGGCGGGGTGTTGAAGACGACGATCTCGCCTCGCTTCGGGTCGCGGAAGTGGTAGATGAGCCGGTCGGCGAGCACGCGGTCCGAGAAGCGCGCCTCGCAGCCCGGTCCGGGCCGCGCGCAGTGCAGCGTCGGCTCCATCGAGGAGGACGGGATCCGGTACGGGTTGACGACGTAGAACTTCACCACGATCACGATCCCGACCGCGCCGGCGATCGTGAAGATCCAGTCGAGCGCGATCCTCGTCCGGCGCGAGAGGCCGAGGCGGTCGAAGGGGCCTCTCATCGGGCGCTTCGCGCTCGGCTCTGCTCGGCCCGCCAGCCGGCGATCCGGGCGTGGTCGCCGGAGAGGAGCACCTCGGGAACGCGCCAGCCGCGGAACTCGGCCGGCCGCGTGTACTGCGGGTACTCGAGCCCGCCCTCGAGCTCGCCGGAGAAGCTCTCGAACGTGCCGGACTCCGCGCGGATCGCGCCCGGCAGGCGCCGCGCGACCGCGTCGAGGACGACCAGCGCGGGGAGCTCGCCGCCGGAGAGAACGTACGGCCCGATCGAGATCGCGTCCGAGGCGAGGTGGGTCACGATTCGCTCGTCGAAGCCCTCGGAGCGCGAGGAGAGGAGCGTCAGCGCCGGCTCGGTGGCGAGCTCCTCGACCACCTCCTGCGTCAGCTGCCGCCCCTGCGGGGTCAGCGCGACGACGCGGTGCTCCGGGACGCCACCGTAGACGGCGTCGAGCGCGGCCGCGACGACGTCCACGCGCAGCACGAGGCCCGCGCCGCCGCCGTACGGCTCGTCGTCGACCTCGCCCGCGCGGAGCGGCGTGAAGTCGCGGTAGTTGACGAGGCGCAGGTCGAGCTCGGAGCCGAGCACCGTGGCAAGCGGCCGCTGTTCGCACAACCAGGCGAACGCGCTCGGGACCTGGGTGAAGACGTCGAGCTGCAAAGGACAGGCCGGAGGAGGTTACCCGGGCGCCACGAAGCCGCGCGTGACGAGGATGCTCCCCGCCTCGAGGTCGATCGCGCGGACGCACGCTTCGACGAGTGGCAGGTCCAGTCCCGAGTCGAGCTCGAGCACGTCGTTTGCCGGGTACGGCACGACGTCGCGCACGCGCCCGAGCCGCTCCCCGCCCTCCTCCACGACCTCGAGGCCCTGGAGCTCGAAGACGTAGTACGCGTCGGGGCCGAGGGCGGGGAGCTTCGCGCGCGCCACCTCGAGCCGGGCTCCACGCGGCGCGTCGCGGTCGAGCCGGACGACGCGGCGGCCGCCGGCGAGCTTCGACTCGACGACCCGCGCCGGCTCGCCGTCGACGAGCAGCTCGGCGCCGGCCGCGAGCCGCTCCGGGGCCTCGCTCGCGTCCTCGACGACGAAGGCGCCGTCGCGTCCATGCGGACGGCCGACCCGGCCGATCGGGACGAGATCAGTCACGGACGACGCTCTCGAAGTACTCCGCCGCCTCCTGCCGCGAGGCCTGCGGGTACTCGTAGCCGCCGAGCTTCGTCGCGTCGTACTCCGTGCGGCGGAGCTCGACGCCTGGGCCGAGCAGGGCCCAGTACGCGCCGGGCGCGTCCTCGTAGGCCATGCCCACGCTGCCGGCGTTCACCCAGCGGACGCCGCCGACACGGCGGTCCTCCTGGACGTGCGTGTGGCCGGCGACGACGACGTCGGCGCTCACACCCTCGAGGATCCGGCGCAGCCGTGCGTCGGGCGTGAGCGGCGTGACCATGTCGACGTCGTTCTGCGGCGTGGCATGGCAGAAGAGGACATGGCCCAGACCGGGGAGGTCGAGCTCGACCCGCTCCGGCAGGCCGTAGAGGAAGTCGACCTGCTCGTCGGTCAGCGCAGGATCGCGCTCCCCCTCGCGGAGCTCGCGCTCGGCGTTGCCGCGCAGCCAACGTGCGCGGTCGCCCTCCGCGCGGAGCCGTTCGACTACCTCCGCGACGAAGGCGCCGTCGACGACGTCGCCGCCGACGACGATCAGGTCTGCCTCGGCCGCCTCGGCGAGCACCGCCTCGAGCGCCGGCAGGTTCCCGTGGACGTCGTAGAGCGCGGCGACCCGCGGCACCGCTTGCGGTGCCGCTTCAGGACGTGCGGGCTTCGCCCGCGCGTCCGTCTGAAATGACCGGTCGAACCGCTTTGGCATTCGCACGCGTTTGCCGGACCGCGCGTCAGTCGACGATCTCGAGCACGATCCGGCGCCCCTCGTGCGCGCTGCCCGCGCGGACGAGCGTCCGCAGCGCGCGGGCGATCCGCCCCTGGCGGCCGATCACCTTGCCGACGTCGTCGGGCGCGACGTGCAGCCGGAGCAGGAGCGAGCCGTCCTCCTCGACCTCCTCGACGCGCACGGCGTCGGGCTCGTCCACGAGCCGCCGCGCCAGGTAGTCGAGGAGCTCCCTCACGAAAGGTCCGAGGCACCGCTTGCGGCGCCGATCTCAGGACGTGCGGGCTTTGCCCGCGCGTCCGTCCGAAATGACCGGTCGACACGCACGCGTTCTAGCCCAGGTTCTTGACCTTCAAGAGCCGCGAGACCGAGTCCGAGGGCTGTGCGCCCTTGGAGAGCCAGTCGCGCACCTTGTCCTCGTCGAAGTCGATCGTCGAGGGGTCGGTCTGCGGGTTGTAGCGACCCACGATGTCGATGAACTTGCCGTCGCGCGGCGAGCGCGAGTCGGCGACCACGACGCGGTAGATCGGGTTCTTCTTCGACCCGACGCGCGTCAACCTCATTCGTACTGCCATCTCACCTCCGTGACTTCTTCCGCTTGCGCTTGCGGGACGAGCTGCCCGGCCGGGCCGTGAGCCCGGGGCTCGGGCCGTTCGCCGCAGCCCCCTCCAACCCCGGGAGCGCCGGCATCTTGCCCTTGCTCATCCCCTTCATCATCTTCTCCATCTGCTTGCGCGCCTCGAGCAGCTGGTTCACCTGCTGGACGGTGGTGCCGCTGCCGCGCGCGATCCGCAGCCGCCGCCGTCCGTCGATCATCCGCGGCAGCTGCCGCTCCTGCGGCGTCATCGAGAGCACGATCGCCTCGACGCGCGCGAGCTGCTTCTCGTCCACCTGGTCGAGCCCCTCGAGCTGCTTGCCCATCCCCGGGATCAGCTTCAGGACGCCCTGGAGCGGGCCCATCCGCCGCAGCATCTTGTAGCTCTTGAGGAAGTCGTCGAAGGTGAACTGGCCCTTCATCATCCGGGCCTCGAGCTCCTCGCGCTCGTCCTCCTCGACGGCCTGCTCCGCGCGCTCGATCAGCGACAGCACGTCGCCCATGCCGAGGATGCGCGAGGCCATCCGGTCGGGGTGGAAGTACTCGAGCTGGTCGAGCTTCTCCCCGACGGACGTGAGCTTGATCGGCTTGCCCGTCACGGCCTTGACCGAAAGGGCCGCGCCTCCGCGCGCGTCGCCGTCGAGCTTCGTCAGGACGACGCCGTCGAAGGCGACCCGCTCGAGGAACGCCTCGGCGACCGAGACCGCCTCCTGGCCCGTCATCGCGTCGAGGACGAGGAGCACGTTCGTCGGCTTCGCCTCGTTGCGGACGGCGACGAGCTCGTCCATCAGCTCCTCGTCGACGTGCAGGCGGCCGGCGGTGTCGACGATCACGACGTCGAGCGCGTCCTCGCGCGCCCGCTCGATCCCTCGGCGCGTGGCCTTGACCGGATCGGACGTGTCCTCGCGGTAGACCGGCACCTGGATCTGGCGTCCGAGCTGCTCGAGCTGGTCGATCGCGGCCGGGCGCTGGAGGTCGGCGGCGACGAGGCCGGGCTTGCGCTTGTCCTTGCGGAGGAGGAGCGCGAGCTTGGCCGCGGCGGTCGTCTTGCCTGAGCCCTGGAGGCCGGCGAGCAGGATCACCGTCGGTGGGCGGCCGCCGAAGGCGAGCTGCGAGCTGCCTGAGCCCATGAGCTCCGTCAGCTCCTCGTGGACGATCTTCACGACCTGCTGGCCGGGTGTGAGGCTCTTCGCGACGTCGGCGCCGAGCGCGCGCTCGCGCACCTTCGCGACGAAGTCCCTCACGACCTTGAAGTTGACGTCCGCCTCGAGCAGCGCGAGACGGATCTCCCGCATCGCGCGCGAGATCGCCTCCTCGTCGAGGCGGCCGCGGCTGCGCAGGTCGCCGAGCGCCGCTTGGAGCTTGTCGGAGAGCGTGTCGAACACCGGCGGCGAAGTGTAGACGCCGACCTCCGGCGCCCCGCTTCTATGTGGTCATTCCGACCGGCGGCGCGGGAACCGCGTGGACGCGTCGCGGCCGCCCCACCGGCTCGGCGCCCTCGACCGCGCCTGTCTCATCGCGGAAGAGGCAGAGCGTCAGCCCGGCCGGTCTCGCGGCGCTCGGAGCGACGAGGCCGCGCCACCCGTCGCGCCAGAGCTCCTCACCGACGGCCTGAAACGGCGGCCACGTGCTCCGGCCGGGCGTGGGCGCCGGCAATCCGAGCTCGGCGAGCTTCTCCTCCGTGCCCAGGTCGGCGACCTCCGTCTCGACGCTCCAGCGCCAGAGATCCCGGGGAAGTGCACGTTGGGGCGGGATCCCGGACTCGGCGAGGTGGCGATACCACTCCGCCCACACCGTCGCCTCCGACTCCGCGAGGTAGAGCGCGTCGACGACGCGACCACGCTGCCCGCGGTTGTCCGGAGCGTCCTCGCGTGGAGGAAGCGGCGGAAGACCGGCCGCGGCATGCCGGAGCCACTCGCCGAGAACGCGAGTACCGTCGGGGCGGGACGGCAACGGCTACGCCGTGCCCGGGTGCTCGAGCGCGCGTACGACAGCGGCCACGCGCCGGTACTCGCCGCGCGCGAGCACGTCGATCGGCTTCTCGTCGTCGAGCGCCTCGATCGGCTTCGTCATCCACACCGGGATGTAGTCGGCATCGACGACGCGTGCGAGCCGGCTCACGAGAGCAGAGAGCTCGGCGACCCGCTCGGCGCGCTCGCCGGTGGGAGCGCTTCGTCCGCTGAGCCAACTACGCACGGTGCTCGGGGCGGCGCCGGTTGCGCGTGCAATCTGCCGGTCCGTCAGGTGGGCGTCCTGGTGGATCCGAACGGCTTCCTCGGCGAATGCGGTGGTCACGCTTCTACGGTAGCGGCGAATTATCGCGTAATCAACGTGATTTTGTCACTTTTCTGTCACGTTTTTCGCGGCTCGGGATGGGTACCTGCTGCGCGTCCCCACGCGAAAGGAGCGGAAATGGCAGACGTCGCGAAGGTCGTGACCGTCATCGGCTCGTCGACCGAGGGCTTTGCGGAGGCGGCCGCTACGGCCGTGGCCGAGGCAGCCAAGACGCTGCGCGGGATCACCGGCGCGGACGTCGTCTCGATGAGTGCCACGGTCGAGAACGACCGCATCACCGAGTATCGCACCACCGTGAACATCGCGTTTGCGGTCGAGCGGTAGGTTCGGAGCCGCCTCGACGACGCCGGCGTATCGACCGGTCGGTTCAGACGGACGCACGGGCAAAGCCCGTCCGTCCTGACGGCGGCACCGCAGGACGGGTAAGTTCGGAGCCGCCTCGACGACGCCGGCGCATCGACCGGTCGGTTCAGACCGACCTTTCTTCCACAAGAGACGCGGCCGCCCTAGACTCGGGCGAAATGGCCGCGTGCCCGAACTGCGGACAGGAGAACCCGGCCGGCGCGCGGTTCTGCCAGGCCTGTGCGGCGCCGCTCACGCACGTCCCAGCCGCGCACGAGGTGCGGAAGACCGTCACCGTCGTCTTCTCCGACATCGTCGACTCGACGCCGCTCGGCGAGCGGCTCGACCCGGAGTCGCTGCGACGGGTCGTGTGGCGGTTCTTCGCCGAGATGCGCGCCGCGCTCGAGGCCCACGGCGGCACCGTGGAGCGGTTCGCAGGCGACGACGTCATGGCCGTCTTCGGCGTGCCGACGCTGCACGAGGACGATGCCCTCCGAGCTGTCCGCGCCGCGAGCGAGATGCGGCAAAGGCTCGCCGGGCTGAACGACGAGCTCCGGCACGCGTACGGCGTCGAGCTCGAGATGCGGGTCGGCATCAACACAGGACGGGTCGTCGCCGGCCGGGCCGACACGCACACGCTCGTGACCGGAGACGCGGTGAACCTCGGCAAGCGGATCCAGCAGGCGGCCGAGCCGGGCGAGATCCTGATCGGCGCGGAGACCCATCGCCTCGTTCGCGACACCGTCGACGCCGTGCCGCTCGAGCCGCGCGCCCTCAAGGGCAAGACCGACCCGGTGCCGTTCTGGCGGCTCCGGAGCGTCGCCGATCCCACCGCTGCCGCACGGGGGCGCCACAGCCCGCTCGTCGGCCGCGAGGCCGAGCTCGCGGCGCTCGTCGCCGAGTTCGAGCGCGGAGCGGCGGAGCGCTCGTCACGCCTCGTCACCGTCCTCGGCTCGGCCGGCCTCGGCAAGTCGCGGCTCGCCGGCGAGTTCGTCGACCGAGTGGCCCATCGCGCCACCACGCTCCGCGGCCAGTGCTTGCCGTACGGCGACGGCATCACCTTCTGGCCGCTCGTTCAGATGGTGCACGAGGCCGGCGGCGAGCCCGCGATCCGCAAGGCCCTCGAGGGCCGGAGCGACGCCGAGCTCGTCGTCGAGCGCATCCTCGGCGTGACCGGTGCCGCGGGCGAGGCCGGCGGCGGCGAGGAGACCGCCTGGGCGCTGCGCCGGCTCTTCGAGGCGCTCGCGCGGCCGCGGCCGCTCGTGCTCGTCTTCGAGGACATCCACTGGGGCGAGCCGACGCTCTTCGACCTGATCGAGTACTTCGCTGGCTGGATCCGCGACGCGCCGGTCCTCCTCCTCTGCCTGGCGCGGCCCGACCTGCTCGACCGCCAGCCGACCTGGCTCGCGCCGCGCCCGAACGCCGCCGCGATCTCGCTCAGGCCGCTCTCGGACGTGGACACGCACCGGCTCCTCGCCGACAGCGAGCTCCGTCCGGCCGTTCGGGCCCGCATCGCCGCCGCCGCGGAAGGGAACCCGCTCTTCGTCGAGCAGATGGTCGCGCTCCTCGCCGAGGAGGGCGAGCGGGGCGAGACGCTCGCGATCCCGCCGTCGATCCAGGCGCTCCTCGCCGCGCGGCTCGACCGGTTGACGCTCGAGGAGCGGGCCGTGCTCGAGACCGCCGCCGTCGTGGGCCGCGGCTTCTGGCGCGGCGCGGTGCGCGACCTCGCACCGCCGGCGCTCGGCGACGTCGGGACCCACCTCATGGCGCTCGTCCGCAAAGACCTCGTCGAGCCGGACGACTCGTCGCTCGTGCACGAAGACGCGTTCCGCTTTCGACACGTCTTGATCCGCGACGCGGCCTACGAGGGAACGCCGAAGGAGCGGCGTGCCGAGCTGCACGAGCGCTTCACGACCTGGATCGGCGCCAACGCGCCCGAGCGGGCGACCGAGCTCGAGGAGATCGTCGGCTACCACTTCGAGCAGGCGTACCGCCTGCGCGCGGAGCTCGGCCCGGTGGGCGAGCGAGAGCGCGCTCTCGCCGACCAGGCAGCGGCGCGGCTCGGCGCGGCGGGCCGCCGCGCGCTCCTTCGCTTCGACCTGCCGGCCGCGACGAACCTCCTCGGGCGGACGCTCGAGCTCGGCGGCGAGGAGCTCGACGACCGTGCGCTCCTCCTGCGCGAGCTGAGCTCTGCGCTGTGGGCGGCGGGCGAGCTTGCGCAGGCGGAGGAGGCGCTCGCCGAGTCACTCGACGCCGCGCGGCGCGCCGGCGACCGCCGCCTCGAGTTCTACGCGCGACTCGACGGGAGCGCGCGCCGCGGCTACACGCAGGCGAACTTCGCCGCCGAGCTCGCCCGCGTCGCCTCCGAGTCGGTCGAGGTCTTCAACGAGCTCGGCGACGACCTCGGGCTCGCGCGAGCCTGGCGCTGCCTTGCCCAAGTCGCGCGCCGGGCCTGCCGCTTCGACGAGGCGCAGCAGGCGGCCGACCAGGCGCTCGCGCACGCCGAGGCCGCAGGTGACTCGAGCGAGGTGGCGGGCATCGTCGACCTGCTCTGCACCGCGCTTCTCTACGGCCCGGCCCAGGCGGAGCGCGCATCCGCTCGCTGCGCCGAGATCGCAGCCGCGCGGGCCGGCAACCTCATGCTGGAGGCGAACGCCGCGAGCTCACGCGCCGGCCTCGAGGCGATGCTCGGCAACTTCGACGAGGCGCGGCGGCTCGTCGCGGGCGCCGCGGCGACCTACGACGAGCTCGGCCACCGGCTCTTCCGCGCCGGCCTGAGCGAGGTCGCAGGTCCGATCGAGCTCCTCGCCGGCCGCCCAGACGAGGCCGAGGGCGAGCTCCGCAGGGCCTGGGACGCGCTCGCTGCTGGCGGCGACACCGCTCTTCTCGCCTCGCCCGCGCTCATGCTCGCCGAGACGCTCCTCGCGCAGGACCGCGACGAGGAAGCGCGGCGCTTCGCAGAGATCGGAAGGGCGGCGATGTCGCCGGACGACATCACCGACCAGGTGCTGGCGGCTGGGGTCGAGGCGCGGCTCGCGGCCCGTGGGGGCGATCTCGCGGCTGCCGAGTCCGAGGCGCGGCGCGCCGTCGAGGTCGCCTCCGGGACGGACGCGCTCGCCCTGCACGCCGACGCGCTCGTCCTGCTCGGCGAGGTGCTGGAGCTCGCGGAGCGTCCCGACGACGCGCTCGGGGCCGTCCGAGGAGCGCTCGAGCTCTACGAGCGGAAGGGCCACCGCGTCGGCGCGGAGCGCGCGGCGAAGGCGATCGATGCGCTCGCCGACCGGACGGCGGTGCGATGAAGACGAGGTGGGCACCCCTACGACGAAGGAGGCTGCGGTAATGGCTGCCGAGCATCACGAAGGTCGGTCGACGGACGGGTTCAGCGAAGCGGTGCGCCATGCGCTCGAGCAGGCGGCCGAGCAAAGGCCGGGCGAGAAGCTGACGTTCAGGGTCGTCGACCACTACGGCGAGTGGAGCGCGAACCCCGGGACAATCAACTACATCGTGCGGCTCGCCGTGGATCGCTAAGGGGCCACGAGCGCGCGCGCGAAGTCGTTCGGGTCGAAGGGGCGGAGGTCCTCGAGCCGCTCGCCGACGCCGATCAGCTTGACCGGGAGGCCGAGCTCGTAGGCGATCGGCACGGCGACGCCGCCCTTCGCGGAGCCGTCCAGCTTCGTCAGCGCGACGCCCGTCACGCCGACCGCCTCGCCGAACAGGCGCGCCTGCTGGAGGCCGTTCTGGCCCGTCGTCGCGTCGATCACGAGCAGCGTCTCGTGCGGCGCGCCGTCGAGCCGGCCGGCGATCACGCGACGCACCTTCGCGAGCTCCTCCATCAGGTTCGTCTGCGTGTGCAGGCGGCCGGCTGTGTCGACGATGACGACGTCGCGGTCGTTCGCCTGCGCCCGGTCGATCGCGTCGTAGGCGACCGCCGCCGGATCGGCCCCGCGCTCGGAACCGACGAAGTCGGCGCCCGCGCGGTCGGCCCAGATCTCGAGCTGCTCCTCCGCGGCGGCGCGGAAGGTGTCGGCGGCGCCGACGACGACCGAGTGGCCGTGCTCGGACAGGCGATAGGCGAGCTTCCCGATCGTCGTCGTCTTGCCCGTGCCGTTCACGCCGACGACGAGCAGTACCGCCGGCCGGGGCGAGACGTCGAGCCGTCCTGGCTCGCCGAGAAGGCGCGCGATCTCGTCCGCGAGCGCCTGGCTCAGGTCGGAGACGTCGCCGCGCGCCTCGAGCCGCTGCACGAGCTCCGCGGTGGCGCGAACCCCGACGTCCGCCGCGATCAGCGCTTCCTCGAGCCGCTCCCACGCCGCCTCGTCGCCCGGGTCGAAGGCCGCTGCGGCGAGCTGCTCGGTGAGCGCGCGCCGGCTCTTGCCGAGCGAGTCGCGCAGCCGCCCGAAGAGCCCGCGCCGCTCCTCCTCGCTCTCCGGCGCAGCACCGTCCTCGCCCAGGAACTCCGCCCACGACCTCGCCACGGGGGCGAACGTTAGCCGGGAGCTACGCGATCAGCGCGAAAGCGAGTTGGCGGCCGCAGGATCGAACACGCGGACGATCCTCCCCTCGCCGTCGAGCTCGCGGATGTTGAACTGGCCAGGTTCCGCGAACCCTTCCCGAATCATGTCCTCGATCAGGGCCACAGCGTCTTCGCACCTTTCGTGCCTCGAAAGAGAGTCCCCGTGGATGCTTTCCTGGACGATGAACACGATCCCACGCAGTCTACGGTCGTCGCACCTCTCGGATGACCTCCGCGACCGACGCAAGGAGATCGTCTGGATGACCCCAGACATCGACGTGACCTCGGCCGTCCTTCTCCGTGAGCGCGACCCTGATCAGGCTGTCGGTGTCGCCGAGCTCGACGCGGGCGATGAACGACGTGCCGCGTTCCGAGTTGGCGACCGCTTGCTCGTGCTCGAGCCAGTGGCTGATGCTTCCGCGAAAGAGCTCGGGGACGCCGGCCCGCTTCGCTTGGTTCCGGCTAAGGCCAGGCTCGAAATCGCGGGCGTTAGGAGCCTCGTGCTCGAGCAGGCGGTGAAGCGTCAGCCCGGCAGCGGGCAGAGGCACTGCGATCGTTGCATCATCCGGTAGTCCGTGTGCCGCGGGCGTCGGAAGCTCCACGGCCTCGATGTTCGCAGTCGATTCGTCGCGTGTCTGTTACGAAGCTAGAGCGACTTCGTCGCGCGGCTGGTGGCGCGAGACGACCTGCGAGATCCCGTCCGGGCCCATCGTGACGCCGTAGAGCACGTCCGCCGCGTCCATCGTCCGCTTCTGGTGCGTCACGACGACGAACTGCGCGCGGTCGGCGTAGCGGCGCAAGAGCTCGACGAAACGGCCGATGTTCGCGTCGTCGAGCGCGGCGTCGACCTCATCCAGGAGGTAGAACGGGCACGGCCGCGCCAGGAAGAGCGCGAAGAGGAACGCGATCGCGCCGAGCGACCGCTCGCCGCCGGAGAGGAGCGACAGACGCGTCACCTTCTTCCCCGCGGGCCGCAGCTCGATCTCGACACCCAGCGCCTCCGCCTCCTCCTCGGCCTCGGGCTCGCTCAGGCGGAGGCGACCCTCGCCGCCGGGGAAGAGCGTCGCCGCCACGTCGGCAAACCCCCCCCGCACGGCCGCGAACGTCTCCTCGAAGCGCCGCTCGACCGTCTCCGTCAGCTCGGCGCGCAGGCCTTCGAGCTCGGCCAGGCTCCGCTCGAGGTCCTCGCGCTGCACCACGAGCTCCGCGAGCCGCTCCCGCTCCTGCTCGACCTCCTGCTTCGCGAGTGGATTGACGGGGCCGACGCCCTCGAGGCGGCGGCGCGTCCGCTCGAGCCGCGCGGCGACCTCCTCGCGATCCTCATCGCCCTCGGGGCCGGTCTCCCCGGCGCGATCACGCAGCGCCGCCAGCTCGCGCGCGAGCTGGGCAGCCTCGACCTCGAGCGCCGCCGCGCGCTCTCCCGCCTCGGCGGCCTCGCGCCGCAGCTCGGCCTCGGCGGCTCCGAGCCGGCGGAGCTCCCCGCCGACCTCGCCCGCCCGCACCGCGCCCGCGTCGACCCGTGCGCGGAGCGGCGCCTCGAGCCGTGCCGCGAGGCCGGCCGCGGCCGCGAGCTCCGCGTCGGCCCGCTCGGCGAGCGCCGCCAGGGTGCGCAGGAGCCGAGGATCGCCGAGTAGCCGCGGAGCCGGACGAGCCGACGCCTCGCGCGCGGCACGCTCCGCCTCGCCGGCAGCGGCCGCAGCCGCGATCGCATGCTTCGCCGCGGCCTCGACCTCCTCGGTGAGCGTCTTCCGTCGCGCCTCGAGCTCGAGCACGAGCGCCTCCGCCGGCTCGCCGGCGAAGCGGAGCTCGCCCCGTGCCGGGTCGTACGCGTAGCCGTCGCGCGTAGCGGCGAGCCCCGACTCGACGGCGAGCAGCTCGTCGCGCTCGACGATCTGCACGTCCTCACGCAGCGCACGCTCGAGCACGACCGTGAGGCCGCCGAGACCTTCCTCCCGCGCCTGGTCGAGCAGCCGCAGCGCGGCTTGCGGATCGACCGCGACGAGCGCCGACGCGCGCGCACCGAGAGCGGCCGTGACCGCGCGCTCGTCGCCCGGGGCGACCTCGAGCTCCGAGAGGACGAGGCGCTCGCCGCGCTCGGCGAGGGCACGCGCCGCGGGCGGCAGCCCCTCGCGCTCCTCGAGGACGCGCTCGAGCCCCGCCAGCCGGTCCCGCGCCACACGCTCGGCTCCGGCCGCGGCGACCTCCTCGGCGCGCGCCGCCGCGGCGGCCGCCTCGAGCCGCGCCCGCGACGGCCCGGCCGGTTCCTCGGCTGCGGCGCGCTCCGATTCCTCCGCATCGCGCCGAAGCGGCTCGACGAGCCGCCCGATCGCCTCGCTCCGCACAGTCAGTCGCTCGGCGCCGCTGCGCATCCGGTAGAGGGCCGCCGTCGCCGCCTCGCGCCGGCCGGCCGCGTCCTCGAGCTCATCCTCTGCGGCCCGCCGTTCGACGAGCAGCGCCTCGAGCCGCTCGTCGCTCCGCCGCCGCGCGAGCCCCGTCGCCGTCCGCCGCTCCTCGAGCTCGCCGAGACGCTCCTCCAGGAGGACGGCATCGAGCGCCGCGAGCCGCGACTCCAGCGCGGCCACCTCCGCCGAGAGCTTCTCCGCCCGCTCGGCCGCGGTCGCCTGGAGCGCGAGCGGCCTGATCCGCGCGCGCACCTCCTTCTCGACGTCCTGCACCCGCTCGACCTGCGTCGCGACGCGCGCGAGCTTCAGCTCGGCGCGATGGCGGCGGCGCTTGAAGACGCCGAGGCCGGCCGCGTCCTCGACGAGCGCACGCAACTCCGCGGGCCGGCTGGAGAGGATCTCCTCGACCCGGCCTTGGCCGACGATCGAGCGGCCGAGCCCGAGCCCGGCGAGGAGCTCGACGACGTCCGTCCGCCGCACGGACGCGCCGTTCACGAGGTACTGGCCCTCGCCGCCGCGGTGCAGCCGGCGCGCGATCGCGAGCGTGGAGAAGTCGAGCCCGCCGACGCCGTCTGCGCCCTCGAACTGGAGCTCGACCTCGCAGAACGCGGCCGGAACGCGCTCGCCCGCGCCGGCGAAGAGCACGTCGTCCGGCTTCTCGGCGCGGAGCTCGGTCGGGCTCAGGCTCCCCGACGCCCAGACGATCCCGTCCGCGACGTTCGACTTCCCGGAGCCGTTCGGCCCGACGAGGATGGCGACGCCGGGCTCGAACCGAAGCTCGACCGGGTCGGGGAAGCTCTTGAAGCCGCGCAGGCCCACGCGTGCGAGGTGCACGCGCGGAGTCTGCCCGTCCGGCCGGACGCGGCGCTGGCGGAGCCCAACTAGCTCGGTGAGAAGGCCTCGGTCTCGGCGTCGACGCCGAGACCCTCGAGCGCCTGCCGCGCGGCCTCCTGCTCGGCGGCCTTCTTCGACTGGCCGGTGCCGAGGCCGACCTGCTCGCCGTCGATCGACGCGGCGCACGTGAAGCGCCGGTCGTGCGGCGGGCCCTCGACCTCGACGACGCTGTACGAGACCTGCCGACCGCGCCGTGCGAGCGCCTCCTGGAGCTCCGTCTTGTGGTCGACGTGCCCGGTCGCCGCGTAGGCGATCCGATCTTCGAAGGCCTCGACGATCGCCTCCTTGATGTGGTCGAACCCGTGCTCGAGGAAGAGCGCCGCGAGCGCCGCCTCTAGGAGCGCCGCCAGCACATTGCGGTTCTGCGAGAGCCGGTCGAGCTCCTCTGCGGGGATCCCGCTTGCCCGCTCGATCAGCCGCCGCCCGAGGCCGAGCTCGGCGCCGACGACGGCGCAGCTCGCCCGCGAGACGACGTGCGAGCGGATCTTGGCGAGGCGGCCCTCGGAGAAGTCGGGGAAGCGGTCGTACAGGGCCTGCGCGACCGCGAGCTCGAGGACGCTGTCGCCGAGGAACTCGAGCCGCTCGTACGACGACGCCCGGTCCGGCGCCCAGGAGGAGTGCGTGAAGACCGGCTCCAGCCGCTCGACCGGCAACGCCTCGAGCAGGCGCTCAAGCTCGACCTGCGGCTCGTCGCCGTTACTGATGCGAGGTGACGTAGTCGACCGCCTGGCCAACGGTCTGGATCTTCTGCGCGTCCTCGTCCGAGATCTTGATCCCGAACTGGTCCTCCAGCTCCATGATCAGCTCGACCAGGTCGAGCGAGTCGGCGTCGAGATCTTCCTGGAAGGAGGCCTCCTCGGTGATCTCGCTCTCCTCGATTCCGAGCTGTTCGGTCAAGACGTCCTTGACCCGCTCGAAGACTTCCTCCCGCGACGCGGCCATGTCACCTCACTGTTCCGGTTGACGAGCGCGCCGACTCTACCGGCCGGGAAACGCGCTCCGCAAGCCGTCCCACGACATCGTGCTCCACCCCGCGGGCCGCGAGCCGGATCGCATTCGCGATTGCGCGCCGCGACGAGTTGCCGTGCGCGATCACGACGAGGCCGCGGAGGCCGAGCAGATAGGCGCCGCCGTAGGTGTCCGGATCGAGCCGCTCGCGCAGCCGATTCGCCGCCGGGCGGATCAGGAGACCGCCCAGCTTGCCGCGCGGCGTGGCCGTGATCTCCTCGCGGAGCGCGTCGAGGAGCGTCCTGATCGTCCCCTCGAGGAGCTTCAGGCAGACGTTGCCGGTGAAGCCGTCGGTGACGACGACGTCGGCGGCGCCCGCGAGGAGCTCGCGGCTCTCGACGTTGCCCTCGAAGCGCAGGTCGCTCGCGGCGAGGAGCCCGTGCGCCTCGAGCGTGAGCTGGTTCCCCTTCTCGTCCTCCTCGCCGATCGAGAGCAGGCGCACCGTGGGCCGCGCGACCCCGAGGATCTCCTCCGCGAAGATCGAGCCCATGTGCGCGAACTGGAGCAGGTGCTCGGCGCGCGCGTCGGCGTTCGCGCCCGCGTCGAGGAGGAGCGACGGGCCGCGCTGCGCGGGGATGGGCACCGCGATCGCGGGCCGGAAGACACCCGGAAGGCGGCGGAGCTCACGCAGCGCCGCGGCGAGCATCGCGCCGGTGTTCCCGGCGGAGACGGCCGCGTCGGCTCCCCCCTCGGAGACGGTGCGGCACGTCGCGACGAGCGAGCTCTGCGGCTTCGCCCGCACCGCCTCGGCGGGCTTCTCGTCCATCTCGATCCGCTCCGGCGCGACGACGAGCTCGAGCCCACCGGTGTCGAGCCCTTCCGGGCCGTGGAGGATCGGGACGATGTCCGGACCGGCGGCCTCGAGCGCACCCGCGACGACCTCCTCGGGCGCGCGATCGCCCCCGAGGGCGTCGACGGCAACCCGGACGGCCAAAGGCCCTACGGGGCGGGGGTGCGGAGAGGCTCGATGTCGCGCCCGCGGTACGTCTTGCAGTTCGGGCACACGTGGTGCGGCCGGGTCGGCGAGCCGCAGTTCGGGCACACGTTCACGCGCGGCGCCTCGATGCGGTGCTGCGCGCGGCGCTTGTCGCGACGCGACTTCGACGTCTTCTTCTTCGGGACGGCCATGAGCGGCTGCGCAGTCTAGCCAACTCGCAGCGCAAGCTCGCGCGTGGGCTCGAATCGCTCGAGGAGTCGGCGGTCGTGCGTGACGAGGACGACCGTGCCCTCGAAGGTCTCGAGCGCGGCCTCGAGCTCCTCGATCGCAGGCAGGTCGAGGTGGTTCGTCGGCTCGTCGAGGACGAGGCAGTTCACGCCACGCGCCGCCGCGAGTGCGAGCGCCGTGCGCGTCCGCTCGCCGGGCGAAAGGCTCCGGCCTGGGCGGAGGACGTCGTCGGCGCCGAGGCCGAACTTGGCGAGGAACGTGCGCGCGTCGCCGGGCTTCCAGCTCGACTCGGCCGCGAACTCCTCGAGGACGGGCCGGTCGCCGGCGAACCGACCGCGCCGCTGGTCGATTGTGCCGACGACGACGCCACGGCCGAGCGTGCGCCGGCCGGCGTCGAGCGGCAGCTCACCCAGCAACGCGCGCAGGAGCGTCGTCTTCCCGGAGCCGTTCGGACCGGTGACGGCGAGCCGGTCGCCGTAGCGGAGCTCGAGGTCGAGCGGCCCGAGGCGGAACGAGCCGCGCTCGACGACGGCGCCCTCGAGCCGCACCACGACGTCGCCGCTCCGCCGCTCCGGCGCGAGCGCGAGCTGGAGGCGCCAGGGCTCGAACGGTTTCTCGACCCGCTCGAGCCGCTCGAGCGCGCGCTCGGCCTGGCGCACCTTCGTCTGGAGCGCGTGGGTTCCGCGTCGGTCGGCGCCGCCGGTCCGCTTCGCGAGCGTCGCGCCCGTGCGCGCCTGGCCGCGGCGCTCTCGAAGTAGCGACTCGAGCTCGCGCCGGCGCTCCTTGGTCTCGGCGAAGCGGCGGTACTGCGCCTCGCGGGCGCGCCCGCGCGCGGCCTCGTAGTCGCTCCAGCCACCCGGCCACTCGCGCAGCTTCCCGCTTCCCTCCTCGATCTCGACGATCCGCGTCACCGTCCGGTCGAGGAACGCGCGGTCGTGCGAGACGACGACGAGGCTGCCGCGCAGGCCGGCCACGAACCGCTCCAGGAGGTCGAGCCCGGCGAAGTCGAGGTCGTTCGTCGGCTCGTCGAGGCAGAAGACCTCGAAGCGCGCGAGGAGAAGCGCAGCCAGGCGGGCACGCGCCGCCTCACCGCCGGAGAAGGAGCCGAGCGGCTCGTCGAGCCGGCCGGCGAGCCCGACCTCCGCGCACGCGGCCGCGGCACGCGCCGCGAGATCGGCGCCGCCGAGCGCGAGGAACCGCTCGAGCGCGTCGCTGTACTCCGCGACGGCCTCGGGGAGCCGCGCCGCCAGCGCGTCCATCTCCGCCGCCGCGCGCGCGACGCCAGGGCGCCGCTCGAGGTACGCGAGGAGCGTCTCGCCCGAGCGCGCGTCGAGCTCCTGCGGCAGGTAGCCGACCGCAAGCTCCGGCGGCGAGCGGAGGACGGAGCCGGAATCGGGCGCGTCGAGCCTCGCGAGGAGCCGAAGGAGCGTCGTCTTGCCGACGCCGTTCGGCCCGACGACGCCGATGCGGCTCCCCGCGCCGACGACGAGCGAGACGCGGTCGAGGAGCAGACGCGCACCGTGCGACTTGGAGACGCCTCTGAGGGTGATCGAGTGCACAGGAGGGACCTCCTGACGAAGGGACGAAACGCGATGGTTCGTCAGTGATCCCGCATAGAGCGGCGCAGAGCGCCGCGGCAGAGTCTAGAGGCACCGCTTGCGGTGCCGTCATCAGGACGTGCGGGTTTCCCGCACGTCCGTCTGAAACGACCGGTCGACGCCTCGGAGTTCTGAGGGACGCTCTAGAGCCGGTCGCGGAGCTCGGCCAACCCGCTCCAGCGCGGGTCGACGGCCTCTTCGTCATGCGTGTGCGGCTCGTCGTTCAGGTTGCCGCCGCAGACCGGGCAGAGGCCGGCGCAGTCGGGGCGGCAGAGGATCTTGTCCGGCAGCGCGAGCGCGGTCGCGTCGCGCGCCCAGGCCGCGAGCTCGAGCCGGTCGTCGGTGACGTACTGCGTCGTCAGCTCCTCGGCGTCGCCGGGGCTCGTCGCCTGGTACTCGCGCGCCGAGATCGGCAGGTCGAGGACGGCGTCGTCGAGGCAGCGGTAGCACGGCCCGTGGAGCCGGATGCCGAAGCGGAGCTCGAAGACTGTGCCGGTGCTCGCGCGGCTGATCGCGAGCTCGGCCGGCACCTTCTCGGGCACCGGCAGGTAGCGCTGACCGCCGAGCTCGAACGGCTCGAGCTCGACCTCGATCTCGTCCCGGTACTCCTCGCCGGGACGCAGCCTGAGCGCCCGCAGGTTGAACGTCTTCACGGCGGCCAGGGTAGCTCAGGCCGTGCTGCGCGCCAGGAGCGCGGCACGGAGCCGCGGCAGGCGCACCCGGCCGCCGCCGACGATCAGCACGACCGAGGCGACGATCGCCGCGCCGGCGACGAGCGTCCGCCTGGTCAGCGGCTCGCCGAGGAACGCCGCGCCGAGCAGCACGGCCACGACCGGGTTTACGTACGCGTACGTGGAGACGGTCGAGATCGGCGCGTTGTGGAGCAGCCACTGGAAACAACTGAACGCGACGATCGAGCCGACGACGACGAGGTACGCGACTGCGAGCAGCGACTCCGTCGACACCTGCGAGAGATGGACCTGGCTGCCCTCCCCGGCCGCGAGCCCTGCGATGCCGAGCAGGACGCCGCCCGCGAGCATCTCCATCCCTGAGGCCAGCCCGGGCTGCGACGGGAGCGGCGCGCGCCGAGCGTACAGCGTGCCTGCCGCCCACGACATGGCGCACCCCACGCACGCGAGCGCGCCGACGAGATCCGTCCCGCCGCCGTCCGGCGAGACGAGGAGCGCGACACCGCCGAGGCCGACGAGCAGACCTGTCCAGCCGGCTGCGGAGAGCCGACGCCCGAATACGAGCCGGTCGAAGAGCGCGAGCCAGAGCGGCATCGTCGCGACGAGGAGCGCCGCCGTGCCCGAGTCCACCCGCTGCTCGGCCCACGTGATCCCGCCGTTCCCGATCGTGAGCAGCGCGCCGCCGACGACGAGGGCGGCCGCCCACGCGCGGAGGCTCGCCCGCCGCCGCGGCGAGAGAACGAAGAGGAAGCCGCCGGCGAGCAGGAACCGGACGGACGACATCAGGAACGGCGGCATCGTCCGGATCGCCAGCATGATTCCGAGGTACGTCGAGCCCCAGACCACGTACAGCGTGGCCAGGGCGCCCCAGGCGCGCGCCGTCACGGCGCGTTACCTGCGACCGATCCAGCCGCGATCGTCGGTCCGCCGCGAGTCGGCGCCGTAGCGCAGCGCGAGGGGCCCGATCAGGACGAGCAAGAGGATGACGATGGCGATTCCCACAGACCTAGGATGCCTGCGGGAGAGTCATTAGCACAAATCAAGCTATGATTGGAGTCCATCATGGAACCTGATCGTTGGCTCGGCATCGAACTGCGGCATCTCATGGCTCTCGAAGCGGTCGCGCGCGAGGGCTCGTTCGGCCGGGCCGCGAAGAGCCTCGGGTACACCCAGTCGGCCGTGAGCCAGCAGATCGCGGCGCTCGAGCGCATCGTCGGCGCGCGACTCGTCGACCGCCCGGGTGGGCCCCGACCGGTCTCGCTGACCGAGGCGGGCGAGCTCCTCCTGCGCCACGCCGAGGCGATCGTCGCCCGGCTCGCGGCCGCCCAGGCCGACCTCGGCGCGCTCGCCGAGGGCGAGGGGGGCGTCCTGCGGGTCGGCATCTACCAGAGCGTCGGCCAGCGCATCCTCCCCGACCTGATGCGCCGCTATGCCGCCGCGTGGCCGCGGGTCGAGATCGCGCTCACCGAGTCGGCGTCGGACGAGGAGCTACTCTCGCTCGTCGAGCGCGGCGAGCTGGACATGACCTTCGCGGACATGCCGCTCACCGAGGGCCCCTTCGGCGCCGTCGAGCTCCTGCGCGACCCCTACGTCCTGATTGTGCCCGCGGACTCGCCGCTCGCCGACCGCGCGAGCCCGCCGACGCGGCGCGAGATCGCCGATCTCGACCTGATCGGCTATCGCTCCTGCCGCAGCACTCAGCGGATCGAGAGCGTGCTCCGCGAGCGCCTGAGCTTCGTCTTCCGCTCCGATCACAACGGTACGGTGCAGGGCCTCGTCGGCGCCGGCGTCGGCGCGGCGCTCGTGCCGCGCCTCACCCTCGAGCCGCACGACGAGACGATCGTCGAGATCGACCTCGGCCCGAAGGTGCCGCCGCGCCTGATCGCGCTCGCGTGGCACCGCGACCGCTACCGCACTCCGGCGGCGCAGGCGTTCGTCGACACGGCACTCGAGGTCTGCGCGGAGCTCCAGCCGGAGCCCGCGGCGGCCCTGGCCTAGCCGCTCTCGCGTGAGCTTCACCGCCTCGGGCGATGCGTACGACCGCTTCATGGGCCGCTACTCGCGCGAGCTCGCTCCGCGCCTCGTCGCCTTCGCCGGGATCTCCGACGGGATGCGCGCGCTCGACGTCGGCTGCGGCTCCGGCTTGCTGACCGCGGCGCTCGCCGACCGGCTCGGAGCGGCGAACGTCGCCGCGGCCGACCCGTCCGATTCGCTGCTCGCGGCCTGCGCCGACCGCGTCCCGGACGCGGACGTCCGCCGCGCGCCGGCCGAAGAGCTGCCGTGGCCGGATGCTTCCTTCGACGCCGTGCTCTCGCAGCTCGTCCTGAACTTCGTCGCCGACGCCGACGCGGCGGTCGCCGAGATGTGTCGCGTCGCCGCGCCCGGCGCGATCCTCGCCTCGTGCACGTGGGACTACGCCGGCGGGATGCGCATGCTGCGCACGTTCTGGGAGGCCGCGGCCGAGCTCGATCCGGAGGCTCCCGACGAGGCGAACATGCGCTACCGCACCGAGGAGGAGCTCGCGTCGCTCTGGGAGCGCGGCGGTCTGGACGACGTCGAGACCGGGTCCCTCGACGTCGAGGTGGCCTACGAGAGCTTCGACGAGTGCTGGGAGCCGTTCGCGCTCGGCGTCGGGCCTGCCGGTGCGTACTTCGCGTCGCTCGACCCGAACGCACGCGAGGCTCTCCGCGAGGGCTGCTTCACCCGGTTCGGCTCACCGGCCGGCCCGTTCTCGTTGACGGCGAGAGCGTTCGCCGTCCGCGGGACGCGTCAGTAGCCGGGCAGCTTGCGCGGCACGCAGATGAGCCGCTCGATGCGGCGCTGCTCGAACGGCGGCTGCTTCTCGACGACGACCCACGGCCTGCCGTCCACTTCCACGAGGTCGCCGACCTCGGCATCGTCGTGGTTTCGGTAACAGATCTTGTCCGGTCGATGCAGCCGCTGCAGCACGAGCTCGTAGGCGGCCAAGCCCGAACCCCCTTTCCACTTCAAGCCGCGAGGTCCAGGCGGACGTTTGTGCCTATGAAAGCCGCTAGTACGGCTGCTCGTCGTTCGACGAGCCGCCGGCGACGCCAGCGACGACCGTCTCCTGCGAGCGCTCGTGCAGCCGCTCCCGGCCGCGCTTCACGGCGGTCAGGAACTTGTCCAGGTTGACCTCGAGCGTCGAGAGGATCCCGTCGGCCCAGTCCTCCATCTCGAGCCGCGTCTCGCGGGCCTGGCGTCGCGCGTCGTCGACGATGTCCTGCGACTGCCGCTCGGCGAGCTTGACGATCTCCGTCTGCGAGGCCTCGCGGACGGCCTGCTCGCGCGCCTCGCCGAGGATCCGGTCGCACTCGCGCTTCGCCTCGGCCAGCATCTCCTGCCGCTCCTTCACGATCCAGCGCGCCTGCTTGATCTCCTCGGGGATCGTCGCGCGCATCTGGTCGAGGATGTCGTAGATCTCCTCGCGGTCGATGCGCACCTGGTCGGTCAGCGGCACGGCCTTCGCGTTGTGGACGAGGTCGTCGAGCTTGTCGATGAGGACGAGGACGTCCATGTCCGCGGCATCTTACTCCTGCGGACCGACGTGGCCGCGGGCCTCATTCGCCGGGATTCTCGGGCGTGCCCGGCCTCCCGTCCGGGAAGAGCACCTTGAACCTCTCCGCGACCGAAGCCGGCACGAGCTCCGAGACGTCGCCGCCGAACGCGGCGATCTCCTTCACGCCACTCGACGAGACGAAGCTCACCTGTGGGCTCGCCATCACGTACACGGTCTCGATGTCCGGGGCGAGCTGGCGATTGAGCTGGTTCATCTGGAACTCCCACTCGAAGTCCGAGATGACGCGCAGGCCCTTCACGATCACCTTCGCGTCCCACTTGCGCGCGAAGTCGACGACGAGCTCCGAGAAGCGGTCGACCTCGACGTTCTCGTAGTCGGCGAGCGCCTCCTTCAGGAACGCGACCCGCTCGTCGAGCGTGAACATCGGCTGCTTGTGCTGCGGGGTGCCGACGACGCCGACGACGACGCGGTCGAAGATCCCGGCCGCGCGGCCGATCACGTCGACGTGGCCGTTCGTGACGGGATCGTACGTGCCGGGGTAGATGGCGGTGATCACGGCTCGAAGAGCGTAATGCGGGCGGCGCCGTACCGCCTCGACGTGCGCTTGGTGAGCGGCAGCTCCGGCTCCACCTTCGCCGCGGTCTCGAAGACGAGCAGGCCGTCGGGGGTGAGGAGGCGCGGGAGGTAGCGCGCGAGCGTCTCGTGGTCGCGCTCCGCGTACGGCGGGTCGCAGAAGACGAGGTCGAAGCGGCGGGGCTCGTTCGCGATCGCCGCAAGGACGTCCGCGCAGCGGACCTCGCCGCGCAGGCCGAGCTTGTCGAGGTTGCGCTCGATCGTGCGGCACGCGGCGGGGTCGGCCTCGACGAAGACGGCCCGTGCCGCGCCGCGCGAGAGCGCCTCGAGCCCCATCGCGCCCGAGCCGGCGAAGAGGTCGAGCACGTCCGCGTCCTCGACCCACGGGGCGACGATGTTGAAGACGGCCTCGCGGGTGCGGTCGGAGGTCGGCCGGGTGTCGAGCCCCTTCGGCGCGGCGATCGAGTGGCCCTTGCGGGAGCCGGCGATGATCCTCATGGTGCGAGCGCGGGCTCGTCGATCGTCAGCGTGCACGCGTCGGCGTCGAGTGTGGCGCGCACGCCGAGCGGCAGCGTCGAGAGCGTCTCGCCGTGGCCGATCGGCAGGCCGTACAGCACCGGCACGCCGAGGTCGCCCAGCCGCTGCTCGAGCACGTCTTCGAGCGTGCTCGCCCGCGGCCAGTCGGGGCCGAGCCCCTCGCCCCACTCACCCTCCGGCAGCTCGCCGACCACGATCCCCGCCACGTCTTCGAGCTTGCCCGCCTGCCGTAGGTGGACGAGATGGCGGTCGACGAACGTCGGCCCGTACGAGGCGACCTCGAAGAAGAGGATCGCGCCCTCGGTCGCGACCTCCCACGGCGTCAGGAACGTGCGCACGAGGTCCGGCAGGCAGCCGCCCACCACCCGGCCGCTCGCTCGGCCGCCGGCGATCGTCCGCACCGGTGGCCCGTCCGGGTCGTACGGAAGAGGCCCCGTCGTCTCGCCGCGTAGGACTCGGAGCAGGCGATCACCGCTCAGCGGCGGCACTGGGCGGACCGCGAAGCGCGTCAGGGTCGGCGCGTAGAAGGTGACGAGCCCGGCGAAGCGCCCGAGCGCGCAGTGCAGCGCGGTGATGTCCGAGAAGCCGAGGAACGGCTTCGGGCTCGCGGCGATCGCGTCGTAGTCGAGGAGCGGGACGACTTCGGCCGAGCCGTAGCCGCCGCGCATCGCCTGGATCGCGTGCACCTCCGGGTCGGCGAAGAGCTTCTGGAGACCCTGCGCACGCTGCTCCGGCGTGCCTGCGAAGTCGCGCCAGCGCTCGAGCGCGTTCGGCGCCAGCTTGACGCTGTAGCCGTTCGCCTCCCACCACTCGATCCCGCGCAGGACCACCGACCGGCCCGGCGCCGGCGTGGCCGGCGTCGCCACGCCGATCGTCGAGCCGGGCGGCGCGGCGGGAGCGAGGATCACGCGCCCGGCTCGCCGCCCGAGAAGCGCGCCGCGACCTCGTCCGCGAGCGGGCCGGGCCGGTCGACCAAAGCAGCCGCCTCGCGCCGCGCCAGCTCGAGCAGCGGCCGGTCGGCGCGCAGGCGCGTGAACTTCAGATCCGACAAGCCCGACTGGCGCGTCCCCAACAGCTGGCCCTCCCCGCGGATCTCGAGGTCGCGCTCCGCGAGCTCGAAGCCGTCGGTCGTCGCCACCAACGCCTCCAGCCGCTCCCGCGCGCTCTCCGTCAGCTCCTCCTTCGCGCGCGAGACGAGCAGGCAGTACGACTGCTCCGCCCCGCGCCCGACGCGTCCGCGCAGCTGGTGAAGCTGCGCGAGCCCGAAGCGGTCGGCCTCCTGGACGATCATCACGGTCGCGTTCGGCACGTCGACGCCGACCTCGATCACCGTGGTCGCGACGAGCACGTCGAGCTCACTCTCCTTGAACCGGCGCATCAGCTCGCGCCGCTCCGCCGGCCGCAGCCGTCCATGCATGCAGCCGACGCGGAAGCCGCGCAGCTCGGCCCGCGCGAGCCGCTCCGCCTCCTGCTCGGCCGCCCGCGCGCGCGAGGTCTCCGACTCCTCCACGAGCGGGCACACGACGTACGCCTGCCGCCCCTCGTCCAGGAGCCGCCGCAGCCGCCGGTACGCCTCCGCGGCCCGCTCGTCCGGGATCCAGCGCGTGACGATCGGCTTCCGCGCCGCCGGCGGCTTGGCGATCTCGGACACGGCCAGATCGCCGTAGACCGTCAAGGCGAGCGTGCGCGGGATCGGCGTCGCGGTCATGTGCAGGACGTGCGGCGAGCGCCCCTCGACGAGCGCCTTCCGCTGCTCGACCCCGAAGCGGTGCTGCTCGTCCACGACCGCGACGGCGAGCTCGCCGAGGTCGACGCCCGCTTGGATCAGCGCGTGCGTGCCGACGACGATCTGCGCGTCCTCCCCGCGCCCTTTCACCGAGCCGGTGAGGAGCCCGACCCGCACGCCGAGCTCCGCGCAGATCGGCTCGACGGTGAGGAAGTGCTGCTCGGCGAGCGTCTCCGTCGGCGCCATCAGCGCACCGAGCCGCCCTCGCTCGACCGCACGCAGGAGCGCGTAGAGCGCGACGACCGTCTTCCCGGAGCCGACGTCGCCCTGGAGGAGGCGCTGCATCGGCGTCGAGCCGGCGAGGTCGGCGTCGATCTCCGCGATCGCGCTCCGCTGGTGCGGCGTCAGCTCGAACGGCAGCGCGGCCAGGTACCGGGCCACGAGCTCGCCCGGCGCGCCGAGCGCAGGCGCGCGCTCCCGCTCACGCTCGCGGGTGCGCTGCGCGAGCCCGAGCTGGAACACGAGCAGCTCGTCGAACGCGAGCCGCCGCCGCGCGAGCTCCGCCTCGCCGTGGTCGCGCGGCCGGTGGAGCGCGGTGAGCGCGTCCGGAAGGAGCGGCAGCTCGAGCCGGCCGCGCGTCTCGGCCGGGAGCGCGTCGGGGAAGTCCGTTGCGTGAGGCAGCGCCGCCTCGACGAGGCCGCGGAGGCGCCCGGGCGGGATGTCCTCGGTCGCGGGGTAGACGGGCGCGAAGTCCGCCGTCGCCGAGGCCTCGCCGAGGTCGTACGAGCGCACGTCGAAGCCGTAGCGACCGCTCTTCCCGCGCAGGCGCACCCGGGTCCCGGGGGCCAGCCGCCCCTTCAACCACGGCTGGTTGAACCAGGTCGCGGTCGTCGTCCCGCTGTCGTCGGCGATGCGCGCGGTGAGGATCTTCAGCCGGCCGCGCCGCCGCTCGCCGACGCTCAGCACCTCGCCTTCGATCGTCACCTCCTCGTCGGCACGCAGGTCGGCGATCCGCCGCTCCGGGACGGCGCTCTCGTACCGGCGTGGCCGGTGCTCGAGCAGGTCGCGGATCGTCTCGAGTCCCAGGCGCGCGAGCTTTTGCCGGAGCGCCGGCCCGACACCCGGGAGGACGTCGAGCGCGCGCGCGAGTGCCTCCGGCCGCGGCCTCCCGCGCGGCGGAGGCCACTCGGGTGGCGGCTCCGTGCCCGCGAACCCGACGCGGGGATCGATCGATGTCGCGGCAACGCCCAGACCCGATCGAGTATAGGAAGCGACTTGGATGCGACCGAGGGGGGTTCCATGGCTTTCGTCGAGCTAATCGGAGACAGCGAGCTTTTCGCGCAGGATCGCGCTGCGCTCGGCTACGTGCCGAACTACACGCGGCTCTTCGCCCACCGGCCTGCCGTGTACGAGGCATGGCTCCAGCTGAGGGACGCGATCTCGGACTCGATGGACCTGCGCCGATACGAGCTCGTGACGATTGCGGCGGCGCGCAACCTCCGCTCCAGCTACTGCACGCTCGCCCACGGCAAGGTGCTCGCGACTCGGTTCCTCGAGCCGGCGCAGGTGCGGGACGTCGTCGTCGACCACCGGAACGCGGGTCTCGACGAGGTCGACGTGGCCGTGATGGACCTGGCCGAAAAGGTCGCCGGCGACGCTACGGCGGTCACCGAAGCGGACGTGCAGCGCCTCCACGACCTCGGCCTCTCCGACGCGGAGATCTTCGACGTCGTCGTGGCCGCCGCCGCCCGCTGCTTCTTCAGCAAGACACTCGACGCCCTCTGCGCCCAGGCCGATCCGGTCTTCACCGAGCTCGACCCGGAGCTTCGCGACGTCCTGACCGTCGGGCGGCCGATCGCCGAGAGCTAGGTATCCGCGAACCAGAAGAAGCCGACGGTGCCCGGCCCGGCGTGCGTGCCGACGACCGGGCCGAGGACCGTCACCACCTCGATCTCCGCCTGCGGCCGCTCGGCGCGCACCATCTTCCGCAGCGCCTCCGCCCGCTCGGGCGCGTCGGCGTGCGCGATCCCCACCTTCAGCGCCGGGCCGTCCGTCGTCGCGTCGGTGAACTCGCGCACGAACTCCTCCATCGCCTTCCGGTTCCCGCGCACGCGCTTCACCGGGACGACCTCGCCCTCCGTGATCGTGAGGATCGGCTTGATGTTCAGGAGCTGACCCGCCATCGCGCGCGCGCGACCGATGCGGCCGCCGCGCGCGAGGAACTCGAGCGTGTCGACCGTGAAGAGGAGGCCGTGCGTCCGCTTGTAGCGGTCGACGAGCTGGTCGAGCTCCTCGTCGGTCGTCCCCGCCTCGAGCCGGCGCTGGATCGCGAGGCCGAGCATCGTGATCGCCGCCGAGGCCGTCTCGGTGTCGACCATCCGCACGCGGTCGCCGCCGATCTCCTCCGCCGCGATGCGCGCGCTCTCGAACGTGCCCGAGAGCCGACTCGCGATGTGGAGCGAATAGACGCGCTCATATGCGCCCAGCTCCTGGTAGGCCCCGAGGAAGTCCTGCGGCGTCGGCTGCGAGGTGCTCGGGAGGTCGGTCGCGGTGCGCAGGCGCGCGTAGAACTCCTCCGGGCCGAGCTCGACGTAGTCGCGGTAGCTCTCGTCGCCGAAGCGGACGTACAGCGGGACCACGCGCCAGTTCGGGAAGCGCTGCGGAGCCTCCGGGAAGTCGGCCGTCGAGTCGACGACGATCGCCGTGTTCGCCGCGGTCAGCTGCATGGGCTCACGCGGCGAGGCGGCCGGCCGCACGCTGGATCGCGGCCACGATCTCCTCGAGCTCCTGGTCCTTGCGCAGGCACGCGACGGCCCCGGCCTGGTAGAGCGCCTCGATCTCGCGCCCGCTCACGGAGGCGGTGAGGCAGACGACGACCGCGTTCGGACATGCCTGGCGAACGGCTGCCGTCGCCTGGACGCCATCGATCCCGGGCAGGCGAAAGTCCATCACGACGACGTCCGGGTCGTGCTCGAGGCAGGCCGGCACCGCCTCGGTCCCGTCGCCCACCGACGCGACGACCTCGATGTCCGACCGGAGCCCGAGCAGGAGCTCGAGCGCCTCCCGGAAGACCTCGTTGTCCTCCACGAGGAGGATGCGGATCGGCGCCGCCAAGATGGAAAGCCTATTCGGCTATTCGGCCGAGACGAGCAGCGGGTAGTGCGGCTGGCCGCCGTCCTGGACGTCGACCTCGAGCTCGGGATGCCGCCTCGCGAGCTCGGCGACGAGCGGGCCGAGCTCGGGCGCGTCCGCGCCGCGGAGAAGCGTCAGCACCTCGCGCGGCTCGGCGAGGAGCCGCTCGACGACGGCGTGCGCGACCTCCTCGAAGTCGCGGCCCTCGGCGACCGGGTCGCCGCTCGCGAGGCCGAAGTAGTTCCCTTTCCGGATCGCGAGTCCGTCGAGGACGGCATCGCGGGAGGCGATCGTCACCTCGCCCGTCGCGACCGAGGAGATCGCCTCCTGCATCGCGGCGACGTTCTCCGCGGCGGTGTGGGTGCCGTCGAAGACGACCATCGCCGCGAGGCCGGCCGGAATCGAGTCGGTGGGCACCACCTCGACCGGCTTCTCCGCGGCGCGGGCCGCCTGCTCGGCCGCGAGGATCACGTTCGAGTTGTTCGGCAGCAGGATCGCCTCGGGCGCGGCGAGCGCTTCGAGCGCGGCGACGAGCTCGGCCGTCGAAGGGTTCATGCTCTGGCCGCCCTCGACGACCCGCGCGGCGCCGAGGCTCTCGAAGATCGCGCGGTTCCCGGCTCCGGCGACGACGGCGACGACGTCGGTGGCGTTCTCCGACCCGTGGAGCAGCCGCTCCTCGCGCTGCTCGGTCTGGCGGTGCATGTTCGCGATCTCGATGCCCTCGACGGCGCCTCGGACGGTGGCGAAGCTGAGCGCGGCGCCGGGGTCGTCGGTGTGGACGTGCACCTTGAGGGCGCTTCGGTCGCCGACGACGAGAAGCGAGTCGCCGAGCGGCTCGAGCTCGGCTTCGAGCGCCTGCGCGTCGAGGTCGTCGCCCTCGATCACGAAGACGGTGCAGTAGCGGTAGCGCGAGAGCTCCTGGTGGATCGCCTCGACGGTGAGCGTCGCGGCGCGCGGCGGGGCCTCCGGCAGCTCCTCGCCCGTGGCGACGGCCGCGATCCCGCGGAGGATCTCGAGGAGTCCCGCGCCGCCCGCGTCCACGACCCCGGCCTCGCGCAGGACGTCGTGCTGCTCCTGGGTGCGTGCGACCGCCTCCTCGCCGTGGCGGACGAGCTCGGGCAGCGAGGCGCCGCGCTCGGCCTCCTCCGCGAGCGCGCGGACGACAGTGAGCATCGTCCCTTCGACCGGCCGCCGCACCGCGCGGTAGGCGGCGTCGCTCGCCGTGCGGAGGGCGCGAGCGATGGTCGCGGCGTCGACCTCCTCGGCGGCGCCGAGCTCTTCGGCAGCCCCGCGGACGATCTGCGACAGGATGATGCCGGAGTTCCCGCGGGCGCCCATGAGCGCCGCGCGGCTCGCCTCGCGGACGAGCGCGGCGCGGTCGGTCGCGGTCGACGCCTCGAGGGCCTCGACGACCGCGCGAACGGTGAGCACGAGGTTCCTGCCCGTGTCGCCGTCCGGCACCGGATAGACGTTGAGGTCGTCGATCCGCTGCCGGCTCCGCTCGAGGCTCGCGAGGGCGCCGCGCGCGAGCGCCCGGGCCTGCTCGAGGTCGCTCACTTCGCGCCCCGGACGTCCTGGATGTGCACCTCGACCGCCGCGACGGGCAGGCCCGTGAGCCGCTCCACCTCGTAGGCGACGCGCGAGCGGATCGCCGCCGCCACCTCGGCGAGGTTGAGCCCGTACTCGACGACGACGTAGAGGTCGATCGTCAGGCCATCGGACCCGCCACCGACCGTGATCCCCTGCCTCAGCCGGTCGAGCGGGAGCAGCCGGCCGACCCGCCCCTTGGCCGCCATCCCGACGACGCCGTAGCACTCGGGCGCGGTGTGCCCGACGATCTGAGCGATCGCGTCGCTCGAGATCGCGATCCGCCCGAGCGACGACGAAACGGCGTGGCTCGCCTCCACGCAGGATTAGACCGGATGGCAAAGCCTGCGGTTGCTCGCTAAGAAGAGCGCAGGATGCCGATCGAGCTGACGCTTCACCGGATGTGTGGTCGTGAACCGCAGCCGCTCGACAATCACGAGTCCGCGCGGGTGGAAGACGAAGGGATCATCTCGTTCGAGCCGCCGGACGGCGGGAGTGCGTGGGTCTACGGCGCGGGTCCGGGCGAGCCGGCAGATCGGACCACCGTCGAGTTCTCGATCGACGTGCTCACCGAGCAGCTTGTCCAGATCCTTCACACCTACGCCGCGCAGAGCGGCATGGTGATCGCCCGTCTTCCAGCGGCTGTGTACGTCACCGACGCGGATCGGGCCCGGCACCTGCCGGCAGGGTGGCCGGCGCCGGCAGTGTGCGCGACCGCGGAGCGGCTACTCGAGCTGCTGAGCGAGGACTAAAGAGCCTTCTGCACTTTGCCGCCCTTGAGGCAGCGGGTGCAGACGTACGCGCGCTGGGCCTTGCCGCCGAGGAGGACGCGGACACGCTGGAGGTTCGGCTCGAACCGCCGCTTCGTCGCCACCATCGAGTGGCTCCGGTTGTGCCCGAACGAGGGCTTCTTCCCGCAGACCGCGCAGACCTTGGACATGGCCGGGCAGTGTAGCCGACGGCTAACTGCGTCCTCGCGCCCGTCGCGCGTCAGCTGGAGAGGCTTGCCGCTTCGAGGAACTCGCCAGTGTGGGCGTCGATGAAGACCGCGAGCGTCGCGGTGTAGGACCCTGGTCCGGCCGGGGCGCCGGGTTTGTACGGCCGCACGATCGGCACGTTGAAGTTCGTGATCAGGACGAGCCACGCCGGCCGATTCGAGAGAACCGGAACGCCGGGCGCGCCCGGGTGGGCGTGACTCACGTAGTGCGTGTCGGTGACCGTCACGAGTGTCGCTTCCGCGGGTGCATTCAGCGGGCGGCTCATCTTGGTCAGTGCGTTCTTCACGGCTTGCTGTTGCGTGACCGTCACGTCTCGCGTCGAGGCGGCCGCGGCAGTCTCTATGCCGTAGGTGCTGCTCAATGCGCCCTGAGCAGCCTGAAACGGCGGCGGGAGCGTCGCCTGTGCGGGATGGGACCTGAACGCCATGGCCCCGAGAGACACGCCGACTGCGCCAGCAGCGAACACGAGCAGCACGACTCGGCGACGAGACAGAAGGTGACTGGGCATGCTTGCTCTCATCTTCTAGAGCGGGTCGGTGTAGATCTGGAACGAGGTCGGCTGGACGCTCCAGTTCCGGTGATAGCGGGAGTTCGTGCAGTCCGGCGTCGGAAGCGACAGCGACGGGATGCTGCTCCACGTCCCGTCCCGGGCCATCTTCTTGACCGACGTGTACGCGACCCGGTTGCCGGCCACGCCCGGCACGTCGCTCTCGCAGTGCCCCGTCTCCCCAAAAAACTCGGGGATCCACGGCCCCGTCCACGACACCGCCGGGTCGAAGGTCGTCTGGTCGAGCGTCGTGAGGCCCTTGTTCATATAGAGATGGCCGTTGCTGAAGTTGTAGTTCACCCAGTACTGAGCGGTGCCCGACGGTGCCGCGAAGTACTTCGTGTGATACGGGCCGGTGAGAAGACCATGTACGAGCCCCCGAAGTTCCCATATCCCGCCTGCGCATATCCGTCTGACGCAGCCTTGCCCGTTTCCATCGACCAGGCGGTGCCGAAGCTCGAGGAGCCGCAGATAGCAGGGTTGAACGGCTGGATGCTCGCCGATGCGCCGTACTGGTCGGTGTTGAGCGCCCACGCGCCGTCGAAGTAGTTGGAGGCCGACCCGCAGGGCGAACGAGCTGCAGCGATGTTCCCTGCTCCGGCGACCAGCACGAGGGCCACGACGCCGCCGATCGAGGCCGCCCAACGTCCGAGCCGTTCAGGCAATCTCGGCGGAAGCATGTTGCTCGAGGCTTACCTCCCTGTAGGAGGCCCTTACCTGGCGCACCGGAAAGGGCTCACGTTAGCTCGCCACTTCCTGAGCCTCCAGCGACGCCGTCACGGCCTCATCGAAAGCGCCGGCGATGCGGTCCGCCGCCTCGCGCTCCTGGGCCAGGATCCGCTCGACGAGCGCTGCCGTCTCCGCGTCGCCCGCCCGCTCGGCCACGCGCCGCAGCTGCTCGTAGCCGCCGATCTCCAGGTGCTCGAAGGCACGCGCGAACGCGGCCAGCTTCCCGGGCGTGTCGGGATGGGCCTGGAAGAACGCGCCCCAGTTCAGCGCGCCGAGCCGAAGCGCGGCGTCCTTCACGGTCGACGGGTCGCCGCCGAAGGCGTTCAGCCGCTCCTCGATCGCCTCGGCGTGGTCGCGGGTCTCGTCGAGGTGCTCCGCGTAGATGCGCGCGAGCGTCGGGCTGCCGGCGAGCTTCGGCCCGCGCTCGAGCAGCGCGATCGCCTGCTCCTCGATCGCGTGCGCGTCGGCGAGGTACTTGCGCAGCTGCTCGGTGAGGTCGTCGCGGCCGACCTCGCGGAGCGACGCCTCGACGGCTCGGTCGAAGGTGCTCTCGAGCCGCCGCATCATCCGACGCTCCTCGGCCGCGATCTGGTTGGCGGCGTCGGCGACCTCCAGCTCGTCCGCTCGCTCGGCGACGCCGCGCAGGAGCTCGTACGACGAGAGCTCGAGCGCCTCGTAGGAGAGCGAGTGCGCGTGCAGCTTGCCCGGCGTGTCCGGCTGGAGGCGGGCGAAGAGCAGGAAGCCCTTGCCGCCGACCTTCATGACGACGTCCTTCGTGAGCGACGGCTTCGTGCCGCGGGCCTCGAGGAGCTCGCGGACGAGCCGCTCGTGCTCTTCCGTCTCGCGGAGGTGCTCGCGGTAGGCCGCCGAGAGCTCCGGGTCGCCGACGATCTCGGGCGCGGTCCGGAGCTGCGCGAGCGCCTGCTCCTCGATCGAGTGCGCGTCCGTCAGGTACTTCGTGAGCTGCTCTGTGATCTCGGTCATGCACGGCGCATACCCGCGCCGCGCAGGCTTACTCGCGGCTACTTGGCGGCCGCGTGCGAGGTGCGGAGCTGCGCGAAGAGGTCGCCCATCTCGAGCGCGGTGCGCACGGCCTCCGCGCCCTTGTCCACACGGGCCTCGGCCTGCTCGGGCGTGTCCACCGTGAGGACGCCGAACGCGACCGGAACGCCGGTCTCGAGCGCAGCCAGCTGGAGGCCGCTCGCCGCCTCGCCCGCGACGTAGTCGAAGTGCGGCGTCTCGCCGCGGATGACGCAGCCGAGAGCGACAACGCAGCCGTAGCGGCGGGTCTTCGCGAACGCCATCGCCGCGATCGGCAGCTCGAACGCTCCGGGGACGGGCACGACGGTGATCGCGTCCTTGTCGACGCCTGCGCGCTCGAGCTCGGCGAGGGCCGAATCCAAGAGCCGCGTCGTGACGTCGCCGTTGAAGCGCGCCACGACGACGGCGACGCCGCGCCGCACGCCGTTCGGGGAGCCCTCGAGGACGCCGTAGTCGTCGGGGATGACGAGCTCGCCAGGCACGTGCTGGACAGGCGGCGCGAGCTCCGTGTCGCCCTCGCCGTCAGCCGCGACGACGGGCAGCTCGGCGCCGAACGGGTAGCCCTGCTCCTGCTCCTCGGCGTTCTCGGTCACGCAGCCTCCGGGTCGGGATCGAAGCGCACGTCCTGGTGGTGCAGCTTGTGGCCAAGCTTCTCACGCTTCGTCGCCAGGTAGCGAGCGTTCTCGTGATTCGGCTCGGTCTCGATCGGCAGCTGATCGACGACGCGGAGGCCGAAGCCTTCGATCCCGGTCACCTTGCGTGGATTGTTCGTGAGGATGCGGATCGTGGACAGGCCCAGGTCGGCCAGGATCTGGTTGCCGATCCCGTACTCGCGCGCGTCGACCGGCAGGCCGAGCTCGACGTTCGCCTCGACGGTGTCGAGGCCGTCCTCCTGGAGCTCGTAGGCCTTGAGCTTGTTGAGCAGGCCGATCCCCCGGCCCTCCTGCGCCAGGTAGAGCAGCACGCCGCGGCCCTCCGACTCGATGCGGGCGAGCGCCTGCTCGAGCTGCTCGCCGCAGTCGCAGCGGAGCGAATGGAAGACGTCGCCGGTGAGGCACTCGGAGTGAACGCGGACGAGCACGTTCTCGGCGCCGTCGACGTCGCCCTTCACGAGCGCGACGTGGTGCTTGCCGCTCAGCTTCTCGCGGAACGCGACGGCGACGAACTCGCCGTAGGTCGTCGGCAGGCGCACCGACGTCATTCGCTCGACGAGCTTCTCGCGCCGCCGCCGGTACTCGATCAGGTCGGCGACGGTGATCATCCGCAGGCCGTGCTCGCGGCAGTACTCGGTGAGGTCGGGGACGCGCGCCATCGTCCCGTCGTCGTTCATGATCTCGCAGACGACGCCGGCGGGATTGAGCCCGGCGAGCACGGCGAGGTCGACGGCGGCCTCCGTCTGGCCGGCGCGCCGGAGCACGCCGCCCTCGCGCGCCTCGAGCGGGAAGACGTGGCCCGGATGGACGAGGTCGCCCGGGCTGTGGCGCGGGTCGATCGCGACCTGGATCGTGTGCGAGCGGTCGTGGGCCGAGATCCCGGTCGTGATGCCTTCGCGCGCCTCGATCGAGTCCATGAAGGCGGTGCCGTAGCGGCTCTCGTTGCGGGTCGTCGCCGGGCGGAGGCCGAGCTCCTCGCAGCGCTCGGGCGTGAGGCAGAGGCAGATGAGGCCACGGCCGTGCGTGGCCATGAAGTTGATCGCCTCCGGGGTCGCGAACTGCGCCGCGACGACGAGATCGCCCTCGTTCTCGCGGTCCGGCGCGTCGACGACGACGACGAAGCGCCCCTGCCGGATGTCCTCGATCGCTTCCTCGACGGTCGCGAACGGGGTGACCTCGTGCAGGACGCTCATCCGGGCAATCGTAGCCCCGTCACCTGGCGACGAGCCGCTCGACGTACTTCGCCAGGACGTCCACCTCGAGGTTGACCTCGGCGCCGGGGCGGAGGCTCGCGAGCGTCGTCGCGGCGAGCGTGTGCGGGACGAGCGCGATCTCGATGCCGTCGTCGTCGAGCGCCGCAATCGTCAGCGAGACGCCCTGGACGGCGATCGAGCCCTTCGGGACGCAGTAGCGGAGGAGCTCGGGCGGAAGGGCGAGGCGGAGGCGCAGACCGTCGCCCTCGGGGGTCGTGTCGGTGACATGGCCGACGCCGTCGACGTGGCCCTGGACGTAGTGGCCGCCGAGCGGCTCGCCCGCCCGAAGCGCCGGCTCGACGTTCACCTCGGCGCCCGGCTCGAGCGCGGCGAGCGTCGTGCGGGCGAGCGTCTCCGGCACGGCGTGGAAGGCGATGCGCCCGTCGGACACGTCCGTCGCGGTCAGGCAGACGCCGTCGAGCGCGACGGAGTCGCCGACGTGCGTGCTCGCGGCCGTCTCGGGCGCCTCGACGAGGAGGTCGCTGCCGTTCCGGCCGACGAGCCGGCCTCGCTCCCGCACGATCCCGGTGAACACGCCGGGAAGGCTACTCAGCCGAGGGCGAGGGCTTCGAGCGTCTCGCGGACGAGCATCTCGTTCTGGCCGCGGTCGGCGCCGAGGTCGGACAGGAGCTCCGTGACCGCCTCCGACTGCTCAGGCGACAGATCGCCGATGCCGATCGCCTCCACGCGCGTGCGCAGCTCCTCGTCGGTCACGTGCCGCGCGAGCCACTGCGACAGCACCGTCACGATCTGGTCGTCGGCACGGTGCGCGGGGTGCGTGTCAGGGCTCGTGGACATAGGCGCTCAGGAGGAGGTCATCACCGACGCGGGTCGCCTCGAAACGGGCGAGCGGGCGCGAGTCTCGCAGGTCGCCGACGAACCGCGGGCCGGAGCCGCCGAGCACCGGCGCGACGAAGACGAGCAGCTTGTCCACGAGATCCGCGTCGAGGAAGGCCGTGGCCAGTGTGGGTCCGCCCTCGAGGAGGAGCGACTGGACGCCCTCCGCCCCGAGCGCCGCGAGCTCCTCCGCCGGTGCCCCCGACCGCAGCTCGAGCTCCGAGCCCTCCGGCAGCGGGCCCCGCCCGAACGCGAGCCGGCGCGGCTGACGCGTCGCCCCCACTCCGCGTGCCGTGAGCGACGGCGCGTCCGCCCGCACGGTTCCCATCCCCACAGCCACCGCGTCGGAGGCCGCGCGCAGCTCGTGGACGAGCCGCCGCGACTCCTCGCCCGACACCCAGCGCGCGCCCGGCACGGCCACGCGCCCGTCGAGCGTCACCGCAACCTTGTAGGTCACGAACGGCCGGCCGAGCGCGACCCACGTCCGCCAGGCCTCGTTCTGGCGCCGCGCCTCGAACGAGTCGACGACCTCGACCTCGACGCCGGCGGCGCGCAGCCGCTCGACCCCGCCGCGAGCCTTCGGGTTCGGGTCGAGCGAGCCGACGACGACGCGCGCGACCCCGGCCTCCAAGACGCGATCGACGCACGGCGGCGTGCGGCCGTGGTGCGTGCAGGGCTCGAGCGTGACGTAGAGCGTCGCGCCGCGCGCGCGCTCGCCCGCCGCCTCGAGCGCGACCACCTCGGCGTGCGGCCCGCCCGCCCGCTCGTGCCACCGCTCCCCGACCACCTCGCCGTCCCGGACGACGACCGCGCCGACGATCGGGTTCGGATGCGTCGTCCCGCGGCCGCGCTCGGCGAGCTCGAGCGCCCGCTCGAGGCTCACGCTGCGCCCTCGAAGGGAAAGCTCGGCCCCGCCCGCCAGCAGTCGGGCGCGACCTCCTCCATGAGCGTCGCCGCACCCACCTCGAGCTCGATCGGAAGCAGCGGCTCGGCCGCCGCCCGCACCGCGTCCGCCACGTCGGCCGGTTGGCCGACGGTCGCGTGCGGAGTCGGGTCGGGGAACTCGCCGCCGTACGGCGGGTACTGCGGGTAGCGCGCGTAGAGCTCGAGGATCCGCCTGCGGAGCTCCTCGACTGGCTCGGGCGCGAGCCAGACCGCCGCCTCCGGGAACACCTCGACACGGGTGAGCGAGATCCGGAGCGGGCTCCACGGCGCGAAGACCTCCTCGAGCCCGCCCTCGCCGAGGCCGAACGGGAAGAGCAGCGTGATGTGAAGCGGGATCCCGGTCGCCACCGCCTTGGCGTCGAAGCGGGCGCGGATCGCCTCGAGCCGCGGCTCCGGCAGCACGAGGACGAGCGCGCCGCGCAGGCTCACCCGAGCCGCTGCACGAGCCGCCGGTACGCGCGCGGCAGGTCCTCGTGGCCGAAGACCGCGGTGCCCGCGACGAGGAGCGTCGCCCCGGCCTCGTGCACCGCGCGCGCGTTCTCCTCGCCGATCCCGCCGTCGACCTGGATCGGCACGTCCGGGCCGAGGAGCTCGCGCAGCCGCCGGATGCGCGGGAGCGCCTCGGGCATGAACGGCTGCCCCGAGTAGCCGGGCTCGATCGACATACAGAGGACGAGGTCGAAGCCCTCCGCCGCCGCGGCCGCGTCCTCCGGGATCGTCTCCGGCTTGAACGCGAGGCCGACCTCGAGCTCCTGCTCGCGCGCCGCCCGCGCCACCGCCGGCAGATCGGGACATGCCTCGAAGTGCACTGTCACGCTGTCCCCTCCAGCCTCGGCGATCGCCTCGAAGTGCCGCTGCGGCTCCTCGATCATCAGGTGGCAGTCGAGCACCCCGCCGAGCCGGTGGACGAGCGGCGCAATCGACTGGAGGACGATCGGCCCCATCGTGATCGGCGGGACGAAGTGCCCGTCGCCGACGTCGAAGTGGAAGATCCGCGTGCCGGCGCGGAGGAGCGTGTCGCACTGCTCCCCGAGGCGCGACAGGTCGGCCGCGTAGAGCGAGGGCTCGACCTCGACCGTCCGGATCCAGTCCTTCCAGGGCATGGCCGCTGAGTCTAATTTCGGCGTAGGCTGCGGCCATGAGGCGCGTTGCGGTTCTCGGCCTCGTGCTGATCCTCGCCTGCGCTCTCGGCGCGGCGGCGTCGGGGGTAAGCGTCGCGAAACAGGTCGGTTGCGCACAAAGAGGCGAGACTTCCACGCCGACGACCTTCAACGACCCACGTTTCGGGGCACGGCGGTACCGCGTCGTGATCGGCCCAGTCGAGCTTCGCGGCGTCCGCTGGTATGCGTCCCGCCGGGTCTTCGAAGGGCTCGGCAAACGCGAGGGATACGCCGTCGCGAAGGTTGCGCTGATCGTGCGGGCCCGGCGCTCGCTCGCGTTGACCGTGCGCGGCGCCGGTCCCAAGCCGGCATTGCTCGCGTACGGGGAGGATGGCAAGCCGACCGCGACGCTGCTCGTGAAGAGCTGCCCCGCGAGCACGCCTGCGTCGTCGCGGCCCGGCGTCGTGGGCTCGGGAACGCTCTTTCCGGGTGACTTCAGGGTTCCGGTGGCGGAGTGCGTGAGGCTGAGGATCACGAACCGAGCGACAGGACGCGTGTGGCAGACGCGGCTGCCGTTCGGGCACCGTTGCTCCTAGACGCGTAGACGAGCGATGAAGAAGCCGGAGGTCTGGTGCCGGTGCGGGAGCGTGAGGAGGAACCCCGACCGGCGCGGGTGCCGGAACTGCGGCCACTCCTCCACGAGGGACGTGTCCACCTCCAGCCCAGACGCGTCCACGACGGCCTCGTTCTCGTCCGCGTTCATCGTGCAGACCGCGTAGACGATCGTCCCGCCGGGACGGACGCGCTCGGCCGCGGCGCGGAGCAGCGCGAGCTGGAGCTCCGGGAGCGGCTTCGCGCGCCAGCGCAGGTCGGGGCGCGCCGCCAGGACGCCGAGGCCCGAGCACGGCGCGTCCACGAGCGCGCGGTCGAAGCCGGTCAGCTCCGGCGGCAGGTCGAGCGCGTCGGCGTGGAGGACGCGCACGTTCGCCGCGCCGAGCCGGCGCACGTTCTCCTCCAGCTCGCGCGCGCGGCCCTCGTGGAGCTCGACGGCGACCACCTCGCCGCGGAGCATCGTCGCCTTGCCGCCCGGCGCCGCGCAGAGGTCGAGGATGCGCTCACCCTCGCGCGCACCCACCGCGAGCCCCGCCAGCTGCGACGCGCGGCTCTGCGGCCACACCCGTCCCTCAGCGAGCGCGCGCTCGTCGACCCGCGGCACGCGGAGCGCGCCCGGCACGTCCGTCGGCTCGCCGTCCACCTTGCCGCGGACGACGCGGACGACGGTCTCCGGGGGCTCGTTCTGTGACCGCATGAGGGCGAGCGCCTCGTCGCGACCGGCGTCGCGCTCCCAGACCTCGGCGATCCAGTCCGGGTAGGAGTGCCGGAGCGGCCCCTCGGGGAGCGAGTCGAGGAGCGGCCGGATGCCCTCCGCGAGCCGCCGCATGACCGCGTTCGTGAAGGCGACGGCACGCTCGAGACCGGCCGCGCGGACGAGCTCGACCGACTCGTTCGCCGCCGCGTGCGCGGGCACGCTCTCGAGGAAGCCGAGCTGGTACGCGCCGAGGCGGAGCGCCGTCCGCACCGGCGGGTCGAGCTTGCGCACCGGCCTGCGGCCGAGGGTGTCGATCGCGTGGTCGAGCGTCCGCGCCCGCTGGACGGTGCCGTAGGCGAGCCGCTGCGCGAGCGCGCGGTCGCGCGGGTCGAGCCCGGCCGCAGCGGTCGCGAAGGCACGGTCGGCGTAGGCGTCCTCCTCGAAGACGCGGCGCACGACCTCGTACGCCGCCCGCCGCGCCGGCGCGATCACCGCAGGCCGCGGCGGAACTCGTCGTAGGTCATCCGGCGCCGACCCTCCGGCTGCACCTCGACCGGGACGAGGCGGCCGTCCTCGAGGCGCGCCTTCCAGACGGTGACGCGCCGTCCGTTGAGCTCGCCGCGCGCGCCGATGTGCGGCGAGAGCGCGCGGATCTGGTTCAGGAGCTCCTGCGGCGGCTGCGACCAGTCGAGCTCGCGGTCGGCGGCGGTCAGCTTCTGGGCGTAGGTCGCGCCGTCGTCGGGCTGGGGCGTGAAGCGCGGATTGGCGAGCACCTCGTCCAGGAGCTCGGCGGCGACCTCGGCGGCGCGCGCGTACACGGCGCCGGCGTCGTCCTCGGGCCCGATCGGGAACGCGCGCTGCGCCGCGATCGGCCCGGCGTCGAGCTCGGCCGTCGTCCGGTGGATCGTCACGCCGGTCTCCTCGTCGTCGGCCATGAGCGCGCGCTCGACCGGCGCCGCCCCCCGCCAGCGCGGCAGGAGCGACGGGTGCACGTTGAGCCAGAGCGCGCGGTCGAGGAGCGCCGACGGGATCAGCGCGCCGTAGGCGGCGACGACGATCGTGTCGGCGGGAAGGTCGAGCGACCCGTCGAGCCGCTCCGGCTGGAGCACGGGGATGCCCAGGCGCTCCGCCGTCTCCTTTGCGGGCGGCGGGCCGGGGCGGCGGCCGCGTCCTTTCGGCCGATCCGGTCTGGTGATCAGCGCCGCGACGTCGTGGCGGGCGGCGAGCCGCTCGAGGACGTCGGCGCCGAGGGGAGCCGTGGCGGCGACGGCGAGGCGCGCCACTCAGGACAGTCGCGGCCGCAGCGTCCCGAGCGCCTCGCGCCGGGCTTCGTCCGTCGTCCGGTCGAGGATGAGCGTGCCGTCGAGGTGGTCGAGCTCGTGCTGGACGACGCGGGCGGAGAGGTCCGCGAGCTCGTAGCGAACGGGCTGGCCGTGCTCGTCGGCGCCCTCGATCGTCACCGCAGTGTTGCGCTCGACCGGGACGTGCACGCCCTGGAGCGACAGGCAGCCCTCGTCGTCGACCTCGGTCTCCTCGCTTCGCTCCACGATCGACGGGTTGACGACGGCCAGGGTCTCGGGCACGGCCTCCTCGTCCTCGGGCTGGCGCTGGAAGACGAAGACGCGGCGGAGGATGCCGACCTGCGTCGCGGCCAGGCCGACCCCGACCGCGTCGTGCATCAGGCGGCCCATGCGCTGGACGAGACGGACGAGCTCGTCGTCGAAGCTCTCGACCTCGCGCGCCTTCATGCGGAGCACCGGGTCGGGGTACTGGCGGACCTGCGCGAGCGCGAGGCGGCGGCGCGCCTCTTGCTCGGGGTCGCGCTGCTGTTCTTCCTCCTCGGTTGTGACGTCTTCGGTCTCGGCCACAGACACAGTCTAGGAACGGGCAGACTCTTGCCGTGGACAAGCGCGAGCGGCAAGCCATTCTCAGCCAGGGCGCGACGCGGCCGGAGACGCCGCGGGACCGCGCGGTGAAGCGCGTGCTGGAGACCGATCTGCCGGGGAGCCCGGTCGTCGGGCGCCCGCTGCGGCGGCGGCTGCGGAACTTCCGGCCCGACCCGCACTCGTACCTCTCGGCCCTGGGCGGGCCCTTGCCGTGGATGGTGCGCCTGCGCGAGATCGACCGGGCCGTCGGGGAGCACGAGCGGCGGCTGGCCGAGGCGTGGGAGGAGCTTCGTGCGGGGGTCGGCAACCGGCCGGAGGAACTCACGCGCCGGTGGCTCGAGGTCGCGCGCGGCTGGCGCTTCGACGAGACGAACGCGCTCATCGAGCGCCACAACCGCAACTACCCGGCCGAGGCGCGGCTGCCGATGGACCCGCGCACGGGCGACTTCGTGCTCGTGAACGGCAAGCCCTACCGCCGCGAGCCGCTCGACGCGAGCTGGATCCTGGCGCGCTTCGCGGCCGAGCGCGCGGCCTAGAGGCTCTGCGGATCCACGTCCACGACGACGGTGAGACCGGCGCGGCGCATGGCGGGCGCGGCGGCGGCGAGGAGCCGGCCCGCCCGCGCCGCCACCGCACGCGGACGCTCCGTCTTCGCCACGAGCTGGGCTCGGTAGCGGCCGCGGAGCCGCAGCAGCGGCGCGGGGCCCAGCACCTCCGCCGCCGACGGAAGGCCCGCGCGCAGCTCCTCGAGCGCCCGCACCGGCGACTCCGGCTCGGGGCCGGCGACCACGACACGCACGAGGTGCCGGAACGGCGGATAGCCCAGCGCACGCCGCCGCTCCAGCTCGCCAGCCAGGAACCGGGCCACGTCGTGCCGCGCTGCGAGCACGACCGGTCGCGCATCGGGCTGGAAGGTCTGCACGAGGACACGTCCCGGAGCGTCACGCCCGCTCCTCCCCGCGAGCTGCGTCAGGAGCTGGAACGTGCGCTCCTCGGCACGGAAGTCCGGCAGCCCGAGGCCGGTGTCGGCATCGACCACCGCGGCCAGGTCGACGCCGGCGAAGTGGTGTCCTTTCGCGACCATCTGCGTCCCCAGCAGCACGGCCCCCCGCGCCGCCGCGAACCGCCCGAGCGCCGCCGCCAGAGCGCCCGGACGCGCGACCGCGTCCGCGTCGAGCCGGATCCGCTCGAGCTCCGGAAGCCGCGCCGCGAGCTCGCGCTCCAGCCGCTGCGTCCCCGCGCCGAGCCGCGCGAGCTCCGCCGACTCGCATGACGGACACACCTCCGGCGCAGGCTCCGACCAGCCGCAATGGTGGCAGCGCAGCCGCCCGTCGCCGTGCAGCACGAGCGCGACGTCGCAGAACCCGCAGCGAGGCGTCAGCCCGCAGGCTCGGCAGTGCAGCGCGGGCGCGACGCCGCGACGGTTCAGGAGGAGGATCGCCTTCCCGCCGCCCGCCGCGACCGCGTCGAGCTCCGCCAATAGCGGCGCCGAGAGCGGGTAGCCGGCCTCGCGGCGCAGGTCGACGACCCGCACCGTCGGCAGCGCCGCACCGAGCCGGCCGCCGAGCTCGAGCCGCTCGAGCCGCTCCCAGCTCTCCGGCCGCGGCGTCGCGCTGCCGTAGACTGCGACCGCGCCCTCGAGCCCCGCCCGCTTCGCCGCGACGGTGCGAGCGTCGTAGCGCGGGTCGGAGTCCTGCTTGTACGAGGCGTCGTGCTCCTCGTCGACGCAGATCAGGCCGAGCCGCGGCACCGGCGCGAAGACGGCCGACCGCGCGCCCACGACGACTGGCGCCTCGCCGGCCGCGATCCGCTCCCGCTCGTCGCGCCGTTCCGCGTCCGTGAGAGCCGAGTGCAACAGCGCCACCCGGTCGCCGAAGCGGGCGCGGAACCGGCCGAGCGTCTGCGGGGCGAGCGCGATCTCCGGTACGAGGACGATCGCGCCGCGCCCGCGCGCGAGCGCCGCAGCGCACGCTTGGAGGTACACCTCCGTCTTGCCGCTGCCGGTGACGCCGTACAGCAGCACGTTGCCGCCGCCCCCGCCGTCGAGGAGCCCGGTGATCCGCGCGAGCGCGCGCTGCTGCGCGTCGCTCAGCCGCTCCGGCTCCGCCTCCCCCGCGAGCGCCTCGCGCGCCGCCGGCTCCGTCCGCTCGCCACGGCGGCGCCGCTGCACCGGCGCGACGAGCTGAAGCGCCCGCGCCGGCGTCGAGCCGTAGTACTCCGCGAGCCAGAGCGCGAGCGCGACGAGCGGCGCCGGCAGCCGGTCGACGACCGGCCCCGCGCGCGCGGGCTCGACCCCCGGCGGCGCCTCCTCGTCGAGCGAGACGACGACGCCGCGGCGGCGCGCGCCGTGCAGCGCCACCTCGACGACGTTCCCCGGCTCGACGTCGTCGTCCACCTCGTACGTGAACGGCCGCGCGAGGGCCCGCGCGGTGACGAGCGGATAGACGGAGGCGAGCGGCACAGCCGAGCCAGGCTATCGTCGGCGCATGGCGGACTACCACTTCGTGCCCGAGGGCTACCTCGACTCGATGCTCGAGGACATCCCCGACTACCCGGAGCTCCAGGCCGAGACGGTGCGCGCGACGGAAGGGCTACGCGCCGCGCGGATCCTCGAGCTCGGCACCGGCACGGGCGAGACCGCGCGCCGCATGCTGGAGCGCCACCCCGGCGCGCACCTGACCGGGATCGACGTGAGCCCGGAGATGCTGGAGGAAGCGCGGCGCGCCCTCCCCGACGCCGACCTGCGCGTCGCACGCCTGGAGGATCCGCTCCCTGCGGGCCCGTTCGACCTCGTCGTCTCCACGCTCGCCGTGCACCATCTGGACGCGGCCGGAAAGGCCGATCTGTTCGCGCGCGTGGCGGCGGTGCTCGAGCCCGGCGGCCGCTTCATCCTCGCCGACGTCGTCGTCCCCGAGCGCCCCGAGGACGCCGTGATCCCGTGCACGCCAGGGTTCGACCTCCCAGACACGGTGCCCGATCAGCTCGAGTGGCTCCGCGCGGCCGGCCTCGAGCCGCGCGTCACGTGGTCGCGCCGCGACCTGGCAGTAGTCGCAGCTACGCGCCCGCCGCGACGAGGATGAAGTCCGTCCCGAACCCGAGGATGAGCCCGAGCAGGATCCCGTAGGTCGTGGCCGACTTCGACCCGAAGGCACGGCTGACGTTCAGGAGCTCCATCACGACGTAGAGGATCGACCCGGCCGCGAGGGCCAGGAACACGACCGACACGGCCGTGCTCACCCACGCCTGCCCGATCACGGTGCCGAGGAAGGTCGGGCCGCCGCCGATCAGCCCGAGCACGCCGAGGAAGCTCCAGCTCGGCGCCTCCGGCTCCGTCGCGAGCGGCGCACAGATCCCGAAGCCCTCGGTCGCGTTGTGCAGGCCGAAGCCGATGATCAGGACGAGCGCGAGGCTGAGCTCGTCGCGCGCCGCCGACTGCCCGATCGCGAGCCCCTCGGAGAAGTTGTGCAGGCCGATCCCGGTCGCGATGAAGAGCGCGAGCCAGCGCGCGGGCGACAGGCCGGCGAAGTGGTGCTCGTAGTCGGTCGCGGCGGCCGCGCCGGCGCTGACGAAGGCCTTCCGGCGGCGCCGCTTCATCCAGCCGTCGTAGCCGACGAGCGAGAGCAGCCCGACCGAAAAGCCCAGGGCGAGGAGCGCCGCGAGCCAGAGGAAGCGCCCGTCGCGCCCGTTTTTGAGCGCGCTTTCGACCGGGTCGACGGCCGCGGAGAGGACGTCCCAGAGCAGGAACAGCAGGATCCCGGTCGCGGTCGAGCTCAGGAAGCACTTGAGCCATGCGCTCAGTCCGTGCATGCGCCCGATCGGCAGGCCGATGAAGATGGTCAGGCCGGCGACGGCGCCGAGGCCGAGGATCTGGGCGGTCGACATGTTGTAAGGGTCACCTTACAGGCAGGGCTGAAACTATGATGGCTCTCGGAGGTCGTGACTGTGGCGCAGGGTCATTCGATCGACGAGTACCTCGAGACGATCTACTTCCTCGCCTTCCCGATCGGCGAGTACACGCCGAAGGCCGGGGGCGCGCTGCCGCTTGCCTCGCGCGTCGCCGAGATGCTCGGCGTCTCGCGCGCGTCGGCTGGCGAGATGCTGAAGCGGCTCGAGACGGAACGCCTCATCGAGCGGGGCGAGCGGAAGGAGGCGCTGCTGACGCCGACCGGCCGCGAGCGGGCCGAGCGCGTCGTCCGGCGCCACCGGATCATCGAGCGGCTGCTCACCGACTTCATGGGCTACACGCCGGCCGAGGCGCACGTCCACGCGGACGAGCTCGGCGACACCTTCACCGACGAGATGATCGAGCGGATCGACGCCCGCCTCGGCGAGCCGGAGCGGTGCCCGCACGGGTGGCCGGTCGACCCCGCCGTGGAGCAGGCCGAGAATCCAGAGCTGGCGCCGCTCGCGGAGCTCGAGCCGGGAACGCGCGCGACGATCGTCCGCCTCGCCGAGCACGACGGCGACCTCCTGCACTGGTTCTACGACCAGGGCCTCGCGCCCGGAGCGGAGATCCAGCTCGAGTCCGCGGAGCCCGCGGCGGGCCAGTTCACGGTGCGGCTGAACGGCTCGACGCGCGCGGTCGGCGAAAAGGCCGCCGCGGGGCTCTTCGTGCGGCGCGCCGCCTGAGCGCGCTCCTCCTCAGCGGCTTCGCGCTCGGGCTCGTCCTCGCGGCGCAGGTCGGGCCGGTGACGCTCCTCATCGTGCGCTCCGTCCTCCGCGGACGGCGGGCGGTCGCGGTCGGGTTGACGATGGCCGGCGCGGTCGCGTTCGTCGACGTCCTCTACGGCACCCTCGGCCTCGCCGGTGTCGGCCGGCTGCTGGAAGGCGGTGCGCTCCGCCTCGTGCTCGGGCTCGTCAGCGCCGCGATCCTCGTCGCGATCGGCGTCCGGACCGTGTGGATCGGGTTCCGGGCTCGCCTCGGCCTCGAGGGCGCGGACGAGGTCGCGGCACCGCGGCGCGCGTTCCTCACCGCCGTCGCTGCGACCGCGTTGAACCCGCTGACGATCGCGCTCTGGACGGTGTCGTTCCCGGCCGCCGCGCCCGACTCGGCCCGCGGCTCGATTGGGCACGCCTCGGAGCTGCTCGTGGGGGTCGCCCTGGGAACGCTGACCTGGTACTGCGGGTTCTCGTCCGTGGTCGCGCTGGCGCGAAGGCGCGTCGGCGACCGGCTCGTGCGAGCCGTCGACGCAGCGACGGGACTCGGGCTCGTCGCCTTCGGCGGCGTCCTCGCCTACCGTGCCGCCGCAGATTGATCGCCTGTCAGAGTCGAGCGCCCACGGCATCGACCATCACGCGTGCGTCGGCGATAGCAGCCGCGACTTCGGCCTGGCCGATAAACGTCGTTCCGTACTCGGAGCGGTTCCGTCGTCTGCGCATCCGGTCGAAGGGAGCAAAGGCGTCACCGAGCTCGACAAGCGCATAACGACCGGTCGTCGCATGCGCTCCCGGCTGGTTCGTGACCCGGAACCCGCAGGCGAGCATGTGCGCCGTCGCCGCCTTCCGCGCGCCGCGTCGTAGGCGAGCTGGAACGCTCCGTTCGGATCGATCGCTGCGATCTGCTCCGCGGAGGCGAGGTGCCGCTCGACCTCGTCGAGCCGGAGGAGCGCGTCCTCGCCGTGGGGCGCAACCTCCTCCAGCAAGCCCGCCTCGAGAAGCCGCCGGAGGTCGTCAGGCATCGGAGTTCGGCGCAAGCAGAACGAGCGGCCGTCCCTTGATCGTGCGGAGGAGCGGGGAGTCGGCCGATTCCCACTCCGAGGGCGAGACGACCGTCGGCTGAACCTCTCTGCCGAGGGCCGCCTCCGCCTCCTGCACCACGGCGTCGAGACCGGCCGGGTCGGGGTTCCCGACGACGAGCAGGTCGATGTCGCCCGGCGGCGGGCCTGTCTCGCCGGCCAGGCGGGCGGCCCAGGATCCGAAGACGTAGGCCGCTTCGATGCCCTTCAGCGAGGCGAGGAGCCCGCCGAGGACTGCCGCCGGTCCGTAGGCCTTCAGCACGAGCGAGCGGAGGTCATCGAGGTAGGGGCTCCGCTCGTTCGGGCGCACCAGGCGAGCCTGCGCGAAGCGCTCCGACGCCACGATGCCGTACCGCTCGAGCCGATTGATCTCTCGATGCGCGGTTGAGGACGGCACCTGCGCGCGCCGCCCGATCTCCGTCAGCGTGAGCCGTTCCTCGGGTCCTGCGAGGAGGACCGCTGCGAGAACCCGACCCTGAGCAGGCGTCCGGAAGAAGGGTGTCAGCTCGTCTCTTCCCATCCCGCGGGAAGAATATCCCGAAAAATGGGAAGAACTAGGCGTCGTGCACGTCGTAGGCGGCGAGCGGCGCCTTGGCATCCGGGCCGAGGTCCGGCTCGTCGCGCGCCGGGCGCGGCTCGAGGCCCGCGGCCTTGCGCAGCGCCTCCGCGCGGTCGACACGCTCCCAGCTGAAGTCGGCGTCGTCGCGGCCGAAGTGGCCGTACGCGGCCGTCTTGGCGAAGATCGGCCGGCGGAGGTCGAGGTCGCGGAGGATCGCGGCGGGCCGCAGGTCGAAGTGCTCGCGGACGATGCTCTCGATCCGATCCACCGGGATCCGCTCCGTGCCGAAGGTCGAGACGGCGATCGAGAACGGGTGCGCGACGCCGATCGCGTACGCCACGTTCACCTCGCAGCGGTCGGCGAGGCCCGCGCCGACGATGTTCTTCGCCACGTAGCGCGCCGCGTAGGCGGCCGAGCGGTCGACCTTCGTCGGGTCCTTCCCGGAGAAGGCGCCGCCGCCGTGGCGGGCCGCGCCGCCGTAGGTGTCGACGATGATCTTCCGGCCGGTGAGCCCCGTGTCCCCCATGGGGCCGCCGAGGACGAACTTCCCGGTCGGGTTGACGTAGACGAAGTCGCGGTCGTCGAACCGCCGTTCATCGTAGAGCTCGCGCGGCAGCACCGGATGGAGGACGTGCTCGATGACGTCCTCCTTGATCGTCTGCGCGTCGACGCCGTCCGCGTGCTGCGTCGAGACGAGGACGCGCATGATCTCGACCGGCCGCTGGCGGCCCAGGTCGTCGACCTCGTAGCGGACGGTCACCTGCGCCTTCCCGTCGGGGCGCAGGTACTTGAGCTGCTCCGACTTGCGCACCCCGGCGAGCCGCCGGCAGACCTTGTGCGCGAGCATGATCGGGAGCGGCATCAGCTCCGGCGTCTCGTTCGTGGCGTAGCCGAACATCATCCCCTGGTCGCCGGCGCCGAGGCGGTCGAGCGCGTCGTCGTCGCCCGGGTCGTGCTGCACCTCGTACGAGGCGTCGACGCCCTGGGCGATGTCCGGCGACTGCGGGTCGATGGCGACGACGACGCCGCAGGTGTTCGCGTCGAAGCCGACCTCCGAGTCCGTGTAGCCGATGCGGCGCACCGTCTCGCGGACGATGTTCGAGATGTCGACGTAGATCTCGGTCGTGATCTCGCCGCCGACGACGACGAGGCCGGTCGTGATCAGGGTCTCGCACGCGACGCGGCCGCCTGGGTCGTCGGTGAGCACCGCGTCGAGGACGGCGTCGGAGATCTGGTCGGCGACCTTGTCCGGGTGACCCTCGGTGACCGACTCGGAGGTGAAGTGGAAGTCGCGCGCCACGGCTACTTGATCTCGAGGAATCCGTTCAGATGCGTCACGTCGCCCTTCCGTGCACCGTACGCGAAGAAGGACGTGAGCGGCGCGAGGTTCGCGCGCAGCTCCGCGTCAGTACCGCCGAGGTACTCGAAGACCTCCTTGAACACGCCCTGGAGGTTCACATATGCGAAGCCGGTCGTGCTGCTCGGAGCCTTCGCCGCCGAGCGGGCATCGGTGAACACCGGGTCGGAGCTCAGCCTCGCGCCGCTGCCGCCGAGCCCGGCGAGCGCCGACCGGCTGTTGCTCACGGCGAGGACGCCGTCGAAGACGCCGTAGTCGACCGAGATCTGCCCGTTCACGGCGAGCCCGTGCACCGCGACGCCGCCGATCGTGACCGGCTTCACGGTCGCGCCCGCCATCGGCGCGAGCGCCGACAGACGGTTCAGGAGCTTCCGCGCCTTCGCCTCGTCGTTCACCTTCAGGAGAAGCTCGACGGAGGGGTAGCGCTCTCCCCGCGCGCTCGGGTAGACGGCGAGCGCGCCCTCGTTCGAGAGCAGCTTCAGCAGGTCGTTCTCCGAGATGCCGAGCACCTGCTCGAGCTGGGCCTTCTGGGCCTGGAACGCGCTCCCGTACTGGTTCAGGGCTCCGCGCAGGCCCGACGACACGTTGTTGAAGGAGAGATCGGCGAGCGCGCCGGCGGGGAGCCGGTCGACGAGCTCGGACTTGTAGCTCTTGCCGCCAACGTTCGAGCCCTTGAGCCCGGCCTGGAAGCCGACGCCGTTCGAGGCGGCCGAGGCCGAGGCGGACACCCAGCCGAGGTTCGGGATCGCCTTGCCGAGGAGGCCGCTTTGCTGGACCGAGGGAGCGAGTCCCTGCTGGACGGCCTGGCGCACCGCGCCGCCGTTCACGTACGCCTTCACGAGCGCCTCGTCGGGCAGGTCGCCGACGGCGTCCTTGAAGCTCGAGTCGTCCGCGAGCTTGGCGCCGTTCTGCGCGCTCTTCAGGCGGTCGAGCGTGGCCTGCGACTCGGCGACCGCCGTCCAGTCGCCGACCTTCTCGGTGTAGGCCTTGTTCGTCGGGTCGCTCGTGTTCGCCTTGTCGACGAGCGCCTTGAACTTCGCGTCGTCCTTCGGTTGGGTCAGGAGGACGAAGTTCTTGCCGCCGTCGGCGAAGTCGAGCCACGCGAAGTCGAGCTCCGGGCCGAGCGCGGGCTTCACGTCCTTCTGGAAGTCGAGGCTCTGCTTCGCGAGCTCCTTCTGGAAGTCGGCGAGCGCTTTCGCGCGGCCCGGGAACTTCTTGGAGAGCGCGTCGGCCTTCTTCCACTGGTCGGAGCCGAGGTCGCTGTTCACCGAGACGTATGCGACCGCGCTCGCGGGGACGACGGTCGCGCCCGCCGCCGAGCCCGAGGCGCTGCCCTTCGAGCTCGAGCCGCCGCAGCCGGCCACGAGGAGCGCGAGCGCCGCGAGCGGCGCGGCAGCGACGAGGCGCATTCGCATCAACCGCATCGTACTCACTCCTCCGTCGGTCTCCTGCCCATCAGACCTGCCACGAGCTCGGCCAGACTGCGGCCTTCGAGGACGTCGCAGACCCCTTCGGTGATCGGCAGCTCGATGCATAGCCGGCGGGAGACGTCGCGGAGGACCGGCGCCGTGGTCAGGCCCTCGATGACCTGGCCGATCGCGGCCGCGGCCTCCTCTGGCGTTGCTCCCTGGGCGATCAGCTCGCCGGCGTGACGGTTGCGGCCGTGCCGGCTCCAGCACGTCACGACGAGGTCGCCCATCCCGGCCAGGCCCCCGAAGGTCTCGAGCCGCGCGCCGCTCGCGAGACCGAGGCGCGTCATCTCGGCGAGCCCGCGGGTGATCACGGCGGCCTTCGCGTTGTCGCCGAGACCGAGCCCGTCGACGCCGCCGGCGGCGAGCGCGATCACGTTCTTCGCGGCGGCGCAGAGCTCGACGCCGACGAGGTCGTCGTTCACGTAGACGCGGAAGACGGACGAGTTGATCGCGTGCTGGAGCTGCTCCGCGAGGGCGCCGTCCTCGCTCGCGATCGAGGCCGCAGTGGGTAGACCCTCCGCGACCTCCTCGGCCATGTTCGGTCCGGACAGGACAGCGACGGGGCGGCCGCGCACGAGCGTGGAGAGGCGCGCGCCGGTCCCGGGGTCGAGGCCCTTCGTGAGGCTGAGGATCGGCGCCGTACCCGGGAGCGCGTCGACGACGGACGCGAACGCGCGGCTCGGGAGCGCGACGACGACGAGGTCGGCTTCCGCGAGTGGCGCCTCGGCGAGCGGCGCGGCCGGGATGCCGCGCAGGTCGACGATCCGCAGGTAGCGCGGGTTGCGGCCGTGCTCGTTGATCTCGCGCGCCTGCTCGGGATCGCGGCAGGCGAGCGTGACCTCGTGCCGGCGGTCGGCGAGCAGCCGCGAGAACGCCGTCCCCCACGAGCCACCACCGACGACGACGATCCGCATCGCGGTAGCTTCTCATCGCGGGACGAAGTCGATCGAGACGGGCACGCCCTCCAGGTCGAAACGGCGGCGCAGCTCGTTCTCGACCCAGTAGCCGTAGTCGCGCGTTATGAGGCGCGGGTCGTTCACGTGGATGCGGAAGCGCGGCGGCCGCGTGCGCACCTGCGCGCCGTAGAGCAGGTTCAGGCGCTTGCCGTTTCGGGACGGCGGGTGGCGCGTCTCGCGTAGCTCCCGCAGCGCGCGGTTGAGCTCGGCGGTAGTGACACGCCCCGCGTAGCGCTCGAACAGCCGCTCGACCTCGTCGAGGAGCCGCCCTACGCCGCGGCCGGTGTGGGCCGAGACCGCGATCAGCGGCGGCCGCTGCCGCAGGCGCCGCGCGAGCTCCGGACGAACCTCCTCGATTCGGACCTGGGACACGTCCCATTTCGACAGGACGACGAGCGTCGCGCACCCCGCCTTGCGGGCCACGTCTGCAACAGAAAGGTCCCCTTCGACCACGCCCTCGCTCGCGTCGACCAGGACGAGCGCGACGTCCGCCCGCTCCGCCGCCTGGAGCGCGCGCAGCTCGGAGTAGTACTCGATCCCCTGCCGGTGCTTGCGCTTGCGCCGCAGGCCGGCCGTGTCGACAAGTACGAACGTCCGGTCGTCGCGGCGCAGGACGGTGTCGATCGCGTCCCGCGTCGTCCCCGGCACCTCGGAGACGATCACTCGCTCGCGCCCGAGGAGCGCGTTCAGCAGGCTCGACTTGCCGACGTTCGGACGGCCGAGGATGGCGACGCGGATCGCCTCCTCGGCGGGCACGTCCGGCGCGCTCCCGGGCAGCAGCTCGACGACCCGGTCGAGGAGGTCGCCCGTCCCGTGGCCGTGCAGCGCCGAGAGCGGGATCGGGTCGCCGAGCCCGAGCCGGTGGAACTCGAGCGCGTCGTCGTCGCGCGCCGGGTCGTCGATCTTGTTCGCGACGAGCAGCACCGGCTTCCGCGCGGCCCGGAGGATCGCGGCGATCTCCTCGTCTCCCGGCGTCACCCCGGCGCGCGCGTCGGTGATGAAGACGACGAGGTCGGCCTCCTCGACCGCCTCGCGCGCCTGCGCCGCGATCGAGCGCGTGATCGGCGACGGGTCGGCGACGTCCACGCCGCCCGTGTCGATCAGGACGAAGCGCTTTCCGGCCCAGTCGCACACGAGCTCCTTGCGGTCGCGCGTCACGCCCGGCGTCTCGTGGACGACAGCGGCGCGCGACTCGGTCAATCGGTTCACGAGCGTCGACTTGCCGACGTTGGGGAAGCCGACGATCGCCACGATTCCGATCAGCGGCGGCTCGGCGGCCGCGTCGCTCATCGCGGCGGAACGGCGATCGCAGGCCGTCCGAGCGCCTGGACGTCCTCGAGGAAGTCGAAGAGCACGCGGATCCTCCGCCCGATCTCGTGCGAGGCCTCGCGGTAGCCCTTCGCGTTCCGCGGCAGGCCGTCGAAGCGCACCGGCTCGCCCCACGCGACGAAGGCGGGGTGGAAGTTCCCGAGCCGCCAGCGCTGCGTGCCGCCGACCGCGGCGGGCACGACCGGGACGTCCTCCTGGAGCGCGACCATCGCCGCGCCAGGCTTGACCTCACCGGGGATGCCGCTCTTCTGCCGCGTCCCCTCGACGAACAGGCCGAGCGCCTTCCCCTCGGCGACGATCCGGCGCATCATCCGCACGGCCTCGCGGTCGGACTCGCCGCGCCGAACGGAGAAGGTGCCGAAGGCGCGGATGAGCTGCCCGAGCCCCGGCGCGCGGTGCGCTTCGATCTTCGCCATGTAGTAGATCGTCCGCGGGCACGCCGAGCCGAAGACGGGCGGGTCGAGCCACGAGAAGTGGTTCAGGGCGAGGACGACGCCGCCCTCGAGCGGGACGCGCTCGGCGCCGTAGACGCGAAGCGGCGCGACGAGCCGCGTGAAGCCGCCGATCGTCGGCCGGCCGAGCGCCCAGACGAGGTCGGTGACGCCGGGTTTGGAACCGGCGCCGGTCACGCCGGCTGGTGCGCGCGGACGAGCTCCTCGATCCGCTCCACGACGTCCTCGACCTCGAGGTCGGTCGTGTCGATCGTCTCCGCGTCGGGAGCGGGCCGCATCTGCGCCGCGTCGCTCTCGTCCCGGAGTCGGAGGTCGGTCGCAAGCGCGTCGGCGCCGATGCCGGGCCGCTCCGCCATCCGCCGCCGGGCCCGCGTGGACGTGTCCGCGACGAGGTAGATCTTCACGTCCGCGTTCGGGAGCACGACGGTGCCGATGTCGCGGCCTTCGATCACGGCGTTCCCGTTCTCGCCGAGCTCGCGCTGGCGCACGCGCATCACCCTGCGCACTGGCTGGTGGCGCGCGACCACCGGGACGAGCCGGTCGATGCGCGACTCGCGGATCGACGCCGTCACGTCGGTGCCGTCGATGAAGACACGCCCGCGCTCGTCGAAGACGACCGGGTTCTCGGCCGCGAGCACGGCGAGCCGGTCGCCCTCGGCGAGCGGCACTCCGCGCTGCATCGCGAGCCAGGTCAGCGCGCGGTACATGGCGCCGGTGTCGAGGTAGCGGAAGCCGAGCCGCTCCGCGAGCCGCTGCGCCACGGTGCTCTTGCCGGCCCCTGCCGGGCCGTCGATGGCGACGATCATTGGTGGGTCACGGAGTCGAGGAGGTCGAAGAAACCGGGGAAGCTTATAGCGACCGCTTCGGCCCCCTCGATCTCGACGCCCTCCCGCGAGACGAGCCCCGCGATCGCGCCGAGCATCGCAATCCGATGGTCTCCGGCGGCGTCCACGCGGCCCCCACCCTTAGGGCGGGAAGGAATCCCTCTCACCCCGAAGCCATCTTCGCCCGCCCGGATGCGGATGCCAAGGGCGCGTAGGGCAATTGTCACGGTCTCGATCCGATTTGTTTCTTTCACCCGCAGCTCTCCGGCGCCTCGAACGGTGCTCGAGCCGCGCGCGACCGCGGCGACGAGAGCGAAGAGCGGCAGCTCGTCGACGAGCCGCGGCACCTCCTCCGGCCCGATCTCCGTCGCGACGAGCTCGGCCGACCGCACGTCGAGGTCGCCGACCGGCTCGCCGCCCGCGCGCCGCCGGTTGAAGACCGCGATGCGCGCGCCCATGCGCTCGAGGACGTCGAGGAAGCCGGTGCGCGTCGGGTTCAGGTTCACGCCGTGGATCCGGAGCTCCGAGCCGGAGAGCAGCGTCGCGGCGACGATGAACGGCGCCGCGGACGAGAAGTCGCCCGGGATGTCGAGCGAAAGCGGCGGGAGCGAGTCGACCGGCTCGACGGCGATCTCGTCCCCGCGCCGGCGCACCGAGGCGCCGAGCGACGCGAGGATTCGCTCGGTGTGGTCGCGGGTCGGCAGGCGCTCGACGACGCGGGTGACGCCGCCGCGCGCGTAGAGGCCCGCGAGGAGGACGCACGACTTCACCTGCGCGCTCGCGACCGGGAGCTCGTAGCGGATCGGGCGCAGCTCCGCGGCCTCGATCCGGACGGGCGCGTGGCCGTCGTCCGTCTCCACCCGAGCGCCCATCTCGCGCAGCGGGACCGCGATCCGCTCCTGCGGACGGCGCGAGAGCGACTCGTCGCCGACGAGCTCGAAGCGCCGCCCTTCCTGGCCGGCGAGGAGGCCTGAGACGAGCCGCATGACCGTGCCCGCGTTGCCGCAGTCGAGCGGCGCGTCCGGCTCCCGCAGCCCGCGCAGGCCGACGCCGTGCACGCGGACGACGTCCTCCTCCGGCTCGTCGACCTCGGCCCCGAGCGCGCGGGCCACGCCGATCGCCGCGTCGGTGTCGGCGGCGTGGCCGAAGCCGCGCAGCTCGCTCTCGCCGTCCGCGACGGCGCCGAGCAGGACGCCGCGCTGGCAGATCCCCTTCACGCCCGGGACGGCAATGTCGCCGACGAGCGCGGCGGCCGGCTCGACTCTCACTCGGGCAGCGCCGGGGAGACGTCCACGGAGTACCCCTGCGCCTCGAGGAGGTCAGCGGCCCGGTGGGCCTCGCGCTCCCCGGCCACGAGCAGCGTGAGCAGCCCGCCGCGCTCGGGCGACTCGTGGTGGAGCTCGAAGTCCTCGATGTTGATTCGCTCCGCGCCGAGCGCCTGCGTGATCCCGGCGAGGACGCCGGGTCGGTCGGGGACGCGGACGAGCAGCCGCTCGATCGGACCGGCGTCGGGGTAGGCGCCGCGCAAGAGCTGCCGCCGGTTCGTCGCCGCCTCGCCGATCCAGCGGGCGAGGAAGCCGGCGTCGCCGGTCGCGAGCGCGCGCTCGAGCTGGTCGACGCGGCGCCGGTGCTCGGCGAGCGCCTCCCGGAGCGCGTCGGCGTTGTCGAGGAAGATGTCGACCCAGATGCGCGGGTTCGCACCCGCCACACGGGTCATGTCCCGCAGCGACCCGCCGGCCGCGGCGAGCGGCTCGTGGCCCTCCACCCGCGTCCCGCCCGCCTGGTTCAGGAGCAGGTTCGCGAGCGCGTGCGGGAGGTGGCTCGTGAGCGCGAGCAGGCGGTCGTGCGCCGCGGGATCGACCGCGACGGGCACGGCTCCGAGTGACGACACGAATCCGTGCAGCGCGCGGTAGCGCTGCGGGTCGGTGGCGGCGACAGGCGTGAGGAACCAGGTCGCGCCGTCGAAGAGCTCCGCGCGCGCATGCTCGGGGCCATGCGCCTCGGAGCCGCACACCGGATGGCCGCCGATGAACCGCGCCGCGCCGGCCGCGGCCGCGCAGACCGGCCCCTTCGTCGAGCCGACGTCGGTGACCGTGCAGCGCTCCGGCGCCGCCTCGAGGACGCGCGTCACCTGCGCCGGCAGCTCGGCGACGGGTGCTGCGACGACGGCGAGGTCGGCGCTGGCGACGGCGTCGGCGAGCGTCTCCGCTGCGTCGTCCAGCGCGCCCCGCTCGGCGGCGAGCTCCCGCGCCCGCGGATCGGGATCGAAGCCGACGACGCGGTCGATCCCGGCGCGCTTCGCGGCCAGCCCGACGGAGGCGCCGATCAGCCCGGTGCCGACGAGGGCAAGGTGCCGCAAGCTCTCGCCTCTAGCCGATCACGCGGCCCATGAGCGAGCAGAGCGCGCGGATCTCCGAGGCGAAGTCCTCGAACTCGGCCGCGGGGATCTGCTGCGGCCCGTCGCAGAGGGCGTCCTCGGGCGACGGGTGCACCTCGACGATGATCCCGTCGGCGCCCGCGGCGACCGCCGCCCGGGCGAGCGGCAGGACGAGGTCGCGCCGACCGGCCGCATGCGAGGGATCGACGATCACCGGCAGGTGCGTCTCCTGCTTCAGCACGGGCACGGCACCGATGTCGAGCGTGAAGCGCATCGCGGTCTCGAATGTCTTGATCCCGCGCTCGCAGAGGATCACGCGCGAGTTGCCCTCCTTCACGATGTACTCCGCGGCCATGAGCAGCTCCTCGAGCGTGGCCGAGAGCCCGCGCTTCAGCAGCACCGGCTTGCGCGCCCGGCCAACCTCCTCGAGCAGGGAGAAGTTGGACATGTTCCGCGCGCCGATCTGGATCACGTCGGTCGTCTCGACGACCGCCTCCACGTGACGCGGATCCATGAGCTCGGTCACGAGCGGCAGGCCCGTCTCCTCGCGGGCCTCGGCGAGGATCGTCAGCGCGTCCTCGCCGAGTCCCTGGAACGTGTAGGGCGAGGTGCGCGGCTTGAACGCGCCGCCGCGGAGCATGCTCGCGCCGCTCGCCGCGACTGCGCGCGCCGTCTCCATCGTCTGCGCCCGGTACTCGACGGTGCACGGCCCGGCGATCAGGCCGAAGTAGTGGTCGCCGACCCGCCGGCCACGCGCCTCGATCACGGTCGGATCGGGGCGGATCTCGCGCGAGACGAGCTTGTACGGCTTCAGGATCGGGAGCACCTGGTCGACGCCGGGGAAGCCCTCGAGCGGCAGCGTGGCGAGGAGCTCCCGCTCGCCGATCGCGCCGATCACCGTCGCCTCGCGTCCCGGCGTGACGTGCGCGTGCGCGCCGGCCTCCTCGAGGCGCGCGACGACGTCGTCGACCTCCTCCTCCGAGGCGTGCGCGCTCATCACGATCAGCAGCTCGGGCGACCCGGTCACGGCCATGCCGGCCAGTGTAGATGCGAGTTCCATTGCAATGGAAAGTTGGCGGAAGCCGCGCCCGCAGCAGCCCGGCGAAAATGCGCCTAGCATTTTCGCCGTCGTCATGCGCATCTTCAGCGGTATCCAACCCACCGGCGCCAAGACGCTCGGCAACTACGCCGGCGGCTTTCGCCAGTACGTCGAGACGCAGGAGCGCGGCGAAGCGTTCTTCTGCATCGTCGACCTGCACTCGATCACCGTCGAGTACGACCCCGCGGAGCTGCGGGACTCGACGCTCAACCTCTACGCGATGCTCGTCGCGACCGGCCTCGACCCCGACCGCTCGACGATCTTCGCGCAGAGCCACGTCGCCGCCCACGCCGAGGCGGCGTGGCTGCTCTCGGCCGTGACGAGCTACGGGCAGCTGGGCCGCATGACGCAGTTCAAGGAGAAGAGCGAGCGGCAGGAGTTCCTCTCGGCTGGGCTCTTCACGTACCCCGTGCTGATGGCAGGCGACATCCTGCTCTACCAGACCGATCTCGTCCCGATCGGCGACGACCAGCGCCAGCACCTCGAGCTGGCGCGAGACGTCGCCGAGCGGTTCAACACCCGCTTCGGCGAGACCTTCAGGATCCCCGAGGGCCAGTACCCGGAGGTCGGCGCCCGCGTGATGGACCTCCAGGATCCCGTGAGCAAGATGTCCACGAGCTCCCCGCTTGCCGCGCAAGGCGTCGTGCGGATGCTCGACGAGCCCGACACGATCCGGCGGAAGCTCCGAAGCGCGGTGACCGACTCCGGCCGCGAGGTGAAGCACGATCCGGCCGAGAAGCCGGGTATCTCGAACCTGATCGAGATCATGACCGTGGCAACCGGCGAGTCGGTCGAGGAGGTCGAGGCTCGCTACGACGGCCAGGGCTACGGCCCGTTCAAGGCCGATGTCGCGGAGGCGGTGGTGGAGCTGCTCACGCCGATCCAGAAGCGCTACCGAGAGCTCCGCGGCGACGACCGCGAGCTCCAGCGCCTCCTTGCGATCGGCGCCGAGAAGGCTCGGAACGCCTCCGAGCCGACGCTCCACTCGATGTACGAGCGCATGGGCTTCGTCATGCCCGCGAGCGGACGCTTCTTCGGCGCGGCGCGGCCCAAGGGTCTCTAACCACTCCACCACCAGATCTTTCCGTCGCGACCGTTGTCATCCTGAACGGATCGCGATACGTTCCCCGGCGGTCATCCAACCGAGGGGAGACATTCGATGAGAAGGAAACGACTGGGCGTCCTCGCCGCGCTCGCGGTCGGCTGCGCGCTCGCGCTTGCAGCGGCCGTCGCGACGAAGGGCACCGCTGCGCTGACGATCGGGACGCGGGGACCGTCGATCACCTCGACGACCGCGACGACCGGCTGCCAGCTCAATTCCCCGAAGGGGAACATCAAGCACGTCATCTACATCCAGTTCGACAACACCCACTTCCGGCGCGACAACCCGAACGTCCCGTCGGATCTGGAGCAGATGCCGCACCTGCTCAACTTCATCCAGGGGAACGGCCGGCTGCTCGGCAACGACCACACGGTGCTGATCTCGCACACCGCGACCGGCATCCTGACCTCGCTGACGGGCGTGTACCCGGACCGCATGGGCCAGCCCGTGTCGAACAGCTTCCGCTACTTCAAGACCGACGGGACGACCCGGACCGGCGTCTCGTTCGCGTACTGGACGGCGCCGCTCTTCGACCCGGCCGGCAGTACCACCGACACGACGCCGGAGATGATCAACGAGAACGGCAAGACCGCCCCGGCGCCGTGGGTCCCGTTCACGCGGGCGGGCTGTGACTTCGGCGCGGTCGCGACCGCGAACACGATCCTCGAGAACACGGCGATCGACATCCCGACGGTGTTCGGGGCGGGGTCGCCCGAGGCCGCCGAGGTGACGGCAAACCCGGGCCAGGCCTTCGCCGACTTCGTCGGCATCGGCGTCCACTGCGCCCAGGGCTCGACGACGTGCTCGGCCGCCAACAACGGCAAGCCTGACCTGCTCCCGGACGAGCCGGGCGGCTACGCCGGCTTCAACGGCCTCTTCGGCGCGAAGTACGTCGACCCGGTGATCAAGCCGAGCGGGCCGATGACGGACCTGAACGGCAACGTGATCCAGGACGCGAGCGGCCACGTCGGCTTCCCGGGCTTCGACGGGATGGAGGCGACGGTGTCGCTGTCGTGGGTCGCGCAGATGCAGGAGGCCGGGATCCCGGTCACGTACGCGTACGTCTCGGACGCGCACGACGGCCACGGCACCGCCGGGAACATCCACTTCGCGTACGGGCCGGGCGAGGCCGGATACACCCAGCAGCTGCACGACTACGACCTCGCGTTCCAGAAGTTCTTCGACCGGCTCGCCGCCGACGGGATCAACAAGTCGAACACGCTCTTCGTGTTCACCGTCGACGAGGGCGACCACTTCGTCGGCGACGCCCCGACGCCCGCGGGCTGCGACGGCGTCACGACGGCGTGCAACTACAACCGCGTCGGGGAGATCAACGGCGACCTGCGGCGGATGATCTACACGCAGACCGGCGACTCGACCCTCTTCTCGGTGCACTCCGACGACGCGCCGACGGTCTACGTGAACGGCACGGCTGCGCAGCCGATCCGCGACCAGACCGACCCGGTCGTCCGGAACCTCGAGCGGGAGATGGCCGGACTCAACTGGCTGAACCCGTACACGGGCCAGGTCGAGAACAACATCATGGTCGCGCTCGCCGACCACACGGAGATGAACACGCTCCACATGGTCACGACGGATCCGTTCCGGACGCCGACGTTCACGCCGTTCGCGGATCCCGACTGGTTCTTCTTCGCGACCGGCGGGACGACGCCAACCACGTGCGCCACGCCGGCGGCATGCGCGTTCATCCCCGCGCGGACGAGCCAGAGCTTCGCGTGGAACCACGGCGACATCCAGGACGAGATCGCCTCGACCTGGATCGGCATGGTCGGGCCGGGCGTCGACCAAAGCGCGACTCCCGACCAGACCTGGACGGATCACACCGACCTTCGCCCGACGATCCTCTCGCTCGTCGGCCTGCACGACGACTACACCCACGACGGCCGGCTGCTCTCCGGCGACCTCTCCGGATACGCGATCCCGGCGGCGGTGAAGAAGAACCTCACCGGCTTCACCCAGCTGGCCGACGCGTACAAGCAGCTGAACGCGTCCTTCGGCACGTTCGCGATGAACACGCTGAAGGCGTCGACCCACGCGCTCGCCTCGAACGACGCGGGCGACTCGACCTACAACTCGATCGAGGGTCAGATCCAGAGCCTGACCTCGCAGCGCAACACGCTTGCCGGGCAGATCAAGGCGGCGCTCGACGGAGCGACCTTCGACAACCAGCCGCTCAATAGCGCTCAGGTGCAGAGCTGGCTCAGCCAGGCGCAGAGCCTGCAGAGCCAGGCCGCAGCGCTGGCTGGTCCGTAACGGACGAGTGGAAACGTGGCGGCCCGCGCGCTACCGTGCGGGCCGCCACATTCACCACCCGGGGGAGGGAGGAGATTCGATGCGGCTTCGCAGGCTTTTCGGCCTCGGCATGTTGGGCGCCCTGGCCGCGGTCGTCGTGCTCACACTCGGCGCGTCAGGCGCAGGCGCGAACCGCGGCGGCGACCAGCTGAGGAAAATCAACCACATCGTCGTCATCTACGAGGAGAACCACTCGTTCGACAACCTGTACGGCGGCTGGGAGGGCGTGAACGGCCTCGCGAACGCCGACGCCGCGCACACGACGCAGGTCGACGAGGCGGGCGCGCCTTACGACTGCCTGCTCCAGAACGACGTCAACCTGACCTCGCCGCCGCTCTCGGTGACGTGCACCGACGCGGCGCACGGCATCGCGAGCCACTTCACGAACGATCCGTTCGCGATCGACACCTATCTGCCGCCCGACGCGCGGACGTGCCCGCAGCCGGGCGTCTTCGCGCCGAACGGCCTGCCGCCGAGCCCGAGCAATCTGCCCGGCGGCTGCACGCGCGACATCGTGCACCGCTTCTACCAGGAGCAGTACCAGCTCAATGACGGCGCGCAGAACCTGTATACGACGGGGAGCGACGCGGTCGGCCTGACGCAGGGCTACTACAACACGCGGGCGCTGCCCATCTACCAGTACCTGCACAGCGGCAACCACCCGCACTACGCGATCGCCGACGACTTCTTCCAGTCGGCCTTCGGCGGCTCGTTCCTGAACCACCAGTGGCTGATCGCCGCGGCGACGCCGACGTGGCCGGGTGCTCCGGTGGCGAATCACTCGATCATCGACTCGAACGGCATGCCGACGGCGTATCCGCTCTATGTGCCGACCGGCCCGGTCCTCGACCGGCAGCTGACGCAGCTCTGCCCGCCGGCGGTGCCGAACCGGGCGTGCGGCGACTACGCGGTGAACACGATCCAGCCTGCGTTCCAGCCGTTCAAGGGCTCGCCGCAGCTGCCGCCACAGACGGGCGCGACGATCGGCGACGAGCTCTCCGCCGCCGGCGTCAGCTGGGCCTGGTATGCGGGCGGCTGGTCGAACGCGGACGGCGACGTCGGCGCGCCGGGGTGGACGAACGGCTTCGTGCCGGGCGTCTGCGCGGATCCCGACTCGAGCCCGAACCCGGCCTGGCCGTACTGCCCGAACAAGGTGTTCCAGTACCACCACCAGCCGTTCAACTACTACGCCGCCTTCGACCCGTCGACGCCGGCCGGGCTCGCGAACCGGCAGGCGCACCTGAAGGACGAGGCCGAGTTCCAGAGCCTCGTCGGCGACTCGTCGAAGAGCTGTCAGCTCGACGCGGTCAGCTTCGTCAAGCCGATCGGGCTCGAGAACGAGCACCCCGGCTACACGAGCGAACCGCGTGGCTCGAGCCACCTCGTCGACCTCCTCCGGGCGATCAACTCGAGCGCCTGCGCAAAGGACACGATGGTGGTCGTCACCTACGACGAGTTCGGCGGCCAGTGGGATCACGTCTCCCCGCCCGGCCAGGGCGGCACTCCGGGCCCGCATGACCTCTGGGGCCCCGGAACGCGCATTCCGGCGCTCGTCATCTCGCCGTTCCTGCGCGGGAACTTCGTCGTCGACCACACGCAGTACGACACGACGTCGATCCTGACGACGATCGAGGACCGCTACGGCCTCGCCCCGCTCAGCTCGCGTGACGCGGCCGTGAACAGCCTCGCGGACGTCTTCAAGGCGAAGCAGGTCGAGGCGAGCCCCTAGAGCGCGGCTCGCTTCAGCGCCTCGACCTCGGGCCCGGTGAGCTCTCGCGACTCGCCGGGCCCGAGACCTTCCACGGTCAGGCCCGCGTAGCGGCTGCGGTGCAGCCGGCGCACCGAGTGGCCGACGGCCTCGAGCATGCGCTTCACCTGGTGCTTGCGGCCTTCGTGGATCGCGAGCTCGACACGTGACGGGCCGAGGCGGCGGACGCGTGCGGGCGCGGTACGGCCGTCGTCGAGCTCGACGCCCTCGCGCAGGCGCCGAAGCGCCTCCTCGGAGGGCTCGCCTTCGACCTCCGCCTCGTAGACCTTCTCCACCTCGTAGCGTGGGTGCGCGAGCCGGTGCGCGAGCGGGCCGTCGTTCGTCAGGAGGAGGACGCCCGTCGTGTCGGCGTCGAGCCTGCCCACCGGCACGACACGCGCCTCGTGGGAGACGAGGTCGACGACGGTCGGCCGCCCGTGCGGGTCGCGCGCGGTCGTGACGACGCCCGCGGGCTTGTGCAGGAGGACGTAGGCGAGCCGCTGCGGCGTGAGCTCGCGCCCGTCGAGCTCGACGCGGTCGCCGGTCTCGACGAAGGTGTTCAGCGCGCCGGGCTCGCCGTTCACGCGCACGCGGCCGGCCTTGATCAGCTCGTCGGCCCCGCGGCGCGAGGCGACGCCGGCCCGCGCGAGGTAGGCATTCAGGCGCACGAGCGAAGTGTCTCCGGAAACCGGCGCCACCCGAGGCGCATACTCGGGACGTGAGGCTGCTCGCCCTCGCGATCGCCTTTGCCTCGTCCGCACACCCGGCGCCGGTCTACCTCGTCCACGGTCACCTGACCGCCCTCGGCTGGAGAGGCCGCCTCGTCGCCGAGCCACGTCCTGAAGCGCGCTCGCCGAAGGCTGCGCTCCACGCGCTCCTGCGCGGCCCGACCGCAGCCGAACGAGTCCGCGGAATCAGATCCGCCCTCCCCGCCGGAACCCGCCTCGTGCGGCTCCGCGTCGCGCGAGGGACGGCGGCGGTCGACTTCGCCGGCGGCTCCCGGCGCGCGTGGCTCGCGAACGGCTTCTACGCGACGGCGCAGGTCGTCTACACGCTGACCGCGCGGCCCGGGGTCGAGCGAGTTTGGATGCGCGTCCGCGGCCGCCGCTGCTGCATCGTCGACCACAGCGGGCGCCCGTACGCCCGTCCGCTCACGCGGGCCGTCTTCGCGGGCTGGCAGGGCGCGCCATAATCGCGGCGTGCCGCACTACATCTCCCTGATGCGCTGGACGACGCAGGGCGTCGCGGGCCTGCCGGCGTGGCGCGAGCGGGTCGAGGAGGGGCAGCGGACGATCGAGGAGGCGGGCGGGACGCTGATCGGCGTCTACGTCACGCTCGGCCGCTACGACGTCGTCGAGATCTTCGAGGCGCCCGACGACGAGATCGCGATCGAGATCCTCATGAAGCTCCAGCGCCACGGCGCCGAGCAGACGGAGACGCTCCGGGCCTTCACGCGGCAGGAGGCCGAGGACATCGTGAAGAGGCTTTGAGCTACGCCTTCGGCTCGATCGACGAGCTCGGCCCCGGCTACGGCTTCCGCAAGGTGCGGCGCGCGCTCGGCGTGACGGCCTTCGGCGTGAACGCGATCGTCATGCCGCCCGGCTACGACGGCTTCCTGCACTACCACGACACGCAGGACGAGCTCTACCTCGTGCACCGCGGGCGCGCCCGCGTCGAGGTCGGCGGCGAGGTGCGCGAGCTCGGCCCCGGCGGGCTCGTGCACGTCGAGGCCACGACGCCGCGCAAGGTCTCGAACGCCTCTGACGAGGACGATCTCGTGCTCCTGGTGGTCGGCGGCAGGGGCGGCTACGTCGAGCGCGACGGCCACCTGGTCGACCCCGAGCGCGACCTCGAGCGGCGGCGTGCGTTCGGCGCTTGAACTTCGTCTGAAAGTCCTCGAAACTGCGGGCGAGGGCGGGGAATGAGTCTGCGGCCACACGAGCGAAACGGCGCGCGCCTGCGCATCGGGCAGGTCGTCGAGGTCCGCCCTGCGGCGGAGATCCTCGCGACGCTGGACGACGACGCTACGACGGGCGGGCTGCCGTTCATGCCGGAGATGCTCCGGTTCGTCGGCCGCCGCTTCACCGTCTCGGCGCACGCGCTCAAGCTGTGCGACACGCGAAGCGACGGGACCGGCAACCGCCTCTTCCACGACACGGTCTACCTCGAGGATCTCCGCTGCGACGGGACGGGGCACGACGGGTGCCAGGCCGGTTGCCGGCTGCTCTGGCGAACCGACTGGCTCCGGCCGGTGTCGGAGGCCGAGCCCGAGGACGGCGACATCGCCGAGCTCGAGCGGCGGGCGCAGGCCGCGGCGACGCGCGGCGAAGGCGTCTACCGGTGCCAGGCCACGGAGCTCGGCGCGGCCAGCGAGCCCTTCCCGGCCGACGATCGTGGGCGGAAGTACCTGCGCGAGGTTCAGAGTGGAAACGTGGGCGCGGGACGGTTCCTGCGCGTCCTCGTCCGCGCGGTATGGCGGAAGGCGGCCCGCATGCTCGGACTGCACAGGGACATCGCCCTCTGGTCGGAGGGAAAGCCGCCGCCCAGCACGCCGCTCGGGCTTCAGCCCGGAGAGCTCGTCCGCGTCAGGTCGAAGCGCGAGATCGCAGAGACGCTCGACGAGAACGGGCGCAACCGCGGCCTCGCCTTCGACTGGGAGATGCTGCCGCACTGCGGCCGGACGTACCGAGTCCAGGACCGCGTCCGGCGGTTCGTCGACGAGAACACCGGCACGATGGTCGAGCTGAAGAACGAGTGCCTGCTCCTCGACGGGGTCGTGTGCTCCGGCGACCACAGCACCGGCCGCTGGTTCTGCCCGCGCGCGATCTACCCGTACTGGCGCGAGGACTGGCTCGAGCGCGCGAACGGCGCCGAGGAGGTCTAGGCGGGCCGCCGCTCCGCGACCGCCTCGAGGCGCTCGCGGAGGTCCTGCTCGTCCTCGAGCTCCTCGAGCCGCGGGAGCTCGGAGAGGCTCTCCAGGCCGAAGACGCGCTCGAAGAGCGGCGTCGTGCGATAGCGGATGGCGCCGCCGGTGGCCGCGTCCTCCCGCCCGGCCTCGGTCATCAACCCGCGCTCGACGAGCCCGGCCACGGCCGAGTCGGACGAGACGCCGCGGATCCGGGCGACCTCCGGCCGCGTGACAGGCCCGAGGTAGGCGACGATCGCGAGCGTCTCGAGCGCCGCCTGCGAGAGCGCCCGCTGCACCGGCCGCTCGACGAGCCGCGCGCACGCCTCCGCCGCCTCGCGCGTGGCCCGGAAGGCGTAGCCGCCCGCGACCCGCTCCAGGACGATGCCGCTCCGGCCCTCGCGGTAGCGCTCGCCGAGCAGACCGAGCGCCGTCTCCACGCGTTCCGGGTCGTCGTCGGCGGCTGCGGCGAGCTCAGCGACCGAGAGCGGCGCCGAGGCGATCACGAGCAACGCCTCGAGCGTGCGCGCGAGCTGGTCGACCGGGTTGGTGGAGATCAGGCGGAGCGGGCGGTCCACAGCTTCCTCCTCTCGTCGGCGCGGGCGACCCGGATCGGCCCGAACGGCGCCGCCTGCGACAGCGCGATCTCGCCGGAGCGGCGCAGCTCCAGCAGGGCCAGGAAGGCGACGGCCTGCTCGATCCGGGACATACCCGCCACTTCGCCGTCGAAGTCGAAGCGCCTGCGCCGGCGCAGCACCGATCGGAACCGCTCGAGGAACTGCGCCACCGGCGGGAAGCGAAGCGCCATGTGCGCGAGCGAGACTTCGGGCGGCTCGGCCGTGAGCGTGCGGAGCGCCGCGACGAGCTGCTCGGGCTCCTGGGGCGCGAGCCGCCGCTCCGGCCGCGGCGCGAGCGGCGCCGGCCCGATCCGGAAGAACCGCTCGCGCTGCGCCTCGAGCCGCTCGGCAAGGAGCGCAGCCGCGTGCTTGGCGCGCCGGTATTCGGCGAGACGCCGTGCGAGCTCCTCCGCCGCCTCCTCCGGCTCGAGCTCGGCGAGCTCCGCGGCCTCGTCGGGGAAGAGCGACCGCGCCTTCAGCTCGAGGAGCGCGGCGACGAGGACGAGGAACTCGCCGCAGGCCTCGAGGTCGACCGGCTCGAGCCGCTCGCAGAAGGCGACGACGATCTCGGCCACGTCCACCTCGGCCGGCGCGAGCTCCTCCTTCAGGACGAGCGTCAGGAGGAGGTCGAACGGCCCTTCGAAGGCGTCGAGGTCGAGCTCGAGCTCGCGGGCGCGGACGGGCACCCCGCGAGGCTAACGCTGCGGGCGGACGCGGCCCCGCGGCACGGCCATCGCCGGGCCGGCCGGCACCTCACGCGCCCGCGCGCGCCCCGGCTCGTCGCCGCCCTTGCGGATGAACTGCCACCAGACGAAGAAGCCCGTCGAGCAGACGAAGACGACGATCGAGACCCAGGCGTTCAGGCGCAGCCCCGCGAAGTGGTGCGCGGGGTCGATGCGCAGGAGCTCCTCGAAGAAGCGGCCGAACGTGTAGTACGAGACGTAGAGCGCGAAGAGCGCCGGCGGCCGGATCCGGAAGAGCCTGCCGACGGCCAGGAGCAGGCCGACGCCGATCACGTCGTAGATCAGCTCGTAGAGGAAGGTCGGGTGGAAGGTCGCGTCGCCGGCGTACTTCGGGTCGGTCGGCCGGTGCGCGATGTCGATCTTCAGCGCCCACGGCAGCTTCGTCGGCTTGCCGTACAGCTCCTGGTTCCACCAGTTGCCGATGCGGCCGATGCCCTGCGCGAGGAGGAGGCCCGGCGCCACCGCGTCGAGCATCAGCCGGACGCTCGCGCCGGAGCGGCGCACGATCCACGAGCCGACGAGGCAGCCGAGCAGGATCCCGCCCCACACGCCGAGGCCGCCCTGCCAGACGGCGAACGGGCCCCACCACTTGTGCGGCACCTCGTTCCAGCTCGTGACGTCGTGGTAGGCGCGCGCGCCTACGATTCCGGCCGCGACGCCCCAGACCGCGGCACGCAGGACGAGGTCCCAGTCCCCGCCCATCCGAATCCAGCGCCTGCCGGTGAGCCAGATGCACCCCGCGATCGCCACAAGCAGCGTGATCCCGTAGGCGTGCAGGTGGAATGGGCCGAGATCGACGACGCCGCTGTGCGGCGAGGGGATGTACGCGAGCAGGGGCACCCGCGGGATTGTGCCCGTGAGACGCTTCTCGCGCTACCTAGAGGAGAATGCTGAGGGCGACGTCGTGGGCGCAGCCCTGGCGGACGAGGTCGATCGCGAGGTGCAGGTCGACGTCGTGGCGGGCGGCGAGCTTCGCGGCCGCGGCAGGCGGATAGCCCGCCCGCTCGAGCTCCTGGGCACGCCAGGCCTGGACGCGCTCGAGCTCGGTGTCCTCGCGAAGGGTCTCGGCCGCAGTCATCCATCCTTCCTCTCGCCGCAGTTTTCTGTCCCCATGTTCGGTTGAACGGACAACTCGGTTGTCCCTATACCGGGGGAAATCGCCTTTTAACCGAGATTTAACGAGTCTCCCCAGGCGCCGCAAGGGTTTGGCTCAACCATGCGGGTCGTATCCGCCGTGCACGCCGTCCCTGTCGTGGCGGTGTGATACCGGTGAGGAATGCAAGTGGCCCTCGCCTCTGGCAGACTCCGTCGTGCGACGGATGAGCCTGCGGCTCTGGCCCTGGTTTCTGGTTGCTGTTCTTGTGGGGGTGCTCGCTGCCGACGCCTCGGGGCGCAGCGCGCAACAGTCTGTCTGGTTCTGGTCTCCGCAGATGGCCACCCGGACATTGCACGGCACCGCGCCGTACCGAGTCAGCAACGTCAGGTGCGTCGATGCCGAGGGCGGCGTTGGAGGACTAACAACAGCAAGCGGCGCATGGGTGATCAACCGCTTTAGCTGCCAGGTTTGGCGGGGGCAATACTCACCCCGCAACATCTACATCGTCCGCCTTAGGGTGAGCAGCCGTCTCACCGCCAGGTCCTGCGTCGTGCTGACTGGCCGCTGCCGCCGCCTCAGCCTTTCCCATCCTCCGCCGGGCGTCCGAGGCGTGTACGCATACAACGCGATCACGAAGCGGGAGTACCGTGCCGGGCCGGCGTCGACTCTGCGCGTGATCGGCCAGCAGACAGCGAGCGGCGACTCTGCGACCGCGCTCGCGTCGGGCACGGCGAAGCACCCGCGGGCGCTCTACGTCCGTGTGCGCGCGACGCCATCTCAGCGCGTCTCGGTGAGCTGGTCGATGACCTGTAGCAAAGGCCTTGGCGCCGGCTCGCGCTCGGGCGACTTCACCGCCTATACCCCCGTAACCCGGCGGATGCCGTTCCCGACAAGGAAACCGGACAGTTGCTCTGTGTCGGCTACCGCCCAGCTTGACGACTCGGGCACGATCAAGGTCGCGCTGCTCGTACCGCGGTGATGAGCGCGCGCAGCTGCTCCTCGGGGACCTCGCCGTCGTCGAGGGCATGCGAGTAAAGGTTGAGGGTGAGCGTCGGGTTGGCGTGGCCGACCCGCTCGGCAAGTTCGCGAGCAGGGACGCCGTCGTGGTGCCACCGGGTCGCTCGGCGGTGGCGGAAGCTGTGAGGGGTGTAGTTCGGGATCTTCGCGAGCGTGCAGGCGCGCCGCATCGCCGTCCTGAGCTGCGTGTCGGTGAGGCCGGCGAAGACCCGCCGCTCGGGCACGCGGTCCTCCAGCGGACACGTCTGCTCGATCGCCTCCGTCAGCCACAGCGGGAGCGAGACCCACCTGGGCTGGCCGCTCTTCGTCCGCGCGCCCGGGAGCCGGAGCCGCGATCCGGCCGCGTCGACGTCGCCCCACGTGAGCGAAACGAGCTCGCCGACGCGCAGGCCGCCCTGCTCGATCGCGACAAGCGGAAGCACGAACCCGTCCGGGACGCGGTCGAGGATCGCCAGCGTGTGCTCGCGAAGCGGCGCCAGGGGCTCCTCCCGCTTCCGCTTCGGCAGCCTCACCCGCCTGTCGCGGGCCGGGTTCCGCTCCTCAACGCCGGCGAAGTCGAACAGCTGCCGGGCGACGTTCAGGTAGAGGGCGCAGGTTGCGGGGCTCCGCTGCTCGGCGAGCCGGCCCACCCAGTCGGCGACGTCGCCGGCGGCGACCGCGGCGGGGTCGGCGTTCGCCCCAAAGCCTTCGACGATGGCGCGCGTGGCTGACCTGTACGTAGCCGCAGTCGTCGGGTCGACGTCGAGCCGACTGGCCAGCCACCGGTCGCCCCACTCCCGCAGCGTCGCGGCGGGCGGCTTCTCGGCGGCGGCGCGCATCGCGGCGAGCGCGTCGCCCGGATGTCTCCCGGCGGCGAGTTCGCCGCCGACGAAGTCGCGGCGGATCTTCGCCTCGCGCAGCGTCGGGAACGAGCCCGCGTGGGTGAGCGCGGTCGCGCGGCCTCCGACCCGGAAGCGGACGATCCACCGGGCGGCGCCCGTCCGGGTGCGCCTGCGGGTGACGTACACACCGCTCACAGCTCCTCCTCGCGGAGCGGGGCGTCAACTGCACGCTGGTAGCGTCGGTCGCGCATCGAGGGGAACCTCCTCGGTGTCGGGGCGGGGCCGTTCGCGCGGTGCCCGCCCGTTTGATTTGGACGGCTCATCCTACCTTGGCTCCGGTCGGGACAGAAGCGCGGCCGTCCCGGCGGGTGCACTCCTCGACGTAAGCGGCCAGGTCTGCCCGAGTGACGTACGTCTTGCGGACGCCGGGGAACTCGACGAGCGGCAGGCGCCGCATCACCGACTCGGCGACCGACCGCGTCACGCCCATCTCGGCCATCACCGCTTTCGCGTCCAGCAACTGGGGCAGCCGGTCGCTCACGAAGCGTGTCGCTCCCTGTGGGCACGCTGCCGGCACCGGTTGGAGCAGTAGACCTTGTCCGACCGGTCGCGGCGCCGCAGGCAGGTTCCGCAGACGGGGCACTTCCGGTGCCAGCCGCGCTCGAGTCCGCCGACGAAGATCATCTCCGCGCCGCAGTCGGCGCAGACCGCCTCGCGGTACTCGTAACGACTAGAGCGCGCGTCGGGAGCCGTTACGGCCGGATCGGTCACGTCGCCTCCTCGACGACGCGCGTCGCGTCGAACGTCTCGACGAACTCCCGCATGAACTCGCGCTCCCGGTTCGGCAGGTCCGCGAACGAAACCCGAGTCCGCCTCCGCTCGCTCGCGGCGCGCGTCCGCCCGAGAGCCGACAGAAGCGCGTTCGTCTCTTCGAGCGCCGAGCGGCGAGTCGCCTTCTTGTCTTCCGAAGCCCCGCCCCTAGGACCACTTAGAAGGTGGTCGTCGTTCCTTCGGTGAGGGTTCTCTTCTCTCGGTAGGTCTAAGTGTGCTCGGACCCGCGACGCGGGCGCTCGCGGCGCCTCCCGCACTCGAAGCGGAATCGCGGACGCCCTCGTGCTCGGACGATCCGTCGTATCGCTCGGATCGGGAAGGCCGTCGCGCTCGCTCTTGTGCTCGGACTTCCCGCTCGCGACCGCCCACGGAATCCCGCTTGTGGAGCCGATTCCTGCGTCGACCCTGCTCGGACAATCGGCTTCGCTCGTGCTCGGACCCTGCTCGGAGGGTTGAATAAGCCGAATCCGGTAGACGAGGTCCTTCTTCCCGGGACGCTTTTCGTACTCGACGAAACGGCCGCGTAGGCCGGCGAGCTTCCGGTACAGCCAGTCGAGCGAGTGCCGCCACCCCATCCGGTCGGCGAGGGTGGCCAGCGTGATTTCGACGTCGACGAACGTCGTCGGGTCCGCGCAGTCGCAAAGGACCTTGAGGAGCAGGTACTCGTCTGCGTCGATCGCGCCCGCCCGCCGCGCCTCGTAGATCCGGCGCGGGTGCGGAGCGAACGGGAACGGGACCCGCGGCGAGCCGCTCACGCGGCCACCCCGGCGGCTAGCCGTTCAGATGACGGATCGTCGTTTAATCGGCCGGGCGAACGGGCGCGCCGACGGACCGGGCGACGGACAGCGGCACGCGCGCCGCGCGCGCGAGTGCAGCGCACCGGGACCGTCGGCGTCGGCGGTCTCCGCTGGAGCCGGACCCGGCCGTTCAGCAGGGCGCCGTCTCGGAGCCTCTCCCTCGTCACCCCTGCGATCACGCTCCGGTGGGTGCGCTGTGCCCGCGCGAGCTTCTGGCGAGCCCGCCACTCGGCCGCGCGGCGACCCTCGGGCGATTGCGTCCAGTCGAGCAGCGCGAGCATCTCGGCCGACGGCGGCTTCCCGAACTCGCCGCGGTCGGCGCCTTGCTCGGGCGTCAGGCGCTCATCGAGTCGCACTGGCCCGTCCGTATCGTCATACCGCTCACGAGCGTGAGGCTACTCCGGTCGTCGGACGTTTTAGGCCCGAACGAGACGAGGCCGCTCTCGCGGCCCCGGCCCGGTGAGTGGCGACGACTACGACGTGCCGGACCGAACTCTACCCGGCAGGTCGGCCGTCGCTTCTCGGCGGAAGCCCGCTTCAGGCGCGTTGGCCAGGGTGCTGCGCGTACGATGGCGGAGGACCCCCCGTTTGGGGGGCGTCCGAGAGGAAAGTGAAGCTCTAGAACCAAAGAGGGGGATTTGTGACAATGCGGCTCTGGCTGCGGCGTACCAGCACTTCGGCGAAAGGGAAGGGAACACCTCGTGAGCGTTCAAGAAGCTGAGAGGACCGATACCGGGAACGGGACTACCGAGGTCAAGGTCATCCTGCCGGATGAAGCTGTCGAGGTGCTTCAGCGCTATGCCGCGATCAAGGGCATCACGCTGACGGAGGCTCTGCGCCAACTCATCTCGAACGAGAGCTACCTGCTCCAGCAGGTCCAGGAGGGCGGCAGCGTTTTGATCGAGACGAAGGACGGGAAGATCCAGAAGCTCGCGTACGCCTAAGCCGGGCCGACTCTGCACAAATTAGGCGCGCTTGCCGCCCCCGAAATAGAACCCGAGGGCAGTTCCAGCGAGCGCCACGACTGCGCTGAAGAAGATGCCGAGCTTGTCTGAGGCCATCAGGTGGGCGGGCACGAAGCTGAACGCCATGATCGATAGGGCGGCGACGAGGAGAACGAGGCCCTTCGCGAGTCGCCCTCGCACCTTCTCCCGTTCGGGTTCTGGGTCGTAGGGCGCCGACGGAGGTGGCGCAGCGAGTTTCGGTGGAGGGGGCGGCTCGTCGGTCAGGTCAAGCGGCTTCGGTCCGCCGTCAGACCGTCCGTTTCCGGGTCGAATCCCCTCCTCTTTGTCGCCGCCTGTAGGTTCGGCCACCGCGCGGCGCATCTTGAGTGACAGTCACGACGTCGTCAAGCGTCAATCCTGCGGTGCCAGTCCCCTGCTCTGTCTGGGGCCGGAACAGCAGGCTTGCCGGACGCCAGCTTTCAGGCGCGGCTCTTTCGCGCCTCGGGTTGTGCAGGCGGCGGAATGCGGAACGAGAACGCGGTCGCCTGCTCTTTCAGTTCGAGTGCCCTTTCCTTCTGATCGAGCGACCAGGCCACATCGCTCCACTCGCGCGCGAGCAGCATCGCCTCGCGCCACTGACGCCGCTCGGTCAGGAAGTCGAGCGCCCGCTGGAAGTACGGCTCAGCGCTCTCGATGTCCCCGAGCGCAGCGTAGGCGGCGGCGAACGCGTGCCACTTCGCGCCTTGGTGAAGCGACTCGCGCTCGCCGAGCAGCACGTCAGCCTCCCGCGCCCGCCGCAGCCCTTCCGCGCCGTCGCCTGACCACGCCGCCGCCTTGCCCTGTTCTGCCCGTAGGACGGCTGTGTCGTCTCGGTCAGCGCCGGTCGCCGTGAGCAGCACGTCGGCGCGCTGTAGGTGCTGCGCCGCCTCGCGCCATTTCCGTTCGAGGTTCAGAAGCTGCGCGCAGATCAAGTGCGCTTGCGCGAGGCCACGCGTGTCTTCCGTCGTGCGGTACAGCGCGAGGGCTTCCCGCGCGTAGCGGAGCGCCGAGTCGGGGTCTTGCGCCTCCCACCATGCCAGCCGCGCGAGCGACCAGTAGACGCGGACACGAGCTTGCGGCGAGGCGACCGCCTCAACTCGCTCTGCCGCTTCGCGGAGAAGCCGCATGGCACGCCCCGCGTCGCCTGCGTCGGAGTAGGAGCAGGCGAGGTAGGCGATCAGCCGGACTTCCAGCGCCGCGTCGTCAACGCCCTTCTCCCCCACCTGCTTGAGCGCGGTTTCCAGCACGACGATCGCGCGCCCCGGCTCGTCCGTGAAGGCGAGTGCCTTGGCAAGCTCCTCGTACACGTCCGGGCGCACGTCCGGGGGAAGGTGGCCGGTGCCGATCGCCTCCTCCAACAGCGCGACCGTGGCGCGCAGGTCGCCCCGCCGGACCTTGATGATCCCGAGTCCCGCGAGCGCCCGAGCCCGTATCCCCGGCTCCGCGTCAGGGTCATCGAGCAGGGAGCGGAACGTCGCTTCTGTCGCGTCCAGGTCGCCGTCAAGCCGAAGCACAAGCTCCGCGTCCGTGGCGCGTAGCTCCCGCTCGTCGGAGACGGGCACAGTGCGGCCCGTCTCGATGTAGTCGGTCGTGACGCCGAGCTTGACCGCCAAGTGCCGCGCCGCCTTCTCGGACGGCTTGCGGTCGTCGTGCTCGATCCGGCTGATGTAAGCGTACGACACGCCGGGGCCGGACAGGTCGCGCTGAGACATTCCGCGTTCGAGCCGGAGCCGCTTCACGCGCTGCCCGATTGTCTCCTCTCCGGCGGAAGGTTGCCCCATGACGGCAGGCGCGATCTTGCCCCACGCGAGTCGCCTCCGTCAATCTCGCGGGTTTACCCCCAGCAAACGCGACTTAACGGGGAGGGGGTGAACATGGGCAACGGAACCGTGCTTTCGGCTGGACGGTGGCCCATCTGGCCGCCGTAGGCTGCTGTCACGCGGGGGCGGGCACGGGCTCGCCCCCGCCTCTTGGCCGCTCACGGGGGTGTGTCAGAACCGCGTCTCGGGGCCGAGCGAGAACCGGAGCGCCGCGTCCTGGCCGCGAACGGAGTGCGCGTAACTGGCGGCGTCGCTGACCTCACGGCTGGCCTTGACGGTGAGCGCTCGCAGCAGCCAGTCCGGGACCGGGTTGCCGTCTTCGTCCAGCTCGGGCGCGTCGGCCCACCCGCCTTGGTCTCGGGCGGCGAGACACGCGAACGCGAGCGCGACGCAGCCGTCGACTCGGCGCCGCGCCTTCTCCTTCGCGATCCGGAAGCCGCGCCCGCCCGAGTCGAGCGCGACCGCCCCCAGGACGTGGCCGCGGAGTTCGTCGTCGGGGTAGGCGCGCAGGACGCGGCCGCGGATCAGTTCGTACAGGCCCTGGCCGGCGGCGACGAGACGGTCGCTCGTCTGCGGCAGCTCGACCATAGGCAGCCCGGCGCGGGCGAGCGTCGTCGCCGAGCGGTGCGCCTGGTAGGGGTCGTAGAGCACTCGCGCGACGTCGAACCGGTCGGCGAGGTCGAGCAGCCACCGCTCGATGGTCGCTTCGAGGTCGAGCGGTTCGCCCTTTCGCGGCGTCCAGATGCGGTGTCGTGCGAGGCGCAGCTTCGCCCCGTCCCACCCGACCGCGACGCAGGCGCTCGCGTCATGCCGAACGCCGACGTCGAGCCCGACGTACAGCCCGCCCTCGAAGTTCGAGTACGGGTACGGCTCTGCGGGAGCGAGGCTCAGGTCGACGATCGAGTCCCAGTCGCGGGCCTCGATGAAGCTCTCCTCTCCCGTCTGCCACCGGTTGAGGTGCAAGCGGCTGAACGTGCTCGGCCGCAAGCTCGCCCGTTGCTCGGCGTAGTAGGCGGCCATGTCGGCCGGGTCGCCGAGCCACGCCCGACGCTGCGCCTCCTCGCCCGAGTCGACGAACGCCCACAGCCTGCCGCTCGCGAAGATCGGAAGCTCGTCGTCGAGCCGCTCGCCCGCGAGCGCCCGCTTCCACATGGGTTCGAGCACGGGCGCGTCGGCGGTGATGCCCGCGTAACTGTCGACGATCCGCAGCGAGCGGCGGTTCGGCACCGGCGTGAGCTCCTCCCAGAGGCGCTGATGCGCCTCGTCCCGGTACGCCCACAGCTCGGTCCAGGAGGAGACGCCGAAGTTCGCGCCCGCGGCGCCCGCGTAGTCGGCCGGGAGCGCGACGATCCGGGTGCCGGTCTCGTGGAAGCGGATCTCGCTCTTCCCGACGTCGGCGGGGAGCCGCTGCCGCCTGACCTGGTCGGCGACGATGTCGAAGACGCGCTCCTGCGCCTGCGCAAGGTCGTTCGCGACCACGAAGGCGGTCTCCGGGGCGGGGAACGTCAGCGCCGCGTACAGCGTCGCGACCCCGTTCAGCGTCGTCTTGCCCGCCTTCTTGACGGTAGAGATCAGGAACGTCTCCCAGGGCGACGGAACCCCGTCCGCCGGGAACATGGCGCGCAGCACGACCTTCTGCCACGGCCTGAGCACGATCGACGAGTCCGTCTCCGGCAGCACCCACCGCGCCTCCGCCCACTCGACGACGTTCACGCCGGGGTGCGTTCGCGGTCGCGCGCGAACCGCTGCATCTCTATGACCGCGGACGGCTGCTGCCGCGCTTCGACGTGCGCCTCGAGCTTCCCGAGCGCCCGCCTGGCCGCTTCGAGCACCCGCAGGTACCAGTCCGCCGCCGGGACAGGCTTTCCGTCCTCGTCGAGCGGCCCCCCGTTCAGAGCGAACCAGCGGTCGACCAGCTCGACCTTCGACTGCGCCCGCGCGAAATTGTCGAGGTAGGAGCGCCCGATCGGGTCGAGTTGCGGCGCCGTCAGACCCAATCTTCTGAGCGTGCGGCGCTTGACGGCGAGCGCGCCCGCCTCGACCCGCTCCCGCGAGTGCAGCCCGTGAAGCGCGGGCCGTCCCACCGGCTACTCCTCCGCGTCGAAGTCGACCGCGCGCACCTCGCCGCTCCGCAGCGGCGCCCCGGCCGGAAGCAGCGGGAACGGTCGCCCGAACCCAGGCTCGTCCTCCGCCGGGACGGGCGCGTAGATGCGGCTGACGAGCTTGCGGCTCTTCTTCGCCCTCGCCGCGGCCTCGCGGTTCATCCGTTCACGCTCCGCCTCGACCTCGGCCCAGTCGAGTCCGAGCGCGTGCGCCATCGACGGCCCCGCGCGAACCGCGTGCCGGAGATGCTCGCGGCGCGTCCGCTCCCGGTTCAACAGGGCCAGCCTGACCTCCGGGTCGAACTCGCCGACGAGACGATCCGCATCGTCCCGCGCCCCTGCCAGCGACTTCTCACCCTCGACGACGCTCGCCCCCGCCTTCGCGACCTCGCCCTCAAGACGCGCGAGCTCCCGCCGCCGCTCCTCCAGCCGATCCTCGGCCGCCTGGACGCGCGCCCCGCCGACCGCTTCGGCGAGCCGCTTCCCTTCCGCCTCCAACGCCGTCACCGTCTCAGCGGCCAGCGCGAGCAGCCTGTCGGCCTCGGTCGCGCTGGCGGCGGCCTTCGCCTTCCCGGCCTCGTACGCGGCGACGTCGATCCCGCCCTGCACCAGATCGGAGATCAGCTTGCTCTCCTCCCGCTTCGCGGCCAGCTTCGCGGCCGCCACGGCGGCGGCGCGCTCGTCGCGCAGCCTCTGAGCGTCCGTCAGCGACTTGCGCAGCCGATCCAGGTTCGCCTCGCCCGGGCTCTTGCGCAGCTTCACGAGGCGCCCGACCGCGGGCCGTACCGCGCGACGAACTCCGCGTAGGCGGCCTCCAGCTCCTCGCCGAGCCACACATCGGGCCGCGCCTCCGCGGCAAACTGCCGCCGTTCGGCGTCGCTCCCGTACCGAGCGACGTAGGCGCGCAACGCAGCGTCCTCGTCGATATCGCTCTGGTCGCTCTGGACGACCGCGATATCGCTGTCGACGTCGACCGACTCGGCGTAACGCGCGAACGCCGCGGCCGCGCGCTCAACCTCAGCCGCGCTGCCGGACGCCTTAGCGGCCCGGACGGCCTGCCTGAGCTCGCGCTCGGCCCGCTCGACGTCGCTGCCACCGTCCCACGGCATCCCACCGTCGTCGGCCGCGTAGTGCCTCGTCTCGCTGATGAGAGCCATCTGGCTCGTATTATCGTCTCATCGGCCCGGCGTCCTCGGCAGCCCGCGGTCCGCGGCTCAACGGACGGATCGGGACGCGGGCGGTAACGAGCCCCTTCGAGGCCCGCCTCACGCACGCGGTGTGACACCGGTGTGACACCCGCGACCCATGCGGTGGGAAAATCCCTGCTAATCGGCCACTTCTACGTTAACCGAGATTTAACGGATAGACGAGGCGAGCGAAAGGGCCTGCGCCTGCGTGAGCGGGCCCTCGATCCGCAGCGTCACGCTCCCGTAGGCCCACACGAGGGTGTTGCCGGCGACCCGCAGGTTCCTCGCCTGGCCGCGCCCCTGGGAGTCGAAGTACGTGACGACGTGCGGCGCGCCCGCGATCCAGAGGCCGTCGTGGTCGTTCACCCGGACGGGCTCGAGGCGGGTCTGCGGCGACGCGACCTTCTTCATCATGCCGAGCTCGGCCCGTGCCTCCGTCAGCACGACCCGCGGGCGGATGTAGGTCGCGAGGACGCTGTCGGCGGCGTAGATCCCGCCGTGCTTCGGCGGCAGGAACGGGTTGAAGCCGGCCCGCTTCGTCGCGTCCTCGACCGACATCGGACCGGCGAGGCCGATGACCGGCGAGCGCCTCGGCGCGTTCGGAAGCGTGTCGACGCGCTCGATCGTCTCGCCGCCGATGTGGAAGAAGTGGAGGATCGCCGTGCGCGCCGACGGGACGGCGAAGGCGGCTCCGAGCGCGACGACGAGCACGGCGAGCGCGAGCACGAGCACCCGGCGCCGGCCGAAGCCGCGCGGCGCGGCCTCGCCGAGGCGCGCGCGCACGGCCGGGACGAGATCGGGCTCGGGCGGGGAGGCGAGCAACCGCCCGACCTCGCGCAGGTCGCGCTCGAGCTCAGCCATACGTCTCCCTCAGCCGGTCGAGCGCACGGGCCGTGCGCGACTTCACTGTCCCGCGCCGGATGCCGAGCACCTCGGCGGTCTCGTCCTCGGAGAGCTCGAGGAAGTAGCGGCACGCGATCACGAGCCGCTGCGGCTCCGGCAGCCCGTCGACAGCAGCGACGAGCGCCCGGCGCTGCTCGCGCTCGAGCAGTGCCGCCTCGGGGGAGGGGGCCGCCTCCCCCGAGGAGCTCTCCGCGCTCGCCCGCAGCGCCAGCGCGTCGCGGCGCGTGCCCGCCCGGCGGCGGTTGCGAGCCTCGTTCGCGACGATCTTCAGCAGCCACGGCCGCAGGGGCTCACCCGAGCGGAACCGGTGCAGCGCCCGGAAGGCCTTCACGAAGCCGTCCTGGGCAGCGTCCTCCGCCTCGGCCGCGTTCCCGACGACGAGGTAGGCGATACGAAAGGCGATGCCCTGATATGCGTGCACGAGTTCTCCGTAGGCGTGCTCGTCTCCGCGCTTCGCCCGTTCGACGAGCTCCGTCTCATCGAGTGGTCGGCCCACCACCGCGGGTACTACACCGCAGGCAGCGCGGACGTTCCAGTCGCGTTTACGCGCACCGAGAGTGGCGAGGCGAGTAGTGACGGTCCGGCCGAGTCCCCGCCGGGCCGTCGCCTTTAAGGGTACGGAGCGGTGCTCATGTACTTAAAGCCGCTGTCGACGGCGAGCGTGACGACGACCGCGTCGGGGCCGAGCTGCTCGGCGAGCCGGCGTGCGCCGACGACGTTCGCGCCCGACGAGATCCCGGCGAAGATGCCCTCCTCCTGCGCCAGTCGGAGCGTCATCTTGATCGCCTCGTCGTCCTCGATCGTCCAGACCTCGTCGACACGGGTCGCGTCCCAGTGCGGCGGCACGATCCCGGTCCAGCCCTGGATCGCGAACGAGCCGTGCGGCCCGCCCGTGATCGCCGCCGAGCCGGCCGGCTCGAGGCCGACGACGTAGACGCCGCGCGGCCGAAGCGCCTCGGACACGCCCATGAGCGACCCGGCTGTGCCGATGCCCTGGCAGAACGCGGCGACGCGCCCCTCCGTCTGCTCCCAGATCTCGCGTCCCAACATGTCGCGGTGGCCCGGAGTGACGTACGGGTTGTTGAACTGGTCGGTCGCGTAGTGGTCCGGCTCCTGCGCGAGCTCGCCCGCCCGCTCGACCATCCTGCGGATGTCCTCGGCGGTCACGCGGCCGCGCCCCTCGACCGACTCGAGCACCTCGAGCTCGGCGCCGAGCGCCCGCATCAGCTGGAAGCGCTCCTCGGTGAAGCAGTCCGAGATGACGATCTTGAGGCGGTAGCCCTTCGCGCGGCAGACGAGCGCGAGCGCCGGTCCGGTGCTGCCGCCGGTGTACTCGACCACCGTCGTCTCCGGCCCGATCAACCCGTCGCGCTCGGCCCCCTCGATCATGGCGAGCGCCATCCGGTCCTTCATCGACCCGCTCGGGTTCAGGTACTCGAGCTTGACGAGGACCTCGGCGCCGTTCTCGGGCGCCAGGCGCCGCAGGCGGACGAGCGGCGTGCCGCCGATCGCGCCGAGGACGTCCGGGCTCAAAAGACGGCGGCTTCGCCGAGCAGCGCCTTCGCCTCGGCGAAGAAGTCCGGCACCGGTTGCACGCGGTAGCTCGGACCGAGCTGGAGCAGCTTCGGGCCGTTCGAGGTGACCGCCTCGACGTAGACGGGCGCCTCGCCCGGGAAGTCCTTGACGAGCGCCGCGAGCTCACGGATCAGCCCGGCGGGGGCTCGCCGTGCGTCGACTCGAAGACGCACCTCGCGTCGCTCGATTGCGGCCTCGAATGCCGAGACCTCCATGGCGATCATCTTCGTCTCCCCCTCCTGCTTGTGGTCGACCCGGCCCTTCACGACGAGGATCCGGTCGGCCACGCACAGCTCGCGCGCCGCGGCATAGACGGAGTTGAAGACGACGACCTCGGCCGAGCCGGTCACGTCGTCGAGCCGCAGGAAGACCATCGGCTCGCCCTTCTTCGTCGTCAGCTGCTTCACCGCGCCGACGATCCCCGCGACGACGACGACCTCGCCGTCGCGCCGCCGCTCGACGTCCGCGAGGGACGTGTCCGTCTTGCGCCGCAGCTGCTCGCGGATCGCGTGCAGCGGATGCTCGGAGACGTAGATCCCGAGCGCCTCCTTCTCGAGGCTCAGGAGCATCTGCTTCTCGAACTCGCCCGGCGGGATTTGCGGGTGGTGCTTCGCCCCACCGCCGGAGCCGTCCGCGCCGTCGCCGAGGTCGAAGATCGACCCCTGGCCCATGAGCTTGTCCGCCTGCTGCTTCTGGCCCCAGGCGAGCGCAGCGTCGAGGAGCTCGAGCATCCCCTTCCGCGGCGAGCTGTCGAGCCGGTCGAGCGCGCCGCACTTGACGAGCGACTCAAGCGCGCGCTTGTTCAGGATCTGGCAGTCGACCCGCTCGGTCAGGTCCCAGACGGACTGGAACGGGCCGCCCTCCTCGCGGGCACGGATGATCGCCCGCGCGGCCCCGTCCCCCACGTTCTTCACCGCGTTCAGTCCGAAGCGGATCTTCTCCTCGACGACGGCGAAGTCGCACTCGGACGCGTTCACGTCCGGAGGGAGCACCTCGATCCCCATCTCGTCGCAGGCGTTCACGTAGTACGGCACGCGGTCCTTCGTGTTCATCACGGACGAGATCAGCGCGGCCATGTACTCGTACGGGTGGTTCGCCTTCAGCCACGCCGTGCGGTAGGCGATCAGCGCGTAGCAGGCCGCGTGCGCCTTGTTGAAGGAGTAGTCCTGCGAGGACTCCATGTCCTTCCAGAGCTGCTGCGCGACCCCGGCGGCGACGCCGTTCGCGGCGCACCCCTCGAGGAACTTGTCCTTGAGGGAGGCCATCAGCGAGTGAATCTTCTTCCCGATCGCCTTGCGCAGCGTCTCGGCCTCGGCGGGCGTGAAGCCGGCGAGCTCCTTCGCGATCTGCATGTACTGCTCCTGGTAGATGCAGATCGCGAAGGTGAGAGCCGTGATGGGCTTGAGCCGCTCGTCGAGGAAGGTGACCGGCTCCTGCCCGTTCTTGCGCCGCGCGTAGACCGGGATGTACGCCATCGGCCCCGGCCGGTAGAGGGCGACGAGCGCGACGAGGTCCTCGAACTCGGTCGGCTTCACCTGCTTCAGCGCGTCGCGCATCCCCGACGACTCGAACTGGAACACGCCGGTCGCGTCACCGCGGGCGAGCATCTGGTAGGTCGTCCGGTCGTCGAGCGGGATGCTCCCGATGTCGAGGCCGCCGACGAGCTCGACCGTCTTGTCGATCACGTCGAGGTTGCGCAGGCCGAGGAAGTCGATCTTCAGCAGGCCGAGGTCGACGACGTCCCACATCCCGAACTGGGTCACGACCTCCTGGTCGGGCCCTTTCTGCTGCAGCGGGACGACCTCGGTGAGCGGCTGCGCGCCGATCACGACGCCGGCGGCGTGAATCGAGTCCTGGCGGACGAGCCCCTCGAGCGGCTTCGCGAGCTCGACGATCTCCTTCGCCGTCGGGTCGGTGTCGACGGCGCCGCGCAGCTCCTGCCCCGGCTTCAGGCACGCGTCGAGGCTCTGCCCCGGTCCTTCGGGGATCATCTTCGCGATCCGGTCGACGGTGCCGTACGGGATCTCGAGCACGCGGCCGGCGTCGCGGACGGCGGCCCGGGCGGCCATCGTCCCGAAGGTGATGATCTGCGCCACGCGGTCGCGGCCGTACTTCTCGGCCACGTAGTTGATGACGCGCTCGCGGCCCGCGACCGAGAAGTCGATGTCCATGTCGGGCAGGTCCTTGCGGGCCGGGTTCAGGAAGCGCTCGAAGAGCAGGCCGTAGCGGATCGGGTCGACGTCCGTGATCTGGAGGCAGTACGCGGCGAGCGAGCCGGCCGAGGAACCGCGGCCCGGGCCGACCGAGATCCCGTTCTGCTTCGCGAAGCGGATGAAGTCCCAGACGATCAGGAAGTAGTCCGCGAAGCCCATCTCCTTGACCGTCTTGAGCTCGAACTGGAGCCGCTCGGTGAGCTCCGGCGTGACGCGGTCGTAGCGGCGGTGCAGGCCCTGCTCGCACAGCTCGACGAGGTACTCGAAGGCGTCGCGCCCGTCGGGCGTCGGGTACTCGGGGAGCAGGATCCGGCCGAGCTCCATCGTCACCGTGCAGCGCTCGGCGACCTCGAGCGTGCGCCGGAGCGCCTCCTCGTGGCCGGGGAAGTCGGCCGCCATCTCGGCCGGCGACTTGAAGAAGAACTGGTCGGTGTCGAAGCGCCAGCGATTCGGGTTCTTCAGCGAGTCGCCCGATTGGATGCAGAGGAGCGCCTCGTGCGCGAGCGCGTCCTCGTGGCGCAGGTAGTGGACGTCGCCGGTCGCGACGAGCGGCAGCCCCGTGCCGCGCGCGAGCGCGACGAGCTGCGGGTTGACGCGCTTCTGCACCTCGAGCCCCGCGTTCTGCAGCTCCACGTAGACGGAGTCGCGCCCGAAGATCTGGACGAGCCGGTCGAGGTCGGCCGCCGCGTCGGCGGGCCGGTTCTCCTCCAAGGCCTTCGCGACGCGACCCGAGAGGCAGCCTGAGAGCGCGACGATCCCGTGTGCGTGCCGGCCGAGGAGCTCCCAGTCGACCCGCGGCTTGTAGTAGTAGCCCTCGAGGTAGCCGGCGGAGGCGAGCTTGATCAGGTTCCCGTAGCCCTCGTTCGACTCGGCGAGGAGCGTGAGGTGGGCGTAGCCCTTCGCCTGCGCGCGCCGGTCGTCGGCGACGTAGACCTCGCAGCCGACGAGCGGCTTGACGCCGTGCTTCTGCGTTTCTCGGTACAGCTCGACCGCGCCGGCGAGGCTACCGTGGTCGGTGAGGGCCACCGCCGGCATCTCGAACTCCGCCGCGCGAGCGGCGAGCGCCGGGATGCGGCACGCCCCGTCGAGGATCGAGTACTCGGAGTGGACGTGCAGGTGGACGAACGGCGTCTCGGCCAAGGGGAGTCGAGTGTAGACCCGCTACCAGATGGCTCGATCCGCGTCCCAGGATCGAAGGCGCTGGTCGCGGGTCACTAGCCGCGCATCTCGCGCTAGAGCCGTCGCGTAGATGATCCTGTCGAAGGGATCTCCGACGAGATGAAGCTGAGCCGCGTCGAGCGCGATCTCGGCGTCGATCGTGAGCGGCTCGATCCCGATCCCGCTCAGGGCGTCGCGAACCCAGGAACGTATCGGCACGTCGAGCCGCAGCCGCTGGCGCTCGACGAGATGGGTGAGCTCGTAGACAGAGGCAGCGCTCACGCCAATTCGATCCGCTCGCTCTATGGCTCTCACCGCCTTCCGAGAGAGCTTGTTCGGCGCAGCGAGCCACCAAAGCCAGGCATGGGTGTCGAGGATGATCATTCTTCGAGGACCGGCTCCCAGTCCTCGAACAGCGGCTGGATGAGTTCGTCGTCGGAAACCAAGAACTCGACGCTGCCGATCAAGCTCCGAGGCGGCTCCGCCGGCACGACTCGCGCTACCGGCTTTCCTCGCTTCGTTACGACGAGCTCGTGACCGTTGTTCGCCACGTCATCTAGGAGTGCGAGGCACCGCGCCTTGAACTCGCTCGCCGCGATCGTGTGCTTCAGCATGTGACCACTTTAGTTGGTCACTTCGAGCGCCGCTAGATGGCGAAAAGGGCCATGGCCGCCGTAGGATCGCCTCGTGGTCTTCGGGCCGAAGGTCGACCTCCAGGTCTCGCTCGACCAGGACACCGTCCTCCCGGGCGAGACCGTCGAGGCGACGATCCGGATCGTCGGGGGGCGAACGGATCTCAAGATCCAGGAGGGCCGGCTCGAGCTCCTCTTCGAGAACGAGTACACCTACCGGCATCGGGCCGGCTCGGGCAGCACGCGCAGGACGAAGGAGTCGACGAGGACCTACCGCGCCGACGTCGAGAGCGTCCGGTTCCTCGAGGCAGGACACGTGGCCGCGGACACGCCCTACGAGGCCACGGCTTCGCTGACCGTTCCGGCGGACGCGGTCCCGAGCGCCGAGGGCGAGATCACGAAGGTGCGCTGGAGGGTCGTCGCGACGCTGGCCAAGCCCCACGCGATGGACATTCACCGGCGGGCGCCGCTCACGGTGCTCTCGCGGGGCGGCGCCCCGCTCGACGCGCCCGAGGTCGAGACCCGTGACGACGTCGAGCTCTCGTTCCGGCTCGACCGCGAGCACTTCGGCCCCGGCGACTCCCTTCAGGGAACGCTCGTGGCGACGCCGCTCCAGGCGTGCGGAGCGAACGAAATGCGGGTCGAGCTCGTCCGCCGCGAGAACGTGCCGCGGAACGAGGGGAACACGAAGGAGGTCGCGGAGGCTACCGCGATCCTCGAGAGCGACGTGAGCCTGAGCCTCGGCGCGCCGCGCGAGTGGCCGTTCCAGCTCCAGCTCCCGGCGGTCGTCGTCCCGTGCCTGAAGACCGAGCACAGCCGCGTGACGTGGCTCCTGAAGGGGATCGGCTCGCGGCGGCTGCGCCGCGACTACCGCATCACGCAGCCGATCGACGTGCACACGGCGCCGCGCGTTTAGGCGTCGCCCGCCGGGGCTACTCCTCTCCCGCTCGCGATCCAACTGCGAGCACGAGGGTCACGCAGGTCGGGAGCGCGAGCTTCGGACGCGCTCCTCCTGAGCGCCTCGTTGGACGCGAGCTGGGAGGCGGCGGAGATCGGGGGCGCCGCCGCCTCCCTTGCGATAAAACCCCGGTGCCCTGAGCGACCAGACGCCAGCTCTCCGCGCGTCCGATGCCGAGCGCGACCAGACCGTCGTCCTGCTGCGCCGCCACGCGGTCGGCGGACGGCTGACGCTCGAGGAGTTCGCGCACCGGATCGACCAGGCCTTCGCCGCGCGCACGCGGCCCGAGCTCGAGGCGCTGACCCGCGACCTCCCCGCCGAGACGCAGCCGCGAAAGCGACGACGGCCCAAGTGGCTCACGGGCGTCGTCTTCGGCAGCACCGAGCGCAAGGGCCGCTGGCGGCTGCCGCGCTTCGCGCTGCTCGGCGTCCTCTTCGGCGACGCGGACATCGACGTGCGCAAGGCGGAGATCGGTGGCCCCGTCGTCACGATCACGACGCTGATCCTCTTCGGCAACGCCGACTTCTACGTCCCGACCGGCGTCGAGGTCGACCTCGGCGGCTTCATCGTCTTCGGCCACCGCGGCGAGCACGGTGAGGAGGTCGAGCCGGCTCCCGACGCCCCGCTGGTGCGGATCCGCGTCTTCTCGCTCTTCGGGACGAGCGACGTCTGGCACGTCCCGCCCGACGCGCGCGGCTCCTACCGGGAGCTGATCAGGGCGGCGCGGGGGCGCAAGGAGCTCGGCACCGGCTGAGGCACGTGGCCTCCACGGGGTCTGGGCGGAGGCCCGCGCGAACACTCGCCATCCTCAGGGGAGAGGGAAGAGAAGAAAGCGGGTGCAGGCCGACTCTACTACCGAGCCGGCCGGGATACGACCTGGATGGCCAAGCCGCCGTCGATCAAGTAGCTCACGCCCGTGACGTAGCGGGCCTCGTCCGAGACGAGCCAGCTGACGAGGTTCGCCACCTCTTCGGGCTGACCGGGCCGGCCGAGCGGGATCTCCGGGTCGAGCTCGTCGGCCTCGACGTTCCGCTCGGTGGCGATCGCGCCGGGCGCGACGGCGTTCACGCGGATCTGGTCGGCGCCGAGCTCGAGCGCGAACGAGCGCGTGAGCATTCCGAGCGCGGCCTTCGCCGAGGCGTAGAGCGCGAACCCCGGCCGCGGGATGTGCTCGTGGACGGACGTGATGTTCACGATCGCCCCGCCGCCGTGCCCGCGCATGTGCCGCGCGGCCGCACGCGAGAGGAGGAACGCGCCGCGGACGTCGACCGAGAAGAGGAGGTCGAAGTCGTCCGAGTCGAGCTCGAGCGCCGGCTTGGCCGCGGTCAGGCCGGCGTTGTTGACGAGGACGTCGAGCCCGCCGAGGGCCTGGATCGTCTCGGCGACGAGCCGCTCCGGGGTCTGCGCGTCGGCGAGGTCGCCCGCAACCCAGTGGACGGTTCCGAGCTTGTCGAGCCGCTGCTTCGGCTCCTCGTACTCGGGGCGGGTGTCCTGCGTCGCGTACCCAAGGGCGAAGCCGTCACGGAGCAGCCGCTCGGCGATCGCGTACCCGATCCCGCTGTTCGCGCCAGTGACGAGGGCTACGCGAGCCATGGGCGCGGCAGGATCTTAGGCTGCGCGGCGGTAGGTCGCGCGGGTACCGTCACGCGCTAACGATGAGCGACGCCCACGCCCGCACGAAGTTCAGCATCACCGTGAGTACCGATGACGAGGTGGTACTCCACTGTCTTCGGGCCATCGCTCAATACGCCGAGAAAGACGTGCCACCCCAGATCGCGTGGGGAGGAACGACGGCTTCAGCATGGCGTGCTTCTGACAATGAAGCGACGTTCCGATTCTCGTCAGCCCGCTTCCGAGACGATTTCCTCGCCGATGCCAATCGCGTCCTCGCAGGACGCTTCCGCTCGGTCCGTACGCGGGATGACGATCCGGCTCAGCCACGGCGCGTCCGTCACTGATCCAACGGGCGCAGCTCGACGAAGCCGGCGGCGGCGAAGTCCCCGTCGAAGGCGAGCGCCTCGGTGACGCGCAGCGCCCGCATCAGGGCGAAGCTCGTCGCGTCGACGAAGCTGTACACCCGCTCGTCATGACGCCGCAGCCACCCAAGAGCTTCGTCTTCGAGCTGACCACCGACCCGCTCAACTCGCACTCGGCTCGACTCCTCCAGGCTCTCGAGATAGGTGACTGCGCTGCGGTGGCCGTCGCGAGCGCGCAGGAAGGTCCATGTCTCGCCGCGCACGTGATTCGAGGTGACGAGCGGCTCCGACGAGGTGGCGTGAAGGAGAGCCAGCGCCTCGCGATGCCGGGAGTCGCGCCGAAGCCGCAAGGCGATCCAGAACGACGTGTCGACGAAGATCACTTCTCGGCACCGGAGCCGTAGAGGAACTCGTCGATGTCGTCAACCGGTTCGGCGTCGGAGCCGCCGGCGAATGCCCACAACGGATCCTCCTCGATCGACGGCAGTGCCTCGGGCCGAAGCCGCTCGCGGACATAACGTCGAATGAGCGCCGCCTTCGAGGTTCGCTGGCGGCGAGCTTCGACCGCGAGGGCTGAGTCGAGATCCTCCTCGATCATGAACTGGAGCCGCTTCACGTCGCTCATGTTACGTCACATTCGGAAAGTGATGTAAACCCCGGCCAAGGTCGGCTACGAGTCGGAGGACGATCTCCCGCACGACGCGCGAGCGCGACCCAAGAGCGTCGATGTCGGCGAGAGCAGCCTCCGCGTGCGGAACGCCGGCCCGCCGTGCGCGTTCGAGCGCGGCGACCGCCGGCAGGGCGAGCCCCTCCTCCCACAGGTGCGGAGTGACCGACGCGAGCGCGCGCCGCACCTCGCGGTCGTCTCCCGCGCGGAGCGGGAAGGCGACGAAGCTGAGACACGCGAGGCAGATGTCCACCTCGTCGAGGTCGAGCTCGAGCGCCTGCGCAACCGCTCGTGCCTGCTCTTTCGTGAGCTTCGCCACAGCTCCATCGCAGCACGTTCGCGGCCGCGCCTCGTAACGCAAGCGCGCCGATTCAGTGCCGGTTTCGTCGCGCGGCGGTCGGGTAGCCCGCGGGGTTCACGCCAACGGCGAAAGGGGTCGAAGTGTTCGAGTCGATCGAGAGCCCGAGAGAGCTCTTCACATACCAGCTGGGCGCCGCGCTCACGATGGAGAAGACGGTGCTCGACATCCTGGGCCAGCTCGAGACGGCCGCGCAGCGCACGGAGCTCAAGGAGCAGCTCCGGCACCACGCGACCGAGACGGAGCAGCAGATCCGGAACCTGGAGCAGGCGTTTCAGGCGATCGGCGCGGAGGTCGACGACAAGCCGTGCCCGGCGATCGAGGGCATCGAGAAGGAGGGCCAGGCGCTGATCAAGAAGGCCGACCACGGCCTGGTCGACGCGGTGATCCTGAGCGGCGCCGCCGACACGGAGCACCACGAGATCTCGGTCTACGAGGGCCTGATCACGAAGGCCGAGGCGATGGGCGAGCAGGACATTGTCGCCCTCGTCCAGGAGAACCTGGAGCAGGAGCAGCACACGCTCGAGGAGGTCAAGCGGGCGTCGCAGCAGCTCGCGCAGGAGCTGGCGCGGCAGCCGGCATAGCGCGACAAGAGTTGTTGGGACGGACGCGAGCGTCCGTCCCAACCGCTTGAGTCAGAGACGCTCGCTCACGCGCTTCACCTTCATCGCAATGAGCGACATGGCGATCGTGCCGACTTCGGCATAGAGTTCCTCCGCTACGTCACGCAGATCGCGAGGATCAGGCTTGTACCGGTAGTGATCGATGAAGCGTGTAACCCGGTCGTAGCGATCTGTTGCTGCCGAACCAGCGCGCCGGACGAGGTACGCATGCCATTCACGCCCGTGCTTCTTCGCGTTGCAGTCTTGGCACGCGGGAACGATGTTTCCCCACGCATGGAGTCCGAGGCTCGCCTTGTTCATGGGGATCAAGTGATCCTGCGCAACTCGGCCGGCAAGCAGCTCCACGCCGCAGTAGCAACAACGATCGTCGAAGAATGCGCGCACCTCGGCGAAGTGCTTGCGGCTCTCGTAGGCAGGGAAGCCGCGTTCCTCGTCGTAGGCCGCCCCCAGCTCCTGCAGAAAGATCCTGAGAGCCGTGTTCGCAATGTCAGCTCTGCCCCGCGGCATCTCTTCGCAAATCAAGCGTAACGCTGTTCTCGCTGATGACATGGCTATCGCGGACGTGACCGGCAGATTCCCTCGCTGCGCCCGATTCGGCGGTGCGCCTCCGCAAGAAGCCGCCGCGACTCCGGCGTCAGGGCGGCGGGGGCGATAACGCGGCCTGGACGCGGTCTGCCGCGATGCGCGGGTCTTCGTGCTCCCAGATGCGAAGCACCTCCCAGCCAGCCGCGAGAAGGGCCTCATCGTTCAGACGGTCCCGCACAGCGTTCCGCTCGAGCTTCGCTGCCCAGTAGTCAGTGTTCGTCCTTGGCTGAGTGCCATGCAGAGGGCAGCGGTGCCAGAAACAGCCATCGACGAAGACGGCGAGCCGTCTTCTGGGAAAGACGACGTCAGCTCGGCACCGTCTCCCACGCACGGGCTCGACGTGGACGCGATAACGAAGGCCGCGGCGATGAAGCTCGCGTCGCAGGCTCAGCTCAGGCCTCGTGTCCTCTCGTCGGTTCCCGCGCATGACGCTTCGAGCTTCGGGGGACGACGGCGGCGGCGGCGGCGGTATCGACCGCATGGCTGTGGATCATGCACCACTGATCAGACATGTCCGCACGAGCCAAGGGCAGGCTGGCGACGTCATGCGCGCGCGATACGGTCGCCGGTCGATGCGTGCGATCTCGCTCTTCTCAGGAGCAGGGGGACTCGATCTCGGCTGCGAGGCAGCTGGCTTCCAGACGGTAGCCGCCGTTGAGCTCGATCCAACCGCACGCGCGACGATGCTCGCCAACCGCGATCGCTTCTTCCCGGACCTCGATCCGGCGTCCGTCCACGAGGACATCACCCGCCTCGACGGTGATGAACTACTCGAAAGTGCTGGGCTCCGCCCAGGAGAGCCAGCCTTAGTACATGGCGGCCCGCCCTGCACGCCGTTCTCGAAGAGCGGGTATTGGCTCGAGTACAAGCGCGCCGGCAAGGACCGCAGAGCAGGCTTGTTGGACGACTACGCGGACACGGTGCGCGCTGCTCGCCCGAAGGCCTTCCTGATGGAGAACGTTTACGGTCTTGCCTATCGCGGCCGAAGCCGACCGATACTCGAAAACTTCGTCAGCAGCATGAGCGAAGCCGGGTATGAGGTCGAGTGGAGAATCGTGCTGGCTGCCGATCTAGGCGCGCCGCAGCTCCGCCAAAGGCTGTTTTGCGTTGGCATCCGGTGCGACCTCGTTGGCCGCAAGAGCGAGGCATGGCGCTTCCCTTGGCCGACACTGACGCATGGCGGCCCGCACGAGACCCGGAAGCTCTGGGACCGCACGCTTCGGCCGCATGTCACAGTTAGAACCGCGCTTCGCGGCCTGACCGAGGCACTGAACCCACCCGAGCCTGAGGAAGAAGTGACCGGACGTTATGCGACTGCCCTCTGTGAGATTCCCCCTGGCGAGAACTACCTGTTCCTCACCGCGCGACGGGGGCATCCGGCTCCACGATTCGCGTGGAGGTCTCGATACTGGAACTTCTTGCTCAAGCTCGACCCCGACAGGCCGTCGCCAACGATCCAAGGTCAGCCCGGGCCGTGGGTAGGCCCGTTCCACTGGGAAAACCGCCGCCTTCGTGTGGGCGAGGTGAAGCGTCTGATGACGTTCCCTGATGAGTACATCGTGCTTGGCTCGCGCCGCGAACAACAACTTCAGCTCGGCAACGCGGTGCCGCCGCTCGTAGGAAGAGCGGTGGCTGAGGCAATCGCTGCCGAACTCATCCGGTTGGAGGCAGCGAACTCGGGATCGTCCCTCGCCGCCTAGTGTTCTTGTGACGAGGACGTCATGGGAATACGTCTCCAGGACGAAGACCTAGCTTTCACACTCGACTGGGCACTAGGCCTTGCTCGCTCGGAGTCTCCGTTGCCGCGACTGTGGACGGAGCGGACGGAGCGGTTCGGCGTCATGGGCGTGAAGACGTACATTGCCGCGCTCGGCGGTGCGCTCCTCACGAAGGCGACCGACGCCCGCGTCGACAGCCTGGCCCAGGATGAGAGTGCGGGACCACGTGGCTACAGCCTCCGTCGTAGCACGGAGTTTCTGGCGACGCACAACGACGGCCGCTTCCACCTCGGAGCAGAAGGTCGGTGGCCACTCAATAACAGGCCATTCCTCGGCGGTCCCTCACGTATCGATGAATTTACCAAGATCGCGCCACGCGCTCGACCTGCCTTCGAACTCTTCCTCGACTCTCTGATTGACCTGAATCGACTGGAGCAGGACGAGGCGCTTCATGCCTTCGCGGCATACCTCCGCGTAAGAATCGCCGTAGCGCGCGAACAGCTGAGGGCAGCTAAGGCAGAGCTGATGCTCGAGTCGCAGCTAAACACGGATGTGTTGCTTGGGATCTGCGAGCGATACATTCAAGAAGATCCTGAAGGTGGTCGCCGAGGCCAGGCTTTCGTTGCGGCCGCGTTCGACTGTGTGTTTCCGAGCGTTCACCTCTTATCGATCAATGATCCTTCTCCAGGAGACGTAAGAGTGATGGCAGGAGAGAAGGTTCGGTTGGCTGTCGAGGTCAAACAGGCTCCGGTCTCCGACACCGCGGCAATCGAACTCGCTCGCGAAGCCAAGTCATTAGGAGCCGAGGCGGGACTCCTCGTTGTGCTCGCCCAGAAGCATGCTCCCCTCGATCGCGAGAGCATACGGCGGAGCGCCGTCAAGGAAACGGGACTCTTTGTCGAAACCTGCGAGAGCGTCCGCGAGTTCTTGGGAGCGCTTGCCGTATTCACTGGCGGGAGCACCGCCGATCTATGCACCAGGCTTCCCGCTGCCTACGCGGCGCGGATGGCGGAGCACGACGTCAGCAAAGCTGGCCAACAGCGGTGGCGAGATCTCATCGCTGCACGCTCGGCTTCATCGGATCCGCGTTAGCAGGCTGCCATCCGGGTCACGCTGGCCAGAGGTCAACCGCTAGTGAAGCCATCTCCGTCTGGCGGGCATCTATGACCGCGGACGTCCAATCTCGCTCTGCGAGCGCTTCTGTCGTGAGAGGCAGCTGCGTTACGCCCTTGCTCTGGATGATGCGCTTCTTCTCCTGCCAGCTCTTATTTCCGAGCTCGCGGTTAGTGACGCCCGTGAGCAGGAGCGTATTCCCGATTCTCTCCACATAGTCCGCATGGCTTTGAACGGTGAACTGCGGCCAGTCGGACTTATCCCAGTCGGGTGTTCGCGGCAGAACATGCTCCCGAGTGAGCTTCGGCTTCGGCCCAAGAGGAGCGTCATCACCCTGAAGCTTTGATTCGAAAGCGTAGAGAACAAGCTTGGTAGCCGTAGCATTCAGCTTCGCTCGCGAGAACTCCTGGACGAACTCTTCGTCGGTCGCGGTCCGACCCGACTTCACGAACAGCTGTTGAAGATCTCTCAGGCTCGTTGCTTCGCCTCGACGAACTGCTGTGGCAGCATTGATGTAGGCCGTCTCCGCGGCTTTGCCGCCTGTCTTCCTCGTTACTACCGCACGGATGGCCCACGCTGCTAGCCATTGAAGCGCGTCTGCTTGTGCTTGCCGACGCTTCTTCGCCGATGTCGCTACTCGTGGAAAGTCGCGCAGAAGCGCGAGCAGGAGGTAGCGCAGCTGCGTAAGTCCCAGAGCATTGATAAGCCTGATCCCGCTGGCTGTGTTCTCACCGTAGCCGTTCCAGAAAGTGTCAGAAGCGTTGCGTAATGCTGCATAGAGAACCGCGTCCTTCTGATAGCTCTTCAGCTGGCGCATAGCCGCTGGCGGCTTGTCCTTAACATTGTCCTTCAGCGCCTGAAAGAGATCCTTTTTGGTGATCTGTCCGTGCAGAGATCCCCAATAGTGAAGAAGGAACTCGTTGAGGGCCGTCTCCTTCACCAACGTAGTCGTTATCCCACTCCACAGCGTCATCCCTTCATCCTGATCCGACTCGTGAAGGATGGCGAGGAGATAGCTCTTGACCAGATCGCCATTCGAGAGATGCACGCCACGGGTGTTCAAGGTCTCGAAGATGCTGCTCGCAGTCTGTGCAGAGACGATCAACTGGATTACGCAGGCGTACTCCGTCAAGAAGCTCCACCAATTCCAGAGGGCGTCGACTCGTGCTGAGTCGTCCGGGAGCTTGTCCAGTTCTGCGACCAGCCGAGCCCGGAGAACACCCCGAGCCTTCACGAGACGGTTCGCAGACTCCGTAGTAGCCGAAATGCCAGTGGCAGGGTCAACCAAAAAGCTCTGATCGCCCGTACCGATCACTAGTGGAGCTGCCGGAAGCTTCTTTTCGCCCTTTACAGCTCGCGTCAGAGCGGCCGAGAGGCCCTCGACGTTCGCCTCGCGGGCAGCTTCCGCCTCAAGAGAAGCAGAGTATCGATCTAACTGAGCCTTGAGCGTTTGGATCAGAAGAAAGGTCGTCGCAAGTCGCTGCTGGCCGTCATGAATCCGGCCCTTCTGGTCGATCACGATCAGACCGAGGAAGTGGTAGCGCTGCTCAAGGCGCGCTTGCGCGAGATCCCTCCAGTAGTCGTCGACGTTGGATTCGGTCCATGCGTACGAGCGTTGGATGAGCGGCGTTCTCAAGGGCGAGGCCGACTCAAAGAGCTCTCCGATGCCTCGTGCCGTCGGCTCAGGCTTCTGGACCGTGTCCGAAATCGACGCGACTGTAGTAGCCATGATCCCTCCAATTGTTCCGGAGGGTGCGGGCGTCTGTCCAGCCGGTACGCCCAGACAATGCTTGGAGTCGTCCTGGACCAGAAGTTCGCCGAGCCGGGTGCGCTTTCGTCCACTCGACCGACGGACCTTCCGCTTCCGCGTACCGCCTACCGGCTGAGCTTCGTCCTACTCGCGTCCCGTGCTCGGCGCAAGCGGCACTCTGACAGCGGCGCAAGGGCCACGCAAGGGGCACTTCGAAAGAAAACTCACGCTCGTTGCGAACTTTTGCGGACCAGGATCTCCCACGGCTCGGCGCTCACGATTCGCAGCATGTCCATCGGTACCCACGGATCGGCGGCAAACCGCGCCTCCACCTCGTCCACACCGGCCGCGTCCACGACGTGCATGAACTTCGAGTCGTCGCCGAGCGGGCCGCCGAGGACGATCCACCCCTCCTCGGCCAGCGCGTCCATGAACGCGGCGTGGTCGTCCCACCGCTCCTGCTCGCGCATCCCGCGCGCGGCGTCCCACGCCGGGCCGGGCACTCGCGTCACCACGAAGTAGGTCACAGCACGAGGGCCATGACGATTGCGTCCACGTACTCGCCCGCGCGGCGGTAGTGGGCGCGGCGGTAGCCCTCGCGCTCGAAGCCGTAGCGCTCGTACAGCCGGATCGCCGGCTCGTTGTGGGGGAAGACGTGGAGCTCGAGCTTCTGCACGCCGCTCTCGCGGGCCCACTCGACGGCGGCGTCGAGGAGCGCGCGGCCGATCCCGCGGCGGCGGTGCGTCGCGGCCACCATCAGGCCGAGGTCGGCGACGTGGTAGCTCGCCGGGTGCTGGTCGCGCGCGATCGAGAGGCGGCCGACGATGTGGCCCTCGTCCTCGGCGACGTAGACCGCGGCGTGCGGGTAGCGGCGGAGCGCACGGAGGTAGCGGCGCTCGTCGCCCGCGCTCCGCCAGCCGTTCGCGGTGATGAGCCAGCCTTCCGGCTCGTTGCCGACCTCCGTCCCGAGCTCGACGAGCGAGGGCGCGTCGCCGGGCTCGGCCTTCCGGATCGTGGCCGTCACGCCTCCACCACCACGCCGTGGCCGCCGCGCCGCGGATCGCCGGCGGCGGCGAGCGTCCCGTCCTCGCGCACCTCGACCGCCGCGGCGCCGCCGAAGTAGAGGTTCCGGCGCCGCCAGCGCGTTATCTCGTAGCCCATCGCCTCGAGCCGGTCGACCTCGGCCGGGTCGCTGCCGCCCTCGCAGTGGACGTGCGGCTCCTCGAGGTGCATGCGCGGCCGCTCGATCGCCTCCCCCACGCCGAGCCCGTGGCCGACGACGTTGTTCACGATCTGGAGGATCGTGCCGCGAAGGCGCACCGAGCCCGCGCTGCCTACGACGAGCCGCGGCCGCCCGTCCCGAAGCACCATGGACGGCGCCATCATGCTCGTCAGGCGCATGCCCGGACGGGCGCTGGCCGCCACGAGGTCGTACTCGCCGAGCATGTTGTTCAGGTGCAGGCCCGTTCCGGGCACGACCACTCCCGACCCCGAGCCTGTGGACGCGGTCATCGAGGCCGCGTTTCCCTGCGCGTCGACGACGGAGATCTGCGTCGTGCCCGGGGCGCCGACGGGCTCGGCGAGTCCCTCGAGTCGTGCGCGCACCCGCGCGAGGCCCTGCTCCACCTCGCCGTCAGCGAGGAGCCGGCGCGCGAGGCCGCCGCGGTAGAGGGCGCTCGTGAAGCCGAGGCCGCGCGCCCGCGTCTGCTCGCGCATCACCTCGGCCAGCGTGGCGATCTCCTCGGCGCTCCCGGGCGATGCGTCGAGCGCCAGCCGGTCGAGCAGGCGCAGACCGTAGGCGATCAGGACGCCGCCGGAGCTCGGCGGTGGGTTCGACAGGAACTCGTGCTCCTTGAACGCGGCGCGGACGGGCCGGCGCCAGATGACCCGGTACTCGGCGAGGTCGCGCTCGTCGATCTCGCCCCCGTGCTCGCGAACGTGGGCGACGAGTGCGCGGCCGAGCTCGCCGTCGTAGAGCGCGCGGGCGCCGTGGTCGGCGATCTGCTCGAGCGTCCGCGCGAGGTCGGGCATCGCGAGCCGGTCGCCCGCGACGAGGCGCTCGCCGTTCCGCTGGTACATCCGGCGGCCCTCTTCGGTGTGGCGGAGGATGACGTCGAGGATCGCGTGCAGGTAGGCCTGCGGGCGGGTCAGCTCGACGCCCGCGCGCGCGAGCTCGATCGCGGGGGCGACGAGCTCCGCCCAGGGGCGGGTGCCGTAGGCGCGGTGCGCGGTCGCCAGGCCCGCGGCCGTTCCGGGCACGGCCGTCGAGGGCGCGCCGATGTGGAAGACCTGTGACGTCTCGCGATCGAAATCGACGTCTACCTCCTCCATCGCCGCGCGCTGGTGCGGTGGGCGGCCGCGGCCCGGGACGGCGACGAAGAAGTCGAGGAGACGAGCGCCGCGGTCGTGGGCGCGGTGGACGAGCATGAAGCCGCCGCCGCCCGGGCCGGTGAGCGTGCTCTCGGCGACCCAGGAGGCGAAGCCGGCCGCGACGCAGGCGTCGACGGCATTCCCTCCGGCCGCCAGCACCTGCGCCCCGGTCTCGGCGGTGACCTCGTGGCCGGCAGCGATCGCGCCTCGCATCAAGGACGCCGCTCGCGGTGCCGACAATCGGGGCGCATGGGTTTCTCGCGCGTCCGTCTGAAACGACCGGTCGACACAGTCGAAGTTCGGAGCATCCCCATTAACACAAGCGTAACGGCGCATCTCTAGGCGGTTTTCGCCCGTTGCAGCTTCAATGAGGGCGGTGGGGATCTCTTCGATTCCTGGCGGGAGGCGGACGCTGGTCGTCGCCGGGATCGTCTGCGTCGTGTTGCTGGCTGTCGCCGCGACGCCGCAGCTGCTCGGCTCGGACGTGCGGCGCGCCTTCGGCGGGCTCGAGCACGCGCGGCCGGTCTGGCTCTGGGCGGCGGCGCTCGGCTTCCTCGGGGCGCTGCTCTGCAACGCGTGGGTCTGGCGCTCGGCGATCCGGCTCTGCGGCGGGCGGATCGACCGCGGGCGTGCGGTCGCCTGCTACGGCGTCGGTTCGCTCGTGAACTCGGCGTTGCCGGCGCGCGTCGGTGATGCGGCGCGGATCGCGCTCTTCTCGCGCTCGTTCGGCGGCACGCGCGACCGGTACTGGACGACCGGGGGCGTCTTCGGCGCGATCGGCGCGGCGCGGGCTCTGGTCTTGGCGGTGCTGGTGGTCGTGGGCGCGGCACTCGGCGCGCTGCCGCTGTGGCCGGTGCTCGTGCTCGGCGGACTCGTGGGCGTGGCGGTGGCGGTGGCGTGGTTCGCGCGCGGCCGGCGCGCGCACCGGCACGTGGCGCACGCGCTGGATGCGTTTCGCGCGCTCGGTCAGTCTCCGCTCGGGGGTGCACGGATCGTCGCGTGGGTCGCGGCAGCGACCGTGGCGCGTGTGGGTGGGACGGCGGCGATCGCCGCTGCTCTCGGGGTCTCGGATCCGGTGCTCGCGGCGCTGATCATCGTGCCGACGCTCGACGTCGCGAGCGTGATCCCGCTCACGCCGGGGAACATCGGGATCGGCACCGGCACGGTCGCCGTGGCGCTCCAGAGCCGGGGCGTCGACCTGGCGAAGGCGCTCACGACCGGGATCGCGCTCCAGGCGATCGAGACCGCGGTGAGCATCGTCGTCGGCGCGGGCGGGGCTCTGTATCTCGTGCGGTTCGGCTCGGCCGGGGCGCGGCGGCGCACGCTCGCGGTGGCCGGCGCGGCGGCGGGGGTCGCGCTCCTCGCCTCGTTCAGCGCCACCGTCCTGGCCGATCTGGTCTAGGGGTTTACGGCCACGTCCGTTGTGGGGTCGGGCCGCGGGTCCCACCGCCCCCCGCCACCACCCGAGGATAGTGAGGTTGTCGTCGACGCGTGTGCCGTGAGCGTGACGATGGAGTGCAAAAAGTCGACCGGCGGGCACCGTAAGGTACCGGCGGTGCCTCGCACGACCCCTCTTGCGCGCGAAGCTCTCTTCTCGGCCGCGGCGGCGGCCTCGCTCGCGGCTGTCCTCGCGTGGCTCGGGCCACCTGGGAGCGACCTCGCCGCGCATGCCTACCAGCGCGCCGTGTTCCTCCAGCACGGCTTCGCGCTCTGGAACAACTTCTGGTACGCGGGGCGCTACAGCTTCGTCACCTACAGCGTCCTCTACTACCCGCTCGCGGCGCTGCTCGGGATCAAGCTGCTCGCGGTCGCGACGATCGCGACCGCGGCGCTCGCGTTCGCCGTCGTCATCGGCCGCGAGTGGGGCCCGACCGCACGCTGGTCGAGCCGGACGTTCGCGGTCGTGTGGGCCGGAATCGTCCTCTCGGCGGCGTTCCCGTTCGCGCTCGGGGTCGCGCTCGCGCTCCTCGCCCTCTGGACACTCCAGGCGCGGGCGTCCGCGCGCTTCGCGGCGCTCGCGGCCCTGACGCTCGCGGCAAGCCCGGTCGCGTTCCTCCTGCTCGCGCTCGTCCTCCTCGGGATCGCGCTCGACCGTCGCGCCGACTGGAAGCGGCTACTCGTGCCGGCGTTCGTGATCGGGATCGCCGGCGGGGCCGAGGTCGTGCTGTGGCGGGCCTTCCCCGACAGCGGCCGCTATCCATTCTCGTTCGCCGAGCTCGCCGCCGCCGGGATCTTCTGCGTTCTCGGCGCCGCCCTGACCTGGCGTGTCGAGCAGGCTCGCCGGGTGCGCTTCGTCTTCGTCGTCTACATGGCGGCCTGCCTCGGGGCCTTCATCGTCCCGTCGGCGGTCGGCGAGAACATCGCCCGGCTTCGCTACGCGGCGATCCCGGTCGCGGTGCTCCTCCTCTCGCTCCGCAACTGGCGACCACGGTTCGTCTGCTTCGGCGCGCTCGCGCTCGCGGTCTCGTGGAACGTGACGCCGCTCGCCGCGAGCTTCGCGCACGCGACCGCCGACCCCGCCGCCAAAGCGACCTACTGGACGCCGGCGATCCGCTACCTGCACCGGCACCTCGGCGCGTCCTACCGCGTCGAGGCGGTCGACACCGAAGGCCACTGGGCGGCGGTGTACCTGCCGCGCGCGGGGATCCCGCTCGCGCGCGGGTGGTTCCGGCAGGACGACTTCCCGCAGAACAAGCTCCTCTACAGCCGGCTCGGGCCCGGCGCCTACCTCGCGTGGCTGCGCGGGCTCGGCGTGCGCTACGTCGTGCTGACCTCGGCCCCGGTCGACTACAGCGCCCGCGGCGAGGCGCGGCTCCTGGCCAGCGGGCGCTCCGGTCTCGAGCCGGTCTTCTCGAGCCTGCGGATCAGGATCTTCGAGGTGCCGGACGCGCGGCGGATCATCACCGGCCCCGGCCCGGCGGGCGTGCTCGAGCTGACGGAGACGCGCATCGTCCTCGAGCTCACGCGCCCCGGGCGCTATCGGCTCGCGGTTCGCTTCTCGCCCTACTGGCAGCCCTCGGCGGGCTGCGTGCTCCGGCGCAAGGACGGGATGGTCGAGCTCGCGGTACCGCGCGGCGGCAAGTTCCTGCTCCGCTTCGACGTGAACCCCGGGAGCGCGCTCCGCCAGGTCACAGGCGGGCGCTCGTTCTCCTGCGCGAACGTCGACTACTAAGCGTCAGTCAGTCAGGAAGCTCGGCGGCTCGAGGCGGTCTCCGCGCACTGGCGTGTCGAGGCCGCGCCGTCGGTGGCTCGTGCCGAGGCCCGTCGCGACGACTGTCACCCAGACCTGACCCGTGAGGCGCTCGTCGATCGTCGCGCCGAAGATGATGTTCGTGTCGTCGGTCGCGGCTTGGCGGATCACCTCGGCGGCGTCGTTGACGTCCAGGAGCGAGAGATCCTCGCCACCTGCGATCGAGAGCAGGATGCCCTTTGCGGCCCCGATCTCGGTATCGATGAGAGGTGACCGGAGCGCCCGCTCGGCCGCCTCGCGCGCGCGGTTCTCGCTCGACGAGAAGCCGATCCCCATCAACGCCGTCCCGGCGTCCCTCATGATCGTGCGGACGTCGGCGAAGTCGAGGTTGATCAGGCCGGGGAGCGTGATCAGGTCGCAGATCCCCTGCACGCCCTGACGGAGGACGTCGTCGGCGACGCGGAAGGCCTCGAGCATCGACGTCGAGCGGTCGAGCACCTCGAGGAGGCGGTCGTTCGGGATCACGATCGTCGTGTCGCAGGCCTCGCGCAGCGCTCCGACACCGTCGTCGGCCTGGCGGCGGCGGCGCGTGCCTTCAAACTTGAACGGAAGCGTGACGATTCCTACCGTGAGCGCGCCGACCTCGCGCGCGATGCGCGCGACGACGGGGGCCGCCCCGGAGCCGGTGCCGCCGCCCTCGCCCGCGGTGACGAAGACCATGTCCGAGCCGCGAAGCGCGTGCTTGATCTGGTCGTAGCTCTCCTCGGCCGCGCGCCGGCCGACCTCCGGGTCGGCGCCCGACCCGAGCCCGTGCGTGAGCTTTCGCCCGATGTGAATCTTCGTCGCCGCGTCGCTCGTGGAGAGCTGCTGGATGTCGGTGTTCACGGCGACGAACTCGACCTGGTTGATCCCGGCGTCCATCATCCGGTCGATTGCGTTCAGGCCGGCGCCGCCGACGCCGACGACGCGGATGACGGCGAGGTACGACGCGGTCTCGCCGCGCGGCGCGCGGTGCAGGCGCGGCGGCGGTTCGGGGACGGGCTCGAGGTAGCGGACGACCGGGTGCTCGCGCGGCGGCGGCTCGGACGGCGGCTCCGGCACGGGCTCGGCGGGCGCCTCGACCGGCTCGAGCGCGGGCGCGCGCTCCACGCTCGCCTTCTCAGCGGCGGCCGGGGCCTCGCCGGCTGGCTCGGGCTCCTCCTTCCGCGCCGCCTGCTGCTGCGCCGCCTCGGTCGCCCTGAAGAGCTCCGCGAGCGGGCCTTCACGCATGCTCGCGCGCTTTCGCGCCATCGAGCACCTCCTTCGCGAGTGATCGGTACGCCTCCGCGGCGGGGCCGGTGGGGTCGTACTTGATGATCGAGCTGCCCTTCACGGGGGCCTCCGCGTAGCGGACGGTCTTGCGGATGCGCGTCTTGAAGACGAGGTCGCCGAAGTTCTCTTCGAGGATCTCGATCGCCTCGCGCGAGTGCAGCGTGCGGGTGTCGTACATCGTCGGCAGGATGCCGCCGATCGCGACGTGCGGGTTCAGGTTCTCGCGGATCATCGAGAGAGTGTTCTCGAGCTGGACGAGCCCGCGCAGCGAGAGGTACTCGCACTGCACCGGGACGATGACGCTGTTCGAGGCGACGAGCGCGTTGATCGTCAAGAGGCCGAGCGACGGCGGGGTGTCGATCAGGACGTAGTCGTACTCCGGCTTGACCGGAAGGAGCGCCTTCTCGAGCGCGCGCTCGCGGCCGATGAGGCTGGAGAGCGCGAGCTCGGCGCCGGCCAGGTCGATCGAGGACACGGCCAGATCGACCTCGACGTGGTGGACGATCTCCTGGATCGGCAGCCGGTGCACGAGCACGTCGAACATCGAGCGCTCGATCGTGTCCGGATTCAGGCCTTGGCTCATCGTCAGGTTGCCCTGCGGGTCGAGGTCGACCGCGAGCACCTTCAGGCCCTGCTCGGCGAACGCGACGGCGAGGTTCAGCGTCGTGGTCGTCTTCGCCACCCCGCCCTTCTGGTTGGCGAAAGCGATGACGGTCGGCAGGCGAGGTCCTTGCGAGTGCGCCCGCAGATTCGAGCGCGGAAGTAGGCGGGCGAGCCCCATCGGGCTCTGGGTTCGGGTCAGGCTACCAGAGTCCTTCCGAGCTCATGGGCAGGGGATTTCGGGGCCTGTCGTGTCCGGCGGCGGAGCGGATTTTCGGTGCGCTTTCGACACCAACGGGTGCGTTCGCCCTCGATACGATCGCCTCGGGGAGGAGGTCGGGGCTGCCTAGGTAGGAGGGTCGCCCGGGAAGAGGCGTCGTCGCGAGCGACGCGCCGACCTCAGTCCTCGCCGTCCCAGTAGTCGACGTGCTCGATGCGACCGATCAGTCCGACGCCTCGCCACGAGATCTTGCGGGAGCGCGGGTAGTAGCAGATGTCGTTCGGGTCGCGGGTGCCGTAGGCGAGCAGCGTCAGTCCTTCGGGCCCGGCGCGGAACGTGTGCGCGATGCCGGTGGCGGCCGGGCGGGAGACGACGGTGCCGCGCCGCACGTCGTGTTCGGACGCCTCGGCGCCGTAGGCAGCCTGCCGCGGTGAGGGAGTCAGCTCGAGGCTGCCGTCGCCCTCGAGCACCACGAAGAGCTCCTCCTCTGCTGAATGGCAGTGCGGTGGGACGTTCAGCATCCCAGGCGGCACCCTCAAGTGGTTCAGGCCCGTGCGCCGGGAACCCGCGGCATGTCCGAGCTCGCGCTCCTCGGACGCGACGGTGGCGCCGTGGCGTTCGTCCAGTTCGACGTCGGCGAGGTTCATGATCCGGTCCGGGCGCGGGCTCGGCGGCGGCAGCTCGAGCTCGCCTGCCGCGGCCTCGCGCTCCCACGGATGGCGGGTGTCGGGAGAGAGGTCGATCGTCGCGCGACCGTGCCGCATTACGCCTGCGCGCGGCAGGTAGCCCATCTCCGCGTACGCCCGCATGCCGAACGCGAGCACGTCGAGGCCCTCCTCGCCGGCGACGAGCGTGTGCGTGTGCTTCCCGGCCAGGTGGACGAGGCAGTCGCCGGGTCCCACCTCGTAGGTCTCGCCTTCCTGCCACGACAAGCCAGAGCCGCCGAGGACCCAGAAGATCTCCTCCTCCTCGCCTTCGGCGTGAGCGGGCGTCGAGCGCTTGCCGGGGAGAATCTCGACCCGGTTCAGGCCGACGGTGACCGAGCCCGCCGCTTTGCCGAGGTCGGTCCAGTAGGCGGCCAGAGACCCTACCTCGAAGAGCTCGCGAGGCGTCTCGTCCCAGTGGGCGGTGGCCACGCGGCGACTATAGAGCGCGGATGGCAGCCGTCACGGCGGCCGCGACGGCGACCGCCACGAGGATCGGCGCCCGCAGCCGCAGCGAGACGGCCGCCGCCGTCACCCCGGCCAGCCGTGCGTCGACCACGAGGTGCCGGCCGGACGCCACGGTGTTCGTCACGACAAGCGCGGCCAGGAGCGCAGGGGCGAGCAGCCCCACGAGCACGCGCGAGCGGGCAGGAAGCTCGCGGCCGCCGAGCAGCACTGGGCCGGCCGCCTTCAGGGTGACGGTCGCCGCGCCGACGAGCACGACCGCGAGCCAGATTCGACTCATCGGTCCCGCCAGCCGACGAGACAGGCGGCGCTCGCAGCGACGATCGGGGTCCCTGCCGGTACGACCGGAACGAGGGCAACGGCGATCGCCGCCGCCACAACTGCGGCGGCGAGAGCGCGCCGACCACGGAGCTGCGGGAGGAGCAGCGCCAGGAAGAGCGCCGGAAACGCAGCGTCGAGACCGAGCCGAGACGGGTTGCCGAGCACGCCCCCTCCGAGGACGCCGAGCGCCGTTCCGGCCACCCAGCAGGGGTACAAGAGCAACCCCGCCCCGAGCAGGACATCGCGGTCGAAGCGGCCTCCGCCTCGGGACGAAAGCGCCCAAGACTCGTCCACGATCAGCTGGGACTGGACCAGACGCTTCGGCACGGCTCCGCCGAAGAGGTCGCGCACGGAGATGCTGATCGGCGCATAGCGGACGTTGAGGAGCACCGCGGCGAGGATCGCTGCCGCCGCAGTCCCGCCCGCGTCAAGGATCGACGCGACCGCGAACTGGGCGGAGCCGGCGAAGGTGGTCGCCGACATGACGATCGGTGCCACCCGGCCCATGCCCACGCTTCGCGCGAGCAAGCCGAAGGAGACTCCGAACAGAAAGACGGCGATTCCGATCGGCGCCGCACGGCCGAGTCCGTCGCGTAGTCGTGTCGTCATGGCGCTACATCATCGCCACCTCCCGCTGGGCGGCGAAGGCGGCGTGGCACCGCGTCAGCGCGACGGCGGCGCGCTGCGTGCCGACCGGCTCGACCTCGAGCCACTCCTCGGCCTCGGCGAGGAGGACACGGACCTCGGCGAGAAGCGCTCCCGGCGGCGCTCCCCGAGCCTCGAGGTCGTCGATGCGCTCGAGCCTCTCCAGTACGGTGCGGGCCTCGTCCATGCCACCGACGGTACCGGGGCAAAACGCTCCTGTTGGTGCCGATTTCGTGCCGAGAGGACGGCGTCAGCCGGCGGCTGCGCGAGCCGCGACGACGGCACCGCCGACAGGGCGGCCCGGCCGCGGACGGAGACCGAGCAGCGCCTCGTCGAGGTCGGTGACGAGCCCCGCTCGCTCCCCGTGGAGGACGGTCTCGAGGAGCGCCCGTCGCACGGCGTCGGCCGCGACCGCGCTCGCCGTCTCGCCCGCGGCGAGCGCGCGCAGCTCCGCGAGCAACGAAGCGCGCTCTCGCCCCGACTCGCCGAGGAGGATCGCGCCGCGAAGCGCCGCCGTGGCCAGGCCGTCGCCTCCGCCGAGTAGAGCCGCGAGCGACTCGCGGAGCTGCTCCGAGTGGAACGGGTCGGTCTGGAAGAGCGACAGCTCCCAGCGGTCGAGGGCCTCGCCGAGATCGGGATCGTCGTCCACAGAGGCGAGCCGCTCGAGCAGATCGCGCGCGAGCGCGGCCCGGACCACGTCGAGGCGGATCGGCTCCCCGTCCGGCTGCGTCGCGGCGATCGGCAGCACGGGCCGCACGGCATACGGGCGCCAGTCGAGGCGCTCGAACAAGACGGGCCCCGCAGCGACAGGTCCGGCGGTGACGAGACGCAACGCCGTCACCGCATCGGCGATCTCGCCCGGCGCGTCCGGCGGCTCCCCCTCCCCGCGCCGCAGGTCGCGCTCGAGCTCGAGCACGCAGAGCCGGTCCGGCTCGCGCCCGAACCGCTGCGGCAGGAGGCCCGTTGCCTCGGGCCAGAGCGTCGCCAGCTCGCCTGTCGCCGCGACGCGGACGCGCAGGCCGTCCCCGAGCTCGAGCGCGGCGCCGACCGACAACCCGACGAGCGGCGCGACCGCGGCATACGCATGGTCGGAGCGGAAGAGCGACGCCTCGAGCTCCGCGTAGGCGTGGTCGAACGCGGCGTCGTCCCAGTCGAAGCCTCCGCACGCCTCGGCGGTCGCGACGAGCAGCGGCACGACGACGCTCCGGTACAGCGTCTCCGACCCGGCCCCGGCACCCTCCGACCCGGCGCCGGCACCCTCCGTTCCCGCGTGCGCGCGCGCGAAGATCGCCGCCGCCGGCTCGCGCGCGAGCTCCTCGAGCGCGATCGCCGCGTCCTCACCGGTCGCGAGCCGCGAGGCCCGCGACTCGACGAACCCCCGCACGAGCGGCCGGTACTCGTAGAACGCCGGCCGCCCGCGCCCGCCGTGCTCCTCGAATGCGAACGGGATCTCGGCGCCGCCGTCCACGTCCTGCGACAGCCGGCCGAAAGCGCCGAGGCAGAAGCGCCGGAGCGCCTCGTAGAGCCGTGGTGCGCGCAACTTCACGAACGCCGACTACGCGGCGCGCGGGCCGTCTCCTCCGAGACGAGCCTCAGCTCTGGCAGCCCGGGCACCAGTAGGCGATGCGGTTCGCGTCGCCCTGGCCGCGGGAGCGGATCGGCTCACCGCACCGCAGGCACGGCCGGCCGGCGCGCCGGTAGACGCGGCGCCGCCCGCGCTCTCCCGCCACCGACGCCGCCATCAGCCGATGCGCTGCCTCGAGCGCGCGTCGCAGCTCGACGTCGTCGGCGTCACCGAGACGCCGCCAAGGGGAGAGGCGCGCCTCCCAGAGCGCCTCCGCCATCCACATGTTCCCGATCCCGGCCACGAGCCGCTGGCGCTGGAGCGCCTCGCCGAGCGGCAGCTCCTGTGGCGCCGCGCGGAGGTTGGCGACCATCGCGTCGATCGCCGGCGGCTCGGCGAGGATGTCCGGGCCGAGCCGCCGCACCGCGCGCGCGGACGCGTTCCCGCCTGCTTCGAGCTCGAGCACGGGGCCGTTCACCTGGATCGCCTCGTGCTCGGCGCCGCGCAGGACGAGCCACGGCCGGCCGACCTGCGGGCGGCCGCGCGGGCGCACCCACCAGCGTCCCGTCATCCGCAGGTGGCTGCGTAGGACGACGCCGCCCTCGAAGCGGAGCAGGAGGTTCTTCCCCACCGCCTCGACCGACTCGAGCCGCCGCCCGTCGAGGCGCTCCGCGACGCCGGTCAGCCGGCCGCGCGGGTGCGGCGACGAGACCTCGAGCCGCTCGCCGACGAGCACCTGGAGCCGCCGCGCCGCCCGGTGGAGCGAGTCGCCTTCGGGCACGCGGCCAGCGTAGCGCCGCCGCTCTAGGCTTCTCGCCGTGCCTGCCTGGCGGAGACCCGTCCGCGCAGCCGCTGCCGGCGCCGCGGCGGCGACGGTGTGGGGACTCGTCGAGCCGCTCGACGTGCGGCTCTTCCGCTCGGACTACCGCGACATCGCGCTGCTCGGCAAGCTCGTCACCCCGGGCCATGGCTGGAAAGCCGCCGGGTACACGCTCCACGCCGCGAACGGCGCCGTCTTCGGGCTCGCATTCGACGTCGTGCGGCGACGGAGCGGGCTCGGGCCGCGCCGCCTCGGGGTCGGGCTCGCGCTCGCCGAGAACTGCCTGCTCTACCCGCTCGGGATCGTCGCCGACCGGAAGCACCCGCGCCGCGGCGAACGCGACGTCGGGCCGCTGTGGAGCCGGCGCGTCTTCGCCCAGGAGACCTTCCGACACGTCGTCTTCGGCCTCGTCCTCGGAACGCTTTCGCAGCAGCCCCGAACCGCCTGACCAGTCAGCTCGCGACAGACCCTTCGTTCGAGGGATGGCCGGCCTTCATTCGAGGGATGGCAATCCGCGTGTGTAGCGCCGACCTTGAGATCGGCGTCATCAACTAGCGGCGAAAGGCAAGGACATGACTGCGGATCAGCTGAAGCGGAAGCTGCGGAACTTCCCCGCGGCCAAGCTCACAGGGCTCGCGGCGCTCTCGGCGTAGCGACACTCACGAAGCGGGCAGCGTGCAATCGGTGCGGCGCGCCTGGACGTGGACCGTGAAGCGACCGCCGCGGCGGCGGGCGAGATAGCGGTCACAGCGTCCGTCGGCGTGGACGACGCAGATGAACACCGTCGCCGCCGGACCGCTCCCGAAGTGACCCGTCCGGCCGGACGTGCACAAGACGCGGCCGGACGGGTGCGCGACGCGCCCGACGGCGTGCCGCGCGGACAACTGGCCCGCGTCCTCGCAGCCGGCCGCCAGCACGGCGACCGCGAGGAGCGCCGCGACCCGCACCTACGGGCGGATGACGATGCGGAGCGGGGCGGCCGTCCACGACGCGGGGGCGGTCATGGTCGCAGCACCGCTCTCCGCGGCCCCGCCAGGAACCCGAGCTCGAGCAGAAGCGCCATGACGTCCGTCCCCCCGACGGGCTCACCGTCGAAGCGCTCGACAGCGAGGCGCTTCGCGCCGCCCGCGCGCACGTGCTCGACAAGCGCGGCCAGGGCCGGCCGCAGCCACTCCTCGTCCGGCTCGCGGAGCGGGACGAGCGAGCGGCCGCCGCGCTCGACGAAGAGCGCCGCCTCGCCGCCGAGCAGGACGACCTGCGCGCCCGCGACCCGCGCCGCCCGCGCGCCCGCCCGCCGCGGCCACGGCAGCGCCGAGCCGTACGGCTGCGCCGGATCCGCCGCCGCGAGCACCAGCGGCTCGGACTCCTCCTCCTCGCGCGGGCGCAGATCGCGGAGGCGCTCTACAGCGCCCGGAAGCGCGAACTGCGCGCCGCCGAGGCCCTCGACGAAGTAGCCGCGCCGGCAGACGCCGAGCGTCTCGAGCGCCTTCAGCTCGCCGTAGACGGCGCCGTAGCCGCCGGGAATCCCCTCGCCGCGGACGCCGTCGCGGGTCACGATCCCCTGCCGCTCGAGGAGCAGCTCGGCGAGCGCGCGCCGGTCGGGCAGCTCCGCGAAGAGGCCGTCGGTGAGCGACCAGCGGCCTTGCGTCGCCGTGATCGCCGCGGAGCGCGAGCGCGAGAAGCGGCGCGTGCGGGCGCGGCGGGCGGGGGTCCGCGTCTGGTAGCGCCGCTCGGCGCGGAGCGGCGTCCACGCGTCGTTCCGCACCTCGCCCGCCCAGACGAGATCCCAGAGCGCGGGCAGCGCGACCTCCGGCTCGAGCCCCGCCGCGTCGACGAGGTCGTACCAGAACTCCGCACGCCCCCCAAGCACCGACCGGAGCGCGTCGGGCGCCTCGCCCTCGGGCCGCGCAGCCGCTGCCTGCCGGCCGAGCACCGCCGCGTCCTCGCGGAAGAAGACCGCGACGCGGTCGAGCCCGGCGCCGACCCAGACGACCTCGCCCGAGGCGCAGAGCGCGTCGAGCTGCGCGGGCTGGTAGCCGGGGACACGGCGCGGCAGCACCTGGGACTCCCACAACGAGACCGGCAGCGCGAGCCCCTGGAGCGGCACGAGCGCCTCGCGGAGCGTCGCCCGCCGGTCGATCCCGTGCCAGTGCGGCAGGAAGCGGGCGAAGGCGACCTGCTCGACCGGCTCGACCTCCTTCCGCAGCGCAGCGAGCGACGCGCGGCGCAGGCGGCGGAGCACGTCCGGCTCGCACCACTCGCGCTCGGTGCCGCCCGGCCGGAGCTCGCCGCGGACGAGCTTCTCGGCGCGCTCGAGCTCCCGCAGCACGGGCTCGACGTCGCGGCCGAAGCGCTCGTTCGCGTCCGCCGTCGTGAACGGGCCGCGGCCCTTCGCGTACCGGAGCACGAGCTCGGCGAGCGACTCCGGCCCTCCCTCGAGGAACGCCTCGGGCAGCCCGCCGGGCGGCATCGCGCCGAGCGCGTCGCGGTAGCGGCCCGCGTCCTCGGCGGCGATGAGCCGTTCTTCGCCCGCGACCCGCACGTGCACCGCCCGCCGCTCTGCGAGAAGAGGCCGCGCGAGCGCCTCGTCGTACTCGCCGGCGCGCAGGTCGCCGCGGAGGCGAAGCTGGTCGTGCAGCTCGTCGGGAGTTCGCGGCACGCGCTGGAGGTCGCGCTCGACGTCCTCGAGCGCCTCGGGGTCGAGGAGGTCGCGGAGCTCCTCCTGGCCGAGCAGCTCACGGAGCAGGTCACGGTCGAGCGACAGCGCCTGCGCCCGCCTCTCCGCAGGAGGCGTGTCGTCCTCGTACATGTAGTTGGCGACGTAGTCGAAGAGGAGCGAGGCCGCGTAGGGCGAGGCGGTCGGGGTCTCCACGTCGACGACGTCGAGCTCGCGCGTGCGCAGGCCGCGCAGGAGGCGCTTCAGCGCCGGCAGGTCGAAGACGTCCTGGAGGCACTCGCGGTACGTCTCGAGCACGACCGGGAACTGGCCGTAGCGGCGCGCGACCTGGAGCAGGCCCTGCGCCTTTAGGCGCTGCTGCCAGAGCGGCGTCCGCTCGCCCGGCCGGCGACGCGGGATCAGCAGCGCGCGCGCCGCGTTCTCGCGGAACCGGGCGCCGAAGAGCGCGCTGCCGCCGAGCTCGGCGACGACGAGGTCCTCGACCTCGTCGGGGTCGATGAGCACGTCGTCGGTCGGCGGCGGCGCGTCGGCGTCCGGGAGGTGGAGCGCGATGCCGTCGTCCGACCACAGCGAGCTGACCTCGAGGCCGAGCGAGTCGCGCAGCCGCGCGCCGATCGCGAGCGCCCACGGCGCGTGCACGCGCGCCCCGAACGGCGTGAGGATGCAGACGCGCCAGTCGCCGATCTCGTCGCGGAAGCGCTCGACGACGACGGCGCGATCCGACGGGACGGCGGTGGTCGCGGCCTGCTGTTCGCCGAGGAAGTTGAGCAGGTTCCGGGCAGCGCGCTCGTCGAGAGCGTGGTCGTCGGCCAGCCGCGCGAGCGCCTTCTCCTCCGGGAGCGCGACGAGCTCGCGCGACGCGCGGCCGATCGCCTCGCCGAGCTCGTACGGCCGCCCGACGCCCTCGCCCTTCCAGAACGGCACCGCTCCCGGCACGCCCGGAGCCGGCGAGACGAGCACGCGGTCGCGCGTGATCTCCTCGATCCGCCACGTCGAGGCACCGAGGAGAAACGTCTGCCCTGCGCGCGCCTCGTAGACCATCTCCTCGTCCAGCTCGCCCACGCGCCCGCCGCCGTCGACGAGGTGGACGCCGTAGAGGCCGCGGTCGGGGATCGTGCCCGCGTTCGTGACCGCGAGCCGGCGCGCGCCGCTCCGGCCGCGGACGACACCGGCGGTGCGATCCCAGATCACGCGCGGCCGCAGCTCCGCGAACTCGTCCGAGGGGTAGCGGCCAGCCAGCATGTCGAGGACGTTCTCGAGCTGCGCGCGCGAGAGGTCGGCGAAGGGATACGCGCCGCGCACGAGCTCGTGCAGCACGTCCACCTCGACCTCCTCCTCGGCGCAGATCGCGACGATCTGCTGCGCGAGCACGTCGAGCGGGTTGCGCGGGATGACCGTCTCCTCGATCGCGCCCTCGCGCATCCGCGCGGCGACGACGGCCGACTCGAGCAGGTCGGCCCGGAACTTCGGGAAGATGCGGCCCTTCGAGACGGCGCCGAGCTCGTGGCCGGCGCGGCCGATCCGCTGGAGGCCTCGCGCGACCGACTTCGGCGACTCGACCTGGACGACCAGGTCCACTGCGCCCATGTCGATCCCGAGCTCGAGCGACGAGGTGGCGACGAGGCACGGGATCTCGCCCACCTTCAGAAGCTCCTCGACCTCGAGCCGTTGCTCGCGCGCCAGCGAGCCGTGGTGGGCGCGGGCGATCTCACGGTCCGCCAGTTCGTTCAGGCGAAGCGCGAGCCGCTCGGCGAGGCGGCGGTTGTTCACGAAGACGATCGTCGAGCGGTGGCTCTCGACGAGCTTCAGGATCGCCGGGTGGATCGAGGGCCAGATCGAGTTGTACGAGCCCTCCTCCGGAACGGTCATGTCCTCGAGCGGCACGACCACGCGCAGGTCGAGCTCCTTCGCGCGGCCCGCGTCGACGAGCCGGATCGGCCGCGCGCCCGAGACGAAGCGGCCGATCTCCTCGAGTGGGCGCTGAGTCGCGGAGAGGGCGATCCGCTGGACCGGCGCGGCGACGAGCCGCTGGAGCCGCTCGACCGAGAGGGCGAGGTGCGCGCCGCGCTTCGTCCCTGCGACGGCGTGCACCTCGTCGAGGATGAGCGTCTCGACGGTGCGCAGCGTCTCGCGCGCGCGTGAGGTGAGGAGCAGGAAGAGCGACTCCGGGGTCGTGATGAGGATGTCCGGCGGCTCGCGGAGCATCGCCGCGCGCTCGCGCTGCGGCGTGTCGCCGGTGCGGACGGCGACGCGGAGGTCGCTCTCGAGTCCGGCGAGCGGGCCGCGCAGGTTGCGCTCGATGTCGTAGTTCAGCGCCTTGAGCGGCGAGACGTAGAGGAGGCGGATGCCGTCGCGGGGCATGCCGCTGAGCCGGTCGATGCCGTAGAGGAAGGCGGCGAGCGTCTTCCCCGAGCCGGTCGGCGCCTGGATCAGCGTGTGCTCGCCGGAGGCGATCGCGGGCCAGCCGAGCTCCTGGGCAGGGGTGGGCTCCGCGAAGGCGCTCTCGAACCAGGCGCGCGTGCGCGGGGAGAAGGCGTCGAGCGCGGCCATGCCGCAAGCGTACTCATGGCAGGGATTGACGTTCGGGCCCGGCTATGGCATATAGCAAATATGCTATCGACAGCGTATCGGGCGGCACTCAGGCTCCTCCTGCTCGCGGTCGCGTTCGCGGCGCCGGTCTCGCTCGTCCTCTTCAGCCGTGCACCGATCGCGACCCTCGTGATCTGGCTCGTGACCGTGGTGGTGCTGGCCGCCGCCCCGCGCGAGCTCTGGCCGAACCATCACTTCGGCGTCGGCCTGGCGTGCGTCTTCACCGGCGGCGTCCTCGCGTGGGGCGCTGCGCTCGTCGGGTTCCTCGCGACGCTTGCGATCGCGATCTCGAGCTCGCTCTGCGGCGACCAGGCGCCCGCGGCGTACTGGCTTCCGGTGCTCAGCGTGTACGCGGCCGGCGGCTCGTGGGCGCTCGCAGGCGGGTCTCGGCGTGCCGTGCTCGGATGGCCTGCCGCCGTCCTCCTCGCGGCGGGTATCGGGCTCGCCCTCTTCGCTTCCCTCCCGGGAGCGCACGGCTACTGCGAGACCTAAGCCCGCCGCGCATCGCGGTAGCCTCTCGGGATGCTGGGGTTGGTGGGGCGGCGGCTCCTTGCGGGAGTCGCGTTCCTCGCGCTCGTGGGGTCGGCTGCGGCGACGCTCGCGCCTGACGCGCGCGCGGCGGCACGGTGCCGCTTCTCCCTCGGCGCGGCCGCGCTCGGCGACCCCGCCTCGACCACCGTCACGCTGACGGTCTCGGCCGCGGGGCCCGGCTGCAGTCCGCCGAGCCGCCTGCGGTCGGTGCGGATCAAGATCTACCGCGGCGGCCGGCTGCGCGACCAGCGCTTCCTTCGTACCGTGCCCGCGCCGCGCGGCCGCGCGACGGTGACGCTGAAGGCGCTCGCGCGCCACGAGCGGCTCCGGCTCACGGTCGTCGTCGCCAAGCGCTCGCTCGCGGCGCGTGCCCTCGTCCGCCTCCGGCCCGACCTCGTCTTCGGCGCCACGACTCCCGAGAGCGTCGCCGCTGCGGCTCCCTCGACGCTCGACGTCACGGTCGCCGAGCAAGGCGGCGACTTCGGGACGACCGCGCGCGTCGACGCCTTCCTCGGCACGACGCCGATCGGGACGGCGACCGTCCAGGTCGGGGCAGGGCGCCGCGTCCGCGTCGGCCTCACCGTGACCGTCCCCACTGCGGGCCAGAGCACGGTCGTCCTGCGCGTCGCGGATACGACCCACCGCGAACATGCGACGGCGGACAACGAGGCCGACCTCACGGTCAAGGCCGGCGACTTCGCGCTCCAGTCGGCCCAGGTGCTCGTCCCGAGCCTCGGGGGCTACGGCGCCCAGCTGAACCAGAACGTCTACGCCGCGATCAGCCGCCAGATCGGCGTCACCGACGCGAACCTCCCGGACCTGGAGGCGAAGACGATCGCCCTCCACCCCGGGCTCGTGCGGATCTTCTTCAACGGCAACGCCTACAACGACGCGGATCTGATGCAGTCGTTCGTCCGGACCGTGCAGCTCGCGCAGCGGGCGGGCTCGACGATCAACGTCACGTGGGCGGGCGGCGGCGAGAGCACCCCGGACACGACGATGGCGCGGTTCGCCGGCGTGCTCGTCGACCTCGTGAAGAACCGCGGCATCACCCGCCTGCGCTGGGTCACCGTCGAGAACGAGCCGAACTCGTCGCGGAACACGATGCAGCAGTACGAGGCGCTCTACCGCGCGCTCGACCGTGACCTCACCGCCGCCGGCGTCCGGAAGCAGATCCGCTTCATGGGCGGCGACCTCGTCCAGGCGAAGAGCCCGCTCGGCCAGACGCAGGCGCAGTGGTTCGCGTTCCTCGCGACGAACATGGCCGACCTGCTCGACGCCTGGTCGATCCACGTCTACTGGGACTACTGGGACACCTCGAAGCTCGTGCGCCGCCTCACCCAGGTGCGACAGATCGTCGACGCGCTCCCCGCCGCGGAGCGCCGCTCGCTGTACGTGACGGAATTCTCCGCGCGGGGCCTCCGCGCCCTGAACGGCGTGAGCTACCCCGAGCCTGGGGTGTATGCGGACGGGACGCCGCTGCCGAACACGACGATCAACGCCTTCCAGCACGCGTGGTTCGACGTGCTCGCCGCGCGGCTCGGCTACGCGGGCACCGTGAAGTGGGACGGCTACGCCGCCAAGTACGACCGCAGCACGCAGGACTACTCGCTGATCGGGCCGCCGACGCAGGGCTGGCCGCTCCGGCCGGTGTACAACGTCACGCGCCTCTTCACCTCGACGACGAAGCCGGGCTGGAAGGTCGTCGGCGTCGCCGGCTCGTCGGGCACGAAGCTCGTCGCCGCCTACGCCGGCGGGAAGCAGACGACGGTGATCGGGCTCGACACCTCGGGCGCGACGCTCGCGACGCCGTCCACGACCGCCGTGTCCTACGCCGTCGGCGGGCTTCCGCCGGGCGCGTCCTTCCAGCTCTACGTCTGGAACCCGGACGGGAGCGGGGCGATCGCGCCGCCGGTGGCGGTGCAGAGCGACACGGCCGGGATGCTCCAGGTGTCGGCGCCGCTGCAGAGCGTCTTCGCCGTCACAAACAGCGGTTGAGCGCGGCCGCGGAGCTCGCGGCGGGACGCCCGTACCACAGCGCGAGGATCCGCCCCGACGACTGAGGCGCCATGCGTGCGCCTTCGGCATCGAGCACCCGCTGCAGCTGCTGTCCGCTCACGTCCCGTCCGACGCGAAGCAGCGTGCCGCGGTCGCCCCTGAGCTCGATCTCGTAGAGCGTGCTCCCATGGCGCCCGAGCAGGTCCTTCCACGGCGACGCTTGGCGCAGCATCGACGCGGAGTCGACCTTCGCCCCACTGCTCCTCAGGCAGTGCGCAACCTCGCCGAGCCCCACGTGACGGGTGCGGTCCGCCCACCCGGCTGCGCCGAGCGCAAGAGCGACCCCCAGAACAGCCAACATCCGCATAGACCGCAGTCCTCCTCACTCACGATGAGCGAGAACTGCGGCTTCCGCCACCCTCAGATCGAGGGAGCGTGCTTACGCCAGGTAGTAGACGAGAAATGCGATCAAGATCACGATCGCTGCCGCGGCGCCGACGAGCAAGGTCACCCCGGAGAGCGCGAGGAACGGCGTCCGCTCGCTGCGGCCGTGGCTCGCCTCCTTCAAGGGATCGGCCATGGTTGTCGCATACCCGGCCGGCTGGTTGGCTACGCCCGTGCCGCACCACGACGTGCTCGGTGATGCCGTCGATCCCGCGCGCGAACACGCACCTACGATGCTCGGATCGCCGAGAACTAGCGGCCGAGCTCTGACTCGCGGCGCGTCCTGACGTCCTCGACGAGAGAGCTTCGGAGCGCGCTGCCACGTTCCCGCAGGTCCTCCACCTTGGTCGGATCCGGTTCGTCCTCGACGGCGACCGCGGCGGTGAGTCCGTCCATGAGCGCGAAGTAGGCGTCCCGGCTCCGCTCGGTGAGGTAGATCCCGCCGGTGTGGAAGTACCACGAGCGGAGCTCCGTCCCGAGCTCCCGCAGCCGTCGGCGCGTGACCTCATCGGCCCGGAAGTACTTCGCCAAAGGCTCGGTTCGGTGCCAGAGCTCGCGGTAGGCCGCGAGGCGCTCGCTCCGAAGCGCGAGATCGTAGTCCGCCTCGAGGTCCTGCTTGACTTTGGCCGCGGTCGCGAGCGCGGTGATCACCGCCGTGACCAGCACGCCCACGAGGCCCAGCAGGCCGACGACCACCTCCCCCGTCACGGGCGCTAGCCTCGGCCGCGCTCGCCAGTCCTGTCAAGCGCTCCGGCGGTAGGATCTTCGTGTGGCGATCGCGGCCCCCGAGCGGCTCTACTTCACCGGCGACGACGAGGCCGACGCGCTCATCGCCCAGGATCCGCTCGCGCTCCTCATCGGGTTCGCGCTCGACCAGCAGGTCTCGGTCGAGAAGGCGTTCTCGTCGCCGCTCGAGCTGAAGCGGCGGCTGGGCAGCCTCGACCCCGAGACGATCGCCCGCGCCGATCCCGGCACGCTCGAGGAGATCTTCCGGCGCAAGCCCGCGCTCCACCGCTACCCCGGCTCGATGGCGCAGCGCGTGCAAGACCTCGCCGCGACGATCGTCGAGGACTACGGCGGCCGCGCCGAGCGGGTCTGGACGGACGCTGCCGACGGCGCCGACCTGAAGCGCCGCCTCGCGGGGCTCCCGGGGCTCGGCGACATGAAGGTGCGGAGCATGCTCGCCGTGCTGGCGAAGCGCTTCGGCGTTCGGCTCGAAGGACTCGAGGACGTCCTCCCCACGCACCCGACGCTCGGCGACGTCGACTCGAACGAGTCGCGGCAGCGCTACCAGGAGGCCAAGCGCGCGTACAAGGCGCGCATGAAGGCGCAGCAGTCCGGCTGATCGAGCTCCGGACGCTCACCGACCGCGGGCAGACGCCGGTCGAGATCGCGCAGGCGCTCGCCGGGTTCGTCTCGGCAGCGGAGCACAGCCTCGACGTCGCGATCTACGACTTCCGCCTCGCCGACGAGCCCGAGCGCCTCGTCGCTGGCGCGCTCGAGGACGCGGCCCGAAGAGGCGTGGCCGTCCGGCTCGCCTTCAACGAGGACCACCGCAAGCCGGCACCGGTGCCGCCGCCGCCCGAGGGCGACCCGAGCACGATCGACGAGCTGGACGTCCCGACGCGCGGCATCCCCGGCGTGCCCGACCTCATGCACCACAAGTACGTGATCCGTGACGGAGCGTCCGTCTGGTCGGGCTCGACGAACTGGACGATGGACTCGTGGTCGCGGCAGGAGAACGCGATCGTCACCGTCGACTCGCGGGAGCTCGCGGCCCGGTTCACGCAGGACTTCGAGCAGCTCTGGCAGACGAGGGACGTGGAGAAAACCGGCAAGGTGAGCCCCGACCCCGTCGTCGTCGACGGCCGCGAGGTGCGCGCGTGGTTCTCGCCCAAGCGCGGCGAGCGGCTCGCGCACCGGATCGCGGGCGCGCTCGGCCACGCGAAGGAGCGGATCCGGATCGCCTCGCCGGTGATCACCTCCGGGCCGATCCTCGGCACGCTCGCGGAGGTGGTCTCAGACGCGAAGGTGGACGTGGCCGGAATCGTCGACGTGACGCAGATCCAGGAGGTGCTGCGCCAGTGGGAGGCGAACGGGAACGCGTCGTGGAAGATGCCCGCCCTCCGCGCCGCCCTTACCCGCGCGCCCTTCTCCGGCAAGCGCTCGACGCCGTACGCGCCCGGCTCGATCCACGACTACATGCATGCGAAGGTGACCGTGGCCGACGACACGGTCTTCGTCGGCAGCTTCAACCTTTCGCACTCCGGCGAAGAGAACGCCGAGAACGTGCTCGAGATCGCGGACGCGGAACTCGCCGCCCGCATGGCCGCCTTCGTCGACGAGCTGCGCGCGCGGTACCCGGCCGTCGCGCTGTGAAGGCGCTGCCGCTGCTGGCGGCGGTTGTCGGTCTCGCCGCCGCCGCTCCCGCACAGGAGCCGCCGCGCCTCGCCGGCTGCGCCGTCTTCCCGGCCTCGAACCCGTGGAACCAGCGTGTCGACAAGCTCCCGGTCGCGGCGGACTCGGGGGCGATCGTGGCCTCGATCGGCCGCGACGCGCCGCTCCACGCCGACTTCGGCTCCGGCCTGTGGCAGGGCGCGGCGATCGGGATCCCGTACGACGTCGTGACCCGCGCGACGCCGCGCTCGCGGGTCGTCTTCGATTACGCGGACGAAAGCGACCGCGGCTCGTACCCGATCCCGGCCGGCGTCCACGTCGAGGGCGGGAGCGACGGCCACGCGCTCCTCGTCGACCGCAGCTCGTGCCGGCTCTACGAGCTTTATGCGCTCCGGCGCGAAGGCGGCCGCTGGCACGCGGGCTCGGGCGCGATCTGGAGCCTGCGCTCGAACCGGCTCCGCCCCGCGGGCTGGACCTCCGCCGACGCGGCCGGCTTGCCGATCCTGCCCGGGCTCGCACGCTACGACGAGGTCGCACGCGGCGCGATCCGGCACGCGCTCCGCTTCACCGCGACGCGGACACGGCGCGCGTACGTCTGGCCGGCGCGGCACTTCGCGAGCGACTCGACCGATCCGCGCCTGCCGCCGATGGGCCTCCGCCTGCGCCTGAAGGCGTCCTTCGACGTCCGCTCGTTCCCGCGCCAGGCGCGCATCGTGCTCGTCGCGCTGAAGCGCTACGGGATGCTGCTCGCCGACAACGGCTCGAGCTGGTACGTGAGCGGCGCGCCCGACCGGCGGTGGTCGAACGAGGAGCTGCATACTCTCGCGCGCGTGCACGGTTCCGACTTCGAGGTCGTCAAACCGGCGAGGGCGGTTCACCCGTAGTGGCAGGCGTGAAGCGACTCGCGCTCCTCGTCGGGTTCGTCGTCGTCCTCGCCGGCTGCGGCGGCTCGAGCGGCGGCTCGAAGACCCAGGCTGCCGCGAGCGGCGGCAGCGGTGGTGGCGGTGGCCAGACGATCCAGGTCAAGGAGACCGAGTACAAGCTGACCCCGTCGTCGTTCACGGTCGCGAAGCCGGGGACGGTGACCTTCGCGATCAAGAACGCCGGCACCATGGGTCACGCCCTCGAGGTCGAGGGCAACGGCGTCGAGGAGAAGACGAGCACGATCTCGGCCGGCTCGAGCGCGAAGCTGACCGTCAACCTGTCGAAGAACGGCACCTACGAGGTCTACTGCCCGATCGACGGCCACCGCTCCCTGGGCATGGAGGCGAAGCTCGTCGTCGGCAGCGCCTCGGCCGGCGGCGGGACGACGACGACGACCACCCCGACGGCCTCGACGAAGACCAGCACCGGCTACGGCTACTGAGCGGGCGCGGCGCCGTTCAGGAGGCCGCGCCGATACGCCTGCGCGACCGCCTGCGCGCGGCTGTGTACGCCGAGCTTGCCGAGGATGTGCTGGATGTGCGCCGCCACCGTCTTCGAGCTGATGACGAGGCTGGACGCGATCTCCTTCTGGGAGAGGCCGTCCGAGAGCAGCCGGAGCACCTCGAGCTCGCGCTTCGTCAGGTCTGAGGGCAGCGAAGGCTCCTCCGGCGCCGCTGGCAGCCGCACGCGGACGCGCGCCAGGAGCTCGTCCGGCGAGAACGGCTTGACGAGGTAGTCGTCGGCGCCGACCAGGAGCCCGGCCGCGCGGTCCAGGCCTTCGGTTCGCTCGCCCGAGAGGAAGACGATCGACACCGTGCTGCCGAACTCGTCGCGCAGCCGGTGGCAGACCTCGTAGCCGGAGACGTCGGGCAGGAGGACGTCGAGGACGACGAGCCGGGGCTGGTGCCGGCGCGCGGCGGCCATGGCCTCCTCGCCGTTCGCGGCGTCGACGGTCGAGAAGCCTGCCCGGCCGAGCACCGTCGAGATCAGTTCGCGCTGCGCCTCGTCGTCGTCCACGACGAGCACAGTCGCGCCGCAGTCGTCTCCCACCCTCGCCCTTGTTCGCAGGGCCCCCTCATGGGTTTCTAGTGCAAATGACCTACTTTTTCAAGGACGAGGCCTTAGGTGAAGAATCGGTGATTCGCCTCTGTTGAAGAAATAGCGGATCGGCCATCCTGACTGTCTGCGGCCCAGGGGCCGATGCGTTGGCGGCGGCCGAGACCCCGCTGCCCTGACCAGAGGAGAGCAATGCGACCCCTACGACTCCGAGGCCGGCCCTTCGGCCGCCTCCTCCTGCTCGCGATCACGGCGACGACCTTTGCGGTGTTCTTCGTCGCGGCCTCGAGCGGGAACCTGACCGGGAGCACGTTCGAGAGCACGGACGGAAACCTGGTCAAGAGCACCGGCACCGACTGGTGCAACGCCGTGAACGGCAGCGGCGTCTGCACCTCGACGGCGCCGCATCTCGTGCAGGGACAGGACAAGGCGCCCGGCAACGGCGACGACTCCTTCGCCAACGGCACGAAGCAGGACGACGCCGTCCCCAGCATCGGCAACGGCGGCATCCCGAACAAGGGCGACCTCGACCGCTTCTACGTCGCGAACGAGTTCGTCGGCGGCAAGAACTTCGTCTACCTCGGCTTCGAGCTCCTGCCGGTGCCGAACGCCTCGGCGTCCGTGCACACGGGGTTCGAGTTCAACCAGAACGCCTGCGACCCGGTCACGCACGTCGGCTGTAGCGCGAACAACGTCACGCCGGCCCGCAAGGCGGGCGACATCCTCGTCGTCTACGACCTCGAGGGCGGCGGCAACCCGTCGCTGTCGTTCCGGCGCTGGGTCCTCTCGGGCTCGTGCGAGGTCTCCCAGGACACCGCTCCGTGCTGGGGGCCGAAGCAGAGCCTGTCTAGCTCGGTCGCTGACGGGAGCCTCGACGCCGGCGCGTCCGGCACGACCGACCCGATCAACCCGAGCGCGCCGCGGACGATCGGGCAGTTCCGCTTCGGCGAGGCGGCGATCAACCTCACCGACTCGAACATCCTGAGCGGCTGCGCCGCGCTCGGCAGCGTCTACACCGTGAGCCGCTCGTCCGGCGACTCGGGCACGGCGACGATGAAGGACTTCATCGCCCCGCAGAAGGTGAACATCAACAACTGCGGCACGATCATCGCCAAGAAGGTCACCGACCCGAGCCCGGATACGACGAGCACGAGCTTCTCGTTCACGGCGGGCGGCGGGCTCACCCCAACCAGCTTCAGCCTCAAGAACGGCGAGACGAAGACGTACTCGGGCGTCAACCCGGGCAGCGGCTACACGCTGGCGGAGTCCGTCCCGACGGGTTGGGACCTCACCAGCGCGACCTGTGACGACGGCAGCCCGGTGACGAACATCGACGTCAGCGCAGGCGAGACCGTCACCTGCACGTTCACGAACAAGGCTCGCGGGACGATCAAGATCAAGAAGGTCACCGACCCGTCGAGCGACACGACGACGAGCTTCTCGTTCACCGCCGGCGGCCTGAGCCCGTCGACCTTCAGCCTGCACAACGGCGATACGCAGACGTTCTCGAACCTCGTGCCCGGCAACGGGTACAGCGTGTCGGAAGACAGTAAGACGGGCTGGGATCTGACGAGCTCGAGCTGCGACGACGGCAGCCCGCTCTCCGCGATCGACGTCGGGCCGGGCGAGACCGTCACGTGCACGTTCAACAACCGCCAGCGCGGCAGCGTGTCGATCCACAAGCAGGACGACGCCGGGAATCCGCTCCAGGGTGCCGTGTTCGAGCTCTACACCGACAACGCACCGGTCGGCGGGAACCCGCCGCATGGCGCCGAGGACACTGCGACCGGCCAGACCTGTACGACGAATGCGAGCGGCGACTGCACGATCTCGAACGTCGTTCCGGGGCCGTACTGGATCGTCGAGACGACGACCCCGACGGGCTACGACTCGGCGGCTGACAAGAGCATCTCCGTCACCGCCGGCCAGAACACGTCGGTGACGCTCAGCGATCCGCGCAAGTTCCGGATCATCGTCGTCGTCTGCCAGCAGGGGACGAACGACTCGCTGCACGCGAGCTCCGTCACCGTCGACGGCGTCCAGAAGACGTCGCTCGGCTCGGGCGGCGGCGGCTCGCTCAGTGACAGCGACGTCTGCGGCATCGGCGGCGCCCGCTACAGCGACAAGCACGCGGGCGACCATCCGAACGCCGACGTGAACATCCCGTAGCGAGCAAGGGAGAGATCCCCAGAACGAGAGGGCCGGCCTCCACGCAAGGCCGGCCCTCTCGTATCCAGGAACCTATGAAACGGTGAAGGTGGTCGACGCGACGAGCGCCGAGTGACCGTGAACTTCCTGATACGCGTCCACCCGGTACGAGCCGGGTGCGTTCGTCGAGAAGTTCGAGAACGAGACGCAGCCGCTCGAGGGCGACTGGCCGGCGAACGAGAGCGCCTCCGGCGAGCGGACGACGACCGACGTGTACGAGCTGCCAAACCCGCAGCCCGACACGACGAACGGCGTCCCGTACGGCATGCTCGACGAGCTCACGCTCGCGAACTGGAACGACACCGAGAGGGTCGGGCCGGACGACGGCTTCGCGGCGTTCGACGCCGGCACCAGGAGCATCGCGGCGGCGGCGGCGAGGGCGGCGAAGCCGAGAAGGTTCTTACGCATGTGCGGCCTCCTTGCGTGGAGGAAGCTCCCGTGGCTGCCAACGACGACCCCGTGGCGGCGGCGGCTGCGAGAGAGACGACGCTGGGCGCGTCCTCCCTCCGTCGTTTGTGCTGCGAAGCACATCGGCCCGGCCCTCGGGCCGACTGATCCCCTGAACGGGTTAGGCCGCGGCCCCTCCAGACTCGAGCCGCTCTTTGAACCGCACCTGATCCTCCGGGATGTGCTTGCGGGCGTCGCGGCGGGCGATGGGCGCGAGCAGCTTCCCCAGCAGGCCGTGGCCCACGAGGTCGAGCTCGAGCGTGACGCGCGAGCGCCGGCCCTCGTCGAGCCCCTCGACGGTGACCGAGCCGACGGGACGGATGGGGCCGTCGAGACCGCGGAAGGCCGCTCGGCGAGGCGGGTCGTGCTCGGTGATCTCGTAGGTGATCTTCTGGCGGCCGCCCGGCACGCGGCGGGTGTCGATCGCGCGCGAGCCCACCCGCGTCGGCCCGTCCGTCAGCACCTCGACGCTCTCGATCTGCGTCTGCCACTCGCCGTGCCGGCTCAGGTCGTCGAGATAGGCGAACACCTCCTGCGGACTCTTCGCGATCTCGACCGTCTCCACGATTGGTGCCATCGACTCCTCCTCGTCCGCTTCAGGCGATCTTCGCGCGGCGGCCGAGGTCGCGCAACGCGATGCGCGCGGCCGAGTAGCCGCACATCCCGTGCACGCCGCCGCCGGGCGGGGTCGAGGACGAGCAGAGGTAGACGCCGGGAAGCGGCGTGCGGTACGGAACCGCTTTCCGGACCGGGCGGAAGACGAGCTGGCCGAGGTCGGCCGCGCCGCCGTTCAGGTCGCCACCGACGAGGTTCCGGTTCTTCGCCTCGAGGAGCGGCGGGCCGAGCGCGCTGCGGGCGACGATGAGCTCCCGGAAGCCGGGCGCGAAGCGCTCGACCTGCGCCTCGATCGCGTCGGTCATGTCCGCGACGGACCCGTTCGGGACATGGCAGTACGCCCACGCCGTGTGCTTGCCGGGCGGCGCGCGCGTCTCGTCGAAGAGCGTGTGCTGGACGAGCAGGACGAACGGCCGTGGGCTCGTCCGTCCGCTCCACGGCTCCCACTCGGAGGCGGAGATCTCGTCGAGCGTGCCGCCGAGGTGCACCGTCCCCGCGCGCCGGCACTCCGCCGCGCGCCAGGGGATCGGCCCGTCGAGCGCCCAGTCGAGCTTGAACGCTCCCGGGCCGTGGCGGTAGCGGCGGAGCGCGCGCTCGTAGCGCTCCGGGAGCCGGCCGCGGGCAAGGCGGATCAGCTCGCGCGGGACGACGTCGGCGAGCACGAGGTCGGCGCTCGGCAGCTCGTCGACCGGGCTCGACGGGTAGACGACGCCGCCGAGCTCGACGAGCCGCTCGACGAGCGCGTCCGCGAGCTTCTGCGCTCCGCCGCGCGGGAAGCCCCACGTCGCCGCGTGCCCCATCACGATCAGCGCGAGCCCGAAGCCGGCGCTCGGTCGACGCTCGAGCGGCAGCATCGAGTGCGCGGCGTGGCCGGCGAGGAAGGCCCGTCCGCGCTCGCTCTCGAAGGTCGCCTCGGCGAGCGAGCGCACGTCCGCGAGGACGGCGCGAAGAGTGAGCTGAAGCCGGGCCGGCCCGAGCGCGCGCGCCAGGGCGGCGAGCGCGCGCGGAGGCGGCGGCCACGGCCCGAGCGCGACCGGCAGGACAACGTCGAACGCCTCGACGAGCGGCCCGACGAGCTCCTTGTACGCACGCCCGTCGGCGCCGCCGATGGAGTCGGCGGTGGCTTCGAGGCTGCGCTCGAGCACGACCGCCGTCCCGTCGTCGAGCGGGTGCGCGGCCGCAGCCGGCGGGTCGACCCAGTCGACCGGCAACCCGAGCGCGCGGAAGAACGGCGATCCGCGTCCGAGCGGATGCACGGCCGAGCAGAGGTCGTGGACGAAGCCGGGCAGCGTGAGCTCGGCGCTCCGTGTGCCTCCGCCGATCGTGTCCGCGGCTTCGTGCACCTCGACGTGCAGGCCGGCCTGCGCGAGCGTGATCGCGGCGGCGAGCCCGTTCGGGCCCGAGCCGACGACGACCGCTTCCCTAGGCGCCAAGCCGCGTCCAGCAGAGGTCTGTGTGGAGGAGGCGAAGGTACGGGACGTCTGGCGCCAGCTTCCGCATCGTCTCGGCAAGCTCGACCCGCGCCGCCTCGGGCTGCGACGCGATCGAGCTGATCGAGAGGAGGTACGCGATCCGCTCGTCGCGCGAGATCGTCTCCTCCCGGTCGGCCTGCCGCTCGCGCAGCTCCTCGAAGGGCGCCGCGGCCAGAGGCTCGCGCCACGCCCCGGAGAGGACCCGCGAAAGCCCGGGAGCGCCGCCGCGGTCGATCGCCTCCTCGACGAGGCGCCTCGCCTGCTCCGGGAGTGCCGGATCGTGCTTGATCCGCGTGTTCCAGAGCAGGACGAGCGCGCCACGCGGCCGCAGCACCCGCGCGATCTCGGCCACGACCTCGTCGGTAGCGAACCAGTGGAAGGCCTCGGCGACGAAGACACAGTCGACCTCGGCGTCGCCGAGCGGGATGCGCTCGCCCGAGCCGAGTCGCGCCTCGGCCTCGGGCACGACCTCCCGGAGCAAGGCCAGCATCGCCTCGTCGGGCTCGACTGCGACGACGCGCCCGAACCGCGGCACGAGGAGCCGCGTCAGCTTGCCCGTGCCCGCCGCGAGGTCGAGGACCGGCGACTCTGCGCCGAGCCCCACCTCGTCCGCGACCTCGTCGAGGAGCGGCTCGGGCCAGCCCGGCCGGCCGAGCTCGTAGTCGCGCGCCGCGCGGCCGAACGCATCGGCCGGCGCGCTCACCGAAGCCGCGTCCACACGAGCTCCACCTCGACGGGCAGCCGGTACTCGCCGTCGAGAAGCCCGACGAGCCGGCTGCGGAGCTCCTCCCGCTCCGCCGCGTCGAGCGAGGCGATCGAGCTCGTCGAGCAGAAGAGGGTCGCGATCTCCTCGGCCGAGCGCGTCACCTCGCCGCGGAGCCGCTCCTCCTGCGGCGGCTCGAAGGCCGAGCCCTCGAACGCATCGCGCCACGCATAGACGTCTGCCTGGAAGCGCCGCCCCGAGCGCTCGAACGGCTCCCGGAGGAGCTCGCTCGCCGCCTCCGGGATCGGCGGCTCGGTCTCCCACCAGTCGTTCCAGAGCAGCACGAGCCCGCCGCGCGGCCGGAGCACGCGCGCGATCTCCATGAGCGCTACCGGCGCGTCGAACCAGTGGAAAGCGTCGCCGACGAAGACCACGTCGGCGGACCCATCCGGCAGCGGAATCCGCTCGGCCGTGCCCACGACCGCGCCGTCGAGGAGCCCCCGCATCCGCTCGTCGGGCTCGACGGCGACGACGCGGCCGAAGCGCTCGGCGAGGAGCCGCGTCAGCTTCCCCGTGCCGGCGGCGAGGTCGACGACATCTGCGTCCGGACCGAGCTCGAGCAGAGTCGCGGCACGTTCGACCGCCGCCCGCGGCCAGTCCGGCCGCACCCGCTCGTACTCGGCCGCGTCGGCGCCGAAGCTCTGTGCGAGTTCAGGCGACGCCGGCAAGGAGAAACGCGCGGTTTTCCTTCGCCATCTCCCGCGCGACGACGAGGCGCTGGATCTCGTTCGTGCCCTCGTAGATCTGCGTGATCTTGGCGTCGCGCATCATCCGCTCGACCGGGTACTCCTGGATGTAGCCGTAGCCGCCGAGGACCTGGACGGCGTTCGTCGTGACCTCCATGGCCACGTCCGTGCAGTACAGCTTGGCCATGGCCGAGATCTTCGTCAGCTCCGGCCCGTCGACGCCGTCGTCGATCATCTGGCCGCACTTGTAGAGGAGCCCGCGCGCGGCCTCGCACTTCGTCTCCATGTCGGCGAGCATCCCGCCGACGAGCTGGTGCTCGGCGATCGGCTTGCCCATCGTCTCGCGGCTCTTCGCGTACTCGAGCGCGTAGTCGGTCGCGCCCTGCGCGAGCCCGAGGCCCTGCGCCGCGATCCCGGGCCGGGAGCGGTCGAGCACGCGCATCGCGATCCTGAAGCCTTCGCCCTCCTCGCCGATCAGGTTGCCGGCCGGGATGCGGCAGTCGTTGAAGAAGACCTCGCCGGTCGTCGAGCCCTTGATCCCCATCTTCGGCTCGATCCGCCCCACCTCGAAGCCGGGCGCGCTCGCCTCGACGACGAAGGCCGAGATCCCCGCGTGGCCCGCGCTCGGGTCGGTCTTCGCGAAGACGGTGTACAGCTCCGCGACGCCCGCGTTCGTGATGAAGCGCTTCGAGCCGTTGAGGACGTACTCGTCGCCGTCGCGCCGCGCCTCGGTGCGCATCGCGGCCGAGTCGGAGCCCGAGCCGGGCTCGGTGAGCGCGTAGGCGGCGAGCCACTCGCCGCTCGCGAGACGCGGCAGCCAGCGCTCCTTCTGCTCGCCGGTGCCGGCCAGCTTCAGCGCAAGCGACGCGAGCTCCTGTACCGCGATCACCAAGCCGCTCGTCGCGCAGACCTTCGAGATCTCCTCGATCGCGACGAAGGCCATCAGCGCGCTCGCGCCGTGCCCGCCGTACTCCTCGTCGAAGAGGATCCCGAAGAGCTCGTGCTCGCGGAAGAGCTCGACGACGTCCCACGGGAACTCGGCCGTCTTGTCGATATCGGCCGCCCGCGGCGCGATCCGCTCCCGCGCGAGCGTGCGGACGAGGTCGCGGATCTCGCGCTGCTCGTCAGAGAGCGGGTCGAACGCCACGAGCTGGAGTCTAGAAGCGGTCGAGGTCCCCCGGGTCCGGCGACCAGGCGCGGAGGAAGACGTAGAGCGCCCCGAGGATTCCGGCGCCGCCCATCGCGGCCACGATCCAGAGCCGGAGGTCGAGCTTCGTCGCCAGGGCGACCATCAGGAGCGGGAAGTACGAGAACCCCGCGAAGAGGACCCCGACGACGAGGCAGTCACCCGCGAGCCGGAGCGGGTTCTGGCCGTTCGGCAGGAGGAGGTCGGCCTGTCCGATGCGCGGCATCCGATGCAGCGGATGCGTGTTGACCGTGATGGACGCGCGGCCCCAGCCCTTGTGGTCGGCCTCCGCGCCGAACATCGGCTCGAGCTCTCCGCCCGGCTCGACGTGCGGGCGGACGACGTCGTCGTCGCCTGCGTCCTGCATATCGAGATCCTACGGACCGCGGTGGTGGTTGACCAGCTCGACGTTGTTGCCGTCGGGATCGAGGACGTAGGCGCCGTAGTAGCCGGGGTGGTAGATCGGCCGCTCGCCGGGCGGGCCGTTGTCGCGGTACCCGGCCTCGGTCGCGGCACGGTGAAATGCGTCCACGGCGGCGGCGGCGACCGGGAAGGCGAGGTGGGCGTGCTCCGTCGGCGTCCCGCGTACCACGGAGAAGCCGCCGCTCTCGCTGCCGAACGACGCGCGCTCGGCGACCTCGGACTGAAGGGCGAAGCCGGCATAGGGCGCCACGATCTCGTAGAACCGCTTCGAGGCGGCGACGTCCGCGACCCGCATCCACACGTGGTCGACGCACCCGCGCGTGTCGACGGAGTCGTGGTGGACGGCTTCGGCGCTCAACCCGTCGGGGTCGAGCAGGAACGCGCCGTAGTAGCTCTCCGTGTACTGCGGCCGCGGCCCCGGCGCGCCGTCGTCGCGGTAGCCGGCGGCGGTGCCGACGCGCCAGAACTCGTCCACGTGCGCACGCGACGGCGCGGCGAAGCCGATGTGCAGGCGGCGCGTCACCGGCCTGTCGTCGCTCGCCGCCGCGAGCGTGAACTCGGACCAGTCCGCGTAGTGCTCGTCGGAGCGCGTGCGCTCGATCCCGAGCGTCGGGAGGACCGTCTCGTAGAACCGTTCCGACGCGGCTCGATCGGACACCCGGATCGCCACATGGTCGAACACGTCTAGATTCTTACCCGTGATCCTCGAGAACGGCGTCGTCCGAACGATGGAGCCGACCCTGCCGGTCGCTCGCGCGCTTGCGATCGCCGGCGAGGTGGTCGCGGGCGGCGTCGGGACGCACGAGACGGCGCTTCCGAGCCCGGAGCGCGTCGACCTCGGCGGCCGCTGCGTCCTCCCGGGCTTCAGCGACGCGCACGTGCACTTCCCGACCTGGTCAGTCGCGCGGCGCGAGGTGCGGCTCGAGGGCGCGCGCTCGCTCGAGGAGGCGGTCGCGCGCATCGCAGAGGTCGCGCCCTCCGTGCCGGAGGGACGTTGGCTGCGCGGCTTCGGCTGGCGGAGCGGCGAGTGGTCGCCGCCGGTCGAGCCGACGAAGGAGGCGCTCGACCGCGTCACTGGGGACACGCCCACGGCGCTCATGGCCAAGGACTACCACTCGCTCTGGCTCAACTCGGCGGCGCTCGCGCGCGCGAACGGCGACCTCCAGGTGCCGGGCGGGGTCGTCGAGGTGGACGAGCGCGGCGAGCCGACCGGCGTCCTGCGCGAGGAGTGCGCGTGGCACTTCCGCGACGCCCACGCGGCGCCCTCGGACGAGGAGTCCGTCGAGGCCATGCGCGACGGGCTGCGCGTGGCCGCGTCTCGGGGGGTCACGTCCGTGCACGACAAGGACGGCTGGCGCGGCGCGCTCGGCTTCTGGCAGACGCTTGCCGCCGAGGGCGTGCTGACGCTGCGCGTGTGGCAGTCGGTGCCCGCCGAGCAGGCCACCGAGCTTGCGGCGCTCCGGATGCGGAGCGGCTTCGGCGACCCGCTGCTCCGGATCGGCTACCTGAAGACCTTCATGGACGGGACGCTCGGCTCGCAGACGGCGCGGATGCTCGACGGCTCGGGGGTCGAGATCACCTCGCGCGAAGGGCTCGAGGAGTTCGTGCGCCGCGGCGTCGCGGCCGGGTTCCCGGTCGCCGTGCACGCGATCGGCGACCTCGCGAACCGGGAGGCGCTCGACGCGTTCGAGGCGACGCGCGACCTGTGGGCGCCGGCCGGCCTGCGGCCGCGCATCGAGCACGCGCAGCTGCTCGCGCCGGAGGATCTGCCGCGCTTCGCCCAACTCGGGATCGCGGCCTCCGTCCAGTTCAGCCATGCCCCCTCCGACCGCGACCTCGCCGAGCGCTTCTGGGCCGGCAAGACGGACGGCGCCTACGCGTACCGGTCGCTGCTCGAGTCGGGCGCTCTCGTCGCGAACGGCTCCGACGCGCCGATCGAGGAGCTCGACCCGTGGGCGGGCGTCTGCGCCGGCGTCCTGCGCACGATCGACGACCGGCCCGCGTGGCACCCCGAGCAAACGGTGACGCTCGAGCAGGCGCTCGAGGCGACGATCCTCGCGCCGGCCTGGCTGGCCCGCGACGAGCGCCGCCGCGGGAAGCTCGTGCCGGGCTTCCTGGCCGACCTCGTCGTCCTCGACCGCGACCCGTTCGAGTGCGCCGAGCCGGAGGAGCTCCGCGAGGTGCAGGTCGTGGCGACGATGCTCGGCGGCCGCTGGGTGCACAACCCGCCGCCCTGGGGCTGATCAGTCGCGGCAGAACGGCCGCCCGTGTCGCCATCCCAGGCGGCGAAGGAACGAGCACGCGGGAGGCGCGATGCCGTTGTAGAGCTCGTCCTCGGTTTGCGCGAAGCTCAGGAGGACGCCGTTCCGCGGGATCTCGGCGATGCTGTTCTCGTCGCCCGGACGGAAGTTCCAGTCGACACCGCCGCCGCGTGCGCTCTTCACGCTGTAGATGTCGCCCACGTAGACATGGTCTGAGTCCTGGCCGAAGTACGGGAATGGAACCTGCGGCAGAAGCCCCCTCTCGGCGGGAGGCACCTGGAGGCTCAGGACCGCCGGGATCGGCTTCAAGTAGACGCCCTGGATCAGCTCCTTGCCGCTGATCTGCCAGCACACCGCACCGACGACGACCGCGAGTGCGGCCCCGAGCAACCGCCGCGGGCCGGGCCAACGCCGCTTGTCCACCGCCGGGTAGAGGATCCAGGCGCCGGCGACGATGGTCACGACGACGCCGAAGAGGCGCCAGCTCACGAACGCGCTCACGACCACGGTGAGGACGCCGAGCACCTCCGCGGCCCACCAGCCCACCCGTCGCAGGTGCTCGTCCGCGCGCGCGAGCCTTGGGACGTGTGGCGCCAGGCGGGCGTGCAGGCGCGCGGCGACGAGGACGACGACTCCAACCCCGAGAGCGACTCCGAGGACGAGCGCGAAGCCGCGGACCCCGACCGCGATCATCTCGGAGCGCGACTGGTGCTCGACGGCGATGTCCGGCGGATAACCAGACTCCTTCAGCCGGATCCAGGTCGTCGCGGCCCCGGTGCCATACAGGAGCGCACCGAGCGCGGCCGCGCTCCCGGCCACCTGGAGCACGAACGTCCAGGCGTGGACGAGCTCGTCGCGCCGCCGTTGCGAGTCGCTCGCGGTCTCCATCGCGCGTGACGGTACGCCCCTTCTGACCCGAGTTCAACGCCCGGTTCCTGCCGAGCCCGCCTCTACCGGAGCAACGCCAAGACTGAGCTCCAGAACGCTCCGAAGCGATCGTCGAGATAGAAGCTCACCGTGTAGGCGCCGTAGCCGTCGGCCCGTGGAGCACCTCGGTTGTTGACCCCGATGATGCCCCAGCTTCCGTCGCCGAACTGGACGAATACCGGACCGCCGCTCTCGCCGCCGTTCATCTCGCACGGTTCGAGACGGATCCCGTAGCTCGACTGGTAATACGGTGCTGTCGAGGTCTCCCCGTCCCAACGGATGTCGCAGAAGTACTGACCATTACCCCAGAACCACGCGGGGCCGCCGAAGGGGCCACTGGCCGGATAGCCCACGTTGTAGAGCCTGGTTCCGAAGGGGAACTTGACGCCCCAGTCGGCGTCGAAGGTGCCGACGAGATCGCCCGGGTATCGGCCTTGCGCGTTCGGCGCGACGACCGCGATGCCCCAGTCGAGGCCTCCGTCCTCGTCGGCCCAGCCCTGCGGGACGAAGGTCTGGACGACCTGCCAGTAGCCGTAGGGCGCATATGGCGTGCCATTGGCGACAGTGTTCCCGGGCACGATCGAAAGCTGGCTTGGTGGGTAGTAGCCGTACCGGAAGCCCTCGCTTACGCCGTCGGTTCGGTTGGCGAAGAGGCAGTGTGCCGCGGTCAGCACGATTCCCCTGCGGATGAGCGTGCCCGAGCACCAGCCCTTGTTCGGATTCGGCGTCCCCTGAAAGTAGAAGCGAACGACCGGCGTGATGATCGGATTCGTGTAGCCGCCGTTCAACCTGAAGGTGGGTGCGCTCAGGAAGCGGCGCCTCTTGCACCTCTCCTTGCGCTTGCCCCGCTTGATGCAGACCTTGACGATCCGCCCGCCGTCGTAGTAGCGACACGTGCGCACGCCTCTGCGCGTGACGCAGCGCTTCGAGATCGTTGCCGTCGAGCCCGGAGCGACGTTCGCGGGCGCGGTACCGGTGCTGCCCGTGGCGGTCGCACCCGTGTCCGAGCTACCTGCGCCTCCGCTCGCCGGCAGCGACGTGCTCATCCCGGAGCTGCCGGGAAGCGTTCCCCAGCCGGGATCGGCCTGAACCGGCGCCGCGCTCGACGCCGCAATCAGGACAGCCACGGCGAGCGTCCAGCCCCCAGACGTCTTCTTCACCGCCCCGAACCTCCGCAGTCGCCACAGTTCGTTACGGAAGGCTCGATCCTAGGGAGTTCGGCAGACCCAGTTCAAGTAGCGCTTGACCAGGCGCTTTCAATCCGAAAGCATCGCCCGGGGCGAAGAGCGACCGAGGAGGCGTGAATGGAAGCCGCACCAGTTCCGGCCCGGACCTTCGACCACCTGCGCGAGCACTCGATCGGCCTGCCCCAGGTTCTCTTCCAGTCGATCACGCACATGGCGCCGGGCGCCGCCGTCGCGTACTCGATCTACATCTCGGTGCCGTTCTCGAAGCAGGCGCTCGCGCTCTCCGTCCTGCTCGCGCTGATCGCCTGCCTCTGCGCGGCGGTCGCGATCGGCCAGCTCGCCCGCCTGGAGCCGTCGGCCGGCGGCCTCTACGCCTACGCCGCGCGCTCGCTCGGCCCGCCCGCGGGCTTCATCGTCGCCTGGCTCTTCATCCTCTTCGAGCCGCTCGTCGCGCCGTTCCTCTACCTCGAGTTCGGCTGGGCGATGCGGGAGGTGATGGGGAGCGAGGCGGGCTGGCACTACACGGGCCAGTGGTGGATCTGGGCGACGCTGATGACGGTGGTCGTCTTCCTGCTCACCTATCGCGACATCCGCCTCTCGACGACGGTCGGCGTGATCCTCGGCGCGTTCGAGATCGCCGTCTTCGCCGCGCTTGCGATCTGGATGCTGCTCTCGAACACGGGCGACCTGAACCTCGCGCCGTTCAACCCGCACCACGCGCTCGGCGGCTGGAGCGGGGTCTTCCGCGGGATGGTGTTCGCGATCCTCGCCTTCATCGGCTTCGAGGCGGCGGCGCCGCTCGGGGAGGAGGCGCGCAACCCGCGCCGCACCGTTCCGATCGCCGTCGTCGGCTCCGCGCTCGCGATCGGCCTCTTCTACGTGCTGACGGCCTACGCCTGGGTCTTCGGCGCCGGCTTCGACAACTTCGTCACGCAGGCGACGGGCGCCGACCCGTGGCGGAATCTCGGCAAGGTCTTCTGGTCGACCGGCTGGATCGTCGTCTTCCTCGCCATCTGCAACTCGATCGCCGCGAACTCGAACGCGGCCGTGAACGCCGCGACGCGCGTCTTCTACGCGCTTGCCCGCAACCGGCTCGCGCCGCGGCAGCTCGGCCGGACGCACCCGAGGTTCAAGACGCCGCACGTCGCGATCCTCGGGATGAGCGCCTTCGCGCTCGTGCTCTCGTTCGCCCTCGGCTGGAAGTGGGGCCCGCTCGTCGGGTTCGCGCTCATCGCGACGCTCGCCGTGATCGTCGTCGTGATCGTCTACATCCTCATCTGCCTCGGCTGCATCTGGCACTACTGGACGAAGCGGCGCGCCGAGTTCAACCCGCTCCTGCACCTCGTCCTGCCGCTGGCCGGCGCGGTGCTCTTCTTCTTCCCGCTCTACTACGAGTACGTGAAGTTCCCGCCCACCTACCCGATCAAGTACGCGAACTGGGTCGCGATCGGCTGGGTCGTCGTCGGCCTCGCCCTGACGATCTGGCTGTGGGCGACGGCGCCCGACCGGCTCCGCGACATGGAGCGCGTGTACGTCGAGGACGAGACGGTCGCGCCGGAGGGCGCGAGTGCAGCACCGGCTGTCACGTGACCAGGTGATCTGGGCGTTCGGGCCCGACCTCGAGCCGGTGCTCGAGGTCGAGCCCGGCGACACCGTCGTCTTCGAGACGAACGACTGCTTCACGGGCCAGATCCGCTCCGAGGACGACCTCGTCACGGAGATCGACATGGGGCGGATCAACGGAGCCACCGGCCCCGTGGCCGTGATGGGCGCCGAGCCCGGCGACTCGCTCGTGGCCGAGATCCTCGACGTGACGCCGATCGACTGGGGCGTCGCGACGCTCATCCCCGGCTTCGGGCAGCTCATCGACGAGGTGCGCGCGCCGCTCACGCGGCTCTTCCGCGTCGAGGACGGGATGATCCGGATGAACGACCGCGTCAGCTTCCCGGCCCGGCCGATGGTCGGCGTCGTCGGCGTCGCGACCGACGGAGACACGCTCTCGAACGGCCTCGCCGGGCGGCACGGCGGCAACCTCGACGACCACCTCCACGGCGCGGGCGCGCGCATCTTCTTCCCGGTGCGACAGCCGGGCGGGATGTTCGCGGTCGGCGACATGCACGCCTCGATGGGCGACGGCGAGATCTGCTTCACCGGCGTCGAGATCGCGGGCGAGGTGACGATCCGCTTCGACGTCCTGAAGGGCAAGCAGGCGACCTGGCCGGTGACGGAGCTCCGCGACCGCTGGCTCCCGCACGCGACCGCGAACGACTACGGCGACGCGCTGAAGCTCGTCTCCGAGGAGGCCGCGCGCCTGCTCGTCGACGAGCACGGCTTCTCGCTCGAGGATGCGTTCATCTTCCTGTCGGTCGCCTGCGACGCGGGCGTCGCGCAGGCGTGCAAGCCGGCGCCCGGCGGCTTCGGCACGATCGCGCGCTTCTCGATCCCGAAGCTCGACGCCACGCCTGGGCCGTTCAGTAACCGGCACGAGTAAGATTCGGCACATGCGGACGATGAATCCGGTGCACGAGGCGACTTCCTGCTCCGTCGCCGCGTGCGCGGAGATCGTCGGCGCGAAGTGGACGGCGCTCCTCGTCCACGACCTCTCGGAAGGACCGCGTCGCTTCTCGGAGCTCGAGCATTCCTGCTGCGGCATCAGCCCGCGGACGCTGTCCGAGCGCCTGCGCGTGCTCGAGCACGAGGGGATCGTCGTGCGCCGGAGCTACCCGGAGTCGCCGCCCCGCGTCGAGTACGCGCTCACCGAGAAGGGCGGGGCGCTGCTCCCGATCATCGACGAGATGAGAACGTTCGGCCGGGATTGGCTCGTGCCCGAGCCGGATCCCGTCTAGAGCTTCGCCAGGCTCAAGAAGAGCTCCCGCGCGGCCGCGACGCCGAGCGGGAAGTGCTCCACCGGCAGCCGCTCGTTCGGCGAGTGGATGTTGCTCTCCGGGAGCGAGAAGCCGGTGAGGATCGACGGGGTGCCGCGCGCCTCGAGCGCCGGCACGACCGGCAACGTCCCGCCGGAGCGGATCAGGAGCGGCCGCACACCGACCGCGCGCTCGAAGGCCTCGAGCCCGAGCTGCACCGCCGGCTCGTCGGGCCGGATCAGACCGGGCCGGACGCCGGCGGAGCGCACCTCGAGCTCGGCGCCGTCCGGCAGCGCATCCCGCAACAACCGCTCCGCTGCGCCGGCGATCGTGGCCACGTCCTGTCCCGGCGCGAGCCGGATCGACAGCTCCGCCGAGGCCCGCGCGGAGATGGTCGTGTTCCGCACGCCGGGCTTGCCGCCGAAGATCCCGTTCACGTCGAGGGCCGGCTCGGCCCAGGTGCGCAGGTAGAACTCCTCCGCCGCGCGCGTGTCGAGCGGCCTCGTGCCCTGCCCCGCGAGCTCGTCCCCGCCCGGCGGCAGCGCCCGCCAGCCGGCGAGCTCCTCGTCGGTCGGCGGGACGATCCCCGCGCGCAGCGGCTCCGGCAGCCGGCCCTCGCGCGGGAACACCGCAGCGAGCGCGTCGGCGAGCACGTGGATCGCGTTCAGAGCCGCTCCGCCGTAGACGCCGGAGTGCACGTCGCGCGCCGCCGTCGTGACGGTGAGCTCGAGCGCGGCGAGCCCGCGGGTCGCGACGCAGAAGGCCGGCAGGCCGGGCCGCAGGAAGCCGAAGTCGAAGATCACGCAGGCGTCCGCCGCGCCGTCGTCGGCGTCGAGGAAGTCGACGATCGTGTGCCCGCCGATCTCCTCCTCGCCGTCGCAGGCAAAGCGCACGTTCACGGGCAGCGCGCCCTCGCGCGCGAGCTCCGCGGTCGCCCTCAGGAGCAAGTAGAGCTGGCCCTTGTCGTCGGCGATCCCGCGGCCGTAGGCCCAGCCGTCGCGCACCGAGAGCTCGAACGGGTCGCTCTCCCAGAGCTCGAGCGGCGCCGGTGGCTGCACGTCGAAGTGCCCGTAGACGAGGACCGTCGGCGCGTCGGCCGCACCCGACGAGGCGCGGAGGTCGCCGAGCGCGAGGAATCCCTCCCCGACCGACGCGAGCTCCGCGCTGCCCCCCGCGGCGCGGACGAAGTCGCAAACCCACTCGCCCGCACGCCGCACGTCGTCGGCGTGCGCCGCCTCCGCGCTCACGCTCGGGATGCGGAGAAACTCCGCGAGCTCGTCCTGCCAAGCCTCGTCCACGAGGGACGAGTCTACGGCTATGCCACCTCTCGCAGCTTCTGGGCGTCCGCGAGCGCCCGCAGCTTCTTCAGGCTCTGGTTCTCGATCTGCCTGATCCGCTCGCGGGTGACATTGAACGTCCGCCCCACCTCGTCGAGCGTCCGCGGGTGCTGGCCGTCGAGGCCGTAGCGGAGCTCGAGCACGGCCCGCTCGCGCGGCGCGAGGCTGGCGAGGATCGCGCGCAGCGTCTCCTTGCGCAGCGTGACCTCCGCGGCCTCGTCCGGGAGCGGCTCGCTCTCGTCGGTGAGGAAGTGGCCGAACTCCGACTCCTCCTCGTCGCCGACCGGCTTCTCCAGCGAGACGGGCGTCTGCGCGCTGCGGCGGATGTGCTCCACCTCGTCCGAGCCGAGGTCGAGGTCCTTGGCGATCTCGCGCGAGGACGGCTCGCGGCCCAGCTCGGCGCGCAGCTTGCGCTCGGCGCGGACGATCTTGTTCAGCTTCTCGACGACGTGCACCGGCATGCGGATCGTGCGCGCCTTGTCGGCGAGCGCCCGCGCCACCGCCTGGCGGATCCACCAGGTCGCGTAGGTCGAGAACTTGAAGCCCTTGCGGTAGTCGAACTTCTCCGCGGCGCGGACGAGGCCGATCGTGCCCTCCTGGATGAGATCGAGGAACGGCAGGCCCTGGTTGCGGTACTTCTTCGCGATCGAGACGACGAGGCGCAGGTTCGCTTCCACCATCTGCTGCTTCGCGCCGTGGTCGCCGCGCTCGATGCGCTTCGCGAGCTCGACCTCTTGGGCGGCGGTCAGGAGCTCGACGCGCCCGATGTCCTTCAGGAAGAGCTGGAGCGAGTCGGTCGAGACCTCGCGCGTCTCGTCCTCCAGGACCACCTCCTCGACGGCCTGCTCGGCGGTCACGATCTCGATCTGGAGCTCGTCGAGAGCGTGGTAGAACTCGTCGATCTGACCCGCCTCGAGCTCGAGCTCGTCGAGGGCGAGCGCGATCTCCTCGGCGTTCACGCTGCCGGCCTGCTGTGCGGCTTCGAGGAGCCCTCGGGCCTCCTCGGTCTCGAGCACGTCTGCGACGGCTCGACCCCCATCCGCTACTGCACTCACTGCGTTCCCCCTCCCCCGTCGGGCCCCGGCTCACTGTAGCGTCGATCCGGCGTCGACGGCTCTCGCGGATGCGGCACTCTGACAAAGGCATGGCCTTTTCGCCATAGGCCGTTCGGCTCATCTTTCCGTTTGTGGGTCCTAGTGCCCTAAACGGGCCAAAAGGGCCTCTGCCTGGCTTCCCAGAAGGGTTTTCGGCCCTTGTGCACGGGCCAGGCGGAGTTCCTCTTTGGCCTTTTGGACCTGTCCGATCCAGAGGAGGAGGAGGCCGAGGTGGAAGCGGACGGTCTGGGCGTGCGGGAACGTCTGCGAGAGCGGCCCGAGCTGGGAGAACGCGAGCGCCGGGCGCTCCTTGTCGAAGAGGCCGACCGCGGCAGCGACTCGCGCCTCGGGCTCATTCGGAGCAAGCCGGGCGGCGGCCGCGTACTGCCGCTCCGCCGACACCGGCCGCTCGAGCCGCTGGAGCGCGACGCCGTAGAGGATCTTCGCGCGCCAGTCCGGGCGCCGCGCCGCCCGCGCGAGCGCCGCGAGCTGCGCCTGCGGCGAGCGGCGGGCGAGCGAGGCCGGCGGCTCGAAGGTCGGCACGAAGACCGGCTGGCCCGGCGCGAGCTCGGGATGCAGGAGCGACTCCGCCCGCACCGCCGAGGGCGAGTCCGGCCCCACGCGCGTGGCGGCACGCCAGGCCTGCTGGGCCTCTGTGTCGCGCCGCGCCCAGGCGAGGGCAAGACCGAGGTGAAGGCGGACGAAGGCGCTTCGCGGGTGCGCGCGCGCCAGGCCGTCGAGCTCCGTGATCGTCGCGCGCGGCCAGCGCGCGAGCGCCGCGCCGATCCGGGCGCCGACGCTCTGGTCGCCCGCGAGCAAGCGTCCCGCGGCGGCGCGGTCGCCGCGGCCGTAGAGCCCTTCCGCGCGCCGCAGGCGCTGCGCCTCCGCGTCGTTCCGCAGGCCGAGCTCGTCGAGGAGGAACGGCGGCGCGCCCGGCCGGAGGCCCACCTGCCTCGCGGCGTGCGAGTCGCCGCCCCAGATCAGGACGGTTGCCGCGACCGTGGCGCTCGCGGCGGCGGACGCGACCACGGCGACGAGGAGGGCGATACGCGTGCGCGGGCTCATATGCTCGCGACGATAGCGTCGCTATACTTTCGATACCTATGGCGAACTACAGGGAGCTCCTCAGGCACGTCAAGGCGGAGATCGACGAGGTCGACGCCCAGGCCGCGCGGGAGCTCCTGGAGAGCGCCGAGCCGCCGTTTCTCGTGGACGTGCGCCGCCGGGACGAGTGGGACGAGGGCCACATCCCCGGCGCGACCCACATCCCGCGCGGCTCGCTCGAGTCGCGCATCGAGAAGGCCGCGCCCGATCGCGACCGTCCGATCCTCGTCTACTGCTCGGCGGGCGAGCGCTCCGCCTTCGCCGCCCGCACGCTCGGCGAGATGGGGTACGAGGACGTCACCTCGCTCGCCGGCGGCTTCACGGACTGGAAGCGGAACGGCTTCCCGACCCAGGTCGACAAGGCACTCGACCCCCAGCGGCGCACTCGCTACAGCCGGCACCTCCTGATCCCGGAGGTCGGCGAGGAGGGTCAGCTCAAGCTGCTCGAGTCGAAGGTCTTGCTGATCGGCGCCGGCGGGCTCGGGTCGCCGGCGGCGCTCTACCTCGCCGCCGCGGGCGTCGGCCGGCTCGGGATCGTCGACGCGGACGTCGTCGACGAGTCGAACCTCCAGCGCCAGGTCCTCCACGCCACCGCCGACCTCGGCACGCCGAAGGTCGACTCCGCGCGCGCCGCGCTCGAGGCCCTGAACCCGGACGTCGACGTCGTCGGCTACCGCGAGCGGCTGACCTCCGAGAACGTCGACCGGATCTTCGGCGAGGGCTGGGACGTGATCGTCGACGGCGCCGACAACTTCCCGACGCGCTACCTCGTGAACGACGCCTCGGTCTGGCACGACGTCCCCGTCGTCCACGGGTCGATCTACCGCTTCGAGGGGCAGACCACCGTCTTCAAGCCCGGCGCTGGGCCGTGCTACCGGTGCCTCTTCCCGCAGCCGCCGCCGCCGGAGCTCGCGCCGAGCTGCGCCGAGGGCGGCGTGCTCGGCGTCCTGCCGGGCGTGATCGGCTCGCTTCAGGCGAACGAGGCGCTGAAGCTCCTGCTCGGGATCGGCGAGCCGCTCGTCGGTCGGCTGCTTCTCTTCGACGCGCTCGCCGGCGAGCTCAACGAGGTCGCGGTCCGCCGCGACCCGGACTGCCCCGTCTGCGGCGAGCACCCGACGATCACCGAGTACGTCGACTACGTCGAATTCTGCGCGGGGGTGCAGCACGCATGAGCGTCGTCAGGATCCCGCCGACTCTCCGGGACGACACGCGCGGGCAGCGCGAGGTGATCGCGGAGGGCGACACAGTGCGCGACCTCCTCGACGACCTCATGACGCGCTTCCCGTCGCTCGAGGGGAAGCTCGAGTTCGCGAACGTCTACGTCGACGGCGAGGACGTCCGCACGCGCGACGGCTACGACACCGCGGTCGAGCCCGGCGACACCGTCATCCTGCTACCGGCGATGGCCGGTGGCTCAGCCGCGGAAAGTGCTGTGCACTTTCCGCGGAAGTAGCTTGTCCCGTCGCTTCGCTCGGGAGACTGACATCAAGGCTGCAACAAGCCTCCTGGATCTTGTTGGCCACACGCCGCTCGTCGAGCTGCCGCGGCTCACGCCCAAGCCGTCCGTCCGCCTCTACGCCAAGCTCGAGGGCCAGAACCCGACCGGCTCGATCAAGGACCGCGTCGCGAAGGCGATGGTCGAGGCCGCCGAGGCCTCCGGCGAGCTCGAGCCCGGCCGGCGTCTGCTCGAGCCCACGAGCGGGAACACCGGCATCTCGCTCGCGCTTGTCGCGAAGCTCAAGGGCTATCCGCTCACGTGCGTGCTGCCGGAGAACGCGACCGAGGAGCGGAAGCGGCTGCTCTCGCTCTACGGCGCCGAGCTCGTCTTCTCGCCCGGCTCGGAGGGCTCGAACGGCGCCGTCCGCCTCGCGCTCGAGCTCGCCGAGCGCGACCCGACCCTCTTCATGCCGTTTCAGTACGGAAACGAGGCCAACCCGCGGGCACACTACGAGGGCACCGGAGCCGAGATCGCCGAGGCGCTCGACCAGGTCGACGTCCTCGTCGCCGGCCTCGGCACCGGCGGGACGCTGATGGGCACGGGCGACCGGCTCCGCGAGAGCTTCCCCGACGTCGTCGTCGCCGCGGCCGAGCCGCTCCCCGGCGACCCGGTGATGGGCCTGCGCTCGCTCGAGGACGGCTACGTGCCGCCGATCCTCGACGTCGCGAAGATCGACCGGAAGCTCCTCGTCTCGAACGAGGAGTCGGTGGCCGGGTTGCGGGCGCTCCTCGACGCGGAGGGCATCTTCGCCGGCGTCTCCTCGGGCGCGGTCGTCCACGTCGCGCGCCGGCTCGCGGGCGAGCTCGACGAGGGCGTCGTCGTCTGCATCCTCCCGGACGGCGGCTGGAAGTACCTCTCCGCCGAGTTCTGGTCGGCCACCGACGTGGAGACGTCGATGGAGCGAACGGTCTGGTGGTGATCCCAGCCGAGGTACGGACCGCCCTCGTCGAGCACGCGCAGGAGGAGGCCCCGAACGAAGCTTGCGGCCTCGTCGCCTTCCGCGACGGCGTGGCCGAGCGCTACCTCCCGGCCGAGAACGAGGCCGCGAGCCCGTATCGCTTCGAGCTGAAGCCCGCCGACCCGCTCGACTTCTTCCTCGAGGACGAGGGCTACGAGCTCGGCGTCTTCCACTCGCACCTCTCCTCGCCGCCACGGCCCTCGAAGACCGATGTCGAGAACATCGGCCTCTGGGAGGGGAAGCCCTACCTGATCCTCTCCCTCAGGACCGGCGACCTGGCCGCCTACCGGATCACAGACGGCCAGATCGCGCAGCTCGAGCTCAGGTAACTCGGAACGTCCCCTTCATGCCGACCGCGGCATGGATGTCGCACTGGTACGTGTACTTGCCCTTCTTGAGCTTGATCGTCCAGGTCTTCGTCCCGGTGCCCGAGACGCTGGTCTTCTTGTTCACGCCGGGCCCGAAGAGGTGGAAGTTGTGCGCGGACGACTTGTCGCGCACGACGATCTTGTACGTGCCGTGCTTGAGCGTCTTGACGTCCTTGCCTCCCTTCGTCACCTCGATGGTGTAGCCGGGCCCGGTAACCCCGACGAGCTTGGGCGTGGCGGCCTGGCCGAGGCCCGACAGGGCGAATGCTGTAAGAGCGGCGGCGAGTGCGAGCACCATGACGCGTTTCATACGGCTCCCTTCGGTGTTTGGGTACACGGCCACTCTTCGGGCCTCGAACGGGATCGGATTCAGGTGACCGATTCAGGTGACCTTGAAGCTCCCCTTCATGATCGTCTTGTGGGGATCGCACACGTAGCGGTACGTGCCCTTCTTCAGGGTCACGTGCCAGGTGGACGTGGCCTTGCCGGTCACGGACGTCTTCTTGTTTACGCCGGGGCCGCTCAGGTGGAAGTCGTGCGTCCTCGAGATGTCCTTCACGACGATCGTGTACTTGCCGGCCTTCAGCTTCGTGACCTTCTTGCCGCCCTTCGTGAGCGTGATGTGGAAGGCGCCGTCGGGGCCGGTCGAGCCGACGAGGCGCGGCGCGGCGGCCGAGGCGCTCGTCACCGCGAAGACGACGGCCGTGAGTGCGGCGGCGAGGGTGAGGACGATTCGAATCACTAAGGCTCCTTCGAGGTTGGAGAGTCGAGACACCGGAACGTTAGGGTCCGGCCCCGTGCGCGTGCAGGAAGTAGCGGACGGCCTGTGGCGCTGGACCGGCCTCCATCCGGACTGGAAGCCCGGGGAAGACTGGGACCAGGAAGTCGGCTGCGTCTACTACGGAGGCCCCGACGCGGTCGTCCTCGTCGATCCGCTCGCGCCGCCCGAGGACGAGGAGCGCTTCTGGGCGGCGCTCGACCGCGACGTCGAGCGGGCGGGGAAGCCGGTGCGCGTGCTCCTCACCGTCTCGTGGCACGGCCGGAGCGTGAAGGCGGTCGCCGAGCGCTACGGGGCCGCGACGGACGGGCCGCTCCCGGCCGGTGTCGAAGCTCACGCCGCGCCGGCCGGTGAGGAGACGACCTATTGGCTCCCCGCACACGGCGCGCTCGTCTTCGGCGACGTGGTCCTCGGCGCCGCGGGCGGCGTCCGCCTCTGCCCGGAGAGCTGGCTCGACGGGACACTGGCCCAGCTGAAGGAGGAGCTCCGGCCGCTCCTCGACCTGCCGGTCGAGCGGCTGCTCGTCTCGCATGGGGAGCCCGTGCTCGAGGGTGGACACGCCGCGCTGGCCCGCGCGCTCGACGTTTAGGAAATCGGCCCGGCTGATACGCAGCACGCATACAGCTTCCGAGGAGGGAGGGCACATGCACCTCAGACGCTGGATCACAGCGGGCGCTGCCGCGCTCGCGATCTTCGCGTTCGCGGGCCTCGCGCTCGCAGCCTCAGGGCCGGTCGACGTCTCCGGCCTGAGCCCGTTCGCCGCCTGCACCGTGGGCGGGCCGGGCACGAACTACCCGAACAGCGAGGTCGAGCCGTTCGTCGCGGTGAATCCGACGAACCCGAGCAACATCGTCGGCGTCTTCCAGCAGGACCGCTGGTCGAACGGCGGCGCGCACGGCCTCGTCGCGTCCACGAGCCACGACGGAGGAACGACCTGGACCGAGTCGTGGGCGCACTTCAGCACCTGCTCCGGCGGCACGGCCGCGAATGGCGGCGACTACGGCCGCGCGTCGGATCCCTGGGTGACGTTCGCCCCGAACGGCGACGTCTACCAGATCAGCCTTTCCGCGAGCTCCGACCTGACCGTCTCCGCGGTGCTCGTCAGCAAGTCGACGGACGGCGGCGACACGTGGAGCGAGCCGACGACGATCGCCCGCAACGTCTCGGCCTTCGCGGAAGGCCCGGGCTTCAACGACAAGGAGTCGATCACCGCCGACCCGACGAACTCGAACAACGTCTACGCGGTGTGGGATCGCAGCCGCTTCCCGAGCGACAAGGCCGGCGTAACGGCCCAGCAGAACGCCGCCTCGATCCGCGGCGACATCATGTTCTCGCGGACGACCGACGGCGGCCAGACCTGGTCCGCGCCACGCGACATCCTCGGCCTGAACCAGAACGAGTTCACGATCGGGAACCAGATCGCCGTGCTCCCGGACGGGACGCTCGTCGACATCTTCGAAGACGGGAACGGGTCGGGCGCGCAGCACTCGCCGAACCAGTTCCACCAGTCGGTCATCCGTTCCACCGACCACGGCGTGACATGGTCGAAGGTGATCGACATCTCGACCGACGGCTCGCTCGCCGTCCGTGATCCCGACACCGGCGCGTTCGAGCGCACGGGCGCCGGGCTCCCAGACATCGCCGTCGCGCCGGACGGCACGCTCTACGCGGTCTGGTCGGACGGGCGCTTCAGCGGCTTCACGCACGACGACGTCGCGCTCGCGCGCTCGACCGACGGCGGCCTGACCTGGTCGGAGCCGATCAAGGCGAACGCGTCGCCGCCGGGCGTCGCGGCGTTCACGCCTGCGGTCGACGTGGCCTCGGACGGCACGGTGGCGGTGACCTACTACGACTTCCGGAACAACACGCCGGATCCGTCGACGCTGCCGACCGACGCGTTCGCCGTCTTCTCGCACGACGGCGGCCAGACGTTCGGCGGCGAGATCCGCCTCACGCCGACCTCGTTCGACCTCGATCTCGCGCCGAACGCCGGAGGCAAGTTCCTCGGCGACTACGTCGGCCTCTCGCACGCGGGATCGACCTTCATCCCTCTCTACACGCAGACCGTCTCGGCCGCGAACCCGACCGACATCTTCGCGTCGTTCGTTCCGTAGACGACCGGGCGCCGGCGGAGCTACGAAGCTTCGCCGGCGCCCTCCTCGGCCCCGTCGCGCTCGCGCTCCTCGCGGCGGCGCTCGAACGTGACCGCGAGCTTGTCGATCCGCTGACCCTCGACCTCCTCGACCCGGAAGACGAGCCCGTCGTGGCTGATCTCGTCGCCGGGCTCCGGCGCGCGGCCGAGCTGGCCGAAGACGAAGCCGGCCAGCGTGTGGTAGTCCTCGACCGGCAGCTCGGTCCGGAACTGCTCGTTGAAATCGTCGATCGGGAACGTGCCGTCGATCCGGATCGTGTCCTCGTCGACCTGCTCGACCGACTCGTCCGGGAGGTCGAACTCGTCCTCGATCTCGCCGACGATCTCCTCCAGCAGGTCCTCGAGCGTGACGATGCCCTCCATCCCGCCGTACTCGTCGATGACGATCGCCATGTGCTGGTTCGTGCGGCGGAACTCGGTGAGGAGCGCCGCGAGGTCCTTCGTCTCCGGGACGACGTAGGCCGGGCGGACGAGCTGCTCCACCTCGACCGTGGCGAGCCCGCGGTCGACGATGGCGCGGAAGAGGTCGCGGACGTGGAGGATGCCGACGATGTCGTCCAGAGAGTCGCGGTAGACCGGGTAGCGGGTGTAGGGCGACTCCATCACCGCCCGCAGGCACTCCTCCGACGGGAGGCTCACCGACAGCGCCACGACCTCGGGCCGCGGAACCATCACGTCCGCCGCCTCCTTGTCGGCGAAGTCGAACACCTTGTAGAGCATCTCCTGCTCGCCTTCCTCGATCTCGCCGCGCTCGGTCGAGACGTTGAGGAGCATCTTCAGCTCGGCCTCGGAGTGGACCTCGGTCTCGCCCCCCGGAGGCTCGAGCCCGAGCAGGCCGAGCACGAGGTTCGTCGTGCGCTGGAGAACCCAGATCAGCGGCCAGGCAAACGCGAAGAACGCGCGCACCGGCGCGGCGAGGGCGAGCGCCGTCCCCTCGGAATGGCCGAGCGCGACGCCCTTCGGCACAAGCTCGCCGATCACGACGTGGAAGAAGGTCAGGAGAAGGTACGCGAGGGCGACCGCGACGGCGGTGGCCATCACCGGGTCGAAGGCCTTCGTCAGCGCATGCTCGCCGAGGGCGCCGATGGCCAGGCTGGTGAGCGTGACGCCGAGCTGCATGGCGGCGATGAAGCGCGGAGGATCGGAGACAAGGCCGAGCACCCGTTTCGCACGGCGGTTCCCCTCGTGGCCGAGCTCCTCGATTCGCGTCCGGCGGGAGGTGACGAGGCCGTACTCGGCCGCCACGAAGAACGCGTTCAGGAGAATCAGCGCCGCGACGGCGAGAAGCTCGAGGAAGAGGTTCATGCCCCGATCCCCGGGGCCCTGGGACTAGGCGGGATCTCGTCTTCCAACTACGCCGCAGTATAGGCAAGCGATCCGTCGGTAAACCCTCGCCCGGCCTGCCCGCGAGCGACGAGGTGCTCGAGATGCGAGAGCGTCTCGGCGACCGCGAAGCGGCGCTGCGGCGGCGAGAGGTCGCCGCCGAAGAGGTCGACGGAGACCTCGTAGCCCGTGCGCGGCTCGGCGGTGAGCGCCGCGTGCGTCTCCTCCAGGCGCCGGCGGTGGTGCTCGAGGAGCTCGCGCGCACGCGTCGCGGGCTCGCGCACCGGCTCGCCGTGGCCGGGGTACGTGATGGCTGGGTCGAGCTCGACGATTCGCCCGAGCGTGCGGAGGTAGTCGGCGAGCGGGTCGGGGCGGCTCTCCGGGTAGAGCCCGACCGCCGGTGAGATGTCGGCGAGGAGGACGTCGCCGCAGACGAGGACGCCGTCGCGCGCGAGGGCGACGTGCCCGTCGGCGTGCCCTGGGAGCCAGAGCACCTCCCAGCCGTCGACGCGGTCGCCCTCGCTGAGCAGGCTCGGGTCGCGGACGAAGCGGATGAACGGAGCCACGGCGTGGCCTTGCTCGATCAGCTCGTCGGCGACCGGCGCCGGCACGCCGTGCGAGCGGAACCAGCCCGCCATCCGCTCCGGCCAGTCCGCCGAGCCCCAGACACGGACGCACTGGTCGTAGTCGAGCGCGAGCTGGTGCACGGGCGCGCCGATCGTGTCGGCCGCGCTCTGCGCGCCGCCGACGTGATCGGGGTGCATGTGCGTGAGGACGATCGAGTCGACCTCGAGCCCGTCCCATGCCCCCTCGTCGCCTGGCAGGCCGAGACCGGCGTCGACGAGCAGCCGGCCCTCGTCCCCGTCGAGCAGGTAGCAGTGGACGTGCCGCGGGCCGGTCGGGAGCGGGAGCGTCAGGCGAGTGACGCCTGGCCCGAACACTCGTTCTATACTGGCTGCTCCTGCCATGCGTGCCGAGTATCGCGAAGAGCCCTGCCGCAGCGCGCTGAACGCGGTGAAGGGCATGCCTTTCAAGTGGTCGCTCAACCCGTACATGGGCTGCGTCCACCGGTGCACGTTCTGCTACGTACGGGCGTACGAGCGGCGGGCCGATCGCCCCTCGGACGACCGTTACGGGCAGGCGATTCGCGTGAAGACGAACGTCGTCGAGGTGCTGCGGCGCGAGCTCGCGCGGCCGTCCTGGGAGCGCGAGACCGTCGTCGTAGGCGGCGCGACCGACCCGTACCAGCCCGCGGAGGGCCGCTACCGCCTGACGCGCGGATGCATCGAGGCCTTCGCCGAGGCGCGGAGCCCGTTCTCGATCATCACCCGCGGCCCACTGATCGTCCGCGACCTCGACGTGCTCGCCGAGGCGGCGCGCCGCGCCGAGGTGAGCGTCACGTTCTCGGTGCCGACGCTCGACGTGGAGGTCTGGCGCCGCACCGAGCCCGGGACGGCGCCGCCGCGACAGCGCCTGCGCGCGCTCTCGCGCCTCGTCGAGGCAGGCGTGCGCGCCTCGGTCGGGATGGCGCCGATCTTGCCCGGGATCTCCGACCGGCCGGAGCAGCTGGCGGAGGTCGTGCGTGCCGCCCGCGACGCGGGCGCCTGCGGCGTCTGGGCGAACGTCCTCTTCCTGCGGCCGGGAACGCGGGAGCACTTCCTCGAGAACCTGGCGCGCGACTGGCCGGAGGAGCTCGCGCGCTACGAGGAGCTCTACGCCGGCCGCGCGTACCTACCCGCCGCCGAGACGAAGCCGGTGCGGGCCCGCGTAGCCGAACTGGCGAAGGGCTACGGCATCCGCGACCGCCGCCGCGTCCGCTTGGAGCCCGAGCCGCCGGTGGTAGCCGAGCAGCTGGCGCTGGCTCTGTAATTCGGGCCGGCCGCCCCGAAGCGGCCGGGAGAGCCGGGAGCAGTGGTGGTTGCCCGAGCGGCGTGCCGCCCAGGCAACCACGGGGTCTCGAGATACGGCTATTGGACCGACCAGCACCAGACCCAGCTCTGCGCGTACGCGGCGTTGTTCTGCGCGCCCCAGCGGTAGTAATTCGCACCCACGTTCACGGCGTGCGAATTCGTCTGGTAGTCGGTACCCCACTGCACGTTCGTTCCGTCCTGCTTCTGCACGTAATAGGTGAAGTATTCGATGACCGCAGGCGAATACGAGAAGTAGTTGTAGTACTGGAAGTTCCCCCACGCGAAGACGCCCTGGCCGACAGCTCCGCTCGCCGGGACGCGCGCACACGGAGACAGCACCGTCATGGGCATGAACGCGAGGACGCGGTGTCCGCGTGCCCGTACCGGTCCCCGCGCGCTACAGCTGACTGACGCCGCCGCGGCCTGGGCCGGGTGTGCCGCGATGTAGCCGCACGTCCACACGCCGTGCGGTGGACCTGAAGCCCTCGCCTGCTTCGTCGCCGCAGTTGCCGATGCCACCAGGACGAGGGCGATCAATGCAACGAATCCGAGTGCTGACGCTGCGAAACGACGGGACATCCTCGCCTCCTTCTGCATTTGGCTCCAATGCCGTCCGGCCTAGATCGACCAGACGATGATTCGTACGGTTCGGCCTGTGCAAATCACCTCCGCCTTGCCGACGGCCTTCCGCAGAGGAACGTCGTCGGCCCGCCGATCGAGCGTGAGGGCGAGCCCGACTACGCCTTTGACCGTGACGTGAGTCCAGCGTTCGTGGTAGCGATGCCGCAGTCGTACGTAGGTTCCGAGCGTGGAGCGATCGTGTGCGGCAGCGCCCAGGCGACGCGACGCCGACGTCGGGCCGACGACCGAGAACCATTGGAATGCCGGCTTCCTCGCCACCATCCGATCCACGGCCGCGACGTTTCCGGCGTTGAACGCCGAGACCAGCGAGTGGACGAGCCGGGCCGATCGCGCAGCAGTGCAGCCGGACGCGGTTCCCCGGCCTGCCGCCGGCACCGCCGAAGCGCTCGCCGCAATCGTCAGCGTCGCGCAGGTCGCGCCCGCGATGCCCCGACGACTCAGCACGATCCGAGATATCCGCGGCAGATGCAGTATCCGGGTGGGTAGCCGCAATCCCCGGGGAAGCTGGGAAGCTGCCAGTCGCAGCACTTGTACTGGTTGTGGCTGACGCACTTTCCCCAGCACTGGACGCCGGTCGGGCAGCCGAAGAAACCGGCTGTGCAGCCCGAGCTCGTGCACTGGGTTCCCGAGCACGACGGACACATCGCGTAGCCGAAGCACCCCGGAAGAGGGCACGTGGCGGACGCTCGCGCAGGAAACCAGAAGGTCGCCGCAGCCGTCGTGAGCGCGCCGCCGATCCCTGCTAGGAGCCGACGCCGTCCTAGACGGACATGATCAAGCTCGATATCGCTGACGATCATCGTCCCACCTCCGCTAAGTTCTCGCCAAACATCTCCCAGAATTGTTGGAGCTTTTCGGTGCTCTCGAGATCGGTCCCGTAGGAAGCCCCGACGACGTAGCCGTCTCGCTGGACGATCGCGACAGGGACGTGGTCGATCTCGAAAGCGCGAACGAGCTCGCTCGTCGCCTCCTCGGTCAGCGTGGCCGAGCACGACCCGACGACGAGCGGGCTTCCATCGGGGCCGTCGGGCTCCGGAACGACGCCCACGACCACCTGGCGTCGAAGAAGTCCGACCTCGGCCAGCAGGTCGTGACACAGATGACACGACGCCGATCCGAGCAGGATCAAAGCGTCCTCCTCGACGCGGGGAATCTCCTCGAGCACGCGCTCGGGCAGCAGTCGCCCCATGTCGATCACGAATGGATGCGGCTCGTCTGTGTAGCCGCCGAGGGCCAGCTTCACGTCGGTGATTCGCCGGAGGAGGCCCGCAACGCCGACGGACAACGCGGCGCACCCGACGGCAAGGATCGCGAATCCGACTTCCAACATCTCGCGCCCTCTACACCCAGGCCATTGCGACCGTGCTCGAGCCCGCGGCCGTGTTCGTGATACAGAGCGCCTGGATCGACACTCCCTTCTTGACGACTCGACCCACCGGCCCTGAGTCGACCCAGCCGGCGCCTCGACGAGTCCGAGTGGCCGATTCCGCGTCGATGAGGTAGCGATTGCCGTTGACGACGAGGTGCTTGTCGTCATGCGCCTGGACGCGTCCTTCGACCTCGGTGTAGAGAGCCGTGATCGTCGTCGATCCTGCCGCGCCATCCTCGATCAGCACGCGATCTCCGGCGTGCAGCCGCCGCAAGCTCTGGATCGTTCCCTCGTACTGCGCTCCAGCGTCGGCCCGCGCGACGCCGACCGCGCCGTCGATTCGAACAAGCACGCCGATTCGAGACCCGGACGCCGCGGACGCCGTTGCGAGCGCGTCGCGTCCGAGCCAGGCGCTTGCCGACCCGGCGGCGATCGCGCCGCCTGCCAGCCGCACGAACCTCCTCCGATTGAGCCGTTCGGCCTGCATTTCTCCTCCTTTCCCGATCAACATCTCACCCCCGCGCCACCGATTCGTTCGGCCCTCCGGTTGCCTTCAATGCATCACGAGGCTCAGTCCGGCCACCAACGCGACCGTGGTCGCGCCCGCGAACGAGAGGTCCGCCGCAAAGGCGGCACGGCGCTTGAACGCGCCCGCTCGCGGAAGGAAGTCTCGCGCCGAGCGAATCGAAGGTATCGCCACGAGGCTCGAGACACCGAGCCTCGTGACGCCGTACGCCGCTCCCGCTGCAATCCCCAACCCGGGGCTCCCGCCGGCGAACACCAGGACCGGCAGCGTCCACCACAGCCAGAAGCCGATCCGGCTGAGGAACCCTGCTCCTAGGACGAGGCCGTTCCAGAGAGCGACGTTGAGATTCTCTCGCTCGAGCCACGCGATCTGGGTCTCCGTGTCGAGCTGCCACGGCCGATCTCGCCGGTAGCGCGCGACTGCGAGGGATGCGCAGGCCATCACCACGATCAGCCCTCGCGATAGAGCGGCAAAGCTCCCGCTCGCCAGTCCGACCGTCGCCATGACCGTCGCGCCCGAAAGTCCCGCCGCAGCGGTGATGACCATCAGGGCGGCGATTAGTGACGGCGTTCGCCCGTTCCCGCGGGCGCGCGTGACCATAACGGCCACGTTCGGCCCTCATGGCAGCCCCTGTTGCAGGATCCCGATTGACACGGCGACGACGAGAGCACTAGCTGCCACCGGCGCCCCGAGAAGCGCCGCGACGAAGCCGGCGACGGTTCCGATGCCGAGGGAGACGCTTGCGCTTCGAGCCTGACGCCCCTGGAGCGGCGCAATCGCGATCACGCGCGCGCGCCTTTCACTGCGTGTGACGCGGCGGGAACGAGCGGCCGCGCGATCTCGAGGAGGTCGGCTGACCCTCGGAGGTATCCCTTTGACACGATCAGCCCGTTGCGGACGGCGATCGCGAGCGGCGTCGCTCGAATCGCGAAGGCGGAGACGAGCTGGTCGCCGAGATCGGCCGAGAGTGGGGCGATGTGCGCAGGGAGCTTGGAGAACACCTCCGGGGAGATCGGAGCGTCGGTACCGTCCCGATCCCTGACGAGCACGGCGCGCGCGACGAACGGCTGCATCAGCTCGACGTTCTCCAGGTCGGACACCACTTCGTGGCAGGCGGGGCAGTCTTCGGAGACGAAGAGGTAGACGGCGTCTGGGGACCGGATCACGGTCGGGACGAGCGTCCCCACCTCGGGGCCGTCGACGGCTTGGACACCGGACTTGCGCACACGCGCCTCGAGCAACGACACCTCTCGCCAGAGACTGAGGACGACGATTCCGAGGAGGACGAGGACGACGGCGAGGACGATTGCCACCGTCACGGGCTCTTCGCCTCCTGGAAGGGATTCGTCGCGCTTATCGTGGAAAGCAGGTACAGCAACGCGAGCAGCGCGGCGACCGCCGCGATCGCATCGATCTGCGTCATGGCGCTGAGACCTGGCGTCTTCGCCAAGGCGACCCAGGAGAGCGAGCCGACGCTCAGCGCGAGCAGTGCAATGGCGCGCGTGAGCGTCCAGACGCTGATCGGTCGCTGCTCATGCGAGCCGAAGCATGCGCAGCTGAACCGCTCGTGACGGAGCAGCGCGCGCGAGAGCCAGAAGACGAACACCGCGAAGAGGAGAGCCGGGACCACGTACGCCCAGGGCGTCAGTGGAAACGCGAGGAGAGAGAGGCCGGCGCCCGCCTCGACGAATCCGGCCGCCCGGCCTGACGCCGGACGAACGCGCTCGAGCACACCGAACCGGACGAGCGCGACACTCGCGGGAAACGGCCGACGGAGCTTCTGCTCGCCCGCCCAGACGAGTGCGGCGGCGGGAACGCCGCCCAACAAGGCGACGATCTCCGAGCCGCTCAACCCGCCCCTGACGCTGGGCTCACTGCCTCGCGTTGGATCGCGACCATCGCCGACGCGAGCGGGGGTACGACACGCATCGGCCACCCAGCAAGGCTCACGGATGCCCTCATCGCCTGCCCGAGCGAGTTTACATCACTTCGTTTCCATCTACCACTCCGCTTAACACTCAATATTGAGAAAGTAGAACAGAGTCTGACCTCAGGTTTCATCGGTCAAGCCGGTGCGAGGCCGCCCGGCGCGAAGGGCCGTCGTCCATGCAAAGCGCAATACCGCCCAGGATCTCGGACCGGCCGGAGCAGTTGGCGGAGGTCGTGCGTGCCGCCCGCGATGCGGACGCCTGCGGCGTCTGCCGAGCCCGAGCAGCTCGCTCTCGCTGTCTAAAGGAGTCATGATGCGCGCGTGGAGGTTTCGCGCTACCGGCCTCTGTCGGATGTCTGGGCGAATGTGCTTGCCGCGCTCATCTGTATCGCGTTGGCTGCACGCTCGACGGATCGGACTGGGTCTGGGCCGCCGAAGCCGGGAGCGGCTTCGCGCTCGCGTGCCTCTTCGACCTGTTGATCCGGCGGAAGCCACTGCCCGCGAAGCTCGCGGATGCACCGCCGCTGCCGGTCGGGGCTGTCGACGTCTCGGACTCCGGTCGCGACGTCTTCACCCTTTCGGTGTCCGCGCTCGTCGGGTTCGTCGGGGCGACCGCCGCCGCCGTTGTGCTGTTCCATTACGACACTGCCGCAGTGCTTTGGCTCATGGGCGGGGTTGCGGCGGGCTCGGCTGTCAGATCCGTGAGAGACAGCCGCATGCTCGCGCGTTGGGAGGAATGCAACGGGCGCGTCTTCATCGAGCGCAGACGGGGCACCCCGAGCTGGTACGTCGAGGATCCGGCTGCCGCTCCGCTCGACGCCTCGTGACCTCCGATCCGCACCTGGAAAGGGTCACGCCCTACTCCCCGATCGGAAGACGGGCGGCCGTCGCCGAGGTGGTGGCGGCGCTCGCGGGGTTCGTCGCGGCGCTCGTGCTCATGCCGGGGCTGGCCCGTGATGACCGCGCTCTTCGTCGGTTGCTCTGCCGCGGCCGCTCTCTTCCAGTACGTCTCCTGGCGGCGACGGCTCCGCCGGCAGCTCACGGCGACGCCACCTCCGCCGCAGACGTCGTCGAGGTACGCCGCAGTCGCCGTCGCAGCACGATGGTCAGGCGCATGCTCCTGGCGCCGGCAGTCCTGCTTGGCGCAGCGTGGCTCACCGCCGCGGTCGAGCACACTCCATTTGCGTGGGGCCTCGTCGCCGCGGCGACACTGGTCGGAACGGGCTTCGCCGCGGACATCGTCGAGCTTGCGGCCATCCGCAGGTGGGAGCGCCGAAACGGCCGCATCCTGACGTCGCTGCTGCTCGGCGAGGGCGAGGTCTTCTACGTCGAGCGCGGCGCGCATGCAGCCTGACAGCGAGCAGGCAGCGGTCGTCGTCGGCGTTCGTGGCACCGCGTCCTCGCAGCGAGTCACCCGAACTGGAGAGAAATGGGGATCTACACGGCGTTCCAATCGGCCGCCGCCGTCTACACCGGCGCTCGTGCCGCGTCGAAGTTTCGGAGCCGGCTCGACGACGCCGTATCGCTTCCGACGGAGGCCGTCGAGACGCTCGGGTGGCCCAAGCGGCCGCCGCTCGGGCGGAAGTGGGCCTGGCTCTCGGGGCGATACTCATCGCTGCGATCGGAGCCTTCTTCGCCCTTGGCTGGAACGGGTTGGACCGTGGGTTCGTAGATGTTGCGGCGGCCGCATTGATCGCGGACGGACTCGTCCGCCCGCTCGCCACCGCCTACTTCGCGGCGAGGTGGGAGCGCCGCCACGGCCGGGCGCGCCTCTTTCGGCCGCTCGTGCGAGCCGAGAAAGGCGAAGAGACGCTCTACGTCGCCGACCGGCCGGGTGCCGGCGGCATAGCGGCGGCCGAACCCCGCCGTACAATCGGCGCGGGTGACCACCGGCGGCGACATCACCTGCCTCATCGTCGACGACCATGAGGTGGTGCGCGAGGGGCTGCGCCTCTCGCTCTCGCGGGCGCCGCACATCCGCGTCATCGGCGAGGCGGCGGACGGCGCCAGTGCGGTCGCGCTCGCCGAGCGACGCCGGCCGGACGTTGTGATCATGGACGTCCGCATGCCCGGCATGGACGGGCTCGAGGCGACCAAGCAGCTGAACGAGAAGCTGCCGGAGACCGCCGTCCTCATCTTCACGGCCTACAGCGAGCGCTCGCTGCTCGGGCGCGGGCTCGAGTCGGGCGCGAAGGGCTACATCCTCAAGGAGGCGCCGCACCAGACGCTCCTGCGCGCGATCGAGAAGGTCGCGGCCGGCGAGGGCTACGTCGACCCGGCCCTCATGCCCGCCTTCCTGACCGGCCGCGAGAAGGACGAGATGCTGACCTCGCGCGAGCGCGAGATCCTCCAGCTCCTCGCCGACGGCATGTCCAACGCCGACGTGGCCGGGAAGCTCTTCATCAGCCAGGAGACGGTGAAGAGCCACGTCCGTCACATCCTCGCCAAGCTCGAGGCGGACACCCGCACGCATGCGGTCGCGATCGCCCTTCGCGAAGCCATAATCGACTGAGGCGTGCCAGAACCCAACTTCCTCGAGCTCCTCGTGGAGTCGATGGGTGCCATCTCTGCGACGCCGAGCGACCAGGTGCTGGAGCGGGCGCGGGTCGAGGCAGAGCGACTCTTCGGCGCGCGGGCCGCACTCGCCGACGAGCCCGTGCCCGAGACGGCCTCCAACGGCCACCGGCTCGAGGTGCCGCTCCGCGCGCACGACCGCGAGCTCGGCGTGCTGCGGCTCGAGCGCGAGCGGCCGTTCCAGCGGGTCGACGTCGCGCGCGCGACCGTGCTCGCCGACTTCGCCGTCCGCGCGAGCGAGAACGCGCACCTCCTGGCCGAGCAGGCGCGGCTCTCTGAGCAGCTCATCACCGCCGAGCAGGACGAGCGGCGGCGGCTCGCGAACGAGCTCCACGACGGGGCCGTGCAGTCGCTGTCCGGGATCGCGCTGATGCTCGACGCCGTCGGCGCCGCGATCGACGAGGGGCGGCTCGAGGAAGCGAAGAGCATCACCGCGAACGCGCTCGCCCGCCACCGCGAGACGATCCGCTCCCTCCGCGACCTCTCCTTCAGCCTCGAGCCGGTCGTCCTTCGCGACCAGGGCTTCAGCCCCGCGCTGAGCGCGCTCGCCGAGAGCGTGGCCCTTGCGAACAGGCTCCAGATCGACGTGGACGTCGACGCCGCAGATGCCCTGTCCGAGAAGGCCCAGGCCGGCGTGTACCAGATCATCCGCGAGGCGCTGAACCAGGCCGTCCGGCGCGGGCCGCCGAAGCGGATCACGATCCGCGTCGAACGCACCGCCGACGGCGGATTCGACACGTCCGTCTCGGACGACGCGCCAGGGGAGCGGCGCCGCCGGAGCTTCGACGCGATCGCCGAGCGGGCGCGCACGCTCAACGGGCGGCTCTCGATCGACCAGGGCACGGACGGCGGCACGACCGTCCACGTGCTCCTGCCTCCCTACACCGAGCGCCGTTAACATCGCCCGCGTGTCGAACGGGCGCTACCTGCTCTTCGTTTGGAAGCCGAGCGGCTACGAGATCCGCGAGGGCGAGGGCGAGCTGCCGGCCGTTGGCTCGGAGGTCGAGGCGGACGGCAAGACGATGCGCGTGACGAAGGTCGGCGCGTCGCCGCTCCCGGGTGACGACCGGCCCTGCGCCTACTTACAGGGTTAGCGCGCTCTCGGCCGCGATCCGGCCGAGGACGAGGGCGGCGGCGAGGCCGCTCGCATAGCCGCCGGTCGAGATCCCACCGACGTCGGCGCCCGCGGCGAAGACTCCCGGGACGACCTGCGCCCGCTCGTCCACCCGGAGGCCGCCGATCGTGTGCGTGATGCCGGGCTTCACACGGACGGCGACCTTCGCGCCCGGCGGCGCCGGGAACGGCAGCTCGCCCGGCTCGACGGCGGTCGGCGCGAGCGCGACCATCTCGGCCACGGTGCGGCCGCGGACACGCTCCTCGAGGGCGCGCTCCTCGAGGACGTACCAGGCGCGGGCGCCCGGCTGGCGCGCGGTCGCCTGGACGAGGTCGGTCTCCGACCACGAGACCTCGCGGCCGGCGAAGAACTCCTCGCCGCCCTCGCTGTACACGCGCGCGAAACGGCCGTACAGCTGCGCGAGCGGGACGAACCGCGCCTCGTCGAACGGCGCGTCGGGCATGTTCCGGCCGTAGAACTCGTCCATTCCGGCTGTGGTCTGCGCGCCGCGCGCGAGCCCAAGTCGAAGGCCGTCTCCCGCGCTCCAGCGATTAGCGCGCAGGCGGAGCGGCGCGGCCGGCTGCACGTACCGCTCGACGAGCTCCGGCGAGCCCTGGAACCCGCCGGTCGCGAGCACGAGCGACTCGTCCACCTCCACAGGAAGAGCCTCACCGAGCCGGATCTCTCCAGCCGCCCGCACGAGCGCTTCGGTGAGCCCACGCGGGTCGAAGCGCTTGCCGACCGTGCGCGGGTTGCCCGTCTCGTGCTCGGTCACCGGCGCGCCGAGCGACTCGAGCCAAGCAATGCCGTCGTCGAGCCCCTCGAAGACGAGCTGCTGGAGGGCCGGATCGCCGCCGGGACACTCGGTGCGGAAGTCCTCGAAGGTGCGGTACCGCCAGACGACGCAGCTCGAGAGGAGCATCGACCCGCCTGGCCGGTCGCCCTTCTCGTAGACCACCGGCGAGCCGCCGAGCTCGCGCGCGCGGACGGCCGCGACCAAACCGGCCATGCCCGCGCCGGCGACGATCAAGGCACCGCTTGCGGTGCCGCCCTCAGGACGCACGGGCTTCGCCCGGGCGTCCGTCTGAAACGACCGGTCGACCCGACGAGGTCATCGCATGCGCGTTAAGTCAGCGAGAAGGTCGGCTTGTGCTCGACGTACTCGACGCGGACGCGCTCGGGCCCCCACAGGAAGACCGCGTACGTGTTCGCGGCGTCGACGACGTTGTCGATCTCGATGCCGGTGTCGCGCGCCTCCTCGATGTGGTCGTCGGCGGAGTCGACGAGCACGGCGAGATGGTTCAGGAGCGGTCGCTCGGGATCGCCGGGCTCGCCCTCGAGGAACTCGACGTAGGCGCCGCCCACCTCGACGCGCGGCGCGCCCGACGGCCCGGGCTCCGCGGGCTCAAAGCCGAGCCGCTCGTACTCCTCCGCCGTCTCGCGCGGATTCGCGGAGTAGAGCGCGGTGTGGTCGAGGTCGTAGTCGACGTCGGTCGGCGCCTCGACGAGGCCGACGCGCAAGCCTTCGCGCGTGTCGAAGTACGCCTCGCCGGAGCGTGGGCGCTCGATCGGAAGCTCCTCGGGAAGCTGCTCGAGCGCGGCCTTGAGATCGTTCACGCGGAGCGCCACGTGCGCGAAGGCGCCGCGCTCGCGCGGCCCCTCGGCGGTGAAGAGCGTCAGCTTGCCGCGGCGGGCGTCGGAGCCGACGAGCGTGAAGGCGTCGGTGCGGTCGATGACGTGCATGCCGGCGTTCTCGGTGAGGAAGGCGGCGATCGGGTCGCGGTCGGCGACCCAGAAGGCGACGTGGTCCAGCGTCTTCGGTTGCATGGGGTTGTTCAACGACCTCCGGGAGGGCCGCTATTCCAGCGGCGGGTTCTGGACGTCGTGCTCGTCGGCGTATTTCTGCGTGAGCTCATTGACGACGTCCATACCCTTCCCGTAGGCGTAATTAATCTCGACGAACGGCTCCCACTTGTCGGGAAGCGCGTCCTCGGGGAAGATCGCCTCGACCGGGCACTCGGGCTCGCAGGCCCCGCAGTCGATGCACTCCTCCGGGTCGATGACGAGGATCCGGTCGGCCTCGTGGATGCAGTCGACCGGGCAGACGTCGACGCAGGAGCGGTCTTTGATGTCGATGCAGGGCTCGGCGATGATGTAGGTCACGGCGGTCTACTCTAGCGACGCCAAGAGCTCCCCGACGAGGTCCCTTCCCCGCTCCACGAGCGCGGATTTGACGACCACCTGGTCGAAGCCGGCGGTCTTCGCCGCGCGCAGGCCGGCAGTGTCCGTGTGGTTCGTGAACCCGAGGATCGGCACGTCCGGATAGGCGTCCGCAACCTCCTCCGGCTCGATCCGCGCGATGTCGCAGATCACGAGCTCGGGCGTGCCGACGCCGTCGGTCGTCATCAGGTGATGCTCGGGGAGAAGCGCTTCCAGCTTGCCGCGGAAGAAGAGGTCGACGCCTGCCAGCAGGATCGTCGCCACGGGGGCAGCGTAACGCCGCGCGCAGGCATTTCTCAACCCTTTTGTTAGCCTCGCCACATGGCCGATCGGTACGTGACCGTGGCCCGCGTGGAGGACGTGCCCCCGGGTTCGGTGCGGATGGTGCAGGCAGACGAGGAGGAGATCGCGCTCGCCCACGTCGACGGCGAGTTCTACGCGACGCAGGGCCATTGCATCCACCTCCAGGGGCCGCTCGGGGAGGGCCGCGTGGACGACCACGTCCTGACGTGCCCGTGGCACGGCTGGCAGTACGATCTCCGCACCGGCGAGAACGAGTTCGACCGCGCGATCCGGCTCCAGACGTACGAGGTGCGCATCGAGGACGGCAACGTCCAGATCGCACTTTGAGGAGGGGCTGGAGCTAGTTCGCCGCGGCGAGTTCTTCGCCGCGCACGAGGAGCTCGAGCTGGCGTGGCGCGCGGCGTCGCCGGAGGAGCGCGACTTCTACCAGGGGCTCGTCCACGTCGCGGTCGCGTGGTACCAGGCCGGCCGCGGGAACCGGGTCGGCTGCGAGCGCCAGCTCGAGAAGGCGGCGCGGCGCCTCGGCCCGTACGCACCGCAGCACGAAGGCGTCGATGTCGCGTCGGTACTGGAGCAGGTGCGCGCGGCCGCCGCCATCGTCCGCGGAGGCTCGCTCGACCTCCCGCCGCCTCGGCTCTAGCCCGAGAGGCCAACCGCCTGGAGCGCGCGGTTGACGCCGACGCGGAGCCACCAGAAGCGGTCGAAGAAGAGGAGCAGGCCGAGCGCGACGAGGGTTGCGCCGCTCACCACCTGGATCGTCCCGTAACGGTCCCGGAGCCACCGGAAGGCCCCCATCGCGCGGCTGAAGGCGATCCCCGTGGCGAGGAACGGCACGGCGAGCCCGGCCGAGTAGGCGAGCAGGAGCACCGAGCCCTGCGCGACCGTGCTCGTATTCGCTGCGAGCGCGAGCGTCGAGGCCAGCACCGGCCCGATGCACGGCGCCGCGCAGACGCCGAAGGCGCCGCCGAGGAGCACGTTCGAGCGGCTTCGGCGCGCTCCGCTCAAGAGGCCCGGCGCGACGAGGCGCTCCGGCCACGGGAGCAGCCCCATGAAGGCGAAGCCGAAGACGACGACGACGAAGCCCGCGATCTCCTCCTGCGAGCGCGGCGGGAGGAGCCCGCCGGCGGCCGCGACACCGGTTCCGAGCGCGACGAAGACAGCCGTGAACCCGAGGACGAACGGGATGCTGGCCACGACGACGCGCCGGGAGACGCCGCGCTCCCCCAGCCGGCCGGCGTCCACCGCGGACACGGCCGAGAGGTAGCCGGGCACGAGCGGGAGCACGCAGGGCGCGAGGAACGACACGAGCCCTGCGGCGAAGGCGACTGGGATCCGGCCGACCACGGTCTTACTCGTCGTAACGCCGCAGCTCTTCGTCGAGCCGCCGCTCGAGCTGCGGGTCGAGCGGTCCGGCAGCGGCGAGCGCCGGCTCGGGCTCGCGGCTCCTCGTCCAGCGCCAGGCCGCGAAGCCGACCGCGACGGCGCCCGCGAGGAGGCCACCGATCGGGAGCAGCCACGCGAGCAGGTCGAAGCCCTTCTTCGGCGGCTGGGCGAGGATCGACGGGCCGAAGTCGGCGACCAGCTTGTCCTCGATCTGGCCCTTCGTGTCGCCGGCCCGGATGCGGCGGACGATGAACGCCTTGATCCGCTGCGCCGCGGCCGAGTTCGACTCGTCGAGCGTCGTGTGGCAGATCGGGCACATGACCTCGCCCTCCATCTCCGCCAGCGACGGGTGCGCGTCGCTCGCAAGCGCCGGCGCGGCGAACGCGAGCGCCAGCCCCAGGAGCGCCGCAGCGAGCAGCCTCACGAGCGGAGCGCGAGCCGGATGCCGCGCTCGAACAGCGCCCTGTTCGCGCCGTCGAGCACCGGCCCGGCGACGTGGACGTCCACGAGCCGCCCGCGCCGGTCGACGAAGAACGTCTCGGGCACGCCGGTCACGCCCCAGTCGTCCCAGATCGTCGTCGGCGCGTGGACGAGCGGATAGGTGAGCCCGAGCCTGCGCGCGAAGTGGCGCGCGTCGCCGGAGACGTCGTTGGCATCGATCCCGAGCACGACGAGGCCCTGGCCGCTGTGGGCCTTCCAGCTCGCCTCGAGCTGCGGCCCCTCGCGCTTGCAGGGAGCGCACCACGAGGCCCAGAAGTTCACGACCACCGCCTTGCCGCGCAGCGAGGCGAGCGAGATGCTCCCCTTCCCGTCGAGCCGCGGCAGGTCGAAGGCCGGCGCCGGGCCCGTCTTGCCGTGCTCGACCTGCACCGCGACCGTGTTTCGGTTCTGGTGGACGACGCGCCAGATCAGGAGCGCGAAGAGCCCCGCGACCGCCGCGACGGCCAGCGCCTGCGCCCCGAGCTTCAAGGACCGAGGCATCTACGCAGCCACGATATAGACCGGCGTCCCGACCCGGACGCGGACGAAGAGCCACTCCGCGTCCGGGATGTGCATCCGGATGCACCCGTGCGAGACCGAGTAGCCGATCGAGCTGTCGTTCGGCGTGCCGTGGATGCCGACGCCCGGCGCCGAGAGGCCCATCCAGCGCGTGCCGAGCGGGTTGTTCGGCCCCGGCGGGATCGGCTTCTGGCCCGCCGCCCACGGCGAGTTCGGCGGGTACCACCACGGGTTGCGCCACTTGACGACGATCTGGAACCGGCCGAGCGGGGTCGGGTACGTGTTCTGGCCGGTCGCGACGGCGAAGAGTCGCGTGAACTCCATCCCACGGTAGAGGTACAGGTGGTTCGAGCTCCGGCGGATGACGATCACAGGGCCGAACTTCGCGCGCGTGACCTTCGGCGCGATGACGGTCTGGCGGAGCCTGATCGGTGCGCGGCGGTTCGCCTGCAGCGCGGAGACGATCAGGCGCACCGCCGGCTTCTGGCGGAGCGAGAGGCCCGTGCGCGACTGCGAGATCCACGGCTTCAGGTTCCGGAGCGAGAGCTGCGCGTCGAGCGCCGGACGGTCGAGCCGGCGGGCGAGCCCGGCCACGTAGGCGACGACCTTGCGGCGGCTCACGGTCACGTCGAGGCGCACCGCCGTCCCGGGAGCGGCCGTGGTCGCGCGGTCGATCGCCTTGAGGGCGTAGGCGACGGCGCCGAAGCTCTCGGGGGCGACCTGGAACCGGTGCTTGCCGACCACGAGGACGAGCGGCCGCTCGAAGACGGTCCGGACGGCCGTGTACGCGTCGGCCGGAGTCATGCCGCCGACGGCGACGCCGCCCACCTTCACGCCGGCCGCGATTCGCGCGGGAGCTGTCGTCGTCGTGGTGCTCGTCGTCGGCAGCGTCCCGGTGGCGGGCTCGGTGCCCGTGGTCGCCGTCGTGGTCGAGGCGAGGAGCGCCCCGATCGCGCCCGGAGCGGCGACGACGACCGCCGTAAGCCCGCCGCCGAGCAGGCAGCCGGCGAGGGCGATCGCGGTCAGTGCGGGGCGCCTCACGGCTTCCGAGGATAGCGCCGCCGGATCACGACGACGGCGCAGTCGTCACCGAGCTCGCCGCCCGCGAAGGAGCGGCAGTCGTCGACGACGGCGCGCGCGAGCTCCTCGGCGCCCAGGCCGCCGCGGCGCGCGAGCGACTCGTCGAGCCGCTCCGTGCCGTAGAGGTCCCCGTTTCGGCGCGCCTCGACGACACCGTCGGTGAAGAGGACGACGCTGTCGCCCTCGCCGAGCGAGGCCCGCACCTCGTCGTAGCGCTGGCCGGGCTCGATCCCGAGCGCGAGGCCGCTCGCGGCGAGCGGCCGCACGCTCCCGTCCGCGCCGACGAGCCGCGGCGGCGGGTGGCCCCCGCACGCGCACGAGACCTCGCCGGTCTGTCCGTCGACGACGAGGTAGACCATCGTGATGAACTTCGCGGCCGCGATCTCGCCGACGACGACGTCGTTCGCGGAGGCGAGGAAGTCCGCCGGCTCGGGGTGCTCGCGCGCGAGCGACCTGAAGACGAACTTCGCCATCGCCATGTCCGCGGTGGCTTCGATCCCGTGGCCGGTGACGTCGCCGAGGACGACGGCGAGGCGGCCGTCGGCAAGGCGCAGGTAGTCGTAGACGTCGCCGCCGACGTCGACGTTGGCCGACGACTCGTAGACCGCGCCGAGCTCGAGGCCTTCGAGGTCGGGCGCGACCCGCGGCAGGAGCGAGCGCTGCATCGTGTCCGCGAAGTCCTTCTGCTGCTTGTAGAGGCGGGCGTTGTCGATCGCGAGCGCCGCCTGCCCGGCGATCCCGAGCGCCGCGTCGACCGTGGCGTCGTCGAGCGGCCGCGCGGGGTCGAGCGAGACGATCATCAACGTCGCGAGCACCTCGGAGGGCGTCGCGACCGGGACGACGGCGGCGGTCGAGCCGCGCTCGAGGAACGGAGCGAGGAGCTCGTACGACGAGCCGAGCCGGGAGGCGGTCTTCGCGTCCACGAGGAGCGGCTTTCCCATCCGGAAGAGGCGGCGCCCGAGCAGCCTCGCCAGCGGCTGCGGCCGCGCGAAGACGGCGTGCACCGCCTCGTCGAGCCGGCCGTCGGCGACGTGGATCGCCTGCGTCACGAGGTGGTCGCGCCGCTCGTCGGGCATGCGGATGACCGCGACGTCGACGCCGAGGAGGTCGACGACCGTGCGCGTCACCGCCTCGAGCGTCGTCTCCAGCGAGAGCGTCTGCGCGAACGAGCGCGAGATCTCGTACAGGGCGCGGAGCTGCCGCGCGGCCTGGCGCTCCGAGGCGAGGGCGCTCTCGAGCTCGGCGCCGAGCCGCTTCGCCTGCTCGTGGAGCTGCGCGTTCTGGACCGCGACCGCGAGCTGGCTCGCGAGCGCCGAGAGGAATGCCGTCTCGTGCGCGCTCGGCGGCCGGTCGCGGGGCGGGTAGACGGCGAGGAGGCCGATCACGGCGTCGTGGACGCGGAGCGGCAGCGCGACCGCGGCCTCGATCCCGGCCTCGGCGATCGCGTCGGCCACCGGCGCGAGCTCCGGATCGACGGCCGCGTCCTCGACGACGAGGATCCCGCGCCCGCGGAGCCGTCCCAGCGCGAGGTCGGAGAGCCGGTCCGCCACCCGGACGTGCGGCCCGGCGAGGCCGCGGCCGGCGGCGGCGGTCAGCCGTCCGTCCTCGCGCAGGTAGACCGCGAGCCGCTCGGCGCCGAGGAGCTCGACCACGCGCTCGACGGCGGTCTCCAATGTGTGCGCAAGCGAGAGCTGCGCAATCGCCTGCCCGACGACGGCGAGGAGCGCGCGCGTCCGCTCGAGCTCCTCGGCGAGCGTCCGCGCCCGCTCGCCGGCGCGGAGCGCGTGCGCCGCCCGCACGCCGAAGGTGGACAGGCGTGCGAGCTCCTCCTGCGCCGGCACCTCGCCCGCTCGGAAGAGCAGCTGGAGCGCGCCGACCGGCGGCTGGCCGAGGAGGATCGTCGCCGAGGCCCGCTCGCCGACGGGCTCGTCGACCGTGACGGGCTGCCGCTCTTCGAGCGCGCGTCCCGTGATGGCGCCGGCCTCCGCGGCCGACGCATCGGTCTCGCCGATGCCGAAGGCGCCGACGAGCTTCGGCCCCTCGTCCTCGGCGTCCCCGCCGGTCCGCCAGAGGAGCGCCGCCTCCGCGCCCATCGCCTCCGCGGCGAGCCGCGTCACCTGCTCGGCCGTCCGCAGCTCGTCGCCGCCGGCCGCGAGCGCCTCGCCCGCGAGCTCGAGCGCGCCGCCGTTCATCGGCTCCGGCCGCCCGTCGCCCTGGAAGGCGCGCACGGCAAGCCCGACCTGGTGCGCGAGCAGCCGCGCGAACACCCGCTCGTCGGAGGCGAAATGCCCGTGCGCGCGCATGAGCTCGAGGCTCGCGACCGGCCGCCCGTCCAGCACGACCGGAAGTTGGAGGACGGCGCCGAAGTGAGCTCGCTCAGCCGCGCGCGCGACGGCCGGCGGCAGCCCGGCGGCCTCGTCCGTCTCGGCGGGCGGCAGCTCTACGGCCGGGAAGCGGGAGCCTTCGAGCTCCGCCGCGACGGCGGCCGAGACTGCCCACACCGCGCGCGTCTTGAGCAGTCCGGTCTCGCCCTCGAGCACCCGCACGACGACGACCTCTGAGCCCGTCGCGGACGCGGCCGCCTCGGAGATCGTCGCGAGCGCGCCGCGCAGCGTCGGCCCCTCGGCCAGCGCCCGGGTCGCCGCAGCGACGGCGTCGAGCGCGGCGGCACGCTGCCCCTCGATCGCGGTCACGTCCTCCTCAGTATGCGTTCGAAGGTGACGCTAGTGGCGGATGGCGCCGTCAGCCCGCGCGAACGGGCTCCAGGGCGCCTGCTCCCAGGACTCGCCGCCGCACATCGGGCACCGCGGCAGCTCGCGGCAGACGGCGACGCCGTACCCACACTCCGCGCAGTGGAACTCGCCCTTGACGCTCTCCCCCGCCGACCAGAACTGCACGTATCCCGTGCTCGTCCCGTCGTTTTCAGCGTCTACGTCCAACCCCATGCGACCCCTCCGAGCATACCCCTCAATTGGGCTAGTTCCTAGGCTCGTTCTGTGCAGATATCTCCATACTCCACCCAGTGCAAACGCCGGAGCCCCTGCCGCGCCCCTCGGCGCCGCCTCCGCGGCCGCTTCCCGACGACCTCGACCCGCGCGTCGGAGGCCGGTTCTGGACGCTCGGCGAGCTGCTGATCCTGATCTCGGGCCTCGTGCTCGCGATCTCCGCGTTCACCGACTGGTACGCGGGTTCGCAGTCGGGCGGCGGCGGAGGGTTCACGCTGAGCGTGATCGGCTGGCATACCGGCGCGCTCGGCAAGCTCGTCTTCTTCGTCGGTCTCGCCGTCCTTGCGCTCTTTGCGCTCCGGGAGGCCGGGATCGAGCTGCCCGCGACCGTGCCGGAGAGCCTCGTCGTGATCGCCCTCGGCTCGCTGGCGACGATCTTCGTGCTCATCCGGCTGATCTCGATCCCGGACCGGTTCCTGCCGGCGACCGGCCGTGGGATCGGGATCTGGATCAGTCTGCTGGCGGCGCTCGCCGTGATCGTGGCCGGGCTGATCCGAGCCGGCGAAGAGCTATAGCGACCGCGATCCCGAGCACTGCGCCGCCCAGCACGTCGAGCGGGTAGTGCACGCCGACGTAGACGCGCGAGTACGCGATCGCCGCCGCGAGGAGGTAGAGCGGCGCGGCGAGCCGCGGGAACGCGAGCGCGAGCGTCGTGGCGCACGCGAAGCTCGTCGCCGCGTGGCCGGACGGGAACGAGTGGTCGTGGGGCACGTGGACGAGCGCCTTCGGCTCGGCGTAGCGGAACGCGGGCCGCTGCACGTCGACGACGCTCTTGATCGCCCGTGCGAGCAGGTCGGCGATCCCGTCCGCGGCGACGATGGCGAGTAGGAGCGTCGGCCGGCGCCGCAGCAGGGCGAGCGCGAGCCCGATCCCGATCCAGACGAGCCCGAGCATGCCGATCCGCGAGAGCCAGACGAAGACGTCGTCGAGGCCGCCGGCCCGGTGGTGGACGACCCAGCGCTCGAGGTGGCGGTCGAACCCGGTCAGACGGTCAGACCGCTAAGGCGCCGTTTCGGCGCCGACCATCAGGACGCACGGGCCATGTCCGCGCGTCCGTCTGAACCGACCGGTCGACGCGCTCTGATCCAAGTCGACCCCGTCACACCGGGGCGATCTGCTTCGCCTGGTCGATCAGCTGCTGGAGGTCGAACGGCTTGCCGAGGAAGCCGCGCGCGCCGCGCACCGCCGCGTCGGCGACCGCGCGCTCCTCGACCGTGCCGCTGAAGACGAGCACCGGGATCGCGCCGACGCCGTAGCGCTCCTGCACCCGGCGCAGCATCTCCCAGCCGTCCACCTCCGGCATCATCACGTCGAGGAGCAGCAGGTCGGGCGGCTCCTCCTCGAGCGAGGTGAGGCCCTCGTCCGCGCTCCCCGCCTCGCGGACGGCGTAGCCCTCGGCCTCGAGGTTCGCGCGGACGACCTGCCGCACGCCGGCATCGTCGTCGACGACGAGGACGAGCGGCCCGCTCCGTCCGCGGCCGGGCCCGGAGCGCTCGAGGAACGCGTCGAGGTCGCCGCGCCGGTACCGGCGGTGCCCGCCCGGGGTGTAGAAAGCCGGGACGCGGCCGCCGTCCGACCACTTGCGGATCGTGCTCTGGGCGACACCCAGATACTTGGCCGCCTGCCCCAGCGTCAGCCAGTCAGGCTCGCTCGTCGGCGCTCGGCGGCTGATCGGTTCGCGAGGAGGGGTCATCCCTGGACGGTCGGAATCTTCCCAAATCTGGTCATTTCGACACCACGATCGTGTTCGTGAAGATCTGGCGCCCGCCGGGCTTCGGGTTGTCGTGCAAGGCCTCGCCGACCGCGACGCCCACGCCGAAGAGGACCGCAGCGGCGACGAGCGCCGCCAGCGCCCACAGGAGGCGACGCCGCCTCACGGCTCGTAGTCGACCGCGCCGCGCTGGTAGCGGTGGAAGGCCTCGCCCTCGACGACGGACAGCGTGCGCGGCCAGCCCGGGGCCGGGGCGCGCTCCGCGACGGCGTCGCGCGACCAGCGCTCGGCGCCCCCGTAGGCCTCCGCGAGCTCCGCGAGCGTGAACGTCTGGCCGACGCGCTTCGCGAGCTCGTCCGTCACCGCCTCGACCTGGTCGAGCAGGCGCGCGTAGAGCTCCCGGTCGCTCGAGTACGACTCGAGACGCCGATGCGACTCCTCCCACTCGGCGCGAGCGGTCTCCAGCGCGACCACAGGCCGATGCTAACGGGGAGGCACCGCTTGCGGTGCCGACCTTCAGGACGTGCGGGCTTTGCCCGTGCGTCCGTCTGGAACGACCGGTCGAACCGATGGGTCTTTGCCGCCGACGCTGTCGGACGTGCAGCAGCCGTCCGGCGGCCAGAGCGGCTCGACCTCCGCGAGGATCCGCTCGCCGAGCTCGTAGCCGGGCCGCGCGAGCGCGAACGCGGCGTGGGCGTGCAGGCACTTGAGCCCACGCGCTCCGGGGCGGGCGCCGCCGACGCCGAGGTCGAGCTCCCGCCGCAGCGCACGCTCCTCCTCGTGGGCGCGCTCGAGGCTCGCGCGCAGCTCCGGATCCTCGGCCGCGACGCGTGTCCAGCGCTCGACTCCGCCCGCGGCCTCGACGCGCGCGAGGGCCGCGACGAGGAACGGGCACGTCAGCCAGTACGTCGTCGGAAACGGCCGTCCTGACTCGTCGAACGGGGCCTGCTCGGTGACCGCCGGCCGGCCGTAGGAGCAGCGCACCACGACCCGGCGAAACGCTCGCGGCCGGCGACCGAGCTGCCGCTCCACGAGCGCGACGTCATCCACCGCGCCGGATGCTACCTCCGTGCTTGCGCTGCCACGCCGCGATGCCCTTCACGATGAAGAGCCGCTCGCCGGGCTTCACGAGCGCGAGCTGCCGGGCCTCGACGTCGAGCGCGGTCGGGCTCGTCGTCGCGGCGAGCTGCCGCTGGAGCCGGCGCTTCTGCGCCTGGAGCCCGCGCACCTCCGCGCGCCGCTCCTGGAGCGAGTGCCGCGTGTCGAAGTACGCGTGCAGCGGCCGGTAGTAGAAGAACGCGAGAAAGGCGACGGCGGCCACCGCGAGCCAGCGCAGGGGACGCCGAGGACGCTGCCGAGCCCGTGCCATGCGGTGCCGTTCGCGATCTCCGAGATCGCTCCTGCCCGATCGGAGGCGAATGCGACGCTCGGGCCCTCCGGCTCACTCGTCGGCGGAATGTCCCCCTGACACGTCAGGATGACCACGTCGACCATGATTGCCCCTTTCTCGGGGCCGTTCGGCCACGCGTCGCTGCCGGAGTGCAACCTAGTGCCGTCTTCGCCGACGCACAAGGAGCGAGAGTGGCCTAGGCGACCTCGACCTTGATCACGTTCGTCGTACCCGGGACGTTCACCAGCGTGCCGGCCGTGATGACGACCCGGTCGCCGGGCGCGACGAGGCCGTTCGCTCGCACCGCGTCCAGAGAACGCGACCAGAGGTCCTCGACGTTCGCGCACTCCGGGATCTCGAGCGGCACGACGCCCCACTCGAGCGCCATCTGCTGGAGCGCGTAGCGGTGGTGCGTCAGGCCGACGACCGGCCGCCGCGGCCGCAGGCGCGCGACCGCCGAGGCGGTCTTGCCGGTGAACGTCGGGACGATGATCGCCGTGGCGCCCAAAGCCTCCGCGAGGTCGCAGGCCGCGTTCGACATCGCGCGCCCGATCGTCGGCTCCTCGCTCGCCTCCGGTAGCTGGTGCCGGTAGTCGAGGCTCGGCTCGACCGCGCGCGCGATCCGGTCCATGTACGCGACCGCCGCGACCGGATACTCGCCGATCGCGGTCTCCTGGGAAAGCATCAGCGCCGAGGTGCCGTCGAGGACGGCATTCGCCACGTCGCTCGCCTCGGCGCGGGTCGGCTCAGCCTGGTGCACCATCGACTCGAGCATCTGCGTCGCCGTGATCACCGGCTTCCCGCGGTCGAGCGCCCGCACGATGATCCGCTTCTGGAGCAGCGGCACCGACGCCGGGCCGATCTCCACGCCGAGGTCACCACGCGCGACCATCAGCACGTCCGCGTCGGCGACGATCGCGTCGAGCGCCTCGACGGCCTCGGCCTTCTCGACCTTCGCGACGACGCCGGCGTGCGACCCCGCCTGGTCGATGAGCCCGCGGAGGTCGCGAACGTCGGCCGCCGAGCGCACGAAGGAAAGCGCGACGAAGTCGACCTCCTGCTCGATCGCGAACTCGAGGTCGGCGAGATCCTTGCGCGTGAGCGACGGGATCGGCACCGGGACGCCCGGCAGGTTCACGCCCTTGTGGCTCGACACACGGCCGCCCTCGACGACCGCGCAGTGCGCCCGGCCGCTCTGCACCGACTCGACCAGGAGCCGGACGAGCCCGTCGTCGATCAGGATCTCGTGCCCCGGCTGGAGCACCTCGGCGATCACGGACGGGCTGACGGGAAGCTCGCCGTCGACCGACGCGTCGCCCGGGACGACGTCGATATGCGAGCCGCGCTCGAGCACGACCGGCTCCGAGAGGTCGCCGATCCGGAGCTTGGGCCCCTGGAGGTCGGCCATCACCGCGAGCGGCTTCCCGACCTCCTCCTGCACGGCCCGCACGGTGCGCAGCGCCTCCGCGTGCTGGTCGTGCGTCCCGTGCGAGAAGTTGAGCCGCGCGCAGTCCATCCCGGCGTGGACGAGAGCGGTGATCCGCTCGTGCGACGACGTGGCCGGACCGAGGGTCGCGATGATCTTCGTTCGGCGCGCGGAGACGGCGACCATCACTTTTCGAAAGGTAGCTCGCCGCTAGGTCGTCGCGCGCCGAGGAAACGCGTCCCAGGCGGGGAAGCGCGCGTCGGCGCCCAGCTCCTCCTCGATCCGGAGCAGCTGGTTGTACTTGGCGATCCGGTCGGTGCGCGACGGCGCGCCCGCCTTGATCTGGCCCGCGTTCGTCGCGACGGCCAGGTCTGCGATCGTCGTGTCCTCCGTCTCGCCGGAGCGGTGCGAGATCACCGCCGCGTAGCCGTTCGACTGCGCGAGGTCGATCGCCTCGAGCGTCTCCGTCAGCGTGCCGATCTGGTTCACCTTGACGAGGATCGCGTTCGCGACGCCGTCGTCGATCCCGCGTTGAAGTCGTTCCGGATTCGTCACGAAGACGTCGTCGCCGACGAGCTGGAGCCCGCCCCCGAGCCGGCTCGTGAGCGTCCGCCACGCATCCCAGTCGTCTTCGGCCACGCCGTCCTCGATCGAGACGAGCGGGAACCGCTCCGCGAGCGAGGCGTAGAAGTCGGCCATCGCCGCACCGTCGGCCTCTCGGCCCTCGAAGCGGTAGACGCCGTCCGCGTAGAACTCGGTCGAGGCGGGATCGAGCGCGATCGCGACTCGGTCGCGGTGCCCGGCGCGCGACGCGGCCTCGAGGATCGCCTCGATCGCCTCCTCGCTCGAGGCGAGGTCGGGCGCGAAGCCGCCCTCGTCGCCGACGCCGGTCGAGAGGCCGCGCTCGTGCAGGACGCCGCGCAGCGCGTGAAAGGTCTCGGCGCCGATCCGGAGCGCCTCCGAGAAAGACGACGCGCCGGCCGGCACGAGCATGAACTCCTGGAGGTCGATCGAGTTCTGCGCATGGGCGCCGCCGTTCACGACGTTGAGGAGCGGCACCGGGAGCGTCCGCGCCGCCGCCCCGCCGAGGTGGCGGAAGAGGGACACGCCCGCCTCGGCCGCGGCGGCCTTCGCCGCCGCGAGCGAGACACCGAGGATCGCGTTCGCCCCTAGGCGCCCCTTGTTCGGCGTCCCGTCGAGCTCGACGAGCCGCCGGTCGAGCCCGGCCTGGTCGTCGGCGTCCATCCCGCGCACCGCGGCCGCGATCTCGCCGCGCACGTTCTCGACCGCGCGGCCGACGCCCTTCCCGCCCCACTCCGAGCCTCCGTCGCGCAGCTCGAGCGCCTCGTGGACGCCGGTCGAGGCGCCGGAGGGCACCGCCGCCCGGCCGAACGCGCCCGACTCGAGCCGCACCTCCGCCTCGACGGTGGGATTCCCCCGCGAGTCGAGAATCTGGCGCGCGCCGACCTCGGCGATGCGGCTCACTCGAAGGCCACCTTCGCGCGGTCGAAGTAGCGGTCCTGCTCGCCGAGGTCGAGCTCGGAGAAGACCTTGCCCTCCTCGGCGGCGAACCGCTCGGCGCGCTCGACCCGGTCCACGAAGCGCCGCGACATCGCGCGCAGCGCGAGCTCCGGGTCGACGTTCACGCGCCGCGCCACGTTGACGGCGGCGAAGAGCACGTCGCCGAGCTCCTCGAACACGTGCGGCGGCGGCTCTGTCTCGGGCCGGACCTCGCCGGCCTCCGCCAGCGCCTCCTTCAGCTCGCGCAGCTCGTCGTCGAGATCCGCGACCGCGCCGTCGGTGTCGACGTACTCGAAGCCGATCGCCGCCGCGCGCCGCTGCACCTTGCGCGCGTAGAGGAGCGCGGGAAGCGTCTCGGGCACGTGATGGAAGATCCCCTCGCGGCCCTCGTCGGAGCGCTTGATGTCCTCCCACCGCGCCTTGACCGCGCCCGCCGAGTCGGCTTGGGCGTCGCCGAAGACGTGCGGGTGGCGGCGGACGAGCTTCTCGTGGATCCCGCGGGCCACGTCCTCGAGCCCAGGCCCGCCGCGCTCCTCGAGCAGGAGCGAGAGGAAGTAGACCTGGAAGAGGAGGTCGCCGAGCTCGTCGGCCAGCTTCGCCTCGTCACCCGAGATGGCCGCGTCCGCGACCTCGTACGCCTCCTCGACGGTGTGCGGGACGATCGTGCGCGCGGTCTGCGCGCGGTCCCAGGGACAGTCGCGGCGCAGGCGCTCGGTGAGCTGCTGCAGCTCCGCCAGCGCCTCGAGGCTCAACTCAGGTCGTGGTGGAAGCGGTAGAGGTCGTCGGAGGCGCGAAGCCGGCCTGGTAGTGGACCTTCTTCGCGTACTCCTTCTTCGTATCGTTGATCCACTTCGTCCAGGCGGCGCGCTGCCGCGTCTGGAGGAGCTGCTGCTTGATCGCCGCCTTGACGTCCTTGAGCGGCGTCGTCTTCGCCGGCTTGACGTCGGAGAGCGCCTGGATGATGTGCCAGCCGTACTGCGTCTTGACCGGCCGCGAGACCTGGCCCTTGTCGAGGAGGAACGCGGTCTGGTCGAACGGCGCGGCGGTCTGGCCCTTCACGATCGTGAGCTTGCCGCCCTGCGCGCGCGAGCCCGGGTCCTTGGAGTACTTCTTCGCGAGGGTGGCGAAGTTGGCGCCGGCCTTGATCTTGTCGTAGAGCTTGTTCGCGAGCGCGCGGTCCGAGACAAGGATGTGCCTGACGTCGCGCGACTCGGGCTGCTGGTAGAGCTTGACGTTCTTCTTGTAGTAGTCGGAGACGTCCTTGTCCGTGACCTTCACGTCCTTGGTGACCTTCTTGTAGATCCCCTCGGAGAGCAGGTTCGGGCGGATGACGACGTCGCGGACGTCCTGGAGGGTCAGGCCCTGCGCCTTCGCCTGGGCCTTCAGGTTCTTCGCGCCGCCGAGCTGCTTCTCGAGCTCCGCGTACTTGGCGTCGATCTGCTTCTGCGTGATGGTGACGCCGAGCTGCTTCGCCTTCTGCTCGAGCTCCTGGAGCTGGACGAGAAACGTGAGCGCCGACTGCTGGATCTGCTGGAACTGCGTCGTCCCCGCCTTCGGGAACGCGCGCTTCTGCTCCTTGTAGCCGCGCTTCGAGCGGGCCATCGCCAGGTCGAGCGCGTTCCGTGAGATCGCGTCGCCGTTCACGACGGCGACCGCGTCGGCGGGGACCTTCGTGGAGCTGCTGCCGCCGCAGCCTGTGGCCGCGAGCGTCAGGAGGACGAGAAATGGAACGGCGATGCGAAGGAATCTCATAAAACAAGCGCCGCGGCCAGCGGTGCGATCACGCTGCCTGGCGCGCGCCGAGTATAGCATCGACCAACCGCAACGCTCCCGAGAATTCCTCGTTACGAAGCGTAACCTCCCGGTTTGCGCTCGTATACACGGCCGTGTCCACACGGCTCCGGAGCTCGCGCAGCTCGCCCGAGCCGAGCACGAGCGGTCCGACGCTCGCGCGGCCGCCTCGGAAGACGAGGTAATCGGCCCCGAGCCGCGCCAGCTTCAGCTTCGCCTCCTGGATCGCGAAGAGGTGCTCGACCGGCTCCGGGAGCGGGCCGAAGCGGTCGACCGTCGCGGCCTCGAGCTCACGCAGCTCGTCCTCGTCCTCGGTCAGCGCGAGGCGCCGGTGCAGGTCGATCTTGAGCGCCTCCGAGGCGATGTACGTGGCCGGGACGTACGCGTCCACCCGCGCGTCCACCCGCACCGGCCGCGCGACCGCGCGCCGCTGGCCCGAGAGCTCCGCGACCGCCTCGTTCAGGAGCTCGACGTAGAGCTCGAAGCCGACGGCGGCGACGTGGCCCGACTGCTCCGCGCCGAGGAGGTCGCCGGCGCCGCGGATCTCGAGGTCGCGCATCGCGATCGCGAAGCCGGCACCGAGCTCGGTGTGGTCGGCGAGGGTCGCGAGCCGCGTCCGCGCCTCGGGCGAGAGCTCGCTCGCTGCCGGGTAGAAGAGGTACGCGTGCGCGGTCACGTCCGAGCGGCCGACGCGCCCGCGGATCTGGTACAGCTGCGCCAAGCCGAGCGTGTCCGCCCGCTCGACGACGAGCGTGTTCGCCTGCGGGATGTCGAGGCCCGATTCGATGATCGTCGTCGAGACGAGCACGTCCGCGTCGCCGCGCAGGAAGGCGTGCATCTTCTCCTCGAGCTCCTTCTCGCGCATCTGGCCGTGCGCGACGAGGAAGCGCAGGCCCGGGCAGAGCTGCTGGAGCTTGAGCGCCGCCTCCTCGATCGTCTCGACGCGGTTGTGCAGGTAGAACGACTGGCCGCCGCGCGCGTGCTCGCGCTCGAGCGCGAGCTTCACGACCTCCTCGTCGTACTCGGACACCGTCGTCCGGATCGGCCGGCGGCCCTCCGGCGGCGTCTCGATGATCGAGATGTCGCGCAGGCCGGAAAGGGACATGTGCAGCGTGCGCGGAATAGGCGTGGCCGAAAGGGCCAGCACGTCGACCTCGAGCCGGAGGCTCCGCAGCAGCTCCTTCTGCGCCACGCCGAAGCGCTGCTCCTCGTCGAGGATCACGAGCCCGAGCTCCTTCGGGATCACGTCGCGGCTCAGGACCCGGTGCGTCCCGACGAGGACGTCCACCTTGCCGGCGGCGAAGTCGGCGAGGATCCGCTTCGCCTCGGCCGGCTTGCGGAAGCGCGACACCATCTCGACGACGACGGGCAGGTCGCGGTAGCGCTCGCGGAAGGTGTTCCAGTGCTGCTCGGCGAGGATCGTCGTCGGCGCGAGGAGGAGCGTCTGCTTGCTGTTCACCGCGACGGCGAAGGCGGCGCGAACGGCGACCTCGGTCTTGCCGAAGCCGACGTCGCCGCAGACGAGCCGGTCCATCGGCCGCGGCGCCTCGAGGTCCTCCTTCACTGACTCGATCGCCGTCTGCTGGTCCGGCGTCTCGCGGTACGGGAACTCCGTCTCGAGCCGCTCGAGCATGTCGTCGGCGAGGTCGTACGCGACCCCCGGCGCGCGCTGCCGCTGCGCGTAGAGCGCGAGCAGCTCGCCCGCCAGCTCGCGGACGCTCGCCCGCGCGCGGTTCTTCAGCAGCTGCCACGCCTTGCCGCCGAGCTTCGAGAGCGCGGGCGCCTTCGCGTCGGCGCCGATGTAGCGCGAGACCTTGCCGAGCTGCTCGTGCGGCACGTAGAGCCGGTCCTCGCCGCGGAAGGCGAGGAAGAGGTAGTCGCGCGTCACGCCTGCGACGGTCTTCGTCTCGAAGCCGAGCAGCTTCCCGACGCCGTGGTCCTCATGGACGACGTGGTCGCCGGTGCGCAGGTCGGCGAACGACTGGAGCGCGCGGCCGACGCGGACGTCGCTAGGCCGCGGCCGGCGGCGGAAGACCTGCGTGTCCGGCAGCAGCACGAGGCCGAGCTCACGCCAGACGAAGCCGCGGCGCGCCGGCGCGATGGCGAACTGCACGCCCGGATCCCGCGGCAGGACCGGCTCGTCGAGCGTGCCGGCCTCGACCTTGCGGAGGAGGTTCTGTGTGCGCAGCGCCTCGCCGCGGTGCGGAAACGCGACGACGACCCGCTGCCCGGCCCGCACGAAACCCGCCAGCTCGTTCTCCGCCTCCGCGAGCCCGCGCGCCGCGAGCGCCGGCCGCTGCGCCTCGAACGCGAACGGCTGCCCCGCCGGCAGGGGGTCGAGCTCGGCCGCGCCCTCGAGCGACTGCGGCTTGTAGCCCTCCTCCTCCCAGACGCGGCGCACCTCGTCCGCTTCCCAGACGAGGTCGGGCGGCCGCCGGAGCGGCGGAACGAGGTCGCCCGGCACCGCCGGCGCCTCGTCCTCCAGCGTCGGCTCGGCCAGGTCAGCCCGGCGCTCCGCGGCCGGGTAGATCGTCGCGTCCTCGACGGGGTGCAGCGTGCGCTGCGTGAACGGCGAGAACGCGCGCACGCTCTCGATCTCGTCGCCGAAGAACTCGATCCGGAGCGGCTCGCGGCCGGTCGTCGGGAAGACGTCGATCAGGTCCCCGCGCACCGCGAAGTGGCCGCGCTCCTCGACGCGGTCGACGCGCTCGTAGCCGGCGAGCGCAAGCTCCTCGGCCAGGTCGGCATGGCCGGCCGCCTCGGCGACGCGGATCGGCGCAGGCCGATCGCGGGGCGGCGGCATGCCCTCGGCGAGCGAGACCGCCGACGCGCAGACGAGTCCGCCGGCGGCGAGGACGTCGAGCGCCCGCGCCCGCTCGCCGACGAGGTGCGGCGGCGGCTCGAGACCGGAGTCCCAGCGGACGCCGCGGCTCGGCAGCAGCGCGACCCGCTCCTCGCCGATGAACCAGGCGGCGGCCTCAGCGAGGTCGCGCGCGTCCGCGTCCTCGGGCACGAGCACGGCGAGCGGCCGCGCGAGCCGCTCGTGGAGCGCCGCGACGACGAGTGGGAGCGCCGGCTCAGACACGCGCGCACGCGCCGGCAGCGCCTCGGCGAAGGCGTGGATCCGGTCGTGCTCGAGGAGCTCCCGGACGAACGCGTTGAGGATCGGACGGTCCATGACGAAAGGCGGAACCGGCGGGTTCCGCGGCCGCTCAGTGTAGTGACCTTGACCCGAGCTATAGGTAAGCCTATACTTACCGTTAGTGGTGACTAACGGAGATGTGATCGCGGCGCTGGCCGATCCGACGCGCAGGGAAGTCTTCGAGCGACTGCGCGGCGGACCTCTGGCCGTCGGCGAGATCGCCGCAGCCTTGCCGGTCAGCCGGCCGGCCGTGTCGCAGCACCTCCGCGTCCTCAAGGAGGCGGGGCTCGTGACAGAGCGGAAGGACGGGACGCGGCGGCTCTACCGGGTCGACCCGACCGGGGTCGCCGCCCTCCGCGACTACTTCGACGGGTTCTGGACCGACGCGCTCGCCGCCTTCAAGGCGGCGGCGGAAGCCGAGCAAAAGGAGGAGCGATGAGCAGCATCGAGACAAGGATCGAGCCGGTGCGCCGCACCGTCCGCGTCGATCGACCGGTCGAGGACGCGTTCCGGGTCTTCACGGAGGAGATCGGGAAGTGGTGGGCGCTGGACGTCCATTCGCTGTCGCTCGACCGAACCGGAGCGCCGGCCGAGACGGCCTTCATGGAAGGGCGCGTCGGCGGGCGGCTCTACGAGCGGATGAGCGACGGCAACGAGGCCGACTGGGGCCGCCTCCACGTGTGGGAGCCGCCGCACCGCGTCGCCTTCGAGTGGTTCGTGACCGGCACGCCGACCGACGTCGACGTCCGTTTCGTCCCCGAGGGCGACGACGCGACGCGCGTCGAGCTCGTCCACAGCGGCTTCGAGCGGCTCGAGGACGCCGAGCGGCGGCGAAACGGCTACGACGAGGGGTGGGCGCTCGGCCTGCGCAGATACGCCGAAGCCGTCAGCCTTCCTTGAAGGTGGTCGTCTGCGTGCGTCCCGTGTCAGCACCACTGCGCCGCGCCCGTTGAGCTGCGCCGTCGCGTCGATCGTCAGGCTCGCCGGGATCGGCGGCGGCGGCGGCGGGTTCGCCACCGACGATGCATCCGCCTGCGACCCTCCGAAGGGGGAAAGGAGCTCAGTTGAAGCGCTGCTGGGCCGCGGCCAAGCCTTCCGCCGCCAGCACCTCGACGGCGCCGGCGGCGCGGGTCACGAGCTCGTCGACGTCGACGTGCGGCTCGAACGGGGAGAGCACGTAGTCGGCGACCGGGCGCGGGTCGCCGCGGCCCGGCCTCCCGACGCCAATGCGGAGCCGCAGGAAGTCGTTCGTCCCGAGGTGCTGCGCGATCGAGCGCAGGCCGTTGTGCCCCGCGAGCCCGCCGCCGAGGCGCGCTTGGAGCCGGCCCTCCTCGAGGTCGACGTCGTCGTGCACGAGGAGCGTCTGCTCGGACGGCACCTTGTAGAAGCGCGCGGCCGCGCCGACGGAGCGGCCCGACTCGTTCATGTACGTCTCGGGCTTCAGGAGCGCGAGCCGCAGGTCGCCGAGCCGCACCTCCGTCACGCGCCCGGAGAACTTCGAGCGGAACGAGCCGCCGTGCCGCCGCGCGAGCTCGTCGGCGACGAGCCAGCCGACGTTGTGCCGCGTCTGCTCGTACTCGCGGCCGGGGTTGCCGAGGCCTGCGACGAGCAGGTCGAGCGTCGAGGCGGGCTCGCCCCGACGGAAGAGGCGCAACTAGCCCTCGGTCGTTCCGGGCTCGCCGGCCGCGGCTTCGGCACCCTCGGCCGGCGCCTCGGCAGCGCCCTCGGAAGCCTCCTCGCCCTCCGGCACCTCGACGCCCTCCTCGAGCTCTTCCTCTTCGGGCTCGGGCTCGACGATCTGCGTCGGGAGCGTGACGGTGGCGAGGACGACCTCCTCCGGATCGTCCAGGAAGGTGATGTCTTCGGGCGGCGTGAGGTCGGCGAGGCGCATCGTGTCGCCGATGCCCATCTCGGTGACGTCGAGCTCGAGGTGCTCGGGGATCGACATCGGCAGCCCTTCGACGCGCACGTCGCGCGAGACCTGCGACAGGACGCCGCCCTCGGTGACGCCGCGCGGCTCCCCGACGAGCTGGACCGAGACCTGCGCCTGGATCGGCTGGTCGAGCCGCACCTCGTGGAGGTCGATGTGCGTGACGCCGCCGCGGAGCGGATCCTGCTGGTACGACTTGAGGATCGCGTGGTGCGGGGTCTTCTGGCCGTCGAGGACGACGTCGAGGATCGCGTGCAGGCCGCTCGGCCCGCTGAACGCGCGCCGGAGCTCGCGCTGCTCGACGCAGAACGCATGCGGCGTCTTCCCGCGCCCGTACAGGACACCCGGGACGAGCCCCTGCTGCCGCAGCCGCCGCGCCTCCGCGGAGCCGCGGCTCTCGCGGTCCTTGACCTCCAGCCTGATCCGTTCGCCGGCCATTCCGGCGGACGAGTCTAGCGAAGCCTCTGTGCTAGTCATTGTCCGTCGTGTCTCTTCGAGCGGGACTTGCGCTCGCGGCGTTGCTCGCGACCACGGCCGGCTGCGCGTTCGACAGCCCGGTCGCAGTTCGGTTCGGCGGCGGCTCGCCTGTCGAGGTGACGGAGTCGTTCGCGCCGGAGCAGACTCCGCACCGCGTGCACGGAAGGACGACCCGCCCCGGCCGGATCGTGCGGATCGACTGCTCGACCACGATCTCCTACGACGTCCGGGAAGCAACCGGGACGGCGGTGCTGACGCAGACCTACGTCGTTCACCTGCGCACGCGGCGGCTCGCACGCCAAACCGCCTACGAACTCGACTGCACAGGCTCGGCGATCCTCGAGCTCCCCGCGGACGCCTCGGCCGTGCAGGCGGGGTCGATCGACGCATCCGGCCAGGAAGCGCAGCTGCCGCTCCAGGCGCCCGTGGCCTCGGTTCCGATCGCGTTCGGAAAGCGCCTACGGGCGGAGCCGGGCATGCAGCTCGCGGTCGTCCGCTGGCCGCGCACGCTCCCGCGCGGCGACTACCGGGTCGAGCTCTCCTTCGACCTACCCGAGGCTCGTGCGATCCGCGAGAAGGCGGTTGTCACGGCGTCGGTCTCGTGCGGCCGGTCGAGCTACGTGGAGCCGATCCTGCCGCCGGTGACGAGCATAGCGAGGGCACCCGCCTTCACGATCAGGCCGTCCGCGGATCCGATCGCCTTCCCGCTTCCGCGCATCGCACCCGGAATCGCCGCCTCCGCCGAGACGACCCGAACGCTCTCCTGTCGCTAGAACAGCTGCGTGTCGCCGCCGAAGATGGCGGAGACCGAGTCGTCGGCGAAGACGTTCGTGATCGTCTCCGCGAGGAGCGGCGCCACCGTCAGCACCGTCATGTTGTCGGGCTTCGTGAGCGGGTCGATCGGGACGGTGTCGGTGGTGACGATCCCCGCCAGGTCGGCGTCGGCCAGGCGCTGCACACCGTCCGGTGAGAGCAGCGCGTGCGTGACGAAGACCCAGACGTCCTTCGCCCCGTGCTCCCTGAGCGCCTGTGCGCCGGCGATGAGGGTGCCGCCGGTCGTCGTGATGTCGTCGCCGATGATCGCGACCCGGTCGTGCACCTTCCCGGTTACCTCGGTCACCTCGACGGTGTCGTGGGTCGGCCGCGTCTTGTGCATGATCGCGAACTCCGCCTCGATCATCTCCGCGAAGCGCACCGCGTGCTTCGCGCGGCCGGCGTCGGGCGCCACCGAGACGACCCCGTCGCCGTGCAGGCCGAGGTCGCGGAAGTGGCGCGCGAAGAGCGGCAGGCTCGTCATGTGGTCGACCGGGATCGTGAAGAACCCCTGGATCTGGCCCGCGTGCAGGTCCATCGTCAGCACGCGGTCGGCGCCGGCGAGCTGGAGCATGTCGGCAAGCAGGCGCGCCGAGATCGGCTCCCGCGGCTTCGCCTTCCGGTCCTGCCGCGCGTACGGGAACCACGGGATCACAGCGGTGATGCGCTTCGCCGACGCGAGCTTCGCCGCCTGGATCATGAACAGGAGCTCCATGATGTTCTCGTCGACGGGGTGGCAGCCGGTCTGCACGAGGAAGAGGTCGGCGCCGCGGATCGACTCGTCGTAGCGGCAGTACGTCTCGCCGTTCCCGAACGTGTGCAGCTCGATCTCGCCGAGCTCGACGCCGAGGTGCTCCGAGATCCGCCGCGCGAGCTCGGGATGCGAGCGCCCCGAGAACACCATGAGCCGCTTCGGATTGCCGCGCTCGAGCCAGTGGTTCGGCTTCAGCTGCGGCTCGGACACCTCCACCTCGAGGCCGGGCAGCCGAGCTTCAGTCGGCGTCGTCGTCGCGCTTGTCATAGACCCAGTGCTCTTTGGTGACTTGGCGTGGCGCGAACCCTGCGAGGGATCCGGGGGGGACATCCTCTGTGATGACCGCGCCCGGCGCAACCCAAGCATCGTCGCCAATCTCGACAGGAGCAATGAAGGCATTGTCGACGCCGGTCCTGACGTTGCGGCCGATGACGGTCCGCCCTTTCTCCCGCCCCGGATGGTGGGAGAAGTTGGCCGTGATGTTGCCGGCGCCGACGTTCGTGCCCTCGCCGATCTCCGCGTCGCCGACGTAGGAGGAGTGCGGGACCTTGGCGCCGCGGCCGAGCCGCGAGTTCTTGATCTCGACGAACGCGCCCGCCCGCGCGCCTTCCTCGAGGACGGTTCCCGGCCGGAGGTAGCAGAACGGCCCCACGACCGCGTCCTTCCCGATGGCGGCGTCGGTTACAACGCAGTGCGGCCCGACCTCGGCGCCCTCGGCGACGCGGCTCCGGCCGCGGAGGACGGTGAACGGATGGACGATCGTGTCGGCCTCGAGCTCGACGTCGGCCTCGATCCACGTCGAGGTCGGGTCGACGATCGTCACGCCGGCGAGCATGTGAGCCTCGTTCACGCGCGCGCGCAGGACCGCAGCGGCGGTGGCGAGATCAGCGCGCGTGTTCACGCCGACCGGCGCAAGCTTGTCGTCGGAGCAGTACGCGGCCACCGAGCCGTCGTCGTCGACAACGTGAGCGATCGCGTCGGTGAGCTGGAGCTCACCCTGCGCGTTCCGCGCGTCGATCCGGTCGAGCGCGCGCCAGAGCGCCGGCGCACGGAAGACGTACGTGGAGGAGTTCAGCTCGCGGATCGCGCGCTCCTCGTCGGTCGTGTCGCCCTCCTCGACCACGCGGAGCACACTGCCCGAGCCGTCGCGGATCACGCGACCGTACGGGAACGGCGCGTCGGGCTCGAACGAGAGGAGCGTGGCGTCGGCGCCGGTGCGCCGGTGCTCGTCGAGGAGCGCACCGAGGAGCTCGGCGGTGAGGAGCGGCGTGTCGCCGGAGAGGACGAAGACGTCACCGTCGAAGCCGCCGAGCGCGCCGCGGGCGGAGGCGACGGCGTCACCGGTGCCGAGCGGCTCGTCCTGGACTGCGACCGTGACGCCGTCGAACTCCTCGACCGCCTGCGGCGTCGTGACGACGACGAGCGGGTCGGCCTGGAGCTCACGGCCGACCGCAACCACCCAGTCGACCATCCTCCGGCCGAGCAGGAGGTGGAAGTGCTTCGGCGTCGCGGAGCGCATCCGCGTCCCGAGGCCGGCGGCCATGATCACCGCGGCGACGGGCGCACCTTGGCGCGGGCCGGTCACGCGGCGAACGATAAAGCGCCGGGCGAGGGGAGCTGGGGCGCCAGGATTCGAACCTGGGATCGCGGGACCAAAACCCGCTGCCTTACCACTTGGCTACGCCCCACTGTTCCTCGCGGAGTGTGCCAGCCGGCTCAGTGGCGGTCTTGCAGCAGCAAGAAGAGCGCCACGATCGCGAGCGCGACGAGCGCGATGACTGCGAGCCCGCCGATCAGCACGGCCAAGGCAGGGATGAGGATCACCAGCGTCTGCGAGGCGGCAGCGATCCAGCTGACCTGCCGCAGGGAGTCCGCGCGCAGCTGCCGTCCGAAGCCGAAGTAGAAGAGAATGATCGCGGCGGCGAGGATCAGCGATGGAATCCGCGGGACGGCGTGGATCAGGACAAGCAGGCCCTCGACAACGGCGATCCATGCTGCGATGCGGAGCCGCTTGGCCCGAAGCCAGCGGCCGAGCGGCGTCGACCCGTGCTCGACGAGCCGGCCCGATTCGACGCCGTGCGAGCGGAAGACCATGGCTCAAACGTACCACGCTGGCAACGTGATCCACGTCCCCCCGACGGGTGCCAGCTCGCGCTGCGCAGCCTCGGCCGCGGCGCGATGGTGGAAGAGCCCGTAGACCGCGGGCCCGGCGCCCGTCACGTCGGCGCGGAAGGCACCGAGCCCGCGCAGGCGCTCGGCGAGTGGTGAGCTCGCGAGGTCGTTGGGCGGCAGCGCCGCCAGGTCGCGCGGGCGGCGGACGTTCGCGAGCCGCGCGCGGAGCTCGTCCCGCCTCGCCTCCCAGCTTTCGGCGCCGCCTCGGGCGTCGAAGCGCTCGTAGACCGCCGCCGTCGACTCCTTCTGCGTGTCGCGCGGGAGCACGACGACGACCCAGTAGTCCTGCGGCAGGTCGACCGGCGTGAGCTGGGTGCCGTCGTCCTCGCCGAGCTGCGGGCCGCTCGCGAGGAAGAACGGGACGTCGGCGCCGAGCTCGGCGGCCAGCGCGTGCAGCTGCTCGGGGTCGAGGGGCTCGGGGAGCGTCTCGTTCGCGAGCCGGAGCGCCGTCGCTGCATCCGAGCTGCCGCCGCCGAGGCCGGCCGCGACCGGGATCCGCTTCGTGAGGCGCGCCGACCAGCGCGGCTCGACGTGGGCTTGTGCCGCGAAGCGCTCGAGCGCAGCCTTGACGATCGTGTCGTCAGGGAACCCGCGCACCTCGAGACGCGGCGCGGGCTCGAGCTCGACGCGGTCGCAGAGGTCGATCCGCTGGTAGACCGTGCAGAGCTCGTGCTTGCCGTTCGCGCCGCGTCGGCCGACGACCAAGGCGAGGTTCAGCTTCGCGGGCGCGGCCGCGCGTCTCACGAGAGCAGCTCGGCGAGCGCCGCGAAGTCGCCCGGCGCGAGCCGTTCGGCCCGGGTCGCGGCCGGGAAGCCCAGCTGCTCCAGCGCCTTCGCGGCCCGCTCGCGGCCGGTGTGTCCGGCGAGCTCGAGGGAATTCGGCAGCGTCTTCCGCCGGTGCGCGAAGGCGGCCTCGACGAGGCGCTTCACGGCGGGGTAGCTCGCGGGCAGCGGGCCGCGGCGGCGGAGCGCGACGAGGGCCGAGTCGACGTTCGGCGGCGGGCGGAAGACGGTGCGGGCAACGCGATGGAAGCCGACGCGTTCGGTGACGAGTTGGACGAGAACCGACACGGCACCGTAGGCCTTCGTTCCGGGGGCCGCGACGAACCGGTCCGCGACTTCGCGCTGCACCATCACGCACCAGCGCTGGATGCTCAGCAGCCCGTCGAGGCTCTCGACGACGATCGGCGTGGCGACGTTGTACGGCAGGTTCGCGACGAGCTTCGTCGGCGGAGGTTCGAGCGCCGCGAGGTCGAGCCGGAGGGCGTCGCCGAAGAGGACGTGGACGTTGGCGCGGCCTTCGAGCGCAGCGGCCAGGTGCGGCTCGAGCGCGCGGTCGAGCTCGACCGCATGGACCCGTGTCACGCGGTCGGCGAGGTAGCGGGTCAGGATCCCGAGCCCCGGGCCGACCTCGAGGACGATGTCGCCGCGGTCGAGCTCCGCGAGCCGGCCGATCACGCCGAGGATGTTCTCGTCGACGAGGAAGTGCTGGCCGAGCTCGCGGTTGGGGACGGCCGGGAGGCGGGTCACGAAAGGCCGAAGGCGGCGGTCGCGTTCGCGTCGATTCGCGCTTCGAGCAACTGCGGATCCTCGCCCCGCACCTCCGCCAGCGTTGTCAGCGTGTGGACGACGTGCGCCGGCTCGTTCTCGCGGCCGCGCACCGGCTGAGGCGCGAGGTACGGGCTGTCGGTCTCGGCCAGGAGCCGGTCGCCGGGCACCGCGGCGGCGGCGACCCGGAGATCGGCGGCCTTCGGGAAGGTGACGTTGCCGGCGAACGAGACGTAGTAGCCGCGCTCGAGGGCGACCGGCAGGAGGCCCGGCGACGAGAAGCAGTGCAGGACGACGGTGCCGCCGAAGCGCCCGAGCGCGCGCGCGGTCGCCTCGTCGGCCGCTCGGGTGTGGATCACGACGGGCTTCGCGAGCTCTTCGGCCAAGGCGAGCTGTCGCTCGAAGAGCTCGAGCTGCGCGTCATGCGGTGCGTAGTCGCGGTAGAAGTCGAGGCCCGTCTCGCCGACCGCGACCGCTCGCCCATCGCCGAGAAGCTCGCGGAGCTCCGCCAAGCGGGTCGCGTCGTCGCTCCCAGCTTGGTGCGGGTGGATGCCGAGGGCCGCGTACACGCCGTCGTGGTCGTGTGCCAGCCGAAGCGTCGCGCGGGAGGACTCGATGCCGGAGCCCACGGCGACGATCCGTGTCACGCCTGCATCCTGCGCGCGGCGGACGACCGCCGCGGCCTCGTCCGTGCCGCCGTCGAGGTGCGCGTGCGTGTCGATCACGCGTCGGCGGCGGCCGGGCCGGAGGCGGCCGGATCGCATCGGTACCCGCCGCGTGCGTCATGCGGCGAGGCGCTCGTCGTGCTCGATGCGCGTCGGCCGATCGACCCGACGGGCCTCCGCTTCGTGGTGCAATCCGCCAACGAGAACCATCATACGAGGCCCTTCCGTGCCCGCAGGAGTCGCGCCGGGACGCCTGCGATGCCGCCGGATCGCGAGTGCAGTGGCCAACACGGTCGCAAGTGCCGCGGCGACCCAGAGGTCGTCGAGCGGCGAGTCCGTAGCCGCGTGACGGCGGCTTCTGACGCGCTCGGTGACGTCGGCACCGCGAAGCTCGTTCGCGCCGGCGCGGTGCGGCGGGGGCTTCCTTGCGAGTGGCGTTTGGACGACGGCACCCTGCGACGACGGCGTGGGCGCGGCGGCGACCGGCATCCGCGGCGACCGCGCCGCTGCGCCGGGAGTCGCGTGGTGCTCGACCGGCGCGACCGTGACGGTCGGTACCGCGGACGGCGCGGCCGGGACGGCGATCACCGAGAGCGTGGCGCCCGCCCTCGTACGTCCGCCGAGAGCGGCGGCGGGTTCGTCTGCGGTAAGCACCGCACGCCCGCCGGCCGGCCCCTGCGGCTGCGTCGCCGGAGCTGTCTCGGAGCTGGCCTCGGCGGATGAAGCCGCCGCCACCGGCGGCGCTGTGGCAGCCGGCTCCTCTCCGGCGACGGGAACGGTCGCCGGCGGCTGTGCAGCTCCCGCCGTCGGCACCGGCTCGGCCGCCGGTTCCGGGGTCGTGGTCGATTCGTCACCTGTTTCGGCCGGCGGCGGCTCGCCGGTCACGTCCGCGGGCGGCGCCGGCGGTGGCTCCGGCGCAGCGGGAGGCGCCGCAGGCTCCGTGCCCGACGATTCGCCCCCGGGCGCCGACGGCGGGCCGGCTGCGGATTCCGGCGGGGCCGGCGGCGGCTCCGCCTGCGGCGGGAGGAAGCGCAGCGGGTCGAGGTAGCCCTGGTCGTCCGAGGCGACCCGGATGCCAAGGTAGACGTACGGCTCGGAGATGTCCGGCACGCCGCTCGGCCCGACGGTGCCGACGGTCGTCCCCTCGTCGATCGCCGTGCCACGGAGCACACGGATCGAGCCGAGGTGGACAAGCGTGACGGCGTAGCCGGTCGAGGTCTGAATCGTCACCGTCTTGCCACCGTTCGGCACCGTCCCGGCGAACGACACGACACCTCCCGCGGCGGCTCGCACGGGTGTCCCGCTCGGCGCGCCGATGTCGATCCCGCGGTGCTGGCCGGCCGCGTACGGGTCGCTTCCGAAGGAGAACGGACGGAGCACGGGGCCGTCGACGGGCCACGTCCAGCCCGACGCCGCCGGGGGAACGGCCAGGACGAGGAGCGCACTGAGCGCGGCGAGCCGGACGCGCATGACCACCTCCGTGTTGTCAGTGTTGTGAACGAGGAGAAGACGGTATCGGAGGCACCGGCCGTTGTCAACCGAGATTACAGAGACGAGTCGTACAGGCGGCGGCGGGAGACGCCGGTGAGGCCGCTCACGACCGCGGCGGCGCGGCGGCGCGGCAAGCCGGCGGCCACGAGCTCCCGCACTGCGTCCGTCGCGCGGGCCTCGTCCCCCGGCGCAGCCGCCGCAGCGACGCCGCCGAGCACCAGCGTGATCTCGCCCTTCGGCGGCTCGCGCAGCCGCTCGGCGAGCTCGGCGGCGCTGCCGCGGACGACCTCCTCGAAGCGCTTCGTCAGCTCGCGGCACACGGCGACCGGCCGCTCGGGCTGCACCGACGCGAGCGAGCGGAGCGTCGCGGGCAGACGGTTCGGCGACTCGAATGCGACCGCCGGATAGGACCACCCTGCCAGCGCCTCCCACAGCGCCGCGAGCTCGCGCCCGCGCCGCGGCAGGTAGCCGAGGAACTGGTACCGATCGCCGACGAGACCGCTCGCGACGAGCGCGGTCTCCACCGCCGACGGGCCCGGAAGGACCGTGACCGCCACCCCCTCCTCCAGGGCCGCGCGCACCAACCGCGCACCCGGGTCGCTGATCGCAGGCAGTCCCGCGTCACTCACGAGCGCGACCCGCTCGCCGGCCGCCAGCCGCGGCAGCATTTCCGCCGTCCGCGCGGCCTCGTTGTGCTCGTGGTAGGAGACGAGGCGCGCGCGAATGCCGTGGCGGCGCAGGAGGATCTGCGTGCGGCGCGTGTCCTCGCAGAGCACGACGTCCGCCTCGCGAAGCTCGCGCAGGACGCGCAGCGTGACGTCCTCGAGGTTCCCGATCGGAGACGCGCAGACGGCGAGCGTCACGCCGCGGCGGCGCCGTCGAGCGCCTCGAAGGCGACGAGGCCCGCGCCGACGAGGCCGGCCGCGGTGCCGAGCTCCGCGCGCACGATCCGCACGAGCTCCCGTGCCGGGGAGAGCGCCTCGCGCGCGACACGCTCCCGTGCCGGCTCGAGGAGGAGGTCGCCGGCAGCCGCGAACCCGCCGCCGACGACGATCAGCTCCGGGTTGAAGATGTTCACGAGGCTGACCATGCCGGCGCCGAGGCGGCTGCCGATCTCGGCGAGAATCGCGACGGCGTCCGAGTCGCCTTCGCCTGCGAGCCGGACGAGGCGATGGGCGTCGGCCGCCGCCCCGAACTGCTTCTGCGCCGCCGTCGTCGCGGCGTGACCCGAGGCGAGCACCTCGAGGTGGCCACGGCCGGTACAGGCGCCCTGGCACGGCGGGCCGTCGAGGTCGATGACCATGTGGCCGAGCTCCGCGCCCGCGCCGATCGCGCCGCGGTACGGCTTGCCGTCGAGGATCAGCCCGCCGCCGATGCCGGTCCCGAGCGTGAGCATGACCATGTGCCGCGTTCCGCGACCGGCGCCGTGCGCCCATTCGGCCAGCGTGGCGGCGTTCGCGTCGTTATCGATCCCGACCGGGAGCCCGAAGCGCTCGTGCATCGCGCCGCGGAGGTCGAGGTCGGCAAGGGGGATGTTCACCGACGTGACGGCCTTGCCGGTCCGCTGGTCGATCGTGGACGGGATCCCGAACCCGAGCGCGGCCACGTCCTCTTCGAGCACGTCCTCGACCGCGGTCGCGAGGCCCTCGAGCAGCTCGTCCTGCGAGTCGAGCGGCGTCGGCAGCTCGCGCCGGCGCTCGACGTTCCCGTCGCGATCGACGACCCCGGCGAGGATCTTCGTGCCGCCGAGGTCGACGCCGATCACGCGCTGGGAAGCCACGGGCCGCGGCTACGATACTCCGCCGGATGGCGCGCGAAGAGAAGCCCTACCGCGTCTACCGCGGGGGCCGGGTGCGCGGGGGGGTGCCGCTCAAGACGAAGCCGGCCCGTCCTGACGCCGCCGACGGCGGGGACGGCCGCAGCCGCTACCGCGGCCCGTCGAAGCCGGCGCGCGAGCGCAAGCGCTGGAGCTGGGGCCGGCGGATCGGCGTCGCCCTCGTCCTGCTGATCGTCCTCTTCATCGTGTGGTCGGTCGCGGGCTACCTGTCCTTCGCGGGCGGCGTGAGCAAGGCGAACAAGCGCGTCCGCCCCGCGACGAAGGCCGCGCTCGACTCCCAGAACGGCCTCCTGCTCTCGCACGCGACCGACATCCTGCTCCTCGGCACCGACCACTCGGACTCGAGCGCGCGCGCGTCCGACCAGCACTCGGACTCGATCATGCTCGTCCGCACCGACCCGAGCCACCACCGGGTCGTCTACCTCTCGATCCCGCGCGACCTGCGCGTGCCGATCCCCGGCCACGGCGACAGCAAGATCAACGCGGCGTTCCAGATCGGCGGGCCGGCGCTCGCGATCCGGACGATCCGCCACTTCACGGGCCTGCCCGTGAACCACGTTGTCACCGTCGACTTCGGCAGCTTCAAGCAGCTGATCGACGACGTCGGCGGCATCACGATCGACGTGCCGGAGAAGATCCTCTCGAACCGCTTCGACTGCCCGTATGCGAGCCAGGCGCGCTGCAGCCGCTGGCCCGGCTGGCGCTTCCAGAAAGGGAAGCAGCACATGAACGGCCAGCGCGCGCTCATCTACTCGCGGATCCGGGAGAACCGTCTGAACCCGTCCGAGAGCGACGTGACCCGGGCCGAGCGGCAGCAGCACGTCGTGCAGGCGACGCTACACAAGCTGTCGTCGTTCTCGACCTTTCTCTCCTCGCCGTTCAAGGCGGGGAAGTACGTGCGGCCGGTCTCGACCGACCTCTCGGCCTGGCAGCTCGTCCAGCTCGGCTGGGTCTACAAGCGGGCAGCCCAGAGCCGCGCGTACCACTGCCGGCTCGGCGGGAGCGCTTCGTCGATCGGCGGGGAGTCGGTGATCGTGCCGACGCAGGAGAACATCGCCGTCGTCCACATGGTCAGGGGCGACTCGGCGCCGCAGCCGCCTCCTCCCGGGTCGGGGCCCTACGGACCGGGCTGCGTGATCGGCGACAGCTCGATCGGGTCCGGGCGCTAAGGCGCCGCTGGCGGCGCCGTTGTCAGGACGTGCGGGCTTCGCCCGCGCGTGCGTCTGAAACGACCGGTCGACACGAGGGAGGTCGCGTCCCGGCTCTAGGTCGCGTCCGCGGCTTTCTCTTTCTTCGGCTCGCTCGTCGAGGGCGACGCGCCGTCCTTCGAGGCGTCCTTCGCGCCGTCTTCGCGCTTGCGGCCGCCGCGCCCGTAGTCGGTCGAGTAGAAGCCCGAGCCTTTGAAGTGGACCGCGACCGGGTACAGCACCCGCTCGAGCGGACCCTCACCGCAGATCTCACACGCCGCCGGAGGCGGATCGGACATGCGCTGGAAGAGCTCGAAAACGTGGCCTTGCGGGCATTTGTACTCGTAGATCGGCACGGCCGGACAAGGCTAGCAGCGGCATCCGAAGTGTTAGCGTGACCGGCCCCGCCTGGCGATGACGGAAACGATCTCCCCCACTCGGCGGCCGGCGCCGACTCCAGAACGGCCGCCGCCCCCAGTCGCGGCTGCTGCCCGCCCGCTCGACCTCTCCGCGCGCGCGTACGCGATCGGCATCGCCATCTGCTCGGCGGCCGTCGCGACCTTCGTGCTCGTCCAGATCCACGCGTGGCCGCCGCACGAGGACGAGACGCTCGCGCTCTTCACCGGTCGGCACTCGTTCGGCGACGTCATGCGGATCGTGCTCGGGCACCGCGGCGGCGCGCCGCTCCACTTCGTGCTCGCCTTCCTCGTCGCGCACCTCGGCGGCGGGCTGACCGGCCTGCGGCTCTTCTCGGCGCTCTTCGCCGTCGCCAGCGTCCCGGTCGTCGGAGCGCTCGGGACCCGGCTCGAAGGGCGGACCACGGGGCTCGCCGCCGCGGCGCTCACCTCGGCGAGCTGGATGCTCCTCTTCCACGGCGTCTACGGCCGGATGTACTCCATGTTCCTCTTCACGAGCGCGCTCTCGTACCTCGCGCTCGAGCGCGCGCTCGAGGGCGGCGGCCGGCGCTGGGTCTGGTGGGCGCTCGCCGTCCTGGCGACGATTGCGACGCACCCGTACGGCGCGCTCGTCCTCGCCTCGCAGGGGCTCTACGTGCTGCTCCGTCGCGTCCGGCTGCGCGAGGCGATCCCCGTCTTCGCCGCCGTGCTCCTCGCTGGGATCCCGTTCTGGCGGACGGACTTCGTGCTCGCGGGCCGCTTCGACGTCGGCGTCGGCGGCGGCGGCGACAAGCTCGGCGGGCCGATCCCGGTGCTGAAGTACCTGTGGGCGGTGGCCGGCGACCTCTCGGTCGGCTGGGCGCCGGTGCTCGCCGCCCTCCTCCTCGTCGCGGCGCTCGGGCTCGTGCTCCTCGCGCGCGAGCGGCCCGCGGGTGCGCTCCTCGTCGGCTCGGTCTTCGTCACGCCGACCTTCGCCTTCCTCGTCGCGAAGCTCGGGTCGCAGACCTCGCCGGAGTCACGGCACCTCATCTTCGCGCTGCCGTTCTTCAGCGCGCTCCTCGCGGTGCCGATCGTCCGGCTGGGCCGGCACGCGCGCCTCGCTCCGCTCGCCGTCCTCCTCGCCCTCGTGTGCGCCGAGGTCGCGTGGGCCGACCACAAGACGCCGCTCCTCTTCGACGGCGAGTCGCCGACGCGGGTCGACGCGCGGAACGACGCCTCGGCCTGGCTGGCGCGGACGGCGCGGCCGAACGACGTCCTCTTCGGCTACGACCCGCTCTTCCTCGGCGCCTGGGAGCGGAACGGCGCGCTGACGAACACGGTGGTGCCGCGCGCCGACGCGAAGCTCGCGCTCTCCGTCCTGCGCGACGCGCCGAAGCCGCTCGGCCGGGGCATCTGGGTCTTCGACGCGAGCGACACGAACAACTTCTCGCCGAAGCTCACCATCCCGCTCCGGATGCCGCGGCCCGCCTCGGCCTTCGAGGCGCGGGTCTGGGGGCCGTTCCTCGTCATCCGCAGCCTCGAGCCGACCCGCACGCCGCGACGCTTCCTCGAGGAGTCGCGGGCGGTCGAGCTCGCCGGGCAGTCGATCTACATCGGCGACGCCGACGTCAACCTCGACACCGTGAAGCGGGCGCTCAAGCGCCTCGGGCCCGGCTAGCCTCCTTGCGTTCCTCTTCCTGGACCAGCTCGCGGTAGCAGGGCGCGTCCTCGAAGGCGGCGAGGCCGATCGGCGTCGGCCGCCGCCGCCGCGGGCGCCGCCGGCCGGCCGCGACCGCGGCGGACGCGCCCACGAGGCCGCCGAGCACGAACGACCGGAGGCGGCTGCGCTTGCTGCCGTCTTCCACGGCGGGATTGTAGGTTTCCGCGGCGTGCGGATCTGCGCGCTCGGTGACCTCCTGCTCGACGTGATCGTCCGCCTCGACGAGCCGCTCGCGCCCGGCGCGGACGCACGCGCGGAGACGCGGCTCGGGGCGGGCGGGCAGGCGGCGAACGTCACCGCCTGGGCCGTCGAGCTCGGCGCCGAGGCGCGCTTCGTCGGCAAGCGCGGCGGCGACGAGACCGGCCGGCTGGCCGCGGCGGAGCTCGAGCGGCGCGGCGTCGAGGTCGCGGGGCCGGTCGCGGCGGAGAGGAACGGCGTCGTCGTCTCGATCGTCGAGCCGGGCGGCGACCGGACGATGGCTTCGGATCGCGGGCCCGCGCCGGACCTGCGCCCAGAGGAGCTCGACGCGGCCTGGTTCGCCGACTGCGACTGGCTTCACCTCGCCGGCTACAGCTTGCTCGCGAGCCCGATCGCCGAGGCGGCGGAGTCCGCGGCTTCGCTCCGTGGCGGGCGGCTCAGCGTCGACCTCTCGTCGTGGACGGCGATCGGCGGCGACTTCCGCGCGCGGCTCGAGCGGCTGCGGCCGGACGTCGTCTTCGGCAACGAGCAGGAGTGGGAGGCGCTCGGCGAGGGGCTCGCGCCGCCGGTGCGTGTGGTGAAGCGGGGCGCGCGCGGCTTCTCTGTCGGCGGCGAGGAGGTCGCGCCGGCCGCGGGCGAGGTCGTCGACTCGACCGGCGCGGGCGACGCGCTCGCCGCCGGGTTCCTCGTCGGCGGACCGGAGCTCGCCCGCGAGGCGGCGGCACGCTGCGTCGCGCGGCTCGGGGCGATGCCGTGATCGTCCTCGCGCCGGAGGTCGAGGCGGCGCTCCGCGACGGCGCGCCGGTCGTCGCGCTCGAGACGACGCTCGTCGCGCACGGCTTCCCGCCGGGTGAGGGCATGGCCGTCGGAGCCGAGTCGGAGCGGCGCGTGCGCGAGGCGGGCGCGGTGCCGGCGACGATCGGCGTCCTCGACGGCGCGGTCCGGGTCGGGCTCGGCGCCGAGGAGCTGCAACGGTTCGACGCGACGGCCCGGAAGGTCGGCCCGCGCGACCTCGCCGCCTGCGCGGCGCAGGGCGCGGTCGGCGCGACGACCGTGGGCGGAACGCTCGCGGTCTGCCGCATGGCCGGGATCCGCTTCATGGGCACCGGCGGCCTCGGCGGCGTCCACCGCGGCTGGGAGGCAGGCCGGCTCGACGTCTCCGCCGACCTCGCCGAGCTGGCGCGGACGCAGGCGCTCGTCGTCTCCTCTGGGGTCAAGTCGCTCCTGGACGTGGCCGCGACGGCCGAGGCGCTCGAAACGCTCGGCGTGCCGGTGCTCGGCTTCCGCACCGGCGAGCTGCCGCTCTTCTACGCCGCGCGCGGGGGCCCGCCGGTCTCGGCCCGGGTCGAGAGCGCCGCCGAGGCGACGCGGATCGCGCGCGCACACTGGGAGCTCGGCGGCGGCGGGCTTCTCCTCGCACGCCCGCCGGACGAGAGCCTCGAAGACGTCGAGCCCCTGATCGAGGAGGCGCTGGCGCGCGCGGCCGAGCAGGGCGTGGCCGGCCAGGACGTGACGCCGTTCGTCCTGTCCTTCCTGCACGAGCGGAGCGGCGGCGCGACGCTGCGCGCCAACCGAGAGCTCGTCGTCGAGAACGCGGCGCTCGCCGCCGAGGTGGCCGCGGCCTGATGCGGCTCTCGAACGACGACGCGTCGCTCGTCCCGCGCACCGACTTCGACGGCCCGGCGCTCGAGCTCGACTTCCCCGGCCTGCGCATCGGCGTCGCCGAGTACGACGAGGGGCCGACCGGCTGCACGGTCTTCCACTTCGTGGACGGCGCGACGTGCGCGACCGACGTCCGCGGCGGCTCGCCCGGGACGATCGGCGGGCACGAGTGGGTGTCGGCGATCTGCCTCGCCGGCGGCTCGCTGTACGGGCTCGAGGCGGCGACCGGCGTCGCGGCGGAGCTCTTCGCCGCCCGCGAGTACGCGGTCGGCTGGCTCGACATCGCGACCGTCTCCGGCGCGATCGTCTTCGACTACGGCAGCCGCCGGAACTCGATCTACCCGGACAAGGAGCTCGGCCGGGCCGCGTTCCGAGCCGCGCGCGAAGGGTGGTTCCCGCTCGGCCGCCGCGGCGCCGGCCGCTCGGCGACGGTCGGGAAGACCTTCGGCCTGGGTGAGGGCGAGCCGGGCGGCCAGGGCGCCGCGTTCCGGAAGCTCGGGCCGACGCGCGTCGCCGTCTTCACCGTCGTGAACGCCGTCGGCGCCGTCGTCGACCGCGAGGGACAGGTCGTCCGCGGCCATCTCGACGCGGCGAGCGGCGACCGGCGGACGCTCGTCGCGGGCGTCGAGGAGCGCGTCGCCGCGGGCCGGCCTGTCCATCCGCTGCCCGGGAACACGACCCTCACCGTGGTCGCGACGAACCAGACCCTCGACCGGCGGATCCTCCAGCAGCTCGGCCGGCAGGTGCACGCGTCACTCGCCCGCGCGATCCAGCCGTTCCACGCGCTCGTGGACGGCGACGTCCTCTACGCAGTCTCGACCGGCGAGGTCGAGAACCCGGCCCTCGACAGCATCGGCCTCGGGGTCGTCGCTTCGGAGCTCGCCTGGGATGCCGTGTTGAGCGCGGTCGGCGCGTGATCAGGCCCAGCCCCGGCCGAGCAGCTCCCGCGCCTCGTCTTGGCCGTAGACGTGCTCCAGGAGGTCGACAAGCCAACGCGGCGGCGGCTCGGGTGCGTCGCGCCGCTCCCGCAGCTCGCGAACGACCTGCAGCGCCTGATCCCGAGCGCCCCAGATCTCGACGCGATCTCCTCCGGCGGCTCCGGCGCGTCCAGCGAGAACTCGAGGTCCTGGGCCGGGATCACGCCCGTGGACGACCAGGAGACCCGTTCGAGGGAGGATCCGTAGGCGCGGTGCTCGCCGACCTCGGCGGCCGCAAGACGAAGCGCGGCGAGCTGTTCTTTTTCGAGCCCCGGGTGGGTCGCCGCGAGAATCGCCCTCGTCCCGACCCCGTCGGCGAATCGCTCCTCCTCCTCACTCCAGCCGGGAAGCTCCCAGTGCCGAAACAGCGCGGCGCGCGCAGCTCCGGCCTCCGCGAGGTACTCCCTCCACGTGAGCGTCCGCACTAGAGGTCGCGCCGCGAGAAGCCGAGCACCGCGACGGCGGCGATCAGACAGAGGTACACCGCGGCCCACACGCGCGGCCCGACTCCGCCCGTGTACCCGCCGCCGAAGGGCCCCAGCTGGAGGACGAACTTCGTCAGCCCGTGCTGGTTGGCCGTGATCCCCTGGAGCGCGTCCTGGTAGAGCGCCTCCACCGGGACGACGTACGCCGCGATCTTCGCCGCCCGCTCGAGCGTGTGCGAGGCGAGCGCGTGGCCGATCGTCCCGAGCAGCCCCGCCACGAGGCCCGCGCCGAAGACCATGAAGATCGCGATCCCGTTCGCGGTCGAGGACAGGAAGACCGAGCCGAGCAGCGACAGGGCGGCGATCAGCGCGACCGCGGCGGCGAGCTCGATCCCGGGGCGGACGATCCGATCAGGCCACCAGTGGCCGGTCAGCCCGGTGATCACCATCGACGCGAAGTAGACGAAGAGCACGTACGGCGTCGTGACGCCGACGGCGCCGAGGAACCGCGCGAGGAGAAGCGTCGAGCGGCCGAGCGGCCGGACGACGAGTGGCTGGAGGAGCCCGCGCTCCGCGTCGCCGCGCACGACGCCGAGGGTGAGGAAGACCGCGAGGACGACGCCGAGGAAGAGCGTCGCGAACATCGCGAGCCCGAAGGTGAACGCGCCGGCGAAGGTGCGCGCGTCGATCCCCGCGGGCGGTGCGACGCCGTTCAGGTTCGCGAACGCATAGTGGTTCGCGAGCGCGTAGAGCCCGAGGAACGCCAGCGTGAGGAGCAGGACGACGACGAACACCTTCCGCCGCAGCGCCTCCTCGAGGCCGTAGCGGACGATCGTCCAGACGCCGGTCACGAAGTCTCGCCGCCCACGGCGTCGAGGTAGACCTCCTCGAGGGTCGAGGTGAGGACGCGGACGCCGTAGACGCGGCGGCCGGCCGCGACGAGCTCGGCGACGATGCGCGGAGCATCCTCGCGTCCCGCCGACTCGAAGAAGCGCTTCCCCTCGTCCGTCTCGACCTCCACGCCGCGGGCTCGCGCCAGCTCCGCCGGCGCACCGGCCGCGACCACCCGGCCCGCGAGGAGGATGACAACGCGGTCGCAGACGAGCTCGATCTCGCTCAGCAGGTGCGAGTTGAGGAGCACGCCGACACCGCGGCCGCGCAGGTCCTCGAGCAGCTCGCGCACCGTCCGCCGGCCGACCGGATCGAGCGCGCTCGTCGGCTCGTCGAGGAGGAGCAACCGCGGTCCGCCGACGAGCGCCTGCGCGACGCCGAGCCGCTGCTGCATGCCCTTCGACATCGCCTCGACCCGCCGGTTGCGCGCGCCGGCGAGCGCGACGAGCTCGAGCAGGCGCGTCCGCTCCTCGACGCCGCCCGTCGAGCCCGCGAGCCGCTGGTGCAGCTCGAGCACCTCGTCGGCGCTGTACCAGCCCGGGAAGCGGAAGAGCTCCGCGAGGTACCCGAGTGCGGCTCGGGCAGGCGCCGAGCCGGCCGGCGCGCCGCAGATCGTCGCCTGCCCCGCCGAGGGCCGGACGAGGCCGCAGGCGATCTTCGTCAGCGTCGACTTGCCGGCGCCGTTCGGCCCGAGCAGGCCGACGAGCTCGCCCTCGGCGACTTCGAGATCGACACCAGCGAGCGCCTCGATCGCGCCGTAGCGCTTCGCGAGGCCGCTGACGGCGAGCGCGGACGGCACCGGCGCGAGTTTACGGACACCTTCCGTCGAGACCCGCGTCTGCCTTTCCCGCACTTTCCGACAAAGACGTCGGCGTCGGAGGGCAAATTGCCCTTTTGGCCCTTGATCGGGCGGCAGACAGCCCGTGACTATCCGCGGCCACAGGGGTACCGACGACAGGCTTCGCGGGCCGGCGAGAGCCGAGGAGGGGCAGGCACATGCGCCGTACGTTCCGCTGGTCCCAGCGAACCATCTCCCGACCCGCGTCCGCGTTCTTCCGTCGCCGAATTGCGCTCCTCGCGTGTGCGCTGGGCGTCGCGGCTGCGCTGATCCTCGGGGGCGCACAGCCGGGATACGGGGTGCTTCCGGCCAACAGCATCAGCTACGGCTACGACGACCTCGGCCGCCTGACGACGGTGATCGACCCGAACGCGGCGTCGCCGGGCGTAGCGAAGTACCGCTACGACGCGGCTGGCAACATCCTCGGGATCGACCGCCTCGCCTCCTCGGCGGTCACGGTCCAGCAGTTCTCTCCCGCGAGCGCGCCGACCGGCTCGAGCATCCTCGTCTACGGGACGAAGTTCAGTGCCACGCCCGGCTCGAACACCGTGACCTTCACCGGTGGCGCAGCCGGCACAGTGACGGCCGCCACCACGACACAGTTGACCGTGACCGTGCCCGGCGGCGCGACGACCGGAAACGTGACGGTCACGAGCCCGAACGGCAGCGGCACGAGCTCGACGCCGTTCACCGTCGTCGCGGCAGCGCAGTCCCCGTCGGTCTCCGGGCTCTCGGCAACGGTGATCGACCGCGGCTCCGCGCTGACCGTCAACGGCAGCGGCTTCTCGGCGACTGCGAGCGACGACGCCGTCGCGATCGCCCAGACCCGCGGTCTCGTCCAGACGGCGTCGGCCTCCTCGCTGACCTTCAACGTCCCCACGGCCGCCAACTCCGGCCACGTCCTCGTCGGCACGCCGAACGGATCGACGACGAGCTCGGCCGACGTGTTCGTCCCGCCGACCGGCTACACCGCCTCCCAGGTGGAGACGACCGGCCGTATGGCGGTCGGCGACACCAACCGAACGTTCACCATCTCCGACCCGAACAAGATCGGCCTCGTCGTCTTCGACGGGACCGCTGGCCAGTCCGTGTTCCTGCACGTCCCGACGACGTCGATCTTCGCCACCAACACGAAGATCCTCGACCCGCTGGGGCTCGAGATCGCCTCGACGACCGTCGGGCCGAGCAGCGGCTACGTCGACACGCTGAAGCTCCCGACGACGGGGACGTACACGATCCTGCTCGACCCGATCAGCGGCTCGGGCAGCATGACGCTCTCGCTCTACGACGCGGCGCCGTCCACCGGCACGATTCAGCCGAACGGGCAGCCGCAAACGGTCTCGATCGGGACTCCGGGGCAGAACGCGCTGCGCACGTTCACGGGCAGCGCCGGCGAGCGCGTCTTCCTCCAGGTCGACTCCCAGCTCTCGGCCGTCGTGGTCCGCGAGCTCGACGTCAACGGCTTCGAGATCGCCTCGGCCACGATCGGCCCGACGACCGGCTACATCGACACACGCACGCTGGCCGCCCAGGGGACGTACACGATCGTCGTCGATCCGATCGGCGACAGAACCGGAAACGTCACGCTGACCCTCTACGACGTCCCGGCGGACGTCACCGGCACACTGACGCCGGGACCGGGTTCGCAGACGCCGACGAACGTCAGCCTGAGCATCGGCCAGAACGCCGTCTACACCTTCACGGCAACCGCCCAGCAGCGCGTGGCCGTGAAGATCGCACCGCCCGCCAGCGGGACGGCGATCCCGAGCGGCTACCTGAAGCTCACGGACGCGAACGACAACGTGTTGCCGAACGGGTCGGTCCTGTTCTCGCTGCCGTTCTCCTCGAGCGTCGGCTTCGTCGACACCCACGCCTTGGCGGCGGGCACCTACAAGGTCGTCGTCGACCCGGTCGGCACGGGCTCCGGGTCGGCGAGCCTCAACCTCTACGACGTGCCCGCGGACGTGACCGGAACCATCACACCCGGGCCCGCCTCGCAGACGCCCACGGACTTCACCGTCACGACGCCGGGGCAGAACGTCGTCTACAGCTTCACGGCGAGCCCGAATCAGCGGGTGAGCGTGAAGATGGTGCCGCCGACGAGCGGCACGACGCTCCAGCCCGGTTTTCTGAAGCTCACCGACTCCAACGGCGCGACGGTCAACGGCGCCTCCACCTTCTACTCGTTCCCGTTCAGCTCGAGCACGGCGTTCCTCGATACGCAAACGTTGGCGGCCGGCTCGTACAACGTCGTCGTCGACCCGACGGACGCGAACGTGGGCTCGGCGCGCCTCTCCCTCTACGACGTGCCCGCGGACCTCTCCGGGTCGATCACGATCGGCGGCTCACCGGTCACGGCGTCGATCGGGACCCCGGGGCAGAACGCCGCCTACACCTTCACGGGCAGCGCGACTCAGCACGTCAATCTCGGGCTCAGCGGCTCCACGATCTCCCAGGGGACCGCGCGCATCGTCGAGCAAGGGCAGCAGAACCCCGTCAACTCGCTGACCTTCTTCACGTCGCCGACGACGCTCTCGGCCACGCTGCCGGCCGACGACGCCTACCGCGCGGAGATCGACCCCGTGGCGGAGCGCACCGGCGACGTCACGTTGACGCTGACGCAGGGGACCTTCGCCCGTCTGAAGGCCCGGGGCGCCGGAGGTGCACACGCTCACGCCGCCGCGGGGCTCGCTCCACGCCGGCCGCAGGCGAAGCCGGCCGCCCTGCCGCGCTTCAAGCCCGGCAGCCCCGAGCGGTGGATCCCGGACTCGGCCGAGCCGAGCACCTGGTTCACGGGCCGCTCCGAGTCGCCGTTCGAGTTCATCCCGGCGCGGCGCGCCCTGATGGGCACGACCGCCGTCTCGGGCCGCGTGCTGCGGCTGGACGGCCGTCCTCTCCCCCACGTCACGCTCCGCGGCGGCGGCGCGCGCACGACGAGCGACCGGACGGGCCGCTTCCTGCTGAAGCCGGTCCGCGTCGGCCATTTCGTCCTGACCGTCGACTCGCGCACCGCGAACCGGCCGGGCGCGCGCTACGGCGTCTACGAGATCGGCGTCGACACGAAGCGCGGGCGGACGACCGTGCTCCCGTTCACGATCTGGTCGCCGCTCCTCGACACGAAGCACGAGGTCGCGCTCCACTATCCGCTGAAGCACGAGCTCGTCCTCAAGAACCCGCTCATACCGCACCTCGAGGTGCGAATCCCGGCCGGCTCGCTGATCCGCGACCGCCAGGGCAAGCTCATCCACCGGATCGGGATCACGCCGGTGCCGCTCGACCGCTCGCCGTTCCCGATGCCGGGCCGCTTCCCGATCTACTTCACCGTGCAGCCGGGCGCCGCGTACGTGTGGCCGCACGGCGTCGAGGTGATCTACCCGAACAAGTTCCACGCGCCCCGGGGTCAGCGGGTCGGCTTCTTCTCCTACGACCCTCGCGGCAAGGGCTGGCACCAATACGGGAAGGGCACGGTCACCCGCGACGGCAAGCAGATCCGCTTCGATCGCGGCACGCGGCAGTACGAGCTCACGTCGTCGGGCATCTGCATCGGCTGCGCCCTCCCCGGCGGCCTCTTCGGCTTCACCTTCGGGTTCTTCTTCGGCGGAGATCCCGTCGACCTGGCCAGCGGCAACCTCTCGCTCGCCCATACCGACCTGATCGAGCGCGGCACACCGCAAATCGACCTTTCCCGGACGTACCGGTCGCAGGACACGACGGGACGGGCGTTCGGGGTCGGTATGGCCATGACGTACTCGATGGCGCTGTACAACCCGGACAGTCACAACTACGACTCGGCCGACCTCGTGCTCGGAGACGGCAGCCGGATCCACTATCAGCGGATCTCGCCGGGGACCGGGTACACGGACGCCGTCCTCGAGGCGAGCACGACACCGAGCACCTTCTACAAGTCACGAATCACCTGGGACGGACGGGTATGGGTGCTCACGCTCACGGACGGAACCGTCTACACGTTCTCCAACGGCGGGCTACTCGAGTCGATCCGAGATCGCTTCGGCAACGAAACCGTCGTCTTCCGCACGAACGGCGTGTTGGGGGAGATCACCCGCATCCAGGCATCGAGCGGCCGATGGCTGAACCTCACGATCGACCCGGTCACGGGCCTGACGTCGAACGTGTCCGACCAGAGCGGGCGATCGCTGACCTACTCCTACACGAGCGGTCGACTGACCCAGGTCCAAGATGCGAAGGGCGCGACCACACAGTACGGCTACGACGGATCCGGGCGCCTGTCGACGGTAACCGACGGTCGCGGCGACCTCTGGTTCACGAATCACTACGACGCGAACGGCCGCGTCGACCAGCAAACCTTGAATGACGGCCTCAACTCGACCTTCCACTTCGCCTACACGACGGACGGCAACGGAAAGGTCGTCCAGACCGACGTCACGAACCCTCGGAACTTCGTCCGACGGGTCACCTTCGACGGCACCGGGATGCCGCTGACGGACACCCGCGCTTTCGGCACCCCTCGACAGGAGCAGACGTCGTACGAATACCAGGCTGGAACGAAGCTTCTCTTGGCGAAGACCGACGCGCGCGGACGCAGGACCGAGTACGGCTACAACTCGGCCGGCAAGCTGACGACCTTACGAGAGCTCGCTGGAACGTCCGGCCAGGTCACGACGACGTACGGCTACGACCCGGCCTTCCAGCAGCTCACGAGCGTCTCCGACCCGCTCCAGCACGGACCGAGCTATCAGTACAACGGCCGCGGCGCGCTAACGGCCGCCATCGACGCGCGAAGCAAGCAGACGACGATCGCCCCGAATCTCGACGGCCAGCCGGCGAGCTCGACCGATCCGCTGACCAGGCAGACGACCTACGGGTACTTCCTCGGCGACCTCACGCGGACGACGGATCCTGCCGGCGGAATTCGGCGACTGTTCTACGACCCGGCAGGACGTGTGATTCGGCTCGCCGACGCCCGCGGGGGGGTCACGAAGTATGAGTACGACGCCGACGACGGCCTGACCAAGATCACCGATGCGACGAACACGCCCACGTCTTTCGTCCGTGACGGCGACGGAAACGTGACCAAGGTCACGGACGGAAGGCTGCACGACACGACGTTCGGCTACGACAAGCTCGACCGGCTCCAGTCGCGCACCGACCCGCTGTTGAAGACGGAGTCCTACGTCTACGACGGCGACGGCAACCTGACGAGGTTCACCGACCGCAAGAATCAGATCACGAACTACCAGTACGACGAGCTCGACCGGCGAACCTCCGCCACACCGGCCACGGGCTCCATCACGTACTCGTACGACAACGGGGATCGCCTCACGCAGGTCATCGATTCGGCCTACGGCACGATCACACGCGGCTACGACGAGCGCGACCACCTCACGAGCGAGACCAGCCCGGAAGGAACGGTCTCGTACACGTATGACGCCGCCGGCCGGCGCGCGACGATGACCGTCACCGGACAGCCACAGGTCCTCTACGGCTACGACCCGGCCGACAACCTGACGAGTGTGACGCGCGGATCGACCTTGGCGACGCTCACCTACAACGACCTCGAGCAGCCCGCGACGGTGACCCTCCCAGACGGCATCGTCGAGACCTACAGCTACGACTCGGCGCTCAACCTCACCGGGATCACGTACACGAAGAACGGAAACACGCTCGGAGACCTCCAGTACGGGTACGACGCCGGAGGTCTCCGCACCGGCGTTGGGGGCAGCTATGCCCGCGTGACCCTGCCTACGGCGGTGTCGTCGGCGACCTACGACAATGCGAACCGGCTCACGAACTGGGGCGGCACGACGCTGACCTACGACTTCAACGGAAGCCTGACGAAGGAAGGAAACAAGAAGAACTTCACCTGGAACGTGCGCAACCAGCTCGCGTCGCTGTCGGGGAACGTCGCAGCCTCCTTCGTCTACGATCCCTTCGGCCGCCGCACGAGCTCGACCGTGAGCGGCGCGCAGACGCGCTACCTCTACGACGGCGAGACCTCCGTCCAGGAGCAGAACGCGAGCCACTCCCCGACCGCGAACCTGCTCCTCGGCATCGGGGCGGACCAGCGCTTCGCCACGATCGACACGAGCGGCAACGTCCGGAGCTACCTGACGGATCCGCTCGGCGGTGTGCTGGCGCTGGCCGACGGCACCGGAACGGTCCAGACGTCGTACACGTACGAGCCCTATGGGAAGGCAACCGCAACCGGGGCCACGGGCACCTCGTACCAGTTCACCGGCCGAGAGAACGACGGCGCGACGGTGCTCCAGTACAGCCGCGCGCGCTACTACGATCCAATCAAGGGTCGCTTCATCTCGGAGGATCCCCTCGGGTTCTCCGGCGGGAACACCAACCTCTACGCCTACGTCTGGGACTCGCCCACGAACGGCTTCGACCGGACCGGCGAAGCCGGCGCGATCGCAGTGCCGTGGTCGGGAGGCGGCGGCGCGGCCACCTCTGCCGGAGCCGCAGCGTCGGGTCTAGGCGCGGCGGCCGCCGGCGTGGCGGCCGGCACGGCGGCCCGAAAGCTCTTCAACGCGTTCGCCTCTGCTGGTGAAGGCAGCAGCACCGGCCCCGGCAACGGCGACGAGGGAGAGAACGGAGAGAACGGGAGCAACGGCAAGGGCGACGAAGGCCAAGGCTGGCCGCCGCGAACGACCAAGAGTGTCGACAAGATCGCGCAGGAAACCGGGTACACGAAGAAGCAGATCAACGATGCAATTCACGCGGTCAAGAACAAGGCCAGCGCCTACCTCCGGTCCGGCGTCGGAAGGCAAAATCCGGATATGCAGGTCGACCCCACGACGGGGGAGGTGTATCCGGAGACGCCCGACGGCGGCATCGGAGACTCGATCGGCAACATCTTCGACTACCTACCACCGCACTGACCTGTGATCGAATGGGCGACAGCGAGCGTGCGGGTTTGGAGCGAGACGCACTCGGCGGCGGAGCTGACGGCCCTCCTCGGCATGGAGCCGACGAGCAGCTTCGAGCGGGGAAGCCTTATGAGTCCCCGCAACCCCCGGAGCGCCAAGCGGGAGGTATCGCTGTGGGTGCTCGAGTCCGAGCTGAGTCGCGAGGAACGAGTCGAGCGCCACCTCGACTGGGCCCTCGACGTTGTCGAGACGCTTCGCGAGCCGATCGCCTCGCTGCCGCCGGGCTCGTCCGACATTTTCGTCGGCTGTCAGCTGATCGAGGGTCAGGGCAGCGTCGAGCTCGAGCACGCCCTTCTCCAGCGGCTCGGCGCGCTGCCCGTCGACCTCATCTTCGACCTCTACTCGATTGACAACGAGGCGGACACCACGCCGCCGCGCGAGGGCACTTCCTGACCCTCACCGATGCAAACGGTCAGGCCGCCGAAGCGAGCCGGCTGATCGAGCTCGCCGAGCTGACTAACGAGGAAGCGGAGCAGCGCGCATACCTGCGCGCTGCTCGCTCTCGTCTCACGCCGGTCGAACACCACGTCCGGTCGGCTGTCGACGTGCTGGAGCCGCTTCGGGAGCCGATCGCCTCGCTGCCACCTGGATCGGCGGGAATCTTCATCGGCTGGGAGCCGCCCCACGGCCAGGCGTCGCTCGAGCTCGACCACGCGCTTCTCGAGCGGCTCGGGGTGCTGCCGGTCGAGCTGATCTTCGACCTCTACACGCTCGAGTCCGATGAAGATCTCGCGTAGGCGGTTTCTCGAGCTCGGCGGCGCGGCCGCAGGAGGAGCGGCGGCCGGATCGCTCGGCGTTCGCCTGGCCTCGGCCGACGGCGGCGACGGCGACCACGCGGTCGACTTCTACGGGGCGCACCAGTCCGGTGTCGTCACCCCGCCGCAGAACCACCTCTGGTTCGCCGCGTTCGACGTCACCGCCGATGACCTCGCCGGCCTCCGGTCGCTGCTCGAGAGCTGGAGCCGAACGGCTGCTCGGCTCGCGGCCGGCCGGACCGCGGCCTCCGACGACTCCGGCGAGACGAGCGGGCTCGGCCCCGCGCGGCTCACGGTCACGTTCGGCCTCGGCCCCGGCCTCTTCGACCGCCGCTACGGCCTCGGCCGGCTCCGGCCGCCCGCGCTCGCCGAGCTGCCCGGGTTCGCCGGCGCCGAGCTCGACTCCGGGCGGTCGGGCGGCGACCTCTTCGTCCAGGCCTGCGCCGACGATCCCGCGGTCGCCTTCCATGCGGTGCGGACGCTGTCGGAGGAAGGGCGGGGAGCAGCGGTGCTCCGGTGGACGCAGCGGGGCTTTCGCTCGCACGACGCGAGAGGCATCTCCCGGAACCTGCTCGGCTTCCGCGACGGGACGAACAACCTCGATGCCGCCGACGTGTCCGCGATGCGGTCGCACGTCTGGGCCGCCTCCCCCGGCTGGATGCGCGGCGGCACCTACGGCGTCGTCCGGCGCGTGCGGATCCGGATCGAGCACTGGGACGCGGTCGAGCGGAGCGAGCAGGAGCGGACGATCGGCCGCCGGAAGCGAGACGGCGCGCCGGTCGCCGGCGGCTTCCCGGCCAACAGCCACGTCGAGCAGGCGAACCCGCGCCGCGCGGGCAGCGAGCGCGAGCGCATCCTCCGCCGCGGCTACTCGTTCTCCGACGGAATCGACGAGCGCTTCGGCGAGCTCGACGCCGGGCTCTTCTTCGTCTGCTTCCAGCGCGACCCGCGGCGTCAGTTCGTGCCGATCCAACGGCGACTGGCGACCGGCGACCACCTCAGCGAGTACGTCTTCCACACGGGCAGCGCGGTCTTCGCGGTCCCGCCGGGCGCGGGTCGCGGAAGCTACGTCGGCGCGCCGCTCTTCGAGGCCGCGGCGTAGGGCTGCTCAGCTCAGCGAGTTCAGGAAGGCGTCGATCTCGAGCGCGGCCATCGTCTGGAGCTTCGCGCTGCCGCGGGCGCCGAGCGCGACCGACACGCGCGCGATCGTCGCGTCGTCAGGCGCCTCGACGACGTTCACGAAGTCGAACGGGCCGAGCGTCGCCCACTGGTGCAGCACCTTGGCGCCGAGCTCCTCGACGTCGCGGTTCACCTCGCGCAGGCGGTCGGGATTCGAGCGCAGCGTCTGCACGCCCTGGGCGGTCAGCGTCGTGAGCAGGATGTACGTCGGCATGGCGGCTCCTCGCGGGTCGGGTGCCGGAGGTTAACCCCTCTCGAGCGTCTCCTTCGACTCGTCGTAAGCCGGATCGACCGCCGGCAGTGCGTCGTAGGCCCACTCGCGCCGCTTCCAGCCCGGGACAGGCGTCTCGCACGCCGCCTTCGGCACGAAGCGCGAGCGCTGCACGAGCCGGTACTCGTGGATGTAGCGCGGGCAGTTCGGGAAGACCTCGGTCGCGCGCACCCGGACGACGAACTGCGCCTCCGGGTACTCGGCGAGGAGCTCGTCGTCCTCGTGGATCGAGGCGACGCCGTTCAGCCGCAGCCGCTTGCGACCCTCGAAGTCGACGAAGAGCAAGCCCACCTGCGGGTTCACGAGCGCGTTCCCGAAGGTCAGATACATGCCGTTGCCGTCGTAGCCGGGGAAGGCGATCGTCCGCTCGTCGAGGACGCGGACGAAGCCGGGATCGCCGCCCTTGTACGAGCACTGCGGCCGGCCTTCCTCGTCGGCCGTGGCGATGAAGAACATGTCCCGCGCCTCGATGAAGGCACGGTCGTCGTCGTCGATCGTGTCGCGGACGAGCCGCTCGTCGATCCGGTCAGCGAGACGACGGGTGTCGAACCGGTCCTGGAGACGCCGGCTTCCCTCGTGGTAGAGCGCCATCGTGCTTCGATGATCGCACGCGCGCCGCCTGGTCGTAATAGAGGAGCGCGCTGCCGAGGAAGACGATCGGCGAGAGCACGAGGTCGGCGAGGAAGCCCGCGATCCGCTCCGTGGCGTCGCCCTGTCCCCTGAGAAGCAGCATGAGCACGGTGCGGGTGAGGAAGTACACGATCGCTAGAGCGCAGAGCGACCCGAGCGCGTGGACGTAGTCGACTTTGCCGAGCTGGAAGCCTCGACGCAGCGCTGCCCCCGGTGGCAGTCGTTCGATGACGGCTGCGGGAACAGCGAGGCCGTAGAAGGCGAAGAGGGCGAGGGCGGGGAGGACGAAGCCGCGGAAGAGGATCGGGAATGGCAGGAAGACGACAAGGCCGACCGCGAGCCCGGTGAGCGCGGATCGAGCCGTCGGCCGCACGTCGGCGACGATCGCAGCGGCGGCGACGAACGTCAGCGTCAGGAGCGGCGCGAACGCCCAGAGCAGGAGCGTCGCGACGTTCAGGTTGTGGCCGAACGCCGTCTCGTCGAGCACCGCGATGCCGACACCGAGCGGCAGGACGCGCCAGAAGCGCTGGCCGTAGAGCCTGATCGTCTCGGCGATGAGCTGGCCGACGGTCCGCTTCTCCGGCGGCAAGGGAGCGGGCAGCTCCTCGGTGCGGCGGCCACGCCGCGCGGTTTCGGTCATCGCCGCACGCTACCTCGCCGAAAGCCCGGCGTCAGGCTGCCGCCGCCGCGACGGCGGCTCGCTCGAAGGCGAGCTCGCCGTCGCGGACGTCGACCAGGATCGTGTCGCCCTCGCCGAAGCGACCCTCGAGGAGCGCCGACGCGAGCTGGTTCTCGACCAGCCGCTGCAGCGCACGCTTCAGCGGACGCGCACCGTAGGCCGGATCCCAGCCCGCCTCCGCCAGCAGCTCCTTCGCGGCCGGCGTCAGCTCGACGTCGATCCGCCGCTCCGCAAGCCGCGCACGCAACCGCGCGAGCTGGAGCTCGACGATCTCGCCGAGCTGCTCACGCGTGAGCTGCTCGAAGACGACAACCTCGTCGATCCGGTTCAGGAACTCCGGCCGGAAGCGCTCCCGCATGCCCTCGAGCGACCGCACGTTCGAGGTCATGATCAGCACGGTGTTGCGGAAGTCGACCGTGCGGCCCTGTCCGTCCGTGAGCCGTCCGTCGTCGAGGAGCTGGAGCAGCACGTTGAAGACGTCGTGGTGCGCCTTCTCGATCTCGTCCAGCAGGACGACCGAGTACGGCCGCCGCCGCACCGCCTCCGTGAGCTGCCCGCCCTCGTCGTAGCCGACGTAGCCGGGCGGCGCGCCGATCAGGCGCGAGACCGTGTGCTTCTCCATGTACTCGGACATGTCCAGCCGCACCATGGCCCGCTCGTCGTCGAACATGAACTCCGCGAGCGCCCGCGCGAGCTCGGTCTTGCCGACGCCCGTCGGCCCGAGGAAGACGAACGAGCCGATCGGGCGGTTCGGGTCCTGCAACCCCGACCGCGCGCGGCGCAACGCGTTGGCCACGGCCGAGACGGCATCGTCCTGGCCGACGACGCGCTCGTGCAGCCGCTCCTCCATGTGGATGAGCTTCTCGGTCTCGCCCTCGAGCAGCCGGTCGACCGGGATCCCGGTCCACCGCGCGACCACCGCCGCGACGTCGTCCTCGTCGACCTCCTCCTTGACGAGCCGCGTCTCGGGCTCCTCGCGGCTGTGCAGCTCGGCCTCGAGCTCCGGCAGCCGCCCGTAGCGGATCTCGGCGACGCGCGCGAGGTCGCCGCTCCGCTCCGCGCGCTCGGCCTCCATCCGCAGCTCGTCGATCTGCCGCGTGATCTCCTTGACGCGGTCGAGCTGCGCCTTCTCCTCGGCCCAGACCGCGGCCAGCCCGTCGCGCCGCTCCTTCGCGTCGGCGAGCTCGCGCTCGACGGGCGCGCGCACCTCCTTCGACTCCTTCGCCATCGCGGCGAGCTCGATCTCGAGCTGGCGCACGCGCCGCTCCGCCTCGTCGAGCTCGACCGGCGAGGAGTCGATCTCCATCCGCAGCCGGGACGCCGCCTCGTCGACGAGGTCGATCGCCTTGTCCGGCAGGAACCGGTCCGCGATGTACCGGTCCGAAAGCACCGCGGCCGCGACCAGCGCGGCGTCGCGGATCCGCACGCCGTGATGCGCCTCGTAGCGCTCCTTCAGGCCGCGCAGGATCGCGATCGTGTCCGAGACCGACGGCTGGCCGACGTAGATCGGCTGGAAGCGCCGCTCCAGCGCCGCGTCCTTCTCGACGTGCTTGCGGTACTCGTCGAGCGTCGTCGCGCCGACCGCGCGCAGCTCCCCGCGCGCCAGCATCGGCTTCAGCATGTTCGCCGCGTCCACGGCCCCTTCAGCCGCGCCCGCGCCCACGATCGTGTGCAGCTCGTCGATGAAGAGGACGATCTCGCCCTCCGAGTTCTTGATCTCCTCGAGGACGGCCTTCAGCCGTTCCTCGAACTCGCCGCGGTACTTCGAGCCGGCGAGGAGCGCGCCGATGTCGAGCGCCCACACGCGCTTGCCCTTCAGGCCCTCCGGCACGTCACCGGCGACGATCCGCTGCGCGAGGCCCTCGGCGATCGCCGTCTTACCCACGCCCGGGTCGCCGATCAGCACCGGGTTGTTCTTCGTCCGCCGCGAGAGCACCTGGATCACGCGGCGGATCTCCTCGTCGCGGCCGATCACCGGGTCGAGCTTGCCGCTCTCCGCGGCCGCGGTCAGGTCGCGCCCGAACTTCTCGAGCGCCTGGTAGGTCCCCTCCGGGTCCTGCGACGTGACGCGCTGGCCGCCGCGGACGTCCTTGATCTTCGCGAGCAGCTCGTCGCGCGGGACGACGTCGAGCGCGAGCAGCAGGTGCTCGGACGAGACGTAGTCATCCTCCATCCGCCGCGCCTCGTCGGAGGCGCGGTCGAGCACGCGGTCGAGCGTCGCCGACGCACGCGGCTGCTGCGTCGCGCCGCCGATCCGCGGCCGCTGGGCGAGCGTCGCCTCCGCCTGCGCGCGGAGCGAGTCGGCGTCCGGCACGAGCTGCCGCGGCAGCTCCTGGTCGAGCAGCGCGAGCAGCAGGTGCTCGGGGTAGACCTCGGGATTGCCGTCGCGACGCGCCCGCTCGAGCGCCGCCGCGACCGCCTCCTGAGACTTGATCGTCAGCTCGTTGAAGTCCATCTATCTCCTCGTTGGTACCGGCAACGTCGTCGTCTGTTCGGTGTAGAGCACGAGGTCGCGGCGGTACTGCCTGTGCACCTTGGCGACCTCCTCCTGAAATTCGCGTTCGAGCCGGGCGATGCGTCGCTGGAGCCGCTCGACCTCGTCGCGCAGCGCGAGCACGGCCTCGACGCCGGCGAGGTTCAGCCCGAGCTCGGTGGTCAGGCCCTGGATGAGCCGCAGCCGCTCGAGGTCGCGCTCCGAGTAGAGCCGCGTGTTCCCCGGCGTCCGCTGCGGCCGCACGAGCCCCTTCTGCTCGTAGATGCGAAGCGTCTGCGGGTGCATGCCGACGAGCTCGGCGGCGATGCTGATCATGTAGCGAGGGCGTTCGTGGCCGTCCATCAGCGGTGCCTTCCGGCGATGTCGCGAATTGCCATGGCCGCGCTGACGCTGCCGGCGAACGCGAGGGAAATGAAGAGAGCCTTGGTCGTCCCTTGGTAATGGTCCCATCGCGTCAGCGCGAGCACCAGGAGGGCGATGCCCCAGAGGCCAAAGGCGATGTCGAAGATTGTCCGGGCATGCCGCCTCACGAGAACAGCCGCTCCCTCGGGTTGCCGGGCTGTGCCTTCTGGAGCTCCTCGATCGCCTCGCGCTCGCGCTTCGTCAGCTTCTTCGGCACCGAGATGCGCACGCGCGCGAGGACGTCGCCGCGGCCGGAGCCGCCGAGCTTCGGCGCTCCGCGGCCGCGGATCCGCAGCAGCTTCCCGTCCTCGGAGCCGGCCGGCACCTTCAGGGACACCGGCCCCTCCGGCGTCGGCACCTCCACCTTCGCTCCGAGGGCCGCCTCGGCGTAGGTCACCGGCACGTTCACGACGAGGTCGGCGCCGCCGCGGCGCTCGTACAAAGGCGACTCAACGACCCGCGTCACGACGTTCAGGTCGCCGGGCGGGCCGCCGTTCGCCCCCGGCTCCCCCTTCCCCTTTAGCCGGATTCGCGTCCCGTCTTTGACCCCGGCCGGGATGCGGACCGTGTAGCGCTTCGTCCGCCGCTGCCGGCCGGTGCCGTGGCACGTCGGGCACGGCTTCTCGATCACCGTGCCGTTGCCGCGGCAGCGCGGGCACGGCTGCGAGAGCCCGAACAGGCCCTGGCTCTCGACCTTCACGCCACGGCCGTTGCACTCCGGGCAGATGACCGGCGCCGTTCCCGGCTGCGCGCCCGAGCCGCCGCACTCGCGACACGGCGCGTCGACCTCGACCGGGATCTTCGTCTCGAGGCCCTGGAGCGAGTCCTCGAAGGACAGGTTGACGGTCGCCTCGACGTCGGCGCCGCGCATCCCCTGCCGCTGGCCGCGCGCCCCGCCGCGGCGGCCGCCGAAGAGCCCGCCGAAGAGGTCGCCCAGGTCGCCGATGTCGAAGTTGAAGTTCGCGCCGCCGCCGAAGCCGCCCGGCTGGCCGTTCGCGCCGAAGGTGTCGTACTGCTTGCGCTTCTCCGGATCCGAGAGCAGGTCGTACGCGCCCTGGACTTCCTTGAAGCGCTCCTCGGCGGCAGCGTCGCCCGGGTTGCGGTCCGGGTGGTACTGGCGGGCGAGCTTCCGGTACGCCTTCTTGATCTCGTCCGCCGAGGCGTTCTTCGCGACGCCGAGGGTCTCGTACGGGCTCGTCACGCCGCGTCCCCCTCGTCCGCCGGAGCCGGCAGCGCCGCCGAGACGACGACGCGCGCCGGCCGCAGCACGCGGTCGCCGAGCCGGTAGCCCTTCTGGATGACCTCGAGGACCGAGCCCTCCTCGAGCTCGGACGGCTGCGTCAGGAGAGCCTCGTGCACGTGCGGGTCGAACTTGCCGTCGGTCTCGATCTCCGCGAGGCCCTCCCGCTCGAGCAGCGACGCGAGCGAGCGTTGGACGAGCCGGACGCCCTCCTCGAGCTGCGCCTCCTGATGCTCCTCCGCGGCGTCGAGCGCGCGGCCGAGATCGTCCAGCACGGGCAAGAGCTCCTTCACCAGGCGCTCGTTCGCCCGCTTCAGCACCTCGCCCTGCTCCCGCGCCGCGCGCTTGCGGAAGTTGTCGAACTCCGCCGCGAGCCGCTGGAGCCGGTCGAAGAGCTCGTCCCGCTCGGCCTGGAGAGCCCCGAGCTCGTCGACCTCGGGGCTCTCCTCGTCCTGTTGCGTGATCGGCTCGTCGGTCACGACTTGGTCGCGCCCTCCTCCTCGTCGATCACCTCGTAGTCACCTTCCTCGACGACCTCGTCGTCCGAGGACGCGCCGTTCCCGCCGGCCGCAGCGGTCTGCTGCTGGGCCGAGGCGTTGGCGTACACGGCCTCCGCGAGCTTGTGCGAGGCCTCCTGGAGCGCCTCGGTCTTGGCGCGGATCTCGGCGGCATCCGAGCCGTCGAGCACCTGCCGGAGCTCCATGATCCGCCCCTCGATCGTGGAGGCGTCGGCCTCCGGAAGCGAGTCGCGGTGCTCCTTCAGGCTGCGCTCGGTCTGGTACGCGAGCGTCTCCGCGTGGTTCTTCGCGTCGGCGAGCTCGCGCAGCCGATGGGCCTCGTCCGCGTGCGCCTCGGCGTCGCGGATCATCTGCTGGACCTCCTCCTCCTTGAGGCCCGAGCCGCCCTCGATCCGGATCTGCTGCTGGTTGCCGGTGCCGAGGTCCTTCGCCGAGACGTTGATGATCCCGTTCGCGTCGATGTCGAACGTGACCTCGATCATCGGCATGCCGCGCGGCGCCGGCGGGATGCCGACGAGCTGGAACTTGCCGAGCGTCTTGTTGAAGGCGATCATCTCCGACTCGCCCTGCGCGACGTGCACCTCGACGGAGGGCTGGTTGTCGTCGGCGGTCGTGAAGGTCTCGGACTTCTTCGTCGGGATCGTCGTGTTCCGCTCGATGAGCCGGGTGAACACGCCGCCCCTCGTCTCGATGCCGAGCGAGAGCGGGGTGACGTCGAGGAGCAGGATGTCCTTGACCTCGCCCTTCAGCACGCCGCCCTGGACGGCCGCGCCGACGGCGACGACCTCGTCCGGGTTGACGCCCTTGTGCGGATCCTTGCCGATCAGCTCCTTGACCTTGTCGACGACCGCCGGCATGCGGGTCATGCCGCCGACGAGGACGACGTGGTCGATCTTCGCCTTGTCGAGCCCGGCGTCCTTCAAGCACTGCTCGGTCGGGCCGACGGTGCGGGCGAGGAGGTCGGCGGTCAGCTCGTTGAGCTTCGCGCGCGTGAGCTGGAGGTCGAGGTGCTTCGGGCCCTCCTGCGTCGCGGTGATGAACGGCAGGTTGATCTGCGTCGTCATCGTCGAAGAGAGCTCGATCTTCGCCTTCTCGGCAGCCTCGTACAGACGCTGGAGCGCCATCGGGTCCTGCGACAGGTCGACGCCGTGAGTCTTTTTGAACTCGGACACCATCCAGTCGACGATCGCCTTGTCGAAGTTGTCGCCGCCGAGGTGGTTGTCGCCGTTCGTGGCCTTCACCTCGAAGACGCCCTCGCCGAGCTCGAGGATCGACACGTCGAAGGTGCCGCCGCCGAGGTCGAAGACGAGGATCGTCTGGTCGGACTCCTTCTCGAGCCCGTACGCGAGCGAGGCCGCGGTCGGCTCGTTGATGATGCGCAGGACGTTGAGGCCGGCGATCTTGCCGGCGTCCTTCGTCGCCTCACGCTGCGCGTTGTTGAAGTAGGCGGGAACCGTGATGACCGCGTCGGTCACCGGCTCACCGAGATAGGCCTCGGCGTCCGCCTTCAGCTTCTGGAGGATCATCGCGCTGATCTCCGGCGGCGCGTACTCCTTGCCGTCCGCCTTCACGCGCGCATCCCCGTTCTGCCCCTTTGCGACCTCGTACGGGACGATCGTCATCTCTTCCGAGACCTCGTCCCACTTGCGCCCCATGAAGCGCTTGATCGAGAAGATCGTGTTCTGGGGGTTCGTCACCTGCTGGCGCCGTGCGGGCGCCCCGACGAGCCGCTGACCGTCCTTCGTGAACGCCACGACGGAGGGGGTCGTGCGGCCGCCTTCTGCATTCGGGATGACCGTGGGCTCGCCACCCTCGAGGACGGCCATGCACGAGTTGGTCGTCCCCAGGTCGATTCCGATCGTCTTTGCCATGCTTGGTTCCTCCCAAGTGATTTACGACTTCGGGAAGGATAAAATCTAAGCCCGCACATGTCAAGTTAAGCAGGCGGGTCTCGGTTTCCCCCGTTCGGTGCTCGGTTACCCTTTCCTCGTGGAGCCGCTCGTCGACTCATGGGGCCGGGCGATCGAGAGCCTGCGCGTGTCCGTCACGGACAAGTGCAACTTCCGCTGCACGTACTGCATGCCCGCCGAGGGACTCGAGTGGCTGCCGCGAAGCGAGGTCCTGACCTTCGAGGAGATCGAACGGCTCGTGCGCGTGCTCGCGCGGATGGGCGTCCGCGAGGTGCGGCTGACCGGCGGCGAGCCGCTCGTGCGGCGCGACTTACCCGAACTCGTGCGCATGCTCGCCGCGGTTCCCGGCGTCGAGGATCTCTCGCTGACGACGAACGGCGTGCTGCTCGACCGGCTCGCCGGCCCGCTCGTCGCGGCCGGCCTGAAGCGGATCAACGTCTCGCTCGACTCCCTGAGCCACGTCCGCTTCACGGAGCTGACGCGCCGCGACGCGCTCGACCAGGTCCTGCGCGGACTCGAAGAGGCCGAGCTCTATCCGGAGCTGCGGCCGATCAAGGTCAACTGTGTCGCGCTGAAGGGCTTCACCGAGGAGGAGGTGCCGGCGCTCGCCGAGCTCGCGCGCCGCAAGCCGTACGTCGTCCGCTTCATCGAGTTCATGCCGCTCGACGCCGACGAGGTCTGGCGTGAGGACCGCGTGCTCACCGGCGCCGAGATCCGCGCGCTGATCGAGGAGCGCTGGCCGCTCGTCGAGCTGCCGGCGCCGCCGTCGTCGACCGCGCGCCGCTTCCGCTTCGCCGACGGCGCGGGCGAGATCGGCTTCGTCAACCCGGTCTCGGAGCCGTTCTGCTCGGCCTGCGACCGCATCCGCCTCACCGCGGACGGCCAGCTCCGGACCTGTCTCTTCTCGCGGCGCGAGTGGGACATGAAGGGGCCGCTCCGCGCCGGCGCCTCGGACGAGAAGCTCGAGCGGCACCTCCGCTTCGCCGTCCGCCACAAGGAGCTGAAGCACCGGATCTCGGATCCCGGGTTCGTCCGCGCGAGCCGGTCGATGTCGCAGATCGGAGGCTAGGAGCGCAAAGGGTTTGGAGCCCGTCCGCGAAATCGGTCAGAATTCCGCGATGCCGATGCCGCCCCTCGGAATGACGCTCGTCTGGACCTCGTTGGGAACCGACATGCCCGAAGGAGCCGCATGACTGCCGTCGCCGCCGTCGGGCGCCGCTACCTCCCGCGCGGCTGGGCGGACTTCGGCCTTCAGCTCTCGATCTGGTTCGGCTTCCTGATCGCCTACCAGGGCGCGCGCGGCCTCGCCGACCGCAATCCCTCCAAGGCCTTCGACAACGGCTGGCGCGTCCTCGGCTGGGAGCAGGGACTCACGCATCACGTCTACGAGCTGACCTTCCAGAACCTCGCCGAGTCGTCGTCGTTCCTGAACCGGCTCGCGTCGCTGACCTACTGGCTGTCCGAGTTCGCGGTCGTCGGAATCGCGCTGCTCTACGTCTACCTGCGCCGGCACGAGTCGTTCAAGCGGTTCCGGAACTGGATCCTCGTCGCGAACGTGCTCGGCCTGATCGGCTACGTCCTGCTCCCCACGGCTCCGCCGCGCATGTTCCAGTCGCTCGGCTTCATCGACACGCTCGGGAGCATGAACTCGCTGAACCACGGCAGCGGCTTCGTCCAGGTGGCGGCCAACCCGTACGCGGCGATGCCGAGCCTGCACGCCGCCGACGCGCTCATCGTCGGCGTGATGCTGATCACGGTCACGCGGCGGAAGTGGCTGCGCCTGCTCTGGGCGCTGTGGCCGCTCTGGGTTTGGTTCTGCGTGATGGCGACCGCGAACCACTTCTGGCTCGACGTCGTCGGCGGGATCGCCGTGGCGCTCCTCGCGCTCGTCCTCCTCCAGAGCCACCGGTTCCTGCGGCTCTTCCCCAGGCTCGCCTGAGGCTGAGCCTTTGAGCAAGGCCGCGGGCCTGAAGAGCGGCTACACGCAGGGCGCTCGCAGGATCGCGAGCCGCTCCATGCTCGGCCTCGCGCGGACGCGCGTCACGCCCGACGCCCTCACGGCCGCCGGCGTCGCGCTCTGCATCGCCGCCGCCGTCCTCGTCTTCTTCGAGAACCGGAACGAGATCCTCTTCTACTGGCTCGGCGCCGGCGTCTTCGTCGTCGGCTCGGTGCTCGACATCCTCGACGGCGCGCTCGCGCGGACGAGCGGGAAGGGGACGCCGTTCGGCGCGTTCCTCGACTCGACGACCGATCGCGTCAGCGAGGGCGTCGTCCTCGGCGCGATCGCGCTCGTCTTCGGCCGCCACCGCGACCTCGTCGGGGTCGGCCTCGCGTTCGCTGCCGTCGCCGGCTCGTTCCTCGTCAGCTACACCCGCGCCCGGGCGGAGGCGCTCGGCCTGCGCGGCGACGTCGGGATCGGAAGCCGCGCCGAGCGCGTGGTCGTCATCACCGTCGGCCTCGTCTTCGCTCCCTGGGGTGCCCTCGTCTGGGCGATCGGAGCGCTGACGGCGACCGCCTGGTTCACGGTCGGCCAGCGCGTCTGGAGCGTTCGCGCCCAGCTTCGAAGTACACGCCCATAGCATCTGTGCTATGGTGATAGCACCAAGGTGCTAGCAGGTAGGCGCAAGAACGTTCTCGTGCGGATGCCGCGCGAGCTCAAGCAGCGGCTCGCCGACGAAGTCGGCCGGCGCGGCGGCAACCTGAACGACGTCGCGGTCGGCCTTCTCGCCTCCCGCTTCGCGGTGCCCTTCGAGCCCACCGGCCGGGCCGGTGCCGCCACCGGCGAAGGCGGCGCGGTGCTCCTGCGCATGCCGCCGGAGCTGAAGCAGAAGCTGAGCGCCCGCGCCGTGGAGCGCAAGCGAAACCTCAACGACCTCATCGTCGAGACGCTCTCTGAGCGGCTCGGAAAGGACACCATGGCCTCGAGCAACGGAAAGACCCCGCGCGCGGAGGATCGTGTCCGCGTGGCGATCATCGGCGTCGGCAACTGCGCCAACTCGCTCCTCCAGGGCGTCGAGTACTACAAGGACGCCGACCCGGGCAGCTTCGTGCCCGGCCTCATGCACGTCGACCTCGGCGGCTACCACGTGCGCGACATCGAGTTCACGGCCGCCTTCGACGTCACCACGGACAAGGTCGGCAAGGACCTGGCCGAGGCGATCTGGGCGAAGCCGAACGACACGTACCGCTTCGCCGACGTCCCGCGGACGGGCGTCACGGTCTCCCGCGGCATGACGCACGACGGCCTCGGTCGCTATCTCTCCGAGGTCGTGCAGAAGGCGCCCGGCGAGACCGACGACGTCGTCGGCATCCTCCGCGAGACGAAGACCGACGTCGTCGTCAACTACCTGCCCGTCGGCTCCGAGGGCGCGACGAAGTGGTACGCGGAGCAGATCCTCGACGCCGGGTGCGCGATGGTGAACTGCATCCCGCAGTTCATCGCGCGCGAGGCGTACTGGCAGCGGCGCTTCGAGGAGCGCGGGCTGCCGATCGTCGGCGACGACATCAAGTCGCAGGTCGGCGCGACGATCACGCACCGCGTCCTGACGAGCCTCTTCCGCGAGCGCGGAGTGCGGCTCGACAAGACGATGCAGCTGAACGTCGGCGGCAACTCCGACTTCCTCAACATGCTGGAGCGCGAACGTCTCGAGTCGAAGAAGATCTCGAAGACGAACGCCGTCACGTCGATGCTCGACTACGACCTCGGCGCGCAGAACGTCCACGTCGGCCCGTCCGACTACGTGCCCTGGCTGACCGACCGCAAGTGGGCCTACATCCGCATGGAGGGCTCGGGCTTTGGAGACGTGCCGCTGAACGTGGAGCTCAAGCTCGAGGTGTGGGACTCGCCGAACTCGGCCGGAATCGTCATCGACGCCGTCCGGCTCGCGAAGCTCGCGCTGAACAACGGGATCTCCGGTGCCCTCGAAGGGCCGAGTGCGTACCTGATGAAGTCGCCGCCGAAGCAGATCCCGGACGACGAGGCCTACGACGCCGTCGAGCGCTTCATCAAGCAGCACAAGCGGACGGCGGCGCCGGCGAAGGTGAAGGCCACGACCTGAGCGTGTCGAGCCCCGGGTTCGACCGGACGAGAGCAGGCGCGGCGGCAGCGGGCGTAGCTGCTGCCGCGCTCGTCCTCACAGCGGCAGTCGGGGTCGTCAGCGTCGTCAGCCGCGGCGGGTTCTTCAGGACGCCCGACTGGCAGATCCTCCTGACCCTCGTCGCCGGCTTCCTGTGCGGCGCGTGCGCGACCACCGCCATCCGGCTCCTCGAGCGGCGGCTGCGCGACCCGATCGGCTGGATCGCCGCAGTCGTCGCGCCCGTGTCCTTCGCGGTCGTCGCGGTCGGGATCTGGTGGCTCCACGGCTGGCTCCGCCACGGCGACCTGCTGGGGAAGCTCGTCGCGACGTCGCTCGTCGCGCTCCTCTCGACGCTCGTCGTGGCGACGCTCAGGCTCGTGGCGCGGCCTCGGTCGAGGGGCGCACTCGCGCTCGTCGTCACCACCGTCGTCTGCACGGTCGGGGTCGATGCGCTCGCGCTCGCGAAGATCTGGTCGCTGGCGCCGGAGCACGGCGACACCGCGAGCGCGACGGGCAGCGCCGGAGGACGGCTGATGCTCGTGCTCGCCATTCTCGGCGTGCTCGCATATCTCCTCACGCCGCTCCTCGACCGGCTCGAGCTTTTGTTGCCGCGTCCACGCCGAGCCGAGGAGCCGTCGGGCCTCTAGGCCGCGGCGGGCCGTGCCGATATGCCCGGCATGCCCCTGCGGCCATGGGCACATGCGTCTCTCGTCGTTGCGCTCCTGCTGGCCTTCCCAGGCGGCGCGGGCGCGGCCGGCGCTGGACAGTCGCCGGTGGCCGCTCTCCAGGTCGGCCTCAGCGCTCGCGGCCTCTACGCCGGGACGATCGACGGCATCGCCGGGCCGTCCACGACCGCCGCGGTGCTCGCCTTCCAGCGCCGCGCCCACCTGCCGGTCGACGGCGTGGTCGGGCCACGCACGCGCGCCGCGCTCGGCCGCTACGGCCGGCACACGCTCGGCAGCCGGCCGCTCCGGATGCGCGCCTTCGGCTGGGACGTGGCCGAGCTCCAGTTCCTGCTCGCCTGGCACGGCTTCCCCTCCGGCCCATTCGACGGCCGCTTCGGGCGCAGGACGACGGCCGCGCTCCGGCGGTTCCAGCGCTTCGCCCGCCTGCGCCCCGACGGGCTCGCCGGCTCCGGCACGCTGGCCGCGCTGCGCGCGCCGCTGCCGCGGGTGCCGATCCCGCTCGCGTGGCCTGTGCAGGGGCCGCTCGGCAGCCTGTTCGGCCCGCGCGGGTTCGGGTTCCACGCGGGGGTCGACATCGTGGCCGGGGCGGGCGCGCCGGTGGCGGCCGCCGCGCCCGGCCGCGTCGTGTGGGCCGGGTACCGCGCCGGCGGCTGGGGCCTGCTCGTGACGATCGCGCACCGGGACGGCGTGCGGACGATGTACGCCCACCTGTCGCGCGTGGGAGTCCGGGTCGGCGAGCGGGTCGGTGTGGGGACGCGGGTGGGCCGTGTCGGCGCGACGGGCGACGCGACCGGGCCGCACCTCCACTTCGAAGTGAGGCTTCGCAGCGCGGCGGTCGATCCGCTGCCGGCGCTGCGCTGAGCCGGCGGGCCCACGGGCGTCGGGCTTCTTTCTAAGGCGCGCCCAGCCTCCTCCCCGCTGCGAGCGTATCGAGCCGCGGCGCACCTGTCTGTGCCGGTTTCGCACCGAAGCGTCATGCGCACGCCGACCGGCCGCGGCGCGCGTGGCTCGCGCCCGCTGCTTCGGCGCGGCGAGGGCTAGACTCGGCCGCAGATGAGCCTTCGCGTGTGCCTCGTGTCGCCGTTCGCGTGGTCTCTGCCGCACGACGTGAACGAGCACGTGGACGGCGTGGCCGCAGGACTTCGCCGGCTCGGGCACCACGTCACCGTCCTCGCGCCCTCGACCCGCGCAGCCGACCTCCTCGCCGGACGGCGCGCCCTCCTCGACGGAGCAGACGCGGACGTGATCGCGCTCGGCCCGGCGCTGCCCGTCTCGCGCCGCAGCCGCGTCGGCGTACCCGTCGGCGTCCGTGCCAACCTCTCGCTCGCGCTCGCCGCCGGCCGCTACGACGTCGTCCACGGCTTCGAGCCCGGCCTGCCGAGCCTGTCGTACCTGGCCCTTCGCGACGCGCAGGCGCTCGCCGTCGCCACCTTCCTCTCGCCGGAGCGGCTCGGCTACCCACCCGGCCGCAGCCAGCGCGAACGGCTGCTCGCCCGCGTCGATGCCCTCGTCGCGACGAGCGAGGAGTCCGCCGAGGCCGCCGCCCTCCGCTTCCCCGGCGACTACACCGTCGTCTCGCCCGGAGTCGACCTCGACCTCTTTCGCCCCGGCGAGAAGCGGCACCTCGCCGTGCTCGAATGGCGTCCGGCGGAGCGACCGCTCGCGCGCGCCGTCATCCGCGCCCTCCGCGAGACCCCGGACTGGGAGCTGATCCTCTTGCGGACGAAGCCACTCGCGGGCCGCCCCTACCGCCCGGCGTCGCTGCGCGAGCGCATCCACGTGCGCACCGCGCGGGACGGCCAGACGCGGGCGCCGATCTTCGCCGAGGCGAGCATCGTCGTTCCGGCCCTCACCGGAGTCCAGCGCGTGCCGCTCGAGGCCGCGGCCGCCGGAGCGGCGATCGCGGCGCCGCCCGCGATGCGGGAGCAGCCGGAGCTCGCCGCCGCCGAGCTCGCCCGCCTCGCCGAGGATGACGAGTACCGCGCCCGCACCGCCGCGAGAGACCGCGCCGAAGCGGAGAAGCAAAGCTTCGACACCGTCGCGGCCGAACTCGACGCGCTCTACGGACGCCTCGCCCGCCGTCGCCGCCCGCGCCGCGAGGCCGACCCGCTCGCCGACCGCGAGTGGGTCCTCTGCGACCTCCACACGCACACGAGCTGGTCGCACGACTGCCGCGTCGAGGTCGGCGAGCTGCTCGACCATGCGGAGCTCGGGGGGCTGGGCGCGATCGCCGTCACCGACCACAACGTGCTGGGCGGCGCGCTGGAGGCGGTCGACCTCGCGCGCGGCCGCGACCTCGTCGTCGTCCCCGGCGAGGAGGTCAAGACCGACGGCCAGGGCGAGGTGATCGGCCTCTTCCTCTCCGAGGAGATCCCGCGCGGCCTGTCGTTCGCGGACACGATCGCGGCGATCCGCTCCCAGGGCGGCCTCGTCTACCTCCCGCACCCGTTCGACCGGCTGCACGCGATCCCCGACGCGCCGACGCTGCACCGGCACCTCGCCGACATCGACGTCTTCGAGGTCTACAACGCGCGGCTCCTCTTCGACGCTTACAACGACGAGGCGCTTCGCTTCGCGACGAAGTACAACCTGACGATGGGCGCGGGCTCGGACGCGCACGTGCTCCAGGGCCTCGGCACCGGTGTCCTGCGCATGCGCGCCTTCGAGGGCCCGGAGGAGTTCCTCGTCAGCTTGCGGAGCGCGGAGGTGCTCCGCCGGCCGAAGTCGCTCGTCTACCTCCAGTCGCTGAAGTGGGTTGCGCAGGCCAAGGAAAGAGTGCGCTAGCCGAGAACCTGGAAAGAGCCGCCGTGTGTGCCGTTCCCACCGACGAGATTTACGAGAAATACCTGCAAAAGGCCATTCTCGAGATCAACGAGCTCGGCGACGAGATCGCCCGCGCGGCGGGCGGAGCGCGCGTGCCCGTGCTGGGCTCCGGGCACCCGCTCGCGGACGTCTTCCTGCTCAAGTGGGCGCCGCAGCCGGCGGAGGTGCAGGAGGGCGTCGCGTTCTACGGCCGCGCCGGCCAGGCGATCCTGAAGTCGCTCCAGCGCCTGCGCGTCGACCCGATGGCGATCTACGGGACGAACTGCCTCAAGTTCGCGGACGGCGACGAGCAGGAGTCGCAGCCGTTCCTGCTCCGTGAGCTCCACATCGTCGGTCCCAAGCTCCTCGTCGCGATGGGCGAGCAGGCCGTCGCCTTCCTGAACGCGCTCGCGTTCCCGCTCGCCGACGCGCTCGACGCGGCCGCGGATGGGCTGCAGCGGTGGACGCCGACGATCCAGGCGCTCGCCGTCCCGGACATCGACGAGTCGCTCGACGAGCAGCCGGCGAAGACACGCTTCTGGACCTCGTTCAAGGCGCTCGGGCCCTGGTGGGCCGAGCTGCCGCCGTACTGATCGAGCGGCGGGCAGCCGTCTTCGGCGCGCTCGCCGCCGCGCTCGCCGTCTACTACGCCACCTCCGACTCGTGGCCGGACGTCTCGACCTGGTGGGACGTGGCGTTCCTCGGCTTCCTGCTCGTGCCGGCCGTGTTTGGCCTCGTCTACGCCGCCCTGCCGTTCTGGCGCGCGCCGCTGCCGCAGCTCGCGCTGCTGGCGCTCGCGTTCGGCGCCGTCGCCGCGGCCTTCCAATCGGCCGACCTCGTGGAGCCGGCGAGCTTTGCGAAGCTCGGGGCAGCTGCTGCGGCGGCGTTCGTCTTCCTCGCCGTCTTCGAGAACGCCACCTGGGTCGCGCTGATCTCCGCGCTCATCCCCTGGGTGGACGCCTACTCGGTCTTCTGGGGGCCGACGAGCCACATCCTCAAGCACCCGAAAGGCGTCTCCGCGCTCTCCTTCGCCTTCCCGATCCCGGGCGAGTCCGGCGTCGCGAGCCTCGGGCTCCCGGACCTCCTCTTCTTCTCGCTCTTCCTCGCCGCGGCGGCGCGGTTCCGCCTCCGCGTCGGCGCCACCTTCGTGCTGATGGCGGCTTCCTTCGGGGCGACGACGGCGCTGGCGGCATGGACAGATCGCGCACTGCCCGCCACTCCGCTCCTCTCGGTCGCGTTCCTCCTCGCGAACGCCGACCTGCTCTGGCGCGAGGTCAGAGCCAGTAGAACCCGGTCGGAGCGGGAGTCGGCTCGAGCGGACTGACCGGCAGGCCGTCGGCCGGCTCGATCGCGTTGTAGCCGCCCGGCGCGACGTCGTTCGGCGAGTCCGGACAGAAGAGCGACGCCAGGTACTGCACTTGCCCGCGGCCCGGGCCGAGCTCGAACTGCCCGCCGCCGTAGAGCGCGATCCCGTGCTCGGCGCAGTGGTCGTAGAAGGCGAAGAGCTCGCGCACCGGCCCGAAGCGCGACGGCTTGACGTTCAGCGTCCCCGGCTGGAACGGGAGCGACACGACGTCGGCGACCGAGTGGATCGGCGCGTCCCACGTGATCCGGTCGCGGTACGGCGCGAGCACCGGCTCCGTCTCGTCGGTGAGCGCCGGATCCTCGATCCACGCCTCGGGGAAGGCGCGCGCGACGCGCCCGTAGAGCACCGGATCGGGCGGCAGGTCGACCATCGTGCCGTGGTAAGCACCTTTCAGGTCGACGACGTCGACACCGGCCAGAGCGGCGAGGTCTGCGACGAGCTCGTCGCTCCAGTCGCTCGTCGGGTCGAGCTTGAAGCGGGTGGCCGGATAGCGGTCGAGCAGCTTCTGGAGCACCTCGATCGAGTCGAACCGCTTCGAGACGACGAACCGCATCGGCCGTGGCTCGCGGCCCACGGCCTCGGCGAGCGAGCGCCCTGCTTGCCGCAGCCCGAGGTCGAGAGCGGCGCTCTCGAAGGCCCAACGCCGGTAGTCGCTGAACTCGTGCGTCTCGAGCGCGGCCGAGAAGGAATCGAGCGTGTGCTCGCCGGCGAGCGGCAGGTCGGCCGGCGGCGGGTGCTGCGCCGCGTCGTAGGTCACGTCCTCGCCCACGCCCTCCTCGCCCCCGCCGCGGAGGTGGATCACCGTCGACACGCGCGTGAACCCGCTCGAGACGGGGAGCTCGAGCCGCTCGAGCTCGTAGCCCTCGACACGGAGCGGCAGCTCGGCGACAGCGTCGTAGAGGCTCATCGGCGGAGGAGCGCGACGGTCTCGACGTGCGGGGTGTGCGGGAACATGTCCACCGGCCGCGCGCGCTCGAGCCGGTAGCCGTAGTCGGCCGCGAGCTGCTTCGCGTCGCCGGCGAGCGTGGTCGGGTTGCAGGAGACGTAGACGAGCCGCGGCGCAGCCGCCTCACCGACGCGCTTGAGCGCCTTCCCGGCGAGGCCGGCGCGCGGCGGGTCGACGACCACGACGTCCGGCGGGCCGGCGCGGTCGCGGAGCTCCTCGAGGGATTGGCCCACGTTCCCCGCGAAGAAGGCCGCGTTGCCGATCCCGTTCAGCTCCGCGTTTTCGAGCGCGCACGCGACCGACTCCTCCGAGACCTCCACGCCCCAGACGGTCAGGGCCCGCGGAGCCATGACGAGCCCGATCGTGCCGATCCCGCAGTAGAGGTCGTAGACCGTCTCCTCGCCGGTGAGCCCGGCCGCGTCGAGCGCGAGCTCGTAGAGCTTTTCGGCCATGGCCGTGTTCGTCTGCAGGAATGCGTTCGGGCGGACGCGGAAGCGCAGGCCGAGGAGCTCCTCCTCAATCGCGTCCTCCCCCCAGAGGAGCGTCGTCGGCAGGTTCGTGATCTCGGCGGGCGTGTCGTTCACGGCCCAGTGGATCGAGCGCACCTCCGGGAAGCGCCGCAGCACCTCGACGAGGTAGCCGCGCTCGAAGCGCTCACCGGGTGCGGTCACGAGCTCGACGAGCGCTTGGCCGGTGTTCCGGCCCTCGCGGACGACGAGGTGGCGCAGGTATCCCGTCCCGTCGGCCTGGTCGTAGGCAGGCAGGTCCTCCTCGCGCGCCCACCCGCGGACCGCCTCGCGGATCGCGTTCCCGAGGTCGGTCGTGAGCCAGCAGCGCTCGACGTCGAGCACCTCGTCCCAGCGCCCCGCCTTGTGGAAGCCGAGGATCGCCCCCTCCGGGCCGGGGGTGAACGAGTACTCGAGCTTGTTGCGGTAGTGGAAGCGCTCGACCGCCGGCAGGATCGGCTCGAGCGGCGGCTCGGCGACACCGCCGAGGCGGCGGAGCGCGTCGGCGACCTGCGCCTCCTTGGCGGCGATCTGGGTTTCGTAGGCGAGGTCCTGGAACCGGCAGCCGCCGCAGGCGGGGTAGTGGGAGCAGGGCGCGTCCACGCGCTCCGGGCTCGGCTCGAGCACCTGGGTGGCGAGCGCCTCGGCGTAGTTTCGCTTCACCTTCGTCACACGTGCGCGGACGCGGTCGCCGGGAAGGCCGCGGCGAACGAAGACGACGAAGCCGTTCAGGCGCGCGACGCCGTTCCCGCCGTAGGCGAGCGAGTCGACCCGTAGCTCGAGCTCCTGATCTTTGGCGACCGGCGCACCCACGAGGGACGGAGCGTAGCGCCGCGGCGGTCCCATCCCTATCCCCCACCCGCCCACGGGGAGGAGCACGGTACCGGTCACCGTGCGACGTGTCTGCGCCGATTCGGCGCCAAAACGCCGACGCCGCCGAGCCCGCGGCGCCGCCGCCCGGCCGCGCACCCCCAGCTACCGCAGCGGCGTGACGTACACCTTCCGGTCGCGGGGCCCATCGAACTCGCAGAAGAAGATCCCCTGCCAGCGTCCGAGCGCGAGCCGCCCGTCGGCAAGCGGCACGAGCACCTGCGGACTGATCAGCGAGGCGCGGATGTGCGAGGGCGCGTTCGGCCCGTCTGCGTCCGAGTGCTCGCCCCAGCCCTCCGAGACGATCCGCTCCATGGCGGTCTCGATGTCCTGCGCGAGCACCGGGTCGGCGTCCTCGTTGATCGTCACCCCGGCCGTCGTGTGCGGCACGTAGATCAAGGCCGCCGCTGCCCCGTTCGCCTCCCCCAGCGCCTCCTCCACCATGTCCGTGATCTCGAGGAGCTGCGTCTTCCGCTCCGTCCGCAGGACGATCTCACGCATGCGGGTATCCTACGGAACCCATGCCGCCTGCTCCTCCTTCCGAGCGCGAGCTCGACGCGTATCGCGAGCAGGCCGACCGCTTCATCGCCGAGCTCGACGAGGAGTACTACCTCCACTACGCGGGCCTCAAGGAGACCTTCGAGCTGGCGCCGATCTACGAGCGGCACGCCGACCTGACCAGGCTCGAGAAGGCGCAGTCGATCGGGCTCGCGGTAAACGGCGGCCGCGGTGTCCGCGAGCTCTGGCGCTTCGCCTGCGAGGGCTACCTCGGCGACCTGACGCGCGAGCACGCTGAGCGCGCCGCCATGCTCGAGGCCGAGCTCGAGGTGGACTTCGAGGGCGAGACGATCCCGTTCCGGATGATCAGGCCGACGCTCTCGAACGAGCCCGACCGCGACCGGCGCGAGCGCCTCGAGCGCGTCCGCGTCGAGATCGTCGAGGAGCGGCTCAACCCGATCCACCTCGACGCCGTTCAGATCGAGCAGCGGGCGGTCCGCGAGCTCGGCGCGTCGACCTACATCGACCTCTACCGCAAGTTCGGCTTCGAGCTCGACGACCTCGCCGAGCAGTGCCGCGCGCTCCTCGACTCGACGGAGCGGCTCTACGAGGAGTCCGCCGACCGGCTCTTCCGCGACCGTGTCGGCGTCGGGCTCGCCGAGGCCAAGCGCTGGGACGTCTCGCGCCTTTTCCGCGCCGCGACCTGGGACTCGGCCTTCCCCAAGGAGCTGATGCTGCCCGCGCTCGAGGCGACCCTCTCCGACCTCGGCATCGACCTTCGCGCGCAGGAGAACGTCCACCTCGACATCGAGGAGCGCCCGCGCAAGACGCCGCGGGCGTTCTGCGCGCCGATCGAGGTCCCGGACCGCGTCATGCTCGTCATCCAGCCGATCGGCGGCCCGGACGACTGGCGCGCGCTCTTCCACGAGGCGGGCCACACGGAGCACTTCGCGCACACCTCGCCCGACCTCGCCGTCGAGGACCGCCGCCTCGGCGACAACGCCGTCACCGAGGGCTGGGCGATGCTCCTCCAGCATCTGACCGACGAGCCCGCCTGGCTCACGCGCCGCCTCGACTTCCCGCGGCCGAACGAGTTCGCCGCCGAGGGTGCGGCGGGCCTCCTCTACTTCGTCCGCCGCTACTGCGCGAAGCTCCTCTACGAGCGCGAGTTCCACGCCGCCGACGACGTGACCCAGCTCGCCTCGCGCTACGTCGAGCTGCTCGGGGACGCCCTGAAGATCGAGCCGAGTCCGGTCGACTACCTCTCCGACATCGATCCGGGCTTCTACGTCATCGCCTATCTCCGCTCCTGGGCCTTCGAGGCGCAGATGCGGACGTATCTGCGCGAGAAGTTCGGCCGCACCTGGTTCGCCGACCGCAACGCGGGCTCGCTCCTGCGCGAGCTGTGGGGCGAGGGCCAGCGGATGACGGCGGACGAGATGCTCCTCGAGGTGACGGGCGCGGCGGTCGAGATGGAGTCGGTCGCGGAGATCATCCGCGACACGCTCGCCTAGCAGCGCCGCACCGCAGGCGCTGGCCGTCGTCCTCACTCCTGCATAAGCTCTATTCATGAACAGGACTCGAGTGCTCATCGCGGGCGCGGCCGGCCGCGACTTCCACAACTTCAACCTGGTCTACCGCGGCCGCGAGGAGTTCCAGGTCGTCGGCTTCACGGCGACGCAGATCCCCAACATCGACGGGCGGGTCTACCCGCCCCAGCTGGCAGGCGAGCTCTATCCGGACGGCATTCCGATCTGGCCCGAGGCCGACCTCGAGCGCGCGATCGCGCGCCACGCCGTCGACGAGGTCGTCTTCGCCTACTCCGACGTCACGCACGAGCACGTCATGCACCTCGCGTCGCGCGCCCTCGCGGCGGGCGCGTCGTACGGCCTGCTCTCGCCGCGCCAGACGATGCTCACCTCGGCGAAGCCGGTCGTCGCGGTCTGCGCCGTTCGCACCGGCTCGGGCAAGAGCCAGACGACCCGCCGCGTCGCCGCGCTCCTGCGCGAGGCCGGCAAGCGCGTCGCCGTCCTGCGCCACCCGATGCCCTACGGCGACCTGGCCGCCCAAGCCGTCCAGCGCTTCGAGAACTACGAGGACCTCGACGAGGCCGACGCCACGATCGAGGAGCGCGAGGAGTACGAGCCGCACCTCGCCGAGGGCAACCTCGTCTTCGCCGGAATCGATTACGCCGCGATCCTCGAGCGCGCCGAGGCGGAGGCGGACGTGATCATCTGGGACGGCGGCAACAACGACACGCCCTTCATCAAGCCGAACCTGCACATCGTGGTCGTCGACCCGCACCGGCCGGGGCACGAGCTTCGCTACCACCCGGGCGAGACGAACCTGCGCATGGCCCACGTCTGCGTCGTGAACAAGGTCGACAGCGCGCCGCAGGAGGGCGTCGACGCCGTGCTCGGCTCGATCCGCACGTACAACGAGGACGCGACGATCGTCCTCGCGGCGTCACCTTTCCACGTCGAGGGCGACCCGAGCGAGATCGCGGGCAAGCGCGTCCTCGCCGTCGAGGACGGCCCCACGCTCACGCACGGCGAGATGACCTACGGCGCCGCGGTCCTCGCCGCCAAGGTGAACGGTGCCGCCGACCTCGTCGACCCGCGCCCGTTCGCCGTCGGCTCGATCGCCGAAACCTTCGAGGCATATCCGCACGTGGGCACGCTCCTGCCCGCGATGGGCTACGGCCGGCACCAGATGGAGGAGCTCCGCGAGACGATTGCACGCTCCGACGCCGACCTCGTGCTGATCGGGACGCCGATCGACCTGCGCCGCGTCATCGAGCTCGACAAGCCCGCGCTGCGGGTGACGTACCGCCTGGAGGAGATCGGCGAGCCGACGCTCGCCACCGTGCTCGCGGAGCACGGGCTCATAGAGACGCCGACGCCGGTCGCGTGACCCTCGTCATCGCGCTGGGCGGCAACGCGCTCATGCGCGCGAACGAGCGCGGGACGGCGTCCGAGCAGCTCGCGAACCTCCGCCGCGCGCTGCCCGAGCTGGCGCCGCTCCTCGAGGAGCCGCGCGTCGTGGTCACGCACGGAAACGGCCCGCAAGTCGGGCAGATGCTCCTCCGCCAGGAGCGCGCCGCGGACGAGGTGCCGCCGCATCCGCTCTGGCTCGCCGTCGCCGAGACGCAGGCGGAGATCGGCGCGCTCATCACCGCCGAGCTGCGCGGGCTCACCGACCGGCCGGTCGTCTGCGTCGTCACGCATGTCCGCGTGGACGAGGACGATCCCGCCTTCGGCGAGCCGACGAAGCCGATCGGGCCCTTCTACTCGCAGGCCGAGGCGGAGGAGCTCGAGCGCGACCGCGGCTGGAAGATCGTCGCCGACGCCGGCCGCGGCTACCGCCGCGTCGTCCCCTCTCCGCAGCCGCGCGAGATCGTCGAGCTCGAGCCGATCCGCACGCTCCTCGACGCCGGCGTCCTCGCGATCGCCTGCGGCGGCGGCGGGATCCCCGTGGTCACGCGCGACGGCCAGCTGCGCGGGATCGACGCGGTGATCGACAAGGATCGCGCCTCCGCGCTCCTCGCGGCCGCGCTCGGCGCCGAGCGGCTCGTCATCCTGACCGCGGCGGACGCCGTCTATCGCGACTTCGGCGGTGCCGGCGAGGAGGCAATCGAGGCGCTCGGCGCCACCGAGGCCGAGGCGCTCCTGCCCGACCTCCCGGCAGGCTCGATGCGACCCAAGGTCGAGGCCGCCGTCTCGTTCGTGCGCGCGACGGGCGGCGAGGCGCTCATCACCTCGCCCGCCGCGCTCGGCGAGGGCGGCGGCACGCGCATCACGCGCTGAGCGCCGCCTCGAACGCGCGGCGCGCGTCGTCGCCGAAGACGGCGAAGACGACGCGCCGAAGCGAGGACGGCTCGAAGCGGCGCGCCTCCTCCACCATCAGCCGCGCGCACTCGTCGAGCGGGAAACCGCCAACGCCGGTCCCGAAGGCCGGCAGCGCGAGCGACGAGGCGCCGAGCTCGTCGGCGACGCGGAGACAGCTCGCGGTGGTGCGCCGGACGAGCTCGGCGTTCGTGCGCAGGTCCTGGCCCATGACCGCGCCGTGCACGACCCAGCGCGCCGGCAGCGAGCCGGCATCGGTCGCGACCGCCTCGCCGACCGGGATCGGGCCCTTCGCGACCGCCTCGCGCTCGATCTCCTCGCCCCCCGCGCGCTTGATCGCGCCCGCGACGCCCGCGCCCATCCAGAGCTGGTCGTTGGCCGCGTTCGCGATGGCGTCGACCTCGAGCCGGGTGATGTCGCCCGCGACGACCTCGAGCTGCACGCGCGAATCATGTCCGGAAACGACGAGGGCGGCGCTCCGGCCGCCCTCCTGCGAGATGACCCCGGATGGGGGCGGGCTTACTTCTCCTCGCTCGTCGAGCCCTCGATCGTGGCCTGCGAGCCGCCGCCGATCTGGATCCGGCGGGGCTTCGGGTCCTCGGGCTTCGCGACGTGGATCTCGAGCACGCCGTCTGCGTACTCGGCCTTGATCGAGCCCTCGTCGGTGCCCTGCGGCAGGCCGATCGTGCGGGTGAACGAGCCGAACCGGCGCTCGTAGCGGTAGAAGCGCTCGCCGGAGACCTCCTCCGAGCGCTCGCGCTCGCCGCTCACGGTCAGCGCGTTGTCCTCGAGCTCGACCGCGATCTTGTCCTCCGGGATACCGGGAAGGTCGAACGCGTAGACGATCTCGCTGTCGGTCTCCCACACGTCGACGGCGGGAGCCCAGGCCTGGTTCGTGCGGCCGTTGCCCTCGAGCATGCCGCCCATCAGCCGGCTCATCTCGTTCTGAAGCGCCGCGAACTCGCGGAAAGGCTCGCGGAAGCGGACAAGGGTAGCCATGTGATTCACCTCCTGAGAGACGTACTTGAACCGATGGCCAGAATAAAACCTTAGTGTTGAATTGGCAAGTCATTGGGCGGATAGGATTCCGCGGCCGTGATCGCCGTCGCCGACTCGCTGAAGGGCCGCCATTTCACGCGTGTCGCCGACTGGTCGCGCGACGAGCTCGAGTCGGTTCTCGACCTCGCCGACGAGCTGAAGGAGCTCCAGCAACGCCACGAGGAGCACCACCTCCTCCCCGGCCGGTCGCTCGGGATGATCTTCCAGAAGCCCTCCACGCGGACGCGCGTCTCCTTCGAGGTCGGGATCGCGCAGCTCGGCGGCTTCGGCCTCTACCTCTCCGCCGGCGACCTCCAGCTCGGCCGCGGCGAGACGCTGCGCGACACCGCGACGGTGCTCTCGCGCTACCTCGACGGGCTCATGATCCGCACCTACGCGCAGGACGACGTCGAGGAGCTGGCGCGACACGCGTCGATCCCGGTCATCAACGGCCTCACCGACGCGTCCCATCCCTGCCAGGCGCTTGCGGACGTGATGACGATCCGCGAGCGGTTCGGGCGGCTCGAAGGCGTGCGCGTGACCTTCCTCGGTGACGGCAACAACGTCTGCGCTTCGCTGATGGTCGCCTGCGCGAAGCTCGGGATGCCGTTCGTCGCCGCGACGCCGCCGGGGTACCGGCCGGAGGAGCGCGTGGTCGAGCTCGCGCGCAAGGCGGGCGGCAGCGTCGAGCTCGTCGCGGACCCGCGCGAGGCCGCCCGCGGCGCCGACGTCCTCTACGCCGACGTCTGGACGAGCATGGGCCAGGACGAAGAGCGCGAGCGGCGGCTGCGCGACCTCGCCGGCTACGGCATCGACCCGGAGCTCGTGCGGCTCGCCGGCGACGAGGCGATCGTCCTCCACTGCCTGCCGGCGCACTACGGCGAGGAGATCACCGAGGACGTGCTGTACGGGCCGCAGTCGGCCGTCTGGGACCAGGCCGAGAACCGCCTGCACGCCCAGAAGGCGCTGCTCGCGCTCGTCATGCGGTGATCCCGCTCAAGGACAACGTCCCGACGCGGCGGTTCCCCGTCGTCACCGTCGCGATCATCGTCGCGTGCACGCTCGTCTGGATCTGGGAGATCACGGGCACGTCGGTGAACCTCGACGTCGCGCGCTGGGGCTACTACCCGTGCGGCGTCGAGGGCCCGTGCATCGGCTTCGCGACCCACCATAAGCCGCTCGTCGAGATGGTCTTCAGCTCGATGTTCATGCACGCGAGCTGGATCCACATCATCGGGAACATGCTCTTCCTCTGGATCTTCGGGAACAACGTCGAGGACGCGATGGGCCGCGTGAAGTTCCTGCTCTTCTACCTCGCGGCCGGGCTCGCGGCGACGGCGCTCCAGACGTTCGTGACCCTGCACTGGGCGGCCGCTTCCGGCGCGAGCGTGCCGAACATCGGCGCGAGCGGCGCGATCGCGGGCGTCCTCGGCGCCTACCTGGTCCTCCTGCCGCGCGCCACGGTGCTGACCGCGATCACGCTCGGGTTCTTCTTCCTCATCCGCGAGATCCCGGCGATCTGGTTCCTCGGCATCTGGTTCCTCTTCCAGCTCGTCGAGGGCGGCTTCGGGGTCCTACAGCCGCAGGGAGGGGGCGGCGTCGCGTTCTTCGCGCACGTAGGCGGCTTCGCGTTCGGCGTGCTGACGGTGAGGGTGCTGGCGAGACGGCCTCCCCTGCGGCCGCGCTACGGGTGAGCTTCGAGGAGCACGTCCGCCGTGCGCTCGACTCGCTCCCGCCGGAGATCGCCCGCGGCCTCGAGAACGTCGCCGTCGTCGTCGAGGACGAGAACCCGGACGACCCCGACCTCCTCGGCCTCTACCAGGGCGGCGACTACGGCCCGGACACGGTCACGATCTACCGCCGGCCGCTCGAGGAGACGTTTCACGACCCGGCCGAGCTGGAACGCGAGATTCGCATCACCGTCCTCCACGAACTCGGGCACTACTTCGGGCTCGACGAGGATCGGCTGGCCGAGCTGGGGTACGAGTGAAGGAATTCGTTGTTGGAGCACATCGTTGAGTAGCAACATGAGAACGATCGACGAGATCCACGCCGACATCGAGCGTGTGAACGAGGACCGCCACGAGCTGTGGCACCTGTTGTCCGAGGCTTACGACCCGCAGGTCGTCGCCGACATCAAGGCCCTCGACGAGCGTCTCGAGACGCTGTGGGCCGAGCACCGGCAGACCCGCGCGACGCTCCGCTTCGGCAACCGCGACCGCATCGTCGCGCGCGCCCGCGCCGAGGAGCGGCTGGAGCGAACCGCCGCGTAGACGGCTTAGAAGATCCGAGGCGCTCCCGCCCACAACACTCTCTCCCCTGGGGCGGGAGCGCTTCGGTCGCATCTAGACTTGCGCCCGCGGGGCGTTAGCTCAGCTGGGAGAGCGCCGGCTTTGCAAGCCGGAGGTCACCGGTTCGATCCCGGTACGCTCCATTCGACCCGGCGGGGCGCTCTGTTCATCTGGACCCGAGCCACGCGAGCGCGCGCTCTCACGGCCTAAACGAGATTCGCTGCCACTAACTCGCGTACCTCGGCCGTAGCGGCTGATATCGGTAGAGATGTGTTAGGAGCGCTCAGCGACGGCTAACGCAGGCTGGCCCTGTCTTGCACACCCGACGGCGTTGTGTAAGCCATCGTCCTAGGCTCCAGGCGTGAACGCCGATGAGTCCAAGGGCGAGACTCCGTCCCGAGCGCTGCTTGACGTCGTGTCTGCCGGAAGCGATTTCGCCGGTGCTAGCGTCGGTGGAGTAGTCGGACTGATCGGTGGCCCCGGTGGGGTCGTTGCTGGTGCGGCTGCGGGAGTGGCGGTAACGCGTGCGCTCCGCCATGTCGGGAACCAGCTCGCCGCGCAGATTATGGGCGAACGGCGAACCGTGCGCATGGGTGCTGCCTTCGTTGTCGCAGCTGACGAGATTAGACGAAGGCTCGCTGGCGGAGAAAGACCGCGTGCTGACGGGTTCTTCGAATCCGACGATGAGTCCCGGCCTGCCGGTGAGGAGCTACTCGAGGGAGTGCTGCTTCGTGCCAGTGACACGTATCAGGAGCGCAAAGCCAAGTACTTGGGCTATCTCTACGCAAACGTCGCTTTCGATTCGACCGCGAGCCCTGCGGAGGCGAACTTCCTGCTCAGTGTTGCCGACAGACTGACCTACCGCGGCTTCGTGTTACTGGCTCTGTTTGATCTGGGATGGACAAACGAGATTGCGCGAGCTGAGCACAAGCGCCCTGCCGACGTTCGCCCCGGTGAGACCGCAAACGCGGATCTCCTGGGCGAGATGAACGACCTCGGGAACTACGGGCTCTTGGGTCTTCGGCAGAAGGAGGGCTTTGTCGCTACATACCAGTCCGTATTGGACGGCGGCGACTTTACGCGTCTTCCGCTCACGCAGATACGACAGACCGCCGTCGGCGAACGGCTGTATGAGCTGCTTGGCCTTGAAAACATCCCATCTTCGGACATCAGGGAGGTCGTCGAAGAGCTACGACATTGGTAGGTTCGAATTGTTGGGCTGTGTCAGCTCGCTGTAGGGCCAGCCGGATTAGACCCGCCTCACAGGCCTATGGTCGTCACAGCTCGCTGCCGCGCGGGTGACATGACTGGCTTACCGGGATCCGTCAGACGCGAGCGGCTCTCTTCGGAGTTCGACGCCTGGTTCGTCGAATGCACGGTTGAGTCCATCGTCTTTCCTAGTCCACGAGCTCCTTGAACGCCGGCTCGTCGCGGATCGGGTCGAAGTCGGAGTCGCCAGCGGCGAAGGAGCGCAGCCGCTCGGACCGCTCGATCGCCAGCCGCAGGTGCTCGATCGCGTCGGCCGTCCTGCCCGCCAAGCTCTCGCAGCACGCGACGTTGTACAGCGGCCCGGCGTACTCGGGATGGGCTTCGATCACCTCGCGGCCGCGGTCGGCAGCCTCTGCGTACTCGCCCGCCTGGTAGAGGCGGTTGAGCGGCGCCCAGATTTCCCAGCCGAACACTTCGTACGCCTTTCCCGGTGTGCCGCCGAGCGCGACGATCGTCGTTCCCGGCTCCTCCGCGAAGGCCGTCCGCTTGACGCCCGGGCGGGCGAAGATGAACGTTCCGGCGGGCGCGTCCGCGCGCTCGCCGTCCAGCTCGAAGGTCGCGCGGCCCTGCTGGACGAGGTAGAGCTCCTCGTTGTCGTCGGCGTCCGACTCGTCGTGCTCGTTGATGATCCGGTCGCCTGCCTCGCGGGCCGTCCACGTGTTGACGCCGAAGGACGTGATGCCGAAGTGGTGCCGGACCGGCCGCCAGGGACAGCGGCCGTCGCTGAGCTCGTCGATCTCGTCGAGGTGTGCGACTGCGTAACGGTTCATCGGGCCTCCTGCAGGTCGTTGTGGGCGAGGATCAGCCGCTGCGTGCCGAAGAACGTGCGCAGGCCGGGCGACGCCTCGGTCAGGCGCGCGGCATGGTAGGCGAACGGCAGCCGGTCGAGCGGATCGGGGAGGACGGCGCAGCCGACGTTCTCGACGCGCTCGACGTGAAGACCCACGAGCGCGAGCTGGCGCGAGAGCTCCGCGAATGAAGGCGGGCGACGGATCGAGCTGGGTAAGCGGCGGCCGAACGGCGCTACGCGCTTCACGCGCCGCGCCAGCGGATGCATCACGCGCCCCGACCACACCACGGTGGGTGCGGCGCTGTTTCGGACGCCGAGCACGGCTCGGCCGCCGGGGCGCAGCACCCGGGCGAGCTCGCGCAGCGCCGCCTCGAGGTCGCCGTACTCCAGCACGCCGACCGCGACGACCGCGTCGAACGACTCGTCCTCGAACGGCAGCTCCTCGGCGCGCGCTGCTTCGAGCCTCACGCCCGGCGCTCGCCCTCGCGCCAGCTCCAGCATGCGTGGCGCGGCATCGACGCCCGCGACGTCCCAGCCTCGCTCCGCAAGCCGGGCGAGGAGGCGGCCGGAGCCCACGCCGACCTCCAGGAGCGAGCCCGGGCCGTCGCCGACGAGGCGCACCGCCGCTTCCAGACGGGCCCGCTGCCAGTGGCCTCGCGTCGTGCGCGCGTCGTACGACGCGTCCCACCGGGCGGCCTCGCGATCGAAGTGCGGCAGGTAGTCGGCCACGTCCTTCGTCCAGAGCTCGACGCAGTTGCCGTCCGGGTCGTCCACGTACACGGAGCGGCTGTCGCGGCGGCGGTCCTGGACGTACGGATCGAGGCCCGCATCGCGCAGCCGAGCGACGGCGGCGTCGAAGGCATCGTCCGCCACCTGGAGCGCGAAGTGCACGTGCTCGCCGCCGCGGCCGCCGGCGATGCCGACCTGCGGGCGCCACAGGCCGATGCGCGTACGATCGCCGGCCATGACCCAGATCGCCTTGCGCTCGGCCCAGCGCTCCACGACCGGAAGGCCGAGCACGCCGCTGTAGAAGCGCTCGGCTGCGCGGAGGTCGTCGACCTCGAGCACGAGCTCGCTCACCCCCGTGACCGGAATGGTCATGCCGCGAGCTCGACGCGTCGCGCGCGGTGGCGCTCGAGCGTCCGGGCCGCCACGCCGCTCCCGTGGAACCGCAGCGCGACGCCGGCCGCGAACGCGTCCGTGACGTCGGCCGGGACGACGCCGCCGTAGTGCGCTCGAAGACGCCGCCGCGCCACACGTCGGGCCCACGGGTCGAACCGACCGCCGACGAGCGTCTCGACCACGCGCTGGGAACCGGAGCGGGCCGGGCTGCCGGCGACGGGCCGCTCCGCGTTCGGGAACGTCTCCTCGAGCCACGGGTTCGCGCGCCAGAGCGCCGCGCCGTCGCCGGCGAGCGGCCGCGCCTGTGCGAGCTCGCGCGCCAGGTAGAGGTTCGCCGGGCCGAGGCCGAGGCGGCCCTCGCAGACGTAGTAGTTGGGACAGAAGAGCCGCCGCCCGAGGAACCTCGACAGCGAGCCGAGGAGCACGAAGACCGTTGCGAGCCGGCCCTCCGCGACGGTCACGAGCAGGTCCACGTCGTCGTGCGCGCCAGCGTCGCCCGCCGCCGCGGAGCCCGTCAGCGCGAGCCCGCGGACGAACGGGAAGTGCCGGAGGACGCGTGCCACGCGGCGGGCTCGGCGCTCGAGGCGGGTTGCGTTCCGGATCCGCTCGGGCCGCCGTGCCAGGAGCTCTTCGCGGCCGGCGAGGCAGTAGAGGCCGTCGCGCGCCGCGACGAGCGGGTCGTCGTGCAGCCGCCGCGCGAGCTCGTCGCGGCCGATCGCGACGCGCGCGTAGCGCCACGCCTCGTCGAGCGTGACCGCGCAGTCGAAGACGTCGCCGTAGAGGACGGCGTCGATGGCGTCGAGGTCGGTCACCGGCGCTCCAACGTCACCTCGAGCCGCGGCGCGCGCGGGCCGGGCGCCGGCGCGTCCGGGTCGACGCGAAGGCGCCAGCGCCGCGCGATCCCGGCCAGCGTCTCGGCCATGATCGCCCGCGCGAGCGGCTCGCCGATACAGGCGTGCGCGCCCGCGCCGAAGGGCAGGTAAGCGCCGCGCGGCCGCTCCGCGGGCCCCAGCCAGCGCTCCGGGACGAACTCCGACGGGCGCTCGTAGAGCCGCGGGTCGTGGTGCGTGACGAGCGGGCTCACGACGACGTTCGTGCGGCCGTTCCCGACCGGGCACCGGTCGATGTGCCGCGCGGGCGGGAAGAGGCGCAGCGTCTCCCGGAGCACGGCGTCCAGGTAGTCGCGCCGGCCTTCGTCGAGCTCTGCCTCGAGCCGCTCTCGCGCGGCCGCGTCCCGGCCCAGGAGATACCACGCCGCCTCGAGCGCGCTCGGCGGCTCGTCGACCGCGGCGAGGAGGAACGCGATGACCTCGCCTCGCACCGTCCGTTCGGGCAGGTCGGCACGGCGCAGCGCCGAGAGCAGATCTTCGTCCGAGCCCGGAAGCGCGTCGACCGCGCTCTCGACCCGCGCCAGCGCCCGTGCGGCGCGCGTCCCCGGAACCGGCGGCGCGAGGAGCGGCACGCGGGTCATGACCTCGGCGAGCGAGGCCGCGAGCTCCGGATCGAGCTCCGCCGAAAGCAGCACCTCGCCCGCGGCGGCGAGCGAGAGCCGGTCGAGCTCGTCGCGCAGCCGCAACCGCGCGCCGTCCTGCCAGCCGCGCTGCGCCGCCTCGACACGCGCTGCGATCGAGGGCGTGAAGCGCGCGATCCGCCGCCGGTCGAGGGCCGGCTGTAGGAGCAGGCGCCGACGCCGGTGCTCCTCGCCGTCGAGCGTGTTCAGCGTGTCGCCGACGAAACGGCGCGCGCGGCGCTTCCACTTTCCCGGCTTGTACGAGTCCGCGTCGGTGACGAGGACGCGCCAGACCTCCTGCGGATCGCGCACGAGGACGAACCGTCCCGTCGGGGCCGCAAGCCGCAGCGAAGCGCCGTCCTCGCCGTGCACGTCGACGTAGCCGACCGGGTCGCGAAAGAACGAACGCGCACTGAAGAGCGCCCGAACCACCGGAGAGGAGGCTAACGTCCAAAGGTGCTCCCACGACTCCGCAATCCGCTCGGCGGCCGGCACGACCTCGCGGTCGACCTCGGGACCGCGAACACGGTCGTGTACAAGCGCGGCGAGGGGGTCGTCGTCTTCGAGCCGTCGGTGGTCGCGATCGAAGAGGAGACCGGCACCGTGCAGGCGATCGGCGAGAGCGCGAAGCGCATGATCGGACGGACGCCGGCCTCGATCCGCGCCACCCGGCCGCTGCGGCACGGCGTGATCGCCGACTTCGAGATCACCGAGGAGATGCTCCGCTACTTCATCCGCAAGGCAGCCGACCGGCGCTCGGCGCCGCGGGTGATCGTCTGCGTCCCGAGCGGGATCACCGAGGTCGAGCGGCGCGCGGTCGAGGAGGCGACGCTCGCGGCCGGCGCGCGGCGCGCGTACCTGATCGAGGAGCCGATGGCCGGGGCGATCGGCGCCGGCCTGCCGGTCTCGGAGGCATACGGGAACCTCATCGTCGACATCGGCGGCGGCACGAGCGAGATGGCCGTCATCGCCCTGGGCGGAATGGCCGTGTCCGAGTCGCTTCGCGTCGGCGGCTACGAGCTCGACGACGCGATCGTCCGGCACGTCCAGCAGCACCACAAGCTCCTGATCGGCCAGCAGCAGGCGGAGCGCGTGAAGCTCGACGTCGGCTCGGCATGGCAGATGGAGGACGAGATCGACCGCACGACCGAGGTCGCCGGCCGCGACCTCACGACCGGGATGCTGCGACGGCTCACGCTGAACGCGCGCGAGATCCGGGAGGCGATCGCTCGGCCCGTCACGCAGATCGTGGACGCGCTCGTGAACATGCTCGAGCGGACGCCGCCAGAGCTCGCGGCCGACCTCGGCGACCGCGGCGTCATCCTGGTCGGCGGCGGCGCGCTTCTGCGCGGGATCGACGAGCGGATCGCGCGGGAGACGCACCTCGCCGTCTCGGTCGCCGAGTCGCCACTCCTGTGCGTCGCACTCGGCGCCGGCCAGAGCCTCGACGAGGTCTCGGTGCTCGAGCGGGTCAGGAAGACCTCGCCTTAACGGTCGATGGCGTACCAGATCACGTCGTAGCCGTGCCAGTGCGTGGCGCCGCGGTACGTCAGGCCGAGGCGCTCCATCACGGCTCGTGAGCGGCGGTTCTCCGGCGCTGTGATCGAGATCAGCCGCTCGTCGTCGAGGTGCTCGCGCCAGAGCTCCATCGAGACGCGGCCCGCCTCGGTGGCGAGGCCGCGGCCCCAGTAGCGCTGATCCAGGATCCACCCGACCTCGACCGGCGAGGGCTCGAGCGGCCAGTCGTGGTGGCGCATCATTCCGAGCCGACCGATCAGCCGGTCGGACTCCGGGTCGACCGCCGCCCACTGGCTCACGCCGTCCTTGGCCCAGCCGCGCCGGAAGCGCTCGACCTGGCCGCGGATCTCGTCGAGCGAGTGCGCCGGCATGTGCTCGAGGTAGCCGGGCTGGCGGTAGATCTCGGCGAGCGCATCGACGTCCTCCGGCCGCCACTGGCGCAGGAGGAGCCGCTCGGTTCTGACCTCGTGCGGGATCAGGTTCGCGGCGGAAGAGGCGGGAGGCTGCGCGGGAGCGGCTTGCCGAACTCACGCTCCGCGCGCCGGTTGCGGCGCCAGCTGCGCAGGACGATCCCCACCGGGAGGGCGACGATCAGGAGCACGAGAAGCGCCGGGCCGATCAGGTAGAGCCGGTTCACGTGCCTCGGCTTCGGATTCTTGACGGCGAGGGGGCCGTAGTCGCCGAAGGCCTTCATGCTGCCGGTGCGCCCGGAGCCGGCGAAGCTCGCGCTCGGGACGAACGACCCGACGAGCCAGCGGCCGTGTACCCGCCGCAGCTCGAGCGTGAAGATCATCGGACCGACGTGCGCGCCGCGGCGCGGTTGGAGGATGAGGTCGGCGATCACGTAGCCGGGCTGCGCGAGGTCGACCGTCCAGCCGTGGAAGCGAGTGCCGCGCGCCGGGTAGGCCATGACGCTCGTCTGCCCGTGCGCCCAGGCGCGGCGGCTGATCCCGTTGCGCATCGCCGGCGTCACGAGGTCGTACGACGCGGCGAGGTCGTGGCGCAGGACGGCGGAGGTGACGAAGCGATCCAGGGTCGCGTCGATCGCACGCCGCCCGGCCGGCTTCAGCCGGTACGCGGCCTGAGCCGGCGCGGCGACGAGCACGGCCAGCAACGCTACGACGAAGACCCCCCTCTTCACAGGGTCAATTGTGCCCGAAAGCTATTCCGGCCAGCCGCGGCGGCGCCAGAACCAGCGCACGCCGAGGATCGACAGCGTCGCGTAGACGAAGCCGATCAGCAGGTCGACGACGTAGTGGTTCGCCGTGTAGACGACGGCGAAGCACTGGACGGCGGGGTAGAGCGCCAGCACCGGGATCAGCCAACGCCAGCGGGTCTTCCAGATCAGCATCGCCAGGAAGAGGAAGACGAGGAACGCGTAGCCGCCGTGGAGCGACGGGATCGCCGCGTACGGGTTCTTGACGACGACGCGCGTGATCGAGAACGAGCTCATCGTCGAAGGCAGCGACGACGCGGCGGCGGCGCCGTGCGGGATCGGGAGCTTCGAGATCGGGTCGATCATGCCGCTCTGCGCGGCCGCCCACGGCGGCGCGGACGGGTAGATCAGGAACGTGAGCGCCCCTGCGTAGGAGAGGACGAGCATCGACGCCGCGAACCGGTAGAACAGGGCGCGGCGCTTGACCCACAGGACGAAGGCGAGGAACGGCGGGATGATGAAGTGGAGCTTCGTGACCTGGACGAGCGCGTGGTCGTACCAGCGCGCCGAGCCGTGCCACAGCCAGTGCTGGAGGACGACCGAGGGCACGTGTCCGCCGAAGAGAAAACGTTCAAGGTCGAGCTGCGGGCGGTAGAAAGGATGCGGATGCATGAGGTGCGCAATTCCGCGAGACTCCGCGTACAGGATGATGAACACGGCGAAGGGGACGAAATCGAGCAAGAACCTTCTCGCCCGCCGCATGACGAGCGCCGGCGCAAGCAGGACGACGAGATAGCGGTCGGGCGTCAGGCCGAGGCCGAAGAGCTCGACCGCGACGCCGAGCGCGGCCGCGAGCGCGACGCCCGCGGCAATCGCCCTTCGGCGGTCGAGATCGGCGCGCGGTGCGCCCCAGCGCTCGGCGCGCTCGCCGCCGTCAGCCTGGCCGTCGCGGTCCGGCTCCCATTCCTGAACGCGCCGCTCACGTCGGACGAAGGGGGGTACGCCGAGGTGGCCCGGCTGTGGGAGCGCTCCAACACCCTCTACCGCGGCGCCTGGGTCGACCGCCCGCAAGGCCTCATGTTGATCTATCGCGGGATCTCCGATCTCGGTTTGGGCTCAACTGAGGGACTACGGGCGGCGGCGGCCGCCGTTGCTGCCATGACCCTGCTGGCAACGATGCTGCTCGCCCTTCGGCTGGGCGGGAGGATAACTGCATTGTCCGCGGGGCTGCTAGTGGCAACGGCGGGCTCCTCTCCGTTCATCGAGTCGTTCACACTCTCCAGCGAGCTGCTGAGCTCGGTGCCGGCGCTCCTGTCGCTCGTCGCCTTCTGCGCCTACGTGCGGACCGGGCGCTCACCGTGGCTCGTCCTCGCCGGCCTCCTCACCGGCTGTGCGCTCATGATCCGGCAGTCGGCCTTCGACGCCGGCCTGGCCGCGATCGCGCTCCTCGTCCTCGAGCAGCGCCGCCGCGCGTGGCGGCCGGTTTTGCTCCTCCTCGCCGGCATGGCCGTGCCGATCGCGTGGGGCGCGGCGAGCGCTGCGCGGGTCGGCGAGTGGTGGTACGCGGTGGTCGCCTACCGCGGCGACGGCGACTCGATCTTCACCGGCTCGCCCATCCACCGCTGGCACCTGCTGATGGCCTCGCTGCCGGCGGCCGGGAAGGCGCTCGCGCCGCTCGCCGCGCTCGCCATCCTCGGCTGGTGGCGGGCGCCGCGGCTGGTGCGGCTCTGGCTCGGCGCCGCGGTCGTCGGGGTGATCGCCGGCGGGAACTTCCACGCGCACTACTACCTCCAGCTCGTGCCGCCGCTCGCGATCCTCGGCGGCGTCGCCGTCGCGGGGCTCCTCGAGGCGCGGCGGGAGATCGCGTGGGGCGCGTGCGCCGCGGCCGCGGCGGTCGCGCTCGCGTTCGCGGCGCCGCTCTGGTTCTCGAGCGGAGTGGCCCAGGCGGAGGCGATCTGGCCCAAGGACCCGCACCTCCAGTCGGACAAGGCCGTGTCCGCGTACGTGAAGCTGCACACGCGGCCGCACGAGCAGATCTTCGTCGTCTGGGCCGCGGCCGACGTCTACTACCTCGCCGACCGGCCGCCCGCCTTCCCGTACCTCTGGTACCGCAACGTGCAGGCGATCCCGGGTGCGCTCCCCGCCGCGGAGAAGATGCTCGCGCAGCGCAAGCCCGCGCTCGTCGTCGCGGCCCAGCCGCCGACCGCGATCGATCCCTCGTCGCTGACGACCATGCGGATCCTCCGGCGCGAGTACCGGATGGTGGCGGCGGTGGCCGGCGTCCCGATCTACCGACGCCTCCCCCACCCGCCGCGCGAGCCGCTACCGGGCCCCGTCTGGCCCTAGACCGAGGGCGGTCCGCACCGCCTCGTCGGCGAGCGACGCTGCGACGAGATCGGCCTCGAGCGGGAGGTCGGCGAAGTACGGCACGCCGATGACGTACATCCCGGCCGCGCGGGCGGCGGCGGCGCCGGGCGGCGAGTCCTCGAGCGCGACCGCCTCGCCGGGCGGGCTGCCGAGGAGCTCTGCCGCGCGTAGGTAGACGTCCGGCGCCGGCTTGGGCTCGGCCACCTCCTCGGAGGTGACGACGACCTCGAAGTGGGCGGCGAGCCCGGCCGAGGCCAGCACCGCCTCCACCCACCTGCGCGGCGAGTTCGACGCGATGCCGAGCCGGCGCCGCCCGGCGAGCGCCTCGACGAGCTCCCGCGCGCCGGGCCGCGCCTCGACCCCGTCGCGGAGCTCTCCGAAGACGAACTCGTCGAGCTCGTGGCCGAGCGCCTCGGCCTCGCCCGGCCGGTCGAGGAGGCGCTCGAGGATCCGGCCGCTCGTCTCCCACGACGTGCCGAGGAGCTCCGCCTTCTCGGCGCGGCCGAACGGCCGCCCGTGCCGCTCGAAGAGCGCGGTCTCGGCGCGCGTCCACAGGCGCTCCGTGTCGAGCAGGAGGCCGTCGCAGTCGAAGACGACCGCGCCGGTCGGGGCCGAGCGGCCGCTCAGTGCTTCTTCGCCCGGAGGTGGAAGTACGCCGAGTAGATCTCGCGCGCGGCGGGCGCGGCCGCCTCGGCGCCGAAGCCGCCGTGCTCGATCAGCACGATGACGACGATCTGCGGGTTCCCGGCCGGCGCCCAGGACGCGTACCAGGAGTGGTCGTCGCCGCCCGGCGCCTGTGCCGTGCCCGTCTTGCCGACGACCTTGATCGGGAAGCCCGCGCCGCCGAAGACCGGGAACGACGTGCCGTTCGGCGCGTTCGCCGCGTCGTAGAGGCCCTCGCGGATCGACCACAGGTCGGTCAGGTGCAGGTGCCGCCGCGGCGGGAAGCGGAGCAGCTTCGCCACGTCGCCGCGCGGCGTCAAGAGCGCCCGCGCCACGTGCGGGCGGACGACGGTGCCGCCGTTCGCGAGCGCGCTGTAGGCGACCGCGAGCTGGAGCGGCGTCACCTGGAGCAGCCCCTGGCCGATCGAGAGGTTCACGGACTGGCCCGGGTACCAGACCGGCTCGCTCGGCTGGAGGCGCTTGATGTTCGTGGGGTCCGGGACGGCCCCGCCCGCCTCGGCCGGCAGGTCGATCCCGGTCGTGTGGCCGATGCCGAGCAGCCGCGCCCAGCGCTGCATGTCGAGCGCGCCGGTGCTCTGGCGGCGCTGGTCGAACATGTAGCCGACCCGGTAGAACCACGTATCGCACGAGACCGTGAGCGCCTCGGGCAAAGTCATGCTCGCGAACACGCCGGGGTCGACGTTCTTGAAGACGATGTTCCCGACCGTGTAGGTCGGCGTGCACGGAAGCGACGTGTACGGCGTGATCAGCCCGGTCGCGAGCGCACCTTCGGCGACGATCGGCTTGAACGTGGAGCCGGTCGGATAGATGCCCTGCGTCGCCCGGTCGAGGAAGGCGTCGCCGCCGTGGTCGAGGAGCCGGGCGAGGTAATCGGGATCCTGGGCGGCCGCGACCTGGTTGTAGCCCGGGTAGCTCGCGAGCGCGAGGAGGCCGCCGGTGTGCGCGTTCATCACCACGACCGCGCCGGCGCTCGCGGACGTGTGCCCGGCCTTGTGGGCGAAGCCGATCCCGTCCTTGATCGCCTGCTCGGCCACGCGCTGGAGGTGCGCGTCGATCGTCAGCTGGAGGCCGCGGCGCGGCGCGGGCTCGCTGAGCGCGCGAAGCGGGCCGACCGCGCGGCCGAGCGAGTCGACCGCGACGCGGTTCCGCTGGAGGCCGCCGTTCAGCCAGCGGTCGTAGGTCGCCTCGACGCCCGACTGCCCGACGACCTCGCCTGGCTTCACGTGCGGGTACTGGTGGGCCTTGAGCTCGTCCTGCGTGACCTCGCCGTTCAGCCCCAGGAACTCCGTCCCGAAGGCGCCCTGCGGGTACTCCCGCGAGGGGAGCGAGACGACGTGCAAGCCCGGGAACGCGCGCGCGCGCTCGTTGAGGAACTGCGAGAGCATCCGCGAGAGGTGCGGCACGACGATCGCGGGCGCGTACGGCGAGCGGACGACGCTCCGGCCGACGCGGCGGACGAGCAGGCTCGCCGACGTCCCGGTCAGGCGGGCGACGCGGCGCAGCAGCGCGCGGCCGCGCGGGCTCGGGTGCCAGCGGCCGTGCGCGTCGATCTTCCCGAGCGTGTCCACGTCGGCCGTCAGGACAACCTGGCCCTGCGTGCCGACGAGGAGCCTCCCCTTCGCGTCGAGGATCGGCCCGCGCGGGGCGGGCAGGTCGACGTAGCGGAACGTCTGCCGCGCGGCCTGGTGGGCATAGCGCGGGCCCTGGAGGACCTGGAGCGACCACAGCCGCAGCGCGAGGAGGCCGAAGATCGTGATCGCGCCCGCCGCGAGGATGCCGACGCGGAGGTAGAAGCCGCCGCCGCCGAAGAAGCCCGCGTTCGCGGAGGAGATCGGCTCGGCGACCGGGCGCACCCGCGGGAGCGACCGGGGCAGCCGCACGGTGCGCCGCTCGCGACCCGCAGGCGCGATCACGCGGCGGCTGACTCCCTTGGTGCTGTCGTCGAGAGAGCTCAGATCGACTCGATTCGCCTGGTGCCCGGACTCGGGTTGTAGCACGTCCGTCCGGCTACCGACGGTACGCTCGCTCCATACGGGGCTTGCGGGGAAAAGGGTCCGTCCTCCGAGCGGTGCGGCGCGCGGCGCGGGACGATCTCGCCACCTTCGCGGCCGACGCACGTGCGCTGGAGCCTGCCGCCGCGAGCCCGGCCGCGGCCGAGCCGTACCGCGCCGCGCTCCAGGCGTACGAGCGCGCCGAGCTCGCCTGCGACCGCGCCCACTCGCCGGAGGATCTCCGGCTCGTTGCGGCGACCCTCGTCCGGGGCCGGGACGAGCTCGCGCGCGCGGCGGCGCTTCTCGACGGCGGCGAGCCCCCCTCGGCGCAGCGACCCTGCTTCTTCGACGCGCGCCACGGCCCGGCGGTACGGGAGGTGGAGTGGGACTCGCGGCGCGTCCCCGCCTGCGCGGCGGACGCGCAGCGGGTCGAGGAGGGCGCGCAGCCCGACGTGCGCCACGTCCTCGTCGACGGGCGGCCGGTGCCCTACTGGGACGCGCCGCCCGAGTTCCGGCCCTGGATCGAAGGGCAGTACGGCGAGGCGCGGAGCTAGTGCTCTTCAACAGCTATCCGTTCCTCGGCGTCTTCCTGCCGATCGTGCTCGCCGGCTTCTTCGCGTTCCGGTGGCAGGTCGCGCGGCTCGTCTGGATCATCGTCGCGAGCTACGTCTTCTACGGCTACGCGAAGGCGTGGTTCCCGGCGCTCATGGCCGGCTCGACGGTGATCTCCTTCACGACGGGGCTCGCGCTCGCGCGCGTGACCGACCCGCGCCGCCGCCGCGCCGTGCTCGCGACCGGCATCGTCGGCGCGCTTGGCCTGCTCGTCTACTTCAAGTACGCGCAGTTCGCGGCCGGGAACGCGTCGTCGTTCCTCTCCGTCGTCACGGGCCGCGGGCTGCCGTCGCTGAAGGCGTTCACGGAGGGGATCGCCCTCCCGGTCGGGATCAGCTTTTACACCTTCGAGGCGATCTCGTACATGGTCGACGTCTTCCGCGGCGACACGGAGGTCGAGCGGAACCCGCTCCGCTACGCGTTCTTCATCTCCTTCTTCCCGCATCTGATCGCGGGGCCGATCGTCCGCTACCGCAAGCTCGAGCCGCAGCTCCACGGCTTCTACCGGCTCGACCCGGAGCTCCTCCTCTCCGGTTTGCTCCTCTTCTCGCTCGGGCTCGCGAAGAAGGTGCTGGTCGCCGACCAGCTCGGCCGGCGGATCGACCCGCTCCTCGCGCACCCGGGCTCGATGGGCGTGTGGCAGGGCTGGGCGGCCGCGCTCGGCTACGCGTTCCAGATCTACTTCGACTTCGCCGGCTACTGCGACATGGCGCTCGGGCTCGCGCGGATGGTCGGGATCGAGCTGCCGTGGAACTTCGACCGCCCCTACCGCGCGCACAACCCGCGCGAGTTCTGGCGGCGCTGGAACGTCACGCTCTCGAGCTGGCTCCGCGACTACCTCTACATCCCGCTCGGCGGCAACCGGCACGGCGAGCTGCGCCGCGACGGGAACCTCCTCGCAACGATGGGGATCGGCGGCCTCTGGCACGGCGCGTCGTTCACGTTCCTCGCCTGGGGCCTCTGGCACGGCATGCTGCTGGTCGGGCACAGGCGGCTCTCCCGGCTGGGGCTCCGCGTTCCCGGCCCCGTCGCGGTGGCACTGACCTTCTTCCTCGTCATGATCGCGACCATCTTCTTCCGCATGAAGGACGCGCACGGGATCGCCGAGGTGCTCCTCTCGATGGCCGGCGCGCACGGGATCGGGTCGCTGCCGCACGACCTCGTCCCGTTCCTCCTCCTCGCGGGCGGGCTCACCTTCCTCGTGCCCGAGGAGTGGCGGTGGAGCTTCCAGCGCTTCGGCGTCTGGCGGATCGCGGCCGTCGGGCTCGTGGCCGGCCTCGCCGTCGTGCTCGTGAACGAGACGCAGCGGTTCATCTACTTCAAGTTCTGAGCGGTTGAGATTCTTCGCCTTCTTCACTGCGCTCGGGGTCGCGCTGGCGGCGATCGCCTACGTCGACTGGCGGCTCGACCCCTTCGACGACCGCTACCACCCCGACGTCGTCGCGACCGCGTTCGGGCAGTCGCCACCGTGCTACGTCGCCTGGGAGGTCGTGGGCGAGCAGGCGTGGCCGACCTACAAGCTCGACCTCTTCCGGCGGCGGCACGCGGACGTCGTCGTCATCGGGACGAGCCGGGTGGCGAAGATCGGCGCCTGGCCGGGTGAGGAGCGCTTCGTGAACCTCGGCGTGCCCGGGACCGGCGCCGAGAGCCTGCCCGGCCTCTTCGACCGCCTCCACGGCGAGCACTCGGGCCGGCTCGTCGTCTACATCGGCACGGACGCGTTCTGGTTCGGGCCCCGCTGGCGGACGAAGGCCTGGTTCAACGTGTCGTACCTGCGCGACCTCAAGTACCTGCTCTCCGGGCAGACACTGCGCCAGAGCATCGACGTCCTGCGCCGCGCGCCCGGTTCGCTCCTCCACCCGGACGCCCTCCGGGCCGTCGAGGTCGACCGCCGCGGCCAGACTTGCGTCGTCGACCGCGGGGACTCGGTCTTCCGCGGCGGCTCGAACGCGTGGGCACCCGACGGGGAGCTCTACTTCCAGTACGAGCTCGCCCACGCAGGGCAAATCCCGCACAAGGCGTCGCTCATCTCGCTCTACCACGCCTTCTACGCGGGGACGTCGCTCGACCGCGGCCACCTGCACGCGCTCGAGGACGCGCTCGCGAAGGCGCGGCGCTACGGCTGGACGGTGGTCGGCTTCCACCCGCCGATCTCGAGCCGCGGCGTTCGCCGCCTCGAGACCGACCCGACGACCCGCGTCCTCTTCCGGCGCTTCCGGGCGCGCATGCCCGGCGTCTTCGCCCGCTACGGCTTCCGGTTCCTCGACCTGACGAGCGTGCGGTCGGTCGGTTGCTCGGAGACCGACTTCTCCTTCGAGGACGACGGGCACGAGAACGTACGCTGTGGGATGCGCGTGCGGCGCGCGCTCGATCGCGCCGCCGGCCTTCGGCCCGCGATGCGCTCGGGCTGACCCGACACCAGCGTTCTTAGTACGATGGTGTCGTGCCGCGGTACGACGTCCCGAAGGCCGCACCGGAGCCGCTCCGGCTCGTGCAGCGGTTCGTGAACACGGTCGACCACGAGCACCACCGCGAGTGGATCGGCACGGCCGCCGAGCTCGCCGACTTCCTCGGCTGCGCGGAGACGGAGGTCGACGTCGAGCGGGCGCACGAGCTGCGCGAGGCGCTGCGCATGCTGCTGCGCGCGAACAACGGAGCCACAGTCGACGCCGATGCCCTCGCGGCGGTCAACCGCGTGGCGGCCGAGCTCCGGCTCTCGCTCGACGACGGCGGCCGCGTCGTCTTCGGCGCCGAGGATCCGCTCGCTCGCGTCGTCGCCGTCGCGTTCGGAGCCATGCTCGAGGGAACCTGGCCCCGACTCAAGGCCTGCCGCAACTGCACGTGGGCCTTCTACGACTACTCGAAGAACCGCGCCGCGAGCTGGTGCTCGATGCAGATCTGCGGCAACCGGCTGAAGACGCGCGCGTACCGGAGCCGGAGGGCGCGCAGGTGACCGAGGTCGTCGTGACGCGGCGCGCGCGGGCCGGACGGCACAGCCTTCGCTGGCGTGCTCGGGCGCCGCTCGTCGTCGCTGCCGCGCGCCTGCGCGGGCACGCGGGCCGGGCGACTCTCGTCGCCGCCGGGATCGCCGCCTCGCTCGCGATGCTGGCCGGCGTCGAAGGCGGGAGCCTCGTCGCCCGCGACCGGGCGGTCCAGCGAGCCGTGGCCGCCCTTCCCGCCTCGCAGCAGAGCTTCCGCGTCGACGCGTTCGGTCTCGCGCCGGGCCAGACCTACGCCCAGGCCGACCGAACGATCCGCGGGACGCTGGCCTCGCTCACGACGCGCCGGCCGCTCCGCGCCATGTTCTTCCGCGAGCTCCGCGTCGGCGGCGGGCTCGTCCAGCTCGCGAGCCTCGACTCGCTCGGCTCGCTCGCGCGCCTGCGTTCGGGCCGCCTCCCGCACACCTGCGTCCCCGCGCGCTGCGAGGTGCTCCAGCTCGGTAGCGGCGGCCGCGCGACCTGGGATCAGCAGGGGATCCACCTCGTCCGCGTGGGCACCGGCGAGCTCCGCGACCGCGGCCTCTTCGGCGACCTGCTCGCGCCGACGCCTCAGCTGCACAACGAGGCCGTGACGACGCTCGTCGCCTCCGGCTCGGCCGCCTTCGACGGGCTCCCGGCCTTCGACGGGATCTACCGCTCGTACAGCTGGATCGCGCCGCTCGACCCGCGCCGGCTGCACGTCTGGCAGATCGGAGGGCTGCTCCGGCGCGAGTCGCGCGCGCAGGCGAGCCTCGCTCGGTACACGGACGCCTACGAGCTGAGCGGGCCTGACGCCGCGCTGACCGACGCGAGCGCGAAGGGACGCATCACAGCTCAGCGGATGGTGCTGATCGGCGGCGAGGTCAGCACGCTCCTGCTCGGGTTCGCGCTCGTCTGCGCGATCGGCCTCCGCCGCGGCCTCGCCGCCGAGCGCCGCCGGCTGCTCGAGCGGGGCGCCAGGCGACCGCAGCTGTGGCTCGCGGTCGGCGCCGAGGTCTCGGCGATGAGCCTCGCCGGCGGGCTCGTCGGCGTCGCCGCGGGCGTCGCGCTCGTCGCGGTCGTCGCGGGGCGCGCGGGCCTTCCCACCGGGGCCGTCCTCGGACACTCGCTCGGCTCGCCGCTCGGCGTCGCGCTCATCCTCCTCGCCTGGCTCGCCGGCACTGCCGCCGTGCTCGTCGCCGGACGCGCGTGGTCGGGTGCGCGGAGCGGTCTGCGCCTGCTCGACGTCGCGGCGCTCGGCGCCGCGGTCGCGGTCGCCGTCGGGCTCGCCCGCGGCGGGCTCAACGCCGACACGCTCGCCACCGGCGGCGACGCGACGCTCCTGCTCCTGCTCCCCGGGCTCGTGTCCTTCGTCGCCGCGGTGGCCGCGGGACGCTTGATCGCCCCGCTCATGCGCGCCGCCGAGCGGGCCGCGCGGCGCGCCCCGACCGCGCTCCGACTGGCTCTGCTCGCGCTCGCCCGCGCACCCTCGCGCACTGTCTCGACGGCCGCCTTCCTGCTCGTCAGCGTCGGCCTGGCGCTCTTCGCGGCCAGCTACCGCGCGACGCTTGAGCGGAGCGCGCGCGACGAGGCCGCGTTCGCGGTGCCGCTCGACTACGTCGTGAGCGAAGGCTCCCGGCTCGTCCCGCCGCTGGACGCGGCGCCGCTCTCGCGCTACCGGGCGATCGGCACGCCTTACCCCGTGCTGCGCCGGAGCGTGACCGTCGCGGGATCCGGCACGAGCACGCTCAATCCCACGCTGCTCGGCCTGCCGGCGGACACCCTCGCCCACCTGCACTGGCGCTCCGACTTCTCGCGCACCTCCCCGGCCGAGCTCGGACGTAGGATCGGCGCCGGCGGCCCGGTTCGGCTGCGGACGGTTCCGGTGAGCGGCGACGCCGTCTCGCTGCGGGTGCGCGTCCGCGGCATCCCGGTGCAGCTCGCCCTCGCCGTCGCCGACTCGACGGGACGCATCCGCCTCGTGCCCCTCGGCGAGCACGGCGCCGGCCCGTGGACGGCAGCAGCGCGACTTCCGCAGGGAACGCGCGAGCTCGTCGGCCTCGAGGTCTCGCTCGCGAGCGCCCAGCGCTTCGGCTACTTCCACCGCGACGCCGAGACCGGCGCCACGAACGCGCCCACCGGCGCGCTCGAGCTCGGCCCGCTCCGCGCCGGCCGCCGGGTGCTCACGCGCTGGAGCGGCTGGGTCACGCGCGGAGGCGGCAGCCTCACGGGCGAGCGTCTCTCCTACGCGTTCACCACCGGGCAGACGATCCTGCTCCGACTCCCGCAGCCGACCGACGGGCAGGTGCTCCCGGTCGTCGTCAGCCCGGAGATCGCGGGCGCCGCCGGACCGGGCGGCACGCTCACGCTCGACCTCCAGGACGAGCGGGTGCCGGCCCGGATCGTCGGCGTGGCGGCGCGCTTCCCTGACGCCGACCAGCAGGGCGAGGGGTTCGTGGTCGCCGACGAGAGCCGGCTCGCGACGGTGCTCGACGGCCGCCTGCCCGGCAGCGGCAGGCCCGGCGAGCTCTGGCTCTCGGGCCCGCCCCAGGCCGAGCGGGCGCTCCACCGTCCGCCGTTCGCGGCACTCGACGTCGCGTCGCGGCGCGCGATGCAGCACTCGCTGGCGAGCGATCCGCTCGCGCACGGCCTCGAGCTCACCCTCGGCGTCGCGGCGCTCGCGGCGCTCGCCCTGGCGGCGCTCGGCCTCTGGCTCGCACTCGTCAGCGAGCTGCGCGACGAGCGCGGCGAGCTCTTCGACCTCGAGGCGCAGGGCGTCTCGCCCGACACGCTGCGCCGGCAGTTCCGCCTCCGCACCGCGATCCTCGTCGCGCTCGGCGCGGTCGGCGGCGCGCTGCTCGGCCTCGTGCTCTCGCGGCTCGTCGTCACGCTCGTCCGCGTCTCGGCAGCCGCCGCCAACCCGCAGCCGCCGCTCCGCTTCGAGCCGGCCTGGCTCGCTGCGGCGGCGGGCCTCGGCGCCCTCGTCCTCGCCGCGGCGCTGATCGTCGAGCTCACGGCCCGGCGCACCTTCCGCGGCGACACGCCCGACCGCGCGGCCTGGAGCCTCGAGTGATCGAGGTCCGGGACGCCTTCCGCATCTTCGAGTCCGCGGCTGGCGGCAGCGTCGCCCTTCAGGGGCTGAACCTCACCGTCGAGCCGGGCGAGATCGTGGTCGTGCTCGGGCCGAGCGGCTCCGGCAAGACGACCTTGTTGCGCGTGCTCTCGGGCCTCGAGCGCCTCTCCGCCGGCGGCGGCAGCGTGCTCGGCACGGAGTTGCGCGACGTCGACGACGCCTTCCGCGCCCGCAACCTCGGCCTCCTCGACCAGCACTATGCACGCGCGCTCTCGGCCGACCTGACCTGCCGCCAGACGGTTGCGCTCCAGCTCGAGCTGCTCGGGCACGAACCCCGCGAGGCCGCCCGCGCAGCCGACAACCTGCTCGAGCGGGTGGGGCTCGCCGATCGGGCCGGCGACCGGCCGGGCTCGCTCTCGGGCGGCGAGCAGCAGCGCGTGGCCGTCTGCGCCGCCGTCGCCCACCGGCCCGGGCTGCTCCTTGCCGACGAGCCCGCCGGCGAGCTCGACTCCGCCAACGCCGCCACCGTCTACCGGCTCCTCGGCGAGCTCGTGCGCGGAGCGGGCGCGACGGCGGTCATCGTCAGCCACGACGCGCACGCGGCCTCGATCGCCGACCGGCTCGTCTACGTCCGCGACGGCCGCGTCGTCGCGCAGGCGCGACCGGCGGAGGAGCCCGCCCACGCGGTCACGCACGGCTGGGTGCGGCTCCCGGACGCCGCGCTCGCGCAGGCCGGCCACCCCAGCCTGGTCACGATCGCGGCCGACGGGGGCCGGCTCGTGCTCCGGCCGGTGGACGGGACCCCGGACGCTGACGCCGAGCAGATCGTCGCAGCGCCCGCCTCGGGCCCCGTCGTCGCGGCGGTCCACGCGGTCGAGAAGCGCTACGGGACACGGATCGTCCTCGACGGCCTCTCCCGCGGCTTCCAGGCGGGTGCTCTGACCGCCGTCGTCGGCCGCTCCGGAAGTGGAAAGACGACGCTCCTGCACCTCCTCGCCGGCCTCGAGCGACCGTCGGCCGGGGACGTGACGCTCGCGGGCACGTCGCTGGAGGCGCTGACGCGCGCGCAGCTCGCAGAGCTCCGGCGCCGGCGCGTCGCGCTCGTGACGCAGGAGCCCGGCCTCGTCCCCTACCTGACCGCGCGCGAGAACGTCGAGCTCGGCCTGTACCTCCGCGGAAACGGCGGCGACGCGCGGGAGGCCCTCGCCGACGTCGGCCTCGCGCCCGATCTCGACGTCCCCGCCGCCCGGCTCTCCGCCGGCGAGCGGCAGCGCGTCGCGCTCGCCCGCGCCCTCGCGACCCGCGCGGAGCTCCTGCTCGTGGACGAGCCGACGGCCCGCCTCGACGAGGAGAACGCACGCTCGGCGAGCGCCCTCCTCGCGCGCGCGGCGCACGAGCGCGGCACCGCGGTGGTCTGCGCGACCCACGACGGCGTCCTGATCGAGCAGGCCGACGAGACGCTCGACCTCGACCCCGACGCCGCCTCCACGCTGCCCGTCTAGCCGCAAAGAGAAGAGGCGAGACCCGCCGCAACGGTCCCGCCTCTTCAGGTGCCATGTGGTGGGTCCCGCCGCATCGGTCCCACTGCCAGTTGACCTTCCGAGTCTGGTCGCGCGGGCGCTCTTGATTCCTCCCCCGACGGGTGGTTCACCACGCCGCTTCACTTCCCCCTTTGGGGGCATGCGCAGGCCCGGGGGGTCGACCATGGTGAGGTTCGACGTGGGGGGCCGCAGCCCACGTTACTCTCCAAGGAGACGGCCTCGGAATCCGGGGCCGTTTTCCTTTTCAGGCGCGAAGACGTGCCGATTCGCGCGAAGCGGTGCGGCTGCGAGTTTGACGAAAAAGCGCCGGAAATCCGGCAGATTCACCTGCCGCTAGGCAAGCACCCACTCGTCGCCGCGCAAGATCGGGACAGGTCCCCCGCGGCGCTCGATGCCGTCCACCTCGAGCTTGCCGCCGCCGATCATCACGTCGGTGTGCACGGTCGAGTGGTTCACGGGCTCGGCGCCCTCGACGAGGTCGGGGAAGCCCGTGCCGTAGGCGACGTGCGAGGCGGCGTTCTCGTCGAAGAGCGTGTTCAGGAACGTGATCCCGGTGCGGCCGACCGCGGAGGAGCCGTCGACGAGCGCCACCTCGCCGAGCCGGCTCGCGCCCTCGTCGGCCTGGAGCTGGGCGCGCACCGCGTCCTCCCCGGCCGAAGCGCGCACCTCGACCACCTTCCCGTCGCGGAAGCGAAGCTCGAGGTCGCGCACGATCGTCCCCGGAAGGCCGAGCGGCCGCGTCGCGCGGACGACGCCGTCCGCCCGCCGCGGGTCGGGGCTCGTGAAGACCTCCTCGGTCGGGAGGTTCGGCACGTGCCGGAGCCCCCACTCCGTCTCGGTCTCCGCCGACTCCCAGAGCGAGCCCGGCAGCAGGCCAACGGTGAAGTCCGTGCCGTCGCCGTGGAAGCGGATCGCGTCGAAGCGCCGCTCGGTGAGCAGGTGCGCCCGCTCGGTGAGCCGCTCGACGTGCCGCCGCCAGGCGCCCACCGGGTCGGGGTCGTCGAGGCGCACGGCGAGGGCGACCGCGTCCCACAGGCGCTCGACGTCCGGCTCGCCGAAGACCGCCTCCGCCCACCCTTCGTTGGGATACGCCGCCACGACCCACGAGACGCGTCGCTCGGTGACGGCGCGGAGCATGAAGTCGTTGTAGTCGGTCATCCGGGCCGCGCCGACCCGCCGCTGGTCGACACCGGCAAGGAGCGCCGGCTCGGCCTCGCCGGTGATCGAGATGCGCCCGCCGCGCCGCTCGACGAGGTCCTCGAGACGCGTCATCCAGTACGGCGGCGTCCACGCGAGCGACTCCTCGGGCCCGAGCTCGACGAGCGCCTTGCGGACGTGGTTGTCCTGGTACAGGACGTCGACGTAGCGCGCTCCCGCGTCGTATGCGACCCGCGCGAGGGTGCGCGCCAGCGGCGCGTGCTCGATCCAGCCGCTGATCTGCACGTCCTGACCGGGCTGGAGATTCAGTCCCACCCGGACGATCAGGCGCGCGTACGCCTCGAGACGCTCGTCCTCACCCACCGCAGCGAAGCCTAATTCAGGCGGCGCTACGTGCTCTCTCGTCAAGGACCCGGAGGTAGACCTCGACGACACGGGGGTCGAACTGCTTCTCGGCCCCCTGGCGCAGGCGGCGCAACGCCTCCGCCGTCGTGAGCCGCTTGCGGTACGGCCGGTCGGTCGTCATCGCGTGGAAGGCGTCACAGACGAGGATGATCCGCGCCTCGAGCGGGATCTCCTCGCCGCGCTTGCCGTCCGGGTAGCCGGAGCCGTCCCAGTGCTCGTGGCAGGAGCGGACGATCGGGCGCACGTCCTCGAGCCGGTCGATCGGGGCGATGATCCGCTCGCCGAGCTCGGGATGAGTCTGCATGAGCGCGCGCTCCTCGGCGGTGAGCCGGCCCGGCTTGGAGAGGATCGTCGAGGGGATGCCGATCTTGCCGATGTCGTGGAAGAGCGCGCCGAGCTCGAGCCGCTTGAGCGCGGGCGGGTCGAGGCCGAGGGCCTCGCCGACCTCCATCGCCATGTCGCGGATCCAGCGCGCGTGCTCCGAGGTGTACTCGTCGTTCGCCTCGAGCGCGTTCGCGAGCGCCTCGACGGTGGAGAAGAACGTGCCCTCGAGGCTCTCGATGGTGCCGGCGTTCGTGATCGCGAGCTTGGCCTGGTACGCGATCCCGGCGAGCAGCCGCAGCTCGCGGTCGGAGAAGTCGCCTCCCGACTCGGGCATCGCGACGAAGATGCAGCCGAGCCGGCCGCCGTCCGCGGTGAAGGGCGCGACGACGTACTGGCCCTTGACGAGCGCCTTGCCGCCACCGAAGCGCTCGAGCTCGGACGAGTCGAACGCGAACGGCTCCTTCGGCGCCAGGGCGCGCTCGGCGACCTCGCGCGGGAACCGCCATGCGAGCACGCGCGGGCGCTCCTCGTCCGAGTAGCCGGCGGTCGCGCGCGGGACGAGCTCCCCGGTCGCGGAATCCTGGAGCCAGACCGAGGTCCGGCTCGTGCCCAGGATCGCGGCCGTGAGCTCGACGACGCGGTCGAGGATCTCGTCGAGGCCCTGCGCGCTCGCGAGCTCGCGCCCCAGCTCGAGCAGCGCCTTCGCGCTCTCCGCCTCGCGCCGCTCGGCCTCGTAGAGGCGTGCGTTCTCGAGGGCGACCGAGGCCTGGCCGGCGAGCACCTCGAGCAGGCGCACGTCGTCCTCGTCGAACTGGTCGAGGCCGAGCTTCGAGATTCCGACGACGCCGATCACGCGCGAGCCGTAGCGCAGCGGGACGTTGATCTGTGACTCCTCGATCACGTCCGTCCCCGGCACCTGGCGCGCGTGCGAGTGGTGGGCCGCGTCACCGATCAGGAGCGACACCCCGGTCTCGGCGCAGTGGCCGGTGATGCCCTCGCCGAGCTTGCACGAGAGGACGTCCATCGTCGTCTCCGTGCGCGTCGCAAGGTCGCCGCGGAAGGCGACCGGCACGACGTCGTCGCCGTCGACGACGAAGACGCGGCAGTTGTGGTAGTCGATCAGCGAGCGGAGCTCGTTCGCGATCACCATCCCGATCTCGCGCACGTCGTTCAGCCGGTTGAGCTTGCCGCTCAGGCTCTGGAGCATCTTCAGGTGTGCGATCGAGCGGACGTCGCGCGTCGCGGAGGGCCCGTCGGGGCGCTCGGCGGGCTCGCTGCCGAAGACGACGATCTGGTTCTTGCCGCGCGCCTTCGCCGTCATCATCGCCGTCTCGGCGCAGGCGACGAGCTCGCGCGGGTTCATCGCGTGCTGTGGCCCGTAGGCGAGACCGACGGAGATGGTGATGCGCCCGGCCGCCTCGACCTCGGAGGTGGAGAGCGCGTCCGTGATCCGCTCCGCCGAGCCGAGCGCGAGCGCCTCGTCGCAGCCGGGGAGGATGACGCCGAACTCCTCGCCGCCGAGCCGGCAGACGACGTCCGAGCCGCGGACGGCGCCGCGCAGCGTCGCCGCGAGGCTGCGCAGGACCTCGTCTCCCGTCCCGTGGCCGTAGACGTCGTTCACCCGCTTGAAGTCGTCGATGTCGAGCATGAGGAGCGCAACCGAGTCGTGCGAACGGCTCGCCCGCTGGAGCTCCTCGCGCAGCCGCTCGTGGAAGGCGCGGTGGTTGTAGAGCCCGGTCAGCGAGTCGGTCTGCGCCTGGTGCTCGAGCCGAGCGCGGATCTGCGCGTTGTCGAGCGCGAGCGCCGCCGCGTCGCCGAAGCGCTTCGCGACCTCGAACTCGAACTCGCTGAAGCACGCGCTCTCGCCCAGGCGGTACAGGTTCAGCGTGCCCTTGATCGCCTCGCGCGCGACGAGCGGGATGCACATGAGCGCCTCCGCCTCGTCGGGCGGGGTCCCCGGCACGGGCTTCATGCGCGGGTCGAGGTGCGCCTGGTTGACGAGCACGGCCTCGCGGTGCTCCGCTGCCCAGCCCGTGATGCCGACGCCGATCGGGATGCGCGCGTCCAGGATCTTGTCCGCCCACTTGTCGTGCGCCAGCACCGGCACGAGCTCGCCCGCGTGCACGTCGGCCTCGTAGATCGTGAGCGTGTCGTAGGGGATGAGGTCGGAGAGCGTGTCCGCGAGCCGCTCGAGGAGCATGTCGAGGCTCTGCTCGGCGAGGATGTCGTGGAAGACGTCCGCGAGCCGCCGGTACGAGTCGAGCAGGCTCTCGCCGCCGCCATCGGTCGGGTCTGCGACGGCGAGCAGGCGGACCGAGGTCAGACCGGCGTTGTCGTCGTGGGTGGCCGCAGTTTCGCTCACGGTGGCAGCGCGCTTTTCAGGGCTCTCTCCGAGCCTGTAAAGCGAAGCATCTCCTCCGTTTCGGCCCCGGGAATCCCCCGATGGAGGGGGTTTGCCACCGCCTGTCGCGAGTCATATCGAAGGCGTGGCTGCGGCCTACGTTCCCGAGCGGCTGAGCCTCCCGCGGCTGCGCGAGGCGGCGGCGGGCTGCCGCGGCTGCCACCTGTGGGAGAACGCGACGCAGACGGTCTTCGGCGAGGGCGCGCAGGCGGCCGCCGTGATGCTCGTCGGGGAGCAGCCGGGCGACCAGGAGGACCTCGCGGGCAAGCCGTTCGTCGGCCCGGCCGGGCGGATGCTCGACCAAGCGCTCGAGGAAGCGGGCATCGACCGGCGGCAGGCGTACGTCACGAACGTCGTGAAGCACTTCAAGTGGCAGCCGCGCGGCAAGCGGCGCATCCACCAGAAGCCGAACTGGACCGAGATGGCCGCGTGCCGGCCGTGGCTCGACGCCGAGATCGAGGTCGTCGAGCCGGACGTCGTCGTCTGCCTCGGCGCCACCGCGGCGCAGGCGCTGATCGGCCGTGACTTCCGCGTCAGCCGCCAGCGCGGGGAGCTCGTCGACTCACCGCTCGCGCGCTACGTCCTCGCGACGGTGCACCCCTCGTCGATCCTCCGCCAGCGCGACGACGCCTCGCGGGAGGCCGAGTACGCCGCGTTCGTGAAGGACCTGCGCGTCGTGCCGCCTTTGTTGAACGGCCGAGCCTCCTAACTCCGACCTGCGGAGAGCCAAGACAGCTTCAGCTTGCGTCCCGCTACGCTCATAGATGTGAGCATCGTTGAGATCTGCCGCATCTGCCGGACAGCTCTGGCCAATTCATTTGAGCATGTTCCGCCGCGTCGGGCAGCGAACGACGAGCCGCTTAGGGTCTACGGGATCATGGACTGGCTCGCGCGCGAGGAGGGCGGTCTACGAGGCGGAAGGATTGAGCAGCGCGGCGCGGGCGGATTCACGCTGTGCGAACGCTGCAACAACAACACAGGCTCGTGGTACGGGCGAGAACTCGTTGTCGCGGCCGCGGCAGGCGTGCGGATCCTTCAAAAGGCGTCCCTCGAAGAACTCGATGAGCGACTCGATCCGACTTACGCATACGCAAGGTTCCGCCAGCAGCCGCGAGTCGGACCTCACCCGCTTCGATTCATCAAGCAAGTCGTCTCGATGCTACTCGCCGTGAGCCCATTGGAGTTCTCGATCGCCAATCAAGCTCTCGGAGACTTCGTGCTCGAACGCGAGCAGACAGGTCTGCCAGACAAGTACCAGTTCTACCTGGCCCTTTTCGCCGGCCCCAATGCTCGGACGGTGGGTGGCGCCGTCCGATTCGATCTCGGACGAAGCCGCACCGACTTCATCGTGGAAGTCGCATACCCACCGTTCGCGTACGCGCTAACGATTGACGCCGAGCCGGAGGCGATCGACACCGCGAACATCACGCCGTTCGTCGATGTTGGATATAGGCAGATGGCCGACATCGAGCTCGACATGCTTGTGGGGTTTGGCCATACGCCGCTTCCCGTCGACTATCGAACGAAAGCGATGATCGAACGGGACCGGCGCGCCAACGAGGCCGCGTGATCTGTCCTCCGCGGAAAGTGCGCCAGCACTTTCCGCGGCTTTAGTCGCCCCAGTCGAAGTCGCGCGAGCGGCTCCAGAAGCCGCTGTCGAGCTCGGGGGCTGCGTGCTCCACGGTCTCCTCGCCGGGCCAGGCCGCGACGTGGGCCTCGACGGGCACCGGCTCCTCGCCGTCCATCGTCTCTTCCAGACGGGCCTGCTCCTCCGTCTTGAAGAGCGGATGGTTGTGGAAGGGGTCGTCGTCCTTGTACCGGCCGAGCGGCATGGACGCCTCCAGACGGGCGTTCCGCTCCTTCAGCTCGAGGTGGTCCTGGATCGCGCGGGTGAACAGGGAGTCGGTCTCGACCGGCATTCGCTTTGCTCCTGAGATCGGTGGCAGGGGGCTTCGGCGCCCGATTGTAGGGATTTGTCTACCGGATGGCTACGACGGTGCGACCGCGCGGGAGGCCCGCTCGACGCGGTCCTTGCCGTTCCGCTTCGCCTCGTAGAGCGCCCGATCGCCCTGGAAGACGAGCTCGTCCGGCGAGGAGGCCTCCGGGAAGGAGGCGACGCCGAAGCTCGAGGTGAGGACGATCGGCGAGCCGTCGGGGCCGACGAGGACGCGGTCGCGGAGCGTCCTGCGCACGCGCTCGGCGAGCTGCACGGCGCCCTCGCCGTCGGTGCCCGGCAGAAGGAGCAGGAACTCCTCGCCGCCCCAGCGCGAGACGAGGTCGACGTCGCGGACCGTCCCCCGCAGCACGTCGGCGAACTCGCGGAGGGCGATGTCGCCGGTCGGATGGCCGTGGCGGTCGTTCACGTCCTTGAAGCCGTCGAGGTCGGCGAGCACGAGCGCGACCGGGCCGCCGAAGCGCTCCGCGCGGGCCACCTCGCTCGCGAGCACCTCCTCGGCGTGCCGCCGGTTGGCGAGGCCGGTGAGGCCGTCGACGAGCGCTTGGCGCTCGACCATCCGGTGCAGCCGCTCGTTGTCGAGCGCGACCACCGCGTGAGCGGCGAGGCTCGCCGCCGTCATGCGCTCGTCCTCGCCGAAGTGATCGCCGAAGACCGTCAGCGTCCCGAAGCTCGTGCGGCCGGCCGAGAGCGGCAGCTCGAGGAGCTCGTGGTGCGGCTCGCGCGTGCCGTTGCGTGCCACCTCGCCGCTCGGCCCGACGATCGTGCCGCCCGCGGCGCCGGTCGCCTCGACGGCCGTCTCGACGATGACACGGAGGAGCTGGCTCGGATCGTGCGTCGCGGCGAGCGCCTCGCCGAAGCGGGAGAAGGCCTCGCGTAGCCGCGCACGCTCGGCCTCGAGCTCCGCCAGCCGAGCCTCGAGCTCGGCGGCCATGTCGTTGAAGGCCAGACCGAGCACCGCGAGCTCGTCGCGCCCGCGGACGCGCACCCGCTCGCCGAGGCGACCGCGGGCGAACGCGCGTGCAGCGGCCGACAGCTCGGCGACGGTGCGCACGATCGTCCGCCCTTCGAAGTAGGCGACGACGGCGACGAGCCCGAGCAGCGCGACGAGCGCGAACAGCAGCCGGTGCTCGATCGCATTCGACGAAGCGTCGATCTTCGACTGGAGGCTGAGGACGGCGAACGTCGAGGACGGGCTCTCGCTCAGGCCGGAGGCGACGAGCGCGCGGTAGCGGACACGGCCGATCGAGACGGTGCGCATCATCCCCGGCGGCGCAGGCACGCGGCCCCGGAGGCGCGGCGGCCCGGCGGCGATCCGGCCGTGCCGGAGGAGGACGATCGCGTCGCTTCGCGTCAGGCCCGAGCGGGCGCGGAGCTGCTCCAGGAACTGCGAGCCGAGCGGCACCCAGGCGACGACGGTGCCGAGCAGGCCCTTGCGGCCGACGACGTCGGCGCGCCGCTCGGCCACGAGCGCCGGCTCGTGCCCGACCCGGTACCCGCCACGGGCCTCGACGACGATGCTCGCGGAGCTCTTCACCGCTCGTTCGAGGGAAACCGTGTCGTGCGCGGCGAGGGCCCGCTGGAACGAGGGACTGCGCGCGAGCGCGCGGGCCGAGGCGTCGGCGGCCGAGAGCCGCTCCTCGTACGCGGCGAGCGCGGCCCGCAAACCGGCCTGGAGACGCGCGTCCACGAGCCTCGTCTCGCTCCGCTTCGCCACAGCCGCGAAGCCCGAGAAGGCAGCGGCGAGCGGCAGCAGCGAGAGTAGGAGGAAGTAGACGACCAGCTTGAGCCTGAAGCTGGTCACTCGTTGTCCTTCAAGTTCCGGCCCCCTCTGCCGATGAGGTTCTTACGTTCGTTGTTCGGCAGAAGGGGGCTCGAGCATGAGGGGAGGCTGGTCGCGGATCGTTGCGGCGGCAGCGGGGCTCGGGGCCATCACGGCGGCGATGGGCCTGCCCGGGACTCTCGTCGGTCACAAGGGGGATCACGCCGTGCGCGTCGCCGCGCCGCCGGCCGTCGCGCACACCATCGTGCCGGCGACGGGGCTCCCGGCTCCGGCTCGGGGCGAGCACGCAGCGCCCCCGTCGGTCGTCTCTTCACACTCGTTGTCTGCGCCGGCCGTCACGGTGCGGGCGCAGGTCGAGCTTCCCACCAGCCCCGCCCCTTCGCCCGCGGCCGCGCCCGAGGCGATCTCGGCACCGGCGCCGGCTCCGACGCCCACTCCCCCACCGGCGCCTGCTCCCGCGCCGCCGCCTCCGCCCGCTCCCACGCCTCCGTCTGCACCTGCGCCCGCGCCGACCCGCGAGACCACGACCTCCCCTCCGCAGCCTCCGACGCCGACGCGATCGAAGCCGAAGCCGAAGGCCCCGACTCCCGCCGCTCCCGCGCCCGCGCCTGCCACCAAGCCAGGGAAGGGCGTCGGGGATCAGAACCACACCCACACCGGCCCGCCGGGGCAGAACAAGGACACGACCCCACCGCCGGCGCCCACGTCGCCGGCCGCTCCGCCGCCTCCTCCCCTACCTCCGCCGTCCGCGGACCCGCCCGCTCCCCCGCCCCCCTCGGATCAAACGCCGCCGGGCCAGAGCAAGGACAAGAACGGAAACGGGAACAACGGCAAGGGCAAGGGCCACTAGTTACGATGCGGCGGTGCCTCGCCCAATGCGTCTGCTCAGCCGCCGCGCCGGCCCCGTCGGCATCGCGCTGACCGCCTACGACATCTGGCGCCGGATCCCGAAGCGCCAGCGCAAGCAGATCATCGCCGCCACCCGCAAGCACGGGCCGCGCGTCGCGTCGCAGCTGATCCAGCGACGCAGACGTCCGCGCTAGCGGCGGCCGAGCGCCTCGCGGACGATCCGGTCCTGCTCGCGCAGGTGCGCCGTCGGGTAGCCCTCGCTCGGGCTCGCGCGCCACGGGCGGCCGGCGTAGTCGAGCGGCGTCCCCTCCGGCAGCGCCTCCTCGAGCCGGTGGCGGATCGCGCGCCAGGCGCCCATGTTCTGCGGCTCCTCCTGCGCCCAGACGACCTCCTCGAGCGCCGGGTAGGAGTGCAGGAGCTCCCGCGCCGCCTCGCTCGGGAACGGGTAGAGCTGCTCGAGCCGCGCGACGGCGACGTCGTCGGCCTCGGCCCGAGCCTCGTGGCCGACGATGTCGTAGTAGATCTTCCCGGAGCAGAGGACGAGGCGCCGCACCCGCTCGCGCGGCGCGTCCGGATCGTCGAGCACCGGGCGGAACGCTCCTTCGGAGAGCTCCTCGAGCGCCGACGCCGCCTGCCGTAGCCGGAGCAGTCCCTTCGGGGTCATGACGACGAGCGGCCGCGCGGCCGGGTCGAGCGCCTGCCGCCGCAGCAGGTGGAAGAACTGGGCCGCGGTCGTCGTGTTCGCGATCCGGATGTTCTCCTGCGCCGCGAGCTGGAGGAACCGCTCCAGTCGCCCACTCGAGTGCTCCGGCCCGTTCCCTTCGTAGCCGTGCGGCAGCAGGAGCGTGAGCCGTGAGGTCTGCCGCCACTTCGACAGGCCGGAGACCATGAACTGGTCGACGATGATCTGGGCGCCGTTCACGAAGTCGCCGAACTGCGCCTCCCAGAGGACGAGCGCCTCGGGCGCGGCGATCGAGTAGCCGTACTCGAAGCCGACCGCGGCGAGCTCGGAGAGCGGCGAGTTGTGCACCTCGAAGGACGCCGTCGCCTCCTGTAGGTGCTGGATCGGCTTGTAGACCTCGCCCGTCCGCGCGTCGTGGAGCGCGATGTGCCGGTGCGAGAAGGTGCCGCGCTCGGTGTCCTGGCCCGTGAGCCGGATCGGGATGCCCTCGACGAGGAGCGAGGCGAACGCGAGCGCCTCCGCCTGGCCCCAGTCGATTGCGCCCTGGTCGAGCGCGGTGACGCGCCGCTCGAGCTGCTTCGCGAGCTTTGGATGGACGGTGAAGCCCTCCGGCACGGCGAGGAGCTCCGCGTTCAGCGCGCGCAAGCGCTCCTCGGCGACCGCGGTCACGACCTGCGTTCCCGACGAACGGGGGATGTGGCCCTCGCGCACCGCCTGCCCCGCGAGCGTGGAGCGCAGGCTCTCGTGCGCCGCCCGGAGCTTCGTCTCCACCTCCCGGAGCAGCCCTTCCGACTCCTCCGCGCTCACGACGCCCTCGTCCGCGAGCTGTGCCGCGAAGAGCTCGCGCACGCTCGGGTGGCGCGCGATCTTCTCGGCCATCAGCGGCTGCGTGTACGCGGCCTCGTCCTGCTCGTTGTGACCGTGGCGGCGGTAGCCGACGAGGTCGACGACGACGTCGCTCGAGAAGCGCCGGCGGAAGGCCATCGCGAGCCGGATCGCGGCGATCGCCGCCTCGGCGTCGTCGGCGTTCACGTGGATGATCGGGACGTCGAAGCCCTTCGCGAGGTCGCTCGAGTAGCGCGTCGAGCGGCCCTCGACAGGGTCGGTCGTGAAGCCGATCTGGTTGTTCGCGATCAGGTGCAGCGTGCCGCCGGTCGAGTAGCCGGCGAGCCGCGCGAGGTTGAGCGTCTCGGGGACGATGCCCTGCCCCGGGAAGGACGCGTCGCCGTGAATCAGCACCGGCATGGCGACCCGCGGGTCGTGCAGGCCGGCGCGCGTGCCGCGGTCGGTCTGCTCGGCGCGCGTCCGCCCTTCGACGACGGGGTCGACGGCCTCGAGGTGGCTCGGGTTCGCGGCCAGCGTGACGGTCACCTCGCCGGCCGCGGTCGAGCGCACGCCCTCCGCCCCGAGGTGGTACTTCACGTCGCCGGTGCCGCCCTCGGGGTCGGCGGCGACGGCGTCGATCGTCCGCTCGCCCTCGAACTCGCGCAGGATCGCCTCGGACGGCCGCCCGAGCGTGTGCGCGAGGACGGAGAGGCGCCCGCGGTGCGCCATGCCGATCACGACCTCGTGCGCTCCCGCCTCGGCCGCGAGCTCGACCGTCTGGTCGAGCATCGGCACCAGCACGTCGAGGCCCTCGATCGAGAACTGCTTCTGGCCGAGGAACGCGCGGCGGAGGAAGCGCTCGAAGCCCTCGACCTCGGTCAGGCGGCCGAGCAGCAGGCGCTTCTCGTCGCCGGAGAGCGACGTGCGGTAGCGGCCGGACTCGATCGCCTGCCGCAGCCAGACGCGCTCCTCGTGGTCGGAGATGTGCTCGAGCTCGTACGCGCTCGTGCCGCAGTACGTCGCCTGGAGCCGCGGCAGCGCGTCGGCCATCGTCTCGCCGCCGACGTAGGTGCGCAGGAGGCGCGCAGGCACCTGCTGCTGGAGCTCCGGGGTCAGCTTCGGGACGAGCCGCTCCGGCTCGAGCGCCGGGTCGCCCGGCGGCTCCGAGCCGAGGGGGTCGAGGCGCGCCGCGAGGTGGCCGTGCATGCGGTACGCCTTCACGAGCGCCATCCCGGCGGCGACCGCGCCGAGGAGCGTCTCGTCGGGCGGGGCGGCGACCGGCGGCGCGGGGGCGGGCGGCGCCGGGGCGGCGACGTGGCCGTTTCCGTCCGCGGCCAGCACCTCGAGCAGGCGCGCGAGGCCGGGCTGCGTCGCGACGAGCTCGCTGGCGCCGCTCTCGAAAAGGGCGCGCCACTCGCTCGGGACCGCGGCCGGGTTCTCGAGGTACTCCTCGAGGAGCAGCCGCGCGTAGCCCGCGTTCAGCCCGTCGACGTCGGTTTCGAGCACGAGTCTTGTTGTAGCAACGGAACCCTCAGTACAGAGGGTGGCCGGTCAGGACTGCGAGCGCCATCCCGACGGCGAAGCAGGCTGCTCCGCAGGCGACCGCGAGCTGTGCGAGCCGCGCGTTGCGGCCGCCGATGCCGGTCGCGACGAGGCTGAGGAGGATCGCCACCGGCACGAGCCGGACGGGCCGGTACGCAAGCCCCGTCAGGCTGACGAAGATCGCCGCGGCGGCGAGGAGGCCCGCGACGGTGTCCGCCGGCCGGTCGCGGTGGATCGGCGTCGGGACGCTCACCGGCGGGCCTCGGCGCGGGCGAGCGCCGCGCGCGCCGTGCGCGGGTAGGAGCGCGAGGGACCGCCGCGCGGCCCGCGACGGCGCGGCCGGTCGGGACGGAAGCGCCACCCGCGGCCCGGAAGATCATCGGGCAGCTTGGCCGGGAGCACCGCGGGCTCGAGCGGCTCGGGCTCGGCCCGCACCGCCCACCACACGACCCAGCAGAGGTACACGATCGGGATCTTCAGGATCACGATCATGAAGACGAACTCCCAGACCACCGCAGAAGTTTAACCGTGGCGGGCAGTTTCAATCGCGGCCGCGCCTGGCAAACTCCGCATATGACTCAGGAGCAACTCGCAGCCCTTCTCGACCGGGGCGAGGAGCACGGCTGCCTCAACCTCTCGGCCTTCACGGAGCTCACGCAGGAGCTCGAGCTCGACGACGAGCAGCTGGAGGCCCTCTACGCGGATCTCGACGAGCGCGGCATCGAGCTCACCGACGACTGCGGCCACGAGACCCGCGACTCGACGTACGTGAACGGCGACCTAGCCGTCCAGACGACCGACGCGCTCCAGCTCTTCCTGAACGAGGCGGGCCGCTGGCCGCTGCTGACGGCCCAGGAGGAGGTCGAGCTCGCGAAGCGGATCGAGCGCGGCGACAAGCAGGCGAAGGACCGGATGGTGAACTCGAACCTCCGCCTCGTCGTCTCGATCGCGAAGAAGTACCAGGGCCACGGCCTGTCGCTCCTCGACCTGATCCAGGAAGGGATCATCGGCCTCATCCGGGCGGTCGAGAAGTTCGACTGGCGGCGCGGCTACAAGTTCTCGACCTACGCGACCTGGTGGATTCGCCAGGCGGTGCAGCGCGGCGTCGCGAACAAGTCGCGCACGATCCGCATCCCGGTGCACATCGTCGAGCGGGAGCAAAAGATCGGCCGCGCGACGCGGGAGCTCGTCGCGAGGCTCGAGCGCGACCCGACCGACGAGGAGGTCGCGAGACAGGCGAAGCTGCCGCTGAAGCAGGTGCGCGAGGTGCGCCAGGCGGCGCGGGCGGTCGCGAGCCTCGACAAGCCCGTCGGCGAGGACGAGGGCACGCGGTTCGGCGACCTGATCGCGGCCGCGGAGACCGGCCCGGAGGAGGAGGTGCACGTGAGCCTCGAGCAGGAGACGCTGCACCGCGCGCTCGAGGACCTCCCGGAGCGGGAGCGCGACATCCTCAAGCTCCGCTACGGCCTGGACGGCGATCCCGACCCGAAGTCGCTCGAGGAGATCGGCCGCACGCTCGGCATGACGCGTGAGCGCGTCCGCCAGATCGAGGCGCAGGCGCTCGAGCGGCTGTCGGTCCAGCGCGAGATCGAGGCGCTCCTCCCGACGTGAGCCTCAGGCGGCTCGGGCTCGCCGCCGCCGTCGCCGTGTTCGTCGTGGCCGGCACCGCGGGGGCGTCCCCGAGCCCCACCTTCCAGCAGCTCCTCGACGCCGGGATCCCGATCTACTGCGGCGCGGGCACGAAGCCGTACGTCGCGCTCACCTTCGACGACGGGCCCGGCCCGTTCGCATCGCAGCTCGTCGCCCTACTCCGGCAGTACCACGCGCGCGCGACCTTCTTCAACATCGGCTCCAAGGCGGCGCGGAAGCCGCGGCTCGTCCGCCTCGAGGCGTCAGTGGGCACGATCGGCGACCACAGCTACACGCACCCGAACCTGATCACGCTCCCACCGGCGCAGATCCGGAGCGAGCTCGTGCGCACGCAGAAGGCGATCCGCAAGGCGACCAAGCGGAAGGTGAAGGTGATCCTCTTCCGGCCGCCGTTCGGAGACAACGCTTCCGAGATCCTCCAGATCGCGCGCGGCCTCGGGATGCTCGAGGTGATGTGGAACCAGGACTCGGGCGACGCGTCGGAGGCGTCCACGCCCTCCTCGGAGGAGATCTACCAGAACCTCGTCGACCAGGTGAAGGCGGGGGGGATCGTGCTCCTGCACGAGGACGAGGTCGTGCCGCGGACGCTCGACGCGCTGCGCATGTTCCTGCCCGTGCTGGAGCAGGAGGGCCTGCACGCCGTCACGGTGCCGGCGCTGCTACGGCTCGACCCGCCGCCGCTCGACGCCGTCGCCAAAGGCTCCGGCGGCTGCAACTCCTCCTGGCACCCCCTCGGCGGCTAGCTCCCGCCTGAAGGCGTCGGCAGGGCCTCGCTGCGGGATCGCGAGCCCGACGACGACGCCGAGCGCGAGCGCGACGGCACAGGCCGTGAAGGCGACCGTGAACCCGTGCGCGGAGGGAAAGCCGCTGGTTCCGACCGACCCGGCGAGGATCGAGGCCACCGCCGCGCCGCCGAACGCACCGCCGACGGTGCGCGTGACCGCGTTCATGCCCGTCGCGACGCCGGTCTCGGCCGGGCCGACGTTCTCGATGATCAGGTTCACCATCGCCGCGAACGCGAGGCCGATCCCGGTGCCGAGCAGCAGGGCCGCGACGTAGACCTCCCACCGCTCGCTCCGCGCGAGGGCGAGGAGGACGTACGCCGACCCGGTGGTCGCCGCGCCGGCGAGGAGCGGCGGCTTCGAGCCGAAGCGCTTCTCCAGGCGGCCCGTCTGGGCGCCGGCGACGAGGATCGCGAGCGTCGCGGGCAGGAGGAAGAGACCGGCGCCGGTGACCGAGGAGCCGAAGCCGTACCCGACGCGCGACGGCGTCTCGACGAGCTCCGGCAGCACGACGAAGGACGCGTACATGCCGAAGCCGATGAGGAGCGCGACCGCGTTCGTCGTCCAGACGCCGCGGATCCGCATCATCCGCATGTCGACGAGCGGCTGGTCGGTGCGCGCCTCGCTCCACACCCACGCGACGAGCACGACGAGGCCGCCCGTGAGCACGCCGAGCGTCTTCGCCGAGAGCCAGTGCCAGACCGGCGTCTCACTCACCGCGACGAGCACCGCGCCGAGCCCGATCGCCATCAGCACCGCGCCGAGCCAGTTCACGCGGCCGGGGACGCGGATCGGTGACTCCGGGACGAAGAGGTGGATCGCGACCGTCGCGGCGACGAGCGGGATCAGCGGCAGCCAGAAGAGGTAGTGGTACGAGAGGTGGCCGACAATCGGCCCGGCCAGGACGACGCCGGCGCCGCCGCCGACGCCGGCGAGCGCGGACATGGCTCCGATGGCGCCCGCGACCCGCTCGCGCGGGAACTCGTCGCGGACGATCCCGAAGGCGAGCGGGAAGACGCCGCCCGCCGCCCCCTGCACCACGCGGCCCGTGAGCATGAGCGGGAGCGACGTCGCGACGGCCGAGATCACCGTCGCGCCGCAGAGCACGACGAGGATGACGACGAGCAGACGCTGCTTGCCGTACATGTCGCCGAGGCGGCCGATGAGCGGCGTCGCGATCGACGCGCTCAGCAGGTAGGCGGTCAGTACCCAGCTCACGCCGTTCACGGATGTATGCAGCGCGTGCTGGATGTCCGGCAGCGCCGGCGCGACGAGCGACTGGAGCAGCGCGTACCCGATCGCCGCGATCGCGAGCAGCGCGAACGTCACGTTGTAGTGGCGGCGCACCCTCGGACGGTAGCGGCTGGATCCCCGTCGCCGGCAGCCCCCGCCCCGGGCGGCGACGCACCGTGCGCCGCCGCCCTCCGTGCGGGCTCAGGCCTGCTTGACGATGACGATCCTGTTCCCGCCGATCACGACGCCGTGCTGGTTGAGCTGCCGGACGTCGAAGACGCGGGCCGTGCCAGGCGTGTCGGTCGCCAGCACCGGGAGCTCCAGCGAGAGCCTCCGCGACCGCCTCGCCGGCAGCGCGATCTCGACCTTCGTTCCCTTGCCCTCGAAGCCCTTGCCGACGAGGGTCGCCCCTTCGAGCGGGGTGCGGGCGATGCGGATCGGCTTCCCGCCCTTGCGCAGGACCAGGCGACCTCCGAGGCGGAGCCTGGCCCGCTCGATCGGCTCCACGGGATGTCCCTGCCGGTCGCGCTTGACGCGAGGCCGGCCCGGCTTGGCGCCGGTGAGGGCGACCCACCGCTCGGCCAGCAGCGCCTCCTTGACGGCCGCCCCGATCGCTCCGGCCCCCAGGACCTCCTGCACTTCGAAGACGAACGTCTGGCGCGCGCGGCCGAAGTTGAAGACGTCCATGTCGACCTTGAACATCTGCATCTTCATCGCCGTCGCCCCGATGAAGATGTTGCGCTGGCCCTGGTGGCCGCCCGCGTTCCCCACGCCGTCCCCACAGACCGAGATCACGCCGGGCGGAGGCATCGTCACGCTCTCGGGCGGAGGCGTCGTGCCTTCCCAGACGACGTTCGCGGCGATGCAGAGGTGTCCCTGCCCGTTCACGACGTTCAGCATGTCCGTGTTGTCCGGCGTCCAGAGGACGGCGAACTGCGCCTGCCCGCCGCCCCCCGGAAGGTTCCCGTTGAGCGTGCTCGACAGGCCCGTCGCGCCGTTCGACGACGGACGCGAGCCGTTCGGCCCCACGGCGACCGTGAAGTTGCAGACCCAGACCTGGACGGTCAGGAACGTCCCGAACTGGTCGGGCGAGGTGAACGTCGACTCGCCCTTGTTCGTGACGACCACGTTGATCTGGATCTGCTGGTTGACGCCCGCCTGGTTCAGGGTCGTGCCCGGTTGGCCCGGAGGCGAGAGCCAGATCGACGCGTTCGCCCAGACCGCCGGGCCGTTCGGCTGCCCGCAGCCCGCGATCGGGCGTGTACCGTCGTCGTTCGGGTTCGCGGTGCTCCACTTGATGTAGAGGTCGGTTCCGGCCATGCGCTGATCTCCTTCCTCGAAGGTCCCCCGGGCTACTGGGCGAGGGTCATGATCTGGAAGCCGCGGAGCGCGACGGTGTCGTTCGCGCCGGCGTTCGTGAGCTGGGCGGCGATGTAGTAGCGGAACGTGTCGGTGTCGACGACGGCCCGCGTCGCGTCCGGCGGCGTGCCCTTGTTGTCGAATGGGCCCCCCGACGGCGGCGGGACGCCCACGACCGGCTCGGGGCTCGCCGCCGGGTCGAGCTTCTGCCGCCGGAGCACGACCGAGAGCCCGCCCGCGCCGCCGTTCTCGCCGATCGCCCGCAGCGACTGGATCGTCGCTCCGTCGGGGAGGTCGACGCTCATCGCCCCCAAGGCGCCTGTGGCCCCGGCCGGCTTCCTGGCCTCTCCGAGCGCCAGCTCCCAGCCGGCGGCCCCGATCGTGTTGAGGACCGGCGTGAGCGTCGTCGCGACGGGCTTCGGGACCGGCTTCTGGGCCAGCTGGTCCATCCGGTCGCTGATCGCCTTCACGACGTCGGCGAGCTTCTTGAACTCGTCCTCGATGTCATGGAAGTGCACGTTGAAGCCGTCCTCGCCGCCGGCCTTCACGCGGTCGACGTTGTCGATCCAGTCGGTGTGCTTGAAGTCGCTGTCGTACTCGATCGTGGACAGGGCTCACCCCTCCTTTCCGGATTGCGTGGCGATCGTCTTGGCGCGTACGTCCGGCGGCCGCGGGTCGGGGCCCCGGAGGCGGAAGTTCGGATACGTGTACTCGGGGAAGACCTCGATCAGGTTCTCGCGCACCTCGACGACCTTCTCGCGGATCGCCTCGGTGACGACCTCCACCCCGACCGGGTGGAAGGCGTTCAGGACGTTCATGGCGAGGTCGTACTGCTCCTTGCGGATCACGACGTTCGGGTCGTTCTGGAGCGGGTCCTTCAGCCGCACCTCGAAGGTGAAGGGGGGCGTCGCGCGCGGCGCGGGCGGCGGCCGGTTCGGGACGACGTAGGTCGCGCCGAGCGCGAGCGAGCCGGCCAGCTCGGCGGTCAGGTCGACCTGCGAGGCCGTCGTCGAGCTCAGGCGGGCGAGGCCGGACGGCGAGACCGTCCACGTGAGCCGCTCGCCGAGGCCGCTTCCGAGCTGCCAGCCGGCGACGACGTCGAGCCGGGCCGCGTCGACGACGATCACGCCGTCGGCGGTGCCGCCGCTACCCGGGCCGGGGGCGACGGAGCGGTTGACGACGTAGACGCGGCCTCCGGCGACGAGGAGGTCGGCCGCGGCATGGCCCGTTCGGACCTGACCGTCCGGGTCGCCGTTCGCCTTTCGCCGCAGGAGCCTGCCTCCGTCGGTGTCGAGCACGAAGACCGCGCCGCCCGGGTCGAGCGCGACCGGGCCCGGCGCGCCGCCGAGCGCGACCGCCGGCTGCACGGCCCGCGTCGCCACGGTGACCGGCACGAGCGTGCCGCCCGCCGGCACCGTCACGTAGGCCGTCGTCTGGCCGACGGCGAGATCGGCGGGCGCGGCCGGCAGCGCGACGACCGCCGGAGCGGCGAACGTCCCCGTGTCGACGACCGCGAGCCGCCCTTCCGCGAGCGCGACCCACGCCTGGCCGCCGTTCGCGGTCAGGGCAAGCGCGACCGGCGTGCCGCCGAGGGCCACGGTGCGCGTCACAGCGATCGGCGTGACGCTCGTGCTCAGCTCCACGAGGCTCCCGTTCGCGAGCGCCGCGTAGAGCCGCGGCTGGGACGGATGGACGGCGAGGGCGATGGGCTCCTGGCCGAGGTCGACGCTCTCGCGCACCACCCCTCCGGCCAGGTCGATCCGGGTCACCGTGTGGCTTTGGCGCTCGACGGAGTAGAGCGCGGCCCCGGGCGGCGGCGCCGCCGCGAGCGCGACCGGCTCCCACCCGACCTTGCGCGCGGAGAGCACGCGGCCGGTCGCGAGGTCGAGCTCGGTCACCGTGTCGGAGCCGCTGCACGCGACGAAGGCGCTCGTCCCCGAGGTCGCGATCGTCCGCGGCGTCGCGCGCGGCGTGAGCGTGAAGGAGCCGGTGTCGCCCTCGCCGAGCTCGGTCGTCGTGGGCGAGACCGGCTGCACGGAGACGAGGTCCTCCGCCGCCTGGACGACCCGGATCTTCGTCCCGTTCCGCCGCACGAACGTGAAGCCGGCGGCGTTGCAGAGCGCGCCGAGCCGCTCGGGGGCGAGCGAGAAGTGGTCGAGCTCGAGCACGCGCCCGATCGCCTCGAGGCTGACCGGCTGCGGCGGCGCGGGCTTCGCGACGTGCAGGCTCCCGGCCGCCCCGGTCGCCGCCACCAGGTCGAGGAGGCGCTCCAGGCGCGACGCCACTGCGGGCTGCATCCGCCGGTTGTCGAGCACGTTCCCGTACGTCGCGCGGTTGTCCGGGAACGTGACGAGGTACGACGGGTCGAAGAAGACGTCGTCGGGGCGGCCGGCGATCGACTCGTCGACGCCGGTGGTGCCGTCGGCCGCGATCGACTGGCCGTCGGCGAGCTGCGTGAGCCCGGTGCGGAAGATCGTCGTCGCCGCGAACGAGCGCCCGCGGCGGGTGACGCGGAGCTGGACGGCGAGGCTGCCCGGCGCCGTGACCTCGATGCGCGTCACCGGCTGGTCGGTGCGCTGGGTGAAGACCCCGCGGCCGGCACCGCACGCGATCGTCGTCCACTCGTAGAGGACGCCGGTGGGAAGCGGCGGCCTGGCCGTCAGCTCGAGCTCCTCGCCGACGAGCGCGTCGAAGCCGGTGCTCGTCGTCGGGTTGCCGCCCGTGACCTCGATCTCGACGTAGTCGCCGGGCGCGACCGACGCGTAGACGCGGCCGTCCTCGCGGTTCGCGACCCAGGTGAAGCCGGCCCGGTGGGCGAGCGCCGCGAGCTTCGCGGGCGCGACGGCCGGATGGGTGAGCAGGACGGCGCGCCCGACGGCGCGGAGGTCGGGGGCCTCGGGGTCGAAGCCGCTCTCGACCGTGAGCTGCGCGCCCACGCCCGGCAGCGCCACCAGCCGGTCGAGCACGCGAGCCATGCCGACCTGGAGCTTCCGCGGGTCGGGCGGCGGCTCGCCCGGCGGCAGGTCGCGCGCGGGCGGCGCCGCGTAGGTCGCCCCGGTGTGGGTGACGAGGAAGACCGGGTCGAAGGACGGGTCGTCGGCGACGGTGCCGCTCGCGTCGGCCTCCGCGAGCTGCCGGTCGCCGTCGTCGGCGACGTGGCTGCCCTTGTCGATCGCGGCCGGGTAGATCCGGAGCCCGAGCCGGCCGCTCGCGCTCGGCGAGTCGGCGTCCTCGACGAGGAAGGGCGCGCTGTCGCCGCCCACCGAGCCGACGACGCGGTTCAGCGCGTCGAGCACCCCGGCTGGGCTCGGCAGCGTCCAGCGCTCGAAGATCTGGAGCCGGGTCTTGTACGACTCGTCGCTCTCGCCGAGGACGGGGCTGAAGCGCGACCGGGCCGCGCGGGAGAGCCGCACCTCGTCGACGACGCCCTTGAAGGGCGCGCTCGCCGCCTTGCCGACCCGGACCGGCTCGGCATTCGTGAGCGCCCCCACGTCGGCGATCGGCGCCGCCGCGCGCAGCCGCCCGTCCACGTACAGCCGCGCCTCCTCGGCCGTCCGGTCGACCACCGCCGCGACGTGGACGAAGCGGGCCAGGTCGAGCGACTCGTCGAGGAAGAGCTCGTGGACGTGCGTGCCGTCGCCGAGCGCGAAGCGCACGTTGCGGCGGATCCCACGCCCGAAGTCGCCGACCGAGAGCGCCCAGCCCGCCTTCGTCGGATCGGCGGGGTCCGGGTGCTTGCTCAGCACGTGGCCGTCGGAGGGCGCGTCGTCGGCGCTCAGGAAGCACTCGGCCGTGAAGTCGTCGCCGGCGGCGAGCGCGAAGTCGGAGTCGTCGGGGATCTCGATCACCGCCGCGTCGTCGCGGAACGAGAAGGCCGTGCCGAACCTGCCCGTGACGCCGCTTCGCGCCCTGGCCTGGCCGCCCGTCTTCACGTTCGTCCCCGGATGCGGCCTGCCGCCGTAGCGCTCGATCAGGTTCGCGACCGTCTCGACCTCCGGCTGGCCGGACGCGGGGAGGTCGTCGAGGTGGTAGAGCGCGACCGTCTGCTCATCGAAGGAGTACGGCTGCGGCGGGAAGCGCTGGACGCCGAGGTCGTAGCCGAAGAGGTCGAGCGTCAGGCCCGCGGCGCGCGAGATGCTCCGCTGCGAGCGCACCTGCGCGAGGTAGCCGCGCAGCGCGTCGCGCTCGGCGCCGAGCACCCAGAGGAGCTTCGCCATGTTGCCGAGGAGCGCCGTCACCTTCCACACCCGGTCGACGGCGTCCGTGCCGCCGGGGTTCGAGGAGGCGAGCGTCTCGAGGCGCGCGTCGGGCCCTTCGTCGTCTCCGAGCGAGACGAAGAACGACGTTCCGGCGAGCGTGCCCGCGGGGACGTCGACGACCGCGTCCTTCGTCGCGGCTCCGCTCGTCGGCTCGTAGGCGAACGTGAGGCGCGTCGCCGCGGGCACGTCCTCGAGCGCGGTGACGACGTAGCGCGGGTCGGGCGTGCGGTCGAAGCGGGCGTGGTGCTCGCCGAAGTCGTACGGCGCGAAGGCGCCCTGCGCCGCGGTCGCGCCCGCGGCGAAGCCGACCTCGAGCGTGTCCGCGCCCGGCGCGAAGGGCACCGTCAGGCGCGCGGCCATCCGCTCGGGGGCGACGGCGCTCATCGCGGCACCAGGTCGAGCTCGGTGAGGTCGCTGTCGAGCCGGAAGATCGCCACCTCGGTCGGCCCGAGCTCGAGGCTCTCGCCGGCCGGCGCCTCGATCACGGCCGACTGGAAGGGCACCGCGCCGAAGGTGATCCGGCCGAAGGCGGGCGGGCAGCGGCGCAGGTGCATGTGCTGGACGTCGACGACGCCCGGCTGGTCGACGAGCGCCCGCATCACCTGGGAGAAGAGGACGTCGCCGCCGAGCTTCAGCTCGCCGATGTAGCCGGTCAGGCGCTGCTTGAACGCTGCGCGGAGCGCCTGCGCGTCGTAGCCGGCGTCGACCACGACCTCGGCCCGCACGCCGACCTCGATGTGGTCGGCCTGGACGATGTTCGGGTGGATGCCGACCGGGCGGACGCGGTCGACCGCGGCGAGCACCTGCTCGTAGATCCCCGTCACCGGCGAGCCGAGCCCCTGGATCGTGTCCGTCCGCCACGGGCGGGCGAACTCGTGCGCGACGACGACGTCGAAGAAGTACGGCTCGCCGAGCCGCCGCTCGCCGCTGAACAGGCGCTCGTCGAACTTGAACAGGTTGAAGTAGCTCTGCGAGACGTCGACGCCGCCGAGCGGGTCGGAGATGGCGACGTCGACGACGCCCGCGACCGAGAGCGCGGCGGCGCGGACCGAGTCGACCGTCCAGATGTTCCGCGGCAGCCCGAGGATGCGCGCGCGGTAGTCCTCGTCCGGCTCCAGGTCGAGCCCGCCGGAGAACGCCTGCGTGACGACCGCGTTCACGGTCGTCGGCGCCTCCATCTGGAGGTAGACGAGCGCGAAGACCGGGTCGAGCCGGAGCGTCGCGTTCACCGGGAGGTCGCCCGTCGGCCCCTCGTCGAAGGCCTCGAGCGCGACCCCCTGGAGCGGCGTCGTGCCGACGAGCGTGACCGCCTCGGTGGTGTGGAACGTGATCCCGGCCGGCGCGCTCGTCGTCACGAAGACGGCGCCCTCGGGGAGGGTGTACTGCCGGTCCGGCTTCGGCGGGCTGACGGCGGTGAGCGTTGCGACGCCGCTTCCGTGGAGGCTGCGCCGCGGCAGGCCGACGTTCTCGCCGATCAGGTCGAGCTCGTCGCCGATCGCCGAGGAGGCGAAGGCGCTGTAGTAGAGCTCCTCGAGCCGCTGCCAGAGCGCCGCGTCCTCGGCGGCGGTCAGCTCGAGGATCTTCTCGAGAGGGCTCGTCGGCCCGAGGTCGACGTCCGCGCCGAAGACGGCGCGCGCCCGGGCCCTGCTGTCGTCGAGCACGGCGCCGAAGGGCTTGAGGACGAACCCGTCGGCCGTGACGCCGAAGTCGTTCATCTCACACTCCGATCGTGAGGTCGAGGGTCTGGGATGAGTCGTCGACGGTGGTGATCGTCACCTCGACGCGCCAGAGACGGGCCTGGCGACGGAGGCGCGCGGCCTCGGCGTCGAGGGCCGGGTTGGCCGCAATGACCTCGGGGTCGTCCGGGAAGACGATGTCGCGGATCTCGCTCACCCGCGGGTCGGTGCTGAGCGTGCGGACGAGGTTGAGCTTCACGAGCTCCTTCACGATGTGCGTCGCGACGGGTTGCGTGAACGTGCTCTTCACGTCGAGGCCGTACGTGGTCGTGAACGGGTCGTTGCCGAGCGGGGTGAGCACACGCAGCACGAGCGCCTGCATGAGGTTCTCGCGGCCCTCGATCTCGACCAGGTTGTGGTCGTCGAAGACGAGGTCGCCGTCGCGGAGGAGCAGGCTGTGCCCGAGCTTGTCGGCCATCGCCTACGTCGCCTCCACGCTCGACTGGCCCGCGTCCTGGATGCTCCACGTGCCGGGCGGGGTGCTGTCGGTGAGGCCCTGCGCGGTCTCGAGCAGGACGGCCAGGCCGCCGGCCTCCATCGTCTGGGCGTCGCCGACGATCATCGAGGTCGTCGTCGTGCACGGCTTCGTGCTCTGGCTCGGCGTGAGCGTGCAGCCGGCGATCGACTTGCCGACGAGGTCGCCCAGAACGAGGACCGAGTTGCCGTCGACCTGGAGCACCGACTGCCCCGCGGAGGGAACCGACACCGTCCCCTGGTGCGAGCACTTGATCTGCGCCGCGGTCGTCAGCACCTTCGGCATCAGGTCGTCACCTTCACCTTCAGCCCCTTCACGGTGACCGACGACGAGTCGATCGTCACCGAGGAGGAGTCGCCCGTCTTGAGCGCGATCGGCTTGCCGTTCGTCGAGATCTCGATCGAGCCGTCGGGGGCGATCGCGATCTTCGCTCCCTCGGTGTGCTCGATCACGATCGTGGCGTCGGTCGGCGGGTCGGGCCGCTCGCCGACGTCCTTGAGCTTCTTGTCGCCGATGCCGATCCGCAGGCCCTTCGCGTCGATCGTCCGGAAGCCACTCGCGTCGGTGAGGTCGTTGACGCCCTTCCCGCTCGGGGCGCCGTTCTGCACCTGCGTCGGCAGCGCGAGCCACCAGTCGCCGGCCTTGTTCTTCGGCCGGTCGGCCTTCGGGTTGTCGGGCCAGAGGAACCCGTCGACCACGGCGTCGTTCACGAGCCCGCGGTTGTGCGCGAGGAGCGCGCGCATGCCCTGGTAGACGGGCACGACGAGGCCGCACTTCTTCCACGCGAACGGCGAGGCGATCGGCTTGTCGTGGAGCTCGGGCTTGTCGCTGACGGGATCCTCGACGCTCGGCGCGACCGAGCCGGCGCTCGGCGCCTGGCCGTACTTCAGCGTCGCCAGGTGCTTGTCCGATCCGGCCGAGTACGAGCTCACCTCGCCGACGTCGACCGCCGGCTTGTCGTCGGCCGCGCGCCCGGCGACGTCGGCCAGACGCCGGATCACCTTCTGCGCGCCGCGCGGCGACTCGGCGAGCTCGCCGGCCTTCGCGACGACGAGCGTGACGTCGCACGTGTAGCCGCTCTTCGTGGAGAAGACGTGCTTGACCTGGTTCACGCGCAGCGTCCCGGCGAGGGCGTCGGCCGGGTCGCGCACCTTGAGCGTCGCGTTCTGGCCCACGCGCAGGTCGGGCTCCCCGAGCACCTTGACGTCGACGCTCGTCCGCTGCTCGACCGCCGGCGCGTCGTCCTCGGCGCGGCGGCAGAAGTCGGGGTCGCGCTCCTCCTCCTGCATCCGCGTCACGCTGACGAGGTTCTTGTCGGGGTCGAAGGCGCCGAAGTCCTCCGTCCCGACCGTCTTGCCGATGAAGACCTTCTCGTCGCGGACGACGAGCGGCGCGCGGGCGACGGCGGCGATCCGGTTCAGCGCCTCGAGGCCGTTCCGCGAGTTGAGCGTGAACGGCGCTACCGTCCCGAGCCCGCTTCCAGCGACGGCCGTGACGCCGGCCTTCGAGCAGATGGCCTGGACGAGCTGGTCGAGGTTCGTCTGCGTCGGCTCGTCCTGCTTGATGCAGCTCCGCAGGAGGTTGTAGCCGCCGAGCTCGAGGCCCCTGACCGTGGTGACGAGGTCGCCTCCGTCGGTGACGCTCGTCTTCACGCTCGTCACGGCCGCGTGCATGACCGACTTCGTGAGCAGCGTCGTCGCGGGGTCGTCGAAGTAGCCGAGGTGCACCTTCGCGTGCAGCGACGCCTTCGCCGTGCCGCCGAGGAGCGACGGCGCCGGCGGCCCGCCCTGGAGTGACTTCAGCTGGTCGGCGACCTTGGCGGGGAGGTTGACGAGCTCGGCGCGGAACGAGTCCGCGTTGTCGCCGGCCCGCATCTCGAGCGTGATGTTGGCGTCGAGCGCGTACTGGCCCCGGAGGACGTCGTTCGAGATCAGGACGAGCGGGAGCACGCCGTCCGGCGAGAACTCGATCGCGTACCAGATCACGAAGCCCATCGCGTGGCGACACCTCCGAGGACGCTGGAGCCGAACGACCCGACGCCGCCGAGGTTGCGCCGGTCGACGCGGAGCTCCTTGAAGAGGAAGCCGAGCTCGGCTGCGGCGTACTCGTGCTCGACGACGAGCCGGCGGCGGAAGATCTCCTCGCCCGGCGCCGGCGACTCCCGCCGCACGGCCATGACCATGAAGGCCCGGGGGTCGCGCGCGAGGTCGTACACGGTCTCGTCGTCGGACCGGCCCTCCTCGTCGAGCAGGTTGACGTAGAGCGTGACCCTGTAGGCGCGGCTGCCGAGCGCGAGCCGGAACGCCTGCGGGAAGCCCTCGTCGGCGTCGATCGGCAGCGTGAGATAGGCCGGCGCGCTCACGGTCACAGCGGCGCCCCGGGCGGGCGGGGAACGGGGCTCGGGGAGGAGAGGGCGCCGACGAGCGCGGTGCCGGCGGCGAGCGCCATGTCGGCCGCCTCGGAGGCGATCTCGCTCGCGCTCGAGCGCGGGACGTGCCGGAGCGTGATGCTGACGTCGAGCGCGTCTCGCTTCTGCACGCTGGCCGAGAAGCGCAGGTCGGTGATCTGCATGTCGAGTGAGATCGTCAGCCCGGAGACGACGGGGATCCCGGCCACCGCGAGGAGCGGCGCGGTCGCGGCGACGAGGACGCGCGAGGCGAGCGCGAGCACCTCGAGCCCCTTCTTCAAGAGCAGCCGGTCGGGCCCGGGCAGGATGGCCTCGATCGAGATCGTCTTCGTGGTGGGCGCGATCGCCTGCGAGAACGTGCTGCCGGCGATGCGCTCGATCTGGTAGCCCTCGGTGATCGTCATGCTCTGCACGTAGAGCAGCGGCACTGGCCCGACGAGGACCGGCGTGTTAGCCACGGCGCGGCGCCTCCTCGCTCACAGGTTCAGGTCCATGAGCTCGATGCCGATCGCGAGCAGCTCGCTCGAGAGATCCTTGACCTGGCCGCCCGCGTTCGTGACGACGCGCTTGATCCCGTTCGAGCGGAGGATGTCGTCGATGTCCTTCTGGACGAGCGGGTCGTCGAGCTGCTTGCGGGTCAGGTGGCCGTACTTGGAGGCGATGTCGTCCCGCGCCTTCTGGAGCTTCGACACGGCGCCCTGGAGCTCGCCCGGGAGGTGCTCGTCGCCGGCCAGCTTCGAGAAGTCCTTCAGGTCCATCTCGAGGTTCTTGGGCAGGTTCCGTGTCAGCGCGTTCACCTTGTCGACCTCGTCCGCGAGGAACGCCTTGTTGTCGATGAGGAGGACCTCGCCGGTCGCACGGTCGATCGCGACGAGGTCGGTACCGGGGAGCGTCACGAGGCGGTCGGGCGCCTTCAGGAAGATGTGCGTCTCGCCGAGCCGGAAGGCGACCTCGTGCTCGCCGAAGTTGCCGCGGAAGTGGCGCGAGAGGATCTCGACGTACTCCTCGAAGTCGACCTTCGGCGGCTTGCCGCGCGACCAGTACTGCACCCAGAGGCGGCGGAGGTTCTCCTCGCCGCCCGTCTGGAGGTGCCGCGACAGCGAGACGCTCTTCTTGACCTCCGCCTGGAACGCGGCGGCGTCGGTGAGGCTGCCCTTCCGCCTGGCCAGGTCGCGGAGGCGGTCGATGTCCCGCCTGATCTGCCGGGCCCGCTCGGCGTTGCCCGCCTTCTCGAGCTCGCGTGCGCGCTGCTCGAGCTCGGTCGCCCGGAAGTCGGCCGCCGCCTGGAGCGCCTTCGGGTCGTCGAGGTCCTCGAGGCGCTTCAGCATCGCCGCGATCTCCTCCTGGCCGCGCAGGGCGTTGTGCTCCTTGTTCAGGTCCCGGAGCGCCTCGAGCGTCTTCTCGATGTCCTCGTTCGACATCTCGGCGTTGTAGAGCGCCGCGTCGAGCTCCTCGACGGCTCGATCGAGCTGCGGCCGGATCTCCGCGCTCACGATGCGCCGCGCCAGCTCGGGGTTGATGTCGGCTGCGACCTGCGCGGCCTTGCGCGCCTCCGGGCTCAGCTTCGCGAGCGCCTCCCCCGAGTCGCCGACGGCACGGCTCAGGAGCGACGCCGACTCGGCGCTCCCTCCCTTCGCGACGAGCGAGCGCACCCGCGCTCCGAGGGCGTGCTCGAAGGCCGTGGCGTCGTTCGCCGCGAGCCGGTCGAGGAAGCGCTGGTAGTCGGCCGGATTCCCGAGCTCGGCCTTGTAGAGCTCGACGCCCTCGAGGAACCGCTCGTAGCTCTGCCAGGACTGGCCGGTCTTGCTGAAGGTCCTCTCGAAGACCTCGCTTCCGACCTCGCCGAGGAAGCGAATCGCCTTCGGCCGCTGCGCGAGCGTCTCGAACGCCTCGACGCTCCAGGTCCGGAAGTGCTTCGGCTCGACGTTCCGGAACGCCTTCAGGAGCTCATCCGCGTTCTCGGCCGGGAGCCGGTCCGCGAACCGGAGCGCCTCCTCCCAGCTCCACGAGGCGTTCTCCATCAGGCGGCGGAGCCCGGCGGCCGCCTCGGCCCCGATCTTGCCGCCGAGCTTGTCCTCGATCTTGCCGAGCACCTTGAGGGCGGACGTGAGGGCGTCGGCCTGGGCGGCGAGCGCCCGGTCGCTCTTCAGCGCGAGCTTCAGGGCCTCCGCGCCCGCCCCCTCGGGGAGGTTCGCGTGCTCGGCGATCCGCGCCAGCGCCTCGAGCTGGCCGTCGGTCAGGTGCTCGGCGAGGCGGGCGAGCTTGGCCTCCTCGGAGATCTCCGCAAGCGCGCTGAGCGCGACGAGCGTGCGCTCGATCCGTGCGGCCTCGGCGGCGGCCTCGAGCGCCGTCGCGCCCTTGGCGAGCTTTCCGAGCCGGCCGAGGACGGCGAGGATCTTCTCCGCGAGCTCGCCCGACCGGATGCTCGTGACGACGGCCTTGACCTCGCCGATGCCGACGAACCACGAGAGGACCTCGAGGACGAGGGCCCACTTGATCCGGCCGATGAGGTCGCCCGCGACGGCTGCGCCGGGGTCGTCGCGCTCCGAGTACTTCCGGCCGAGCTGCTCGACGTAGGCGGCGCCGTGCACGGCGTTCACGAGCCCCTGACCGACCTTCATCAGCAGCTGCCCGACGGTCAGGAGCGCCTCCGGGTCGCCCGCCTCCGCCTTGCTGAGCAGCAGGACGAAGTCGAGCAGGCTCGGGATCGCCTTGATCACGTCCTCGGGGTGGGTGAGCATGAACTTGATCCCCTCGACGTTGCTCAGGATCCAGTCGGCGATCCCGATCACGGCCCGGTGCGGCTCCGACAGCGAGAACCCCTGGAGCTCGAGGACGAGCGAGAGGAAGAAGCGGTTGTCGATCGGCGCGCCGCCTCGCATCTCGCCGAGCACCTGGAGGAGCTCGTACGCCGTGCCGACGCTCAGGTCGTTGAAGACCTTGCGGTCGAGGTCCCACTCGCGCAGCAGGCCGAAGATCGCGTCGAGCTCGGTCGGCTTGGTCGTGGCGCGGAAGATCTCGACGATCGCGTTGCCCTCGTCCTCCCCCGTCCAGCCCGCGATCAGGAGCTTCAGGTACCGGGCGCGCTGCTCCCACGGGAGAACGGCGAAGGCGGTCCGGTTCATGTGCGAGATCCGGCTCCGCGCCTCCTCGTCGAGGCCCTCCGCGGACGTCGTCCCGAGCAGCAGCCGCCCGGCGGTGCGGACGTCCTCGGGGTCGACCACGTCCGCGTGCGCACGAAGCACGCGCGTGAAGCGCTCCGGCACCCAGAAGTCGCGGCGGTCGAGCGTCACGACGGTGATGCCGTCGCTCGTCACGACCGCGACCACGGTGTAGTCCTGGAGCGGCATCAGCTCGCCGGACTTGCTCAGGCGAGCAGCGTTGCCGGCCTCGGCCGGCGCGGCCGACTCCCAGCCGCCGAACCGGCTCAGCGGAACCGTCTCCTCGAGCCCGACCGCGAAGAAGCCGTGCGTCCCGAACGCGCCCTTCGGCTCGAGGAGGACGAAGCCCGAGCCGCCGAAGAGGTACGTCCCCCACTGGTAGGCGCGGGTGAGCATCTTCGTCCGCGCGTAAGCGCCGGCCTGCGTGCTGACGAAGTCGCCTCCGCCGCCCGCGATCCGGGCGACGGGCAGGCTCGCGAAGCCGCTGCGGTAGACGACGTCGCCGGCGGCCGTCTTGACCGAGCCCGCCGGAGCGGCGACCGGGACGTCCACGAGCTGCCCGCCCTTGTCGTAGCTCGGCACGGCGTAGGCCCGGCCGCCCCGCCGGCGGCGCTCCGAGGCGTAGCGCTCCCCCGCCTCCGAGGGGAGCTCCGCCGCTCCCGGGACGATCGTCGCCGCCGACCCCCGCGCGTCCGCGATGCCCTGGCGGATCGCCGCGAGGACGATCCGTTCGACCCGCTCGCGTCCGGCCGCCGGGGCCGCGCCGCTCCAGCGAACTCTGCTCGGGACGACGTACCGGGTGCTCACGGGCCGAGGTAGAAGTTGACGTGCCAGACGCGCAGGTTAGGCCCGAAGCCGGGGACGCCTGCGCCGCTCGCGCCGGGGGCGGCCTGGGCGGCGGTGGACTCGACGAACGCGGCCCGCCGGACGCTCGAGAAGCGCCCGCTCTGCGAGACGAGGTACTCGGCGGTCGCGAGATCCTCGGTGACGAAGGTCACGACCCCGCCGGGCCGCGCGACCCGGATCGCCTCGTCGACGACGTGCCACGTGCCGCCGGGGCTCGCGAAGGCGCCGGTGCCCGTGATCCGCCACGGGAAGTACTGGAAGACCTGGTCGGCGGACGCAGCGGGAAGCCTCGTGATGTTGCCCTGGACGAACCGGCCGCCGAGCTGCTCGAGCTCTCGCACCGCGGCCGCGGCGGGCTGGTTGATGTCGACCGCCGTGACCCTCGCGCCCTGGCGCGCGATCCGGAGGGAGGCGCCGAGGTCGCCGGCGCCGATCTCGACCACCTCGACGGCCGGGCCTCCGCTGCCTGCCGCCCCGCCCGCGCCTCCTCCGCCTCCCGTCGGCGGCCGGATCACGCCGGCGCCTCCGCGCTCCGCCGCGGCAAGCTCGCGCGCGACGCGCGGCCTGAGCGCCTCGATCGTCGACCGCTCCGTCATCCCCATGTCGGTGAGCAGGTTCTTGATCTGCCCCAGCCGCACGGGGTCGGTGACCTGACGGCCGGCGCGGACGTCCTCGACCGCGCGGCCGAGCAGGCGCGCGCCGTTCGAGCCCGGCCTGATCTGCGCGGTCGCGCGGAAGAACGCCTCCGCTTCGGGCGCGGTCATGCGGTAGGCCTCGGCGAGCCGCGCGGTCGTGACCGCCGCACGCCCGATCGTCACCGTCCGGGCCGCGGCCGGTAGGAGGACCCCCGCGGCCAGGATCGCGCGGCTCGTCGGGCTCAGCTTGTGGAGGAAGAGGTCGCGCCCGAACCCAGCCTCGCCGGCCGCGACCACCTGGCCGACGACCGGGATGAAGGAGATCCCGACCTCGATCGCCGTCTGCCACGCCGGGATGTCCTCGGGCGGGATGTTGTACTTCTCGACGTCCGGGTGCGACTGGGCGAGCGCGAGCGCCTCGAGGTACTGCGGGCGTTCGCGGAGCCAGGCCGCGAAGTCCGCCTCCGCCGAGAGCGACGTGAAGCCGGGCCGGTCCATCCGGGCGATGACGTCGTGGAGGAAGGTGGACGCGATGGCGTCGCGGACCTCGCGCTCCAGCTCGCTCCCCCAGATGAGATAGCCGACCCCGGCCTCGCGGTCCTCCGCGATGCGCGGGTCGGGCATGTGCCAGACGCGCGCCATCATCAGCCGGATCACGTCGTCGAGCTTCCGGTCGACCGCCGCCCAGTCCACGGGGGGGTGCTCGCGCGCCTCGCGGAGCTCCTGCACGCGCCGGCGCGACTCCGCCTCGATGTCCTCGCGCAGGGTGCGCGTGTACGCGTCGACCCAGACGTTCACCGGGCTGCGGCGCGCGAGGTCGGGATCGTCGCGGTGCAGGTCGAGCCAGGCGAGGTAGCGGCCGAGCGCCGTCTGGATCCGTGCGCCTTCCTGGGCGGGGACGGTGCGCACCCGCTCCTGCATCGACTTCGCCAGGTCGAGGAAGGGCTGGATCGGAAGCTGCGGCGGCGGCTGCGAGGCTTGCCGGAGCGCCCAACCCCAGAGGTCGCTCGGCTCGCGGGTGAGGAACTCCGGCCGCGAGTAGTTCTCCTCGACCCAGCGGTAGTAGTAGTGCAGCGCGTTCTCGGTGAGCCGGTCCGTCAGCCGGATGGGGACGATGTAGGCGTAGAACGCCTGCCGTCGCTCGCGCCGCGGCCGCTCGGGCGAGGTGGCGGCGATCCGCGAGCGCGCCTCGAACCAGAGCGTCTGCGCCGTCGGCCCGTGGCGCGGCGCGTAGAGCGACCCGCGCTTCGTCACGAGCAGCCGGACGAGCGGGTCGATGTAGATCAGCGCGTCGACGTAGGCGTCGGCGATCCTGGCCGCAGCGGCCTGCGGGAGCAGCCCGACGATCGGCACCGGCTGCCGGAGGAACATCACGTCGACGCCCGCCTGCCGGACGTCGTACTCGAGCGAGACGTCGCGCTGGAGGCGACCCCCCGTCCAGATCTCGAGCCGGATGTCGTCGCCCTGCATGACGTAGCCCATGTTCGGGTCGATCGTCTGCTGGAGATCGACGAACGCGGGCCAATCCGACTCGGGGAGCTCGCGCCCGAAGCGCCTCCAGTCCCCGCTCAGCCGCATCATCTGCACGACCCGGAGCAGCGGCTCGGGCGCGAGCCGCTGGAGGACGTGCAGCACCTCGCGGGCCTCGGCGTCGGTGATCCACCAGTCGAAGACCCCGGTGCTCAGGAGCTGGTGGATCCGGCGGACTGCCGTCTGCTCGACGGGCTCGCGCTGCCGCACCGACACCGCGACCCGCTGACCTCCTTGCTGGTACGACGGGAGGCTGTAGGCGGTCTCGGAGGCGAGCTCGAGCTCTGAAGCCCACCGATCGCGCGCGGCCTCCCGCGGCCCCTCGACGCCGTGACCCGCGCGCTCGGCGAGCGCGATCCGCTGCGCCACCGACCGGCGGATCGTCTCGCCCAGCCGGGCGAGGTCGTCCTCGGTGAGCGTGCCTGTGATGCGCGCCCGGACGGGGACGTAGCGGTTCGTCTCGACGACCGGCACGCCCTAGCCCTGGCTCGCCCCGTCCAGCTGGTTCGTCAGGTCGTCGTAGACGTACTGGGCGACCGCCTCCATGTGCTCCGGCCCGAGCTCGCCGACGATCTCGACCTCGACCGGGAAGTAGTAGTTCACGACCCTGCCGACCTGCTCCGTCGCGGACGAGATCTCCGCCTCGCTCCCAGCTGCGGGCACGATGTACTCGCCCTCGTGGACGAGCGCGAGCCCGGTCCGCTCGACGCGGCCGCCGACCTGGAACGCAGGCAGGGCGACGAGGCCCCCGCGCTCCTCCCCGCTGTCGAGCCGGGGGTCCATCTACTCCGGCTCCGCGACGAGCGCGGCGCAGTTGAAGCTCGCCGAGGGCGCGCCGTCGATGACGACGTTGCTCGGGTTCGTCGACGTGATCACGACGCGCTTGAACTTGATCGACTTGAAGGTCCAGTCGGTGCCCTGCTTCTCGGTGACGGCGATCTCGAACTCCGTCCCGTTGATCGCGAGCTCCGTCAGGTCGGCGACGACGGTGCCGATCGCCTGCACCGTCATCGTGAACGTGAAGGTGACCGGCTGGCGGACGTAGCCGACGTTGTCCGAGTCGATCGAGTGGATGACGGTGTGCGGGACGTTGAACGTCGGCGTGAACGCCGAGATCGGGGCGATCGTCGCGGTCCCGAGCTTGATCTCGAGTCTGGTGTTCCAGTCGGGCATTCCGTCCTCCTATTCGAACTTGAGGCTGATCGCGAGGCGGTGGATCGCGCCGGCGTAGTCGACGGCCACGAGCACCTGGACGATCCGCGTGTCCTGCGCGTCCTTGATCGCCTGCGCCTGCGCGTCGGTGAGCGACGTCGGGTCCTTGTCGAGGAGGAGCAGCACGGGGATCGTGATCTCGTAGGACTCGATCACGCCGTCCTGGACGAGCGGGTCGAGCACCGCCTCCATCTGCACCGTGAGCGCGCGCAGCCCCGAGCGGCTGATCCGGACGTTGCCGATCGACTTGATCAGGCGCGCCTTCAGCCGGAACGAGACGTCGTCGACCGTGCGGACGATGTCGATGAACTTCTTCCCGCCGGGGTCGCCCGTGTAGCCCTCGCCGAGGTACGTGCCGCGGCCCGGGATCAGGTCGGGGTCGACGAGCCAGTTGACGCCCTGGCCCTGCGGCGGGGTGTCGAAGTTCCCCTCGACGCCGTTGATCGTGTTGATCTCCGCCGACGTGAAGGCGCCGGTCGTGATCGCCACCGGCTTCAGGAGCATCGAGATGTGCGGGTCGTAGCCGGCGATCGTCCCGGCGACCGCCGCCGCCGCGTCCTGGTCGCTCTTGTGCGCGACGTACACCATCCGCTCGTGCACGAGGTCGCCCGTGACGATCGACGTGTCGGTCGCGTTCTTCGCGAGCATCGCGACGCCCATGCGCTCCTTGCCGTCGCCGCCCGTGTTCGAGACGCCGACGACGTGGTTACGGAGCGCCGTGATCGCGCTCGAGTTCGCCGCCTGGCTGTCGAGCTGCTGGTTCGCCAGGACGACGAACTGCGCCTCGAGCTGCTCGACGGCCGTCAGCGCCGAGGCGAGGTCGTTTCCGTTGATGCGCACGCCGTAGACGAGCGGCGGGCCGGGCGTCTGCTGGTACGCGAGGTTGATCGACTTCGCGAGGTCGCTCGCCGCGCCGAAGATCGTCGCCGCGTCGGTCGGGGTCGTGACCTGGATGCCCGTGTTCGTGTCGCCGGCGGTCGCGGTGCCGACGATCGCGATGTTCCCGGTGGGGCGATCCACCGGCGTGAACATGTCCGTGATCGGTCTGACTCGGATGTATCGAACGGCCATTCGCTTGCCTCCGTCTCGGCGGTCGTCGCGGTCAGTGGTACTTGCGCCGGAGCCGCTCGACGAAGCGGTCGAGCTCCAGCTTCTCCTGAAGCAGCTGCTCGGGTGACTTCTCCGAGGCCGCCTCCGCGGCGGGCTGCTCCTCCTCCGCCTCCGCTTCGGGCGCTCGGTCTCTCGGGCGTGGCACGGGGCCTCCTTTCGTGGGTCGTTACGGCGGCGTCAGCAGAGCGAGGACGCCCTCACCGGCGAAGAACGCCTCCAGGTCTCCGGCGCCGACGCCGGCCGGGAGCGCGTCGTCGGGGAACACAAGGACCGGCGCGAGCGGCGTCCGCACCTCTGCCTCGGCGATCTCCGGGTGGTACGTCAGGGCGCGCTCGAGCAGCGCCGTGGTCAGCTTTGCGTCGCGGAGCGCGGCCGCCACGTCGATCGTGTCGCGGACGAGGATCGCGAGCTCGAGGTCGAACAGCCGCTCGTTCGCCGGGTCGTTCGCGTCGAAGGGCGGCAGCGCCTTCAATTTGACCTCGGCGAGCAGGTAGTTGGCCAGCCGCTTGAGCTCGTCGACCGTCGTGATCTCGTGCTCGGCCATGAACTCGTCGAGGTCGAAGAAGCGGAACTTCGCCTTGAACTGCGCCAGCGTGGTGAAGTCGTCGAGCGACTCGACCGTGATCGAGTCGACCTCGCCCGGATCGGCCTCGAGCACGACCGTCACCCGCAGCCGCGCGACCACGTCCACCCACTGCGGCTTCATGCCGTTCGTGCTCTCGTAGAGGACGTCGGTGCGCTCGTGCGCGGGGATCGTCTTCGTCCACGTGCCCGACCTGCGCTCGGGCACGAAGACCGGCCGCTCGAATTCCGAGCCGACGACGTCCACCGCCTTGACGCTCTCGAGCGTCGCCGCCGGGAGGTCGTAGACGGCCGCGAAGAGCGCCTTGATCGTCGTGAAGCTCGCGTCGGCCTGCGGGGCGACGAGCGCCTTCACCTGCTGCGGGTCGGCGAGCCGGAGGAGCACCTTGTCGACGAACGCGCTCACACCGGCCGTCCTGCTCTCGCCCCGGCGGCGGCGCGGATCGTCGCGACGAGCTCGGCCGCCGAGATGTCTCCGACGAGCGAGCGGTGTGGACGCAGCTCGTGCAGCGCGGCGTCGCCGTTGCCGCCGAGCGAGAGCACGCTCACCTGCGGATGTCGATAGAGCAGCGGGTCGTAGCGCTTGCCGTCGGCCGCGCCCGCGACGACGACGACGGCGCCGGTGGCCTCGATCGCCTCGTCGACGCCGCCGTAGTCGCCGGCCTCGTGGCAGTCGATGTCGCCGGCGTCGGCGGCGATTCCCATCACGATCTCGACCTGCACTCGCGACATCTCCGTCAGGACCACGGGGATGGACAAAGACCAACCCTTCCTTTGCGAGCCCCGAGTCTCGACGGCGCGCGGGCGCCGGCGGAATGGTCCGTTGGAGCGATCTTCGGCTCAGGCCGCGCGTCCTCCGGGGTGGTCCCAGAGGACTGGTCCCTTCGACTTAGCTGCGGAGCTTCGCGACCGCCTCGCCGCGGCGGCTGACGCCGAGCTTCTCGAGGATGTTGTGGACGTGGTTCTTCACCGTCGGCAGCTCGATCGAGAGCCGGCGCGCGATCTCCTTGTTCGAGAGGCCGGCCTCGAGGAGCGCCGCGACCTGGCGCTCGCGGCGCGTGAGCGTCGAGCGCACCGAGGCGTGGTGCGCGTGCGGCCGCGCCGCGATGCGCCGCAGGAGACGGGCGACCGTCCGGGCCGGGTAGAGCGCCTCGCCGCGGGCGACCGCCTGGATCGTCTCCACGAGCTCCACCAGCGAGCCGTCGCGCGTGACGTAGCCGGTGACCCCGGCCTCGGCGCAGTCGAGGATCGCGTGCTCGAGCTCCGGAACCGCGAGCACGACGAACGAGACGTGCGGGGCGGCCGCGACGAGGCTCCGCACCGCGGTCAGGTCGTCGTCCGTCCCCAGGTCGAGCAGGGCGACGTCCGGGGCGTGGCGGGCAAGCACGTCCCGAGCGTCGCCGGGCACGGCGGTCGCGAGCACCTCGATGCCGGGCGTGCCGGCGAGGACGAGGGCCAGCCCCTCGCGGTGGAGGCGGACGTCCGAGAGGAGGACGATGCGGATGCCCGACGGGGAGCGGTCGTGCTGGTCCGCCTCGGTGGCCGCAGCGAAGAAGTGGGCGCTCATGCGGAGCTCTTCCCTTCGCTAATCCGCTTACGGCGACCCTACCGTCTCGCAGAAACCTGTCAAGCGGAAGGCGCTCGCGCGACAAGCGGCCGCCGCGGGGGCGCCGGTTACCTGGCGAGATCGCGGGCGGCGGTCTCGGCGGCGGCGGGCGGGAGCGAGCCCGCGAGGACGAAGCCGACGCCGTTCCGCTGCCAGCCGAGCACCGTCCCGAGCTGCGTCGCGAGCTCGTGGCCGGTGGCGCCGTCGAGCGAGACGGTCGGCAGGCTCGAGAGCATGCCGCCACTCGGGCCGGCGGCCGCCGTGTCGGCCGCGCGCTCGACGACGACGATCGCACCGAGCCCGTGTCCGTAGACGACGAGCGCGGCCTTGCCGACGAGGCGCACGTCCTGCCGCGGCAGTCCGACGAGCGTGTCGGGCGCGACGACCGGGAAGCCCGCAGCGGCCTGCACCGCGTCGAGCCCGCCCACCGACGTGACCGCCGGAGGCTTCCCCGAGGGCGGCGCGAGGTCGATGGTCTTCGCGTCGGCGGGCGGCGCGATGCTCACGTCCGCGTCCGAGACGGCGCCGTAGGAGATGTCCGTCGCCTCGAGCTGGAGCACCGGCGAGGAGCTGCCCTGCGCGTAGATCCCGATCCGGAGTGGCACCCCGCGCGCCGCGTCCCAGGCGAGCTCGGCCGAGCCGAGCAAGCCGCCGTCGTGCTTCGGCGAGACCGAGACGCTGTAGGCGGGCTGGCCGGCGACGTTCGTCGGGCGCGCGTCGGAGACGTCGACGTGCTGAGCGATCTTCGTCAGGAAGTCGGTGATCGCGGCCACGCTCGGCGGCGCGGGCTCGCTCTGCTGCTGATGGTCGGGGAGCTGCGCGCGGTAGACGGTCTTCGAGGATGCGACGTAGACGGTCACCTCGCTCCGGCTCCAGGCCACCTGGAAGTCGCCCGCGTCCGACTGGACGTCGAGCCGGCCGCGGCCGTCGTTCGTCAGCCAGAGACGGCCGGAGGCGCCGGAGAGGAGCGCCGACGCGATCTGGCCGGTGATCGCGCCGGAGGGGAAGAGGTTGTTCGTGAACTCGATCCGCGCCGTGATGCCGTCGGGCTTCGGGGCGGCGAGCGCGTCGTGCAGCGCGTCCGGGAGCGCCTTCGGCGGAGGGGTCGGGCCGCTCCCGCCGCCCGCGGCCACGGCGATCGCCGCGCCGCCGCCGGCCAGGAGCGCGACGGCGGCGACGAGGACGAGGAGGCTGCGGGTCGAGAGGGTGCGGAGGTATCTCACGGCTCTCCCGTTGTAGCGCTCGTCTCTGAGAGGTCTCTGAGAGCCGGCAGCTCGATCGTGAACCGCGCGCCCTGCGCGTAGGCGCGGCCGCCGTGCCGCTCGGCGATCGCCTGGACGATCGCGAGCCCGAGCCCCGAGCCCGGCTTCCCGGTCTCGCCGCGCCAGAAGCGGCGGAAGGCGCGCTCCGCCTCGTACGGCTGGAGGCCCTTGCCCTCGTCGGTCACGCTGAGCCTGGCGAGCCCGTCGGCCTGCGCGACCGCCACGGTGATCCGCCCGCCCGGCGGCCCGTAGCGCTCCGCGTTCTGCACGAGGTTTCCGAGAGCGCGCTCGAGCGCGGCGCGGTCGCCGCGAACGGCCACCGGCTCGGGCGCCTCGACCTCGACGCCGTCCGCGTCGCGCGCGAGCTCGTCGAGGCGGACCTCCTCGTCCGGCGGCGCCGCCGACTCCTCGCGGGAGAGGACGAGCAGGTCGTCGGCGAGCCGGGCGAGCCGCTCCGCGTCGTGCTCGAGGTCGGCGACGAGCTCCGCCGTCGCGCCGTGCCGCGCGAGGTAGGCGACGTTCCCGCGCAGCGCCGTGAGCGGCGTCCGCAGCTCGTGCGAGGCGTCGGCGAGGAAGCGCCGCTCGCCCTCGCGCGCCCGCTCGAGGCTCGCGAGCATCGCGTTGAGCGTCGCCGCCAGCCGCCCGACCTCGTCCACCGCCTCGGGCTCCGGCAGGCGGCGCCGCGGGTCGCCGGTGCGCTCGACGTCGGCGGCGGCGTCGGCGAGCCGCGCGAGCGGGCGGAGCGCGCGGCGCATGAGGAGCGCGACGGCGATCGCGCCGAAGAGCGCCGCGGCGAGGCCGCCGACGGCGAGGAAGAGGTGCAGGCTGCCGAGCGTCGCGTTCAGGTCGTGCGTCGAGGCGGCGACGACGACCGCGCCGCCCGCGGCCGCCCCGCCCACGTCGGCGAGCGGGGCGACGTAGACGCGCAGGTCGCCGTCGGTCTCGTAGGTGCTGCGGCCGTCGCGGATCGCCTTGTCGGTGGCCGCGCCCGCGGGCAGCACGCGCCCGCCGAGGTCGAGCGAGCGCGCGACGATCCGCCCGCGGCGGTCGACGACCTGCACCGAGACCTGCGTCCCGGCGAGCGCCGTGTCGAGCGTGCCCGGCCGCGTGAGGAGCGCCGGCGCCGACGCGCTCAGCTGCGCCACCTCGACCGCGCGCCGGCGGAGCGCGTGGTCGAGCGATCTGTGCAGGTGGCGCGCGACGAGCCCGTCGACGACAACCCCGACGGCGACGAGCGAAAGCAGGATCGCGAGCGTCGCCGCGACGATCGAACGGGCCTGGAGCGACCGGCCGCTCACACCCGCAGTAGGAATCCGGCTCCGCGCACGGTCTCGATGAGCGGCGGCTCGCCGAGCTTCTGTCGCAGGTATGACACGTAGCGGTCGACGACGTTTGGGCTCGCGGCCGCCAGGCCGCCCCAGACGCGCTCGAGCGCCAGCTCGCGCGTCACGATCCGCCGCGGGTTCCGGAGCAGGAGCTCGAGCAGGTCGAGCTCCCTAGCGGAGAGCGCGAGCTCGCAGCCGCCGCGCCGCGCCGTGCGGGTGGTGAGGTCGAGCACGAGGTCGCCGTGGGCGAGCACCTCGGCGGGCTCGTGGCCGCGGCGCAGGAGCGCCCGCACGCGGGCGACGAGCTCCTCGGTCGCGAACGGCTTGACGAGATAGTCGTCCGCGCCGGCGTCGAGCCCGGCGACGCGGTCGGGCACGGCGTCCCGCGCGGTGAGGAGCAGGATCGGCAGCGCGAGCCCCTTCGCGCGCAGCCGCCGGCAGATCGCGAATCCGTCGAGCCCCGGCATGGCGACGTCGAGGACGAGCAGATCCGGGACGGCCCGCTCCACCGCCGCTAGCGCCGCCCCCCCGTCGGGCGCCGCCGAGACGTCGTGCCCCTCGGCCGCGAGCGTCCGCTGGAGCATGCGCCGGATGGGCGCGTCGTCGTCGACGACGAGGATTGATGCGGTCTTCACGATCCGAGGGTAGCCCTGTGCGGGCCACGAGGAGCCCGTCAACTGAAGCGAGAAATGGCGGAACCAGACGTTGCGCAACCCACGTCGCGGCGCGACAAAGCGCGTTCTTATGGGTGCCGCCCGGTGCTAGCCCGTCAGCAAGAAGTTCAGCGGATGGGCGGCCTTCTGTACGAAGCGGCCGTCGATTGATTCGTCGTCAGGGACGCCGGCATGCGCACGTGCGCGTTGTTCGGCGGTCTCATCGGCGAGCGCGTGAAGCTCGGGGTGGGGGTTGTCGATCGGGATCACGATGTAGTCGTGCTCGACCCCGTCGGCATCCAGGAGCCGACGGGGATAGCCCAGCCGTTCGTTACGCGCCGCGAGCGAATCGTCATCGGGATCGACTTCGAAGCAGTAGACAATGCAGTGGGGCTTCGGCCGAACAACCCGGAGTGGGTTGCGCCTTGCGGCCTTCCGCACGGCAACGAGCGCCTCCTGAGTGGCGCCGAAGACATGGGTGCCAGCCCAGCCCAGCGTTCGCAGGTTGAGGACTTCTACGGCGGAATCGTCGACCGCTTGAACGTGCAGGGCTGGTCCCATCGGCTCGGGCCGGAGCAGAAGGCACGCGTCGTCGCTTAGTGGCACCGTCACCTCGACGCGCGGCGAACTGAGGAACCCCTGCGATGACCAAGGCTGTGCTGGGGCCGGGTCGTAGATCGCGATGCCGCGGTCGGAGGTGATCAACCCGCCCGGGCCGCGCAGCAGCACCCAGTCAAATGCGAACAGGATCGGCACCTGGTCAACCGCGAACCGCAAGGCCTCCGAAAATGCTCCGCCGCCGCGAACGGCCACCCGCAACCGCCCTTCGCGCACCTGGGCGATGCACTCCTGACGGAACTGCTCGATCTCCTCCTCACTCGCCGGCCGCTCGAAGTGCTGCCGATAGCTCTTGGCGAACGCCCGACGGTCAGAGAAATGCTCGCTCGCCGCAGTACGGAAGGCGGCGTTCGCCAATACGAGGATCTGCTGGGCGGCGAGGGGTGTTCGCATCCACTGCGTGGCCACGAAGAACGCCACAGTCATCCGCTCTGGTTCGGTCAGCGTGGCCGGGTCATCCAGGAGATGCTGTAACGCAGGAGCCGCCTTACTCTCAATGACGGCGAGCCATCCTTCGTGACGATTCGACGGCGCCCCGTCTTCGTCGGGGAGCGTGTACAGCCCTTCGCGTACGGCCGCGCTGCGTAAGCCGACCCTGCAAGGCGCTTTCCGGCTCTCCGTCTCCATCTGGAAGATGTGTGGCTTTCCATGGTGACTGTGCGAGAAGCCGCGCAGGAGGAACTGCGGCAAGTAGTGGTGGCGCTTCGCCTCAGTCTCAAGGGCGCTGTAGTCACCCGACTCGACCATCCGCGCGAACACCTCGAAGATCGGCGTAGCGCGCAGCGCCTTGGCAATGTGATCGAACTCACCCACCTGGCAAATGTAGCGTCTGGCCTAGGCTCCTTCGACGCACGGGCCGAAGAGCTTCAGACGCCGAAGAAGCGGCGCGCACTCACGGCCGCCGAAAAAATCGCCGCCGTCGCTACGCGATATCGGAAAGTGGAGCCAGCCGGGCTCGAACCGGCGACCTCCGCCATGCCGAGGCGGCGCTCTCCCAACTGAGCTATGGCCCCTGGAGCCGTCGTAGTGTAGCCGCGAAGTCGAAATCGTCCGCCCAGTTCACGCCGATCGTCTGGTTGTTCCGCGGCGGACGGAGGCGGAGCTGGATATGCGAACGGCCGTCGATGCGGCTGATCGGAACTAGGAACACGCGATCGACTTCTGCACCGTAGGCGGCGATCGCGTCGATCTCACCCCGCGTGTAGACGCGCTTGAGCAGACCGGTCGCGCTCCGCCTGCACGAGTAACAGCGGATCACGACGACATCGCGGTCGAGGAGGGCCGTCTTGCACTGCACCCGAAGCAGCCGAGGCCGCAAGTCGAAGACGAGGTCATAGCGCTCGTCGTGGACTGCGCTGAAGACGCCGATGCCGAGCTTCAACGCAGCGGCCACGATCTCGGCCTCCGCGATCGCACCGCGCTGGTTCGTCGTGAGCACCCACCGACGCTAGCCGCGACCCCGGCTGGGCCGTGGCCGAAAGGGACAGCTCCTAGGCGGTAGCCGCTTCGACCTCGACCGCCGGCACGTCGCCCCACAGGTCCTCGAGCCGGTAGTAGTCGCGCGCCTCCGGCGTGAAGACGTGGAGCACGACGTCGAGGTAGTCGAGGACGATCCACATCGCCTCGGAGGCGCCCTCAACCGAGTGCGGGAGGATGCGGTGGTCGCGCTTCAGGCGGCCGTACACCTCGTCGTGGATCGACTTCACCTGCCGCGGGTTCTGGCCGCTGCAGATGACGAAGAAGTCGGTGTAGATGCACACCGGCCGCATGTCGAGGATGACGACGTCTTTCGCCAGCTTGCTCTGGGCGAGGCCGGCGATGCGGCGGGCTTGTTCGAGGGGAGTCAGAGCCGGATCAGGTCCTTTCGATCGCCCGGCAGTCTAGCGGCGGTAGAGGTTGAGCCTGCCGATCTCCTTCGCCACGGCAGGCGGCACCAGGTCGCCGATCGACTCGCCGCTCGCGACGCGCTCGCGCACCTCCCGGGAGGCGATCGGAACCGGGTCGAGCTCGAAGAAGCGGACGCGGTCGGGACGGTCGAGCCGCTCGAGCACGCGGTCGAGCCGCTCGCGCGGATAGCCCGGCCGCGCCGCGACCGCGACTGGCGCGAGCTCGAGCACGCCGTTCGGGTCCTTCCAGTCCAGGAAGTCGCAGAACTCGTCGGCGCCGATCAGGAACACCGCTTCGTCGAAGCGGCGGTCGCGGAGCATGTCGACGGTGCGCTCGTGCTCGTCCAGCTCCACCCGCCGGCCGGGGAACGCCGCCCGGGCCAGGCGAAGCCGCGTGGGCGCGTCGAGGTCGACCTCCTTGTGCCCCGGGCGCTCCGCGACGAGGACGACGAGGTCGGCGAGGCCCAGCTCCTCCTCGGCGGCGCGTGCGAGCGCGACGTGGCCGTTGTGCGGCGGGTTGAACGTCCCGCCGAGGAGGCCGATCATGCGTACTCGACGATCTCCTCGCCGAGGTCGATCTCGTCCCCGCGCTTCGCGCCCGCCGCCTTCAGCGCCGCTTCCAGCTCGTCCTCGGCGGGCAGCTCGCCGACCACGCGGTATCCGCGATCGGTGCGGTAGATCCGGTACGGCGGGCGGCGGTGGGCGCGCGGCCGGTAGACGAGGTAGTCGGCGAGCTCGCCGGTCTCGGCGGCCGGTGCGGGCTCCTCGGCGGGGACGAGCTCGAAGAGCCCCCGCCGGAACCCCTCGACCCCGGCGCCGGTCGCGCACGACAGCGCGACCACGCGCAGGATCCGCCGATCCTCGACCGCGAACGCCGGCACCTCCGGCACGAGGTCGATCTTGTTCAGGACGACGACCTGGGGCCGCTCCTCCAGGCCGGCGCCGTACTCGGCGAGCTCGCGGTCGATCGTGCGGAACTGCTCCTCCGGATCGCCGGCGGCGACGTCGATCACGTGCACGAGCACGCGGGCGCGCTCGAGGTGTGCGAGGAACTCGTGGCCGAGGCCGACGCCTTCGCTCGCGCCCTCGATCAGGCCGGGAACGTCGGCGACGATGAGCTGCCGGCCGTCGGGCGCGTCGACGGTGCCGAGCACGGGTGCGAGCGTCGTGAACGGGTAGTCGGCGACCTTGGGCCGCGCGTTCGAGATCCGGGTCAAAAGCGACGACTTGCCCGCGTTCGGGAGCCCGACGAGCGCGGCGTCGGCGAGGAGCTTCAGCCGCAGCTCGAGCCAGGCAGCCTCGCCCGGCAGGCCGGTCTCCGCGAACCGCGGAGCCTGGCGCGTCGGCGTCGCGAAGTGGCGGTTGCCGCGCCCGCCCGAGCCGCCCTGCGCAAGGAGCGCGCGCGCTCCGGGCGCGACGAGGTCGATCACGAGGCGCCCCTCCTCGTCGAAGACCTGCGTGCCGACGGGGACGCCGAGCTCGACGTCCTCCCCGTCGGCGCCATGCTGCTGCCGGCCACGTCCGGGCCCGCCGTGTCCGGCCTGGAACCACTTCTCGCGCGCGAAGCGGGAGAGGTCGCGCCGGTCCGGGTCGGCGACGACGACCACGTCGCCGCCGCGGCCTCCGTCGCCGCCGTCCGGCCCGCCCTTCGGGACGTACTTCTCGCGGCGGAAGCTCAGTCCGCCGTGACCGCCGCGTCCGGCCTGGACGCGGATCTTGGCTCGGTCGTGGAACATCGGCTCAGAGCGTAGTGTGGAGACGGAGGATGTTCACGCGCGTTACGGTGGTTCCGAACGAGTTCGAGGGCAACCTCGTCTGCGCGCTCCTGCGCGCAGAAGGGATCGACTGCTTCTCGCGGCAGACGGGCCTGGCCGGTCCACACGAGGTCGTCGTCGTCCGCGACGAGGATCTCGACGAAGCGCGCGAGCTGATCGCCGAGGGACGTTAGTCGGCGACGCTGACGAAGCGGCGCTCGCCGCTCCGCCGGAACTCCACGCGGCCGTCGCGCAGCGCGAAGATCGTGTGGTCGCGGCCGAGGCTCGCGCCCGGACCCGGGCGGAACCGCGTGCCGCGCTGGCGCACGATGATCGAGCCGGCGCGCACCTGCTGGCCGGCGAAGACCTTCACGCCGAGCATCTTCGGGTTCGAGTCGCGCCCGTTGCGCGACGAGCCGAGGCCCTTCTTATGCGCCATCTGACTCCTCCGTCGTCTTCTTCGCGGCGGCCGGCTTGCGCGCCGGCGCCTTCGGCTTCGCCGCGGCCTTCGGCTTCGCGGCCGCCTTCGGCTTCTCCTTTTCCTCCTCGGCCTTCTTCGGCGCCGCCTTCTTCGCCGCGCCGATCGACTCGATCTCGATCTGCGACAGGCTCGCCCGGAAGCCGGTGTGGCGCCGGTAGCCCGACTTCGGCCGGTACTTGCCGATCCGGAGCTTCTCGCCCCGCACGTGGCCGACGACGCGCGCCGTCACGAGGCCGGACTTCGGCTTCAGGTCGGGCTCGCCGTTCCCGCCGACGAGGAGCACGTCCGGTGTGAACGTCTTGCCCTCGTCGGTGCCGAGCCGGTCCACGAGCAGCCGCTGTCCTTCGTGGACGCGGTACTGCTTGCCGCCGACGGAGATGATCGCGTAGCCGTCCATGTCACAAAGAGCGGGCCACGACGGCCCGCGAGCCGCGCAAGTGTAGCTACTTCGTCCCTGAGTCGACTTCGTCCAGCCACTCCGACATCGGCACGTACTCCCACTCGCCGTTGCTCGAAGGCTCGACCTCCTCGGCCTCGGCCTCGGCGGCCGGCGTCTTCTTCTTGCGGCCGCGGCCGCCGCGCGAGCCGCGCCGCGTGCGCTTCTTCGGCTTCGGCTCCTCGGCGCCGTTCTCGGACGCAGGAGCCTCGACCTCGACCTCGTCCTCGGCCTCGGGGGCTCCGAGGTCGGGGTCCGGTACGTGGATCGTCGGCTCGGCCGGCGCGGCCTCGACCTCCTCCGCAGGCGCAGCCTCGACCGTCGGCTTCTTCTTCCGGCCACGGCCACCGCGCGAGCCGCGCCGCGTCTTCTTCTTCGGCTTCTCCTCCTCGGCGGGAGCTTCGGCCTCCTCGACGACCGCCTCGGCCTCGTCCTCGACGACAGGCTCCTCGACCACCTCCGCCTCGGCCTTGCGGGCCGGCGGCTTGCGGGTCGGCTTCTCGGCCTCGCCCTCGGCGGTGATCGGCCCTTCGGCCGCCTTGCGGCCGACGAGCGACGCGTAGGCCGCGCCGTCGAGCGAGCGCTCGATCCGCACCTTCACCTTCTTGCCGACGAGCCCGGCAGCACCCGCCACGCAGACGTCGTAGCCGTCGACCTTGCCGACCGCCGACGAGGGATCGTGGAGCCCGACCTCGACGAGCTGCACCTGGAGCTGCGCGCCCTCCTCGACCGGCGCCTTCGGCGCGAGCTCCTCGAGCTTGCCCTCGGCGAGGACGAGCAGGTGGTCGGTGTGGACGTCCTCCTTCGGGACGAGGAAGAAGCGGCGCTTCGTCTGGGCCTCGAGCTCGGCGAGCCGCGACGCGGCCGGCCCGAGCAGCAGCGACGCGACCTTCGCGTTCAGCTCGACGCGGTAGGCCTGCTTGCGCGAGCCCGTCGCGAGAGCGCGCAGCCGGCGCTCGACGTCGACCGCGGCCGTCGTCTCGGAGACGACGATGCCGTCGCCGCCGCAGGTCGGGCACTTCTTCGTCAGGATCTCGCGCGGCCCGTCGGTGACGTTCTGGCGCGTCATCTCGACGAGGCCGAGCGGTGAGATCTCGACGACGTAGGTCTTCGTCCGGTCGCGCTCGAGCTCCGACCGCAAAGCCTCCTCGACCGTGGCCCGGTTCTTCGGGTTCGCCATGTCGATGAAGTCGATGACGATGATCCCGCCGATGTCGCGCAGGCGAAGCTGGCGTACGACCTCCTTCACCGCCTCGAGGTTGTTCTTCGTGATCGTGTCCTCGAGCCGCGCGCCCGAGCTCTTCGAGCGCGAGCCGACGAAGCGGCCGGTGTTCACGTCGATGACCGTGAACGCCTCGGCGTAGTCGAAGACGAGGTAGCCGCCCGAGGGCAGGTCGACGCGACGCGAGAGCGTGGAGCGGATCTCGGCGTCGACGCCGTTGGTCTCGAAGAGCGGCGTCTTGTCCTTGTAGCGGACGACCCGCTCGGCCATGTGCGGCGAGGTCTTCTTCAGGTAGCCGACGATGCGCTTGTACGTCCGGTCGTCGTCGACGAGCGCGCGCTCGAAGTCGCCGGCGAAGAGGTCGCGCGTGACCCGAAGCGGGAGCTCGGCTTCCTGGTAGACGAGCTCCGGCGCCTTCGCCTTCTTCGCACGTGCGTCGATCACCCGCCAGAGCCGCTGCAGGAAGACGAGGTCGCGCTCGATGTCCTCGGCGGACGCGCCCTCGGCGGCCGTGCGGACGATGACGCCGCCCTTGCCGGTGTCGAGCTTCTTGATGATGTCCTTGAGCCGCACCCGCTCGTCGTCGTCGAGCCGGCGCGAGACGCCGAGCCCCTCGCCGTTCGGGACGAGGACGACGAAGCGGCCGGGGAGCGAGATCTCGGTGGTGAGCCGCGCGCCCTTCGTCTTCATCGGGTCCTTCACCGCCTGGACGAGGATCGTCTGGCCGCGGCTCAGGAGGTCCTGGATCTTCTTGCCGTGCCGCTTCCCCTCGAGCTCCGGGACGACGATCTCGTCCACGTACAGGAAGCCGTTCTTCTCCAGGCCGATCTCGACGAAGGCGGCCTCCATCCCCGGCAGGACGTTGTCGACGGTGCCGAGGTAGATGTTCCCCGCGATGGAGCGTCTCTCCGGCCGCTCCAGGTAGACCTCGGCGACGCGGTCGTCCTCGAGGACGGCGACGCGCTGCTCGCCGACGTCGACCGAGACGAGGAGCTCGCGCTTCGCGGCGGGGAGCGGCGGGCGGCGCGGCGGAACGCGGCGGCGCGAGGTCGAGCGCTGCGTGCGCGTCTGCTTGCGCTCCGGGCGCTCCTGCTTCTTCGGCTTCTCCGCCCGCTCGGGCGGCGCCTTCTGCTCGGTCGTCTCCGTTGCCGTTGCGGGCCGCTTGCTGCGACCCCGGCCGCCGCGACTCCCGCGACGGCGCTTGGGCTTGGCCGGGGCGGTGCCGTCCGCCGCGACCGCCTCGGCGCTAGGTGCTTCCTTCGGCGGAGCGGGCGCCTCGACCGGGGCCGGGGCCGCCTCCGCTTCCTCGTGCTTTCGCTTCTTGCGTAGGAACCAGGGCAATCTGTGTCTCCTCTGTGTGGGCGCGCAGCGACGTCGCCACCCGAGCGGGGGCGCCCATCGCGCTGCTGATGAATGAAACCTGCGGCATGTGCCTCGTCGTCAAGCCTAGCAACCGGCTCGGAGGCTTCTTCGGCTGTGACGACTCCGTCCGATAGGGGTCCTACCATCGCGCCGGTGAGCGACCGGGAGGTGGCCGCGATGACGGAGATGACCGAAGCCCACGAGCTCCTGCTGATCGAAGAGGCGGACGCCTGGTTCGAGTACCTCGAGGCCACCAGGGGTCAGTCCGCGCTTCGGTACACGGAGATCGAGCCGTGGGCCTGGGCGCGACTTCGTCAGCGACTCCGCGCGATCAAGACGCGGCGCGCGAAGCTCCGGCCTGCTGCTGCATAGCGAAGTAGCGCCGGGCCGCCTCGCCCAAGGCGCGCGTCCCGGCGTACGCGACCGCCCCCTTCAGCACCCACCCCGCGACAGGCACGAAGTCGAGCGCCTCGCGCGCGAGCGCGCGTAGCCCGAAGCCGGCGCCCAGGACCGCGAGGAGCTCCGGCAGCCGCTGGCCGTCGATCTCCGCGCCGTAGGCGGAAGCGATCCGCATGACCATGCGCGCCTGGTTCAGCGTCAGGATCGGGAGGTCGGCGCCGGGGACGAAGACGGCCGCCGCCGTGATCGCGTTCCGGCGGGCAAACGACTCGATCAGGTGCGTGCAGACCGCGTCGCGCAGCACCGGCAGCCGCGCGGCGAGCGGCGTCGCCGCTTCGCCGAGGCGGCGCGCGAGCGCACGGGCGAGCTCCTCGACCGGGAAGCCCTGACCGGGATCGACCCGCACCACGTCGGTCGGGAGGACAAACGGGATCGGCTCCTCGACGCGGCCGGCCGCGAGGCACACGACCGGGACGCGCGCCCGGCGCGCCTTCTTCAGCAACGCCTCGTCAGGCTCCGACGGCGGGCCGACGAGCACGAGAACGAGCCCCGCCGCCCGGTCGACCGCGTATGGGCCGACGAGCGCGCTCGGGTCGCCGCCCCGGGCCAGCTCATGTCTGAGCTCCGGCGTCCCGGCCAGCGCGAGCGGGCGGTCGTCGCTCGCCGCGAGGCGCACCTCCTTCGCGACGTTCAAGAGCGGCAGCGGGCCGAGCTTCGCCACTCCAGCCGCTACACCCGGTCGCGCCCGCGGGCGTAGATCGCGAGCAGCACGCCCATCGCGACGAGGTTCGCGATCATCGACGAGCCGCCGACGCTCACGAACGGGAGCGGGATGCCGGTGATCGGCGCGATCCCCATCGTCATCCCGACGTTCACGAAGACCTGGAAGAGGAAGCCGACCACGATCCCGCCCGCGACGAGCGCCGAGAAGTGGTCGCGCGCGAGCGTGACGATGCGCAGGCCGCGCCAGACGAGGAGCAGGTAGAGGCAGAGCAGGAAGGCGGCGCCGAGGAAGCCGCGCTGCTCGGCGAGCGAGGCGAACGCGAAGTCGGTCGCGTGCTCGGGGAGGTAGTCGAGGTTCGTCTGCGTCGAGCCTGCGACGCCGCGCCCGTGCACGCCGCCCGCGCCGACGGTGGTGATCGACTGCGTGATGTTGTAGGTCGCGCCGCGCGGGTCGCTCGAGGGGTTCATGAACTGCGTGAGCCGGTGCACCTGGTACGGCTTCAGCACCGTGACCCCGGCGGCGGGGAGCACCCAGAGCACGGCGGTCGCGAACAACACGGCCCCGACGCCGAGGATGGCGATGTGCGTCCAGGGCGTCCCCGCGACGAAGAGGATCGCGGCGAGCGCAGCGCCGTAGACGAGCGCGGTGCCGAGGTCCGGCTGGACGAAGACGAGGAAGATCGGGACGAGCGCGAGGCTGAGCGCGAGGAGCGTCGTCCGCGGCTCGCCGATCCGCCGCGCCCGGTCGGCGAGGAAGCCGGCGAGCGCGAGGACGAAGAGGAGCTTCCCGAACTCGGACGGCTGGAAGCGGAAGAAGCCGAGGTCGATCCAACGCTTCGAGCCGCGCGTGGCGGCGCCGGCGAGGATGACGAGCACCATGAGCCCGACCGTCCCGCCGAAGAGCGCCCGCCAGTAGCGTCGGTAGAAAGACGGGTCGACGAGCAGCGCGCCGACGAGGCCGAGCCCGCCGACCGCCGCATAGACGCCCTGGCGGACCACGTAGTAGTTCGGGTCCCCGGGGATGTCGTGGCGCGTGATCCCCGCGATCGCCCACAGGCCGTAGGCGACGGCGCCGGCGATGGCGGCGAGGAGCCACCAGTCGAGCCGGCGGAGGATCGGCTCCTGGGCGCGCGCCGCCCGGCGGGCTGCGCGCGCACGCTGGTGACGGGTGCCGACGTACTCGACCATCAGTGGCTCTCCCGGTGACATTGGTGGATGCCTGGCGCTCGAGCACCAAGCGAGGCAAGGACGCAGGGAGCGTTCGGGCTGGCAAGCCCGGGCGCGACTGAGGACGCCGCATCGCGCAGCGTGATCGAGCGCCAGGCGCCGCCGTATGTCGCCGGGAGAGCCACTAGTCTGAGTACACCAAGCCCTGGCCGGCCGCCTTCACGCCGAAATACTGCTCGAACACCTTGAGCGCCGCGGGCGCAGCCGCCTCACCGCCGTGGCCGCCGTTCTCGATCAGCGCGCAGACGACGATCGTCGGGTTGTCGGCGGGCCCGTAGCCGCACCACCACGACTGGTCCATCATCCCGCTGAAGCCGGGCAGCGTGACGTGCTTCTCGGCCGTGCCGGTCTTGCCGGCGATCGGGATCGGGAAGGTGCCGAAGATCGCGTTCGAGGTGCCGAAGCTCTCGTGGGTCGCCTCGAGCAGGCCGAGCTTGACCGTCGAGAGCGCGGTCGGGTCGAGCTGGATCCGCTGCGGCGGCGGCGGCGCGAACGGACGGCGGACGATCGGCGGCGAGACACTGTCGCCCGCCTGCTCGACGTCGAGCGCGATGTGCGGCGTCACCAGCTGGCCGCCGTTCGCGATCAGCGCGTAGAAGCGCGCCATCTGGATCGGCGTCACCGCGAGGTCCTTCTGGCCAATCGCGAGCTGCACCGAGTCGCCCGGCTTCCAGAGCCGGTCGATCCGCCAGCAGCACTTGTCGGTCTGCTTCGTGTACGTCTTGTGCCGCCACGCGATCGTGGGTAGCAGGCCCGGGAGCTCTCCGGCGAGGTCGACGCCGGTCCGCCGCCCGAAGCCGAAGCGCCGCGCCCAGTCCTGGAGCGGTTGCTTGCGCTCCGGCGGCAGCTTCCAGAAGCGGTAGCCCAGTTGGTAGAAGTAGGTGTCGCAGGAGCGGGCGAGCGCCACCGGCATCGTGAGCGGCGCGGCGATGAAGGGGTCCCAGTTCTTGAAGACCTGCTTCGCGATCGTGATCCGCCCGGTGCACCAGAGCGAGTCGTAGGGCGAGACGAGGTGCTCCTCCATCGCAGCGAGCGCCGTCACGGGCTTGAAGGTCGAGCCGGGCGGATACGTGCCGCCGAGCGCGCGGTCGATCGCCGGGAAGTTCGCCCGCTCGGCCGCCTTCTCGTTCAGGAGCGGCGCGAGCTCGCGGCGCGGGTGGCGGCCGACGAGGAGACCTGGGCTGTACGTCGGGTTCGAGGCGAGCGCGAGGATGGAGCCGTCCTTCGGGTCGAGCGCGACGATCGCGCCGCCGTCCGCGGCCCAGTGCCCGTTCAGCCGCGCCACGTTGATCCCGTAGGTGAGCGCCTGCTCGGCTGCGCGCTGAAGCCGGGCGTCGAGGGTCAGGCGGATCTCGTAGCCCGGCTGCGGATCGGTCGGCGGCGAGGGCGCGCTGCGCGTCCGTCCGAGCGAGTCGACGCGCAGGTGGATGACGCCCGCCTCCCCGCGCAGGTACTTGTCGTACTCGGACTCGATCCCCGACTGGCCGGCCATGTCGCCGGGGTGGTAGCCGCCTTTCGAGGCGAGCTGCTGCTTCGTCACCTCGCCGACCGAGCCGAGCACCTGCGCCGCGAGCGAGCCGTACGGATAGTGGCGGAGCGACGTCCGCTCGACGTCGACGCCGCGGAAGTCCTGCCAGTGCTCCGAGAGGTACGCGACCTCGGGCTCGCGCGCCGACTCCTTGATCGTCACCGGCGCGAGCGGGTCGAATGCGTGCTTGCGGATGTCGGCCACGATCTCCGGGAACGGGACGCGCACGAGCTTCGCGAGCCGGTGGAGCTCGTCGTAGCGGCCGTCCTTCGGCAGGTCGGTCGGCCAGATGCGGATCGAGATCCCGGGCACGTTCGTCACGAGGACGCGGCCGTTCCGGTCGACGATCGGCCCGCGCGGCGCCTGCACGCGGATCGTCCGCAGCTGGTTGTTCTGCGCCGCGCGGAGGTAGTGCGAGCCGGAGAGCACCTGCAGCGCCCACAGGCGCAGGAGGAGGACGCCGAAGACCGCGAGGACGACGACGCCGAGGATCGCGATGCGCGTACGGAACGCGCCGACGAGGCGCGGCGGGTCGGCGACGGCTGGGGGCGCGCCGCGCCCGTTCGCGGTCGTGCTAGCCAAGGAGGCGCACCTCCGTCGAGAGCTCGGCGAGCTCGGGCGGCCGCAGCAGCCGCCGGCAGAGCGCGTACACAGGCGCCGTCAGGGCGAGGTTCAGCAGGATCGACGGGAAGAGCGCGTCGAGGAGGACGAGTCGCGCCGACACCTGGTCGCCGATCATGAAGTGGAGCACGAGCTCGCCGAAGGAGGCGAGGACGGTGACGACGGCGACCGACACGAACGGCGCGTGGACGCGGTCGCGGCCGGTCGTCTCGCCGTAGCGGCCGATCCAGTAGCCGGCGACGGTGAGGACGAGCGAGGTGAGCCCGAGCGTCCCGAGGTCGGCGGTGTCGACGACGAGCCCGGCGCAGAAGCCGCCGGCGGCGCCGAAAAGCGAGCCGCGCAGGAGGGAGACCCCGACGAGCGCGAGCAGCAGGAGATCCGGTCCGCCGCCGAGGATCTGGAGCCGGTTCAGGACGGTCACCTGGACGAGCGCGGCGACGAAGAGGATCGCCCCTGCCTTGACGGCGTCGGCGACCATACCTAGGGCAGCTGGGCGCTCCGCACCTTCGGCACGAGCACGATCAGGGACTCGAGCGACGAGAAGTCGACGAACGGGCTCACCTGGATGTCCTTGTAGAGGCCGACGTCGCTCTGGCCGACGTGCGTGACCGTCCCGATCGGGATGCCGCGCGGGTAGATCGACGGGAGCCCGCCTGCGAGCGAGCCCTGCGTGAGCACGCGGTCGCCGCGGTAGACGACCTGGTCCTTCGTCACCTGGTCGAGGATCAGCGTGCCCTCGGGGGAGGCGCCGTGGCGGACGAGGCCGGACGCGCCGTGCAGGTTCATCGCCCCGACGGCGCTCTGGTCGTCGGTGAGGAGCGTCACGCGCGCGACGTTCGAGAAGACCTTCGTCACGTCGCCGACGAGGCCGGCCGGGGTGACGACCGGGTCGTAGCGGTGGATCCCCTGGTTCGAGCCGGCGGAGACGACGACCTGCTGCTCGAACTGGCTCGGCGGGCCGGCGATGACGCGCGTGTTCACGGGGCTGTAGTCGGTGGGGAAGCTCGGGCCCTCCTCGTAGTGGAGGATCTTCTTCAGCTGGATGAAGTCGTGCAGCGCGTTCGCGTTCTGGATGTAGAGCTGGCGGTAGTGCTCGGCCTCGGCGCGCAGGCGCCCATTCTGCGAGCGTGCGACGGCGAGGCCGTGGAAGTAGCCGTAGACGTCGCGGAAGGGCCGCGCGATCCGCTCCACCCCCACCTCGAAAGGCCGCAGGATCGCCGCGCCGACGCCCTGCGTGCGGTGCAGCGGCCCGCCGGTCGACTCGCGGAAGTAGACGGTGAGGAGCGCGATCGACAGCAGGACCAGGATTCCCATCACGACACGCCTGGTGAGGGCGTTGCGCGTGCGGGACGAGGGCGCGGATGCGGAGCGCTGGGCGGGGGAACCCAGCACCGCGAGCCGCGCGCGGGGTGCGCGGGTGCGGGGCACGAGCTGAGGCTAGAGGTTAGCGCCCCTTTCGGCGCCGAGGTAGATCCCAGCGAATCGACCGGTCATTGCAGACGCACGCGCGGGCGAAGCCCGCACGTCCTGAAGCGGCGCCGCAAGCGGCGCCTCAACGACGATGATTATTTCTTCTAGCGCGGGCGCTTCTGTGAATTGCCTCGAACTCTTCGAGGCTTCTTCCGGACCCGACTGCAACGCATGTGAGCGGAGATTCCGCCAGATGCACCGGCATCTGCGTCTCGTGCCGGAGCCGCTCGTCGAGGTTGCTGAGGAGGCTGCCGCCGCCGGCGAGGACGATGCCGCGGTCCATGATGTCGGCCGCGAGCTCGGGCGGGGTCTTGTCGAGCGTCGACTTGATCGCCTCGATGATCTGGCTCACGGGCTCGTCGAGCGCCTGCCGCACCTCCTCCGAGGAGAGGACGACGGTCTTCGGCAGGCCCGTCAGCATGTCGCGGCCCCGCACCTCGGCCTGGAGCTCCTCCCGCATGTCGTAGGCGGAGCCGATCTCGAGCTTGATCTCCTCCGCAGTCTGCTGGCCGACGAGCAGCTTGTACTCGCGCTTCACGTGGTTGACGATCGCGTCGTCCATCTCGTCGCCGCCGACACGCAGGCTCTGGCTGACGACGATGCCGCCGAGTGAGATCACGGCGACCTCGGTGGTGCCGCCGCCGACGTCGACGATCATGTTCCCGGTCGGCTCGGCCACCGGGAGGCCGGCGCCGATCGCGGCCGCCATCGGCTCCTCGATCAGGTACGCCTGGCGGGCGCCGGCGGAGAGGGTCGCCTCCTCGACGGCGCGCTTCTCGACGCCGGTGACGCCTGATGGGACGCAGACCACCACGCGCGGGTGCGCGAAGCGGTGCTGGTGCACCTTCTGGATGAAGTGCCGGAGCATCTGCTCGGTGACGTCGAAGTCGGCGATGACGCCGTCCTTGAGCGGGCGGATGGCGGCGATCGAGCCGGGCGTTCGCCCGAGCATGCGCTTGGCCTCGACGCCGACGGCGTGCACCTCGCCGGAGCGCTGGTCGATCGCGACGACCGACGGCTCGGAGAGGACGATCCCGCGGCCGCGCACGTAGACGAGCGTGTTCGCGGTGCCGAGGTCGACGGCCATGTCGCGGCCGCCCCAGCCGGTGATCGAGTTCAGGAAGGCCATGCGGGGTCGGACGAGTCTAGCTGGGTCGCGGGGAAAAACCGAGCCACTCCCGCCCGCAGACATGTCCCCTTACGCCACTCAGGGGTCTGACCCCAGCCCTGTCGCAAAGGGCGGTGGAAAGTGTGCCGGATGCGTCGCGTCGGCCCCACCGGCGGGTGTCCGCAACTACGGTGAGGCGATGCCGCGTCCGCACCGACTCCAGATCCCCGGCGGGCTCTATCATCTGACCTCCCGCGGCAACCGGCGCCAGCGCATCTTCCTCGACGACCACGACCGGCGTCGGTTCCTCGAGCTCGCCGCATCTGTGGCACACCGGCGCGGCTGGCTCTGCGCGTCGTACTGCCTGATGCCGAACCACTACCACCTGCTGGTCGAGACACCCGAGGCCGATCTGTCGGCCGGGATGCAGGAGATCAACTCCCGCCATGCGATGTGGTTCAACTGGCGCTACGAGCTCGACGGGCACCTGTTCCAGGGCCGCTTCAAGAGTGTGTTGGTCGAGAGCGAGACACACCTCCTCGAGCTCTCGCGGTACATCGTGCTGAACCCCGTCCGCGCGGGCCTGTGCGAGAGCCCGGCGGAGTGGGTCTGGAGCAGCTACCGGCCGACGCTGGGTGTCGATCCGAAACCTGACCTCCTCACTCCGAGTCGCATCCTCGAGCACTTCGGCCCGAGCCCAGACGCAGGTCGACTTCGCTTCGCGACGTTCGTCCGGGAGGGCAAGGGGTCGCCGCCGAGACAGGTCCCTTCCGCCTCGCCCCGTCGGGCCATGGCTGGGGTCAGACCCCAGGTGTGGATCGGTTAGCCAAAACCGTAGGTGCCGGGGAAGCGCTCCGCGAGGAGCTCGACGAGGAGCGCGGCCGGGAGACCCACCACGTTCAGGAAGTCGCCTTCGACACGGCGTACCAAGGCGGCACCGCGGCCCTGGATCGCGTAGCCGCCGGCGCGGCCCTCCCACTCGCCGATCGCGACGTACGCGCCCAGGTCGCGCGGGGTCAGCGGCCGGAACTCGACCCGCGTCGTCTCCGTCCGCGCCTCCTCCCAGCCGAGCGTGCGCAGGCACAGGCCCGAGACGACCTCGTGCGTCCGCCCGCCCAGCAGCTCCAGCATCTGTTCCGCCTCGGCGGCCGACGCCGGCTTCCCGAGCACGAGGCCGTCGCAGACGACCACGGTGTCGATGCCGAGCACCGGCTGATCGCCGCCCCCGCCCTCGACCGAGCGCGCCTTGCCGACCGCGTGCTCGAGCGGGTCCTCCCCGCGCTCCTCGTACCGCGGCGCGACGACCTCGAACGGCAGCCCGAGCTGCTCCAGGATCGCCCGCCGCTGCGGCGACGTGGAGGCGAGGATCAACGGCGGCGCGGGCGGGGCGCTCACCTCACCGCTTCCGTGCGACCCAGATCTCCTCGGCCGGCCAGCGCCGCGCCCACTCGGCGCCGACGAAGTCGTAGTACGGATGGTCCGCCGCTTCTGCCGGCGCCTGGAGCTCGACCAGCCGCTCGACGTCGAACCCGGCCGAGCGCAGCAGCGCGATCCAATCGCCGTGCGCGAGGTGGAACTCGACGCCGCCGTCCCACTCGAACCGCCGCATCCCGAACTGCGGCCGCGCGAGCCGCTCCTCCACCCGGCCCTCGTCCGGCGAGCAGAGGATCAGGAGCGTCGAGTTGCGCAGGAAGACGAGCCGCCCACCCGGCCGCAACAGCCGCGCCGCCTCGGCGATCCACGCCGCCGGCTCGCACCAGATCGACGCGCCGTACTCCGAGAGGACGAGATCGAAGGACGCGTCCGGAAGCGGCACGGCCTCGGCGCTCGCCTCCACCAGCGGAAACGACAGGCCCGTCTCGGCCTGCATCCGCCGCGCCGTCTCGAGCTGCGCCGGCGTGACGTCGAGCCCGATGGGCCGAGCGCCGCGCCGCGCGAGCCAGGCCGAGAAGTACGCGACCCCGCAGCCGAGGTCGAGCACGTCGAGCCCGGACACGTCTCCTAGCACCTCCACCTCCGACTCGGACACTCTGAACATGCCCCACGTGATCTCCTCCTGCGCCCAGGCCTCAGGCGCCTGCGCGTCGGTGTGGTCGGCGTTCGACCGCGTCCAGAGCTCCCGGTTCCGGACGGCGTGCTCGGGAAGCTCAGTCAAGGTCCGGGAACCAGAGCGCGAGCTCCCGCGCCGCCGACTCCGGCGAGTCCGACCCGTGCACGAGATTGTCCGGCATCGAGAGCGCGAGGTCGCCGCGGATCGTCCCCGGCGCCGCGTTCGCCGGATTGGTCGCCCCCATGGTCGCCCGGACGACGGCGATCGCACCTTCGCCTTCGACCGCGAGCGCGAGCGTCGGCGACGACGTGATGAACTCGACGAGCTCCTCGAAGAACGGCTTCTCGCGGTGCTCGGCGTAGTGCTGCTCGGCGAGGTCGCGGTCGACGTGCACGAGGTCGGCGCCGCGCAGCACCAACCCGCGCCGCTCCAGTCGCGCGACGATCTCGCCGGCGAGGCCGCGCTGCATCGCGTCCGGCTTGACGAGGACGAGCGTCCGCTCGGTAGTCACGCGCTACTCCGAGGCTCGGCGACGCTCCCGGCGCGGCGCCGGCAGCGGCGGCAGCTCGAGCGTCGAGGCCGGCTCGATCGGCGTCGCGCAGTACGGGCAGATCTGCCACAGTGCCTCGAGCGGCGCCTTGCAGCTCGAGCACGACTGCTTGAGCCGCGTCGTGCAGACCGGGCAGACGAGGAAAGACGGATCGACCTCGGCGCGGCAGACCGGGCAGTGCAGGTCACGGCGCGCGAGCCGCTCCTCCATCGCCTTGATCTCGAGCTCGCGCTCGCGCACGTCCTCGAGGTACTCGGGCGGCCGGAAGAGCATGTAGATCAGCGGCCCGATGAAGGGCACGACTCCGATCGCGGTCGACACCGCGACGAGCCACGGGTCCTCGATCCGGCGCCGCGCGTCCTTGTAGACCCAGTACACCGTCGCCACCCAGAACACGGCGACGAAGAGCAGCGTCAGATTCCGGATCACCAACCAGGTGCCGGAGTTGAAGAAGTCGTGGAGCCCGCTGGCGAAGACGAGGCCGATGCGCGGCATCGTACGTCAGGAGAGGTCGGCGAGCAGGTACAGGGATCCGGTCACGAGGAGCGCGCCTTCCGGGCCGGCGAGCTCGCGGCCGCGCGCGCGGGCCTCCTCCGGGTCGTCGACGGCCTCCGCGGAGGCGAAGAACGGCCCGGCGCGCTGCGCAAGCTCCGCCGCCGGTAACGCGCGCGCATTGGATGACCGCGTGGCGACGAAGGCGTCCCCGAGCACCGAGAGCGCCTCGAGCATGCCGTCGACGTTCTTGTCGGCGAGGATCGACGCGACGACGACGTAGCGCCGGCTCGGCAGCCGGCCGAGGAGCCAGCCGACCCCGGCGACGTTGTGCGCGCCGTCCCAGATCTCGAGCGGCTCCTCCGAGCGGTGCTCGAGCCGGCCGGGGAGCGACACGTCGGAGACGGGCTCCATCGGCTCGCCGAGGAACGTCTCCGCGGCGGCAAGCGCGAGCGCGGCGTTGGCGCGCCCGGTCACGACGACGAGCCCCGCACCGGCGGCCCGCGCCTCCTCGCGCCACCGCTCGTCGCCGAGAACAACCGCGGCGCCCGGCGCGACGACGGCGAGCTTCTCGCGCGCGATCTCCTCGTGCGTGTCGCCGAGCACGTCGGTGTGCTCGAGCGCCACGTTCGTGAGGACGACCACCTCCGCGTCGAGGACGTTCGTCGCGTCGAGCCGGCCGCCGAGCCCCGCCTCGACGACGGCCGCGTCCACGCCGGCGGCCGCGAACTCCGCGAGCGCAGCGGCGGTGAGGATCTCGAACTGCGTCGCCCCGAGCCGCTCGGCCGGCTCGCGCACGCGCTCGACCGCCGCGTCGAAGTCGACGTCCTCGCCGTCGACCTGGATCCGCTCCGACCAGCCGGAGACGTGCGGCGAGGTGTACGCGCCGACCCGCAGGCCCGCTCCACGCAGCATCGCCGCCGCGGTGCGCGTGACCGTCGACTTGCCGTTCGAGCCGACGACGTGGATCGCGCGGTAACGCCGCTGCGGCTCGCCGAGCTCGGCGAGGAGCGCGCGCATCCGCTCGAGCCCGAAGCCGTCGGCCGGCCACGGGCTCAGCGACTCGATCCAGCTAGCCGCCGCCGAGGCACCGCTTGCGGTGCCGACATCAGGGCGTGCGGGCTTCGCCCGCGCGCCCGTCTGAAGCGACCGGTCGAAGCGCTCGAGCTTCACTCAACCGCCGAGAGCCTGGAGCTCCGCGAGGTACTGGTCACGCTTCGCCTCCTCCGCCTCCACGACCTCGCGCGGCGCCTTCTCCTTGAAGCTCGCGTTCGCGAGCTTGCCCTCGGCGCGCGCGAGCTCCCTCTGCACACGCGCCCGCTCGGCCTCGACGTCGCCCGCACCGTCCTCGCGCGGGCGAACGACGCTCTCGAAGATCCGCGCCGAGTCGCCCGAGAGCGCGACGCGCACCCCGCTCCGCCGGTAGATCCGGGCCGCGAGCTGCGCGTTCCCGAGCGCGTCGAGGTCGGCCGCATAGGCGGGCTCGGGCTCGGGCCAGCGCGCCACGATCAGCCGGTCGTCGTGGAACTGCGACCAGATCTCCTCGGTCACGTGCGGCATCACCGGGTGCAGGAGCTTCAGCAGCCGCTCGAGCGCAGCGAGCGCCGTCGCGAGCGCGTCCGCGTCGCCGGCGTAGATCCGCGGCTTCACGGCCTCGAGGTACCAGTCGCAGAAGTCGTCGAAGGTCAGGTGGTAGAGCCGGTCGACGGCGTGGGCGAAGTCGTACGCAGCCAGATCCTGCTCGAGCTCCCGGCGGGTCGCCTCGAGCCGCGCGAGGATCCAGCGCTCCTCGACCGCAGCCGGCCGCAGCTCAGGCGTCGCCTCGCTCGTGCCGAGGAGGAGGCGCGCAGCGTTCCAGAGCTTGTTCGCGAGCTTCCGGCCCTCCTCGATCGTCCCCACCGAGAAGCGCACGTCCTGCGTGGACGACATCTTGAGCAACCCGTAGCGGGTGGCGTCGGCGCCGTGCTCGTTCACGGTGTCGAGCGGGTCGATCCCGGTGCCGAGGCTCTTCGACATCCGCCGCCCGTCGGGCGCGTTGATCGTCGAGTGGATGTTCACCGTGTGGAAGGGGATGTCGCCCATGAGCTCGAGCCCGGCCATGATCATCCGCGCCTCCCAGAGGAAGATGATCCCGCGGTCGGTCGAGCTGACGTCGTTCGGGTACCAGGTGCGGAGCTCCGGGGTGTCGTCGGGCCAGCCGAGGGTCGCGAACGGCCAGAGCGCCGACGAGAACCACGTGTCGAGGACGTCCTCGTCGCGCACGAGCTCCGTCGAGCCGCACTCGGCGCACGCGTCGGGCTCCGTCTCGGCGACCGTCACGTGCCCGTCCGGGCAGTACCAGGCCGGGATCTGGTGGCCCCACCAGAGCTGGCGCGAGATGCACCACGGCCGGATCGCCTCCATCCAGTCGAGGTAGACCTTCGTGTACCGGTCGGGGCGGAAGCGGACGCGTCCGTCGCGGACGACCTCGATAGCGGGCCGCGCGAGCTCCGTCATGTCGCACCACCACTGGAGCGAGACGAGCGGCTCGATGCGGTCGCCGGAGCGGTCGCAGTACGCGACCGCGTGCCGGTAGGGCTCCTTCGACTCGAGCAGCCCTTCCTCCTCGAGGCGCGCCACGATGCGCGTGTTCGCCTTCTCCTGCGTGAGCCCGGCGAGCTCTCCCGCCTCATCATTCATGCGCCCGTCGAGGCCGATCACCATGAGCTCCGCGAGGTCGTGGTCGCGGCCGATCTCCCAATCCACCGGGTCGAGTCCGGGCGTGATCTTGAGCGCGCCGGTGCCGAAGGCGGGGTCGACGCGCTCGTCGGCGACGATCGGCAGCCGCCGGCCGACGATCGGCAGGACGGCCTCCTTGCCTACGAGGTCGCGGTAGCGCTCGTCGCCCGGATGGACGGCGACGGCGACGTCGGCCAGCATCGTCGGCGGCCGCACGGTCGCGATCGTGACGTGGCCGGAGCCGTCGGCGAGCGGGTAGCGGATCCGGTAGAGCGTGTCGTTCGTCTCCTCGTGCCTGACCTCCAGGTCGGAGACGGCGCTCGCGCAGCCCGGGCACCAGTTGACGATCCGGTTCGCGCGGAAGAGGTAGCCGCGCTCGTGGAGATGGACGAACCAGCGCAGCACCGCGCGTACGTAGCCGGGGTCGACGGTCATCCGCTCGCGCCGGTAGTCGAGCGAGGCGCCGAGCCGCCGCAGCTGGCCCATGATCCGGCCGCCGTAGCGCTCCAGCCACTCCCACGTCCGCTCGACGAACTGCTCGCGGCCGAGGTCGCGGCGCGTCAGGCCCTCCTTCGCGAGCTCCCGCTCCACGACGGCCTGCGTCGCGATCCCCGCGTGGTCGTAACCCGGCTGCCACACCGCGTTGAAGCCGCGCATGCGATGCCAGCGGATGAGCGTGTCCTGGATGGACGCGTTCAGGGCATGGCCCATGTGGAGGTCGCCGGTGACGTTCGGCGGTGGGATGCAGATCACGAACGGCTTGCCGGGATGGTCCGGCTCGGCCGCGTAGTGGCCCTCCTCCTCCCAGATGCGCTGCCAGCGCTCCTCGACGCCTTGTGGCTTGTAAAGCGGCTCCATGGCACCATCTTACGGAGGGTCGATGGGGCTTTTCGTGACGCGGACGTACACCGACGGGGTGCTCGACACGCCCGGCTACAAGCTGCGCTGCTTCGCCGAGAACCTCGCCTGCGCGGTAGTCGGGCCGGCAGTGCTTACGGTGCTGACGCTCTTCGCCGGCGGCGGCGTCGGCTCGGCGGTCGTTGCGGGGATCGGGCTCGCTCTGGCGCTCGTCGTCGCCACGAGCGTGCGCACCACGCGCGGCGCCGTAGTCGGTGGTTTCGCGATCGCGCTCGCGATCTTCCTTTCCTCTTCACCACCGACTGGCTATTCACTCACCCGATCCTGAGGGACTAGCGAGGACGGGGATCGCGGCGATCTTCTCGGGGCTCAGGTGGCTCCAGAGGATCCCCGGCGGGCGGTGCCGGGCCGGCGGGCGTAGCGCCTCGTCGGGCGTGACGACGAGGTCGACGCGGAAGTCGTGCTCGGTCTCCGGCAGCTCCTCGCCGAGCAGCTGGAGCGGGTGGACCGTCGTCGCGATCGTGGTCTGCTCGCCGACGAGGCCGGCCTCGACGAGCAAGCCGAGCTCGAGGTCGGAGTAGCCGCCGCCCTTGCCGACGCGGACGCCGTCGCGGTTCACGGCGACAGTGCCGCAGACGACGAGGTCGACCGGCTCGAGCTCCTCGGCCGCGACCGGCTGCGCGCCGCGCGCCTTGATCGTCGCGTCCTCGGCAAGGCGGAGGAACGGCTCGTCGGCCCGGAGCCGCGGGACGGCCATGTAGACGACCTTGCCCTCGACGAGCGCGAGCCGCCGCACCGGCAGCTGCGGCGCGTCGGGATTGCACTTGAGCACGCGCGCCGCGCGCCACTCCTCGGTCTCGGCCAGCCGCCGCGCCGCCTGCTCGGCGCCGACGAAGTTCGGAATCCGCCCCCGCGCGCCGGGAAACCGCGCCGCCCGCTCGCGCTCGAGCGCCGCCCAGACCTGCTCTCGGACCGCCTGCTTGTCTACGCGGACTCTTCGCGGAGCTCGTCGGGCTCGTCGACGGCGCCGGCGCTCGTCACGAGCGTCGGCCGGATCGACTTCGAGATCGTCTCCTTCGTGATCACGCACTTGGAGACGTCCTTCCGGGACGGCAGCTCGAACATCACGTCCAGGAGCGCCGACTCGATGATCGAGCGCAGGCCGCGCGCGCCGGTCTCGCGCTCCAGCGCCTTGTCCGCGATCTCCCACAGCGCGTCCTCGGTGAAGACGAGCTCGATCGAGTCGTAGCCGAAGAAGCGCTGGTACTGCTTCACGAGCGCGTTCTTCGGCTCGGTCAGGATCTGCACCAGGTCCTCGCGCTTCAGCTGGTGCACGGCCGAGATGACCGGGAGCCGGCCGATGAACTCCGGGATCAGCCCGAAGTTCAGGAGATCCTCCGGCATGACGTCCGTCAGGAGCGCGGACGCCTCGATCGAGTGCTTCGAGCGCACCTCGGCGCCGAAGCCGACGGCGTTCTTGCCGATCCGCTTCGCGATGATCCGGTCGAGCCCGGCGAACGCGCCGCCGCAGATGAACAGGATGTTCGTCGTGTCGATGGAGAGGAACTCCTGGTGCGGGTGCTTGCGCCCGCCCTGCGGCGGCACCGAGGCGACCGTGCCTTCCAAGATCTTCAGCAGCGCCTGCTGCACGCCCTCGCCGGACACGTCGCGCGTGATCGACGGGTTGTCCGCCTTGCGCGCGATCTTGTCCACCTCGTCGATGTAGATGATCCCGGTCTCGGCCTTCTTGATGTCGAAGTCGGCGGCCTGGATCAGCTTCAGGAGGATGTTCTCGACGTCCTCGCCGACGTAGCCCGCCTCGGTCAGCGCCGTCGCGTCGGCGATCGCGAACGGGACGTTCAGGATCCGCGCCAGCGTCTGCGCCAAGAGCGTCTTCCCGCACCCCGTCGGGCCGAGGAGCAGGATGTTCGACTTCTGGAGCTCGACCTCGCCGTCGTCCTGCCCCATCTGGACGCGCTTGTAGTGGTTGTAGACGGCGACTGCGAGCGTCCGCTTCGCCTCCTCCTGCGAGACGACGTAGTCGTTCAGGACGCTGTAGATGTCGCGCGGGCGCGGCAGGTTGTCGAGATCGAGCTGCGTCGGAGCGGTGAGCTCCTCGTCGATGATCTCGTTACAGAGGTCGATGCACTCGTCGCAGATGTAGACGCCGGGGCCGGCGATCAGCTTCTTGACCTGGCGCTGACTCTTCCCGCAAAAGCTGCAGAGCAGTTGCTCGTTGCCGTCGCTCGCCCGCGCCATTGTCTCTTTCTACCTCGGATTCGCTTGCTCGGCTAGCCCGCCGCCGCTGCCGCTGCCTGAGCCGCGGCCGCCCGATGGACGATGACGTTGTCGATGATGCCGTACTCCTTCGCCTCCTGCGGGCTCATGAAGTAGTCGCGCTCCATGTCCTTCGAGACGCGGTCGAGCGGCTGGTCCGTGTGCTCGGCGATGATCTCCTCCATCCTGCGCTTGAGCGCGATCACCTCGCGCGCCTGGATCTCGATGTCGGTGCCCTGCCCCTGGAACCCGCCGGTCACCTGGTGGATCAGGATCTTTGCGTTCGGCAGCGCCATCCGCTTCCCTTTCGCGCCGCCGGCGAGCAGGAGCGCGCCCATCGACATCGCGATCCCGACGCAGATGGTCGACACGTCGGGCTTGATGAACTGCATCGTGTCGTAGATCGCGAGCCCGGCGTACACGGAGCCGCCCGGCGAGTTGATGTAGATCGAGATGTCCTTGTCGGGGTCCTCGGACTCCAGGTGGAGGAGCTGGGCGACGATCAGGTTCGCGATCTGGTCGTCGACCGGCGTGCCGAGGAAGACGATGCGCTCGTTCAGGAGGCGCGAGTAGATGTCGAACGAGCGCTCGCCGCGCGAGGTCTGCTCGATCACCATCGGTATCAACGGACTCATTGAGCTACTCCTTGCTGGCCGGGGTCCACAAAGTTGTCGCTGACTGGTCTCGTTCCTTCTCGGGGGTCCAGAGCTTCTCGCGCGCGGCCGCGAGGTCGGCGGGGATCCGCTCGACCTCGGACGCGACGCGGTCGAGCGCGCGCGAGAGGCGAGCCGACTCGCGCTCCTGCTCCCAGCGGCCCGAATCGCGGAGCTGCGGCATCGCCTCGTCGGCGTCCTCGTAGCGGGCGCGAATCTCGTCCTCGAGCTCCTCGTCGGAGACGGTGACGCCGAGCTTGTCGGCGGCGGCCTCGAGCACGAGCTCGCCCGCGACCGACTCGGCCGCCTCGGCGCGCAGGCGCTCGACGAGATCCTCGCCGGAGGTGCCGGTGATCTGGAGGTAGGTGTCGAGCGAGATGCCGCGGCGCTCGAGCGAGAGCGCGAGCCCCTGAAGGAGCGCCCGCGCCCGCGCCTCGACGAGCGGCCCCGAGGCCTCGACCTTCGCGGCGGTGACGAGCGCGCGCACGACCTCCTGCCGGAATGCGGCCTCGCTCTCGAGCTCGAGCGCCTCGCGCAGGCGCGACTCGATCTCCTCGCGCAGCTCCGCCAGCGTCTCGAACTCGCTCGTCGAGCGCGCGAGGTCGTCGTCGAGCGGCGGCAGCACCTTCTCCTTGATCTCCTTCACCGTCGCCTCGATCGCCGTCGTCGAGCCGTCCGCGAGCTCGGCCTCGATCGTCTTCGTCTCGCCGATCGACATCCCGACGAGCCCTTCCTCGAGCTCGTCGAGCAGCCGGCCCTGGCCGAGCTCGACGACGTAGTCGCGGTGCGCCTCGCCCTCGTCGCCGACGAGGTCGACGACGAGCGTGTCGCCCTGGACGACCGGCCGGTCCTCGATCGGGACGAGCTCGGCGACCGAGCTCCGCAGCGCCTCGAGCTCCCGCTCGACGAGCTCCGCGGGAACCTCGGGCTCGGCGTAGGGCACTTCGAGGCCGCTCCAGTCGGGAAGCTCCGGCTTCGGCTGCACCGCGACCGTCGCGGTGAAGCGGAAGCTCTCGTCCGCCGAGGAGGGCGGGTCGTAGCCGTACTCGGGCTGCTCGACCGGGCGGATGCGCGAGCGAGCCGCGGCGGCGCGGAACCAGCCGCCGATGTGGCTCTCCACGGCCTCCTGGTAGAGCCGCTCGCGGCCGACGCGCGCGAGGAGCACGGGCATCGGCACCCGGCCCTTGCGGAAGCCCGGAATCTTCATCGACTCGGCGAGGTCGGAGGCGGCGTGCTCGACGGCGTGACGCACGTCGTCGCTACCCACCTCGACCTGGAGCCGCACGCGGTTGTCCGCGAGCTCCTCGACCTGCGTCTCCATCCGAGCCATTCAAGCAGACCCCTTCAGGGCTCCGTCACGTAGCCTCGCCGCGTGCGGCTGTACGTGATCGCGCGCCACGCCGAGTCGACGCTGAACATCGAGCGGATCATCAACGGCGATCCGTCGGTCGACGTGCCGCTCACAGACGACGGCCGCGAGGAGGCTCGGCAGCTCGGGATCCAGGTCGCGAACGTGCCGTTCGAGCTCTGCGTCCACACCCGCTTCGGGCGCACGCGGGACACGGCCGCGATCGCCCTCCATGGGCGGGACGTGCCGATGACGGTCGAGCCGCTCCTCGACGACATCGACGTCGGCGAGCTCGAGGGCCGCTCGATCGACGACTACCGCGCCTGGAAGCGCGCCCACTCCCGCTCCGACCCCTTCCCCGGTGGCGAGAGCCTCGACGACGCTGCCCTTCGCTACGCGCGCGGCTTCCGGGCGCTGCTGGCGCGCCTCGAGGAGCGCGTCCTCGTCGTCTGCCACGAGATCCCGCTCCGCTACGCGCTGAACGCGGCCGGCGGCTCGGACGACCTTGACGGCCCCGTCCACGAGCTGCGGAACGCGACGCCCTATCTCTTCGACGAGCTGGCGCTAGAGCGGGCCGTCGCGAGCATCGAGCGCCGCGGCGCCTGACGCGAGCGCTGCGCGGCCTCCCGCCAACCGGCGCGCGACTCCGCCGTCGAAGACGGTCAGGACGGACAGCTCGGCCGCGAGCGCGACGACGAGCGCGGCGGCGCCGATCGTGACGCCGTCGAGGGAGGTGAACGCGACGCCGCACGCGAGCACCGGAACGAGCACGACGATGCTCGCGCCCATCGCCCACTGGACCGCCGTCGTCCGGCGACGCGCGATCAGCGCGCCGCGGAGCCACGCGCGCATGGCGTAGAGAAGCGGGAGGACGACGGCTGCGCGGGCCGCCCGTGTGCCGGCATCCGCCGCCGCTCCGTGCACGCCGCTCACGTCGACGAAGTAGAGGCGCGCGAGCGGCGTCACGAGGACGAGCAGAAGGACGAGCGCGAGGGCCGACCCGAGCAGCGTCGCGAAGGTGCGGGTGGCGTGCCTGCCGCCCGGCCCGCCGTGCTTGGAGGCGGTGATCGACTCCATCTCGGCCGTGCTCCCGGCGAGCACCCACACGAGGCCGTAGAGGACCGGCCATGCCGCGAGCGAGATCTCCGGGTGCTTGCCGCGCGCGATGCCGGCCGTGACGAGCGGCTGCGGCACCATCGAGAGCGCCATCGTCGCGGCGAGCGGCAGGTGGAAGCGGATCAGCCGCGAGAGCGGTGGGTCCTCGCCCGGCCGCTGCCGTGCCGCCTCCCACGCGCCGGTGCGGCGCGCGAGCACCGTGACGACGAGCGCCTCGCCGGTCGCGCCCGCGGTCAGGGCCACCGCTCCGAGCGCGGCACCGGACACGCCCGTGGCGGTGAGGGCGAACGAGGCGACGGCGATCGAGATCCCGATGCGCGCGAACGACGCCCAGGCGATCGGCCCGGTGGCACCGCAGGCGATCAGGAGCCCGTGCTGGTAGCGCCGCCAGGCGACGACGAGCGGCGCGGGCGCGAGCAGCCAGAGCGCGACGCGCGTCAGCCCGACGGCGTTCGGCGGGACGTGGATCACCGTGCGGAAGAGCCAGTTCGCGGCCGGTGTGAGCAGCGCCGTGACGAGGAGCGCGGCCGGAATCGATCCCGCGAGGAACGCAAGGGTCCGCAGGCGGGCGACCGCCGCGGCACCGCGGGACAGGGTCGCCGTGGTCGAGGCGAGCGCGAGCGCCGGGCTGTTCACGAGCAGGATGAGGCTCAGGGCGACGCCGAGACCTGCGAGCGACGGCGCGCCGCGAGGCCCCCGCGCGGCCAGGGCGAGGATCACGGGGATCTCGACCATCAACACCGAGCTGCCGAGCGCGGTCGGCGCCCAGATCCGGAGGACACGCCGAACGGTCGTCAGCGGCGCGCCGCCGTCGCTCACGCGAGCGAAGCGAATGCGGGCTCGGCGACCCGCGAGCACGTGCAGTCGGGCCGTCGAGGGTGCTCCGTGAACGTGAACTCGAGGCTCTCGGTATCCACGTAGAGGCTCCGGCCGACGAGGCGCGACGGCGCCGACCCGGTGATGACCTTCACGATCTCGTTGACCATGATCCCCGCGAGCATGAAGACCGTCGCCGCCGTGAGCGCCTGCGCCTTCTCGTAGCGCAGGAAGTCGAGCTCTGGGATCCCGATGCACTCGAAGCACGACGACCTCCCGGGGAGGACGATCGGGCCCGCGCGAGCGCCCTTGTCGGTCGCCCCGATCGAGGAGAACGGGACGCCGGTGGCGAGGCCGGCCTCGTTCGTCCAGCGCGCGGCCTCGGAGTGCTCGCGCGGACGGTCGTACGCCTGGAGGAGGAAGTCTGCGCCCGCCACGAGCTCGACGAGCTCGTCGGCCCCGTCGATGCGGCGGTCGTGGCAGACGACCGTCGTGCCGGAGCTCTGCCGGTGCGCGTGCCGACGGACGGCCTCGAGCTTCGGACCGCCGACGTCCTCCTCGTCGAGCGCACCGTGGGTCGCGAGGTTGTCGAGCTCGACGACGTCGAAGTCGACGACCTCGAGCGTGCCGACACCGGCCGCCGTGAGCAGGCGCACGAGCGTCGTCCCGCCGGCCCCCGTGCCGACGACGACGACGCGGGAGCCGAGGAGCTTTGCCTGCGCCTCGCGGCCGGACCACCCAGGCCGCTCGTACAGCCGCAGGTAGTTCACCTGCCGGGCGTAGCGCTTCGCCTGGACGGCGTCGAGAGGCGCCGTGCCGTCCTGCCCCTCGAGCACGCCCGCCTCGGCGAGCTGGCTCAGCCACTCCTCCGCGTCGGGGAAGTCGCGCCGGAGCTCGTCTTCCGTCCGGGAGCCGTCGAGGGCGCGGACGAACGCCTCCATCTCCGGCGTCGGCTGGTCGAGCGCCACCTTGTCCGGACCCTGGCCGATGAAGATGGCGTCTTCCCCTTCGCGGCGGTAGATCCGGTAGAAGTCCTTGATCGCTGGCCGAGTCACGTTGCACACCTCCGGAGATGCGCGAGGCCCGGAGGCGTGCTCCGGGCCTCGCAAGGTCCTTCTAGATGCCGTTCGGGGCCCACTCGCGCACGAGTCCCTTCTCACGGACGCGCCGGATCGTCATCCTGTCACCCCCTTCCGGCCACCGGAGCTATCGAAGCGCTGCCCATTGTGGCACAGCGGGTCTTCCGCGAGTTAGGGCCTAATCGGGGCATATGCGGGCGAGAGGACTCGAACCTCCAGGGGCCTCGCGGCCCAGCGGGACCTAAACCCGCCGCGTCTACCAGTTCCGCCACGCCCGCATGGGACGGTTCAAGGATAGAGACGCCGGGGAACGAGCCCGGCATGGCGACGGACAAGGATCGCGAGCGCGAGAGCCGCGAGTCGAGCGAGACGAAGTTCGACGAGGCAGAAGAGCGCGAGCGCGAGGAGCGCGAGCGCCTCGGCGAGCGGCTCGCCCACGAAGAGCTCGAGCCCGAAGAGGACTAAGCGGCCGGCTCGGCTGCGGGGGCGACGCGGAAGAGCCGCGCGACCGGCTCGGGGAACCACCAGTTCCAGCTCCCCATGAGGCGCATGAGCGACGGCACGAGCAGGGCGCGGATGATCGTCGCGTCAAAGATGATCCCGGCCGCGAGGCCGATCCCGAACTGCTTGATGTCGACGCCCGGGCTCGAGGAGAGCACGAAGAACGCGAACATGAGGATGAGCGCGGCGCTCGTCACGAGCTTGCCCGTCCGCGCCAGGCCGTAGGAGATCGCGAGCCGAGTGTCGCGCGTCTCGTCGTAGGCCTCGCGCATGCGGGTGAGCATGAAGACCTCGTAGTCCATCGAGAGGCCGAACAGGAACGCGAAGATCATCAGCGGGATCCACGGGATGATCGACTGCGTCGCGGGCACGCCCCAGATCGCGTCGCTCCCGTGGCCGAGCTGGAAGATGAACACGATGATCCCGTAGGCCGCGCCGAGCGAGACGAGGTTCAGGATCACCGCCTTGAGCGGCAGGAGCAGCGAGCGGAAGGCGCGCGTCAGGAGCAGGAAGGTCAGCAGGACGACGAAGCCGAGGACGTACGGGAAGTTGCCGTAGACCGCGTGGACGAAGTCGCGGTCCTCGGGCGCGACGCCGCCGAGCGACGCGTTCTGCGGCAGCGCCTGCTTCACCCGCGTGATCGTCGAGCGGACGCTCTTCGCGGCGCCGTCGGCGGTCGGGAAGGCCTCGACGAGCGCGTAGCCGTCGCGGCGCCACGCGGACGGGGCGACCGCGCCGCCGACTCCTTGGACCGAGCGCAGCCGCACCGCCACCGCCTGCGGATTCCCGCCGCGGACGAGGACGACGAACGGCTTCATCACGCCGGGTGAGATGCCCGCGTCGGCGAGCACCTGCCGGCCCGCGATCGCCTCGCCCTTGCCCGGGAAGTCCTTCGCCTGCGCCTCGCTCGGGTTCAGCTGGAAGCCGTAGAAGAGGAGGACGCCGACGATCACCGCGCCGACGGCCGCGACCGCGAGCGGGCGGCGCGTGACGAGGCCCGCCCACCGGCCCCAGAAGCCGTGCTCGGGATCGGGCGTCTCGACCATCCGCTTCGGCAGCACGCGCAAGCGGTTGATCCGGTGGCCGAGAAGCGACAGGAGTGCCGGGAGCAGCGTGATGGCCGCGATCACGGACACGGCCGGGATGAGCATGCCGCCGATCCCGATCGAGCGGATGAACGGGAGCGGCAGGAAGACCATGCTGAGCAGGCCGACGGCCACCGTCGAGCCGGAGACGATCACCGAGCGCCCCGCGTGCCGCATCGTCTCGACGAGCGCCGTCTCGACGTCCTCGCCGTGCGCGAGCTCCTCGCGGAAGCGGAAGATCATCAGCAGCGCATAGTCGATCGCGACCCCGAGCCCGACGAGTGCGATCAGGAACTGGACGATGATCGAGACGTTCGTGATGTACGTCAGCAGCCAGACGAGCGTGAACGTGTTCAGAATCGAGGCCGCCGCGACGGCGAGCGGCATCGCGATCGCGGGAACGGTGCCGAAGACGAAGAGCAGGATGATCAGCGCGCCGGCGCCGCCGATCAGCCCCTCCGTGAGGACGCTCGGGCCGCCGCCCGTGCCGCCGTTCGACGCCGACTGGAGCGGGTCGCGGCCGGTGATGTACGAGGTCACGCCCGGCGGCGTTGCCGACTTGAGGGCGGCGCGCGTCTCGTCCTGGAACGCGGTCGAGCTGAAGTCTGGGTTCTTAGCGGGGTAGATCTCCGCGAAGGTCGTGTGCCGGTCGCGGGAGACGTACGCGTCGCTGCCGGTCGAGAAGTACGAGCTGACGCGCGAGCCCTTGTTCGCGAGCTGCGCCTTGCGGATCGCCGTCGCGATCCCCTTCTCCTTCGTGACGTCGCCCGCCGAGTGGAAGACCGCCACCTGAGGCGCCTGCTCGCCCGTGCCGAAGAGGTGGAGCGTCTTCTGGTTCGTCTCGTAGGCCGAGTAGCCGGGGATGGAGAACGACTGGAACCAGCGCTTCGAGACCTGGTTCGCGGCGAAGGCGCCGAAGAGCGTCAGGACGAGCCAGACGCCGAGGACGGCCCGCCGGTGGCGATGGACCAGGTGAGCGAGACCCGCGAGCACGAAGCTAGGTTAACGACGCGTCGGGGCTGCGCTATTCCACCGCAGGCGCGGCCGGCCGCGCCGGAGCGCCGCCGTACTGCGCCTCGATCTGCTCGAGCTCCTCGTCCGTCCCCTGGCGCACCGGTCCCTTGAACCAGCCGTTCGCCGAGACGAGCCACCAGCCCCCGAAGAGGAGCAGCGCCCCGCCGACGGTGATCGGCGTGTAGTTGAGGAAGTTCCAGTCGAACCCCTTGTTCCACGGGATGCCGACGTACGCGAACGGCAGCAGGAAGACGATCGAGATGAAGAAGATCCAGACGATCGCGAGGGCGTCGATCCAGCGGTAGTGGCGGCCCAGGTGCCAGGCGCCGCGCTCGAAGCTCTCACCGGCGCGGAAGCGGAGGATGATCGGCAGGACGAAGGCGATGTAGAGCCCGATCACCGCCACCGAGGTCGAGACGACGTAGCCCGTGTAGCCCCAGAAGAGCGTCGGGATCTCGAGCACGAAGGACAGGACGCAGATCGCCCAGACGGTGTAGATCGGGATGCGGTCGGCCTTCGAGATGCGCCGCCAGATCTGGTGCCCGGGCACCGCGCGGTCGCGCGAGAACGCGAACATCATCCGTGACGCGGACGTGACCGAGGCGATCGTGCAGAAGCACTGCGCGATCGCGGCGATGAAGAGGAGGAACTCGGCCCACTTCCTCCCCATCGACGTCTGCCAGATGTACTGCACGACGAAGAGGCCCGCGCCGGCCGCGCCCTTGTCGTCGGGGACGACGAAGGTGACGGCGACGAGCAGCAGGAAGCCGAAGATCACCGACACGACGACGGACATGACGATCCCCCACGCCGCGCCGATCGACGCCTGTCTCGTCTCCTCGCTCATGTGCGCCGAGGCGTCGTAGCCCGTGATCGTGTACTGGGCCATGAGGAGGCCGGTGAGGAAGACGTAGATGAACACGCCGTGCGTCCAGCTGTGCCCGCCGAAGCCGCTGTTGTTGATCGTCTGGCCGAAGACGTAGCCGACCGAGCGGTGGTGGTCGGGGACGGCGATCAAGACGCCGACGATCACGAGCACGCCGACCATGTGCCACCACGCCGAGAAGCTGTTCAGCGCCGCCGTGATCGGGACCTTGAACATGTTGATCAGGCCGGCGCCGAGCATGATCAGCCCGTAGAGGAAGAAGATCCAGCCGAACGAGTTCGGATAGCCCCAGAGGAGGTTGAGGAGCGCGGTCGAGAAGAACGCGCAGCCGTAGCCGATCGAGGCCGTCACCGCGATCTGGCCGACGAGGTTGAACCAGCCGGTGAACCAGCCCCAGCCCGGGCTGCCGAGCTTCGAGGCCCAGTAGTACAGCCCGCCGGCGGTCGGGTAGGTCGAGGCGATCTCGCCCATCGCGAGCGCGACGATCGTGCAGAAGAGGCCGACGATCAGCCAGCCCCACGTGATCGCCACCGGGCCGCCCTGGTTGAACGCGATCGCGTACGAGGTCAGGCAGCCGGCGAGGATCGAGATGATCGTGAACGAGATGGCGAAGTTCGAGAATCCGCCCATCGACCGGAAGAGCTCCTGGGCGTAGCCCAGCTTGTGCAGCTGCTGCCGGTCGTCGAGGTGGTCGGGACGCTCTGCCGTGGTGCTCATCCGCCCTCCTTGAGGTTGGCGCATTTACTCCCGCGCGCGGAGGAGATGTCAAGACCGGCGGTTTCGGAGAGGATTGGCCGGTGCTGAGCCTCGAGGAGCTCCGGGCCGACGTCGAGCGGGGCGCGATCGACACGGTCGTCGTCGCGTTCACCGACATGCAGGGCCGGCTGCTCGGGAAGCGCGTCCACGCGGAGCACTTCGTGGAGGACAGCGCCGAGCACGGCGTCGAGGGGTGCAACTACCTGCTCGCGCTCGAGATGGACATGGATCCGGTGCCCGGCTACGAGATCGCGAGCTGGGAGCGCGGCTACGGCGACTTCGCGCTCGCCCCGGACCTCGCGACCCTGCGGCGGATCCCGTGGCTCGAGGGGACCGCACTCGTGCTCTGCGATGTGAGCTGGCTCGACGGGTCGCCGGTCGCGCCCTCGCCGCGCCAGGTGCTCCGCGCGCAGGTCGAGCGCGCCGAGGCTCTCGGCTACACGCCGATGGTCGGCTCCGAGCTGGAGTTCTTCCTGCTCAAGGAGACCTACGCCGAGGCGCACGCGAAGCACTACCGCGACCTGACGCCGTCGGTGCCGTACATCCTCGACTACCACATCCTCGCGACGAGCTTCGACGAGCCGCTGCTGCGCCAGCTCCGGAACGGGATGCACGCGGCCGGGATCCGCGTCGAGAGCTCGAAGGGCGAGGCCTGGCCCGGCCAGCAGGAGGTGAACTTCCGCTTCGCCGACGCGCTGACGATGGCCGACAACCACGTGATCTACAAGAACGGCGCCAAGGAGATCGCCCACCTGAACGGCTGCTCCATCACCTTCATGGCGAAGCCCGACCACACGTGGATCGGCAACTCGTGCCACATCCACTCGAGCCTCTGGCGCGACGGCTCGAGCGCCTTCGCGGCGGATCGGCCGGTGTTCGAGCGCTGGCTCGCGGGCCAGATCGCCTGCGCGCGCGAGCTCGCGATCTTCCTCGCGCCTACGATCAACTCGTACAAGCGCTACGCGGCGGGCTCGTGGGCGCCAACGACGCTCGCCTGGGGGCACGACAACCGAACGTGCGGCTTTCGGGTCGTGGGCTCGGGGCCGGCGCTGCGCGTGGAGACGCGGATCCCCGGCGGCGACGTGAATCCCTATCTGGCGTTCGCCGCCTTGATCGCGTCGGGCCTGCACGGGATCGATCAGGAGCTGGAGCTGCCGCCGCCGCTGGAGGGGAACGCGTACGTGTCGGACGCGGAGCGCTTCCCGTCGACGCTGCGCGAGGCGATCGCGGCGCTCGAGGCGGGCTCGGTCGCGCGGGCGGCGCTCGGCGACCAGGTCGTCGACCACTACCTGAACTACGCGCGCACCGAGCAGCGACTCTTCGACGAGGTCGTGACGTGCTACGAACGGGAGCGGATGTTCGAGCGTGGCTAAGCCTCTGGTGGGGATCACGACGTACGTCGAGGAGGCGCGCTGGTCGCACTGGGTCGCGCCGGCGGCGCTGATCCCGTTCTCGTACGTGCGGGCCGTCGAGCGCGCCGGCGGACGCGCGCTGCTCGTGCCGCCCGACGACGACGGCGTCGAGGAGACGCTCGACGCGCTCGACGGCCTGGTCCTCTCCGGCGGCAACGATGTCGACCCGACGGCCTACGGCGCCAAGCCGCACGCCGCGACCGGCGGCGTCCGGCCCGAGCGCGACCGCGCCGAGCTCGCGCTGCTGGAAGGCGCGCTAGCGCGGGACATGCCGGTTCTGGCGGTGTGCCGTGGGTCGCAGATCCTGAACGTCGCCCGCGGCGGCGACCTCGTCCAGCACCTGCCGGAGGTCGTCGGCGACGAGAAGCACCGCGAGACGCCAGGCGTCTTCTCCGCGCACGGCGTGCGCGTCGATCCGGAGAGCCGGCTCGGAGGGCTCGTCGGCGAGCGCGAGCCCGTGCAGTCGCACCACCACCAGGGCTTCGGCCGCGTCGGCGGCGGCCTGCGCGAGACCGCGTGGGCGGACGACGGCACGCTCGAAGCCGTCGAGGACCCGTCGAAGCGCTTCGCGCTCGGCGTGCTCTGGCATCCCGAGGAGGGGGAGGACGCGGCGCTCTTCGAAGCGCTGGTGGACGAAGCCCGGGCCTATCGCGAGAGGAGATGACCGTCGCCGTGTCGCTTGCCGTCGTGAATCCCGCCACCGAGGAGACGATCGCCGAGCTCGAGCCCGCCGGCGTCGAGGAGACGGACGCCGCGGTCGCGGCCGCGCAAGCCGCCTTCCCGGCGTGGCGCGCGGTCGCACCAGGAGATCGCGCCCGCCTCCTCCGCCGCCTCGCGGCGCGCGTCGAGGAGCACGGCGAGGAGCTCACGCACCTCGAGACCAGCAACGTCGGCAAGCCGATCTCCGACTCGCGCGCCGAGGTCGCGATGGTCGCCGACGTCTTCCACTTCTACGCCGGCGCCGTCGACAAGCACCACGGCGAGACGATCCCGGTCGCGGGCGGCATCGACATGACCTTCCGCGAGCCACTCGGCGTGGTGGGCCTGATCGTGCCGTGGAACTTCCCGGTCGCGATCTCGTCGTGGAAGCTCGGCCCCGCCCTCGCCTGCGGGAACACCGTCGTGCTGAAGCCGGCCGAGCTGACGCCGCTCACCGCGCTCCGCCTCGCCGAGCTCGTGCTCGAGGCGGGCCTTCCCGAGGGCGTCGTGAACGTCGTCGCCGGCCCGGGCAGCGTCGTCGGGCGCCGGCTCGTCGAGCACCCCGACGTGGCGAAGATCGGCTTCACGGGCTCGACCGAGGTCGGCCGCTCCGTCATGGAGGGCGCGGCGGCGACGATCAAGCGCGTCACCCTCGAGCTCGGCGGCAAGTCCGCGAACGTCGTCTTCGCCGACGCCGACCTCGAGCGCGCCGCCGCCCTCGCGCCGGCCGCCGTCTTCGGGAACGCCGGCCAGGACTGCTGCGCCCGCTCGCGCATCCTGGTCCAGAAATCGGTCTACGACCGCTTTCTGGACGAACTGGTCGACGCCACGAGCCGGATGCGGGTCGGAGACCCCGAAGAGCCAAGCACCGAGATGGGGCCGCTCGTCTCCGCCGGCCACCGCGAGCGCGTCGCCTCGTTCGTCGACGGCGACACGGCGTTCCGCGGCGAGACGCCGCCCGGCCCCGGCTTCTGGTTCCCGTGCACGATCGTCGAGGCCTCGAACGACGACCGGGTCGCGCGCGAGGAGGTGTTCGGCCCCGTCGCCGCGGTGATCCCCTTCGAGGACGAGGCCGACGCCATCCGGATCGCGAACGACACGCCGTACGGCCTCTCCGGCTCGATCTGGACCGAGAACGGCGCGCGGGCGCTCCGCGTGGCGCGCGCCCTCGAGACCGGCGTCCTGTCCGTCAACGCGAACACGTCCGTCCGCGTGCAGACGCCGTTCGGCGGGTTCAAGCAGTCGGGGTTCGGCCGCGAGCTCGGGATGCACGCGCTCGAGGGCTACTCCGAGGTCAAGAACCTCTTCGTCGCGACGTGAGCGGCCGGCTTGTTGACAAGGTCGCCGTCATCACCGGCGCGGCCGGCGGAATCGGGCGCGAGGCGGCGCTCCTCTTCTCGGCCGAGGGCGCGCAGGTCTGCGTCGCCGACGTCGCGCGCGAGCAGGGAGAGGCGACGGCGGCCGAGTGCCGCGAAGCCTTCTTCCACGAGGTGGACGTGGCCGACTCGGACAGCGTCGGGGCCCTCTACCGCACCGTCGCCGACCGCTACGGCGGGATCGACGTCCTCTACAACAACGCGGGGATCATGCCCGTCGAGGACGCGTCGATCCTCGACACGTCCCCCGAGGCCTGGTCGCGGGTGCAGGACGTGAACGCGAAGGGCGTCTTCCTCTGCTGCAAGCACGGCATCCCGCACCTGCTCGAGCGCGGCGGCGGCTCGGTGATCAACGTCGCCTCCTTCGTCGCGCTCCTGGGCGCGGCCACGTCGCAGATCTCCTACACGGCGTCGAAGGGCGCCGTGCTCTCGCTCTCGCGCGAGCTCGCGGTCGAGTTCGCCCGCCGCGGGATCCGGGTGAACGCGCTCTGCCCCGGCCCGGTCGAGACACCGATGCTGCTCCGCCTCTTCGAGGAGGATCCCGCCGCGTTCGAGCGGCGGCGCGTCCACCTGCCGATGGGCCGGCTCGCGACGCCACGCGAGATCGCCAGTGCCGCGCTGTTCCTCGCGTCGGACGAGTCGTCGTACGTGAACGGGGCCACGTTCACCGTCGACGGCGGCCTCACCGCGGCCTACGTGACGTCTGAGTAGGCCGCTCGGCCTATTGACTTTCGTGCACGTCGTACGCGAAGGTGTCCGACGGCGCCCGCACCATGCGCCAGGTTGGGGGGTTGCGACGGAGGGGTGTCGTTGCGGCGGCGCCCCTCCGATCAGGATCGAATTCGTTCCCCTTTCGAGTCGAAGAGCGGCTCCGCGACCACCTCGCCAGCGACCCACGCGCCGAAGATCTCGACCTCGACCGGCGTGCCCGTCTCCGCGGCGGCGGCCGGCAGGTACGCGTACGCGATCGAGCGCTCGACGGTGTAGCCGTAGCCGCCGCTCGTGACGCGGCCGACGATCCCGCCCTCGACCCGCACCGGCTCCGAGCCGAGCGCGACCGACCGCGGGTCGGCGAGCACGAGGCAGCACAGCCGCCGCTCCGGGTCGGCGGCCACAGCCGCCAGCGCGTCGCGCCCGATGAACTCGCCCTTGTCGAGCTTCACGGCGAAGCCGAGCCCGGCCTCGTACGGCGTCTCGTCGGGCGTGACGTCGGCGCCCCAGACGCGGTAGCCCTTCTCGAGCCGGAGCGAGTCGATCGCGCGGTAGCCGCCCGCGACGAGCCCGTGCTCATGCCCGGCGGCCCAAAGCTCGTCCCAAAGCCGAAGCCCGAACTCCATGGGGCAGTAGAGCTCCCAGCCGAGCTCGCCGACGTAGGTGACGCGAAGCGCCGTGCACGGCACCGGCCCGACGGCGAGCTCGCGCGCGCGCATGTACGGGAAGTCGAGCAGCGTCGTCGTCAGCGGCTGGAGGATCTCGCGCGCGCGGGGGCCCCACAGGCCGAGGCACGCGTACTTCGAGGTCACGTCCTCGACGGACACGCTGCCGTCGTCGGGCGCGTGCGAGCGGATCCACGCCGCGTCGTGCTGGCCGAACGCGGTGCCGGTGACGATCCGGAACCGCTCCTCGGCGAGCCGCGTGACGGTGAAGTCGCACTCGACGCCGCCGCGCCGGTTCAGCATCTGCGTGTACGTGATCGCGCCGACGTCGCGGGCGACGCGGTTGTCGCAGAGCCGCTCGAGGAAGTCCGCCGCGCCGGGCCCGGCGACCTCGATCTTCGCGAACGACGTCTCGTCGAAGAGCGCAGCCGCCTCGCGGCAGGCGACGTGCTCCGCGCCGATCGCGGGCGACCAGAGCCGTCCGGCCCAACCGCGCGGGCGCAGCGACTCGTCTCCGCGCGCCGCGTTCGACTCGAACCAGTTCGCCCGCTCCCAGCCGGACTTCTCGCCCCAGGCGGCACCGAGCTCCTCGAGGCGCGGATAGGTCGGCGCGACGCGGAGCGGCCGCCCGGCCTGCCGCTCGTGCCCCGGGTACTTCACGTCGTAGTACGTCGAGTAGACCTCGAGCGAGCGGGCGAGCGTGTACTCGCGGCTCGCGTAGTGGCGGCCGAAGCGGCGCGAGTCCATCTCCCAGACGTCGAGGCTCGGCACGCCCTCCACGAGCCACTCGGCGACGAGCTTGCCCATTCCACCCGCGCCCGCGAGCCCGTGGGCGCAGAACCCGGCCGCGACCCAGAAGCCGCGCACGTCGGTCGGGCCGAGGACGAACTCGCCGTCGGGGGTGAACGCCTCCGGGCCGTTCACGAGCCGGACGACCTCCATGTCGCCGAGCGACGGGACGCGGACGAGCGCGTTCTCCATCAGCTCCTCGAAGCGCGGCCAGTCCTCCTCGAGGAGGCGGCCGTTGAAGTCGGCCGGGATGCCCTCGAGGCCCCACGGCGCCGGGTGCCGCTCGTACCCGCCCATGACGAGCCCGCCCGACTCGCCGCGGAAGTAGACGAGGAGCGAGGGGTCGCGCATCGTCGGCACGTCGAGCGGAACGCCCGCCGGCCGGGTGATGAGGTACTCGTGCGCCATCGGGACGATCGGGACGACGACGCCCGCGAGCGCGCCGATCTCGCCCGCGAACATGCCGCCCGCGTTCACGACGAGCTCGGTCTCGACGTCGCCCTTGTCGGTCTCGACGGCGGCGACGCGGTTCCGCTCGACGCGGATGCCGGTCACACGCGTGCGCGTTGCGATCTCCGCGCCTCGGCGGCGTGCGCCCTCCGCGAGCGCGAAGGTGAGCTGGCTCGGGTCGACGTAGCCGTCAGTCGGGAGGTAGGCCGCGCCGAGGACGCCGTCAGTCGAAAGCGGCGGGAAGAGGCGCTGCGCCTCCTCCGCCGAGACGAGCTCGAGCGGCAGGCCGAAGGTCTTCGCCCAGCCGGCCTGGCGGGCGAGCTCCTCCATGCGCTCCTGCGACGACGCCAGCCGCAGCGACCCGACCTCGCGCCAGCCGGTCTCGAGCCCGACCTCCTCGCCGAGCTCGCGGTAGAGCTCGACCGAGCTCATCATCATCCTCGTCAGGCTGAGCGAGCCGCGCAGCTGGCCGACGAGGCCGGCCGAGTGGAAGGTCGAGCCGCTCGTCAGGTCGGCCCGCTCGACGAGGAGGACGTCGCTCCACCCGAGCCGCGCGAGCCAGTAGAGGATCGCGCAGCCGCCGACGCCGCCGCCGACGACCACGGCTCTCGCCCGGTCGCGCATGGTGCGACCCTAAGGCGTCGCGGTGACGAGCTCGACGAGGTCGCAGCCGCCGAGCACCCAGCCGGCGTCGCGGAGCTCGGTGGCGAGACCTCCCTCGGATTGGCAGCGCGCGAGGAACTCGAGCGCGTCCGCCCACGCCGGCTCACCGCGCGAGACCGGCCGCGCGATCCCGTCCTCGCCAATGAGGAGCGGCGCGATCCCGGCGCGGACGAGCTCGCCGCCGTCATGCTCGACGACGGCGGCCATGCTCCGGCGGTAGAGCGGATGGAACGAGAAGCTCGGGCTCGCGCGGCGCGGGTAGACGCCCCACTCGCCGAAGGCGGCGGCACGCTCGTCGTCGTCCATCGCGTCCAGGTCGATGCCCCGCCGGCGGAACTCGTCCGCGAGCCGCGGTTGGTCGAAGACGGCGTGGCCGAGGCCGTAGAAGACCGGCTTCCCGTCGAGGAGCTCGACGCCTCGCGGGAGGTGGTGGTGATGGCCGAAGACGATGTCGGCGCCCGCTTCGACGAGGAGCTGCGCGCACGTCTGCTCGGCGTCGGTCAGCACCCAGGGCCGGGTGTGGTCGCCCCAGTGCACGCTCGCCACGACGACGTCCGCGGCGCCGCGCGCCTCGTCCACCGTCGCAGCGAGGCGGCTCCAGTCCGCCTCGTCCACGACGGACACGACCTGCGGCGGCACGCCCGGCGTGTGCATGCCCGGGAACGGCGCGGCGTAGTAGTCCTCGACCTCGAGCGGCGCGATCCCCGGCGCCCCCGGGTGTGCCTCGGCGCCCATCGGGAAGACCGAGGCCGCGGCGACGAACGCCACCCGCCCGACGACCACCGGACGCGAGGCGTCGGCGAGTGTCGGACCGGCGCCGACCACCGCAGCTCCTGCGAGCGTCTGGATCGTGTCCGCGAGGCCGCCGTGGCCCGCGTCGAGGGCGTGGTTGTTCGCGAGCGAGAGCACGTCGAAGACGCGGAGCGGCTCGGCCTGGGCAGGCGGCACGATGCACGCAGCGCCGGCGCCGGGCACGGGCGCATGCCGGTCGGTCGCGACGCCCTCGAAGTTCGCGAAGGTCACGTCGGCCGCCTCGAGGAGCGGCGCGATCCCGCTCAGCGCCGCGGCGGGCTCGGGCCGGTCGACGAAGACGTCACCGACGGCCGCGATCGTCCGCGGCGTCAACCGCCCGTGGCCGCGGGCTCGCGAGCTCCCACCTGGAGCGCCGGCTCGCCTGCGGTCCGGAGCGCCGTGAGCCAGCCGACGAGCGCGACGCCGACCTGGAGAGCCGCGGAGACGGCAGCGAGCGTCGCCACGCTGTGGGTGAGCCCGAGGATAGCGCCGCCCAGGATCGAGGCCGGCGGGATGGTGACGAACGCGAGCATGCGGCTGAAGCCGACGACGCGCCCGAAGAGCTCGCTCGGGATCGTCCGCTGCCGGAGCGTGAACCACGTGACGACGACGAGCATCGTGAAGACGCCGACCGCGCCCCACGCGGCCGCGATCGCCGCCAGGCTCTTCGCCGGGACGAGGAGCGCCGTCGCGAGCCCGGCCGCGGTGAGCGAGCCGATGACGAGCGGCCCGGCGCGCACACGCGCGCCGAGACGCGGGGCGATCACGGCCCCGACCACGGAGCCGACCCCCTGCGCGCCGAGCACGATCCCGACCGCCCAGAGGCGCATGTGCCGCAGGCCGACGAGGTAGAAGACGAAGTTCGCCTCGATCATGTAGAGCCCGACGTTCGAGAACGCCATCACGACCGAGCCGGAGAGGATCACGCGGTCGCGCTTCAGGTAGGCGTACCCCGCGCGGAGGTCGTCGACGATGCGCGTCTTCACCTTCGCGACGACGACCCGCGGGATGCGGATCCCGGCCACCGCCGAGGCCGAGAGCACGAACGACACGGTGTCGAGGAAGAGCGACGAGGTGATCCCGAGCGCGACCACCACCGACGCGCCGAGCACCGGGCCCATGAAGCCGAGCAGGCTCTCGACCATCTGCACACGCGCGTTCGCCCGCGGCAGCTCCGCGTCCGGCAGGAGCCTCGGGATCAGCGCCTGGAAGGCCGGGTGGTAGAAGGGCCGGACGGCGCCGAGGAGGAAGCCGCCGAGGTAGATCATCCACACCTGCTGCGTGCCGGTCCAGACGAGCACGGCGAGCAAGCCGACGAGGAGCGCCGAGAGGAAGTCGCTCGCCACCATCAGCCGGCGGCGGTCGAAGCGGTCGGCCGTGACGCCGCCGACCAGCGAGAAGACGACGTAGGGCGCGTACTCGAGCGAGTAGACGGCGGCGGTCCCGAGCGCGGAGCCGGTCATGCGCAGGACGAGGAGCGGCAGCGCGAGCTTGTAGAGCCAGTCGCCGACGGTGGAGACCGTGAATGCGCCGAGGAGGAGGAGGTAGTTCGTCGAGCCGGAGCCGGCGTCTCCTCCCCGCGCGCTCACCCGCGCGAGCCCACGAGCGACAGAGGTCGTTCGCGCGCCGCCGCGACGTGCCCGCAGATCGGGCAGTCCGGCTGCCGCTCCCACCGCTCCGCCTCACGGAGCCGGAAGTCGTCGAAGTGGATCTCGAGCAGCCGGTCAGCGGCGATCGGAGGCGCGATCCCCGTGACGATGCGAGCGACCTCGGAGAGCATGCAGGCAGTGTGTACCACGACCAGGGGATCGAAGGCAGCGAAGTCTTGACCGAAGCGCTCGCCTTCGACCTGGCGCCGCTCGATCTCGGTCATCTGCGCCGAGATCGCCGAGCCGACGGGGTCGTCCGCCTCCGCGCTTCGCCGCCAGCACTCGACGCAGCCGGACTCCCCCGGAAGCACGGTGTAGAACATCGACCGCTGCGTGTCGATTCCGCCGGTGATGAGCGGGACGCCGGCCCGGACGCAGCCCTCGTTCAACCACACGGCCGCGTGCATCTTCGGCCGGTCGATCGCGCCGATGACGACGTCGCGGTCGTGCACGAGCTCGGCCACGTCGTCCGCGGAGCCGATCCGCAGCTCGACGACGTCGAGCTTCATCCGCGAGTTGAACGCGCGGATCCGAGCCTCGGCGAGCTCGACCTTGCGGCGGCCCATGTCGGCTTCCGTGTAGAGGACCTGCCGGTTCAGGTTCGAGAGCTCGACCCGGTCGTAGTCGACGACCCGCAGGTCGCCGACGCCCATCGCGGCGAGGTCGAGCGACGCGTGCGTGCCGACGCCGCCGAGGCCGAGCAGGCCGACGCGAGCGCCCTCGAGGCGCTGCTGGAGCTCGTGCTTGCTCGTCCCGAGCGTGGCGTACGTCTCGAAGAAGCCGAGGTTCCGCGACCAGCGCTCGACGGCGTAAGGGTCGTCGAGGCGGTCTTTCGCGGCGTCCTCGAGCAGGCTGCGGCGGTCGAGCTCGGCGATCGCCTCGAGCACGTCGCTCCGGTCCGGGCCGTCTCCCTCGGAGGCGAGCTCGTCGGCGACCTCGTCGACCGTCCGTGTCCCGTCGAGGAGGTCGAGCAGGCGCCGCACGTCGCCGGTCGGATCCTCGATCTCGATCAGCTCGCCGCAGCCCTGGACGTAGATCGTGTCGTCGATGACGTACGACGGAAATGCAGCCTTGCGTCTCGGCCGAACCTCGCTCATTGCGATGCCTCCTCGATGGAAAAGCGATGGAGGCGCGCTCAAGCCGCGCCTCCATCGCGGCTGTGACGTCAGCAGACGACTAGGCGACTGCTGCGCGGCCTGCGGTGCTGGTGCGGCGAGTCTTCACGACGATCATGCGGACACCCCCCTTCCCAAGCTCGACGGCTGTGAATGGGTAGTACTGTACAAGTTGTAGTTTGATTGACAATGGGATCGATCTCAAAGCTGGAGGCGCGCCGATCGGCGCGCCTCCAGCACATTTGTGTCGTCCAGAGACGACTAGGCGAGTGCCGCCCGGCCGGCCGTGGTAGTGCGGCGAGTCTTCGCGATGATCATGCGGTCACCCCCTTCCCCAAGTCCGACTGCATGACGTCTCGACGCTTGCGACAATGCGTCGAGTGCCCTCCACTGTACAAGCTCGTGGACATTGGTAATAAGTGAAGTGGTAATGAAACCTGCCCGGTGGGATCTGTCTTCCATCTCGGACCTCGATGTCGATGCGCTCGCACTGGACATCGACACGCGCTGTCGCGACTTCGGTGAGCGCTATCGAGGGCGGGTCGGCGCGTCACAGGAGGAGGAGCTGGGCCAGGCGCTCGCGAAGCTCGCCCACATCAGAAGCCTCCTCATCCGGCTCACCGGCACGGCTCGGCTTCGCGTGGCGCTGAACGTCGATGGGGCCGCAGAGCAAGCCGCCGCCGCCAGAGCCGACGCGATCGTGGCGGGAGCCGAGGAGCTCCTTCGCTTCTTCGAGCTCGAGTGGATCGCTCTTCCGGATTCCCGCGTCGAGGAGCTCTGTGCGTCACCGGCCCTCGGCCACGCGGTGCACCTGCTTCGTTCGCTGCGGCGCTTCGCGCCCTACATCCTCTCGGAAGGCGAGGAGCGTGCGCTCGCCACGCGCGAGGCGAGCGCACGCGAGGCATGGCTCGCGCTCTACGAGGAGGCGGTGTGGACGGTCGAGGTCGAGCTCGATGGACCCGGCGTCGCGGTCTACGAGGCGCTCTCCTACCTGCGCGACTCCCGGCGCGAGACGCGACACGCTGCGCTTCAGGCGGTCGATCGAGCGCTCTCCGAATGCGCGGACGTGGTCGCCCACTGCTACGACGCCGTCGTCACCGACCGTCTGGCGGTCGACGAGCTCCGCGGCTACGGCAGCCCCCGCACCGAGCGTGACCTCGAGAACGAGCTCCCCGCCGCGGTGGTCGACACGATGTTCGAGACGCTCGGCGAGCACGTCGGGCTCGTCGCCCGCTGGTACGAGCACAAGTCGCGCCACCTCGGCATCCGGCAGCTCTCGATCTTCGACGAGCACGCGCCTCTGGCCGCTCCCGAGGAGGTTCCGTTCGGCGAGGCTCGGTCGCTGATCGAGAGCGCCTTCGCCCGGCTCGCGCCCGAGCTCGGCGACATCGCCGGCGCCTTCTTCGCGGAGGGACGCATCGACGCCGACCCGCGTCCCGGGAAGAGCGGCAATGCGTTCTGCGTCCCGCTGGGGCCGGACCGGCCGTCATACGTGCTCGTGAACTACACCGAGAAGACGGACGACGTCCTGCGGCTCGCGCACGAGCTCGGCCACGGCGTCCACTACACGCTCGCAGGCGTGACGCAGGACTCGCTGACCTTCGAGGCGACGCCGCCGATCGCCGAGATCGCCGCCACGTTCTCGGAGCTCCTCGTCGCGGAGCACCTCGTCGCCCGGGAGGAGGACCCTGTCGCGAGGCGCGCCCTTCGCGCAGCGATCCTCGAGAGCTCGCTCCGCGCGGTCTTCCACGCCGCCGCATTCGTGCGCTTCGAGGAGACGGCGTACGAGACGCGGGCGGCCGGCGAGCCGCTGACCGCCGACCGTCTCGCCGACCTCTGGCTCGCCGCGCACCGGGCCTACTACGGCGAGGCGCTCGACATCCCCGACGAGTACGGGCTGGCCTGGATGGCCATACCGCACTTCGTCGAGGAGCGCTTCTACATCTACTCGTACGTCTTCTCGCACCTCCTTGCCCTCGCCCTGCACGCGCGGCTGCGCGAAAGCCGGGCGGAGATCGGAGCGCGGTTCGTCGAGTTCCTGCGCTACGGCGGCTCGCGGCCGCCGCTCGACCAGCTCGCGAGCCTCGGGCTCGACCCGACGCGGAGCGACACGTGGCGACTCGGCTTCACCGAGCTCGAGCGGCTCGTCGCGGCAGCGTCCGCCGGCGAGTAACTCACGTCGTGCCCGCGGCCGGCACCTCCGGCGTCTCGGTGGCGAGCAGCTCCCCTTCCGGCGCTTGGAGGTGCGCCGGCTTCGTCCGCTGGACGAGCCCGTAGTAGACGGCGCCGACGAGCACGATCACGACGAGAACCGTCCAGAGGACGGGCTGGCGGTTCAGCCAGTGCCAGTGGAAGTCGAGCGCGGGCGCCTCGGGCGCCGGGCGCGGGTTCGTCGCGGCACGCGGCCACGCCATGTTGATCAGCATCCCGCCGCCCCAAGCGATCGCGAGCAGGTTCACGGGCAGCGCCCACCGTCCGAGCGAGAACGGCGCCTTCGCCCGCGGCCAGCCGCGCAGGCGCGCCCGCAGGAGCGCGAGGCTCCCGATCAGGTAGCTGAGGTAGATCATCCCGGTCGCGGCGATCGCGATGACCGCGACGCCCGCGAACTGGATCATCGGGACCGCCGCGAGTGCACCAACGGCGAGACACGACCAGATCGGCGTGTGCAGGTCGGGGTTGACCTCCCTGAGCAGCTTCGACCCGGGCAGCCGCTCGTCACGGGCCATCCCGAAGCAGAGCCGGATCGTGGAGGTCATGATCGACAGGCAGCAGACGAAGATCGCCGCGGCCACGACCAGCAGGAAGACGGTCGAGAACGCGTTCCCGAAGTTCGCGTCGATGATCTCCGCCGGCCCCCAACCCCCGGAGATCGCGGTCTTCATGTTCGGGATCCCGAGCAGCATCGCGTAGAGGAAGACCGCGCCGATTACGAAGGCGCCGATCACGGATCCGATCACGGCCTTCGGCGCCTGGGTCCGGGGGCGCTTCGTCTCCTCGGCGAGCGTCGAGGCCGTGTCGAAGCCGTAGATCACGTACAGCGACATGAACATGGCGACGAGGAACGTGCCCGTCGTCAGGCCCGTGCCGCCCGTGTGGAAGATCACGCCGGCGCCCTGGTGGTGGTGGAACAGGGCGACGACGAACGCGAAGACGACCATCCCGAGGATCTCGAACAGCACGCCGGTGTTGTTCACGATCGCGACGAGCCGGACGCCGAAGATGTTCATGACGGTGATCGCGAGCAGGGTGATCAGCGCGATCCACCGCTGGTTCGAGTGCGTGTTCGCCAGGTTCCAGCCCATGTTGTTGAAGGCCGGGATCAGCGCCACCGGCAGCGTCGCGCACACCGAGGCCACCGTGAGGATGCCGGCGAAGAGGTAGATCCAGCCGGCGAACCACGAGTAGGTCTTGCCGGCGAGGTACTTCGTCCACTGGAAGACGGATCCCGCGACGGGATAGTGGCTCGACAGCTCCGCCCAGCCGAGCGCGACCATGAGCTGCCCGATCGCGACGATGGGCCAGCTCCAGATGAAGACGCCTCCGATCGTCGTCAGGCCGAGGAAGAACAGGGCGAAGATGCCGGTCGACGGCGAGATGTAGCTGAACGCGACCGCGAAGGAGCTGAAGACGCCGAGCGTCCGCTTCAGCTCCTGCTTGTAGCCGAAGCGTGCGAGGTCGGCCTCGTCACGTCCTTGCTCGTCGGGGGCCGGTGCCGCGGTATCCACCATGAACGTGCCCTCCAATCGGGAATCGACGCGCAATTGAGGCACTTTCGACCCCCGCGTGTCAATGGAGGGCGGCGCGAAAGCGCGGCGCGGCGGCGGTCTGCGCGAGCCGATCGAAGTGGCGGTCGGCGTAGTCGGCGAAGTCGAAGTCGAGCTCCGAGATCGCCTGCTGGACGACGCCCCACATCGCCTCGCGGAAGTCGGACATGAAGCGCATCAGCGTCAGCGCGGCCGCGTCGTCGCTGCCGTAGGCGCGCAGAAGCTGGCGCTCCCCGTCCTCGTCGAGCTCGTGGTTGACGGCGAAGTTCCCGAGGTCGAAGAACGGGTCGCCCATGCCGGCGTACTCCCAGTCGACGATCCACGAGCGGCCGCCGTCGTCGATGAAGTTCGCGTTCAGGAGGTCGTTGTGGCAGGGCCGCGGAGCGACGCCCGCGCGCTGCCGCCGCCGCTCGATCGCGTCGGCGACCTCCTTCGCCTGCTCGTAGGCCGCCGGGACGGCGACCCCGCGCTCGAGCGCCGTCGCGCGGTAGACCTCGACGACGCGGAAGCTGTCGAAGCGGGCGGGGAAGCTCGGCCCGGCGTGGAGCCGCGCGAGCGCGCGCCCGACCTGCTCGACGTCGACCCGGCCGACCTCGCCCTCGACAAAGCGTGTGACGAGGTAGCCCTCCGGCTCGACGAAGCCGACGACCTCGGGCGCGAGGCCGAGGTCGGCTGCGATCCGCGACGCTGCGTGCTCGGCGTGGCGGTCGATCCCGAGGAGCTCGGTGTCCTTGCCGCCGATCCGCAGGACGAAGCTCTCACCGCCGACCTCGGCCTTGAAGTTCCGGTTCGTGATCCCGCCGCCGAGCGGCTCGAGACGTGCGTCGCGGCCCGGCCAGAGACGCGCGACGATCGCGGCGGACTCGGGCTCCACCGGACGATGCTATGCGCAAGCGCATCACGTAATGAGGCCCTGCCGCATCGCCTCCGCGACGACGTGCGCGCGGCTCCGCGCGCTGAGCTCGTTCTGGAGGTCGCGGATAACGGTCTTGATCGTCCGCTCCGAGTACGCGAGCTTCGCGGAGATCGACTTCGTCGTCTCGCCGGCGGCGAGGAGCCGCAGCACCTCGAGCCGTCGCTCGTCGAGCGGGCCTGCCGAACGCTGGACGTCCTGCTCGCTCACGCGCAGGCGCACCGCTGCCGCACGGACGGAAGCCACGAGCTGCTCCGCGGTCAGCTGCGGCAGGGAGAGCGTCGCGAACACGGTCTCGCGCTGGATCACCGGCCCTTGAGCGGCCGTGTCCCGGAAAAGCACGACCGGGACTTCGAACGAGGTCGCGGCGAGCGCGCGTGACGAGACGACGGCGACGTCGACCAGATCGTCCGGCGGCTCGTCGGCAACCGCGAAGACGACGACGAGAGCGGCATCCTCGGCGAGGCAGCTCGCGATGCCGCGCCGCAGGAGGTCGTGCTCGTGGACGATTCCGACCCGCTTCGGCTCGCTCGCCGCGCCGGCCTCGGTATCAGAGTGTTCGTCAGGCGCGAAGCCGGACGAGCGCATCGGCATATGGGCCCTCCTCAGGTCACTCTCGGCCGTCGACCTGGGGCCCTCTTCGGCCAGATGGCTCTCTGGGATCAATAATCCCCTTTCGGCGATCTGTCAAACAGGAGTGCTGAGCGATGCGAAGCCGCAGGGGTTACGTACTTCAACAGCCTCGGCCTCACTAGGCAACGTCCGAACGGGAGCCGCGAGCGGCCGGAACAGCCGCTCGAAAGGCCACCGAGGCACAGGCGGCGAAGCCCCGTCGGGTCGCTGCTCCCGCACTTGTAGCTGCCCGTTCTGCGGTGAACGTGCAACGGCCGTTCACGTTCGGTCTGCCCGAGTGCATTCGCGGCGACGACCGCAGGGCGGGTCGCTACCGCCACGACGGCGTCACTTCGGTCGACTCACGATCGCGAGCCACCCGAGGGCGATGACGAAGACGATCACGAGGACGAAGCCGAGGACCACGACACCCACAGAGCACCTCCGGAGAAGACGCTTGCCCGATTTGTCGGCCCTAACTTCCCGAACGGGCAGAAGATATTCCTCTCCAGGAACCTGGAGGTGTTGGTCCGCTAACCCATGCGGGCAGGGCGTGACAGCGTGGCCTGCGGCGCTTAAGCTCGGTTCAGCCCGTGGACAAGCGCCTCGACGAGCAGAAGATCGAAACGCTGCAGAGCTGGGCGGAGGGTTTGCTGCGCGACGAGCGGAGCGAGCTCCGTGCGGCGGCCAAGGCGATCCTGCTCCTGATCGAGGAGATCGAGCACCTGCACGTCGACCTGTGGCACGCGCGGGACGAGGAGAGCGAGAGCGAGAAGATCGTGCCTGACGCGATCGTGCCGGACGAGGACGACTTGCCCGAGGTGCCGGCACCGACGCTTCGCGAGGCGCTCGCGCGGCGGCTTCGGCCCGCACGCTGGTCCTAGAAAGGCTCCCCTAAAACGTCAAGTCCTGCGAACCCGAGAGCCCGCAGGACCTGACGAGGCGACTCTGACACGTCCGGCCCGGCCGTGTCAAGTCAGGTCCGGAAGTCGTGCGCGAGCGCCTCGACGAGCTGCTCCTGGAGCCACGACAGGTACGCGTAGAGGGAGAGCTCGAACGCGTTCGGATCGTCCGGCCGAAGCCGCTCGAGGAGCATGTCCTCGGTCACGTCGAGTCGCGTCCCGAGCACGAGCCGGAGGTCGTTGAGCGCGGTCAGCCACGCCTCTGCCTGCTCCTTTGTCAGCCGGTCCTGGTCGAGCGTCTCCTCGACGACGCGCAGCGCGTGCCGGCGCCCCTCGAGGAGCTCGTCGCCCATGAGCCGGCGGTAGTCGGCCTCGTCCTGCGCGTCGTCGTAGGCGGGCGGGAAGAGGCGCTCGAGGCTCGGGTCGTCGGGCGCCTCGGCGAGCAGTCGGCGGAGCTGATCCGGGAGGCTGCGGAGCAGCCCGCGCTCGTCCCGCGGCAGCCGCAGGCGGATCTCGCCCTTGCCGGTGCGCTCGATCCGCCGCCGCTCGAGCATCAGTCCTGCCGCATCGTCGCCCAAAGCCCGTGCGCGTGGAGACGGGCAACGTCGTACTCGGCCTTCTCGCGCATCCCGCTCGAGACGACGGCCTTGCCCTCGTTGTGCACCTGGAGCATGAGCTTGGTCGCCTTCGCGAGGTCGTAGCCGAACAGCTTCTGGAACACGAGCGTGACGTAGGACATGAGGTTGATCGGGTCGTTCCAGACGATGACGATCCAGGGCCTGTCGTGCTCGATCTCGTCGGCGCCGCGCGGCTGCTCGACCTCGACCTCGGCGGGCGCAAGCGTCGTCACGAATCGAGTTTAGGCAAGCCGATTCGGCCCTAACCCGGCGGGAGGCTCGCCGTCCTAACGTGCACAAGTGCACAAGCTCGTGGTTCTGGTCCTCGCTGCCGCATTCGCTGCGCCGCGCGAGGCGACGCGCGACCTGGCCGCCGCCGATCGTCTCGCCGCCGCGAACGACGCTGCGGCCGCCCGCGCCGCCGCGATCGTCGAGAAGACGAGCGTCGCATGCATCGACGCCTCGGACGCTCCGGCGTCGGCTGCGGACGAGCTGGTCTGGCTGCCGGTCAAGCTCGAGCTTCGGGTCGCCAACGTGCTCGCGGTGCCGAGCTACCAGCGTTTCGCCCGCGTCGTCGCCCGCGGGAGGTCGCCGAGACCGACGCTGCATGCATTCCGAGCCGCCGTAGCGCGCCTGGCCCGCCAGGACGCGCGGCTGACGCGGCTGCGCCTGGACTTCTGCTCGTTCCTCGGCGACTGGCGAAAGGCCGGCTGGCCGCGCAGCTACTTCGACACCTGGTACGCACGAAGGCTGAAGCAGGCGGGAATCGACGCGGATCTCGTCGACCGTCTCGGCCTCCGTCTGGAGCAGCTGGCGCCCGGGTTCAGACACCTCGGCCTCACCGGCAGCCAGGCAGACCGGCTGGTGACGACCGCCGAGCTCGTGCTCTAGCGGTTCAGCGGCCGACCGGTTCCTGGAACGCGGGCTCGTCGCGAATCGGGTCGAAGTCGGAGTCCGCTTTGGCCATCTCGCGACAGCCCTCCCACATCTCGATCGCCCGGCGGAGGTGCTCGACCGCGTCGGCCGGCCGGCCCGCGAGGCTCTCGCAGCACGCTCGTGGCCCCTGGCCGCCGCCTCCGCGTACTTGCCGGCCTCGTAGAGAGGTAGCGCCGAGTCCCACCACAGCTCGGGCGGCTCCGTGGAGAAGACCTGCGAGCCGCACTCGGGGCAGAAGTGGAAGACGTGATCCTTCCGGTCGGCCTCGTCCGAGATGCGCGCGTAGTCGCTGAAGCGACCGACGACCTGCACCTCCTCTCCCTTGAAGCCCGCCTGCATCCCGAAGGGCGGTGCCCGTCCGCCGCTGGCAGGCGAGGCAGTTGCAGATCGAGACCGCGAACGGGTCACCCGTGACCTCCAGCCGAAGCTGGCCGCAGTGGCATGCGGCTTCCCGGGTCGGCATCAGGCGCGCGCAACGAACTGCGCGGCGACGACGGAAGAGCCTGGAATCGCTGCCGAGGGAATCCCAGAGCTCTGACAGAGGTTCAGCTACGATCGCCTGGAGCGCGCGGCCGCTTAGCGACGACGACATCGCAACTCTGTCGGAGAAGAGGCCAATGGCGAAGCTCATTATCGGTAATAGCCGCACCGAGGAGATGGTCGGCGACCTCGCGCTTCTGAGCGAACAGGAGCAGCGACTCGGCGGCTGGGGCGCGCAGCGGATGCTCTGGTTCGCAACCGACGGGGACGTCCTCGTTCTGCCCTGGCTCGCGGACGACTTCTACAACGCGTATGTGAGCACGATGACGGGGACGGATCTGTCGTCGCTCACGCTCCTCGTTCCTGACACGGGCTATCTCGGAACGGAGCTCTTGACGCCTGACCGGATCGCAGGGCAGCCCTTCCAGAAGCGGCTCCGCTCGATCGTGCAGGCGAGGAGCATCGAGCGCGTGGTGTCGGCCTTCGACGACTTCTTCGTCGTCGAGCTTGCCGAGTCTGTCGGTCTCGCGGACGCATTGCCAGGCCATCGATTCAGCGCGCAAGGCGGCACGGCTCTCGTCAACAGCAAGGCGGTGTTCCGCGCGGTCGCTTCCGGCATCGGCGTTCGCGTCGCCCGCGGCGTCGTGACGAACCGCGCGGAGCAGGCGGAATCCGTCATCGGCGACATCCTCGCCAGCGGATCCAGCGTGATCGTCAAGCAGGAGTTCGCGGGCGGCGGGTTTGGAAACGAGATCCTCGCACCTGCCGAGGGCGTGGTCGCCGCCGGTGCCCGCAGCGTCGTCGTGCTCTCGGACGCAAAAGCTGTCCATGCGTACGTCGCCGAGCGCTGGGAGTGGCTGACCGGCCAACGCCGGAACCGGTTCGTGATCGAGGAATACGTCGCCAACGCTGTGCCGATCTATGCCGAGTTTCTCGTTGGCGACAGCCGCAGCGAGCTCCTCGGCACCGGTGAGCTGTTGATGGAGCCGATCGCCATCGGCGAGATCGTCCCACCTATCTCTGTCCCCGCAGACGTCCTCGACGAGCTGATCCATGAAGGCGAGCGCCTCTGCGATGCGTTCCGTGGGATCGGCTATCGCGGCAACATCGCCACCGACGCGATCTGGTCGCCGGAGCATCCACTCGCCTTTAGCGAGACAAACGGGCGGATCACCGGCTCGACCCACCTCCACACTGTCATCCGCGACCGCATGCTCCAGGAAGAGCACCGGTGGCACCGCGTCTTGCTCGAGCGCGCGGGATGGGAGATCTCGTCGTTCCAGGAGGCAGTCGAGTACCTGCAAGACGAGGGGCTCACGTTCGACGCGAAGACCGGGACCGGGGTCGTGCTGACCGGGAACTACGTCCCCGTCAATGGCAAGGTCATGTATTGCGTCGTCGAGCAGGACTATGAGGCGGCGCGAGCGGTTGGTTCTGATCTAACCCGGCAAGGACAGACCGTCGCACAGCCGTAAGCACCACGGACGAGCCGTGCTCTACGTCGACGAGCCTGCCCAGGAGCTGCGCTCCGCCGTCAATTCCTGGGATGAGTTCAATCGGCTTCGAGAGGTGATCGTCGGTGACGCGACGAATGCGCGCCTCCCGCCGCTCACCGACATCTCAGCATGGGTGAATTGCTACCCAACGCTCGACCGCGATGCGATCCGGCGGATCCCGACCGGCGGCCTTCCGCAGCGCATCGTCGAAGAGACGAACGAAGACCTCTACGAGCTCTGCCGGCAGCTTCGTGAGGCAGGCGTATCCGTCCACCGCCCACAACCACTCGACCATTCAGCAGCATTCGGCTCGCCCGAGTGGACGACGAGCGGCATGAGCTCGTACAGCCCTCGAGATCTGACGCTCGTCGTCGGATCGACGCTGATCGAGACTCCTAGCCCGATGCGCGGGAGGTACTTCGAGCTCTTCGGCATGCGCGATCTCTTCACCGACTACCTCTTGCGCGGAGCGCGCTGGATTGCGGCTCCCCGACCGCAACTCTCCGACGGTCTCTTCGCGCTCGACGAGGAGGGTCTCCCGTATCTCACGGAAGCCGAGCCGGTCTTCGAAGCGGCGAACGTGCTTCGCCTCGGGCGCGACGTGCTCTACCAGGTTTCTCGGAGCGGGAACGAGCTCGGCCTCAGATGGCTCGAGTCGACTCTCGCACTTCTGGACGACATCCGTGTCCATCCGCTCCGCGGCGTCTACGAGTACACCCACATCGACAGCACGATTGCGTTGCTTCGCCCCGGCCTGGTCATGCTGAATCCGGCACGGATTCCACGGCACGCGGTTCCCGCTGTCTTCCGTGGCTGGGATGTCGTCTGGTGCCCCGAGATCGAGCCGCGACCAACGGCGCTCCCGTACACGCTGAGCGAGCCCTGGATCAGCATGAACCTGCTCATGGTCGACCCGGAGCACGCGATCGTCGACGCTGACCAGCCGGCGCTCTCGCGGGTGCTCGAGCAGCATGGAATCACGCCGATCCCGCAGCGGCTTCGGCACGCCCGCATTCTCGGCGGCGGCTTCCACTGCGTCACTCTCGACGTCATCCGCGACGGGGGCCCCGAAAGCTATCTCGACAGGTGAAATTGGGCAAGAGCATCGCGAGGTCGCTCAGACGCTCGCCCTACATCCCGGTGGTGACCCACCCGGTACTCCGCCGCATTCTCCCCGGAATAGGCCTGTCGAGCATCGGCGACGGCATGAGCACCGTCGCAATCTCGTGGCTCGCTCTCCAGCTCGCGAGCGGCCCCGATCGCACGACGTGGGTCGCCGCGGCCGTTGCTGCGTACTCGCTCCCGGGGATCGTCGGTGCGGTCGCGTTTACGCGCTTCCTCGACGGACGCCCTGGGGCGCAGCTCGCGGGGTGGGACGCCGCCCTACGAACCGTCTTCTTGGGGGTAATCCCCGTCGCGCACGCTTTCGACGTGCTAACCCCGCCTCTGTACGTGTCCCTGCTCGCCGTGTCGTCCTTGCTGAGCGCCTGGGGAAAGGCCGGCCGGTACACCCTCCTGGCCGAGCTCCTCCCGGATAACCAGCTCCTGGCCGGCAATGCTGTCGTGAACCTCTTGCTCGAGTTCTCGGTCGTGGGCGGGCCGCCGCTCGCCGCGCTCGTGATCGCGGTTGCGGGGCCGGCTGCCGTAATCGCGGTCGACGCCGGCACGTTCGCAGTGCTCGCCGCCACGTACCGGTTCGCGATCCCACGAGACGCCCGCGGAACAAGGGTCGCGCCAGCGACGTCACGCGCGGCAGGCTTTCGTCTCATTCGCGCAGATCCTCGTCTGGTCGCGTTGCTCCTCCTTTCGTTCTGCTTCTTCCTCTTCTTCGGCCCGGTGACGGTTGCCCTCCCGGTGCACGTGGCAAGAGACCTTCATGCCTCCGCGAGCGAGCTCGCGGGCTTCTACACCGCGTTCGGCATCGGTGCAGTCCTCGGCTCGTACGGAGCGCCGCACCTAGGCCAGTGGCCTCTCCTCCTCGTCACCGTCGCGACGGTGACCGGCTTTGGCGTGGCGCTACTTCCGGTGGGCCTCGGCTTGCCCTTCTGGGCCGGCTGGATCGCGTTTGGGATCTGCGGCCTCGTGTGGGGGCCGTTCCCTTCCACGACGACGACGCTGTTCCAGCGCGCGGCCCACAGCGCTGCGCTTCCGCAGATCCTCGCCGCACGCGGGGCGATGACTGCGGGAGCGACCCCGCTCGGCGCGCTTCTCGCTGCACCGATCGTCTCTGCGATCGGGGCGCAGGCAACGATCGCGGCCTCAGCGGTCGCGACGATCGTGCTCGGGGTCTCGTTCGCGTCGTTTCTCGCCCTCCGCGACGTCGGCGGGCCGCGCCGGAGCATCGCCGCGTGACTCTCCACCCTCGAGTCGAGCCCTATGAGAGCGGCATGCTCGACGTCGGAGACGGAAACGTCGTCTACTGGGAGAGCTCCGGCAATCCGCACGGCAAGCCCGCCGCCCTCGTCCACGGCGGTCCCGGCGCGGGGTCGAATCCGGAGACCCGGCGCCATCTCGATCCACGCGTCTATCGAATCGTCGGGTGGGATCAACGCGGCTGCGGCGCGAGCTTGCCGCACGCGAGCGACCCGGCGACCGACATGAGCGTGAACACGACAACGCATCTGGTCGCCGACATGGAGCGGCTGCGCGCGCATCTAGGCATCGACACCTGGTTGCTCTTCGGCGGCTCCTGGGGTTCGACGCTGATGCTCGCGTACGCCGAGCGGTATCCGGAGCGTGTCAGCGAGATCGTGATCCGCAGCGTCACGACCAGCGAACGCACCGAGATCGACTGGCTCTACTACGGGCTGCGCCGTTTCTTCCCCTCCGAGTGGGAGGAGTTCCGCGCGTCAGCCGCTCCGGTCGCGCGGGGCGGCGACCTGCTCACCGCCTACGACCGGCTCCTCGCGAATGGAGATGCGGCCGTCCGGGAAGCGGCGGCTGAGGCGTGGTTACGCTGGGAGGACGCAGTGATCTCGTTGGAGCCGCACGGGCTTCGAAACGTCTACAGCCGGCGGCCGGCGGCTGACCGGGTCGCGCTGGCCCGGATCTGCGCACACTACTTCTCGCGCGGCGCCTTTCTCGAGGAGGGTGTGCTCCTGCGTCATACGGATCGTCTTGCGGGCATCCCCGGCGTGCTCGTGCAAGGACGCCTCGATCTCGACTCGCCGCCGCTCACTGCCTGGCAGCTTGCAACGCGGTGGCCGGATGCACAGCTCGTCCTCGTCCCGGACGCGGGCCATACGGGGAGCCCGGCCATGACGAGGGCGGTTGTGGAAGCGTTGCGTGCCTTCGGCGCTTGACGCGCGATGTTTCGAATCGGAGCCGCCGCGCCCGACATGGCGGGCGCGGCTCACTACGGCCGAAGCGGAGGCCCCAGCGAAGTCGTCATGGTGCCCGCGAAGCGGGCGCCGGACTTCGCTGGGCCATGGCCCCGGGAGGAGTCGAACCTCCGCACGCAGATTCGAAGTCTGCCGCTCTATCCGCTGAGCTACGGGGCCCCGCCGGCTAAGGGTAGACGCGATTCGGCGGCTCTCGGCCCTCGCGCATCGCGAGCACGTTGTCGACGAGAACGCGCGTCATCGCCTCGCGCGTCGCGCGCGTGCCGCTGCCGATGTGCGGTGTCAGGACGACGTTCGGCAGGTCGAGGAGCTCGCGCGGCACCGACGGCTCGTGGGCGAAGACGTCGAGGCCGGCGCGCAGCCGGCCGCTCACGAGCTCGCGCACCAGCGCCTCCTCGTCGACGATCGCGCCGCGCGCGGTGTTCACCAGGCACGCGCCGTCGCGCATCAGGGCGAGGCGGCGCGCGTCGATCAGGCCGTGTGTCTCCTCCGTCAGCGGCACGTGCAGGCTCACGACGTCCGCCTCCGCGAGCAAGTCGTCGAGCGCCATGCTCTCCGGATCCGGGCTGCGCCGCGTGTAGAGCACCCGCATGTCGAAGGCCCGCGCGCGGCGAGCGACCGCGCTGCCGATCCGGCCGAGGCCGACGACCCCGAGCGTCCCGCCCGAGACCTCCTCGGCGAGGAGGACGGCCTCGGCCCAGTCCGTGCCCCAGCGGCCGTCGCGGACGTAGCGGTCGCCCTCGACGATCCGCCGCTGTGCGGCGAGCAGCAGCCCAAAGGCGAGGTCGGCCGTCGCCGCGTCGAGCACGCCCGGCGTGTTCGCGACCGCGACGCCGCGCCGCGCGCACGCCTCGACGTCGACGCCGTCGTAGCCGACGCCGTAGTTCGCGACGATGCGGAGACTCGGGAGCAGGTCGAGCAACCGGTCGTCCACCACCTGCGCGACGACGACGAGCGCCTCCACGTCGGGCCGCGGCTCGGCGAGCGGCGCCTCGAGGAGCTCGACGTCGTCGAGCTCGTCCCACGCGGGGCCGGGCAGGCGGCGGGAGGCTAGGACGCGCAACGCGCGGCTATTCTGTCGCCGCCGCGGTGGCGGTAGCTCAGTTGGTAGAGCCCCGGGTTGTGGTCCCGGTGGTCGGGGGTTCGAGTCCCCTCCGCCACCCTAGAAGTAATCCCCAAGTCGTCCGCGGAGCTCCTCGACCGACTCGAAGACCGCGGCCGCGCCGGCCTCCTGGAGCTCCTGCGCCGAGAACCCGCCGGTGACGAGGCAGACCGTCTCGAGGCCCGCCTTCCGCGCGGCCTCGACGTCCCACGGCGTGTCGCCGAGCATCGTCGAGTCGTCGCTGCCCGCCTTCTCGAGCGCGGCCTGCACCAAATCCGGCTCCGGCTTCGTCGCCTCGACGTCGTCCTTCGTCGTCCAGCCGTCGAGGAGCTCGCGCGCGTCGAGGAGGTCGAGGAAGTGGTCGAGGTGCCGCTCGATCGACGAGCTCGCGAGGACGACGGTCCGGCCGCGCTCCTTCAGGTCGGCGATCAGCTCGTGCGCGCCCTCGAGCGGCGCGACCTCGCCGATCAACTCGTCGAAGAGCTCCTCCCAGCGGTCACGAAGCTCGTCGCCGAGCCGCTCCTCGACCTCCTCGCCGGCCACGGCCGCGACGTACTTGTCGCCGCCCATCCCGACGTGCCGATGCAGGCGCCAGACCGGGAGCACGACGTCGTGCTCCCGGAAGGCGCGATACCACGCGAGCGCGTGGTGGTACGACGTGTCGACGAGCGTCCCGTCGACGTCGAGGATCGCCGCTCTCGTCAGGACGACCGGAGCGTCTTCTCGCGCTGCGCCGCGTGCTTGCCCTCGGCGAACTCCTCGATCATCTTCGCGTTGAACGCCGGGATGTCGTCCGGCTTGCGGCTCGTGACGAGGCCCTGGTCGACATGGACCTCCTCGTCGACCCAGGTGCCGCCGGCATTCCGGATGTCGGTCTGGATGCTCGGCCACGAGGTGAGCGTGCGGTTGCGGACGACGCCCGCCTCGACGAGCGTCCAGGGGCCGTGGCAGATCGCCGCCACCGGCTTGCCCTGCTCGAAGAAGGCACGGACGAAGGAGACAACGTTCTCGTCCATCCGCAACGTGTCCGGATTGCCCACGCCGCCGGGGAGCATGAGCGCGTCGTAGTCGTCCGCGCTCGCCTCCTCGATCGTGCGGTCGACCGGGAGCTCGTCGCCCTTGTCGTAGTGGTTGAAGCCCTGGATCTTGCCGGGCTCGATCGAGATCAGCTCGGTCTTCGCGCCGGCCTCGTCGAGGGCCTTGCGCGGCTCCGTGAGCTCGACCTGCTCGACCATGTCCGTCGCGACGATCGCGACTCGCTTGCCCTTGAGCTCGTTCGCCATCGATCCTCCTTCGTTTGCGTTTCGATCGGGCTTCCCGCGGTTCCCGGGGTTGTAAACCCGCTTACTAGGGGTATTCACACTCCGTGCAACCAGGGCCACCACCGCCACCGCCCGACGCGCCGCCGGTCGCTCCGCCGGACGTCCTGCCGCCGGACCCATACGGGCCGGAGCCGCCCCCAGATCGGCACGTCTGGCCGTGGCTCCTCGCGCTCGGGATCCTCGTCCTCGGCGGCCTCGCGGCGCTGATCTTCTGGACGACGCGCGATCACCACAAGAAGCACACGACCACCGTGGTGGCGACGCGCACCGTGCCGACCGTCGTGCGCCTGCCGAAGGCGGTCGCGGTGCAGCGGGTGACCGGCGCCGGCTTCAACGCGCAGGTCCGCTTCACGCCGAGCTCGACGAAGAAGGGCATGGTCGTCGCGCAGGCGCCAGAGGGAGGCGCGCGGCTGTCGCAGGGCGGGACGGTCGCGCTCACGATCTCGGCCGGGAAGCCGAAGCTCGCCGCGCCGGACGTCGTCGGGCTGCCGGTCGCGAAGGCGGTCAAGAAGCTAAAGGCCGCCGGCTTGGGCTTCGACCAACGGGTCGTCTTCGCGTCCGCGCCGCCGGGACAGGTCACGGCGCAGCGGCCTGCGGCTGGAGCGGCGGTGAAGAAGGGCTCGACCGTCGCGCTGACGGTCTCGAAGGGGCCGCAGCACGTTGCGGTGCCGAACGTCGTCGGCCGCCGTCGTGACGACGCGATCGCGCGCCTGCGGAGCGCCGGCTTCCACGCGGCCGTCTTCAGCGTCCCGTCCTCCTCGCCGCACGGGTTCGTCGTCGCGCAGAGCCCGCAGGCAGGCGCGAAGGCGCCGAAGAGCTCCCGCGTGCGGATCAACGTGTCGCAGGGCGCGCCCCCGGCGGCGACGACCACGACGACCGGCGGCGCGACCAGCTCGACGCCGACCACGACCACGACGGCGTCCGCGAAGGTGCCGCGCGTCGTCGGCCTCTCGCAGACGGCGGCGCAGCGGAAGCTGCATGCCGCGGGCTTCCGCGTGCAGACGGCGTACGTCGCCTCGTCCAAGCCGGCGGGCAGGGTCGTGGCGCAGCACCCGACGCCCGGGACGACCTTGCGCCGCCGGGCGGCCGTGCGGATCAACGTGTCGGTGGGCTCGAACCCGCAGCCGGCCAAGGCCGTTCCGGACGTGACCGGAGAGGACGAGGCCACCGCGCGCGCCGACCTCGAAGCGGCCGGGTTCCAGGTCTCCGTGGTCGACGAGCCGACGACCGACCAGAACGAGGACGGCATCGTGATCGACGAGGATCCGGTCGCAGGCACGCGCGTTCCTGCCGGCTCGCTGGTGACGATCTACGTGGGCAGCTTCACCGGGTAGTGCGCCCGGGAGGATTCGAACCTCCGACCAACGGCTTAGAAGGCCGTCGCTCTGTCCACTGAGCTACGGGCGCGTCGAGGAAGGGTATCTCCGGAAAATCGCAGCGAAGCGGAGATTTTTCGGAGCGAAACGGCTTAGAAGGCCGTCGCTCTGTCCACTGAGCTACGGGCGCGCCGCCGCCGAAGCGTAGCCCGGAAGATCGCTACTTCTGCCGCGCGCCGAAGTCGGCGGTCACGATCGTGACGCCGAGGCCGTGGTACGTGCCGGGAGCCGAGTCTGAGTGGACGGCCGACAGGCCGACCTCGCGCCACGACGGGTTCAGGAGGTTCGCGCGGTGCTCCGGGCTGCCCATCCACATCTTGATCGCGCCGGCCGCGTCGACGTCCGGAGACGACCAGAGGAGGTTCTCGCCCACCGACCACGAGCCATAGCCGTCCGACGAGTAGAAGCGCTGGATGCGGCGCCAGAACGCCGAGCCGTCGGCCGAGCTGTGGCTGAAGTAGCCGACGCGGGCCATCTCGCGCGAGTGCTGCGACGCGGCCGCGTTCAGCTTCGGCGAGGGCCGGAGCGGGACGAGGCCGTGCTGGACGCGGACGCGGTTCATGTCGACGAGAATCCCCGACTGGAGGGCGTGCATCGCGGTCGAGGACCGGGCGGGGCCTGCGAAACGGGCCTGGCGCGCACCGGCGGGAGCGGCGACCGCCGATGCGAGCAGGATGGCGGCGATAGCAGGCCCCACGATTCGGCGAACCATGTGGACGTGATCGGCGGGTCGCCGCGACGCCGTTCACTCGAACGAGGGAACTTCGGCTACGCAGTCAGATCCGGCTCGTTCGGGCGCGCCACGAGCCGCTCCAGCCGGTGGTGGTTCCAGTCCACGATCAGGACCTGGATCGCGCCCGCGACGGGGATCGCCGCCAGTGCGCCGAGGATGCCCGCGAGCTCGGCGCCGATCAGCACCGCGACCAGCACCGCGAGCGGCGAGAGCTGCACCGTCCGCCCGTAGACGACGGGCTGGAGGAGGTGGTTCTCGATCTGCTGGTAGACGACGAAGAAGACGATCACCACGATCCCGGCGACGATGCCGTGGATGAACGCGACCGCGGCGACGATGATCGCGGCCAGCGTCGCGCCCGCGAGCGGGATCAGGTCGAGGAAGGCGACGATCAGCCCGAGCGCGACCGCGTAGGGCACGCCCAGGATCAGCAGGACGATCGTCGAGGAGATCCCGGCGATCAGGCTGATCAGCAGGTTGCCGGTGACGTAGCCGCCGACCGTCCGGTAGATGTCATAGCCGACGCGCCGCCAGCGCGGCTGTGACTCCGCCGGCAGGAGCCCGTAGATCCGCTCCATCCACTTCGGCCCCTCGAGGAGCATGAAGAACGCCATGAAGGCGACGGTCACCGTGCCGACGACGGCGTTGATGACGCCCTTCGTGACGGCGAGAGCGGTCCCCGTCAGGCCGAGGATCCGGCTCGCGCCGCCCTTGTGCACCTGCTCGCGCACCTTCTCGACGACGTGGTACTTCGTCTCCAGGAAGCCGAGCTTCCCGCGGCCGCTCGTCAGGTCGTGGACGTAGTCGGGCGTCTTGTCGACGAACGAGTTCACCTGGTCGACGAGCGTCGGGATGAAGAGCGCACCGAGCCCGACCACGCCGAGGAGCACGCCGATGTACGTGATCCCGACCGCGGCCCCGCGCCTGCGGATCCGGTGGCGCTGGAGCCACTCGACCGCCGGGTTCAGCGCGAGCGCGAGGAAGAGCGAGATGAGGATCCACGAGAGGACGTGCCGCGCGATCCAGAGGACCTCGAGCACCGCCGCGACGGCGATGACGATCCCGACCACCGTGAAGACGGTTCGCGCCGGGAACGAGATGATCCGCTCGATCACGGCCCGAGCATAAACCGCCGTTAGCGGCCGGCCTGCGCGGGTATAGGCTCGGCCGATGAGCCTCCGCGGCGAACCGGTCGAGCTCCAGGCGACGCTGCCGGACGGGCGCGAGGCGCGCGTCTTCGTCGGCGTCCCGGACGATCCCTACATCCCGCGCCGCGAGCTCGACACGGTCGACGTCGAGATCAGCTTCGACGGACGGGTGGCCGCGGCGGTGAACACGATCCTCGAGCCCGAGCAGGACCACGAGGCGCGCCTCCTCGCACGTGAGATCGTCGCCGGACTGGAATCCGGCGAGCTTGAGCCCACCGCGGCCGCGATCGAGCCGCTCGCCGATAGGCTGCCGTCGTAATGGCGACGCTGCAGACGAACCACGGCGCGATCGAGCTCGAGCTCTTCCCCGAGGAGGCGCCGAAGACGGTGCAGAACTTCGAGGAGCTCGCACGCAAGGGCTTCTACGACGGCGTGATCTTCCACCGCGTGATCCCGGACTTCATGATCCAGGGCGGCGACCCGACGGGCACCGGCAGCGGCGGCCCGGGCTACACCTTCGAGGACGAGGCCAACGACCACAAGGTCGCGCGCGGCGCGCTCGCGATGGCGAACGCCGGGCCGAACACGAACGGGAGCCAGTTCTTCATCGTCACCGCGGAGGCGTGTCCGTGGCTCGACGGCAAGCACACCGTCTTCGGTCGGGTCACCTCCGGGATGGAGGTCGTCGACCACATCGCGCAGCTCCCGCGCGACGCGCGTGACCGGCCGCGCGAGCCGGCGACGATCGAGCGCGTCGAGCTCTAGCTCTAAACGGCGGGGGCGTACGTGAAGGTGTTCTGCCCGAGCAGCTTCCCGTACTTCGCGTAGCGGCGCGCCCCGATTCCGGGCCACACGTACCAGCGGTAGGTGCCCGGCCGGAGCCGGTAGCGATGCCCGTGGTACTTCCAGGTCGAGCGCAGGACGAACTTGTTCTGGCTCGGCCAGGCGCTCAGGACCTTCGTCGACCCACGGAAGAGCTGGACGTTGTAGTAGAGGGCCTTCCCTTTCGGGATCCAGAGCAGCGTCGGCGGCTTGCCGATCCGCGCGCCGTCCGCCGGCTTGACGAGGTAGATCGTGTGCGGCCTCGCCGTCGCCGAGACGCCGTCCGACCGGTTGCCCACGCGGTCGACCGTCGTGAGCGTGTAGCGGAACGTGACGTTGTTCGAGAGCTTCCGGTCGATGAAGCTGCGTCCACGGCCGGTGTAGACGACCTTCTGCGCCTGCTTGGTGCTGGTGGTGCTGCGCACGAGGACGACGTGGTCGAAATCGGCGTCCTTCGGCAGGCTCCAGGTGACGACGACACGGTGGTCTCCGGCCTTGAGCTTGAAGGCCGAGGCTTCGGCGGGAGGCGTCCGGTCCGGCCGCCCCGTCGGCGGCGGAGGCGGTGACGGCGGCGGTGGCGGGGAAGGAGGAGACGGCGGCGGGGGCGGAGTGCCTCCGCTCGAGGCGACCACGGTGACGGTCGCGGTCGCGCTCACGCTGTTCCCCGAATGGTCGGTCGCGGTGAAGGTCACCCTCCGCGAGGTGCCGACCGGGTAGCTCGTCGGCCCGGCGACGGTGATGGTCGGGTGCGGGTCGACGGTGTCGGTCGCGGTCGCACCGGCGAGGAACGCGGCGATCGTCGCGTCGGTCGGGCCGAGGCTGCCCACGCTCTCGGGGGCGGAGACGGTGATGTCCGCCGGCGGCCTCACGACCGGCGGGGTCGTGTCCTGCACGAGCACTGTCGTGGTCGCGCTGCCGGTGTTGCCCGCGCTGTCGGTGGCGCTGCACGTCACCGTCGTCGAGCCGAGCGGGAAGGTCGAGCCGGAGGCGGGAGCGCAGTTGGCCGCGACGCTTCCGTCCACGAGGTCGGACGCGCTCGCGGCGCCGTAGCTCACGACCGCTCCGCTCGGGCCGGTCGCCTCGGCCGTGACGGGCGGGGGCGGTGTGACCGCCGGCGGCGTCGTGTCCTGCACGGTGACGGTGAAGGACGCCGACTTTCCACTCGGCGTGCTGCACGTGACGGTCGTCGCGCCGAGCGGGAAGACGACGGTCGGCTGGATCGTCCCGACTCCGTCCGAGGTCGAGCCGTCGGGGTTCGTGCACGAGATCGGCACGCCCTCGCTGGTCGTGTCGTCGGTTGCCGAGGCTTGGTAGGTCACCTGCGCGCCGGCCGGACCCTGCGCCTCGGCGACGATGTCGGCCGGCACGGTTACGACCACGTCCGCGTGCGCGACCGATGCGCCGGCCAGGCCGGCGAGCGCCGCCGCGGCGACCAGTGCGACGAGGCGCATGCCTCGGCTCTCCCTCCTCATTCCGACCCCCGTTCCGCGAGGGGCCGAAGTGTAGCCGGGTGTTTGTACGCGGGATGCAAAGGAAAAATTGAGTTTCGAAGATCTAGAGGGCATCATGTCGCCTTCGAGGCAGGCTGCGGAAGGAGGAGAGGATGGGGAGAAAGTGGTGGCTCGTGCTGTGCGCCGCAGTGGTCGGCGCGCTCATCGTCACGAGCATCGGAGCCGCGGACGAGAACCCGATCGAGCGCGGCGAGTACGGACATCTCTCGGGCGGTCTGACGAGTCTGTTCGCAATCGGCGGCGGAGGCGTCGGCGGCGGCTCCCTGCCGAAGTCGACCTGCACGTCGACCGGCGACCCGTCGGCGAACGTGCGGCTGAACTGCGACAGCAACACGTCGCCGGACAACGAGACGCCGATCACGACCGACCCGACGAACCCGAACCACCTGCTAGCCGGGTCGAACGACTACTTCATCACCCAGAAGGGCTCCGGCATCCAGGAGCGCGTCCCGACGGGGTTCTTCACCTCGTTCGACGGCGGCCACACCTGGACTGACGGCCAGATTCCGATGGGGAACGGCGGTAGCGGCGGCAACGGCGATCCCTCGCCGGCGTTCGACGCGAAGTTCCACACCGCGCACATGGCGCAGCTCAGCGCGGCGATCGGTCAGGGAAGGGATCCCAACGCGGGGCACATCGACGTGTCGGTCTCGACGTCGTTCGACGGCGGCCTGACGTGGAAGCCGCCTGTGACGGTCGACATTGGCCAGGCGTCGATCGGCCCGTCGGCGACCGGCGTGTTTCTCGACAAGGAGTGGCTCGTCGCGGACAACTTCCCGAGCTCGCCGCACTACGGGCGGCTCTACGTCACCTACGACAAGCTCGAGTTCAGCAAGGGCGCGTTCCTGGACTCGCCGGTGATGGTCTCGTACTCGGACAACGCCGGAAAGTCGTGGTCGCGTCCGACCGCGATCACCGGCTCGAACCCGACCTTCTGCACGGCGAACCAGGGCCCGGTCGGCCCGGCCGGAGCCTGTGACGAGAGCTTCTTCTCGTACGGCGCCGTCGAGCCGAACGGCGACATCGTCGTCGGCTTCATGAACCAGCAGCACGCGGCGGCGTGGGAAGAGCCGAACGAGTTCGAGGACCAGATCATGACCGTCACCTCGCACGACGGCGGCGCCCACTGGACCAATCCGGTGCACGTCACCGACATGGAGGACGGCGGCATCGAGTCGATCAAGTTCACCGACTACCCGGCGAACGTCGACGGTCGCGCGACCCAGACCGGCTTCCAGTTCCGGACCGGCAGCTGGGGCAACCTGAACGTCGACCCGGTCACAGGCAAGGTCTACGTCGTGTGGACGGACAACTCGGACGGTCTGCACGACGTCGCGAATCCCGTCACCGACACGAACGTGTTCATGTCGGTGTCGAGCGACGAGGGCGCCACGTGGAGCGCTCCGATCCGCGTCACCTCCGGCCCTACGGACAAGTGGTTCCCGTGGGTCGCCGCCCGCGGCGGCGAGGTCGGCGTCGTCTACCAGGAGGAGGCGGTGGACGGCTCCGGCACGTACGTGACCAACCTGGCCACGTCGACGAACGACGGGGCGAGCTGGAGCCAGCAGACGGTGTCGAACGCCGTCTCGGACGCCGACCACTCGGTGTGGTTCCAGGCGCACGCGCCGGACTGCGCGACGTGCTCGCGCTTCATCGGCGACTACATCGGCGCGGCGTTCGACACGCTCGGCCGGATCCACATCACGTGGACGGACATGCGGCGTGACCTGTCGATCCCGGCTCTTGGCCGAACGGGCAAGGCCGAGGACGACATGTACGCACAGCGCTAGGAGAGAGGGACTCGGCGAGGGCGCGCTGCTCGGCGCGTCCTCGCCGACGCTATCGTTGGCGGGCCTGCGCGGGCGTAGCTCAATGGTAGAGCCCTAGCCTTCCAAGCTAGTTATACGGGTTCGATCCCCGTCGCCCGCTCTGCGCTAGCGTCCTCGGCGTCGTGAGACCATACGCGTGGAAGTGGAACGCGGAGGCGCTCGTCCTCGTGCCGGCGCTTGCCCTCGGCTACCTCCTCGCGCTGCGCCGGTTTCCCGCGTCGCGCGCGCGGGTCGCGGCCTTCGTCGCCGGCCTGCTCCTGATCCTCGCCGTCTTCGCGACGCCGGTCCAGTCGCTCGCGCTCCGGTACCTGCTGACGATGCACCTGCTCCAGAACGTCGTGCTCGCGGAGTGGGCGCCGGCGCTCCTCGTCGCCGGTCTCTCCCCCGCGCTCGCGGCGCGGCTCACGCGGCCGGCGACGGCGCGCGCGCTGACGAGCCCGTTCGTCGCGCTGCCGATTTGGGTCGCCGTCTACTTCGCGTGGCACCTGCCGTGGCCCTACGACTCTGCGCTCCGGCACCCCGGCTCGCTCCTGCACGTCGAGCACGTCAGCTACCTGCTGGCCGGCTGCCTCGTCTGGTGGCCGGTCCTCCAGGACGTGCCACGGGTGCTGAGCCCGGCCGCGAAGGCCGTCTACCTCTTCGTCGCCTTCGTCCTTGCGAGCCCGCTCGGCCTGCTGCTCGCGCTCCTCCCGCATCCCCTCTACGACGTCTACAAGCATGCGCCGGAGCGGCTCTGGGGGCTCTCCGCGGCGACCGACCAGCAGCTCGCGGGGATCACGATGGCCTCGGAGCAGGCGGTCGTGTTCTTCGCCGTCTTCGCGTTCTTCTTCCTGCGCTTCCTCCGCGACGAAGAGCCTGTCCTGGATCTGCGGCGCGCTACCGCGACACGCCGATGAGGACGCCGCCGGTCACCATCAGGACGGCGGCGAGGACGAGCCGCGGCCGAACGCCTTCGGCGCGCTTCAGGAGGAGCGCCGACCAGACGACGGCCCAGAGCGACTCGGTCGCGTAGAGCGGCGCGACCACCGTGACGCGGCCGTGGTCGAAGGCCACGAAGACGGCGCCGTAGGCAAGGCCGAAGAAGAGCCCGGCGGCCGCGAGCGGGCGAAACGCCGGCCGGAGCGAGGCCGGGAAGAGCGGTCGCCGGCGGGCGAGGAGCAGCGCGGCGATGAGCACCGTCGCCGAGACGAGGCACCCTGTCGCGGCGACGACTCCCGGCACGTCGTTCCCCGTGTCGGCCCAGCGGACGATGTTGTCGCGGGTGGAGATCAGCGAAGCGGCAAGGACGCCGGCTGTTGCGCCTGCGACGGTGAGACGCGCGGTAGCCGATCGCGTCACAACGAGCACGGCTGCGCCGCCGACGATCGCCACCGTCCCGAGGACGAGGCCCGCGCGGACCGGCTCACCCAGGAGCGAGATCGCGAAGAGCGCCGACAGGAGCGGCGAGACGCCGACGAGGATCGCCGTCCGCGACGCGCCGACGGCCTCGATCGCGCGCACGAAGAGCACCTGCGAGAGGCCCGGCGCCACCAGCCCCGCGGCGAGGAACGGCCAGACGCCGCGCCACGTCAGCCCGCCGAGGAAGGGCGCCGCGAGCACGAGGCAGACGGCGAGCGCGCCCGCCGTGGTCGCGAGCGAGACGGCCTCGGGGTCGACCCCGGGCCGGAAGGAGGCGCGGATCGCGACCGCCATCGCGCCGAACAGGACAGCGGAGGCCGCCGCGAGCGCGAACGCGAGCACGCGTCAGCGCCAGCCGTGCTCGAGGACCTCGCGGACCTCCTCCACGCCCGTCTGCCAGACCCGCTGCCAGTCCTCGTCCGCGCGGCTGTAGACGCCGCCATAGGAGCCGTCGCCGAGCACGCGCCGCACCCCCGCCGGATCCTCGGCCCGGAGCCGCGCCGGGTCGGCCAGCGGCTTGCGCTCGCGCGGCACCTCCACGCCTTCGACGCGCGTCCACGGGAAGCTCTCGAGCCACGAGGCATGGCTCGACTCGGGGTCGACGCTCTGCACCGCAGCCCACGTCTTCGGCGCGTTCCACCAGCTGTGGAAGAGCGCCTGCGCGCCCGGGTTCACGGCCATCCACTCCGCCGCGAGCGCGCCGCCCGGTGTGTTCCCGCCGTGTCCGTTCACGAGCAGGATCCGCTCGAAGCCCTGGCCTAGGAGCGAGTCGAGCAGGTCGCGAAGGACGGCGAGGAAGGTGTCGACGCGCAGCGTCGGGCTGCCTGGATACGCGGCGAAGTACGGGGTCAGCCCGTAGGCGAGCGCCGGCAGCACCGGCACGCCGAGCGGCTCGGCCGCCTCCAGCGACACCCGCTCGGAGAGGATCGAGTCGGTGCCGAGCGAGAGGTAGGCGTGCTGCTCCGTCGAGCCGAGCGGGAGCACGATCCGGTCGTCGCGCGCGAGGTACTCCTCGAGCTGCATCCAGTTGCAGTCGTAGACGCGCACGGCGCGAGCCTACGGCGTGAGCCTGTGGCGTGAGGTCGGGACGGGCGGATTCGAACCGCCGGCCTCCTGCTCCCAAAGCAGGCGCGCTACCAGGCTGCGCCACGTCCCGTGGCGGCCAGTCTAGCCCTGTAGCCTCGCGAGGTGGTCGAGCCGATCCTGCCTGCGGGCGCGCGTCCGCGTGACCGCCGCCCGCTGCTCGGCTACGGGATGGTCTTCCTCGCCTCGACGCTCTTCGCGATCAACGGCACCGTCTCGAAGGTGATCCAGGACGCCGGGCTCTCGTCGGCCCGGCTGACGCAGGTGCGCTCGACCGGCGCGTTCGCCGGCTTCACGCTCGTCCTCGTGCTCACGAATCGAAAGGCGCTCCGGCTTCGCGCCCGCGAGATCCCGCTGCTCGTGCTTTTCGGCGTCTGCGGCCTCGCGTTCGTGCAGTGGTTCTACTTCATCGCGATCCACCGGCTCGCGATCGGGATCGCCCTGCTCATCCAGTACCTCGCGCCGCTCCTCGTCGCGCTCTGGGCGCGGTTCGTCGGGCACGAGGAGGTGCGGCGCCGGATCTGGCTCGCGCTCGCCCTCGCGCTCGCCGGGCTCGCGCTCGTGACCGAGATCTGGAGCGGGATCGCCCTCGACACGCGGGGCGTCGCGGCCTGCCTGGCGGCGGCGCTGTCCTACGCGCTGTACATCCTTGTCGCCGAGCACGCAGTCGCAACGCGCGACCCCATCTCGCTTTCGTGTTACGGCTTCTTCTTCGCCTCGCTGTTCTGGGCCGCGGTTCAGCCGTGGTGGAGCTTCCCCGACGGCGTGGTCGGGCGCACGACGTCGCTCCACGGCCACCTGGCCTCGGTGCACCTCCCGGTCTGGGCGCTCGTCGCATGGCTGATCGTGCTCGGAGCGATCGTGCCCTTTGCGCTCGTGGTCACGGCGCTTCGCCACGTCTCCGCGACCCGGGCGGGGATCGCCGCGATGCTGGAGCCGCCGGCCGCGACACTGGTCGCCTTCCTGTGGCTCGGAGAGTCGCTCGGACTCTTTCAGCTTCTGGGAGGAGGGATCGTGTTGGGCGCGATCGCACTTGCTCAAACCTCGCGCTAAGCGAAAATTTATCCCTAGATATCCCCCATTTGGGGGATGCCGAACGGCCTATTGGCCCCTCAGAGTGCCCGCCAATGCGCTCGCCCACGCAGGTTGCCGCGCTCTGCGCGGCAGTTTTCGTTGCGCTTTGGGTAGTTTCCGTGAGTTCGGCCGCCCAGTTCTCCCGAGCCTCCGAGAGCGGAATCCTCAACGCCATGAACCAAGTTCGCGTGGCGGCAGGACTGCGTCCGCTCCACTTCGACAGCAGGCTCCATGCCGCCGCTCGGGCGCACTCGGCCGACATGATCCGCCGCGGCTACTTCAGCCACGGCGACTTCGGCCGCCGCATGAACGGGTTCCACGTGCGTGCGAGGACCGTCGGCGAGAACCTCGCCTGGGGCACCGGTCCCTACAGCGCCGCGAAGGCGGTCATCCAGGAGTGGCTCGCGAGCCCCGAGCATCGCGCGAACCTCCTGCGGCCGGGCTTCTCACGCGTGGGCGTCGGCTCGGCGGTCGGGACCTTCGTGGGCCGAGAGGGCGCCACGGTCGTCACCGCCGACTTCGCGGGCCGCTAATCCTCTTCCATCAAGGCCCGTAGCTCGGCGAGCTTCTCGTGCCGGAGCTGCTCGCGCTCGCCGCGCTCGACGCGGGCGAGGACGTCCTCGACGAGCGGCGCCAGCTCGAGCGGGTTGAACGGCTTCGTGACGTAGTCGACGCCGCCGATGTCGAGGCCGCGGGCGCGGTCGCGGAACTCCGCCCGAGCGGTGAGGAAGACGATCGGGATCCGCTTCGTGTCCTGGTCGAGCAGGAGCTCCTCGGCGACGCGCCAGCCGTCGAGGCGGGGCATCATCACGTCGAGGAGGATCACGTCGGGGCCCTCCGTCCGCGCCTGGGCGAGCCCGGTCGGACCGTCGGCGGCCTCGAGGACAACCATGCCCTCTGCCTCGAGGTTGACCCGGCAGAGAAGCCGGATCGGGGCCTCGTCATCGATCACGAGCACCTTCGTCATAGGTCGTCTCCGGCGGTTGCCGCTATGCCGCCGCCAGAAGCTGTCATTCCACCGCGCTTGCCACCCGCAAACGTGCGAGCGGCAACTCGAAGGAGAACGTCGAGCCCTGGCCCTCGACGGAGGCGACGACGATGCGCCCGCCCATCGCCTGGACGAGGCCCTGCGCGATGAAGAGGCCGAGGCCGGTGCCGCCCGCGCCGCCGTCGCGCGTCGAGCCCTCGGCGCGATAGAACTTCCTGAAGATCCGCTCCTGTTCGGCGGCGGGGATCCCGATCCCTTCGTCGACCACCTCGAGCTCGACCTTGTCCGCGTTCCGCCGCGCGGCGACGGTGACTGTGCCGCCGGCGGGTGAGTAGCGGACGGCGTTGTCGAGGAGCACGGCGAGGATCTGGCGCAGCTTCTCCGGATCGGCCGCGGCGGCCAGGCCGTCGTCGGGCACGTCGACGACGAAGCTGTGCTCGACGGGCTCCGTCTCCTGCACCGCCGCCACCGCCTCCGAGACGAGGGCGGCGACGTCCGTGGGCGCGAGGACGACCTGGAGGTCGCCCGTGTCGAGCCGGGCCACGTTGAGGAGCGCGTCGACGATGCGCGTCAAGCGCTCCGACTCGGAGGCGATGTAGCGCAGGAACGTCCGCCGCTCCTCCTCGCCGAAGAGGATGTCCTGGCGGAGCAGCGTCTCGGCGAAGCCGTAGATCGACGTCAGCGGCGTGCGGAGCTCGTGCGAGACGGCGGAGACGAACTCGGACTTCATCTGCTCGACGGCGCGGTCGGCCGAGATGTCGCGGAACGCGAAGATCCGGCCGGCGACGAGCCCGGCCGGGTCGCGCATGACGGCCTCCGTCACCGACAGCCACGCCTCCTGGCCGCTGCGGACGATCGGGACAAGCCGGTCGCCGGAGGGGGTCTCGCCGCCGGACTCGAGCTCGCGGCCGAGCACCTCCGCCGGCAGGTGGTCGAGGGCCTCTTCCTGCGGGACGCCCGTGATCTCCTCCGCGGCGCGGTTCCACAGGACGACGCGGCCCTCGCGGTCGACGGCGACGATGCCGTCGGCGATGTTGGCGAGGATCGCGAAGCTCCGCTCTTTCTCGAGCGCGACCCGCTGGTAGAGCTCCGCGTTCGAGAGCGCAGCGGAGGTGTTCCCGGCAAGCGCGCGCAGCGCCTCCACCTCCTCCGGCCGCCACGTCCGTGGCCGCTCGCCGTAGACCGAAAGGACGCCGTGCAGCGCGCCCTCCGGGCCGACGAGCGGCACGCCGAGGTAGGAGGCGCAGCCGGCCGCGACCACCGGGTCGGCGCGCGCGAGTCGCGGCTCGTCGACCGCGCTCTCGACCTCGACCGACGCCCGCGACTGGACGACGTCGCCGGCGAGCGGGCCGGTGGTCGGCGAGCGCGTGCCGAGCGCCGCCTCCGCGGCAATCCCCTCGGCGGCCGTGACGACGAGCTCGTCCTCCTCGAGGACGCTGATCGTGCACGCCTCGGCGCCGACGAGCCGCGGCGCCTGCTGGACGACCTCGTCGAGAACGGCGGCCGGGTCGAGCTCGGTCGCGAGCAGGCCGCCCGTCCGTGCGAGCTGCTGCGAGAGGGCCCGCGCCGATCGCTCCGCCTCGAAGAGCTCAGCCCGCTCGAGCGCGCCGCGCGTCGCGCCGGCGAGGTTGCGTGCCAGCTCGAGGTCCTCGTCGGCGAAGGCGCGTCCTTCGGAGAAAAAGACGAGCACGAGCCCGCTGGTCTCGCCGCGCGCGCGCTCGAACGGCACGGCCAGCATCGCGCCGCAGCCGGACTCGACCGCGCGCGCCCGCCACTCCTGGTCGAAGCGGTCGTCCTCCTCGAGCGCCGAGGCGGCCAGCACCCGCCCCTCGCGCGCCGCGTCGACGAGCGCGTCCGTCGCGGTCGCGACGCCGGCAGGGAAGGCGCCTGGCAGCTGGTGCGCGCCCGCGAGCTCGAGCCGCTTCGCATATGGGAGGAGCACGGCCGCGAACGCGCCGCCGAGCGCCTCGCTCGCGGCCTGTGCCACGGCGTCGTACGTCTCGCCGAGCGAGAGCGAGTGGCCGAGGATGGCTGCGATCCGGTAGAAGCCGAGCTGGATGCGGGCCTGGTGCGTCCGCTCGGCGAAGCTCTCCGCGTTGCGCAGCGCGAGCGACGCGAGCCCCGCGAAGGCCTCGAGGAGGTCGGCGTCCGACTGGGCGAACTCGCGGCCGTCGCCGTGCATGCCCACGCCGAGGACGCCGAGCGTCTCGCCCGACCAGCGCATCGGCGCCACCATCGCCTGCAAGAAGCCTGCGTAGGCGGCGTGCGGAACCGGGTCGGCGAGCTCGTCGTAGTCGCGCACCACGACTGGCCGCCCGGTGCGGAGGGCCTGCCCGGTGACGCCTTTGTCGCTCTCGAACTCGAAGCCGACGAGCTCGGCCGGGAGACCGTGCACCGCCGCGCAGCGGAGCGTGCCGCGAGCGGCGTCGAAGAGGTAGCAGTCGGCCGCGTCGACGGCGAGGAGCTGCGCGACCTGGTCGACGAGGAGCTGGAGCACCGCGTCGAGCTGGAGCTCGCCGCCGAGCGCCTGCGCGGCCCCGAGCAGGCCGGCCTGCTGCTCGAGCCGCCGCGCGTTCTCCTCGAGCAGGCGCGCCGTGTGCAGCGCGAGCGAGGCCTCGCGCGCGACGGCCTCGACGACGGTCACGTCCGCCTCGGACCACGGCTTCGGACGGGAGCGATGGAGGCTGAGGACGCCGATGATCTCGTCGAAGACCAGGATCGGCGTGGCCAGGGCCGCGCGGACCCCGAGCTCGCGGAGCGCCTCGCGGCCGCCGAGACTCGGGTCGTCGAGCTCCTGCGCGGCCTCGACGTCCGCGAGCGCGACCGTCCGCCGCTCGCGCAGTGCGAGGTTCGAGACCGCGACCGCGGCGGCGCGGCCCCCGACCCCGACCGACTCCGCACCCGGAGCGAGCCACTCGGCGGCAACCGGCATCGGCTCGCCCGGCCTGCCGAGCCGCACGAAGCAGCGGTCGACCTCGAGCGCGGCGCCGATCTCCGAGACGGCGACCTGGAGGAGCGTGTCGACGTCGAGCTCCGACCGCACCCGCGAGCCGACACGCGTCACGAGTCGTTCCCGCTCGAGCGCCCGCTCGAGCGCGGCCGCGGACTGCGCCCGCTCGAACGCGAGCGCCGCATCGCCCGCGAGCGCCTGCACGAGCGTGATCTCCTCGGAGGTGAAGGCGCGGCGCTCGCCCGTCGCCGCCGCCACGAGGACGCCGAGCACGCGCTCCTCCGAGATGAGCGGCACCCACACGCCGCTCTTCGCGCCCACGGCTTCGGCGAGCCTCGGGCTGACGCGCGACGAGCCCTGGATGTCATAGATCGCGACCGGCGCTGCGTCGAAGACCGCGCTCGCGATCCCGGACGGCTCGTTCTGGAGGTCGAGCCGGACCTCGCGCCACCACTCGAGCTCGCCCTCCGGCCCGAGCGCGAGGAAGCCGACCGCCTCGGTCAAGTCCTCGTCGACGAGGGCGAGGGCGGCGAACTCGACGCCGACGAGCTCGAGAACGTGGCGGAGCAGCAGGCGCGCCGCCGCCTCCGCGTCCTGCGTCCGCGCGAGCGCGGTCGAGATCGCCGAGACGGCCTCGAGCTCCCGGTCGCGGATCGTGGTGCGCGCCTCGGCCTCGCGCGCGCGCTGCGCCGTCGCGACGAGCGCGCGCTCGCGCCAGCGCGCGACGAGCAGGAGCGGCGGCACGAAGGCGACGAGCGTCGCCACAAAGGACGACCACAGCTCGCCGCCGAGCGGGCGCTCGTCGTGCAGCACGAGCGTTCCGAAGACGGCGGCCGGGACGGCGATGCACGGGAAGAGCGCGCAGAGCGCGACGTCGAGGATGGTCAGCCGGCGGCGGTCGCGCCACAGGCCGGGCACGAGCGCGAGGCCGACGACGAGGTACAAGGCCGCCAGCAGGAGCAGCGGCACCGCGTTGAAGAGCAGAGACTTCGTTCCGGTGTCCACTGGGCCTTCTGATGATATGGGCCGCCAAGGCGGGACCGGCGGAGTTTTCTGAATTGCAAAGATAGGCCGTACGGCCTATTGGCACGGCTCCCGCACGGATATAGCGTCTGCGCCACTGGGCGATGCGAGCCGCGGCGCGCGAACCTGGCCTTTGCTGGCCGCGGCAAGCACTCTGAGAAGGCCCGCCGCACCGACCCCCCGAGCGGCGGGCCTTCTCAGGAGAATCGCCGCCCGACCGAGATCCTGACCCGACGCTAACGGTTCCTTAAGGTCCGGCTCGGGCACGGTGGCTAGCATGGCCGCCGGTGTGGTGAAGCGCGTCCTCCTCGCCTCGCCCCGTGGGTACTGCGCCGGGGTCGAGCGGGCCGTCGAGACGGTCGAGCGGGCGCTTCGGCTTTACGGGCCGCCGGTCTACGTACGGCGGCAGATCGTCCATAACGCGCACGTCGTCCGCGACCTGGAGACGCAAGGCGCGGTCTTCGTCGCCGACGAGCGGGACGTGCCCGAAGGCGCCACGCTCGTCCTCTCGGCCCACGGGGTCGCGCCCGCGGTGCACCGGCAGGCCCGCGAGCGGCGGCTGAACACGATCGACGCGACGTGCCCGCTCGTGACCAAGGTGCACGTGCAGGCGCGCCGCTACGCGGCGGACGGCTGCGCCATCGTCCTGATCGGCCATGCCGGCCACGAGGAGGTCGAGGGGACGATGGGCGAGGCGCCGCAGGCGATCACGCTCGTCCAGTCGGTCGAGGACGCGGAGGCGCTCGACCTTCCGGCCGGAAAGGACGTGGCCTACATCACGCAGACGACGCTCTCGGTCGACGAGACCGCGGAGATCGTCTCGACGCTCCGGCGGCGCTTCCCGCACATGCGCGCGCCGCGCAAGGAAGACATCTGCTACGCGACCTCGAACCGCCAGTGGGCGGTGAAGCAGATGCTCGCCCGGGTCGACCTCCTGCTCGTGATCGGCTCGGCGAACAGCTCGAACTCGAACCGCCTCGTCGAGGTCGCGCGCTCGGGCGGGATCGCCGCGCACCTGATCGAGGACGAGACCGAGATCGACCCGGCCTGGCTGGGAGGGGTCGAGACGGTCGGGGTGACGTCGGGCGCGTCCGCGCCGGAGAGCCTCGTCACGCGCGTCTGCGACTGGTTCCGGGACCGCGGTGTCCTCGAGATCGAGGACTTCGCGTCCGTCTACGAGGACGTCGTCTTCAAGCTCCCCGTCGAGCTGCGGCGCGCCGAGACGCCCGCCGCTTAGGCATCGCGGTTGACGTCGCAAGGAACCGCCGGAGGCGTCCGGCCTCTTCCTCGTCGAGCGACACCGCCGCCTCCGCGACGCCCTCGCCGCTCCAGACGCTGAAGCGGACGTGCCGCTCGGGGCCGCCGAGGTAACGGGAGACGCGGAGCGCCTTGCCGCGGTCGCGCTCGGTGACCGCGTGGCCGCGGAAGAACTCGACGAGCTTCAGCCGTTGCGGCGCGGCGCACCAGGGACAGAAGCGAAACGACTCCTCGACTCGCCCTCCGCACGCGCCGCACTCGCCCACCGGCGCCTCCTCTCGTCAGCCCTCATTGTACGGCCTTGTAGACCTGGAGCTGGGCGGGCGAAACCGTCGCCAGCACGTCCGCCGTCACGGCGGCCTGGTCGGCGAGCGACTGCGGCTGGACGAGCACCGCCTTCTTGATCGCGTCATTGGTGTTACCGCCGAACGACCACATGGTGAGGGCGGACTCGAGCGGCGACATGCTCGGGTTGAACGCCGCGTTCTCCGCATATCTGCCGGTGTAGGTCGCGCCGTTCGCCGTGGCGATCGCAACGCCCGCGTAATCGTTCGTGTACGGCGCATAGCTCGCGTTGGCGGCGGCGAGCGCTGCCTGCGCGAGCGGATCGGTCGAAGGCGGGTCGAGCTTCATCCCATGGTTCTCCGGGCTCATCAGCGCCGCCGTCACACCGAGGTCGCTCGGGCCGAACGCGTCCGGGAGCAGGTCGGTGAGCAGCTCGGGCGACTCCCCGGTGAGCAGCACCTGGAGCGTGGCCGCGGTCGTGATCTCGTACAGGAACTGCCGGCAGTATCCGCACGGTGCGGCGCTGATCGCGATCGACGTCAGCCCTTGCTCACCGTTCAGCCAGGCGTTCGTGGTCGCCGATTGCTCTCCGTGGACGGTGAAGCTGAGCGCCGTGCCGCTGTACTCCATGTTGGCGCCGAAGTAGGCGGCTCCGGTTTGGCCCTGCGCGATGACCCCGACCGGGTAGTCGGAGACGGGCGGGATCGCGTAGCACTGGGCGAAGGGCACGAGCTGGAGCAGGAGGTCGTCGACGCTCTCACCGATCGTCGAGGCGAGGTCGTTGACCTGCTGCGCGGTGATCACACCGCGGAACCCGGGGGCGCTGATGATGCCCCACAGCATCGACTGTCCCGCCGCAGGAAAGTCGGCGAGCGCCTTCTGCAGGCACGATCCGACAGACGTCGTCGCCTAGACCTTCTCGATCTGCGGCTCGGAGACGCCGTCGGTCTCGATCTCGACGGCGAGCACCTCGTCCTTGATCCGGTCCCCGTGGCGCAGGAGCTCCGCGTGCGACTGCGGCAGGCGCACGCGGATGCGGTCGGTCAGCTCCAGGCCCGCGTCCTTGCGCATGACGTTCAGGGCGTGGATGAGGTCAAGGACGCGGCCCTCGAGCTCGAGCTCCGGGTTCAGGGTCGGGTCGAGCTCGACGCTCACGTCGCCGTCCGCGGCGGCGACCCAACCCTCGTGGACGGCCAGCTGCTCCTGGAGCACGTCCTCGGGGCCGAGCACCTCGCCGTCGACCTGGATCCGGTCACCGTCGACCTCGTAGCGGCCGTCCTCGAGCGCGCGGCGGATCTCGGGCAACCGCTTGCCGAGCCGCGGCCCGAGCACGCGCAGGTTCGGCTTGAAGCGGACGCGCGTCGCGCCGCCCGTCTCGAACGAGACGTCCTTCACGCGCAGCTCCTCGGCGATCTCGTCCCGGTGCGCCGCCGCGCGCGGTGCGCCGAAGACGACCATGCGCGCGAGCGGCTGCCGCAGCTTGATTCCCGCGTCGCCGCGGGCCTGCCGGCCGAGCTCGACCACACGCCGCACCTCCCCGACCTCCGCGAGGAGCTCGTCATCGTCGGGCTCGGCGGCGGCCTCGGGCCAGCCGGCCAGGAAGACGGAGGCCGGCGCGTCCTCCGCGCGCAGCACCCGCCAGAGGTGGTCGGCGAGGAACGGCATCACCGGCGAGACGACGCGGAGCGCGGTCGCGAGCGCGTTCCAGAGCGTCTGGAGCGCCGCCTCGTCGCCGTCCCAGAACCGCCGCCGCGAGCGGCGAATGTACCAGTTCGACAGGTCGTCGACGTACGCCTCGAAGGCCGTGACGACCGCCGGGGTCCAGAAGCGCTCGTACGCGTCGGTCGCCTCGGCGACGAGCCGGCGCGTGCGCGCGCCGAGCCACCGGTCGAGCGGGTGCGAGGACGGCGCCGCTTCCGCCACCGGCCGGAAGCCGGCCACGTTCGCGTAGTCGACGAAGAACCGCGCCGAGTTCCAGAGCGTGAGCAGCCGCCGCTTCACCTCGTTCGCGGGGCCGTAGCCGAAGTTGATGTTCTGGGCGGACGGCTGGGCGCAGAAGAGCCAGCGGACGATGTCGGCGCCCATGCGCTCGAAGGCCTCGTTCGCCTCGATCGCGTTCCCCGTCGACTTGTGCATCTCGCGCCCGGTCTCGTCGCGGACGCGCTCGTACGTGAGCACGGCCCGGTACGGCAGCCGGCCGACGAGGGTCATCGACATGAACGAGATCGAGTAGAACCAGAGGCGGATCTGCTCGCGGCTCTCCGAGACCCAGTCGGCCGGGAACCACTGCTCCCAGTACGCGTGGTCGGGCAGGTCGGCCCCGGTCAGGCCCTTCGCCGCGCCGGCCCCATAGCCATGCTCGACCCACTCCGGGTTCTGCCAGCCGAGCGTCGAGAGCGGCACGATCCCGGCGTCGAGCCAGGCGTCGCCGACCTCGGGGATGCGGCGCACCTCCTCGCCGCAGCGTTCGCAGCGGATCGGCACCTCGTCGATCCACGGCCGGTGCAGCTCCTGGAGCTGGTCGAGCCCGCGGACGGCGCGCTCCTCGAGCTCGGCGCGCGAGCCGATCACGTTCAGGTGCCCGCAAGCGCACGGGTAGAAGGGCAGCGGCAGGCCGAAGTAGCGCTTGCGCGAGATGTTCCAGTCGCCCATGTTGCGGAGCCAGTCGTCCATCCGCTTGCGGTACTGGGCCGGCGTCCACTCCACCTCCTGGTTCGCGTCGAGGAGCGGCTGCCGCAGCTCGTCGCAGCGGATGAACCAGTCGTCGACGACCCGGAAGACGAGCGGCGTCTTGCAGCGCCAGCAGATCGGGTAGCGGTGGACGATCGTGCCGGCCTGGATCAGCAGGCCGCGCTCGCGCAGCGCCTCGATGATCGGCGTGGCCGCCTCGTCCGTGCTCATGCCCTCGAACGGGCCGTAGCCGGGGAGGAAGCGACCCGACTCGTCGATCGGCGCGAGCACCGGCAGGTCGTGGACGCGCGAGAGCTCGAAGTCCTCGGCGCCGGCGCCGGGCGCGATGTGGACGATCCCCGTGCCCTCGTCGAGCGCGACGTCGTCCCACGGGATGACGCGGTGGCGCACGCCCTCCTGCGCCGGCAGGTCGTCGAACGGGCCGTCGTAGGCGAGCCCGACGAGCTCCTCGCCCTTCACGACCCGGTCGTAGTCGCCGTCGGCGACGAGCCGCCAGCCGCCGTCGCGGAGGCCGTACTCCGCGTCCGGCTTTACCGCGGCCGCGACGTTCGCCGGGAGCGTCCACGGCGTCGTCGTCCAGACGACGAGCGACTCGCCCTCGCGCTCCTGCAGCGGGAAGCGGACGTAGAGCGACGGGTGCTCCAGCTCGCGGTGGAACTCGTCCCCCGCCTGCTCGTGCTGCGAGAGCGACGTACCGCAGCGCGGGCACCACTGCGTCGAGCGGTGGCCCTTGTAGAGCCAGCCGCGCCGGTTCGTCTCGGCCAGGAAGCGCCAGATGTACTCAATGTTCGTGTCCGAGAAGGTCAGGTAGTCGTTGCCCCAGTCCATCCACTGCCCGAGCCGCTTCGACTGCCCGGTCATGACGCCGACGAACCTGGCGACGCGCTCCTTGCAGCGCTCGGCGAACTCCGCGATCCCGTAGTCCTCGATCTCGCGCTTCGAGTTCAGGCCGAGCTCCTTCTCGACCTCGACCTCGACCCAGAGGCCCTGGCAGTCGAAGCCGTTCTGGTAGCGCTCGTCGAAGCCGCGCAGCGCCTTGTAGCGCTGGAACACGTCCTTCAGCGCGCGTCCCCACGCGTGGTGGACGCCCATCGGGTTGTTGGCCGTGATCGGCCCGTCGACGAAGCTCCAGCGCGGGTTGCCGCGGTTCTGCTCGCGCAGGCGCTCGAAGATGCGCTCCTCGTCCCACCAGGCGAGCACCTCGTGCTCGAGCCCAGTGTGGTCCGGAACCGGCGGGAGCGGCGTGAAGGCTTCGTCCGACACGCGGTCGATCCTAGCGGGGGGAAGAACGAGGAGGTTCGGGGCGTTCTCCTGCGGGTACGACAGGGATCTCGACCGACGAAAGGACTGAGTGAGACATGCCCACAGCCGCTACCGAAGCGACCTTCGACCAGGAAGTGCTCGAGAGCGAGACGCCGGTTCTCGTGGACTTCTGGGCCGAGTGGTGCGGGCCGTGCCACGCCGTCTCGCCGATCCTCGAGAAGATCGTCGAAGAGCGGAACGGCGACCTGAAGCTCGTCAAGGTGAACATCGACGAGGAGCAGGAGCTGGCGCGCCGCTACGGGATCATGTCGATCCCCGCGATGATCATCTTCCGGGACGGCGAGCCTGCCGAGGCCGCCGTCGGCGCAATGCCCAAGGGCGCGCTGGAAAGAGCTCTCGGCCTCGCCGGCGAGAACTAACTAGCTGCCGCCCTCGGCGGCTTCCTTCTCGGGCTTAGGGAGAGGCGATACCGCTCGGTCTGCCGGCTCGCCGACCAGGTTCAGCACGCGCATCCCGTGCACGAAGACGATGGTGCCGCCGAGCCAACCGCCGAGCGTCAGCAGGCCGAACCCGACAATGGTCAGGATGAACGGCCCGGCGCTCACGTTCCCGGTCTTGAAGCTGTGATGGCCGAAGAGCGCCGCGAGCCCGAAGAAGACCGTGGCAGAGACCATCGCGGTCAGGTGCAGCGTCGCGGTCTTCCAGAGCTCGCTCCCCCACTCGAGTGTGAGCCAGTCGGCGAGCCCGGTGAGCGCGGTCGGCACGGTTGCGATCAGACCCGCCAAGAGGGCGAGCCACCAGCCGTGGGTGGCGGCGTTGTTGCTGATCCCGGTCACGTCCGCGAGGGCCGCGATCGTGGCGAAGGTGTAGATCCCGATCGTCGCGTCCGTGAGCGGCGGATGGATCGGGTGGCCCGGCAGGCCCTTCCACAGGTAGCTGAGCTTCAACGCCGCGGAAATCTACGCGATTTCGGCGGCGGGCGGGCTCTACGACTCTTGCGACTCGAGGAAGCTGAGGAACTGCGCGTGCTTCGCGAGGTAGGCCTCGATCTCGGCCACGCCCGCGCCAGCCCAATCCTCGAGCCAGGTCTCGGACAGGTCGTCCTCGATGTAGTGCAGACCGCGCTCGCTCATGGCCGTGATGATCGGCACCCGCCCGGACAGACGCCATAGGCCGTTCGGCTCAAATTTCCGGCCGCCTGGACCTATCCGGGTCATTAGCGTTCGCGCACGATGTCCGGGCTCTTGGTCATCAACCCCCGCGCGGGGAACGAGCGACCGTCCGCGGAGGAGCTGGTCGAAGCCGCGCACGAGCAGGGGGTCCGCACGCACGTGCTGCGCGAAGGGGAGGACGCCGCGGAGGTCGCGCGGGCCTCCGCGGACGCGTCCGCACTCGGCATGGCCGGCGGGGACGGTTCGCTCGGGCCGGTCGCCGCGGTCGCGCTCGAGCGCGACCTCCCGTTCGTCTGCATCCCCTTCGGCACCTACAACCATTTCGCGTGGGACGCCGGGATCGACCGCGACGACCCGCTCGGCGCCCTGCGCGCATTCGAGGGCGAGGAGCGGCGCATCGACGTCGGCCGGCTCGGCGACGGCCGCGCCTTCCTGAACACCGTCTCGTTCGGGCTCTACGCGGCGCTCGTCGCCGAGGAGGACCGGGCCGGCGGTCGTCTCCGCGCCCTGCTGCGCAGAGTCGTCCGCGGCGGCCACGTCCGCCTCCGGATCGACGGCGAGGCCGTGACCGCGCGGATCGTCGTCGTCGGGAACAACGTCTACCGGCTGCACCCGCTCGACCTCGGGACTCGGCCGCGAATCGACGAAGGCATCCTCCACCTCGGCATCGCGCGCGGGCTGCTGCCGCGCTCGTGGGAGGAGCGACGCGCGGCGCGCTTCACGATCGAAGCCGACGCGCCGAGCCTCGACGTCGCGATCGACGGCGAGCCCGTGCGGTTGCGGCCGCCGGTCGAGCTCAGGATCGAGCCGCGCGCGTTACGGCTGCTGGTCCCGAAACCCGGCGAGGACGTCGACGACGGTGCGGAAGGCGAGCTCCTCCGGCCCCGGTAGCTCGTCGAGCTCGAACCAGCGCAGCTCTGAGACGTCGTCGGCGGCCTTCGCCTCGCCGCCGACGACGCGCGCCGTCCAGTAGAGGTTGAGCGTCGCGGGCTCGTCCTCGCCCGGGCCGTAGCGGTCGATCCAGGCTCCGACGAACTCGCCGGGCTCGACCTCGAGGCCCGTCTCCTCGCGGAGCTCGCGCACCAGGCAGTCGAGCGGATGCTCGTGCTCCTCGAGGAAGCCGCCCGGGATGTCCCACCGCCCCTGGTACGGCTCGTACGCGCGCCGGCCGAGCAGCAGCCGCCCGCGCTCGTCCTGGAGGAGCGCGCACGCCGTCGGCGCGGGGTTCGCGTACATGACGAAGCCGCACGCGGCGCAGTCGACGCGGCCGTCCGCGTGCGCGAGCTCCGCGCCGCACCGAGGACAGATCCGCCACCCGTCGAGAACGGACACAATGCGACGACCCTATCGAGGAGGCCCATGGAGGATCACCCGGAGCCGACGGAGCAAGAAGAGGAGCTGTCCGACACGGAACGGCACCAGGACGAGGAGGCGATGCGGGGAGCCGAGCACCACGACCCGCCTCGCCGAGACGAGGAGGACGACGAGGCGTGAGCCCGCGCGCGAGCTCCGCGACCGCGCACGAGCTCTCGCGCGTCGGCCTGCTCTCGAGCCTGCCGGGCGAGACGCTGGCGCGGCTCGCGCGCCAGATGGTTCGCGAGGAGGTGCCGGCAGGCGCGGCCGTCGTCGAGGAAGGCGAGGACGGCGACCGCTTCTACGTCGTCCTCTCCGGCGTGCTCGCGACGAGCCAGAAGAGCCTCGGCCCGCGCGGCCTGCTGCGGCCGGGCGACACCTTCGGCGAGGTCGCGCTCACGATGAACGTCCCGCGCACCGCGTCGGTGCGCGCCCTGATGCCCGCCGTCGTCGCGAGCTGCGACCGCGCGACGTTCGACGAGTTCGTGCGGCCGCTCTACTCCGAGTAGCCGAGGAGCACCGCATCGGAGAGGCGCGGCCACGCATCCATCGCCCAATCGTCGAACTCGCGATCCGTGAGACACGCGAGCGCGAGGTCCGCGGCTGGGTCGACCCAGAGGAACGTCCCGCTCCCACCGAAGTGGCCGAACGAGCGCGGCGAGTTCCGGCTTCCGGTCCAGTGCGGCGACTTCGCGTCCTTGAGCTCCAAGCCGAGGCCCCAGTCGTTGGGATCGAAGCGACCAAGGCCAGGCAGGACACCGTTCAGGCCGGAGAACTGCACCGAGGTCGCCTCGGCGAGCGTCTCGGGCGCGACGACGCTCGGCCGGAGGAGCTCGCCCGCGAGGCGCATCGCGTCGTCGAGCGTCCCGTGGGCGTCTTTTGCAGGCGAGCCGCGCAGCGTCGCCGTAGCGCCCAGCGGGTCGAAGACGGCGCGCGCGAGGTACTCCTCGAACGGCATCTCGGCTGCCTCGGCGACCGCGACGGCGAGCTGCTCGAAGCCGGTGTTCGAGTAGATCCGCCGCTGTCCCGGCTTGGCGATCGGCGTGTCGCCCTCGAACGGCAGACCCGACGCGTGCGCGAGCAGGTGCCGCACCGTCGACCCCGGCGGCCCGGCGGGCGCGTCGAGGTCGACGACGCCCTCCTCGGCGGCGACGAGGACGGCGAGCGCCGTCGCGAGCTTCGTCACCGAGGCCCACCGGAAGTCGACGTCCGCCGGCCCGTGCGTCGCGACAACCTCGCCCGGGCGTACGACGCCTACCGCTGCGTGCGCGGCACCCCAGTCGTCGACCTGCCGCAGCGCGTCCACGCGGCGATACTACGAAGCGGCGTGACGGACCACCTTGTGTCGACCGGTCATTTCAGACAGATGTGCGGGGAACCCGCACATCCTGGTGTCGGCACCGCAAGCGGTGCCTAAGCCGTGGAGCGGCGCGTGATCTCGTCCGGCTCGAACTGGGAGGAGCGCTACGGCTACTCGCGCGCGGTCGTCGCCGGCGACCGCGTCTTCGTGAGCGGCACCGCGCCGGTCATGCCCGGCGACGCCGACCCGCCGGCCGACGCGTACGGCCAGGCGCGCCGGTGCCTGGAGATCATCCAGGCGGCGCTCGACGAGGCGGGCGCGACCGCCGCGGACGTCGTGCGGACGCGAATCTTCGTCACCGATCCGAGCCTCATGGACGACGTCATGCGCGCCCACGGCGAGGTCTTCCGCGAGACCAAGCCGGCCTGCACCGGAATCGTCAGCCAGCTCGTCGACCCGCGCTGGTTGGTGGAAATCGAGGTCGAGGGAATACTTCAGGCGTGAAGCAGATCTATCCCGCCTCGATCACCGGGAAGAGCTTCGCGCCCGGCGGAAGCGTGCTCGACCACGCGTACGGCAAGAGCGACCCGTACACGCTGGGCGTCGAGGAGGAGTACATGCTCCTCGACGGCGAGACCTTCGACCTCGTCCAGCACGTCGACACGGTGCTCGCGGCGACGAGCGGCCACGAGCTCGAGTCGCGGATCAACCCGGAGCTGATGCAGTCGGTGCTCGAGATCGCGACGCCGGTCTGCCACACCGCCGCCGACGTCGAGGCCGAGCTGCGCAAGCTCCGCGGCTTCGTCTGCGACCTCGCGCGCGAGCGCGGGATGCGCGTCGGCTCGGCCGGCACGCACCCGTTCTCGCTCTTCGAGCGGCAGCGGATCACGGCGCGCGACCGCTACCGGAACCTCGTCGACCAGATGCAGTACGTGGCGCGGCGCGAGCTCATCTTCGGGATGCACGTCCACGTCGCGGTCGACGACGCGGAGAAGGCGATCCAGGTCGTGAACGGCCTGCTCGTCCACGTGCCGATGCTGCTCGCGCTCTCGGCGAACTCGCCCTTCTGGCGCGGCGAGCCGACGGGCCTCTCCTCGAGCCGGCAGATGGTCTTCGCCGCCTTCCCGCGCTCGGGGCCTCCGCCGCGGTTCGACAACTACGCCGAGTACGCGGAGGTCGTCGGCCAGCTCGAGAAGACGGGCTGCATCGCGGACTACACGCACATCTGGTGGGACATCCGCCTGCACCCACGCCTGGGGACGATCGAGATCCGGATCTGCGACGCGGTCACCCGCGTCGAGGAGGCCGTCGCGCTGACCGCGTACTGCCAGGCGCTCGTGAAGCACTTCTGCGAGCGGCACGAGCGCGGCGAGCAGATCCCGTCGTACCACCGGATCCTCACGACCGAGAACAAGTGGCTCGCGGCGCGCTACGGCCTGGAGGCGCCGGTGATGGACCTCGCGACCGGGCGGCGGAACCGCGTGTCGGTGGCGCAGCTCGTGCGGCGGACGCTGAAGGAGCTCGAGCCGCATGCACGCGAGCTCGGCTCCGAGCGCGAGCTCGAGGGCGTGCGCGAGATCCTCTCCCGCGGCAACGGCTCCGACCGCCAGCTGCGGATCTTCAACGCGAACCGCGACATCGTCGAGGTCGTGAGCGAGATCGCGGACGCGACGGAGGTCGCGGCGGTGCCGGTCGCGGCGCGCTGAGTCTCACGCCTCTTTCGTCACGCTGATTGCTCGATTCGGCGGCGGCCGCCCTTCTACGCTGCCGTATGTGGCTCCACGCCTGGAACGCGCCGTCGTTCGCCTTGCGGGAGTTGCGATGTTCGCGCTCGCCGTGACCGTCGCCATTCGAACGGGCGCGCCAAGGCAGCCTCCGAGCTGGGCGCTGCGGAGCAGCCTGATCTACCTGCTCGAGCTCGTCCTCGCCACCGTCGGCGCGCTGTACGCGCTCCTAACCGTGGCGATCCACACCGTTGTGCGCGGCGATAGCGACGACGATCTCGAAGGAAGGGTTCACCTGGGCACAAGAGGTGACGAAGGCGGCCGATGAGAAGCTTGCGAACCTCCAGAAGCAGGCCAAGAGCTTGCGGGAAGACTTGACTGAGCGCGCCGAGCAGATCGCCCCCCGTCGAGAAAAACCGAGCTAGGGTCCGACGAAAATGGGACTCCTCCCCAGGCATTTCGGCCGGAACAAGGCAACTAACGCTGCCGAAGGCAGATGCCGGCCTGACACGCTCTCCGACGATCAGCTCCTCCTTCAACTGCGGGAGTTTCAGGCTCGCGTCGCGGAGATAAGCGCAGGGCTCGCGGAGGCCCGTGCTCTGCTCCGGGAGCTGAGCCGCCGGTACCCGAACACGTCGTAGGACCTCCCGCGCGGCCGCGCCCGTACTCGGCGCGATGGACCCGACCGGGGGACACGCTCGTATAGTCGGCGCATGCCGGGGGCAAGCCGGCACGAGCGTGCCTGGGTCCGAGGCGCTCGGGCCGGCCGCGCCGCGGACGTCGAGGCGCTCTTCCGCCACCACTGGCCGCTCGCCTACCGCGCCGCCTACCTCGTCGTCCACGACGCCGCAGCAGCGGAGGACATCGCCCAGGAGGCCTTTCTCGCCGCGCTCCGCGCCCTCGACCGCTTCGACCGTCGCCGGCCGTTCGGGCCCTGGCTGCACCGGATCGTCGTCAACCGCGCGATCGACTGGGCCCGCGCGCGGACGCTCCGTGCCGAGATCTCCGACGACGGCACGATCGAGCGCGCGGCCGCCCGCGAGCGCGCGGGCTCCGGGGACTCGGACGCGCGCGCGCTCGCGGCCGGCCTCGCCGCGCTCTCGCCCGAGCACCGCGCCGTGATCGTCCTCCGGCACCTGCTCGAGTACACGCCGGGCGAGATCGCCGAGCTCCTCGAGCTCCCGCGCGGGACGGTCAACTCGCGCCTGCGGCGCGGGCTCGACGCGCTCCGCAAGGCGGTCGGCGAGGAGCTGATATGAGGCTCCGCGACCTCCTCCGCGAGCTGCCGATCCCCGAGCAGGAGGAGGCGCGGCGGCGAAGCCACGCGGTCGTCCGCGCCGCCTTCGCCGAGCGGGAGCCGACGCCGCGGCGCAGGCACTACCTCAAGCCTGCCCTCGCGCTCGTCGCGGTCGCCGCCGTGGCCGCGGCCGCCGCCAGCCCGCCCGGCCGCGCCGTTCTCGGCTCGCTGCGGAAGACCGTCGCCGGCGAGAAGCGCGCCGCGCCGGAGCTCTTCTCGCTTCCCACCGGCGGCCGGCTGCTCGTGAGCTCGTCCCGCGGGCCGTGGATCGTCCAGGCGAACGGGTCGCGCCGGCTGCTCGGGACCTACCGCGAAGCGGCGTGGTCTCCGCACGGCAAGTTCGTCGTCGCGAGCCGCGCCGACGAGGTCGTCGCCGTGACCCCCAAGGGTGACGTGCACTGGACGGTGCCGCGGCCGCGCGTGCGCTTCGCCCGCTGGGGCGGGAACCGCGTCGACACGCGGGTCGCGTACCTGAGCGGCCGGCGGCTGCACATGGTCGCGGGCGACGGCACCGGTGACGTCGACCTCTGCGGCGAGCCGGCGGCCGCGCCGGTCGCTCCGGAGTGGCGACCGCCGGGCCTCCCGCACGTGCTCGCCTACGCCGACGCCAAAGGCCGCGTCTACGTCCTCGACGCCGACCGCTGCTCGCTCATGTGGCGCTCCGCCCGGTTCGCGCACCCCCGCGCGCTCCGCTGGTCGGACGACGGCCGCCGGCTTCTGCTCGTGACTCGCGACGAGCTCGTCGCCTTCGGCGCGCGCGCGCGCCCGCTCGCGGTGCGCCCCCTGCGAGATGTCACCGACGCGACGTTCCGGCCGGGGAGCCACGAACTCGCGCTCGCCCGCGGCGGCGAGGTGCTCGCGCTGAGCGCGGACCGGCTCCACGCCGCGCCGCGCCGGCTCTTCCGCGTCACCGGCCGGATCGGCCAGATCGCGTGGTCGCCGAACGGACGGTGGCTGCTCGTGACGTGGCCCGCAGCCGACCAGTTCCTGTTCGTCCACGGACGGCGCATCCGCGCGGTCTCCGGAATCACGCGCCAGTTCGGCGGCGGTGGCTTCCCGTCACTCGGGGGCTGGTGCTGCTCCTCGCAATCGGGCTAGGCTCTACCGATGCTGTCGGCAGGCGACAGGGTCCCGGAGGCCAAGGTCTGGCTCGCTCCGCGCGAGCCGCTCCCGATCGGCGAGCTCGCCGCCGAGATGCCGATCCTCCTCTTCTTCTACCTCTTCGACTGGTCGTCGACCTGAACGAACGAGATGGAGCTCCTGCGTGACAGGAGCGAGAACTTCGCCGAGGTCGGCGTCCACCCGTACGGGATCTCGCGCGACTCGGCGTGGACGCACATCGCCTGGACGCAGGCCCTCGACCTGAACTTCCCGCTCCTCTCGGACTGGAACGGGGACGCGGTGCGCGCCTTCGACGTCGCACAGGACTTCTTCGGACTGCGCGATGTGGCGTTGCGGTCGGCGTTCCTCGTCGACCCCGGCGGTACGGTCCGCCGCGCATGGCGCTACGCGAACGACGAGGTGCCGAACTTCGACGAGCTGCTTCAGGCCGCGCGGGCTTCGT